>Ga0209061_1000007_pt1 | contig 931446 bp, 878 predicted proteins | sample Coa_R1_10_FD_187157 | JGI IMG/M metagenome (GOLD analysis project Ga0209061, IMG submission 187157) | Surface soil microbial communities from Centralia Pennsylvania, which are recovering from an underground coalmine fire - Coalmine... | ecosystem: Environmental > Terrestrial > Soil >...
TCAAAGTTGGTCAATCCACCTTCAACGAAGCCATAACCTTTTGGTTATGGAGACGCGTGGTTAGCACCCAGAGTGAGCTAAGCGTTGTTCACCTTCAACGAAGCCATAACCTTTTGGTTATGGAGACCTCGCGCAGGTAGCGATGTATCTGGTGCGGAGTCCTTCCTTCAACGAAGCCATAACCTTTTGGTTATGGAGACTTCACACAGGCCATGCAGAGTGGTGCTGTTAATTACACCTTCAACGAAGCCATAACCTTTTGGTTATGGAGACGAATCAAAGCAAAGGCGATGAAGCCCAAAAGAAACACCTTCAACGAAGCCATAACCTTTTGGTTATGGAGACGGCACGGTATCCTTTCATTTTTGCATTTTTCGAGCGGTTCTCCGAACAACACCTTATCCGAAGATATTATTGCTTTTGCTCCTTAAAAATACTGCTACTTCATTGTTCCTGCGAGAGCCCCTGCATATACGCACTTGATCAAAACCTCTCGAATCTAGGTTGTAGCATAAATGTTTGAGTGTAAGGTCTAGGGTCTTTGTCCTGTAGCACATTATTCCTTCGACATCACATATTCGAGCCATGCCAAGAGGAATGTCATGGCATGACTATAACGAGTCTTTGGTCGAGAGGGGAAGGGTTCTGTTCGACCTGGGTTTTGCCAAGGGATGGAACGAAGAGCTGAAGGATATGAACAAAGAGAAGAGGGGGAGGCCGTATGTATTCCCTGACTCATACATAGATAGAATTCCTTTCCTTCTTCAGGGTTGGTCTGAACGTACCGTACAGGGTGATAGAGGGGGATGACAGAGGCCCTCTCTGAATATCTCAGGATGGTTGAAGAGATACATTTTACACAGATCAGGAGGAGGGTGCTGGAGATGGTGAAGAGAAGGAGAAGGAAGTTGGAATCTGATGATGATAATAATGATAATAATAACAAGAGCACAGAAGATACCCCTCTGACAATAGTAGTAGACTCGACTGGTCTGTCCACCACCAGAAAGGGTTCATACATCGAGGCTATATGGAGGAAGCAGAAAAGAAGGTTCGTAAAGCTGCACATAGTAGTCGATAGGAAGACTGGGAAAGAAGATAGTAGGCTTCAGAGTAACTTCAGAGAAGACAGGGGATACGAAGAAGTTTATGCCTATGGTCAGAGATGTGGTGATAAAGAAGAAGAGAAAGGTTGTGAAGGCATACGCAGATGGCGCTTACGACTCAAGGAGGAACTTCAACCTCCTTGACGAGTATGGGATAGAGGAGCCTGCCATCAGGCTGAAGAAGGGGGCCAGCACCCTCTCTCATGGCTCTCGCTTGAGGAGGCAGGAGATGCTCCTTCTGAACAGGGTAGGGTATGAAGGATGGAAGAAACTGAAGGAATACGGTAAAAGGTGGATGGCAGAGATAGTCTTCTCGGCGTTCAAAGGCATCTTCGGTGATACACCGATGGCGAGAAGATTCCTCAGCCAAAAGGCAGAAGTCGCCTTAAAGGTGATGCTTTACAACAAGTTCATGTCGTTCTAAGGTGGGGCAGGCAGGGAGAGAAACAGGGAAGGCGTGGGGGGCCAGGAAGTCGGCCGGCTTAAATTATGCTACAGCCTATCTCGAATCAAAATACGTAAAGCCCAGAAGATGCTAACTCTATTGGTTTCCCAATATATTCAATCCTCATGTTTCCACTTTTCTTCGATGAGCCAAGGTTGGCGATAAGAAGGCTATCTTCCTTCGTATTTATAATATCAACAATCCTGCACTTCAGGGTTATCAACTCACTTGGAGACAGATCGCACATGAAGATTGAATATTGAATAGGCTCGCCAAAACCCAGTAATCTTCTATGTATAATTCGAAGACGCTCGTCATCAGCTATGTCATAAGCTACAAGATACTTGTTACGCATGGACTCACCTAGTCACGAATGGTATGTATTGATCTATTTCACCTTGCAAGGTTCTTGCAAGCAACCTTGCCTGAACCTCGAACAATCTGCCATACGATAGCCTGTAACCAAATAGATGGTGCGTAACTTGTGAATCCAGCCTTCTATGGTATGCTACTATGACCTTTTTCCTTCCCTTCTGACTTAGTGCCACTGCTTTGCCTTGGTGGACAAAACAGTCCTCGTCGAGCTCCTTGTTATTTATAACGGATAGGACTACGGAATCGCCCACTATCGGCCTGAACTCCTCCATCAGGTCCAGAGCCAATGCTGGACGTCCGTATCTGGGCTTATGAAGGAAACCGAGGTATGGGTCCATCCCCACCGAATAAATCATTGTAAGGCAATCTTTAACAAGCAAAGCGTATACAAATGACAAAAGAGCATTGACAGGATCCAAGGGCGGTCTTCTGTTTCTTTCCGAAAACTGAAATTGTACCATCATATCGTTTTTGATCATGCCCTGGAAGTTGGAGAAATAAAGTTCTGTCGCGGTGCCTTCGTATCCTAGCAGGGTCATCATGGTGGATGCAGTGGAAACAAGCTTTGCAATCCCGGAAAGTCGCCTAAGAACTGTAGGGCTAGGATTGGGGTGATTCCTTCTGAGCAGAGTTCTCATGTTGCGAACTTTGCCATCTATAAATCTCTTAGAAAGTTCAAGCGACCGTGCGGAATCTGCTGCAACTCCGTATTGTGCTATGCGAAGTTCAACGTTTTTGTGTAGATGACCCAGCGTTATTGCATAAAACCAGCCACCGTATGTAAAATGAAGGACTGGTATGCTGTTTTCAGCCATCAACCTCAGTGCCCCAGGCGTAAGATGCACGTTCCCAAACAGACATAACTGTGAGGCGTCGATTAGTCTGACGTTTTCCACCTTACCGCTTGTCAAGGTTACTGTAAGATTATCCCCTGACCTACCAACAGTCGAGCCCTGCTCCAAAATGTAAACGGGCTTGGAATCAGGAATCATAGGAAACATTCGGCGCATTTCAGCAGGGGGATTGTACGCAAGGAGATTTGTCTCATCCGGCAGACATATGCCCACAAGGGAGCATCTGGGGCACTTCGGGCTGTCTACCAAAGGAGGAGAGGTCGTGGATCGGGCAGTTAGCAAAGCTTCCCCGAGCGCCGCAAGGGTTTTGTTGATCAACTCGTCTGTTATTTCTACACGAACTCGTTCTCTTGAGGATGCGTAATAAACTTCCCCGTGTGAACTCTTGTAACCGTTTTCTCTAAGTATCAATGCTTGTGCACATATCTGAATTCTGTCGGTTTCCCAGGCACCTCCCGAGTCAGGAGCCTGACCTTTTTTGTATTCAATGGGTACAGCTTCGCCCTCGCTGACCTCAAGGATATCCAGCCTTGCTATTATCTTCAGGTGAGGGGCTGACAAATACACAGATCTTAGCTTTTCCTTGCCCTCGGTAAGAACGAACTCTGGCGTCTGACCTTCTACGTTGCGATGAACGAAGCGACCAGTCAGAGTGTCCACATTCTCGGTGAACTGTCCTTCAACATATTCAAGATAAAAGAGCCTTGGACAGTACACAAACTCGTTCAGCATTCTTGCAGATATGAATGTATCATCCGAGTCTTTTCCGCTTTCGCTCAAGTCGTTCACCACGGAGGACGTTAGGAAGAAGATGGAGACCTAGCAAAAAGCCCTAAACCATAATGCCTTCCTATACCTATAAGCAGCGGACCAGCGAGCTCCCCTTTGAACCTCAACCTGATATGATATCGGGGCCATTTGCTTAGGTGTTCAGGCAATGAATATTCGTTGACATTCCTGCTCCAGCCATTGAAGGGAAGTTTGCTGTATTCAAAAGAGTCAACAAACTCCTCAAACCCCGACTGATGCATCGCTTCGATCAGAAGCCTGTGTGTTCTCTTGGGTTTTTCCTTGCCGTTGCGAAAGTCGTGACCATGCAGGATAAGAGGGGTGACACTGTCCCAGATGTGCGATTTTGAGACGAAAGCCGAGATTACTTGGTCCTCTTCGGTCAGGTTGCTAATCCTGAGTAGCCTCGCCCTGGCGATACGATTCAAGTCATAAAGATAAGCCCTGTCAAGCAGGTCTGGCAGTCCTTCAAGAGCCTCAGGCATACTACCGGTCAGCGATGCAACCATGATCCTCCTAATCCTTCCATCGGAGTGTTCGCTTCCTACGGAAGGAAGGGGGATGTAGCTCAGCCTTTCATCTCCACTATTATTCGAGGAATGCCCCAGTATCCATCCTTTCAGCACTTCTTCTGAAACCTTTCCCCTAACTGCCTCCGCCGCAGCATGTCTCAGCCAGGCTGAGATGTTGACAAGCGCCTCGGGAGGGTAGGAGAACCTCCTGCCATCCTGCGTTCCAAGTGCATAGACCCAGTAAAGGGACCTGCCTCTGACGGGGGCATAATCATGCCCAGCATATGATGGAGGGATGGTTGCTGTTGCAACATTAGGTTCGGCCTCATCGTATTTGTACCAAACCTTGAAATTGGATTCGAGCCTGTCATACCATCCTTGTACGGGTACTTGACGCGACCTTACATTACCTGCCGCATTATATACGCCGCCCGAAGCCGGTGTCAAGGGATACTGTGCCACCCTGTCATGTGCTGGTGCGTTGGTTCCCAAGGTGACATCAACAGCTACGATGTCCGTGCCATGCCCCATGCTTATCACGCTTCTCGCAAGCATGCGCAGAGTTTCGTATGGTGGGTCGGTTGACTCATACAGGTATTTTACAATCCCTGATCCATACCATGGGTGCATTTTTTGGCTCTGCTTCTGATTCTCGTTCTCCAGCTCTTCCTCAAGGTTATTCGCTGGCCTGAAGGCAGTGTACCCTTTGCCGCGCGTCATAACGGACTGGATAACTATGATAGGAGGTTTCTGCCTCTCGAGCCACCTGAGGGCTTCATCAAAGCTGGTCGACCAGGAGTCTCCCCGTCTATAACGGTAGCGCGCCCCGGCTACCAGTGCCTGAAACAGGCGAGCCGGAGAAGGCGGCCACTCTTCTCCATGATACTCCCCATTGAGAAAACGAACCGTGAACTCCAGTATCAACAGGAGCACCTATTCGGTTCCTTCATTCTTCCCCTTTTTTCTTACCTCTTTTTTTGCCTCTTCCCAACTGAACCGGTACGTCTGCTTCTGCAAACCCTGATCAAGAAAAGTCCTAGAAGCTTCCTCCGCAAGCTGTCTTGCCTTATCCAGAGACAACGAAGCTGGCTGCCTGCTTCCGTCGCTGAATACAACTTCGAATGTTTCTCCACCTGGCTCAGGTACGAGGGCACATCCACTTCTGTACTCGGCCGGCAAGGGGGATACCAAGCAAAGAAGCCCGAGAGATGCTATATATCTCCTCAACCTCTTAGTATCTTCTTCGTTGGTTGCACGTATATTTCTCAGAGAAACGAAGCTGAGAATGGACTCCCTGACAATATCGCCTTTAACGATAACGCCACCCTGAGCTACAGTCCCTGGCACCTGTGCCATGCCTACTTTCGAAAGGCCTCTATTGCCGGTCTGCTCAAGCGCTTCCTCAACTTCATCCTGCCCCATGTACAGACGAACTGCAGGGGTGTATGCATAGCCTCTGTGCAATCTGTACGTATTATAGCCACGCACAGTAGAAGCAAACGCTCTTGGTATTTTTACCCTCCCTCCCGATATTCCTCTCGAATCCCAGGTTCCAAAGAGCAAAGAGAAGGGTGAGATCCTCGCAATTTCTGTGTAGTCGTTCTTCTGTTCGACCTGCATCAGTGCCTTACCTGCCCTTTCCTTCAGATCTGAAAATCTCACAAGAGCATCGGCTATGCGATGAGGTGCCTCGATAAGATTTATCGTTGTATCTTTGTCTTTGTTCCTTACACTTATCTCGATCTGAGGGACGAGATTTCTGTAAGGACCATCAGGCGGCATAAACAGCTTTTCTATTCTGTTGGCCTGAGACTCTACACTATCGAGTAGCACTATATCTCCATCCGGTGTTGAATCTATCACATAGTCTGGCTTTACTTCTTCACCCTGCTCACCCGCAAACGTCGGTGGGAAGATCACGCTCCCCTTTCCTGCAATGGGCATAAGTTTCTCCTTTCTCACAACGGCCGCACAGAATCTTTCCCGACCTTCTTCGATCAAATCATCAACACTCTGGCCTAAATCTTTGGATTCTGGCATGCGATTGTATACTTGCTTTTGACTATTTAAGAATTATTCGAGCAAATTTGCCTTTCTCCAGCTCTTAAACCTGCCCCTTCTCTCAACTGTAACCTCCCATCTTGACGATATAAGCCAGGGCAGTGCGCCGGTTATTGCAGCCCTCGCAACTGTAGCAGGTAAAGGCATTCTCCATAGGCAGTATTCGAAATTACTGTTGGCGAGCGCTTGAGGCCTTGCGTGGTTGAGACCTATGAGCGCAAAAAGATCAACGGCCGGATAGACCTTCAAATCACTTACTTTGTTGTAGTAATAACCTAGCCCTTCGGCCGAAACCGCCGACCGGCAATCATATCCAATCGGCCTCATGGGTATACCCTCATCGAACAGAAAGAGCACATCAGCAGGTGCATTCAGTTCCTCCTTCAGCTTTTTGATTATCTGAAGGCTGCTCACCTGACCTGCCCAGGTTTTAAAGAGCTTGTTTGATGCTCTTGTGTCAGGAAGCAACCACGCATCGAGTACAAGCTCCCACTTATGTCCCCTTAGGATGACCGGTGTGATTTTGCCGTTGTCCGACTGGGCACCCTTACCTTCTTTCTTAATTCCTTTATCACCGCTATCTTCAGCGACCAGCAATGCATCACTTTCGTTCTGTTTTACCACCCCAGCCTTCTTCACTTCGTTAACGATGTCTCTGACGGGCGTACCCGATTCTATCCAAAACGAAGAATAGGTCTTCGACCGGTTCCAGTCAAAGCTACCCACTGCTTGGTCTCCGATAAGGCTGGCAATCTCGAGCAGTCCTAAACAGGCAAACACTTGACCAGGGTTCGCAGGATCGACAGTTATCTTCTCAAGCAGCACCATTCACCTCCGAGGCCAGGACATCCGCAGCTTTTATGATGGATTCAAGGTAAGCCAGGCCCCACCAGCCCAGCTTCTTCTGCAGAAGAGCGAACCTCAACGGAGCTCTCTGCATCTCCTTTGTGCTTTCCACTGGTCTTTCAGGATCGGCTGCCCTTTCGGGGTAGGTGGGTCTTGCATGGCCGTGGTGCGATGCGATAAGATGCAGTACAAGGTCGTTGGTTCTTTTGTAGCGGAGCACGGAGCCAAGCTCGTGCCGATAGCCCCTGAGTGATCCAGGGTCATCGTATTCCCCGCTCTTCGCAAGGGGTTCCGGGTCATTGTTCTTAGCATATGCCTGCCAGACAGTAGAATCTTTCCCTGCGTCATGGTTCCTTGCAGCCTCGGCCAAATCATTGATGTAGTCGCTCTGCAATCCCAACTTTTCTCCAATCGATCTTGCCCATTTCTCTGCCTTTTCTTGATGGTCTAGAAGCTTCATGCTGGTAGCGGGGATGGTATGACCTTCGTAGACATTCTTTACAAAGTAGGCCAGCCACAAGTCCTTTTCCTCGTCAGGTAGCTTGATCAGGTAAGGTTCCAAACCAGTCTGCCTTTTTGCATGGCGCACAGCTTCACTCTTATTATCGAAATCTCCGCCTGTCAGCTGATGAATCGTTTGGGAGTAGAAACTCCACGAAAACCTGTCGCCAATAAGTTCAAGCTTGGCCTTGAATCTTTCACCTTGTTTGTGACCGACGTCTTCCGCCGCATTGGCGCATTCGGGATCAAAGAATCCCTCCCTAAGGCCTCCACAGCTGGTCGAGACTAGAAGTGTAGTATACCCCAATCTTTTTTGATCTATCTGTCTCATAAGGTCCTGCAGCTCGCCCTTCCAGATAATATTACCCAAATAGGAAAGAAGTATCGCCTTACCCTTCGGAACCCTTTCCGCAAGTTTAGCAATCTTTTCTTTGGCATCGGTTTCACTTTCCCTGAGTCTTTCCCTGGACAGAATTGGATATTTGCGTATAACGTCGGTTATCTCTTCTCTTTCAAGCCTGACCATATCATCTACATCATCTCTCCAAGCGAAATAGACATCAGGCTGAGAATCTTCGAGTCCCTTCAGCCAAGCTTCGACTTCGGGTCTGCTCGACCAGTCGTCGATGGTCGTGAGCGACCAGCTGTCAACAATCCAGTTCTGAAGCGGGGGGTAGTGAGGGCGAGGTTCCAAAGCGTCTTTTGGGGGAGGACTTCTGAGGAGTCCCATGGGTGACGCATCCTGTGATACTTTCTCTAGGTATTCCCAAGTCCTTTCAAGAGCCATGTGAGTAGTCTTCGTATAACCCTTAACCACGTGCACGACAGCATCTCCATCTCCAGACCTGTTTACTCTGCCCAACCTTTGTACCATTCTATCGGCGGAAACAAGGTTGCATATCATATGGTCAGCATACATGTCTATACCAACCTCCCCCGCTGAATTTGCCACAAGATAGACCGTCTTCTTGCCAGAGTTTTGTTTGCTCAGGAAAGTCTTAAAGACAGGGTGTTCTACAAGTTGGTCACGTTCGTATCCTCTGATGGTACCTGTCAATGCTACAACCGCGGCACCTTTCTTTTCCAGGATATTCCTGATTATCAGAACATCCTTCGGACTGGTTGCGTATATTACTATTCTACTGCCATCCTTTTCCCTGCCAGTTTCCCAGGCGAGCTCGGCTAGGACGGTTGGAAGACTGCCCTTCCTTTCGTCCTGTTCATGCAGGATCAGTTTCTTGTGTGCACCAAGTACTTTTAGTAAGTAGCCGTTATCTTCTTCCTTAAGCATGCTCGAAACCTTTGAATCCTCATCCAAAGTGGCAGAAAGAAACATAAATCTGAATGGTGGCAAAGCTACTTCTTCATTTTTGCCTAATTCTGCTATCCTCTTCAGCAGCTGAGCAAACGGAATCGAAAGGTGCGCCTCGTCAAGGACAAAAAGCACATCTGTGCCGAGCAAGCCGGCATGCAGAGACCTGTGCCAGCGTCCATCTCCATAGCCAGAGAAGAGAAGCTTGCTGCCTGCCATATCAACGGTCGCAACCACAATGGCTGGTTTCGATGGGTCCTTCTTCCATTCACCGTTATCTGCAAGCTCACCCCTGAGCGTGCTCACCGCCAGTGCTCCCTCGGTTGCTGATATAGAACTTAGTGTGGACTTAAGTGATGTCAATCTAGAATCCTCAAGCTTGATTTTGATAGTTTCTGCCAGCGCTGTTGCCTGGTCTACCACAGTACGCCTGTCTACCACCCATACCAGTCTTCGTGGGAAACCGTAGACTTGGGACCTTTCTGCACGCTTTGCCAGCGCCAGCAGCCAGATGACCATGACTGACGTCTTCCCGGTCCCCGTGGGTAGCTTTAGATTATCAAAACTGTCACGAAGCATCTCTCCGTAAACTTTCTCCTGCCAGCGGTAGGGCTTATGACCTGTGATTATTTCGAACTTTTCCTCAAAATCATCCATCGATATGAGCATTATCGATTCTTGCAATAACTACCTGTGTCTAATAAAAACTTCTGTTCTGTTTGTACATAGTGCGCCATTTTGGATTACTAGCGTGACTGAAAATGTCTCTAAACGAACCGATAAAGGTGATTCGACCGGTCTTGATCTGGCATGGACAATCAGGGGCTCTCGCATGAGCAATGAGGTAGCAGTATTTTTAAGGGGCAAGAGCAACAATATCTTCGGATAGGGTGTTGTTGGGAGAACCGCTCGAAAAATGCAAAAATGAAAGGATACCGTGCCGTCTCCATAACCAAAAGGTTATGGCTTCGTTGAAGGATGACATAGCGGGGGTCATTCCACGGGTCCATGGCTTGTCTCCATAACCAAAAGGTTATGGCTTCGTTGAAGGATGGGGATGGTATGACGAAACCAACGGGGTAGTCCAGGTCTCCATAACCAAAAGGTTATGGCTTCGTTGAAGGTCTGCCTCACCTGCAACAGTAAGACTTCAGCCCGGAGGTCTCCATAACCAAAAGGTTATGGCTTCGTTGAAGGACTACTACCGGTCAATCATGCCGTTCTTCAGGGAGGCGTCTCCATAACCAAAAGGTTATGGCTTCGTTGAAGGGACATTTCCAAGATTCCACCAACCATGGTGGAGGACTGTCTCCATAACCAAAAGGTTATGGCTTCGTTGAAAAGTATGAAAGAACATACATGCCTAATAGAGAAGAGATCAATGAAAATAATCACAAACATCCTCATTGACACAAACATTCGCCTAGTTTCAAGGGGTGATAGCATTCGTAGCAGATGATAAGATTTATCTTGATTGTCTGAACCTCTTCAATTCTCAATTTGGGAAAAAAGGATGATGAGCAGAGAAGTCGGTCCATGCGGTTGCTACAGCCAAGACTTCGAATCCTGTTATATGTATACAGACGAGAAAGTGTTCCTGACAACATCACGCAACTCGGTAGGTCGCTCGTATACTCAAAAGGTAACTGGACCAATGATATGATCAACGAGTTAATCGATGGTGATTACCTGTGCCGTACAAGAGTAAAGGGAGTCCTATAAGCCCCACAGAAATGAACCGCTTGTCATACTGTTTGAATTCGGGTACCACCCCAGATATGTTAAATCATGGATTAGAGAAAATCCTCTCACGCAAAGCTTCAAAGAAAGGGAGTTGGTTACCTTTTCATGTTTCAGGTTTTCTTAAGATGCTCGTGTGACTTTGGGCGAATGACAACGGCACCCAAGTCCTTATCGAACTTGACCTCTACGATATCTCCTTCTTTTATGGTAAAGGCGGAATCCTGCGCAACCTTCGAGGGTATCGACACATAGAGAGTCTTAGCCTTTCCGTGTTTGAATACCTTCGCCTGTCCAATCAGAAGAAAGGGAAACATATGAATCAATCAGGGTAAACACAAGGCGGGTATTTATCTCTTTACGCTCAAATCGCTAAGCACAATTGTAGATAATCCTGGTAGCATTATGACTACAGCTTTAAATACAACCGAATAAACACCCGAAATCATGAACGAGTTGCTGTTTGGCATAACGTTCGTCGTGTCGCTAGTAATCTATGTCCCTATGCAGCAATTTGATGTGGCATCTACAAAGGCATTCGCGCCATACGTCGATATGCAGAAGCACGAAGTCAACCCGTTTCTGACATTCTTGCTTAGGAAAGGTTGGCCATTGGGTCGCTCGTTCAGTGTCCTGCTCCTCTTGGTCGGCATTCCAATAGCTTTAGGTGATGCGCTACTCAACACGTATATCCTGCTTGGAATCCCTGCGATTGCATTCTTCCTAGGTTGTGCTCACGTCGTTGCAGCAATAAGCAACTACAGTCAGCTTCACCATCTTCAGCAAATGACGAGGGAGGAGCTCGCTGAACAAGAAGAAGACTTCCAGTTATTTTCCAAGTCTGTTATGACAGGAAGCATCGAGTCTCGTATAAGGGCCCTATTGCGAAGGGAGGGCTTTGCGGTTGGCATGAGCTTACTGGCCCTATTTGCGATAGGTCTTCTCTATTTCGCAGTGATTAAAGCCGGCCTTCTGAAATTGCTGACGCTAGTTTATTCAGCAGGTTTTCCAGTGATATCTTCGTTCAGCATAGCGTGGCTCTTGGCTCTAGCACTTCTTATGTACTATCCTATGAGAGTGGGTTCGACCCTTGTGATGGCTAGGCGGTATGCTAATTTCCCGGATAAGGATGGGAACCCAAAACGCGTCCCCAAGGAAGGCGATGGCGGCAGGTGGGTGGAAGTCACCGCGAAACAATTGGAAGACGCCTTGAAGCTAGCACAAGACAATAATTCTGACAGGGTAAGAATCTGGGTCGGCCCGGCAGACTAAAAATCTAACACTCTTTTTGAGCAGCGCAGATGGAAGAAGTGGAAACGTAAATCTCAAACGGATTCAAGACCGTCTTCTTAGCCAAAACGAGCGATTCGACGTACGTGTGTCGTATGGCTGGCCCTCGCCTACTAGCTGTTCCGGGATGGCATCATTCGTGTCCGCGTTTGTTATAAGAAATCTGATACTCTGCCCTTGTTTCACTTGAATCCTTTCTGAGTCAAGCATCTTTGAAGCATTAGCTTGAAATGATTTGTTAACATATTGACAGGACTCTTCGAAAGCCTCTTTGTGATCATCCAGTCTTTTCCATCGACATATCCCACTCTTACGGCTGCCACGTACTTTGAGACGATCTGCAATGCTTGGGGAATCGACTTTCTGACTCCCTTGACCGTGGCTGCTCCAGCCGATGCCTCCAACATTTCCTTTTGGCACTCTGCGAGTAGCATTGGCGTGTCACCTCTGCGTGCTTCTATCCCGCTAATCTTGATTTTTCCATCCCTGAAAACGCCGAGGTACCTGTTCAACACCAGAGAAGAGGGATCGACTTTTGACGGAAGAAACGCTATCCATTCGTATATCCCTTCGAAGGAAACCCAAGCCAACCTCTTGCTCGATGTCGGTGCAAAGTTGTCCGTAATCACGCTCGTCTGCTTCATCTTTGTGGAGCCAGAGCGAATCTACTATACCGTGAAGGATTTCGAAGCCGTCACGTTCTGCTATCCTTGTCGCGTCGAACAGTATCTTCCTTGCAAAGGACACGCGGCAATGTGTGAATCTATCCTCCGAACTTGGCGTTCTTGAAGCCGAGATATCCAAATGAGCAGACTGAGATCCGCTTCAGCGCGGCATGCCTTTCGTGAGTAGCGTTCTGACTGTATCCAGAGCAAGCGGCTCGTCATTTATCTTGGTAACTTTTGGCATAGACACTTTTGTCTTGAAAACCAATTCGTCAATCTTAAGCCGTTTGAATGCCAAGAACTTCCTAATGGCAGCTGCATAATCGCTGATTGTTTTTGCCTTGACGTGTCTTGCGTCCAGATTTTCGACGAATTTGTCCACTATCTCGTAGATGTTATCTTGGGAGACCTCCGACCTCTGCTCTTCGCAGAAGGTCTTGAACGCTTTAACTCCAAAGGAGTAAAATCGCTTGGAGAACTCGGAGTGGCTTTTCCTGTAGACACATTCTAGGAAGGCGTCGATATTCCAATCCATGCTATGTCGTTGCGCATAGAGGTTTCTAGGGATTACTATCACACACCAGGGTTGGTGGGAGCGGTGGGACTTGAACCCACGGCCTACAGGTTCCCCCTGCTCCAGATTTTCTTCATCCCTGAATGTTCAGGATCAGAGAACCTGTGTGGTTAATCTGGAGCCTGCCGTCCTACCTTTCCAGGGGTCGAGTCTCGCCCTTGCTAGACGACGCTCCCCACCGAATCGTATGGTCAATTTCCAACGCAAAAAAGCCTTTCCTTTCGCACCAACTGAAGCTCAGCAAAAGTACTAGCTTCTGCACGCAATTTTAAAACGGAAGGTCTAAATAAAAACCCTGTTTTTCTCACAGGCAATGGTTTCCTCCCCCGGATCTAGTATGAGAAGTATTTCCACAGCAGTGGTTGTCATAATCATCGTTGTAATAATCGCCATCGGTGTTGTCGCGTTCATTTCACTTTCAAACAAGCATCAAACCACGACCCAGAGTCCTACAACCGTACAGGTTGTAATCGAACCGGGCGCATTCAAGCCTCCCACCAACTGGAACAATTCGCACATAGTCTCTGACCAGTACTACAACCCCTCCGTCATAACGGTGGTCGTCGGCGTGAACAACACCGTACTCTGGAAGAACGAAGACAGTGTGGCTCATACCGTGTTTTCAGAAACTACACCGGCCGGCGCGCCTGCATTCAGTTCTGGTCAGATAGCTTCAGGAAGCGGTTACACATACACATTCACCGTGCCTGGCACGTACCAATATTACTGCACAATACACCCATGGATGGGCGGGATAGTCATAGTGAAAAGCGGTTAAGCTCTTCATCCAATTGTCAACGGTTTTATTTTTGATTTGAACGCACGTCAGATTCAAGTCTTATAAACGTCTGAAATTGAACGTGGTTTGCGGGCCCGTAGCTCAGCCAGGTAGAGCATCGGAAGCTTCGGCTGATGAAGCTTTTAACCTGACTGGAAGAGACCCGAGGGTCTGGTTCACACCACCTATGCGGGTTCGACACGGGTAGCGCGAAAATCCCGTCGGGCCCGCTATTTCAATACTTAATTAGCCTGCGTCTCTTCTCTCTTTCTTTTCAGCTCATTTGTAAGCCTGCTTGTGTACACGAATATCAACACGGCTACGAGGGAATTCATCAGAAGAATCATGGTAACCCCGAGAAGCGGAAACTGTGAATCCGTGTACGGGGACAATGGCAGTCCGCTGCTTGAATACAGCTGGGGTGCCACTATGAAGATGACAGAAAGCGCGTTGTCGGCGATGACCCAGAGTCCAAGCATCGTGCCCTTTATCTTCCAGCCGACTCTAGCAAGTGATCCGCCTACCATCAGACCGGCCAAAACGAATGATGATTCTTCGAGAATCCTGAACCCCAGTTCGGATGCCGATAAGGCGAATGGCACAGGAAGGTGCCAGTAAAACGCTAGGATCACCCCAGGAATTACAAACCACCTATTCATATTCAGGTAAACCGCGCCCACTATCAGACCTGCGATGAAAAGTACGTAATGCGCAAACATGAACGGTATGGGCTGAGAATACTCAAGCCCCTCAACAAATGGATTGATGAAGGCTGCCGCCATGATAACGGAAACCAGAATCGGGATTGTTCGCTTGATTCCCTGCCCTTCTGGTCGCCTTATGCCAAGAAGCTCCAGCTGCCTCGCCTCCCCATCCCTATACAGAGCAGGCGAGTCTCAGTGACCTGTAATTAAGTGCGAGAATCAGGATCACGAGAATGGGCAGCCCGAAATACAGGACGTTCTGTACGAATATCCCGACGGGAAGAAGCAGGAAGGAGTAGACTACAGGAGAAGCTATTGCGAGTAAAGCAGGAATGGAAATACAGCAGGAGGCCCCACCCGCCACCCCTATTGCAGGTAAAGCGATCGATAGTCCCAGCTTCTTAACAGTCCCCCTGAGCTTGACCAGCTGTCCAATGTTGCTGATAACAAGGATTCCTATCACAACGGCAGATACAATAGAAAATGGGCCCAGAACCACACCCAGCTCGAGCGGGAAAAGAAGTGAAACGCTAGGATTCAAGGAGATCGTCTCGAGGGCCGTAAAGAGGGTGTGAGGTGTGTAGGCATAGTTCCCTGAAAGGTAAACAAGTATCGGGGGCGCTCCCGCAGGCAGACTCACATTGTATATCGAGGCTAGCATCAATTCAAGAAGCACACCATAAATGACAAGGTGGAGAATCAGGTATCCGACGAACAGAGCCGCCGCCCAAGTTCTGCCCTTTATGAGTTCCAAGGCCGACTTCGCCGCGTTTCGAAGCGGGAGCATGAGCAGCATCCCTCCGATGTACGCCCAGAAAAGGACGGATGATATCGAAGCAACCAACCAATCCATACCACTTTGTGCCGTCACCCCCGTCGTCAGGTAGAACTCGGAAAATGAGACAAGGATGATCACCGTGAACAGCAGGTAGATCAGACTGCTTCTGCTCTTCCCCAAAGCGCCTTGAGGCAACACAGCCACGTCGTCTGCCGGCTTCATCTCATGCCACCTTCTCGTCATCGAGCCTGGCATTAATCGACCTACCCTCAGGACTTCGAACCGAAGGCCTGGTGCTCACGCCCACCTTCTGCACCTGAAGCATTCCTTCATTCAACGGCCTGCCCAGCCTTTCTCGAATCCAGTGCCTGACATCATACATATACATGTTCCCGTACGGGCATGCCGTCACACAGTCTCCCACTCCACAACATTTTGAGCTCCTGAATTCTCCCTTGGCTATGAAGTGACCCGGCATATCCGTGAGCCCGACAGGACACGCCTTAGCACAGTCCTTCGTGGGGCACTGTCTGCAAACTTCCCTGTCCTTTACCTTCAGCCTGAAGAAGCCGAACCTGCTTACGAACTGGTTGAACGTTCCCCAGTGGCACATACCCGTCGTAACGCATCCGTAGGTTCCGACGAAGGGTATCGAAATGAATATGATGTACCAGAGAAAGTTGAAGTAGAACGCATACATGAATTGGGTCGTATCTACTCCAAACACCGAAACATGAACCATGCCGACGCTGTTAAGGTAGGAGAGGACGGATGCAGCTATCATGGAAACCCACACCGCGGTCAGTGTCACCTTGTAGATGCCTGACATTCGGCTTGTCAGGAGCTTTCTGCCCAGCCTGGAAGTCCTGTTGAATGTCTTCATGGAATCATAAAACGTCCCCTGGTACATCAGAGGGGCGGTGCACACCACAGAGCAGAGCTGCCTTGCACCGAAAAGAAAGGAGAGCGACCCGCTCACGAGATACGTACCGGCTATTCCAACGAAGAACGCAGGCGCCAGTGCGGCCGAACTGCCGATCCCCATACTCCAGCCCACCCAAGGAATCCGTGGCAGTTCGGAACTCGGGATTATGAAGAATGGCAAAATCACAGAATACCCTGCATAAGCAACCATCAGAAGGGCAAGTCTTACCTTCGTCTCAAACTCCCTGGCCACCCTGATCTTCAGTGCGACCAGTGTACCCATCTCCAGCCCCATCATTATCAGGAACCACTCAGAGCCGGTGACGGCAGAGAAACCTATCAGAAAGTTGTACGCCAGTGCGGACAGCCTGCTGAGCAGGCCGCCGGATACCGACGCAAAGTTGATGGAGCCCCAGAAGGCATTGACCCCTTCGATCTGAAGGTCCAGGACTCCCCCCATGAAGAACTCACTCACGAACGTGGTCAGTATTATGCCGAACGCCCACCAGGGCTGGAGAAGCCAGTGCCTGGAACCACCCAGGGAGAACCTCTTATCCCGGATTATCATTCCAAAGTAAAGGAACATTTCAGAAAGAATTGCAACGGAAAACACAACCGTGTCTCCGGTGATCTCCCATGCGAACAGTCCCCCCATCATTAGACCGTAAATCCCCACGAGCGCAACGATGTAATTCGAAAAGCCGGCGTTCAGCCTGTTGTTCTTGTAAAGGTAGTCAAACAGGATTATGAACAGAACCGTCATTGCGATGCTGCTTCCATATATCGCGGCTTCCTGCCATGCGGAATTTTCTATTGCCGTTGGTGTCAGCATCATTATCAGTGCCTGCAGCACCAGTATGAAGAAGGGGGTTCTGGGGAAGCTCTTCCTGAAAAGAAAGAGGGAAACACCCATTTCTATGGCCATAGAGAAAACGAACCAGGAGGAGCTTACGATGGAGCCAAACCCTTCAAGGGCCCGCACCAGGGTGAACTGTCCGGTTACAAGCGGGGCTCCGTTGACGAGAAGGAATGCCCAGCCCATCATGAATTCGTTCAAAATTATCAGGAAGATCACGCTCCATCTCACCCATGGCCAGGAACCAAGTCTGATCTTCGCGTATCTGTTTGCCCCACTGTAATCGCTCAATCCGAGCATGAAGCCATAGATCATCGGAATCAGCCCGACTGCCATGAATCCCATATTGATCCATACCGCCCAGAAGGCTCCAATGAAGTTGGGCACATACAGGTACCCGAGTGCGGCCGCGGGCATCCCGGCCAGTACGGTGAGCAGGAAAAACGAGTAGCCGAACTGCATCATCCCTTCGGCTTCGGTAAGCTTCTTTGCCAGGACCGCGGTTATGTAGGCTGTGCTTACCGCTATCGCCCAGAGGATGGCCTCGTCAAGCGGCGTCAGAGACATCCAGTCGACCGGCCAGGTTCAGGGATATACGCATTTTTGACATTCTGACCGTAGCAAAGGCTGGTTTGACCTGAATTATTACCGAAGCATCAAACTCTATAAGGCAGAAGAAATCCCGTGTGAATAAGGTAGGATTTGACGCCGCGCTCACAGACCGCCCTTTCCGTCGGAATAATGGCAGCCGGGATTCTTTTGCTTCTGATAGCCTTTTTCATATTTCCATCCGTCGATGCCTTTTACAACCTTTTCGACTTCGGAATATTCCTCCTGGTGGGAGGGGCGGCTCTGATGGTCGCCAGGTCCAGAGAAGCAAACCCTGATTCAAGCAAAGGCTGAAGGCGGAATCATCAATCAACGTGGTGTCTCGACACCTGCCTGAACGGAGCATCCACAAAATAAAGATCAGTCATTGTCCGGAGCCCTGGCCATGAATACAACAAACACCAGTATCGCAAGCAGACTGAAAACAGTGAACCACAGCGCATTCGAAAAGGAGGAGGACCCCCTCAGCGTGATTCCCACTTCTTCCCAGACAAGAAGCATGGCCGCGAGAAGAACACCCAGCGCCATTGCTGAGAACAATGTGAACTTCATTCTGTCACCATCACGACTCCCCAGAGGGCTTCCATCATGCCAGAATCCGCCCCCATCGTGTAACTGGCAACCCCGCCCGGGCTGATATAGTGATAGACGGGCTGGACCAATCCGTAGACGTATGCACCCGGCTGCGCAGTGAACGAGAAGCTCACACTTCTACCCACAATAAGCTGCTGCTGTGAGACAACTTCAAGTTGACCCGAGGGGTCTATGTGAATTATCTGCAGCATGTAGGGAAGCCCATTATCGTTCTGCGTTAAATAATTCTCGAGCTGCTGCCTGTATGAAGAGGATGTTACATTGAACAGGTAGTTGTCCAGGCTCGCAACAGAATCAAACGTCACGTTGAAGGCTAGACGAGCCGTTGAACCATTTTTGACAAGGAGTGTCGGTGCTGGGTCGGAATTATTCCAGGTCCCCCATGCAGACATCTGAAGGAGAAAGGAAGAGCCCTCAACGAGCGGTGGGGTGTATGGGTCCTGCCGCATGGTCGCGTTGTACTCCTGCACCGAACTTTCGTTCAAAACTCCTCCCGGAGGCATCACAAGCATGTCTCCACCCATGTAGGTATAGTAAGGCCCGTTGTACTCACCATTCATGAAACCGTACACCCCCGGGACCGTGGGGGTAGTGAACCAGAGGTAGGAGTTGTAATTCTGATACAATTCGTTGTCAAGCATCTTATCGTTGAAAAGTGGCATGTAGAAATTCGCCAGCGCATTACCGCCGGCGGCCGTCCCGTTCAGAAGCACCTTTGTGTCGGGGCTGGTGACAAAAAATCCGGTCGTCACACTTCCTCCTTCGTTGAAGCTCCAGTAGTACTGATGCGCAACCACATTTATCATCGTGGTACCTCCGGGGTCCAGGTAGGAGGCCGGGACGGTTGAAAGCGCCCCTCCAGATGCCGCTCCCACCGGTGCCGTCAAGGCAGCATTCAGCACAAGCAGTCCGACCGCCATCGCCGTCCAGGTGAGTTCCGCCCTTCTCTTCGACGAATGGCTTACAGTTCCCCTGGCCGGGGGCGGCTCTTCATAACCACCCGTCGGGCTCCAGCTCGTCGTGGAGGCGGCGAGGGTCAGAGATTTGCCAAGAGGGAGACCCTCGAAATTCATCGGCCTCCCACCGTACATGCTGCCCACCACATTCAGTATGAAGAGTATCTGCCCCAGCCCAAATACAAGCGAAAAGACCGTTAACAGGACTTCATCAGATGTAACAGTCCCGAGCAGGGGAAAGGTCATGCTTCTTCTGAGGATTCCATCGAGGCCGAGACCATCCATGAATATGGATATGCCGGCGCCGCCAACGAGGGTCAGCCAAAAGTGCCACCATGCAAGCCGCCTTGAGAACCAGCTCTTCCCCATGATAACGGGCTGGAGCATGTAGAGAAGTGCGAAGAGGCCTGGAATGATCATCAGGTCGATCATGGCATGAAAATGTCCTACGACCCACATCGTGTTGTGAATTATAGCATCAACCGAAACAGTCGCGTTCGCTACACCTGTCACACCGGCCGCAACCGCCCCTCCAAACGAAAAGGCGGCAAACGCCATCGGCACCGTCCATGTAACCTGCTTGACTCCCTTGACCGTGGCCCAGAGATTGAAGAAGGTCATTACGGAAGGCACGACAACACCGTATGTCATTATCTCCTGCATCAGGTTCACCCATGCTGGAAACACAGTGAGGTAAAGGTGATGAATTGGCACGATATCGGAGAATACGAAGTACAGTACAGCCGACCAGACGGCCATCCTTTCACTGTAGATTGGTCTGTTCACAAGTGTCGGTATGATGTAGTAAAGCACCACGACCGCGGGAAGGAAGAGCATGTAAACAACAGAATGACCAAAGAACCAGAATATCGTCTGATTCCAAAGCGTATCAAGCCCCACTCCGAGCGCGGTGCTGAGCCATTCCCAGTTTGTCGAGACGAATGGTGCAAGGTATCCGACGAAAAACAGCAGGGTTGTCAAAAACACGAATATCGACACGTAGTTGAATTTCCCTTTCAAGTTACGATAAAGTGTCATCATAACCCAGGCCCCCCAGAGGAAGGTGGAAAGTTCAAGGAACAGCCAACCGGCCCACCACGTGACGGATACCACATACTGACTGTATCCATTCACGCCCAGAGGGGCGAGCGAATCCCATCCTGTGGCGCTGAAGTACACATCGAGAAAGCTCGAGTTCGGAAGAACAGGTCCCTCGAGGAGGAATATGGACGCGTTTATCAAAATCAAAGAGGACCATATCATCCATCTTCTCGTGGGCAGGGCGCCCGTAAGCTTGACCGTCAGAAACACAAAAACACCCATTTCTATCTGCTGTGCAAAACCAAAGAGAAACCTGATCGCATGCAGTGTGAGGCCCGCATAATACACCCATGGCGTCTCCAGTAGGGACCCGCCGAGAGAATACCCGGTCTCCTGCACCCTCACAAGAAGGGCGTCACTTCCACCCACTATGGCCCATGCAACGCCCCATGCCAGGGTGAACGCAAGTACCCTGCTTTCCCAGCTCTTGTCGGTTTGAAAGATGGTTCTTATGAGTGTCCTGACGAACCCGAACAAGCTGAGCTGGCTTCGACGCCATACCATACTAAAAATCTATCGTGTACAAAAGTACACAACCACAAAAGTTACTCGGGCACCGGAATCATAATGAAAGGAAAGGAAAGAATAGAATGAGATAACCTATCGATTTATCGGTTTCACGATGATATTGTTTACTCCTATGACTGGTACAAGGAACGATGGGAAAACAACCACAAACGAATAATAGGTATTCGCATCTGGATGTCTTGGACTCACATTCCATCTCAAGTGCTGGAAAACCAAACTCCGCTTACTGCCTTAAATGCAATGAACGAACCAAATTACTGGCGATTGTCAAGCTTTTTCTTTTTACCAAACCCGTAGAATCGTGAAATGTAAACCCCGAACAGCATGACCGCGGCGCCGAATATGGCGAATGTGCCTGGAGGATTGTTAAACAGCACATACTCGTAAAGGATGGCCATCACCGGTACAAGGTAAACCAGCGCCGCCAGCCTGCCAATGTTCTCCTTTCTCGCCATCATGTTCCATGCATAGAACATGATTACGCCGCCCAGCACGCTTGCGAATATTATATCAAAGGCAAGCCCGGTCGTCATTTCAAGCCTGGGCTCTATTGTGGTAAGTGGTAGAAACACCAGAAGCGACAAAAAACTCTGCCAGAACAGTACATTTCCCACGCCGGCTCCCCTCAGTTTTCTGTAGTATACTGTGAAAAGCGCAAAGAAAAATGCGTTGGCTAACGTAAGAAGGACTCCAACCAGGGTGCTTCCGCCTGGGGGTAGGGTCTGGGCGTAAATCAGAACCCCGGCTATCCCGAGCAGCGCTCCAACCCCATTCATCGGTTGAACCCTTTCCTTAAGTATGATGTATGACAGAGGCATTGCGAAAAAGGGCATGGTGTAGCTCAGCACTGCGGAATCTGCCGAAGAGACGTAGTTCAGGCCAAGCAGCCATGCAGCACCCGAGGTGGCCGAGACCAAGCCCACAACAACCATGTCCCTGGTGGGCAACGTCAGTGACTTCCTGAAGATGGCATAAAACGCAGCAGAAGCAATGGCGAACCTTATGCTCATGAAAATGAAAGGCTGGGAATAATTGAGCGAATCTTTTGCGACGGCATACATCAACGAATTGATCGCGATGAAAGGGACAAGATAAACAATGAAATTCCAGCGCTCGGAAACAACGCCTGTTCCTTTTACATCCATTTCGACGATCTCCCAGGTAACACGACTCGCACTAAACTTTCATCGGCTGCGGCATTCGAAACATCAAATGCATCTTTCCACACTTTACCGGCGCATGCAGGTATCAGACACAATAAAGCAAGGACATGCACCACCGCTTGATCAATGGCCCCGCACCGACTGGTCAGCCTTCACAGCCCATGCATCAATGCCACCACGGAGGCTCTTTGCGGTGCCGAACCCCTTCTCCTTCAGTAGCCTGACGGCGGCCAAACTTCTGCTACCGACTTGGCAGTATGCGACGACCGGAACATTTGGATCAAGTTCGTTCAAACGATTCCGCAGCTGACTGAGGGGGATATGCTTCGCACCGGGAATCTGCCAGATCTGATTCTCATAGGGTTCCCTGACGTCCAGAATTTCAACACGCTTTCCTTCCTTCAACCAGCTTTGAAGCAAATCGGACTCGATTTCCTCATCCGAGTTGATGTTGCGGTTCAGTCCGCAGAATTCTTCATAATCGATCAGTGCCTTTATGGATGGATTCGACCCACATATGGGGCATGATGGGTCCTTCTTGACCTTCAGCTCCCTGAACTGCATTTCCAGAGCATCAAAAATCAACAAGCGGCCGATGAGGGGTTCCCCAACACCAAGGATCAACTTCAATGATTCGACCGCCTGAATACTTCCCATCACGCTCGGTAGGACTCCGAAGACGCCCCCTTCTGCGCATGATGGAACAAGTCCAGGTGGTGGTGGCTCGGGGTAGAGGCACCTGTAGCATGGCCCCCTTCCGGGCATGAAAACGGAGGCCTGTCCTTCAAACCTGTATATGCTCGAGTGAACCACAGGCTTCCCGACCAGGACGCTCGCATCGTTTACAAGATACCTTGTGGGAAAGTTATCCGTGCCATCAAGAATAACATCGTAGTTCCTTATTATGTCCAGTGCGTTTGAGCTATCCAGCCGAACCGGATAGGTCTCTATAACGACGTTTGGGTTGACAGCCATCAATCTGGTTCTGGCAACTTCTACCTTTGACTTCCCAACATCTTCTTCTGAATAAAGGACCTGTCTGTGAAGGTTGCTGAATTCTATACGGTCAAAATCGACCAGTCCTATTCTGCCAACTCCAGCGGCCGCCAGATATGTGGCTGCAGGAGTTCCCAGCCCACCCACACCCACCACCAAAACACTTGCCGCTTTGAGTTTCTTCTGCCCGTTTACGCCAACTTCTGGCATGATGAGATGCCTGTCGTACCTCATTATTTCATTCAGTGTCAGCTCAGATTCGGGACCGCCTCCCGCAACAGAGGGTACGATGATTATCGTGTCACCATCCTTCAGCTTTGTGTCCAGCCCACCCATGGTCCTGATATCGTCTCCATTGACGTACATGTTTATGAAGTTCCTCAATCGTTCTTCTCCGGAAAACAGGTAGTCCCGCAGGTCAGGATACTGAGAGACGAGGGCAGACATGGCCTCCTTCACGGTCCCGGCATCCGTAACAAATTCACCTTTCCCTCCAACACGCTGCCTGATCGTGCCGGGTATCGATATCCTGACCTTCATTTCCGAATTTCCACCTCCACAATTGCCTCCTCCATAAAAGCAGTTCGGTCGTTATTCATGGCCCAGCACCTCGTATCCTTTACCTTGCCCTCCACAACCGACGTTATAACGTACTTGTACCATGGAAAAGAATGATCCAAATCAAACTTCGAGGGTTTGGCCGGAGAATCAGGATGAGAATGATATATTCCAACAATCAGCATTCCCTCTTTGGTTGCTTCGTTATCCGCTGCATACAGTTCCATCGGGTCGATGGAGTATCTGCTCTGCCTGGGTCCATCATGCGAGTTTTTCATCCTACGGAGAGAAATGACCAGGTCGGATGTATCGCTGGGTGAAAGCATGACGCCACATACCTCCTCAGGATATCCTTCTTCGGAATGCTGCACGATATCATGAATTAAGCCGGAGAGGAACCTGATAAAGTACCACCTCACCTTTAGGAGGAACGAAGCGCCGCATCCAGGTCTGCTTCAAGATCTTTTTCATCCTCCAGCCCCACAGAAAGTCTCATCAGGCTCTCATCGATGCCCAGCTCCTGCCTGAGTTTTTCACTCATGGTCATCGCCGGACCCAGGAGGGGATAGGTCAAAAGAGACTCCACCCCTCCAAGGCTCGGTGCCGGTTTGATGACCTTGGTCTTCTTCATCACATCCATAACCTTCTTCTGTCCTCCCTTCACCTTGAAGCTGAGCACGCCTCCATAAATCCGTCTTTCAAATAACCTATCGGCCACCTTCCTGTAAGGACTCCCTTTCAGGCCTGGGTAGAAGACTTCCTTTATTCTTGGGTGAGATGAAAGGAAGTTTGCCAGCTTCAGAGCCGTTCTGCTCTGCGCTTCGAACCTTGCTTCGAGTGTGGCCAGACCACGAATGCACAGAAAGGCTTCAAAGGGTGTGATGATTGAGCCTACCTTCCTTCTCATACTCCATAGTTCCTGGAGGTCGTCTTCGGAATTGATGGATACAACACCACCCAAAGAGTCGTTGTGCCCTGACAGATACTTTGTTGTGCTGTGCAGAGAAACCCAGGCGCCGTTCTTGAGTGGTCTGTACAGAAGCGGCGTGGTGAACGTTCCATCCACAACCAGCCGCGAACCTGTTTCCTTACATCTCCGTGCTATCCTGTTTATGTCCAGAACACGGAGCAGGGGGTTGGTCATCGTCTCGACGACCACCATGCGTACATTCCGGTCTATCCTTTCGATGAGAGCGTCCGTTTCTGGTCCGCCAAAAATTGTTTTGATCCCGAATCTGGAAAGGTCCAGGGCGAGTTCCTGCGTTACCCCGTACGACTCCTTCCCTATGAGCACGGTGTCCCCCGACTGCAGCGACGAAAGATAAAGCGTTGAAATACCGGACATTCCGTTTGAAAAAGCCAGGGAGTATGGAGCTTCCTCCAGCTCCGCTATGGTCCTTTCGAGGCCCCTTACCGTCGGGTTCTCCTCCCTCGAATATTTCAAATCGAATCCTCTGTCCCCTTTTCGGGGAACCCCACCTTCTTCTGGATGCTCGAATACGACGGTCTGGTAGATGGGGAGCTTGAACACTCCCAGAGTTTTATCGTAATATCCGTGCCCGTGAATTGCCCTGGTGGATTTTCCAGTCATTTGGTGGACCAGCCCGACGCTCGGTAATAAAGTTGAACGTTTTGCTTCACAGTTCGAGCACTTGCCGGCATCAGGTTGCACGATGAATCGAAAGAGAAAGTATTCGATCCTCATCAAAACTCCATCCACCAGTCAGAAATGATTTTGACCGGTGAACCCGCTCTTCCCCAAAAGGTTTAAAACGCTTTTTTCTTCAGTTCGAAATCGCGCCCTGGTAGTATAGGGGGTCGTAAAAAGGCCCGTGCAATCCGGTCTAGTATGTCCGCCTGTCACGCGGGCGACGCGAGTCCAAATGCAGCTCTCGCTGCTGGGATTCTCGCCCAGGGCGCCACAATATACATGCCTACGAGAGTAAGTGTACGACCGCAGCTGATGCAACAATTTTTAATCTTCTGGGTATCAACTGAGCTTATCCAGCCGCCACATTCAAACAAGCAGAATGGTAGAAAAGGTTCTGGACGGCTCGGAGCAGTTGCGGATGTGTGGTAACCTATAAATTACCAAATCATAGAGTTGCTTCAAATTGAACCGGCGACGGGGAGTACAGAAGTTTGTCTACGCCCTCTTTCTCTCAGTCATCGTACTGATGATCGTATTCGCCTTCATGCTGGGACCCATGTTCGGTGCAACATTTACCTCCGTGTTCAGCGGGGTCAGCGCCGCTATCCAGTACGGCCCGAACGGGCAGACGAATGCAACACCCGGCGAGCCGCCGCTTCTTTACTACAACGCTCCAAAGCCTGCCGACTATGTAACACTAGCCCAGTACATGCTCAACCTGATCAACAACGACAGGATGGCAAACAATGTAACCTCGAATGTCACGCTCGATTACAACCCGGCCGCGCAACAGCATGCTTACAGCATGCTTGTGAACAACTACTTCAGCCACTGGGATACCCAGGGATACAAACCATACATGAGGTACACGATCGCCGGTGGAACGGGCTCTGTGGACGAAAATGTGGCCTACGAACAGTACAACGGTAAATTCACCAACACCGCAGCCGTGGAGCAGGCTCTGAAGCAGATGGAGTATGACATGGTGTACGACGACGCCGGACACAACTATGGACACCGTGACAACATTCTCGACCCTTACCACAACATGGTTACGATTGGAGTAGCATACAACCTGAATTATGTGTACCTGGTGCAGGATTTTGAGAACAAGCTGATCAACTGGACACAGACTCCTTCACTAAGTTCGTCCGGCCAAGTCATTCTGTCTGGCTCATTCCCCCTGTCAAGGAGCATCCAGATGGTTCAGATATTTTACGACCCGACTCCTACGCCTCTTACCAGGCAGGACCTGGCCAACCCACCATACGATGGAAGCTATAACCAGGGGACGTTTGTCGGGGGTGTGGTGCAGCCTGGCTTTCAGGTCCAGGGGGGCACTACCGTAAACCCCTCAATATGGCAGATCTCGAGCAGCAGCTTCATCATTGCCTTCAACATGAAGAATGTGATCGCCACAGATGGTCCGGGCGTGTACACGATATACATCGCATTCCCCCCATCCGGAAATCATCAGGAGACATTTACGAGCCTGAGCTTCTTTGTGACAAATTCTTCGACCTGATTGTCACCATGATTTGCTCGACTATTTCTTAACCGCAGGAAGCGAAGGCTCCGCCGAACTAATGTGCCAAAAGAAATGGGTATAAAGGAAAAGATACAGAGCACGATAAACACCCTCGTAACGGTAACCAGACAGATCGATGTGAAGCAAACCAACTTGGCAGAAAAGGATACCAAAATCTTCAACGAAATCGTCAGGTCAAAGCAGCAGGGGAATGTCGCGCGGGCCACAATGCTTGCGAATGAACTTTCCCAGATAAGAAGAACCAAAAAGTCGCTGGCGGGTTCAAAGATAGCGATCGAAAGCATAGTCCAGAGACTCGAAACCACGAAGGACCTGGGTGACCTGGCCATGACCCTTGGACCCGCGGTTCAGGTAGCCGCGTCTGTTTCGAAGGCTCTTGCCTCAACCATTCCAGAAGCAACCAGGTCGCTGAGCGAATCCTTCCAGGATATGTCCAGCATGATGTCAGAAACAGGCCATCTGACAGGAATCACGCCAGACATTCAGCTTTCAAACGAAGAGGCGGAGAAGATAATCTACGAAGCACAGCTTGCAGCAGAGGCGGATGTAAAGAACAGTTTCCCGGAGACTCCTACAGACATCAAGCAGGCGGAACAGGAAGAAGCCTGAAAGTTATTAATCAGCGCGCAACCTCCAGAAACGGATGTATCCTGGACTGCAGGGGCGCGTTGCGATAATAACTGGGGGCGGCCGAGGGATAGGTGCAGCCGTAGCTGTGAAGCTGGCGCAGAATGGCTGCTTCACAATAATAGGCTATAGGAAGAGGGACGAAGAGGCCAAACAGACAGCTGAGACGATCAGGTCATCGGGAGGCAAATGCGAAATGGTGAAGGGGGACATATCAGACCCGAAGACCGTAACCGGTCTATTCGACGCCGCATCTGAAAAGGGAAAGGTGGACATACTCGTCAACTGCGCCGGTCTTGGCATAGCCGAACCCGTAACCGGTGTCACAGATGAGCACCTTGGCAAGCAGATAGATGTCAACCTCAAGGGTACCTACATGTGCTGCAGAGAATACCTCGCCCGATTTGGAGGTTCCAACTGGGGAAGGATAGTTAATCTGTCGAGCGTCGCCGGGATTCACGGCATCCCCTTTCTTTCCGTTTACAGCACGGCCAAGGCTGGCCTGATCGGGATGACAAAGAGCCTTGCTTCAGAGGCTCCTTCAGGCGTGACTGTAAATGCGGTGGCGCCTGGACTCGTCAGGACCAGGATGGGTGAAAGCCTGATTTCATTTCTCAACCTTAACGAACAAGAGTGGGCAACCAAGAACACCAAGACGGGAAGGCTGGTCACGCCCGATGAGGTTGCCGAGCTTGTCGTCTTTCTATGTAGTGACTTTGGTGCAAGCATCACAGGACAGGTCTTTACGATAGACGGAGGTCAGGAGCTGGCAGTCAACAGCCGTGGTTACCTCTGATCGGAGCACAATTTCCTGTCGAGAAAACAATTTAGCCGAGTATGAGGCATCCACGATGCCCCGTAAAAGAGCTTCCCAGAGCTGGCTCACGCCAAACGATGATGTCGAAGCCGTCAGAGGCGGGGCATAAATTCAATCTACAACAATTTTATTCTTCGTTTTGTAGTTCATACAATAAATAAACAAATAAAAAATCATCCTCTGGTAACCACCTGACTCGGTTGACTCGAAAGAAAGGACTCCGGCCGGAAGAGCTGGCCGAAATGGTCACCAGACTGAAGAATATCGTGCACGACCTGAATCAGGAGGTGGAAAATGGTGCCCTGCTGGTCGTCGAAGGCAAAAAGGATACCATGGCCCTCAGAGGTTTTGGATTCACCGGAGATTGCTTTGAAATTTCCCAGGGTGGCTTTCCACAGTTCCTTCAACTCGCAGAATCCCGGAGGAAGGTGATTCTGCTTCTTGATTACGACAGGAAGGGAAGATACATGTTTGCTCGCGCACTGAAGCTGATGCATGGCAAGGGTATCGCTTCAGATTCAAGGTTCAGGGACGCTTTGAGGGCGGTCACGGATGGTGAGCTAAAGCATGTGGAAGACCTGGACAAATACTCAACCGAGTAAAATCCAAATCAAGGAAAAGAGTTATCTAATATGAATTCCAGCCATATGATATCACGCTTAAAATCTTACGTGTGTCAAAAGAGTTGAAAAAAATTGAACGATTCAAGTGTCGTAAAGTATATGGTGAAGCTGAAGTTTACCATCGACGGCGTTGTTGAAAAGGCCGACGTTATAGGCGCCATCTTTGGTCAGACTGAAGGATTGTTCGGGCCAGAACTGGACCTGAATGAGCTGCAGAAGAACTGGAAGATCGGCAGGATCGAGATAAATCTCCAATCCAAGAATGCGCAAACAAGTGGTGAGGTATTCATTCCTGCTTCCACGGACATCTCGACAGCCGCGCTGATAGCCGCTGCACTTGAGAGTGTCGACAAGGTGGGTCCCTGCGCCGCAAAATTCCAGCTCATGGAGATCGAGGATGTAAGGGCATCAAAGAGGAAGCTTATCGAAGAAAGGGCGAAGGGGATTTTGAAGGTCTGGTCCTCCAAGGCGGCATCCGAGGGCGAGGAGGCGGTCAAAAGCGTCTCGGAATCCATAAAGCCCGGACGCGTTGTTTCATACGGACCCGAGAAGTTGCCCGCCGGCCCTGGCATATTCGACGCTTCAGAGGTCATTCTCGTCGAAGGGAGGGCGGACGTGATAAACCTGATGAGGGCAGGCATAAACAACACCCTTGCGATAGGAGGGGCAAAGGTACCCGAATCGGTGGTGAAGCTCACAAAGCAGAAACGCGCCATCGCCTTCCTGGATGGTGACAGGGGTGGCGATCTCATCTCGAAGGAACTTCAGCAGGTAGCGAATGTGGAGAAGATACTGAGGGCTCCCCCTGGAAGAGAGGTCGAGGAGCTGACTCCCGTAGAAATGCTGGAGATACTAAAGGGCGGCGCCGAAAAGGAGCACAGGCAGCGCGCTCAACCGACCCCATCCAGACCCGCCCCTCAGAAGCCATCCGTCAAGCTGGAGGTCAAGCTTGAAGGCAAGCTGGACGCAAAAGTCAAGGAAATATTCCCAGGACTGAAGGATTCACTGGAGGCCTACGTGCTGGACGATAACCTGAAGGTGCTGGGCAAGGTGCCCGTAAGCGACCTTGCTTCCTCGCTTGAAGGATTCTCCGGTGCGAAGACTGTAATATTTGATGGAATCGTAACACAAAGACTCGTCGATATAGCGAAGAAATGTGGTGTGACCACACTGATAGGGTACAAGGTTCCCGACAGCGTCAGCGTGCCGCCGGGGATGAACGCTCACACATTTTCGTCACTCGGTCTTTCCTAGTGTTCATTCTTGAACTTCCGATGGCTGGATGGCCATAAGGCACTTCAGATCACTCCAGACGATGTAAACGACCTCTGGACGGTGAGGAGGATCATTTCAACCGGTGACCTGGTTGAAGCCTGGACGACGAGGGAGGTGAAGCTCGAAGGGGACTACATCAGGCCTGACAAAGGCAGGAGGGTGAAGGTCAGAGTAAGGGTTTCTGTCGAAGACATAAAATTTGACAACGAGCTGGGAAGGCTCAGGGTAAAGGGAAAGATAGTCGACAGCAACAGCGAAATGGTGAAGCGAGGTTCCTATCATTCGCTGGAAATAACCCCCTCTACGGAGTTCTCGCTCTGGAAGGAGGATTATCCCGGCTGGCTGAGGTCACTCCTGGCCAAAAGGAGAGAAGTGCCCCCGGTCATCATCGTGGCTTTGGATTCGAGGGAGGCAGGCGTCGGTCTTCTCCGCGGCCTTTCACTGCAGTACTTCGGAACGGTTACTTCGGAAGCTTCCGGCAAGATGTACCGACAGGATACCGCCAAACTGACACAGCAATATCTGACTCATGTCAGGGACCTGGTAAGGGACGTGGCCGGCAGACATGTCGACGCTACGATCGTGCTGTTAGGACCGGGGAAGACAAAGCTTCAGCTGTCCAACCTGATGGGGGAAAGCCTGAAGGCGAATGTCATCGAAGGGTACGACCTTGCGGGTGAGGATGGGGTGAGACTGGCGTTGAACGACCCGTCCTTCAGGAAGCTGAGAGAGGGGACCCAGTACAGCCAGGTGAAGAACTGGATAGATGAGGCTCATGTCAGACTTGCTAAAAATGATGGCCGTCTCGCCATGGGTTACACCTCCTGCGAAAGGGCCGCTGCCGCCGGAGCGATAGACGTCCTGCTCATATCCGACGGCCTTTTCAGGTCTGTGGATGAAGAGAAGATCATACAGCTGGCGAACACCGCCGAAGCTTCAGGTGCAAGCGTGATCCTTCTCGACTCCACCACCGTTCTTGGACTGCAGATCACCAACATGGGGGGAGCCGTAGCACTGCTTCGCTATGAACTCTTCACGCAATGAGCTGCTCTATGTTGAAAAACTGGCTGATGAGCGCCAGAACTATCGAAAGAACAATGAAATCCCTCCCCATCCTGCGGTTCAGGTGCGTAAAGTATAGCGTGATTCCGAGCAACAGCATGGCAATGGAAAGGGGCAGAGCTATGCTCAGAAGCAGCTGTACCACCTGTTCCAGCACGAACTTGATGAAACCTGAAGCAGCTGCCACGATACTTCTTGCGGTGACGCCCAGCTGAGCCACCACTGTAAGATTGGATGTGCTGACGCTCATCCAACTTGGAGACCGGGCGGGTATTTATCGACACCACCACCCAAGGAAACCACTTAAGAATGAGGCATAGATTCTCGCAGGCGATGCAGACTCTGAAATGTATGAATTGTGCCGGACCGGTATTCTACACCAGACGGTACTCCGGCGAATCTCTTTGCTCGGCCTGCTTTAGGCAGAGTATAGAATCCAAGGTCAGGAGGACGATATCGAAGTATCGAATGCTGAAGCATGGCGAAAGGGTAGCAGTCGCTGTATCGGGCGGAAAGGATAGCCTAAGCCTTCTCACCATCATGGCAAAGATCGTCCCCAAGCATGGCTCCGAGCTCGTTGCTATAACGGTGGATGAAGGGATAGATGGGTACAGGGACGAATCAATATCAAACGCGAGGCTTGTGACAGAAAGATTGGGCGTGCCGCTCCATGTGATCAGTTACAAGCAGCTTTTCGGGTTCACACAGGACCAGGCAATCAATACCCGTACGGGAAAGGTAACTTCGTGCGCGATGTGCGGAACCTTCAGGAGGCGTGCAATAGACGTCGCATCAGACCAGCTTGGTGTAGAGGTTCTTGCCACGGCCCACAACCTGGATGACATGGTGCAGACATTCATGATCAACCTGATGAACTGCGACTTGAAGAGACTCGGATGGTTCGGTGGTACGTCCCAGTCAGAAAGATTCAAGGTCAGAAGAATACATCCATTTATGGAGATATACGAGAAGGAAGCAGCGCTTTATGCATTTGCCTCGGGGTTGCCAATGCAGTCAACCCACTGCCCCTACATGGATGAGGGAATACGAAGCAGCATTCGAATATACCTGAATTCACTGGAAGAAGCACACCCAGGGATAAAGAACATGATGCTGAAATCAGCGCTTGGCGTCGCCGACAGGTTCAGGCAGTCCAGGACGGAGTCCACCAGGTGCGTCTCCTGCGGCCGTCCTTCGACAGGGGAGCTTTGCAGCACGTGCGAACTTCTTTCCACCTTTCCAGCTTCATCGATTCCGGTGGAGACCCCCGTATCCTGAATCCCAATGTTTCGTTAGTCAAGGTCAGAGAGCATTATATATCCGGTCTAGCGGCGTCGGACTGGGCGATGGGTAGGGTCGGGAGGCCAGCCGTCTTCCATACTCGAAACCGGCTACAAGCGAGGACCAGCAACCTTCAGGTTAACATGGCATGCCTCTCGCCCAGGCCAAGCCGGTGGAGCTGAACCTGCGCCCCAACGGGTGGTCGCAAAGGGAAAAGGCACTTCGAAGGGAGTGCGACTATTCCCCGAACCGTCGAAACGTGTCAGGCCCGGGAGGGAGCAGCACTAAGGCGGTGCGGTTACGCTGTTGGGTCTACGTGGGCGATTCGCTGTCTTGGTACAGCGGGGGGTATGTCATGGGAATCCGGAGGGTCCGTCGCCCGTCGTCTATCTGAATTCAGGCCATAATCTATCTGAACGCTCGCCTGCGGAGCAGGTCCTTTCAAAATTGAAAACTCTGAGTCAAAATCAAGAACTGAAAAGGTAATTAATACTCCCGATTCACACGGGCAGATGGGCCGGGGTACCCAAGCCTGGTATGGGGCAGGCCTGCTAAGTCTGTGGGCGAAAGCCCTCGTGGGTTCAAATCCCATCCCCGGCGCAACATAATCGGAAGCCGGAATAATGAAAATGCTCACGTGATGAGACAGCCGGGCGTGCTTGCTTTGAAGAAAATCACTTCGTCTGTTGACGTATTCATCAGAGTGGCAAGCATTCTCTTATATACTGAAAATATCAATTCACACCGAGTTGCAAGGTTCAAATAAAAAGTCGAACCTGGCCGATCAAAAAGCATTCAAGAAACTTGTGACGGAACTTTACAAAGCGTGGGAATCACAGGACGTTTCAAAGCCATCGCGTTTCTACTCGAAGGACCCGGACCATGTCTTTTTCGACTTCGCACCAATCAAGTACACTGGCTGGAAGGAGTATGCTGCAGGTGTAAAGAAGACGTTCTTCGATAATATGCCTCCCAATGCAAGCAGGCTTGCCATGAAGGACGACTTCAAGGTGATGAGGTGGGGAAATGTGGCAGTTACTCATTCCACGATTGACTTCAGCGCTAGGCTGAAAAACGGCACCAAGATGAAGGAAACAGGCAGGCATACAGCCGTATGGGAAAAGCATGGGCCAAGATGGCAGATCGTGCACGATCACTGGTCTTTCCCAGCAAAGTAGGTCGCAACCAATATTTTTTGAGATCACAAAAGGTTAGCGTAGAGCCCCTTCACATCCGTGTGAATACGTTGATGGGCGATTTTGCCGGCAGCCTTATGCTTCTCGCCTATGCAGCCGCCTTGCAGCTCAGGTGTTTCGATGCGCTTATAGGCTCGACTCATTCTGCCCATGGTATTCCAGGGTAAAAGAATATGTCATCTCAACTTGCCGCAGCCGAAGTCTCGGATTATGTTGTGTCGCTGAGGCGGCACTTTCACCGGCATCCAGAGCTGGGTTTCAATGAATTTGAGACAGCCAACAAAATAGAGTCTGAATTGAGATCCCTCGGTCTTGTCCCAAGTCGGGTCACCCAGACGGCAATAGTGGCGGACATCAAGGGTTCCGAACCCGGGCGAACGGTGGCCGTGAGGGCGGACATGGATGGGCTGCCAATCGTGGAAGAGAATCATTTCGACTATGTATCGGAAAACAAGGGTGTCATGCATGCGTGCGGTCATGACGGCCATATCTCAATGCTGCTCGGACTCGCGCGACTCCTGGTCAAGGACAGGACCAGATTCAAAGGGACCGTAAGGCTTCTGTTCCAACCTGCGGAGGAACGTCCTCCTGGCGGAGCGATAGAAATGATCAAGGCAGGCGTTCTGAAGGATGTGGACTTTGTAATCGGCCAGCATACTGACTCGACGATACCAACTGGGAAGGTGGAGGTCTGGTATGGACCAAGCATGGCCAACGCTGACATGTTCAAGATCACCATTCATGGAAAGGGGGGTCATGGTTCGGAGCCGCACGACACGATAGACGCGATCGTACTGGCCTCTCAGTTCGTCGTCAACCTGCAGTCGGTCATTTCAAGACGCAAGAACCCTGTAGTCCCTGCGGTCATATCCGTGGGGACTTTCAATGCGGGGTACCGGGACAACGTGATAGCACCTAGGGCAGAACTCACGGGTACCGTGCGCACGCTGAGCGATGACATGAAAGCACTACTGAAGGATGAGATAGAGAAGGTTGCGAAGGGGGTATGCCTTCCGGTTGGAGCTTCGTACGACTTCTACTGGGAGGATGGCTATCCGGTACTGGAGAATGACCCTGGTGTTGCAAAGGTGTTCGATGATGTCGCATCAGAACTCCTGGGAAAGGAAAACGTCCTTCACCCTCCGCCTAGAATGGGGGGAGAGGATTTCAGCTACTTCACCAAAGAAAGAAGGGGAGCATACTTCTTTCTCGGAGTCAGGAATGAATCGAAGGGGATAGCCAGCCCTCACCACAGCCCGACATTCAACCTGGATGAAGATGCACTGAAGTATGGTGTAGAAATCCTGTACAGGAGCACGCTGAGACTGCTGGACAAAGGTGCTTGATGAATCTCAACAGGGTGCAAGTGCCAAGAGAATTGAAGAAGAGTGTCCCCCAGATCCTGGGTCGGATAAGGCGCATGGTGGACTCCTCCTCCGACAGGAGAGCCACAGCCCTGGCCGAACTCAAGGAAAGGGAGGAGGACGACCCCTTCAGAATTCTGATCGGAACCATCCTTTCGCAGAGGACCAGAGACGAGAACACGACCAGGGCCGTGGACAACCTGTTCGGCGTATACGGTTCCGCTCAGGAACTTGCCCACGCCGACGAAGAAAAAGTCAGGACTCTCATTCGGCCCGCGGGGTTCTACAACGTCAAGGCCAGGAACATCATCGAAGTATCCAGGGCAATCGTATCCAAATACGCGGGCAGGGTTCCAGATGACCTGGAACAACTGCTGAGCCTGCCCTCCGTTGGAAGAAAAACTGCCAACTGTGTTCTCGTTTACGGCTTCGGCCATCCTGCTATACCGGTCGATACACACGTGCACAGAATATCAAACAGGATAGGACTGGTCAGGACCGCGACCCCCGAGCAGACCGAGACGGAACTGATGAAGGTTGTTCCCAAAAGATACTGGCTGGAACTCAACGAGCTCTTTGTGAGGTTCGGACAGACCATATGCAGACCCGTCGGACCCAGATGCAGCATCTGTTCACTTCGACCCGTGTGCGACTACTACAACCAGGTGGTTCTTAAGCAGAAACGTAGTTGATCATTTTCTGGTTTCAGGGATGCCAAAATGAAGCAATCGTGGAATCTTGCCTTAATAGCCTTTTTCGCCGAGGTCTCGCTAACCACCCTCTCCATCTACATACCATACAGGGCGTACAATCTGGGAGCAAACAACGAAACCGTAGGAATCATCGGCGGGGCGAGTTCTATCGTTTATGTGGTGATGCCATTCATCATGGGCAGACTTTCGGACCGAGTTGGACAAAAGAGAATGCTCATAGCCGGAACACTGACCGTGAGCATACTTAGCGCAGGATACTTCCTCATAACAAACCCCGTGCTATTCATACCGCTGAGGGTGGTCGAAGGGTTCGGCTGGTCGATGGTTTGGCCTCCACTCGAGTCGCTGGTGAGCACGAGCAGTGAGGACCCTTACAGGGGCCTGGCAAGATTCAACATCGCCTGGGGGGTGGGTGCCGCCTTCGCCCCCATATTTGGCGGAGTAATAGTTCTCGCCACATCGATACGGTTCACCCTGGCGATGTCTTCCCTTGTCGCCCTTCTCGGGGCCCTATTCATTGGACTGACACCCGCCCCGCACAGAGCACATATCGAGTCACAGACGATCAAATTCTCACAGTCGAGCAGGAGAAGGATACCCCTGCTTCCGCTCTACTTCTCCGCTATGTACGGGGTGACAGCCCAGATAGTAACCACCTTCTACCCCAGGTATGCAACCACTCTGAACTTCTCCGTTCTGGAGTGGGGCACAGTCGTTTCCCTCTTTCTTCTTGGCAGGCTGGTCGCCTTCATCTTCTCCGAAAACGTCAGGAAGAGAATCGGTCTTCAAAACATGTTCTGGTCCTTCTCCGCGATCGCCGTAATCTTCCCGATTTCTGCAATTTTTGTAGGCACATTCTTCGCTCTCGATTCGCTTACATCCTTCCTTACCGGTGCCTGCATAGGCTACATCTATTCGGCGACGATCAGCAAGATGGTGGTGGGTCCGGTAGAATACAGAGGCAGGGCTGCCGGCATGTTCGAGTCATCGATCGGTCTGGGCACCTTCCTGGGTCCGGCGGTCGCTGGTTACGTTGCGGTTGGCGGTCTCTCGCTCACCCTTGCACTTCCGGCACTGATGATGATACTTGCCGCAATGATAGGCATTGCGGGCAGGCGGAAACTTGGACCCGAGTTTCCGCTGTGAATCCTGACATCATGCGGGAGCAGCGGCCGCTCGATTCTTCAGAGGGGTTACGTATGAACTTCGGAGTGCCATGAGGGTTATGATGAAGCACGCAAGGCTCCACACAAACACCACAACCTCGGTGGGAAGCAGCCTGACGATGTGAAACTGATAGAGGGCGGCAAATGTGTCAACGAGTCCCATCGGAAGCGCATAGAGAAGGTACCTGATGCGCTTTGTCAGAACCGCCAGCGTCGCCAGGGTACCCCATGAGAAGTGCGCAAGAAGGGAAGAAATCCTCTCGACTGCAGATACAGCTACGGGAACCAAAAGCTTGCCGGGTAATTCGAAAAGTGCAGGGTTGGTGGATACCAGAATCTTGTATGTCTGCTCGGCCAGCGCTGAATTTGATTGCAGAATGAGGTAGATTGAAAGCAGGTTGATCAGCGAAAGGGCACCCAGATAAACCCCATTTTCCCAGAATGCAAGACCGAGTCCGTAGAACTCGCCGTCCCGGGGATCAAGCTTGGCTTTTCTTGAAGCATACCGTATCACCAGATAAGCGAATCCGACCTCAAAGATGGATGTCTGCACTCCAAAATAGATAGCCAGTGGGACACCCTGTCCGATAATTGCCGTCAGCGGTCTTACTGTTAGATACTGCAGCACAACCTTCGCTGCTATTGCGGAGAAATAGGCTGCAGCGGACGCTATCAGCAATGAGGCCCACAACGACGTCTTGTTCTTCAACTTCATGTAGACGAGTGGTATCACTCCTATCAGAAGCGAGGCTAATGGTTGGAGGAAAAGTATCGGGTCTATGTTGTTCATCGAGCGACGCCCGGATTCAGTCTGTTTCAGAACCGGCTCTTTCTTTCTGTCTCAGGAGAAACGCATTGGGAAACAGCTTCTCCAGCGCGAATTCTCGCCTCTTCCTATCACGGGAAATGATCTCCACCTTTAATCCGTCAGAAAACTCAGAAAGGAACTGCCTGCACGCCCCACAGGGATAGGTAAAGCCGGGTAGGTTCGAGGTCAAAACAATTTTTTTGAACTTTCTCGAGCCCTCAGAAACCGCCTTCACAGCTGCCACCCTCTCGGCACAGATCGTCAGGCCGTACGATGAATTTTCGATATTACATCCCGTGAACACCCTGCCATCGGATGTCAAAAGAGCGGCACCAACCTTCACCTTTGAATATGGTGAATAAGCTAGCTTCGATGCATCAGCGGCCAGTCGTTCAAGCCTCTTTGAGGATACACCGACCATGTCAGCGGTATCCCCCAACTCTAATTAACATCTTTCGTTTCATGAGAAGTCTTTGTGGATTCAATCATAACTTCGGAAACATCCTTGATCCTGTTCTCGTCGAGATTCTTCGACCTCGAAGCATCCTTTAGCATCGCATTACAGAAGGGACACATCGTTACAACCGTCTCTGCGCCGGAATCGTTCAGCTGCTCCATTCTAACATGACTTATTCTCTTGCGTTCAGGTACCTCATACCAGTAGTTCGCTCCACCGGCTCCGCAGCAGAACGTCTTTTCGCCATGCGGATGAGACTCCACCACATCTGAAATTCTACCGAGCAGCTTTCTCTGTGTGTCCACGACACCACCGTAGCGGGACAGGTAGCAGGGGTCGTGAATCGTCAGCTTCTCGCCCGAATCCTCCAGAGCCAGCTTGCCACCAGCAGCGAGCTCCTCCAGCAGCTGTACCTGATGATACACCTTGACTTCCTTCATCCAAGGGTCGAGATTCGGATACTCCTTCGAAAAGGTGTTGCATCCGTGTGGACAGGTGAGAACAATCTTCTTCACGCCATACTTCTTGAAGAGTTCTATATTGCCGAGGGCCATTTCCTGGAAAAGGCTTTCTTCGCCCAGCCTTCGCGCCGGGTCGCCGCAGCAGGTTTCCTGCTCTCCAAGCATCGCGAATCTATCAAGAATTCCAGCCTGCCCGAGCAGAACCAGGAGAGCCTTTATGGAGCCCTTCGAGCCTTCATCGAAGCTGCTCATGCACCCGACCCAGACAAGGTATTCGAAACTCCTGTTTTCATCCACGGTTTTCAAACCCATTTCGCTGAGCCAGCTGTTCCTGCCCGCGTTTGGAATTCCGAGCGAATTCCTTACCTGGTTAAGACTCGCAAGAAGGTCTGACTTCTTCTTGTCCAGCCTGTTTTCGGCCACGAGGCTTCTGCGCATGTCGATTATCATATCGACATGCCTCACACCGACAGGACAGCTTTCGACGCACGCCCCACAGGTGGTGCAGGACCACAACTCCTGTTCATTTATCGTATCGAAAACCTGTGATTCATTCTCATGGTCGCTCTTCAGCAGTTTGAGCTTCCGTACCAGAACCCTGGGGGACAGGGGTCTGTCAACCGCAGTAGCGGGGCATGCAGCCTCGCATGCTCCGATTTCGACGCATGAATCTATGGACGTCGTTTCATAATCCTGGAATTGTGAGATTGAGGTCACACCCATTCTGACCTGGGAGGGGTCCATTCTTCCCTCCAGCACATCCTTCAGGAGAAAGGGTGTGGTGATATCAGACCTTGGTCTCTGAAAGTTCTTCAGCAAGTTTACGGCCGGCCCAGCGTAGAAAACAGCGATCAGCACATTCTTGAACGCATCGAGCGATGTGGTCTCGAGCCTGAAACCGGGAAACCACTCCAGAAATGCCTGAAGCATTGTAAGTGCGATTATCACTATAAGTATGGACTGCAGCACGATTGAACTGCGCCGAAACCGTCCGCCAGAACCAAGCATTTTGTGGACTCTGGTACTGGCTGTGAGCCTGAAGACACGCCAAACCAAAGCAGCCAGAAGACCTGCGAAAACCGGGACAGTCAGAGCCAGGAGAATGTATCTTATGATGTACAGCGATGCTTCAAACGGGTCAAAGAGCGTTAATCCAATCGTCACGATGATTCCGGCTATTATTGATCCATGCATTATGAACACGGCATCCTTCCTGAACAGACGGGCAACCTCCTCCCTTCCCAGCTGAAGCAGAGAATCGAACTTCAGCTTGACATTCTTCTTTCTGACCTGCAAAAAGAGAGAGGCCAGAAGGGCGATAACAGTTGCAACGGCCGTGACATAAAGAAGAACATATTCCAGCGAACCAAAGGGCTGATACAAGTTACTCAACCCCGACCCAGGAAGAAGTCCTTGGCACAACTGGCCCGGAATTCCGGTTGTGAGGAGGCATCACATGAACGGGTTGGAAGCTCGCACTCTTATTGCTTTTGAATCCAGTGAGGTATCGAACGTCGTCGAATAATCATCTGAACGTTCCTTTCTTGCACAAACAATAAATCCGGCCGGTGAAATAGTGATACCCATGTCCTCCTCTGGACCAGACGACCTACTGGGCAGAATCAAGGAGTTGGCAGATAGAAACTTCCCGAAGATCAAGGACAAACTGCCATCGAATGAGCAGGTTTTCGTGCTGAAAACTACCGCTGGCTTTTCTGCAGTCATAAAGCTCAGCAGTCAGGCCATCGTGGTGGAGTCCGGGGACCACCCGAACCCCGTTTCCACCATGACGATGTCCCCGGCCGACTTGGAGCAACTCATGAACGGTCAGCTTGATGGAGTCCAGGCATTTCTTTCTGGCAGAATCAAAGTTCAGGGAGATGTGTTCAGGACGATGGCGCTCAACAATCTGCTTAAGGGTGCCCAGTGATGCCTGATACCCCGACCAAGGTGAGCGTGGTTGGCGCGGGTACGATGGGGCATGGAATCGCAGAAGTGATAGCGATATCCGGTGCCCGTGTTGCCCTCACCGACATAGAGCAGAGATTTCTTGATAATGCGAAGGAAAAGATATCATGGAGTCTTTCGAGGATGGCTGCCAAATCGCAGCTCGGGGAAGACCCCGCTTCCATTCTGTCCCGAATAAGCTTCGAGCTTGATTTCGCGAAGGCTGTAAAGGATACCGAACTCGTCGTCGAGGCGGTACCCGAAAAGCTCGATATCAAGAAAGAAACCTTCAGAAAGCTGGACAGCCTTGTTCCACGCGGCACCATTCTTGCGACCAACACAAGCAGTCTTCCGATAAGTGAAATTGCATCCTCCGTATCAGACCCCTCAAGGGTCGTGGGTCTTCATTTCTTCAACCCGCCCCCCGTGATGCAGCTGATCGAAATCATAAGGGGGCACGACACCTCGCAGGAAGTGGTTGATTTTGCGATTAAATTCGCGGACAGGCTCGGAAAGAAATCTGTCCTGGTGAATAAGGACGTTCCAGGCTTCATTGTCAACAGGATCCTCGTCAGAATGATGGTGACCACAAGGCTTGCAGTGGAGAATGGCCTGGCCACAGTCGAAGAGGTGGACTCCTCCCTGAAGTATAATGCAGGCCTGCCGATGGGCGCATTCGAACTCGCGGACTATGTGGGGCTGGACGTGGTGTACTTCGTGGAGAATGCCCTCGCGGAAAGGGGCTTTCAGGTGACCGCTCAGAAGATGCTCAAAGAGAGGGTAGAATCTGGAAGGCTTGGCATGAAGACCGGCGCCGGCTTCTACACCTATACAAAGGAACGGCCGAGGGCGGAGATCCCAAGGGAGCTTTCGAATAAGGTATCGGCTTCGCTTCTTCTCTCCCCTGCGGTGAATGAAGCGGTATGGATCATGTCAAACGGCGTGGCCACCAGGGATGATATCGACCTCTCCGTCAAACTCGGTCTCGGGTTCCCCAAGGGACTTCTTCGCATGGCGGATGAGTGGGGGCTGGATACGGTTTTATCGAATTTGGAACAGCTGAAGAAAAAGATGGGCCAGCCCTGGTTCACACCTGAACCGCTGCTGTCGAAGATGGTAAAGGAAGGAGATGTGGGCGCATCAAGGGGAAAAGGATTCTACGATTAACGAGTCATGATGGAGCAGGTTCTAAATAATACTCAAGCGCCCCGTCCTCCACCCGTTTCTGAATCTTTACCGCTACCTTCATACCAACCTTCACCCTGTCTGGCTGCACGCCTCTCAGCCAGGACAGCACCTTGAGGTCACCTTCCATTCTGGCCACACCCACCATGTAGTCTGGGAATTGGGAGAAGCTGGAGGGTTTGACAAATATCTTTGTAAACGAAACAAGCTCCCCCTTTTCGGAGAGCTTCTTAACCGACATGTCGGAACTTCCACATTTGCAGCAATCCCCCCTTGGCGGGAAGTAGGTTGCGCCGCACACCTTGCACCTGGTTCCAACGAGCCTGCCTTTCATCAGATTCCTGTAGAAAGGCATTATCCTGACTACGGGTATCACGTACCTCTGCTCAAGCACTCTTCTGGAAACCAGCTGTGGAAGCTGTGTTTTCTCATCGACCACAATCTGTGAGTCTGTGAGAGGTTTCTTCCTCTGCCTTTGCTTCGGGGAAACCAACTTTGATGTCATTGGCCGCCCTTATCCTGTGACAGCAGGGTAACATATGCATAATGTCCCGTACCGCCGATATTGTGAACAAGCCCCCAGCCATTTCTTATGTCTGCCTGCCTGTCCCCTTTTATCTGGGATTTCAGCTGCCGGGTAACCTCTCCAACCATGCTCACCCCGGTGGCGCCGATGGGATGTCCCTTTGCCTTTAGCCCCCCGCTGAGGTTCACCGGGAGCACTCCCCCCTTGTACGTCTGGCCTTCTCTGGCCATCTTGAACCCACCGCCCTTTCTGGAAAAACCCAGGTCCTCGTATGCGAGAAGTTCCGCGATGGTGAAGCAGTCATGCACCTCCGCCAGGTCCAACTTCTTGGGGTCTCCATCGAAACCTGCCCTCTGATACGCGCTTTTGGCGGCAAGCCTTGCGGCCTTGAGCCCGACAAAATCTTCCCTCAGACTCATGTTTGCCGTGCCGGATGCTGCGCCGATTCCCCTTATCCAGATCGGGTCCTTCGTGAGTTTTCTGGCCATCTTTTCACTCGCAAGAATCACCGCCGCTGACCCGTCCGTGATTGGGGAGCAATCAAGCAGCTTGAGTGGCCATGCCACGTACTTCGAAGACATCACCTCATCCAGGTTTACCTTCTTCTGGAACTGTGCCTTCGGATTCATGCTGCCATAATAATGATTTTTGATCGCGATCTCCGCCAGGTCCTTCTCCGTGGCACCATACTTTGAAAGGTAGGCGGTTGCATAAAGCGCATAATAACCAGGAAACGTCATCCCGAAGTTCTCGAACTCCCAGAAGTAGTTTCCGGCCCTGCCTATGAGCTCGACCGCAACGGACGTTGGGGATTCTGTCATCTTTTCGACCCCCACCACCGCCACCACGTCCGCGAGTCCGCTCGCTATGCTTGAGTATGCCTGGTATATCGCTGCGCTTCCTGAAGCACACGCCGCCTCCACCCTCATCGTCGGCTTGGGTTCCAGTCCGCAGTATTCGCCTACAAAGACGGCGGGCAGTAATTCTGCACTCCATCCACCCACGGTCGAAACAACGAACGAGTCAATATCATTCTGTACGATTCCCGCATCATCCATGGCCTGCTTCACTGACTCCCATGCCAGTTCATCCAGCCTGGCATCGTTTCTCCTTCCAAACTTTGACTGGCCGGCGCCGACTACAGCAACCGAGCGCAAATGTACCGCCTAGCTCTCCTTCAGTTTACGGCGGAGCACCTTACCAACAAGGGTGGTGGGGAGTTCATCCCTGAATTCTATGATCCTTGGTATCTTGTAGGGTGCCAGCTTGCCCTTCATGAACTCCCTTATCTGGTCAGGTGTAACCTTTCCCTTGTATCCATCCTTCAACACCACGAACATCTTCGGCTCCTCTCCGTGAAACTGGTCCGGCACTCCCACCACCGCGGCCATCTTCACAGCTTCATGTGTGTACGCCACTTCTTCCACTTCTCTCGGGTAAACCTTGAGTCCACCGACGTTTATCATATCCTTCTTCCTGTCGACGATGTAGAAGTATCCATCTTCATCCATGTATGCTATGTCACCCGTGTAGAGCCATCCGTTCCTGAATGTGGTCTTTGTATCCTGTTCATTGTTCCAGTAGCCCTTGGCCACCTGCGGCCCGGACACGGCCAGCTCGCCCACCTCCTTCACACCAAGCTGTTTCTCACCGGTCTCCAAATCAACTATCTTTGCGTCGGTATCTGGGAACGGTATCCCTATCGAACCCGGTTTCACCTTCGCCTGGTCATCCATTGGATTCGCATGGGTCACGGGTGAAGCCTCGCTCAGGCCATACCCCTCCACCACTAGAGCGCCTGTGCTGCTGTTCCAATTCTTTGCCACCTCGGCGGGAAGTGGTGCGGCTCCCGATATGCACCTCTTTATTCCGCTGAAATACTGCTTGTAACTTGGGAAGAGTGGCGAACCCATCAGTGCTATGTACATGGAAAACACTCCCGGGAACGATGTGGGCCTGTGTTTCTTCACGGCTTCAAACGTGTCCTTTGTTAAAAACCTTGGGAGCACTATCACCTTCAGACCAGCGGTGAGTGTCGAATTCAGCACGACACTCATTCCATAAACATGGAACCAGGGGAGAACACCCACCATGGTGTCCTGCTCGGTTAGGTAGCCCCACTTCTGGTTCATCATGCAGTTGGAAACCAGATTCAATGGTGTGAGTATGGCAGCCTTTGGCGTGCCTGTCGTGCCTCCTGTGTACATGAGCACCGCCGGGTCGTTGTGTACATCTACAGTTACCGGTTCTGGCTCCGTTCCATTCCTGACGAAGTCCTTGAATTTCACTATGCCATCCCTGTCCGGTTCATTCGAAGAAGGAACCTTTCTCAGCAATCTTCCCAAGAAAGCCTTCGCGCCAGGCATGTAGTCGGCAATGTTCGTGGAGACAACCTTCCTCAGGTTACCAACTGGCATCGCCTTTTTCAGGGTAGAATAAAACATATCCATGACGAATGCGAGTTCGGCCCCTGAATCTTCGAGGATATGTTTCAGTTCATGCTCCGTGTAAAGCGGATTGACTGGAACAACTACCCCGCCCACCGCCTGAACCGCATAATAGGCAAATGCGAACTGAGGACAGTTTGGAAGTATAAGAGCAACCCTGCTGCCTTTTTTGATCCCCTCCTTCTGCAGGGACGAGGCCAGCTTCGTCACCACTGATTGGGTTTCTCCAAACGTTATCTCCCTGTCGTAAAATATGAACTGAACACCTTCAGGATTCTGAGCCGCCCTTTCCTTCAGAAGGTCGGAGAGCGTTTTCTCCGGGTAATCCATATGCATCGGTACATCCTTGGGCCAGTGCTTGAACCAAGGTCTTCCCTCCGCAACAAGCGTAGAAGTTGTGGTCAAACACTGGAGTTATACTTTGAGATGCCCTTATAGTTTTTCATTGTTTTAGGCAAAAGGTCTGGACTCGTTTCACTTCCTCGATTTGACCTGTTTGATGAGTTCAGGTACCACCTGGTAGAGGTCGCCCACCGCGCCGTAGTCGCAGTTCTGAAAGATTGGGGCGCTCTTATCGGAGTTTATTGCGACGATGCACTTCGACTCCTTTATACCGGCTACGTGCTGGAGCTGGCCCGAAATGCCTACCGCGAGGTACAGCTTCGGTTTCACCTGTACGCCGGTCAGACCGATGTGCGCATCCTCCGGAAGCCAGCCAAGGTCTGAAGATAATGGTCTTGAGCATCCTATCGAAGCTCCCAGGACATCGGCCAGCTGCCTTACCAGGTCAAGGTCCTCCTTCTTCTTCAAACCCCTGCCCACGGCGACAATCTTCTCAGCCTTTGTAAGGTCCACCGAACCTCGAGCAACCTCCCCTTCCCTGACGACCCTTACCTTCTGTGTGAGTGGCTGAACCACCACTTCTTCCACGGTGGGGGATGGTCCGGATGACGGTGGTGGAGCGTAAGACCGGGGCTTGATCGCCACCACACAGGACGTGGCCTTGAGAACTCCTTTTGACACGGCCCTTCCTCCGAAGACCATCCTTTCGATCGATACTTTGCCGTCTACAGCCTTTACACTTATACAATCGGTGGCTACGGCTGCTTCCAGCAAAAAGGCCAGTCTCCCGGCAACTTCCTTTCCATCTCTCGTTGACCCGGTGAACACGAATCTGATCCCCCGCTGCCTGCAGACGTCGGCGAGGATCCTGGCCGTCACTTCCGGCGTAGGCTCACCTGTAACCCCGGGTAGCGAAACCTTCAGGACAGCATCAGCTCCAGGCGCGAAACTCGGAGCTCCGTCTGTGTGTCCACCCAGGCTCATTAGCACCACCCTTCCGCCTCCGGAGTGGGCGAACTCGAGTGCAGGGGTGAGTATTTCTGAAGCTATTTCAGGGTCCTCGGAGTAAACGAGGACGTCTGTACTCATATCAGTCCCTCCTTTGCCATCGAATCAACAAGTTTGGATGCGACTTCAGACGGACTCCCTTCGAACATCACCTTCTTCCTGTCCACTGCCTTCGCAAACATACCCTCCAGGCTGTACCTTGCTTCGCCCTCAACATTCATGTCTCTGAAGTCGAAGGTTGTTATCTGCTTCTTCATGGCGGCCATTATCTGAAGAAGTGTCGGTATGCGAGGCTCGTATATTTCACTCACCACAGAAACAACCGCAGGAAGTTCGCATTCTACCGTGACCACGCGCTTTTCGAGGGATCTGTCTCCTTTCAGCGTCTGACCTTCAAGTTCTATGCTCCTGAGGTAGGAAAGGTAGGGCACGTCGAGTTTCTCTGCCAGCATGGCCGGGATCACCGAGCTGTACACATCGGTGGAGCCTTCGGCGCACATCACGATGTCCCACTTTGGCATCTTCGATAGTCCTCCTGCAAGTCCCTCCACCACCTGCCTTGAATCCAGTTTCAGAAGATCATCCGTCCTGACCAGAAACGCATTGTCCACACCCATGGCCAGCGCTTCGCGTATGCTCTTGTTCGCCTCTTCTGATCCAAGAGTAAGTGTGGTCACAGTCCCCCCGAATTTCTGTTTCAGCCTGAGGGCGGCCTCAAGTGCATTCCTGTCGAAGGTGCTGACCTTGCCAGGAACTCCCTGCAGCGAGACCAAGCCGGTGGCTGCATCGACCTTAAGCTGTCCTTCATCGTAGACGTGTTTTACGAGCACCACTATGCTGAGGGGCATTTGCATGCACCGATACCTTTCAGAGTCACATGGACATCACGTCTACGCCAAGCGACAGCTTCAGCAGCTGCCTTATAATGACAAGACGCTGGATTTCGTTGGCTCCTTCGTACACCTTCGTGATCTCGACATCCCTGAGGAATCTTTCGATCTGGGTTTCTATGATCACCCCGGCTCCTCCGTATATGCTTATTGCCTTCTCGGCAGCCCATTCCGCGGCCTCGGTTGCATACGCTTTGGCCAGAGAGGCTGCGAACTTGTACTCCTCCCTTCCCTGGTCCGCCAAAGTTGCCGACCAGTACACCAGCTGCCTGGCGCTGACCAGCTTCATGACCATATCGGCCAGATAGGTATCTATCATCTGATGCGAAATCAAAGGTCTGTCAAACGTGGTTCTCTGCATCGAATAGTTCAGTGATTTTTCGAAGAGAATCTGCGCCATGCCGAGCGCCTGAGCCGCAACACCTATTCTTCCATGGTCAAAAGTCTCCATTGCAATCTTGAAGCCTTCTCCCTCGGGCCCCAGCCTGTTGGAATCCGGCACGACGACATTATCCAGCTGGAGCTCAACGATATGGCTACCCTTGAGTCCCATCTTCTCCATATGCCGTGCTACATGAAAACCCTCTGTTTCCTTTTCTACGATGAAGAATGTGAGCCCCTTCCACCTTTCCTTTCTGTTCGTTATAGGGCTGGTCCTCGCCAGCACAACGAAATAATCTGCGACGTCACCACCGCTGATGAATGCCTTCCTACCATTTATCTTCCAGCCATCCCCCACCTTTTCGGCTCTGGTCTGTATTCCGGCAACATCGCTTCCGGCTACAGCCTCGCTCGTTGCATGAGCGCTTCTCTTCTCCCCCCTGGCTATTGGCGGCAGATATTTCTTCTTCTGTTCCTCTGAACCAAAGAGCAGCACGGGGAAAACGAACAATCCATTGGCCCCCATCAAAGTGACGATCGCCGGGGAAACCTTGGCGACCTCCTCTGAGAATATCGCAAGCATCACCTGGTCCCCGCCCTGGCCTCCATATTCCTGAGGTATCGACACACCCTGGAACCCCTGTGCCAGCATCTTGTTCACCAGGTCCTGAGGAACCTCGTTGTGTTCCTCTATCTCGGTGACCCTTGGAGCTATTTCCTTCTCCGCAAATTCTTTGACCATCTGTCTGAACATTTCATGTTCTGGCTTGAATTTGATTTCATAGTCTGATAACCCCTTAAATGGGAATACCATAGCTTGACCATCCGTCGAAGCCGCTTTAATCTCTTGCGAGAAATACGTTATCTATTACTTGGCTCAACCGGATGCGGTCGGATTGTCGCAAATACATTTCGGGTCCTACCTGGGTTTGGGCCAGCCTGTATTCGAAGGTGATACCACCACCATCAGTCTGGAGGTCAAGGACCATCATCTGAACATGCTTGGCGTGGTGCACGGAGGCGTGATCACAACACTCTCGGACACCGCGATGGGAAACGCTTCCTTCGCAAACGCGAAGCATCCGCTTGTTACTGTGGAACTAAAGGTGAGTTTCATGAGGCCTGCCTTCAGGGGAAGGATCGAAGCAAGAGCAAGGGTTCTGAAGAAGGGTGAACATCTTCTTTTCGCAACCTGCACCGTGGTGGACCAGGATGGCCGGGAAATTGCAGTCGCGCTGGGCACCTACATGATGATAGACCAGATAAAGAAATGAATACACACCAAAGGTCGAAACCTTATATCAACGATTCATGGAACGTAGTGGTCGTCTAGAAATGAGTCACCCAGCTGACCTAGGTAGCGTAAAGGAAGGTTCGTATATCCTGCTCGAAGGGGAGCCATGCCGTGTAGTCCAGGTGGACAGAAGTAAACCCGGGAAACATGGTAGCGCAAAGATCAGGCTCTTCGCGATCGGTGTGTTCACCGGCTCGAAGAGAAGCATGGTTGGACCGGCCGAATCGAAGATCGAGATCCCCACCATAGACAAAAGGTCCGGTCAGGTGATATCGGTGGGTCAGGGGACCTACCAGATAATGGATATGGAAACTTTTCAAACATTCGAAACATCCTCTGTCGAAGAAGAGTTGAAGCCCAAGCTTCAGCCGGGAACAGAAGTCGAGTACTGGAACGTTCTGGACAAAGTAAAGATAATGAGAGTAAAGGGCTAGATTTCGCTGCCCAGAGGCTCTTGGTCGCCACGACGGGCGAACGGACTCACCCTGGACTCCACGGGGCGGGGATGAAGACTACGACCTGGAGCCGGGTTAAAGAACAAATGGTTCCTGCCACGTTAATCAAGGTTGTAGGTGAGTTGCTGGCTTCCCGCTGATATCAGGCGGGACGGCTTCTGATCAAGATATTCTTATCTTGTTGCTTCTGGGCGATTTTTGTCGTTGTCTGTCCGTACCCGAATCTTGATGTCGCCACCATTTATTATACTCCATTCCTAATGAATTGAGAATACGAAGCACAGGTGAGGTCTATCAAAGTAGCACTGAAGAGAGATTTCCGATTATTCCAAAGTCCAGTAGTATAGCATTAATTACCAGGGTCAAGAAGCATAATTTATGAGTGCACCTCCATTTGACGACAGCGACTCTTCGAAGTCAGAACTGTTCGATGCTCTTAGCCACCCGATCAGGGTACGGATACTCGAATCTCTAGAGAGTGGCAGCAAGAGGTTCTCCGACCTGAAGAAGGCAACAGGCATCCAAAGCAATGGCCATTTGCAGTTCCACCTGAGCAAACTTCAGGGATTGGTATCGATCACAGAAGATGGTAATTATTCACTTACTGATGATGGCAGAGAAGCCATTAGGTTCCTTCGCATTTCCAGAATGCCTGAATTCGGGTCCAATCCCATCACCCCGAATGTTTCAAGGGTCAAAAATGTGGCTGGTGCTGCAATCGTCATCGCGCTGCTCCTTGTGGGTTCTATCATCGTCGTAGCTGGGATGTACTTAGCCAGTCAGACGGCGTGGCAACAGGGGGTCACAAGTTCATTTGCCGGCTCTAATCTCGCCAATAGCAGTAGAATCATACCTGCTGGAGGCGTCTTTATTGCCGGTGGCGTCACGGAGAGTTCGCCACCCGTTTACAGAATCATAGCTCAATGGTCCACCCCAAATCCACCCTATCAGCTTGTTTTTGCTGTCATCGGGGTTCCGAAGGGCATGAATTGGACAACTGTCATGCAAAACCATAGCAGTGCCCTATTCCTTGCTTCTTCGGACAATCCGGGAGGTTTCGCCGACCTGACGTTTTCCATCCCGCCGAACGACTTTGCAATCGGCTTCGTCTGGATAAACCCGTCTCAATCTCCAGTGACTCTCTCTTTAGCTACGATCGACGAGGAAATAGCTTACCACCCCTTCGCTCAGATGGGACGTGATCTGACGTACCTAGGTTATGCGTTTCTAGCACTCGCAATTGTAATCCTGGGCGCGTTCTACTTACGACCTTTTCTGGCCAGGCATAATCCAAAAGGCAGGACAGACTCTTCAGTTGAAGATATTACGAGAGGAAGATAATAGCTGACTCCATATGGCAGATTGTTATAACGAGCCCACCAGTTCGTAAAGTCTTTTTCTTTCATTCTCTTCGTCTGAAACCGGCACAAGCATCACGAGCAGTTCATCAAGGCCTTGCCGAATTAAATTCAGAAGCCCTTCCTTCACAGTATTCTCGTTCCCTGAGATGACCATGGAATCGACCACAGCCCTGAACCTTGTCACTTCGTCACCAGCCGGTAGACCAGCTTCATCCATCATGTGCGAGTAGAAAGGAAGCTTTGGATATCTTCCTATGGCAGCATTTGCTGCTTTGTATACAGCTTCCTTATCTTCACTGAACGCGACTGAAATCTGTGCGACCACCGGCGGTACGGGCCTATTTCTGACGCGCGCGCCCTCCTTTAGCGCTGGAATCGCCTTTCTGAAGAGATACGATGGTGGGCACATCCAGGAAATCACCCCATCGGATATTTGTCCCGCAATCCCGTATGACCTGGTTCCCAGCGCCGCCACGAGTATCGGAACATGAGCCACCCTAGGAGCTGAATACTTTGTTTTGAAGAAGCGGCCTTCAAATTCAACGTGTCCTTGCCAAAGTATGCTGCGAAGAACCGCAACGTATTCCGTCAGATACGCAAGAGGCCTCTTCATAGAGACACCATACTGCCCCTCATTGATATGCTGGTGACTGGTTCCTATTCCGAGTCTGAGGCGTCCTGGTGCAGCATCCTGAGCGAGCAGAGCCTGCTGCGCCGCGGTGACAGGATGGCGTGAATAAATCTGCATGATGGAAGTACCCAGCCTTATCTCTTTTGTCTGCCTTGCAGCCAGAGCGCAGAAGGAGAGGGTGTCGGTGGCGCCCACCGCCATCGAGGTCATCCAAACCTGTTTAACTCCAGCATCTTCAGCCTCAGTCACCCTCTTCAATCCCTCCACAGCATCCTTTGCGTTTATACTGACACCGATTCTTTCTCTGAGGGGAAGTCGTGAAACCTCTTCTGAGGTAACAGGAAATCGAGTTTCGGTCTTTTCGGACGACATTTTCCTTAATGGGCCCTTCGACCTTGCAATATAAAATTGGTTCGTCAACCGTTCTGGTGAGATCTCATGGTTTCTAACTCCTAATATTGACCGCTCATGTGGTGTGGTTCATTCAGCAGAAACCTGGTTGACTAATCCTCCATATGATCTGCCAAATCACTTGAAAGAGGAAAGGCACCTTACTGGCCAGGCTATTTCAGGAGTCTGCCATGAAACCCCCGCAATTATTTTCGTCGGTATATAATTGAATAATATTTTCGAAAGGATTTACGGAGCTGTTGCGTGTATGCGTGTCCAGCCATTTTTACCCGAACCATGAACAGGAAGTTAGTGGACCGGGCGGGACTTGAACCCGCGGACTCTCGCTGTTTCTGGCGAACCCATGCGAAGCGAGCATTTTACCAGCCTAAACTACCGGCCCACAATGCGCTCCTCAATCAATCTTGAAATAAACTCTTCCATTGCTGATGGATCCAATTCATCTTCGAGCCCTTTCACAGATATTCACTTGCAGTAAATATCTATATCTGGCCTGGATTTGATGATATGAAGATGCGATCAGTTTTCAACGAGGTGCTCGGTAAGGACGTTCCAATACCAGAAGAGCCTCACAGGATAGTGAGTCTGAGTCCTGCAATAACGGAGTCCCTCTTTCTTCTGGGGCTTGGCAAAGAGATCGTCGGGGTCAGCGCCTTCTGTGCCAGACCGCCGGAAGCTAGAAACAAAAGAAAGGTGGGTAGCTACAGCACAACGAATATCGATGTGCTCAGAAGCCTGAAACCCGACCTGATTTTTACGATTACCGGCTACCAGAGACCGCTAGGACTAAAACTAACGGATGAATTTTCTGTTTATCCGATTGCACTACCGGTCTCAGTGTCCGGTATAGTTGACACCATAATCAAGGTTGGGCTCGTCGTTGGAAGGGTCGACGAAGCCAGGAATCTGGCTTCATCCTTACTGCGAAGTCTTGCTAAATTGAGACCTGTCCAAACAAGGCCAAGGGTTTACGTGGAGATAGACCTTGGCGGTCCAGTGAGCTTCGGTGCTTATAGCTACATAGTCGACGCCTTCGGCTATCTTGGTGCTTCGACCCTTTTCGATGGTGTGATGTCTGAATGGCTCACACCCGACTTGGCAAAGGTTCAAGAAATGGACCCCGACGTATTTGTTTACGAGGCTAAGATGTACTCGAAATTCAGTAGAAATGACTTCGAACGTATGATAGACAAAAGGGGCTGGAGGGGGATGCGCGCGATCAGGTCAGGAAACTATATGAAAACGCCCGGTCCATTGGATTTCCTTGCGCACCATGGACCCAGTTTTATCACCGAAGTGCTCCCCTGGATATCAGCTAACTTATCGGACATAAAGAAAGACACTCAAAGTCAGAGGTCAGGCTCATCTTCTAAAATTAATGGGCCGGACAGTAACCATCCAGGTAGCCATGTGAAGCCTTGACCTGTTCCACACCATTTCAATAAAATTGTATAATTAATTTCAGAATATATGAACATCGCCAATCAACACTCATCAAAGAATGGATTCGAGCCAAACGCCGTGCCGGAATTTCATCATATACTCTTACAGGGTTTGAGTCCCGTCGGAGTCGTCTAATGTTTTGAGCGAGTCCTAGTGACAAGCGACACCTTGGCCGGACCGTGTCAATCTAATAGCGGTCCGAACTCTCTCAAACTTGTGGGAGGTAGCTGGCCCGAGAAGAATCGATATGCATACGTGCTCGAGGGCAGGATCGAACTCAGAGTGCCAAGCGGGCCGGAAGGGACCTACCATCATTTGATGGGGAGCCGCGGCTTAAATGCGGAAGAAAACAAGAGAAGCGTGAACAAGACAGATAGGGGGCCACGGCCTTAAGGGAGTGAGTCAAATCTACCTTGGGCATCGCCCACCTCGCCGGAAGAGCCGTCGGAGGCTATCAAACGGCCTCGATGGGTCGGGCCCGTCCCCAAGTACAAGCATCTCTTGAATGATATCGAAACCAAGCGATGATATGACAACGTATGCAGATGGCTGAAGATCACCCCCGACGTATACCTCCGGCGTTTGGGGTACCTCTGTGAATCGAGGGGCTTCTAACCACAAAGGCTGCTACAGTAGCAACCGCGAACGGAGAAAGATGGGCGTGCAGCTTTTTCATGGATGTGGTTACCGAGCTTGAGGGTGAACAGAAAGCCGGGAGCTACATCGAGTCGAATCTCAAGGCTGTGAAGTCATGGCTGACGCACAACGACACAGAGGTCAAGGGCAGAATCAAGATCCGAAGGTCAAGGGACACGCCCACCCTGAGGGACAAGAGGGCCTTGACCGGTTCAGAACTAGCAGTCTTCCTCTCGAATGCACCGCCAAAGACCCGCTGTCACTAGAAAACGGAGGGAGGTGGGGCTCGATAACCTCCCACAGCTCGTCATCCATGCAGGTGAATTTCATGCAGGCGCGTAGATCGCACCGGGGGAAAGAGCAGGTGGGAGAGAAGGTCTAGACCATGAACTCAACTTGGTTTTGAAATAGGTTCCAGCCGAGGAATCTATTAATACTTGCTTGAGTTGGCAGAGTGCATTTGGGGTCGCCAATACAGGAAGGGAGGTTCTTCAACGTTAGACGCCTTGTTGCGCTTGACATGGGCCTCCACGGATCTACATTCATCCTAGTCGAGTTCGGCCTCGGAGTCCCAGTCCCAATGGTCCTTGGCCTGCTCGTCCCTCGAGGCTTCCTGTTGTTCGGAGCCTATATCTTCACGCTAGGAATCAACTACGTGCCATTCCTCGTCTATGCACTGCGTCTCAGGGACAACTACGGCGATGTCGTAAACATGAGAGATCCGGAGACCAAGAAGCTCATCCGCAAATACAGCATCCAGCAATTCCTAATCTTCATCCCTTTCTTCACGGTCGTCCTGGCGGTAATCCAGTGGCTCCGAGCCCGAGCTCCTTCATCCAACACCACCAAGATTGCAGGTTCAAGTGCGGCCGACCCCACAGAGACACTCAGCGCGGGTGATCATCTTCCCGCAGACGGCGCACTTCTCGAATGAGTGATAGTGCTCGTCGAAGTTCTTGTTCTCCGGGCACTCCAGGTCGTTCCTGCAGACGAACATCCGAACCGCTCGACAAGGACCTCCACACTAACCTGGGTAGTGAGCAAAAGCCCTCGTGGGAGGAACTCCCTCCTCCCACCGGGATTCGACTCTTGCCGGTCGTAGTCCTATTTATTCGTGGATTGTGTCGAACAGAACCCCCGTTAAGTGGCCCCAAACACTCATCATAAGGAGGCCAGACGGGAATGCCACGGAAGCGGGCCGCCTACGGCTCGTTCACCAACGGGGAGAGGATGTGTGGGATATTCCTGAAGGTGGCGGGCTGGAAGAGTGAGTACAAGAGTGTCCAGAGGCTCATGAATCATCTCGCCAGAAGGATAAGGAGCGAGGGGAGTAGGGATTGCTGCCTTAGCTGGCTCTACAGATACTGCAGGAATGTCGGGAAGGACCCAACCTTTTACATCGGCATTGATGCATATGAAGAGATTCAAGATAGCATTAGAAGGGATGACAGCTACGAGTAAACCATCGGTCGGTGAGAAATGCGACCCACCAGCAAATGGTGGTGGGCCGGAAGGGACCCACCCCTTCCGAAGGACGGGCCTGGACTGGCAACCCGTTGTACGACCAAAGGGTTACCGTTTCCGCTTGCACTCCTTTTGTTATTCATTTGTTAGATGAGTTTTAGATGTTTGACCTTTGATCGAGTGCCTTCAACCCGAGTACACACAGCACCAGAAGTTTGATTTATGTACTTGCGCGACTCGACAAAACGGCTCAAGTACTGGATGTCTCTTAGTGTCAGGTGACACTTAGTGGCAGGTGGTAGTGGGGGGTGACCCTGTTTGACACCCCCTCAGAGTCTGAACCATATTTAAGGCGACATATAGCCCACACGGATATTAGGATGGGCCGGACAGGATTTGAACCTGTGATCTCCGCCGTTTTCCGCTATTTGTGTCAGAGCGACGTCCAAGACCAGACTAGACGACCGGCCCACTGTATGACAACCGCGAGAAAGTTCTTCTTTTAAGGATTTTTGGGAGTCGAACCAGCCTTCAGGTTCCACCTCTGGGAATAAGTGACCACAAGCGTCTGATATCAATTCACTTTGGGCACATCTGCACAAGACCATGGTAGGAAAACAGACATTCTTAGCTTATTGACGAAAAATTCAACGGCCACTCAATCACTTTATTTATCCCCTGAATCACCGCATGTTCGAATAAGAATGCAGGAAGCTTCAGTCGGTCATTTGTACAAAATGACCATGGACAAAAGGATCGAGAAGGTCAAGGCGTTTACAGGCATCACTGACGCGGAAGCGGAAGCAGTTTACTCCATGTCTGGACTGCCACGGGACCTAGCAGACAGAATGATAGAGAACGTCGTGGGAGCCATTCAGATACCGGTCGGAATCGCAACCAACTTCATTGTTAACGGAAAGGAAATACTGGTACCCATGGCAATAGAAGAGCCCAGCGTTGTAGCAGCTGCAAGCAACGCAGCCAGAATGACGAGGGTCATGGGCGGGTTCCATGCTACGGCTTCGACACCCGTGATGATAGGTCAGATACAGGTACTCGGTGTTCCTGACCCGCATGCCGCGGCGCAGAGGGTTCTGGCGGAATCCGAGAGGCTTCTGGACATCTGCAATGGCACAAATCCAACACTCGTGAAGGTGGGCGGTGGTGCGAAAGAGGTACGCACAAGGGTCATAAACACCATTCGGGGGCAGATGCTTATAGTAGAGATCGATGTTGACTGCAGGGATGCCATGGGAGCAAACACAGTGAACACCATGGCAGAGACTCTCGCACCATACATCGAGGAACTCACAAAGGGCAGGGTGAGGCTGAGAATAATCTCCAACCTGGCTGTCAAACGGCTCGCGAGGGCCTGGGCCACATTCGACAAGGAAAGCCTAGGGGGGGATGAAGTTGTGGAGGGAATACTGGATGCCTACGCCTTTGCGGAGGCAGACCAGTACAGGTGCACCACTCACAACAAGGGGATCATGAACGGAATAACCGCTGTGGCCCTTGCAACCGGAAATGACACCAGAGCGATAGAATCGGGGGCTCACTCGTACGCAGCAAGGAATGGTGGATACGAGTCACTCACGAAATATGCCAAGGACAAGGACGGGAATCTTGTGGGCAGCATCGAACTTCCGATAGCTGCTGGTATACTGGGTGGCGCCACGTCAACTCATCCTGCGGCCAAGGCCGCCATCAAGATCATGGGTGTGAAAACTGCACAGGAACTGGCTTCGGTAATGGCATCGGTTGGTCTTGCCCAGAACCTCGCGGCGTTAAGAGCACTGTCTGTGGAAGGCATCAACCGTGGACACATGAAGCTGCATTCAAGAAACCTCGCTGTCCTGGCCGGCGCGACACCCGATATGCTGGACGAAGTTGTGAAAAGGCTGGGCACCGGGCATGCAGTCACGTTTGACACCGTGTCAGAAGTCGTCAAACAGATAAAGGCGGAAAAGGAATCATCCAAGCACGATTAATTCTCGCTTTTCACTTTGAAGATTCGGGATAAGAGCTTCGAAGAGGCCTCTTCGGGGTCCGACCTGCCCGCAAGGATCAGGTCTGCAAATCGTTCGAGTGTTCCGTCTCCTGTAAGCCTTTCTTCCATCAATTCTTCCATCTTGCTCCTGAGCGACTGGACCAATTCATCTCTGGCCCTTCCCCTTCTGACTTTGAGCATCTGTTCCGGTGTTATTCTTTCTCTGAATTTTCCTATCGCCTCCATCAACTCCTTCACCCCTGCGCATCTCTGTGCGGACATTCTCAGGACGGGTGGTTTCCAACCGTTCCTCTCCTTGACCGAGAGGACAAGTTGAAGCACTGCCCGGTCCGCCCCTTCGAGCTCAGCTTTGTTCATCACGAACACGTCACCGATTTCAAGAAGGCCGGCTTTCATAGCCTGAACATCATCACCAGTCTGGGGCATCAGAACTACGATGGTCATGTCTGCCAGGCTGGCGACATCGAGCTCAGTCTGTCCCACGCCCACCGTCTCCACGAGTATGACATCGTAGCCTGCAGCGTCAAGCACAAGTATCGTCTTTCTTGTTGCGGTTGACACACCACCCAGGTTACCCCTGGAAGCCATACTCCTTATGAAAACACCAGCATCCAGAGAGTGTTCGAGCATCCTGACCCTGTCACCCATCAGGGCTCCCCCCGTGATAATCGATGAAGGGTCCACAGCCACCACCCCCACCTTCGAGTTCCTGGCTCTGAACTCCTTGATCAGACAGTTGATCAGGGTGCTTTTCCCTGCCCCGGGGGGGCCGGCTATGCCCACCACGAAGGCATTGCCACCTTTGCGAGAAAGACGTCTGTAGATGGAGCCCGAACCCTGCAGGTTGTCTTCAAGGACCGTGATCGTCCTTGAAATGGCGAGTCTGTCCCCCTTCAGCACCCCTTCTGCCAGGTCTTCGCCGGTCAATACGCCTCTTCCAGTCTGGCCCCCGTATTTATCCTTCTGCAACTCCATCCTGACCATGGGGGTATTAGTTCACTTTGATTCCCATTTATATAAAGCAACAAAGGAGAAATACAACCATAACGATATCATGTCAGTATGAAGATGAACTCGAAGAACACGTCCAACTATTACGCTCTGAAGCTAAAGGAAATCAGACGCAAGAAGAGCGAGTCGCCACGTCCGTCGAAGAGCTATGAAGCCTGGAAAAAACAGGTTTATTCGAAATTTGCCAGCATGTCACCGGAGCGCAAGAAAGAATTCAGGAACACTTCAGGTTTTGTTCTCAAGCCTGTTTACACCCCTGAAGACATACAGGACATACAGTACGAAAAGGACCTTGGTTTCCCAGGTTCTTACCCCTTTACGAGGGGGATATACCCCACAATGCACAGGGGAAGACTCTGGACGATGCGAATGTTTTCTGGCTATGGCACGCCCGAAGACACAAACGCCCGTCTGAAGTATCTTCTGAAACATGGGGAAACAGGTTTGAGCATAGCGTTTGACATGCCCACACTTTACGGCTACGACGCAGACGATGCCAGGGCGATGGGGGAGGTCGGGAAATGTGGCGTCAACGTAAGCACGCTGGACGATATGAAGACGATATTTTCAGACATACCTTTGAGGGACATCAGCACATCGATGACGATCAACGCACCCGCCGCGGTTCTGATGGCAATGTATGTCGTCGTTGCCGAAGGGCAGGGGGTTCCGCTGCGATATCTGAGGGGAACCACACAGACGGACATACTGAAGGAGTACATAGCCCAGAAGGAGTGGGCATTCCCCCCGGAGGCTCACATGAGAATAATCAGGGACATGATGTCGTTTTCAACGCGTGAGATGCCTCTCTGGAATTACATAAGCATAAGCGGGTATCACATAAGGGAGGCTGGCGCGAACGCCCTGCAGGAGCTCGCTTTCACACTTGCAGACGGTTTCGCATACGTTGATCTTGGTATATCGGCCGGGCTGCCTGTAGACTCCTTCGCCCCAAGGCTTTCCTTTTTCTTCGACTGTGGAATGAACTTCTTCGAAGAGATAGCCAAATTCAGAGCAGCCAGAAAGATCTGGGCCACGGTGATGAAGGAGAAGTACCATGCAAAGGACCCCAGGTCCCTGCTCATGCGTTTTCATACACAGACTTCAGGCGTATCACTGACCTGGCAGCAGCCCCTGAACAACATAATCAGGACCACCATAGAGGCACTTGCCGCCGTGATAGGTGGGACCCAGTCCCTGCACACCAATTCGTACGACGAAGCGTGGGCGCTTCCGACCGAAAAGGCGGCCAGGGTAGCACTTCGCACACAGCAGATCATAGCGGAGGAAACGGGTGTACCTGACGTTGTGGACCCCCTGGGGGGTTCTTACTACTTGGAGTGGCTCACGAGGGAGCTGGAGATCGGTGCGTACGAATACTTCGACAAGATAGAGAGGCTCGGCGGCGTCCTTGATGCCATAAAGACCGGCTTCCTTCAGAGGGAGATAGCCAACACCGCGTACGAGTCACAGAAGGAATTGGAAACTGGCGAAAGAAAGGTCGTGGGAGTCAATTCCTATGTTGTAAAGGAAAAGAGACCGATCAACATTCTCAGGATAGATGAGAAGGCGCAGAGGGTTCAGGTAGAAAAACTCAAACGATTGAAGAGAACCAGGGACGAGCAGAAGGTCAGGAGAGCTCTGGAGGAGCTCAGGAATGCCTTTCTGGACCCCAATGGGGACACGATGCCTGCGATAATAGAGTCTGTTCGTGCGCGGGCCACCCTTGGTGAGATAATGAATGTTGGAAGGGAGGTGTACGGAAATTGGGCGGAACCACCATTGCTGTGAAGAATGATACTGGACCCCGTGGAGGGGCGAACAGAAAGATCAGGATCCTTGTTGCAAAGCCGGGCCTCGACGGCCACGACAGGGGGGCCCTGGTTCTCTGTCGTGCATTTCGTGACGCCGGTATGGAAGTGATTTATGCCGGGCTTCTTCCGACTCCTCAGCAGGTAGCCCAGATGGCTATTGACGAAGATGTAGATGTAGTTGCGCTGAGCCTGCTGAATGCGGCGCACATGACGGCCTTCCCGGCCGTCAAGCATGAACTGGAGGCCAGGGGAGGTTCGAACATACTTGTGGTCGGTGGCGGGATAATCCCCGACGAGGATAGAAAGAAGCTGGAGTCGATGGGGATAACCGGGAACTACGGGCCCGGCACACCGCTCAAGACGATAATAGAGCATATCGAAACACGGGTCAGGAATGAAAGGTGGAGGACGACATCCTCCGGCGCTCGAGTTCGCCGTAAGCCCTGATGTACTCAAGGGCAAACGCATCTGCCAACTTTTCTGTTCCCCTGTGCTGCCCGGACCTGCTTCTGAGATGATGATAGAACTCGTGAAGTATGACGAATGGGTTCCACATATCTTCATTTTTTGCCACAAATATCGTTCGTCGGTTGCTTATGTAAACCGCTAGAACCTTCTTATGCCCCCTCCAGTGTCCGACCCGTATCCCCGGAGGGGCGATATGATACCTTTGCGCGAGTCTCTCCAGCGCCGCTTCGGTATCACGTGTCAGTATCATATGCACGATTGCATGTTTGAAAGTTTGATCATCGGCATCATCTTCCCCGGCCGGGTCACCTGACATGCAGTAGCATACTTCCCATTTCACGTTTATGACCTTTGCCCATCGGAATACTCGTTAAGATTTTTATTGCATCGCCTTCAAACCCAGTCGAATGCCCTTCTGTCCAGAGTGCGGTCAGAGAATACGTGCAGACCAGACCGTGTGCTCTGGTTGCAGGGGAAACCTTCAGACTTTGCTCACTGTGGAAAAGGGAATCGAGTGCCCAAGGTGCGGGGAGACTGTTGGGACCAATTTCAGCTACTGTTCGCGATGTGGATTCCTGCTGGCGCAGGAAAACCCGCTTCAGGAACTGCCCAAGAAGAGGAAGAACGCTGGACAGGCACCACCACCGGCTGCGATAATCGTAATGATTCTGGTGGTGATTGCCGCATTCGCTGCGACCGGATTCCTGAGGTCCGCCCCCCCGGGGACGGTTTATCCGATCACAATAAGCCAGGTCGATATTCATTATTCGTTCATCGGTGCCGCAACATCATATGCTGGCTCGATTGCCGACTCGAAGTTCGGACCATACTATGAATATTCGAATTCACAGTTCATCCTGCCCGTTTCGATTCCTCCCAACCCGACACCTCAGCCACTGCAGGTGAGTTCGATCATTGTAGCGACTACGGGATTCACACTCGTATCTTACGCCCCATCATCGGGGGTCCTGATATCCCCCGGCTCTTCGACATCACTTATGCTCACGATCAGGACGCCGCCTGGTACGTACGACGGTGTTCTGTACATTATAATCCAGATGACCTGACAGAGGTATGAGCAATAGCTAAACCAAATGAGCATAGACGTGATGTTCGAAAAACGTACTTAAATGATAAGAGTTATAAACAGACATACTCAGGCGTTCACGGATTTCGCAATGAAAGGTTGTATAACGGCAATAATCACACCCTTTGGACCGGATGGCTCTGTAGACATGGAGGGATACAGGCGTCTGCTTGATTTTCAGCTTCACGAGGGAGTTTCAGGGATAGTTGTGGCCGGTACGACAGGCGAAGGACCGACTGTGCAGCATGATGAATGGAGGCATCTCGTTTCTACTACGCTCGAAATGTCTGCAGGCGGGGACGGCGTTGTAGCTAACACGGGCTCGAACAGCACGGAAAAGACGCTTAAAATGACGAGAGAATCATCTGACATCGGCTGCCGGAATGTCCTGATGGTGGACCCGTACTACAACTGTCCGAGTAGCCTGGAAATAAGGAAGGAGTATTACGAACCTGTCGCTGAAGCGTTTCCGGAGGTCAGGATCGTCCCCTACGTCATACCGGGGAGGACCGGAACCCAGATTTCCCCGCATGACCTTTCGATTCTATACTCAGGTCATCCCAACGTGTCTGTGGTCAAGGATGCAACAGGAAGTGACACCTTCGCGCGTGAGCTGAGGGGACTGTGTGGCGATTCCTATTCAATTTTGTCGGGGGATGACGACAGGACCTTCTTGATGATGACTGACGGTAAGATTCGGGCGGATGGGGTGATTTCTGTTATGTCGAACATTGCCCCCCGGGCGGTAAGCGAAATGGTTCTGGCTGCGAATCATGGCGAAACCGGGAAGGCCGGCCAGATTGCAGAAGCACTCAAGCCCCTTTTTCAGGTCGTAACCGTGAAGACGGGGGATGGCAGTTCCACTTCACCTCAACTCAAGTTCAGAAATCCGGTTCCAGTGAAAACAATCGCCCGTATTCTTGGCATGCCGTCGGGAGCCTGCAGAAGACCACTGGGCAGACTCAACAGACAGGGTCTTCATCTGATTCTTGACGCCTTACGGACGGTCTGGGAGAAAAACCCGTCGATACTGGCACCCATAGAATCTTCATTCGGGGTTTCCATCGATGAAAGACTCTCCAATGCCGAAAACCTGGAAGGGCTTTCCTATGACTGATTCAGGAACAGTTCGTGTAACACTGGTTGGCGCAACAGGAAGGATGGGAAGAGAAGTAGCGAGGTTGTTGGGTGCGAAGCCGGACATTAAATTGGTATCGGCAATCGCTTCCCCCTCCAGCCCTGCTCTAGGCAAAAAACTCCGGGAAGCCGGTGTGTGCGACCTTGATCTCGAAGTACAGAGCCCCCTAGCACTCCCGGAAGCCGCCAGAAACTCGGACGCCATAATATCATTCACCAAACCTCAGGCCGAGTTGGCAAATCTCACAGCTATCTCAGAACAGAACATCCCGCTCGTGATTGGAACCACGGGATTCACAGAAGAACAGATGCGCACACTGAAGGAGAGTGTAAAGAATTCTCCTGTAGTATACTCATCAAATTTTTCCATCGGTGCAAATCTTCTGTTTCATCTGACCCACGAGCTGGCCCTCCTGCCCGAAGAATTCGAGTTCTCCATAATCGAAGAGCATCATTCTGGGAAGTCGGATTCCCCGAGCGGCACCGCAAAGAGGCTCTCCGAAATCTTGATGGAAGAGAGAGGGTACACGAAGATAGTGAGCGGGCGTTCAGGAGATTCCCGCAGAAGGCCGGATGAGCTGGAAGTCTTCTCTGTGAGGGCAGGTGGAATAGCCGGCAGGCATTCGGTGATCGCTGCGGGTCAGCACGAGATGATTACGATTGGGCACGACGCATTTACAAGAGCCGCGTTTGCCGGGGGAGTCCTATCGGCCACCAGATGGGTGGTTGGAAGGGGTCCCGGGTTCTACACAATGAAGGACGTGCTTGGTCTGAAATGAGGGTTGTCATCAAGTTCGGTGGAGTCTCGCTGGGAACAGGCGAAAAGGTCCGCGTGGCAGCGCAGGCTGTCCGTGACGCAGAATTTGAGGAGAAGGTGGTCGTCGTATCGGCGCCTGGAAGGACAACAGACCAGCTTCTGGACCTTGTTTCGAGCTTTGAAGAAAAAATCGACGAGCGTGAATATGCAGAGATACTTTCAATGGGGGAAAGGACGTCCGTCAAAGTCTTTTCCTCAGCCTTGAGAGCCCTCGGCATACCTGTCGCCACCCTTGACCCGGCGGATCCCGACTTCCCCATTGTCACGGATGAAAACCATCTGAATGCGGTGGTGGACATGGAATCCACAAGAAAGGCGGTGCAGAAGAAGATTCTGCCCCTTCTGGGCAAATCGGTCGTGGTTGTGCCTGGCTTCGTGGGCAGGTGCTCACAGGGCGTAACCGTGCTCGGACGAGGGGGTTCGGACATAACTGCGACCGTACTTGGAAGCTGTCTGGACGCCGGGCAGGTGATCCTAGTCAAGGAAACGGCTGGAGTCATGAGTGCAGACCCCAAGGTGGTGAACAATGCGCACAGCGTCGATACCATATCGATAGGCGAAATGTATGCACTGGCACATGGAGGTGCGAAGGTGGTCAGGCCCGAAGCCCTGTTCTACAAGTCGCCCAGCCAGAGGCTCAGGGTCGTTCAGTTCGGTACCAGGCTGGACGAGGGGGGTACCGAGGTGACAGGATACATGGACCCTGACAGGCCAGCATTTGCCACGGAAAGGTCGCTCCAGGAGCTGACCATCGTAACGGAAGGGGGTGGAAATGTACTACCCGAAGTGACCAAGATTCTGGAGAAAAATCTTGTGGGTATAGGAACGGCTTCGACCAGCACGACATTCTTCTTCAGGGGACCTGACTGGAAAGACGTTTGCATAAAGGTGCATGGCATGGCCGGGGTGAAGGCAGTCTCAGGCAGGGGCGGTGTCGGCTGCATTTCCCTGATCCACCCCAGGCTGGTGGATCAGCCTGGCATAGTTGCAAAGGCGGCCACGATACTTTCACTCAACGGAATCAACATATATGAGGTAACGTCGAGCAAGGGAAGCATGTCACTCTTCATCGAAGACGGTGTGGTGGACACGGCCCTGAGGCTGCTGGAGGAGAGCGTAAAGGTTGGATAGGTGGATTCTCAACCTTCTCAAGGACACATTCGGCAACAAAGGGGGGGAGCTCTATGTGGAGGACCTTCCCGCAACCCGACTGTCGTCAGAATATGGAACTCCTCTGTACGTGACCAGCGAGGCAAGAATCAGAAACAACTTCAGGAGACTTTATTCCGAATTTTCGAAACGAACACCCTTCAGGCTGTACTATGCCGTGAAATCAAACTCAAACCTTGCCATACTGAACATCCTGAGGTCGGAGGGGGGATGGGTCGACTGTTCATGTCCCGCGGAAATTTATGAAGCTTCAGTGGCCGGCTTCCCTGCGGAAAGAATGTTATACACCGGCAACTACAATTCGAGAGAGGAGCTCGAATTCGCCATCAAATCCGGCGTAACGATAAATTTTGACGATGGCACACTGATAGATAAATTGCCGTCCGGCTCGAAGCCGGAGATGGTTTGCTTCAGGATAAACCCAGGTATGGGGAAGGGCGGGAAGGAGGGGCTTGTCTTCGCCGGCCCTGACTCGAAGTTTGGCTCTCCCGAGAAGGTGGCCCTGGCCGGTTACCGAAGGGCAAAGGAGATCGGGGTGAAGAGATTCGGAATACATATGATGACAGGTTCCAACGTGCTCGATCCAAGGTATTTTGCTCAGATTACGGAGCTTCTGATGGATATAGCCGGGAGGATCTCTCAGGAACTCGGCATAGAATATGAATTCGTGAACATAGGCGGCGGCTTCGGCATACCGTACAGACCCGACGAGGTGCCACTCCCCATAGAAGAGGTCGCCTCTTCTGTGGTCGAAGTTTTCAGGAGGAAGCTGGATGAATACAGGATGGGGAAACCGCTTCTGGCGGCCGAACCGGGTAGATATCTGGTGGGTGACAGCACCGTCCTTCTGTCTCGCGTCTGTCATGTCAAGCAGAGGGAAAAGACGTTCGTCGGACTGGATGCCGGCATGAGTGTGTTGCTCAGACCGGCACTCTATGGTGCGTATCATCCTATCCTGGTAGCAAACAAACTGGAGGAGCAGCAGGAGTACCCGGTGAACATATGCGGGCAGATATGCGAAAACACAGACATTCTGGCCAAGGACAGACCTCTGCCCAAGGTTAAGGACGGGGACCTGCTCGCCATATTCAACGCCGGGGCGTACGGATTTTCGATGTCCAGCCAGTACAACAACAGACCAAGACCGGCCGAGGTCCTGGTATCCGGTAAGGGGGCAGACCTAATTCGACGCAGAGAAATTATATCAGACCTGGTGGCAGGGGAGCAGGTTCCTCCGAGGTTGATGAACAGATGACACAGGAGTACTCAAGAAACCTTCAGAGGATCCCACCCTACCCTTTCGTGAAGATGGAACAGCTTGCCCGGGAGAGGAGAAGAAAGGGCCTCAAGGTTCTTTCATTCAGCATAGGGGACCCTGACCTGCGCACTCCGGACTTCATACTAGATGCCATGTCCGAGGCGGCCCGCGACCCAGCCTATTCCGGATACTCTTCTTCGGACGGGGAACCCTGGTTCAAAGAAGCGGTTGCCTCCTGGTACAAAAAGAGGTTCGGCGTGGACCTGGACCCTGGCTCAGAAGTGTGTGCCCTGATAGGCTCCAAGGAGGGGCTTGCGAACATATCAAGGGGGTTCGTTAATGAAGGGGATATTGTAGTGTGCCCTGATCCGGGATATCCGGTGTATGCGAATGGAAGTGCCATTCTGATCGGTGGTTTAGCAAAGAGCCTCAGGTTGAACGAGGAGAATGGATTCAGACCAAACGCGGATCGCAGCCTGTTCAGGGGGGCGAAGGTGGTTTTTGCGAACTATCCAAACAACCCAACAGGGGCGGTCATATCCATTAATGATCTCAGCAGGCTCGCCGAGGATGTCACGGGCGAGGGGGCCATTTTCTGCTACGACAATGCATATTCAGAAATCACCTTTGGGGACTATGTCGCCCCCAGTGTTCTCCAGACAAGAAGCGACCGGGAAGGGTTGGTGGAATTTCATTCCTGCTCAAAGACATTTTCCATGACCGGACTCAGAATAGGGTTTGCAGTTGGCGACAGAAGGGTGATCGATGGGTTGAAGAAGGTCAAGAGTCAGGTCGATTCAGGTCCTCCGAAATTCATCCAGCATGCCGCGAAGGCAGCCCTGGAAAGTTACACCGGCTCAGCAAGACCATCCGTGGTTCAGTCTTTCGTCAACGTGTACAGGGACCGGCTGGAAAGACTTGCCCGTGGACTAGATATGCTAGGTTTCAAGGTGAAACCCCCTTCAGGAACCTTTTACTTGTGGCAGAAGGTGGATGGCACCTCCGAGGAGTTCGCACAGAGGCTTGCGAACAGGGGTGTGCTTGTTACGCCAGGCACGGCGTTCGGTCAGGGGGGCGAAGGATACGTCAGATGGTCCCTAACACAGTCCACGGAGCTGATTGACGAAGCGCTGAAACTGATCGGGTCTACAGCGTAGCAACCGCATCTATTTCAACCAGGAATTTGCCGGGAAGGCTGGCCTGAACCGTGGTGCGGGCAGGGGGGGAAGCAGGAAACCTCATCTGAAACACCTTGTTGAGTGCCTGAAAGTCTGAAAGATCCCTTAGAAATACGCCTAGCTTTGCAACCTTTTCAAGGGAGCTGCCTGCCTCTTCAAGTATGGCCTGAATGTTGTCAAGTGCCTGCGCCACCTGCGCCTCAACTCCCTCAACCGCCTGCCCCGTCGAAGGGTCTATGCCCAGCTGCCCGGCGACGTACACCGTATCATTCACGATTATAGCCTGCGAGTAAGGGCCGGCCGGCTTCGGGGCCCTGTTCGTCATGATGACCTTTTTCTGCATTTGCAGCTACAGCCCTCACCCTGTCGAATTAAGTGTTTTGCTGTGGCGTCGAGACGGTATTGCAAAGCAGTTTCGAGTCCACATTTCCGCCACTGATTATGCACACCACAGGCCGTTCAATCTCCTTTTCATGCTTCCTCGCCGCTGCCAGTGACGCGGCTCCAGCAGGTTCCGCCACCGCGTGGACTTCGGAGAAGACATGTTTCATCGCCTGCAGGATCTCAGAATCGGAGACAGTGAATACGCCGTCAAGTTTCTCCCGTAGTATCGGAAACATGAAATCGAACACTCTGTTGGCACCTATTCCATCGGCAACGGTGTTGATTGAATCAAGCACCACGGGCGCACCACTCTTGAGCGATTGTGGAAGGGGTGCGGCTCCCTCGGCCTGAACTCCATACACCTTAGCAGATGGTTTGAGCGCTTTTACAGCGGTTGCAATACCGGCGGCCAGACCCCCTCCCCCGACCGGGACGATTACCGTGCCGATATCCTGAACCTCTCTGGCAATTTCAAGTCCCACAGTTCCCTGTCCGGCAACAATCAGGTTATCTCCAAACGGTGGAACGTACGTCATGCCTGTCCTGTACATCCTGTCATCCGCCATAGAAGCCATGATTTCGGTTACGGGCTTCTTCATTATTTTTGCACCCATCGACCTCATGGATTCGAGCTTGCGTTCCACCGCTGTTTCCGGCACGTAGACGGTGCAGGGCGAATTCAGCTTCATCGCACACCACGCGACGGCCTGCCCATGATTTCCTGCGGAAACCGTCACGAATCCTGACCTCTTCTCTTCCTCTGTAGCCCTGCTCATCTTATTCCAGGCTCCCCTTATCTTGAAGCTCCCTGTCCTCTGGAGGCATTCGAGTTTAAGGTACAAATCACCCGTATCGTATCTTGATGAAGGTACGGTGGGGGTCCTCCAGGCGATACCCCTGATTCTATTCTCGGCATCCTGAATATCCGCAAGTGTTACCGAAACAGGCGGTATCAAATCGCTGGGGCATGCCGGTGGAACTATTTAATGGTAGAACGCACCGAGTTTAAAAAGACCAAAGCATGCCACGCTGAGCGACTCTTTCACGTGCTGCAAACGTCCTGAACCCGGAGGAATTAGTCAAAAAACGAATTTGACATGCAGGACTTTGTAGCAAAGCACACGCTGGTACAAGATAAAAATACAGAATCCTGTTCTATGCCACTTATTCTTGAACTTGAATGTTGCGAGTCAGTGACCGCCGCATCCGCAGCTTCCTTCGACGACATTGGGGTTATCTATGCTGAACCCTGAAACTTCAGGAGACTCGACATAGTCCAGTTTTGCGCCTCGAAGGAATTCTGCATCGGCTCTATCGGCTGCGAGCTTTATGCCATCAACCTCTTCGACGACATCCTCCACTTCGGGGGCGTCTCTCAGACTCAAAAAGTACTGATACTCAGGTGAGCAAGCGCATCCTCCCACACGCGCCACTCCGATTCTCAGAAGTGCACCCTCCTTGTTTTTCTCCTTCATCGCCTCGACCAGTTTGGCCTTGGCAACCGGGGTAACTTCAATCAGGGGTTTGACAGTCTGCATGTTGTTCACCAAGTGTTGGAAGGGTATTATTTACGCTTTTGCCTCCTTCTCCGGCACGCTCTTTGATGTCTGCCATAGAAGTTCCAGGAACTGCATCAGGTGTTGAGCCACCGCGGGGCTGTCCACCCATCCGCACGCCGAAAAGTCAGGAAGTGATATGAGCGCCACGCTCCCGTCCACCACCAGGTCGAAGGCAACAGGATTCCCCAGTCTCATCCTCACTCCGCTGGGCAGCGTGTTATGCCCGGCGTCCGTAACCAGGCGAACGACAACCCCCCTTTTCATAGCATCTTCCAGAACGTTATTCAGGTGCAAAGCAGAAATCGAATCCCATGGCCCCACCATCAGTACGAATTCCTTGGCATCGGCGACAAGCTCGAATATCTTCGACATCACATTTTTTGATTCCCTGATCGTGTAAACGAGTTCGGCATCTGATGCTGGTGTTGTTTTGTATAATCTCTCAAGGCCTTCAAACAGGTCGTCCAGCTCCCCGACAACCTGTTCCTCAACCACGCGTGGTCTCCTTGCCCTGTACAGGGCAGGTCTCTTGCGTACGAGTTCCACCCATCCTCTTCTCACAAGCCTGCCCAGTGAATCGTACGCATTCGGATGGGGAATGCCTGCCTCCCTTGCTACGCTTCGCGGGTCCGAAGTACCCAGCCCGACAAGCGTTATGTAGCACCTTGCTTCATATCTTGTCAGCCCCAGGTGTACGAGTTTCGTGACTGTGTCCTCTTCAGTCAAACGTTTCTGCCTCGGAATAACTTATATATAGGGATTTAGTAGCGTTCGCTACTAAAAGAGGTATCGTGCTTGAAATCAACCGATTATGATGTTATAATAGCCGGAGGCGGAATGTCGGGCCTTCTGACTGCTGCAGCAACGGCTTCGTTTTCGAAACAGAATGCAAGGGTGGTCGTGATAGACAGAAACCCGGAGGACCAGCCGGGCAAGAAGACCAACAATGGATGGACGTGTGGCGATGCGACTTCGAAGGGCAGCCTCGAATATCTGGCGAAACACACTGGAATCAGGTATGGCAGTCCGGAGCTTGAACATCCGGTTAAGGGGGTACTGGTATTTTCTCCAGACAGAAAGACTAAGGTTCTTTTCGAGGGTGAAGGATTCATTCTCAACCGGAAGCTGCTTCCACGAAAGCAGGTGGAAATTGCAAAGAAGATGGGTGTGGATTTCATTTTTGGGGTGAGCGTGGAAGGCGTGTACGCAGAGGATGGTTGGGTGAAAGGGGTAAACTGCAGAAACATCAAAACGGGTGAGACCTTCACGAAGACAGCCAGGGTTGTAATAGACTCCGCCGGCTCTTCAACAAAGTTAAGACAGCATCTGCCAATCTCTTCTAAGATCGAAAGGGAAATAGACAAAGATGACCTTGAAAGCACGGGACGGTACATCTTCAATTTCGAGACTGGAGTGGACGACACCACATGGTTTGACCCGGATTATGCCATAATCCACCTGGACCAGTACCTTGCTCCGGGAGGATACAAATGGACATTTCCCAAGGGGAAGAACAAGGTGAATATCGGCCTGGGCGTCCAGAAATCCGCCATGGACGCACGCAATTCAAAATATGGCAGGAAGGACAACCTTCAGTCACTCATAGACCAGTATGTTTCCGAGAACAAGGCGATCAAGAACCCCGTCCTTGCTGCGGGGCCTGAGGATGAAGGAAACGCAAAGGGCAACTGGCAGGTACCCGTAAGAAGGCATAACGACTGCATGGTGGCCAACGGGTATGCACTAGTCGGCGACGCCGCCTGGATGCCGAGACCGATCGATGCAGGCGGGATCGGACCCTCGATATATTCCAGTGTAATTTTGGGAAGGGTGGTGGCCCATGCGCTGGAGGCAAACGATACAAGTGAAGCTGGATTGTGGCAGTACAACGTTGACTACATGAGGCTGTATGGCTACCAGATGGCAAGCTTCGAAGTGCTCAGGGCATATCTTCAGACACTCTCGAATGACCAGATCAACTATGGCATGAAACACTTTCTTTCCGAGGATGATATCGCCCATATCACCAAGCGACAGCATCCTGAATTCGACAGGGTGAGAATGCTGAATCCCTTGATGTGGTTCAGGATACTGAACGAACCTTCGCTGGCAAGCGGCCTGAGATACACGGCCAAAAAGAGCCAGAGCCTCATTGAGCACAACCTGAAGTTTCCTGAGAATCCTTCCGGATGGGAAGAGTGGAAGAAAGGCCTCATGAGACACATGAAGGAAGCCTACGAGCGGTTTCTCATTCCACGCGAAATTCCTCCTCTGCATTAGATCATGAGGGGTTCGAAGTAGGATGGCATCTGAATGAACTCATCACATCCCTGTAGGTCGTAATCATCGATTCCTCGTCCACCTGAGCGCTACCGGAAAGCAGGTATACGACATAAAATCTCATCGTCTCCGGACAGTAAAAATGTGTAGATAGGAATACGCGTCGTGTCGCCGTTCTTCCCATGAAACCAGACCTTACCAGCACAGAAACCCTTGCAAAGATCGACCTGTGTCCATTGACCTCTCCATCCTTTCTTTCGACGGTCTCGAGCGAATCAACATCCCTGCCCTTTTGAACCTGCTTGAGGCTGAAATCCACATGTTCATCCAGTGTTTTGAAGCGCTCCTGGGCTTCATTCAGCACTCCCCAAGAAAGGTAGAATTTGTTTCCTTCCTCCATGTGGAATGCGATATCGCACTTCTGCCTGTTGCTCTTTGGATTCACCTCCACGGTCCAATCTTCTGGCACCTCGAGGCTCACGCCATAAATTGCGAACGTGGAATTCGTCAAAACATCATCTCCGTTCTACAGGTGATTATTAAGCATCCGGTGTACTGTGAGGGGACTCCTCGATCTTAATCAGCATGGTAAATAACCGGCTCCATACCACACATAGGATGGTGGCAGTGGAGCGATGATAAGTGTCGGCATAGACCTCGCCGGAAGTCCATCTCGCAATACCGGCTACTGCGTCCTGGATGATGAATTGAACTGCTCTGTTTCAATCCTGCATACAGATTCAGAGATACTGAGCAACACTTTGAAACTGTCGCCGGATATCGTCAGCATAGACGCACCACTTTTTTTGCCAAAGGGGAGGTTGAGCCTGGAGCAGACCGGCCCCCCACACCTTAGGGGCTGTGATAGGGAACTCCTCAAGATGGGGATAAAATTCTTTCCGATAACCCTGGGCCCGATGAGAATGCTGACATCTCGCGGAATGAAGCTCAGGAGTGAACTCGAGCGAACCGGCCTCTCCGTCATTGAAAGTTTTCCAGGTGCGATCCAGGACCTGCTCGGCATGCCCAGGAAGCAGAGGGGATTGGATGTCCTGAGAATGGCACTGATCAAATACGGTATCAAGGGAGGAATCATGAATGAGAGGATCTCAGGCGACGAACTGGACGCAATAACGTCGGCTGTTGTGGGCAAAATGTATCTCTCAGGAGCTTACAGGGCAATTGGAGACCCCGAAGAAGGCTTCATGATTATCCCAAATATCGCCTCGAATCAGAGTCATATGACAGGAGGTTCAAGAAGATGAAATCCAAAAGCCGTGACTTCGGGGCCAAGGAACTGAATGCATTCATCACGGTCCACAGCTTGCAGGGAAGGTCTTCGGGTACGCTGGCTGGTATCCGATCTGCTGTCAAGGACATAATTGACACGGCGGGTGTCAGAACAACCGCCGGCTCGAAAATACTGGAAGACAACATTCCTAGTGCTAACGCATCGGTTGTAAATGCACTTCTTGAAGCCGGAAGCACAATAATTGGCAAAACAAATACGCACGAATTCGCGTGTGGAATCACTAACACATCCTCTATAGCTGGCCCAGCGAAAAATCCTGTGGACCCGCGCAGGATAAGTGGCGGCTCCAGCGGTGGTTCCGCAGTGGCGGTTGCGGTTGGGGCGGTCGAAGTTGCACTCGGAACCGACACCGCAGGGTCGATTAGAACACCATCCGCGCTTTGTGGCGTAATAGGGTTCAAACCGACGACTGGAATAATTTCAAACTCGGGGGTGATCCCTCTTAGCAGGACTCTTGATACTGTTGGAGTAATTTCGCGTGACATAGAGCTTGTGAGGAAGACATTCAGAACAATCGTTTCCAAAAGGTACAGGGACCTGAAAAATTCTCGCGATAAAAGATCGGAACTGAATGTTGGACTCTTTCTGTTTAACGACGACGAAGCATCAGAGGCGCTGAAACCGATTGTAAGGAGAGTCACGTCAGAATTCAATGTACAGACGGTCGAGATACCTGGCCTGCAGACGAGGGGTAACGCTGCGAGACGCACGATCACCTATGCGGAGGCTGCGGAGTTTCACCATAAATGGATAACTACCAGAGCAGATGATTATTTCCCGGATGTGCGAAGCACGCTTCAATGGGGTTCGGGCGTAAAGGCCGTGGATTACATACAGGCTCTCAACACCAGAAAGGAGCTGTCGAACGAGTATAACATGATCATGAAAGATGTGGACGTTCTTGTCTCTCCCACGACGAAGATCACAGCCCCTCTAATAGACGATGTAATTGGAAACGAAACAAGATACAGAGACCAGTTGCTAGGAAACACAGAACTGTTCAGCCTTGTCGGAGCCCCTTCGATAACCATACCGGCAACAAACTCCTCGGGGCTACCTGTAGGTTTGATGCTGAGTGGCAAGCCGTTTGAAGATGAATACCTTCTCGCGATAGCGGACAAGTTCATTTCCGTGCTCCGATGAACTTTTGTTGTCTTTCTTCTTGCGCCGCGAGCCCGAGACAACTTATGTGTGTCGGGTACAGTCAAATCTCTGCTAGCCGAGAATTCTTTTCTGCTCCCGGCATTCATCCAGTTCATGAAAGATGCCAGCTCGGACTACATTGGCGACAAACCGGTCGGTCGCCGGAAAATCATAGGCCAAAGACAGAAAGTGAGACAGATATGGAAAGAAGGAATGCAGCCAGGAGAATCACGACAACATCATTTCTGCCAAAGAGTATTGGATTCAAGAATGTCCTCCCCTTATAGGCACCAAACGCTCTTGTTCCGGTGGAAATAGCCGTGTTTCTTGCTCCTCTCAGCAGAAATATCATCGTTGGTATTATGGCGAGCACTGCTGTAAACACCACATAAACTGGATAGAGGGACCTTCGTCCCAGCGAGCCGAACCCCCGCATGAACTGCACCTTTATGATGGAATTTATGCTCTCAAATATTATTGGGACCGTTCTCATGCCCACAATGAGGGAAAAGCTGATACCGTTCGGCATCTTCACCTTTCTCAATACATGGAGAACTTCTGTTGGCGTGCTTGTCATTATCAGGATTAGTGCCATCAGGAAGACGCCCGCAACCCTGAAGTTATTCAAAAAACTCACCGAAGCAAAATGGTATAGAAAACTCCAGGCGTTTTCGCCCCGAAATGTCCTACCAGCCAAAAGGGAAGGAAGGAAATCGGATACAGCCCCCCAGGATGTAGCCCAGATGAATGCAACGGTCAACGATAATCCTATCAGGAACTTTCTGATCCCATTTTTCAGTGAAAGGTATGTAGCTATGACGAAAGTGGGCACGAGTAACCCTACCCACCAGTTTTCGAATGGAGCGGAAAGCGCCATTGAAACAAGGAGGCAGAGTTTGCTTCCGGCGTTGAGATTATAGTAAAATGTTGAATGCCGCTGGAATCTTGTAATTTCCCGGAATCCGGCCAGCCCTATGACACCGAATACAAGATAAATTGGAACGGCAGCTCCAATGAGGAATAGAGACCATCCCAGAAATTCTGCCGTCACCAGGCCAAGGGCACACATCGTTTTTCAGCTCATCAGGGTCGAATATACGTATGTCGCTGTCTGTGCATCATCGACCTGCATGCAGGCCTCCCTTTGAAGGGCGAGAGAGGATGACCTACTGCAGCAAATCGCCCGCATTGGCCACCCCAAACGGTACAGTCATTTCATCTCTGTGCATTCCTCCATGATGGCCGAGCATGGCTGGGTAGTTTACACCTTCGAACCTGTACCAGACGAGATTGTTGTTCCTTGGCAGGATCATCAGATTACCCACTCTGGAGAGGAACCTCTTTCCATGATTTCCCCTTCCAAAAAGACCAGAATCCACCGCATCTCTTGTCCTAATTACAGAAGCAAACGGCCCCAATTCTTCTGAAAGGGTGGAAAATGCTTCTTCCAGCACATCATCGTTTACCCTCAGATAGACATCCCTTGGGGCGCCCCATGGGGGAATTTTGTTTCCCTTTACGCTGTTCGCCAGGTAGCTCTTGAAACGGGGTATATCGTTGAGCATGTGCATGTTTTTTATCATATTCGCTATGTGTCCATGATCCGCTGTGGCCAGAAAGAGTGTGTTCTTGGCCGTGTTCTTGTTCAGCTTATTCAGCAAATACTGGTAAAGTGCATGGGATGCAAGATTGGCTTCGCTAAAAGCTTCTTCTGTGTTTGGACCATATGAATGCTCCACGGTATCGACCTTGTCATAGTACACGTATGTAAGCGATGGCCCGGCTCTTGATTCGAGTGTCTTTCTCAGGATGACAGAGAGGTCTGAAACCGACTCATATCCGTGTATCTTGCTTTGGCCATAAGCGAGTTTCGAGTACGACCTTGATGCGACATGCTTCGGAATCACCGAGTCAACGGCTATCCCCTCCCTCCTGAGTCGACTGAATATAGTCTCTCCTTCAAAGAGCAGGGACGGGTCTGCAGCTGACAGCAACAGATCACTTTCGTGCGCGCCCATTGGTGAGAATGGCAGAGTCTGTATTACCATGTCTATTTCCTGCACGTAGAGATACCACTCTATCAGCGAGTGTTCCTGCGGGGTCAGACCCGTCGCGATGGTGGTCAGTGCGGTAGATGTGGTGGATGGAAAGACAGTGGTTATCGGCGTGACTCTTCCCCCGGATTGCATGGCTCCAAAGAAGCCCTTACCATTCTGCCGTTCCCACTCGTTGTAACCAAGTCCATCAAACACAAAGAGCACAACATTCTCGACTTCGCTGTTAATTCCTTCTAATACATCATTTGGAAGTTCAAGCCCGCTGTTCTTCACGTTGAGCAGTGAAAGGATTGTATTTGCAATGTTTGATATGCAATATGAATCGTATAACGGCTTCCTTGCTTCGGGACCGAACTCCAAGACAGTCAACAGGGAAGGCGCCATAAGTCGGATATACCATATTTTAAATATGTACTTGGGCTAACCAATAAATATGAAAATTCTGACGTTTCTGCTGCTCATAGTTTTGCTCTCACAGATCCTTGCAGGGTCCCAGCTTGGCGTTGAGGCATCGACGGCAACGCCAATCAAGCATGTCGTCATAATAATGATGGAGAATCACTCCTTTGACAACATATTCGGATACTACCCTAATCCAAACGCAAGCTCTTTCACATCGACGATCGAGCGGCCGAACGACCTCCTTGGCATGAATTCCACCGTATCCCTCTCAGCGGTACCCAACGGCACCTACTCCACACCAAACCCAGTGGAGAGTGTCTACTACTCTGACTGGGATAACGGAAAGATGGACGGCTTCCAGTCGAACTCGGGAAGACAGGCGATGACATATTTTACATCCAGTCAACTCGCGATCGAGTGGGACTGGGCAGAACTTTACTCGATTGCGGATAATTACTTTGCCGGCTGCCTGTGTGAGACGAATCCAAACAGACTGATATCCCTATCGGGATACAACGCCGGACTCACGGGCGACCAGGGACCTCCCCCGTATGTGCCCGTCAATCAGACGATTTTCTCCGAGTTGAGCAGGTTCGGAATCAGTTGGGGTTATTTTGTCCCCGATTTGGAAGGCACGCCGTTTCCCCTCGGATATTTCAACGGCATCAGTGAATATTCTTCAAACGTAGGAACAGTGAGCGAATTTGAGCATGACCTTGCGACCGGTTCACTCCCCTCTGTTTCATGGGTGATGCCTCTCGGTGGGACTCAGGATTTCAGTCAACACCCAACCGACAACGTTACGGAAGGTGAGGTTTGGCTTAACGGTGTTGTGAACCACATCATGGAAAGCAGCTACTGGAACACGACTGCGATTTTTATCACCTACGATGAAGGCGGCGGTTATTATGACCATGTACCACCACCTGCACTGGACGGAATACAGCTTGGATTCCGCGTTCCACTTTTTGTGATCTCGCCCTACTCCAAGGAGAATTACGTCTCTCATACCGTGATGAACCATGCATCGACCCTGGCGTTCATAGATTACAACTGGGGTCTGCCCGCACTGAACAGGTTTGTTGCAGATTCCAACATACCGCTGGACATGTTTGATTTCACCTCCAACGGAACCGTAAATGGCTTAGTCAGGCAGCCAGAAATTCTGCAAAACGACAGTATCTATCCTGCCCCGCTTCAGATACCGTTTAACGACCTACCGTACGCCAGGTCTGGATCCACATCATTTCACCTTTCGGCTGCTGGTGCACAGTTATATGTCCTGAGCAACTCCACCTATATCCCCATTTACCAGTCGCTTCCCTTTGTTCTGATCGTTGCAGTAATTCTTCTTGCTTTGGCATACGTAGCTTCTAAGAAGATGAGAAAAAGGACGTAATTCGCCCGCTGCGAGCCGACGAGCTAATTTCGTGGGAGCTTTCTTACCAGCGTAACCTCGTATATCGATGAAATGAGAAGAATCAGTCCGCCCATCGTGCTTATGGATGAAAGATAATTCTGGACATGATATTCCCCGTGTGAAGCGGGTATGTAGAATGGATTGCTCGAACCACCAAAGTCTATCGGTACGATGTACAGATGATACGTTTTCACCCACGGTGTATCGAATGTGTATGAAAAGAGAAATATCGAGATTATTCCGAGCAGAAGGATTACGTAAGGTGCGACACTCCTTCGATTGTTCTTCGCGCCCATGTAGTCCCATACCGATGCCAGCAGAATTATCAGTCCGAACACGACGCCCACGGCTATATCGTTGTAGTTGATCACTGAATATGAATAGAAGGCTGCCGGAACTCCGACGATAAACAGCACCCCCACAAACATGTCTGCATACGCAAGCCACTTTCGTGGTATCTGTTTCTGTGCGGTGGTATTTGCGCTCGTAGCGGTCGGCTCACCTGTGGAGACCGCCAGAGAAGTTTGCATTGCCTTATCTATCAGAACACTCTTTTTTAACCATTTATTTGATAGAGTGATGATATTTATTGTTCGACAACATGATTATCATCGGCGTTTTGACTCATTAAGGGCCTTGGGAATCGTCCAACGAGGCAAAAAATTGACAATTCAAAATACTATCCGCAAGGATGGAAATAGTCACGTGCGAATTGAAGACTGATAGAAAACTTGAATATACAAGAGAGAACATAATTGATTTGGATTTCAGTCCGTGTGCGTGAAACAACTGTATTTCTCAACGATCAAGTCAAATCCTTTCAATATGATCCGGACACTGAAATCAGTACCGGGAACGTTTATTGTTGAAGACGGTACGAATTTCGTGCTTGTTATTTATTATTTAGCACAGACAAAAATAAAAGTTTATTAGCATTTAATATGTTTTCAGTGCGACCGACGTTGGCCTTCAATGGCATCAGCGGCGCGGTTGGCGTTCCTGGCCAGATACCTTGGGAAATCATTGTGGCCTACTTCCTTATCGCTCTCGCCGTAGCATTCGTACTCGGTAAGAAGACCGGTGGTCTCGGCTCATTCACCACGCTCGATTACGTATTCATAGGCATCGGTGCGGCTTTTGCTGTGGTCTGGGAGTTCTTCATAGGAGCATTCCTTGGAGGATTCATTCCCAGAGGCCTTTCAACATACATCTCGATCGGGTTCTGGGGCGGACAGTTACTGACAATGATGGTTGTTGCCGCCCTCGTAAGAAAAGTCGGAGTTGGCATGATTTCTTTTGTCGTGTATTCATTCCTTGGCGATCTGTTCCACTATGGATTCGGCGGAGAACCGATCTACTTCTTTTACGAAGCTTTAACCTATGGATTGTTCCTTGACCTTATGATAGCCGTCACAGGTGGAAACATATTCGCGGTAAAGAGTTCTCTCAAGGCCTCAGCCCAGATCGCGACCACTTCACCAGAGGGTCAGGCTACTGCAACAGTGACACAAACAAGTGCATCCTCATCTAAGCTCGTCGCCCTAATGGTGATCGAAGGCGCGATCATAGGATTTTTGTTCTCATTCCCCGACCCGTTGTTTTACGATGGGTTCTTTGCTCCCTTCCTGACAGGAGGTACGGTTAACTGGCAAACTATCTACTTTTTGCTCTCAGCGTTCATCCCTGGCGGAGTTATAGTGGGCGGATTTGCGGGTGTCGTGGCCAACCGGATAGCCAGAGCCCTTGGACAATGAATCCCGTAGAAATTAACAAACTTTCTTTCAATTATGCTGGGGCAGGTAGGGATGTCCTTGCAGTGGACCAGTTCACGGTCCAGGAAGGAGAGGTTGCACTCGTTGTCGGAAAGTCGGGTGGAGGAAAATCCACCCTGGTGAACTGCATCAATGGAATCATACCACACGTCTTTAAGGGAAACAACCCTTCAGGCGTAACTGTGTATGGCAAGGCGGTGAAGGACACACCCCTGCCACAGCTCTCGACACTAGTTGGAACTCTTCTCCAGGATCCAGAAACTCAGGTCCTGAACTATACGGTGGAGGAGGAGGTGGCATTTGGTCCTGAGAATTTATGCTACCCTCCTGATGATATACTTCGAAGGGTCGGCGAGGCGATGTCCACGACAGGCATATCGAACCTTGCTGAAAGGGAAACCTACACGCTTTCTGGTGGTGAACTGCAGAGGGTTGCATTGGCCGCGGTTTTATCGATGAGGCCCAAGCTGCTGATCATGGACGAACCCACCTCCAACATCGACCCCGAGGGGACTGCCCAGATTTTTGAAACCCTTACCCATCTCAAGGGGAGGAATACGCTCATAATCGTAGAGCATAAGCTTGAAAGGGTTCTTCCATTCGCCGACCGGGTCATACTGGTGGACCAGGGAAGGCTGGTTTTTGATATAAGGAAGAGCGAGCTTGTAAATCATATCGAGCAATTACTTGAGGCTGGGGTGGATGTCCCGGAACACTACATCTATGCCAAGAAGTTTGGAATCGACCCTGAGGATGTCGAATCGATAAGAAAGAGAATAGTTGAAGACGGAATAGAGCTCGAAATTCCAAAGAGAGACACCGGCGGAAGGGTAATCATGGAGGCCAAGGCCAAGGTGCAGGCGGCCGGAAAGGTGCTCGTGGACGCGGAAATGTCGCTGAAAGAGAAGCAGATAACGGCCGTAATGGGTCGAAATGGTGCCGGCAAGTCCACGTTCCTGAAGGCAATTATGAACTTCCTGGACAAGGATGTGCTCTCCGAAAGTCAGCTTTACATCGATGGAAAGGACCTCAGCAAGTCAACCATACAGGAAAGGGGGAAGTACATTGCATATGTGCCTCAGAGTTTCGACCTTATGCTGATCAACAAGAGTGTCGAAGACGAGGTGGCCTATTCTATGAAGAAGCGGCATGAAAAGAACTACCAGGCACGGGTTGAAGAATTTCTGACCCTCTTCTCTCTCCAGCCGGTCAGGAAGAGAGACCCTCTCATGCTGAGCGTTGGGCAGAGAAGGCGTGTTGCCATGGCGGCTGCCCTTTCTTCGGGTGTCAAAATTGCCATGCTCGATGAACCCACGTCCGGCCAGGACCATTACCACAAGGAGCTGATCGGTAAGGAGCTGCTCATGCTGAAAGACAGAGGTTATTCATTCATAATCGTCACCCATGACGCAAAATTCGTCTACAAATACGCCGACAACGTTGTGGTGATCAATTCGGGGAAAAAGGTGCTGGACGGCACCCCGGAGGAGGTGTTCCGAGAATCGGACCGTTACTCCATCGTGCCTCCCACGGAATTCTATTTGAGGCATCCTGAGCTTCCCATGCCGAAACTTGTTACCGAGGTGCAGTCCGGATGAGCCTTCTATCTGCGCTTGTGGTAAATTTTGTCAGCTGGTTTCTGTTTCTTTTCAATGTTGCATTCCCTCTCTACCTGCTTCTGGGCGCGATAGGGCTAACAGGATTCAGGGAGATTTCGTCCTACCAGAAGCACTCCACGTTCTACTACAGGCTGAACCCCATCTCGAAGGTTGCGCTTGCAATTGTGGTGACCTTCGTGGTCGCCTTTACCGTGTGGTGGATAGACCTGGCGATACTCCTGGGAGCCCTTCTCACATACGTGACCCTGAAGAATGGAGGAAGGAAGATACTGGTCGGAGGCGCGCTTGCATTTTCGTCCACCGTGGGGCTGATGTGGTGGTGGGCCACCAACACGCCGTACACCCTGCTGGAATATGCACTTTTCCATCAGTGTGTAACCAGTGTGACGAATATCAGCAATCTGGGTCCGATCTGGACTTGGCCGGCATACTTCACTTTCATAGGGTACCAGCCTTTCCTCACCCTTGGCGGCATATTTTACGGGATGCAGGTGGCTACAAGGGCCGCGGCCGTGTTCATCGTTGCGCTGATACTGATAATGACCAGCACCCCTTCACAGATTCTCAGGGCGCTGAGAAAGGTCAAGCTACCCATACTGATCATATTTTCTCTTGTGGTGGCAATGCGCACGGTGCCAAGGATATTTGATTCTCTGGACACCGCGGTCAAGGTCCAGTTCATGAGGGGATACGGGTCCAACGCCCCCTCCCCCCTCAAGGTGTTCTATCTGGCTGGAGCGGCACTGAGCGGAATTGTGCCTGCGATGACCTTCCTTTTCAGGGGGGCGCGAAACACGGCAATTTCTGCCGACACTCGCGCATTTCGCGCATTTAAGGACAGGACATACATCAGGCCCGTGATATTTTCCCGCGGAGACTACATCATGTGGGGCATCCTTGCTGCACTTGTGGTGATGACCGTGGTAGCCAACGTTTACGGCTTTGGAAGAGGAATACCGTATGCTGCCGTAGGCTCCACATGTGGTGGTGTAGGCTACGGATAATCCCGCTGCCGTTTTACGTAGCCGGATCTGATTTTACTGGATTAAGAACGACGACGGCTGAATCAAGTTGATAAATCGCAACATTGGAGGCATCCAGGATGGAGAAGGCAAGGATAACGGTAGGGAGTACAAATAAGGTCAAAATCGAAGCAGCAAGGCGGGCCTTCGAAAAATTCTTCGAGCCCACGGTGGTCGGTGTGGCTGCCTCTTCCGGAGTTTCTGACCAACCCTTCGGCGAAGAAACTTTCGTCGGAGCACAAAACAGAGCAAGGCAGGCACTGCTGGCTCATGATTCAGATTACTCCGTCGGGATAGAAGGTGGCCTGATTGATTTTTACGGTAAGAAATTTGGATTCGCTGCCATATGCGTGATGACGAAGGACGGAAGAACCTCCTTCTCGGCTTCAGGCATGTTTCCGATTCCCTTCGAAGTACTTAGAATTGTAGATACTGGAAAGGAGCTTGGTGACGCTATGGATGAAATCACTGGATTGAAAGACACGAAAAGAGGGCCGGGAGCTGTCGGATTACTGACCAAGGGCACCATTGACAGGACACAACTCTACAGAGATGCCATCGTATTCGCGCTTATACCGTTCATAAATCCGAGTCTGACCTGGCCTGAATCCCATAACCGATAAATAAGCAAATAATTCGACTTCCCAGTGTGCGGCGATCGTCTAGAGGGCGTCAACCCAGACAACCTGGTCTAGGACATCAGCCTGCCACGCTGGTAACGCGGGTCCAAATCCCGCTCGCCGCACCATAACCACGAGTCCACTGCGATGTCTTTTAAGTGGAAAAAATCCATTGGAAGCACGAATCAGATAGCGGACATCTACGGGTACGACAAAAGGGTCGTTTGGGCCCTCTCGCATCTCCGAGATTCCGGTATACCCTAAGGCGACAAGAAGAAGATAGCTGAGTTCAAAGACGCGCCAAGGGCGCAGAGGACAAGCCTCGGAAGGGTTGCGAAGTATGTATGCACTCTGAATACACTATCCAGATTCTTGACGGAAGCGGGTTGTTCGTCTGCGAATAATCCAGACCGCTCACCACCTCCCTTATGCTAGAATACCTGATCATTATCCTAGGCCTCAGGACGAGGTCCACATCCACAGAGCCACAGTGGTCGAAGTATCCTTTGGTCAAGAAGAAGGGGGCCCATCCACCAGCAAGCATGAATTCGTTGCGATACCGGTTCAGAGCCATGCAGAGTTCGACCAGCGCCCCTTTAGAAGCCTCCGTCAGGTTCTTGTCATACATTTGAGGAACCACCGAGCAGGACCCTGCTCCAGGAATTTCTGATAAAGTCCAACACCGCTTGAGATGCCTCCTCCCCTCTAGCTGGGTTGTTGAAGAGGTCTACGTACAGCTGTGTGTTCGAAACTACTTTCACACCTTTTATGCTCTGAGCCCTATAAAAGACCCCCTCATCATATGGAAGCACGAACCTGACGTTACCGTTCTTGGGGATGGGCTTTAGCCGCAGTAGGTCCGCGATCGCGCCAGCATCTTCCTTCCCTTTGACGTAAGCCTCGACGATGACCGGTCTGACGTGAGGTGCAACCAACCAAGCGCCGGAAAGGCCCGTCAACGCGTACCGACCTCGGGTTTTACCGAATCCTTCTATCAGGCGGTCGACCTCCCTTTCGAATGAGTAATAATCCAGGAAAGTGTTGGCAGTGCTGTACTGGTGATAGGCCGCCCAACGTCGGAGAAGGGTCAGAGGGTCAACGACCGTCAACTGGTTCGTTTCGTTCCTGACAAGGTACCCTCCGTTGATGAGCGCTGAGCAGACTGCATGCGTATACCCAAGGCTAATCCCCGCCTCGCCGGCCAGCTCCCTGAGGGTCCATGACTTGCCCGGGTTAGAGAGGAGAATTCTGATAACCCTTGAGGACTTCGGTTCGAATATATTCTTCGTTACCCTCATATTGCGGGTTGATGTTCGTCCCACTTTATTAATGTTCGTTATTAGCGAACAACGAGTCGAATTCACCCAGACCTGCTGAGAAGAGCGTATTGATCATTATTTGGGCCGGTTAGACCTTTGATGAGATTCTTTCCCTTCTCCGATATAACCACTGAATTACCGTCTCTCGCAAGATACTCGTCAGCGAGAAGCTCATGCACATATCTTGAAATCTGCTTTTCCGTGAGTCCTAACCTTTTCGTGGTATCTGCTCTGTTGTATCCTCGCCTCGAAATGATTGACAGGAGAGCCAACGTCTTGACTTCTTTGCTGACCTGTGCATGTTGATTGTTATTATAAAAGCACACGCGCATGAAAGCATGCCTAGAATGGGTATCTGGAATTAGAATCGAAATTGTGTTGAATGTGCATGTTGTATCTAATCTGTGATAGACTGCTTTACCTCAACTTCAAAAATATTACCAACCTGTTTCATTACTGGAAATTTAGTCCGACCTGTTTCGAGTCCAGTAAGATCGCGTTATTGATCCCTACGCTATATTGGGGTGTAACTCGCATGCTTAGAAACCTCTTCGCTGACGCTGCTCAAGCGGTGCCGAAGCACTTGCAAAGGTGCTTCTCTCATGATTCAGGGTCGAAATCTCGCTCGCCGCACACCGTCTTTGGTTCGAATTCCTTCCCCGTTTGAAACCGCGGTGTGAGGGAAAAGTGAGTGGATAGGTATAAGTTAAAAGAATTCATGGCAGCGATGGTTCATTGCATCCGTTACCCCAAGTCTTATAGCGGACTTGAATGATGTGTTAGCATGGGTTTTGGTTTTGGTTGGGTACCGGACGAACCAGACCGCAGAGACCATATTTACACGCCTTCTTCGCATATAATTAAATCGCTGCCCAAGAATGTTGACCTGCGACCCAACATGCCGCCGGTATACGATCAGCTCAATTTGAACAGCTGTACCGCAAACGCAATAGCGGGGGCGATGGAGTATGACGAAATCGTACAGGGAGTGAAACCTGTATTCACACCTTCACGGCTTTTCATTTATTACAACGAACGGGCCATCGAGGGGAAGGTATCGAAGGATGCAGGTGCTGGAATCAGAGACGGAATCAAATCCATAATCAGGCAGGGAGATTGTCCCGAAGCTCTTTGGCCCTACCGGGAAACAAAGTTCGCCAAGAAGCCCCCAGAAAGGTGTTACCGGTCAGCCAGACATTATAGGGCCGTGGAGTATGAAAGGATGAAGCATAATTTGGCCGAACTCAAGTCATGTTTGGCCACGGGATTCCCGTTTGTGTTTGGGATAAAGGTATTTGCCAGCTTCCAAAGCGCAACCGTCAGAAGGTCTGGACATCTGAAGATGCCAAAGAAGAATGAAAGACCGATCGGCCTGCATGCGGTGCTTTGTGCCGGTTATGATGATTTGAACGGCTGGTTCATAGTCAGGAACTCATGGGGGAGAGAGTGGGGAATCAACGGATACTTTACGATTCCATACGAATACCTTCTCGATGCAAAGCTTGCTCACGACTTTTGGAAATTCAAGATCACGAGATGAAACTCTTAGGCCAAATGAATCCTCTTCAGAAGCCCGGTGAACTCCTCTCTTTTCCTCAGCGGGTCGAACCACCTTTCTGTTTTGAGCGAAGAGAGATAAGGCGAATGCAGAGCAAATGCTTTTTCAAGCCATTGCATCGCTTCGTCTTCTTTCCCAAGGCAGGCGCACATGCCGGCGAATGCCACTGGAGAGACATGGCCATGATGTGACCTCTTCTCCGCTTCTTCAACTAGTGATGCAGCCTCGGCGGTCTTGCCAAGCTTTGTGTAAATATAGCAAAGATCAACTTTGAACATTTCGTTGTCAGGGTCCAATTCAATCGCCTTCTTCACTTCAGCCAGCCCTCTGTCTGCATCACCCGTTTGAAAATAAGCCAATCCTATGTTGTTGTGGGCCAGGGCGGCACCAGGGTCGATCTCAATCGCACGCTGGAAGGTCAGAATTGCTTCTCCGTAGCGCAGAGCATAATACAGGATCGTCCCATAAACCTGGGTCACAGAGACAGATAGGGGATCCAGCTCCTCGGCGACCTTGGCTTCCTCGATGGCCTCATCATGCTTGCCCAGATTGTGCAGCAGCAGAGCGTATCTGTAATGGGCTTCTGCGCTGTTGGGATTCAACTCAATGGCACGTCTGAACTCTGCTTCAGCCCCCACCCAGTTCCACTCCCGATCTATCAGGTAGCGGCCCATGAGCATATGGGCAACGTACTGGTCCTTGTCCAGTTCCAGAGCCTTTGAAAGAAGAGGTTTTGCCCTGTCGAATCCTTCCTGCGGTGTTATGAAACCGAAGAATCCGAGAAAAAGATGGCACTGTGCCATCATTGCGTATGCAGAAGCGAAATCCGGGTCGATTTCGGTTGCTTTGCGAAACAGCTCCAGCGCCTTAATCACTTCGGCCTGGGTGTGTTTTGCCAGATGATACCGGCCTTCCAGGTAAAGTATGTATGCTTCACCGTTCTTGGTCACCTTCCACCGCTCAAGGCGCTCTGTACCCTTGCCGAGAACATGCTTAAGTGATTCTACTACTTTTGTCCCTATTTCCTGCTGAATGGCCAAGACGTCATCCAGCTCTCTGTTAAAATTCTCTGCCCAGAGGTTTTCCTCGTTCTCGGTATCGACGAGTTGCACGGTAACTCTCAACTTGTTTCCGGCACGACGGATGCTCCCTTCTAGTATAGCGCCGACACCAAGCTCCGAACCAAGTTCAACGACGCCCTTCTTTGTTCCTTTGTACTTCATCGTGGTCGTCCTCGCAATCACCTTAAGACCAGATAGGGTGGAGAGGCACGATATCAACTCCTCAGTCAAGCCGTCTGCCAGGAAATCATCCGATTTTGAGCCGCTTATGTTGAGAAGTGGAAGCACTGCAATCCTACCTTTGCGATGTTCATCCCTTGATGGTCGGTTCTCAGCCTTAACGGGGTCAACCTTGTAAATGAGAGACATGCCTTCGACATTCTTCAGGGTGAACCGTCCCATTTCCTCGATCCGATGGCCGGTCTTGCCCTTTACCTGTTCATACACTGCGGCAGATATTGCGACACCGGCCGGGTCGGCGAGTTTTTCGATTCTTGAAGCTACGTTTACAGTATCTCCATAAACGTCTCCCCCCTTTATCGTCACCTCCCCCAGATGTATTCCCACCCTGACGTCCAGCTTTCTGACTGGTGTGACATCGGAGTTTCTACGGGTTAGCGACTGTTGAATCTCCACAGCGCAATCCAAAGCATCTAGAGCACTGGTGAACTCGACCAAGTAAGCATCACCTATAGTCTTTACCACACGACCGCGGTGCTTTTGAAAGATCGGTGCCAGCAATCCCCTGTGTTCCTCAAGTAGCTCAAGTGCCAGCTCCTCGTTGCTCCGAGTCATGGCCGTATATCCTACGATATCGCTGAACATGATTGCTGCGAGTCTTCTTTCATTTGCCCTTCTGGATTCTGCGTCTATCGAAGAAGGATCATGAGTCATGGTGGGCCTTCGGTCGTAATCAGACTCGTTCTGAAGTCCGGGTGAAATCTGTAAGGGACCTAACGAACCCAGGTCAAAATGCTTCAGAAGATTGAGCTTTTCATTGTTCGGCAAGGAGGCATGGAAGAATGAGATTAAACCTTGGATTGAACGAAGTCCGGCACACATCAAGTGATTCGTACGCCTTATGGAATTGAAATGGAAGAAAGCATTTTGCAGATTCAACATTAGTTCGTTCGCCCTTCCTCCCTGTCCACGATGCGCGTCCTGAGAAACAGTGCTCGTTCAACACCGAACACGTCGAACGGGTTGCGACAATTCGACACTTCTTCATCTCACTATTCCCGACGTATTCTGCTTAAGGATTGACAGGACAGAATCCGAAAATAGGAGACCCCATGCATCACCGACCCCTCCCATCCGACATTCTGGTCTTGGCTTAACTCTCCGAAGAGTCTGCGCATCTTGAAGGACTAAATTCTTGAGTCGATATTGGCAATGCACATCTTCCGCGCCCCGCACCTTCTGATTAACCTCTTGAGCCTTAATTCGGCCCCTCTATTTATCACTACTGGGCCGCGTCGGTACTTCTTGAGATTCAAAGAAACAATCTTAAGGACTCTGTTATGCTTTCATCCGAACTTTACTGGGGCATTCGTTAATAGTCGGACATTGTATGGAAGGATATGTGCATACGATGTGTTGGCAGGCGTCGCATTAGATTACCTGTCGGCAACCAGATATAATCGAAATTCAAGAGGTTCAAAAGAAGTTGGGGAACCCGGCAGTGCAGAAAGGAGTCCGAGACTCAATATAGATCACGTTTGTAGACCGCTCGACAAATCCGTATAGTACGAAGGGTGGAACATGAAAGAGTCCCGTCTAGCAGGAGATCAAGGCAGAAGGTTGGGCTCCAAGTATCAGGCTCATCTCAGAAGCGCCGGACAGGCACGATATCTGACAGCAGGAAAGAGGAAGTTCCTCGAATTGTTTGAGGGACTTAAGTAACAGATTGTCGAGAAGCAAGATAAGAGCCTTTAACCAAATCAAGGACTTCCTGATTTGGCAACTTCTGAAAGCTGGGTCAGGTTTACGAAGAAACTGGGGTCGCAGGAGATAACCAAAAACTTCGACTGCGAAAGTGCGAGAACGGCCAGCACAATGGATTCATGAAGTACCATGGCGGCTTTGACGGCACCAAAGAATTCCTCCGAAGCCTCGAACATCTTCATGATAAGGGTACTCCTTGTCAGTATCACCTTGGTCTGGTTGGCTGGTTCAAGGGGGGAGAGACCTTCCCTCATTCCACCTTCCAGCACCTGTCCGTCAGGATCCACGACCGCACAGTATCTTATTCTGGCATCAAAATTAAGAATACGTTCAACAATCTCGGCGTCCGAACTAGAACTCAACGCCACAATAACGGATTCAAAGAATTATAAACATTCAAACAGACTCGAACTATCTCGACAGAATGCGAAAAACGAAAAGGTCGTGTTCTCCCAAGTTATGATCAGACACTCTGCGTTCGTTCATTCAGTGCCGAACGCCAAGCCGATTTCTTTGAGCCAGCGTCTGTATGCGATAGCGGTCTTGTCTGAACGAAGGTGCAGTTCCGCCTGAAGGTCCAAGGGAAGAAGCTCAGGTCTTTGCGACTCGACAACCCTAATATCCTGAGACACGACCCTGTCTTCGAAAGCCCTTATCTGGCTTGAGGGCACCTCAGGGGAGTAGTTCATGGCTATGATCATCCACATTACGCTGCTCGTTGTATCCACGGGTGTCACGCTGCAGTATATCGAGAAACCTTTGTTAGTCGAATCCTTCACGAAATAGGATGTAAATGGTGTGAATACCCTGTACGTATAAGTGACGTGTGAACCTACACCTGTTCCGTCGGGGTCTGGCTGCCATATGATGATGTTTTTAGCCGTGATACCATCTTCGTTGGTTAATACTTGATAGTCTCCTATGCTCGCATGCTTTCTGTCACCCAAGAGCCCTTCGTGCACGAAGGGCAGATGAGCTACGTCAAGGAAATTTTCGATCAGTCTTGGAGCACTCGCTTTTACATGGTACGGCCCACAATGGATCTTCCTGTACTCCTCCAAAGACCACTCCGGAAACGAGGGAACACCATAAACAGGCCTTCCAGGACAGACCCAGACGAACCCATACTTCTCCACGACCGAATAAGAATGCACTCTGGCCCTGGATGGTGGTCGCTGGTCAGGGTGTGCTGGTATGGACACGCATGAGCCGTCTTCCCCATACGTCCAGCCATGGTAGGCGCAAGTAACGACGCCTTCCCCGACTGTACCGAGAGACAGCCTTGCGCCTCTATGTATGCAGAGGTCGCGCCACGCATGTACCTTCCCATTCGACCTCCAGAGTACCATGTCTTCACCCAGAATCCTAACCGGATACAGGATTCCCTCAATCACGGACGAAGAAAGAGCTGCAACCTGGAAGTAACCTGAGGCTACAGAGTCATGCTTTGGCTGCTCTACGAACTGTTTGGCAGACACGGTGTTCGCCGCCTACTCCGGTGGTATTTCTTTGAATGCCAGGCTGATGTCTATTCCCCTCCTGGCGTGCGATATCCTGGAATACTGGTAAAGCACAGCTCCGAGAATGATCGAAGCAGCTATGTATCCATACGCGAGTGGGTTCGCACCCCACACACTCCCGTAGGCCAGGAATTCATAGGTCAGGTACACAAAGACTCCTGCGCTCAGGAGGCCTGAAACGGAGAGCAGGGGCTTCGTGATACCTTTCTCGTTCCTCCTCGCCCAGATGGCTGCTGAAACCCCGACGAATACGAAGTATACCATTGAAGCCATTATGGCACCATAAAGCGAAGTCAGTGTTCCGTAGAAGAAGGATGCCAAACCCACAAGAATCACCGTCACCACCAGGTCCACAAGGTGTGCCAATACAGGCGAACCGAATCTATGACTGACGTACGAAAGCTTTTCCGGCAGGAATCTGTCGAACGACTGCGCGAAGATGTACCTGGAGATGCCTATTATGCCATATGCAAGTATTCCGATATTCCAAAGGATCCACCCAATGCCTATGAACGCGGCTATGAACTGGTTCCCAGAAACACCCATGGCCAGTGTCCAGAAGTTGAACGAATAGTCATTTACAAGTGTCGGATTCGAAAGTGCCGCTGTGATGAATCTGTAGCCTGCCACATAGTAAAGCACCGCGAAGGAAATTGTTACAATCGTCAAGGAAACAAACGCTGAAATCGGAACATTCCACTTCATCGCACCCCTTCCTTTGATTTCGCTCGCTACTGCAGGAGCCGCAACAAACCAGGGGTAGCAGAACATCGCGAAGAAGGGCATCATGAACAGAGTTCCAGGGAGGCTGAAAAGCGGTCCCGTGTAGGACTGGGCCACAGACTGGTATGTCGTACCCTGTATTCCGAGGGAATTTATGAAACCAGCCACCCCGGTGTTTCCGGCCAGAAGAAGTACAAGATTGGCCACCACCAGGCTCGCTATACCCAGTATTACCGTAAATGAAACGAGCTTGTACCCCAGTCTGGGCCTGAAAATATTCAGAGCGATCAGAAGACCAAAGACAGACGACCCGAGAATGAACTGCTCCAGAGGATTTGATCCAGCCACGTTACCCGGGAGCGCCAGGGGCAGGAACGATTGATAACCGAGAGAAACTCCGACCGACCCCACCGCCAGAACGGTGGCTATGACGATCAGTGCAAGAAACGCCATCGTCTCCACGGTATAGCCCATGAACGATACCGTGCTTCCGATGAATCCACCGAATGCCCGGGAGGTCCAAACATAATCCCCTCCGGTCCTCGGCATTCGCCTTGTAAGAATTGTATACACGATCATCTGTGGAATGGTTATCAGGAAGGCGATTATCGAGCCGTAAACCAGGTTCACACCGGAAACCGAGCCGAGAGCCGTAGGCACCAGCAGCATCGTGAATGCGATGGTAGCCAGCGCCGCCCCACCCGACATACTGCTGATGTTTAGCGAGACGGCATCAAGGAAAGAGACATTCTTAACCAATCCTGTGGATTCCCGGACGAAGACCCCGCTCTTCTGTTCTGTCATAGTGGTAGTCTTGCGTACCTGCTATAAATCCATTACCAGAGCGGCAGGTAAAATTTACATACTTGTGTAAATGCACCAGCAGGTGTGTGTTGACACGTTGAACCCAAAGCAAGATACTCAGATTTCAGTTGTGGATTCGGTGGTAGATAGACTCCGGGTGCTGAAGGGGGTAATGACCTACTCGGAGATGGAAAAAAGGACTGGAATTCACTCCACCCTTCTGTGCAGATATGTTACGGGTTCTGTTAGACCCTCAAGGGCACAATCAAGGTTGATTCAGGAACGACTGACAGGCGTAATGGAATTCAGGGACCTTGTCGCCCAGAAGATGGTGTTCAGGGAGGGAGGATATCTGGACATGCATGAGGTACTCGGCAATCCGAGTGCGCTCCGGTGGATCGCAGGAGAGGTCTACTCGGAATTTGCAGGTAGAAAGATCGACAAGGTCATAACCGCTGCATCCTCTGGGATTCCCCTGGCGACGGCCATAGCGCTTCGGCTTGGCGCGGACCTGATCTTTGCAACACAGTCGAAGGCGTCTGGTAAGGGAGCGTATTATGAGTCTGAACTTCCATCCTCGAACCCAGCCGAAGTATTGACCCTCTACCTGCCCGTGACCTGGATAAAAAGAGGAGACAGGGTGTTGGTGGTCGACGACGTCGCAACCACAGGGCGCACAATGTCCGCGCTGATCAGTCTGATCAGAAATGCGGGTTGCGATCCTGAAGGGATAGTCGTGCTGGCCTCAAGGGGCACAAAATGGAAGGAGAGGGTATCCCAGATGGTGAGTAAGGATTCACCCATTTTGGTCATTTTTCAGTTTGCGAGGTAAAGCCATGTTCTGACTGGAACAAAAAAATCATACTCACTTCCGAGTATTTGGTTTGCCTGACGCCGTGCCCGAGCCGGGAGATACCTCAGCACATTGTCACTGCAGGTTATTATCCGCGCACAGCTTCTTTCAGCGGCCAGAAGAGACGCAAATAAGAAACTGCGTCTTCTGGGCAGTATCCTACGGGTTTCCCTGTTCCTGAACCTGAGCTGCAGGCACCGCTTCGACAGCCACCACGGCGGGAGTAACGGCGGCCTCTGCCGGCTTCTCCGGCTGCTCGATCTGTTCCACGATTTTGACCGCCTCTTCCTTCACAGGTGAATCCGTACCTTCTTCATTCGACTGCACCTTCGCGGTCGTTTCAAGAACGACGGTTGCAAGCGCTTCCCTGACTAGCGAAGTAATTTCTGACTTCAACTCATCAAGAATCTTTCTCGGAACATAATTTGTAAGTGAGGCTTCGAGTTCCTGGATTCTTTGCTGGGCACTTGTGAGCTGTTCTGCCGGTACCATGTGATTGAGCCTTTCCTGCAGCTCCTCATACTGGGGCCTCGGGACGGTTGTGGACCTGAGCTCCTGTATAGAGGCTTCCAGCTCCTTGATTCGTTCTAGGCTTCTTGTATAGTACTCATTCGGCACGGTGCCCTGCTCGATCCTGTCAGAGAGACGCTGGATGCGCCCCGTCTGATCATCTATTGCAGACCTCTGAGAATCAAGAGATGAACGTACGTCCTGGGCCCACGTGCCTGTTGATACAACCCTGTCGAGCTCCTTTCTGGTTTCGGTCAGCTGAACCGTGAGGTTATCGATCTCGGCCTGCTTCTTTGCCAAGGCCTCCTCGTATTCCTTTCTTGGAACGGACTGCTTCAGCTGAGCCTCAAGGGCCCTGCAGGTCATAACAAGACGCCTAACTTCCGAGGTTATTTCTTCAGCTCTGCTCATTTTTCAAACACACGGCATGAATCACAACACTCACAGTCTTAACATATTATATCAATACGTATTGACCTACGAATAAGCAATTATAGAATGACATGAGAAATTCCGATCAGTCCCGGGTCACTCCGACCTCACACCTGTCCACCTGCGGTAGAGGTCATGCTCCACACCAAGAATGTCGAGAACCTTACCGACGATATGGTCGACCAGATCGTCTACTGACTTCGGCTTTTGATAGAAGGCCGGCATCGCAGGAAGGACTACTGCGCCTGCCTGTGTGACCTTCACCATATTTTCCAGGTGGATCAGATTCAGGGGTGTTTCTCTAGGTACCAGGACCAATGGCCTCCGCTCCTTGAGCGTCACCTCGGCGGCTCGAAGCAGCAGATTATCCGCGTAACCTGAGGCGATTCCGCCTACAGTCTTCATGCTGGCCGGTATGATAACCATTCCATCTGTCCTGAAGGAACCGCTTGAAAGTTTGGATGCTATATCTCCAATTCTGTAATTTTCGGTCGCCAGCGCTTCGACTTCAGAGAGTTTGAATGATGTCTCTAACCTTATTGTCTCACGACCCGCCGTTGTGATGATGAGATGGCTCTCCACATTGAGCTTCTTCAGTACCTGAAGCAGTCTTATTCCATAGATGACGCCGCTTCCGCCTGATATGCCGACGATAAGTCGCACGCCTGAAATTCCAAAGCCACTGCTATTTATGTTGACAATGGAATCTTGAATAGTGGAATGATCAATTCATCCTCAGTAAGACCAGAATGCGCTCCCCTCTGGTTGTACACACTGTTCGGCTTGAAAGGATAGAATATGGACCTCCCTGGCTCCGTTAGGATCATGAGGTCGCCCAGCCTGTCGACCAGTCCCTTTTTTCTCGTCCCAGGACCCAGTAGGTCCAGATCAATGGCATTATCAATATCCATACAGCTGTACGACCTGCCAAACTTCTTCTTCAGGTGCTCTTCAACATTCCCCTTGCGACCCTCCTTTACGTGCAGAAAGGCGGTTCTGGAGTCCCCTGTTGGAGGCATGATGAGCATGTCCATGAATTCTTTATCGGTTGATGCATCGAACGCTCCACCATCAACTATTTGAGATTGCCCGTGGTCGGCTGTGATCAGAAGGACTGTATCCTTACGCAACTGTCCTGGAAGCTTTCCCAGAAATTCTTCCTGAAGAGAGAAAAATAGACTCCGCATCTCGGCCGCCGTTTCCTCGCTCCAGGGACCGAAGGCGTGTGATGCAGTATCCACGGATGGCCAGTACACGAACACATATTTTCTCAGGCCTCGGTTGGATTCAAGCAGCTTCCTCAGTAAGACGAACATGTCACCCACATCGACATAGCCGTTTTGATGTGCGCCAGCATGGGTGATTTTTGAAAGCCCCGAGCCCAGAATGTAGTTTTTGGTCAGAACAAAAGACTGGATACCCTCCCTTGAAAGAAGCTGATAAAAGGTCGGAATACCGAGAAACTCTTCTGGCTGAATCCCCTTTTCAAAAATAGTTTCATCTTTAGGCGAATTCACTGCCTTGAAGTCAAGCATATTGACTATGGTTCCAAGCTCCTTCACAAACATGGTGTAGCCAACGATTCCGTGTTCAGAAGGCGACCTTCCAGTGCTCAGCGTGGTGATAGCTGTGGATGTGGTTGATGGAAACACGGTGGTCATGGGTGAAGGTGGGAATTTATTGGAAAGGTCGGCTAGATACCTGTTACCCTTTGCCAACGATTTGATCAGATTCCATCCCATACCGTCAACAAGCAGCAGAATCACGGTGGAATAATCCGCATCAAAATCATCGACCTTTCTGCTCAGAGTCGACGCTCCGGGGATTCTGCATCCCAAATGACTTGCTATCGTAGCTGGAAGGTTGGAAAGGCCAACCCCGCTGTAATTCGGTCTAAGGTTGCCGGCGAAGACCGTATGACTTTTCAGCTCTGTTTCTAGTTCGTCCTGTATGCCATTCATACCCCGTGTGCGAGGTTATGCATCCTTCATAAATGATTACCCATGATGTTCAGCATCAGAAACCCACAACCAAAAGCCCAGAGATTTTGATCATATGGATATGGAAATTCTAACCATCAATTCAAAATTTAGACAAGACAACAGCGAATTTCTTCATGTTGTGTATCCTCACCTGTGGATCGGGTGTCTCCAATCCCTTCTTTTTGACGCGGTGCATTGAACTGAAGTTCTCATCAACTCCAGCCAGCCAACCTCATCAGCCAGGGTGTTACGTTGCCTTCTATCAAACCAGCTATCAGAAACAGTAGCGCGAGCCCAACCACTACGTACACGGTCTGCGTGGCAACCCTGCCCAGCATATCCTGACCCTGCCCTGCTTCCTGGCTCCTGAGGGCTCTGAAGTAGGTAATGCCCAGCTTCAACCCGGCAGAGCCCGCTATAATGAATGAAGGCACCTCGATTACTCCATGAGGCAGAAGGGCGGCTGCCAGCATCAGTGTGTTTGGAACAAGGGTGTAGACTACACCAATAATCACCCCATTCAGAAACAGCGTTCCAACAGGGATCACAGACATCCACACCCCTGAAAGTGCAGTGGCGAGGCTGACCTGCCAGTTGTGCAGGAATATGTACACTCCGAGTGTCAGAGGAAGGCTGCCGGTCACGACAGGATTTATCTGTCCTGGCGAGTATCCAAGGCTGAAGATTAACTGGTCGACTCCTCCCCTGCCCAAGGTGATTCCCCCAATCAAACCGGTGACAAGGGCTGCACTAGCAACGATGTGATAGGAAAAATTACGTCTGTCCGTAGTGTATGAAACCAGCTGCCCCAAGCCGGTCCTGAGCTTACTCAAGAGCATGCGTGCGAGGGACCAGCCAAGGTCATTTTGGAGCGGGGTTGGCCAGACTTGGTCTATCTGTTCACCACCACTTATCTGCCTGAAGAGCGACGACTTTGAAAGGTGCAGAACAGGCGTGACGATAATCAGTATCCCCACGGAGGCCAGCGAGGCCAGAGGAAGATTTAGCCCCGGTACCAGACTGGCGACTCCGGATACGGCGCTCGTAAGCAACAAATAGACTACTGAATACGCCAGAGAAGGGCCCGGGTGGCTGATGACTGCGGATGCACTTTTTGAAACCGCCCTCCATCCCCGGAGGTCCTCTGCACACACAACCACTGGCGTGTAAATCAGGAGCGCTGCTACGGCTGCGGTTCCCAGGACCCCGAAAAGCAGAAGAACCGATGAAAACAGTACGCTAGAAACGCCGGCCAGTGTCATGCCGAGCGCAGCCAACCCAAAGCATAGAATCGGCGCAAACGTGATGAAGTAGGAAAGGAAGTATGTCGAGGCCATGGGCCTCCACCTTTTCCTGAATTCAACCATGACGCTTGGAATATCGACACGGTTTCCTTCGAGCGCCCTCTGGTAAGAGCCGAACTCCGCTGAATAAACGAATCCTGAGGCGAGAACCTCCGCCACCAGCGTCATAATCATGGCAGGAATCATAAAAGTAAGGAGTGGGATGTAAAACCCACTGGACATCACAACGCTTCTTGCATCAGACAGTCTTCCGAGATTCCCCGACATGAGGTCCTGAATCAGTCTTGTAAGCAGGCTGTTCCCTTCATTCGAAGATAAGTAAGCTATGCCAAATATGCCTAGTATTACTTCTGCAATTATCCCGAGCGAGCTGGCCATCATCGTGGGAACAGACAGTGCAGGGTTTGATCTCCATGCCCAGTACGATTTGGAAAGGGCGGCATCATATGAAATTCTTCTGTCCGTGTTCATGTTCGACGGTCAGCCTCGCGAGATTTAACCAGACCTTCTCTAAAAGGCTCTGGTCTAGAGCTTCACGGAGGAGCCTTCAATCTTTCTCGGCAGCAGAGGAAGCATTGCGATGGCGACCATCCCGAAAAGCCAGCCAATGGAAAAGGCCGTATGGTAGCCGTAGAACTGTATCAAAGTACCTCCAAGGGCGGCCCCGATCGAGGAACCGACGGTGCTGCCAAGCCCCCAGATGATCGCATTCACCCTTGTGATATACTCCTTGGGAGTTACCACCGAAGAATACCCTATCACCACCGGGAACCCGGTGAATACGAAGAATGCCAAAGCTGCCAGACTCGACACCTGGGCCACTATATTATGAGAGAACAGAAAGACCGAAAAGACAACAACCGAGCTGGTTATGGTAATGTAAAGTGCTCTGCGACCCCCTATTCTACCCACCACAAGTCCCTGTACGGGCTGTCCTATGACAGGGGTCAGGAATATGATGCCGGCTATCAGGGCTGCCAGGCTTTTTGAATTGTAGACGCTGTCATAGAATGGAAGTATGTAGTTGGTGATGCTCGATGAAAACACAGCATTCATCATGAAGAGGGACGTCATCACCAGTATGAACCTCCTGTACGGCTTGAGTGACAACTTCTCGGAGGTGGGTTTCCTGCCTTCCTGCACCATCAGGCTGTCAAACGACCTGGATAACACATAGATCACCACTCCCACCAGTATGAGTATCAGACCAAACGTGAAAGTCCCCATGGTCTCACCAAGAAAGGTCAGCAGCCCGACCACTATGCTCGGAAAGACAGCCCTCCCCATGCTGCCGAAGCTGCCGTTGATTCCCATCTGCTTTGAAAATGACCTTCCCTTGGTGGCGAATGCAATTATCGAACTTCCCAGTGGGTGGTAAAACGAGAGCCCGATGCCGAGTATCAGGACACCCGGGACGAGCAGAGCCATAGCATCATGACTCAGGAAAAAGGAAGCCGAGAAAACCAGCTGCGCGACACCCATCAATGCAATCCCAAATGCCATCATCGCCCCCCTGCGCCCCGATCTGTCCGCGAAGAATCCTATTCTTTCGGACAGGAAGCCGGATACCAGGTTGGAGAATGCCAGTGCCGAGCCCAGAAACGCAAGGGAGATATTCAGTTTGATGTAATAAGCAATCAATACCGAAAAGACTATCGAATTGCCATCATTTGTAAAGTGAGCCAGCACCGCAGCTACCAGTGCTCTGTTGCCCACGCCGCTCCTCTCACCCTGCTCCGCGGATGTCACACCATTCCCTTCCGGCACCAGCGCCACACGGCCGCAGAACAGCATACAATAAGATTTTGCGCACGAAATCTAGCCTACGGCAAGCAATGGCATCGTCAACTTTGGCAACACTTCTTTCCATGAGAATCATACTGCATCTCATACACTCGTTACCGGTGGACATATTCACCCTTCACAAGGATATCTTCGTCGAAATGGTCCATTGATCCTCAAAAGATCTTGAACCCAGTTCATGTCATGAGATTCCATACGGGCACAAAGCCTAAACAGAGGACCCTGCCGCAATCTTCTTCCGTCTGGTCACTTCTCTGCACACCCGGATCAGGTCTGCCAGGGATTCAAAGGCCCTGCCCGAATCCTGAAGCTTGACAAGTATGATCGTATCGGTGAAACTGCTTGTAGTATCTTCGATGTTGACACCACTCCTTGATAGCCTGCTGTAGATCGTGAAGACACACCCCGGAGTGTCGATGATTGACCGGGGGCTATGCATCACTATGAGGGCAAGCGATGTTTTCTTTTCGAGAAACTGAAGCCCCCTGAGCTTCGAAAGTATCTTATCGATATACTTCTCATCGATTATGAGAGTAATGGCGGAGGTTCCTTCACTGAGATGTATGAACGCATCAGGGAAATTAGAAATCACCTTGAGCACAAGGTCTAGCGCCTGCCTGCTTCTGTCGATCACCAGCTTGGCCACGTCTGTTCTAACGGAGACGCTGCTCTCAGCCATTATCGCCTTGATGCTGTCGCTCAGTGGCTCTCCGGACCTCCTCAGCCTTTTCAGGGCCGACACAACGCCGTCAATGTCAACAGGTCCATGGAGCCTCTCTTCGACCAGCGGACTTATCTCTCTCGCCGCAGCGGAGAGATTAACCACATCCCTGAATATGGCATCCTGAAGCGTTACATCCACCTGCACTATCTCCCTGACAAGTTTGGCCACCGAGCGTGCCTGACCAGTTTTGGTCATGTTGCTCATTTATGGGCTACAAAAGGCCAAAAGATATAAAAACCTTCCATATCCGGGCCGAACAAATATTGACATCCATGAAGGTGGTGCTCGCATATTCCGGTGGGCTCGATACATCGGTTGCAATAAAATGGCTGCAGGAAAAATACCAGGCCGAAGTGGTAACTCTGACACTCGACCTGGGGCAGGAGGAGGACCTGAAGGCGGCCGAAGAAAAATCTCTCATGCTCGGGTCGGTAAAGCACTACGGGCTTGACGTGCGTGAAGCGTTCGTCAGAGGGTATGTTTTCCCCTCCATAAGGGCAAATGGACTTTACGAAGGGAAGTACCCCCTGAGCACGGCGCTGGGCAGGCCGCTGATAGCTTCAAAACTGGTCGAGGTGGCTGAAAAGGAGGGAGCGCAGGCTGTCGCACACGGTTGCACCGGAAAAGGGAACGACCAGGTCAGGCTGGATGTTACGGTAAGGGCCCTTAACCCGGCACTGAAGATAATAGCTCCCGTGAGGGAATGGGGCCTCACAAGGGACCAGGAGATGGTTTACGCCAGGGAAAAGGGGGTCCCTGTTTCTCCGAAAAAGAGCATTTACAGCACGGACCAAAACCTCTGGGGACGCAGCATCGAAAGCGGCGTTCTTGAGGACCCCACGGTCGAACCCCCCGCGGACGCATTTGAATGGGTGGTGAGACCGGAGGATGCCCCTGACAGGCCAACCTACCTGAAGCTGGCGTTCGAGGACGGACTGCCGGTCTCCCTGGACGGCGTCGAACTCGACCCCATGACACTCATTGTAAAACTGAACAGCATTGCAGGGACCAACGGAGTTGGCATCATAGATCATATCGAAGACAGGCTTGTTGGCATAAAGTCAAGGGAGGTGTACGAGTGTCCTGCCGCGACCGTGATCCTCGAGGCCCACAGGGAGCTCGAAAAGCTCGTTCTTACAAGGCACGAACTGAATTTCAAGCGTACAGTAGATTCAGCCTGGTCGGAGCTTGTTTACACAGGCCTGTGGGTTGACCCGCTCAGGAATGACCTTGAAGCCTTCGTCCAGTCCACTCAAAACAGGGTAACCGGAACCGTAACCGTAAAGCTGTACAAGGGAGGCTTGAGGGTTGTTGGACGTACGTCCCCGTACAGCATTTATGATACGAAGCTTGCCACATATTCGTCGGAGAGCACGTACAATCAGAAGCTGGCTGAGGGATTCATAGAGATATGGGGTCTGCAATCCCGAGTATCTGCAATGCGAAACAAACTGCAAAAAGTGACGGCAAGTTGAGTCTGCTCAGGGGCAAAAGACTGGGGCGGATGGACAGCGAGGCAGCAGCCTTCACCGCGTCGGTGGACCGGGACAGGCCACTGCTCGAGGCCGTGATAGCCATCAACGCCGCACACCTGGTTTCCCTGGCCAAGAACGGGGTGGTCGACCCCAAGGACGCGGCCAGCATCCTGTCCTCTCTTAGGTCGGCCCCAACGGACCTCGAATTCGATACCTCTCTCGAAGACGTCCACATGAATGTTGAGCAGTATGTCTCCAAGAAAGCGGGTGAGGCGGGTGGGTTTCTGAACCTAGGAAAGAGCAGGAACGATCAGGTTTGCACCGCCCTGAGAATCGTGACCAGGAGCGAACTGCTGAAGGTGGTTGATGCGATACTCGAACTTGTTGAATCCCTTATCGATGTTGCTGCCGAAAATACGGAGGTAAGGATGCCCGGCTACACTCACCTGCAGGTGGCGCAGCCAACCACAGTCGCACATCATCTGTTGAATTACGCTGGCGCACTACTTCGTGATGTGCAGAGGCTCGCAGACTGTTACAAAAGGGTCAATCTATCTCCCATGGGCTCGGCTGCTTTCTCCGGCACAACCGTTCCTGTCGACAGGGATGGTGTCGCGCGACTCCTCGGGTTTGATGGCATAATCGAGAACAGCATGGATGCTGTCAGTTCAAGAGACTTTATTCTTGAGTTTCTGTCGGGGGCCCTGCTCACACAGCTTGACCTGAGCAGGATGGCGGAGGACCTAATATTCTACAGCTCGCAGGAAGCGTCGTACGTGGACCAACCCGACGACCTGTCTTCTACAAGCAGTATAATGCCTCAGAAGAAAAATGCCGTGGTCCTTGAAATAATAAGGGCCAAGGCCGGGACGATTCTGGGCCTTTTCACTTCTGCTGCCACGATCGTGAAGGGTCTACCACAATCCTACAACCTGGACCTCCAGGAGATGAATTCTTACGTATGGATGGCATCGAGCGACCTGATAAAATCACTAAAATTGATGAGCAAGGTGGTTCGGAAGACAAAATACCGAAAGGATAGACTGGAAAGGGGAGCGGCTTCCGGTTTTTCCGTGGCCGCAGAGCTGGCAGAGTACCTTACCCTTAAACATAATATCCCTTTTCGAAAGGCCCATCATATAGTCGGAGCCGTAGCCTCGAACCTCCCCTCGATATACACGTTCGAAGATATCAAGAAGATGCTTGTCAAGGAGGCGAAAAACCAGGGTGTCAGATTGGATTTGAGCAAATTACCTTCATCATACGACCCGTCAACTTCTGTCAGAAGCAAGAAGTCGCTGGGGTCTCCAAACCCGTTGCATGTGAAGCTGATGATGAATCATATGCGTAAGGAAATGAAGGATGCTGCCGGGTGGGCCAGGCAGAGGGCCCTTTCCATCGACAGGGCCTCTTCTGTTCTTGCCAAAGAATCTAACAATATCATAAAGGAGGTGAGAAAGTAGTGCTGGTAGAGTGTCAACAGTGCGGTGGTGAGGTGGCTGTTCCCTCAGATGCGATATCTGGCGAAATAGTCTCCTGCAAGGATTGCGGCTCCGAATACGAAGCGGTGATAGGCAGTCAGGGCACCATCGAGCTGAAATCCGCAGAAAAGGTGGGCGAAGACTGGGGAGAGTGAGCAGTAACACGTGCGGCTCGGCATTGCCTACGACAGGCTGAGGTATGAAGAGAAGGAGCTGTTCAACGCGGCCCAGAAGTCAGGTTACAATCCAGTGATGGTGTACCTGGGCGAACTCACTGTGGACCTTACCGAAGGGCAGCGTAAACTCAAGGAAACGGCGTCGGTGGTGCTGCAGAGGTGCGTCAGCCACGTAAGGGGACTCCATGTGGCGGCGGCATTCGAAAACGTGGGTGTGAAAACTGTCAACAGCTACAAAGTATCCTCACTCTGCGGGGACAAGATGCTCACTTCTTTAGCGCTTGCCAAGGCCAAGGTGCCCACACCGCGCACACTCGTCACCTTCTCTCCCGAGCAGACCCTGAATGCCCTCGATGCCCTTGGATACCCTGCTGTGATCAAGCCAGTCGTTGGCTCCTGGGGCCGGCTCGTGACAAGGGTGAGAGACAGGGAAGAGGCGATGTCCCAGATTGAGGCAAGGGAGGCTGCGGGTGATTCCATGAACCAGGTGTACTACGTCCAGGAGTTCATAAAGAGACCCGAAAGAGACCTCAGGGTAATCGTGGCCGGGGATGAGATAGTCGCGTCAATCTACAGGTATCAGCCAGGCGGGGACTGGAGAACAAATGTTGCCCGCGGAGGCAGAGCAGAAACAGCGAAGCTGAGCGGCGGCGAAATGGAGACAATAATCAGGGCGGCGCATGCGGTGGGCGGAGGAGTCCTGGGCGTGGACGCCATGGAAGGGCCCGACGGACTGGTTGTTCATGAGGTAAACGGAACGGTTGAGTTCAGGGGTGCGGCTTCTGTATCCGATACCAACATACCGAATAAGATTGTCCAGTACGCGGCATCGCTGGTGAAAAGATAGAATGCTGAACGTCAGCGTAATAGGTGGATCAGGATACGTGGGAGGGGAGCTCACCAGACTGATCACACTCCACCCATCGGCAAAGCTACAGGCAACATATTCCAGGTCACATGCTGGCAAGTATGTGCACTCGGTTCATCCCAACCTGAGGGGCATAGTGGACATGACATTCACCGGGGAGGACCCGGTCCGGCTCGCACAGTCATCGGACGTAACGTTCCTTTCACTACCGCACGGTCAAAGTTCTAAACTGATTCCGGAAATGATCAAGACAAACACGGTGCTTATCGACCTTGGGGCCGACTTTCGTCTGAAGGACAAGGACGCCTACATCAGATGGTACAACTATCAACACCCATCCCCCGATCTTCTGAAGGAGTTTGTATACGGATTACCCGAGCTTCACAGGGCCGAAATAAAGAAATCAAGAAGGGTCGCGGTGCCGGGCTGCATGGCAACTTCGGCCATTCTGAGCCTGGTTCCTCTGGTGAGGGAGGGAATCGCAGGAACGGGACCGATCATAGTGGATGCGAAGGTGGGCTCGAGCGGCTCTGGCGGGAAGCCATCTCTTGCAACCCACTTTTCGGAAAGATATGGCGTTGTCAGGATATACAAACCGGCCGGTCACAGGCACACAGCTGAAATCATACAGGAGCTTTCAAACATCAGGAATTCGAAGGTGGATGTCAGCATGAGTGCCCACAGCGTGAACATGGTCAGGGGAATAGAAACAACATCACATGTCATGTCATCAAACATCCCTTCGTTGAAGGATATCTGGAAAGCGTACAGGTCTTTCTATGCGGATGAACCATTTGTCAGGTTGGTGAGGGATTTACACGGTGCGAACAAGTACCCCGACCCGAAGTTCACGGTCGGCTCGAATTTTGCCGATGTGGGGTTCGATACCGACCCCGAAGCAAAGAGGGTGATAGCTATTGGGGCATTGGACAACCTTGTTAAGGGAGCCGCGGGAAATGCCGTGCAGTGCATGAACATAATGCTTGGTTTTGACGAGACCGAAGGGTTGAAGTCTCCTCCACTTCATCCTGTGTGAGTAAAGGAAATGGTAACCGTGGTAAAGGTCGGTGGAAGCCTCGTAGTCGAGGGAAAGCTGGACAACGTTCTGTCCGACGTGCCCGCCGCACTGAAGCTTGACCAGATCGTTTTGGTTCATGGTGGCGGTCAAACGGTTACGGAGTATGCGGAGAGGCTGGGAAAGAGGCAGAAATTCATCACCTCCCCCTCCGGCGTGAGGAGCAGATACACGGACCAGGAAACCGCGGAGATCTACTCCATGGTGATGTCGGGCCTGATCGCTGGCAAGATTGTGACCGGCCTTTCCAGACTTGGCATTCAGGCTTTCAGCCTATCTGGCATCGATGGTGGATTCATAAGAGCCGAGAGAAAAAGAAGACTTCTGATCATCGATGAGAGAGGCAGGAAGGTGGCAATAGATGGAGGATTCACGGGCAAACCCAAACATGTTGATACTAAAATCCTGAAGAGTATACTTTCGATGGGTCTGACACCGGTCGTGTCGCCGGTCGCCATTGGTGAGGACTCCGAGATGCTGAACATCGATGGGGACAGAGCGGCCTCCACTGTGTCATCGGCAATCCCGTCCGATACCCTCATCTTCCTGACCAACGTGGAAGGATTATATCTTGATGGTAAGCTGGTGGACAGGCTGACGGTTGCCGAAGCAAGAAGCGTGCTTCCCAAGATCGGTACTGGCATGGACAAGAAGGTCATAGGTGCGATAGAGGCCGTGGAAGCGGGTGTTTCAAAGTGTATCATAGCCCCGGGCAACACATCAGAGCCCATCACAAAGGCACTCAAAGGCGCAACCGGAACGGTGATAACAGGTGTCTGAGAAAATTGAATCGGCCGAGGACAGGTACATCCTGCCCACATACCACAAGCTGAACCTTGTAGCGTCAAAGGGGTATGGTCCTTACATTTACGATACTTCGGGAAGGCGCTACCTTGACTTCATGGCTGCATACGGCGTTGCCATACTGGGACACTGTCATCCCGATGTTGTTGAAGCAATAAAATCTCAGGCGGAAAGACTGATTTCCTGCCACGCCTCCGTCTACAGTGAAGCAAGGACGGAATTCGTGGAGACTCTTTCAAGAGTAGCCCCCTCCGGTCTGAAATCCTTCTTTCTCTGCAACAGCGGGGCGGAGGCCATCGAAGCCGCGATGAAGTTTGCCAGGAAAGCCACCGGAAGAAAGGGGTTCATAGCCTTCAACGGCGGCTACCATGGAAAGACGTTTGGCGCACTTTCTATCACGGGGACCGAGAGGTACAGGCAACCCTTTGAGCCCCTGGTCGGACCGGTAACCTTTGCTGAATACAACAGCACAGAGGGACTAGAAACTCTACCCTGGTCAGAAGCCGCCGCCGTTTTCGTCGAACCGGTCCAGGGAGAGGCTGGAATAAGGATTCCATCAGCAGAATTTATGTCCAGTGTAGCAAGGCTAAGCAGGGAATCCGGGGCTCTGCTCGTTGTGGACGAAATACAGTCAGGTCTCGGCAGGACCGGCAGGATGTGGGCTCACGAACACTTTGGAATGAACCCGGACATGATGACAGTCGCAAAGGGGATAGCCGGAGGGATTCCGTTTGGGGTCACGCTTGTGAATGAAAAGATCGCATCCAACATAACCCTCGGAGACCATTCAACAACATTCGGGGGCAACCCCTTGGCCTGTGCAGCGGCCACCGCGGTCCTTTCTGTCGTTGAAAAGAAGAAACTGTACGAGCGAGCATCAGAACTGGGCAGGAAGTTCTCTGCTGGGTTGAAGGACCTTGGCTCCTTCAGGATTGTGAAGGAAAGCAGAGTGATCGGGCTTATGGCAGCCCTAGAGTTGAGAATAAGGTTCAACAGGGTGCTCGAAGAAGCCCTTGCAGACGGTCTGCTCACCCTCTACGCCGGGAGAAACAACATTCGGATGCTCCCTCCTCTCATTATAGACGAACACCACATCGATAACGCTCTGGCCATCCTGGGCCGGACATTGGAGAAGGTGCAAAAGGAGTCACTGTCGATCTGAGACATGCTGACAGAGGAGGAAAGGCAGCAAGCAATCGACCTTCTGATGCGCCTAGTTTCCATTCCTTCCGAATCAGGTTCTGAACTGGAAGTTTCAGAATTCATAATGGAGTGGCTTATGAAGAAAGGGTTCGATTCACCCAGAACCGACTCCGTCGGCAACGTCAGGGCCAGTACCGGTCGCACCGAACCTGTACTTCTGTACTGCGGGCACATGGACACGGTTCCAGGCAGGATTCCTGTAAGGAGGGTGGGAAACAAGATATTCGGTAGAGGGTCATCCGATGCAAAGGGACCCCTCGCGGCGATGCTCTACTCTGCCAGCCTTCTGGCCAAAAGGAATACGGATAACGGGGTGGCGATCCTGGCCGTTGTCGGCGAGGAAACAGGCTCAACAGGCATACGCAGGGCTCTTGAAGATGGAATAAATCAGAAGTATGCAGTGTTCGGAGAACCTTCGGGCTTCAACAACATCGTGATCGGGTACAGAGGGAGGCTGGAGGTAAATATCGAATTCACCGCCCCGAGCTTCCATGCGAGCAAACCCTGGGTGGGTCGGAGTGCCCTTCAATGTGCAGTGGATTTCTCAAAGAGTGTGGAGGGTCTGTGGAAAGACTCGGCCGGCATAAGGAAGTTCGATACAGTGTCCGCTACCGTAACAAGACTGGTGAGTGGAGTCGCAGGCAATGTAGCGCCTCCGAGGGCTGCTCTAACCCTTGACCTCAGGTATCCGCCCGGGCTTGACCAGAACAAGTTCATAGAAGAACTTGAGGAGCTTGCGAAAGAATGCGCGGGAACGGCCTCGTTCAGAATGAATGTTGTTGAGGCGTCCGGTGGCGTCATCGTGGAAACCTCCGCCCGGCTGGTAAGGGCGATGAGGAGGGCGATATTCCACTCAACCCGAGTCCCGGCCACATGCGTGAAAAAGACGGGTTCTGGCGACATGAACCACGCAGTCAGGTTTGGGATCGAGTCGATCACGTACGGACCAGGCAGCACGTCAGATGAGCACTCTGACGAAGAGTCGATAGACATTACAGATTATTTGAGAGCGATAGAAGTGCTGACCCGTCTACCGGAAGAATTGAGTAACGTCCGGACCGGAAAAGAAAATATAGGCCAGTAATGGGTCCACTTCACGCTGCCGCGGTAGCTCAGCCTGGGAGAGAGGTTTCCCTCTAGCAATCGGCTGAAGACCGATGTGTCGCAGGCTCAAATCCTGCCCGCGGCACCGACAAATTTGCTATACTCAATATCTTGCAGAGCTATACTGCAATGTACATTTATGACTTGCAGGTCCAGCAAATAGAAGAAAAATCTACCCTCATCATGAATGTGAAACGTGGAAATAAATATCAACCCAACCATCCTGCGAATTGATATCCTTCTTACTCTATCACTATGTGAGAACATTCTGGTGGCTTGGCTCGTTGTTCATCAATAGTTCTGTGAGAATATACGGTAAGCATACGGCATATTCCGATAATGGTGGATCATATCCCTGCATATGCATACTATTTCGAGGCATAGAATCCATACTCAAAACAAGAGCATCCCGGATGGTGGATGAAAAAGACACGTCAATAATTGTCAGAGGGATATAACAATGACTTCCTACGATTGGGCAGGAGGAATAAAACTGTCCGCTACGAAGCTAGGAAGATATATCCTTGTCTAAACTTGGCGCAGATTGGTGAAAGATTAGGTTCGGCAGATTTCTCTCTCTCGTCTGATCCATTCAGTTAGTACCAGTTGCTGGGTCCATCGGGTCATGACAAGCTTTAAAGGGTTACCGGTACTCTTCAACATATAGAATGAAAAGCGTAATGGAGTGGCTGATGGAGGAAAGTCAACCAGCTGTGCGCTATCTTGCTATGAGAGACCTGCTTGGCTTTAAAGGAAAAGATTTGACCAAAGCCAAGGATGCGGTGCCAATTCGGGGCTGGGTCAGACAGATTCAGGAGTCACGTATGGAGGGTGGATTCTGGGTTCATGGTGATAGTCTGTACCGGCCAAAGTACGTATCAACAAACTGGATGCTTCTGATTTTATCTGACTTGGGCGTGACAAGAGAGTTGCCATGGATAGCTGAGTCTGCGGAAATGTGGAGAGACAGGTATGCCAGGCCAGACGGGGGCTTCGACGAAGGGAACTCGAAACATAGCGAACTCTGCCTCGTCGGGAATACCACAAGGGCCCTGATCAAATTTGGGTACGAGGATGACTCACTTGTAAGGAAGGCACTGGGCTGGCTGGTAGAGAACCAGAAACCGAACGGTGGCTGGCACTGCTTTTATTTCGCGAAGAACGGCGTAATCGATGGATGGGAGGGGATGAGCGCATTCGCATCATACCCGCGACAAAAGTGGACCAGGAGCATAAAGGCCGCCGTGGACAGGGGTTGTGAATTTTACCTGGAGCGAGGAATGCTGAAGCAGGGCAGGAAGTACGACCCGTGGTACAGGCTTCATTTCCCTTATCACTATTACTACGACCTGCTCGTCGGCCTTGATTTCATTACAGCCCTGGGCAGGGGCGATGATGCTCGACTCAAGCCAGCATTGGAACTGCTCAGGCAGAAGCGACGTCCTGATGGCAGGTGGAACCTGGACGCAGTTCATCCGGACTACCTTAACGATGGCAAGTTTCCCGAATGGTTTCCGAAATACAAGCATAGATTCAAACCTTTCTCCCTCGAACTCGCAGGGGAACCGAGCAAAATGATCACATTGAGAGCACTGAGTGTACTGAAGCGTGTTGGAGATCCATTAGAGAACTGATACACGATTGTCCGCCGATTCTTGGGGAGGGTTTGGATACCCGCCCAGCTACAATAAATCATCGACTCTGGGAATTGAACTTGCTAGGTAAAAATTCGAGATCAATCTCAAACGAAGTCTAGCTTCATGATTTATCCTCTTACCCTTCTATCTTCACACTTCTCCGGATCATGCCCCTCGTCATCAATATGAAGAGTCAATCTCTTCCTTGATCAAAAGAACTTCTGTTTTGTCTGCCGTTCTAGTTGAGGAAGGTTACCTGAATAAATAGAGTGATGCTGTGGCATACAAGCCAAAATTACACATTAATTCAATTTAACTTCATACAGCTAATCTGGAAAAATATAAGTAAAACAAATGTCAAACGATCAAAACAGTTGGTACTCGCTTGCTTGCAGCACCGTCTCTGATGGGGTGCATAGGCCATTGACGCGACCGATGTTTATAGTACTGTTAATACTTCTTACCTTGTCTATATTTCCAGCCGTTTCCACACGAACTGGCACGGTTCAGTACACAAAATACGCCGCAGGCGAAGGTATTACTCAAGCCCTCAACTATGTCGAGCAGGCCGGTGTTACATTCGATGAAAATACCACCAACCTGACAGCATACACCATAGCCACAGAAATAACCGATCAGAACGGATTTGGTCCCGCTTACCTTCTGAACGGACTTACCGATAACGGCTGGTGGTACCAGGTCGGGATAGTGTATGACTGGCCAAACCAGTACCGTAATTTGCCGATCCCAGGTTTCAGCTTCACTGATTCCGTATTCTCACCATCAGGCGAACTGGTTGATCAGCAGGGTGCATGGAACGCCACAAACTTCTTTCCATCTCTTGGCGATGTAAGTAATGGTGATGTCATAGAACTTTCTATGACGATAAACGGAACTTCCATCTATCTGGCGGCTCATGACCTAACCACCGGTATGTACCAGAGAGCTGTACACAGTTCGAATGGGGCTACCAAATTCGTGGGCCTCGAAACCCAATCAAACCAGAGGGGATATTTCAGCGGGGTGATGACGGAATGGTACCGTAGTAATTCAAGCATTACCGACCTCGCCGAAGGCCAGATCGATTACTGGCTGGGTACCCCGATCACGAAGGCTACACTTTGGGCCGATGAATACAATTATCAGAGTCTTGGTCCTGTTTACAACAATGAAACCGGCCTGATCGCCTTATCGGATTCTAGCTATGCTCGACTGACTCTCGGCCCGCTGAGCGTGAGGGCAGACAATTCGCACATAATCACTGGGTCTCTGAAACTGTATACACAATTGCAGAACCTGCCACAGTCTTTCGAATACATTTTACCGAAGATACCCGGTCTCCCCGAGTCTCAAACATTCAATGTCACGGCTACGATTGTGGGGAACCTGTGGGGTGGATTACCTCCGTATCGATATGAGATTTATGCCGACAGCACGATCCTTTCATCGGGGGCACTCAACGTCTCTTACCCGAATGTAAGCACCCTGTTCTCACTGAATTCTTCCCTGGGCGTACTGAAACCAGGAAACTACAACTTTTACTTCAGACTACTTGATTCCAGCAACGATACTTACACCAGCCCTGGTTACATTCTCAATGTTCCAGACGCTACGAATCTGGCCGGGTACATTTGCACTCCGATCAAGGTAACTGTTCAACATGGGCTGATTCTTGTTCCAGAGTTACCGGGGAACCTCAAAAATACGTCTGCTTCGTTAACCCTTTTCCACTTGACCCAAAACTTCATCCCTCCTTCATTCACTGGTAAGGCCTATTATATCGGAGGTTACTATCTGTACTCGATTTATTCCGGGCAAATCGGTACCATAATACTGGGAAACGTCACGGTGGAGAATGGAACCGTCTACTTGGGAACGATAGAATATGTGCCATTCGGAAATATAACGGCTTCGTATGGTAACCATATCTATTCGATCCCATCCTGCAGGTTCAACGTCTTGGTGTCGGTGAATTCTTCAGCAGTGTACTTGGGTTATGGGATATGGTTTGACCCATCTCTGGCACACTTTTACCTGAGCAGCAGTAGCACTCCCGAAACATCAGGAGTCGTGGAGGGATTCTACGGAGTCATGGGACTCAGCGCGCTTGTGGCAGTCATCGCTCTCGGATACCTAAGAATCAGAAAGGTCTGATGACTCAAAACCACTGTATTGCCTTCGGTTGCTGGCAAAAACACGCTATATCAGAAATCGATTACATCACCAAGCCTATTCCGGATCCGAGCAGGAAACATAAATTCAAATCATGTGAATCAGATTCAGGTCAGCAGCTTGGCGGTTGGTTTGTCCCGGGCTCGACTCAATCATTTTCTGCTTAAACTAACTTTAAGTAAGTCTGTCCTAACATCTTGGTGTCAAATCAAATTGTCATACGTGCCAGGTCAGGTATTTCTTACGAAAGGTGTCGGTGTGCACAAGGATAAGCTTGCTAGCTTCGAGCTGGCTCTCCGCGATGCTGGAATCGCGCACTGCAACCTTGTCCCGGTGTCCAGCATTCTGCCGCCAAGGGCCAAAATAATTCCCAGGAAGAAGGGTATCCAGCTGATCAAGCCTGGACAGATAATTCATGTAGTGCTGAGCAGGCTCGATACAGACGAGCCGAACAGGCTGATAGCTGCTTCAATAGGCGTGGCGATCCCGAAGGATCCATCACTTCATGGATACCTCTCTGAACTCCATGCGTATGGCGTTACCGACGAGAAGCTCGGAGAACACGCAGAGGATGTTAGTGCATACATGCTGGCATCAACATTAGGACTGGATTTTGACCCGGACAAGAGCTGGAATGCACAAACACAGGAGTGGAAGATATCAGGCAAATTCTACAAGACAATGAACATAACCCAGTCTGCCGAGGGAAACAAACATGGCTACTGGTCTTCGGTGGTGGCGGCTGCCGTACTGCTTCCCTGATCATCTGGAGAAAGGCACCCCATTCGCGTGAGCAGGTTGGACAGATCCTCCTCTACCGACCTGAAACTTTTTGGCACCTCAGGTATTCGGGGAAGACTCGGTCGCGGCATTACACCGGACCTTGCCTACAGAATGGGTCTGTCTCTGGGAACCTATCTTGGAAACCGCGGAAGGGTGCTGGTCGGCTGCGACCTGAGGCCACAATCAGAACCTCTGTACAAACAGGTTGTCGAGGGGATACTGGATTCGGGCATCAATGCGCTTCTCGCGAGCAGGGTGGCCACGCCGATGCTTCTCCATGCCGAGGTTGAATTGAAGGCGGACTCCGCGGTGATGGTGACGGGCAGTCACACGGTGCCCGGGGTTACAGGCCTGCTCTTCTTCAAGTCCGACGGCGGCGAATCTGATATCGACATGGAACTTTCTCTGGAAAAAATTTACTTCAAGCGACTCTACTCAATACAGACAAACAGGGCCACCAGCGAATCCGTGGATGCCGCTGCCATTTACATTGAAAGAATCTTGCATCATGTTGGTGATAAGGTGAAGGGTTACACAATAGCCTTCGACGCCGGCAATGGGTCCATGAGTCTCATGGCATCAAAGGTGCTGGGTCTTGCGGGGGCCAGGGTCATTGCCATAAATGACAGACCGGACGGAACATTTCCGAACCGCTCCCCATATCCACGGAGGGAAACTCTCGGAAAACTTGCGGAGACTGTCAGAAAGAGAAGGGCTGACTTTGGAGTGGGTACAGATGGAGATGGTGACAGGGCCATATTTGTGGACGACTCTGGAAGGGTCCTTCTGGGGGACGTATCAGGAGCTCTTTTGGCAGACCATACCCTGCAGCAAAGGTTCGGAAGCGTAGTCGCGCCGTTGAATTCGTCCAACCTGATCAGATTTGTGTGCCGGAAAAGGAATGCTCCTCTTGTAGTTACCAAGGTGGGTCCCCCGGCAATCGTTTCCTCCATCAGGAAGGTCAGAAATGCCGTGTTCGGACTGGAAGAAACCGGAAAGTACATTTGGCCAGAGACATTACTCTATGGTGATTCTGTCTACTCTGCATCAAGAATGTGTGAATTGCTATCCTCTGGCTCTGGTTCGTTGAAGCTGCTCGTTTCCGAACTTCCAAAATACTACATGGAGAAGAAAATGGTTCGATGTGGCGACGTAAAAAAACAATCCGTGATGCAAATCGTAATCAGAAAGTCCAGACTCGAATTCCCAAACGCCAGAATATCAACGGAGGATGGAGTAAAAGTGGTGTTCGAGGATGAATCCTGGGTCCTCCTGCGTCCATCAGGTACGGAATCCTACTTCAGGTGTTATGCAGAGTCATCCAGCAGGAAAAGGGCAAAAGAACTTTCGGCCGCTGGCATGAAGATTCTTCGAACATCACTGAAAGAGTTCTCTATGACACGCCGCTGATACTTTCAACTATGATTTTGTATAGACCGGGCGAGGTCTGTTCTAGTCTTTCCAGCGTGGGTGGCATGAGTCCGATCCTTCTGGCCCTCTTTATGTTGTACCTTATTATTCTGTCAGCCCTGCTTTCCTTCCAGCCAACCCGTTCCATGTACGCCTTGATCGCATCCATCGCCTCGTCATCGGAGAGATGTTTGACATTAACCAGATATGGCGGAAGGATGAGCCAGAGTATCCTGTGCCTGCCATCCTGAACATTGACCTTGAGAAGTTTTTCGATGTACTGGAATTTGGAGATGTCGGGCCTCCTGGGTTTCGGAATCCTTGCGGAGATTTCGTCAACAATACTCTTCATGTCCTTCGGAAGTGACGGGGGAGTCTTCAGACTTCTGATCCTCCCAAGTATCAAAGCGGAAAATTGTCCCTCCACGAGCTCAAGAACTCTTTCACGAGTCAAATAGATCTTACCCCGGTCAACGACATTCTCGATTAACGCCAGATTTGGGTTATCGATCTGTTCGAGTTTGGAGCTAACCTTCAGATAAACAGGCAAAGGAGCTACGAATGCGATCTTCATGTAATTCGTATTCATCTGCCAGGGAAGCTTGTCAACCTGCTGCAGGTTCATTTCGAATAGTTGATTGACGATCCGGCAAACAGCCGCATCCTTTTCGTCCTTGAAGGCTTCGCTTGACCTGTCCCCCTCCGCCTTGGCGTAAATCCTGGCAAGCCACCCGCTACCGGTTGCCCTTACAATCAGCAAAGATACGTAAAAGCTGATTATTTCCCTGTCTATATCAGAGAGATTCAGGCTTATCTTACGCCTCTCAATGGCTGCCAGCACCCTCTCTTTTGCTCTACCAAGTATAGAGGGGGTTGCCGCATCCTCAAGTGTAAATCCAACCTCCTTCAGGTATCCTTCCGCGGATGGAATGAAAGGGTATCTGGCCAGTTCATACGTGCTGAAAGACGCGGTCGACAAGTGTGTTCATCCTTTATCCTTGTACTGATCTGCGAGTTCCTCGAGCATCATCTTCGCACCAACCAGAGTCGGGGACACTATGCTGTCGGACTTCACCATCTTCAGCTTTTCCACATTTTCCTCCTGAGTGACCCTGCTGATGCAGAAGATATCCGGCTTCAGCTGTTTTGCAGTAAGAATGGTGAAGGCATTCTTTGAGTCGTCCGGGTAACATGCGACAAGGGAGCATGCATGTCCGATCTCGGCATTCTTCAGTGTCGAAGTTGATGTGGCATCGCCAAACACTGCAGGCACGCCATTAAGTATCATCTTTTCCACAAGGGACTGGTCTTGGTCTATCAGGACGTGTGGTATCCCTCTTTCCTTGAGAGATTCCAGTATAAGCCTTGACATCTCGTTGAATCCGCATACGATCACATGATTCTTCAGCTCGAACTTTTCCTCCGCCTTTCTCACCACGTCTTTGATCGCCTGAACCAGGAAGGGGCCAAAGAGGAAGCCTATCGAAGAAACCAGGACACCTATCGATACGTATGCCATCAACGCAGCAAAAACTAATCCCGCCGTGGTTTTTGGCTCCGAGGGCGGACCCTGAGCCGTGAATATCATGCTCATGAAGTAGAAGGATTGCAGCAGTGACTGCTTTTCTATTATGGCATAGCCGAACGTGCCAAAAGACACGACCGAGCCCACAAGGACAAGGGCGACCAGTGCCCTCGTCCTCAACGTGAATGTCAGCGAGCTCACGTGCACAATGTACTTCTCAAGATAAAAATACTTTTGTGGAATGCGACGAACAATTCAATAATTTCGCCATCTTAGGGTGGTTGTTGGTGGAGAAAAGGAGTTTCGGCTGGACGAGAGAGCATATATCCGTAATCGGGATGGGAACCTACTATGACACAATGGAAACATCCCCTGATACGTTTCCCGGGAAAACGATGCCTGGAAGTAAAACCGTAGTTGAAGGACTGAAGAGGGGGCTCGAACTCGGCCTCAATTTCATCGATACAGCCGAGGTGTATCTCACCGAACCAATCGTTGCCGAAGCCATGCAGAATTTCAAAAGAGATGACTTTTTCATAGCCACCAAGGTGTGGCCCAGCCGCGCCGGTTACGAAGACCTGCTCCGTGCCGCAGATCGAAGCCTGGAACGATTGAAGACGAAATATATCGATCTGTATCAGATTCACTGGCCCAGCAGGCGAGTGCCGATAAGGGAAACGATGAGGGGCATGGAAAGACTGGTCAATGAAGGGAAGATAAGGTACATAGGTGTGAGCAACTTCACTGTGACCCAGGTGCAAGAGTCGGTCGATTCACTGTCAAAGCAGGAGCTGATTTCAGATCAGGTCGAGTACAACCTGCTGGTGCGTGACATTGAAGCAGACCTGCTTCCATACTCAGAGCGTCTAGGACTGGCTGTCATAGCCTACAGACCACTTTCAAATGGCGCACTTGCCAATCCACCTCGCAAGGTAAGGGAAGCCATGGACTCGATATCAAAGAGGCATGGCGGTAAGACGTACAGTCAGATATCTCTGAACTGGATAAAGGAGAAGAGTCCCGCGTTATTTCCGATCCCAAGGATATCCAGCAGAGAGAGAGCAGAGGAGGATGCAGGAGGGGCAGGCTGGTCGTTGACACCTGAAGAAATGAAGCTCCTCGAAACGGCCGCAAGAGCATAAAACATCTTTTAATCCCTCCATTCTACGTGGCCGCGTGAACTCCGTAATAACATCACACAGGAAGGATCTGGATGGAATATCATCTGCTGCCCTTATGGTCAGATACTTCACCAAACACAGGCCGGCCCCCTTTTTCCTGACACTGAAGGACTATGGAGACGGTCCTTCGATGATTGACGACAGGCTTCTTGAAGCCTCAGGGTTCGAGATGTACATTTCGGACCTCGCAACCGACCAGAAATTCATCGGAGAGGTGATCGAACGTCTCAAAAGAATAAGATCCAGGGGAAACCGGATCACCTGGATGGACCATCACCCAACGAAGCCTGAAATCATCAAGGAGCTGAGCGAAGTGGTGGACGTTCTTGACCTGAGACCAAGCACAACAACCGGCTCCATGATAGTGTACGACAGAATGTACTCCATGAACGGTTTGGATGACCCGCACGCAAAACTGATCTCTGCGCTCGGTAGGGACTCTGACCTCATGGAAAACAGATATCCGGTTACAAATCGGCTTGTTACACTGATAGACTATTACAACTATCTGGACGCGGAAAGCTTCTTCCATCCGAACCTGATACATCTGGCACTCCATCTTGCCTTCCCCCGGGCAGAAGCAGAACCGGAGAGGCTGCTCGAAAAGTATCAGCTGGAGCAGGTCGAGAAATACGTGCAGCTGAAGGATTCCGAGAGAAGGAAGGTGCTGTCCGGCATAGAAACGGTCTCGGCGGGCGGCATGCAGTTTGCGGTATTCCAGTATCCGAAGCTGTTCTCCGGTTCATCGATATGCAATGACGTGCTTCAGAACAAAGAGTTGAGTGGTTGTATCGGCTTCACGGAGGACGGTTCCGGCAGCGTCAGAAGGAATGACGAAAGGGTAAGCTGTCGGACGATAGCGCAGCTTCTCGGTGGGGGCGGCCACGAATTTGCTGCTGGGTTTAACCTGGGATTCCGGATAGAAACTACAGGGGACAGAGAAAGGGCAAGACAGACGATCATACAGAAAATCCATGAAGTTTACGGCAACTGATCAATGTTCATATCTGGTTTTATCTTCGATGCCTGCCGCAGCGAATGCCTTCCTCCTGTTGCTGCAGGATTCACACGCACCACAATGCACATCCCCAGACAGGTAGCAGGACCATGTTTCGAATATCAGGTCCCCCATGACATCGTAGGCCATTCTCAACAGCCGGTCCTTTGTCAGCCCTTCGATCGCAGGGCTGTGTATTTTTATGGGCGTTCCTGAAAATCTTCCCTTGTTCACGGCATCTTCAAGTGCTGAAGCGAACTCTGGGGTGCAGTCCGGGTAAAGTGGCTCTCCACCTGTTCCTCGCCTCGCTGAATCGCTCAGATGCGCTCCGTAAAGCAGATGGTCCGCTCCGAGCGAATCTGCATAGGCTGCCGCAACCATGAGGAACACACCATTCCTGAGAGGAACGACAACATTCCTGGCATATTCACTTTCAACCCGAATCGATGGGTCGGTAAGCTGTGTATTGGGCCAAAGCCTGCTCAATGATGACAGGTCTACCCTCACCTCCTTTTCGAAACCAAGTTTCGGGCACAACCGGCCCAGTATTTCCACCTCCTTCTTCCCCTTCTGGCCATAATCAAATACAATGGGGTGTATGGCGAAGCCTCGCGACTTCCACACCGCGGCGTACCCCATGCTGTCTGGCCCTCCTGATACCACGGCCACTGCCTTCACTTGGCCATCACCTTTCCTGCGGCCCTGTACACGGCATAGCCACCAACCACCGTGGCAAGGAATACGCCAACAAAAACATACGCAAAGGTTGGAACCCAAGGTACTTCATAGGTTCTGAATATCAGGAAGCTCACCCATAGTGAAACCAGGAGTGTGTAGATTGAGAGCCCCAGAAGCACGCTCCTGTTCCTGAGTTTGTATATCAAAGCCAGGCCAACGAATGAAGGAATCGCCGAAAGCAGGTCAAGCGGCCCGAGGGGCGAAATTACGTTGGAGGCAAACACACCCACGGTTATCCCCACCACGGCGGGCATTCCTAGCAGTGGAACAACCCCGATCAGTATATTTGCGACTCTGAATTGAATCTGCCCGTAGGAGATGCCCGCAAAGGCGAGAACGAGAACCAGGTAAAGAGCGGCCATAACCGATGCCGTGGCTATGTATTTTGTCCTGTTCAATGGCGCATGCGTCCGGCATTGCGCATTTAAGCGATTTCGTTCCGTCTTCTATCTTTTCATAACATCGAAAGTTTCAGGTTATTCACCTCCTGAATGGCCGGCATCAGCGCAGCCAAGAATCCTGAAAGGTGGCTGCTCCTGCCACGAAGTCCTGTGGAAAGGATAAATTGTACCGGTATGGCTCGCGGCTCGTGGATTCAGAATCGTTGTGGGTCAGAAAAGATCTCGTCCTTTCCCTGCCTGAGGGATATCAACAAACGTGGCTTGGCAACCCTCGTCTCTCGTCCAGGCAGTACCGGCATACATCCGGCGCACATATCAGGGAATATCCATGCGCATATGAAATTCATATCGACAGGAAAGACCCACGGATAGATCCAGTGGGTCATCTCTTCATCGATTTCCTGCCAAGCCTGGTATTCTGGCTTCTTTTTCTTGAAGGTCTTGGAAGCCTGTCGAAACTCCTCACCGCTTTATTCGCTCCTAGGAGCATCCTGAAACGGTCCAGGCGAGCACGATCCTGACGATAATCACTGGTGTCAACTATGGCGAGGATACTCAGCAAAGAAGATATCCGTCTTGTTCGGGTCGTGCTGAAACTTGCGATTCCTGTTCTCAGATACAGGCGAGACAGGAAAGAAATCATAAAGTCCGAGGGCAGAATCATCAACTATGAAAGATACAGAAGAAACGGAGAGAGGGCTGCTCGCTCATTCATCGAGCTGGGCCCGACTTTCATCAAGCTTGGTCAGCTGCTTTCAGCAAGGCCGGATGTACTCCCCCAACCCTATATCGATGAATTCGCCAAGCTGCAGGATGATGTCCCTGCTCCTCCTTTTACACAGGTGAAGCAGAGTATCCAGTCCGAGGTAGGCCCCATCGAAAAAGTATTCGACAGGTTCGACGAGCATGCGATTTCTGGGGCAAGCCTGGGAGTCGTTTATCGCGCACAGTACAAGGGCCAGGAGGTGGTCGTGAAGGTGATGAGACCTGGAGTGAACGACCTGGTTCGCCTCGACATAGGGGTGCTCAAGAGATTGGTACCACTGGTTGGTCGCTTCATAGACCCAGCTTTGAGATTCACGGCCGAATCGATTGTAAACCAGTTTTCCGAAACCATCATCGAAGAGATGGACTACAAGCTGGAGGCAGAACATCTGAGCAGGATACGAAGAAACCTGAAGGATGAAAGGGGCATTCTTGTTCCGAATATCTTCCCCGACATATCCACTTCGAAGATTCTGGTGATGCAGTACCTGCCGGGGGTCAAAATAACGGATGTAAAGAAAATCGAAGAACTCGGGCTGGACAGGAAGAGACTGGCGAGGAAGATAACCCGTGTCTTCCTGAGAATGGTGCTCAGTCAGGATATTTTTCATGCAGACCCCCACCCCGGCAACATATCGGTCACGAACGACGGGAAGATAATCCTGTACGATTTTGGCATGGCTGGGACACTTGATGACGAGACAAGAATAAAGCTGATCAGGCTTTACACCTCAATCGCCCAGGGCGATTCCTCCCGCGCGATCGACGCCATGCTAGATCTGGGCATACTTGAGCCAACCGCAAACAGATACGTGATACAGAAGGGGCTGGACATGGCAATCGCCGACATGAGAGGGAAGAAGGTCGAGGAAACAGAGGTGAGGGCTCTGCTGGAGGTTGCCAACAGAACCATCTATCAGTTCCCTTTCAAGCTTCCCAAAAATCTTGTTTTATACATGCGCATGTCATCCATACTTGAGGGGATAGGCCTCACCCTCGACCCGAATTTCCGGATTCTGGGGGTGCTGGCAGGTTTGCTGGAGCAGGAGGGGCTGACCGATGAAGTGTACAGGGAAGACCTGAGAAATGCGATAAAGAAGCTGGGTGAAGCGGTGCAGGCTTCCGTGGAACTTGCCCCCTTGCTGAAAGAATTTCTCGAAAACAACAGATACAGTCAACCGCCCCCCAATCATGGCTCAAGGGGTTCGAGGCTGTTCGTTGCGGGCCTGCTTGCCGGCTCGGGAATCTTTCTCTTCGCATATTCTCTGTACGGTTTGAACACGTACTATGGGAAGATGGAACTTATCTTATCCCTGCTCGCCTTTGCTGCATCATATATATCAAGCAGAATATAGATTATCATTCGACGACGATGTTCGTGGCAGACTCTATCGGAAGCCTTATGGTGAGCACGCCATCCTTGTATGTTGCCTTGATTTCTGTATCCTCATCGCGCTTTACCTTCACCGGCAGGGGTATCCTCCTGCTAAGTCTCAGCGGCCGCTGCTCCCAGTACGTGACTCCATCATGTTCTTCCGTCTCTCGTCTCGCCGATACGGCCAGGTAGGAATCTCCAAAGCGCGTTCTTATGGACTCCTTTTCAAAACCAGGGAGGTCCACCACAACGACAAGTTCAGAGCCATCTTCATACATATCGACTGCAGGTCCGATAAACTCATAAACCTCACGTGAACGTGCACCTATTTCTCTCATGAAACGACCAGGGAACATTTTCATCAATTGCGCCACGGATGGTTGCATGTGTCTCCCATTAAAAAATATGTCGCATGTTTATGGCGGTCAGAGTTTCCAGAGCGTATCCTTCACAGCGTTACCAGCTTGACGCTCTTGATAACATCCTCCCTCTGAAATTCTCTTGTCATCGATGTTATATCCGCAGCATCGCCTTCAAGAAGGAAAAGTTCCACACAGTTTGTCTTGTTCATCTTGTTGTGAATGTGTGTCTTTACGATCGGGCTGAACTTGTGCTTGATCTTGGTTACCGCCTCTTCGTTCTCTTCGTTATGTGTCACGACCACAACTGCAGTGATTGCTCCGGTCAGCTGGGTCTTCTCCCTCAAATCCTGCAGAAGAAGGCGAATCCCCGACCTCACAAGCTCGGACCTGCCGGTGAATCCGAGCGATTGCTGGATCTGGTCCATCTCCTTCACCATCTGATCGGGAAAGGAAAGGCTTACTACTGGCACGGTACATCTGTCTTAAATCTGATATATATTCCATTCTGATGTTATTAAGAGATACACATCACACGTATGATACAGTATGTATTGCATCTATATCCAGGAACAAATATATTTCATTTTAATAATTTTGTGACCGGTCTTATCAGGGTCCCCAAATCTTCCCAGATGTATGTTCGTCTCAAAGCTTTTAAGCCGTACGCCGGAAAACCAAGCGGGTTACCCGTCCGTTGCCATCGAAGGAAAACCTCAAGCAGATATTTTCGAAAGACCCCGACAGATACTACAGGGTGGCCCTTTTTGAAAAGCTTGGATTCGAAAGAAGGCAGTGCTCTGAATGTGGCACCTTCTTCTGGACAATTTCAGGCGATGCCAAACTATGCCCGAGCTGCACAGGTTACAGCTTCATCGGAAACCCTCCTACAAAGAAAAGGGTCGGTTACACTGAGACCTGGAAGATCGTCGAAGACTTCTTTGTCAGAAACAATCATGCCTCCATAAAGAGATACCCGGTTGTATCACGCTGGCGTCCTGACCTGTATTTCACCGTGGCTTCTATAATTGATTTTCAGAGGGTCGAAGGGGGTAAGGTGATTTTCGACTTTCCAGCCAATCCCCTCATCGTACCCCAGATGGTACTGAGGTTCAATGATGTCGAAAACGTAGGTGTCACTGGAAGACACTATACATCATTCTGCATGATGGGCCAGCAGGCACTGAGCAATGGTGATGGATACTGGAAGGATAAGGCCATAGAACTCGATTTCGAACTTCTTACAAAAGAAATGGGGATACCCAAGGATGAAATCACCTTCGTCGAAGACGTCTGGCTCGGGTACGGCGCCTTCGGCTACTCCCTCGAATACTATGTCCGCGGACTTGAGATGGGCAATGCCGTCTTCACCGAGTTCGAGGGCTCACCAGATGACTACAGGACCATGCCAAACCCGGTGGTGGATATGGGGGCTGGCTTAGAGAGATGGGCCTGGCTTACAAACGGTTTTCCGTCGAGCTACCAGTCCACCTTCGGGCCTGTGTATGAAGAAATATTAAAGAAATCCGGCGTGGACCCAGACGTCGACGCCCTCTCACGTTATTACACGCTCGCAGGAAGGCTCGATATTCCTGAGACTCAGGATGCCTCAAAGATAAAGTATGAAATCGCTTCCAAACTCGGCATGCCAGATTCGTTCGTAACCAGCCAGATAGCACCACTGGAGGGCATGTTTGCCGTTCTTGACCATACAAGAACCCTGCTTTTTGCGATCACGGATGGGGCACTTCCGAGCAACGTTGCAGGTGGTTACAACCTCAGGGTGGTGTACAGGCGGGCCAAGGCCATTCTTGATGAATTCGGCTGGAAGATAAACGTGGCCGACCTGATGCGGCTTCATGCCGAGAACCTCAGGGAGATGTATCCTGAACTTCTCGAATCTGTGGAGTCAGTCATCACCGTGCTCGAGGTCGAAGAAAGGAGGTATGCCTCGAGCAAGTCAAGGGCCATATCACTGGTCGAACAGCTCAAGCGGAAGGGCGTTCCTTCTGAGGAGGACCTGATAAAACTGTACGATTCCGAAGGAATAACACCCGAGCTGCTGAAAGAAAGCGGGCTTGAAATCAACATACCGACGGATTTCTACAAGAAGGTGACCGCCCGTCACATGGTCGAGAGGCGCACCCAGGAGAATCTGAAGTTCGATGTGTCGGATATCCCTGAAACCAGGCTCCTCTACTACGAAGACCAGAACCTCTTCGATTTCTCCGCAACCGTCCTTCGTGTGTTCGACTCCAGATGGGTGGCACTGGACCAGACCGCATTTTTTGCACGCTCTGGCGGACAGGAGCCTGATCATGGTACAATGAATGGCGCAAAGGTGATCGAAGCGGTCAAGTATGGAAACGTGGTGCTTCATAGAATTGAAGGGGAAGCACCAAGGGAACGCTCCAGCGTGACCTGTCACGTCGATGAAAGAAGGCGTTCCATAATCATGCGGCATCACACGGCGACACATATTGTTAACGGTGCAGCGAAAAAGATTCTTGGCCCCTGGGTCTGGCAGCACTCGGCATTCAAGGATGTTTCGGGCGCGAGGCTGGACATAACACATCACTCGCCCCTCACACAGGAGGAGGTCACGAAGATCGAGAGATTGGCAAATGAAGTGGTCAGGCAGAACATACCTGTCACCCTCGAACTCCTGCCCAGGTCTGAAGCCGAAAGAAGGTACGGCTTTACGCTCTACCAGGGGGGCATCGTCCCCACCAAACTGCTCAGGGTCCAGCGGATAGGTGATTTCGACGTTGAAGCATGTGGGGGTACACACTGCAAGAGAACGGGCGACATCGGTCTCATAAAGATAGTAAAGGCGGAGAGGGTTCAGGATGGCATAGACAGGCTGGAGTTCGTGGCAGGAGAAACCGCACTCGCATTCGTGGAAGAAAGGGACCAGACGGTGAACAGACTAGCTTCAGAATTTGCCACCCAGCCCGAAAACCTGGTCAGGGTGGTCAGCGGAACAAAGGTTTCCCTTGACACTTTACGGAAGATGTACAAGAACCTTTCAAAGAGGTTCGGTGAGGAATTGGTATCGTCTCTTGATTCCAATTCGGAGCTGCTGGACGGGCTGAGGTTGATGTTCATGTCAAATGAATACCTTGACGAACAGGCTCACATAGCTGTAGGCGATTCGATTGTGCGAGTGAGGCCTGAAACTGTGTACGTGGGTGTGGTTACCACAAACGGCCGGTGCAGGGTGATCGTGTTTGCCGGGGAGGCAGCCATCAGTAGGGGTATAATGGCTTCGGAGCTGGTCAAGTCCGTGACAGGTTATCTGAAAGGCTCCGGAGGCGGTTCCAGCAGGCTTGGGCAGGGCGGGGGGGATGCCCCTGACAACATCGATACCCTGAAGGACCTGGTGTTAAAACAGCTCAAGTCAGTGCTGAAGGCAGCTTCCCCCTAGTCACGTTTATAATCTGTGCGAAGTCAGGGTCTCTAGACTAAAACCGGTGATTCGTTGGAGGAGTATGCTTCAAAGTGGATGAAGAGATGGGAGGAAGCCAGGGCTTTTGAAGCAGAACCGGACCCGAAACGCAGGAAGGTGTTTGTCACCTTCCCCTTTCCCTACATGAACGGTCCACTGACGGCAGGCCATATATTTTCAGCCTGCCGCATCGACACATTCGCAAGGTTCAAGCGGATGCAGGGGTTCAACGTGCTGTATCCATGGGCGTGGCACTGGACAGGGCAGCCAGTCGTGGCCGCGGCTCAGAGGCTGAAAGAAGGGGATCCGGTTCAGAGAAGGATCTTTCTGGAAATGGACAGGGTTCCAGAAAAGGAGCTTTCCAAATTCGTCGACCCTGTCTACATGGCCACGTATTACACCGCAGAAAACAGACAGGTGGTCAAGTCGATGGGGCTTTCCATAGACTGGAGAAGGGAGTTTCACACGAGCAGCTACGAACCACTGTTCGACAGGTTCGTGAGATGGCAGTACAACAGGCTCCGTGAACTCGGATACGTTGTCAAGGGGACCCACCCTGTCGTATGGTGTCCCAAGGACAAGAGTCCCACGCAGGACCATGACCGGCTTGAAGGTGAGGGTGTCGCACCCGAAGAGTACACACTAATCAAATTCAGGCTCGATGGGACGGACGAATACCTTGTGGCGGGTACCCTCAGAGCCGAGACGATATTCGGCATCACCAACATCTGGGTTAAGCCGGATGGAAAATATGTGCGAATCAGGGTCGACGGTCAGGTGTGGGTGGTTAGCTCGGAAACACCTGGCAAACTTGCGGAGCAGCTGATGAAGGTTGAGGTCCTTTCGGAGGTGAAAGGCAGCGAACTTCTTGGGAGGATATGCATCGCTCCCTTCACAGGAAGAAGGGTTCCCGTTCTCCCCGCACTTTTTGTCGACACGGGAAGTGTCACGGGCATTGTTTACAGCGTACCTGCTCATGCCCCATATGACCTTCTTGCGCTGAGAGACCTGGCTTCAGGTGACAAAAGACTCCCCTCAGGCTTCGGCCAGATTGCTGTGGGAATATCCCCCATACCTGTCATAAAACTGGCGGGGTTCGAAGAAATACCCGCAGCTCAGGTCGTCGATAAGGCGGGTGTGAAGGACCAGCTTGATACGAAGGCAGAAGCCGCCACAAAGGACCTTTACAACCGGGAGTTCCATTCAGGAATCATGCTGGAGAACTCTGGCAAATACTCCGGAATGCCCGTATCTGAGGCCAAGGCTGCGGTCATACAGGACCTCAAGGCCGCCGGTTACGCTCTGTCCTTTTACGACCTGCCCGAGCCCGTCATCTGCAGGTGCAACACGAGCTGCATCGTCAAGGTCCTGGAGGGCCAGTGGTTCCTGACCTACGGAGATGAAGTCTGGAAGAGCCGGTCTGTCGAAGCCATAAGAAGGGCTAGAATACTGCCCGAAGAGTCAAGGCAGCAGTTCATCCAGACGGTGCACTGGCTAAAGGCGTACCCTTGTGCCAGAAAGACGGGGCTGGGGACAAGGCTTCCCTGGGACGAGGAGTGGCTCGTTGAAACCCTCAGCGATTCCACCGTCTACATGGCCTTCTACACGATTGTGACCCAGCTGAGAAGATATCAGATAAAGCCTGAACAGCTCACCGACTCTGCCCTGACGTATATTTTCATGGGAAAGGGCAGCCTCAGTTCCGTCGCGGAAGAATCCGGCATGGGTCCAGAGATACTTGAATCGCTGAGAAACGAATTTCTCTACTGGTACCCTGTGGACCTCAGGAATTCGGGTAAGGACCTCGTATCAAACCATCTCACCTTTTTCATAATGCAGCATGTTGCCCTCTTCGAGGAGTCGCACTGGCCTCGGGCCGTGGGTGTTAACGGCATGGTACAGCTTGAAGGTGCACGCATGTCCAAATCCCATGGCAACTTCGTTTCTGCCAAGGATTTGATCAACGAGTATGGAGCCGATGCGTCCCGCGCGACCCTCCTCGCCAGCGCGGAAGCACTGGACGACCCTGACTGGAGGTCGAAGAATGCCGCGGATATGAGGGACAAGATATCCTCCCTTCCCTCCTTCGTCCAGAAGACACTCTCAAATTCCAAAGAGCGGGAAGGCGACATGCTGGACAGGTGGCTCTTTTCCCAGCTCCAGAGAAGGATAATTGCGGTGACGGAGGCCCTTGAAGAGCTCAGAACCAGAACGGCCTTCTACAATGCATTTTTTGCCCCGTGGAATGACGTCAGGTGGTATCTTCGCAGGACCACCCCGAACAGAAGCACGCTTACCAGGTTCTTCGAAGAATGGATCAGGCTGCTTTCCCCATTCGTTCCATTCGTGGCCGAGGAGGTGAACGAGCGTCTCGGTGGTAAGGGATTGATATCCCTTTCAAACTGGCCCGAAATCAGAAAGGAATCAATTGACATTCAGGCCGAGGCGGCGGAGGAGCTGGTTGACGGTGTTGTCAGAGATATCAAGGGGATCCTAGGTGTTGTGAAGAAGCCGGTGACTTCAGCCCTGATCGTGGTCGCAGATAGAAGGGCCAGAGAGGCGCTTAAGGAAACGGTTCGCCTCCTCTCATCCGGGAAAAAGGAGGGGGAGGTGATAGGAGAGCTGGTCGCGAGCCAGGCTGACACCGATCGCGCTTCATATTCGAAGCTGGTTCAGGCAGCGCTAAGGCACTGCAGGGAGACTGGTATCGAAAGAATCTCAAGAATCATGGAAGCTCAGGTTGATGAGGCTGAGGTACTGACTTCGGCGTCTGACTTCATAGCGAAGGAAACCGGTTTGAAGAGCATCAAAATATCCTACGAAGAGGAGGCGGGCGAAGGAAAGAAGGGCAGAACCCCCCTCCCAGCCAAGCCGGTCATCATACTCACATAAAGCAAATCGGAATTGATTTATCAATGGGTGCGGGAAGCGGTACTGGCGAATATCGAAATTGAAGGCTGTTAGACTGGAGAAGGGTGGAAGGCCGGAACTGCACGAAGTTCCCACTCCGAGTGACCTCAAGAGTGATCAGCTTCTTCTGAAGCTTGAAATGACGGGAATATGCTACAGGGATCTGCTCACGGTGGATGGTTTTTTCCCAAATACAAAATATCCCATTACGCTGGGCCATGAAATAGCCGGAACAGTCGAAAAGGTGGGGGAGAATGTGACCGACTTCCGGGTCGGCGACAGAGTGGTTTCCCTGATCTATGAGCCATGTGGAGAATGTGAAGACTGCCTTGCCGGAAGGGAGAACCTCTGCAGAAGAAAGAAAACATTCGGTGAGGATATTGATGGTTCTTACGCTGAATTCGTAAGGGTCAGCCAGAGGTCTCTTGTGAAGGTACCGGTCGGTGTCTCACCCGAAGGAGCCGCAATATCGGCATGTGTAACAGGCATGCTGCTTCACGCGTACAGGCGTGCTTCGCTCAAGGAGGGAGAAACTGTGCTTGTCACAGGCGCCGGAGGCGGGGTGGGTGTTCATGCAGTACAGATAGCAAAGGCGCTGGGATGCAGGGTCATAGCATCCACCACCTCGCACTGGAAGTCCACCGGAATCAGGGATTCGGGAGCGGATGAAGTGATCGAAAACTCAACTTCCCTTTCTGCCGAGGTCAAAAAGTTAACGTCAGGCAGGGGTGCGGACGTTGTGCTGGAATCTGTCGGCACTCCCACCCTGTCAGAGTCACTGAGAAGCCTGGCCTGGGGTGGAAGGATGGTTGTTGTGGGCAATGTCAATCCGAAGCCTACAGAGATGTCTCTGGGACTGATAATACTGAGGGAAAACGCGATATTCGGAAGTGTCAGCTCGACAAGAAAAGAGGTCCAGGAAGCGCTAGAAATGACGGCACAGCACAAAATCCATCCTGTTATCCATGCGGTGCTGCCACTGGAGAGGGCTGGGGAGGGGCATGATATAATGAGGAACAGAGGCTCCCTCGGAAGGGTGCTACTCAAACCATGAACTCGTGCCTATTCATAGGTTAGAAGAGGCTGTCCCTTCTTGATGAACTCACCTTTCGTCGCATGAAGGGAGGATATGATTGCATCCCTGTCCGCCCTTATTGTCGTTTCCATCTTCATCGATTCCATCACGACCAGAGGATCCCCGGGCTTTACCTGCTGGCCCGGCGAAACTTTTACATCAATTATCCGTCCTGGCAGGGGGGACTTGATTACCGAGCCAGGAGACGGTGACGTGCCAGCATGAACCACACCGATTCCTCTATAATATTCAAGTCTTGAACCGGACAGCCCCAGTGTCACTCTGTTCATTCCTTCATCATGATACTCGACCAACAATTTCTTCCCGTTTACGCTGAACTGAAGCTCATTTCCCTGCCTCCCTTCCAAAACCACGTTGTACCTTCTTCCATTAACATCCAGGCTCAGCTCATTCTCAGAATCTTCAACCAGCACCCTTAAGTTCCGCCCTTCGCAGGTGAGGTCAATAGCCGTCAAAGAACCTTCCTCCTTCCCAATGAACTGTTCTACGCCTCGCCTGCTTTGAGCTCTCCTCCTCCAGCCTTAGTTCTCTGTGGACTCCTTTCAAAAACAGATACGATGCTACGGCAGCTCCGAGCTGCAAAGTTTCAATCTTCCTTTTTTCTTCCATTCGCCGCAGGTTTCCTATCACATCGTTTTCTTCGATGAAGCCCGTGCTCAGCCTCCAATTCGAAAACGCATTTGAGTTCAGCACCGAAATGTGGAAGGGAATGGTGGTCTTGATGCCGGCTATGCTGAATCCATCCAGCGCTACGAGCATGCGCCTCCTTGCGTCTTCGAGGTCCCTTCCCTTGGCCACGACCTTTGCTATAAGAGAGTCATAGTATTCGGGAACCCTGTACCCTTCGAAGAGTGCCGTATCGACCCTCACCCCTCTGCCACCGGGTAGTCTGAGGTCCTTCACCAGTCCAGAGTCGGGGGCAAAATCATTCAACGGGTCCTCCGCCGTTATTCTGCACTCTATTGCGGCACCTTCATGAACTATCTCTGACTGTGTAAATGAAAGGTACTCACCGGAAGCGATCCTGACCTGTTCGGCAACCAGGTCTATTCCTGTTACTTCTTCCGTTATCGGATGCTCCACCTGGAGCCTGGAATTCACCTCCATGAAGTAGAATTTTCCATCGGAATCCCTCAGGAATTCTACGGTCCCTGCATTAACGTACCCAACCGCTTTGGCAACCTTCAATGCGTACTCCCCTATCCTGGCCCTGGTTTCCTCGTCGACCACCGGGCTCGGTGTGATCTCAATCAGTTTCTGATGTCTCCTCTGTATGCTGCACTCCCTTTCGCCCAGGTGCACGAAGTTTCCATGCCCATCGGAGAGGATCTGGATTTCTATATGCCTGGCAGGCCTCACCAGCTTCTCGATGTACAGTGACCCCCTTCCGAAAGCATTTCTTGCTTCACTCATTGCGCGGCTCCACAGCTCTTCAAGTTCTCCCGCGTTGTTTGCCTCCCTTATCCCGAGACCGCCACCACCAAAGGCGGACTTGAGCATGACTGGATATCCGACCTTCTCCGCCAAGTCGATTGCTTCTTTGATATCACCTATCTCCCCACGTGACCCAGGGGTTGTCGGGACACCCACGGACGCCGCCTTCTGCCTGCATTTCGATTTGTTTCCTGTGAGAAGCAGGGTGGAAGAGCGCGGTCCGATGAAAACTATGCCGTTTTCTTCGCAGGCCTTGACGAAGTCGGCATTTTCAGAAAGAAAACCATAGCCGGGATGAATGGCTTCGGCACCTTTCTTTTTCGCCGCCATTATAATGGATTCGTGGTTAAGATAGCTCTCCGCGGGGGGAGGCGGCCCTATCCTGACCGCTTCGTCCGCCAGTCCAACATGCATGGCGCCCGCATCTGCATCGGAGTACACCGCAACACTGCCAACGCTCAAATACTTCAGAGCCCTGATCACTCTGACCGCTATTTCCCCTCTGTTGGCTACGAGCACCTTTCTGAACATGATTATTCACTACAGGGGTATGTTCCCATGCTTTCTTGGAGGCCGGTATTCGCTCTTGTTCGTCAGCGACTGAAGCGCAGAAATGAGCCGGGGCCTTGTCAGCGCCGGGTCAATGACTTCGTCGATTATTCCCCTCGCGGCCGCTTCGTAGGGATTCGCGAACTTTTCCCTGTATTCCCTGATCAACCGTTCCCTTTCCTTGTTCCTGTCCTTCGCAGCCGAAATTTTATCCCTGAATATTATATTCACGGCACCTTCTGGTCCCATCACAGCAATTTCCGCCGAAGGCCAGGCGTAGTTGATGTCGGACCTGCTGAACTTTGAGCCCATAGCACAGTATGCACCACCGTAGGCCTTCCTTACTATCACTGTGATCTTCGGTACGGTGGCTTCGCAGTATGCGTAAAGCAGCTTCGCTCCATGCCTGATTATACCACCATGCTCCTGTTCGATACCCGGCATGTAACCTGGCACATCGACGAATGTCACGACCGGTATGTTAAAGCAGTCACAGAATCTGACGAATCTTGCAGCCTTGTCCGAAGAATCGATGTCCAGCGCGCCCGTTAGGTGGGTGGGCTGGTTGGCAACTATTCCAACAGAATATCCGTCGAGTCTTGCAAGCCCAACAGTGATGTTCTGCGCCCACAGTTCATGGACCTCGAAGTAATCCCGGTTATCCACAACAGCTCTGATCAGCTCTTTCATATCGTACGGCACCTGCGGGTTGTCCGGTATCAGTTTTCTGAGGGAGGGTTCGACTCTGTCTGGAGGGTCACCCGTTGCCAGTCTTGGTGGAGATTCCGCATTGTTTTGAGGGAGAAAAGTAAGAAGTTTCCGTATGATCGTAAAAGCCTGTGGCTCATCATCAGCAAGAAAGTGCGCCACACCACTTTTCGTAGCGTTTACCTCTGCGCCACCGAGCTCTTCAAAGCCCACCTCCTGACCCAGGGCTGCCTTCACCACATCAGGACCCGTGATGAACATGTTGCTGATCTTCTTTGTCATCACAACAAAATCTGTCAGGGCAGGCGAGTAGACGGCCCCCCCTGCATTTGGTCCAAGTATGGCGCTTATCTGGGGGACGACGCCGGATACCAGAGTATTCCTGAAGAATATCTCGCTGTATGCCGCAAGTGCCACCACCCCCTCCTGAATCCTTGCCCCGCCGGAATCGCAAAGGCCTATTATGGGCGCACCATTTTTCAGTGCAAGGTCCATTATCTTGTTGATCTTTCTTCCAAAGGCCTCTCCAAGGGATCCGCCAAACACCGTGAAATCATGGGAAAAGATATACACGAGCCTTCCGTTTATCTTCGCGTAGCCCGTAACCACCCCGTCTCCGAGAGGTTTTACCTTGTCCATTTCATAATTTAGGGCCCTGTGAGTCACAAATTTATCCAGTTCGATGAAGGTCCCCGAATCCACAAGCTTGGCTATCCTTTCCCTTGCGGTGAGCTTGCCCTTTTTGTGCTGCGCTTCTATCCTCTCCCTGCCGCCACCAAGCTCCGCGAGTCTCTCCATCTCCTCGAGCTTCTTCAGCCTGTCCTCTGAAGGCAACCTCTTCACCCGCCTGACCGTGTCGTTGATGATTATGAATTAAACCTTTGTCGGCCTCAGTCTTTGAGGGTGTGCAAAGAGACGGAAAGAAGCCAGATCGCAGCAAAGGCCGAAGTTACAGACTCCTGAATGGCAACGCCGTGCCACGGCCATTGCACCGTCCATACTATTACAGAGGCTATTCCAAGGACCAGGGCCAGCGCACCCGTACCTGGCGAACCAACCGGCCATGAAAGGTAACTGAATACAAGCAGAGAGATGGCTATCAAAGCAAAGAAACCCACGGATAATTCCCCGTGTATTGCTCCCGCATTTTCGGGAAACACCCCAATCAAGGCCAGAAACACCCCTGCGGCCCCCAGCAGGGCGGCCCAGGTGTAGAAGCTCCTCTTTCTGTTGTAATAACAGACGAGACATGAAAACAGTATTATCAAAACTCCTCCCACCATCAAACCCGAATTGTATACGTACGCAACTGGAGCATTCTGATAGTTGCCGAGGTCGCTCAGCGCATTATTGTAGATGTTGAACCATGGAGATTCTGCTATGGAAACCAGTATGAAAAGATAGGGAAGAAGGGCCGAGGCCACCCCCAGAAGTCTGTAGGCACGCATCGCATCAACTATGACCACAGCCGGATTTAAGTGCCCCTGAGAAAATATTGTTTCCCAATATGCTGAAGGGTATGAAGCACAGAAGGCAAACAACGCATATTAACAGGCTGACGCAATTCGAAGTTCGAAACGGTGGCTTGTACGCTTGAAGATGTGGATAGATGGTGAAGAGGTTGAATCTCCTTCGGGCGAGCAGATGCCTGTGCTTGACCCTGCGACCGAAGAACCGGTCGACAGCGTGCCGAAGGGCACGAGGGATGACGCAAGGCGGGCCATAGACGCAGCCGAAGATGCATTTGAAAGGGGAAAATGGTCGGACCCCTACGATTCACGCGAAAGGGGGAGGATACTCGCCCGCTTTGTTGAGCTGGTGAGGAACCAGGAGGACTCGCTTTCAGTCCTGCTCACCAGGGAACATGGAAAGGTACTGAGCGAATCTGTTTCTGAAATCAGAAGCCTGGAAAACACATTTGAGTACTACGCGGGCTTCGGCGGAAAGATCTTCGGCTCCATAACATACACCCGATACGGTAAGGACCCCCTGGAGTTGAAGGTCGCCAGAAAGCCCATTGGTGTCTGCGCTTCAATCGTACCATTCAACTTTCCGATTTCACTTTTTGCGTGGAAGGTGGCCCCCGCACTCATCGCCGGAAACTGTGTGGTGGTGAAGCCTGCGAGCACCACCCCTCTTACAGAAATAATGATGGTGCGCCTGCTTGCAAAGGCCGGGGTTCCAAAAGGGGTCATAAATCTGGTGACCGGCCCGGGTGGCACCATAGGCGAAGAGCTCGTCACGAACAGAAAGGTGGCGAAGGTTGCATTCACGGGCTCAACAGAAACCGGTAAGAGAATACTCCAGCTCGCTTCGAATTCCATCAAGAAGGTCACACTGGAGCTCGGCGGCTCGGACCCGGCCATCGTCATGGGGAGTGCCGACATTGAGAGTGCGGCATCAGCACTTTTCACTGGCCGCTTCAGAAACACTGGTCAGGCCTGCAACGCGGTCAAACGGGTCTTCGTCGAGAAGAGTGTTGGTGAAAAACTGACGGCAAGATTGAGTCAGCTGATAGCCGAGGTCAGGCTTGGACCTGGCCTAGACAGGTCGAGCACGATGGGTCCTCTGAACAGTGCCGAGCAGCTCAGGATCGTAGAATCGATGGTGGAGGACGCAAAGGCGAGAAAGGCGAAGGTACTGGCAGGAGGTTCCCGTCCCGTGAACATAAAGAAAGGATTCTTCTATCAGCCCACCCTTCTTACAGATGTGAATGACGACGCGAGGATTCTGAACGAGGAGTGCTTCGGGCCGGCCCTTCCCGTCGTAGAGGTGGAGGACCTGGGCGAAGCTATCGAAAAGGCCAACATGACACGATATGGATTGGGAGCATCCATCTGGACAAAGGACGAAGGCGAAAGAAGAAGGGCTGAAAACGAGATGAAGGCAGGAATGCTGTTTGTGAACTACCGGCCCTTCAGCACACCCGAGGCTCCATTTGGTGGAGTGAAGGACAGTGGGCTTGGAAGGGAACTTGGCTTCGAAGGCCTGAACGAATACCTGGAAACAGTTTCCATACGAACATACATGGGTTGATCTATACGATATCTTCTATTGGCCACCCCTTTAACCGGACTCCAACCTGACCGTTGCAAACGTTGACATTACTGAACCTTATTCGATCGGAAGTCTATGGAAAGGTCATACTAAATATACAGGTTGATGCACTCCTTTGACAGACAATTGATTTCGGGACACTCGCTCAGAATCCACAAGAAGTTCGAAGGCAGCGCCATGGAGCTCTTGGGCGAAACCGTAAGGTCATGCGTTGAGGACTCTGGTGTAAAATTCGACCGGATAGATGGGCTCATCACCACCTACCTCCCCGGAGTCTTCGATGGAAAGACCTACCTCCATTTCTTCACGAATCAACTCAGACAGTACCTGGGCATCAGGGCTAGATTCGTCGAATGTCTGGATTTTGGAGGGGCATCCGCACTTTCAATGATCTACAGGGCGACAAAGGCGGTCGCGGCTGGCGAAGCGGATAATGTCCTTTGCGTTCTGGGAGGCAAGGGGTCCGAAGTGAGGTCGAGAGGCGTTACGGTTGACGGCTTTGACGGCGTTGACCCCGGCGTTACACTAACACCATTTGACAGCCTTCTGAGAAATTACGTCGACCTGAACCCGGTTTCGGACTACGCCTTGGTTGCGCAGAGGCACTCCTTCCTTTTCGGGACAGAAGATAGGCAGAGAGCACTGCTCGCGGTTAAGCAAAGGAAAAACGCACTGAACAACGAATCCGCCCTTTACAGAGACCCCCTCACCGAGGAGGCCGTCCTCTCTTCCCCCATGGTCTGCGACCCGCTCCACATGCTGGAGGCTGTTTATCCTGTTGACGGCTTTCACACCTTTCTGGTCTCCAGGAACTCCCCGAGGAACATGGACATCGATGTTCTCGCCTACGGGGAGGCCCACTGGCATGAGCTACCTCCGGAGCTTCCCGACATCGTGACCACACCAGCCTCCGAAAGCTCGAAAAGGGCGAATTTCGAGCTATCCAAGGTCGATTGCTTCCAGCTTTACGATTCTTTCACAATAACAGTGATGCTGCAGCTTGAGGATATAGGCCTCACCAAGAAGGGTGGGGCAGGAAAGCTGGTCGAAGAATCCGATTTCTCCCCGTCCGGAGACATCCCCCTCAACACGGGGGGTGGCAGCCTCAACATGGGGCAGCCGGCCTACATGTCCGGGGGCGTGATCCTGGAAGAGGCGATCGAGCAGCTCAGCGGGGAAGCATCGGGTCGGCAGGTGCAGGGCGCAAAGGTTGCATACGTGAACGGAATTGGAGGCTGGAACAGAAGCCATTCGGTCACACTTGTCATAGGGGAGCCAAGATGAAACTGACCCTGAACGGGATAATGGAGTACTACAGAAGCCACTTCGACCGGGGTGTGCTCTGCTTCATCAGGTGTGATGACTGCTCAAACGTGTTTTACTACCCGAGGGATGGGTGCCCCCGATGTGGTTCCGTCAGCCTGACCCTTTGTGAGAGCAGTGGAAGGGGCACTGTTTTCTCCTACACCAAGGTGCACAGAAAGGGTGTGCCGGATGCCGTATATGCGATAGTCGAACTCGATGAGGGTTTCCGCCTCTATACCAACATCGAGAATTCAGAGCCATCTGTTGGCTCGCACGTTGAGGTTTTCATGAGGGAGACAAATCGAGGAAAAATGCCCTTTTTCAGAATGATCAAGGATTCACCCGACCCGCAATGATTATAGTGTGGAATATGCCCAGCCAGTAAGGAAGCCTGATACAGATGAAGCTTGGCGGTAAGCTGTCAGTGATCACCGGTGCGGCAAGCGGAATCGGAAGGGCCATCGCCACCAAACTCGCAGAAGATGGCTCGGACCTGATCGTTGGAGACATAAGTCAGGAAATTTCCAAAGTTGCCTCCGACATCTCCAGCCTGACGGGGCGAAAGGTGGTGCCGGGCATCGTCGACGTCAAAGAGTTTGATTCATGCGCCAGGTTCTACTCAGAAGCTTTGAAAGACTCTGGGCACGCCTTTGCGGACGTGCTTGTGAACAACGCCGGGATCAACCGGGACGCCCTCTTCCTGAAGATGACGCCGGAACATTGGGACCTTGTGATAAAGGTGGACCTTTACAGCATGTTCAACATGTGCAAGCAGGTGGTCCCCGGCATGGTGGAGAGGAAGATGGGCAGGGTCATCAATATTTCATCCATGAGCTGGCTCGGAAACGTAGGCCAGGCCAATTACGCCGCGGCGAAGGCCGGCGTGGTTGGATTCAGCAAGACCCTTTCACGGGAGCTGGCAAGGTATAATATCACCGTGAACGCCATCTGTCCCGGTTTCATAGACACACCAATGACCAGGGCCGTGCCGGAAGAGATCAGGTTAAAGCTTACGGATAGAATAGCCATGAAAAGGGTGGGAAGACCTGAGGAGGTCGCAGCCCTGGTCTCCTTCCTGGCCTCAGACGAAGCGTCCTACATAACCGGAGAGGTAATCAACGTGTCCGGTGGTTTCGTGCTGTGAATACGCTTCTTCATGATTTCGAAAGCTCTGTGAAGACGCATGGTGACAGGGTGGCATTAAGATACTTCGGCTGGAAAGCCACATACACAGAACTCGACCTGATCTCGAATTCCGTGGCTTTACAGCTCTCTGAATTCATGCGGAAGGGGGAAACCCTCTTACTGTGCACACAGAACATCCCCCAGTTCCCCATAGTTGAGTATGCCGCCTGGAAGCTTGGTCTGACCGTGCTTCCAGCCAACCCCTCTTACACGCCTCGGGAGCTTTCTTATATCATCAAGGACTCAGAGGCCAGTTCAGTTGTGGTTCAGTGTGAATCCAAGCCGATGGTAAGGGAGGCTGTGGACAGAATCGGCGGAGGAGTAGATGTCATTTCAACCAGTGCATTTACCTACGGCAACGTTCCAGGCAAATATGCAGACAAATGGGGGTTCCGGGACGGCGAAGAGGCCCTTTCCCTCAATCCCACTTCGGAGAGGCCGGAACCCGGCACACCAAAACCGGACGACCCTGCACTCCTTGTTTATACCTCCGGCACGACAGGGGATCCAAAGGGAGCCGTGCTCCGGCACAGAAACGTTCGCGCCGGCGCTTCCATTTACAGGAGATGGTTTCGTTACACTCCGAAAGATATTTCACTTGGCCTGGCCCCTTTCTTCCACGTCACAGGTCTCGTGTTTCATCTTGCTTCGATCATTCTTTCGGGTGCTTCTGTTTCATTCACCGGAAGGTTCGATCCTGTTCTTGCACTTGAAACCGTCGAGCATGAGAAGACCTCAATTACGATGCTTGCCGCAACCGCATACCTTTCGATGCTGAACACAGATGAAGCTACGAAATACGATCTTTCGTCTATGCGACTTTGGTCTTCCGGGGGTATGGCGGTTCCAAGAAAGCTCGAGGAGGACTGGAAGAAGTTGACAGGCGACTGGATTTACGTGGCGTGGGGCATGACAGAAACCAGTTCCCCCGCCACCCTGTGGCCCTATCCATACACCGGCCCCCTGCCCGTAGACTCAGATACGGGGATAGTAAGCTCAGGAAGGCCTGTTTATAACACAATGTTGAAGGTGATTTACGAAAATGGGTCGGAGGTTCCTGAAGGGGAGGCAGGGGAGCTTTGCGTAATCGGCCCGCAGGTGGTTGACACATACCATAACAAGCCAGAGGCCACCGCCAAATCATTTCTTGGACACTGGCTGCTTACCGGGGACCTGGCCAGGCTGTCAAAAGGCTGGGTATTCATAATCGACAGAAAGAAGGATATCATAAACTCTTCCGGATTCAAGATCTGGCCGAGAGAGGTGGAAGAGGTGCTCTTTGAGCATCCTGCCGTGGCGGAGGCGGCCGTCGTTGGAATGCCTGACAGTTACCGGGGCGAAGCGGTCACGGCATTCGTTTCATTGAAACCTGGTTTCCTGCAGTCCGAATCATTAAGGCATGAGCTTATTGAACACTGCAGAAAGAGGCTGGCTCCCTACAAGATTCCGCGCCGGCTCGAGTTCGTTGATGAAATTCCCAAAACGCTCAGCGGCAAACTTCTCAGGCGCACCCTGAGGGAATTCCACAACTGAAATCCGGTGGATAAGCAAACGAAGATAACTTTTTGACCGGCCGTTTCCGTTGTAACTATAATAAATGAAAAACAACGAAGTCGCCGACCTGCTCATGCAGATGAGCCTGCTTTCTGAAGCTGCAGGCGAGGACAGGTTCAAGGCCATCGCTTACAGAAAGGCGGCAACCACTGTAAGAGACCTGTCCGAGGATATAGAAAACGTCTGGCGCGAAAACAGGCTGCTGGACCTGCCAAACATTGGTGAAGGGATAGCAAAGAAGATCGATGAATATCTCAGGACGGGGAACGCCACCTTCATTGACAAGCTGAAGGCAAGAGTTCCCGAAGGCGCACTGGAGCTTATGAATGTACCGGGGGTCGGCCCGAGAACCGCATACAAGCTTGCGAAACAGTATGGTGTGAAAAGCGTGGAAGAACTCGAAAGGGACCTGGAAGCGGGAAAGCTGACCGACGAATTGGGCAAGCAGGCGAGCACACGCCTCCTTGAGGAGGTCAGAAAAGCCAAGTACGCAGAAAAGAGAATGCTTCTGCCGGAAGCAGAAGCCATAGCGGACGAGATCACAAGATACATGGAGCATAACAACATCGAAGTCATTACGGCTGGGAGTCTCAGAAGGGGAAAGAGCACCGTCGGTGACCTGGACTTTCTCAGCACGACCTCTGGTTCCGGGGATGTCCTGGTCAGGTTTCCAGGCGTTGATACTGTCATTGAGCATGGCCCGAAGAGAACGAGTGTCAGGCTCTCCATTGGTACACAGGTCGACCTCAGGGTAGTGGAACCATCACATCTTGGGGCCGCGATGATGTATTTCACGGGTTCGAAGGACCACAACATAGCCCTGAGGAACCTCGCCATTGAAAAGAAAATGAAGCTGAACGAATATGGACTCTTCGATTCTTCAGGGAATCGCCTGGCCGGAAGGAGCGAAGAAGAAGTGTTCTCCGCCCTGGGCCTGAGCTACATTCCCCCCGAACTCAGGGAAAACAGGGGGGAGGTGGAGGCAGCACAGTCCAACAACATTCCCAAGCTGCTGGAAATGAAAGATATCAGAGGCGACCTTCAGGTTCACAGCACCTGGAGTGACGGAGAGGCCGACATCAGAACCATGGCCGAAGCAGCCCGCCGGTTGGGTTATGAATACCTGGGACTTACGGACCATTCATATTCCATGAGGGTGGCGAACGGTCTCTCCGAAGACAGATTCAGGAATCAGTGGAAGGAAATAGAAATGCTGAACGATGAACTGGCGCCCTTCAGGATATTGAAGGGCATAGAGCTGGAGGTTAGGGGTGACGGTTCGCTTGATTTTGAGCGGAAGTTCCTCGAGGAGTTCGACTACGTGGGTGCTTCGATTCATCAGGGCTACAGGCAGTCTCCAGACAAGCTGACCAGACGCGCACTGGAGGCCATCTCGAATCCATCTGTGGACATACTGTTCCACCCGACCAACAGGCTGATTGGAAGGCGCGAGGGGCATCAGCTGGATATACCAAAGCTGATAAAGGCGGCAAAGGATAATGGCAAAATACTGGAAATAGATGGCCAGCCGGACAGACTGGACCTTGATGAGGTCTGGGCCAGAAGAGCATGGGAGGAGGGCGTCACCTTGGCTGTCGATTCCGATGCCCATTCGCCCGACCAACTGGAATTCACGAAATATGGTGTTCTTGTTGCGAGAAGAGGATGGCTGACATCAAAGGCCGTGCTTAACAGTCAAAGTTTGAAGGACGTACTGAAGAATTTCAAGTAAGGTTCGTAAAACTGGTATCAAAGGCCGAAATCATCGATTCAATACGGCATCAGGGTGCAAAATCATCAGAACACACTTTCCAGGCCTTTCCATTAAAAGCCTTGTCAGCGATCACTCAATCCCGCCAGTCCTGCGCTCCAGCTTGGGGGGCGATCCGAATTGATTATGTTAGTAACAAGAGGTCCCTTCGCATCCACGTATCACATCATAGCAGATGGTATAGTGGTATAGAGATATGACCACAATACTTATGAATCCAGGTCGCAAGTATAACGGCATGAGCACGTCGGAAATCAGCCAAATTTTGGCATTCCCTGACGAGCCTTTGGACGATAAAGACAGGCAAATTCTGGTTGCATTACGAAATGCAGGTCCTCAGGGTCTTGGTTTCAACTTGCTTGTTGAGAAAGTTCGAGACTCTGTCTCAAGGAGCACGGTTGCGGTACGGATTGAGAAACTCGTGAGGCTGGGCTACGTGACCAAGAAGCAGGGCGACCGGGCTGGCAAATCAACACCCATTTCTCTCTCGCGGCGCTCGGAGTCACTTTTTGCCTTTATCGATAGTAGCAAGGAAATGAGCAAAAAGGTTCTCCGGGAACTCGAAGAATTTGAGGCAAATAATTTCAATAAAGAAGAATTTGAGGGGTGGTATGCAAGGTTTAGTGATGGGTTCAACTCTACCTTCGGAATGGCTGCATTCATTGCTGTTTTATTCGGAAGATCCGCAGCTGGCAATTTATTTATACCACTGTTGATGGATAATTACAGTACTCTGTTCGCAAAGCTCACTGAAACCATCAGAAAGAAGCCTGGTGCTTTGACACTGTTTAGAAGCCTTATAGATACAAAACTGGAAAGGAATGGCACTAGTGTCACACAGATAAGAGATAAAATCAAAGGACAAATTGATGTAAAATAACCATAACGCTAGCATATGCAAGGCTCTTTTCAAGGTTTGGAGAATGTCATTTTGACCCAATTTTCGGTTGGATTACGTTTATGACTTCCGGACACGATTCAAACACATGAGATATGACGCCATCAAGGCGATCGAAGGAATGGACATCGAGATTGATGATGCGAGAAGCTTCTGCACTGCGGACTTATGCGAGAAGTCAACTTTGCTTAAGGTGATTGCGCCATTAGCCATGCCTGATAGGGGATCAATGGTCATTGTCAGCGCAGATGTGACAAAAATGAGTTCTGTCACCTTCAAAAGGTTCAGGTCAACTGCCGGAAAACTACACGCAAGTCCGTCTCCAATGGCGTAATTCGGACCATGTCTTCCTTCTCAAGGTTCCGTAAGGAACTTGCACACTCTTTGTCCTCGTAAATTTGATACGAGTTGCAAAAAACGATGATTTGAGACGTTACTGATCAAAGGTTACTACTTTAGCTCCCAGTTCTCTCCAGTCCGACACATTATCCGTGAGAATAGTGTCGCAACCAGCCTTCTGCATCTTAATCCATATCATCGCATCGCCGGAGTCTAATCCCTTTGAGATCATAGAGTACAGACGATTCACGTCTGTGGAGGAAAACTCGGGCGATGTCACATTAATTTCCAGGTCTGAGAGTAGCTTTGGAAACCTATCCCTCAATCCTCTTAGCATCTCCGCCCTCTTCGTATTTCCTGATCCAACAGAGCGCCGAATCTCATCCTCCAACACCTTCGTGAATTCAAAAACAATCAGGTCGATGGTTAAGAGACGCTCCCCTTTCTCGATGATTGTGCGTAGCTTCCTGGTGCCTGCAAAGAACGCGGAAGTATCAACGATTATTGGTGACTTCGCTGACATGTATATGGCCGACCCTCCTTTTGATTTCCCTGGTTACAGCCTGATGTATTTCCGTTGAAGATACGTCGGAAAGGTGAGCCTTGGTTAATAGCCTCTCCCATTCATCTAGCGCCCTTTGCTTCTTCTTTGATTCAACCTCCTGCAGCAGTTTAAAGATACTTTCCGCGATCTCTCTATCTGGAGCTACAATCGCCGAATCCGTCGAAGCCACCACCACAACTTTGCTTCCTGCCTTGAGGGTAGTCGTATCGGGAATCGTCACTCTCCTCTTTGAATCCAATCTTCTCTCTGTTACGATCACCGCCATTTCCGATTTTCCCACCATTTACAGATTACGAGTGGGATTTAAGAATTTGGTAATTTCCCACATTGCAGGTGCGCATGGGTCGTTGCTGTTCCTTGGTGTTCGGTGAAACAAAGATTGCTCTGTCACAAAGGTGGTGCTGCAGTTTCTGGTTTCCCCAATCCGGTTTCAAACTTCCTTCCAAGCAGGGTCGTAATCGGGCTCGGAACTCATTGGGAACCGTGACTCGGCCAGTTTGTGTGGTGCGGGGGGTGGGATTCGAACCCACGAACCCCTACGGGATAGGCGCCTCAGGCCTACGCCTTTGACCAGGCTGGGCGACCCCCGCCCGTTCTCACGATGAATTTTGAGATTATATAAGCTGTACCGGACAGAGGCTATACTTCGTAGAGTCCCCCAAAATCCTCAAGTCCCATCATGAAAACCACAGCAAAACAATTAACTACTTTGGCGCTCAGGGCTTAAATGGCAAGCGACCGGATACAATTCGACTCGTTTTCCTGTGCCGGCGTAGCTCAGCCTGGTCAGAGCGCACGCCTCGTAAGCGTGAGTGCAAGGGATCAAAGCCCTTCGCCGGCTCAAATTCAACCTTTCAGGAATATCGTATCTCGGCCTTTCACTCCATTCAGAAAGACTTATGTCATGTCGGGCAGAGTTTTCTCAGGAGCGGCCCACAATGGTACTTCTCATGGAGACAATTTCTGGACTCCGTGGTCTATATGGCCAAGGAATTACGACAGACTATGCATTCAGGGTAGCCTGCAGGTATGCTAACTGGCTGGGTCCGTCAGATGTTGCGGTGGGTATGGATACCCGTACTTCCTCCCTCGTAATTGCCAAGGCTGTTTTATCGGGGCTCATGCATGGTGGAAGCAATCCTGTGTGGATAGGCTCGACAACCACGCCCGAACTGTTTCGCTTTGTCAGTCGGGAGGGTTTGCGCGGCGGTATAATGGTGACCGCTTCTCACAATCCTAAGGAGTGGAATGGGTTAAAGCTGGTTCGGGATGGGAGGGGGGTTTTTGAAAATGAGCTAAACGAGATTCTTTCGTCAGAATGTCACACCACAATCTTCGGACAACCCAGATCGGCGGATGCCAGCCACTACTTCGATGAAATTCTTGGGGTAATGGGAAAGGGAGATGCGCATGGCCTGAAGGTTGCTCTGGACCTCGGAGGGGGGAGCGCATGCTATCACGTTCCCTCACTGTTTCGTGATGCGGGAGCCGAGGTTCTGGCCCTGAACAGCAGTCCGGGGGTGTTCACCCGAATAATAGACCCCACACAGGACGAGCTTGTGCAGCTCAGACGCATAGTTGTTTCTGAAGGATGCGATGTGGGCTTTGCATTTGACTGCGACGGGGACCGGCTTCAGGTCGTGGATAGTCAAGGAAGAAAGATGCCTCCGGATTATGCCCTGTTTGTAGCCGTGAAACAGCGGAAAGGAAGCGTGGGGATTGCAATAAGCGTGGACACCTCTGATGCGGTTGTGCGCACGGCTGAGCAGGCTGGAGCAAAGGTGTTTCTTACTCCGGTCGGCGAAGCGAATGTGGTCAAAACGATTCTTGAGAACGACTGCGTTTTGGGAGGTGAGGGCAGCAGTGCTGGAGTCATCGAGCCGTCATTCAGCCTGTGCAGAGACGGATTGCTTGCAGCAGCCCGAATTCTTAAGGAAATAGCCAGCACAGGCAGGCTTGACCCCGGTCCGTTCAGTACGCATCACCAGATGAGAACCAAGATTGAAGTGGAAAGAAGGAGGATACCGGGCATTCTGAAAAGTTTCCTCAAAGAACATCCAGACGCCACAACGATCGATGGGGTGAAGTTCAGGACAGACGATGGCTGGGTTCTTCTCAGAGCCTCCCGAACAGAAGACGTATTGCGTATTTCTGTTGAATCTGGGTCTGAACAGGCCGCTCTTCATCTGGCGAACCGAGTGAAGGAACAAATCGTGAAGATTACGGGGAGTTCCGGTAAATGAACGAGAATGAAATCATAGACCTGTTCAGGAGGTCTTTTCAGGCAAACCCGGACAAGGACCCCGGAATGTTTGATGATGTTGCATACCTGAATGAGAAAGGACGTCTGGTGGTAAAGGTCGACATGTTTGTGGCCGAGACGGACATGCCTCCCGGGATGACACTTTCACAGGCTGCAAGAAAGTCCGTCATAGCCTGTCTGTCCGACGTCTCATCCAAGGGAGCGAAGGCGTTTGCGTTCTCTGTTTCACTCGGCATTCCAAGGAGGCTGGCGAATCGGAAACCCATCGAGAGCCTCATAGCTGGATTCAGACAGGCGGGAAGGGAATACAGACTGAGACTGATCTCAGGGGACATAAACGAAGCGAAGGACCTGGTCATAGACTGCGTGATGCTTGGCAGGGCCGGAGATATTTACGTTACCAGGAATGGCGCACGCCCCGACGATATCGTATTTTCCACGGGCCCCTTCGGGTACACGGGTCTGGGTCTAAAACATCTGGTTGAAGGATTATCCATACCCAGCACAATCAAGAGACAGTGCATAGATTCGGTTCTTGAGCCGAAGCCAAACATCTGGCTAAGCAGAAGCGTGGTATCATCCGGCCTTGTTTCAGCATCAATGGACAGCAGCGATGGTCTCTCGGCGACCCTGAACGAGATTGCATTCCAGAGTGGTGTGGGAATGGAACTGGACAATCTTCCTGTGGATAAGGAAATCGCCGAAAGCGGGCTTGATAGGGAATCCGTTTTCGATGCAGTAATGTTCGGAGGGGAAGAATACGCGACAGTATTCACCGTCCCTCCGAAGAACGAGGAAAAGATATCCGAGATCGCAAAGCAGTCGGGGGGCAGGCTGTACAGGCTGGGCAGAGTGGTCCAGGGCGGAGGTGTAAGACTCGTCTACGAGGGCCAAATCAGAAGGATAAGGCCAGCGGGCTGGGTGCATTTTGCCCCAAGACGCATGCCATAGACATTGTTTAACAACATGTCAATACATGAAACACGAAAGACTTTTATCTACGCTCTCATATGATGTGGATTAGAGGGAATTGAAGGATGTCTTACACTAAAGGTCAAACGTGGGGAGCTTTGAAGAAGGCATGGAAGGCTTACAAGATCGCCAAGGTTCAGGGAGACAAGGCGAAGATGACCGAGTATGCAAACCGGATAAGAACCCTGCAAGGCGAACTGGGTGTAGCCAAGGCGAAGTTTCCTGAACTTGGTATAAACTGATTGGGCCTACCTTTGTTTTCTTATAATCTGCTCTACAAGAAGCATGTATTTTTTGTATAATTCCTCTGCCTCAGACTCGACTCTGGATTCGGAAAACACCCTTATCAAAGGTTCAGTTCCGCTCGCCCTGACCAGAACCCAGGAACCATCCTGCTGGGTAACCTTCGCGCCATCAGTAGTATCCACCGCTCCGTCCGCGCTCTTGGCCACCTCTTCGACCACCTTGTATTTTATTTCATTCGGAGCCTGAGTCTTTCCCTTCCTCTGGTACAGCCTCGGAAGACGTGAAATGCACCTCGAAAAGGCTGTTCCATAGTAAGAAAGTGCCCAGAGTACGAGTCCGAGCGTCATGGCGCCATCCCTGACCGGCTGATGTGGTAGGTAGAAGAAACCACCATTCTCTTCAAACCCCACCAGCGCCTTTTCCTTTATCATAGTGTCCGTAACGTCCACGCTCCCCACCCTTGTTCGAATGAGCTCAGAGCCTGTTGGTTCGACAGCCCAATCCGCCAGAGAAGAGGTGGCGATGGTTGTGACCACCTTGTTCTTCCCCTTGACCCTCAAAAGAAATTCAGCCAGAAAGCTTCCAGATCTGTCCCCGGTCAGTATCATTCCCCTTTCGTCACAGAATACGGACCTGTCCCCGTCACCGTCGAAAGCCACACCCAGGTCGTAGCCTCCGCGGGCCACCTGGTTTGAAAGGTTGACCAGCTTTTCGGCGGTTGGCTCGGGCCCCCTCCCCGGAAACGCCCCGTTTACTTCGCAGTTGATGCATTTCACAGTGGCGCCTAGCTCCTTCAGTAACTGGGGGACGGCGAGTGCCTGCATACCATTTCCGGCGTCCACCACTATTCTGAAATGCTTCATCTTGATCGAGCGCACATCGACCTGAGATTTCACACCTGCCACATACTTTTCCACACCCGTCCGATCTTCTCTCAGCTCGCCGGGTCTGTCGACCGGTTTCCTTGGCTTTTTCGACTCGACCAGCTTTTCGATTTCCTTTTCAACGCTCCTTGGCACCTCAACACCGTTCCCTCCCATCACCTTCAGACCGTTGAACTCCGGAGGGTTGTGTGAAGCGGTAATCATTATTCCACCCCCAAACCTGCCCCGGGAGATGTAGTACTGAAGCGCAGGCGTAGGGAGCATTCCGACGTCAACAACGTCAGAGCCGGATTCCAGAAGGGACGATACGACCAATTCTTTAAGTGCTGGGCTGGAAAGTCTGCCGTCCATCCCAACCACGATGGGATGGCCCAGTTTAGCTGCGACGGCCCTGGCTACAGATGAGACAACATCTGGCGAAAGGTCCTTTCCCGGTATGCCCCTTATTCCGTTCGTACCGAATAGATGACCCAATTTTGGCAGGTGCTTCACGGATACGCTTTATACGGCTTTTGTTGCTACTTCCTTCTTGAAGTCCAGAAAGCCCATCCTGGCGAAGTAGGGCTTCCCAACCTCGATCACTGCAAGAGATATCGGGATGAAGATCAGGTCTACCATTGTTAGCAGGTCAGAAGAGGCGAGTTCGAATCCAGGTAAAAGTCCGGAGGGTGAGCCGTATCCGAAAAGGCCAAAAGCGTAGAACAGGCCGTCCGAAACATAAAACGCCATGGTTTCATATACGGTCGCCAGAACCATCGACACAACGATCCATCTCCTCCGCTTACCTCGTGAAAAGCCAACAATGATAGCTTCTGGCCCCCTGGCCCAGATCATTCCGAACGGATATATTATCGAGCCGCCACCGTAGAACGTTATGTTCACCAGTTCACCTATGAAAGAACCCAGTGCAGTGGCCGAAAACGATGTTTTCTTGTCAGTCAGGTAGCCGAGGGCTAGGTAGACAGCCGGGGCCCAGGTAATCTCATAAAGTGGTTTTGGCATTCTGATGGAAACTATCGTCCCAATTGCGATGAGTGCGCTGAAGACAACTACTACTGCAAGGGAAAGGGTCCTTTTCCCCTGGTTGGATAGGTTGGAATTTCCATGTTGTTCGGTCTCCGTCATGATTTTTATACTGGTTCTGCACACTTATAAATCATTCAATAAATCATTTATAGCAACGAGCTAGAAAGAGTTAGCTAGGCTGAACTCACAATTATCCAGTTATACACTGCGTCCGGCGACTAGGAATACATCTTAAGATTCTTTAAGACTGTCCCTTCACTGTTTGGATTGGGCCCGTAGCTCAGTATGGACAGAGCACCGCCCCTCTAAGGCGGGGGTCATGGGTTCAAATCCCACCGGGCCCGCCATCGCTTGATATCAGACCCACTTCCCCTGTCTCATAGGGTATCGCTGACTCTGGAATCCTACAAAGAATTACCAGACGAGGTATCTGTACGCCTACGCGAGCCCAAATCACCAATTAATGTTCGTAAGACTCAAAGTTGTACATCTTCGATGCTTTCCTTCTGTAGTGCAATCTCTTTCCAGTGCCCACTTCTCCCGAGCTCCCCCTTTGGTCACTCTCTGCTTTATGTCAGGGAACATCTTCAAGGAATAGACTTTCTTGAAGATATATTCAGCATCGAAGCCCCTGTCTGCATCGAAGACAGAGCCTGGAAAGGAGGAGAGATATAGACTTCGACATGCTTCTTAGTATTGTGCAATCTGCAGCCCTGCAGCTAATCAAGCCTACCTTCAGCAGTATTATCAGATGATCCAGTATGGCTTTTATATGGTATTTCAGATAGAAAAGCCTTCTACCTCACTTCCTCGAATATCCTTCTCCTCCTCTAGTTTGTCCTCACCACAGTTTCGTATCTGTCAGTTTCGACGCCAGCGCTGTCCCCGGCGAGTACGCCCTTTTCCCATTCAGCCTCCTTCATGCCGAGGGAGCCAACTCTTTCCAGCATCGTATCCATAAAAGCATTCTTTCTTTAGTTATCTCCTGATAAGCCCTGTGTATTGTCGAGTTAGGTGATCCGGATACGGTTCATTCCATGGTAGGTTCAATGAAGGTACTTCGTTCTGCATGTCCCTGAAGGTGTAAACCACGGGCTGGCAGATGCAGATTAGCTTCTGCCAGGAATGGACTTTCTTTCTTCCCCTCTTTGTCCTCCTTTGTCTACGAGGAGGTTCATTCTCCCTGACAAGCGTAACTATATCTCTTACCAGTTCATCCCGTTCACGGGTGTGGGTGAGATGGTATACTCTCCAGTATCCTTCTCTTTTCCGGTGTGTGCTCAAACGTCATCGGAGCCCACACCCTAACTACGTTCATGATTGATTGAATCAAGATAAGATGACGTTATGGATTAAAGGAATTAAGCGACAACCTGTAACCCAAGGATAAAGTACCTTGGCCCGCGTTCGTCTATGATCGTGTTTATCATGTTTCCTTTGAGAAATACCTTATGAGAACTGGGTCTAGTATGAGGTATTCATCATTTCTCTTTTCTACATATCCTCTCTTTATCATCTTCTCGAGATATCTTTGAACCTCGGAATCGTTTACCGTTCTCTGGAGTTTACCTTCCAAGTAGTTTCTTATTCTGCTCCATCTTGTTCTTCCCTGTCCCAATGCTTCTAGCACTAGAATATAATTGGTTGAGAACCTGGATACTTCTTCGATCTCCAGTTTTACTGCATTTTCAAAGACATCTGAAAGAATACTCTCTGTAACCGTGCCCTTTTCGATACACCTTAGACCAAACTCGTTGAGCCAGCCAGCAACACCGTCAAGATAATCAAAGGATTTTTCGATAACATCCTGTTTGAATTTTAGCCCTGCCTCCCCAAAGCCCCTGATAAGAAATTCCCTGGACTTTTCCCTGCTAAAACCATCAAGCCTTAGCTCTGGAATATGTCTTCCAAAGAGAGACGATTGCGAATCATCTATTCTGATAAAATCTCGGAGTACTCCCGCTTCAGAGCCTGTAATGATGAACTTGATGTTGTCACAGTAGTCGTAGCAGTGAGCAAGCAGGTCAAGAATAACGTATGATAGGTTTCCTCTGAGCCGCTGCGCCTCGTCCAGAACCACGAGGAACTTCTTTCCGGTCTTGTTTATCGTATCAAAGATTTCTCCCAAGTTAGCCCTACTATTTTCCTTCCAGCTTAACGATATTCCAGAACCAAAGACAGTTACCCCCGTGACTCCCTTCAACATATCCTTGATGTTAATCCAACTATCAAGCTGGTGTAACACATCATCGAAAACTTGGAATATTCCATTGAATGATTTGCCAGAGGTTCTTACGTCAACGAGTGCAAACCGTTGCTTTACGAATTTGTTTAGATACACATTTACAAGAGATGTTTTTCCGATTCTCCTCATACCTGTTACGAGAATAATTCTGTTCTTCCTAACAAGCTTATCCAGTTCTTTTAGTTCGTCATTTCTACCAAAGAGGTCTTCAATTCTCTTCTTTGGCTCCGGTGAGAAGATCATACTACCACCGTGGTAGTTCACTACCACCGTGGTAGTTAAGCGTTACTTCCTATCGCACGGCTCTGTTAACTTGTGACCGCCTCCAACAGGTTCAGTAGTCAATTGAACCTGATTCTATTCCTCATCATCTCGTTGTACATGAAACAGAATACGTACAGCCACCTCCAGACATGTGACAGGTCACATCCATGCTTCCTGCAGGGATAATGATCGTCGAAGCCTTCCGTCCTGTCCTTCATAAATTGATTGATTGATTGGTTCGCGCTTTCTGTAACGCTCTTCTCGTATGGGGTATGAATCCTGTGTTCCAACCCTAGCAAATTACATGCGTCCGGATACCATACTACACCTTCATCTGTGTACACTATGTGCCTTCCGTACATCCTGACAAGAGTTCTTAGAAAGAATTCAGCAACCATATATTCCTAAACCTTGACAGGTACACCCCAAGGATGTACCTGTGAATAGGCTCTATGGCAATCCACACCCGCGCCTCGTTTGTACTCATCCTAACATATGTCTCATCCACCAGGAATGCGGTTACCCTGCATCTGCAGATTACGGCGTCCTTACCAAGTATCTGTACCCACTTCCATACTGTTACATGACTTCTTTTAGCAATCGGGTCTATCGAAGTCGTATGCCACATGCTTTAAACTCGGGTCCTGTCAGTACAGGTCCAGACCGTACAATATGTCCTCGGGACGCATCCTTTCTCTTTTGAGTACCACCATGAGGGATTGGATGCGTCCCGTCAGTGTTTGTAATTGAGCGAAATCAGATAGACAACCGACTCAAAAAGGGGCTTAGGTTAACTGAGCCCGTTCTTTGAACGCAATTTTAATCAGAGGGTCCGTAGGGCAATAGAGACCCTTTTCCTTAACTATCCACGACGAATCCGCCAAGTGAGTCAAATAATTGTACAATGTAGAGTCCGATATTCTGACTCCCTCTTGGGCTTCGAGCGACCTCTTTACCTCGCTCCACGTACCACACCCCGCCATGACTCTCATCACTGTGTAGTACCTCTTACTCGCAGTTTGCTTGTCGACGAGAAAGTTCTCAAACTCTTTCAACACCAGCTTCTTAGCATGGTCCAGAGTCTTCTTTAACGACCTTTCGAGGTCTCTGCTCTCGGTGTAGGTGAAGCCGAAGTAGGTTAGCCAACCTGGTATGCCGCCTATCTCTTCGTAAACCATCTCGTATTCCCTAAACTGTACCCGCTGCTCCTCGAAGCCCCTTTTTAGAAAATCGATCGCCTCATTCCTCCTAAAAGGTTTCAGTTGCACCTCTGACATTGCCCTCCCAAACAGAGGGCTGTCTGGGTCCTTGGTCTTTAGGTAGCGATGGAGCAATCCCATTTCAGACCCCGTCAGGACTATCTTAACCTTCTTGAGATTGTCGTAGGAGTAGGCAAAGGAGGGAAGGAGGTCGACCCCTCTGAGTTTCCCGAGCTCTTGAGCCTCATCTATCACCACCAGCACCTTATCCTCGGCCCAGTCGTTTAAAGAAACGAGCAGGTCCGAGAAAGATAGTCTGTCCTTCCCCCAGGAAAACCTAACCTCGTTTCCCATAACCCCTACACCTTTCAGACCTCTAAGGAAATTAACGATGCCAGGGTACCTATACTTCAAACGGTTTACTTCTCTTTCTGTCTCCCTGATGAGATCACGGTAAGTCATATTGGGCATCTCTTCAAACCTCCTCAGGTCGATGTAGACGTATGGCAAGTTGAGGTCGTTGAGCACTATCTTCACCAACGACGACTTGCCCGTCCTCCTTAGACCCAGTATGAGAACAACCCTCGACTTCAGCGATTCCAGCTGCTCGATCTCCTTTTCCCTGTCGAAGAAGTCCTTCCTAGACTCTTTCGGTGACGGATCGAAGAGCACTTCTACCCCCCGAAGTTACTTCTACCCCCAGAAGTATTTATACCTGTCTTGTCGCGGGTCGGCGTTGTTAACTTATGCGACAACCTCCATCAGGTTCAGTTGTCCATTGAACCCGATTCTGTCACTCATCTCGTTGTGCATGTAACAAAGTACGTACAGCCACCTCCAGACATGTTGCAGTCTATTACATCCCTGCTTTATGAATGGATATTGAACGTCGCGGCCTTCCGTTTTGTCCTTCAAAACGAGCCTGTGAGATCCAGAACCCGAAGTTGGGTTCAATATTCGAACGCACGAGTGGACTCGTTTCTTATTTGGGGGACCGCTTTCCAACCAGCTTACCATTTTGTTTCTATTTCTATATCATTATGTTATAGGCCTCAGCACTTCTTCTTTAAACCTGCTACTCGATTTCAACCCAAAACATCTTTAGAGTCATTACCGCGGCCTCTTCTAGATGTTCGCTTCCTTTGGCGAAGGAAACAAGGAAATGCGCAGCATAATCACGCCCATAATCGCCCTCAGCTCAGGCTGGGTTATGATATACGCAGACAGGTTGAGCATCTCTCCGGTTTTAAACCTGATACGCCAGCAGTTTGGCTTATCTTTCGCTTCGGTTTCTGTTGTTGTATCCATCTATTTTCTTGCGTACGTTGGCTTTACCATTCCTGCTACCATTGCCGCAGAACGGTGGGGGTACAGAAGGATAATGTTCTACTTCTTTCTGCTCGCGGCCCTTTCACTGCTGGCTGCAGGGGCTCTGGGATACAGCTATCTTCTGTTGGTCCTTTTCATGGGCCTCCATGGAGCAGGTGCTGGGGCGTATTATCCCACGGCCTACAGGATATCAAGCGTTCTTCCGAGCCAAAGAAGGGGACTTACAGCTTCCCTTATCAATTCAGGCATGGGGTTCGGCACGATCGCCGGTCTTCTTTTGGCGGGTCCCGTGCTGAAGCTATTTGACAGCTGGCAGATGATGCTGATTCTGTTGTCGGTACCGACTTTGATAGTTGCCTATGCGCTGAAAAGGGCAACGGAAGAACCGCCCCATCCAGAGGGCAAAAGTGCAGAGATGCGGAGCATTTACATCAAACTTCTCAAAAATAGAAGTTTTGCGATGCTCTGTGCAGCGATGTTCTGTTCTCTATATGGCTACTGGGTAATTCTGACCTGGGGCCCTACCTATCTTCAGGAATCAAGGGGTTTAGGCATTCTCTACAGCGGTGCAGCGACCGCAATATTTTCTGCCGTGGCGATACCCAGCTCGATAGCCATAAGCCATGTCTCAGACAAAGTGGGCAGGAAAGCAATCGCAATGACAATCCTTCCGCTTGCTTCGATCGCGATATTTCTCATGGCAATAGGCTCCAATCTGGTAACTGTGATACTCGCGATAGCCGCCTATGGCGTGGTTGGAAAGCTCACCCTAGACCCACTAGTGATCGCATGGGTGGGGGAATTCATCGGGCAGGAACAGATAGGAAGCGCCCTTTCGCTGCTGAACGTTGCTGCGATGTCTTCATCAATTCTGGCCCCGCTCATAACGGGAGTACTGGCGGATTACACCGGTGGACTTGCTGGAGGCTTCTATTTTGGCGCAGTTATAGTACTGTTTGGTTTTGTATTCGTTGCGGTTGCTAGAGAGAAAAGGTCGGACAGATTTTAGCTGAGGGGGGAAGACTTCCTTTTTGCGAGACTGTTGAGCTCCTCATAGTCTATTCCCCCTTCAAGTAAGATATCATACCTTCTTTCCTGTAGAATCTGCCTAGACGCTCTCTTCAGAAATCCCATAACAGCATATATCGCGGTAGGTCCGAAACTCAACCTCGCCACGTGCAGCTCTTCAAGTTCCCTGATGCTAGGTAAGCCCTTTCGCAGCATCACGTTGATGGGAAAGTCAAGTTTATCAACATAGCTTGCAATTTGTTGTTTGTCAATTAAACCCATCGGGTAGATGCAGTCGGCTCCCGCATCTCTGTAGGCCTCCCCTCTTGCCAACGCTTCCCTGAATTTATCGGCCTCGGTTCCAGGAGCATATCTCAACGCATCGGTCCTCGCATTCACGAAGATATCGATACCCATTCTTTTTATCCCCTTTATTTTCTGGACCTGTTCCTCTATGCTAAACAGCCTTTTGGTTGCATGCTCAAAATCTTCAATGTTGATACCAGCAACACCGGTGTTTGCAACCGCCTTTACGGTTGTAACGACTTCCTTCTCGCTTCTCCCGAATCCTGCCACCAGGTCTACGCTCAGGGGGACGGTAAGAACGTTTGAAATCCTCTTAACTGCAGATAAAAATTGCTCCCTTGGTATATCTTCACCATCTTCATAGCCCAGAGAGACCGTCATTCCCGCGCTTGTAGTCGCCACCGCTTTGAATCCTTCGTCTTGAAAGAGTTTCGCCGTCGGAACATCCCACGCGTTTGGAAGTATAAGGATCTTACCGGAATGGTGAAGCGACCTGAAATGTTCAACTTTGTCCATTTCGACCACGAAAATAACTGTTGGTATGTTTATTTAAACCAAGCACGCAAATTCAAAGTATTCGTTAGGAGAGATGAATTATCTTTGCCAAACCTAACATCAGCTTTAATGTTTGATCGCAAGACTCAACCCGCTGTGAAGGAGGGTTTCCTGTTCGCCTGAAAAAGGGCAATAAAGCAAACTCGGACAATTCAGATAAATGTTAAAAATGCCAGACATCTCTATTCATAATATCAGATTGCATTTAGATACAAAAGAAGGTTGAAGTAATGGGAGTCGGTCAAATATCCACAAAGAATCTTCAAGCATGTTATTGAGCCAATTCCGGAGTCATGATCAAGATACAGTCCTGTGTTCCCGCATAAATTCTTCTATTCGCTTCTCGATCTCATCTCTGATCCTTCGTACTTCGTCAATTGTCTTCCCCTTCGGCTCTTCCAGATCCCAGTCGATAACTTTCTTCTGCATCTTACTGAGCATGGGCCTGGGACACACCTTATCGACAGCACAGCCCATGGTAATGACAAGGTCGGCATCGTCGATCATTTCCAGTGTGAGCATCTTGGGCTTGTTGGATTTCAGGTCGAAACCCTTCTCAGCCATAGCCTGAACGACAGTAGGATTGACCTCTTCTGCCGGCACGGTCCCTGCACTCGACGCCTGCAGCCCCTTCTTCCTTGCGAATGCTTCTGCCATCTGGCTTCTGCCCGCATTCTCCACGCATACGAAAAGGACTTTCATTCCAGCAGCATTTTCCTTCAATTAAGTCTCACCTGAAATAAGTGATGCCGGCTTACCCTCAGGATTCTGACTGCTGAGGGAGGCCATCTTGCTATATGATTCAGTCTGACGCATAAAATACTTCTTCCGGAGCCATAAGGCTACGTTTACCAGGCTAATCATCACGGGCACTTCAATCAGCGGGCCGATTACGGCCGCGAATGCTTCCTGAGAAGCAAGGCCGAAAACCGCCACCGCTACTGCTATCGCCAGCTCGAAGTTATTGCTGGCCGCGGTGAAAGCCAGCGTGGTGGTTCTTGGGTAGTCCATCTTTAAGTATAAACCAACACCAAACGAGACGAAGAACATTATCGCAAAGTAAGCCAGCAGCGGGATAGCAACTGAAACAACTTCAAGCGGCAGGCTCACTATATACCCTCCCTTCAGTGAGAACATAACCACTATGGTGAACAGAAGTGCCAGAAGGGAAGTCGGAGCCAGCTTCGGAATGAATCTCTTCTCATACCATTCACGTCCTCTGCGTTTCAGGAAGAAGAACCTGGTGATGACACCTCCAAAAAATGGAATACCGAGGTATATCGCTACGGATTGAGCCACGGCGGGGAGGGAGATGTTGATTATGATTCCCTGGCCAGATACCCATGAACTGGCCAAGGTGATGTAAAAGTATGCCAGGATGCTGTAGAAAAGGACTTGGAAGACAGAATTGAAGGCTACGAGGATCGCTGCCCACTCGCTGTCACCCTCGGCAAGGTTGTTCCACACTATCACCATGGCTATGCATCTAGCCAGACCTATGATTATCAGCCCGTCTCTCAGGTCGGGCGAATTCCCCAGGAAGACCCATGCTAGGATAAACATCAGAAGAGGACCCATAAGCCAGTTCAAAACGAGCGAGCTTGAAAGCATCCTGCTCGAACCCCTTGCGCCGACTACTTTTCGAAGCTCCTCATATCTCACACGAGCCAAAGGGGGGTACATCATCCAGATGAGCCCCAGTGCTATTGGAATGGAGGTTGTTCCAATGCTCAGCGAATTCAGACTATTCGAAATATCGGGAAAGGCATAGCCTGCTCCGACTCCTGCTGCCATTGCCAGGAATATCCACAGAGTCAGGAACCTGTTGAGAAATCCAAGACGGCCGGCCTTTTGACCTGCCAAAGCCATCACTCAGCTATGCGACCAGTTTTCGTAACAGTTCCAGGGTAACCGAGTCCAGAGCCTTGTAAAAGACCCACCTTCCCCTTTTCCGCCTCTCCACCAGTCCAGCCAGTTCCAGAATGCCCAGATGATGTGATGCGGTTGGCTGGGTCATCCCAAGCGCAGATTCGAGCTCACAGACACACATCTCCCGCTTGGACAGGAGTAGAAGGATTTTGATTCTGTTGGAGTCCCCTATTGCTCCCATGAGTCTCTCTGCCTGTCTGATCTTTGCGGTTTGCTCAGGGGACTCCAACTTTTCAGCCTCGACCCTTGCCTGCTGGATATCCGAAGGAGTGCATATGCCCTGTTCGATCAGTCTGTCCAGAGAACCCGCATACTTGGACTTACTCATTCGCATCAAACATGCTATGTATTTACATATATTAATATGTTTCTAAATTCGGACCCTGTAGAAACCCTACAACGAATGGTAAGCCAGACTCGCAATTCTTATGCGTCGCACGCTATTACTTTTAACCTCGTTTCAATATTCTGAGTCTTTGTCCTTGCTGATCTTATATTATCCCCCATAATCCTCCTCATTATGAAGGACATAGTCTGATCCAGGGACCTTTATGACTTGTCTTCCCAGATTAATCTCATTACATCTGCTTTCTGGACTTAACTTTAGTCCTCCATACGTCTATCTTCCTCTGCTTATCAGTTTCTAAGAACGTGTATTGTCGTATACGACGGTCTTATTTGTAGCGCTGGTAGCATCGGTCCAACCCACTCCGACGGCACCATGCCTGCTGCCGGTGTACAGATATTCATTCCTCATCTGCTGACAGGAGGCATCGCACTCACGGCAAACGGTTGGCCGCACAGGTTACCTTCCCAATCATGAGTCCCGTGCGGAAACTTTTCCTATGCTTCTCTATGTTCAATAATGGAAGCGGCAGACACCATAAATAATTGCTACATCTTTTACTTTTGATACTTGTTGGCAAATTGGGTCGGAGGTGGGATTCGCGAATTAACCTCTTGTAAGCAATTCATAATGAAAAACTGGGTTCGGACCCAGTGGGATCGACTCTCGACCGGGTTTCGCAAGGTAGATTCCGCCTGATCAAAAAGCACTAGGCCAGCTTCGATTGTATGAAAACAACTATTACTCGGTAGGATTCGGCCGGTCGTAGGACTTCGCCAAATGTACGAGCGCTTTAATAACAGGATCGAAGATAATTTCCTTATGACCAAGGAGGTCGTGGTGACGAGGCGCGGCCAGACGACGATACCCACTGAAGTTAGGAGAAAGCTAGGGATTGAAGAGGGGTCCAAGCTGAGGGTAGAGGTTGAGGGGAATAGGGTGATTTTCTCCAAGGTCCAATCCCTATTTGACTTGGCAGGTACATCTGAGCTTTCTAGGGAGGAGGCTTTTAAGCGACTCGACAAAATGAGGGAAGAGGATTGATGCTGTTCGAAACACGCTACTTTTGGGCCGTCTTCACATCCCGGGATGCCGAAACCACAGCGAAGCCGAAGTCGCTCTATAACAAAGCGAAGACAGCTTACGCTTCATAGATCACGGTCTATGAAGTTTACAAACAGACCCTCACAAATGAGGGCAAAACAGTCGCAAAGATGCGCGTAGATACAATAACTCGTGACTTTGACATGATAGACGTGAACTCGGAGATTGCTGAAGAAGGCGCAGAAATCAGTCATCGGTTAAGAATTCCGATAGCGGACTCCTTGATAATGGCAACTGCGAAACGATTTAATCTCACTTGCGTTACCGACGATCCACACTTCACCGAAGTAAAGAAAATCTGGATGTAGCGAGCCCGGTAAGATTCGTAATCGTGTGATATCGAACTCTAACACGTTAAAAGACACGAAGCTCCATTTCTTCGCAGAAGGGAGCACATGCTGGAAAGGAGGGTCAAGCCGAAGTATTCCCGGTTGATGAATGACCTCGACATCAGGAATTGGTACCACAACATTGTGAGAGGTTCGCGGATTACTGCTGATTTCATTAGGTGAAATGACTTCTTGATATAATGCTAGTATGTAAAATAAAATCAATTTTCCAAGCTTTGTTGCCTCAGTACCAAGTATCGAAGAGGCGAATCATGGCACAGGCAATTGTGCTGTTTCTCGGCCGCTCAATTCCCTGATTCTTAGGCAGTCGAAAAGCATTTGAAACGTAATATCGCAGTCATTTATCGGTTTTTTAGAGCTCATATTATACGTGGATTTCCTTCCTTTTAAGAGACGAGTAGATTTCTTGGATACGATTCGAACCCATGGCATATGGTGCGGGGGGTGGGATTCGAACCCACGAACCCCTACGGGATGAGGTCCTAAGCATCGTGGCCTTTTGCACTCACGCCTTTGACCAGGCTGGGCGACCCCCGCAGGGCATGCTTTGACGGATGGATTCATATATACAAGATGCCTTATAACGGATAGCCAATGAGTCGCGTCGGATTGATTCCGGAGCATACTCAAAGAACATTGGATTCAGGTGAATGACAATCATGATCCCGACCCAGCCTCAGAGAATCATAATCGCCGTTGACATGGATTACTTCTATGCGCAGTGTGAAGAACTCAGAAACCCTTCGTACGCCGGCAAGCCCATAGTTGTCGGGATGTATTCTGGGCGAACGGACATTTCTGGGGCTGTGGCCACTTCGAACTATCCAGCCAGGAATCATGGTGTAAAGTCCGGTATCCCTCTTGCAAGGGCACGCTCGTTACTGAACGGGTTAGATTCTCTGTTTGCCAAGGCGGACTTCGATTATTATGAGAAAGTTTCATCCGATATCATGAATATCATCAAAGAATATTCTAACGTATTCTTGCAGGCAAGCATCGATGAGGCCTTCATTGATGTTTCTCGCAGGACAGAAGGAAGCTTTTCGAATGCTGAAAGGCTGGGCAATGAAATAAAGCAAAGAATCTTCAGGGAAACAAAGATAATATGCAGTGTGGGGATTGGACCGAACAGACTCATCGCAAAAATGGCGTGCGACGCGGCCAAACCCGGCGGCCTGAAATTAGTCAGGCCGGAAGAGGTTCAGAGCTTTCTTTCGGATAAGCCAGTCGATGCGCTCTATGGTGTGGGCAGCAAAACTGCTGCAAGATTGAGGGAAATCGGAGTCTCAAAGATCGGGGAACTCGCCAACACCCCTCTCCAGACACTTCAGACGGAGTTCGGCCCCAAGCTCGGACTCTATTTCTCCTTGGCCTCCAAGGGGATTGACGACGAACCTCTTGTCGAGCACGCCCGGGAGCAGATAGGGAGGATGGTTACCCTCAAGGAAAATACGCGTGACCCGGCAGCCCTTGTCGAACCCCTTACCAGAATGGCCGAGGATATATCCAGGGAGCTCACAGCAAATAACCTTGCATACAAAACTGTCACCTTCGTTCTTGTGGACACCGATCTGAAGCAGCATACCCGCAGCAGAACGCTCAAGGTGGCTGAAACAGATGGTATATCTGCAGTCTCTGTTGCGAAGGCTCTTGCCGAAGAATTCTTCGGCTCCAACGGGGATGTGGTCGCACGAAGGATCGGACTAACCGTTTCCTCACTTGTGAATCAGGGAGGGCAGAAACCACTTACGGCCTATCTTGGGGCGGATCGGCCCTAGTCTCTGTCAGGATCGCCTTTTGGACGGCCGGGGTCTGTGTAGCCCTGGATTCAAGATACCTTACAGCATCCAGTGCCGCTCTTGCCCCCAGTCCGGCAGCGGTCACAGCCTGCCTGTAGATATGATCCGCCACATCGCCCGCCGCGAAAACACCTTCCACGCTGGTGAGTGTTTCATTTCTGACCTTGAGGTATCCTGTTTCCAGAATATCAAGCTGTCCTCTGAATATCTCTGTATTAGGTGTGTGGCCAATTGCTATGAACAGTGCTGCGCAGGGCAAAGTATCGGAACTTCCGCTCTTCAGATTCTTTATCCTGACGGCTTGAACCTTCTTGTCGCCAATCACTTCCGTGACCAAACTGTCCCAGACGAACCTGATGTTCGGGCGGGCAAACGCTCTTGCCTGCATTACCGCGCTGGCCCTGAGCTTATCCCTGCGGTGGACCACCGTGACAGTTCTGCATATCTTTGACAGATAAATCGCGTCCTCCATGGCGGCGTCCCCTCCTCCCACAAGCACCACATCCTGATTCTTGAAGAAAGCACCATCACATACGGCGCATGAGGAGACACCCCTTCCCTTCAATCTTGTTTCAGATTCTAGGCCGAGCCATTTCGCAGAAGCGCCAGTCGCTATGATGACAGAATCCGCAGTGTAGCTATTTTCACCGACCGTGACCTTGAAGGGCCGCACTCTGAAGTCCACGGCCGTTGCATTGTCATCTATTATACGTGCACCTGCCAGCTCTGCCTGCTTCCTCATGTTCTGCATAAGCTCAGGCCCCATTATTCCCTGCACGAATCCTGGAAAATTCTCCACCATCGTAGTCAGCATCAGCTGGCCACCGGCTTCGAAGCCCCCGATCACCAACGGCGAATAACCGGCCCTCGCCGCATAGATCGAAGCCGTAAGCCCCGCGGGGCCGCTTCCCAGAATTATGATGGGCACATGTTCCCTTAAAGCCATGTGAAGCCTCGTTCCGTGGGGATGTTAAAAGCATATTCCCATTTCTGCAGAAAGCGGAACAAACTTATATTTTAGATTGAAATCAAATTTCTCGTGCAGAGCGGCTCATCCGGCAGATACGTCGAGGCACGGGTGGTTCAGGTAGGCTTCATAGATGATAAGGGTCTTGAGGGGGCCCTCACCTTGGAGTCGAAGGAGGGCAGGAAATTTTCGATGAGGTCGTTCTCTGGCGAAGTCGCGCTTCACATGTCACGATTCATACGAGGGGACAGGTCCTCGCTGCCATCCATTTACAACGTGGTGGAAGAGCTGGCTGAACATCTGGGTATCCACCTTGAGAAGGTTGAGGTTTACATGAGCGGTTCTGCACTTCGAGGGGACATGTATTTTACCGGCAAAAAGGACAGCCTGATCCTTGACGGTTACAGGGCGTCCGATGCCATTGCCCTGGCTTTATTCTATGATGCTCACATAATGGTTGAGGATGCGATGCTTGAACCGAATGACAGTCTTTACAGTACTTAACCTGTGCCGCCCACCTTCACCTTGGTGAACAGTGGGGAAGGAGGGAGTATCTTATGACCGGGTCTTATCGCCGCCGTTCCGCCACCACCGGCACCCCCTGAGACCGGGTCCCCGTTCAATCCGAGCGTTTCCCACACTTTCAGAGACGATCTCGGAAGAAATGGATATATCATAAGGCTAAGGGTATGAACAAGTTGCACCCCTACATACACGGTCTGGGCTGCGGAAGCTACATCATTCTTTCTTATCTTCTCCCACGGCTCCCGTGACGATACGTATTCGTTGCCCCTTCTCGCCAAGTCGAGAGCATCTCTAACGGCATCCTTTATCGCGAAAGAATTCATATCAGATGTGTACCTTTGCCAAGACTCAGCCAGTACACGAAGCAACGCCTTGGAATCATCATCAAGCTCACCAGGGTCCGGCACCGTCAGCTCAAAGAACCTCTTGACAAACGTAAGGACTCTGTGAATGAAATTTCCGAGAACATCATTCATCTCGCTGTTGACGGCTCTTTCGAATTCCACCCAGCTGAAGTTGGAGTCCCTGGACTCCGGCCGGAAGTACATCAGCGCGAACCTCCAGTACTCCGGTTCTCCCACCTTCACGGCATCTTCAAGCCAGACTCCGATCCCCTTGCTCTTGGAGAACTTCTTTCCCTCAAAAAGTATGAACTCTGTGGATGAGACCTGTGTCGGGAGGACATACTTTTCTTCGGACGCCATGAGAAGGCCAGGAAGTATTATTGTATGAAATGGGATGTTGTCCTTGCCGATGAAGTAAACGCTCTTTGTGCTAGCGTCCTTCCAGAACCTTTCAAAAAGCCCGTCATCATTCCTTTTCTGGCCCAGCTCCTTGACGGCAGAAAGGTAGCCGAGGACTGCCTCCATCCAGACATATATCGTCTTTCCCTCGGACCCCGGAAACGGCGCAGGTATCCCCCATCTGTTGTCTCTGGTTAAGGTACGAGGTTTGAGCCCTTCCTTTAGCCACGTCAGGGAAAAATTCCTTGCGTTTTCCGGAAACTCGACGCTGTCCTGTATGTATCTTTTCAGCCGTTCAGAAAGGCGTGGCAGGTCGAAAAACCAGTGTTCTGATTCCTTCGTGACCGGGGGTAGACCGCAGATCACACATTTCGGTGACACCAGGTCCAGCGGCTCGAGCAGTCTGCCGCAATTGTCACACTGGTCACCTCTGGCCCCTTCCTTGCCACAGTATGGGCATGTCCCCTCCACGAAACGGTCCGGCAGAAACATCCTGTCCCGCTCGCAGTACAGCTGCCATATCTTCTTCGAGTAGACGAATCCATTTTCATAGAGCCTGGTGTAGAAGTCCTGGACAAATTTTACGTGCACCGGCGACTCGGTTTGCGTGTAATTGTCCAGCTCCACGAGGAATCTGTTCAGGAAGTCAACCATCTGCCTGTGATACTTCTCTGCTAGGTCCCGAGGCGTGGTCTTGGATTTCAGCGCCTCCACTTCGATAGGGGTGCCGTGAACGTCAGAACCCGAAACAGATACGACTTCATCACCCATCAATCTCAGGTACCGAGCATATACATCAGCCGAAAGAAGCTGCATGAAGGTGCCTAGATGAGGTCGCCCATCGAGGTAGGGCCAGGCAGCACAAACGATCCATTTAGCCAAGGACTTCGCGACAGCCTCCGGGAATAAAGTGGCTTATTAACTAGGATGAACCCTGAAAATCAAACAAGGTCTTACGGGGCCGCATGTTTTGTTTTATTGACTGTAGCACATCCTTCTGGTGGGGACCTATCGCGCCCACCGCTTCCAGCATCTCAAGGCAGTTCATAACCGCATTCGCATGGAAATGGTTGTTCCAGTACCCGTAGACCTCACTTGACCGGATTTTCCCGAGCTGTTTTGCCCAGGTTCGAATTTCATTCTCGGAGTACCTGTAGTCGTACCAGACCCTTTCCCCCCTCCCATGCCACCTGACATAAGCAAAAGGAGCAGTAACCACGAGCTCGGGCGGCAGCAGGGGTTCATCCACTATAGTGTTCGCAACATTCGCCTTCTTCAACACCCGCCAAGTATCTCTGTTCCACCAGGATAGGTGTCTAAATTCAATCGCAAATCTGACCCCTTCCTTCGGGAGCAGGTTCAGGAACCTTTCCAAAAGATCGAGGTCCTGTTTGAGGCTGGGTGGAAGCTGCGCAAGAACGACTCCTATTTTATTTGCAGAGACAAGCGGTGAAACCACTTCAAAAAATTTTCTGAGCTCCACTTCGACACCATCCCCCACCAGCTTCATATCATGGGTGATAGTTTTGGGAAGCTTCAGACTGAATTTGAAGTTCGTGGGCGTATGCTTTACCCAACCAAATACAACCTTTGGATTTGGCATAGCGTAGAAGCTGCTGTCCACCTCCACCGTGTTGAATACTCCCGAGTAGTAGGTCAGCTTTGGAGTTTCCTTTGATGGATAGAATGGCCCGACCCATTCATCATAGCTCCATCCACTTGTGCCCATCATCAGCTTAACGTACTTCAACTATAGACACGTCATGAAACCCGCACCTTTAACGGTTTAGATTTTCGATGAAAGCGTACTTGGGTTACCTGCCAATTTTGATCGGAGTATCGAACAGCCGAAAGGGGTATCAACATCTCCTGTTGCTCATAAGATCATTGGACCTCAGGATCGGTACCGGGGGCTGGCAGTATCTGAATGTAACGGGTGACAGGCTAAGTTCATACTCCAAAAGATTCAACTTTGTGGAGGTGAACAGCACATTCTATTCCAACCCCTCCTTTCGTCTCGTTGAGTCGTGGAAAAAGAGGGTGAGCCAGGATTTCGAATTTTCGGTTAAGTGCAACAGGGCGGTCACTCACGAAAACATGCTTCATCCGTCACCCGAAGCAATGGCCGAGGTAAATTATATGGTGAGGGTGTGCAAGATACTGGAAGCCGGCTGCATCGTATTCCAGACTTCTGCCTCTCTCATGGTTAACAGGTCCATACTCACCGGCGCCAGAGAAATATGGTCCCAATTTAAAGACGAAAACATCACCGTTGTCCTTGAAACCAGGAATCCACTCGAGGAGGACACAATTTCGTGCATGGAGGAGCTGGGCATTCTTCATTCGGTGGACCTCACTAGGGGATTGCCCGGGTACAGGCATGAAAAGCTGTACTCAAGGCTGTTTGGGACAGACAGATACAGCAGGACCGGATTCGGGGAGTCTGAGTACGAATCAATAGAGACGGGACTGAAGAAGGCCAGTCCGCAAAAGGCATACCTCGCCTTTCACGGAATCCAGATGTACAGAGACGCAGAGGGCTTCAAGAATCGTCTTGCAGGTATCCACTGAGCCCCCTGACGTAAATGCATTCAGACAACGGGATCGATATGTCCAGGCCATCAAAGTCCTCCCTTATCGGTAACCCATGACCCCTTATCACAACTACGGGAGTCGCCTCCGTCGTTTCTCCCATCAGTAGCTGTGCCGCTGAAGCGAGGTCATCCACCACAGCCCTTCTTGTAACCTTCATCAGGTTACCGAAAAGGTCCTTCTTTCCCCTGTCATCGAGTGTGGATGGAATTCCTGACGCGCCTATCGCAATCCCGACCGTACCTCTGCGCAAGGGTTGAAGTCTTGAATCGGTCACCAGAACACCTATTCTTTTTCCGTACCGGATAAACCCCCAATCCCTTATCTTTCTGGCCTGCTCCGAGGGAAAGGATGGATGCAGAATCACCATTCCGTGACCTATGTTCGACCTGTCAACCCCAGCATTGGGTGAGAAGGCACCATCCTTCACCGTCAGGAGAAAACCATTCATCCCCTTCAGCACAACACTTGATTCCCTGAGAACAACCTCCGCCATCTGGGGCGACATGGAGTATTTTCGTGCCATCTCCACCGCATCCCTGAGTGGTACAACACTGCTCAGCTTCACGACCCTGCCTTCTGCCATCGCGAGAAATTTCCCAGATACAGCTAGGATGTCGTCCTGAATTAGTTGCACATCTGCCCGCTTTAACATTCTTTCCATTTCTCTGAGTACTGAGAACCTTCCCTTCTTCACCTTCGACCTTACCGGGATCAGCTCCATCGACTGGGTTGCGCAAAATCAGCTTTATATCATAACCTCCCGATACTTCACCTATGACACAGGTAACCCAGCTGTTTCCAGCCTACAAGAACGTCGCAAGACTGACGGAATTCAGCGGATACACGATGCCCCTTTTCTTCACTGGTATCATCGAGGAGGTTCTCGCTGTAAGAGGAAGCGTTGGAATGTTCGATGTCTCCCACATGGGCAGGTTCAGAATAGTGGGGAAGGATGCGGAGTCTTTCCTGAACCACGTACTTACTGTGGATGTGGCCAGGGCAGAACCGGGCAGGGCGGTCTACGGCTTCATGTGCAACGAGAGTGGCGGCGTAATCGATGACCTTATCACCTACAAGGTCGGCGAAGGCGATTTTTACATGGTGGTGAACTGCTCCAACCGGGCCAAGGACTTCCAGTGGTTGAATCGCTGGTCAGAAGGAAAGGATGTCTCGATATCGGACATAACGGATGAGTCGATACTGGTCGCCGTCCAGGGACCGGCAGCTGGCAAAATACTTTATGATTTTGGCGTTTCAGAAATAAAGCGCTTCAGATTTGCCCGCAGGGAATATTCTGGCCACGGGAGTTTGATCGCAAGAACCGGCTACACGGGCGAGGATGGTTTTGAGATACTCGTGGAGGGAATAACAAAACAGGAACCCAGGGACGGCTTGACTCTGTGGGAAACGCTGAAGAAGAGGCTGTATCAGGAAGGTGGTCTTGAGGCCGGCCTTGGGGCAAGGGATACCCTCAGGCTCGAGGCAGGCTTGGCTCTTCACGGAAATGACATAACGGAGGAAATCAGCCCCTTCGAAGCTGGGCTCTCAAGATTCGTCGACCTTTCAAAGCAGGACTACATAGGCAGACCCGTGCATGAAAAACAGGCTGCCGGCACGGCGAGGATGCTCGTGGGACTGGTATGCAGGGAGCGTCTTATACCCAGGGCACACAACCCGGTATTGAATGGAGGAAGGGTAGTCGGCTATGTCACGAGTGGCACATACTCGCCTACGCTCAAAACAGGCATATGCATGGCGCTTGTCGAGGCCGGCGCCGTAGGGGATACCTGGGAAATCGAGATAAGGGGGACAAGGTGCAGGGCAGAGCTCAGCAAGATGCCATTCTACGACCAGGATTTATACGGTTTCAGGAGGAAGAACAGGGTTGAAGTTAGATAAGTATGATATTCCGGACGACCTTCTGTACACAAAGGAGCATGAGTGGGCAAGGGTAGGCGCGAACTCCACAGTGGTTGGTATCACAGACTATGCGGCGGACCAGCTACACGATATCGTGTTTGTCGAACTGCCACCACAGGGAAGTGAACAGAAACAGGGTTCCAGGGTTTGCAGTGTTGAGTCTGTGAAGTCCTCTGCGGATGTGACATCGCCTCTGTCCGGCCGGGTTATCAGAGTCAACGAAACGCTTTCGACACACCCGGAAAAGGTAAACCAGTCCCCCTATGGGGATGGTTGGTTCTTTGAAATCAGTCCCTCGAACCTGGAATCTGAGAAAGGCAACCTGCTCGATGCAAAGGGGTATGCGGAATATTTAAAGGGGCTGCTCGGATAAAGCTACAGTTATTATACGGTTGCTTTTGCAGGGTGGCGACGGTCGTTGGCGAACCTCGGGATTATCAGCCGTCTTAGGTCGTTTGTGCATAGACCCACTGTAAGCCCGAGCAGAGCTGCGACTTTCCTTGGGCTGGCCATCGCGTTCGCGCTGGGTATGATGTTCAGGCTCCAGATGGGCCTTTATGGATATTACCTGGATGAATTTGACCCATACTTTCACTACTATGCAACTTCCGTAATTGTGAACGACCTCAATACAAAGGGTCTTGCAGGTCTGTTTGATTTCTACAAGGTGATCGACTATCAGGCCTGGTACCCGATAGGGTACAACCTTGCGACCACGACCTACTCAGGATTCTACTATACATCGGCTCTGCTCTACGAATTCTTCACAAGGGTGCTTGGAGTGGGGATAAGCCTTTACGATTATGTCATAATTCAGCAGGCCTATCTCTCCACACTCATGATCGTGCCTGTTTTCCTCATAGGAAGGAAGATCTACGGCAATTCGGCCGGAATAATCGCAGCGATGGTTGCCGTTATTACACCGGGATTCATATCAAGGGCGGACCTGGGTTGGTACAAGCATGAACCACTCTCCATGCTTGTTGGTGTCTTTGCACTGTATTTCATAATGGAATCGTACGATTCCCACGACAGACGCAAATCGCTGATGTGGGCGATGCTGGCCGGTCTGTTTCTCGGATATTCAAACGTGGATTGGGGAGGTGGCGAGTACTTCAATGGAATCATAGGCGTGTCATTTTTCGCAGTACCTCTCCTTCTCTCAGCCGACTACAATAAGGCGTACAATGCGATAATTGCAACGGTGGTTGACCTGTCCATAGGCCTGGCCTTCGCCAATCCGGGGCTTGGTTACCTCACGAATCCATCCATGTTCGTTATGTACCTGGGCGCATTCGGTGGGCTCGTCGTGACTGCTGTGGCAAAGAACCTCCCGGACAGGAACAAGATACTCGGTAAGTGGCTGGCCACTGCCGGCATGGCAGGACTGGGCGCGATCGCCGTGTTTTTCGGTCCCTTCAAGAATATAACTTCAAGATACCTGACTGCAATTGACCCGTTTGCAAGGTCGATAACTCCTGCCGTGCAGACCGTCGCGGAGCAGCAGCCCACAACTGGTGCACAGATGCTGGACTACTATACAATTTTCATATTCCTGGCACCTCTGGGGGGATATTTCCTCCTCCGAAGGAAGAAGCCATACTCCATAGCCGTCGCTATATTCTTCCTCTCGGCGCTCTATGTCGCTTCTTCGTTTGCAAGGCTCCAGGTGTTCGTTTCTGTGTCCATAGCCCTTGTAGGGGCAGTGGCTTTGGGTGAACTGAGCGGCCGCATATTTTCTCTTACTGACCCGAAGAACAAAAGCAGCAGCAACAGCTCGGTAAATCTGACAAAGGGGTTCTACGCCATGATAATGATCGTGCTGATCGTGCTTTCCTCCGCATACGTCTGGTTCCCATTTGCAAACAAAGGATATGCCATAACGACTGCCGGGACCGCCCTCACCACAAGTTACATTCCGGACTGGCTCCAGGCCCTGACCTGGATCAGCCAGAACACTCCACAGAACGCAAAGATAATTTCGTGGTGGGATTACGGTTACTGGATCTCCGTAATGGGTAACCGGACCACCTTCATCGACAACGGCACCCTCAACAGTACCAGGATGGCGGAGGTGGCAACCATGTTCCTTTCCAATGTCACCACCGCATCGAAACTTGTATCAGACATGGGAGGAAACTACGTCGTCGTGTTCCTTACGCTCCGTCAGCTCGGATTTGGTGGGTACTATACGTTAGGCAGAGTCTACTCCGTTGGGGGTGATGATGGTAAATTCGACGCGATGGCAACCATCGCCAGGATCAACCTTACTTCCGAGGGCCTCCTCAACCCTTACAACCTGATGCCGACAAATTCATTCTTCACCAACACCACACTGGGGAGAATGTTTCCCCTTTCACCTCAGGGGTACGCAGAAATCAACCCATCAACTCAGCAGGTTGTGAATATCATACCAAACTATGACCCCACCGCGGCATCGACTTACATCGAATTGCCGATTTACACCCTCTCGCAGAACTTCCCTCCTGGGTCCCACCCATTCGAACTCGTTTACCAGTCATCGGGCACGCCCGATAGCCAGGGCTTCATAGCCCAGGTTTTCATTTATAAGTACAATCCGGCACCCGTTTCGAACGTCTCCAGCACTAACAGCAGCTCTACTTCTGCCGGGACCTGAGTTCTAGGTACTTGTCATCGGGAGAAAACCTGGGTGGATGAGGCAGTACAGTTTTACTTCCATCGACGGGGCACTCTGAAGCAAACGTATAACGCCAACACTTCGGGCAGCGTCTCATAAGCCAGCGCATGTACAAGCACTCAACCTAAGCACAGAAAGAAAAACTCAGCTCTTTTCTCTTATGAAATTTACCCCGGCGCTCTTCCCGGCCTGTTTTGTCACTGTTTCAACCAGATTCCTCAGCTGCTTTTCCGCAACCTTGAAGTTATCAGCCTTCAACCTGACATAGTATCTTGGCGCTCCTCCGTACGTTACGTCCACCTTTACATCATCAGGCATCTGCTTGATGGCCGCGAGAAAGGAATTCCTGATCACTTCGACCCCATCAGGTTTCGGGGACGTCATCTCGAACATCCCCTTCACTTCAACTGTGGGAAGCTTGAACCTCTCCCCCAGAACCTCTAGCAGGGTTTCCTCATACTTTTTGTCAAGCCCCAGTTTATCTGCTTCGCTTGGCTTTTTAGCTATCGCCTCGAGTGCATCGTAGAGAGAGCCATACTCCTCAGCGAATTTGGATCTTATATCGGCGTCGTCCCTTATTCCCAGCGTCTTCTTGACAACATCCAGTATTCCTCTTGCCTTTGATTCCCTCTTGACCTGGATCAGTTTCGCCTTCTTTTCTTCGTTAGTTACCTGCCTGAGGGAAAGGTCTACCTCGTTTCTTTCAGGGTTAACCCTTACAACTTTGAGAACAACCTTCTGTCCTGGCTTTATGTACCTGTCTATGTTTCTGACCCAGCCTGTGGATACTTCCGATATGTGCAGAAAACCCCTCATGTTGTTGTACTCATCCAATGATACGTATGCGCCGAACTGGGTGATCTGGCTCACGGTGGCGAATACAATCTCTCCGGCATCTGGAAGTTCCACCGACAATGGCATCAATCCATCTTCTTAATTATCTCGGCCCGTATCATAGCCCTGCCACCGGATGGCTCGGTTAAGATTTCACCGCAGGAATCACATTTGGTGGGTACGGTGGCATGAGAATAAACCACCCTTTCAGTCTTGCAGGAGGGGCATCTTACAAGTAGAAACATGGATTTGGGACGGGGGTACAGCACCCTTTCCTTTCTCACCATGCACCACTACACCCCAAGCAATCAGCAACGCAGTAGCTATCAAAAATGTTTTTTCCGGTTATCCAATCTTCCCTCATGACTCCACAAGCTCCACTTTGCGAACCCTGATACCTTTCTTACCCACCACAAAACCACAAACCTTGCACTTCAACATGAGTGTGGACTTCTTGGTGGTCTTTGCGGTTCTGACCAGCTCCGCGTACTTCTGGCCACCGTATCCTTTCTTTTCTTCTGCATGCCTTCTTGTGCCCTCTGCGAAGGCACGTTCCTTTCCTTTCTTGTAAAGCGATACCGTATGTTCAGTGTGTTTCTTGCATTTGGGACAATACATCGTCCTTGTTTTGGGATACTTCAAATCTGACTCACCCAAGCCTCTGCAACGACCCCACGCTCCAGGAGGGGTTTAGCATTATCGATCGGAATGACCGCAAGGTCCTCTTTCCGGTAAGGTCCGTACTGTTTGGAATCAATCCCTGCCATCTTCGGGGAATGTTGCAAAAACCTCACCGCTATATACTTGACCGAGTAACTGTCTGACGATTCCTCGAGTACCGACGGGTGTCCTTCATACAGCGCTTCCCTGATCCTCAGAAGCCTTTTGACGGAGTCGTACATCGGTTCAACCATGTATCTTTCCTCCGGGGTGAGGCTTATCTCATTGGCTCCCTTCATGGCTCTATCAAGAAACTTCAGCAATCTGACCTTAAGAAGGTCTTCGGCCATGGAGGTAAACAGCTGAATTTCCCGTTCGAGAAGCTTATTCACAAAAGCGGAATCACCGTTCCCCATAGATTCCCTGATTTCCCTTATTCTGATGGCGACTGCTGAGTACAGGTCAGGGTCCAGCTTAACCATGGACTCCGTCATCAACTCCTCTTCGAGTTCTCTCTGCAGTGTGGACAGGAGTTCTTCGCTCATAACCAGCGGTTGGCATCTGGCCAACGCTATAAAAGCGTTAAATCCTGGCGCTTCCAGCTGGCTCAACTGTTTCGACAGCAGGTTTGAATACTTCGTTTCCACTTCGGCTTCGGACGTTGCCTTGAGATAATTTTAACAGATGAGTTATCCCCTTTTATCGATCAAAATCCAGCAGCCCTGTCAGTATATTCCTAGTTCTGTTCAACAACCCTGGCCAATCCCTTGCACTCAAGGTACACCGCTGCGTACGCTGGCAAACGCACTTCGACACTCTTGAACGGTCCGAACTTTTGTCCCTTCAATACGAACTCCGGCGCGAAGTTCACGTTCACCTTCACCGGTGAAGCGTCGATCGCCACAGCAGACACAAATGGATCCTCTTGATAGTCTTGAATTTTCTTCTTCAGCAAACCACTCTTATCATGCAGCGTTCCAGCCATCCTGAATATTCTGTGAATATCGGTGGTGACCGCTCCATCGATCCTTACGCCGAGTGGCGTCACGATCTGCTGGATTGTGGAGGGGAATCTGTCCTTCTGGGTGTTGAACAGTGCAACCACAGCCTGCTTCGCATCCAGACCCTCACCTGAAATCAATCTCGCGAACCTGCCCCTCCAGCCAGGCTCACCCTTCTCTGGAAGTTTGGAAACGTCAAAGTTCGACCAGTCGCGAGAGAAGCCCAGGACCTTAGGGGTGAACCCCTTTCCCGTGAGATAATCAACCAGCTCGGTTCTAGCAGGTTGGTCAAGAACATCATAATCGGAATCCGCCACCTGTACATGATGCCCTCTGTTGCCAGAGAAGTAAAGTGATATGGAAGAGCCGGTTAGCCCCAGGTCGGACTCGAGTATGTCTATCAGTTTCAGTGCTTCGTTGAGAGAGCCCTTGATGCATTTATCGCAGGACCATTTTAAAAGTTGTATCTTTGAAGACCCGCATGATGGGCAGGTGGATATCTGAGACTTGCTCGGCGTCCCGCATGTCTCGCAGACAAAGAAGTCGTGCTCCCTCTGACAGGGAAGGTCCAAATCTCCGGCATCAATATCAAAGACCAGATTAGCCGAGATGAAGCCCTTCTCCTCCATCGGCAGAGACGGAGAATCATACTTTGCCGATGATACAAAAACCCCGCGCGGGGACTCCTTGACAAGGAAGGCCCGAACTGCTCCCGCATCACTGAATGAGAGGTGTCTTACCATAGTCCCCTCGAAGTTAAGAAAACCAAACTCCCTGCTGGGGATATCGGTTGGAAGGTCGAGTATCGAAGACTGTTCAAAGTAATATTTGCGGAATTCTCCCTTCAGATGTAACCTGGTAGCTTCGTCCAACTTTGCCATCCAGTGGTCCTCGGCCGGGGTATATTATTGCAACTCCGAAAGGGTGAGGTTCTCATGCACCAAAGAAGGTTCATATATTCTATCCGAGGGAGCGCATGACATGCTCGAAGCAGTAACCAGCTCAAGCGAAGAGTGGAAATCTGTGGCCCAGGCGATCAGCGTTCTGATCGAGGAGGCCTCCTTTGTAGCCACTCCCGAAGGGCTCAATTTGAGGGCGATGGATTCCTCACATATAGCTCTGATAGACCTGAAGTGGCCGAGTTCATCTTTCGAAAAGTACGCCTGCGACACAAACTATACCTTGACCGTAAGGGTCGAGGACCTTCTGAAGGTGCTGAGAAGGGCCGATTCCAAGGACAGGGTAGAGATCAGGCTTGGGGAGGATAACACACTTGAATTCAAGCTTCAGAATGGATACCAGAAGGATTTCACAATACATCTTGTTGAAACTCAGTACAGCCAGACCCCCCTTCCCAAAGTTGCCTTCAATGTAGTTTCGAAGCTGAGCACAGGCGTGGTCAAGCAGATACTTGACGACATCAAAAGCATCTCTGACCACGTTTCGATAAAGGCCGAGCAGGACAAGCTGGTCTTCTCTGGCAAAAGCGAGGTCGGAAAGGTGTCTGTGACGATTGATAAGAAAAATCCTGACGTTCAGGAACTGACTGTCAAGGAAACCGGAGACGCAACATACAGCATAGAGTATCTCTCCAATTTTGCAAAATCCATGACGGGGGCCGACATTCTGACTCTGCAGTTTTCATCGAAGATGCCCATAAAAATGGAGTTTCCGCTGAGCGGAAAGGGCGGCGTGGTCCAATTTTACCTCGCACCTCGTGTGGATTAGGCGATAACCGTGACCGAATCGGGTAACAAGTATCTGAGGCTCGTTTCCAGGCTTTTCACACTCGAACTCATCTATGTTTACCTCACAGTCATACTCAGCGCTGGCCTGATTGCCTACGTTCTTAACGCGAATCTGGTGCCCTCGACCTCCACGTTTGTAAGAAGCCTTCAGGCCCAGAGCATTATAGAGACAATAATCTACATGGTTACAATAGCTATTGGAACGGGCGGGTTCTATCTCATAGCTCGCGGAGCGGTCGACAGGCAGATGAAAAGGGAATCCGGATTCATGTTTCTGGGCGGGCTCGCACTCGTTCTGGTTACATTCATAATGATATTCTCCTACTGGAACTTCAAAGTCTTCGGATAGATGGTTCGCTTCTACCAGTGCCCCAGAAAGCCCACACCTCCCCGAAACACCTGTACAACCTGACCGGAACTCCTCTTGGAATCTGTCTTTCGTCCATGGGCAGAACCGATTCCACGTGGATGAGATACAATCTTGGAGCAAACTGACTCAAGAACGCACAGAGAAGAGTGAGTGTTTTAAAGAGGTCTCTTTGCCACAATTTGCTCGTGTATTTCTGCTGGGAGATGACTCGAAGTGTGTTAGTACTGTTCAGCACAAGGTTCGAAGCATCCTTGCGCAGAGCAACAGCTTCCTGCACTGCGGTCTGAACGTCATCCCCCGAAACCACTACCTTCCAGCCGCCAGTCTGGGCTGATAGCTCGCCCAGCAGAACCCCGTCCAGATCAATGAACAGAGTGGTCCCTCTTTTCATGATGTACTTAACGAATTCCATCTGGCCTTTACCCGCTTCAACAACTATAAAGTGTACACCGGGCGAAGCAAGGTCGGAATCACTTTCCTGCAACATACCACGTTCGTTTTGGTTCTAATTAAACCGTGATATGATGACGACCCAGGCTTGCCCCTGATTCAAACGATCTGATGCCCTGCCCTGCCGACGGCGCCATGCATCAACCCCACATTTGCGGGAGGAGCATGGAAACGAACCATCAAGTGAATCTGCAATTGTCGGGGCTATCTTCGAGGAATCAAACATCAAATCCGAAACTGTGCAGAAGATTGCTTACCGAAGCCGAATCAAGTGGGTTGAACGTATACAGATTCTCCCTCATCCAGGATGGAAGGTTGTTGCTTATTCTCCTTTGGAGGTACCTTCTATCCATAAGGACCACAAGACCGAGTCTCCCGGGCGTTCGAAATATTCTTCCTGCCGCCTGAACAACCTTGGATACAGCCTGGCCAAGCACCAACAGATCATATGCCCTTCCATGTCCCACCTTTCTAGAAAAATAGTCCAGTCTCTCTCTTGCCTCGGTGGAGGGAGGAGCTAGAGGGAGTCCCACTATGCCGACTCCCGAAAGCGCTCCTTCGGAAAAATCCTCCCCCTCGGAAAAACTGCCGCCCGCAACACCCAAGAGAAGCGATACTTTTGAGCTGAGGAAATCCTGAACCAGCCTTTTCTGTTCTGTTGCGGATATAGACGGTCTTTCCATGTATATCTTCACGCCCGAGTCGTTTAAACCTCCCAATGCGTTTGAAACACTCTGAACGAGACCATAAGACGGAAGAAAGGTGACAAAGCGTCCCTTTGCTGAAATTGTCAGATTCATAAGTCCTGCAGATATCCTTTGAATCATTTCAGGCGTTCTTGATGAATATTCAGTCGACACGTCGGGCCAGACAAGTGTAATGCATCGTCTGTCCAGACTCCCGTATTCGGGGGAGAATTTTACTGCCCCACCTACAAATGATGCCAAAGTGCCTGGCGTCGCAGTCATGAATATCCTCGACCTGAAATCCCTGAGAGACTCATCGAGGCTTATATCAAATCTGCAGACCTTGAGTACTGTCTCATTACCAGTCCTTGACACAATCAGCCTTGAATCGTTTCGTCCCTTTGACATTGACCATGCGGTCAGGAATTCCGAGAATCTTGCCAGGCTTGCCAGATAACCACTCTCCTGAGGAAGGTATGGTAACCATCCGGCGTCACTCGAGAACTGCAAAAGGTCGGCCTCCAAAGCTGGGCTGACCAGCTTTTCTTCAGAGATGTTTATCGACATCTCTCCACCTTCGGGAATATGAAGCGACTGTATCATCCCAACGATGCTGTTTGCCAACTTTCCCCTTCCTTTGTCTCCCCTCTTCAACGCAAGGTTGCGGAAGTAAGACATCTCCGACAGCGAAAGACTGTAACACTGAGCCTCATACAACGAGTCCGGCAGGTTGTGTGCCTCATCAACCACAAGTACCCAGTCATGCCAGTTCCTTCGGTAGGAAACAAGGAGATTCCTCAAAAATGGTTCGGTAAGGTGAGAGTAGGTGATCACCACCACACCCGATTCTCCTGCAACACGTCTGCTGAGCATGTACGGGCAGACACGAAGGAGTTCCCCATAGCTCAACGCGGAATCTATGCTATCAACCTGGGGAATTTCCCACACGGTCCTCTCGGTCAAACCTCCAAAATATTCACATGACCCCCAGCTAACGTTGGTCTTGCAGTATGCTGGCAGCAGGACTCGCGGGATTTCGACCTTTTCCCGTCGTTTCAAAAGGCACCCGTCTGACATTCCGATCATTGGCGATGTTCTCGTACCGGATATTTCCCTGAATCTTGAAGCTTCTTCCATGACCCGGTCGACCTGCCTCCTGGTCCGTACGGCATATACCACTCCCCATCCATAATCCGATATCATGCTGTATGCTGCCGCCAGAGCTGCGGCTGTCTTGCCGAAACCGCTCGGGGCGTCAACGATCGCGTCCCTTTTTTCCTCAGCCATCCTGCAGATGAATTCTGACAGCTGCATCTGGCCTCTGCGAACGCTTTTGTACGGATATCGTATGGTCAAGCATAGCAGAGCAGGCTGGATGATTTAAGACCGGTTCACGTCCCTGTCAGACCCGGATCAACCCGGCCGGTGGTCGATACAAGTCAGTCCTGCCCGGCGGCTCCCCCTTTCCGGTGAGTGAGCAAACTTCATAATGCGTGACGAATCACCTAGGCACCATGGTAGTCGACAACGGACTTGGCTCCTTTCTCAAGGAGCTCAGGTCTCGTGGAATGCTGAAGGAAATTTCCCTCCCGCTTTCGCCCAGATTCGAGGTTGCGGCAGCAGAGCAACATCTCTCGGACGAAGGTCCAGTTTTACTTAACAGGATCAAGGGGTATGATATTCCAGTTGTGTTTAACATCGTAAGTTCAAAGGAACTCTACGCCCTTGCGCTGGGCACGGATATCGAGGGCGTGCAACAGATCGTAAGGAAGGCAGTATCAGAGCCTCTCCGACCGCAACGTTCGAAATCCCACTCATGGAAGAGAATGTCAAACGACTGTTCATTTCTCCCCGTAGTAACCCATTTTGAGAAGGATCAGGGACCTTACATCACCAGCTCACTGGTCATAGCAAAAAATGAACAGACTGGAACCCAGAACCTCTCCGTCCACAGACTTCTCCGCCTGGATGAATCCCATTTTGCCGTCAGAATGGTGGAAGGGAGGCACCTCCACAGAGCCTTCAGCCTGATGAAGGAAAAGGGCAAGGACCTGCCCGTGGCCATAGTAATAGGTGCACATCCCGCAGTTGAAATAGCAGCTTCTTATCAGGCTCCATATGGACTAGACGAACTCGGGATCGCAAATGCGCTTCTCTCAGGCGAACTCGCGGTTTCAAGGCTGGATGGTGGACTGGAAGTGCCTTCTGCCGCAGAGATCGTTATTGAAGGCAGGATCCTTCATGACAGGACCGCTCAGGACTGCATGGTTGAGATGCTCGGAAATTACGATACGAGGAGGGAACAGCCGGTGCTCGAAGTTGAATGTGTGTACATTAGGCCCGGCGCGGTGTTCAGGGACATACTTCCCGGTGGAAGGGAGCACAGACTGCTCATGTCATATTCTGTAGAGATGAAGATATCACGTGCGGTCACAGATGTGGTACCGTCGACAAGAAGGGTGGTCCTGACCGACGGGGGGTGTAACTGGTTGCATGCTGTAATACAGATGAAGAAGAGGCTCGAAGGAGAGCCCAAGAACGCCATTATGGCTGCGTTTGCCGCCCACCCATCTCTCAAGCATGTCGTGGTGGTCGATGAAGATATAGACCCGTCGGACCCGAGAAGTGTGGAATATGCCATCGCTACAAGGTTTCAAGCAGGCAGGGGGCTGCTCATCATAAAGGGGGCAAAAGGCTCAAGTTTGGACCCGTCGAGCGATCAGGAAGAGCTGCTGACCGACAAGGTGGGTTTTGATGCAACCGCCACTCTCTCCAAGGAGTGGAGCAGGTTTGAAAAGGGGATTATTCCCGGAAGTGAAGCTGTTGCAAAGAAATTGCAAGCCAGTGTGGGCCGTAAGGCCACGAGGAAGGGTGGGAATTGACAAGTTGAGACTCAAAGGAAAGGTATACGTAAGAGGTGTGGCTCGCGGGGAGCTCCTACCGACGCTTCAGCCCGTTTCTTTCCTCGGTGGCGTGGACCCGCAGACAGGCAAGATAAGGGACCAGCAGCACGAGCTTTATGGCGTCAGCCTCAAAGGCAAGATATTCGCAGTTCCCCGCACAGTTGGTAGCAGTGTGGGGGCCTACGTCATCTACGGCATGTCCAAACGAGGAACAGGGCCCGCAGGAGTAATCACTCAGACAGGGGACATTAACCTCGTTTCGGGATGCGCAGTATCGAACGTGCCACTGATAGCCGATATAGACATACGAACCTTGCTAGACTCCAGGGGTAAGAGCGTCATACTTAACGCGGAGAAGGGATTCGTCGAAGTATGACCTTCACTCACATCTACACGGAAATCTTTTCGGAGTAGTCGGGAACGCCCAGGATTCTCCTAGACGCCTTTTCCAGTTTTTCCCTGTTTTCGCTGGTGGTGTACACTCTCAGGATATCCATGTAACCACTTATCGCCTGTACGGTGGGAAGGTCGGCCAGGCTGACACGGCTCACCTGAATCCTGCCTGATTTCTTGGTCAATAGCTCTAGGCCTGCAAATGATTCTCTTTCCGATGTAAACGGCACGGATGGCGTTGTGGGTATATCGATGAAAATATGGTCCGGGTCGATGCCCGTATCATCTGCGAGTTCCTGCCTGAGCTTATCCCTGATTGGTTGCTGGCTGAGTATCTTCTCTGCAATTCGTTCCCTTCTGAGTATCACCTTCTCGTAAACACACTTGACAAGTCGTCTTCCGAGGTAGTCCCTCACGAGCTGCTGGGACTTCCTGATTTCCTGGGAATGGCTGTCCAACGATAATATCTCCCTGATCACGGATTCATCCGTCCTTCCCAGGAAAAGGTTCAGGTCCTTCGTGTTGGAGAGACGAAGTTCCTCATCGCAAAGCTGGAAGGCCCTTAACACCATGGATTCGGCGGCTCTAACAGTTTTGTGGAAGTATACAGATTTGAACATCTCGTACCTTGCGATTGCCAGAGATTCGAACGTCGAAAGTGCATCTTTCTGCAGGGCCAGTCGTTCGTTATGAACTTCGAAGGAATCAATTATTCGTTCTATAGTGACCCTTCCGAAGCCGGCCCCCGTATAGTACGAATCCCGGAGAAGGTAATCCATGAGGTCGGCACTCAGGCCACCGGCGATCAGTTCATTCATGAAGCCTTTGCGGGAGCGTGACTTTCCCACCGCTAGCTCGGACATCTCCTTCGGCGAGAATCCATGCGATGACAGCGCTTCGGCTATGGCTGATTTTTTGATTACCCTCTGGCTCGTGTCTTCATGGCTTTCGCCCCCCTTCTCATAAATCAGTTCGTCCAGCACATGTGAAAAAGGGCCATGTCCGACATCATGCATCAGGGCCCCAAGTCTAACCATCCTCTTTTCATCTGCATTCATGTAGCCCTTTTCTTCCAGTATACTCGAACTCAATCCGGATACATGCATCACGCCGAGCGAATGCTCAAACCTGGTGTGATTGGCACCGGGGTATGCCAGATATGCGCTAGCAAGTTGTCGAATGAGCCTAAGCCTCTGAAACACACCCGTATCCACGACTGCAAGCTCTGCATCACTCAGGCGCAGGAAGCCGTGCACCGGGTCCAAAATTGTGACAGGATTCCCTGCCTGCCCTTTCGCTCTCATGTTGTAATGCTCCGCATGCTGCCCTTTATCATTTGCTGTCCGCGCCTCCAGAAATTTCCCGGTCTACCGACAGCAGATCGTCAACAACGCTCAGCACATTGCGATTCACGGTCTGCAAATCGGGATCCGCGCTGATCCTGTACACCTTCCCATAGGGGTAAAGTTTTTCCAAATCCGAGTACAGCTCGGCTACCTTCTTCAAAGTCTGCACATTTTCATATGCGTCTGCGTAATGGGAAACAAGCCGGCTCATTATTGTCTCGATAGATGCGTACAGAAGTATTGTGGCATCCTGCTTAACGACGTTCGATTCAAACGACAGCACTCTCTCGGGCGATACGCCATTTACAGACTGATATACAACATTGCTTTCTGTCCATCTTTTGGCTACGGCGACATGCATCCGCCCCATAGAAATCCAGGTGACTATCCTCTCGCTCTGCTGTCCCCTGTCAAGGCTCCAGAGCAGCCAGGCGATCGCAGGGTCGAGAACTCCGTCTATCTTTACAAGCTCGGTCGGGTGTCCAAGGTATGCTCCGACGAGCTGCCCCATCATCGTGTTGTAGCTTGGCTGATGTATGCCAAGCACCTGATACCCCTTTGACTTCAGATGCTCCACGATGGAAACTACACCGGCTTTTCGTTGCGGGTTGAACACCTGGGTCTCCTTCCCCGTCTTATCCAGACCTGTAACCACCAGAAATCTCCCCAGTCTTTCCTTTTTCACCCTGAAGGATATCAGGCTCCTGGAAATGCGCAACATCTCTTTGGAAATTGATGGTGCAATATTCCATCCCAAGGCTCTTGCCTCGAGCTCGTCCACCACACCGGATGATACGCATTCTTCTATGTCCTTGAGCGCAGAAGCGAGAGAATCAGCCCGCAAGACTGTTGTCAAGTGTTGAAATTCGCCGCTGTAGGAGGTTTAATATATCGAGTGATAAAACTTGCGTGCGCAGCCGGTTTGTCGAGATGAAGATAGAAGAGCTGGAGTTGATCCGGAAGGGAGCTGTGGAGGCGAGGGAGTACCAGCTCAGGATAGCGGAGGATATAGGCGAAAAAAATGCGATTGTTGTCCTCCCCACGGGTCTTGGTAAGACCGCAATAGCTGCACTTATTCTGGCCAGGTCGCTCAAGGCCAGGGGAGGCAGGGGCCTCTTTCTTGCCCCCACAAGGATACTTGTTCAGCAGCACAGGGATTTTCTCTCTAAGGTCATGAACCTTCCCAGTGGCTCGATTACAGCAATAACGGGCGAAGACGATATAGTGTCCAGGTCTGATGCCTGGCAGGGTAAGATAGTTTGTGCCACTCCTCAGATTGCGGTTCAGGACTACAAAAGAAGGCTCTTCAGCCCCTCAGATTTCAGCGTTTCCGTCGTTGACGAAGTGCACAGGGCGATAGGCAACCACAGTTATGTGCAGATGCTGGGTATCCTATCAGGGTCGGACGTACAGAAAATAGGCCTGACGGCCACACTTCCGACCGAGAAGGAAAAGATTGACGAGATAAAAGGCGCTCTTTCTGCAGACGTAATTCTCTACAGGGACTATGAAAGTGAAGATGTGAAATCATTCATCCAGAAGGTTGATGTCGACACAAGATTTCTGGAACCCACCCCCGAAATGAAAAAAGCATTGGCTCTTCTCAAGGAGACTCTCAGGGAGAGACTCGAATCCATCGCAAAAGAAGGACTGTTCAGTTTTCAGGCGGCTTCAAGAATGAGTTTTAAGGAGCTCCTAATGAGAAGGGATGCGATACTGGGAAAGGGGTCCTGGAATGCCAAATTCGCCTACTCGATGGCCGCAAAGCTGTTCACCATGGTCAAATATCTAGAGACCCAGAGCTATGCAAGTTTTCTTTCATATTATGAAAAAACCGCCTCGGATTCCAAAAGGGTTGCCTCAATGATATCGAAGGACCAGAAGATCTCGCAGGCCGTCGGATTGATCAGAGAAGTGGTGGAGAGGGGAGGGGAACACCCAAAGCTTTCAGAGTTGAAGAAGATAGTTTCCTCGCTGGGCCCGAATGACAGAGCCCTGGTTTTTGTAGGATACAGAGATACAGTGGACCAGATACACAGGCTGCTAGATGAATCGGGATACAGGTCGTGGATTCTCATTGGCAAGCAGGGGCAGACCGGCCAAAATCAGGAAGAACAGGTGAGGGCTGTCGAAGAATTCCGCAGAGGGAACTATCAGGTCCTAATAGCCACACAAATCGGGGAGGAGGGGCTTGACATAGCGGAGTGTAATATAGTAGTCTTCTACGATAATGTCGCGAGCGCAGTCAGGTTCGTACAGCGCAGGGGAAGGACCGGAAGGAGGTCCGCTGGCAGAATGGTGATCCTCATGGTAAAGGGTACCTCTGACGAAGCTTATTACTGGGTTGTGCAAAGAAAGCTCAAGGCCGTCAAAAGGTACGTGGAAAAGCTTAACGAAAGGAAACCAAGCAAGCCTACGCCCGGAACTCTGGACAGCTTCCTGTGATGAAGTCCAGACAGGTCATTTCGAAGGTTGCTTTTCGAGTTTGGCTATTAGGTCTGTGAGTCTGCTGATATCATCAATTATAACGCCAAGCTTGGCCGGGTCCTTTTCCTCACCAAGTTGTTTGGTCAGCTGTTCCAGCTTGGCCTTTGACGCGGATATAGCATCGTCTATAGCCGCCGAAACCGGCCTGGTCAGAGCATCAAGTTCCTGAATGCTTGAGACGCCACTGTCCACGGGACAGATATCCTTTCCCTTGTACCTTACCATTATCCCTCCACACTTGGGGCATGGTTCTTTGAGAAGCGTTGCGCCGTGTCTCATCAGGTCCACGACGAACTTTTCGGCGGCTTTGTCCATGGTGGTTGCATCGAACGGTTTAATAGTTAAGTTTGACTCGTATTGTTCCCGGAAAGAGTAGAGCAAGAAAGGTTAAAGCACACCACATATCTACGCAGGTAGTTTTAGGAGTTGAAGGGTCATGGTATCAAAAAAGGAGAAGGAGGCGGAAAATGCGGCCAAGGCCATGCAGGCTCTGGCCATAATCCAGGGAATAGTCGATAACAATAACATTCCAAGGAACATCAGGAAGCTGGCAAAGGATGTTGCGGATGGTTTGAAGGACACGAAGCTTTCCGTGGGGGTCAGGGCGGCAAACGCCATAAGCGCCCTGGAAGAAGTATCTCAGGACCCCAACGTGCCGTCGTTTGCCCGTGTAACGCTGTGGAACGCCGTGTCCATACTAGAAGGCATAAGGGAATAATCAAACGATTCTGCAGAACGAGACGTCCAGAAATTGAACGCTGCGCAGACTAGGGCCTCGAGCAGATTCTCGGACAGGCCGTCATAATGAAAATTTGGCTCCCTCGCGGATATCTTTCCTAAGGGAAGGCACGCGATAAGGCTCCAAGATCAGTTCTCGGTAGCTTCTTTTTTCTGCAGGGCGTCCTTGCCTGATCCGTTTCCTTTCGAAAGGTGCGAATACAACCCCAGCTTAAGAGTCTTCAGAGAAAGCAGAGCGCACTTTATTCTAACCGGCCCCAGGTCCGGATTGCCCATCGCCTCCAGCAACTGGCTCTTATCGAATTTTTCCAGCTCCTCGACTGTCATTCCCTGGACCAGGTCCGTCAGGATGCTTGCGGAAGCCTGGCTGATAGCACAGCCCCTACCGATGAATTTGACTTCACTGACCTTCCCATCTGTGACCCTCGCCGTAATTTCTATATGATCGCCACAAAGGGGGTTGCTGTCTTCGGCTGCAAAATCAGGATTTTCCACCTTGCCAAAGTTGTGGGGGTGCCTATAATGGTCCAAAATTACTTCCCGGTATATCTCATCACTCATATCTTCATCAACCTCTGTGCCTTCTTTACGCCCTCCACCAGCCTGACGGCATCATCGTCTGTGTTGTAAAGGTACGGGCTTGCCCTAACCGTGGCGTCAAGTGATAGTGACTCGTGAAGCGGTTGGGCGCAGTGGTTGCCCGACCTTACCGCCACCCCTTCCGTGCTGAGGACGGAAGCTACATCATGAGGGTGTACTCCTTCCACGTTGAACGGGACTATACCACCTCGCACTTCCAGGTTTCTCGGGCCGTACAACCTGATCCCATGAAGAGTTTCAAGCAGCTCCAAGATCTGCTTTGTCATTTCTGTTTCATGCCTCCTTATTTTCTCCATGCCTATCCTCTTAAGGTAATTTATCGCAGCTGAAAAGGCCACTACATCAGCAATATTACTTGTGCCCGCTTCAAACTTCCAGGGGAGGACGTTCCAGGAAACGCTGTGCTCATGGACCTGGCTTATCATATCACCACCCGTGAGAAACGGAGGCATCTCCTCAAGAAGCTCTCTTCTCCCGTACAGCACACCTACACCCGTGGGACCAAGCATCTTATGAGCAGAAAATGCATAGAAATCGCACCCAAGTTCTTCGATCTTTACCTGCATGTGTGGTACAGACTGCGCTCCATCAACGAGTACCATCGCTCCTTCATTCTTCGCTTCTTTCACCAGATACCTGGCGGGATTTATCGTCCCGAGTACATTGGACACATGCCCAAAAGCAAAAACGCGAGCACCCTGTATCTTTTCCTTAAAGTCAGACACCTCAAGCTCCCCATCTTCATTGAGCGAAACATACTCCACCTTAGCGCCTTTTTCACCGGCAAGCATCTGCCAGGGAACTATGTTGCTGTGATGCTCCAGCATGGTGAGCAGAATCTTATCCCCCTTCCGGACGTTAGCCCTCCCCCATGTCATCGCCACAAGGTTGATGGATTCCGTCGTGTTTCTTGTGAAAATCAGTTGCGTCTCGTCTTTGACACCCACAAAATCTGATACCACACTTCTGGTTCTTTCGTAAGCCTCGGTTGCTTCCTCGGAGATATCATACACCCCTCTGTGAATATTGGCGTTGTGATTGCTGTAGAAATCCTGGAGAGCTTCAATCACACAACTTGGCTTCTGGGATGTCGCAGCGTTATCGAGATATGCAAGTGGTCTGCCCTTAAACCGTCTCCTGAATATCGGAAAGTCGGACCGAATGGTTTCTACATCAAGAGACGCCGTTTGCAAAGCGCATCTAGTCTGTGTAGTCTCGTGGGGCGTATTAACCATTTCCACGCAACCATAGGAAGGAAGAGCTACCTGGAAGTCAATGTGGCCATTATCTCTTCTGTAACCGATTCTCTGAGTTCTTCATTCCTTATGTTCGTAATCACATGACCAAGTTGACCGAATGCCATTGTCGTAATCGCTTCGTCCCTGTTCAGCCCACGGCTCATAAGGTAGAACAGCTGTTCGTCATCCGGCTGCGAGACCGATGCCGCATGCTTTGCCTTCAGCTCATTCGTCTCTATCTCCAGCCCCGGTATCGCATTGGCGTAGCTATCGGGTGTCAGAAGTAGTGCATGCTGCCTGAGGTGAGAGTCAGACCCCCTTGCCGGATTCCTTATGATCATCATGCCCTTGAGGATCAGTCTGGATCCCGTCCTTACCACACCGTTCTGAACGGCCAAGCCCACAGTTCTCATTCCGAAATGCTCGACGGTTGCCAGCATATCATGTCTGGCCCTGTCTCTCACGAAATTGCCAGTGAAAACGCCAGCATCACCTCCATGTCCACGCAGCCTAACCGTTACTCTTGACCGGACATAAGGAGTCCCGCCCGACCAAGACACAAATTTCAGCCTGGCACCTTCTTCCATTTCAAACCGAAAGTTTGTCGCTATCTCGGCCGCCCCCTTGCTCAGGCAGACAAAGTTTACGTCCGCTCCAGGCGACAGGGTTACATCCACAACTTCATTGATGAAACCGCCCGGCGCTTCGACACCAGCAGGGTCAGAGATTCTGTCGACGAATGTGCAAACTACATCTTTTCCGAACCTGATACTAGAATACCTGTTCAGCGAGGATGCCTTCGAGGGAAGCACGGTGACCCTCGACACGGGAGGAGAGGTTTCCTTCCACCTGTTCACAGCAAACGAGTGGTAACTGTTTCTCAGTGCGGCATTTAGAAGTTCAAATTTGTCCGAACCGTCGGCGGTGATCGGAGCCAGAATCTCTTTTGGTGTCTCAAATGACAGACCTTCAGGTAATCCTTCATGATATACGGACGTTCCCACCGCTCCAACTGTGAACTCGCCGGAGGCAAGCATGGACCTCGGACCCTGCGTGTTTACAGGGTCGTAAGTAAGAGGGTCCATGTTAGGCTTCTCAAAGTTCTTGGAGAATATCGGGTTCGTCTCGTAGGTTGTTCGTTCATACTGTTCGATGTAGCTTTTTCTGAGCATTAGCTTGTCATCGGATTCCGAAAAGATTTTCGCGAGCTCGGGTATTCCTGATAGGTGCTGGAGTTGATCGCCCGATTTCAAAGACTTCACCGGAAGTAAACCGCTTAACCAACCGCGCCCGTCATTTCAAGGCCGATCAATCGGTTTAGTTCTATCGCGTATATGAGCGGGAGCGACTTGGTGAATGGTTCCAGGAACCCCATCACGACTGCGTTGAGTGCCTCCTCCTCGGTTAGTCCTCTGCTCATAAGGTAGAACAGCTGGTCCTCCCCAATCTTGCCCACCGTCGCTTCGTGGGTCAGAACAGCATCATCTTCATTCACGACATTGTACGGATATGTATCAGACCTGGACTTTTCGTCCAGAATCAGAGCATCGCACTTGACGCTGCTCTTTACATGCCTGGCACCCTTGGCGATTAGGAGCTGTCCTCTGTAGGTGGCCCTTCCTCCATCCTTCGAGATAGATTTGGAGATTATCCTTGAGCTCGTGTCAGGAGCGAGGTGAAGTATCTTGGAACCTGCGTCTATATGCTGACCTGCCCCTGCCAGCGCAACGGACAGTACTTCGGCGCGTGCTCCACGTCCCTTGAGGTGCACGGCTGGATATTTCATAGTTACCTTGCTTCCCATGTTTCCATCGATCCATTCAACCCGTGCGTTTTCGTAGGCGAATGCGCGCTTCGTAACCAGGTTATAAACATCCTTCGACCAGTTCTGTATTGTTGTGTATCTGATATGTGCATCCTTCAGGGCCACGAGCTCCACCACGGCAGCGTGCAAAGAATCTGATGAATAGACAGGCGCTGTGCAACCCTCTACATAATGCACATCTGCGCCTTCATCTGCAATAATGAGCGTTCTCTCGAACTGACCCATATTCGAGGCATTTATTCTGAAATAGGCATGAAGGGGTTGTTCTACCTTGACCCCCGCTGGAACATAGATGAAGCTTCCACCGCTCCAAACCGCACTGTTCAGGGCTGCGAACTTGTTGTCGTTCGATGGTATGACTGTTCCAAAGTATTTCCTGACTATCTCGGGATACTCCCTAACCCCGGTGTCCATGTCTGCGAATATAACACCCTGTTTCTCAAGGTCCTCCCTCATTCTGTGGTAAACAACTTCACTCTCATACATGGCACCCACCCCTCCAAGGAATTTCCTTTCTGCTTCGGGCACGCCCAGCCTGTCGAACGTTTCCTTTATTTCCGGTGGCAGGTCTTCCCATGACTTCGCCTGGCCTACAGTGGACTTCAGGTAATACCTGATCTTGTCAAATTCAATCTTGGTCAGGTCAGCACCCCACATCGGTAGGGGCCTCTGCAAAAAGTGCTTGTACGCTTTCAGCCTGAAGTCTGTCATCCAGGATGGCTCATTTTTGAGCCTTGAGATCTCGATAACCACGTTTTCGTTCAGACCAGGAGGAAACTCCGTAACAAACTTCTCCGGCTCCTTGAAATCATACTTGCTGTAATCCAGGTCCACCGCTTCTCTAACATTTGACATGAGACAGTTCTTCCATGATAAACGATTTATACCCTTTGATATACTTTCTGCACTTTCCTACCATGTCATTCGTGGGACTCTGAATCATCGGCTTCTATCCAAGCATATCCTTTCTCTTCGAGCGTATCGGCGAGTTCAGGGCCTCCTGATAACACTATCCTTCCACTGGCCATTACATGGACCCAGTTCGGCTTTACAAACTGCAGTATTCTCCTGTAGTGTGTAATGAGCAGGAGCCCGAGATTCGGTCCTGTCAGCCTGTTCAGCGTGGAGGCGACGAGCTTAACGGCGTCAATATCCAGACCCGAGTCTATTTCATCAAGAATTGCGAATTTAGAGCCAAGAACAGCCAGCTGAAGCAATTCTGATTTTTTCTTTTCACCGCCGGAAAAGCCTTCATTGAGATAACGTGTTGAATAGCTTTCGTCCCATCCTATGAGCTGCAACTTCTGGGCCACCATCTTTTTGAAGGGAATCAGGGGGACCTGGGTCTTTACCTCCTCCTTGCCCCCCTGTTGCATCGCACTGTAAGAAGCCCTGAGGAAGTTCAGTACTGGAACCCCAGAAACCTCCACGGGATACTGAAAGCCTAGAAAGAGCCCCTTCCGTGCCCTTTCGGTTGGTGTCTTGGCAAGTATGCTCTCCCCATCGACGAGTATATCACCAGCGACCACCTTGTAAGATGGGTGCCCCATTATCGCTTTCGCGAGAGAGCTCTTCCCCGATCCATTCGGACCCATGATGGCATGGATTTCACCCTGGTTGATTGTCAGGCTGACATCCTGAACTACTCTTTTATCTCCCACCGTTACCCCTACATTGATGAGTTCCAGTTTTGACAAATTCTACAATCCGCCGACCTATCAATAATTAAGCCTTGCGCAGTTTTACAAGTTCCAGGCAGTCACTATTTCTACCGAATTCATCGAAAATCTGTTTGGTCAATACGGAGTGCTATTCGCATCATTCGAGCGTCAGGTTCATAACGAAAGACGAATTGGCAACCTTTTGAAATCGTGTCTACGTGAAGTAATTTGACAAGGACTCCCAACAACCTAAATCGATCTGCATGAATTCAGCAGGTCGATCTTGGTCCCTTTTCCAATTGAGTATTCAACCTCGGCAGGACTCAAAAGTTAGCTTCTACCCTCTTTTCACCATCACAGAGATTAATGCAAAATTCGAATCGAATGTTGTATAATGTATGTACAAAAGCCCCGTGTTTGCATCTTGATACCATCCATAGTTGACCTTGAAATTATACGCCCTTCCGGTATCGTCGTACACGGGCCAGGGCCCCTCATAGGTACCAAGGGCCTCATTACCCCCCGGGATCCCAGCGCTCGAGTATGCGCAGTATGCTGTTGGAGGGGAAGCAGTCATATTAAGCCAGATTGAAGTGCATCCGTGATAACCACTGCCGTACCACCTTGATATGTTGAAAAACAGGAATCCAATATAGGTGTCATTCAGGTCGGCAAGGCTGCTGAATTTCGGAAGTGTAAGGTTCATAACAGCGGGTGATGCATTGTTAGAAATGGAAACCCCAACCACCGGACCGGATACCTTGACGATCAGCCATTCTGACTGCATCCTGGGTGCATTAACTTCGTAGTTAACAGTCTCGTAAGTTGAGGATGTAGGATTCCTTCCAAAAAATGAAGCTACGAAGAGAACCGAGCCGATGAGGATAAGAGTCGTGATGAGTATGAGGAGGTTGCGTTTTTTCCTAACCACTCTTTTGAGTTTTAGCTTAGCCGTCAACCAACCCACTTTCAGGCTTTAACTTGAAGCACCCTTGCTTAAATATAGTGTGCGGGTGACTACCTGCTTTCTGGAGGCAGCGAACTTTCCATTCATACCTGCTGGTGGAAAGAATATCTTCAAAAAATTCTTGCCCAAAATGGGCCGTGACGGATGCGTGACCGTTTCCGACGAGCAGGTTTTACCTGCTGTGACAGCACGTGTACGCTATCTTTACTGTGCTTCCGAGTCAGATTCTTCAGTCGTAGATTCGGAAGCAGATTCTGATGCACCAGAAGAGACTATTTCCGCCGTGGCATACCTGTTCGCTACATTCGTTACCCTGATCTTCGCCTTCTGCCCTGCCTTTGCTCCTGCGACGAAAACGATGAATCCCTGTATCTTTGCGATGCCGTCTCCTCTTCTTGATATCTCCGTGATTTCAACGTCGTATTCGTCACCGGCTTTCACCGGCTTGGGTGCGAAACTTCTTGGTCCGAGGGAACCGTATCCCCCACGTCTTCCGTAGCCTCTTCCGCTACCTTGTCCATAACTCATTCCGTTATTGCACTTCGGTGATACAGACCTCCGGGGAGAGGTATATTAATACTTCTGAAGAGATTATGAATCCATGCACATCGAATGGTTATCATGAGCATTTTGAAGTGGCAGTACGGCCGTGGGCGTCGGAAGGGAACTGGTTAGGATTTTTGCGGAAAGAATAATAGAAGTAGGTTAAACGGGAGCCCAGTGGATGAAAAGATGGCAGATGGCAAAATAGTACGAGTGAACGGCGAGTCATTCGAAAAGGAAGTACTGCATTCGGAGCTTCCGGTGATGGCTGACTTCTATGCAGATTGGTGCGGACCCTGTCGCATGGTTGCCCCCATCATGGAGAAGCTTTCGAAGGAATACGATGGTAAGGTCAAATTCGTGAAGATAAACACAGATGAAAATCAGGAACTTGCGATGAAGTATGATATAATGAGTATTCCAACCCTTATGGTTTTCAAGAATGGTCAGATCGTTCAAAGATTCATCGGAGCGGCCCCGGAGCAGTACTACAGAAGACTGATCGAACCCGTTTTACGCAATTAAGCTACGAACAAACAAAGATCGAAACGGTTATCCTTTTTTAAGTTGTATATTTATTGCAAATGATATGGCTGACAAATCACCAGGTAAACGACTTCTACAGAGATTGAAAAAAATACTTGCGGCTGACTCGATACTCACGGACAGAGAATCTCTTGACAAATACTCAACGGACATGGCCGATTTTGTGGGGAGGCCACTGCTGGTACTGAAACCCACCAACATTCAGCAAGTCTCATCCGTGATTAAATTGCTGAATGTTTTGCGGATACCCGTAGTGCCTAGGGGAGCAGGTAGCAGCCTCACTGGAGCTTCGGTGTCAGATGGTGGTGTCATCATAGATACAAGCAGGCTCAATAACATCATCAAGATAGACAAGGTAAACTGGTACGCGCATGTCGAGGCGGGAGTCGTAATCGACACGCTCAACAGTGAGCTGAAGAAATACGGACTGTTCTTTCCGCCTGACCCTGCAAGTAGCTTCATGTGCACAGTTGGAGGGGCCGTTGCAGAAGCGAGTGGTGGCTTACGATGTGTGAAGTATGGTACGGTGAAGGACTGGGTGCTCGCCTTAAAGGTGGTGCTTCCGGACGGGGATGTAGCCGTCTTCGGTGAGCCCCTGCCCAAAAACAGGGCAGGGTACGACATCACACATCTGTTCGTTGGCAGTGAAGGCACTCTGGGGATGATAGTCGAAGCCTGGCTAAAGCTCATCCCGGTACCATATAATCCGGTGAGCCGCATGTTTGTTCAGTTTTCAACCTGGGAAGGCGCGAACCAGGCAGTGATGTCTCTGCGGAGGGGTATGATACAGCCGAATCTGCTCGAATTCATGGACAGAGATTGCATAGCCGCGGTCAACAAGGAGCTCGGTCTCAAAATTCCAGAAGCAGAGGCTACCCTTCTGATCGATGTTGAAAAACCACTTGTCGCCCCCACCAGAGACGCGCTCAAGAAGGCTGGCTATTCAGGGCTCCGAGTCGCGCGCACCGAGGCCGAAGCAGAGGAAATGTACCAGGCCAGGGCGTGGACATACGTTGCTATCAAAAAGCTTGGCTCGGGGGTCATGGCCGAAGACGTTTGCGTCCCTCTGGAAAGACTGGGAGAGTACGTGAACTATGCAAAAGAGGTGGGAAAGCGAAATGATGTCAGGATAGTGGTAAATGGTCATGCGGGGGATGGGAACGTCCATCCGACCATAGTGTACGACAAAAATAACAGAAAGAGCATCCAAAGCGCCAAGCTAGCATTCGAAGAAATCTGCGACTACGCGATAAAGGTGGGGGGAACTGTCACAGGAGAGCATGGTGTTGGAGTTCAAAAAACAAGGATGCTCAGGAAGCAGCTTCAGGCTCACGGTGGTGAGGCGCCGTTGAGGTTGATGAAGGAGATCAAGAAGCTGTTTGACAAAAACGATATAATGAACCCCGGAAAATATGTGGAGGCTGCGTGAAGTTCAGGACACAAAATACTTCTGCAAAGCCTCCCTGAACTCGTCTGGTAGCGGAACCGCCCTCTTTTTTGATTTGTTTGCAGAGACTATCACAATGTGACCCTTTGCGGCGACCTTTCCGGTGGTCAGGTTGAGAACCTCCATCCCGTACTTGACGGACCTCCTGCCGAGTGTCGTAAGGCGCATCTTCACCTCAATCTCATCATCAAATTCGCAGGGGGAGAGGTAGCTGCAGTGCGCTTCGACCCTCGCGAACCACAGGCCCATCTTCATGAGAGACTTCGAGTATGCGAAACCCAACTTCCTGTAAAGTTCCAATTCAACCCTTTCGAAGTAGCGAAAGTAGTTGGCGAAGTGCACGACGCCTGCGGCATCAGTGTCTGACCACGGAACCCTCATTCTGATGCTGAATTCTTTCATGCTATCCGCAGCCAACTGCTTGCTGATAACTCTACCCGTGTCATCGTACCGGGCAATAAATAACTTTCAGGCTTTGTTTACCGAAGTTCTTACCGGAGCAGATTTTCTGTATGGACCTCTGCTTCTCTTTTTTCTCTTCGTCTTCTTTTCTCTTTCCCTCAGCAACCTGATTTCGTCATCTTCCTTAGGAGTTACCAATTTCTTCCACCAATCCTCCGTTGTCGAGCGCAGCCCACTCGACATCTTGACAAGACTTATATTTCTCATTTGCAATTTCCCTGTAATGGCAGCCAGCACAACAGGCTACGTGGAAGCAGCCCTTGGCAGGAGAAGGCTGACGCTGCTTCTGCAAAAGGCGAACCTCGTGAACGTGTTCACAGGAGAGACGTACGAAGCATCGATTGGCATTTACGGAGACAGGGTCGTCCTCGTGGACCCCTCCAACAAGCCGCATGAAGCGGAGCAGGTCATGAGCGCAGAAGGATTAACGGCCGTGCCCGGGCTCGTGGACACGCATCTGCACATCGAAAGCAGTATGATGACGCCCTGGAGATTTGCGGAAGCCGTGCTTCCTCATGGCGTTACTTCTGTCTTCGCAGATCCCCACGAGATAGCTAACGTACTCGGAAAGGCGGGTGTGAAAATGATGATTGAAGCATCAACAGGACTTCCGCTGAAGATAAAATACTTTGTACCCACCTGTGTCCCGGAATCCGATGCCGTCTCCGCAGGGGCGACAATCACGGCCAAAGACGTCGAGGAGATGCTGTCCTGGAATGGCGTTTGTGGTCTCGGCGAAGTCATGGATTACGAAGGAGTGCTGAAAGGATCAAAGAGAATGGTGGAGATACTGGATATCGGAAGAAGGACCGATGCCGTGGTGGACGGTCATTCACCTTTGCTCTCCGGAGACAGGCTGAATGCCTACATCGCGGCTGGGGCCGAAGCCGACCACGAAAATTTTGATGTGAATACTGCCGTGGAAAAGCTGAGACTGGGAATGTTCGTTAAACTCAGAGGGCCGTATCTTCTGGATGCAAGAAGGTTCATGTCGAGATTGAAGAAACTTCCCAGCATGGAAAATCTGATATTCTGTACGGACGACATGATGCCTGATAACCTGGAAAGACTCGGCCACCTGGACTACATCGTAAGGTCATATATTGAAGAGGGCATGGACCCAGTGGAAGCGGTCCGTTCCGTCACACTGAGACCTGCCCTGCACATGAGGGACAGAAACATCGGGGCGATAGCCCCGGGCAGGTACGCCGACATTGTTCTTCTGGGCAATTTGGCAAAATTCGAAGTACGCCATGTGGTTGCAAACGGGCGTCTGGTTGTCAAAGAGGGCAGGCTCTCTTCAAGGATCAGACCAAAACCCTTTGACAGGAGGGCTTTTCGCACGGTCTTGCTGGAAAGGCTGAAACCGTCAGACATAAAAGTGATCGCCCCGATAAAAAACGGAACTGTACGTGTTAGCGCGATAGACTTCTCCAAGTATTCAGGAAGATGGAAGGATCCGGGAGAAGCATTCCTGAAGATGGCTCTTACCGAGCTTGGAACTGCGAATCTATTGGTCAGAAATTCCTCCTTCGTTTTGAACGACCTGGCTCTGGTTCTTGTCTTTGAAAGGCATGGAAACGGGGGAGGAAGAAACTTCGGATTTGTCAGGAACCTTATCAGAAAAGGCGCCATAGCCTCGACGATCGCACATGATGCACACAATCTTGTGGTGGTCGGTACAAATGAGCAGGATATGATGCTCGCGGCGAATCTAGTGATAGGTAGTCAGGGCGGAATTGCGGCCGTTCAGGACGGGGCTACACTCGCCCATATTCGACTTCCTGTAGCAGGGCTCATGTCGGAGCAGAGCCTGCCGGAAGTAGCGGCTGAAATGAAAAAGCTGCGGCTGGCATTCAAATCCATGGGTGTCCTGGACCACCCATACATGCCGCTTCCAGCTCTCATCACCCTCTCTGTGATACCTCATGCAAGGATCACGGATAAGGGGCTATTCGATGTTGACGCCCAGAAGTTTGTTCCCGTCATACTTGGAGCCAAGTAAACGAATGAAATCCACAAATGCAATGGCAGGCATAGAAACCACAGGTTCGATGAGCACGATTCCATTTGGAATTCATCGTTCTTTTTGCCGGCTTCAAAAATCAGAGCGGAGGCTGTCTTGATGCCAGACCTGATTATCAGGGGTGGCACCCTTGTCACCATGGACCCTGGTCGCAGGGTGCTGCAGGACGCAGAAATAGCGGTGGAGGACGGAATCATAACTTCGGTGGGAAAGTCTGGTGATTACAATAAATCGAAGGCCTCTGAAGTGATGGATGCCAAGGGAAAGCTGATTCTGCCCGGATTGATCGACACCCATGTACACCTTGCTCAGGCACTTATCAGAGGCACCGCCGATGACCTTTCGCTTGTCGATTGGCTTCAGCATAGGATATGGCCGCTTCAGGGAAGCTATACCGAATCAGATGGACTTCTCAGCGCGCAGCTTTGTGTCCTTGAGATGCTGAAAAGTGGAACCACCACATTCCTAGAATCCGGTCTTCACAGAAGGTATGGCAATGAAGCTATAGCTGCCATGGTTGAGAAATCAGGAATCAGAGGCATCCTCTCGAAGATGATTATGGATAGCGGCGGTTATGGCGGCAGGTCGGGCATAATGCATCCGGGCATGGTGGAGGACAAAGACGCCTGTATATCCGAAGCAGTGGACCTTTTTAAGAGATGGAACGGAAGAAGCAGAGGAAGAATCGGTGTTTGGCTCGCGGCCCGTTCTCTGGGAGGAGTGAGCCCTTCGCTTTATAGGGAAATAGGTCGACTCGCCGGTGAACTTGGCACCGGGATTACAATGCATCTCAATGAGGTACCCGAAGATTCCCGATTTTCCATGACAAATTACGGCATGAGACCCGTCCATTTTGCGAAGAGTGTAGGTCTTCTTGACCAACGCACGGTTTTTGCACATATGGTCTGGGCCACAGATGAAGAAATATCTATTCTGGGTACAGCCCGGAGCAACGTCGCTCACTGTCCCGCCTCAAACTCAAAGCTTGCTTCAGGAACAGCAAGGGTGCCTGAGCTTATCGCTTCTGGGGTTAATGTTGGACTTGGCTGCGATGGCGCTCCATGCAACAACACGTATGATATGTTCAGGGAGATGAGGCTAGTCCCCCTTTTTCAGAGAAAAAGGCTGATGACCCACGGCGCAATCGATCCGTACACGGTGCTGGAAATGGCCACGATGGGAGGCGCCAGAGCTCTGGGACTTCAGGATAAGGTGGGTTCAATCGAGGTTGGGAAGCGAGCAGACATCGTGATTCTTGGTTGCGAAAGGCCTGCTTACACTCCTTCGATCGACCCTGTCTCAACCGTTGTTTACACCGCTACTGGAAACGATGTGGACACTGTGATAGCAGATGGTCTGACTGTGGTAAAAGATCATAAGGTACTTACGCTGAATGAAGAAAAAATCCTGACTGACGCAAGGCACACCATACCGAAGATCCTTGAACGGGCCGGTATCGGTGGAGTATCTGATCTTCTTCGAAATTAATCTTTGTCTCTGATGACATTTCCAGGAATGGTAGACTGTGGACCTAAAGCATGTATCTCTGCAAACGTATTAATTAAAGCCGGTTCACCGGTGCAGGCCCGGAAAATTGGATTCGGAAGCAGAACGATTCATCGGAAGGCGGATGAAACGGAAGGAAGACCTCAGGGTACTGTTGGCCGAAACCAGGTATGTCGACGACATCGACCCCCCCGGCGTCGTCTACATGGGGCTGATTCGATCTCCATATGCCCACGCCAGAATCATCAATGTGGATGGGGCCGCGCTCGCAAATGACCCCAGGACCCTCCTCTTCCTGCCCCCTGATGAAATCAATCCTCTAACTAACCACCTGCCTCTCATTCAGAGCCCAGCAGGCTGCAGAAATCCGAACACCTCCCCTCTTGCTGGTTCAATGACCACCTATGTCGGTGAGCCGATTGCGGCCGTCGTCACGACTTCAAGATATGATATTCCTGACCTGATCGAGAAGGTGTCGGTCGATTTCGAGCCACTTCCTGCAATCACAGACGCTAGCGCAGCCGTGAAAGATCACGGTAATCTCGTTTATGGAAGCTGGGGGGATAACATAGCCTACTCTCACCTGGTCGAAAAGGGCAGGGTTGACGCGGCATTCGATTCGGCTGACGAGGTGGTGAGGGAGCGATTTCAGATAACCAGACAGTACGGTGCTGCGATCGAGCCACGTGGCGTTATTTCAATGTTCGAGCGCGGTTCCGGTAATCTTACTGTGATCTCCTCCACGCAATGGCCACATTTTCTGGGGACAATGCTTGCTGAAACGCTGAAGTATCCTGAAAACCTGATCACCGTGATCGCACCGGACGTCGGGGGCGGTTTTGGCAACAAGCAGGACATCTACAGAGAGGAAGTACTCTCAGCCATTGCTTCGATGAAACTCGGACGTCCAGTTAAATGGGTGGCAACCCGGACCGAGGATTTCCAATCCACCGTGCATTCTGGGGACCAGTCGCATGACGCCGAACTCGCACTTACAAAAGAAGGAAGATTTCTTGGTTTCCGGGACGAAATCATCGCAGACATAGGCGCCTTCGGTCCCATGAGTCTCGGGCCACCAATGCTTACCGTAACCAGCATGACAGGGCCCTACAACATTGAGAATGTGAAACTGAACCTTCAATGTGTGGTCACCAACAAGGTTCCACTCGGTGCGTACAGGGGATTCGGACAGCAGCAGGCGGCCTTCGTGCTCGAACGGCTTGTCGATGAAGCGGCATCAAAGCTTGGAATCGGGGAGCTGGAGCTGAGGGAGATGAATCTCATCACCAGTTTCCCATACGTATCGCCGGCAGGGAGGGTAATAGACAGCGGAAATTACCGGGCAATGCTGAGGAAGGCCAGGCAGGTCTCGTCCTATGATAATCTTATCCGGGAGAGGACCAGTGGAAATCTGCTGAGGGGCATCGGCGTCGCATTCGGTTTTGAAGGGGGTGGAATCGGCCCCAGTGTCGTCCAGACAAGTTCCGGAGCGCGGCACAAAGGCTACGAGAACGTGACCCTTGAATTACTCCCTGACGGCAACCTTGCGTTTTACACGAGCCTTTCCCCTCATGGTCAGGGGCTGGAAACCACTCTTTCCCAGGTCTGCGCCGACCTCATGGGGGTCACGCCTGAAAGGGTCTCCATTATACATGGTGATTCAAGGCGGACACCGTACGGCTTCGGAACGTGGGGAAGCAGGAGTGCTGTTCTGGGGGCTGCTGGCATGTACAAATGTGCCCTTCTGCTGAAGTCTTCCCTGGTAAAGATCGCGTCAAAATCGATGGGTATACCCGAATCAGAGCTGGTTTATGAGCAGGGGGGTGTCAGAAAAATCAAGGAAGATGGTTCTGGCATGACGTTGAAGGAGCTTGCAAGGTTCGCATATGAGGGAAATTCGGATTCGGAGCTGAGGATCACGGTAAAGTACGAGCCCCCCTCCCTTACTGTTTCTGGAGGATTCCACATCGCGGTCGTGGATGTTGATCCCGAGACCGGCGCGGTCAGGCTTGTAAAATATATCATGGTGGATGACAGCGGAGTCATGATCAACCCGTCGGTGGTCGAAGGACAGCTGCTGGGTGGTATAGCCCAGGGAATCGGAACGGCTCTGCTTGAAGGAATCATATACTCGGAGGAGGGTCAACCGCTCACCACATCCTTCCTTGAGGGGCTGATACCCTCCGCCACAGACATCCCCGAAGTCGAGCTGTTTCATTTTGATACGCCCACACCCGCCAACGAACTCGGAATCAAAGGAATGGGGGAAAGTGGCATAATAGGTCCTTCGGCAGCCATCGGCAACGCCATAAGCAACGCACTGAGGTTAAGGGGATTCATCGTCAGAAAGACTCCTATTCTAAGTCATGAGCTCTGGCCTTATCTGCATGAAAAACTGGAGGCTCATCCTTCGCTGTCGATTCCCTCTTGACTCCTGAGAAGTGGCCCAACCTTGCCTGCTTATCCTATTGTCCGACAGGAAGAGGAATGAACACACTTACCAAAGAATATTCTTTTTCAAGTTTACACAAAAGCAAACTGGGCCTAAAAAGATATCAGCATCCCGACTGATAACGAAGCAGAGAATGCCACCGAGAACAGGAAGGCTCACCGCCTCGTCTCAAAAAGATTAAATGCCATCACTCCGCGGACTCGTACGTGCCAATAGAACTTCCCGATGGTAAAAGGCTGGCTGTGTGTGTTTCATTCGACCTGGATGCCTGGTCTATAATGCTGCGGATGCGTGCCGTCGGTCTTCTCGGAAAAGGAAACTACGGTCCAATAAATTTCTCACGCGGCGAATTCGGCATCGTGACCGGTATCCCGAGGATAGCCGCACTCCTGGACAAATACAATATCAAAGCCACCTTCTTCACACCGGGCGTCATAGCTGATACCTATCCTGATATGGTCAGAGACCTCTCCCGAAGGGGTCACGAGATCGCACACCACGGGTACTTCCATGAGTGCCCTGCATCTCTGGATGAAAAGGCGGAGAGGGAATCGTTCCAGAAAGGTGTTGATTCCATAAAGAGAGTGACCGGAAAGTCGCCAGTCGGGTACCGGGTCCCGTTCGAGATACCACAGGCGAACGAGCTGAGCGAGCACAGCGTGAAGATAATGATGGATCTTGGTTTCAAGTACATTTCCCAACACATGGGTCCTTACGATTTCCGGGTAAGCAAGGTCAGAGATGGTGATGTATACCACACCGACAAGCCGCCGGAATTCGGAAAGGAAGTGTCCATGCTCAATATCCCCGTAAACGAGCTGATAGAAGACGACCTTGCCTACTTCCTGGGTGTATCCACATTCTATCCCAAATTGGACAATCCTTCGAAGGTGCTGGAAATATGGAAAATGGACTTCGATTACGCCTATCAGTTCGAGCCGAACGGTTTCTTCGCTCTTGTCCTCCACCCTGAGAGCACCGGGAGGGCTCACAGGATAGTCCTTCTGGAGCAGACGATCCAGTACATCATGCAGAAACCGGATATCTGGTTCTGTACGATGGAGCAGCTTGCAGACCGCTGGAAGGATTAGTCTGGCACAGCGCACGCAGACTGAGAAGATTCATAAACTGGCTGCCCTTCGTTGACGGCATGCCACATGGAGACCTCAAGGGCAGAGATTTCATTACAATAAGGGATGTATCCAGGAAGGAGCTGGAAAGGCTGTTCTCTACAGCCGACGACATGTCAAAGCTTGCGAAATCAGGGTCGGACTTACTGAAAAAGAGAATTCTCGTCACACTGTTCTTCGAACCCAGCACCCGGACAAGACTGAGCTTTGAAACGGCCATGCTAAGACTGGGGGGAGGCTACACCGGTTTCTCCGACCCCTCGTCTTCGCGTACAGTCACAGGGGAATCACTCGCGGACACGGTAAGGATGGCGGACAATTACGGAAACGTGATCGTGCTGAGACATAAAATCGAGGGGTCTGCGAAGCTAGCGGCAGAAGTTGCAGACGCTCCTGTGATAAATGCAGGGGATGGGACCCAGCACCATCCAACACAGACCCTGACCGACCTCTACACAATTCACAAGGAATTTGGATCCGTCGACGGGATAGAGATTGCGATTCTCGGAGACCTAAAGCATACCCGTTCCGCCTCTTCGCTTTGTCTCGGATTGACCCATTTCAAGGATGTGAAGCTCCATCTTGTTAGCCCGAGGGAGCTCAGGGCGAAGGAGGAAGTCAAGGATTTTCTAGAAGAAAACAAGATGGATTACGATGAGACCGAAGACGTGGAAAAGGTGATTCCCCATGTTGACGTCTTGTACGTAACCAGGCTTCAAAAGGAGAGGATGTCTGACACAGCAGAATATGAACGAGTAAAGGGCAGTTACTTCGTTTCCTCGAAGATGCTTGCGAAGGCAAAGAGGAAGATGATCGTCATGCATCATCTTCCAAGAATAGATGAGATACCGATAGAGGTGGACTACACACCCCACGCCAGATACTTCCAGGAGGCCGCAAACGGTCTCCCTGCAAGGATGGCTCTCCTGTCAAGCATAGTCGAATGATCCTCAGGAGATTGCGGCGTTCGCCCCCTGCAATTTACCTGGCAAAACGCTGGCAATTGATCTTTGTTCTGCGGATAACGATTGGGATGGCACAAGCATGGATCAAGAGGCATTCTAAATATTTAATTCACCAGAGTCACTCACCTCTTCCGTTATGATTTTTCAAGAGGGGAACACCGCATGAAGTTTCAGCTGGTTGTAAACGAAGAACACGCATCCGACGCCTACGGCATATTCCAAAACGAAACAGACATTTCGATACAACGAAGAAAGGGCCGGGTGTATTTCACATTCGAAAAGGGATCACCCTCAAAGGAAGCAGTTTCAAAATCAATAATTCTCTTCCCAGAGCTGGAGATGGCCCAGGTTAGCGGTAACTCGCGCAAGAAGGTTCCGTTGACCCTGCCGGAATCATTGGTCGGCCTGATGAACTGTCCCAACCCGCTATGCGTTACTTCCCAGCCCAAGGAGCCTGCCGTACCCGAGCTCAGGGTGCTGAGGGTAAGTCCACTGCTTCTTAGGTGTGAATACTGTGGCAGATATGTGCCCCGCGAATCTCTGTCACCTTCGCTTATGGAAGTAACAAAATTCATTCCACAGAGTAAGAAGATTCAGACAAAGGTTTAATCTGGAGAAAAGTGAACCACTCTCATGAAAGCACTTGTCACCGGTTTTGAAGCCTGGGCGGGCCATATGAACCCGGGCGGTATGATAGCGAAGGAGCTGAATGGCAGAAATCTTGACGGTCTCGATGTAGTAAGTGTAGAACTGCCCGAAGATTTTTACGCCATACCCGGACTGGCAAGGAAATACTTCGATGAATTGCACCCCAATATAATCATCTCGATAGGCTGGGATTATACCAGAACGGTGAGGGTAGAGAAGGTGGCTCTTAACATAATGAGCAGTGTGTTTGGAGACAAGGTGGTGCCGGACAACAGAGGAAACACGCCCAAGGATCAACCTGTGATCAAGGGAGCTCCTCTCGCTCGAAGAAGCACCCTTCCTGTGGACAGAATCGTTTCGGCTATCGGGAGGTCCGAAATACCAGTCGCGGGTTCCTTCTACGCTGGAACGCACTGCTGCAACACCACGATGTTCTCATTCCTTCAGGCTACCCGCTCACACCCGGAGACGGTCTCAGGGCACATTCATATCCCTCCTGTGCCGGAGATGCTGAAGGAGGGCGATGTGAACCTGAGGTCCCAGGGCAAGGAAATATTCACCCTTCCCATTTCCACCGAAAAACGTGCGGTGGAGATAGCCCTCAAAACGTGCAAGGAATATCTGGAATCGAGAAGCCTGTAGCCCAGCCGGAGAACGAATCACGCTTTTATCCTTCCTCAACGCAGAATCGGCCATGGACCTTGTTGTAAGGAATGCGATTCTTCTGGGCCGAGAGGACCCTGTCGACATATCCGTATCAGCGGGGATGATTACCTCCGTAAGGCCAAGAGTCCAGGCAAGGGCCGATGTAGAGATAGACGCCGATCACAAGCTTGTGCTCCCGACATTTATCGAGCCTCACGTCCACCTGGACAAGGCATTTCTTGCCGAAAAATTACCAGAGGCAGAGAGCATGTCCGAGGCACGCAGACGAGTTAGGGATGCAAAGGCTGCCTTTACAGAGGATGATGTTTTCAGAAGGGCTGAAAGGTGCATACGTGAAGCGTTACTTCATGGTGTGACGGCAATTCGGACTCATGTCGATGTAGATTCGATGGCGGGGCTTCGTTCATTCAGGGCACTAACCAGACTCAAAGCCATGTATTCAAAAACGATCAAAATTCAGCTCGTGGCATTCCCTCAGGAGGGGTTTTCGCGTGACAAAGAAGCGTTTGGACTTCTGGAGAAAGCGATCGAACTTGGTGCGGGTGCGGTAGGGGGTCTTCCAGAAACTGAGGGTAGCCTTTCCGAGGGGATAAGGCATCTGGAAAATGTAACGAGGCTGGCCGAGGAGCACAATTTACCCCTGGATGTTCACTGCGATGTTCAGCCATACACCAGTTTTATTGAGCATTATGCCAAGCTGGTGAAAAAGGTTGGTTTGCGGGGACGGGCAACGGCGGACCACATCATCGCGTTGTCATATTACGATGATTCTTTGGCGAATTCCATAATAAGGGAGCTCAAATCCTCGAATATGAACGTAATCACAAACCCGTGCACAATGATGGTGGGCGGCTCTCAGGACCCACCACCCAGAGGGAGGGGTATAACGAGGGTTAAGGAGATTATGCGTGCCGGTGTCAACATTGCATACGGGCTTGACAACGTGGTGGACCCGTACAATCCTTTCGGGGAGTTTCACCCTCTGAAGAATGGCTGGCTGCTCGCCTACGAAGCCCAGCTGAATCGCGAAGCCGACTTCGAAGCAATACTCAGGATGCCAACATACAATTCTGCCCTGATACTTGGTCTGAAAGGATACGGCATAGAACCAGGATGCTCTGCCGATTTCAACGTGCTTTCGGAGTCCACCCCCCGCGAGGCTCTGCGCAAGGGCGCGACTGCAAATGTAGTTGTGAAGGATGGAAGAATATTATCCCAGGTGCAATCATGAATCTGGAGCAACAAAGAAGTAGCTTCACGGTATCCTGTTCCCCTTTTTAACCGCCCTCATGATGCAGGGGTCCTGGCAGGAATCTTCCCGTACCGGGTGGACAGAAACCCACCCCTCGTTCGTATACAAGATTACCACGTACGAACGTATACCTGACTCTTCCACGCATATTCATAGAGCCGTACAGAACAGTGCCCTTTGCCTTTGTCTGGAGCTCTGTTGCATCCAGCTTCCATTCTTCATTCGGATCAATAACACAGATATCCGCATCCATCCCGGCTTTCAGGTCTCCCTTCCTCTGGTATATGTTGAAGGCCTTTGCAACCGATGTCGAACACAGCCTGATGACATCCTGCAGCGTGGCCCCCCACGTGTGTGCAAGTTGAATCATCGCCGGAAGTCGCGTTTCTACTCCTGGGGTACCCGGAGGAGCCTTCCATACATCATTCAGCCCCGCCTGCTTTTCATCCCTGGAATGGGGAGCATGGTCACTCACTACGATGTCTATCGTGCCGTCCTTCAGCCCGACCCATAGTGCAGCAACATCCTCCCTTGACCTTGCGGGAGGGTTGTACTTTGCATTTGGACCCATCGCCATCGCTTCCTTCGTTGTAAAGTAAAGGTAGTGCGGGCAGGTTTCACTCGTTACGTTGACCCCTCTCCTTTTTGCTTCCCTCACGGCCTCCACCGCCCCCCTGGTGCTGAGATGAAGAAGATGGACCCTGCACCCTGAGGCTTCGGCCAGAAGGATAGCATTTCTCACTGCAATCTCCTCGCTTATGCTGGGTCTGGACTCGAAGTGTGCCGAAATGTCCATTCTCCCCTCCCCCTTTAATTTACGGGTAAGAAAATCTATGATAGAATCTTCCTCGGCATGTATGCAGTGGGGAATGCCGATCTCTGCAGTCTTCTCCATAACTTCAAGCAGCTCACCCGGCGTCTTCACAAACGAGCCTTCATACTCCTTCCTCCGTTCGGCGGGGGGCGCCACCGTGTATGTCTTGAACGCAATCGCTCCCGCACGTGCCATCCTTTCCAATTCCGAAGTGTTTTCAACACCTGCCGCGGCGATCAGCCCGAAGTCTACGATCGACCTGCTGCTCACGAGTGCAATCTTCTCCCTGAATAACTTCTCATTCGTAACGACAGGCTGGGTGGTCGGCATGTCGAACACCGTGGTCGTTCCGCCGGCGGCCGCACCCTTGCTTCCGCTTTCAAAATCCTCTTTGTGGGTCATTCCCGGGTCTCTGAAGTGGACGTGGGAATCGATGAGTCCGGGTATCACAGACAGGCCTGTAGCGTCTATCACCATCGAAGGGCTGGCGAACTCTTCGCCACTCGCAGCAACCTTGGCTATCTTTCCGTCGGAGACAAAAACATCAGCGGGCCTGATACCATCCTGGGCGATTACAGTTCCGTTTCTTATCACAAGGTCGAAGGAGGCCACGCGTCTAGTTAATCTGGATTTGATTTATGTGTTCTGACGCCTAACTATGCCACTGTTGGCGTGTCCACATCTGTGTTCCACCACGGCTTGTCCCATCTTTTCTTACTATCGGGAAGAGCCCCCAAGATGCCGTGCGCCGCTTCGGCAACCCGCGATAGCTGTCTCTCACTCATCCCTTTACTCCTGAGGAATTCAAATCTTTCCAGTATGTTCTCGATGTTCAGCCTAAACGTGAGTGTGAATTTCTGGTCTTTCGAAATCATCGCTTTGATCTTTTCCACCTTAACGCTGGAATCCTGGATAAAATGGTCATGTAACAGGGCGCAGGTGTCGAGCATGTCCTTTTCCTCCATTCCTATGACAAATCTGTTCTTCCGGTACCACGGGCACTTCAGGATTCTGAATTCCTGGCCAGACTGGACGAGCGCATCATGTTCCTTTGACTCTATCTCCATTATCATCTGACACTTGGTGAGCAGCAGATTCTCGACACCTATCGTGTGATGGTTCAGCTTCGGGTCCTTGGAGAATTCGTCCCTCACATCCACCACATGCCTCATTTCCACCTTCTCCACCAGGACATCCACCCAGTTGACGATCGGCTGCATATCCTCCGTCCAGTCAACCGACCTTATCCTGTATCTGTCCCCCGCCCGAATCGCATTAAATCTTCTGTCTCCGGACGTCAGGAAGTGATGATACTTTGACCCAGCGAATCCGCTCATGTTGGCAAGGAGTACAATGAATCTTGAGCCCTGCTCTTTTTTCACGACATAGTCCAGGTCCTTGAGTTTTCTGTTCATCGGTCCCATCGGCTCGTTCGCGGATGGGCACAGTAATTTGACTGCCGCCCCACCCATGAGCAACGGATTCAAGGGGCCCCCCACTTTTTTCGCGTCAGGATGCCCGGACATGAGCGACGACGAATTGGAAGCCACCCAGATCGTAAAAACCGCCCTCTGAAGGGGGCTACAGAAAGGTTCGAGGTATCCAGGAAGACCCAGGTGCCTTGACACTTCTCTGAAGTCCAGCTTGGAGGTTGGGGGTTTCTCTATATCGTGTACAGTACCATCGAGGTCCCTGTACAGTAATATTCTGTCTTCCTCCTCCAATCCCGCATTTAGATAGCAAGCACCCGATTAAAAACCATCCGCGCTTTGCTAGCCTACGTCACTCAAAGGTTTGGTTGCAAAGTCTTCTTGCGTACCCATTTCAGACCATCGTCCGGATTCGTCACTCCGAATCTGAAGCTTCCTGGGCTAAAGTGTCCTATCTATAACTTTTGAGAGGAATCGAGCAATACAACTCTGGACCTGCTTTACGCTAATTCTAAAAGCAGGAAGAGTTGAGCCCTCCGTGTGAGTCAGGGAAGAAACAGTTACAGACTTGTGAAGAAGCTGATAAGGGAACACGAAGCTTGGTTTTCAAGAACACTTCCTCTTGTAGCAAGCGAAAACCTGGCCTCGATGGCGGTACGGGAGGCACTTTCATCAGATATGGGACAACGGTACGCCGAAGGTCCGCCCGGTGACAGAATTTACGCCGGGTGCAGATATATGGACAAGGTGGAAGAAGTCGCGATGGACCTGGCCAGAAAACTTTTCGGCGGGGATTTCGTTGACGTTCGTCCCATTTCAGGTCTTATTGCAAACCTTTCTGTTTATTCAGGCTTAACCACGCCGGGGGACACGATCGTTTCACTTTCAACGGCCAGCGGTGGACACATATCGTCTGAATCAAAGGAATCCCAAGGTACCGCGGGCCTTGTGCACGGACTCAGGGTGGAGTACTTCGAGTATGATGTCAAGAAACTGAACATAGATGTGGACCGCTCTCTCAAGAAGATGTCAAGTCTACATCGAGAAAAGAAGTCACCAAAGGTCGTGACGTTCGGGGCCAGTCTGTTCCTCTTCCCGCATCCGTTGAGGGACATGGTTGAGCGTATAAGGGAAATAGGCGCGACTGTACTGTACGATGGTGCCCACGTCGCTGGCCTTATCGCAGGCGGAGAGTTTCAGGACCCCATGAAGGAAGGTGCAGACCTGCTGACATTCAGCACACACAAAACGATGTTCGGACCGCAAGGGGGGATGATAGTTGGCAGGTCTGAATTTCGCGAGAAGGTTTCGCTGGGCGTCTTTCCGGGAACCACCAGCAATCACCATCCAAACCTTGTAGCTGGAAAGGCTCTGGCACTGGCGGAGCTTATGGAGTTTGGCAAAATATACGCCAGAGACGTGATTTCGAACGCGAGGGCACTCGCAGAAGCACTATCTGAAAGTGGCGAAAATGTACTTGGCGAGGCGCTGGGATTCACAAGGTCCCATCAGGTTGTGCTGGATACCATGAAGTATGGGGGCGGAATAAAGGCTGAGAAGTTGCTTGAATCGGTAAACATAATCACGAACAGGCAATCCTTCCCGAGGGAGCCGTACACGCCGCGACCGGAGGTACCTGAGGGGTTGAGACTGGGCACCTCGGAATTGACAAGGCTCGGATTCTCGAAATCAGATATGAAGGAGGTGGCTGCAATAATCCACTATGCCCTGAATGGAGGTGAAAGGGAAAGGGTGATGGAGAGAGTTGAAGAGGTAAGGAAGGGGAAGCAATCAGCAAAGTATTCATTCGAGCGTTCACCTGCCTACTTCTACAGGTGAAAGTTTCAATACGAAATATCTGTAAATTATTTATAAAAATACTCGGAATACGCAATTTATTTTAGCTCCTAAAAAAACTAATATATGCCTGAATCAAATTTCAGGTGATGGCTGACCAGAAATCGGGAACAGTTTTTATCAGGGAAAGTACAGGACTCGTGAAGAACGTTTCCTTTCTTGATGCCGTGGCGTTAAATCTCGGGAACATGTCGGCAGGAGCGGCTCTTGGCACAATTGGACTGACCACCTACCTCATAGGCAGTTATATCACTGGATTCAATCTCGTGCTCACTTCGCTTCTTGCCTTCGTTCTTTCGGTTCCCCAGATCATAGTCTACACCATGATGACGAGGCGTCTGGCCAGAACGGGGGGTGATTATGTGTGGGTATCCAGAACGCTCGGCGGTTTTGTTGGAAGCACATTTTCGTTCATGGGCTACACAATAGAGACGCTTGCCTACCTGGCCCTGATTTCCCTGTCCACGGTGTTCGCGATAGGTACGGTTGGTTCCGACCTCGGGTTTTCCAACCTGTTTCCGCTGGCGGTTCCTTCATACGTTCCCGGGGCAAACGCCGGGGAGCAGCTGGTTGTCGGTGCGATAATATTCGCAGTTCTGATCGGTATCAACATCGTAAAGCCCAAGGCAGGTTACAAGCTGGTTTCTGTGCTGATTATCCTCGGCATCATATGCACCGTAATCGGTATCGCGACACTCCTCGCGGCCGGCAGCAGTGCTGTCCCTAACTACATGTCATTCGTGAATAATCTTGGAGCAAACACATCCTCGCAGGCTGTGACCTCCTCGTACACGGGAGGTTCATATAACGTTGGCGGGATTCTTTTCATGATTCCGTTTTTCGCCATATTCGTGTATCCCTGGCTTAATGCGGCCCCAGCTGTGGCCTCAGAGGTGAAAGGTAGGGGAGCTCTGAAGTGGAACGTCCCTGTTTCAGCTGTCCTTGCGATGATATTGGTCACGGCCGGGTTCGGTGCAATGTACGTGGCCGGGGGGTTGAAATTCGTGAATGGTGCCCTTCTGAACACAAACCTGGCCCTCGATTATTCTTTCAACTTCTGGACTTTTGCGATGGGAGCGACCACCAGCACATTGCTGCAGTGGATAATAGGACTGGGATGGATCATGTGGAACATTGGCATCCTTGCTTATGGCGTAATCGTATTCTCGCGCTACCTTTTCGCTCAGGCCTTTGACCGTTTCCTCCCCACAAGGCTCGCCTACATAAGTCCCCGGTATGGCTCCCCTGTGGTAGCCCACATCATTGACCTCATAGTTACGGTTGTGCTCATTGGTGCAGCAGCCTTCCTCTATGGTTCTTTCACGAGCCTGTTCGGAGCCGTGATAGCCGCCATGATTTACTTTATCGTTGTGGGTATAGCAGCCACCGTGTACGCAACCCGAAAGGAAAGCGGGTCTTCAAAATCGATTCTAACAGTGGCAGGCGTGCTCATGGCAATCGTATTCGCCTACATAACCTACCTCTTCCTAGCGTATCAGGGGGTCTGGGGTGGCAATCTCCTGGCCTATGGCTACGCGGCATCATCATTCGTCCTTGGAGTAATAATCTACCAGGTATCAAAGGCGCGACATAGGGCCAAGGGAATAGACATAACACTGGCATACAAAGAAATACCCCCAGAGTAGGTATAGGGGACGTGAAGACGCGCATATTTTTTGTAAGCGATGTCCACGGTTCGGAAACCTGCTTCAGGAAGTTCATAAATGGAGCCAGATTCTATGGTGCCAAAGTCCTTGTGCTAGGTGGAGACATCACCGGCAAGGCGCTTGTACCGATCGTCGAACAGCAGGATGGCAGATACCGGCTTACGCTACACGGCGAAACTGTGAAGATCAAGAAGGGGGAGCTCGAAGAATACACAAAGGCTATACGAAACAGCGGGACCTATTACTTCACCACCACAGAGAACGAACTGCTAGAACTTCAGAACGATAAGGCGAGGGTTGATGCACTGTTCACAGAAAGCATGAAATCTGTTCTTCGGTCATGGATCAACCTTGCCAACGAACGTCTAAAGGGTACAGGCGTAACCTGTTATATATCTCCAGGCAATGACGATAAATTCGAGATGGATGAACTTCTTCTCGACAGCGAGTGCGTGGTGAATCCGGAAAACAGGGTGGTGGAGATACGGGGCGGGTATGAAATGATAACCCTAGGATACGCCAACCCCACGCCGTGGAACAGTCCCAGGGAGGTTAGCGAGGAGAAGCTTTACGAGATGATCGAGAATCTCGCCACTCAACTTCGGGCCCCCGAGAAAAGCATCTTCAACCTTCATGTCCCGCCAAAGGGGACGGAGATAGACAAGGCTCCCGCGGTAGACTCTGAGCTGAAGTATCAGAGGGAGGGACTGGGCATGATCAAGCAGATCTATGCAGGAAGCACGGCAGTAAGACAGGCAATAGAAAAGCACCAGCCCCTTCTGGGGTTGCATGGCCACATCCATGAGTCCAGGGGGTTTGTCAGGATAGGCAGGACACTTTGCATAAACCCGGGTAGCGATTACGGGGACGGTACCCTCAGAGGCGCCCTGGTGGACCTGGAGGACGGCCAGGTCAAGGAATTCATGCTCACGAGTGGATGATTGGGAAAACAGGGGGTTGTTCGAAATTGCCAAAGGTGGTCGTGCTTTCTCCGTTTCCCGAAGGTGTAATCAGAAGTTTCTTTTCACGCTTTCTGGCCAGCACCAAGATACAGGTTGACTTTGTTACCTTCGTCCAGCCTGATATGGATTCGATCAAGAAGGAGCTGGAGGACGCGGAGGTCGTGGTGGGTGATTACACCTTCAGGGTGCCGATAACCGCAGATATGGTCGAACACATGAACAAGGTGAAGCTGATTCAACAGCCAAGCACCGGATTCAATCACATTGATATCGATGCTTGCAGGAGGAAGGGGATACCGGTGGCGAACATAGGGGGCGCGAACTCGATTTCTGTGGCCGAGCATACCATTATTCTGGCTCTTCTGCTTATGAAGAGAATATTCTACGCTCACATGAAACTGATCGAGGGAGTGTGGACGCAGGGCGAACTCATGAATGCAGCAACAGAAATCTCGGGAAAGACCTGGGGCATCGTCGGCGGAGCTGGCAGAATTGGAAAGGAGGTCGCAAAAAGAGCCGGAGCTCTCGGTGCCAGCCTGATATATTTTGATAAGGTCAGACTCCCCGAAAAGGAAGAAAAGAAACTAAAGCTTACGATGCGTCCTTTGGAAAATCTCCTCATGGAAAGCGACATCGTGAGCCTCCACGTCCCTCTCACAGACGAAACTAGAGGCATGATTGATGAAAAACGTCTCCGCTCGATGCGTCCGAATGCCATCCTTATCAATACTTCAAGGGGGGAGCTCGTCAACGAAAACGACCTCGCAAGAAGCGTAATCGAGGGATGGATAGGAGGAGCGGGGGTGGATGTATTCTCGGAAGAACCTCCCGGCCCTTCGAATCCGCTGGTCTTGGCTGCTAAGGAAGGTGCCCCTGTGATACTCACCCCACACATTGCAGGCGCAACATTTGATGCCAGGAACAGAATCATTCAGACGACGGTTGAAAACGTGGGCAGGGTTCTGCTAGGACAGCCCCCGGAGAACGTAGTGAATCCATGAACGTCGCCCAGACGGTATCAACCTGCCTTCAGAATTTTGGTGTCAGACGAGTTTACGGGCTGGTTGGAACTTCCGTCCTCGATTTCGTCGATGCACTCTCCTATACAGGGATGAGGTACATTTCCACCCGTCATGAGCAGGTCGCGGTGAGCATGGCCGATGCCGAGGGAAGGCTCACCAGGTTCCCTGGCGTTGCGGTCGTGCATGGCGGGCCCGGTTTTCTTAACGCGATCATAGGTCTCGCTAACGCCTACAAGGACTCATCCCCCCTCCTCCTCATTTCGGGTGCTGTGAAGAGGCGCATGCGTGGCTATGACGGATGGCTGGAAGTTCCACAGGCAGAGCTTGCAAAGCCTTTCACCAAACTTGCGATCAGGCTGGACAAACCATCTGAGGCTTCTCTGTCCATATCCAAGGCGTTCTTGACGGCTGTATCGGATCCACAGGGTCCATGCTATCTTGAGGTACCTGAAGATGTGTGGGCACTTGAAGCGGGCGCACCGTCCGCTCACGAGGGTCGCGCATCAACACCATCTGTCAGCGACGGTTTCATCGACGAAGTGTCAAGACTTCTGGTGAAATCGGATAGACCTCTTATTCTAGCAGGGGGAGGTCTGAATACATCTTCAGGTTCCTCTGCTTTGATGGACCTCTTAAATTTGGTGGATGTCCTTGTGGCTACTACCGGAAACGGCCGAGGCGTGATTCCAGAGGACCACCCACTCTGTGTGGGAAGGGTTGGATTCGGGGGAGGAAACATCGTCGCTGACTACGCTCTCGAACAGGCAGACCTGGTGATCGCCGCCGGCTGTGGTATTTCGGACGTCACGACCTACGGATACAATCTGCGCCCGAAGGGCAATGTGGTGGTGGTCGACTTTGACGGTCGGGAAAGCATGCCCATAAGATACCTCATGCATGAAAGAGGCGACGCGGCGAACTTTCTCATGAGGCTCAAAGGAAGAATTCCTGTGGGTACCAGGAAGGAAAGATGGGGGGATGCACTTTCTGCCAAGAGAGACCAGTGGAACGAAATGCTCTCTGCGGCAGAATCCAGGTCACGGCCTGGCTTCGTGAACCCATCCAGATTCTTCAAAGAGCTTGGAACAAGGTTGCCTGCTCATTCCACGGTGACGGGGGGTCAGGGGCTACATATCCTGTACGCTCATGCATACCTCAAGGCGAAGGAGTACGGATCATTCCTGGAAGCTACAAACCTTGGCGCCATGGGCTTCGCATTTCCAGCCGCTCTGGGGGCCAAACTTGCGGCACCCGACAGGGATGTCGTAGCAGTTCTGGGGGACGGGGAGTTCATGATGACCCTGCAGGACTTCGAAACAGCGGTCAGGGAAAAGATACCTGTCAAGGTGGTCATCGTCAACGACAGCTCATATCGGGTACTGCTGATGAGGCAGATCGTCCAGAAGATGGGCAGGATATACGGCACGACGCATACGAACCCCGACATCATGGCATTGGGGTCAGCCTTTGGTTTCAGGTCAATGACCATCGCAGACGATAGCCTTGTGCCGAAGGCCCTCGATTTCCTGTTTGAGGCTTCATCCGTCCCCTCTGTTCTGGAGCTTGTCGTGAATCCAGAAGACCTTCCCCCCGTCAACCTCGAAGCCAGCCTGAAGTTCTGAAAAGGGGGGATTGCAATATGAAATCGATCCTGGTGTCCGGTGGCATCGTAATAACCATGGACCCCCTCAATCGAGTGATAGAGGACGGGGCGGTTTACATGGAGGATGGTTTGATCGCCGCCGTTGACAGCAAAGAACGACTTAAACGAACATTCAAGCCCGACCTAGAAATAGACGCCCCGCACCACATCATACTTCCTGGCCTGGTGGATTCACATGTGCACACAACTCACGCCCTTATTAGGGGGCTGTGTCAGTCATCAAGTCTTGAAGATTGCCTGACAAAAACCGTCTGGCCCGCACAGGCGGTTATGGACGGAGACGACGCCGTAGCCTCAGCAGAGCTTTCAATGCTTGAAATGCTGACCACCGGTACCACCACCTTTGTGGAGGCAGGACTTCACAGAAAATTTCGCCCAGACAGGATTGCCTCTTCGGTTGAAAGGATCGGCCTGAGGGCAGTCCTTTCCAAGACGGTCATGGACAGCCCCGGATCATTGACAAATGCTGGACCCCTGAATCCGGCCATGGTAGAAGAGCCCGAACAGTGCTTCAGGGATGCAAAGGACCTGTCGAGCAGGTTTTCCTCCCCAGATTCGCGGATAAGGATTTGGCTCGCTCCGAGGGCACTCGGTGTGGTATCCCGTGCATTGTTTCGCAGAATCTCGCAATTCGCGAAGGAAAATGGAATCGGGATAACCATGCATCTGAGGGAATCCGCAATGGAGGTGGAGTACATGCGGACACACTACGGTACCACCCCCGTCTCGTTTGCAAGAGACGTCGGGTTGCTCGGGCCTTCGACGCTACTGGCCCACATGGTGGACCCGGATGAGCAGGATGTATCGCTGCTCAGAGAGACGGGAACAGCAATTGCACACTGTCCCACGTCAAACGCACAGCTGTCTTCTGGCTACTGTCCGGCCCCCCTGCTCATCAAGGCAGGTATAACGGTGGGACTGGGTTGTGACGGCGCATCTCATAATTTTACGTACGACATGTTCAGTGAAATGCGTTTCGCAGCCTTGGTGCATAAGGCTTCTTCGCTTGACCCCACGGTTATGCCGGCTCATGCTGTCCTTGGAATGGCAACGATTGGTGGCGCCCGTGCCATAGGAGAGGATAAAAAAATCGGGTCAATTGAAGTCGGGAAGGCAGCCGACATAATCACTGTGGACCTGAATCAACCTCATATGGTGCCTCTGCTGGACCCGGTTTCATCTATCGTGTATTCCGCTTCAGGAACCGATGTTGACAACGTCATCGTTGCTGGCAATATTCTGGTCGAGGGAGGCAGGGTGGTTTGCTGCGACCCTGGTCAGATCATTCGTGAAGGTAAGAAATCCTTTGAGAGAGTTATGGAAAAAAGCGGGCTCAGACTGGGGTGATCACGGTTCCCTTTGTCTCCTTGATCAAGAGCGTCAGGATAAGCGCAATCAATGCTGACACTCCGGACGCGAGCGCCATAGCCATTCCGTACCCGCCGACCATAGCGAGTGCAGGAATTATGATGGGTGCCAGACCAGCACCGAGTCCCCTCCCCACTACGGCATATGCGAAGTTCGTACCTGTTGCCCTCATCCTAGTTGGGAAAATTTCGCCGTACCATACCCCCATGTGAGCGAAATATCCCACGAACGCATCAAATCCGATCAGTATGTAGAAGAATGGGTACGTCAGAATACCATTGTAGGCAGGGGGATGGCTCGCTTCATAGTAAAAAGCCACGAGCGTTAACAGGAGCAGTGAAATGAACAGCTGCGCGGTTCTTCTTCTCCCTATTCTGTCAGAGAGCCAGCCATCCAACCAGTAGGCAGGAGTTCCTATCAACAGTGCGAGCGTGATTATCGGCGTGTACTGGGAGATCGTGAGGTGAAGGCCCCCTGCACCGAGATAGGTGGGCATGAAGACTATCATCGAGTAGCCGCTGAAGAGGGCGAAGGCACTGAAGAATGAAACAAGCACAGTCCACTTCAGGACTCCACGTGAAAAGATCTGCACCATTGGACTCCGAACATCATACCCCTGGGGAAGGGCGCCCTCCTCCTTGAGTCGGTTGTATCTGTTCCACACCTTCGACTCCGGCATAATGAACCTCAGCGAGAGGAGTGCAAGTGCGAGCAAACCGGCTACCATGAAGGCGTATCGCCACCCTTCTGCCGCGCCGAAACGACCAATCAGAATTCCAGCGGAGGTAGCGGCTATGAGTAGTCCGTATTCGAACATGCTCTGGAGAAAGCCGCCCGATGTGCCTCTTGTCTTCTCGGACCAGGCTTCATTGAGCATCGAGAAACCCACCCCCCATTCGCCCCCTATGCCGAATCCTGCAAGAAATCTCAGCAGGTACACCTGCGAAACACTTGTGGCGAAGCCCGTGAGCAGGGTGAATATGGCGAAGGTGAGAATGGTAAGTAGAAGAGTGTTTCTCCTCCCCATCCGGTCCGCAAGCCAGCCAAAGAATAGGCCACCTATGACTGACCCGACGAGGGAATATGTGATGGCTACGGCTATCGTTCCTACAGATGTGTTGAGTGAATGGCTCATAGGGACGAGGACGTAGCTTATTATCTGCAGGTCATAACCATCAAACAGGTATCCAAGCAGAACGGCTGCCAGCGTCCGTACCTTTTCAGACCTTGTATAGACAATAGCTTCGGTTGCGGATGTCAAAATCCTATTCTGAAAGCGCTGCCCGCTGTCCGGTTATAGGACTTTGCACACATTTGTATACAAATCCGCCTGACTGCAGCAGCAAAGTAATCTCCACAGGTTATCCTCTTATATATCGGCAAAAACAACAATTCAATCAGGGGCAGTGTAGTTGAGGACGAATATCGCCGTCGACTCTCAGATTCATGGGAGACTCGCCAAAATCGCGAAACAAAATAGGAGCACTGTGTACGAGCTGACAAATTCGTATCTTTCTATATGCGCGGAAGCGATGGAGAGGGGCCTGACATTGGACGACATCAGGGGGCAGGTTTTGATCAGATACGCGACAAAGAACCTGGACGTGGTGCTTCTACCGGGGAGCGTAATTGAATACATGGTGAATCAGCTTTACTCCGTGAAGAAGTCAGAAATGGATAAGCTGTTTGAAGAAGCCGGTGCGGAGGTCGGCAAATATTTCAAGATAAAGGGGCTGGTGTTCCAGGATATCCTTGAGATGGCAAGGCTGGGTTACGCTTCCATTGGGCTGCGGGACATAAGTGTGGTGAGACAATCCTCCACCAAGATCATCGTTTCCATTTACGGCCTGCTTCTCGGCAAGTCGGCCACAGAGGTGGGGCTGAAGTTTGTGGAGGGTCTAATGAACGAATTCGGATTCAAGGTGACAGGCTCTGAGCTGGCAGAAGGCGCCGTCAGGATAAGCTTCGAGGTGGAGTCCCCGATTCCCTGACACGGCTCAAACGCATTGAGCCAACCCAAGTATATCTGGTAACAGCATTTCCTCTCGGCTTACTGATATAGAGGCAGAGTCTACCCCAGGAAAGGGGAAGAATCCAAAGTGCCATACGAAAGCCTTCGAGATTTCCTGGCAACTCTGGAAAACAAGGGCGAGCTTGTTCACGTCAAAGCTCAGGTATCCGCAGAGCTGGAGATTGCGGAAATTCTGAGGAGGGTGATGACCAATGGGGGTCCGGCTCTGCTTTTTGATAACGTCCAGGGCTACAACATGCCTGTCGCCGCCAACCTTTTCGGCTCCGAAAACAGGATGAAGCTGGCTCTCGAAGTTGACGATTTCACAAAGCTTGGAACGCGGGTGACCGACCTGCTTAGTACGCCGATTCCAAGCGGAATGCTCGACAGGATAAAGTCGCTTCCACGGCTGGCAGAACTGACAGGCTACGCACCCAAGATGGAAAAGAAGGGACCCGTGAGTGAAGTTATAGAAACGGCCAACCCAAAACTCAACTTTCTGCCAGCGCTGAAGAGCTGGCCGAATGACGCCGGCCCCTTCATAACCTTCGGCATGGTGGTTACTAAGAACCCTGAAACAGGTACGAGGAACCTGGGAGTTTACAGAATGCAGGTGTACGATGAAAAAACCGCCGGCATGCACTGGCAGATTCATAAAAGGGGGGCGCTTCATTACAAAATGCTGGCAGAAAAAGGCAGAAAGATAGAAGCGGCTGTCGTCATCGGTTCCGACCCCGGAACAATTTACTCGTCCGTGGCTCCTGTTCCGGAAGGACTCGACAAATTCCTTTACGCCGGAATGGTGCGCGGGCGGGGTGTACCATTGATAAAATGTAACACTGTGGACCTTGAGGTACCCTCCAATGCAGAAATTGTCCTGGAGGGTTATGTCGATCCCTCCGATATCAGGACGGAGGGACCATTCGGAGACCACACGGGTTACTATACCGAACCTGCTCCCTATCCCACCTTCCACCTGACGGGTGTCATGCGCAGGTCCGACCCCATCTACCTGGCTACGATCGTGGGTAAGCCTGTGCTCGAAGACGCATACATAGGGAAGGCGGTTGAGAAGGCGTTTCTGCCTCTGATGAAGTTTCTGCAGCCCGAAATTGTGGATGTGAACTTTCCCTCCTCCGGGTGGTTCCAGGGCATCGCCATCGTTTCGATAAAGAAGAGGTACCCCGGACAGGCGAAAAAGGTGATGATGGGTCTCTGGGGGACGGGCCAGCTATCCCTTACAAAGATACTTGTGGTGGTTGATTCCGACGTAAACGTGCACAGCCTTGACGACGTCATCTGGGCCGTTACAACAAGAGCAGACCCTGCCAGGGACATACTACTGATACCAAACGTGCCTACGGACACACTTGACCCTGCTTCCCCCCTGCAGGACCTCGGGTCCAAAATGGGCATAGATGCCACACTCAAAGGGCCCGAAGAAGGGCACACCCGGAGGTCGCTGGAGCTTATCCTGCCAGATGAGAAAACCAAGGCGCTTGTCACGAACAGATGGTCAGAATACGGGCTACCCCAGTATCCCGAATCCTAAATAATGAATGATGCCACAAAAATAAGATTCACGATTGTGCACACAAGGCTGTTGTTCGCCATCACACCTATGAACCTTACACGGTCAGATGCATACCTCCTTGCCCTGATTGCTAGTATAACGAAAACAGGTGCCGAGGCTAGGGATAAAAGTGTGAGAGCAGGCAGAAAGCCCGAAATCGCACCATACAAGGTCATCAAGAGGGCTGCTGCGGGATACATGGAATAAAGGAGGGATGCCCTTCTAACGCCGAGTCTTATCACGATCCCCCTTCTTCCACCCTTTGCGTCAGCTTCGACATCGGGGAACTGACTCAGGAAGATCACTGTGGCGAACAGGATTCCAGTAAGAAAGCCGACGTAAACTGGAACAAAAAGCAGGACCCCCACCTGCACATAGAAACTTCCTATGATTATCAGAGCGCGCTCCACCGTTAGAACAACCTCTGAAAGTCCCGCCTGGGCCACCTTTGTCGTGTAGAAGTAGACCGCCAGCGCTCCCGCGCCGAGCAGCAGCAGCACCACGAGTCCCCTCTCCACTGTCAGATAGGCACCTATGGCTATGCTCACGAGAAGGAGGGCCACACCGGCCCTGTAGACCTTCGCCGGTTCAAGGAGGCCCTCCTGGATCACACCTGACCCTCCACTGAATGGCGTCCTGACCGTATTGGTATCTATCCCTTTTACATGGTCAAAATAGTCATTCAGGAGGTTTACACTGGACCTCAGCAGCAGTATTCCAATGAGGGTGAGCAGGCCAAGAAATGGATAGAACACCCTTTGAAGTCCCCATGCCATTGCAAGGCCGGTGGCTACATTGACCACATCGGATATGAAGAATCTCGCCCTTACGGCCCTGAGCCAATATGTAAGGGACAACGAACTTTCACCCCCTTCGCAACCCTCAAGGGTAACCCAGGAAGGGTGGGTTATTTCTTGCTGTCGCACACTTCCAACAAAACCTATATCCATGCCCTTTTGAAGCGCTGAATCATGTATCCAAGGAAGTTCGACTACTACGCGCCGAAAACCCTTTCCCAGGCACTCCAACTGATCAGTGAAAAGGGGGAGGATGCGAAGATACTCGCGGGGGGGCAGAGCCTTATCCCCATGATGAAGCTCAGGCTAGCTTCGCCCGCATTCGTAGTGGACCTGAACGGCATCAAGGAGCTCTCTTACATAAAGTCGGAGGGCGGCACAATGAAGCTGGGCTCCATGACCAGACACGCGGATATCGAACACTCTTCAGTGGTTGCTTCAAAGGCGCCAATCATGGTCGAAGCCGCCTCCCAGATAGCAGACCAGCAGGTGAGAAACCTGGGGACGATCGGTGGCTCTCTCTGTCATGCGGACCCTTCGGCGGACTGGCCCGCTGTTGTGCTGGCACTTGACGCCGAACTTGAGGCGAAGGGCACCGTGGAGCGGGTGATTCGCTCGAAGGATTTCTTCAAGGGCCCCTTCGAAACTGCTCTTTCCCAGGCTGAAATACTGACAGAAGTGAGGTTTCGGATACCCCCGGCCAAGTCCGGATATTCTTACACGAAATTTGAACGGAAGGCGGGCGATTTCGCGACCGTCGGCGTGGCCACCCAGCTTGAAATGGGCGAAGACGGGACCGTCAGCAAGGCCAGAATCGCCTTGACGGCAGCCGGCCCGGCACCCTTCAGGGCGGAAGAGGCGGAAAAGCTGATCACAGGACAGCGACCCACGGCAGAACTGGTCGAAAAAGCGGCGAAGGCAGCATCAGACGCCTCAGACCCGGCACCAGACCTGCGTGGTTCCGCAGAGTACAAGAAGGATATGGCGCGCGTGTTTACAAAGCGATCTATCAGGTCGGCGCTCGAAAGGGCGGGGGTGAGTATCTGAATATGTCAGAAGGTGGAGCGGCAGCGAATGGAAGGATCGGAATAAAGGTGGTCGTGAATGGATCCATTCACGAGGACAAGGTTGAACCCCGGCTCCTCCTTGTGCACTACCTGAGGGAAACCCTCGGACTCACCGGAACCCATGTGGGGTGTGATACTACAAACTGCGGCGCCTGCACGATTCTTATGGAGGCTGAGGGAAAGTGGAGGGCAGTAAAATCCTGCACCATGTTTGCCGTCCAGGCAGATGGCAGGAAGCTCCTTACAATTGAAGGGCTGGCAAAGGATGGTGAGCTTCACCCCATGCAGAACGCGTTCTGGGAAAACCACGCGCTGCAGTGCGGTTACTGCACCCCCGGAATGATCATGGCGGCCATTGGATTGCTTCAGTACAAGCCGGAGCCGACAGAAGAGGAAGTGAGGAAGGGCATATCCGGGAATCTCTGCAGATGCACAGGTTACCAGAACATTGTCAAAGCGATCATGCAGGGTTCGAAGCAGATGAGTGCGAACAAGCAGACGATTGGATAGTGGGAGGTTTGAGTAAGAACATTGCATTTTGAAGACAGTTTCGATGTATCCGCTTCGCCGGATACGGTATGGGAGTTCATCACGACGCCGTCGGAGTTCATAAAGGTGATACCAGACCTGGTTAAACAGGAGGTCAAGGATTCCACCCATTTTTCCGTCTCCTTCAAAATGGGACTCGGCATGATCAGGGGAACAGTCAATATGGCCTTCGAAATCAAGGACCCGATACCCAAATCCTCCTTGAGGCTGGTCGGGAAAGGAAACGGTTTGCAGAGCAGTGCGGACCTCGCAATTCTTCTGAACCTCTCCGCGGAAGGAAAGGGCACCCATGTCGCATGGTCGGCCGACCTGAACGTAGCGGGCACAGCTGTCGGGCTGGGAGCCAGGTTCATCGAACCTGTGACAAGGTCGAAGGTGAAGGAGATAGTGGAAGGAATAAGACGGGAGTTGAATCCTCCTGCTTGACCATCGACTGCCACAATAAAGTGTAAACCTGCTCATTATAGATGCTGTTCAAATAACGATTTTTTAGCATGAGGTCTAATCATCTTTATTGTGATGTTTGAACGGCCGAGAGAGCACGCTCTCATTGATCCAAAATGGGAGCTTATGATATGCTTCTCAGGGCCGTTCAGGATTATGGTATATTTGAGCGTAATAAAATACCTTTGGAGACCAAGGTATTAGGCTGTCTGCTCTATCTTTCTGGACTGTCTTACAGGGGGATGACATTACAGACAGGAATAATCAGAGCATGCTACAGGTCTGTCCATTACTGGGTTCAGAAGCTTAGAAGAATAACATCAAGAGTTCGGAAGAGATACAGGAGGATAGTTGCAATAGATGAAACAAAGCTCAAGGTGAATGGTATTCAGCTATTCGTATGGGCTGCTATAGACGCTGATACAAAGGAGCTATTGGCTGTATATGCTTCGTATCAGAGGTCATCTATCAATGCTATGTTGTTTGTAAGAATGGTTCTGAATACATGCACGAATAAACCTGTAGTACTGGTTGATGGTGGCCCATGGTACCCATGGGCCATTGAAAGATACGGATTGAAGTGGCTTCATATTACTTTTGGAGAAAGGAATTATATAGAAAGATACTTCAGAACGTTAAAGGAAAGAACAAAGAGGTTCTGCAATAACATCAATGCCAAAGTCAATGGAATAAAATCTCTAACAATATTCCTGAACCTATTCATGCTGTACTATAATCATCTGAGGTGGCATCAGGGGATAATGTCTGTTCCAGGAGGTGAGGTTATTTGAACAGCATCCTCATTATAATCAGCAACATCTTTAAACCACTGGTCCGAAAGATGATAGCGTATGCCAATAGCTTTCGTCCTGCTTAACGTCGAACCGGGTGGAGAGGAGGAGGTTTTACAATCCCTGAGGTCGATTCCTGAGGTGAAAGAAGCCTACAGGGTGTACGGTGTATACGACACCGTGATAAAGCTGGAGGCCCAGTCGGCTGAAAAGCTGAAGGAGCTGATTACCTGGAAGGTCAGACGGCTGAGCAAGGTAAAGTCTACCCTGACAATGCTCGCTGTCCAGTAATAGATTATTTCAGCTACGTCGTCAGCCTGAAACTCCGTACAAAATCGCGAACCCTGGGCAACACATATAAATTGTCATAGATATTCCCAGGTCATGTCGAACTCTGACCTTCAGGTTTATACTTTCGAGGAGGCCGGCACCAGGAACCTGGGCAAATATGAACTCGGTGGCAAAGGATTCGGACTGGTTGAGATGGTCAAACTCGGCCTGCCCGTCCCTTCTGGTATCGTCATCACGACAGAAATGTGCAGGCGGTTTTTCGCCAACTCCAAATCCTTTCTTCCTGGCTTCGAGGATGTAGTGAAGAGCAAGATAAGGACCATCGAAGCCAAGACAGGGAAGAAATTCGGTGACCCGTCCAACCCCCTGCTCGTTTCAGTAAGGTCAGGTGCGCCGTTTTCCATGCCCGGGATGATGGATACCGTGCTCAATTTAGGAATAAACGACAGGGTCGCGGAGGGGCTTGCCAGGATTTCAGGGGACAAGAGGTTTGCCCAGGATACCTACCGCAGATTTCTTCAGCTGTTCGGCAAGATCGTGCTGAAGGTACCTGGCGAGGAATTTGAGAGGATCATCTCCGAAATCAAGGCGAAGTCAGGGGCCAGCCTTGACATCGAGGTTACGGCTGAAGGATGGGCCGAGGTGGTTGCAAGGTTCAAGGAACTGATACAGAGTTCGTCCGGCACATCTGTACCCGACGACCCGTACAGGCAGCTTTTCATGGCGATATCTGCAGTTTTCGATTCATGGTACAACCCGAGGGCCCGGGAGTACAGGAAGATTTACAGGATTTCTGAGGAGCTTGGGACAGCAGTAAATGTCGTGGAGATGGTTTATGGTAACATCGATGACAACTCGGCAACCGGCGTCGCGTTCACAAGGAACCCGTCCACCGGTGAGAAGAAGATCTACGGAGAGTACCTGGTGAAGGCCCAGGGGGAGGATGTTGTTGCAGGAATCAGGACCCCGCTCCCGATCGAAAGGCTATCCGAGAAGATGCCCCAGGCTTATGCCCAGCTCCTTGAAACGTCCGCCAAACTGGAAAGATACTTCAGGGATATGCAGGACATTGAGTTCACGATCGAAAGAGGAAGATTGTACATGCTCCAGACGAGGACCGGGAAGAGGACTGCCCAGGCCGCGGTCACGATCGCGACTGATATGGTTTCTGAGGGCCTGATTACGCAGGCCGAAGCCGTATCAAGGGTGGAGCCTGAACAGCTGGACCAGTTGCTGCACAGGCAGGTGGACCCCTCCGCGAATCTCAAACCGATTGCAGTAGGGCTGGCGGCATCACCAGGAGCGGCCTCCGGCCGGGTCGTGTTCACTGATGACGATTCTATTCATGCCAGGGAGGAAGGGAAACCGGCGATACTGGTCAGGCCAGAAACGGCGCCCGAGGACATAGCGGGGATCGCGGCTTCTGAAGGGGTACTTACAAGCCGGGGAGGGAAAACAAGTCATGCAGCCGTCGTCACCAGGGGTATGGGCAAGCCATGCATAGTCGGGGCCGAGCAGCTGAGGGTGGACCTTGTAAGGGAGGTGTTCGAAGTGGACGGCCTTACAGTAAGGAAGGGAGACATAATAACGATCGATGGAACGTCGGGCAGGGTGTTTCTGGGTCCTGTTCCGATGGTTGACCCCGAGCTTTCTGGCAGCGTCAACAGACTCCTGTCCTGGGCCGATGGCATAAGAAGACTGAAGGTAAGGGCGAACGCGGACACACCTTCAGCCGCAAGCAGGGCAAGAAGTTTCGGTGCTGAAGGAATCGGACTTACCAGAACGGAGCGAATGTTCGGCTCTGAGGACAGGCTGTCGGTCGTCCAGTCCATGATCCTTGCCAATACTAGCGAGGAGAGAATGAAATATCTGGAAAAGCTGAAACCCCTTCAGAAGGGTGACTTCAAGGAGATACTAAAGGTGATGAACGGGCTGCCCGTGACAATCAGATTGCTGGATGCTCCCTTACACGAGTTCCTCCCCAAACCTGAGCAGCTGATATCCGAGGTTGCAAAGCTGGAGGAGAGGAAACCGGATTCCGACGAGTACCGGGAAAAGAAGGCACTGCTGAAGAGGGTGCTTGAGCTGTCGGAGCACAACCCCATGATGGGACACAGGGGGGTCAGGGTTGCGATGAGCTTCCCTGAAATCTATGAAGTACAGGCAGAGGCGATCTTCGAGGCAGCCACGGAGCTGATTGCGGAAGGGGTCGATGTCGACCTGGAGATAATGATTCCTCAGGTCGCAGAGGCAGAGGAGCTCAGGAACGCCAGGGAAATCGTCGAAGGAGTGGCCAGGAGAATCATTCAGCAAACCGGCAGGGACATCAAATACAAGGTCGGAACGATGGTAGAGACGCCCAGGGCAGCCCTGACAGCGGGGGAGGTGGCGAAGTATGCAGACTTCTTTTCATTCGGCACGAACGACCTGACCCAGGCTACATTCGCGTTCAGCAGGGACGATGCCGAAGGAAAGTTCATGCCCCTTTACCTTACGAAGAAGATACTGGCGGACAACCCATTTGAAAAACTGGACCCGCACGGCGTGGCGCGACTGATGGAAATAGCGGTCAAGGATGGAAGAAGAACCAGACCGGACCTGAAGGTCGGGATATGTGGCGAACATGGAGGGGAGCCGAGCTCGATTGAAATATGTGAAGAGATCGGGCTGGACTATGTCAGCTGTTCGGCTTATCGGGTGCCCGTGGCGAGATTGTCGGCGGCGCAGGCATCTCTGAAGTCCTCTTCACAGTCAAGGGCCTCTGTGTGACCGAACCGCAGGGCTCCTAATATTTGGATTATTCTAATATACCGGCCAGCCAAGGACACGCGGCAAGGCCTCCGGCCCAAAAGCGATGTTGACAGGTTAGATGATACGCGACTATATTCAGTTGATGAAGCCTCGCATCATACCCTTACTGTTGCTGGTAGCCGTCGCCTCGGCCTTCATAGCGGCCAGGTCCGTGCCCCCTGTCATAACACTCGTGGGACTGCTGGTGTCGGGAACGCTGGTTTCCGGTGGCGCTCTGGCCCTCAACAGCTACCTCGAGGTCGATTCTGATTCGAAGATGCGCAGAACTTCCCACAGGCCTCTTCCATCGAAGAGGATCATACCACCCAGAAAGGCTCTTGTGTTTGGTCTCCTGCTGGTGGCTCTTGGCCTGGCCGTGGCCTCCCTCACGCTTGACAGGCTCGCACTTCTATTCATAGCCCTTGGCGCATTCGTCTACGTCCAGATCTACACGATCTGGCTCAAGCCGAGGACGATCTGGAACATCGTCCTCGGGGGGTTCGCAGGTAGCTGTGCTTCCCTGGCGGGATGGTACTCGGTAACCACAAGCTGGTCTCTGGTTGCCTGGGCGCTTGCAGCACTCGTCTTCGTCTGGACCCCCAGTCACTTCTGGAGTCTGGCTGTGCTCACAGAGGAAGATTACTCGAGAGCTGGCGTACCCATGCTCCCTTCGATAGTTGGCGTCACAAAGGCCTCGCGTGCGATCGTTGTGAATACATTGCTCCTGATTCCGGTCAGCCTTGCGATATTTCCTTATTTCTCTGGGGCGGGTTCATGGCTCTACATCTCTGTGGCGAGCGGGCTGGGGATTCTCCTTCTGATCACCAACCTGAAACTTCTGTATTCGCCGACCAAGGCAAATGCCTGGCTGGCATTCAAATTCTCGAGCCCCTACCTAGCTATAGTCTTCATTCTCGCAGTCGCCGGCGCATTGCTCTGATGGTTGAGCCGCGGACTGAAATAACATGAATCATTCATTTCGTCAGCTACAGTAGTCATCTTATAACCGATTCTTCGCTGTGAGCAACCATTCCCTGCAGGTGGGTCTTTTCTGCCTTTTACCGAACCGTCAAGGGGGGCAGTTTCCTTGCTCGCTCTCAAACAGCGTTGGGTGACCCGACTACGAATTGCACAGGCACCCCTCCAGCAAGATTTAAATCGGATATGCATCCGGAGTCCATAGTTTGCAGGCTGCGAACCTGGTTCAGTTTGAGACACCTACTCAGGCGTGGTACTCCCTGTGGGACCTGTTTGTCTTCCTTGGAGTCGCGGTGGGAGTCGTTGTAATATCCTATCTGGTGTATAACGTCATCCGTTACAGGTCAAAGACAGACTATGTCCCGTCATACGAAACGAAGGAAAACCCGCACGACCTCAGATTCGTCCTGATGAGCAGCACACTCTCCATAATCGTGCTCATCATAATAGGTGTCGCAACCATGAATGCCGCTGCTGTTACATTCAACCCGCCCCAGTCAAACAACGTGGTTCACATCAACGTCGAGGGGCATCAGTTCTACTGGCAGTTCATATATCCAGATGGCCATTCCGAGACCAACAATCTGGTCGTGCCAGCCGGATATGAGGTCATTCTGAACGTAACTTCAGGCGACGTGTTTCACTCATTCGGTATATCCATGCTGGCAATAAAGATAGACGCCATACCGGGAAGGGCAAACACGGTGTGGTTTGTTGCGCCTCAGCCGAACGTGTACGTCGACGCCATCAGATGCTACGAACTCTGCGGTGTTGGGCATGCGTTGATGGTTGCGAACCTAACGGTGATGACACCGAACGCTTATCAACAGTGGTATAATTCTAACGGGGGCGGCTAAACTTGTCCGAACCCATCCCTACAGGTAACGTCCCAACCACCGGGGCCAGCTGGGTCAAAAGGTGGCTTTTCACAACCAATCACAAGGATATCGGGATACTTTATTTCGTCACCTCCTTTTATTTCGCCTTCGTTGCGGGGCTTCTCGCGAGTCTGATCAGGGGCCAGCTCGCGTACCCACTGAATGATTTCCTTCAGCCTGCAGAATACAACGCCGCCGTGACCGCCCACGGTCTTCTGATGATCCTCTGGTTCCTTTCCCCGCTCGGGGTCGCGTTCGCCAACTACATCGTACCCCTGCAGATAGGCGCAGACGACCTGGCGTTCCCGAGATTGAACGCGCTGAGTTACTGGCTTTATCTCGTTTCTGGACTTCTGCTTACATTGAGCTTCTTCATGCCGGGAGGTGGCTTCGGGGGAGGATGGACGTCTTATGCGCCGCTGAACTCGAGCCAGTACAGTCCTGGCCCGGGGCCCACGATGGCGTTTATGGGATTCATACTTCTCTGCGTTTCAATCACGGTGGGCAGTGTAAACTTCATCACCACAATACTGTACAAACGTGCCCCCGGAATGGGCTTCAGACAGATACCCATGTTCACCTGGTTCACCTTCTTCACCCAGGTGTTGATGCTGACGGCCTTCCCTTCGTTGCTTGCCGCTCTGATAATACTCCAGTCTGACAGAATATTGGGAACGCTGTTTTTCTCAGCGCAGGCAGGGGGTGCACTATTGTGGGACAACCTGTTCTGGTTCTTTGGGCATCCAGAGGTTTACGTGGTTCTGCTTCCTGCTTTTGGCGCTGTCCTGGAGATCCTGCCTACGTTTACAGGCAGACCTCTTGCGGCCAGGACGGCAATTCTTGTAGCGGCAGGTTTCCTTGTCGTGCCTTTGAGCGTCTACGTTTTTGCCCATCACGAATTTGTTACCGGGATACCAATTTCTCTGAGGGAGGGATTCACGATAACCACATTCGCGATATCGGTTCCGTTCGACGTGATGGTTCTTTCCATGATTCACAGCCTCACCGGCGGAAGGATTCGTTTGAAAACGCCAATGCTGTTTGCAATAGCGGCGGTCGTGATATTTATCGTCGGGGGGATATCGGGCGTTTTTCTGGCCTCATTTGTCCTTGACATAAACCTCAGGGGAACATACTTTGTTGTCGCCCACTTTCACTACGTGATGGCGGGGGCGACCATATTCGGGCTGTTCGCCGCGACTTACTACTGGCTTCCAAAGATGACGAACCACATGTACAGCGAATTCTGGGGCAAGGTGCACTTTGTTACTTCTTTCGTAAGTTTCAACATACTCTACTTCCCGATGTTCTTCCTTTACGAAATGCCCCGCCGTATCTACACTTATTCCCCTGATACAGGGTGGGGTACGCTGAATCTCATAGCTAGTATAGGCGGCTTCATATTCGTCGCAAGTCAGGTGTTCTTCCTTCTCAACCTGGTAGTAACGGTGAGGGGTAAGCATGCCACAACTGCCAATCCCTGGCACGCGATTACACCAGAGTGGGTCCCTGGCGTCTTCGCACCGGCCGGACTGCTGCCCAGTGGGGCGGTTGCGGACGGACCTGTGGGGATGGAGTCTGACCATTCAGGAGCTCATCATTCGGAACACCTCAGCCAGAGACCCCTGACCCTCGCGGCTGGGGCTGGCCTCGCGCTTGTGGGGCTCTCCATGGCCAACCTGAATGTGGGTCTGCCCTTTGTCGGGGTCGGTCTCCCGTTTCTGCTCGCAGGAATAGTGGTGGTTGGCTGGTCGCTGGTCGGCTGGGCCTACGACGACCTTAAGGGCAAGTTCAGGGTTCCAGAGGACGGCGCAGGAGAAAAGTGGCCGTCGGCAAGGATGCCGAAGGTCAAGCTTGGAGTCTGGACATTTCTCGCGTCTGAGGTGCTTGTCTTTGGCTCACTTCTGAGTAGCTACATGTACATCAGGGCGGAGGAGGGAGCCCTCTGGCCCGCCCCCGGCTCGATTCATTCCATAGCAATAGGCACGCTCAACACGATTGTACTTCTGTCAAGCAGTCTGACTGCACTCCTTGCTCTGCGCTACGCCCGTTCCGGCCAAAACAGGAAGGTGGTACTCTGGATGCTCGTCACATTTGCACTTGGCGCGACGTTCCTTATCGTGAAGGGTTTTGAGTGGTCAGACCTGATATTCCAGACAGGCTTCCTCTCCTTCCTTGCTGGTCCGAGCACGCTCTCCGCGCCCTTTACTCCGCAGAGCGGCCTTCCCGGAAGTACATACTTCCTGATAGTTGGACTTCACGGAGCGCACGTTTTCGCAGGTCTCATGGCGATGCTGTACATAATACGGAAGGCCTGGAAGGGTGGATTCTCGAAGGAGAACCACAGGGCGGTCGAACTCTTTGGCCTGTACTGGTCCTTCGTCGACATCGTGTGGATATTCATATTCCCGCTGTTCTACCTGATGTGATCAAAATGAGCGAAAGAATGGGACGGTGGACGCCCTTCGGGGTGTGGGGATTTCTCGTGGTCTCCACTATCATAGAGGCATTTCTCTCCACCAGGTACTGGCTGACCGATGCCACCCTGGCAGATTCACTTATAGTTGCACTAATATGGGCCCAGGTTGTGACGGTCGCGTTATTCTACATGCATCTGAAGTATGAGGAACGTGGCGTGAAGATCTTCGCTATTGTGCCTGTCGTGTTCCTGCTAGCCCTCATAGTGGCCCTACTCGGGTCGATTCCCTAGCTTGGTGAGTATATTTGGCAAACAAACCATACGCTCCGTCCGTCGCGGTGATATTCATAGCGGGGGGGCTTGCCCTCGCGCTTGCGGTTGGTGTGGTTCTCGTTCTTGCCCTTCCAATCGAGATCCACCTTCCTGTCATCTGCACCACCTGCAACACGTCTTCGAACATTACGATAGTTCATGTCAGCATAGTTCCCGGTGCGTCAAGCCCTACATCGACCAACTGGTATTCGCCTGATAACATAACGGTAATAATAGGGGTCAACAACACGGTCGAGTGGACGAACAACGACCAGGCCACCCATACGGTGACGGAGGTTAACGGGACATTCGATTCTGGAGACATCGCACCTGGCCAGACATTCACGTACAACTTCACCACCCCCGGCGTCTTTCCATACTACTGTACGATCCATCCATGGATGCATGGCACAGTGACAGTCAAGCAGGGGGTACCATCGGTGAGGATCGAAATACCCGTGGGAGCAAGCAACCCTCCGACCCCCTGGAATCAGAGCCACCTCGTTTCCAACCTGTACTATGACCCGGCCGAGGTGGTGGTGGTAATTGGGGTCAACAACACCATCACCTGGGTGAACACGGACTCCGTCGCCCACACGGTCACAGAGGACAACGGGAGCTTCGACTCGGGCAATCTGGCACCCGGAGCCACCTGGACTCACACTTTCACCACACCTGGTACCTATTACTACTACTGTACGTATCACCTGTGGATGGGTGGCGAGGTTGTGGTGCTCCCAGCCGTTTCATCCAATTCCACATCACAGGGCTGACTTTAGAAACTCCCCCAACGAGTCGGCATACGAAAATAGATATCATTTAGACGCTGAATGACCCAAGAACAAAAAAGATTCATAAACCCAACAGATGCGGGTCGATGACAATGCAGTATCAGAAGTATCTTGTTCTTGTTACTATAATCGTGACCTACGCCCTCATCGTATGGGGGGCTTACCTTACTGCAGGTAACTGGGGGGGCGCATGTGGGACCGGCACCTCGTCTGACTGGCCCCAATGCAACGGAAGCTTCGCGATTCCGATAAACGACTACGGTGCACTTGTAGAATACATACACCGAACACTCAGCGTCCTTACGGGCGTCCTGCTGATAGCATCGATCCTTTCTGTTTGGAGGATGAAACCCCGGGTTGACTCGGCTTTCAGGCTGCTGGTGCTGACGGGCATCCTCCTGCTGGTACAGATAGCGCTTGGAGATGTGGTTGTAAACTCGGACCTGAATTCTGCATTTACTGCGCTTCACCAGGCAAATGCGGTTGCCCTCCTCAGCGTAATGGTTGTGGCGGGTGTTTTACTTTTCACCAAATCTCCCGCCGGAACCTCTCGAGAGGCCAGCCCCATCTGAAATTGGTTTGATTCAGCCTCAGATTCTGAGCGCTCTGATCACATCATCATCGAGCGGAATGGACTCCAGCTCACCCAATGTCTTTCCCTGCTTGGTATAGAACCTTACCGTAACTCTCTCGCCCTTTGGTGCATCACTGTATCTGACACATATACCGGCTGCCCTATCCTTCTGTTCGTCAAAGTCTCCCTGAATAAGGCAGACAGGTCCCACGTAATCTCTCACGGAAAGCAACCGGTCTTCATCGTTCGCAAGGAGGATTATTTCGTTATTCTCGACCATGTTCCTTCCGACGACAAGTTTGCTGTTTTGAGAGAGTCTGAAATGCCTTCCAACCTTCAACAAGTCCACGTCTTTCTTTGTAACTTTCTCCGAGTGTTCAAAGAGGTCCCTGAGCCTGTTCGAATAGGCCCGCTCGGTAAGTATACACCCGCCGGCCGCGTTGGGGTATCTGCCTATTCCCAGCTCCTTTGCCAGGGCCATCTGCACCTTTCTTGACCTGCCGCTTATGTCCAGCAATCTGTTTCTGTCAACTACGCCGTTCTGTTCGGCTTCTGTCGGCTTCAACAGTTTTGCTGACAGTGGCCTAAGTATCTTGCCCTCCAGCCCTGATTCTCTTTCGATTATCTCCATCGCACGCAGGTTTTGAGACATCGGCCTCTGGCCAAGGACTTCGCCGGTCACAATGAAGTCTGCGCCTATTTCGTCCATATACTTCTTGCCTACTTTGTACATCATGACTCTGCAGTCGATGCACGGATTCATTCCCTTTCCCCTGCCATGCCTGGGGTTCCTCACCATCTCGATGTATTCTTCCCCCAGTTCTTCGGCCACCCATTGTACCCCCTGCCTTCTCGCAACATCGGATACGTCACCGGCACAGGCACCTCCTCCGCAGTCAAAATTGCAAAATGGGGTTTTCAGACTAAGCGCGATAGGTTCGAAACCGAGCTTCTTTGTTATGGCCAGTGCAAGCGTGCTGTCGAGCCCACCTGAAAGCATCACCACCGCTTTGCGTTTGCCGTCCGTGGTATTAGGAGCAGCTGCAGAAGTCATGTCCTTCCGCACCAATTTATTTCGTTATAACTTTTTGTGTGTATGCGCGCCGCTGTCATTAATTCTGCCTAATTTGCTTGCTGACTTACTCTATCAAGACTTTTCCTCAAATAATCAATGTCTTCATATGATCAACTTCAGTTTTGTGTTATTGTACATCACTTGCAACCAAGATGTCTCTTTCATCATAGCCAATGTATGAAGTCTCAGGTTCAAAATCGATGCGGTCGAACAGCCCACGAGATACGTCAATGACGGATGACTGTTTAAGATCAGTTGCCAGCGTATTCATTAATCTAATGCTGACCAAAGATCATCCAAGATAGAGATTCGGTAACGAAGCAAAAAATACGAATTTGAGTGTGTTCAACACCATCTATTCTTTAAGGCTAGGGAGGACTAATGAGATCCGGTATTAAATTGGCAACGTTCGGTGTTCCCCAACCAGAGGCCGCATCCCACCCCGTTACAGCCTCGAAGCCCGTGGGCGTGCCCACCAATTGGTTGTCACCTACCGTGATGTCATGGAAGTCTGTGGAATAGCGGCCACTGCTTCCAATCTTGTAAATTGTTGGATTGAGAAATCCGAGTGACTTTCCCGCAGCTTGGTCCGCTAGTGCTGCAATTGCTGCCCATTGCGGAGACCCCGCGCTTGTACCGCCTACGATGAAGAAGACAGGACCGGTCGCACCGATGCAGGCAGGGCAAGCGCTCCAAACAACCAGTACGCCTCCATCAACTGCTGCATTGTAGGATACATCTGGGGTCGTTCTCATTTTAAGGCCAATGGCTTCTTGATAAGAGGGGGCACTGAAGATGAGGCTTGGGGCACCTCCTCCTGCGGCAATGAACTCTGGCTCATTCCACACCTGTTCTCCACCGTAACCAGACGGAGCACAGCTGCCCGAAGCAGGACAAGATTCTGCTGCAAGCCCGGCCGGATAGGGATTGCCCATCGTTCCTCCCACCGCTGTAACTAGCGGGTCAGATGCTGGGAAATTCGCATTTGGTGTGGATATTCCGTTCGTTGCGCCGGAATCACCAGCCGAGGCAAACACAGTCCATCCCAATGACATAGCTTCTTCGTAGTTCTTTTCAGCCTGTAATAATTGTACATTGTTGTTGTGAATCAGGTATTCTGGTACTCCGAAGCTTTGGGACATTATTGCGCCCGGGAACATGGGAATTACCATGCTCTCGGCGACGTTAATTGCATTGCCACTTGATGAGGCGGCCACATCAAGGACTATGTTTGCTCCAGGTGCCATTGCATGAGCATATTCCACATCAAGGCTTGTTTCTATCGACCAACCAAGTGCTCCATGAATATTCCTAGGGTTGTATGTGATACTGGGGCAGCCACCCGGTGGGCAGATGATCGTGAAAGATGGAGGGGGAGGTATGCCGAAAACCAGGTCAAACAAAGCGAGGTCATTTGAGATCGTGGGGCTACCGTATGCGTCTACAATAACTATGGTCTGGCCTGTCCCTGTCAATGAAGAGGGGAAGTCATACGCACTCCGAATGAATTGTGGGGTGTAACATACCAATCCCGCCCGTGCACAAAAGGTCAGTGGGTTAAAGGACGGGCCCAGGGTTACAGCATGGGTGCTTAATAGTTGATACTCAACGAAAGGTGTATAGTTGAAATCAGTGTTCGAATTCGCCAACGCGAGGGGAGTGGATCCGAAGATCAGTATTATCGCTGAAATCATCAATGCTATTGTTCTTTTCATGTCCGTGCAAGATATATTGAATGCCCGGAATATTAAATTATCGAATGGCAAAATTCATGATAAATCTGGATGTTAGCAGGAACAAAACCCTGCATCGTCCATTTAATCAATGGAGTTTTTCCTGAAACGGCGAAGCATCGAATGCAGACGCCGCACAAAGATGGCCAGTGAAATGCGTACAATCGGCCAATCTTCCCAAGTCATGGACATTTATGTCGCCATGGAAACTCTCAGGGTAACGCTGAATTTGTGGGCAAAAGGGCCTCTGAATCCACTTCGATTCCATTAATCTAGGACCAACGCTATCAGTCGTCCAAAGTAAAAACGAAGGGATAACCCCAACTATTTCTAACAATACGGGTTCCTTTCAAACCACCTTAAAAAGCACAGGTTTCTCTGAAACAAACAAAAGACGAAGTCCTTAGCCTCGGTCACGGAATCGTACAACCGAAGCATTACTTTCTCGGCTTGTGGTTTCCTGTAGCGACGTACACGATGGAATCGCCGATATAGGATGCGTGGTCTGCTATCCTTTCAAGATATTTCAGCACCAGGGCTGTAGAAGCCGCACATTTAGCAGATATATGCACGTCAGATGAAAGATTCTTCATGAACATTCTGTAATTACGGTCCACCTCATCATCCAGGGCGGGTATGCTTGAAGCAAGTTCTGTGTCTCGGGAGAGCAGTGCCTGAACACTCATAGAAATCATCTTCTTCGCCAGTTCAGCGGTTTTCAGAACAAGGTCGTGGTCGCAGTTCGAAACGTCTCCCAAGCTTTGTATCGTCTCGGCTATGTCGTATGCATACCTTCCGAGCCGGCTGAAACCATACGATATTTCGACACAGGACTTTGTGAATCTCAGGTCGGACGCCATGGGTTGATACTTCGCTATTATGTCTGTGGAGAGGTCGCTCACCTCATCCTCGAGTGTCCTGAGTTCTTCCGACATCCTTTTGATATTCTCGACCTCGTCTTTGCCACCGATGTACGCCTCTATTGCACTGCTCACCGTTTGTTCGGAAAGTCTTCCCATCTCTATGAGCAGGTTCATGAGTTCCTTGAGCCCCAGATCCATCAGTCTTGATGTCGGCTCGCCCTCTTCCTTCGACATCAGGTCAGCCTCCCACTTACATACTCCTCAGTCAGCTGGTTTCTTGGATTCTCAAATATCCCCGGCGATTCACCGAACTCTATCAGTCTACCCTTGTAGAGAAAGGCGACTTCGTTGCCCACCCTAGCGGCCTGCTGCATGTTGTGGGTGACCAGCACGACTGTGCACTCATTTGCAAGCTCCACGATAAGCTCCTCTATCTTCGAGGTGGACCCCGGGTCCAGTGCGGATGCGGGTTCATCCATGAGGATGACCTCCGGCTGAACCGCCAGCGCCCTCGCGATGCATAGTCTCTGTTGCTGACCACCCGAAAGACTCATCGCGTTGGCCTGCAGTCGATCCTTCACCTCATCCCAAAGAGCCGCCCGCTTGAGGCTATTTTCGACTATCCTGTCAAGCTCTTCTTTCTTCCTGAACATCTTGTGTATGCGCGGCCCGAAGGCAACATTCTCATATATCGAAATAGGGAACGGATTCGGCTTCTGGAATACCATTCCAACCCTTATCTTCAGAAGTATAGGGTCGACATCCTTGGAATAGATATCCTTGCCATCAAGCTCGATCCTTCCGTTGTGAGAAAAGCCAGGAACCAAATCATTCATCCTGTTCAGTGTTCTGATAAGCGTGCTCTTGCCACACCCGGAAGGTCCCATTATGACTGTAACACTTTTTCTCTTGATATCAAGGCTGATATCGTATAGTACCTGCAGCTGACCATAGAACGCATTCAGGCCGCTGATCCTTATGAGGACCTCGGATGCCGGATAACTCCCTTCCATATCTAGGCCGACCTTCGACAGACCCGCGGATGAACTATCTGGAGCTTTCTCAAAGAGTTCCACCTTCTTCAACCACAACACCATCCTTCTAAATCTTCATGAACCTTCTCATTCCGACCCTCGCCACCAGGTTGATCAGCACAACAATCAGCATCAGGAGGAATGCAGCCAGATATGCCAGATCATTCGCCTGCGCAAATGGCAGCTGGGAATAGGTCCAAACTACATAGGTCAGATAGCCGACGGGTGAATGAAACAGCGCAGATGGAAGGTAGTTGGAAAAACTCGCCGTGTAAAGAAGAGGAGCAGTTTCTCCCACCGAAATACTTATGGAAAGCAAAATGCCGGTAACTATTCCGGGCAATGCTATTCTCAGGTTGAGCCTGTTGATCATGTCTGTTTTGGAGCTCCCCAGTGCATACGCCCCCTCCCTGATCGAGTCGGGCACCTTCCTCAGCGCAACATCCGTGGTCCTGAGGATGTATGGCAGCATCAAAATGGCGAGCGTAAGTGACGCTGCCACGGCTGAGAACCCCCAGCCAAAGTAAAGCACGAAAACGAAGAAACCCGCATACCCGAGTATTATGGAGGGAACGCCCGCCAGCACATCCGAAACGAACCTGACCATTCCCGCATATCTATCCCTCTCTCCGGCGAATTCAGCGAGATAGATCCCTGAGAGCACGCCAAGGGGCACGGCGAAAAGTGAAGACATTCCGATTATCAGGGCGCTTCCCGCTATAGCGTTGGCCAGCCCCGCATTCCCCACACCCGTTCCACCTGTCGTGGTCTGGGTCAACCTAGCCAGGGATATCAGTGTTAGACCCTTGTACGCAAAAAGGTACAGCATGTCCAGCAGTGGGTAAAGGACAACGATCACACTGAGCACAGCAAGGAACGCAATTATTCGCCATTTCAGCTTCCTTATCCTGTTGTTCCTTGCGATTCGCTTGTCCCTCCACGGGAATGGGGCCCTTGTTTGCTGGACAGTTTCTGTCTCTTCTGGCATCATTGCACACCTACACCTTTATCACTGTCTCTGCCTTCGAAACGAAGCCCTGCTTTATCAGCAGTCTCGCAATGAAGTTTACCGCTAGTGTTATGACAAGCAGGAGAAGCCCGAGTTCGAAGAGTGCAGACACGTACATCCCGCTGGGGTCGGTAAAAGCGCTGTCAAGTGATTCGGCCATGAACGCGGCTATCGTGTTTATCGGGGAATACAGAGAGTTGGGCAAGGCATTCAAGGCAGACCCCGACACAAGTGCCACGGCCATCACCTCGCCGAGCGCCCTTCCGAGGCCCAGGATCACTGCCCCTATCACTCCCGTCTTTGCATAAGGCAGTATTATTTTCCTCGTAATCTCCCACTTTGTAAGTCCCAGAGCGGCTCCACCTTCTATCAATTCCAGGGGTGTCTGGAGCATCACATCACGGCTAATCGATGCAACGATGGGAACTATCATCAGTGAAAGTATGATTCCTGAACCGAGAAGCCCGGCGCCGTAAGGCTGGCCGTTCAATCCTGGGACCCAGAAGAACAGCGAGGCCATGGCGGGTTCTATCACCTGCAGGAGGAGTGGGAGTAGAACCACTAGGCCCCAGAACCCGTACACCACGCTCGGTATGCCCGCCAGCAGCTCCACAAGAAACGAAACCATTCTCGACACCCTTTGGGGCGCGACCTGTGTAAGGAACAGGGCTATTCCGATACCCGCAGGTACACCGAGCAGCATCGCAATAGCAGATGAAACCAGTGTCCCGAAAAGGAACACACCGGCTCCGTAAGTCGCCCCCTGCAAGGTGGGAACGCCGTTGACCCTGATCAGTTCCCCGTTCAGTGATGGATTCCAGGTGATACCGGTAAAGAACTTCAGGCCGTTGACAACGATGGATGGATACGACTTCACAGCAAGCACAATGACTATCATCAAAAGAAACAGCAGGGCGCTTCCGCTCGCAACTGTCGTCACGTACCTGTACGCCCTGTCGGCGTGCCTCAAACGGGATTCACCAAGGCTTAAGGTCCCTGTATCTGATTGATCTGCGCCTGGCTCAGCTGAACGACCGAGCTTGGAAGCGGTATAAATCCTACCTGGTTCAGGTAGGTCGGAGAATTTCCGCCGTTCGGTGATATTGCCCAGCTGAGGAAGGTCCTGATGAGCAGTGCGGTGTTGGCATCAGGCTGACTCTTTGACACTATTGCATATTCATAGTTGATTATCGGGTATGAATTAGCACCTGGTGCATAAATGAGGGAGATCCTCTCATCAGGGGGTGTCTGGGAGACGAGCGAGTTAGCTGCGGCCTGTATGTTCTGCTGTGTGATGTTCACATAATTTCCCGCCTGATTGAGCAGGTACGCGTACCCCAGCCCTTCATTCACCGTCTGAAGCAGGTAGCTCACGCCTATGTAGGCTATTCCATATTTGTCCTTGGCAAGCGCATTCACCATTCCGCCATTGCCGTTTCCTGTATCCTGAACCTGAAGCGCCGGCCAGCTGACAGAAGTTCCAAAGCCAACGGAGCTGTTCCATGCCGGATATGTCTTGGAGAGGTACTGCGTGAAGATGAACGTGTCTCCGCTTCCGTCAGACCTGTGAATCGGTATGATGTGCTGGTGAGTAAGATACTGTGTGGCGCCAGGGTTTGCGGCAACAATGGCCGGATCATCCCAGTAAAGTATCTTCCCCATGTAAATCTGGGCTAGCACTGGACCGGACATGTTCAGGTGAATCGAAGCAGGAAGCCCCGGAATATTGTAGTTGATCTGCTGTGCAGATATCGCCAGAGGAATGTTGAGAATGTTTGGGTACTGGGAAATCTGTGCATTCGACATGTACGCATCGGACGCACCAATCTGAACAACGCCCGTCTCGGCACTTGATATTCCGGTTCCGCTGCCTGTCGAAGCGGTGTTTAGCTGAACTCCTGGGTAAAGTGCCTTGAAGCCCGGCACCCACAAATTGAAGAGTGGATATAGCAGAGAAGAACCTGTTTCAGAAAGCGTCCCGCTCAACTGATTGGTAGGCGGAGCCTTGTGGCCAGAAAGGAACGCAAAATATGCGATCCCCACGGCTGCAAGCACGACCACGACAATTATCAGACCGGCTGCGATTTTACCAATAGATCTTCTGTATCTTTGTTTCATATACATGCATCTGTGACTGCCGTATCTAATAGCATATATATAGATTATGTAAAAGAAATACATATTCAATACTTACAATATATTCTATATAGTTTATCCTTCATTCAAAGAAGCCGGCATCCTTGTTTCGGATGTTCATTTCATTTAACATCAGGTTCAATTTATTTGATGGTGTAGGGCCCAATTATGCATGGAAATCCTAACAGGATGTTCAGGATGGAGTTATGCCCCCTGGGTGGGCCCGTTTTACCCTTCCAACTCGAAGCAGGCGGACTTCTTGAAGTTGTATTCTTCGGCATACGATACCGTCGAGATAGACTCCAGTTTCTACCACATACCCAGCGGTATGACGATGCACAGGTGGTATAACATGACCCCCCCATCTTTTGTGTTTACTGCAAAGATGCCAAAGCAGATCACTCACGACAGCGGCTTTCGGGATTACGAGGAGATCCTGGGTTACTTTCTGAGATCGTATGAGCTGCTAAAGGAGAAGCAAGGTCCGGTACTTATTCAGCTTCCGCCTTCGTTAAATCACGAAAGTGGTTGGAGACCTCTCAGGTCGTTTCTTGATTCTCTTCCTTCAAAACCTAGGTTTGCGGTGGAGTTCAGAAACACATCCTTCTTCAATGGCGATGTGTACTCTTATCTGGAATCCCGGGGTATCACACTCGCCTGGTCTGAGGTTCCATACGTCAAATCTGAACCAATTCTTACCACGGAAACCGTATACCTCAGACTGGTGGGCGATCGTTCGATCAAAGAAACGGAATTCGGCAATGTAGTTAAAGACAGGACAGAATCGGTTCGAAAATGGGCGGCCAACATAAGGTCGGTAGAAGGTAGCGCAGAACGTGTTTTCATATTTTCCAACAACCATTTTCAGGGGTTTGGGCCTGCAACGGTAAACCTTGTGAGGCGCGAGCTGGGCCTGGATGAAATAGACTGGCGTGAGAAGATGAACAGTTCAAGACCCGAGGGCCAGCTTACACTCTTCGACACAAAGGATCAGAACTAGATGATTTCTATACGACTTGCATAGAACTGGCGTTTTGTGACCCCCTATTCCTGAGACAAATTCATCGGCCAAAACATTCGACAAATGTCGGAAAATTTAAATCGCTCTGCGAGTGATTCAAACCGACCTAGAATGCTTTTGGTGATCCGGTTGTTTTCGAACAAGAAGGTACTGGGGCGTAGATTGGAATGAAGAACACGCTTACCGTTACGGATAACAGGACGGGAAAAACCTACGAAATTGGAATCGATGACGGGGCAATAAAGGCCACCGACCTGAAGCAGATCAAGATTTCGGATGATGACCAGGGACTGTTGACCTATGACCCGGGATTTGTGAACACGGCATCCTGCAAGAGTTCGATCACTTTCATAGATGGCGAGAAGGGAATCCTGAGATACAGGGGGTACCCCATCGAACAGCTGGCGGAAAAATCGACATTTCTCGAAGTTGCTTACTTGCTGATACATGGGGAGATTCCTTCCAAATCCGAGCTGCAGGAGTGGGTGGATGGTATTACATTGCACACCATGGTGCACGAAAACATAAAGAAGTTCATGGACGGGTTTCACCATGACGCTCACCCCATGGGTATGATAGTAGGAACCCTCGGTGCCCTTTCGACGTTCTATCCTGATGCCAAAGACATTTTCAACCCAGAGTCAAGGAAGAAACAGATCTTCCGGCTGATAGGTAAGATGCCCACGCTCGCGGCCCTGTCGTACAAGCATTCACTCGGAATGCCTTACATCTATCCCGACAATGAACTCTCGTACACCGCAAATTTCCTCAACATGCTGTTCAAGCCCTCCCCTTCGACAAGATATTCTCCCGACCCAGTGCTCGCCAAGGCTCTTGACGTTCTGTTCATTCTGCATGCGGACCATGAACAGAACTGCAGCACGAATGCCATGAGAAGTGTGGGAAGTTCTCAGGCTGACCCATTCAGCGCAGCCGCTGCAGCCGCAGCAGCCCTCTACGGCCCCCTTCATGGAGGGGCCAACGAAGCTGTAGTAAGGATGCTTGAAGAGATAGGTACGAAGGACAGAATACCTGAATACCTGGAGCAGGTGCACACTCACAAGAAACTACTGTATGGTTTCGGTCACAGAATATACAAGAACTACGACCCCAGGGCAAAGATCATAAAGGAAATGGCGTACAAGGTGTTCGAGGTCACAGGCAAGAACCCGCTGCTGGACGTTGCCCTCGAACTCGAAAGGATCGCACTATCTGATGATTACTTCATAAGCAGAAAGCTTTACCCCAACGTGGATTTCTACTCCGGCCTGATATACCAGTCGATGGGCTTTCCAACTTCGATGTTCACCGTCCTCTTTTCCGTCGCGAGGATGGCTGGCTGGCTCGCCCAATGGCAGGAGGAGATACTGGACAAGGAGCAGGGCATTGCAAGGCCAAGGCAATTGTACACCGGCATCCCATTGAGAAATTTATAAGAAGTGGATACAGTATTCAGCCGTAATCAAGCTAAGAGAAGATTTGATTTCCGCTTCCGGATATTACCAATTAAATGGGAATTAAAACACAAATTTTGCTCCAAAATTTTAGTCCTTAAGATTAACGGCCAAATTCAATCAGCTTGCCATGTATGGTAATTTTCTGTCAACTTATTAAATCAGAGTTGGATGGAGGTTACGGGCCCGTCGTCTAGTATGGATCAGGACGCTGAAGCATATGGGCTGCGTATGCCTTCGGAGCCGGAGATCCGGGGTTCAAATCCTCGCGGGCCCGCTATCATTTGATACTGCGTCCTTTTTTTTGAACTGTCTTTGGAAAGGCTGAACCTCTAATTATCCATAAAAGGATAAGCAAGTTCAGTCAAGAAAGTGAGAAGCCCACGACATTCAGGCGTGGGTAATTCACTCGCTGTTCCACACCAGCGCGGTCCGAACTCCTTCTCTGTACCCCTGAAAGTTGAGAACAAGGGTTTTTGGATCGGTGAGGATATTCACCCCGGTTATCAGTTTCACTGTGGTCTTCCGTGCGTTAGAGCCGATATCAATTTCAGCGTGGGGTCGACCTGATCAAGATCGACATATGCCCACTGACCCCCTGCGGATCGGTCTCGATCCAGACATGCGCGCGAATCAGTCTCTCCTTCCTAGGGCTAGTGAAGGTATAGAGCGTACAGTTCGGAGCGGCGGGCGCATCTGAACGTGCCTTATAGAATCTCTGGGCTATAAGATAGTTTGTCGCTTGCCGGCGCGTCAACTTCATCGTCAGATGGAGCAGGCTCTTCTTGTAAACTTTCTTTGGTCACTACTGTTCGGATGGTCTTCCTCCTTTGCCAGAATGCAGGATCGGCGACCAGCGCAAAAGTCAACAACCCTAGATCACGATGATGGTAATGGAGGTCGCATGCGTGAAGACGTGGGCACAGTAGTTGACCTTCAGACCCTCGGGTCCAACCATGCTGAAGAAAGTAACATGGTCGAAGATTGAATAAAGGACGAGAACAAGGCCGAAGATCAGGTTCGCAAGAGAGAAAAAGGAGCGGAGACGGGACTTCCTGAAGTTCTCCCTCACTCCACCACAGAACAGCTGAAACCCGTTGACAAGTAAGAACCTCACGATAATTCCAATCCGAGAGTACTGGACCCTCGACAGGCCAATTGAAAGGAGGTCAAAATTGAAAATCAGTTGGCGATGAAAATAAACGCTTTGCAATAGGTTAAAAACTCAATATTTTGTAATATGAGCCACTTTAAGGGACTGTAGTGGAAGGAGCTACAAACACAATTACAAGAAGGAGTATAAGAACCACAACAGAAAAGAACATGAGAAATCTGATGCGGTATTTTCTTGCCTTTGACGCCTCCCAGTAATTCCTCGGGGAGAAGCCAGTTATTTGGAGAGTTAACATCCCCCCGGCCTTAAGTCCGAACAGATATTCTACAGCGAGAATAAATGACTGCCCAGCCAGATGAAAGTTACCCAAGGCTGCAAAAATCCCAGTCACCGCCAGTGGTGGAACAAGAGCAGCGGCTACTGCAACTCCTACTAATGTTCCAGGCAGCTTCGCCAGTAACCCCAAGGCAGACGCAATTCCGAGGACCAAAGCAACTATAACATCAAATGTTGTAACCGAACTTCTCGTGAGTATTGCTGCAGTGATTGTTAGCCTAGTTAGATTCCTCAAAACCTCAGTGAGAAGATAAGCAGAAAGCAGTGAAATACCCAAAAGAAGGAAAACATTGGCTTCCGCATAAGCCACTTTCCTTATTCTTCCAAGACTTGCGTTTGCAACGACAGCATTTATAGGCCCAAGCATTGGTGAAAGGATCATTGAACCGACTACGATCGCCTCGTTGTTAAGAAATAAACCTGCTAGAGCTACTACTATAGATATGATTATCAGAACTACAGAATCGAGATTAGGTCTAATGAACTGTTCAAGAGGCTGTATAACAAGTTCAAGAGGATTTTTACTTTTTGTTGACTGATACTTTTCCTGCAACTTGTCCAGCTTCGTTGAAATGTAGGCAAGTACGTCTGTTACTACTATCTGGTTGTCAGTCTTTCTCAGATCAAGTACCTCACTTATCTTGCCCATGGCATCATTGAGTATTTCGTCAGGCAACACCGCTGAGTAGACACAAATGGGTTCACTGTCCGCCTCGGTTGATACCTCTAGGTATGAATAATAGCCAACTCCGAAATCTGAGAGAATTTTTGCCACAGATTCACTTGAATCTTTAAAGCATCTGATTTCCAGTTTCTTCAACTGTAGTGTATGACATTCAGCCCTGCTTTAAAATTTCCTCAGGTCTACAAGGCGCTGTTAACTCAAGCCCTCTTTGGGTAGATCGTCTATCTGATTTCGCTCAATGAGAAACATTGACGGGACGCATCCAATCCCCTACTCATGCTTGCATTCAAAAGGAAAAAGGACGAATCCCGAGGCCGTACTGTATGACGGCCTGTATCTGTACTGTCCGAGCCTGAGTTTAAGGCAAGGCATGTGGTGGCATATGCCCTCGATAGACCCGATTGTGAAGAGGAGTCATGTAGCCGTATGGAAGTGGATAGATACAGATGTTCGATAAGAACACTGTATTTCACGGGAGAAGGGTAACTGCATTCCTCGTTGAGGAGACGTACGTCAGGATAAATAGGTACAAACGAGGCACGGGTGTGGGTTGCCATAGAGCCCATCCGCAGACATATACTAGGAGCGTACCTGTCTGTCTGTCTGTCAAGGTTCAGGAACATCATGGTTGCTGAGTTATTTCTATCTAAGAACTCTTGTCAGGATGTATGTACAGAAGGCACATGGTGTACACGGATGAAGGTATAGTATGGTATCCTGATGCATGTAGTAATTCACTCGGACTGGAACACAGGATACATTCTTCCTATTAGCAGAGCTTGATAGAAAGGGTAAACCAATCAAAACCTGAAGGACAGGGCGGAAGGATTCGACGATCACTATCCCTGCAGGAAGCAAGGGTGCAACCTGTCACATGTCAAAGGATGGTTGAATCTGTTCTGTTTCATGTACAACGACGGGAGGAAGAAGATCGAGTTCAACGGACTACTGAACTTAATGGAGGTGAGACCCAAAGTTAACAGAGCCGAACCTACATTCGAAAACTTTGTCGGCATCGAGTTACTCGAATCTCCTTGGAAGATACTTAGCTCTGTTTATGCTCGGAGTCAGCGCAGTATTGTTCATGATCGCGCTCGTGTGTCTCATCTTTGTGTATCAAAAAGGAATCTACTGCATAGTGAAAGCTTTCGATACTATCACGATCTGCTACTCTTACTGCGGCAAGCCAGTATCTCTTTAGCGAATGCATAGACAGCTTTGCCCGAGTCTTTCAATCCTCTTTATTCATTCTTGAATCCGAGGTAATCCAAGTGGTGGATCGGTATCCGATTTCCTTCCTTCTTTTAGTGGTAAGCCATTAGACATTCAACGCCCTTTTCATGGAGCCGTCATGAAGACGATATGTTAAAGCAGACGAATTATATGGATACAATCAAGATATGGCGATTTCTGCGCATTCACTCATCGTGATGATTTTGGTGTTTTTCGACGAATTCCACGGTTTTACAGACCCGGGATATTATGAATGAGGCTGTGGCGATATCGGGTAGCAGTCAATGTAGTCATTGGTAAAGCGCACAAGATAGAAAGAATAGATCGGACCTTGCGTACCTAATCGGGAATAATGCGCCTTAAGAAACGGAAGGCGACCATATCATCTTTTTCGACAGCTATATTTAACGCCGTATTTGATTATCCTCGAGAGTGGGCTCTTGAACATATGGAGGACTTTGAGTCGTTCCATAGGCCTACCTGTTCTGGTTCTGGCTCTAGTGATTCAGATAATGGCTGTGACCGTTTCGGTCTTGGGCTACTATTTCCCTGTGGGCTACCTTCCTATGAATTGCAACGAGCCGTCAGCGGTTGGCGATTTCTATTACAATTCCAGCGGCTATCATTCGATTGTAGCGGTATTCGATGCTAACGGGAATCCGGTGAGTGACGCAAGCGTCAGGCTAAACGTTACAACGGCGTCAGAAAGCTATATTGCCACCGGGAGAACCAACGGTGAGGGACTCGCGATCTTAACTGTAGATCAACCCATAGCGGCAAAATTTCTGTACGAGGTCTCTGTTAGTACAGGAACCCTGTTCCAGACCTTTGACAGCGGTGTGCAAGCGGTTGTTACACCAGCGTCCAATCAGACCTTCGGTGCGTTGAAAGACGGTGAAGCGAAGCCGTTGAGCTTGAACGTTTTTCCGCTGTGGTGCCAGAAGGGGGACTATAACAATCTCACAGTAGCAACATTTTTTGCTGGTCCAAACGGGTCCAAAGAGCTGCATTATTTCTACTACGAAGAAGCAAACAACAGCCTCATTGGGATTCCCACAAATACTTCGGGAATGAAGTTGGGAGGAAGCACAGCCGCATATTTCGTCACATTTACGATTCCATTTAGCAATCAGCAAAATTGTGTGTCAAACTCTATCAACATCAATCCCAAATGTTACGTTTTTGCGGTGTTCGGGCTCTTTTCCTCAAACTTCACCCTGTCAAGTTGGTATGATGCTGGGCTTCCGTACAAAAGCCGGCTGACGGTGATCAATGTTGGGCACTTCATGGGCGAACAACACATTTTCAACATTTACCTCGGAGCCCTTGCCCCTGTTTTAGGGGTGTTTGCTCCAGCCCTTGTTTCCTCAGGATTCCGAACGTATTCCGAGGGTCGGTTTAGGCGAAGCTGGTCACACCTGGGTTGCTTAGGGTTGCTGTGCGGGTCGGCGGCGGCCTCGATCGGAACTTTGTCCCTGACCAACCTAGCCACTACGGGCCTCGTTCAGAATCTGCAGGATACTCTGCAAACGGAGAAGGCCTACCTTTTCCTTCTTGTAACCCTTCTAAGTGTTTCTATGCTGCTGTCTACTTTTATGAGATCCGGCAAGCAGGTCGCCGCTTCGATCTGTCTGATACTTTTCTGGGTGTTGGCCTGGATTCCTTTGGTCGAAATCGTGGCCGCATTCACAGGGCATTACCCGTTCGATTTGGGATACGTCGACCTTCTAAGGGAATCCTATCTCCTGGACCCATTTACTGTAGCCAATACATTGGCGTACGGGGCCACGTTCGTCTTGGCTCCGAATGCAGTAAACTATACGCCCACCAATCAGCTGGCTCTCATATCAAGCGCAGTTTTGTGGCTTGTTGTACCCATTCTGGTTCTCGTATTCAGAATCAAATGGACTGCAAGCAAAAACTCGCCTTTACAGAAAATGACATCATGACAACTACGGCGGCACACACCGAACGCCAATTTCTCTCTTCCTTGTTAGAGGGACGCCTGCTGCCAAGTCACCTACAGGGAGACGCTGCACTGCCGGGCATGGGTGCACCAGGAATCAACCAAGTCCCTGACGAACGGCATTGCCCCGAGCTACTGTGGATGAACTGGGAACACCAGCTGCTTACAATGGGGTCGCTTTAATGCAAATCGCCCAGGGGACTCCAAGTACTTCTGCAAAGGAAAGAAAAGATACGGAAGGCAACGAGCTCGTTGGAGGATGTCACGCAGTCGACTCTCAAAGACCTCTCCGGGAGCCGTATCATGGTGATGGAAGCGCGAGATGAGGCTCCTGAAAGCTTGGCTGGCAGCGGGAAGCAGACGAGAATATCAATCTATGAGGCCGTTTTAATCTGCCTCTTTGCCCCTACCGACTCACTGCCTGAAGATCCTGTGTCTGGGTTGTCCCTCGATAATAGACCTGCCCAATTCCACGGTCTGGGTGTAAGCTTTGCTGTTCGTGAATTTCCTGAACGAGTCTATGTCTTCCCACTCGGTGTACAGTAGGTACTCCCGGGAGCAGTTAGTGTCCCTGTACAGCTTCCCATCTAGAAACCCGAAGTTACCCTCCTTCAGTATCAACAGCGTGCCTTTGAACACCCGCTCGAATTCTTCTTCGTGCCCTTCCTTGACCCTGTAGTAAAGCCCGATGTTTATCATTACGTCTCCTCTTCTGACATATGCAACTTTGGCAGCATCTTTCCTTCGAACTCTGCGAATTCTCCTCTTACAGACTGAATCTGCATCGCCAAAGATTGCGTCTGCGATGAAATACAGCCCTGTGTGGAATCTGGTTTATCTTTCAGATGCATTCTCAGCCCGTCCTCCGATCACTTTCTGTGAAGAGATATATAAGCAGACAAATGCCATAAGTAAAACTACGAGAGCGATGAAGAGAGTAGTATATGAAATGAAGTTTATCATATACGGGAATTTCAGATATAGAATCGCGCACACAAAACAGGTCTGGCCACATCATGTTGCAAGGAAAACTTCTCAGGAAAAATATTCACCAATTTGTCCGGCATATCCATTCACGTTGCTGAGGAGTCTGGTTTCACGCCTGCTGGACTAACGAAGCGATCTCAAAAAGTGGGCGCCTGAAGATGCCTCTGGATAATCGATTATGAGCCATTAATGCTGGAGTTGGAGGAGAGATTTACGATGCCTGATTAGAAGAAGAAAGTGAAGCTCCGAATACGGTACCCCAAATGAGAACAGGGTACACTATCAATCGTTCCATGCCACCGATACCCAGGCCAGCATAGATGCCGACTGAAAACAGTATAGTCGCAAGCAAAGAGGCAGCGCCAAGCACAACTGATATAATCGAAAGATACTTGCTCAGGACACTGTATGACAGAACAGCCGATATGCCCGCCGCAACAAAAGTTACAAGAGAGACAAGGCTGTGCAGAAGAGGTGACGAATGTAATGCGAGGGTTAAACCGACACCTATAGCCCCCAGTCCTGTAATTATCACAGAGACCTGGATTGCTCTTTTTTCCTTCAGGCCTAGAAGAGAGGCGACAAGAATAAGCAGCCCCAGTAGGATAACCGAACTGTTGAAGATATCGGCAGAAGGCTGTTGAAAATGACAAACGCCTGCAGAGCAGACAATTGACCCGAGGTGGCTTATTGTGTCCGATGAAATGCTGTACCCAGGATAAAGTGCTTCCGAAAACAACATACCAAAGAAAAACTCGGCCGCAGCTGCGACAAACAAACCCCCTGCAACCTGTCTTGATGCCAATACAAGGTTCATTTGATAAATTGTTGGCATAAAAATATTATCAAATAGCTGGCGAAATTATTCTGTCGAGAAAATGTATAGCAATGGCGGGCAGAACTTTGACGGGTTTTGTGGCATATACCATGATACCATTGGGTCATGGGAAGTGATGATCAGAGTTGCCCAGTGACACCACAGTCAGTTAGAGATTAACTAAATCGTGAGAGGGCGCATTTCTCTGCTCCGCACAGATGGTTAATCAGCTATGCATATTGTTAGATCTTTCTTTATGATATTCGTTTACCACTTCTACCAGGCTACTTAATGGGCTATGGATTTTATGCCTCAATTCTGAGTAATTGCGAACTCTGTACAATCCAATCAACGGAAAAGCTAACTATCAACGGTTCATTTAAGTATGCACGTTGTAACCAGACTTCGATAGGATTGGTGCAAAAGAAGAAAGGGTCAGTGAGCGCCGACCCCTCAGGCAGTAGTTACAAGGGATTCACCAAAGAAGAACTTGCAGCCATGAAGGAGCGGGTGCAGGAGTTGAGGGAGGGTGCGCACAATGGTCCAAAGGCAGGAAAAACGACGGGCGAAGCCGCGGTACTGGCGAAGATTGAAACCATGGAGGAACCTGATCGAATGATGGGAAGGAGGCTTCATACAATAATCAGGGCTAGTGCGCCGCATCTTTTGCCGAGGCTCTGGTATGGTATGCCTGCATATGCTGATAACGAGAAGATCGTTTGCTTCTTTCAACCAGCCGGGAAATTCAAAACCAGATATGCAACCCTGGGATTTACTGATAATGCCAGGCTCGACGAAGGGTCCATGTGGCCCACCACTTTTGCGCTCAAGAAGCTGACCTCCGTCGAAGAAGCAAAAATTGCTACACTTGTAAAGCGCGCCGTGAGTTAGACCTTTTTCGTCAACATCTCACAGATATCAATTGTATGAGATCACCTCTGCTACGCGACGCTGTAACGATGGCAAATGCTGCCCTATCGGTCAACCTAAATAATTCTTGAAGAGTAGGGATATCACAGGCCGGAGGAGCTGATAACGCCCCCTGAACTGCCATCCAACACCAGAAGAATATCTTTTCCTTCATGGTTGAACTTCATTCTCCAGATGGGGACGTGAAGTAGCTCTCCTTCACCTACGTCAACCTTCGTTTCAATTTTACTTATTGTGTGGTGTTTGTGGCGTTCATGTGCCTTCTGGTACTGAAGCTTATCAACGAGCGCTTTCGCATGGTTTTCGGCTTCTTCTTCCCCAACATCTCCGTTTAAAACCTTGATCGACTTGGAAAACTTCGACGCATCGAAAAGTGTTCTCTGATCGAGCGAAAATTGGAACTCGATTGGCTGGCAATCCTTCATTGCCCTCACAGCCACCACCGGAAAATCATAAACTTCGTCAACAACCTCTGTCTTGTACTCGGGACGGCCCCCTCCGGAGGGAATGAATGTGGGTCCCCCCTGTCCTCCGCCAATCACAGTCGTTCCGCTCGAAGTCTCTCCCCACAGATATGTCACGGTGGTTGACGCACTCGAGGGAATCAACCAGTAGGGCACCACATCGAGCGTCATATCAACAAGCTTCGACTTCTCGAATCTGTGATGATGCAAGAATCCGCTGTCCAATATATTCTTGGACTTTGAAAGCAACTGTTCTTTGTCGACCAGAAGGAGTGGAAGCATTGTATGTTTCTGCACATTCTTCCAGCCTCCCGCTCCCATAAAGACGCTCGTCCCGCAATATTCACAGGTTATTACCATCTCTCCGAACTTAGGGTTGATTGGCGCACCGCATCCTGGGCATTTCAGCTGCGCGACCCCCTGTCCTGTTTGTTGCACAGGGGAAGGGGGAGATGCAGCTATACCAGAGACTGGGGAACCCTGTGCTGGCGGTGCCTGGGATGTTGTTGAAGTGACGCCAAGGGGAGCACCGCACTTGGCGCAGAACTTGGAATTATCAGGAAGCTGAAAACCACACTGCGTGCAAAACATAAACAGAACTCCTCTTTTAAAAAAGATTTAAGCATTTCCATCTGAATCTGCAGAAGAACCAAACAAGACGTCTAACTTGAGGAATAACCTCGCAAACAGGGCAAATCGAGGCTTCGAAAGTGGAAAAATTTGTATCGCTGGTTGAATAGACAGCAATATGAAAACCTCTTTTGAGATTCTTGATAAACAGACACACATTGTGGCTGAGGGAATTTAAAGCAGATTCAAGGCAATGTCACCACCTGAACCGTCGGAGAATGGGATCTGAACCATCGGAATCAAGCAGAAATATTTCGGCTGTTGGCTCAATACGTTCTTCTACGCAACCAGGACTGACATTAGCTTATCGCGTCGTTCAACAGTTTCTGCTAAAAGGATAATAGCCGTATAAGCGGGGAAGTCGGTCATTTGTCCCTGAAACCCGAAGTCAAAAGTTCGGTCCGGCCTCGTAACCATGCCAGAAACATAGCCCTCCTATTCATAGCTACAGGAGCAATTTTTGCACTATACGGAACCGGATTGGGTACAGTGATGCTTGCATTGCTCGCCGGCATACACCTTCCTTTTTCGGCTTCTGGTTTTGCCCCACACCCCTACGCGCAAATTTACGGTTTCATATTCGAGTTTATCATGGGGGTTGCCTACATTCTGGTCCCAAGGTTCAAGGGCGAAAAACCTGGTGCAGGCTGGGTTTCTTTGGCATACCTCAGCTACCTTCTCCTGACTGCTTCCGATGTAATTCTTCTGATCACTTCATTTTACCCTTCAATGTTCTTGCTTGGGCTGGCGTCGGCATCGTTTCTCATCGGGGTGTGCATCTTCTCGTTTCAAACTTGGCGGTTGGCCTTTGAGCAGAAAGGTGGATTCCCTGAAACCAATCCCCTGATAGCAGAATCAGCGGTCGCTGCTCTTCTCTCCGCAATCGTTCTTGTTCTGGCAAACTATCCGTCGATACACGTTCAGGTAGATATCTTTTCAGAAGCTTCGATCTATCTAAATTTACTAGGATTCGCATCTTCAATGATATATGCGGTTGAAATCCGGTCGGTCAGCTTCAGACAAAGTGATTACAGAAGCATCCCTGCGAAGCTGACGTGGATTGCTCAGGGAGCCGCTATTCTGACGTGCTTCGTTTCGATTCTATTCCCGTCTATGTATCTGCTCTTGCTATCAGGTTGTCTATTCCTGCTTTCGGCCGTGTTTGCTGTATTATCCCTCAAACTGTTTGGAGTGAGTCATCCCCTGATGTACAGACCCTCGATGACCCCTACTCATTACAGAATAATGACATACAACGATATGGCCATGATTCCCGCTTTCCTTTGGCTTTATCTTGCATTGATACTTAGCATCCTGATGATAATTTTTCCAAGCGAAGCGAGTTCGACTCTATCATCTTCATCGCTAACTTCATTCCTGCTTGAAGTGGGCTCATCGATCTATGTAAGAGACCTCTTCATTCACGCAGTAGCTATAGGATTCATCGGCTCCACAGTGGTGTGCTTTGCCCCCATGCTCCTTCCTGGCTTGCTGGGAAGGAGGGGTCCGACCACAGGGCTTTCCTACTATCCGATCATACTACTCAATGCTGGCATGTTTATCAGAGCCGCAGGTGACGTCATCGCAATCAAGGAGCTTTACATACCCAGCTGGACGGCTTTATCCGGACCACTCATCCTTCTGGCGATGCTCTGGTTTCTCTTTATGATCCACAATATCGGGAGAGCAAAGATTGAAGCCAGGGCAACTACAACAGAGGAACCTGTGCTTGATGAGAAATATCTTAGATCTGTCGCAGAGATCAGGATCAAGCCAGAGCAGGGCTGGCATCTTCAAGGAAAAGAGGACACGATCGCCCTTTGGTTCGTATACCATGGTTCCAGGTTTTACCTTCTCCCCAGGCAACTCGAATCGTTTGACGAGATAGCGCCTACCCTAGGCCGATCGGGAGGGCTGAGTTTTGAACTGAAGGGTAGGGACTTCAGGGCGACCTACGTTCTTTCTACAGACACGAAGACCGTGAAAATCGTGAGCAAGCTGTTCAAGGACAAGTATGGTCAAAGAAATTTCCGGAATTTCTTTGGCAATGGCAAGGATGGGCTGGTTCTTGTATTGGAGCTGATTCAGGATCAAAATAGGAATCTAACCATGTGAGTCTGAGAAGTAGCATAAGAACTCATTTTGACAGGCATCGTTTGTGACCCGGGATACTCTTCATCGGTTCGACACCTCTGACCTTCCAAGACTTTCAGGGAAGTTAGAAACTGGTCCGGTAAGTACCACGATCACAGTGCAGCTCACTTTGATAATACTAATGAACATGTTTGACGAGGATCTGATGGGATAGATTTCCAGATTGAGCTCTCAGAATACGATCCCAGAAATTAAACGCATATTGGTGGCCATCGACGGTTCGGACAACGCGCTCAGAGCAGTTGGCCTGGCTTCACGGATAGCCAGGAACAACAACGCAGAACTTCTGATACTGCATGTCATGGTTGTTCCAAGTTCGATTTCAGGAAACATCTACGTGCCTTTTGAGAAAATTGAGGAGAAAATGAGAGCTTCCGGGGAGCAGTTCCTCGCAGTCGCGGCAGGTGTCGCCAAAAACGAGGGAATTGAACCCAGAACGCAGCTGGTCGAAGGTTTTGAATCGCCGGCATCGAGTATTGCGGAATACTCGCAGGAAAACAATGTAGACTTGATAGTTGTGGGTACAAGGGGCCTGGGTGGGTTCAAACGATTGCTGCTTGGCAGCGTCGCAAGCGCCGTAGTCCACTATGCCCACTGCTCTGTTCTGGTTGTCAGATAACAGGGTAACAGTACCTCGATGTAATCATGGCTCTGGATTCCGACTATTCGTTCAAATCAGTTTTTTCTCAAAGTTTGTTGGTTACGTCTCATGCTTCTTCTTTTGAGCGCCTACCACCATCTCACCATGCTGCAGCAACGGAGAGTCAACATCAATTTCGATTCCAACCAAATCCAGAGGAACCACGACAAACCAAAAATGCATTGAAGAATTGACTTGGTTACAGAGCTTGAGGCATAATAATGTTCTGCGTTTCTACTGCAGAATTTTCATATTATGATGCGAATGTGAAATGTGTGTCAGAGAATCGATTCCTGAACGGTTCGAAATTACTTGTTTGTGTCACCGGGTCGGACTCGTCTGATTAACTTTGTAAGCGCTTGACTGTTTCTGTGTCCCTCTTCACAGGAAACTCTCTAACGAAGACAGTTCATGAGCCTCCGGTAACCGAAACGTATCTACATTTGTTTGCAAGTGTTTACAAACCTTTTTTAGCACAGAATGAGCAAACCCCACAATTTGAAAAAGTGGAAAGCGCTTCTATCTACTTTCCTCATTTTGACATTTTTATTCAGCTTGACCGCCGTCACATTGGGGGTTGGGGTCGCGGCTGACCCCTCTGCATCTTTAATTGCATACAAGGTCAGCGGTAACGTCAACCTTTCCAATCCCGGTTCCGAATCGTTCTGGAGCAGTATACCATGGACGAGCGTTCCTCTCTCTGCAAATGTGCCAAATGGCGGTCACACCCCTCTGATAAATGTGAAGGCTGCATGGAACGGTACCAATATGTTCATACTCCTGAGCTGGAACGCCACTCAACCCAGCAACAGAATGTCGAGCGTCTTCTCTCTTGGCGGTGGTCCCTATGGATTCCCACCGCTCTGGCTGAATTCGAGCTCCGGCCAGTACGTAGCTGCCCCTCCAAGGGATGTTGAGGATTCGATAGTGAAATCATACTACACCAACTCAACCTATTACTCCCAGGATAGGGTGGCCATGATGTGGTATCTGGGGGGCCAAACAGGAACACCTGATGACTGCATGGTAGTAGGTCAATCAAACGGGGGAGCCCTCCAGTACGGCGGGGCGGCCAACATTTGGGACTTCATGACAGGAGCAACCTGGAACACCACAACCCCATTCCTGCCGCAGATCGGCATGAATGAGATTCCTCTCAGCAGCTATTACTCATGGTGGAACAGAAATGTGAGCTTTACAGGTGTTAATTACACGGCACCCCCGACGGGATTCGCATTGAATCTTTACACGAATGCATCAAACCTATACGAGGTAGGCCTGGGAACCGGACTCTTCTATGATGACGTCGCGACTAATACAACCGACCCGTACTCTGTTCAGGCCGGAGCCGGAATGGGCACGGGTTCCTGGACGGTAGAAATGACCAGGTCACTGCAAACACCTCAGGGTGGATCACCATATCTGGTTAACATTCAGCCAGGTTCCACCTACGATGTGGCCTTCGCTGTTTGGCAGGGATACCTTGGCGAAAATGCATTCATAAAATCTATATCCACATTCCAGACCATTTATCTATCTACCCAGGCTCCACCCAGCATCGTCATCCCCGGGCAGGGAATTGCGGGTCCTCTGACACCGTACGAGCTTGTCACGCTGATAGGTTTGGTACTTGCCCTGATTGTTCTCATATCTCTGGCCGTTCTCACCAGGAGGCACGAAGTCTGATGCCCGATGAAGAAGGCTCGCACGGTCCGAAGGTGGACAATCAGAGAAGGAACTTCCTCAAGCTGCTGGTATTCCTGGGTGGTGCTGCTGCGGTTGGAGGGGCGATACCCATTGTAAAGTACCTGAACCCACCATCGGTTGGACTTTCAGGCTATCCTGAGCTACTTCTTGTAGATTCCTCAGGGAATCCAATAAAGGCATCCTCGCTACCTGTGAACTCGCCTCAGTCATTTCAGTTTAACTATCCGCTGCAGAATGAACCAAACTTCCTGATAAATCTGGGAGACGAAAACAACAATCCTGTATCGATAAATTCCCAACAGGTACAGGTGCCTGCGGACAACTCAACCTACCAGTTTCCTGGAGGGGTCGGTCCGCATAATTCCATCGTAGCATACAGTGCGATCTGTGAGCATCTCGGGTGCAAATATCCTGAGCTTCACTTCTATCCTCCGGGTTATCCTCCCGCCGATACCTTCAATGGTCCCATGACCAAGGTGATACACTGCAACTGTCACGGCAGTACTTATGATCCTTACAAGGGTGCGGCTGTAGTTACCGGTCCAACTGTATACCCACTCCCCGCAGTGGTCCTCAAGTGGGATCCCTCGACCGACCAGCTGTACGCAGTCAAGATGGTAGGCTCAGTGATTTATGGTCATTCCACCGACCTGCAGGGTGGCTCACCTCCCGCCACAAGCTCAACAGAGGTCCAAAACGCAGGGAACCCGTTCGGTTAAACAAGTTTCAGGTGATTACCTTGAGTTTGAAAGAGAGATTTGTTGGCTGGTGGGATGATAGACTGCACCTGAAGGATGCTCCTCTTGCCCGGGTGCCGGACTATATGTACTCCTTCAATTACTGGACCGGTTCTTTCGTGGCTGCTGCACTTGTCTGGCAGATTGTTACCGGACTCTTTCTCATACTTTACTATGTTCCCAGCGATCCTTACAATCAGACTATGGCGTTGATACAGCAGGTCCCCTACGGATCGCTTCTGCTCGCGACCCATCTGTACGGCGCATATGCAATGATATTCTTGGCATACGTTCACATGTTCAGGAATTACTTTGTAAAGGCATACAAAAAACCCAGAGAGCTGCAATGGATGATTGGCGTGCTGCTTCTGGTCATTGTGCAGGGAGCGTCGTTCCTTGGCTATGCGATGACAGGTGACATACTGGCCACCGATGCGGTCGATGTGGGAAAGGGAATAATGTCCAACTTCCCCGGGGGTAATCTACTTGAACCGCTTTTCTTCGGCAATGGGACGTCGCTCAGTCTTTTCACGAGGTTGCTCGGTTACCATATAATTCTTGTGGCCCTCATCGGCCTGCTTTTCGGATACCACTTCTATCTGGCTGAAATGAGTGGCTTTATGCCTTCGAGAAAGAAGGTGAATTTCAAGGCTCCAGCAAAGCTGGATGAAAAGGACCCATCACTCAATCCCTGGTATCCAAGAAATCTTCTCTACATGGTCGAATTGTCTCTGTTCGTCTTCGGATTCATACTGATAATACCATCCGTTCTGAGCATACTTCACAATGTTCCTCTTCTTTTCTCCCCGTACCCAACCGTCTCACCGTCCAGCCCCTTGGCGACCACGATTCCTGCCTATCCACCCTGGTTCTTCCTTTTCCTCTACAAGGTACTGGACTTCCAGCCTCTCAGTCCATTTGTTGTTGCTGTCATAGCTGCAATAATACCCGTGCTGTACTTCCTTTCTGTCCCAATCCTTGACAGGGGTAGCGACCTGCACTTCCTTAAGGGGTGGGTCTTTCAGGCGATAGGTGTCATTGCAATTATCAATTTCATTCAGACGAGCGTCTGGGCCGCGATAGCGCCGGGCGTTCCTGTAGGACCCGGGGTGTATGTGCCGGTGATCGCCGAGCCTGCCGTGCTGATATTCGTCGGATTCTACCTACTGTCGAGACGTTCATACCCCTCGGTAACACATGCGTCTGATTCGAACAGGAACACCAAGTTTGCATTCATCGCTCTTGTGCTTACCGCTGCCGTGCTGTCGGTCGTGGCCACTCTATCAATCAACAACCTGTTCAGCACTGGAAGCATTGCACTTCTTCCACCCGCGCTCACGGGCTCGCTCGTGACAGGGGTGCTGGGCGTGGTGGTCATCGGGTACAGAGACGGCGGAAAAAGAACGGCCACCCTCGAAGTGAATACAGAAAAGGTCGCACCCGTGACTGGAATCAGCAGAAGACCAAAACTTGGAGTAATCTATGGCATCTTCACATTTCTCATCGTGCTCTCTGCGATACTTGCAGTCATAATGTGGTCGTTCAATCCCATTACTCAGGCAGCCTTCTTCGGCATCGGGCTCGGCACACTCCTAATACTACTTGCAGAAATGATAGCCATTTACCATTACGTGTCGTACTCTAGAGGGTGAGTAGCCGCGAAAGATAGCGCCCTCAGCAAAGTACAGCTATGGCGTGAAGGTGGTCTGGGGATCGTGGCGATTGATAACGGAGATTCCAACCTGCTGACACCCGACGTTGTTGACCAGCTATCCACGGCCATCGCCCTGGCCGAATCGGATGATGAAGTGAAGGTTTTCTGCCTGACCGGAGCCGGTCCTTCATTCTTCTCTGCTGGAGTTTCCTGGGAGCACATCGGTAGTTCCAAGGGGTTTCTTGAGAAAAGCCACGCTCTCGCGTCTCTTCTGCTTGCTACAAGAAAGCCGACTGTATCCATGATTCAGGGCGCCTCCCTGGGGGCTGGGGTCGAGCTCTCACTTTTGACAGACTACAGAGTGGCATCGAGCAAGGCAATCATTTCGTTCCCTGAAGCCGGCTTCGGGTATCCCACTGTTTTCTCGGGTCCGTATATGTGCGCGAAAATTTGCAACCCGGCGATTTCGAGAAAGGTGTTCATGCTGGGGGAAACCTTTACGGCAGAGGCGGCCTTGAATGTTGGGCTTGTGGACGAAGTGTTTGATAGCTCCACATTCTACGAGGATGCTGCAAGGTTCGCCCGCAATACAATCCATAGGACAGCTACTTCGGAATTGGCAAGACATTCCTTGATCGAACCTGATGTTCTACGGCTGACATTCCTTGAGGAGCGATCTAGCGCGGCGGCGCTAGATGCTAGTCCGGACCGTCTTCGCGAGCTTAATGGTGAACGGGCCAGATACCTGAAAGCATCTGGGCGTACAAGGCACAGGGCTGCCGGTTCGGGTGGTGCAAAGTGAACTCGCTCAGGAAACCTTCACGGCATCCTTCGTTCTCACCCACACCCGAATTTAGTGCAATGGCTGTCTCATTCATGTTCGTTTTCTTTATGCAGATCGTGACACAACAGTTCTTCGTAAGGCTTGCCCCCTACCTCTTTGGGGCTGGAATCGGGGTTTCCACTATTTCCGGAGCCACCTACGTTGGGGCGCTCTTCACCGACCTTTCGGCTATAACCGGGATCGGACTGCTCATCGTTTCAGTCCATTACTTCCTGAAACGGAGAGGTATCCTGACAAGTTTGCTCGCACTAGACATGGCCGGCATGGCCGTCATTTTAGGAATAATGGATGGCGTCCGTGTGGCTTTGCCTGGCTACATGTTTTCGAATCTGTACGGCAATGCAATATGGACCGCCCTGAGCTTGGGGTTACTAATGCTCGTGGTTCTATCTTCTCCGCTGGTAGCGCTTTTCATACATAACGGAAGCCAAAATTTAGAAAATCCAAGACACGCAAACAAACTTGCACCCTTGCCGGCTTATTTGGCTGGAGGCGCACTTTTGCTCCTTTCCTTTTATTCGCTGTACGTTACCATGGCAAAGCAGGTTTCCCCTGCCTTACTCAGCATGGCATATAATGGAGGGATAAATCTTCTGGGCATCTCGATAATGGCATCATACCTTCTTATCCTCAGGAAGACCGGGATCGTCGTGAAGCTTTCTTCGTTGATAGGAGGAGGGCTGGTTGCTACCATCGTCGGTTTCATAGTTTTTGGTAACTACTTCTCTCTCAAAATATTTGAACTGACATGGCAAACATCTTTTGGAGCACCACTGCCAGCCTATTCCGCACTGATTTACTCCTTCTTTCTTGGAGCTCTTTTTGTTGCTGCGCTCGAGCTGTCTGTAAAAAGAAGGTCGATTTACATTTTGATGATTCCGGTTGGGCTGGTGGCGCTATCATCCTCGCTATTTTTACTCGGATCATTGAGCATCTATATCGAAGGAGCGGTTTTAGGTTATCTCATTTTTTCCTTTTCTTCTAATATTTCAGTGTCAGAATGAATCACACCAAATCCATCCAAAGGACTAACTACTGCCCATCTGTTTGAGATGCCGTTATTCCTTTCGAGTACCCTGAATCCGCTCAGTATTTCTTCCCACTCTTTGGAATCAACTGAAAGCGGATCCCTTTTACGGACCAACTTCTCTACACTCAGGTAGGTCGATCCAGAAGGCTTGAGTATTCTTTTCATCTGAGATATTGCGCCTTTGTGATCAGCCATGCAACAAAGCAGGCCGTTTGAAAACACAAAGTCAACGGAATGGTCTGGTATAAAATCGATCTTTGCGGCGGAGGTGGCTTCTGCCCTTATAATCGTGTCCAGTCCCTCCTTTTTTGCTCGTTTCATCAGTTTTGAGATAGCTTTCGAATCAAAATCAATCGCATACACAATCCCTGATTCACCCACAATCCTCGCAAATGGTATTGTGTAGAAACCCGGTCCGGAGCCCAGGTCTGCTACGATGTCACCCTGCTTGACAAACTTCTTGATCTTTCTATCGGGCGAGAGAAAAAACCGCCGCAGTGGATTATCGAACAGAAACGAAGGAAATCTGCGATCTTTAGTTTGAAACTGGGAACAACACTCTCTGTTATCGTTTTTTTGGTATTGCGTCATAACTGACCTTTCATCCGGACCGCTGCTGAATTGCGCACTGTAGCCGCTGGCCGTATTCTGCATATAACTTTTATTACCATTATTTCAATTTGCTCAAGAAACACTTCTCCTTGAATCTCAGGTGAGATGAAACCAAATTTTTGGAGACCATACTTCCTGTGCGTTACTCAGCATCATGTTTTCTCTTTAGAGCTCCAGATGGCCCTGTTAACCCAAGTCCTCTTTGAGCGGATTGTCTATCTGATTTCGCTCAATGTGAATCATTGATTGAGCGTGCCCAATACCTCATGCTTTTGATCCAGAGAAGAAGGACATGCCCAGAGGCCGTACTATACGACCTCTATCTGTACTGGATGGGGTTGAGTTTAGGGTAAGGCATGTGGTGGCGTATGCCTTCGATAGACCCGTTTGTAAAGAGGAGTCATGTATCCGTATGGAAGTAGATGGATACTGCTGTTCAGCAAGAACACCACATTCCACAGATGCAGGGTAACCGCATTCCTGGTGGATGAGACGTACGTCAGGGCAGGTGAATATGACGCATAGGTGTGGGTTGCCATAGAACAAATATATTTATCGGATGATGAATTTTCACGGGGGGACATTTACGCCAAAGAAGAAGGCAAGCAAGAAGAAGGGGAAGAAATAGCCGCGTACCTATTTCCGAAGATTCTTTCGTCGCCGTTGGCTCCTGAACTTTCGAACTTTTCAGCCGTCCTAACGGTACGCCCAAGGCTATGCCATCGAAGAAAACAGCATCGTCCGGGAAATCTCTACCTAACCTCGACTTGGGGGCGCATGCACGCTACCTGAAGAGGTTTGTATTTGCGAGGTCGACTATTTCGTCGCCGTTCCCGTTCAAGACAGCCTTGATCATATATAATGTGAAACCCTCGACCTCTTTTAGATTGATGTTTGGTGGGATTAGTAGTTCCTGTCTGTTGACCACGACGTCGAGCAACGTCGGCCCATCATGCTTTAGAGCCTTCTCGACCATGGGTTCGACATCCTCAGGCTTTTCGACCCTCAAACCAAGGATACCTACAGCTTCAGCCATTTTCGCGAAGTCGGGGTTGACCAGATCGGTGCCGTGAGGTAGGTTGCCGGCCGCCTTCATTTCCAACTCCACGAAATCGAGAGACCCATTATCGAATACTACGACCTTGACAGGAAGATTCAGCTGTTTGAGGGTAAGGAAGTCCCCCATCAACATGGAGAATCCACCGTCGCCGGAAAGTGAGATCACCTGTCTTCCCGGGTATGCCTCTTGCGCACCGATTGCCAATGGAAGAGCTCCGGCCATAGAACCATGGGAAAACGAACCTAGCAACCTCCTCTTCCCATTCATCTTAAGGTATCTTGCACTCCAAAGGGTTGGGGTTCCCACATCACACGTGAAGATAGCATCTTCAGCCGCCACTCTGTTCAGAATACTGACCAGATATTGAGGATGAATCGGCTTTTTCCCACTCTTCCCTTCGGCCATTGATTCTAGCTCTGCTCGGGTCTTCTTGTAGTGTTCGAGTGAGGCTTTCAAGTGACCGTTACTATCCTCCTTCTGTTTCAGCAAAGGTTTCAACATTCGAAGTGTGAGGTCGACGCTCCCGACAAGACCGAGGTCAACCTTGGTCCTGCGACCTATCTGTTCCCCCCTCACATCCACCTGGATAATGATTGCGTCCTGCGGATAGAATTGCTGGTATGGAAAGTCGGTCCCGAGCATCAACAAGACCTCCGAATTCATCATCGCATAGTATCCTGAAGAGACCCCGAGCAAACCAGTCATTCCTACATCGTAAGGGTTGTCATATTCAATAAACTCCTTCCCCCTTAGCGCGTGGACTATTGGTGCTTGTAGCAGGCCGGCTATTTCGACCAACTCGGAATGAGCTTTCTCGCATCCCGCGCCACCCAGTATTGTCACTTTCGAGGCGGAATTCAAGATGTCAGCCGCCTTGCGCAAGTCGTCCTCTGGGGGGCAGATGCTGGGAGGGGGTGCGCGAAGCGGGACGGGCCTTCTCCCAGTTGACACATCAAGCAGTGACACATCTCCGGGGAGAACAATCACCGAGACACCTCTCTCTGAAACAGACGTCCTGATAGCAGTCTCGAGCGCGCGCGGCATCTGGTCCGGATGAGACACCAATTCGCAGAACCGTGAACACTCTCGGAAGATCAACTCCGGATGCGTTTCCTGGAAATACATGCTCCCTATCTCCCTGGAAGGGACGTGTGACGCAATAGCGAGCACCGGTGCGCGGCTTCTGTAGCAATCATATAGACCGTTGATCAAGTGCATATTTCCAGGACCGCAACTTCCGGCGCAGACGGCGAGTTCTCCTGTTAACTGAGCCTCTGCCCCAGCGGCAAATGCAGCGGTCTCCTCATGGCGTACACCAATCCACTCTATCTCATTCGAACGCTTGCGAATAGAGGCGACTATCCCATTCAGGGAGTCACCCACTATACCATACACCCTTTTGACACCAGCTTCTATGAGTGTGTCAACTAACAGGTCAGATACTCTGTCAACCACGTCTTCCTCCCCCGTGTCTTCCAACCGATGGTATTTCAGCTCAATATATGTCTTCAGTAGATTTTGACCTGCTAATAACCGCCCCTATGGGCTGGGAGCTGTCTAGAATATCTCAAGTGGCCGCCTCTGCGGACTCGTCTCCTTCTTCCTTCGTCTTGTCGACCAGGCCCTCGATCGGCTTCTCGAGGTTATGGATCTTCAGCACATGCATAGCTCTGGACATCGGGAGGGTAAGCACAGAATTGTAAATTTCAGAAGCCCTGGATTTGAGTATATCTTTCGTGCCTAGATTGGAGTGAATTTCGTTCAGCACCTCTCTGAGTTCATCTTTTTGCCTCTCCAGCTCGGAGGCGAAAACCTCTGTAGTCAGCTTCCCTTCATCTCTCAGCTTCTCAAGTGATTCGATGTTTGCGACCGCTTTGGAAAGTCTCGTGTTCAGCTCCTCTGTCTGCGACGACGGGAAGCTTCGCTTGATATAGCTTGAAAGCGCGGCTGCCTGAATGCTTATGGATAAGAACGCGACTCCGAGAACCATAGTGGTTATCGTGTCAATGTTTCCCGAGCTGACTGTGGCAGAAACTGGGATTGACGCCACAAGTGCTACGGATATCGCGCCCCGCATGCCACCCAGCATCGCCACATTCCTCCAACTCATAGGTATCTTATCGCCTATCCTGTTGAAGATGGCGAGCGTCGGGTAGACAGAGGCCATCCGCGCCAATGCCACTGCGGTATAGGCAACAAGAATCAATCCGACAGAGCTAACAAGCTTGAAGAAATCTGTCCTGAAACCGATAAAAAGGAAGGCAACAGAATTACCCAGGAATGCAGCTACTTCCCAGAACACCTGCACCGCTTCACGAGTAGAAGGACCAACCGACCTCTTGATAGTAAGATTCCCGAAATATATCCCAACTATTGCTACGGCCACAAGGCCAGAGAACCCAAATGAGGCTGCGAACGCATACGATCCGTATACGGCGAAGATCGTCAATAAAGTCTCTGACAATCTGTCCTGGATCAAGCTGCCAACCAATTCTGCAAAGAACGCTACGCCGAGCCCAACTAGGATTCCACCTCCGAACGTGATTGCGAAGCTCTCTGCGGACCCTATGAAAGACACGCCCACCACTTTGGTTGTAGTAAGTATGACTGTGAAAATCACTATCGCTGTCGCGTCGTTTAGCGCCGCCTCGGTGTCCATAAGGGTAGAAAGCTTCGATGGAACTTTGGCCCTCTTGAAGATAGCCACCACGGTCGCGGCGTCTGTGGGAGAGATCAGTGCTGCGAACAGGAACGACACGTAATAGGGCAAACCGACAAGCTTCCAGAGGACGAGCCCCCCCGTTAGTGTAGCTATGACTACACCTACCGTAGCAAGGAAAAAAGCAGGTCTGAACACATCTTTCAGGTCTTTGGAGCTGACATGCATCATCGCTTCAAATATGAGGGGTGGCACTATCAACCCGACGAAGAGGCCGCCACTGGGACCTGAGACCATTTGGTCATAGATGCCCCTTATACCGAGGACTATGCTCTGAATCTCTGATTGAAGAGGACCTGCTGACACCAACGATATTGAGAAGGTCGTCAGGAATATTCCGACAATAACCAGAACAAGGGTATAAGGAAGCTTTAGCTTATGTGATATTAGCGAAGCAATCAACATTATAGCCAGGAATGACGCCACAATGATCTCGGTCGAAGCCATCGGTCAATTTTGAATGGCATCACTATTCAATTTAAAACTTTCGTGCAACCTTAGGGCCCTGTTAACCCAAGTCCTCTTTGAGCGGATTGTCTATCTGATTTCGCTCAATGTGAATCATTGATTGAGCGTGCCCAATACCTCATGCTTTTGATCCAGAGAAGAAGGACATGCCCAGAGGCCGTACTATACGACCTCTATCTGTACTGGATGGGGTTGAGTTTAGGGTAAGGCATGTGGTGGCGTATGCCTTCGATAGACCCGTTTGTAAAGAGGAGTCATGTATCCGTATGGAAGTAGATGGATACTGCTGTTCAGCAAGAACACCACATTCCACAGATGCAGGGTAACCGCATTCCTGGTGGATGAGACGTACGTCAGGGCAGGTGAATATGACGCATAGGTGTGGGTTGCCATAGAACAAATACACAGGTACATAATCGGTATGTACCTGTCTGTCAAGGCAGAGGAACATCATGGTTGCAGGGTTATTTCTGGATAGCCTTGAGAAGATGTACGGAAGACATGTGGTATACACCGATGAAGGAGTGTGGTATCCGGACGCATGTAATTCGTTGGGGTTGGAGCACAGGACACATACATTCTTCCTATGAGAAGAGTCTCATAGAAAGGGTGAGCCAACACATACATCAAGGACAGGACCGAAGGTTTCGACGATCACTATCCCTGCAGAAGACAGGGATGTAGTAGACTGTCACACATCAAAGGATGGTTGAATCTGTTCTGTTTCATGTACAGCGACAAGAAAAAGAAGATCAGATTCAATGGACTACTGAACATGGTGGAGGTGAGACCCCAAGTTAATGGCGCCCTCCAGATAATCGCTCAATTTTTAACGTACTTTATACATCCTCGCACCCAAGACCAATTGGTATCACTCATTCATCCAATCAATTCCGGGCAGACGAAGTAAGATGGGTAGGAATCAAAGAAACTCCGGCTGGCGTTGCCGAATGGATTACGCGTAGGCTTGATCGATAGTATGACTACTGGTTCACCAGCCACGCTAGGACGATCAACGCCGATATCTCAAGAAGGCCGATCCCCATTAGAGGTATAGCCACGTCAGCCGCATATTTTTGGGCTAGGTTAAGAAAAACGAATATTGACAGTATATTTTGAGCAAACAGTATACCAGAAAATGCGCTGAGCCCAAGGGTAAACCTAGACCTGACTTCTCTGATTTTTCTAACATAAAATACCAGGAGCAACAATGCTACGAATGAGCCTATCAATGAAAGCACAATGTCGATTCCCCACAACGTTCCTATCGGCACTATTGGATCAGTCCTCCGCTGCTCCTATATTCAACCCCGTAACCTTCCTGTATATTTGTAGATTTTCCATTAGAAGCGCAGTCGGAAAGTAAACTTTGCCGTACTTTGGTCCCTCGCCTTGAACGATTCTATTCTCTTCCAAAAGCTCCAAATGGTGCAAAATCGTCCGGTAATTCAGTGAAAGGGTCTTTGTGAGCTGGTAAGCATTAGCTGGGTTATCCAACAAAGAGTTCACAATGGTCATTCTGGTCCTTCCGCCCCTGGAGCCAACGAATACCCACCAAAGCATATGCTCGAAGGAATCGAATGACAATGGAATCCAGTCTGTACTTTGGGTGAACGTGCATAAATAAAACTGTGTTTGTTTCCTTTCTTCATTTCAGATTGCAACTTTGTCATGTTGACAGGATGCCCAGTGTAGCAGTACCAGGGTCACTGGGGAGTCCCCACCACTCGGCCGTCAGTAGCCATGAATTGTTCTGATACTCGTAATTGAGCTCGTATGGAAGCTTGAGTGTGACCTTGCCACCTCCAAGCACATACCAGAGGGTGGCTTTCACCACTGCTGTGTTACCGGCTATGGATACCGACATATTGTACACCGTGTAATATGTTGTTGGCGTGCTTGCGAAGAATTTCGTCCATGTGGTTTGTATCGCACTCATACCATTGTACGTTCCATTAAGTGCACCAGTGGGGGCAACAACCCAGTACAGAACAGCACTCAGACTATACTGAGACATGGTGGCTGTTAGATTTTTCGTTCCAATGGCAGACCAGTGCTGGAGTGCGAGCGACTCAACCTGCGCAATATTGAGTTGCGATTGCAGGTTCGATACCTGGGTTCGAAGGGAGGATACATTACTCTGAGTTGAAGAAATTGAATAATAAGAATATCCAGCAACTGCTATTAGAACGATCACAAGAATAACAGTGATTCCATAGAACGCATTCCTGGAGACAGTTTTGTTGCTCATGTGATTCCTCTATCAATCGAAGGCATTTAACCGATTTCCGAAATTATATGCAAATTAGACAAGAATGTCCCATCATTCGATACAGCAGAAAGCTCAAGAGTAACGCACGTGCGTGAGCGTGAGGGGGGATTTACAAAACGAACGACTTGGTTAAAGTGGCATCAAATCGGTACACGGCTTTTAGTCAGTCAGTCTGTCAGTGAGTGAAGGAGCTCTCTCTTTCACCCGCTTTAGAACCATCAGCGAGTAATATTGTTGATCAAGTTCATTTGGAGTATGTGTGCTTGCCGAAGTTATCCTATATCTACCGCTCTTCCTTCTTCTTTGACCGGCAATCTGATCGTCAGTATTCCTTTCCTGAATTTAGCACTCGCCCGGTTCGGATCGACATGTCGGGACAATTTGATCCTCTTCGAAAAACGTTCAAACTCAATTCTCTTTTGCGATGAACCACCCACTCTGAGCATGACCGGTTTTTTCATCCTTGCCTCTACAAAGATCGACTCTTCGGTGGATGTGAGCTTTATATCATCTCTGCTGGCAACACAGGGAAGGTCGAGCGTCACAATCAACTCCTCGTCGGTCACCCGCTCCCTGTGCAGTGGCTTCAGACACTTCGAGTTGGTGTCAAAGAGGCTATCCACTTCTCCAATAAAATAACGCATCATCCTGTCCATCTCATCAAATGGATCCGGTTCGCTTCCAAACATCTAATTCACCTACGCATACGCACTCGGTGGCGAACCCACCTGAGACGCTGTCATCTGGGTTCTCCTCATCATGTCCCTCATCTTGAGCCTAATTTCTTCTGATTCTTCGATCAAGGGTTTGAGGTCCAGTTTAATGCCAAGCATGGAGTTGAGGACACCCACAACTGAGGCTGCAGCGGATGGGTCTGGGAACTCGGGGTATGATTCTGCGAGCAGTAAAAGATTGTTAACGCCAAGAAGCCTTCCCTTATTGATGAGCGTGGCGTACGTTCCGGTAATCATCCCTTCTTCAAAGGGCTGAACCCCATATTTCCCTACTTCCTTGATCATCAAGTCGTTGTTGGAAATTCCGAAAACCTTCGGCTTGGAATCCGAATCCGATTCCAACCTTTCGCTGGATGGCAACCCTGAGAGTCCAATTACCGCCTCTGCACTCTTGTCCAGCGCCCAAGATTCCAGCTCGCTGGCCACCTCATACGACGATCTCGGCGGAAGTGGTATCTCAGACAACAATATGACAAGTTTGCCGTCTCCTGAAGCGTATAATCTAACGGGGGGCAATGGAACCGAACCATGTACCATAACGACCTGCGGTAGTGATTCTGATTCCACATAGCCCACCTCTTGCATATTCGCATGTTCGATCATGAATGATGAAGCAATCAGACCAACCAGGCCCACGTCGGGAACACCAACCACGACGTACGGCTTTGTGAGCTTGATGCCACGATTCTCGATAATTTTAGCCTGAGATCGGCCTTCCAATCTCTTTCACTCCGGGTCATAAGGTGGGCACGCTTATACTTTATCATAATATTCGGTGTCGGTCAAAGAAAAAAGACCCAAGCCATGCAGGATGGCTCATCGTTGGCGGTAGATTTGTGTTTTTCAATGCCCTGCCGGCCCTTATCATTGTTTGTATTTCGTTCAAAATATCGCGGTCGCCCTTCTGGTCTTTATTGGTCGAGCAAAAGCCGCTTAGATGATGCGTGGAGAATGCTTACCTATAAGTTGTGGGCTTCGCTTTATAGAATCAAGCGTAGGGAGCCGCCGTGCCTCCTAGATGGATCTTGATTCTCGAATCTATCACGGCTCTGGGTACTGCACCAACTATGGAATCGACCACATTACCGTGGCTGAAGAACATTATCGTGGGTATCCCCTGAATCTGATATGAATATGAGACGGCAGGATTTTCATCCACATTGAGTTTTCCGAACGCTACGCGTCCTCTGTATTCCTCAGACAGCTGTTCGATGATTGGAGACACAAATCTGCAGGGACCACACCATGGAGCCCAGAAATCGACCACTGTTAGCTTATATCTCTTGATCGTGTCACTGAACGTTCCATCCGTAAGTGTAACAATACCAGATGGAATCTGCGCATCCACTCCTCTGTCCTGAGCTGTGGAATCACGCTTCCTCATCATATCGAGGAGTTTTCTTCTTTGTATCTTCTCTATCTCATCATCATCGAGACTCACAAAGCATCACTCCTAGATCTCTATAAAATGAAGCGCCTATGTTTACAGTAAAATACATCGGGAATATCCACTCTGTTGCCTGTTTCTGGTGCTGTAAGCAATTAAAGATTTCTTGAATATCCTGCCTTGCGATTCCATACAGACTACCCCTGTGAACTTTCAATTTTCCTGGGAAAACTCATCTAATCGATCAGTCGTGGACTGACCATTCTTCAGTGCTTCTTTTACCTTGTAAAGGAACACTTGTTCAGGAAGTGCGCCTTCGAACTCAACCCGGTCGTTTATGACAACTTTGGGAACTGCCATAACACCATATTTTTCTGCCAGTTCGGGGAATTCCATCGATTCGATCATTTCTGCGTCTATCTTTTCGGGATTCGCCAGAGAAAACTGGTGAGCCATTCTTACAGCACGTGGGCAGTATGGGCAGGTTGGTGTGACGAATACCTGGAGGTGAATCGGCTCGGGCACCTTCCTCAAAACATCGAGCGTGCTCTGGTTAAGTTTCGGCGAAGAGCCACTTGCGGCGTCTACGACATCGTCCAGTAGCGCCATGAATTCGTAGCCCGAAGGTAGACCATAGAACTTCATTGCCAGAACTCCCTTCTCGTCTGTAACTACAGTGGCGGGCACTCTCCTTACCCTGAATTTCCTCACCATTTCCGTAGCATCTTCAAAGAAGTGGTTTTCCGAGATTATGCTTCCTTTGGCTATCTCGGCCAGCTCCTGAGCAAGCTGCCGGACCTGCTCACAACCTTCACAGAGGGCTCCGTCTTCTTTCGTTGTGAACGTTAGAATTTTTGCTATTTTTCCTGGCACGAGCTTTCCTCGCAGATACTCTTCAACATCCTTCCTCGCATCATCTTCTATCAGAACCAAGATGCCCCACGCTCCTATCTCAAACTGCCTTGACGATCTTTTCCAGACCGTACAGTATCTGAACTTCGCTGATGGAGTGAATCGTCGGAAGCTCCAGGTGTGAAAGGTGTTCTTCCAGTTCCTTCCGGCTTGGAGATTCCCATATGCATTCAGCACAGCTGTCGTCTCTGTTCACCAGGACGTTCAGCAGTTGAAATCTGGAGGATGGCGTCTCGGAAGATACCCTGTCTATCAGTTTCGACAGTACCTTCCTGACGCTTCGCTCTGAACCTTCTTTCCATCTGTGTTCGACAAGGTAAGTAGGCATGCGTTAATTCTGATTCTCGAGGTGGAAAAGCATTGTGCCGGCAGCCGCCGGCATACCCTTTCGGGATACCTAACAAGCCGGACCTATGAATATTATTATCCAAGTCAGGTTCAAAGCTACAGGATCAGTCGAACAGTCCAGCCGATTCATTTGGTATGCGTTTTCAGCATTTTCATCACTCTTTCATTTGAGCAGCCTTGTGGGATGGTCCGGGCTTGCAGTATTCACCACTGTCTATGCTTTTCAGGGTGCCCACACCTTTTACAAGGCTCCCTATTCCGATCACGCCCACCACTGCTAGAACGAGAGCGGTGGCCACCCCCACAGCATCAAGGTTGGGAATCGCGATGCCCGTCGGTATGGCTAGACTATCAAGTGTCGGCACAAGTATGATAAAGATGCCCACAAGTGAAAAGAGCAGGCCGCCATAGTAAAGCGTCCTGCCAGCGGTGTACCTTCCCAGGAAACACAGGTCGCTCTCAGTGAGTTTCTTTATGCGAGCAAAGCTGGCGAAAACGGCGCCGAATATTACCTGCATCACCATGGTTCCAAGGCCGAAGAACAGCCCGGGAAGTGGCGCATAGATCAGTCCGGGTACCTGAGGAGCCAGAATGAATGTTATGATGGTCGCGTATGCGCCGAATCCGAAGCCTGCTATCAGCCCGTGCATGGTGGCCATTCTGAGAGATACCCCCTGCATGTGAGCTTCGTGCAGGGGGATTCTTTCAGCAGATTCCGTGTGATGACTTTTTCCATGCAGAAGAGAGTCAAACGGAAGGTGGATGTATCTCCCACGGAGAACGTACGAACCTGCGATGAACATAACCGCACCCACCACTATATAGACGGGTCCATCCAGGTTGAACTCTTTGTATATGGCAGCAAGGCCCAAGAACCCCAATGTCGTTAAAATCGCCCTTTGGGCCGTGAATCCCAACGAAAACATGAAGCCTGCCTTCATTCCCTTCCTCGTGCTGTAGCTTCCCACCGAATAGCTGAAGGTTATGGGCCATGTGTGCTCGTCGGGGGTGGCTCCGTGAAACAAACCCAATATGAAGGATATTCCCAGAATCATAGATAATGTAAGACCTTGTGGCGGATTCAGTAATGTGCTCAGGTCGATCATTTTTGTTCAGCCTTCTTCCAGTTTTGCTTTTCCCAAAAGGGTTGTGCCGGCATACGCCGGTATCCTCTTCCAGTATACCCGTGAGCCTCCTGCCGGCCTGTGCCGGCAGAATCTTATTATCGACACCGTCGCAGCTGTAATGCGGTGAAAAACAATTGGGAAACTATTCATTCAAGTGTAAGGACATCGGAATGCAATGTGGTTTCGAAGTGAAGGGTGGATCTTCAAAGGATGAAGTGTTGCAGATAGCGGCCGTACATGCAAAGGCTGCTCACGGCATGCAAACGATTCCATCCGATGTCGCAGCGAAAGTTAACGCCGCGATAAAGAGCTAGGAACTCAGGCTACGGCAAGCCGAATCTGACCAGAGGTTTTTATTTTAGTGAAAGGATGCAACAGACAGTATGTACCAGTTAACAGTGAAGCTTGACCATGACATGCCATTTTCCAACATTTCGAAAAGGTTCCCACAGGTGAATCTGTCCAGGTGGTGTAACCTTGAGGTGGACATCCTTGAGGCAGAATCGCCACACAAAGAGAAGATAGAGAGTTTTCAGCAGGGACTCCAATCGGAGCTTGAGCAGATGTCGGCAAGCCTGATTCACGTCCACAGATATTCAGAATCGGCTCTGGAAGCAGTCATAAGGTGTAAATGTTCTATGAGCAATTCTTCGATAGCTATAGTCGAAGCCTCAAACTGCATACCAGTAATGCCAATCACATACAGGGAAGGCTTCGAATATGTCAGGTTGCTTGCATTTGACAAGGAGAATAGAAAGGCTGTCTTGGATAACCTTGGTTCGGTGGCGAAGCTTGCGGTGGTGAGCAGCGGACAGGTGGAGAGCCATGTTGCCAGGTCTGCCATGACAATATCCGTAGATGACTTTCTTGGCTCTCTTACATCAAAGCAACTTCTTGCGCTCATCGAGGCCATTGAAGATGGATACTATTCCACACCCAAGAGTGCCACAGTCGAAGAGTTGGCTGAAAGGCTTGGCATGCCCAGGTCAACGTTCGAGGAGCACCTGAGGAAGGCCGAGATAAAGGTGATGAGGGCGATGCGGCCTTATGTTCGTATGGCATACCAGTCCAGTCGCGGAATGCGCTAAAAAATAGATCACACTTTTGCATCCGGAGTAGCCGGTCGGAAGGGATTCCTCATGTGTCGATGTTGATGTACACAATGTTCGGTCTTATCCACCAAAGCGAACGCGGCTTGCATATGAAGCAGTACCAGTTGGAAGGGTCTAGGTCTGGTTCCATCGTTTTCCAGATGTGGCCGCACCCCACGCATCTGACCTTTTTCCAGGGGAATTCAGACACTGAACTGAACTCCTCCATCAGGGCCTCACCCTCCAATCTGGTTGTCATATTCAGGTCAGCAATATCCTCTTCCTGAGAGACTGCAGCTCGCTGTAAAATACCTCCTTCTTGATTGCATTGTGAACAATTTCATATCCCTCCATTTCATCCCTTATGTACTCGATTATCGTTCCATATTTCCCCTGCTTGAACAGTTCGGGAATCTGTTCGTTCGTTGTTGTAACGCTTCCTCCCGCAAGACCCGTCTTCCATTTGCGAAATTTCCCAAATTCGTCCCCGAGAAACTGATAAAGGTCGAACCAGTTTAGTTCGTGGAAGATTCTAGTCCATATCTCATGCGTAAGCATGCCTAGATTTATCATTCGGCCTATCAAAAACGGCAGGTCAAACTTCAGCACGTTGTAGCCGATTAACCTTGAATTGTATCTGTCGATTGCATCTGTAAAGGATATGAATTTTTTGATTACACTTTTCTCTCCATCTTGGGCTTCGAGCCAAACAGGCCATATCTTTGTCTCCACTTTGGTCCTGACCTGAATGGTGATCAGTTGCGAGTTAAAAGGGTCCAAGCCTGTCGTCTCAATATCGACATATATGTCGTTCCATTCTATGCTCATATATTCCTTACATCATGCCGCGGAATCGGTGATTCTTATCATCTTTCCCTTTTTCAAGCTACATTTAGCAGATTCCGAGCAAAAGCCTGGATCCTCAAGCCTTGGGTCAGGAAGATTAATGTTGTCATGTATACGAACCTGATAACTATGTTGGACTGAAACAAGCCTACGGGACCTGTAAGCCCTGATGGGAATGTATGGATAGGATGTACAAAACCAGATCCCGAACAAGACTCTTGCCTTGATGATACGGGAAGGGATAAACTCGGGAGAGCAAAGGCAGAAAAACCAAACATGAACAAAGGTAGCGGTAATACCTGCAAGGGTTAGCGAAAGAAGTCAGTTATTTTCCAGCAATTGAGATTCTGTAGCCTTGAATTCGTTGTTTTAATTGAATTCCGGAAAGACCTCTTTTTCGAACAGTTCAATGCTCTCAACCACCCTTTCGTGAGGGGTATCACCGAAATCCATGTAAGGAATGAAATAGTTTGCACCGGTCAGACTGATGGCCTTCTTTATCTTGGAAGCAACGGTCCTCGGTGAACCCGCTATAGCGATTTCCTGTTTTATCAATGAATCAGGATCTTCGAATCTAAATAGGTCAAATGGCTCATAACCTTTCCTTTCACTTGCATACTTTTTCTTGCTAGCGTTGAAGAGATACCTTTCATCTCTCCCGTAGTTTACAAGGGCAGGCCTGATGAGTTTCAATGCCTCTTCATCAGTTTTAGCCACCAGCAGATGCCTGACTATTCCTACCTTCGGTTTTCTCTCATTTGAAGTGAAGGATTTCCAGTAATTATCGAAAGCCGATTTTATCGTTCCATACGAATCGAACATCCATGCCGTATTCAGCGCTTCCTTTCCTAACCATTTCATTGTTTCCTTGTTTCTGGAGGGAACCCATACAGGAGGATGCGGTGTCTGTACCGGTCTCACTATCCTTGGTACCTCAGAATAACGATAGAAGCTCCCTTCAAAGCTGAAAGTTGGAGAATCCGAGCGAAAGTACTGAATAAGAAGTTCGAAGGCTTCCCTGCTCATCGCCCTCGCACTTTCAGGTTCGAGGCCAAAGAACTTCATCTCAAGTTCCGATATTCCGCTACCAAAACCGACTTCCAATCTCCCGTCAGTTATGTGATCAAGCATCGAAATCTCTTCTGCAAGCACAAGTGGATTCCTGAGTGGGAGCACATAAACAAGAGCACCAAGTCTCATCCTCGAAGTTATTTGTGAAAGCGCCGCAAGAAGAACGCTCTGAGACAAGTTAACCGAGAGTCGGGTGAAATGTCGTTCAGTGCTGAAAAAAGTATCAAAGCACCCTAGTCTATCCGCAATCCTGACCACTTCTAACTTTTCTTTGAGGAGTGTTCGGTAATCCTTTCCCTCCGGCAACTCCAACTGATCAAAAAGACCGAATCCAACATTGATCATGCAGTTCGACCCAAAAGGCTTGCGGATGTACTATTCATCTATCTTTTGCTCCGATTTACAAACGCCTTGTAAGCTCCATCCATCATAAGCACGTTCGTCTTGCAGATTGTCTCTGCGCAATAAACCATTCCGTATCCTGGTCTTTCCTCAGCCAAGCCAAGGTCGATCAGCCTGCTTAGCACGTGGGCGTTAACTTTTACATGCTCTTTGTCCGCGGGACCATGCTCGACATAGTATGAAGCATTTTTCTCGCTTAGCCCATACATCTTCATAATTAACGGGGCAATGGCAGAGGACACCGAGCTTAGGCAACCTTCATTGGCAAATGAGCTTGACCTAATTTCCGCAAAGGTCCCCTGGTATGACAGCTTAATGACCCAGTTGAGATAAGCCTGCATTTCAGGTATGATCCTGCATTCAACTACGTCGTCATAGTTGATTCCGAGAGCCTTGGCGGTTATCATGTACACACCTTCTTTATCCTGGTGAGATAGCTCTTCCACCATGTGGGAGGCGACCAATTTTTGGATATCAGGGTATTTTAGTAGTATGCTGTTGAACCTGCTTAAGGTGTTCGAGTATAAAGTAAGGATTAGCTCTCCTATTACCTTGCCGAACTGGGTGTAAAATTCCTTGAATTGAGTTACTGATAGATCTCCATCCGCTATGGATCGTATAAACGGATGCTTCGGCAGACCATCCCAGTAAGGCTGACATATTTTTGTCAGCTCGGAGATCTTTTGCCTGGCCTTCTGTGATTGTTCATAAACAGTCATTCCATCACTCATAGTCATCTTTTTACTGATGCTAATTTAGATGTTTGTACACATTTGCATACAGCCATCGGAGCCGGTACGCGAACCTCCAGGTCAGGTATCAACGAAATTACTCTCAGTACGTATACATTTGTAGACAATTGTTTATATCGAGTCTGGTGATTGTTTAACGGAAATTGGATTCTTCTCAGGAAACTATAACATACACTTCAGTTGAAAAGAGAAGGATACTGCTGAGTGTCTTCCTCGGTTATCTTTTCGACGGCTATGATCTCCAAATAATCAGCTATGTTCTTCCGCAGATGAGTATGAGCCTAAATTCCAGTATTTCAGCCATAGCACTGGGTATAACCTACTCCTTGTGGGGTTCGGTGGTAGGAGGCTTTGTGTTCGGTTGGTTGGCCGACATCTACGGAAGGAAAAGGGTACTCCTTCTTACAATATTCACCTTTGGAATATTTACATTGCTTACCGGCTTTGTAACTGATGTCAGCCAGGTTTACCTTTTACGGTTTCTTGCGGGCTTGGGAATAGGAGGGGAATGGGGGATCGGCTTTTCATTGCTTAACGAGGCCTGGTCGGAGAAGTCGAGGGGGAAGGCGGGTTCTGTCCTGTTCAGCATGTACCCTTATGGTATACTCGCTGCCACACTTACTTCTGGTGTTTTGCTCGCGCGTTTCGGCAGTACCCTAGGTTGGAGATATTCGTTCATCGTTGTAGGCATACTATCTCTTTCGCTTCTCTCACTGAGGTTTATTCTTCCGGAGTCAAAGCTCTGGATGGCCTATAACGAAAAGAAACGAAACGGCTTGCTGCCGAAGGACTACGATACTAGAACACCTGTACTTCAGATATTTTCAAAAAAGATGAGGGTGACAACAATCCTGATTTCTTTCTTCAGCGCTTTTGCCCTGTTCGGTGGTTACTCGATGATAGTTTTCACGCCCACGTATTTTGCAAAGGGACTGCATATTCCCGTAGTAGATTATACTTTAATCATCGCACTGGCTCTCCTAATTGGCACTCCAGGATACTTTGTAGATGGATTTTTGGCTGATAAGCTAGGTAGAAAGAGGGCTATTCAGATCTTCGTTCCGGGAATAATCATAACACTCATGGCGTTCTACCTTCAAGTTTTGAACCACCCAAGTTATACGAATATACTGACCTTCCCACTTTTCTATGCTTTGATAGCATTCAACTTCTTTCAGGGTTATTTCGGCCATCTAGGCGTTTGGTTTGGTGAACTCTACCCCACGAAGGTAAGGGCAACAGCCTCCAATTTCGCATTCGTCGTAATAGGAAGGGGACTTGGTGCAGCTTCCGCCCCCATTATTATTCCAATTTTTGTAACGTATATCCAGAATCTGGGACTTGCGATGACGGTAGGAGGCATTGTAGGAGCGGTGGGTGCAATCCTTATTTCCTTCTTCGTCAAAGAAACAAAAGGAACAATTCTTACACCACTTTGACAACGCCACGTTCAGAAAATCCCCTAGGACTGAACACGGGTTTCCCCAACCTGTAAAGTGCCCATATATCACCTTCACGAGAATAAATCGTTCCGAATTAATAGAGGCAGGCTCTCGTAAGGCCTGATGTGTCAAGTTAACCCAATGCAGTTCGTTTTCATGATTCGGTCCAAAGAGTAATTTGAAAATCAGAAGCCTCGTCGTCATGGCCGTTAATGATTTCCATCACCCAATCACTGCAGTGACCAGAAGCATATGTGACCAAAACATAACTCTTCATATCATTGTTCCGCTGGCGATTCCGGGTAACGCATTTGTATTGCGCTGAACAAAGAAATTTAAACCGAAGCCGCGGAAGACCTTATGCTCAAAGCAAGTCTTTCGATCATCTGTGTTCATAGCTTGAATCATATTTGATCCTCCGTTATTTCATACTCACCCGTCATATTTGTGCGGATCATACCTTGCGAAGATGATCGAAAATTCAATCTGCTTATAAACCGGCCGTAGACAGCCGATGAAGATAATTTGTCGGCCCCTTCACCGATTCCAGTCCTGCCTTCGTTGGTTCTGGTTCTAGGCTTTTTGACGGTCTTTGCTCTGCATTATTACCGGCGAAGGAACTCCAGCCCATCTTCAGCATTGCCGGAAAAGGAATGGTCGACAACCACAGTTATCGCTTTCACTGGCCTTCAGAGAGCCGTTCACTGGTCACTAGCGCTTATTCTGGGCTTGCTTGCTATCTCTGGTTATGAGGTCTTCTTTCTTCCAAATGTATCGGAGCATCCTTTCACGCTTTCCTTTCTGCTGATGCATGAGGATGTTTCTGTGTTCCTTCTGCTGGTTCTGGTGATTCACTCTGTCATAGACACTCTGAGCGCCAGGTCTGATGGCTTTCGTAGTATGACAATGCATCCTCGCTCCGACCTGAAGAAGATTATGGGAAGGTTAAGGGTGTCTCTTGGCTTGGACCAAGAAACTTCAAAAGAAGGCAAATACGATGTTCTCATGAGGGGTTATCACTGGACACTGCTCGCACTCTTGGTTGTACTTGGTGTTACTGGCATCTATTTCTGGGACCCGTACAATCTGATACCGGCTAACGGTCTCCCACCCTCCCTCTTCAGCACTTTTCTGAACCTTCACGTCTATTCGTCGGACCTTCTTGTTGGCCTTGCTATCGGTCACATCTACTTTTCCCTGCTTCCTGTCAACAGGCCCCTCCTGTCGTCAATGGTAAGTGGCGAGATGGATCCCGAGTACTACAACAGACACTACGATTCGGACCTTTGGAGGCCGAATTTTGTTTTTGTTAAATCGGAGAACCTGGCCAAGTTAACATCACAACTGAGCCCGGCCGCATTTATGAAGATCACAGGATTCGAAAAGGAATCGCTGAAGTCACTCAAAAGGGTCAAGGTTCCTTTCAGCGCTGTCCAGAAGACGTGCGGTAACTTGTACGTGAAGGATAATTTAGCAAGGTGCAGGGCAAAGCATGGGGATCCATGCCTATCAAACCGCTGCCCCGTACTGGGCAGCTACGTTCCCGATTACGTTAGGATCAACAGAAGAAGATTCATCAGGAACATTGCATTTTCAGCAGCAGCGATAGGCCTTCTAGCTGCTGGCATTGGCTCCGCGGGTTTGCAAAAGCCACGATCTCCTGGCGGTGGAACCACGCCTCCGCCAACCCAACAGGTAGTGATTGCGAATTCAAACACGATGCCCCCCAACTCCTGGAAATATTTCGCATATGCGGGGGGTTACCAGGGGATACTGATCAGGCTTTCTTCAGGGCAGTTTGAAGCATACAGTTCGGTATGCACACATCAGGGATGCACGGTTCAGTACGTTCCCTCGTATGGTGAAATAGCCTGTCCATGTCATGGTGCAGTTTTCGACCCGGCGACAGGAAGCGTGGTCCAGGGGCCGGCCTTCTATCCGCTTCCTAGGATACAGGTCACCTACGACGAATCAACCGGAAACGTGTACCTTAGCTGAGCGCAGCCCCTATTCCGTCTTCGCAGGAGACGCGGAAAGCATCCTATTCAAGTTCCATGTCGGAATCCCGGCCACACGTATATACCATTGATGTGTAGTTTTCACCGTTGGCCCAGACTATAAAAGTGCTTGCAGGAGCATATTGGGATTACTGGCTTGCCGAAGATGGGATATACAGAATCCAGATTGTCTCTACGACGCTAACTTTTGCCATGACTGTGGCCGTTTTCCTGTTTGTGTTCTTCTTTCTCGACCCGAGCATCATTGGTGCGTTAACAGGAACGATACTTGGATACCTACTCGGGAACTGGTTATCTGGCAGGAGAGCTTCAAAAAAGCGTGCCGTAATTCATACTTATGAGCCTAACAGGCTGTCGGAATCTGGAGCAAGGTTCTCCAAACTCCGCTGGGATGAGATCAGTTCTGCCGAACTCAAGGGCAGGTCTTTACATTTAGTGGTAGATAACAGGAAGACGAAGGTCCCGGTGCCCACCTCAATTTCAGAACCTGTCAGGAGACTCGCTGTATCTAAGCTTGGTTCCAAATTTATCCAAAGCTGAAAAATACTGCCACTAGATCAGCAAATAAGTTTACTTTCTTTTTGGTGTTGAATGGGTTTAAGTATTTGCGAACACTACGGGCTTCAGTAAAAATGTCCACCATCGTCCGGGCCAAGAATACGACTCCGCTAGCTGATGAAATCGAGCAGCTTTTCAAGGAACTCAAACAGATTCCTACCGACCTGATGGAGCGCGGCAGGTTCGTCCCAATGAACATGGATGATGACCCCGATATCATGACATCATATAACCAGATCAAAGAACTGAATAATGCTCTGGACGCCTCTTTCGAAGATCCTCTTCGTGCGTTCGCTGCTGCGAACAACGTATTCAATGCTTATGGCTCGCTCTTTCAGAATTTTACAGCTGCGCTACACAGCGTGAAGGGAGCACTCGGTCTGCTGACATCCCGTGTCGTCACGAAACTTCAGGGAATGATCGTGCGCTTTTCCACCCTGGTTCACAAATTGGTATCGAACGCAATTTCTATGATCAAGCATTTTTCAAAGGAGTTAGGTATATCCAACTTCTCTGTGAGCTTGAACTCCTCTCCTCCAGGAGTTTCCGTGAGCTTCACCTACAAGGCGTCGAAATGAGCCATCTGAACATCGACTTAAGCCGCTATGCTCCAGTCTGAAACGCCCACATCGATTCTAAATGGTTGGGCTGGTGATCAGGTAATGGAATACCTCTGCAGAGGAGTCATTTGTCGGCTGCTCGCTCCAGTATAGCCTTTTTCTTAGCCATCATTATCTCTCTGGCGGCTGTTATCAATCCCATATGGCTGAAGGCTTGAGGGAAGTTTCCGAGCAATTCCCCCGTATCGGGGTCCAACTCTTCAGCGAACAACCCAAGGGGGCTTCCAAGTGAAACCAGCTTGTCCATCAGTTGTTCAGCTTCGCGGATTCGGCCCTGCCTTGCCAGAACTGCAACCAGCCAGAAGTTGCAGACGGTGAACGAGCCTTCCTTTCCTTCAAGGCCATCATCGACTTTGTATCTGTACAATAGTCCATTTCTTGAGAGTTTCTTTCTGATCGCATCGACCGTATGCTTCATTGCATCGTCATCGACCGAAACGAAACCAATGAGTGGTAGCAGCAAAAGCGAAGCATCCAGTTCCCTCGACCCGTATCGCATCTTATAGTATCCTTGTTCCGCGTCAACACCCTTTGACCTGACCTCTCTTTTTATTTCGTTTAACACTTTATTCCATCTGGCGGTATCTTCATGGTGTCCCGTTAAATCGGCTATCTTACACGCCCTCTGGAGCCCCACACAACACCAGGCTTTCGTGTACACGTAATGTTCACGCCTGCCCCTTATCTCCCAGATTCCGTTACCCTTTTTCATCCAGTTGTCACATAAGTATACGGCTATGGGCTTCACGAACCTGTAATACATTTCCTCGGATATTCCCATTCCGTACCTGGATGAAAAATACAGGGCGTCCAGGATGCATCCATGCGCATCCAGCTGGAGCTGCATGGAAGCGGCATTGCCCACCCTTACTGGAGCCGAAGACTTGTAGCCCTCAAGGTGATTGAGTTCATGCTCGGTCAGTCGTGTTGTTCCGTCCACTGTGTACATCAGGTGGAGGTCCTTGTCAAGCGCCGGGTTGTTGTTTATCAGCCAGTGTATGTAGTGTTCAGCTTCGCTGAATGAGCCAAGCACATGGAATGCCCAGAGTGAAAAAGCGGAATCTCTGATCCAGGAGTACCTGTAGTCCCAATTTCTTCCGTATCCGACCGCTTCAGGCAGAGAAGTCGTGGCCGCAGCAACTATTGCGCCTGTCGGGGAGTAAACCAGAAGTCTGAGGGCGAGTGCAGACCTCACCACGTTTTCCTTCCACTTTCCTCTGTACCTGAGCCTGGAAGCCCATCCCCTCCAGTACTTGACTGTGCGACGTAACTGCATCTCTGTAAAGTACTCCTTTGCACTTCTTGGAGAGGATTCGCCGTAACTCAGGATAAGCAACACCCTGTCCCCCTTCCTTACGCTCAGGACACCCCTGACGGCTCCATCATCCTTCGTAAAGGATCCGGCAGAGGCGCTGAAAACAAGTTCTTCCTTTGAATTCCGAAACGTATAGCCATTATCATCAGAATCTATCTTTGCAGTTGCTCTACCATAGTCGAATCTCGGTTCCAGCCACACCTCCAGATCCATTTTTCCAGAGACACACTTGACGATTCTGTGAATTTCAGGGGGGCTGGACCAGACACTTCCTTTGTGGCAGGGCATAAAATCAATCAGTTCGACCGAACCAGAATTGCTTTCAAAATATGTCTTCAACACATTCGTGTCTTTGACGTAGCCCTGATGTGAAATGGCTGCTCCGGTGGGGGTTATGGCCCACCTTCCGCCACGTTCCCTGTCAAGAATCGATGCGAACGTGCTGGGGGAATCAAACTTCGGGAAGCAACACCAGTCAATAGAACCGTCGTATCCGACAAGCGCACACGTTCTGGTGTTTCCTATGACTCCATATCCTGATATAGGCTTGTATCTGCCTCGAAAAGGCAGCTTGTAAGTAACTATCTTCCTGCTCATTCCCTCAGTCTGAATGCCTTGCTCGCCTCCTCGAGTATCTCCTTCTCCCTCTTTATCGCCACGTCAATGTGGCATTGTTTCGATGTTTCGTAGCCGTAATCTCCCAGTTTGTCCGCGTCTGCACCCAGGGCTTTCATCAGGGCTTCGGCCGCCGAGTCCGCATCACCAGAGGGAAAGGTGTATCCGTTGGACCCATTCACGACGAGCTCACTCACGCCGGCTCCTGTGCTTACTACAACAGGCTTCCTGTGCATCCATCCTTCTAGAACCGTTATTCCGAACCCCTCAAGCCTGGAAGTAAGCAAAACCACAGAAGAAAGGTTGTACGCAGCCTTGAGCTCTTCCCTGCTGGCATGACCGAGAAAGGTAACACTTTCCTCAAGTTTGAGGTCTCTTACCATTTGTTCAAGCTCCGCCCTCCATGACGCACCCTTACCATGACCCAGCCCTCCCCTCTTGGACGAGGAAAAGCTACCATTCCCTATCAGGACAAGTTTGACCTTCCTTCTTTTTAGCACCTCTGCAGTGGCTCTTATCGCGACATCCTGCGATTTTATCCTGTCCATCCTGGCAACAACGAGAACAAGATCCTCATCCTTTTTCAGCTTCACGTTTTCGACCAATCTGTCGGTAGCATCCGAGCCCGGTTGCTGCGCCCAGTCATCCGGGTCGATGTATGGATATAACTGGTACGCCTTCCCCCTGTATTCGGACCTTATCAGTCCCTCCAGATCCCTTCTTGTGCTCACCACAACCACGTCAAATCCTTCCATGGTTCTGACCACAAACCTCCTGGTGAAGGGCCCCATGTTGTCGGGGGAGTAGGGTATGTGCCATCGTAAAACGGCTGGAGCGGGCGGTCCTATCAGACTCCCGGTAAGAAGTTGCTGGAAATCCTGTACGTAGAAGACGTCTGTGTCCGAAATATGGTCGAACATTCTCTCAGCATTGGCCCAGTTGTACCTGGCATATGCTCTGAAGCCGTTCAGCGTGAAGCCAGGGTTACCTAGGCCGTGTATCTCGGACCAGAGCCCCTCCTTGAATGTCGTGTACTCTCTGAGGTCTCTTTCGCCTATTTCGACATGGGAAATCAGGATTCCGTCCGTGATCACCCTTGGAGGGTAGTTCACGCCAAGGCTGACCCAAACAACGTTTGTCAGAAAACCCTGTTGCATCAGCTTCTTCACAGATGGGTAAATGGTTGCGGTTACGCCACCAGGTGAATAATCGTAGTCCACCCCCTCTTCGAGCTCCTTAATGTTGATGGGGTCAGAAAGCGATCCATACTTTTCGAGCAGTTCGTCGTACCTCAGCTTGAATCTGATGAAAGGGGTTTGGCTGTTAACGCAAATTTTCATATCTTTCCTACCGGATACCGCACCACTTAAAACCTTGGCGCCCTTGTTCAGGCTCACTATGTGCCAGGAAATAATCGCCTTGTCAACTCGGTCCAGCCCAATCCGTCTTCGAGCTGGGCAGTCATCTGTGCCGTTGCCCTGAGCTCCTGTACTGCATTGGCCACCGCAAGCCCGATATCGCCGGTCAGAAGCAAATCGACATCATTTTCACCATCTCCTATGCAGGCGATGCACCTCCCTTCCCAGCCCAGCTCCTTCAGAGCAAGTCTCAAACCCCTTCCCTTATCCACCCCGGGAGGCAGGACCATCACCCTGTCCCTGTTGTACATCAATTTCACAGGAGCGCCAAAATCAAAGTCTTCGAGGCTGGGTCCGTACTCACGTGGCAAGGATACTATCACCTCCTCGCAACCAAGCGTAAACTGGTTTCCAACTCTTGACCTCACATCCGCCCACCAGGGTACGGAAATAACGACCCGCTTGGCCGACTTCGTCGTTTCTATCACTGCGCCATTTTCAAGAACAACCGCGTCAAACTCGGACCGATCGATCACTTCCTGCTGCTCCTTCGCACACCGTCCTGTCACAAGGATCAAACCCACGCCGATTTTCTTCAACCTCGAAACCTCACGCAGTACTTCCTGACTTATCGGTTCCCCCTTTTTCTTCATCGTACCGTCAAGGTCGGTCGCCAGGACGCTATGTATGGGAGACCAGTTTCCATTCTTGGGGCAGTTCTTTGTCCTATTGCTGGGAATCATAGGTGGAATTCACTTTCACCCACAGAAGTAAATTCTGCAGCGATGCAAGAATGACACGCTGGTGGCACAGCAATCGCACCAGAACGTGAAATCTTGATTAGAAAAGGTTTGCACTATCGTCGGCTAAATGTTCACCTACCATTTGATTTAAATTACAAGCAGAATCATGCATAAAGCAAATTATAACATATTGCAGTGTTACACGAGTTCATCGAACCAGTGCGGTTCTCCTAAGTACGGACGTGTCCACCACTATGTTGGCCACCAGTAAGAGAGAAAGCAAGGGCAGAAGTATCAATAATGTTGTGTACGGGTCCGTCTGCCCGATCGGTAGCCATGTGATCGTCGCCGAAACAGGAAGTAATTTGAAGGTAAGGGCGCTGAGTGCCAGAAAACAGACCAGATTGAATATGGAAAGAAACAGTTCCGTTCCAAGTACACCAAGTTCAAGCATATCGAATATCAGATAGGCAAACACCACTGTGGCGGAGCCAAACACTATCACCGTCGCCCCCAGAAAGTATATTGCCCCGCCTGCCACGAAGCAGCTCACACCCACGACGAATGGAAGCACATCCTTGCTGCCCCATCCTTCATTTCTATGCCTTCTCATCCAGATTTCCGATAGGCTGATCAGTCCAAGACTCACAAGAACCATGAAATCTGTGACGTTTATCAGGAAGTTCTGATTGCTCACCGCCAGAAGGAAGATCGAGGCAAGCGTGAATAGCCATGAAAGTTTGGCAAGGGACCGTGGCATGTACCCATCCTCTCCAAGTGCTGCCAGGTGTCTCGAAGCCGCAAGGAAGGCCGGTACAAACGTAGTCGCCGTGGCTATCAGGAAGGCGGCCGATACTACAAGTCCCTGCACAGGTCCCAGGTAGGTGCTTGCCAGGTACAGGGCTGGTATCTGCGCCGAATTCACGGCGGCGATGTCAGGGTGGACGGAGTAAACAGCAAGAGCATACAGTATATTCAGAACCGCCGCGATGACAACGCTTCCAACCATGGCCATTCCCAGGTAGGATGTTTTTTCGACTCTGTACCCCCTGTTGATCCAGGACACAACTGGGATCGGGGAAGTGTCTACTGCTTCCCTTTCAAGTGATTGAATTTCCTGGAAGCCGAAGAAGAGAAGGTAAAGATACCCCGTATTAATCACAAGTGCAGCAATCCAATTCTCCTGCAGGTTGATGTGAAAAAGACCTGACAGGTTCCAGGAGCCAATCGACCCCAACGCCTGTATGTGGTAGAGAAGAAGAGCAATCATACCGAAGGTAAGTACAATCTGCAGGAGCCCCGTCAGCTTCAGATATCTCTGCTCGAAGATCACATTAAGTATGGTCCAACCGATGAAAAAGAGGGCAAGTCCCCAGACGATAATTGAAGTATCTGCCCCCTGTACACCGAGCCTAGCGAGGACAGGAGGCATAATTTCGAAGTCGAATATGATGAATATGATTTTGGAGTATGCAGCCAGGGCTGTGTTGGCCACCCACATCGAGAGTCTGGAAATGAAATACCGTGCGCTTCTGGTTCCGCAGGCAAGCTTCGTAAACGATGGCCCTCCCAGACCGCCCAGTCCGAGTCTCTTTGATTCCTTGTACATGTTGACGTATACTTTGGCCATGGCAACGGAGAGGGCCGTGGCTATCAGCAGCGAAAGGAGTGAGATGGATTCGTACTGCATGATGTTCTGCGGGATCAAGACAAAGAGAGGAGACCCGAGTGTTGCCCCCAGCCCTATGCTCAACATCGTGCCAAAGCCGTAGACCGGCCTGGTCCTCACCACTGCGGGTAACCTGCCGAGTCGCACGACCAGTGATTCAGGAAGGGAAGCTACGAGAGCCAGTCCGGAGACAGCGGCAGCAATTGAGGAGAGAATCAGAATCGCGTCCGAGGGAACTATACTGCCCGTCGACGTGAAGTACAGCAGTTCATCATACAGATAGACAAGGGCATAAACAAGGGCAACCAGGCCCACCGCGACTCCAACGGATTTTGTAAGCAGTCCCGCGGACCTGCTGACTGACGATGGCCTGTCCGTGGTTCATACCCTCCCAATGTCCTTCGGCAAGGCATTAAGGAAAGACACGGTTTCACCCTGATGGCTCTATCGTGAGTCCTGCTTCCTTCATTGCCAGTGATGCCTGTCTGAGTGTGAGAACCGCGGAGAGCAAAAGCACAACGGCGAAGACGAATTCCAGTACCTTCGTAAGCAGAAAGAGCGGCCCCCCGCCGTTTATGTAGGCCAGCACATGCACAAAGTAATCATAAACAGCCGCTGGAACATCGAGGCCCGCGACGGCTGGAGCGAAGAGAACAAGTCCTCCGATGATGAGCAGTGCCGACAGGATCATCTCTCCAACGGCGATCAGCACATACCCCCGTCTGGAGAAGCTCCTTCCCTTCCTTACCAGCTCTATGAATCTGTTCACGTTCTCGTCGTGAGCCTCTCGAACCATACGATCCAGCACAAGCTTGGCCTGTGAGTCTGACTGCTGCATTATCATGAAACCCTTTATATCCAGCAGGAGCTGATTGACCATAGTTTCCGTTACATCGTCGCTTTTGGTCACTTCGGGAGCGGAATCCTGACCTCCATGATATAGGCATTTTGACCTCTTTTTCTGTAAGTATCGGTTCGAACATACGTCTTTAATAATTACCACGTTTCTACGTACTGGGGAATGAGTACCAAAACGAGCGGGACGCAGGAGAGAGATGCCTCGGGACACCTGAAATCGGTGCTCATGGACCTGATAGATTCTGTCAGGTTTGCCCAGAATGTAAAGGATGCAGAGGCAAAAACCAGGTCATCCCAGGAAAGGCTCGAAAGGCAGATGGAGGAGCTTGAGGTGTTGAAAACCAGTATATTCGATTCACTCTCTGATGTAAAGTGGCTCGACGAAACGTACAAAACCGAGCTCGGCAAGAACATAACGAGTTTTGTGAATGCTGCTGTTGACCAGGTTCGTGTTCGTCTCAAAGCCAGGCTGAAGCAGGATCAGGACGATTACAAAAACGCGACCGAATCGGAAAGGGTCAAGGCTGTCAAGAGTCTTGAAGCATTTCTTGCCTCGTCCCCCCTTCCCATCGTTGACAGCGTCATAGCCCTGAAGCATGATGAAGGATCATACGCCGCCCGGGCCAGGTACAAGGCAGAAGGGGGAATTCAGTATGAATTTTCACTTAACTCGGCACAGTCAAAACTGTTTCAGAATGATTTCTCACTTGGTATGCTTGGAAAGGAGATCAAGCTCCCGGTCAGGCTGAGCAAGACCTGGCTGAAGAAGGAACCAACTGCAGGATTTGAGAGATTCGACCAGTATGTACTCGACAAGGCGGAAGCATCCGGTAATCATATTGTTGCGAGCTTCATGAGCAGTGAATCGGAATCCACAGTGGATGTCGTATTCTCGAAATCGGATCAGGATTCCTTCGTTACCGTTGAATATCATGACGCCAAGGGAAGAGTAGATGTGACCGGGGAACCCTCCCTCAGCAAATACCTGGATATGCAGACGCTAAAATCTTCGATGGCGCAACTTCTTGCTGCAATAGGGGAGTTGGAAAGGTCCAAGCTTGCCCTTACCAGACTTAAGGTGGGTGAGGAGGATATCCTGGAATCGCTCGATTGCTACGGTTTCATGCTGAAGGTGATCGAAGTTCTGAAACCCGAATTCGAGTCCTGGAAGGGTGCACCTGTGGACAACGCTCTTCTCAAAGAAAGGTTAAGGTTGCTCGGGGAAAAGGCCAGACCCGTAGTCAGGGCTCTGGGGCTATCTGAAGCGATACTCGCGGAAGCAAAGTGGCAGAAGGAAGGTCTCGAAGGTGCATAGGATTGGCCCGTATAGGCATGTTGCTTGGCTGAACAGAAGAGAACCCACCGTGATAAATATTACACGCTGAAATTCTTTTTCCCATACTCAGAACCGGTATCTTTTCTAAGCCATCCTGCTGATGTCGTCAGTAATGGACTTGCGAGATGTGAAACCTTCGTCCTTTCCATGCCAGTACATGACTCTGGGTTCACCCAGCCTCCAGCACAACCAAACCTCCCTGTCGAACATTTTCGCCGGGAAATCCACAAGACAGGTGTCAATATCCTTGATTACACACCCCAGCTCTTCGATTTCTTCAATCTGCCTGTACAGGTCTGAAACTACTCTATTCAGTCTTCTTTTCTGTCTCGAAAATTCGACTATCGAGAGCTCCCCGGATATATTCAGCGACTCCTGAATCTGATCCAGCGCTTCCTTAAGCTGCGTGAGATGTTTCAGCGCGTCGACGAGCTTCGGGAGCATCAAATCTGCATCCTGTGGAGTGAAATATCCTTCTGCCATACAACCACGGTCTTTCCATTGTCCCTCCTATAAACTTGAGAACCTAAATTATTTACCTGAGCACGTATAGACGTGTCAAACTCCTGAGTTACCGGCTTTCCGGTCGGTGTTTCAATCGGCTTGCGTCGATCGAAGCCCGCCTCTCTTTTGATAGTTCAACGCTTCCTGGCTAAATATCAGCCAAAGACATATTAGCGCCCACTTTTCGCAGGCATGTGACACAAATGGAAAACGATGAGACGAAGGGTGCCGAAGTCACGATAAGGCTCGGAGCAGCCGCAGGTGATGGCATTCAGAGTGCCGGAGAGATGATGATGAAGGTGCTCGCGAGGAGCGGCCTGTACATTTCAACATACAACGGAAACCAGTCACTCATCAGGGGTGGACACGTGTGGTTCCATATCCATGCAGGAACCAGGAAGGTTTACTCACTCGGTTACGGGATCGACTTCCTCGTGCCCCTCACGCAGCTCGCCTTTGACCAGCACTTCGAATCTGTTAACACCGGAGGTGCCGTAATTTATGACCCTTCCATAGTAAAGCCTCACGACCTTCAGCAGGGTGTAAGGGGAATCCCTGTTCCACTCGGGGAGATTGCACTGAAGTATGATAAACGCCCCATCATGAAGAACACGGTTGCGCTGGGGGCATTGACTTCGAACCTTGGTGTTAAATTCGAAGTTCTTGCCGACGCCATTACAGATCAGTTTGGGCGTAAAAATCCTGGAGTTGCCGAGAGTAACATAAAGGCGGCACGTGAAGGCTACGACCTGGTCAAAAACCTGGGTGCTCAATCATTTGAGCTGAAGTATGATTATTCATGCACCAAACCTGTGCTTACGGCAGATTATGCCTTTGCGCTGGGGGCGGTAAACGCTGGATGCAGATTTTATGCCGCCTACCCCATGTCTCCGGCAAGTCCGATAGTCCACTGGATGGCTTCCCATGCAAAGCAGCTCGGATTGACGGTTTTCCTTGGTGAGGATGAGATATCTGTGATAAATGCCACGATAGGCGCTTCCTATGCAGGTGCGAGAGCCATGTGTGGAACAAGCGGCGGCGGCTTCGCACTGATGCAGGAGGCCGTCGGCGAGGCCGCCATGACCGAAACCCCGGTCGTCGTAGTGGATGTGATGAGGGCCGGCCCTTCAACAGGCCTTCCAACAAAAACCTCACAGGGTGACCTGAACATGATGCTCGGCATATCCCAGGATGACTTTCCGAGGATAATACTGGCACCGAGGGACTCGGCAGACTCATTCTACACGGCTGGAAGGGCTTTCAACCTCGCGGAGCGATACCAGGTTCCAGCGATAATCCTGCTCGATTTTGCGATTGGCGACGGCGGCTATTCCACTGTCGAGGGTCTTGACCCTTCATTCACGGTGGACAGGGGAAAGGTGGTTTCCGTACCTTCTCCTGGCGCGGTTTCCGGAGGATGGTTCAGGAGATTCGCGCTCACAGACGATAACATCTCGCCACGCTCGTTCCCAGGAACACCGGACCTCATGTTTGTCGCAAAGACGGACGAACATGACGAGTGGGGGCACGACCTGAGCGACGTAAATTCGGGTCTTAAGGAATTCCTCCCCCTTCGGGTCAAGATGCATGAAAAGAGGATGAAGAAGCTGGAATCGATTAAGAAGGAGCTCAGGCTACCTGAAATTTTCGGACCAACGGGTGCCGACATCACGATAGTGACGTGGGGATCTTCGGCGAATCCTGCCAGAGAAGCCGTCCAGAGACTCAGAATGCAGGGTGTAAGCGTGAACTCGCTTGAATTCACAGACCTCTATCCGCTTAACGAATCCGAAATCAAGAGGATTCTTCAGGTCCCCGGAAAGAAGGTAGCACTCGAAGCCAATTACACGGGCCAGTTTGAAACTCTTCTCAAAAGGGAGACCGGCATCATCATGGACGCCCACATAAGGAAGTATGATGGGGAACCGATTTATCCCTCTGAGGTCGAAAAGGGTGTGCTGAGCCTCAGGAAGGAGGTGCATGCGGTTGTCTGACCTGAAGGAATTCGAAAGCGACACCCGGCCCGACTGGTGCCCGGGATGCGGAGATTTTGGCGTGTTGGCCGCACTAAAGGATGCTCTTGTAAAGTCCGGCAAGAAGCCGCACGAGGTGGCCGTTGTATCGGGAATAGGCTGCTCCTCGAACCTTCCGGGTTACATAAGGACCTATGGCTTCCATGGACTGCATGGCAGGCCTGTTCCGGTGGCGGTCGGGATCAAGAACGCGAATCCTTCACTTACAGTCATAGCGACCGCTGGTGATGGCGACGAATATGGGATAGGCTTCAATCATGTTGTTCACGCCGCAAGGCGCAACGACGACATCAAGCTGATAGTCATGAATAACGAGATTTATGGCCTTACGACAGGTCAGCTTTCCCCCACATCAAAACTCGGACAGAAAACCAAAACATCGCCCGACGGCAGCATAATCTACCCCCTTCAGCCCCTTCCTACGATTCTGGGGGCAGGTGGAACGTTCATCGCAAGGACATTTTCAGGGGACCCCAAGCACATGTCATGGGTCATTCAGGAAGCGATCAAGCACAGGGGTTTTGCACTTATCGATGCCATCAGCCCCTGTGTGACATGGTACAACATTTACGACGAGGTCAAGAAGCTTTTCTACAGAATCGAGGATAGAGGGTATAAGATCACGGACCAGCAGGCCGCCTTCAACGCCATGAACGACCCGCAGGGAATCCCAACGGGCATATTTTACAGGACGGAGGAAAAGCAGTCATTCCAAGAGAAACTCGCAGAAATAAACGGAGGCAAGGCGCCGGCGGAGTCCGTCCAGACGCTCGACAGGAACGTAGCACTCCAACTCATACAGGAATTCGCATAGGCGTCAGGCATGTCACTCCGGGTACCATACGGAGAATTCATTTCGTATATGAACCAGCGGAGGGACAGTTATTCGGTCAGCGAGTCAGGTAAACTGATAACCATAACCTTCAGCGGTTCATCCCCGATGGTGGTCGAAAAATTAGGCAAACCTGTGACCGTCACAATAACCGCGGAAAGGGAGGACGCCGATGTGATATTCAAGGCCATGCGGGTTGTCGTGGGAGAAGATTCATACGACGCCAGTCCCTCGTCTCTGGAGAGCTGGTTGATCGAGGTCACAGGAAGGCTGCCGCAGTAATATCACCTAGGCAGCAGCTGCTCCTCTGTACGCATTTTCATCTTCGCTCGCTGACGCGGATTCTGTAAGGTCCTCCAGGAACTCTTCTGTAAGCACTCTCAGGTTCGCAACCTGGGCACCTATCTGCTTTCTGGTTTCCGCGGAACGTTCTGGGTCTTGCAGGCATCTCCTTGCCATCGCTATCACACCGTTGCACCTGGTTATGAGGTCGTGCAGCCTGGGCGCAAGCTCCGGTCTTACGGCGTACACGTCACCCAGCATGCCTTCAAGCACCTCTTTGTACCTGCCTATGTCAGCCGCCACTTCTCTTGCGAATTCCTCCGAACCTTCCATGCCTGCCATTTTATGCCGCCGTTCCTTAAACGTTCCATCGTTTCAATATTTTGACCTTCGTGTAAACAACGCTAGATGAAGTAAATATGTTGGCCGCAGGTCCGCCGTCACGTAAAACGTCATCCGTACTGTCATTCACCTTTGAGGAATTCACCATGCTCCCACGGAAAAATGACCCAAGCGTCCGTGGTCCCCATAAAATAATCCGGAATTACCTTGCTCCAGGGCTTCTTGTATAAAACAGCGGTCCTGAGCCTGACAGGACTGTACCTTTCGTGAAGATACTCCATAAGCTTCGAAATGGTTTCGCCCTCGTCCACAAGGTCGTCTACCAGGAGAACATCTTTGTTCTTGGCATCAGAAGTGAGGGTTGAGAGTATCCTCACTTCGGACCTTTTGCCCTGTTCCACGTATGACTTCACATTGATGAAATCCACCGGCAGCCTGAGCCTGTCGGCCACAACCATGGAGAGGGGGACCCCGCCCCTCGCAACGCCCACAACAAGGTCAAAGTGAACACCATCCTTCTTTATCCGGTTGGCAAGGTCCTCGGCGAGCGAACCAAATTCCTCCCATCCAACTATGACTTTTAGTGTACCTGCTGACTTTTTCGACGGTTTCAAAATAAAGCACTACCGTATGTGCGCTCAAGTTTTAACTATCGTGTACTAATCCTTTTTGTGTACTCCCACATGGTTGACCATGCACCTAGCACAAGCCAGGGTGATTCAGCCTTGGGTTAGCGGGGCTTGAATATAAGCTACAGCGACCTTTTCCTGAGGTTATATTATCTTACCTTCCTTCTACGATCAAAATGTTGTAATTCAACTTCAATAAGCCTTTTTGCTGGGCGCCCCGGGATGATAACCATTTGTTCCTAAGATCGTGAATTCAAAAGAGAGATACAATATAAACATACAATACATGCGAAAGCTTGAACGGAAGACAATCATTGAAAAGACGGTCAGGTACCGTGAAAGCAGCAGAGTCCAAATGTTGATACAATAATAGTATCAACTGTTCCTGTACAATCTCAAACTAGGTTTCCTTGTTTGAAGTAAACCTACACTACAAATAACGGTTAAAAAAATACCCGACCAAGCTGGTATGTCTGGCGAATTACTCATTATACTGGGATGGCTTCACGTATTCTTTGCAGTGTGCTGGATAGGTGGAGCTGTACTCGTAGCTTTTGTGATTGAGCCTGCATCCAGAAGATTATCTCCCCAATCATTAGCAGAATTTGCAAAAAGGTACATTCCTTTGGTTGGCAAGTTCATGGGAATAATTACTTCCCTGACCATTCTATTCGGGGCACTCTTCTACTATTCGATTACGGATGGCAGAATACTTACAGATCCCGCCGGGCAATGGAACCTCATTATGTATGCAGGAGCATCACTTGGCCTCATAACATACGTCTTCGGAATGGTCGTAATGCTTCCTCTCGCAAAAAGAATAGAGAGGGTATCCCAAAATATGGGGAGTAACCCTTCTGGTGGTGGGAGAATGGAAGAACTTATGGTAAGGATGAGCAGGACATCGTTGGTAGACCTTATCCTGCTGATCGCTGTTTATACGCTGATGGAGATTGCAACGTACTACTGACACCATTCATTCCCGTAATCTCTGACATTGAGAGGCATTCAAACTCGGCTTTTTCAACGGATACCTCCCGTAACAAGAAACGACTCAGACGAGTACGAGGTTGAGTTTGATCCCATCGGGATCCGTGGTTTGGACTTCGCGCTCGTGCTGTATGTTCAACGAAGCAAATTTATTTCTAATTCGCTTGTCAACCAGAACAGTGAAATGATCCAATCCCAGGAAGCCATCTTCCCTCTTTTGCCCTCCCAGACTTTCCCAGGTGTTCAGTCCTACGTGATGATGATATCCGTTGTACGAAAGGAATGCCGCCGAATGAATCTGCTGCATTACATCCATTCCAAGTACACCTGCGTAAAACTCGATGGATCGCTTGAGGTTTGTAACCTTAAGGTGGACATGCCCTATCCTAGTGCCCTCCGGCATGGTTTGGTTTTCCCTATTCTTGTCCCCTTGTTCCAATCCTCTAAGCAAGGAGTCAATATCAAGAGGTTCCGTGCCCATATTTATCCTACCATTGCCATCTCTCTGCCAGGTTTCCTTTGGCCTATCCGAGTAGATTTCAATACCGTTACCCTCAAGATCGGAAAGGTACAGCGCTTCGCTTACTCCATGGTCTGCAAACCCTTCAAATGGTATGCTGCTCAGCCTTATTCTTTGGTAAACTTCCCCAAGCGCTTTTCTTTCAGGAAGCCGAATCGCGATATGGTAGAGCCCGGCCATTGTGCGAGCAGGTTTCAACGCATTCTTGCTCTCCACTAGTTTCAGCATGGTAATGGAAGATGTTCCCAATTCGATGCTTTTGGATCCGTTCTCTTGTGCATCCTTTCTTATCTTCAAACCAAGGTCTCTATAAAAGCCGGCTTCTGCTTGAACATCTGCTACTATCAGGCCCACCGCGCCGATGCCCGCTCCATTATCTGTCTTGTTGTCTGAACCCATCATTCTCGCCTTAACCTTCTTATGGAAACGTTTGGTCCAGAAGGATTTGGCCATCTTGAGGAAACCGAAAAATCATCACGGGACCCCAATGTGCAGACTGCTCCGGTGTTAGGTAGCATACAGTAACCAAGTAACCTTTTGTAAGTTAATAATGGTTTCTACTAATTTCGAGGATACCAAATTTTGTTCGCATCCTGAATAATGATGATGCCGAGTAGCAAATAGTTGGTCTACTGGGACACGAAGTCAAATGGACGGGTCCTGGACTGGAAAAAGTGCATGTAAGATCTTGGTCGGTGGATGCAGCACGATGCCAATCAAAAGTTAAGAGGAATGGATGATGTGTGCGAGAGCGAAGGGTCACACTTTTGGATGATGCGGTAATCTCTGTTAGGCGCGCGCTGCCTTGTGGGCACTTTTGCTAAAAACGACATTTTGACATGTCGAACGCTTTTTCGTGTGGGCTCATTCTTATTTCGTGATATCTAACTTGGGTACATTTGGGCAAAATCGCTTCTATTACCGGTGTTCTAGACGGCCAGCCCTAGAGGTTTCCTTCCTCAACCAGTTTGCTGCATAACCTGGTTTAACAGTCCAAGTTCCTGTTTTCCACAACAGTCAGGTGCTTAGCTTCAACAGCCATGCCTATACCGATGGGCATGCCATGGCTTGACTGCAACAGAGCACTGAGACAGGAGAACAAGGATAATGGATTTTTCATTCCTCGAGCCCTAGAATAGAAAACTGGAGGAGATGAATAGGGTGAAAAAGGGAGGAGGTTCATCTCCCCTAACTCACATATCGGATTCCTTGCCTACCTTTTGTGCGACTCCATTGAGATTGGGGGCATCAAGTTCCAACACGAAGTCTATACAAGTCATTGGCTGTTTGCACAGGATATGAACGGCAAGAAATTGTAAACCTGAAGTTTGGAGCACAGCAAATCATATTAGTGCGGCTTCCATGGTTCATTCCGTGTCTCAACCCGACACCATCGAAGAGCAGATTCCTCATGGTCAGAGGTACATTAGGAACTTCATCTATTATGCTGCTCTCGGCATGCCTCAGGTTGACCTGAACAGCTATAAATTTCAGGTAACAGGAAACGTGAAGAATTGCCTTTCCTTTACGTATCAGGAGCTGTTGAATCTGAAGCATACCAAAGTTGCGAAGGATTTCCACTGTGTAACGAGCTGGAGCATAAAGGGTACTGTGTGGGAAGGCATTTCCATGTCATATCTGTTCGAGTTAGCGGGTGCCCTTCCGGACACAAAATGGGTTATGTTCAAAAGTCTTGACGGTTACACGACCCCTGTTCCGTTTGAAGATGCCTGCGATCCCCAGGGCATTATCGCAACCAAGCTGAATGGAAGACCGCTCGAGCCGGAGATGGGCTTTCCTGCGAGACCTTTCATCCCACACCTTTATGGCTGGAAGTCCGCCAAATGGCTGACCGAAGTAGAACTACTGACACAATACAAGGACGGATACTGGGAGGAGAGGGGTTATAACGAAAGAGGAAACGTGTGGAAGGAGGAGCGGTTCAAGAGCTGGGGAAAGCATCTCAGAAGAACTGTAATCGGTCGCTGAGCTTTCGCCCCATGCGGCGCCAGCCGATTCGGGATCCTATGAAGGTTCTTTATCCTTAACCGGCAGGTCAAAGAACCTGTCCGGGTAAAGCCTTTCGAGTTGCACTGGTTCGAACCTGAGGAGATGCCTTTCAGATCCGCCACCAGCGAAGGCAATCTTCTTGGTCAAAACCCTCCTATCGACAAAAACTTCTGTTCCAGGTCTGATGCCAATCGGTGGCACTCCTCCCACCGGGTAACCTGTGTATTTTATGACTTCGTCTCTCGTTGCGAGCCTCACCCTTTTTCTTTTAGAGAGTCTCGCAAAAGCACTCTGCTGCAGCCTGTGCTCTCCCCCCATGATGACAAGCATCGGCCTGTTATTTTCATCCATGAAGAGAACGGATTTCACAATCGAACCCAGGGAGGAGTCCAGCGACTTGGCAGCCGCATCTGATGTGGCACCAGCCCCCACCTCTACCACTTCTGCCCTTATCCCGCTTCTGCGGATATACCCTTCAAGATCGCTTGGCCCGAGGATTTCCAAGTCTCCGCTTGGCACGTCAAACCAGCCCCTTCTGTCTCGAAACCCTGGAACCGCCCTCCCCCTTATCAACTCTAAAGATGTGATCCGCCATCGCCTCAAGTTCCCTTTCGTGTGACACGAGTATTACTTGCTTGGAATTCAACGCCTTCAGTATATCTCTCATTTTTGAAAGCTGCTCCTTGCTGAAACCATCTGTCGGCTCATCCAGTATGAGGAGGTCTCCCGCCCCCGTTGTGGCCTCCTGCTGAACTACCACATTCAGCGCTAGTCTGTATGCAAGCGCAATGCTCGTTCTTTCGCCGCCCGAAAGTGCATCGTATTCCTGCTCGAAGCTCTGCCTCTCGAAAATCGGTGTAAATTCTTCGTTTACACGGACGCTGACCTCTGGGTCGTCCACAAGAGCAGAAAAGAATCTCTGGAACTCCTGGTTGAATCTGGCGTTCATCTCAAGCATCACCTGCCTCTCGATCAACTCCACCGTCGGCCTGAAGTATTCGGAGAGCCAAATTTCATACTCCTTCATCATGTTCACCCTTTCCCTCGCCTGTTTCATCCTTACTATTTCTGAACGGAGTTCGTCAACACGTCTCGTCTTTTCGTCTCGTTGGGTCATCGTCTTCGTAAGGTTATCTCTTGATTGCTTCCAAAGTGTCTGCGCCTCCGATAGTTCCTGATCCACTTGAGAGATCTGTGTCTGAATCGCCTCGAATTTTGATGCCTCCTCGAGTGAGTCTGCCAGGCTTTTGCGAGCGAGGTCCAGTTCATTCAAGTAATCTCGCAAACGTTTCGCTGAATTTTCCAGTCTCTCCCTGATCTCCTTGCACTCCTCTTCAAGCCTCTGCATGCTCCTCTTTTCCTCCTCGTAAGTCCTTGTCTCCTTGAGGGTATCCATAGCGGTCTTCAGTTCCTTTTCAAGCGATTTCACCTCCTCGTCAAGCTTGGAAATATCCTGACGTACATGTTCCGCTCGGCCTCCAAACGCTGAGGGATCTATCGGTTGACCACAAGTTGGACAGAGTCCTTCCTGGATAAGTTTGGTGGTATCCCGAAGCTGCTGTTCAAGCCTTCCCCTGTCTTCCTTCTTCTGCGCGATGGTCCTCCTTAGTTCTTCCACCCTTTCTTCCATTTCTGCCGATGTGAGCTCTTCTGGTTTCTTCTGCATCCTGAATGAGGCGATAGCCGACTCCTTCTCTCTCAGTCGCAGGGTTTCCTTCTCCTCTGACTCCTGCTCTGTCTGAACCAGCTTCTCGAGTCTGCCCACCCTGGCCCTGAGTTCAGGTATCTTTGTTGATATCTCCTGTATCCTCGCCCTGTCGCTCTGCAACCCCCTTTGTCGTTCATTCAGTTCCTCCACCTTCCGGCCGGATTCGCGTTCTGCCCTTTCGAGGGTCGGGAGTTTTCTCTCAAGACCCCGTATTTCCTCCTCAACTTGCTGCAGCTCGGCTTCCTTCTCTTCCAGCTGAGCACTCTCGCCCAGCAGCCGACTGACCTGATTCTTGACCGAATTTCTCAGAAGGTCGGAGTTATCAGCCGCGACCTTGTATTCTTCTACACCGAACACCCTTCGAAGGGTTTGCAGCCTCTCCTCTACTCTTCTCTGGACTATTTCCTTCATCTGTTCCTGAGGCGTAAATATTGCGAAACGAAATATCAGACTCTCCGCCCGTGGATTTGAAGGTTCGTTGAACTTCAGTATATCGATAACCCTGGATTTCAGGTCGGATGGGGACAGTGCCTCCTTTTCACCCCCGACAATTATGTAGCAGTCTTCCTGAGCCACCCCACTCTTCCTTCTTTTGAGTCCCCTGTGCACCTCGAACGAGTTGCCCTGCTCAAGGAATCTCAGCGATACGAAACCCTGGTCCTTCCCCTCCGTAAGTAGATATGAGCCGGACATGTCTCCGAACCCAAACAGTGCGAATTCCACAGCATAAAGCAGAGTGGATTTGCCTGACCCTACATCTCCCTCAAACAGTACTGTACCAAGAGGGAATTCGACGATGGTCTCGCCATCATGGTAGCTTCGGATGTTATTCAGCCTAAGGCTTTCAAGAATCATTTATTTTTGTTCAACCTCCAGTTTCAGCACACCAGAGCCAGCTTTCAGAATTCTGTCCTCATAATCTCCCTTGGTTTCATTCTCCTTCCTTCCCTCCCGGAGACTTCTCAGAAGGTCAAGCGAGAGTTTCACTCCCTTTTCTCCCTTAAGTGACGGTTCAGAAACCTTTACCGTAGTGATCTGCTTACCGAAAAGTTCGGCCTCTGTTTCGGCCTTGGTGCGTCTGACTTCCACAACCATGGTTTCCCTCGACATGAGCTGACCCGAATTTACCAGTACGTATTTGGCCCCCCGACCGACCAGTTCTTTTTTCACCGTAGCAATATCAACCTCTGTCGTCCTGCCGCCGGAGAGCTGTCCGTAAACACGAAGCAGTATTATTCTATCCTTCACCTCCCAAGTGTTGGCGATCTCATGCAGCTTTCTGCTGGCTTCCACCGGATTCATTCCACCTGCGTCAAAGGAAAACTCCGCTATTTCGCAGGGCTCAATCGGGATAAAGTCTATTCTGTTCACACCCTTTCCAAAATCGACAATATACATGCCCCTCTTTTCCCCTCTCGCTACAGGCTCCAGGTCTCTGTAGTCCCCCCCGAAGAGCGGCCCCGGATATGCGATGTTCGGCCTGCCTGGCAATGACGTCAGCGAACGGTTGTGCACATGGCCGCCAGCATAGTAGTCGAAACCCTCTGGCAAGAGGTCGGCGGGCATGGCCTCCATTTCCCCCAGCCCCGAGGGCTTCAGCTCCTCAATCGCTCCATGAAACACAAATATCTTGAACCCCACCTCAGATGTCAGCTCGGACGAGTCGAGGGATTCATAGTCAAACCTATCGAGGGAGAGTCTCTTTCCGGAAATGCCGCAGAGCTTTGCTCCGCTTGGGTCTACGATAAATTTTAGATGAATCCTTCCGTCGATTTTCTCTGCTACCTCGACCTTCTTGAACAATCCGGCGCTTTCAAGCACGTCGACTATAGAGGCGTAGTTTGGGCTGAAATCGTGGCTTCCATACACAACGTAGAAGCGTATACCGTTTTGTGCAGCCTCTCTAACCTTTGATGCCGCTCTTCTGACCGACTGAAGGTCCGGTATGTTCGAGTCAAATATGTCTCCCGCCATGATCACGAAGTCAACTTCCTTTTGCATACAGATGTCGATAGCCGTCTCGAACGCCTTCATCAGCGGCTCTTTCAATTCTTCCTGCCTGAAAGCCCCGATGTGAATGTCCGACATGTGAGCAAACTTTGGCAATGCGGACTTGCCATGATGACTTTATCTCTTAAACATCTCGGGAGCATAAACATCAAAGTTGAAAAGAGAGGGGCAGAACACGTCGTATGTGCCGGCCTTGGGCGATATCGAAGTCTTCTGCTCGGTCTGTGGCAATCCTCGCGAGAGTGAAAGTTTGTTCAGGTGCTCATGCGGCGCGCCGTTTGACCTGAGACTCAACTTTCCGTTTTCCATGCCAAACTCGGAGAGCACAACACTGAGCCGATACGTAGCCAACTTCCCATATATCCGCAAGGACAGAATCGTTTCGCTCGGCGAGCAAATGACACCACTTGTCAACTTCAAAGACAGGGTGATGTTCAAACTGGAATATATTTCGCCAACCTTCTCCTTCAAAGACAGGGGTTCGTCTGCCCTGATCTCCTCCTTGGCCTCCTCATCGTCTCCTCCGCCTGAGCTGAGAGAGGACTCCTCCGGCAATGCAGGCGCCAGTATCGCCGCATACTGCGCTAGGGCGGGCATAAGGTGCAGGATATTCGTACCAATAACAGTGTCCGGGCCCAAGGCTCAGCAAATATCTTCTTATGGAGCGGAGATGGTCAAAGTCCCGGGAACAAGGGCGAAGGTCGCGGAAGAGGCGATGAAGGAATCTTATAATGGGATTTATGCCGGACACGCATGGCACCCGTATTTCAGAGACGGAATAAGGACGCTCGCATACGAAATATGTGAACAGCTGGACTGGAACTCACCTGACTTCGTTTTCATACCGGTATCTGCCGGTACCCTGCTTCTTGGACTTCTTTCCGGACTGCAGCATCTGATAGCTTCCGACGTAATTCAGAGGATGCCAAAGGTTGTTTGCGCACAGACGGAGGCCGTATCACCACTCCACCACAGGCTTACCGGTGAGAAATACACTCCTCCGCCCACACTGAACTCTGTTGCCGACGCCCTCGTGTCCGTAAACCCACCTTTGCTGGAAATCATGGTCAAGGAGTCGAATGACGCTAGGGTTTCAAGCGAAGTTATCTCAGAAGAAGAGATTGTCAGCTCATGGACAGAACTCTCACATTCGGGTTTCTTTGTAGAGCCTTCCTCCGCCGTGGCTTTCGCGGCACAGAAACGTTACCAGGACAAGGGGATGCTTGACGACAAGAATTCGGTCGTGGTACTCACTGGCGCGGGATTAAAACGGCCCGGGATCTGAAGTCTAGAGATGTCTTTCGCCCCTTTTTGCCTCAGCTTACTAACTTCCCTGTCCGGTCGTAAAATTCGACGAAGATTCAACTGACCCAGTATGGACCGCATGCAAATCAGGTTCTCGATTGAAAAAGGCACTTCGACCAAAATGATCTAGCCACCGACAGTTCATTTCTAACAAATCATGAGCACCTCCTGCATTTGTCAGGGAAGATTTCAGGGATTTCTGCTCCGCTGCGAGTAGAATGACTATGTGTCTCAATACCGACATATTTTGAACTTAAGTAAGAAAAATAACGATGACTCAAAGAATTTTGTGGACTCTGCAGGTTCCTAATTCAGCCTCAGAATCATTAAATACCCACGGAAACCCATCCTTTCCAGAAGGTAGGGGGCCGATTCAGAATCCCGTTTCCAGCGCATTAACTTCGTGATCAGAGCCTGCGTGGCGGTCCAAACGAGGTTGATTGGTGTGTCAATTCCGCTGGAAAGGGTTGAAGAAAGCATATGGGAGATTCCGAAGTCCTACAGTCCTGTAATGAAGGTTCCCGCAAGGATATTCGCGGACGAACTTCTTTTAAAGAAAATGAAAGAAGACAGGACTCTGCTTCAGGCCGTCAATGTCGCCTCCCTGCCTGGCCTTCACAAATATTCCATTGCGCTTCCCGACGCCCATGAGGGTTACGGTTTCCCGATAGGTGGTGTCGCGGCAGAAGATTCCGAGAGTGGTGTGATCTCACCGGGAGGCGTGGGATACGACATAAACTGCGGTGTGCGCCTCATAAGAACTAACCTTACAGTTTCTGATGTAAGACCGGTTCTGGGCGAGCTACTTGAAGAGCTGTACAGAGGCATCCCTTCAGGCGTTGGCAGTGAAGGAAAGCTTCACTTCACTCCAGAGGGTCTCGACCCCGTAGCTCAGGACGGTGCACATTGGGTCGTATCAAAAGGATATGGGTGGGAGGAGGATACCGAGCACGCAGAGGAAGGGGGAAGGCTGGACTGGGCGGACCCATCAAAGCTCACGCAGACGGCACGCAAGAGGGGAAGCAACCAGCTGGGCACACTTGGAAGCGGAAATCATTTTGCCGAGGTGGAGGTGGCAGACCAGATATTCGATGAAGCAGCGGCCAAGGCTATGGGGATAACTCAGAAGGGTCAGGTGCTCGTACTTGTGCACACCGGCTCGCGGGGTTTCGGTCATCAAACTTGCAGTGACTACCTTCGTGTGATGGAAGACCTTATGAGACGTGTGAATCTGGTGCTTCCTGACAGGGAGCTCGCAGCTGGACCTGTCACAGCGAAGGAGACTGAGAACTATCTGGGGGCGATGGCAAGTGCAGCCAACTTTGCCTGGGCCAACAGACAGGTTATAACCCACAGAATCAGGCAGGCATTTTCAAAGGTCTTCAAGCAGGACCCTGAAAAGCTTGACATGCACCTTGTGTACGACGTCTGCCACAACATAGTCAAAAGAGAAGAGCATGACGTCAACGGTCACCGTCGGGTGGTTTACGTCCACAGAAAGGGAGCCACGCGCTCCTTCCCACCAGGTTCACAGCAGGTACCGGACGACTACCGAAACATCGGCCAGCCTGTACTGATTCCGGGAAGCATGGGTACGGCGTCCTGGGTGCTCAAGGGCGGACAGAGAAGCATGCAGCTGACGTTCGGCAGCGCTGCTCATGGAGCTGGCAGGTTCATGTCCCGATCTGCCGCAAGAAGAAAGCATGAATACAATGAGCTGGTGGGGGGACTCAGGGGAAGGGGAATACTCGTCAGGGCATCGAGCAGGGATACGGTGGTGGAGGAATCCCCGGATGCCTACAAGGACGTGGACAAGGTGGTCGAGGTCACGCACAACCTGGGCCTTGCTTTCAAGGTTGTCAGGATGGTCCCTATTGGAGTCGTCAAAGGTTAAGGCTCATTTTTATAAACGCCCCGACTGACCGGGGAACGAAGGTCTTTGTCTGAACCTCTTGAAGGGCTTCCACAGGAGCAGCTCGAAGGCCCCCCAGGTGTAACATTCAAGGGAACGCTGGCCGGCTATAGGGTTTCCGTGAAGAAGGATGACTCTGTCGGGGAGTTATTGAAACGTGGGCTCGGAGACGAGGAGGGGGACGTGGTAGCCCTCAGACTTTACGAAGCTATGTTCATGGTGCGTCAGAGTTGGCTCCTGGTAAATGATTCTCAGGGAAACCCTGTGTCGTTTGAACAGCTCGTCAGCAGGAGCCTGTCAGAAGATAAAAGGGGATGGACAAAATTCCTCGTCTACAGGGACCTTAGGTCGAGGGGCTATATCGTCCGGGAGGGATACGGAATCCGTTCAGACCTGAGGGTGTACTCAAGGGGCGACTACCCCGGGTCCGCGGCCAAATACACGATTTTACCGATAAATGAAGGTGAAAAGATAGCACTCTCGGAAATGATAAGAATGGTAGAGACGGTATACCGCATGGGTAAGGAGCCTATCGTGGCAGTAGTCGAGAGGCGCGGCGAGATAATATACTACAGGGCATCGAAGATGAACTTCGCAGAGAACTGAAAAATCCATGAGTGCGCTCTCCTATCTGAGGTTGATACGACCGCCGAATTCCTTGATGATAGGATTTGCCGTCCTTGTCGGCGAGGCGGTGGCTTCATCCACCCTTCCGCTCACAGGATACACGCTTGCCGGCTATCTGACCGGCTTTTTCATAACTGCATATTCAATGGTGATTAATGATATATTCGACGTGGAGGTGGACAGGGCAAACGGCGCAAAGAGACCACTCGCAACCGGTGAAATGGGGGTAGGAAGGGCGAAGGTTTTTGCGGTCATCCTGCTTGCAGCCGGTCTGATCTTTTCAGGCCTTACCGGGATCTCGACTCTTGCCATAGCACTGGTTTTTGCAGGCCTGTCCGCACTGTACAACTGGAAACTGAAGGAGAGCGGGTTGCCGGGTAATGCAGCGGTCGCACTTTCCATGACTATACCTTTCATCTATGGCGGATTGCTGGTTGGGAAGTACTTCGAGCCCCTTCTGGATGCCATGGCGCTTACCGCCTTTCTTGCCGGGGTTGGAAGGGAAGTTGTTAAAGGAATAACGGACGTGGAAGGAGATGCACTGAGGAACGTCAGAACAATTGCGAGGTCGAAGGGGGCAAAGGCCGCTTCGAGGGTGGGCGCGATCTTCTTCCTTTTTGCCGTGGTGACCAGTCTTGTACCCGTCTTCGTTGGCCAGGTTGGCTACGTCTACAAGGTCCTGATAGGCATCACGGATATAATCTTCATCTTTCTCTCCGCCAGGATATTGAGGGACGTCTCGAAGGAATCAGCAAGAGGAGTGAAGACGGGGGCCCTGCTTGGCATGCTTCTCGGGTTACTCGGATTCATTCTCCAGGGTTTGCTGGGGTGAAATGGGAGTGATGTGGTCGGAGAAGTACAGGCCGAAAAGGCTCGAAGAGATGGTGGGCAACGAAGACGCTCGTGCAATGATATTCGACTGGCTGCTCAACTGGAAGAGGGGGATGAAACCCCTGCTGCTCGTGGGTCCTCCGGGTGTTGGCAAGACAACCATGGCTTACGCCGCTGCGGGACAGCTTGGTTACTCTGTTGTAGAACTCAATGCCAGCGACCAGAGAACAAAGGGCGAACTGTCGAAATCATTCACCTCCGTTCTTTCGACCAGCCTGCTCGAAGAAAACCGGCTTCTACTGCTCGACGAGGTTGATGGCCTGTACGGAAGGGCGGACTTTGGAGGCCTCGAGTATCTTGCGGAGCACCTGGAAGACCTTCCGGTTCCGGCGATACTTTGCGCGAACGACCCAGAATCCGATCAGGTGAAGAAGCTTTCAAAACGTGCACGTCTCGTAAGAATAAAGACCGTTCCGTCGAGACTCGCAGAGCTTTACCTTAGGCTTGTCCTCGAGAAGGAAGGAGTCACGCTTTCAGACGAGAACATTGCGAGAATAGTTACCTCCGCTGCAGGCGATATGAGGGCTGTACTGAATACGGCACAGTCATTTGTGCCGACCGGCACTTTAACCACACTTTATTCGAAGAACCCCAATTATTCGCTGGCTGAGGCCATAAACGAAGCCTGCCGGGCAGGTACGGCCGAGGATGCCCTTAGATACCTTCAGGCGTGCGACGCGGACCAGGACGAAAAGGTGATGGGCTGTTACAACACAATCGTTTCTGCCTCATCCCTGCAACCGGCCGTCAGGCTTCGTGCGCTGCGCGGTGTGGCAGGTGCCGCTCTCTTGATTCGCAGGATAAAATCCACCCAGCAGTGGAGGCTGCTCAGATACCTCGACAGAATGCTGGCGGATGCGATGCATGGACTGGGAATACCTTACGCGGGCGATCCCCTACCCTTCACAGCGAAGGTGAGAATCTGGAACGATTCCAAGTCCATAAAGGCCTTCTGCAACCAGCTTGCCAGGGAAACCAACATATCTTCACGAGAATTCACGGCCAAACACCTGAGCCCCACCCTCCTGATCATTTCGAGGTCTGAAGGCGGTTTGGAAACATGGTGTGCTTTACACAATCTGGACCAGCCTGTGTTGAATGCCCTGCAGAGGGAGCTCAAGTCTATTATAGCGAGCATTGGTAAGTGAACGCCATGTCTGACGACAGGGTTGTAATCGTGTGCGATGAAAGGGAAAGGGCCGGGGGCGTCCCACAGGAACTGGCTCAACTCGGAGTTATCACCCGTTTTACCGTACTCCCGCTGGGGGATTACGTCGTGGCTCCCAGCACAGCGGTTGAAAGGAAGAGTGTGAGGGACTTCATATCGTCGCTGTATGACGGAAGGCTTTTTCGCCAGATAAATGAGCTCAAGAATACATACACAAACCACGTTCTCATCGTGGAGGGCGATCCCGCAGAGATATCAAGCATAGCGTACAACATAAAAAGTTACTACGGGGCGCTCTCTTCCGTAATACTCGACTTCAACACAAAAACCATCTTCACCCCCTCGCAGAGGGAGACCGCGCTCGCGCTGGACGCTATGGCCAGAAGGCTGACAAAAGTCAGGAGAGAAAAATGGACGACGATGTACCAGTCAAGGCCAAAATCTCATTCTCTGACCGGTCAGCAGGTTGACATAGTTTCTTCGCTGCCCGGTATCGGTCCAAACCTCGCAAAAAGGCTTCTCACCGCCTTCGGCTCGGTCAGGAACATCTTCACCGCTACAAATACCCAGCTTGGAGGGGTGCCGGGTGTGGGAAACGCCAGGGCCGAAAGAATCATTCGGATTCTGACCTCTTCATACAAGGAAGGGGAGGAAGGCACCCAGCTCAACCTGGAGCATGACGCAGACTGATCTCCTTTCGGAGAAGCTTCTCCAGACCGCTGCTGTACTGGAAGGCCCTCTTCGGGGCAAGTGCGAGCTGACGGGGCAACCCCAGCTCCATGGCTGTTTCCCTCAGCGGAGCTTTCCTGTAACCACCTACCACCCTTTCTTCCGGGGGGATCGAGTTCGCCGCGTTCACCACCAGCCTGTCCAGGTATGGGAAAGAAGGCTCGCAACCTCCATCCCTTATGGCTTCGGCATCCCTTGCGAGCCCCTGGTAAAGGTGCTCGAAGTCATACTCCATTGCGCGTGCCACCAGATCGGGTCTGGTGGCGATTTTTTCATACTTTGCATATCCCCCGAATAGCTCATCTGCGCCCTGACCGGCGATAAGCAACTCACATCCCTTTGAATATGCGGCCCGGGAAGCTAGCACGAAGCCCACACCTAGGGAGACATCCATCGGGGTGCGCCAGATCCTTGCCCCCTTTGAATATCTGATTACATCGGCGCAGATCCTCCGGTCTGCCGCAACTTCGACCAACTCTGCATCCAGCATCTCGGCGGCCTTTCTGGCTTCCGAGGGCTCACCATAACCTTCTGCAAATACAGTCACCAGCAATAGTTTAACTTCATCTTTCGAAACTTTCTTCGATAGAAAAGCCAGAAGCGAGCTATCAAGTCCACCGGAAAATGTCACCCCCACCCTGCTCCTGCCTTTGATCCTTCTCTGTACGGCCAGCTCGAGACTATTGGCTAGGGAAGGTCTTTCCGCACTGTCGGGTTCATCTGGAGATGCGAGACGAAAGCTCGAGATACCTTTTTCACCGAGGCGCAGCGCCGTGTCCCCCGGTACGGCTTCGGTTGTTTGTATCCCATGAGTCTCCTGAATCCTGTTCGAAATCACATAATCATCACCATCGTGTCCGACAAAGAGTGGTCTGCTACCGGCGCAGTCCGTAAAAACAGCCAGTCCGCGGTCCTCATATCCGGCGGCAACATAGTCGCCCACACCAGTTTCTTCGAGAAGGCGTCTTACTTCAAGCAGTGATGAAACGTTAGTTTTAATGCATTCACCCGAAGTGGAGTCATGCACCCAGATGCAATCTGTCGCAGGTTCGGTTTCAAAGCTCCATTTCCCGCCCAGAACACGGGAGAGTCTGATTGTTTTCGCGCGTGACGCACAGGGGACCAATTACATTACTCAGCTCTCGCTTTGCGAGTGCGCGGTGTAGCCCTTCAGGAGGATTAAAATCGAATCGTATTTCAATCCAGTCTTTCCTGCTCCGTTGCCACACGGGATGTGAGCTCCTCGGCCTGCTTCTTGATCCTGTTGGCCACCACTTCCCCTATTCTCTGCACTCTGGCGAGGTCTCCTACACGTGCATTGGCTATTGCCGAGATGCTCTTGAAACCCGCATTGAACAGATTCCTTGCCCTGACCCTCCCCACGCCTTCCAGACTCACAAGAGGAATCAGCTCCGGTTTGACCCCCATCGCCACTCTTAGCCTCAGGAGGTCAATGACGCGCGAAGTTCTCTTCATTCCTTCGAGTTTTGCGAGTTCCCTGAAGCTATAACAGAGCCACTCCGCCATCTCGACGCTCCTGTGCAGGTCTCCTGGTTCTACCCCGTATAGTTCGAATATGACTCCATCAGAAGTTTCATTCATCCATGCACTGAGCACCATCAGGCTCCTTGCCCAGTCCTCCTCCATAGGCAGAAGTAGCCTGCTACCATGCGCCTCTTCGAAGGCCTCGTACTCGGGCTGGTCCTTTGCCCTCAGCTGCATCTTTGGACCGAAATCAGGCGAAGCTATGACCGCTTCGAGGTAGCCCAGGGAAAGGTCTTCATCTGTGTCACCGGTTTTACCCAACAGCTTCGTAAAGAAGAGACCCGTCTCGGGGTCGATGTAGAGTGTCGCGATTCTCTTTCCCAGCCGCGTTGGTTTCAGGACGCCCCCTTCATCTGACACCAGCAGATTCTTCAGCAGATATTCAAGGGAAGCTTCAAGCTTTTCTGCCACAGATTCTTCGCCTGTCTGCTTCGCAAGAAGCGTGTTCATGAAGAAGTCCCTCAACTCTCTTTCTGTCGTTTTTGAGGATGTTGCGATCACACCAAGTGTGTGTTTTCTGAACGTAGATGAGGCGTAAAGCTGGGAGCGTATGGCTTCTGGAACTCCCTTGACATAAACATCGAAGAACGCCCTCATCTCATCTTCATCATGGGCAAGAAGGACGGCTTCTCCATAGCTGTCGTATTTCGGCCTACCGGCTCTTCCGGACATCTGCTTGTAGTCCATTACCTCGATGGGCCGGTTCATCCCCAGGTTCGAGTCGTACCTGTTAACGCTTGCGAGAATCACCCTCCTGGCTGGAAGGTTCACGCCTGCAGACACGGTGGGTGTCGCGAAGAGTATCTTGACCCTGCCCTCCTTGAATTCCTTCTCCACTATCCGTCTGTGGGCTGCGGCGAGGCCAGCATGGTGAAATGCAACGCCGCTGACCACGCAATCTCTAAGCATCCTGCTTATTGCAGTCTCTTCCGCCCCCGATAGTATCTCCGAACCTGCTTCCCTTAGCCGGGCAAGTTCGTCAAAACTGAGCAACCGACTCACCAGCTTCGTAGCGCCGAGTGCGAGAGCAACAGCCCTCTTCCTGGTTTCTGCAAACACCAGCGATTGACCACCATTTCTTACCGCATCCAGGGCTATCCCGGTTGGGGTCAGACCTTCCCCCGCCGGCACCTCAAAGTAGCTACCATCGGAGAAGTAGATCTTGCCCTGGTAGGCGACGCCCTCCTTCAGCGGTACCGGCCTCCAGTTCAGACTCACATGACTTGCCCCCAGCCATTCTGCAATCTGAGCCCCGTTCTGAACCGTGGCCGATAGGGCAAGAATCTGGGCATTGGGATTCATCGTCTTTACCTTCGCTACGACTATTTCAAGCGTGGCCCCCCTTTCCTTGTCACCCAGCAGGTGCACTTCATCTATTATGAAAAGACTGAACCTCCTCACCCACTCCGGCTTCTGCCTTGTAAGAGAGTCGAATTTCTCATTCGTGAGTATCAGGACGTCTGCCGACAGCAGGCTCTCACCGGCTGAATCGAAATCGCCTGTCGAAACCATTATTCTTGGCCTCTTTCCGTTCGGTCTGGTTGCCTCCTCGAGTACCTGAAACTCTTCAAATTTTTCATAAGCGAGTGCTCTGAGGGGGGCCAGGTAAGCTACCCTTCCAGATGATTCACCAAGCACCTTTCCTGCAGCAAGCATGGCAACAAGCGTCTTTCCGCTGGCCGTCGGAGTAGACAGAAGCAGGTTCTTTCCTTCGAGCAGCCCGGCCCTCACGGCCTCTTCCTGAGTGGGATACAGCTCTCTGTAACCCTGCTCGGTCAACTTTTCCTTGAGTGTCCTTGGTACGGCCAGCTCGAATATTTGCATGATGTCAGCCGTCAGGAGTCGGGGTATCCACCTTTAAACTCGACTCGCAAGCCGTGAAACCAGTTGCTGGAGCCGCACAGGAGCTACCTTTTTTTACTCAGGTGGTAGAAGTCCCGACATGGATGAGAACGAATGGGCAGATCGCCTCATGTCTCAAGAAAGGCGGGAATGGCAGAATCCGGACGCGATAATTTCTAGGCTCGGCATGAGGAAGGGAAACATCATAGCTGACCTGGGTTGTGGTCCAGGCTTCTTCACGATACCGATAGCAAAGGCCGTGTGTCCGGAGGGTCACGTCTACGCGGTCGATTCGAGCAGCACTATGCTTGAACACCTGCGCAGAAATGTAAGGAAGGGCAGCCATGCCCCCATAAGCTGCCTGACACTTGTGCAGAGGGATGTCACGGACACCGGCATACCGGATGAACGGGTGAATTTTTCTTTCTTCGCCAACGTACTCCACGATGTGGAGAACAGGCATTCGTTCTGGAACGAGGTGAGGAGAATAACTGTGAGCGGAGGCTTTGTGGTGAATATAGACTGGAAAAAGGAGGAAATGGAGGGAGGCCCGCCGATATCGATTCGCCTCGAGAAAGGCGAAGTGATCAAGGAGGCAGCAACGGAGCATCTGGAATTTTTGAAGGATTTCGAATGTGGGAAGATGCACTATGGGCTTCTCTTCAGAAAATCCTGAAATATTAAATCGAACAGATTCGTTTTTCCGTTCGACTTAGAATCCGAGAACGACCAGGATGATCACGATTATCAGCACAGAAGCGAGCAGGTACGCCACCAGGCGTTTCCCCGACCCTCTGCGCTGCTCCGGGTGCGTGCCTTTCTCGTGGTAGCCGCTGTGGTAGTCGCCCCAGTAAAACGATGGAGTTGCAGAGGGGGCAGAAAGAGGAGCAGCCTCCTGCTTGTGAGATTCGCCACACCTGCGAAGATGTCTTTCAAACTTCCTGTCGCTTATCTCCTTGTGGCACTTCGGACAAATGGGCATTTCAAGGTCGATAGAGCCCCGGCAGCATTATTATTCCTTTCCTCAGATTCGGCGCACGAGAAACACCATCGTAGATACATTCCGACTGGTCTTTGGCGGGTGCTATTTTGTTAACCCATACTTCTTCATAAGCGTGACTTTGAAGAAATTGTTGATCATCAATGTGAAAAGCAGCATGAAGACGACCGTGAGCAGCAGTTGTTCCACTTCGATGGGCGGAAATCCAGGGAAGCCGAATAGAACGAGCGCTCCGACAGCAATCATGTCCAGACCCATCGAGAGAAGCAGTATTTTGCTGGGTCTGGACCTCCAGAAATTCCCCCTTTCCCTTACGATAAGGACGGTAAAGATGCCCTGGTAGAACAGAGCCGCGAACATGAGTGTGTTCAGTCTACCTATATCACCAGTAAGACCGAAAACCTTCAGGGCGATAAATAACATTCCAAACATCTCGAGCACGGACAATACACCCAGCCAAATGCCTACTTTGGCCAGCGAGGAAACCTTCCACCTGTCGGGCTGACCGGACCACCTTACCGTGTCGGTGGCTATTGATATCGTTACAAAATCAATGGAGAAGAGGAGCAGGACGACGTCAAGTGCTGAAACCACATAGACGCCGGTTATCAAGAACGCAACGGCGATAAAGACTGCGACTTGAAACGTTTTTACGATCTTGTTAATCGTCCATGTCACTATCCTCTGATATATCATGCGACCTATTCTTACCAGGTCCACGATACCGGAAAGTCCCTCTTCCGTCAGCACCACGCTGGCCGCCCCCTTGGCCACATCTGTAGCCGTGCTGACGGCTATTCCAACCTCTGCCTGCTTCAGTGCGGCCGCATCGTTTATGCCATCGCCGGTCATCCCCGTGATATGGCCAGCCGTCTGCAAACTCTTCACAATCATGTATTTGTCCTCGGGGTAGATTTCTGCGAAACCCGAAGAACTGGCGGCCAGCCTGGCAGCCGCCTTTTCGTCCCCCTGAAACCTGGTTCTCAGGTCCGATGCACGCAGGATAGAGTCGCCGAGCCCGACCTCTTTGCCAACCTCGCGCGCGACGGGAAGGGCATCACCCGTCAACATCTTTACAGATATGCCTAGCTCCTTAAGCTTGGATATTAGGCTCTTTGAATCTGGACGAGGCATATCGTAAAGGCCAACGAGGCCGCAGAGTCTGTACCCGCTGTCATTTGTTCCCAGGATAGCCACCGCAATAGCCCTGTAACCCTTCGCTGCAAGGGAGTCCATATCACCCTGCACCAGTGTCCGGTCCATCCCTTCGCACGACTGTAAAACTGTCTCAACCGAACCCTTCACCACCCTGAACCTATCTCCAGTCTGCGAAACCACCACGGCCTCCGTCTTTCTTGTGCTCGGGTCAAATGGAACGAACTCCTCCTGCCTGTAAGTCTTTATTGGCAGCCCTCTTTCTCTGGCAGCGGATACAAATGCTTCATCAATCGGGTCTTTGTTTGCCTCCTGTGAAGCAGTGGCACCGAAGATGATAACATCTTCCTCCCGGAATCCGTTGTAGGCCACCACCTGCGCGACCGAAACCCTGTTCATTGTTATTGTACCTGTCTTGTCCGCGCACAGAACATCCATTGATGCGGCATCTTCTGAAGCACTCAATCTTGTCACAAGCACACCCTTTTTCGAAAGCTCGAGCGAGCCGTACGCCATACTCACGGTGAACATGGCGGGAAGCGCGACGGGTACGGCAAATACGATCAGCACAAGAATCAGGGGAACGACTTGAAGGATGTACTCCCCTCTGATGTATGAGACAAAAAGAACAGCCACGGCCATGGTTCCGACCATCGCAAGCAACCATTCGACCACCCGGGAGGTCACTTCCTCCATGTGGAGCTTTGGTCGAGCAGTCTGGACAAGTTGCGTGGTTCTCCCATAGAGGGTACTTACACCTGTGGCGACCACCACGCCTGTCGCCTCTCCTCTTCTCACCACACTGCCCGAATAGATAACCGCATTCAGTCCCTTCTCTGAATCCATTGATTCGCCTGTGAGGGCGGATTCATCAACACTCAGATTCTGGTCAACAATAAGCTTGACATCCGCCGGCACGTAGTCCCCCGCCCTCACCCTGACTATGTCCCCGGGTACCACGTCATGTGCTCTTACACTTGTCCAGCGCCCATTCCTTTTCACTCTGGCCGTCACTTCGAGCCTGCTCTTCAGCATCTCGACCGCCTTCGATGCCCTCTGCTCCTGGACCAGACCTATTATCGAATTAAGCACCAGAAGGGCTGCGATCACATAGACATCGACGTACCTGTGCAAAAGGTAAGATACCACGATGGTCAGTTCCAACATCCAAGCAGTCAATCCCCAGAACTTTTTACCAAAGGTACGGATGATGCTTTCCTTCTTCTCGGGGATGTCATTACTCCCATACCTCCGCACCCTTTCCTTTACCTCGGCGTCACTTAGACCAAATTCGGGGTCCACCTGGAGCATCTTGAGCACCTCTTCGTAGGAGTTCTTGACATATGTTTTTACGGCTGGTCCACTGCTCCGGCGTCCTTCCGATCCCACTTTGCCTATCCCGCCGGGAGCTCTGCATCAACTCGTTTATACGCACAGGGAGGTTAGCAGGAAAAACTTCAACCCGCCGAAACCTATGAATGATTGGAATAAAGAATCTGTTGGGATATGCCAAGCATCGAATTTCCATGCAGTGCTAGACGATTAATTTGGGCAGACATTCCAATCAATAAAGCAAACAATTTTTTCTGTTGGCCCTAATAAGATCATGTCTGAAATCAGGATATCCGGCTGTAGTGGTTCGGCCTAACTTCGTATATCTGGCCCAGCTTGTAGAGGCTGTTTATCATCTTTCTTGCATCCTCAACCTTGGCGTACTTCCCGGTCTTCATCAAGGCTTCTATGAATTTTTCCAGCGACACGGCCACCCTGTCGGGTCCCTGCAGCTCCTTGAAGATACTCATCGCCTGTTCCATAAGATTTCTTTCCGTGGACGACCTGCCTGCGAGAACTCCAGAATCAACTTTTCCACTTTTCACATCCACACCCACTGTACCAAGCATTCTCCTTATCAGTGCAATCGCGGCAAGCGCATCTTCCTCAAGCACCCTGTCCCTCAGAAGCACCCGGGCCCTGGAGGTGGCAAGCCTGATCATGGACTCTAACTGCCTGGGGGTGACGGCTATCATGTTGTCCTGGGCACCCATCGTCCTCATTTCGAGGTAGAACTCGAGAAGTTTCGATTCCGCCTCCGCGGTCAACACCGGTTCGATCTTTTTGCAGTAAACAATGTACTTCCTTAAGAGCTCGAAGTCTATCGGCGGGGGTGTGACGAACTGCCGGGACCTGTGGGTTTGCAGGATGTGAGAGGCGAGTCTCTCATCGACCTGTCTGTCTGGCATGTCCTTCTCGATGAAGATTATATCGAATCTTGAGAGTAACGGTATTGGCAGGTTGACGTTCTCATAGATATTCTTGTAAGCGTCGTACCTTCCAAGCACAGGGTTTGCAGCAGCGACTATCGAAGTTCTTGCGTTCAGAGTAGCAACTATCCCCCCTTTTGCTACAGATACAGTGTTGTGGAGAATGAGGTCATCTGACACAAAGTTGTGGAAAGGCTCGACGGTGATATCGTATACCCAGTCCGTCCTGAGAGGGCCGTCATTCCTTACAATTTCTATATCCTGGACTTCGACCAGTCCTAGTGAATCACCAGCTTCATCGACCCGGTCCACCAAATCGCTGCCGAGGAAACCGCCTTCTTTGTGCTCAATCGAAACTGTAATCGCCCGGAGCCTGTAAGCCTTTGGGCCTGCTTGTGGGGAAGCAAGGCATGGGGCGAGTTCTCCCCTGATGACCCGCTCAGCTGGAACGGTAGACACGCGCCCATTCCTGAATACGAACACAGGATGCTCCGGGGTTACAATAATGTCAATCCCGTTGTTGTACTTGATCCTGACGAACCTGTTGGGCGCTTCATGTCTGCTTACTCTGTCGATTTTCACAACAACTTCCTTTAAGCTGGAAAAATCATACGTGAGAACTTCCTCACCTGACTGCAATGGAAGAATCTGGCATCTTATCCCCTCCACCACGTTCAACGGGAAGTTCCTGAATTTCTCCTCGACAAACTCACCTATGCTAATCCTCTGCCCCGACGCCAGACGTACTTTGGTCGACGGATGGTACGACTGTTGTTCCATCACTTCGTGCAAGACACTTCTGTCCTCAGGCCTCATCTTATCAAATTCATCTATGCAGGCTATTCCCAGGTCAGCCAGAACAACAGCTCCGGCTTCAAGCATCATTAGACCGGATTTGTCCTTGACCACTGCAGCAGTGTTATGAACAAGGAAGCCTTCAGCCATGAAAGAGTGTCCACCCTCGATGGTCAGGTCGTAAACCGTCGACCCCTCCTCCTCTGTTACAGACTCAATTTCATCAACGATAAAGTTGGGACCAACCATCACATACTCTTGCATGTCTCTGTTCATGCCGGATTCAATTAGCCGAGTGAGCTTCTCTCTCTTTTTCGGGCTGCTGAACCCTATTTTTTCAGCGAAGGTCGAAAGAGACGTCCTGTCCCGGATTCGCACCTTCGGCTTGGCATTTTCCTCAGAACTATCGGAGGCGGCGCGGAGTTCTGAAACAATGCCGAATCTCTGCAGTGCGAGGATCAACTGGCGGGCGAATGTTCTGTTGGGGGCGCTGTATTCTATACCCCCACCAAAGGAGATTTCAGCTCCGCCATCATACAGACCGCGGAGAAAGCTTCCAAGCTGATGCTCGGGGGCTGATACGATGCCCCCGTCCAGTTCCAGTTCATCGTTGGACTGTTTCCCGCCAGTTATCACAGACAGTAACCTTTTCGCCAATGAACCGGGAATGTCAATCAAAAACTCTCTAGGGCGGGTCAGTTTTGTCCCTGGCTCTAATCCGAAAGATTCCTTGAACATCAGCCTGTATCTTCCGCATTCCTCTGCATCCTTTGTTCGTATCAAGAAACGTTCGTCCGAAGCCTCAAGCCTCTCTTTTTCGAACCAGGAATTGCAGACCAGACCAGATAGGTAGAGCAGAGAATCCGGTTCAGAAGGTACTTCAAACACTCGCCGGGTTTTGCCTGTATTGTACCGTACCTTTTTCACACAAGCCCATGGCTCGGCAAAGTCTTCCAACCCACACCCCTTCCAGGCTGACTTCAACTCCTTGTATGACATTTTCCGTTTCCTGTGCCCAAAAACAGCAGTTGCATCATCATTGACAAGCGGGTTCTTCTCCGCACCTCTTAGGGCAGGCTTTAGAATCCTGAGCAGCTCCACCTGCTTCTTCAATTCCACTTCATCCTCATCTCTGAAGAACCTTTCAAGACTGAAAGGAAGTTCTGCTCCAGGTATGTAACGTGCAATCAAGGGACGGTCGCCTGGTCGAATTTCGCTCCCCCTCTTCCAGTAGAGGCAACCGTCGGCTGGACGATAAAACCCGAGTTTTGTTTCGGGGGTAATAGCCAACTCCCTGCCGAGCCTGGTTCTAACTCTCACCAGGCGTTCGGCCTGGAGGCGGTAGTACTGCTTCGCATGCCCATACACAAGGGCTTCAGGCTTCAGCAGGCCGGTCGAGACTAGCCCAGCGTTTTCGCCGACCAGTATTTGCACTTCTTTAAGGGCAGGGCTCACGACTTCGGAGGTCTGGGGGTGCAAAGCTACCACTTCCCCTCCCTCCAGCCTTTTCTCATCATTTGCAAGATTGCGCTCGACAAGGTCGCCTATCGTACGCAACCCCGTAGGGGTAACAACAAAGGATTCTGGAGATACGCAGAGCCCCGCGCTCGTGCTTCCCCTGCCGCTTGTGTAGAGGCCCCTCGGTGCAAGCCTCGAAATATATTTCAGGAGTTCACTCTTGCCCGTGTTGTGAACAACTATACCGTTCGCGACAAATCTATGACCCTCGGGTACCTCGATATCATAAACATCGGCCCTTTCCCCTCTTTTGACGATTCTCACCACTCTTTCGAATCGGCGGCGAGGTTCATTCCTATCGTCCCAAAATCGAGAAATGAACTTCAAAAACCTTGATCTCTTTGATTCAGACACAAAACCTATCCTTCTCCGGAATCTGTCCAGGTTGCGTGTACCGCCGATTACGAGTTCATCAGCATTTACATTTGAGGAAATGCCGAATCTGAGAAGCAGTATCTGAACGTCTCTTAGAAGCTCGATGTTGCCAATCCTGAGTACAACACCCTTTTCCTCAATGTCGACGTCGGCGATCGCTTCGAACAGAAATCTCAGAAATCGTGCAACAACCTTGTTTCCTGATGCAAGTATCTCATCTGGAACCCTTCTTTCAAGCAAAAATCGAAAGGCCACCTCAACGATATCACTCCTGACCTCGACAGTAATCTTTGTGTATGGATGACCTTCAACTCGTTTTACCAGTACCTCTCCTTTTGAAAGTTTGAACAGCCTCTTCATGTTAGAGGTCAGTTTTCGAAGCACATCTTCAGAACCTCCCGGCACGATGATCTCTAGTCTGTCGGGTTTCTCGAGCGTTCCGTTCCCAATAACGTAACCGGCAACACCGGCTAAGGCTGGCGAGTAGAATTCGGGCAGAGCGTGCCCATGTTGCATAGATTTACCTGTGCCACAAGCGAATCCTGTCGGCACCAACTCTTCGATGCTGCTGGGAATCCTTGTTACGACTCTCACAAGGTCGCCCACCTGCACCCTGTCAAGCCTCTTCCAGCTGGTTCTTGTGCGGTGACGGAGTTTAGTTGCAACCAGCACGGGATGGTTGTATGTTCCCTTGATGCTCCTGCCGGATTCCGTTATGATCTCCATCACCGGCTGATTTCTGTATAAGTGGAATGTCGAGGCCCTGGCATTTTCCCCTCTGCTTTCCCCGGTCAACACAGGCAGCTCAATTTTTTGAAGGTGTGAATTTCCGATTTTGCCTATCTTCACGATTGCCCCGTTTCCCAGTGTCACCCTTTCATCAAACACAAGGCAACCCGGGTCTCCCACCAGAAGCATATTTTCATCCCCTCTAATCACCGTCCCGTCAGGGAGCACCCGCTGCGGTGCGCCGGCGGCAAGCAGAAGGGCGGCTTCCTTCTCGGGCTCCATGCCGAAAATGGAAGGTGAAATAGATCTGATCAGGTCATCATAACCACGGGGTGATTCGGCTATCCGCCTTATCGCGGCTTCGTCCTCTGGCGTGATCTGGATCTGCTCGAGCTCCTTTCCCCTGACATCGACGTAGTTTGCGTCGAGGCTGGTCCTGAATGTGGTCTGCCTGCCGGCGCCGAACCCGCTTTCCGGTTCCGCCCTCACTATGCCTGTTATAATTATCCTGTCCCCGGGCCTGGCCTTGTTCACCAGGTCGCCAAGAAGTTCAGCATCTATGGATTGAGGTAGCTGCCCGGGCGGCAGCTCTTCTGGCAGCTCCTGAAGTCTCAACACCTGATAATCCGTGAACCTGCTGAGCTTTGTATCCAGCTTGAATTCTTTGGTTTCGGTGCAATCCGCGCATCGGTCTGGCTTCTTCAGGCTGTTCGTCTCCTGTTCGATAAAGGTTACATGTTCCTTAGGGCATATGAAAGCGGCAATCAGGGCCCTGGGCTTTATTTCTGACGTCCTGACAACCATACCGTTTATCGATACGAGCTTGTCCAGATGCTTTGCGGACACACCTCTGAGGGGTAGTTTGTCCGTAACACCTGCAACCCGTACCCTCAGTTCCCTTTCGATACTCTCGGCATATGACACATTTTCCGTCCGAACCACCTGCAGCGCAGCATCCTTGAACAGCTTGAGAACCCTGTCCGGATTTTCCCTGAGTTCTGTTGCAAGCGGCTCATCGAAGGAAAGAAGGTCTTCGTAATCGACCACCACAGAGGTTTGTCCGTCCGCTATCATCCTGTCTATCCTTGAGATGTACTTGTATGTGCCGTCGGGGGACTTGAAGCTTCGCAGAAACAGGTCGAACTGCTCTGTAATGGAACCAGCAGACTGACCGGCCAAACCTCGGTCACTCCTCTCCGAGTACGGAGTCCCTCCACGTCTGGACGAGGGTCTTGATCTCCCTGAATAGAGACAGCTCTTCTGGTGAAAGCAGAGAGTGAGGTTCAGGCTGTGAAGTGTACCCCGCCAGCGTGACCATCTTGACCAGCCTCATCGTAAGAAGCCCATTGGATGCCGCTAGCACCTTCTGGTAGTGCAGGTCGTCCACCCCCTTTTTTCTCAGCATCTTCAGGTACCTTCTGAGCTTAAGATAGAAATCACCCTTGATCGGTGAAAGCTGGGTGGAGCCCTGCAACTTCTCCCTCTGGACGGCCCTGTAGAGTTCGGCCTCTATGCTTTCTTCGGATTTCTCGACAAGACCCTCCTCTTCCAGTATCTCTGCCACCCATCTTGGGACGTCCATGGAGGCACCTTCCTTTAACTCAGGAAGTGTAAATGTGGACAGTCGCGCCTCGGGGACCAGCTTCTTGGCCACCACCTTGACCGGGGAGAGCAGAAAAGAAGCTTCCCTGTCCCTCATGTACGCATTGAACATATCCAGGTTTTCCTTTGGCATTCCGACCTTCTGTCCTGATAACCGCGATAGGTGAATAATAAATGTCTTTTCGGTTAATGTGAGATGCACAACGAGCGTGGTTCACCAGATTATTTCTGGTGTTATTCTGCGCCGGGCAGGATTGAAAGAAAGGATGGGAGCCAGCTTGGGGGGCATTATACGTCTATTCCGTAGATGCTCTTTGATTGTCCAGTCATGCAAGACAGGCGCTCACACCCGTAGTGGGTACTCTATTGCAGGGGCTAACCTTACCGCAGGAACCGCACCGCTCCCGCTACGAATGTCAGGAGTTAAGCTACTCAATGAGATCTTTGAAACAGCTGGAAAGGTCCGCTGACTGTTCCGCTCGGAAGACGTCACTCCCATTGTTTACGACTAGCCTGAAGTGAATGTCCCGAAGCTTGCATCGGAGAGGGAACTCGTCTGGCGAGGCTGCTGCATCGGTGGAAACGAACCACACAGGCAGTGCATGGCGTGCCGCAAGAAATGGGATGAAGCCATACGTAGAAGGGACAAGCAACAACAACTTCTGTGGTCAACAAAGCAGTTCCAACCGGTCTGGTGTTTGGTGATTGCGAACCACGCACATGGGGGGACGTCGCATAATCCTTGCTGAAACTTTCAAGACACCTGGAAAAAGTGCGATGGGATCATGCATTTCGGCGGTCGGTGAGAAAATTAATATAGCGATAGCCTCGAAATTCTGTGGAAACGTAAAGTTGACCCACGTCGAAGTTTCTGATACGATCGACATTCCCAAGGACAGGTTGTTTTCGCTAATGTCCGATTACAACAACTGGCCGAAGCTCTTTCCGAACAGCTGCACAAGCGTGAAACTGATCAGAAAGGAAGGCGATATGGAATACATTGAAATGGGCGACAGACGGTACGGTAAGGTCACCGAAATGCACAGAGTTATACCGCCAGATGAAATATATATCGAAGAGTACACACCAAACTGGACAGGCATATTCGTGAACCTGTTCGAAAGCCTTCCAGATGGTCGTACACGTCTCACTCTAAAGGTCGATATCAAAGGAAACAACCTGCTTTTCAGACTGATCGACCCATTCAGCAAAAGCTACGTTCGTAATCGTGTCAGAAATCAGATTCATGAAGAAATCAAGGCCTCCTTGAAATCGATTACCGGCTAATCGTCCTCGCACCCAGGTGGCCTTCTTCGACAGCTGGTCCTGATTAATATAGGAAGTATCACTACGATTCCCTGCTTCATATTCAGGGCATGCGTTTTTGACAAATGCGATGCAAACCGTGTATGCTCAGTTTTTCGGCGACCAGATAATATGCTTTGACGGTGTTGATCTCCCAGTGAAGACTACGTTGAGAAAATCACAGCATCCAAGTTAAGTGTATACTAGCATCGGGATGCCATTGGTGGAAGCAAACCTAGTCTGTCAAATTCGGGGATAGCTATCGTTGAATTCGATATCATTTATGCTTCTCTCCATCTTGCCTTCTTAACGGCTATTAGAAAGAGGACCATAGTTACTGAAAGCAGCACTGCCCAGTCAAGCGCAGCCGTGTGCGCAGAAATTGGAAGGTACCCAAGAGCGTTCTGAGCTATCTGAGCGGCATAAGTTGTCGGGGAAAGATAGGCAAGGTACTGGAACGGATGTGGAATCAGGGTGATTGGATAGTAAACAGGGGGAAGGGTCGAAAAAAGCGTTGAAATCAGTCTCGAAAATGCAAAGCTCTGCACAATATCACTGGACATCGTCGCAAGGGTGAAACCAAGTGCTATCGAAGTTAGAAACATTGTTGCGAGCACACCGCAGAAAAGGAGACCCTGTATCAGAGTGCCATGCAGATACAAAATTGCGAGTGCCACAAGCACTGCAAGGGCTGGGGATGAATATATCAGCTCAGAAATCGCCATACCCGTTACATAGGCTCCCGCCGAAGCTGGTGAGCTCACAACCATTTCCTGGAGCTTGAAGTCATTCTTGAGATGGGATAGGTCCCCCTGAAGTGCAATACCGTTCGAGAACATACTCATTATGAATCCGCCCACGATGGCGTCTCCAAGCAGCGACCCCCGGCTTACGAAAACGATGAGAATGAGGAACGACAGAGGTGAAAGCACGGTATTGATTAGCACTATGGGGTAGTTCTTCATCTCATAGATAGAATTAACCAGTATACCCGCAATTATCTGGTTCAGCGTCCTTTTCACTTGAACCATCATGGTTGAGGCTCATCCTCCCTGTTTGCAAGGTGGAAGAATATATCGTCGAGTGTCACCGGAGATATTGAGAATCTGTACCCCTTCTCAAAGAGATCCTTTGAAAGTCTGAATGCTTCGTCTTCGGTCGTGAGTAACTGAACTGAACCGTCTCTTGCTTTCGCAAGTTCACCGTTCGCCGTAACCAGAAGCTGGGTTTCCTGCTGCAGTCTAATACTGTACCGGTACTTTACCAGGCTTCGTAGCTCTTCAAGTGTACCGGTGCCGACGAGCCGGCCCCTGTCAAGGATGCTTATCCTGTCCGCGAGTTGCTCAGCTTCTTCAAGATAATGGGTTGTCAGTATGGTGAATCTCTCCCTACCCAGATTAGAAAGGTAATTCCACAGGTCCCTCCGCGAGATCGGGTCCAGTCCGGTCGTCGGCTCGTCGAGGAAGACGATGTCAGCCTCAGAGGCAAGCACCGTGGCAACGAGCACCTTCCTCTTTGTTCCACCCGAGAGCGTACGGTTGAGCTTGTCACGATACTGGTCTATGCCCACCCTTGCAAGTGCTTCCACCGCCATCTCCTTTGCTTCTGAGTAATCGAAGCCTCGCCACATCAGGTATGAAAGTACCGTCTGCTTTGGCGACATCCAGGCAACCGTTCTCGCCTCCTGAGGAACTATCGCTATTCTCTTGCGAAGTTCCCTCGCATCAAGCATGACATCGAGCCCGTCGATGGTGGCCGAACCCGAAGTCGGTTCAAGTTGGGTGGCCAGTATTCTGACGAGTGTCGTTTTTCCGGCGCCGTTCCTTCCTATGAAGGCAAGAATCCCGTGGGTAGGCATATCCATGGTGATCTGGTCTATTGCCCTTCTGCTTCCACTGCCAGAGTAGACCTTGGTCAGCCCTCGAGTAATCAGCCTGCCGTCTGAATTCATACGAAGGGTTCCACGCATTCAGGGTTTAAGAATTTATCACGAATCAGAACAATCAGGGGTCCGTGGCTAGCATTCGTTTGAGAGTGTCATCAAAAGCTGTCACTGGGAAAGGATGCTTGTGCATCCCCTGCGGCCCCTGATTAAAAGGCAGGTGGTGCGGAACCTGAAGGCTCTGTTCTTACGTATACGTTGCATGTCAACGAAAGACCATAACAGATTGAATCGACCGGTCAGACTTGATAGCAGGTAATACACAAGAATCTCCCACTCTATTCCCTCGGAACACTCTCATGATGGGCGAGCAGCTTCCTCAGAAGTATTCTGTGTTTCCGTTCGTCGAGTTCGATAGATTCAAGAAGAACTTTGAGGTCTGGACTGATTCCTGGTATCTTTATCATTTCCTCATCCGCCTTTTCCTCCTCGGCAAGCATTGCCTGTATATCATGGTCCAAGCTGGATTCAGGCTTCGCAGAGTGGCCGCCCGCTGCCACCTGTCCGACACTCGTGACCTTCCCGATTATCATCGAAATAAGGTCCGCATGCCGTATGCTGTCCGTGGCTATCTGTCTGAAGACGGCTCTCGTCACTTCATCCTGCGCACTCGCGGCAAGAACCAGGCTGCGACGGGCAGCCCTTTGCTCTTCTTCAAGTCTTGACTCAAGAGACTTTACCCAACGACCCTTCCCAACTGGTGCAGTTACAGGTATACCTGCTTTTCCGCGAGGTGGGATATTCCGAGCCCCCTGTACATCCTTCCCTCCACTGTTGATCGCCCTTATCACTTTATACGCCGCATCCAGGATCAGCGGAAAGACGTCTATCGAACCGCCCTTGCGGAGGGTTTCTGAAATGGAGTTTGTGAGCTCGGAGATTATGGAAGACGTGCCCGGAGCCTTTCTTATCGTCTCTGCAAACGCCTTCCCCCTGCTCCCCTTGGTGTAGAGCGTGACCGCGGACGGGGATATGCCGAGCGTCTCGGCCACAACCGTTCGTGGCCAACCCATACCGGTCAGGTTCCGGGCGAGGACCACCCTCAGACCGGTCAGAGCCCCTTCTATGGCTGATAGTTTCTGCATTTTATCGGTTCGTCCTGATGATATAACGTGGGAGTATATTTGCTTAGGGCAAGGGGGGGCGGATACTGTTCAAATAGCAATTTTTTAGCGTAGATTCTGATCATCTTTATTATGATGTTTGAATGGCCAAGAGAATCTCTATTTGATCTAAAATGGGAGCATATAACATGCTTCTCAATGCTGTTCAGGATGACATTATATTTGAGCGTAATAAGATACCTTTGGAGACCGGGGACCTAGCTGCTGGTTTGTTCTATATTTCCATCCGGATCGCCTTATGGGAGGACGACATAACAAACAATGATCATACATGCATGCATTTGGTCAGTGCGTTTACTGGGTTCAGAAGTTTAGAAGAATAACATCCAGAGCTCAGAAGAAAGAGATACAGGAGGATAGTTACGATAGATGGGACCAGGCTCAAGGTGAATGGTATTCAGCTAATCGTATTGGCTGCTATAGATTCAGATACTAAGGAGCTGTTAGCGATGTACTCATCTTTCTTACCAAGGGTCATCGATCAATGCGATGTTATTCGTGAGAATGATTCTTTCTGAACGCATGCACGAATAAACCTGTAGTACCGGTTGTTGATAGCTATGGTTGATACCATAGGCTATTGAAAGATATGGGTAGAAGTGGCTTGATATTGCATTCGGAGAGAGGAACTCGATAGAAAGATGCTTCAGCGCGTTAAAGGAAAGAACAAGGAGATTCTGCAATAGCTTCAATGTCAGTGTTAATGAAGTAAAATCACTCACCATATTCCTGAACCTATCCATGCCGTACTATAATCATATGAGGTGGCATCAGAAGATAAAGTCTGTTCCAGGAGGCGAGCTTATTGTAACTGTATCAATGGACTGACAAGAAACTTTAATTCATTTTATGAGAAACGTCCCATTATAAATTCAAAATAGAGAGAGAAGGCTTGCAGTTAAAGAATCATTCAAAAGAGTGCTCTTAATGAATCGTCATCTACTCGGTATAAGAGTCCCAGATGCGAATTGAACTCTTTATGCTCAATGCCTATCACCAAACAAAAAATTAACACTGTTGACCGCAATTTCATCCAACTGTGCGTTTATCATTTCGGTGCAGCACTAAAAGCGTTCTAGAGTTTCCAGCCTAAAAGGAGAATTAGGTTCAACAGTAAAATTGCAATCTGTTTTAATCTTTCCCCCGACCCTTTTTACCTGAACATCGAGTCTTCCGCCGAGGATATGTAGCCCTTTTATGGCGAGTTCATTCATCCACTCCGGCAATATGGGCGAAACTGTTACTTTGTATGGATCGCCATGCTGAACATCAAGCCCAAGCATCGAATGAAGTATCCCCAGTATCCCCGCATCACACCAAGCTATAGGAAAGCCTCCCATTGGTACTATTTTTCTTACCTTTTCTCTCCTCTCTCCAGAAAAGAGTTCGGGTAAACCTGTGAGACCTAGCTCAGAGTATGCATCGAGCAGTTCAAGAAGAAGTTCAGAGAATTCTTCTCTCAGATTATATCTGGCTAGACCACTGAGAATTATCATGTTATCATGCGGCCAGACAGAGCCGTTATGATACGCAAGAGGATTATGCCTTACCTCCCCATATGCAAGCGTCTTCACCCCGTACCCAGAATTCAATTTACTTCTATCGACTAATAATTGAGCGACCTTTTCTGCGGACCCATTTGTTATTGCATTCATCCATAAGAGATGGCCAGGGTTTGATGTTAAAATCTCTGTTAACCTGCCTTCTCCGTCGATCGCTTCACCGAAGTAGCTTATCTTCTGCGACCAATACCTTCCCTTTATGCTACGATATAGATGCTCTGCCAGATGGATTAGTTCTCTTATCTCCTGCTTATCATCTAGGAGTTCAGCCCCTCCTTCCAATGCTTTTGCGGCATACCCCTGCACTTCAATAAGGAATAGAGGGTGAGGCGGGATGCTTCCATCCTTATGAGAAACAGAATCCCAAGAATCCTTCCACGCCTGATTACTCAGCATACTTTTTCCGCTGTAACCTAGAAGCCCGTCTGACTTCACCCTTTTTTTTATCCATCGGAGTGCTTGCAATACCTCGCCTTCAAATTTCTTGACAGAATCATCCTGAGGATGATACTTCAGATAACCAAGATATGTCAAAACATAGAGAGGAGTCGCATCTACTGATCCATAATAGCCGCTCAAAACCCTGTCTCTACCGCTAACTTCACCAAAGCGTTTTTCGTGGATTATCTTTCCTGGCTCTTCTTCTGTCACCAAGTCATGCTTTCTGCCTATAAGTTCGCCTAGTTTTACTATCGTGCTCTTTGCTATTAAGGGGTTGAACATCATGCTATGGATTGATGTTATCGTTGAATCTCTTCCAAATACTGTGTGGAACCAAGGAATTGCACTTAATGGGAAGAAAGATCCATCAAAGGGTGATTCGAGCGTATTTGACAGGTTCGTAATGGATTGATCATAGAGTGATTCAAACCTTCTGTCATCTGTCTTTATCTTCGGGAAGGCTTTGTACACAAAGTTCGGAGTCGACCTTCTTGGGCTAACCCGCTTGAACAGCATTCTTATTAATGAAAGGTCTTTGCCGGCTTTGAGAAGGATTTTATCCTTTTTTCTCTGTATCTCTTTCGCCTCAAATACCATCCTTCTATATCCGTCAAATTGGATTTCAACACTCTGCCGCTTCACATTAAAGCGAGGAGATAATCTCTTCAGCCATCTGTTAGCTTCGGAAGACCCGGTCAAAAAGCTTCTGACGTAAAAGATGTCTCTGTAGTCCGGATGGAGTTCAAAATGCATATTCTCTGCATGAGGACCTTGGATCTTTTCCTCGATTCCTTCATAGAAGAGACTGGTTGTTCGAGTTATCTTTCCATCAACAGTTACATATTCATACTTGATCTGTCTGTTGCTCCTCTCTACTGTTTGGGGAGATATAATAGAGTTCTTGTATTTCAGGGCATAATAATCTATGTACCTGTTATCGCTATAATATACTCCGGTGTAAGGAATCCCTTCCCCTGCCTCCCCCATAAACAATATAACAAACAACTTCCCGAGAACGAGTGATTCCGTCCTATCCGCCGAAACTATTTGATAGTCAAGCATTTTTCAAATCCTCAAATCATCTGGTAAAATAGAGGTTCAGCGTCCGGATGGCTTTCTCGATGGTACGGTAACGGTATAGCATAATAATCTCACCACATGTACATGGTCTCGATCAACCAAGCCAATTCTAGAGTTTCTTGATTCCGCAAGCATTGCAAAGATGTTCAACTTTACAAGATTTCCTGATTATGTTAGCATATAAATCTTACAGGCCCATATGCAGAGCTGCTACACATAGAGAAAGGACAAATCCTAGGCTGCTGAGAAAAGAAAAAAGACTTACGAATCGTTTGTTGCCTTGATGTTTCTAATGAAGCATCGTGCGCAATGATTTGTAACTTGTATAGGGAGTACCCAGGGCCATAATGAATTGAATTCGTTATCACGTGACAGTTTATCGCTCCTTTCTTTGATAGGCATTGTCTTATCATGGAAAATTTGCGATTGCAAATAGGTATCTTCTCCAGTTGTTCAGGATACTATGCCCGATTGAAGAACATCTTGGGCTTGTGTGAGTACTTGATACTTGAAAACTTCAGAGTAAATACGATTCGGAGAAAAGTCTGGTCGAACCTAATGGGAGTACAGAGTCTTTTGAGGACTGCTCGCACCGAGGAAAAGTATGTTATGCTGAAATTAGTACACACCTTAGCAGGATTAAAACCAGGTGGGTAAGGAACAAAGGTGACAGATAATATGTCTACATGGAGCCGGACCCCGTCAAGAGATAATACTGTAAGATGCCGGGGGCAGGGAGTGGCACGGCACAGGAGGCAGAAGTGGCTGCTGCAAGGAAGCTGGACTGCATCGTCTGGCAGGTCCTGTCTTCTAAACAAAGTTACGTGGAGGAGGACAGATATCTCACGGCAAAGAAGATAAAGAGTGTAAGGTACAAGGCGAAGAGGAGTCTGCCTTGCAGCGACGAGGACAGGACTTCTGTATCGAGCTTGCTGAAGGATGTTTCTTCATATGCTGACATCATTCTGATTTATTCTTCTGACATGAAAGGCTTATCTGGCGATGAAGCGGGACACCTAGTATGGTAATGGTACAGCTATTACAACTCATCGATTTTCACGGAAGACCAATGGTAATGTTGGAAAGTTATTTGATGAATTCGAGAAGAAGGTCAAATTCTTCTCATCTTTGGATGAGTGGGTGAATTGGTACAACGTCATCAGGCCACACGGCGCACCCGATTTCAATACGCCATATAGGATGTATTATCAGAAGATGGCGGGAACAGATATATTGGCAGACCCGTCCATGCTGACCATGGAGGTTGGATCATAGATGCGAAATAATTTCTCGATAAAACACAGCCCTCCTTGAGAACGCAAAAGATAAATACAACAATACAGTACAATGTTATGATATGGGCGGAAAACATTTTAGAAAATTACATGCAATAAGCAGAATATCAACTATAATAATCATTGTGATCCTGGTCGCTGTAGCTGCGGCAGCCGGAGTATACTACACTTCTAGACCATCGAAGGTAACAGTTAACTTTTACGAGAGTCTAGCACCATCAGAAGCTACCTTTGTCAATACAGTTCTAATACCTCAATTCGAAAGTCAGAACCCGAACATAATAGTCAAACTAGTCAATCTGCCAACAGGCCAAGTGCCTACAGAGGTGGAAGCTCTCGTCAAGGGCGGTAACGTCGGGGCATCACTCGTTGGGGTGGACAACCTAGTCGTCGGAGAGCTGCTTTATGGAAATGACCTGATGAATCTGACTTCTATAGTGTCGACGATGGAGCCTCCCGGTCTGATACCTAGCGCTGTTAACATGATAAACTATGAGAAACAGGTGTTTGGCGGGACATACTTTATCCCTTTCAGGTCTAATGTACCTCTTGTATTTTACAGCAAGCAGGCTCTGGCACATGCGGGAATCTCTGCTCCTCCTGCAGCTTACTCTGAGTTGCTTAACGATGCAGCTAAGCTGAGCGCGGCTGGCTACTCCGGGCCTCTTATGTTCCAAGGCCACGGAGGTGCAAGTACAGCTACTGAACTTTACCAGTGGATGGTTCAGTTCGGAGGTAATCCTTTCCTGCTCAATGATACCGGAGACGTTCAAACATTCCAGTATCTTTACAACCTGAGCCAGTACTTTAACCCAGACTACATACATGGATACTGGGGAAGCTACGTAGGCCTAGCTAAGGGAACATATCAAATACTTGATTATCAATGGCCCTATGTGTATGGCCTTCTGACGAACACTACTCTGGGGATGAATGATTCAACACTGGGTGTCTATGCCGGTCCGTCTGGACCAGTAAACGGGAACCACCTACTTGGCGGAGATGTTCTTGTCATACCCAAAGGTGCTACCGACCTGCCCCAGGTAGAGGCATTCGCGAATTTCTTGCTGGGCTCTCAGGCACAGAGAGAAACACTATTGAATTTGGCATGGGTTGCTGTTAACTCCCAAGCTTACCAGAACCTACCGGCAAACTTCTCAGCCGTCGGCACTGCGTTAGAAGAAGCTATCAGCAGTGGCGTCTTCCTTAGGAACCCTGCTCCTTGGATAGCAGAGTGGAACACTATAGCTGATAATGCCTGGACCGCAATAATAGTCAACCATGCCCCATACGGTGAGATAAAAAGCATACTGGACAACGCCAACCAGCAGCTGTACAACTACCTTGTAACCAATTACGGCAGTTCTGTAGCAAACCAGTACGAGCAGAATGCCTTCAAACCTATATCTGTGTAATAGAGATGAAGTGGCAAGAGAAGTACACCACATTCTTATTTATTCTTCCGGCGCTGGCTTACATGGTGTACTTCTCCTTTTTTCCAACCATCAATGCGGTCTACCAGAGTTTTCAGACTCCTGTGTCCCATTTTGTTCCGAGCAATTACGAAGGATTGATGGGCTTCGGTTTACCGTTTGCGATATTTAATACAGTTGTTATCAGTGTAGGAGCTCTGGCGCTTCAATTTGCACTAGCCTTTATAGTTGCTTTAGTGCTGAGGAGAGAGTTCAAAGGTAAGGGCATATTTTCAACGGTGTTCCTCCTACCTTTTGGTATTGCTACTGTCGTAGCTGCCTTCTCTTTTACAAACATATTTGCTACGACTGGAGGATATGCGAACTCTTTTCTTAAAGTAATTGGACTGCACCCAATAAACTGGTTTTCAAACTGGTGGTTAGATATTTTTACAGTCGTAGTATCCGACAGCTGGAAAAATACGCCGATTGTGACACTCATACTTTTAGCCGGTATGGGCACCATTCCGGACGACCTTTACCAAGCGGCATCAGTTGATGGTGCGAACGCGGTAAAGAGATTCTTTCATATAACATTGCCTAATCTCCGTAACTATGTCGCTATAGCTCTTATCATAAGAGGGTTGAGCGAGTTTAACATATTTGCGCTGCCCTTAATTTTATTAGGATACAGGCCTGTACTGTTGACCACTCTGACATACGAATTCTATTCAACGACCGCTTCTGTCTACTATTCCTATGCATCCGCGACCGTTCTCTTGGCGTTTATTCTAGTCTTCTTTGTAGTGGTAATGAAACTCAGGAGTGGTCAATGATGACTTTAAACAGGTACATCATATACTTGGTTGTATCCTTTGCTCTCTTGATGGTGATCTTTCCCATCTACGTGCTATTCCTTATAGCTTTCACTCCTGCGAAATATACGGTGGACTCTGTATTTCCACTCCTTTATCCTGGTGGATTTACTCTTGCGAACCTCATAGTCGCTGTGAAGAGCTTCGGCCTCATCGGACCCACTATAAGAAGTGTTGAAACTGCTACCTTGGTTGGGTCGATCGCTGTAGCGATAGGCCTGCCCGCCGCGTATGGCCTTAACAGGCTACCCAGAAAAACCGCAAATACAGTAACAGCGACGCTCTTTCTTGCAAACATGCTGCCTGCGATAGTAATAGCCATCCCCATTAGTGCAGAGTTCATTTCCTTCCATCTCTACGGCAGCGTGATTGGTCTGGCATTAGCGCAAGAGCTTGTGGTCCTGCCTTTGACTATCTTTCTACTTCAGGGAGCTTTTTCCTCAATCCCGAGGGACATTGAGTATCAGGCAAGAGTCGATGGTGCGGGATTGCTGAGAACAATATTCACGGTTCTTGCTCCTTTGGCAAAGGCAGGAGTAGCGGCCGCTTTTCTTTTATCATGGATGATATCTTGGGATGAATTCACTTTTGCCGTTATACTGAATCCTGCAAATCCCACGCTCCCCATCATTATTTACATAAATCTTTTCAGAGGGAATATACTTGCATCTTCAGCCTTTGCGCTTATCCTGACCGTTCCAGTGATAGTTCTGACAGCTTTCCTGCAAAGGTACCTGAAGGGCGAATATCTAACCGGAGGGTTGAGTGGATGAGCAAACTGGAGCTCATTGGCTTGACAAAGACATACGGGCAAAAAATAGTGATTGAAGACCTGTCTTTAAAGGTAGAGAATGGAGAGTTCTTTGTAATACTGGGACCCTCCGGCGAAGGAAAGTCAACGTTACTGAAGATTGTTGCTGGAATCGAAAAACCTACGAGGGGTAGCGTGATTATTGATGGTAAGGATGTAACAGAACTGCCTCCGGATAAGAGAAATATAGCCATGGTCTTTCAGAGCTTCGCCTTATACCCTAATATGACGGTAAAGCAGAACATCGAATTTCCGCTGAAGATGCGTCATCTTAGCAAACAGGCAATAGAAGCTAAGGTTAAGGAGGCATTAAGATTATTTGAAATTGAAGACTTGGCCAGTAGTTCGGTCACGAAGATAAGTGGCGGACAGAAGCAAAGGGTGGCACTTGCTAGAGCGACTGTGAGAGATCCGAGTTTATTCCTTTTAGATGAACCACTAAGCAATCTGGATGCAAGAACCAGGTTTGCTGCAAGGGGAGAGTTGAAAAGAATCCAGCAGACTCTAGAGCAGACCTTCGTTTACGTTACACATGATCAGAAAGAAGCGGCAAGCTTGGCCAACAGAGTAGGTGTTCTGCATAAAGGTAAATTCGAGCAGGTTGGAACTTTTGATGAACTTGCACAAACGCCGATAACAAAATGGGTTGGAGAATTTGTGGGGGAATTTCCTATGAGCTTTCTGCCCGGATCCTTTGTTGGGCTAGATAATAATGTTGAGATCGGATTCAATCCCTACTGGGTTACTGAGGGCGATCCCGGAATAGAATGCCTTGTGGAATCGGTAGAAGCGATCGGAAATGATCTTTACCTGTTCTGTTCCGTGAATAAGGGTGACAAGGTGATAATCAAAGCCAGGGCAAAAGCGCAGGTGGGAGAAAAGACGAGTTTTAGATTAGACAGATACCTTGTCTTCAAAGACGGCGTTCTGATAAGCAAAATATAATCAGGGAAATAGAAGTATTTCGGACAGGTCTGAAATGGCCGCTAAACCTATCTGCTTTGCTAGTTCTTCATTGCCTATAAGCAATCCTTTGTCTACTGTTTTAAGAAAAGTTGTATCATATTCACAAATGCCTACAGTTAAAACAGAATCAACGGGAATCCCTTTGCTGATAGCATCGATTATAGTTTGATGCTTGCCCTTGGGGTCGACCGAATGGTATACATTTCCATTAAAGATGCCGTCGTTATCAAAATCAGTTTTATTGCTTATGCGCGCTCAATGTCATGCCTTTTATACAAACACTCAGCTGTTATATCTAGAGCTGCTGTGACACCTGCAGTACTTACGCCATTCCTCTTCAGATACGCAACTACATCTTGGGCTTTTTCCCTCAACTTTTACCCTAATAGTACTTCCGCAAGCATTGAGCATGTGACTGGTTAGGGCCACATGGTTAAATCCCTCAGCTTATAATCTGTAAGACCTATCTTACCTTGTGAGTGGAGTTGGTCAGTCTCAAGACTCTTATCTATGGTACCAAACCTTCTGCGCAGCAACCACCAGCTTTCTTTGCTTTTTGCTAGCATCTGTACCGGTCCTCCGGTTCGCGTTGGAAAGGCCTTTATGCACCGGGCTATCGGCCACTTCTTCCTTTTTTGGTGCATATCATGATTGATAATGGCGTTTTTCCGATTCATAGAATGCGTATTTTTGTATACGTCGTTCCCATTGGGAGCGTTGGCAGCATCGGTCCAACCTGTCCTGAAAGCATCAGGTCTGCTTCCAAAGTACGGGTATTCATCCCCTGTCTGCTGCCAGGAGGGGTCCGCAATCACGGCGAACGGTTGGTCACATAGGTGCAGTCCACGACAGAGTATCGCCAGAGAGGCGAGCCTGTCCCTGCCGTAGTCCATGCCGTATGTTATGCACTCCCTCACGGCCCAATCCGGGTGCTCTAACCTTCCACCGCAGCAGACGGAACGCTCAGACGAGGTCCCATACGGGATCACATACAAGGCGCATTTCGTCGATTTATACTCCACCATCGACTGGTACTTCCGGTATGGCCACCTGCTGAGGTAAGTTCTGAGCTTCCTGCTCCTCTTCGAAGCTTCGCTTGTCTTCCTGATTTCTCTGAGTTCCTCGAAGACAAAAGATGCGTCAAGGCCGTTCCTCCCTCACCTGCTCCGTGGACAGCTTGTGAAGCGAGTCCCTGATACGGTTCCTCTGCCTTCCCCTGGTCTCTCTGAGCTTCTTCTCTTCTCCTCCTCTCTAACTCTCTGATCTTGCGTGTCTTGTTGTTCGTTTTCCAATTTTATCTCCTGCCCAGAGGGGGTTCACGTATCCCCTTGAGATACAAGAGAGAAAGGGATACGCACCCCTATCACGATGTAGGTAAAATCCAACCAGGAGGATTAGAAAGGCAAAAGAAAAAGAAGATTCACAGAAACATGGAATTTCCTTCAACCGTCACCTCAAGGATTTACGGGCAACATCGCAAGGTGGTAACAAGCCATTCTTTACGTCGTCAAACGAGTCACCGCCAGTAACAGTGTAAAAGATTATAAACCATCTATATGCGCCGCCATCCCAGTGCTTTTCTTGGTCAACCCTCTCGAATTAGTTTTGCTCGGGGCTGTCGCGGGTTTTACAATATTCCTCGGTTTGCCACTGGCAATGCTTAGATCAGTGAGCGCGCGCACAAAGGGGTTTCTGAACTCGGTCGCGACCGGGATTCTGATATTCCTGATCATAGACGTCTTCAGTAACGCATGGAACGTGATCGGTGCTGCAGCCGTCGAATCATTCAAAGGTTTGGGTTCACCCTTGGATGCATCACTCGACCTCGTAGCACTCTTCGGTGGGATCGCCGTTGGGCTCCTCGGTCTGACCTACTACGAATCAAGATACATGTCGCCAAAAAATAACGGAAGGAACCAAGGTTCACACCAGCCAGCAACAGGATCCCCCGACGGAGGAGTCCCACAGGCTATTATGGACTCGAACGCTTACAGAGTTTCGATGATGATAGCCACTGGCATAGGCGCCCATAACTTCAGCGAAGGTCTCGCAATAGGCCAGTCCTACGCGTCCGGCGCCATTGGCCTGGCCCTTGTACTTGTAGTTGGTTTCGCGGCCCATAACGCCACGGAGGGGTTTGGAATAGCCGGTCCACTCACGAGCCTGAGCGAGAAACCAAGGACAGGCTTTCTGATCAGGGCCGGGCTTGTCGGTGGGGGACCGACATTTCTTGGAACAATCGTCGGCAGCCTCTGGACTTCCACGTTCACCTACGTCCTCTTTCTAAGTCTGGCGGGCGGTGCCTTAGTCTATGTTTCCCTTCTCATGTACGCTTCGGGAAGGAGGCAGACCACAAACCAGGTTGTACTCCTGGGGATCTTTCTGGGTCTGTGCGCGGGTTTCCTGACCGACCTGCTCGTCACGCTGGGCGGAGCATGAGGCCCCTTGTCGGCCTTCAGCAAAACAAAGGTCCTGCACGTGTGACATGACTGTGACCCGAAATGAGAATATCCGGCGGTAGCCTGCTGGGCTTTCTCAAAGTGATTGGCCCGGCATGGATCGTAATGATAGCCGACGTCGATGCGGCCAGCGTAGTAACCGCGGGCGAGAGTGGAGCCCTCTTCGGTTACCGGATGATATTTGTTCTCCTTATGCTGATATTGCCGCTTTTCATCATTCAGGAAGCAGCTGGGAGGCTAGGCGTGGTCACGGGAGGTGGGCTGGCCAGCAACATACGAAGCACCTACTCGAAACGCATCGCAGTCCTCGCATCCATTCCAATGTTCCTGACAGATTTTCTGAGTTATGTGGTTGAGTATGTCGGCATAGCGGTCGGGTTCGAAATACTTGGTATTTCACCCGTCATTTCTCTGCCAGTGGTATATGTCCTCCACACACTTCTCGTTTTCACAGGTAGCTACAGGAGAACCGAAAGGATCTTACTTGTAGTGACTGCACTGCTTCTTTTTTCATATGTTCTTGATGCATTCCTGGTAAAGCCTGATGTCCACCTATTAATATCGACAGGCCTCACTCCGTTTCAGCCTTACCTCAGTCCTAATTTTGCATATCTTCTTGCAGCAAACGTTGGTGCCGTGGTGATGCCCTGGATGCTTTTTTATCAGGCTGGCGCAGTCGCACAGAAGGAACTGAAGCAGAACCAGCTAACCCATGAAAGACTAGAAACTTTTCTTGGTGCTATCGCGAGCGAAGGTTTGATGGTTTCAATTGTGATCGTATCTGCACAGATGAAGGCGGTGAACATCCTTTCACCCGCTTCCCTTCTCAACGCACTAGTTCCCCTCGCTGGAAGTTACGCCTTTCTGGTTTTCGGCCTTGGCCTTGTCTCAGCCTCGTTTCTGGCGCTTGTAGTAATTTCACTTGCGAGTACCTGGGGGGTCGCGGAATCGATGGGCTGGAGGGCGAAAATCGGGGATAGATTTCGTGTAGCAAGAAACTTCTATATTGTGTATATTTTCGAAACGCTTCCGGCGGTGATATTTCCTTTCTTGTTCACCAACCTGGTGTCGGTAATGCTCAATCTGATGGTTGTGTACGTGTTTGTCCTCGTAGCACCCGGCATACTCACGGGGCTGCTCTGCTCCAATGGCCATCTTATGGGGAAGCACGTCATGTCTGTTTCATGGCGACTAATTTACTGGTCTATGCTTACTCTTGTCGTCCTGGCAGGTCTGCTCGCGCTTCCCAGTCTGATCTGATGAATAGGATTCCGCATTCTTCTATTCCGGTCCACCCTGTGACGCCTCTTTGACAACGGTTCTACCTTGAGACACTGAACTTTCTTTGGAGCTTCTTTGAGCTGTGAACACAAAACAAAAATAAGATCAATCACACGTTCAATTTTCTCGGTACACCGCAGTTTATTTATTTATGACGTAAGCACCGTTCACGCGTGGGTAGTGAGTCGGGTCCAGCCTTGAGTACAGAATCCCTGATGTGGTCAGAGAAGTACAGGCCCTGGTCCCTGGGAGAACTTGTTGACCAGAAGGACACGGTGGCGAGGCTTCAGGCAATGATAAAGAAACCGGAAGAAATGCCTCACCTTCTCTTCACCGGACCCCCGGGTTCGGGCAAGACCACCGTTGCGATGATCATCGCCAAGACCCTTCTTGATGAGTACTGGAGAGACTTCACCCTCATACTGAACGCATCTGACGAGCGGGGTATTGATGTCATACGCGAAAGAATAAAGGTGTTTGCGAGTCACACGGACCGGCGCGTCGGAATACCCTTCAGAATAGTGCTGCTTGATGAGGGGGACAGTCTTACTTCTGATAGCCAGACCGCTTTGAGAAGGATAATGGAGGAGTTTTCTCTTGTAACCCGCTTCATCATAACGGCCAACTATGCAAGCGGTATAATCGAACCTATCCAGAGCAGGTGCGCGATATTTCGCTTTTCAAGGCTTTCAAAAGATGATGTCGTGGCCCACCTCGAATCTATCTGCAGAAAGGAAAAGGTGAAATTCGAAGCATCGGCCATTGCGCTGGTTTACGAGCTGTCAGGCGGAGACCTGAGGCAGGCCATAAACCAGCTGCAGGCTGCTGCAGCCCTGGGTCCTGTCGACGACCAGAACATCAAGAGGATTTACGGCTCTACAAAGCGTTCCAGCGTAAAGGAGATGGTGCAGCTTGCCGCAAAGGGGGATTTCACCAAGGCCAGGGAGATCCTTGTGGACCTGCTTTTCGTGTACGGGATTTCAGAGAGAGACATGCTGAAGTACATATTCGAAGACGCATTTTCAATGAAGGCACTCGACCAGGGGTCTCTTGCCAGGATGATGGCTGAATACGACTACAGGCTCATACAGGGCGCGCATCCAGAAATACAGCTGACAGCCCTTCTGGCTGAAATTGCTGCCATGGGGAGCGGGGTAAAGGTACAGTGAGCCTGCCGAGGGGGCTTAGGGATTATTCTCCTCAGGATGCAGAGAAATTCGAACTCATAAGGAACGAGTTCGTAAGAGCTTGCTCGCTTTATGGCTTCAAAATGATGGAGCCATCCCCGCTCGAAATGCTCGAAACGCTGGAGGCGAAGAGCGGTCCCCAGATAAGAGACGAAATCTACTACTTCAAGGACAAGGGGGGCAGGGACCTGGGGCTCAGGTTCGACCTGACCGTGGGAATGACAAGGTATGTCTGCTCCGACAGGTCCGCTCCTTTACCCGTGAAGCTTGCTGCCTTTGCCGGTGTTTTCAGGTACGATGAACCACAACACGGCAGGTACAGGTGGTTCTACCAGTGGGATGTGGAATGCTATGGCTCAGCCCACATAGAAGCTGATGCAGAAATGATAAGCTTCACCTCCCAGCTTCTGAAGAGCTGCGGTCTCGAAAAGCCTGTCCTGAAGGTGGGGGATAAAGGGATAGTTCAGGAGTACATCGAGAAAAGCACCAGAAGGTCAGGCGATGCTGTCGTCGAGCTGATGAGATTGCTGGACAAGGTGGATAAGAGAACAAAGGAACAGCTGACTAGCGAGTACACCCAGAAAGGTTTTACCGCCGATGAGGTGGATTCTGTGTTGAAGTTTGGGGAACTGGAAGGGTCAGCGCGGGAGGTTATCTCAAGGGTGAGGGAACAGGGTTTGAAGTCCGTTGAGCGGCTCGAGGAGCTGTCATCCATGCTCAAATCGACAAAAACCGATTTCAACCTAAGCCTGAGAATCGTGAGAGGCATCGACTACTACACTTCCACCGTGTTCGAAGCCTTCGACCCCTCACGCCCCGACCTTGGTTCAATCGCTGGCGGTGGAAGGTTCGACAATCTGGCGAAAATCTTCGGGCGGGATGACCTGCCCGCTACTGGAGTCGCAGGAGGGGTTGAAAGACTGATGCTGGCCCTTCGGGAGGCACCATCAACTGAGACAGAGAGAAAGGTGTACATCGCCTGTACAACGGACATGATTCGAGAAGCCATGGGTATTGCCTCGAATCTCCGCATCAATGGTATTCCGGCCCTGATGGACCTTCAGAGAAGGAGTCTTTCCAAGCAGCTCGAGGTCGCTTCAAAGCAGGGATATCGGCGGGTTGTTATTGTTGGACCAAAGGAATACTCCAGCGGGAATGTGGTAGTCAGGAACATGGAAGAGAGGACCGAATCCACCGTCCCCCTTTCAAACCTTGTGCGCGAAATTGGTGGCTGACACACCGTTCGCTAACTCACAAGTTCGAATGCCGTGGCTATACCCTGCCCCACACCGATGCACATCGCTGCAAGCCCGTATCTCGACCCATTTCTTTTCATTTCATGTATCAGTGTGGTTGCGATTCTTGCACCGCTGCAGCCTATGGGGTGTCCAAGCGCGACCGCCCCACCATGGGGGTTCAACTTGGGTGTATCTAGATCAGGCATCTCCCTGAAACATGCTAGGACCTGGGCCGCAAACGCCTCGTTCAGCTCTATGACCCCGAATTCGTCAAGTCCGATTCCCAGCCTCTTTAGAAGCCGTTTTACCGCGGGTACGGGTCCCAGCCCCATGTAGCTCGGGTCCACACCCACCACTTCGCTCCCCAGGACCCTTGCAATAGGCTTCAGGGACATCTCGTCCGCCAGTCTGCGGCTCACCACTGCAAGCGCGGCGGCCCCATCACTTATCTGTGAAGAGTTACCTGCGGTTACCGTCCCTTCCTTCCTGAATGCCGGTGGAAGTCTGGCGAGCTTTTCGATCGAAGTATCCCTCCTGGGACCTTCGTCCGCCGTCACCCCTTCGGGCGATTCAAGTGTTCTTACCGGAACGATTTCTTCCCTGAATATACCGTGATCTGTTGCCCTGATAGCCTTCGAATGACTTTTCAGGGAGTATTCATCCTGTTCCTCTCTTTTTATGGCATATTTATCCGCCAGGTTTTCGGCCGTTTCCCCCATCTCATAGAAGGGATATTCCTTTGGCCAGGAAGGGTTTGTGAATCTCCACCCTATTGTCGTATCTACAAGTCTCAATCCACCACGCGGAAAACTCCTGTCAGGTTTCAGCGCGACAAGAGGTGCGCGTGTCATACTCTCCACTCCACCGGCCAGCACCGCAGAACATTCACCCGAGCGAATGGCTCTCGCCGCAAGATTCACAGCCTCGAGGCCGGAGCCACAAAGTCTGTTTACAGTGACCCCGGGCACAGAAATGGGGAGTCCGGCTATTATCGAGGCCATTCTCGCGACGTTTCTGTTATCCTCGCCGGCCTGGTTTGCACAGCCAAGCACGACGTCGCTGATCAGTTCCGGTTGCAGCTTTGCCCTATGCACAGCCTCCCTCAGCACAAGGGCAGCAAGGTCGTCCGGTCGGATCGACCTCAGGATTCCCCCATACTTTCCTACCGGTGTTCTTACAGCCGCAACAACGACGGGCTCGAATTCAGGTTCGGGCTCCACGTTCTGGTCTCCCCTGGCTTCCTGCAGATATGTCAGTCTCCGGTGAACCTGGGCTCCCTCTTTTCGAAGAACGCCCTGACGCCCTCTTCATGGTCCTTGCTCCCCCCCGCGACCCCCTGCAGAAATGCCTCATAGTCGAGCATTCCTTCGAGGTCGGTGAAGAGAGCCCTGTTGAGTGCCCTCTTTGCGAGTCCAAAGGCCCTTGTCGGTCCCTCAGAGAGGCGATGAGCCAGCCTTTCTACCTCGCCCTGAAACTCGGCGTGTGAATACACAAAATTCAGTATTCCCAGATTCTTGGCTGCCTCGGCCCCAAGCGGCTCTCCCAGCATGCAGAGCTCCGACGCCTTTGAAAGACCCACGGACTTCACGAGCCAGAAGACCGTACCGGAGTCAGGCACAAGACCCACCCTGGCGAAGGCCATATGGAGCACAGCCTTGTCGGAAGCGATTCTCAGGTCGCAGGATAGCGCAATCCCAATTCCGGCCCCTGCAGTGGTCCCGTTGATCGCTGCTATCACAGGCTTTTCCATCTTTCTGATCCTCATCACTATGGGGTTGTATTTGTTCCTAAGCACCGTCTGCAGATCCAGCCGCTTGCCGGCTTCACTCCGGTTGGCGTTCAGGTCTTCTCCTACCGTGAACGCTCTTCCTTCCCCCGTCAAAACTACCACCCTGATTTTCCTGTCCTGCTCCGCCACCCTGAGCGCTTCCTGGAGTTCCCTGCCCATTCTTTCATCGATAGCATTGAGCACATCGGGCCTGTTCATCACTATCTTCAGTACAGACCCCTCCTGATTGACAGACACTGTTTTGGGAGAACTCGCCGATTCACCACTCAACTGACTACGCACCTCTGAACTCTGGCTTTCTCTTTTCTGTGAACGCCTTCATACCTTCCTTTTTGTCCTCCGAAGAAAAGAGAAGATAGAACGACTTTCTTTCGAATTCCAGCCCTTCCGAAAGGGGTAACTCTTCTGCCTTGAGGACAGCCTCTTTTGCAAGTCTGAGGGCTATCGGTCCCTTTGAAGCTATTTCGAGAGCGATCCTCTTCGCCTCCTCAAGGTAGGCTTCCTGAGGAACAACCCGGTTGACCAGACCCAGGGCATGTGCCTGCTCCGCGGGGATCATGCCGCCGGTGAGGATCATCTCCATTGCCTTGTACTTGCCCACGGCCCTGGTCAGGCGCTGCGTTCCGCCACCTCCAGGCATCACGCCGATGTTTATCTCCGGCTGTCCCAGTTTGGTTCCTTCAGCTGCAACAATAATATCACAGCTCATTGCGAGCTCCAGTCCCCCTCCGAGCACGTATCCGCTGAGGGCCGCGATGACCGGCTTTGGGTAGTGACCAACCTTGTCCCACAGCGGAAAAAAGTGGCCTGTTTTGACCATATCAATGGGCGACATACTCTCCATTTCCTTTATGTCTGCGCCTGCAGAAAACGCCCTGTCGTTTCCAGTTATGACCACACACCTTATGGTATCTTTCTTCTCTATACCGTTCAGTGCGTCCACAAGCTCGGTAACCATCCTCATATTCAGAGCATTTCTTGCCTCTGGCCTGTTCAGCGTTATGACCGCCAGGGGTGTCTCTTCCTTCACGATTATGGTAGAATACTCAGCCATGGCAACACCTTAGGTGGCGGGATTAGAAATCTCTTTGTTCGGATATCCGCCTTCTAAAGAAGAAAAATCCATTTTCTCTCTGGAATCCAGCATCCTGAAGTGCCGACACGGCATCCTTCGTTTCCCCTACCATGGCGTAAACCCGGCCGCCACCTGTCCAGGACTTTGTAATTTCGGTGAGCATCCCGGAGGTGGTGGAAGGGCTCCCGCAAATGAATGACACCATCAATGACTTCTCCTTGCCAACTTGTCTGCTACCCACCACCACAGAGAAATTTTCGTACCTTTCATTATTCTTCACGTCCGGAAGGAAGACCAGCCCTTCTCTAAGCAATCTTCTGTACCCATATTTTGCAAATGACCTCACCGTCCAACCTAGTGCAAAATTTCCCATCGTTGCTGCGTACTCCGGCGAATGCCTTACCCCACTCCTGAAAATTGCCAACTCAGTCGATCCAGCCATTCTTATGGGAATCCCCACACTTCGTTCGGCCTTTCCCTTTTCCCATTCGTACAAACCGAAGGAGCCTACCCTTTCCATCTTCATTCTTGCTATCTGCCTGTGCGCGGTGTAGTTATCTTCAGCACTTAATAGGCCAGCCCACTTCATTCCGATTTTTCGAGCATAATTCAGAGCGTGCCGTCCAAGCAGTGTGGCCACGCCCCTTCCCCTCATCTCAGGTTTCACCCGCACTCCCTCCAGCCACGCCATTCCTTCATCAAGAAACCTCACATGGTTCATCCCGACAGGTTCACCGTTACAGGTTGCAACGAATATCCTTCCATTCGAATCGAGCAGCCATTCATCCCACACTCCTGGCACATAATCCCCCCAAGGCCAGGTCTTCGAAACAAAACGCATCAATGGCTCCTTGTCCTCTTTACGGGCCAGGCGAATGCTGAACTTCATATCCGTACAACCGCTTGTGATGCGACTCTGTCCACTGTGCAACGCTTATAAGACTTGCACCGATGTTCCAGAAGGGACGGGAGGATCCAGGGTTGAACCACTCAAAGAATAAGAAGCAAAGGCAAAAGGGGGACAAAGAACCTCTCAACATATTCCCCGGCAACTGGGACGTTATGACACCCTCCCTGCTTAGATCCTATGAACTATGGTTTCCTCAGAGCTGGGACCCCGTGGCGCTCGACTGGTCTCAGCTCGACGGGGGAAATTTCGACAGAAAGGAGGCTATCAGCCAGGCATACTGGCTTGCGAAGCTAGCCCTCTTTGAAAAGTCAGGTATCGGAGCCTTCGGGCTTGCCGCACTCCAGGCCGGCAGGCACAACATGGAAGACCCCACCAAGAAATTCCTTGCCGCCGTTACATTCGATGAATGCAGACACGACGAGGTTTGCAGACGCGCCTGCTCCAGACTATGCCCGGGATTCCCGTACACGTTCAGACCTTCGAACGACTTTGAGGAAAGGGCGGTTCGGAACATCAACGCCCTTTACGAGAATGGAAGGAGATACTGGTCCGCGTTCGAAGAGGCATGGGAAAAATACCCCCTTGAACTCATCTTCTCCAGCTTTTTCTTCGCAGAAATAGGGGCCCAGCTGATATTCGGTCAGGTGGCGGATGGGTCAGGGCTCAAAGTGTATCGCGATTCATTCAAGAATATTACGAGGGATGAATCCCGTCACCTCACCGGTACCCTTGCGATGCTTGAGAGGCTGGCTGCGTCGATGGATGATAAACAAAAAATGATGATCACGAGGCAGATGAAGCATGGCTTCATCTATCTTTCACCCCTTCTTTTCAAACCTGTAGGCGACTTCTGGGACCTTCCAAGGGATTTCTATGAATCGGATTCGAAGTTTGAGGAGCTTGCAAGTCGCTCGGGCCTCGGCGTGCCTTCGCTCGAGCAAAGGTCAAAGGCCTGGCTCAATGCAATCGAAAAGCACAGGAAAAGGCTCGAGTCCATGGGAATCGGCGTTCCCAGGATCGAGGAAATAGGTCTGGAGGGCGTCGATGTCTCGGTGAAAAAGGGTGACGCCATCATAACATCCCCCCTCTAGCGCATCATCATCCTTCCTGGGGCGCCAAACCCACTCCGTAGTGGGCGTCGAGCACGATGGAGGAAAGCATTACAAGCACACCCGAGAGGAAGAAGGTTATTGCATACCCCAGATAGAGCGAAATGAAACCCGAGGCCAGGGCCCCCGCAAGAAGCGCGGCACCGTTCAGGGCGCTCCATACGCCGAGCACCGACCCCTGCCTCCCTCCGGGCAGAGCCCTGAAGAGAAGCGTGTTCAGATTCACATTTATGAAAACGTATGCAGAACCCGTCAGCCCGAACACTATCAGCGATGCCGTGGCAACTTGGAAACCGAAAATGAATATGGATATCGTTGCAGCCACGAGCATTCCAAGCGCCCTTACAAGAAGGGCGGCGCTTGCCGTCGAGTGGGATACCTTCCCGCCAACCCTTCTTATCAGCACCCTGGAAAAGACGGCGTTGACTGTTAGGTTGTAGAGTGACAGGGAGAATATCAGAGGGTCCGAAAGATGATTGGACTGCAGAAACGGGGTATAGGATGTGAAAAAGAGATTTGCGGACGCTGAAAAAAGCACTGAAGCGGCGAATATCACAGGCAGCTCCCTTGTCAGACTCCTTCTGGCAGACCTCATCAGATTGGCAAAATCTGACCGGCTCGGTACCCTTATGAAAAGAAGGGGTAGCTGGGTAAGCCTGCTCACGAATACCTGGGGAGTGAAGAACAGAGCCCTTCTCTCCATCGGCATCTTGGCATCCTTCACGAGGGCGACCGCAAAAAGCACGGCGAACAGGGCCATCCCTGTTGCGGCTACGGTGAAGGTGGACAGTGGAAGCAGAGCCACCCAGGGTATGGCGGCACCTGTTCCTATAATCTGTCCGAGTGAAGTATACCAGCTCATCGAGGTGAACCCCTTGTCCCATTCATCTTTGGGCAACTTCTCCATGAGCAGAAGGTTGACCGGTGGGGACATCATTCCGGCCGAGTGGGCGATCAGTGCGTAGAATATCGTCACTCCTATGATTGTCGGGTATACGAACATCCCCGCGCAGGCGGCGAGCATGAGCACGCAGGAACCTATGATGATCTTTCTCCTGGAACCCGTGGCATCCGTCACATGCCCCCAGATAAGCGGAGCAGGTATCACCGCTATGTTGTAGGCCACCAGCACCAGCCCCACCGTAACCACATTTCCGCCTGATGCAAGCACCTGGAGCGGCACGAATGTAGAGAGTGAGGAGAGGACGGCGTTGAAGGGTATAAGCATTACAAGCCAATTCCTGTCATTCCCGTACATCCGTTCATTCTCCTCTCTGGTTTCAGACAACGAATTCAGTGCCCCGGTTGTTGAAGATTTAATTATTCCCCTCTGGCCGCCCACTATGAAGAAGGAAAAATGAGAGATATCGAGTACAAGAGACGGCGTCGGTGCAAATGAGATCGAGGACGCCCGGTCGAGAAACATACCAAAATAGGTATGCAAGAAGGGAGGAAGGTCTGGTTTGGCAGGCAAGTTGAACCTGTTCGACGTCAGGTATATGCTTACGATCGTTCTTACCGGACTTGTTGTTGGCGCCCTCCTCAGTGCGTTCTACATTGCCTTCGACCTGGTCTGGGGTTCGATAATGCCCGTCATTTTGGAGCAGAAACGTCTCACGTTTCTGTTCACACTACTCGGCCTGAGCCTTTCCTTCGTTCTGGTTTACACATTCACACCTTTGCGCTCGACCATGAGCGGGACCCACGTCATTCTTGAGAAGTACCATCTGGGTTCTGGTCAGATGAGCAACAGGGGAGCCATGGTCAATCCGCTTGCAGCATTTTTCACGATCGCGCTCGGAGGCGCGGCTGGGCTTGACGGGCCGGCGGTGACACTGGGTGGCGGTGTAGCTTCAATATTTTCCCGCGCATTCAGGTTCTCCCCCGACAGAAGGAAGAAAACATTTCTCGCAGGGGTGGCTGCAGGCATGGCTTCCATATTCAAGGCTCCACTTACCGCCATACTGTTTGCTCTGGAGATCCCATACAGGCGGGACCTCGAAAGGGAAGCATACGTCGAGGTCGCGATCGCCGCGGTATCTTCATATCTTATAACCGTCGCACTGCTCGGACCACAGTCAATATTCGGAATATTTGTGCAGATTCCGCCGATCACCCTCACTACCATAGCCGCCACGCTGCTGCTTTCGTTGATATGCGGCCTTTACGCATTCCTCTTTGTCAGAACATACAATCTGGCAGATGCCGTTGGAAAGCGCTTCTTTGCCAGAGGGGGGTTCGGGCTTCTGCTCCTTGCAGGTGGTGTCGCGCTTGGGCTCATAGGTTACCTCGACTTCAATGCGATCGGACCCGGTTACAACCTGGTCACCGGTCTCGCGGACCAGACGGTCGCATACACACTCCTTGGCCTGGTGGCCCTTCTTGTTCTCAGGCTGCTTTCCACCACAATTACACTGACATTCGGGGGTTCAGGGGGACTCCTGATCCCATCCGTAGTTGAAGGTGCTGTCCTGGGTTATCTCTTTTCCGAGCTCCTTTTTGGAAGTGCGAATCCTCTTTTCGTGGCAGTAGGCATCGCAGCCATGGTTGCGGCTACGCATAAGGTCATCCTCACACCCATCGCATTCGTCGCAGAGACGCTCGGCCTGGGCGCCGTGGTTCCCGCCGTCCTTGGGGCGGTCTTTGCTAACTTCGTTTCTGGCGCACAGTCATTCTTCCCGACTCAGCCTTACAGCAAAGTCAAGGAGGAGGAACTGGCACTCGAAAGGATATTCACGAAGGTCTCAAAGACGTCGCCCTCCGTCCTGGCCAGCCTGACCGTTTCTGACGTAATGACCCATAATCCTGTTACAGTGAACGGCGGCCTCACGGTGGAGGAGGCACTCAAGGTGTTCGAGAAGGTTCCATACAGAGTATTGCCGATTGTGGATGAACAGAAGCGTCCGGTTGGCATGATTAAGCTTGAAGACGTCGCCACCGCCCCCCAGAGGATAATGAAGATTCCAATATCAGACCTCTTTTCGGAGGTTCCTTTCACGGTTGCGCCCACGACCCCCCTTCAAGAGGTTGCCTCAAACATGATAAACGCTGGCTTCGACCATGCCTTTGTGGTTGACGAGGATTACCGCCTGCTTGGTGTGGTTGCAGGTATTGACATAGCAAGAAAGCTTGTACATTACTACAGCGTATACTGAGTTTTTTACGTTCATCTCATGTGTGCTTCGTGCCGCATTTTTCACACTGTATTATTGGGGGAACGTAAAGGTGACCACCAAAATATGGTGAGGGCGATTCGTATCCAGCTGTAGCCAGTTTATGCTTGGTCTCCTCTTGGCACTTTGGACACCACACCTCCTGACTGAAGAAAGGTGCCGGTTTGCCCTCCTCACCTTTCAACCAGGGCTTTTCGGTCATGGACAATCCAACTTCGCCGGTGCTAATAAATCTTGACTATACTTGGTCCGGTAACATCCAATCAGGGCAGTTCTATGATCAAATGCATGTTTCGCAAAGCGCAAACTACTCAAAAAAATCATCCTGTTTCAAAACGGGGGTTCATGACCAGTCGCCGAGCAAGCCCGTCAATAGATCCATCTGGACTCTAAAATCTTTCATACCACAAAATATGAAAAGTCGGGCAAGATATTTTAAAAGGCCGGTACAACTCCTTCACATGGAAATTTTTATTCTCTCTGCAGCACGTACCCCGGTTGGCAAGTATGGCAAATCTCTTACAAGCGTTCCAGCCAAAAAACTGGGGGCAATCGCTGTCAAGGAAGCTCTGATTCGAAGCAGGCTCGAATTCTCCGATATCGATCAAGTAATAGTAGGAAACGCGGTGCAGGCGGGATTAGGACAGAATCCTGCCAGGCAGGTGGCGGTGGAATCCGGATTCGGATACAACATAGAAGCATTCACCGTGAACATGGTGTGTGGTTCTAGTCTGAAGGCAGCAATGCTGGCTTCACAATCCATCAAGTCTGGTGACTCAAACGCGATCGTAGCCGCGGGCATCGAAAGCATGAGTGGTGCCCCCTACTTTGTAAGGGGGGCAAGGTTCGGACTGAAGTACAACAACACCACGATGTACGATGCCATGGTCAACGATGGCCTCTGGGATGTTTACTATAATGTCCACATGATCCAGACTGGTGAGGAGATAGCGAAGAAGTATAACCTAACCAGACAGGAAGTTGATGAATTCGCATACCAGAGTCATATGAAGGCGCACAAGGCTACGGTGGATGGAAGATTTCGTCGTGAAATTACACCCGTTGATACGAGCGAAGGCAGGCTAAGCGAGGATGAATGCATACGACCCGACACGACACTGGAAAAGCTCGCAAAACTGCCATCGGTTCTATCGGGAGGAAAGTTCGTAACTGCCGGAAACGCCTCTCAGCTTAGCGACGGCGGCTCCGCCGTGGTGATTGCGGGGGAAGAAGTTGTAAGGAGGAAAAAGCTGGAGCCCATGGCAAAGATTCTTGCCTACAACACGGTGGGTGTGGACCCGCTCGCGGTAATGGAGGCCCCGATTCCGGGCGTCAGACAATTGCTCGAAAAGGCTGGATTCAGCATCTCCCGAGTGGGACTGTTCGAACACAACGAGGCTTACGCTTCTGCAAGCGTTGCTGTGAGAAAAGCGCTCGGCATAGATGAGGACAGATTCAACATTCATGGTGGGGCTGTTGCCATCGGCCACCCCCTCGGGGCAAGCGGTACAAGAGTCCTCACCACGCTTCTCTACAACCTCGTGGAGAGGAAGGAAAGATACGGTGTGGCCACGCTCTGCCTCGGAGGTGGCAATGCGGTAAGCATGTTGGTAGAAAATGTGTTGCTTTAGGAAAATTTTCCAAGTTCTGTAAGCATTTTCTTAATAAATTATGGGTCATAGTAATATTTATAAGCGCTCAACGTTTTTGTGCAGCTTCACATGAGTGAGAAGCCTACAGAAAACACTGTCTCTGATGCTTCTATACCTGCTTCTGCAACCATGGGACGACAAGGCAAACTCCGGAAAGTTCTGAGCATGCAGGATCTGTACTTCCTGTCACTGGGTGGCATTATCGGTTCAGGATGGCTGTTCGGCTCACTGAGTGCCGCAGGTGTAGCAGGCCCTGCAGCCATATTTTCCTGGGTCATTGGTGGAATATTCGTACTCATCATCGCCCTCACCTGGGCGGAACTTGGTGGAATGATGCCTTCTTCAGGTGCGCTCGCGAGGGTGCCTCAGGCCGCGCATGGGTACTTTGCAGGATTCTACTTCGGCTGGGCGTATTTCGTCTCTGCTGTCACTGTACCGCCTGTCGAAGCCATAGCCATCATGACTTACGCAACCTACTACATACCGAGCTTAACCAAAGGCGGTGTCCTTACACCTGAAGGATACGCAGGGTCCATCCTAGTCATGGTGCTGCTTTTCCTGGCAAATTACTTCGGCATAAATATCTTCCGCAGATTCAACACCGGTATTACCTGGTGGAAGCTGGTCATACCTTCTATCACCGTAATACTTGCGATCGCACTTTACTTTACCCTGAATAACTTCACGGGATACCAGGGTCTTGCACCATTCGGAGCTCCACCAGTGTTCTCGGCAATAGGTACAACCGGAATCGTCTTCTCTTACCTCGGATTCAGGCAGGCCATAGACTATTCTGGCGAAGCGAAGAACCCGGCCAGGGATGTACCAAGGGCAACGATTCTCTCTGTCGTGACTGGAATAGTTCTCTATACGCTTCTTCAGGTTGCCTTCATCGGCGGCATAAAGTGGAGTGCGTCCGGCGTTACGGCGGGAGATTGGGCGAGTCTATCAACCAGCGCGAGCAGTGTGTACACAACCGCCCCCTTCGCGGAAATATTCGCGGTCGGTGGACTTACCATATGGGCCGCAATCCTACTTCTGGATGCCGTCATTTCTCCGGCAGGAACGCTCGGAGTCTATACCGGAACATCCGCAAGAATACTGTTCGCACTTTCAGAAGGTGGTCATCTCGGTACCAAAACAGGCGAAGTCCACGAAAGATACAGGATTCCATGGGTGGCTCTCATAGCCAGTCTTATCATCGGAATCGTCTTCCTGTTTGCATTCCCCGCATGGGCGCCACTTGCGACAGTTGTCACTTCTACAACAGTCTTCACCTACCTTGCCGGAGCCACGGCCCTTATGTCGTTGAGGAAGACAGCTCCTGAAATGAGGAGACATTTCAGACTTCCTGCCGCAAGCATCATCGCTCCACTCGGATTCATAATGGCCAGCCTGATTGTCTACTGGACCACCTATCCTTACACACTCTATGCATTCATAGCAATCATACTTGGACTGATACTGTTTGCAATCGCACGCTCCCGGGGCGCATACCCTGTCAACGATATAGCAAAAGGATCATGGATAGTCGTCTACTCAGCCGTGATGGTTGTTCTTTCCTACGTGGGCAGTTATGGACAGGGTTACATTCCATTCCCATACGATTTCGTCGTAGTGGTCGCGGTCGCACTGATATTCTACTTCTGGGGTACCAGGAGCGGATACGAGACCGAAGACCTCAAGGCGTTGAAGGCCGCTTCGGCGGCTCAGTCGCAGGCTCAACCTTAGGAAGCATCAGCCAAAGCAGATTTTATTTGATACATTCACCTACTGTAAGAGATACTATTAAGATAAAGATTTGAGTTTTGGCTCATTCTTCTTGGGACACAAATTGAACGAATTTTGGCTCTGATTCTACTGCAACACCGTTTCTGTTAAATAAAGAACCAAGATTACCCTATACACCTATCGAGGCATGGGTATTCAAATCATTGAGGGGAGTTTGTTATTTCCCTCAGTGCCCAATCACTTGGCTGGTGCCCCCGCTGGAGGTACCCCTGTGTCTTTTCCCTCACAATTCGATCTTTTCTCTTTGTTAGATCTATCTACGGTGTATCTTACATTGGGTCACTGTAGCATGAATGTTTCACCAATCCTCAAATCTGGTTCATACGATAAAGTTCTAGTTGCCCTGAGTTGCAGTAAAGGATGGTTTTTAGTGACGATATAGCCAATCCTATTCTGGCGAAGAGATATGCCTCTCGGAAATTACCTTCATATGCTCGGTTTCTTTTATATTCATCAGGTGTCCCTTTCTTTCAAGGTTGTTCTCAGACCTCAGGCGCTCTTAACTCAAGCCCTCCTTGAGTTGATTGTCTATCTGATTTCGCTCAATGAGAAACATTGACGGGACGCATCCAATCCCCCATGCTTGTACACAAAAGGAAAAGGACGTGCCCAGAGGCTGTACTGTACGACGGTCTTTATCTGTACTGTCTGGGCCTGAGTTTAAGGCATGTGGCAAACGCCTTCGAAAGACCCGTTTGTGAAAAGAAGTCATGTATCCGTATGGAAGTGGATACGGCTGTTCGGTAAGAACACAGTATTCCACAGGAGAAGAGTGACCGCATTCCTGGTTGATGAGACCTACATCAGCGTAGGTACAAACGAAGCGTGGGTGTGGGTTGCGATGGAACCAATCCACAAACACATCCTAGGAGTGTACCTGTCTATCAAGGCAGAGGAACATCATGGCTGCGGAGTTCTTTCTGGATGGCCTTGTCAGGATGTACGGAAGACATGTGGTATACACAGATGAAGGTGTATGGTATCCGGACGTATGCAATTCCCTAGGGGCAGAACACAGGATGCATTCTTACTACGCGAAGAGTCTCATAGAAAGTGTGAACCAATCAATATCTGAAGGTCATGACGGAAGGTTTCGACGATCACATCCCTGCAGAAGGCAGGGATATAGACTGTCCCATGTCAGGAGATGGTTGAATCTGTTCTGCTCTATGTACAACAAAGGGAGGAAGAAGATCAGGTTCAATCGATTAGTGAACCTGATGGATGTGAGACCCTAGGTTAAAAGCGCTCTCTGGTTTATACGAAAATGTAATTTCATGTGTCATTCTTGGAATGAGAGATAGATACTTCAATCGCAAAATCTTCGAAACCAAGTCTGTTCTAATATCAATTCCTTCCCTTTCCAAGCAGTAGGAAGAGAGTTTTCTCGGTATTAAGCTCTAGGCGAATCCTCGTAAGGTGAGTGTCGCCAGCGACCGGACCTAAGATAAGCGCGGACTGGGGTCCCGACGACGTAAATTGAAGGTTAGTGCTGAGTGTAGAGATTAGACGAGCGTCTTCCGGATAAGGTCAGAAAATTCTTGCACGAAGGTCTCCCATTCGGCTAGGAGGTCGTAGTCAAATCTGACCTTTCCAGCAAACATCGGTATAGTGCTCTGCTTGTAGCCCGGAGGTGCCGTAAGGTCGAAGCGGAGAGCATCTTCTTTTCTTCCTGCTCCAAAGTTGGGGTATAAGAGTAGAATACCATCTGCTCCATATTGGGAGGCGTAGGCGTACATCTGGTAGACGTCAGAGGATTGGATATCAATGGCTGTCTCAATTTCCTTGTACTTTGTATCAACTATGAAGCGTTTGCCATCGATGTCAACGCGTATATCCGGGATCATCTCGAAGTAGTTGCCGCCTGCTGAGGTGGAAGCGAGGTGACCAATGGACTGCTGGCTCATTACTTTAGCTCCGGGCAGAATCCACTTCTCTTTGGAAAGGAGTGAAGCCACGAATTTCTGAAACAGTGACTCCATCGGAATTACGAAGGTGAATGTCTCGAAATTCGACTGCTGTGGTGATACTCCCGAATGATCCAGAAACAGCTTGCTGAGTTCGATGAATGGCTTGTACTGCTCGTTGAGACGAGAGAAGGTAATCCCTTCGATCTGTTGGATGTCTACCGGTGCCAGCGTAACGCCGTCCAGTTCTTCAACTATGTTGCGAAGCCTGGAGAAGGTGAAGTCTTGGGAGACTGTGCCAGAGAGAAGGTGGCAAACGTACCTTAGGGTTCGATTCAAGGTATTGTCTACAGTCCTCCCGTTGTAGATGCAGGGTATTCTGTGCATGGTCGCTGGGTTCGTGTAATGGCCGAAGTCGATACGGCCCTTTATGGAGCCTAAAACCTGCTCAACTACCTTGTATTCCCTGTATGGCTGGTCCTGGAGAGTCTCTTGCAAGCGCTTGGCGAAGATGTAGATGATTATCTCAAGGATGTTAAAATCCTTGATAGTTGAGAGATCCGCTGAACCTAACTCAGATACGTCAAAGTATTCTGAATAGTCGAGCATCTTTAGGAGATTTTTGGCAACAAGTTCTCGGTTCTGCTCGATGTCCTGTTCCTTGTAGATCTTGGGCAAGATTTCGATGTTTCTTTCACTCACCTTAACAACCCCAACCCTGTTCTGCGGAATGATCTCTCCCGTGGCGTATTTTACCTCAATCAGTGGCGGCTCGCTTCGTAGAAGTGCCTCTACCTCGCGATGTGTCAGCCTGTCCTTCGGAACCCGTTTGTATTCAAAGAGCGAGATAGTATTCAAGGAAGCGATGCAACCGCCTTAAGAAATTCGACAAAGTCGTCCTCGGAAACAGTGTCGGGATCCTTCAGTACGAAGGTGAAGTTGTTCCTTTCCGAGGGGGGCTCCTCGAATATCGTGGGGTTCTCCTTGAGGACCTCGTAGAATTTCCGGCCGTTATTGTAGAAATATTCATCGAGAAGGGGAATTATCTCGTACCACCAGATTCGCTTCAGCGCCCGAATGGCGTCGGACCTCTGAGTATGGTCCCGAAGCTTAATGAAGTAAGCATGGCCTATCTGATGATTCCTATCATATTTCATACGCAGCCTATTGTTCAGACCTTTGAGACTTCCCGTTATCGCTTCTCTAATGTCTTGAGGGACGAGGCGAAGCTCTTGCTCAAGGATTTTATAGTCGGGCAGTAATTCCACGAACCTGAAGCGTCTGCGGAGAGCGACGTCAATTAGAGCGATACTCCGGTCGGCCGTGTTCATGGTTCCTATAATGAATAGATTGGGAGGGATCCCGAACCCAGGCGACTTCGATGAATAGGTGAGGGGAACTATGATCTGGTTTTCCCTGGTGAGTCGCTTATCGGCTTCTAGTAGGGTAATCAGTTCCCCGAAGATCTTGGAGATGTCGCCCCTGTTAATTTCGTCAATGATCAGATAGAACTTGTTTTGGTCCTTCTTCGCTTCAGCCTGGACCCTCGACTTCTCTTCAGGCGAAAGAGCAAGGAGGGACTTGGAAGTGTCCCAGGTCTTATGGATTGCGGCGCTATCCAGCAGAGCGTTCAGCGCCTCCATGCAGAACGCCTTGAACTTCCCATCTTTGACCTCGAAGGCCAACCCACCGCTTGGATTGGGGTTGGGCCGTATGCCTTCAATGAATTCTTCGTAGCTGTAGGAGGGATGGAAGGTGATGAACATCTTCCTGTTGTCGTCGATTGTCTCAACGAACTTGAGAGCAGCGTAGGTCTTTCCTGTTCCTGGTGGGCCGTATAGAATTACCTGGGAGGCTGCCTCAAGCGCCTCTTTGATCTTCTCTGTTGTCGGATCAGGAGGAGTTGTGTTGGTGGGACCACCACTGAAGAACGGAAGATTCTGCTCAGATACCGACCTGTAATACTCATTAATGATTGCAACGAGCGGTTCAGGAGCTCGCGTAAGATAAGCTCCCTGGTTAAGATCAAGGTTCTTGTCAAAGAATATACTATCGTTCGACTTTGCGTAATAGTCTCTTAATTCGGTCTCTTTCGTACGCCGCAGATCAAACCATTTGATCGGAGGTGTGAGTTCAGTGTAGTCATAAAGCTCGACGTGATATCCATCCGTAGGACCGTTCGAAGTCCAATCCGTTCCTTGAGGTATCGTGAAGGTCGTGTGTTCCGCCTTTACTTTGGAAACTCCAAGGAAGGTATTTGAGTCCTGACTCAAGTGAAGAACGATATCCCCCGGTTTGACCTTCGTCATGTTCTCCCACCTACGTTGATTTCCCGACTTCTGAGGCGACCAGAGACTCTTTCCAAAAGCGGTTTCTGGAAGGCCTGGTTGCTCCAGCTTATGTTTCGACTGAGTGGCCTTTTCGATCCACCAGTTTGGTCCAATCTGACCTGCACCTTCAGATGAACCGGCTCCTCTATTGGCATCTCCCTTGCGTTTCTTCTTCCATCCAGGTTTCATTGATTCGTCGTATAGGAATTTGGAATATTCCCAAGTGGACACGCCTGGGCGGAGTTTCTCTTTGAATTCGAGAAGTCTCTCTCGTGTTTCTATTACCTGTTCCCCAGGGGTTTTGTTGGTCAGATCGTCCCTTGGAATTCCGAGGTAATCCATTATCATATACCGATCCCGCAATGACAATACGGCTAAATTCTTGTCAGGCGCATATAGGTAAAGAAGGCCATTTAGGATTACGGCTCTATTTCCCGTGATATAGTTCCGCTTTCCCTTGTTTAGGTTATAGATCTGATTGATGAGCTCGACCTGCTTCGCCTTGTCCTGGGCCCTGAAGAGTTCATCAATCTTGGACCTAATCTCGACATTAGCATGAATACTTTCAAGCGCCTTCAGAATGTTGTCCTTCACCATCCCTGTTCTTGCAACCGGAATTATCTCCATTCCTGGGACCTTCTCTGCACTACTTTCTAGAAGCCTCAGAATTGGGGCCATTTCGCTTTGAGGAATTGTCTGAAGTTGTTCATTCATCATTTTGGACTGCCAAAATTTCTTGAAGTAAACACTCTGATCCATCAATAGGTTAATGGTTCTTTGTTCACGGGCTGAAAATTGATCATGGAACTGCTCGAAGACAGCTTTGATCTTTGCAAGATCGCCCGAATCTTTTTCTTCGCCAGCAGTTTTCACGCTGAAGGATGTGAGCCAGATACTTATATCTCAAACCTGCGAATCTCAGCAGAGCACGCCAAGACCCAAATGCCTTTAACCGGCCCGCAGGTGTAACTTAGGGGCAATATTCTGGAATGATTGGTTTCGATGCGAGTCAGGCGATGCTCGAGGTAGATTTGGTTCATTCAGGTAAGGCCATATTCCCCTATCTATCTTGTTCACGCTTCTCTAATTCTGTTTTCCATTTAGGGAACGGTCCATCATCAAATGATGGTAGGTACGTTTTGCTCCACTCTAAGCTTTCTCGCAAGATGAAATCGAGTTCTAGAACTGTTCTAGACAGTTCCGGTCCTTTGTTCAAAAGTGTTGGGTTATGAATCTGGCAATTCTAACCCTGTCTGACAGAAGATGATATCAATCGCGGCAATTGCGGCACTTGGAGGGGCCTCTGCCCTGGCAGCGACCGCGGTGGCTACGGGGGACGCATCCATGCTTGCGCATGCTGCGGGCTTCGTGCCGCCCGGTCTTCACGTAGCTCTATCGCACGTGCCCCAGAGCAGCCATGCATACCAGGTCCTTTCGCAACATCTTTCCGACTACGCGCAGAACGGTGGCGTGGGCGCCGCTGGTTCGGCTGGCGCCGCCGCCGTAGCAAAGAAGGGAATCGCCCACGGCCTGGTATCCAAGCTGAAGTAAGCATTCGAAAACACCTCTTATTTTTTATTTAACAGACGATTTCCTCACTGTGAAGGATGCGATTTTTGCCATCAGTCTGGACCTTATCCAGAATCACTTTGCATGTCAGCTACAAATGCTTTTAAGCAGCCCGAAAAAGGCTCTTTCCGCAAAGGCTTCTGTGGTAGGTGTGTTGAATTTTGCCCAGATACAAGTCGACCGGCGAGGCGCTCAGGATAATTTCGAATAAGGAGCAGATCAGGAATTTCGGTGTCATAGCTCACGTTGACCATGGGAAATGCATAGACGGGGATTCACTCGTTACCCTCACCACCGGTGAAATGTGCCCCATAAAGGAGCTATATGCAAATCAGAGAAGCAAACAGGAAAGGGTGCCAATCGAAGGCGGCCTGATGGTCGACTCGATGAATCCAGGTACAACAAGGATAGAAGACAGACCCGCAACTGCCGTCTGGAATCTCGGTTCTGAGAGTCTGGTCGAGGTTTTGCTGGAGGACGGAAGATGCGTCAGGGTGACCCCGGAGCATCCCTTCTATTCTCTGTCCTCGTCAGGCTTCCTGGTGGCCAAGGAAGCGCGGAACCTGCGGAAGGGAGATTCGGTTGCAGTCGCAGGGGTTTTGAAGAGTGTGGGCTCGGACATTGACGACCTCAAAGGAGAAATCCTTTCGAAACTCGCCAAAAACAGGAACTGGACCGCGCACCCTGGTAATGTGTTCTATGGCGCATTTTCGCAGGCTCTACCGGCCTCTCACTCGTCAGAGAAGGTTGTTGGCCAGCTTGTGGGCGAAGACAACGGGAAATCCGGTGATGAAAAACACGAAGTCGGGTTCAAACTTTCCGAACTGGTCGACATTGCCGCTCGAACTGGGATATCCGCGGGCAAGCTGTACGACATGATAGATTCAATAGAATATGATTCACCGGTCGGCGGCAATCACGCCGGTTCGGGCGATCTCAGGCTGCCGAAGACTATCGAGGAATTTCGGGAACTTTTCTACCTTGCAGGACGATATTGTGCACGGTATAGTACTCGGGACCTCGCATCTGGAAGGCACATCGAACTCGGCAGGTCAGGTGACCTATCCGATGACTTTCTCCGGATTCCATCGGCGGCAAACGGGAATATTTCCAAGTCGGACGGCCATCTGAAGCATACTTTGTTTAGATTTTTCAATGATATATTCGGATTCTCTGGCGCACGAACGGAAGCTTTAACCAGGATACCCAGGGTGATATCGATATCCCGTAACGAACTTCTAGCCTGGTTCCTCAGGGGCCTGTTTGATATGCATGCCAGAGTCGATCCGGAAAAAGGCCGCATTTCATTTGTCACAAAGTCAAAAATACTCGCCGAAGAGGTGTCACTTTTACTGTTGCGGTTTGGTGTCTCAGCCATCAGGTCGTACAGGGGTTCTCGTTACACGCTCCTTATTTCTGGAAAAGAAGCCTTCCTTTTTGTCGAAAGGATAGGCTCCGGGGTGGCTACCAGGCGCCCACAGCTGGAAAGTTTGACCAAAGGATCCGCCAAGAACAGGCAGGACCCCATACCGATAGGCGTGGCAGAGCTGAAGACCGTAAGGGTCGTTGTCGGACTTGACAGCACTATAAGTGAGATGCCTGATTACCGATTCCTGGAAAAGGGCCAACGACGGATAACGCCGTCAGAACTGAAAAGTATGATTACCGTATTCGAGCGACAGCTGACCCAGAAGGAAAAGATTCGGGAGAAGGCTTTGGTGCTCGAATTTGTGTCCAGAAGCACCGGAAAGAAACATTCACCACTCAGACCCCCACTCGAAAAGCATCTCTCTGAAGCCTTGCTTGATCAGCTCAAGGCCGACGGCCTTGTAAAGCGCTCGAAAAACACTGTTCATATCACCCCCTTTGGTAAGGATGTTTTGAACGCCTGGAGATCTATCATCTCCGGGGACGATTCCGTGGTAGCAAGGATACAGACCATCCTCATGCAATGGAAGGCCCTGTCAGAGGGCGAAGTGAAATTCAGGAAGGTCAGGTCTGTGGAAGCCAGGTCAGGCGTTTTCTCTGTTTACGACCTGACCGTTCCGGAGACCCACACCTATATTGCAAACGGAATAATCGTCCACAACACCACCACAAGCGACAGCCTTCTCGCTGCCTGCGGCATGCTGTCCCCGAGCGTAGCCGGTCAGGCCCTCGCCCTTGACTATATGCCTCTGGAACAGCAGCGTCAGATGACCATAAAGGCTGCCAACGTGACACTGTACTACGAGCATGACGGAACTCCTTATGTTTTCAACATGATAGACACGCCGGGGCACATCGACTTCACGGGCAAGGTCACGAGAAGCTTGAGGGCTATCGATGGAGCCGTAGTCGTTGTAGACTCGGTAGAAGGTGTGATGACCCAGACGGAAACCGTGACCAGGCAGGCCCTTGAAGAGAGGGTGCGGCCGGTGCTCTACATCAACAAGATAGACAGGCTGGTGAAGGAGCTCCGTCTGACCCCAGACAAGATGCTCTCCTGGCTTGCTAACATAATAGGCGAATTCAACAACCTGGTGAATCTGTATGCCGAGCCGGAGTTCAGGGACAAATGGAAGGTGAGCATCCAGGACAACAGCGTCGCGTTCGGCAGTTCGAAGGACAAGTGGGGTTTCAATCAGACGATGGCCGCCAGGTCCGGCATCAAATTCAAGGATGTCTACGACGCCTACACAACTGGTGACCCGAAGACCCTGGCTGAAAGGTCTCCCCTTCACGAGGCGATACTCACGATGGTGATCAAACACCATCCCCCTCCTCACGTTGCACAGGGGTACAGAATCCCCAAGATATGGAAGGGTGACCTGAACAGCGATGTAGGCAAGGCTCTCCTTTCCTGCGACGAAAATGGTCCCACCGTGATGATGGTTACAAACGTTGTCGTTGACCCGCAGGCAGGAATCGTGGCCACCGGAAGGCTGTTCTCCGGCACGGTAAGGGATGGAGATTCTGTGTACCTTCTTGACGCCAAGAGGGAGGGCAGGATACAGAGTGTGAACATGTACATGGGGAACGTAAGGGAGATGGTGGGGGCGCTACCCGCCGGTAACATCCCAGCATTGCTGGGGTTAGAATACGCCCGTTCTGGCGAAACACTCAGCTCGGTCAAGGGAATAGTACCATTCGAGGGAATAAAGTACGTCTCCGAACCGGTTGTCACGGTGGCGATCGAGGCAAAGAACCCGAGGGACCTGCCCAAGCTTGTCGACGCACTGCAGAAGATGCACATAGAAGACCCCAACCTGATTGTAAAGATAAATGAAGAATCGGGCGAAACACTTCTGTCTGGAATGGGTGTCCTGCATCTCGAGATAGCCACCACCCTGCTTCAGGACCAGGGACTGGACATTGTTACAAGTCAGCCGCTCATCAACTACAGGGAGACCATTCAGACCAAGGCCGGTCCCATAATGTCAAAGAGTCCGAACAGACACAACAAGATATACATTAGGGTGGAACCCCTGCCCGAAGAAATCATAGCCAAGATAAGAAGCGGCGAGATAAGCGAAACCGCTGACAGAAAGGGGATCGCAAAAATGCTCAGGGATATGGGGTGGGACTCGGACGAGGCGAGAAGTGTGGCTGGCGTCGACGACAAGGGGAACATGCTGCTCGACCAGACAAAGGGAGTACAGTTCATGCAGGAGTCGATGGACTCCATCCGCGCTGGCTTCGATGATGTGATGAACAACGGTCCACTCGCATATGAATACTGCAGGGGCGTCAAAGTTGTCATTCATCACTTCGTCCCGCATGAAGACCCTGCCCACAGGACCTACGCGCAGCTGATGCCTGCGGCGAGGAGGGCGATACTTGGTGCGATGCTGCTCGCCCAGCCAGTACTGCTGGAACCCATACAGGGTATTGAGGTCAAATGCGGGGTGGACCAGATTGGGGACGTCACGAGGGTACTTTCCAGCAAGAGAGGAAAGCTTCTGAACATAGATCAGAAGGAGGTTCTTGCGATAGTTGAAGGAGAAATTCCAGCGGCTGAAACGTTTGACCTCAGCGAGGTGATGAGAGGTGCTACGGCAGGCAAGGCGGTCTGGAATATTCATTTCAAGTCCTGGAATCCACTACCTGTCTCACTGCAAAAATCGGTCGTCACACAAGTAAGAAAACGGAAGGGGCTGCCAGAGGAAGTACCACCGCCAACCGACTTCATAGATACGGAATAAGCTGGTTGACTCTTTTCACTAAAAAAAGCAATATATCATGTATCAAGCACTATCAGCCTTGGAACCAGGACGTGCAGTGCTGTGGGGTTGCCCACTGCCCCCATCCATAAGCCCAGTACCAGGTTTGGGTGCAGGCTTGTAGAAGGTCACCAGGTTGAATCTCTTCGGGAAAACAGCCCCAAATCGTACAAACTTTGTAGAATCGAGTAGTCGAACCCGTAGCCATGGTAAACACGAGGCTAGCCCATTCAGTCGTTTTTGTCAGGTCGCGGAAAGTTAGAACGATTCTGCTGAAGTTGGATTGATAGCAGAAAAATCCAGGAATACCATTGTAGTTATTAGAACTGGCGAACCACGATATGGATAATTCATTGCCCACCGACTCGGGAACATAAATCAAAGCATTCGAAACCCTAGAGTAACCAAAGCAATCCTGCCAGAAGTACTTAATTTGAGCGTTTGATTGAGCGAAGACAACAACCTGGGGAACCACGAACAGTGTAGCCAGTACCACTATTCCAATAATTATGCTAGTTTTTTGCATGTAAATATTAATTACAATAATCATATAAATAAACTTTTTAGTTATTTGCAGGAATTATCTACTCAAACACTTTTGGCTACTTACGCCGGTCTGCTCCATGACCTTGAGTCTGTTTACAATATCACCAACTGAGGAACCTAACCAAGTCATTCCTCTCCGAAAACCTATCCCTCCTCCTCAATAAACGGCTGGTCTTAAAGGAGGGAAACAGGCTCTCCGCAGATACATCTTTACAGCCGAAGGGATGACAGAAGCGATCCTTATTATTGAGCCTGGAGGGATGAGGAGTGAAGGAGATCTTCACCTTGCTGAAGAGTCCGTTGACACCTGCGAGGCCCTCGGGAGGGATCTGAAGGGGGAGGGTCGCCTTCTCACATAATCCGTTCGCAATGTCCTTCTTCACGCTCTTCCGAGCCGACCGGCACCCTCGAAAATCCTCCTAAAGGGTGAGCGCAAAGGCGGTCTTTTTCGACCTAAAAGCTGGGCCCCGAAGGAAGAGATCGTCATCCCTCAAGAGAGCAGAGAGTGCCATGTCTTTCTGGTCTCCATCTACGTCGGCGGCGTGTTCCCCGAAGAGGAGGAACCGCTTGAAATGTTAAGGGTGAGGATAGAGTCGATCCTAGATTCCAAGCTCACAGAAAAGATCTGCTTGCCCAAACCTGCTCCCTCCTCTATTGCTGCTGACATACTAAAGTCTGCTTGTCAGGGCCGGCAAGTCTGGGCTTTAAACCCGTCGGGAAAGGAGCCTACGATAGTAGTGGAGCATAAATACTCAGCCGGCGTTCAAAGTGGTTGTCTTGATGTAAACTGCGAACGAAAGAAACAGGTTCCATACGGATATAGGTGTGGGCTGGAGGACGACTCGACTATAATAATTGCGGCAGTAGTCCAGAAACCATAAGATTGGGTGGGATTAAGGCAAGCGGCTGATGACCATAGAAGCTTGAGGCCATAGATCAAGTGTTTCTCGGAAGAGAATCGGGATTTGACCGTGTTCCGCAGACTGCTTGAGAATATGACGCCAAAAGGTTAAAGTGTGAATTTCAGATTCACTTACATGAGCTTCGACTTCAAAACATTTAAGTGGCAAATCTCTCCTTTTCAGAATTATCCAGGTGAGGGAGAAGTGAACCGGCTCTGCCGCATATGGGGAGCGACCGTCTTACTATTGTTGCTGCCTTTATCTGGTGTTGTAGTTCCACACGCCACGTCTGCCTCGCCTATTGTCGTGGGAACAAACATTAATCAATGCGGTTCTGGTCTCTCTTCCTGTGCGGTCACAGTTCCTAGCGGTGGAACAACATACATGTATGGAGCAACAGAAGGGGGCTCGTACAACATCGCGGCAATCAACTTTAACCAGGACGTGGCTGAGACGAACCAACAAAACCTACAGAGCGTAGTGATCGGTCACTCCTCAAGCAATACCGGAACATTCAACCCGGGAGGAGCACTGTATCCAATCATTGGCGGAATAGGGGTCACTTCCAGCCCAATTCAGACCTTCACATTCGCAAACAAGGGCGCTGGAAGCATATCAGGGACGTTCACTCTCAATCAGGATTCGCTTGTGGTCCTCGTAGCAGCATCCTCACAAAACAATGCTCCAGCTACAATTTCGAGCCCATTCACGGTTGACCAGCAGATGACCAATACAAATTGCAACTACGGTGTGGGTTGCGGCAGTGTGGTGTTGGCGCACGGTTCATTTTCATCAGGGCTTCAATCTTTCAGTTTGACACTAGTGTCAAGCTATGGTCTGTACGACCCGACATCTGCGGCGATTGGGGTGGTGCTCTACGTCTTCTCTACTACGCCTAATCTGCCGCCCACCGCCACATTGTCTTTTCCAAGCGGCGAGCCATTACTGGGTCAACAGTACAATGTCGAGGTCACCATTACGAATCCCAATCCTGTTCCTGAAACCTATAGTATCTCTGTGACTCAGGATTGTGGAGCATGCACGCTGCAGGGATCCCTAAATTGGCCATCGTGGGAAGACTTTCTTGGGCTCCCGAGTCAATGGCCCACCAACCCTGGATGTTCGGGAAGTTCTAGTTCCACTACGCCGGGGGCACTCTCTGTTCCTCTATGCTCCGACTCTCCCCAAAGTGTTACGGTCGCAGCTGGAGGCACGAGCACTCTGACCTTTTCCTTCACAAACACTTGGGCTTGGATTGCTCCCTTCAAAGCCACCACCATAATAGGTGAGGTTCTCAGTGCACTCATCGAGAATGGCGCTCCTGATTGGGCAACAATTGGGAACGTTCTGCTCGGGGGCACCGCGACTGTATTCACAGAGCAGTTCCATTTCAACGTACTGTCAAGTGGGAATAGCATCGGATGCTATGAGGGCCTGTCCAGCACCTGCTATGAAACGGTGACAGTCCCGTATACTAAATTGGCGGCTTTTGGAGTAAGTCTTGCTGCCGGTGCAAGTGACGGAGACATGACCTTGGCTGGCATTTATCTTTGTGTGACCGGCCTTGGCTGCTCCGTGGGAGGTCCGGCGATATTGGTCCAGGCAGGACTGATAGCAACTCAAAGCATATCATATGCTGCTGCCGCAGACCCTAGCCAGGACTACACAACTGTGGTTGTGCCTGCACCAATGACTTTGGCCAATGGGACAAAGTTCGTCGACCTTCCTTCTGTGTTGTCAGCGCCCCCTCAATGGAGGAGCGCGCTGGATACATTCGCACAATTCTATTCGTATAACAATGCTACAGCCATTTCTGAGGAACGGTATTATGGAGCGCTCGCTGTCGGAGCTGATACTTATGCGAATATTCAGCTTCAAGCTATCTTGAGCTATTCTTCGACCAGGAATAGCTACATGTCCTCTTTTTCAAATCAGCTTGGACCACTGTTGTCGGAGCTGCCGACGCTGAACTCATCAGAGCTCCAATCTGTAGACAACTACCTGAACACCAACGGTCTTCCCCCTGAGGAGGTCCAAGTTTTGGACGGTTTGGGCTTGGGAAGTTCGGTGCCAGGAGTACTAAAGGGCGATTTGGGGTACAATGTCACGACTCTTAATAGCGTACCTGAGAGTACCGAGCTGAGTTTGATGCTGCAATCACTTGTCAATGAAGCAAATGCTTGGAACTCGTTGGTGACTCAACCCACCGGAGTGCCAGAGTTCCCTACAGGACTCTTCGCCCTGCCCGTGGTTGCGGTACCGCTCATAGTGGCATTTAAATCGAGGCGGGCTAAGCGCCATAGGTTCTCTGGGTCTGCTAATTGAACTACTCACCGCTTCGGCGCTGAGAAGCCGTTGCGCCCAGCTTGAGTTCTTTTTGAATTGTCCACAAGTTCCCAATAATGATATCTTTATTTCATCTAGGACAGATCTCCATATTATCTTCTCAAAGTCGAGTATATCGTCCCCTTCTCTTTCTCCAGCATCTCAAGATACAGGAACGCCCTCTTCTTCGCAACATCTCTTGGCAGAGTGTCGGGCTCGGAAAGGACTAACCTCCTGACAAGCGAGTTCTCGGGTAGTTCGGAGTAAATCTCGTTCATTCTTGCGAAGCTGACGAGCTCCCTACCCGCAGAAGCCCGCCCTTCTTGCTGTGCGACAACCACTTAGTCACCTGAAGCCCGTGAACCTTGAGAGATTCATTTCCTTGTTCCTCTGTATCGTGATTATCTGCTGCTCCGAGCCTATCTGTCTTGGGATCTCCCTGAGCACGACCGAGCCGGGATTCAGAGTTGTGCCATGCACTCCCAGCTCGTCTCCAATTATTTGTTTGGCCAATGTTACTCTCACCCTGATGATACCTGCTACTATCTCCTCTTCGTGATCGTCATCCAAGTCCGGAGCGGGACCATTCTCAGGACTAGAAGGGTTCGAAGGACTGGCGTTCGGCTTCCTTGCACATCTTGCTCTGGCCTTTGAGGTTAGCTCATCGAGCTTTGCTCTCGCCTGATCAAAGTTCATATTGTCTATTTCGCTATCTGGAATCTTGAAGTGCTTTAGCGCCCCTATCATTCTCCCTGTTGGTTTTCTTGTTGCATCCATTTATTCACCGAATATGATACACAGACTTAGTTTAAGAATAAAGTAGTTTGTCGTCATCAGGCGAATCCAAGACCTTCCGAAATACGATTCTCCATTGGTCTCCTTTCTCGTCCAACCTATGGAATAGTTTTGTTACCGTTCGACCTCCTGTGAAGTTCGCACCCCTCGACAGATCACCATAATCAACTCCGAGTTCATTCCAGAATTCTACGCGCGAAAAGGTCATAACGTTCGGGTCAAGACCGAAATTCATAAGTTTGATGCTTTAGTGGTGTCCAGCAGACGAAAACCCAGTCTACTCTTGACCACCCCAATGCCCCTTCCACGCATGGGCACCTCTTTAGGGTTAGCCTCCTCGTTTAGATGGAACGCATTTCGGTCCCCCTTCGGACCAACCTAACCAATGTAGTGGTTGAGCACCCGTAGCCTACAGCATGTAGGTCTGGAGCATCAGGGGGAAATCCTTGTTTAAGAAGCAAGGATCATCTTGCATTTCTCCGAGGAAGAATCCGGCTTCTCGCCAGGGACCCGGACCAGCGTCCCCATCGTCTAGTCTTACCCTTCTAGAAATTTGCGACGTTTCCCTGCTCTTGCTCGTGCGTTTTGTCTAGTGTAGCGTCTACCATCCACTACGTCGTACCTGAATTCTGTAAATGTTCCATTCAATCTGGTACAACTAAATATTCTTGACGGTTATATGATTTTACAATGGAATCGCATTGTTTGGGGATTTTTGTTTGCCTTGTCGGTCGTGCTAGCGATTTTGAGTGTTATGAATATCGGGCTATAGAGTGATTGTCCATCACATAAGAGTGTCGGTAATGACTAGTGCTCTATGACATCTTTGTGTAACTATTCCTTTTTTGGGCCCAAAAAGCGTAATCGTCAGGTCCGCTTCGACTGCACATTCTCCGCCTTTCCCCGTATCGGGATCCAAGCCGGATGGTATATCTATGGAAACTTTGAGTGCACTGCTTTTATTCATTAATTCAATAGCCGTAGAAAACGGCTCCCGTATTGGATGACGTACCCCGGTCCCAAAAATTCCGTCCAATATTATGTCAGCATTTTCAAATTTGTGTTTGAGGTCATTTAACTCCTCTTTGGTGCGCACTGTGATATGGTGAAGTTTCATACGCTTGGCGATTTCCCACTGTTGACGTGCTTCATCAGTTTTGATTTCTTCAGGCTGACCTAATAATAAAACGGTGACTTTTGAGAATTTTTCCAGATGCCGGGCAGCTACGAGTGCATCCCCCCCATTGTTTCCGAGACCGCAAACGACAAGGATGTCCGGCCGAAAAGCTGGATCGTAAATCCTTTTCACCAAGTCGGACACCGCCTTGCCAGCATTTTCCATGAGAAGTAATCGCGTAACACCGTACTTTTCAGCCTGGCTCTCCAGTTCCCTTATTTGGGTGGAGGTGTAGACCTTCATATTGATTATTACGATACCCGTAAAGACATTTATTAAGAGTTATTTCACTGTAAATTGAAATCCAACTGGGATTGAGTTCTTCGAGCTGATTGACACATGGCGCACTGGGATGCGAATCAGAGCGAAAGCGGCCCGTTTCTGAAGACCTTTTCTGCCAGTGAAGTTAGTTTTTCTAGCAGACGCATAACATATTTTTCCAAGATGAATATCCCGATGGAAGCAATCCCTACTCCTAGAAAGATGCCAGAAATAACATCTGTCGGATAGTGGGCGCCTACGTATACCCTTGAGTAGCATACTAGAGCTGCCTCAATAATAAATATCAAGGATGTTGCCTTATTCTTGAATTTGAAATAAGTAAAAGCCGCGCCTACTGCCACTATTAGAGCATGGCCGGATGGAAAAGAAGAATCAGTGTCTGTTGGAACCCTCAGGATAATGTTATCCAGCGTTACAAACGGTCTCGGCCTGTATACCAGGACCTTGAGTATCTCGCCAAAGACGATTCCAGCCAAAAAGAGCCCAGCTAGTTCGAAAGCAAGGAGCTTCGTGTTTCTATTACCCAGTAAAAGCATCAGAGCTACTACGGGTATCCAAAAGTACTCTCTTCCATAATTTGAGAAGATCACCATAATGGTAGTGAAGGTAGCGATGGGGGTAGAATGGTTGATTAGAATTGCAACCTGTGCGTCATACTGCTGGATCACACCTGAGAAAATCAGGAGCCCGACTATAACAAAGAAAAGTATCGATAGAGCTCCTGCAATCAACCTGAAATTCATTTCAATATCTTGCCGATCACATCGGCCGCCATACTTCGCTGTAATATTGCTTTCGACCATCAGAAAATGGATAACGTCATGCGAAGTCATCCAAAGAGCTACCTTCACTTCTTCGTTGGCTCTTGAAGATTTGAACTTCCAACTCTACTGTGAATAGTAATCTGCAAGCGCCCAGAAAGATTCTTTCGGTTCCCAAGGCATGGCAGGGTAGGTCCTGCCGATGCCCGTCGCATAGCTTTTGACCAGGCTGTAGCTGGACATGTCTAGGTCAAACCTGGGATTGTCATCGTATGTGTATATGGGGGAAACAAATGTATTTACAAAGGTCCCCTCAACACCGGCACGGTCCAGTTCTGTCAGCTGATCGACAAGCAGTCTGGCCTGCATCGCCTCATCTCGTTCATGATTTCCAACAGTTACGGGACGGAAAAATTTCCGGAGAATTGGTTTTGTGTGCAACACGAGTGATCTGTTATTCACTATGTCGTCATCTCCGGTAATACCTGATGAATCATCATCTTTGTAAGTCCTGAACCCGAACTCAGTTATCACTACCGGCTTTCCTGAAGAGATATGTGGGCGAAGAAGTTCGATGTATCTGTCTCTGATTTCTTTCACCATATAGTGGTCGACACCTACAAAATCAAATCTGCTCCAGTCTACAGATTCCCAAATGAGAGAGGCATAAGTGATCTTGCCACTGAACACCTTTCTTACAGATTGTGCGAGCCGCGTGAGGTATTCATTGAGCAGTTCATTGTGCCGACCACTTTTTACGGCCTCCCAGTTTTTGGGGTTCTTCATCCTCTGTGCAAAATTCCTGCCCTCAAGAATCCCCCTCATAAGCAGTGTAAGCTCTGACCCCAAGCTAAGCACCACTTTGCCTCCGAGCGACTGGGCCATCTTCGCCGCTTCGAGGATATACCGCGAAGTTATGGAGGGAGGTTTGTCCCACATCTCTGGTGATAACCAGACTTCGAGGCCATTTTTCAGAGCCTCATTGGAGGCGGCCAGAAGCCTCCCCAAATCGAGCCCACAAATTCGAATCGCATTACAGTGAAGATCATTCTTTATGATACTAAGCTCATTCTTTACCACACTTATGTCAAAGTTCGGGCGCATGTTTATCCCCATCACCCTTCCTACATCATAGCAAACACCCTTTATGTTCAAATCAGCACCCCTCTGCTTCCATCAACAACACCACCGTGAAACTCGGTTCTATCTCTATCCTCCAGCGATGCTTGAGCGAGTGTAAGTGGGTGAAATATAATCTGGTCCAGGGAGATAGGCTCATCACCTTCCCCTTTCCAGAATTTTGACATAGTTGTTCCTTTGAACAAGGTGTCTTCACAATCCTGATTGACACTTACCATTGCCTGCACTAGATGACAGTGGAAACAAGGTTATATGCTTGTAACTAATTCATGACCCGGAGGACATTGGCAAATATGAGTTCCAACGAAGGGGAGGAAAGGCCTAGGGTCGAGGCTGAGCTTATGGAAAATTACCGCTTCAAGATTTCCTTTCCAGGTACCGAAAGCGGGTCCATCACAATGGATGAGCCACCCCCGCTCGGTAAACTTGCAGGTCCGAACGCATCCAGAATCCTTGTGGCTGCCGTTGTCAACTGTCTCAGCGCAAGCTTGCTTTTCTGTCTAAGGAAATCCAAGGTCGATGTCATGGGTCTTAAGGCAGAAGCAGAACCGTTCGTCGAACGTAACAAGGACGGATACTGGAGGGTGACAAGGATAGACGTAAAGATTACCCCGGAGCTTCCCTCCACGGCAGACCAATCACGCATAACAAGATGTCTGGATATTTTTGAGAACTACTGCGTCGTAACCGGTGCCATAAGGCAGGGAGTCAAGGTGAATGTGACGGTCAATACAAAGAGCATCTGAGATACTGCTCAGCGCATATGTCTGTATGCCGACGAAAACCAAGCTATTATCAACGAATACATACTATGTACATTTGTACACGCTTTCCAACTTGTGTACAGCGGCCCCTATATATCTCCGGTCCAGAGAATTCGGTCATGAATACCGAAAATATCGCTATCATTCTGATGATCGTCCTCATTTCCACCTTTGCCGGAGTTATGACCCAAACAGCATTGAATGCAGATATTGGCAAGTCTCCATCGAATGGTTCTGCATCAACTTCTGGCGCTGCTGCAAATGGCGCTTCTTCCCCGTACCAGCTGACGCTGGTAATTGCCAACAATGTGCCGTACGGCAGCAGCAGCAATGACACGCAGCCCAGGTATTATGTCATGACAGCAAATGGCCTTGCCTCATCCGCGAGTATCACAGTTCCGGCGCACAGACTCATCAAACTCACCATAATCAACTATGACGATGGCACAGACAACATACCCGATCAGTTCCTCAATGTCACAGGTGTCCTAAATGAAACAGTCACCCCTACCGTGGGTAACACCTCAACCTACCAGCTGCGGTCGATTCCTCAGGGCGATGATTCGCACACCTTCACCATCACCAGCCTGGGGGTGAACATAATCGTGCCACCCACTTCGATTGTCACCACATACCTTGAGTTTAATCAAACTGGCACCTTCTCCTGGCAATGTTACAACCCCTGCGGCCTCGGCCAAACAGGGTGGGGAGGAGCCATGTCCACCGCAGGCTGGATGAGCGGGCACATCACAGTTGTCTGAAGCACTCGTTTAACCCGATTTCTTCTGCAAGCGCTCAGTTTTACTTGTTACATAACCAACACACGACCAGACGGCGTATGGAAGCGAAACATCTATGTAATCGGCCGAATCATATTATTAAATTCCTTATGCAGAGATAGGAAGTGAAGTAATGACGGTGCGTTTGCAATCGGGGTACTACTTAAAGATCTTTCTCATCGCCATAGGCAGCTTCCTCTTCGCACTCGGGTTGATGCTGACCGATGAGCTGTTTCTCAGCATGAGTCTTTCATTCGGTAACTCCATACTCAAGACGCAGTACGATTATCCATTTCTCGGTTACGTGGGTGTGTGGCAGGCCTGGGAGATAGATTTCAGTGTACTCACTGTGGCATTTCTAATGATGCTTTTAGCTTCGCTTCTGCATCCCACAACACAAGGTGCAGTAGTCGAATCGGACAAGGCAACGGAGATACCTGGTATGAGGAGGAAGAGAACATTGGTTTTAGCCGCAGTCGTAGTGGTAGCCATTGTAGTTACGGGAACATTGGTGTACGTATATTCTGACGTAAATGTTACTTCTGTCGAAGTGTATATTGCAACTCGTACGGTTTCTCAAAGCGGGTCCCTTCTGAATTCCACTGTGTTTCTCGCAGGCAGCGATACAAACGACAGGCTCCTCCCCCAAGGAGCTGGATTCAGCTATGTATGGATACAGCAGCCGATACCTGTAAGCGGATGTTCGAACTATATTCTCACAATCTCTTCCGCGAACATCAGAACTCCAGGCTTTTCAATTCTATACATGAGTCCTGTTCTTCCTTCTCCCATAGATAATACGAGGTCGAACTCGCTGGACTTTCAGATCCAAACTCCGTCCCACTCATACAGCGGCGTCCTCGCAATATATCTGAATGAAACTGCGACGTGCCAGTGAACATTCTATTCACATTAATTGAACACGGTTTGAGCTCGACGACTCCGCCATTGTATCTTCAATTTAATCCTCGATAACCAAGCTGGTCGCTCGCTCAATCAAGTATGTATCTAAGAAGTTCGGGTTTTCCTCTTGTCGATACGTACAATCCCGATACGCCAGAATCCTCTATTCTTGATGCTACTTTCCGGGCTTCCCTTAGAAGTTCCGCCTCCCCTTTCATCGCCAACCTTTCCAGTCTGGTCGAAATCTTCCAGCCAAATCTTTCCCGGCAGAATTTTATGTCTTGCGAATCACGAAATGGGAACACATTCAACATGACATTTTTGATGAATCCAGTGGACTTCAGTAATCTCAGGTGCGCGCCAAGTGTTTCTTCGTCCGCCGTAGGCGGCTGGGCCAGGAGGGAATCTGCTCCAGCCTTCAGTCTGTGGCTTGCAAGACTCCTTCCCTTGGATCCGGAAAAACTGTCCAGATTAATAGGGGCAAGCACGACAGACTTATCATAAACTCTGCTAGCCAGCATCTTTGCATCGACTATAAGCTCAGCAAGTGATCCGTAATCGTACACGTTCTTGAATGCGTGGTTTCCTGCATATCTGTCCCCCCAGACCACCATGATGGACCTTATGTTCTCCGAGAGTGCTGTCAGAATATGAGACCTGCACGCTACCTTATTCAAGTCCCTGGCCGTTATAACCGGGATAGCCTCCACGCCAAGTTCCTCCCTCAACCTGGCTGCAGCATGGATCGTCGACAACTTCACCCGGTCTTCCATTTTCAGGTCAGCAATAAGAAAGGCGTCAGCCAGGCCCTGTATTCGGCTCACCCTCTTTACAAAATCATTCATCTTCTGTTCTAGTCCGAAGATGGGCTCTTTTTCAGGGTCAACATCGTAGCTTGGCGGGAACACTTCTGCAATTCTCACGAATGTCCCTTCGGACAGCTTTTCGGACAGATTCATCTAATTCCTGCCTTCCCTTTCCATTTGGCTATTATCCATTCATCAATCTGGTACAAATTGGTCTACCCGCTGCGCGAGTGCTGCTCTCTTCCAAGAGCTGCTTCGGCTCTGCCCAATTCCAGAGCCAGGTATGAAAGTCGCCCCCTGTCTATCCCCAGCCTTCTAGCATCCTCGTTGAACGACTGAAGTATAGCCTCGGCTTTGACCGACCTGTATCTTCTGAGCACGCTGTGATCCATGCTGTAGTATGTGGCGATTATCTCCTTTGTTTCCCATTTTGTCTGCACAAGAAAATAGCCCGATTCCACGCCTACCGTCGGAGTCCGCGATAGGGATGCCTGTCTTGCTTCGCCGAAGAAAACATCGTTTCTGGCGATCGTCAGTACCGAATTCTTCTCTCGGGCCACCCATCTGTCCAAACTTCTCTGTCCACAATGAGGATGTACGAACTTCACCCTGTCTCCAACAAGTCTTCTGGCTCTTTCCAGCACGCGCGATACTTCAGCCACGGATTCCACACGTGGACTCTGTGCGTCGAGTGCCCCGATTCCCAGAGACTGGTCGAAGCTTCTTCTGCCAACTTCATCCATGAGTTTAGGGTAGTGATAGAAATCCAGGGACAGCACATCTACCCCCGTTTTGGCCAGCATCCCGAACACTCTTACGGTATCACCGCAAGCATGTAGTACGACTGGCACCTTCGCGACCGACATTATATTTTCATAGAGTTCCACGAAATAATCTGCGGGGCTGCTTTCTGCGGATATCTGAGGCGAATCTAGCTGGATATAAGATACCAGCCCTTCCTTCTGCAGGTCCTCAATTTCGGGTATCACTATTCGCCTGTTCACATCGATCGCAAGTTCACGAACATTCCGATAAGTCGAAGTAGTCAGCTTTAGGAACTTTGCAAGGGTGTAGGCATCCGTGATTGGTTCCTTGATCTCGAACTGTTTTGGCAATGCATCACGTGCCACCCTGACATCCGCAGCTCTCGCACTCGACAACCTCTCGATTCTCTTCTTCACATAGGCTTCGGAACCTTCCCAAACCACTCCCTTGACAAATGCAGGGTCCAGAAAAAGCGAGTAAAGGTCCCCCCTGGTCTGGCCTGAGGATACGACCTCGATCCCCGATGAGAAGAAATCCCTGACCGCCTCCTCAGTACTCCATACGAAGGGATCAAGCACATCATCCACACCTCTACTCTTCATCCTTTCGTAGTATTCGATATCTTCATGCCTTGGGAATACAGGATAGCTGCCTATCGTCGTCGTGAGGGGGTGTCGTTTCACCTTTTCTTCTCACTTCCTGGTTTTCCCCTTCCTTGCTGTCCCAGACGTGATCCTTCTGATGGTCCGGTCATTTCACTTTAATGCCCTCCTGGCCATTTCGGCGCCATCGGCCACCAGCCCGAGCATTGAGTAGGCCACCTCGGGACTCCTGGTCCTCAACCCACAGTCTGGATTTACATACAAATTCTTCGGAGAGATATCTGTTACCTTGGCGGCATATAGCACTCTGTCCCTCACTACGGCCAGAGCAGGAAGCCTGTCCGTGTGAACGTGTATGACGCCTATTCCAAGCTCCTTGTTGAACCCATATTCTCTGAAAAGTTTCAGGTCTTGGAAGCCGGGTCTGGAATCATCTGTCACGCCCCTGTTGAAGCTATCCCTGTTTGCGTATTCGAAGGAGAACCTGATGCAATTTTTCATATCCAGTATGTAAGGGAAAAGAAGTCCGTAGCCGTAGCGTGGCGGGTAACAACTATGCACGCTGAATTTTGCATCGATCCCCTTCGTTGTCTCGTTGAATGCTTCAGTGACAAGCTTAGAGTCTTCCACCGTCTGATACTGGGTAGCTGCAGGGATGTCCATCTGAATTTCCTGAGCCCCGGCCACAACGAGTTCCCTAATGACCCTCCGGATGACCTTCGCTAGGTCCAGAACAAAGTCCCTTCTTGCGCCAAAACTGATGCTCGAGGGCGACAGCCCCGCGCCATGAGAAGAGGACCTCCGGCCTTCCCAGACCTTGACGTAGTGACTGTTATCAGACCATGCCATTATTGTGATTGCATCAGTGACGGGAACCTTCAACTTCCTTTTAGCATGCTTCTTTGAAAGAAGAAACTCTTCCATATGATAGTTACCGGAAAAACGGGGTGGCCGAACGATGGAGGCTATGCGCCAGTACTTGTTATCGAAGCTCCTCACCCTACCAATGAACTCAAAGCCGTCTATACTGGAAACAGGAGTCTGATACATTTCGGTTCTTGCCTGCTCCCCACTCCAAATGAGGTCAAGACCCCTTTCAACTGAGATTCCGCTTCCGGCGGTTTCCTGCATTCTTATTGCGTAAAGAAGCGAAAATTCAACTATTCTCTTTTTTTCTTCATTTGAATATCCTTCACGCTTTGAAAGCAATCCCTTCAATTCATTCAGTGGTTTTTCATCAACTCCAAGCCTTCTCCCCCAGGAAATCGCAGACTTCACATCGTTATCATCCAGCCGAATCTTCATGAACGGCTTGGTCCTCCAACCGAATTTAGGAAGGCTACCGATCTCCTGTGTCGGAAACGGCTTTGACTGTCTCATTTTGATCCATCTTCCTCTTCGAGAACGCTCCTGGTCTCAGCGAGTCGTCTCATTTTCTCGTCCGCCACCGTCCTCGGAACGTACCGAAGATCGCATGAAGGAGTTATCAGCACCCTGTGGTATTTCTCCAACGAGGGGATCTCGCGCAGCCTTCTCGACAGGACATCTACGGGTTCAACATAACCACTTCGTCCGTTGGCTACGCCTGCGATCAGCCCCTTCTTTGATTTGGGCAGCTTTCTCGCGTCTGTCTCGGTGAGATCTACACCAACGTCATCTACAGGAATCTCGAACAGTTCAGGAAAGTATGGAGCTGCATCCCCGAAAAAGGGCAGGTAACCTGATTCCAAACCCGTTTTTTTCAGCGACTCCCTCACCGCAAGCGAAACCTGCGCAAAATCTTCCCGGGATAGGCGGCCCTCTCGGAATCTCGCGACCAGGCTCGGGGCCGAATATTGTACATAGGAAACACCATGTTTTCCAAGGTGGTTCAGCTCTTCCCGTATCGCGCCGGCATATGCAAACATCAGCCTTTCCTTGCTCCCATAGTATTCATCTTCCGAGAGTTCTGCAAAGGTAAGCGGGTCCGGGATGACCACCTTCAAGGGGTTGGAATCAGAAATCAGGCTTGTTTCGATACTCCTCCAGACCGCATCGCCTGGTGCCACAATTTCACTCTGCACAACGGGTGCGTAAAAGAATGTGTTTGTATTGAACCATCTGATGAGTGGACCCTTCTTTACCCCCTTGAAGAAGCTTGTGAACGGCGTGAAGATATCCTGCCAGGCCATGGTCAGCTGTCCATCGGACAGAAAATCAAATGAAAGCTCCTTCTGAAGTTTCACAAGTTGCCCAACGTCTCTATCAAACATTTCTCTGAGGAGGTGTGCTCCTATCCTTCCCCTCTCCCAGTCCTGCGTGGCCTGCACCGTCTCTTCCATCCTAGGATGACATCCTGTAAGGCTCAGCAAAAATCTAGTCAGTTTGTTCCAACTCCATGTATAACAGCCTGTAGCGAGCAAGTCGAGTGTTAATTAATCTGTTGCTTCGTATGCGGTTATTGCGTTTAGCACCTGCATCCAGTCAAAGGACTGCAAGAGATCAACTTGGCTAACGGCATCACTTTGAAAAATACAGGCCGATAAAGTAAAACGCATATGCCGCGATAAAGCTCCCTCCCATCTGCATCGAGCTGCCACCCGAGCTGAAGCCCGACAGGACAAAGAGATACCCCCCAATTCCTGCGGAAAGTACGAAGAACAAACCGAGCAAGGAGGCTAACTTGACGTTTCTTCTATCGTGTCTCAGCGATACCACAAGAACACCCACCCCGGACAGGACGATCAGCATTCCTTCGATGGCGTGCCACACCAGGAATGGTCCCTGCATCCCAACGGTCTGGAAAAAGCCTGTCAGCGACTGAATTACACCGCTTTTGGGTGATGTCGTAACGAAAACATTAACGAAGTCTCCAGTCCATGCCTGCAGTGAAAGCAGCACAAGTGTAGCTACAACGGACAGCCTGTAAGGTCTCCACGACACGGATTCAGGTGTATTCCTCATGCTTCATGTCGTCCTTTTTACCATTATTTATTTAATCTATCGGGCCTGAGCCTGCACCAGCACTGCGGGATTTGGTGCCGGAATCGTCTTAAGACAGTGGTACTCCGAGTTTGCCCAATGACAGCATGTCCGCGCTGCGGCCTGACGGTGGCCGACAGCGACGTGTACTGCCAGTACTGTGGAGAGAGGATAGTCCTCGCCGCAGCTACGTCAGGAACACCGGCCAAGGCCACCGACAGCCAAGTCCCCAGCACCTCAGGATCAGCAAGGCCAGCTTCAGTCCAGAAAAAGAGAGCTCCAAGGAAGAAGAAGCAGACACAGGCGGAAAAACAGGTCCAGACCACATCCTGTCCTGCTTGCGGGTACCCCGTTCCTCCGACCGCATTTTTCTGTCCTCACTGCAACGCACCTGTGGTGGAGGGTAGCAGACCACCCTCTCAGAATTTACCTCCTTCTCAACAAAAGACCGTCAAAGAAGCGCCAAGCGATCTTCTGGGGAGAGTAAACTTCTGGCTGTCCACGAGGAATGACAAGATGGTGAGGAACCTGATCTTTGTACTCGCAGCCATGATACTTCTTCTAATAATTGCTCTCGTCTTTGTTTATTTATGATGATTCGCCTGCTCAACCTTTTCCGAAACAACCCTTAAAGGTCGCCTGTTTACTGTTTGCATAGGATGAACTATAAGCCCAAAGGAAGTGTGGAGCCAAAAAAGGTGGACAGGGCAAGTGGCACTCAGATTGAATGGCTTGTCGACCGGAATGATGGCGCACCAAACTTCGAGATGAGGAAGTTTACAATAAAATCCGGCGGAAGAATCCCAAGGCATTACCATCCCGATATAGAGCATGAACAGTACGTAATAAAAGGCAGGTACAAGGTTGGGATCGATGAGCAGACCTTCGAAGTTGCGGAAGGTGACTCTCTCTTCATCCCGGCAGGTTCTGTTCACTGGTATGAAAACACCGGAAGTTCGGATGCGGAATTCCTCTGCATAGTTCCGAAGAAAGAAGACTACAAATCCATCTACTTGGAAAAAGAATGATATTTGTGCTCAGATCAGGCGCGTTCTGGTTTCATACAAAAATGTTTGAATTATAAACCGACACATCTATCACGGAAGAGAGATCATCATCTTGGTTCCGTCTCTGGTAGATTGCACCCTGTTCTGATATATCAGGTCATAAAGTACAGAATTGAATAGAGGAAGAAGCTTCTTTGGAAACTGGTCTTCAAAAGAAGATTCCAGTTTTTGTTTTGGCATCTTCCCTCCGATCGAGAGTGAAAGTATTATCCACTCACTGACATTCTTTTTTATCTGGAGAAAGTCGCGGTCAGCCTCGCCTATCGCGGGGCTACCGTGGGCGGTCAGTGCTTCCACGTCCTTCTGTGCCATGATGGTTCCCACACGCCTTATGTCTTCAAGCGTAATGGAAGAAGAATCCATAATCAGCCTTATCGGTGGACCGGGTACCGATGGCTGTGGCTGGACGGATTGCTGCGTGGGGGCGGGCGGAGCAATCACTGGGTCTGATGCAGGCAGTTCCGTAACTGCCGGCTCTTTTGGATTCAATCCATTGGCGAAGGTGATGTTTCGCAATTGGTGACGCAGAAGGATGCTGCCCAGGACAATAAGCCAAACCGCGGATGTAACACCCGTAAGGGCCAGGGGCACCTCTCCTGCCAGAATACCGCTCTCTATTGCCACAAAATAGGGAGTCCCAAGCTGCAGGTAGAGAATAACAGCCAATCCAGCCACCAATACGACCGCACCAGCTCTAGCCTTGGTGAATCCCAATTTTGCCATTTCATCCTGTCTTTTCTCGACCGCGAAGTCGAACAGGACATATCCAAGCACAAAAATAGATAATGCGAAGGCAACCCATGTGACGAGAGCCACCCCGAAGTTTGCCGGCACACCCGACTCGAGAGTACCCATGGGTGTCGTGACGAACAGAAGGAACAAAAGCAGAACGGCACCCACGATAGACGGGACAAAGTAGTACCTTGCCAAGCCGGCACTCCACCCTTCCAAGGTCAGCACTTTACACAACGTGACATGGTGTCGGTTTAATAAACGAATTCGCAAAGAACGGTCTATAAGCTGTGCAAATGCCGGTTTACAAGGGAATTCATATGATTCTTCTCTTTATGCTCGTTCTGCTCGACCTGATCCCGCTTTTCGAATCGTCCAATCCGAGGGAGTGAAGTACATCTTTCGTATCCCTCCCGAGTTCCGGAGCGCGTTTTCTGAGGGCCTTCGCACGCTCGCCGTTGAATTTAAGCGGAGAGAATAGTATCCCGGCACCCTTCTCAAAAACCGAGCCACCAAAGGCAGAGTTCAGTGCTTCACTTATGTCCAGGACAGGGGTAGCGCACGTTTCACTTTTCAGAAGAATGCTGCTCCATTCGTCTCTTGTTTTCTGCCTGAATATTTTTGCGAGTGCGAACCTAGCCCGTTTCCTGTCCTTCACGCTTCCAAACATCAACCTTTCGAGTTCTGGCGCCCCCAAGATCTTCAGTAAATTATTGCGGAACTCCTTCTCGATGGCTGCTACCGCGATGTACCTGTTATCTTTGGTTCTGTAAATATTGTAGTATGCTTCCTGACCGTAGAGCAGGCCGCTGAGCTCCGAGGGACTGTTCTCAAGATACGATGCTGTGTGCAGAATAAGAAGTGAAGTTAGTGACTGGACGATGGGCACATCAATATGGACCGCCTTTCTGGGCATTCTCGTGAGTGCTGCAAGTATGCCTATTGCAGCGTACAGTCCTGCTACAAAATCTGCATATTGAACTCCAGGGAATGACGGTTTCTCAGAGTAGCTGAACACGCCGCTCATTGCCTGAAAATTGATATCGTGTCCGGGGATACGGCTCATCGGGTCGCCCGCCCCGAAGGCTGTTATGGAACAGTATACGATGCCGGGGTTGTATCGCTTTACTTCGGAAAAAGAGAATCCGAGTCTCTCCATGACGCCCGGCCTGAATCCCTCGATGAATACATCGGCCCACTTCACAAGCCTCCGCATCGCTTCTCTCCCTCGTTCTTTCTTCAGGTCAAGGGCCACGCTTCTTTTGTTTCTGTTGACTATCGTATGAAACGGGCTGACACCGTCGACAAGCGGGGGTGCCATCCTCATGTAATCCCCGACTCCTGGCTCCTCAACTTTGATCACATCCGCTCCCAGGTCTGCCAGAATCATGGAGCAGAAGCCGCCAGGCAGAAGACGCGAAGCATCCAGAACCTTTATCCCAGATACAGGCTCCATGCATCACACCATGTCGGAGGGGTCAATATATCTTGGCTTTTGATGCGTGCATTGAGGTCCTTGTCTTCACTGTACTATCGGTACTACTCTCGTGTCCAGATAGGTGAAGATCTAGATCGCTACCGAAACGCATCTGTCCATCTTGCTTCGCTGGTCCCTTCATCCCCGTTTGAACAGGGCGTTAGCTGTTATCGTAAGAAGATAATTCATTGATACATATATTTTTAAGCCAATTGAACTCTACACGGCTTATGAGACGTTCATTCCTGATAGGCGTTTTCATTGTAATCACGCTACTCATATCCTATTTTTCCCAAAGCGTAAGTGTCCTTGGTCCGGTCAACGGAGCCTGGGTTTCGATACGTGGTTCTGAAGTAGGGAACCGAAACTTTTCTCTGCCGGGACTTGAGCACAACGTTACAATTGAAATAGACTCATCTGGAACAGCCCACATATACGCGGTTACCGACCACGACCTGTTCTATGCCCAGGGATTCTATTCAGCCTATATGAGGCTGGATCAGATGGAACTCCAGGCAATACTGGCCTCGGGCAATCTCACGAAGTTCATTGGTTCTGCAGGGATCTCCTCCGACAGAACTGTCATGGAGATCGGGCTCCCATGGAACGCCTACAATCAGGAGAAGAACATCAGTAGAAACTTTCCCAGTTTCTACACGCTGCTTGAATCATACAGCGCGGGAGTAAACGCATACATTCACAGCAGCTACTACGTTTCCCCTCTCTTGTTCAAGCTCGCCAATATACATCCTTTTGACTGGTCCCCCTACTACAGCCTGGTGTGGCAGGAATACATGAGCTGGACTCTCACCACAGGGGCAAGCGACCCGCTCGAATACTCACTCTTCTACCAGGCGTTCGGGTCCAACGAAACGTCGCTTCTCTGGCCCTACTATCCTTACTATACCCAGAATGCCACGGTTGTCCCCGGTGACGGAACGGTGAACGGGTACAACCTTGCGAGCCAGAAGATAAACCCGCATTACCTCTGGTCCCTTGACTGGGTGCAGCAGTGGGCAACAGGAGTGAACACTTCCCTTCTCGGTCAGCTGAAGCCCCTCATACGGGATGCCCTTGGCAATATCTCTGACCCATACCTTTCGTCATTTGAAGGTTCCTTCATCGGAAGTAACAGCTGGGTTGTAGGGGGAAATGACAGCTTCTCGGGTTCGCCCATGCTCGCGAACGACCCTCACCTTCCTCTCTATGCCCCATCCCTCTGGATCCCAATGCAGCTCGTTGACACGAATTATAACGTGACGGGCTGGTCCTTAGCTGGAGAACCGGGTATTCTCATTGGACACACGGCCGACACGGCATGGGGGCTCACGACTCCCGAAGGAAACTCGGCAAACGATTATCTTGAGGTTCTCAACGGAAATCAGTATCTTTACTCGGGTTCTTGGCACAACATGACCTACGTGACGTATTCCCTTGGAGGTACTCCCTTCCGCGTGTATTACACAAATAACGGTCCTCTGATCGCCCGGAACTCGCAGTATGGAATTTCACTGAACTGGGCAGCCTCCTATGGAAACTCGTACGACCTTCTCGCCGAGCTCATGCTTGACAACTCCACTAGCTACCAGCAGATGCTGAATGCGCTCAAGTACTGGGGATCCCCTCCCCAGAACTTCGCACTCGTGTCCAGGAATCACGAAGGATACATAACGGCCGGAATATATCCCACCATATCAGAAAGGCTTCCTGATGGGAGGTCCGTGCTGGTTGTCGGCTCCAGGTCGCTTCTCAATGGCACCATGTCAAGCTGGGAGCCGACGGGACAGGTGCCCTTCCACTATCTTCCTCAGGCTGAAGACCCCCAAAGGGGGTACATGTTCGCGCCCAACCAGCCAACCGTGGGCGAGAACTATCCCTATCCTTTCGTGGGCGGGTACTGGGACTCGGGAGGCAGGGCCCTATCCATCCTGAGTTACCTGAACTCCCACCAGCCCATGAAAATGCAGAACATGATGGATTTACAGTCCAACCTCACCGATTACTGGGCATTCCTGCTGACTCCACTTTTCCTCAACGCCCTCAAGGGGTCTCAGACCAGCGGTACAGAGTCGACAGCCCTTATGTATCTGAGCAGCTGGAACCATGAAGCACAGAATGATTCTGTGGGCATGACCATCTACTGGTATCTGCTCTCCGAATTTGACAACATGACGTACGCCCGCCTCTATCAGGAGGCAGGCCTGTCTGGTTTGCCACTTCCATTCCCTTCCACGACGGTATACGTGCATTCCATACAACCTGACTCACCCGTCTTTGGGGGCAGTCTCAACCGGACCGTGGAACAGGCGTTTGCTTCTGCGGTAAACCTTCTTTCCCAGAAGCTTGGAGGCAACGTCAGTGATTGGACGTGGGGGAGGGTTCACCTGCTTGAGATCAGAAGCGAAAGTGGGATCGCTTCGCTATCACTGGGCCCATTCCCTGTCTGGGGTGACACGTACACCGTGAGCGTTGGAGGGGTGCCGGAGGATCTAGTGGTTCCCGAACCCTATGTCACGGTAGGCTCTTCACTCAGATTCATCGCCTCTCCTGCCCTTGGACTCTTCTACGGCGTATTCCCAGGTGGACCAAGTGGGAACGTGGTGAGCAGCTTCTATTCCACGCAGTTGGAAGCATGGATTTCTCATGAATACTACAACATGAATAACCAGACGATTGTTGCAAGGTGGGACATGGGATGAGAATCCAACTTTTCGCTATTCCGGCATCTGTTGTTATCGCATACACCGCGGTGATACTGACCTCCTACGCTTGGCTAGGCGTAGTCGTCTCGCTCCCCCTCCTGTTTCTGAGGCCCTGGAAGTCGTTCATGGCCGGTCTTTTGATAGGCCTTGTGTCCTCATTTTCGATGTATGTCATCTATCCTGCTTCATCACTGATTGCAATGTCAGATGTACTTGGAGGTGTCGCAGGGCTTCCTCCTATTCTTGCACTTTCGATATATCCTGTAATGTTTTCACTGATAACCGCGTTTTCTGCTTCAATGTGGTCAGAATTATATGCCAAATACACGCACAGAGATACGAAACCTGGACCCGTAGTTGCAAATCCATAGTATGAGGAGTCATAGATCAGGCTAATCCACACGAAGTCATTTCTGTATCGCCTACGAGAAGTTATCCTGTGGTTTTATCTCTTGTTGATAGCGCATCATACACCTTCTTCAGTGCTTGGGTTCCCTTTTCCCCATACCCCATTTCTGTAAGGGCCGTGTACAGTTGAAGCACCGTGGAAGTTCCAAGCACGGGAACTCCGACTTCCTTTGCCAGGTCTGCGGCGTATGATAGATCCTTCTTCAGGTGAGCAACCTTGAAACCTGGTTCCAGGTCATTCTTCATGATCTTTGGAAGCAGGTTTTGGACAGTGAAAGAATTGGCGGCCCCGTTCGAGAGCACTTCGAACAACTTCGTGTCAGAGACCCCCGCCTTTCTGGCAATCATGAATGCTTCCGTGCAGGCAAGCATGTCAAGCGCTACTACGACCTGATTGCAAAGCTTCAGAAGTTGTCCTGAACCGGTTGGACCCGCATAAACTACCTTCTTTCCCATGTGCTCGAACAAAGCTCTGGCCCTTTCAAAATCAGTCTCCTTCCCCCCGACCATTATCGTAAGCGTTCCATCCTGGGCTCCCCTTTGTCCTCCCGTAACAGGTGCATCAAGAAATCCAACACCCTTGGCTGCAAGGATAGACTCCAGCCTTTTTGCTCCTCTGGGAGAGTTGGTGCCCATATCAACAAATATTTCACCTTCCTTGCAGCCCGATAGGTAGCCGTCCTTTTCCGTCAGCACCTGTTCGACATCTACTGCATCGGTAAGCACTGATATGGTGATCCCACATTCTTTCGCGACCTCCCTGGGAGATTCAACAACCTTCGCACCCAGTGCCTGAAGAGAGGCTGCTTTCGACCTGGTGCGATTATATATCACCAAGGAATGCCCATTCTTTATGAGATTCAGTGCCATCGGGAGGCCCATTATCCCAAGCCCGATGAAGCCTACCCTGTCTGATGAGCTTTGCATGGCTTCAGTGAACAAGAGGCCGGATTTTTAGCGTTGCCCTATTCGATCGACCCTAATCGCTCAAACATACAGCTTCCGAATGACCGTTCAAAATGGAGCAGTTCGCTTTCGCGAACAAAAACGATGATAACCGATCGTTCATATAATTTTCCATCCTTAAGACTTATTACAAGAACAGTTCCATCATCAGGAACTGTGTAAAATGCCTGATATAATCACGCTTGGAGAACCTCTTATTCAGCTGAATGCGGTGACGCCCGGCCCATTGAGATACGTGACCTACTTCGAAAAGCATGTCGCGGGGGCAGAGGCGAACTTCGCAGTAGCAGCAACACGAATGGGTTTTTCCACAGGCCTAATCACGAAGGTAGGTGACGACGAATTTGGAAGGGACATCATCGAGACGCTCAGGGCACGTGGGGTGGACGTTTCCCACATAGCCGTAGAAAAGGATGGTTACACAGGGATATATTTCATTCAGCGGGGCTACCCTGTTCCGGGGAAGAGCACTTCTGTCTATTACAGAAAAGGTTCTGCAGCCAGCCATTTGTCCCCCCTGGATGTCGACCCAGCATATCTGAGGGGAGCGAAGCATCTGCATATAACGGGCATCACCCCCGCGCTGAGCGAGTCCTGCAGAGAAACCTGCATGGCAGCAGCCAAGCTGGCAAAACAGCTTGGAATGAAGGTGTCGCTGGATACGAACATAAGGCCGAAGCTCTGGGGAAGCACCGACGCGAGAAGCGCGCTACTTCCTCTCGTTTCTTACGCAGATATTCTGTTCACAGACAATGATGACACAAGGACACTCGTTGGGTCTCAGGGATCATCAGCCGCTTACGCACTCATATCCAAGGGTCCGCAGATAGTCGTGCTGAAGGGTGGAGCCAGAGGAGCAGCAGCTTATACAAAGGCAGGACCGATAGAGGAACCCGGTTTCAAGGTCGGCGTGGTTGATCCCACCGGTGCTGGTGATGCGTTTGCCGGCATATTTGTTTCAGGTATCCTCAAGGGGTGGAAGCTTCAGGACTGCCTCCGTGCAGGCAACGTGGCAGGCTCCCTCGTGGTCACGGTCAGGGGCGACCAGGAGAACATACCGACAGAAGAGGATATCAAATCGTTTCTGGAGAAATATTCAGGAGAGGGTACAGGAAAGTGAAGAAACATTTACCCATATCGGGTGTTATCACCGCTCTGATCACCCCTTTCGATTCGGGGAACAGGCCCAGCCTGAAAGCGTTGAAAAGTATCGTTTCCTTTCAGCTCGAGAAAGGTATCCATGGCGTCTTCCCACTCGGAACAACAGGTATGGGCCTTCTGATGAATCCTAGGGAAAGGATGGAGGTCGCGGAAGCGGTGATTGCCGAGACGGCTGGAAAGGTTCCTGTCATAGTACACACCGGTGCGATGGACACTGCCACCACGGTGGAGCTGTCAAGACACGCAGAAAAGGCGGGTGCTGACGCGATCTCCTGCATCGCCCCCTTCTTCTTCAGGTCGGACGATGCCACAATCGTCAGACACTTTGAACAGGTTTCAAAGGCCGTCACAATACCGGTGTTCGCGTACAACAACCCCAAGGCGAGCGGCGTCAACATCAGCCTGCCTGCGCTTCAAAAATTGAGTGGATCAGGAACGATATACGGCCTAAAGGATTCGAGCCGTGACTTTCTCAGACTTGTGGAATGCGTGGAGAAACTGCCAGATGATTTTGTCGTACTCAACGGGACGGAAAACTATGCGCTGCCTTCTCTTGTCATGGGGGTCAGGGGAATGATTTCGGCCGTCGCGAACATAATCCCGGAGTACATGATCGAACTGTACGACTCTTACAAGTCCGGTGATTTCAAACGGGCGATTAAGTCACAGAGAAGAGTAAACGAGGTGAAAAGGCTGACGGAAGAGTATGGCCTCGGCGCACTGTTCACAATCCTGCAGGAAAGAGGTGTGGAATGTGGAGCGCCTCGTGCCCCTGTGCTTCAGCTGGGACGGCAGGAATGCAGGGCCGTGCTGAATGCGTGGAAGAAACTCGCACCTGAATAATACAATGGTTACGCTATTCGCCATTTTGCGTCAGGCTTTGATGCAAGCAAATCTCAACGCGAAAGGCGCATCAGAAAGAAGTTCGCGAATCTGTAGGAGTGCAGCCTGAGCTTCATCACCCCGAACAGGACAACGAAGGCGAATGCAGGAATCGCAAAGTTCAGAGACACCAGCGATGCCGCCAGAAAGAACAGAATAGCTCCTCTAGCCGAGCCATGAAGCGCTAAAGATAGCATCTTGATAGAGTGCCTGGTGTTCTCGTACCTTCCGTAAAGGCTGAACCTCCATCTGTCAACTGCCTTCAGCGCCGCCGAAGTCTTTATTCTCATACGGTTTGAAATTTCTTTGAACAGTTATATTAACAGTTTGCTTCTCCATTTCGCGTTTGACCAGCAGGGCAGCTTCCTCCGGTCGCATGGCTGTAGTATCTATTTTCAAGCAATCCAACGGGACCTCATATCTGGAAATCAGGTGTGCGAATCTTGATCTCGGGACCTGTGCCTCCCTGGATCGATTACGCCCATAAGCAACTTCCGGGTCGCATACAAGACACACCGTAATCTGGCTCTCGCAGAGAGGGCGAAGCGCCTCCAGTGCCCTTCGTCTGTAATCGTTCCTCAGGAATGTTGCATCCAGCACCACGTGGTAACCAGAGTCCAGAGCCTTTCTTGCGATGTCTGTGCAGACATCGTACACAAACGCAGATTCCTTGTGGGTGTATCTCGGCCGGGCCATCATGAATCGGATGGCGTCTGATTGAATGTGAATCGAATTCCCCAGCATTCTGGATAGTATCTTTGCAATTGTTGTCTTCCCGCTCCCCGGCACGCCACAGATGAGAACCAAAGTGGGCGCCAAATATCGCTCTCAGCTTCCAACAACAGAACTGGGATATATATGATTCAAGTATTTGGGTTTCGATAAGCGTGTTCGCATTATATCTGCTGCCGTTGGATACGTTTTGCTCTATCTTCATTAAAGAGTTGGCAACTATGTCCATACTTATGTATAATCCGCAGCCAGCCTCGCCCCCGCCTATTTCCGTGCTTTGAGTGGGCCCTACTCCTTCCCATAGGAGCCAAATTTGTGAAATTCGACATCCTCTCTCCTAACAGCAACGAGAGTTTCCGAAGAAACCACATTCGTCCGTCCCATCAGGAGTTCCAGTACAGGCTTTTCGCTCGATGCTTCGAATATGATCACTTCATCATATCTACCCAGTGTAATGTAATGCGATAGTATCCTGATATTCCTCTTTTTTGCCTCAGTTTTCAATACATTCACGTCGGATTTAGCCGGCTCCCCCTTGAACTTGGCCATACTAATCAATATCATGACTTATCATAATAACTTCCGGCTATTTAGGTTTTGAATCTGCAGTCGTGCAAAGAGCACGGGACAGTCGCACAGCATGGGCGGATAGAATTCCGGCAGAATTTATGTCAGGCATTCTACTGCCTCATGAAGCTGCTTTCCCTGCTATTCGCCAAATATGTTTGGAGGAAGCTCAGCCCTTTCCAGTCTACAGGCAGGCTCCTTTTCACTCAAAAATACAGCGGAAAAACCAGCATTGAAATACTTTGTATAAACTTCGCGTGTGGCTTCCCTCCATCTGTTCGCCTCCTCCCTGCTCCTTTCTTTAACCTTCAGAATGTCACGTGGAATGTCCACCAAAACAGTTCTGACATCCAGGTCAATGCTCCAGTCAGCGCATCTCTCGATTCCGTCCTTATGTGTTTTTTTGACTGGTCTGAATGGCTCTTCCGCCTTCGATACATCCATACTCCAGCTGGGCGGTCTGTTAAATCCCAGAAACCATTCCGCAAGCACTCTATCTGTTGGCCAACCGTAGTTGATGGTATCCTCCATTGGCCCGTAGTAATCTACATAATAGTTCCTGAAGATGACTCCAAGCTTGTTCAGATTGAAGTGTAGATTCCTTGTTATCAGCGGGTCGAATGTCCAGGCTATCAGGTCAAACCCGGAGTCTCTAGCATACTTTTTCTGCTCCAGCTTGAGCATGTAGCCTACCCCCCTGGACTGGTAATCTTTGACCACCCCGGTTTGATGGGAATACATGTAGAGCTTACCAGCCTTCGAACCCAAGAACGAGAGGGCCATTCCCACCATCCTTTCTCCGTCGAACGCCCCAAGCACCAGCCCACCGTTTGACAGTATAGCCTTCATGATATCCTTCGGGGTGACCATGCGTTCTGTCATCCCCCAGGCTTCCAGCTGCACCTTCTCCGCCTGTAACAGCTCCTTGGGGGAGTTCAGGGGCCTGATGGAAATGTTCACGCATATTACTGGAGTCATCTGGGATATTAAATCTCATTCTTCTTATCTCATTCTTGCATGGCTGGTAAGATGGAGCTGTTCGCCTTCGAATCTAAAGCGGCTTATTTTGAAACTTGCACAACGACTCGAGTTGAAGCTGTAACCCGCAGGCCCCCGGCTGCCTAGCTGGACGAATAGAGGCTTTCATCTGCTTCGTGGTGAAGTTCTTTATCCTAATTATTCTGAAACCGTTTCCCACGAGAAATTTCGAAATATACGATTGTCTCGGCATCGATAAACCGATGGTATTTCTCGCATTTGCAAAACGGCCGCACGGCTGGCCGTTTATGGATTTTAAACTTAAAGTATGGCGATGCAATCATCGGACAGCGCTTGAAGTCACACCTACAGATTGATCTGGTCAGGCTCCCATTCCTTACTCCATTCACAACGAGCTTTGGAACGGAGACGGAACGCAACGCTTTGATCCTGAGGTACACAAAAGGTGACGTAGTCGCATATTCGGAGTGTGTTACTTCGAAAGACCCCTTGTACAGCTATGAGGACAACTCAACCGCGCTTCACATAATCAGAAGATATCTTGTCAAGATGATGAAGGATGAACCATCGCCCGCGGAATTTACCGAAAAGGCCCGGCGTATCAGGGGGCACAATATGGCAAAGAGTGCGGTTGAAATGCTTCTTTGGGACCTTCAATCCAAGTTAAGCGGGATTCCCCTTTACAAGGCACTGGGAGGAAGCAAGGGGTTTGCCGAAGTGGGGATTTCAATCGGTATGTCCTCCCCCGAACGTATGGCATCTCTCGTCCAGGATGCATTGGCCAGGGGGTATAGGAGGATAAAGGTCAAGATTGAGAAGGGACGAGAATACGAGATAATAAGAACGATACGGGATCGTTTTCCCTCTATCCCTCTCAGCGCGGACGCGAACTCTTGCTACAGGCTGGGCGACCTTCAGATTCTGAAGAAGCTCGACAATTTCAATCTCGTCTACCTTGAGCAGCCACTTCAGGAGGATGACATTCTCGATCATTCTAGGCTGGCCAAGGAACTGTCCACGCCGATCTGCCTCGATGAATCGATAACTTCTGTGGAGAGGGCGAGGCAGGCATTTGAAATTGGAGCGGCAGCCGTGGTCAACATCAAGCCAGGAAGGCTGGGGGGACTTACAGAGTCCCTCAGGGTTGCCCGTTTAGCCATGGAAAATGGTATCCATACCTGGGTGGGAGGAATGCTTGAAACCGGAATAGGAAGATCCTTTAATGTCAGTCTCGCGTCAAGTTCGCTGGTCGATTACCCGGGTGACACTTCGCCCAATGACAAGTACTTTGCAAGGGACATCGTAACAAACCCATTCAAAATGACAGACGGCATGATAAAACCGAACGATGGGCCCGGAATCGGAGTGCAGGTTGATGAGCCGTACCTTAAAACCTGTACAAGAAGGAGTTGGCTGCTCTTCTAGGATTGAAGTATTCCCTTTACACTCACCACGAAGTCGGATATCCTTGCTACGGGAAAGTCCGGCTCTACCGAAGCAGCCACGTAAACTCTTTCAGAAACTGCAAAGAAAATGAGCTGTAGCTTCTCTCTGTGCACAAGTATATAGTTTGTCTGTCCGAAGTATTCATCGAATTCTTCGGCTAGGCACACGGTTAGTACGCTGTGGACCTGTTGCTTCATAGTCAGCTCGGGTGGTTCAAGTGATGCAATGCCTTTCCGGATAGCGCTGGCAAGGGGAATACCCATATCATTTACGACTGAGATGAACCTTACACGGTTGTCGAACTCCAAAGCCTGTTGAAGCATTTCAACCGTCGCCTTTGCGTCGCTAAGCATATCGCTCTGCCTCGTGTTTTGGAACACCTGACGCTGCATGTTTATGTTGTTTAATAAGGGATTACGACATGCGATGCATATTCATGGCGGTCTCCTCCCACAAACGCACAATCTCCCCGCACGCCCCCGCCCGAAGTGGACTCATCAGCGCCCTTTTGCTCGGACTGCTTTTCACATAATCAACTGAAGAACCGCAAAATTAAGAAGCCTTCCAAGTTACCCTCAACATTCTTGTCGGCAAGATACACAGTCCTATCCGTCACCACGCTTGGCGCTCTCATGGCGGCCATAGATTCCACGGTGGTTTATCTGGCGATTCCAGCCATGGAGCGCTACTTTGGCTCGGGCATAGCGTACCTGTCCCTTGTCATCGTAGCCTACCTGATAGCCTCCACTGCGATGATGATACCCGTTGGCAGCATCGCCACAAGATTCGGAAGACGCAAGATATACCTTCTGGGTTTCCTCATCTATACCGTTGCTTCAGGACTAATCGCGGCGTCCCCGAGCATAATACTTGTTGTCATACTTAGGGCGGCCCAAGGGACGGGCGCCGGAATAATGGGGACCCAGGGGATTCCCATTCTTCTGTCCGCATTCCCACCAAATGAAAGAGGACGGGCCGTCGGTATAAACTCTACTTCCTGGGCGATCGGAACGCTCGTAGGACCCATACTCGGTGGGTTACTCGTCATTTTTGACTGGCGGTATGTGTTTCTGATAAACATACCGATCGGTGTTGTCGCGCTGGTGCTGGGCTTTTTCAGGGTTCCCAAGGATGAAGGTCTGCCCACTGCAAAAGTAAGCTATTCCAACGTGCTCGGCTTCATACTGTTTCTGGTTCCTCTGACTGCGGGCATATCATTTTACAGCCTGCCCCTCATCTTTGCAGGCGTCGCACTCATCCCCCTGTTCCTCGCTCTGGAAAGGCGAAACAACCTGGTTCCTCATGAACTTCTGAAAAACAGCAGGTACTACCCGATTCTGGGAGCATCCACCCTCCAGGCGCTCGCCTTCTTCGGCCTCATCTATGCACTTAGCCTGTACCTTCAATATGACCTCGGCTTTTCGCCTGTTTCGGCTGCGTTGGTCCTTGTGGCATATCCACTCACTTCGATCGTTTCGACTCCCCTTGGCGGCTATCTGCTGGACAGGACCCACAGAGGCGGGCTTCTGATGGCAACGGGTCTTGCCTTGCAGGGTGTCTCGACCCTGTTTCTGTCGACACAGTTGGGAACCCCCTCGGGATTCGTTACATCACTTCTTCTTGCCATATCCGGAGTAGGAGGCTCGATTTACTGGGCAACTTCGACGACTCTTGCGGTCGACTCTGCCGGGTCAGCCTTCAGATCGATCGCCAGCAGCGCACTCTTCACGATCAGAAACATGATGCTGATTATTGGCATTGCGTCCTTTCCTCTTTTCGTCGCCGGAACCAGCTCTGGAACTGTCAGCTCAATACTTTTTCTGCCCAACACCAGTCTGGACATACTGCACGCCACGGTTTACTATGTGACGATGATTGGTACACTATCCCTCGCCGCGATACCGTTTATCGTTCTGTACATATTTAGACGACGGGGAGACGAAAGAAACGTCAGGGACGAAAGCAACATGGGTTCAAACGGTTCTGGTCTGTTGTAGCGTCATCTTAGGACCAGAAAATATTGCCAGAAGCCCGGTTACGAAACCAAGCAGAGCACCTACGAAGAATCCACCCATCGCTACGAAACTCGTGACCGATGCAACGAGAAGGATTGCTCCCCACAGAGCAGCCTGGCGCGGAGACCTGTACAGCAAGATCGAACTTATTATTACCACTGCTCCAGATATAATTCCAACAACAACGAAGCCGTAGTATGCCCCGATGGTAGCCATGTGGTAGCTGAAGCCGTATCCCCATCCATACATCATTCTGCCCATCCACTGGTAGCCCAGACCCATGGGGTAACTCCACCAGATCATCGAAAACAGCGCCCCCACGATTATGAGAAACCCTGAGGCAATTCCGAGCGAAAAGTATGTCGTCAGCTTCTCATCGTTCATAAAATGTTCGACACCGCCAGTATATTTAGCGGTGCCTGTTCAAGTGTGCACAGATGTATGCAGCACTTCGAGATGGAAGCTCCTTTTCAGAAAGGTATCGTCAATGAGTCATCAGGACTCTGGTCCTTTCATTTCAAAAGCATTGCCCGTAAGAAGGAATTTCAACGCAGATCGGCGATGGGAGGTCCCACACAATCATCTTCTGCGAGGGGCTTTCTTTTAAATACATCCGAATCGCCATCGAGGTCATGAAACTTCATACAGATGAAGGACTGAGAAACCAGTTTCCTGCCCTTTCTACGATGACGTACCTGGACAGTGCGGGTGCCGGCCTTCCATCAAGGCGAGTATCAAATGTAATGCAGAGACTCACTTTGGACTGGGCCTCCAAGGGGGAGAACTGGGAAGAATGGCTAATGGATGTGGTCAATACGAGGCGCGCATTCGCAAAGATGATTGGCGGAAAGGCAGAAGAGGTGGGGGTGGTTCCGAGTGTCAGTGTGGGGCTCGCCTCGTTGGCATCGGCATTAAAGCTCAAGACAAGAAGAAAGGTTGTTACCAGCTCCCTAAACTTTCCCACAAACGTTGTTCTCTGGCAGAGAATGAAGGAAGCGGGACTTCTTCAGAATGTTACAGTTCTCAAGCACAGAAGAGGTCAGGTGCCTCTGGATGCCTGGGAGAAGTCAATCGATGACAAAACCGCAGTGGTGGCGGTTGACTACGTTTCCTGGTTTTCGGGGGCACGCGAGAACATCCGAGAGATCACGGAAATAGCCCACAGGCATGGCGCGCTTGTTGTGGTGGATGCATTTCATGCCCTCTCGGTAATACCCCTTGACGTGGAGAGGGACGGGGTGGACATGTTGGCCTGTGGATTCTACAAATGGTTGTGCGGGCCACATGGCGCTGCGTGTGTATACGTCAGGCGGGACCTGCTTCAGGATTTCATGCCTTCATACATCGGTTGGCATGGAATCAGAGACAATGTGATCGAAAGGTTGATGCAGTCCCGGGACCCTTTTGATGTGCCGTTCGCCCTAGACAGAGGAACCCCTTCTGCCACAGCTGCAAGATTCGAATGGGGAACCTGGGCGCCTGGTGTGGTGGCCGGCGCCATGGAGGCGATGAAGTTTGCACTCGAGTTGGGGCTGGGGCCGAGGTTCGGTGAGATAAAAAAGAGGATGAATGAATTACGAGGCGGCCTTGAAAAGATAGGTCTGCGTAAGGCGATGCTGACGCCTTCGCCGGACGAAAATCAAGGGGCTGGAATTCTTACATTTGGCGTACGGGAGCACTCGGCATTCGTATCAGACCTGAGAAAGGAGGGAATCGTCGTGTCGGGAAGGTTCGATCACGTCAGGATATCCCCGCACTTCTACAACACAGCAGAAGACGTAGAAAAATTGATTCAGGCAGTCAGAAGAATAATCAAGAAGAGAAAGACGCGGTGAAAGGATGGCACGGTCATAGAGATGGGGTTGGTGTTTCTCTTCCGGCGGGGAGACCGATAACAACAGTCTGCCCTTCATTGCCCATGAGCAACTTTTCACGGTAAAGCATATCGTACAGCACCGAATCGAAAAGGCTGGTAAACTGTTCTGAGAAGACCTTTCCGAATTCTCGTTCCAGCCTGCTCTTTGTCACTGGACCGAGCGTTTCGAGTCTGAAAATAATCCACTGTTCGATGTTGTTCCTAGCTTGAAGGAAATCCTTGTCGAACCTTATCGGTCCTCTTTTTCCTATTTGTACTCGAGCAACGACATGGTTCCCTTCTATTGAATCAAGTACAACCCTCATCTCCTTTGATTCGTCCGCGGGTTTCTGAGAAGCCCAGTCAATTTCGCCAATTCTTCTGGCGCCTGAAAAATCAGCTCGAATACCAGCCCGCGTGTCCGGATATGATTCACCTGAGTGGTTTTGGCCAGTCATCCTGTAACTCCACCCCTCCCACAATCTGACATCCGCAAAAATCAGGACTCCGATCAAAGCCGTAATAATTGAAGAGAATGCGAGCAAAGAAAGCGGTGCTTCTCCTGCCTCGACTCCGCCAACTATGTAGGAAACACCATGAAATTCGGCCTGCACCACCACCAGGCTGACTGCGCATATTACAAGAGCCGGTACTCCAACCAGTAATGGCGCCGGCCCCTTGCCCTGCCGGTTTCTTCCGGCGGCTCTTACCAGAATTATCAGTATTTCATAGGCTGCAAAGACTAGGGTGGCGATGAAAGTGAGCCAGATAAAAACGGAATTATACACTCCGACATGTGTGCCAGATGAAAGTTGCCCGATCAATCCCGCAAGCGTCAGCAACAATTGAAATCAACACCTCTTATGACCATCAACAGTACTGGATTGATAGAAGGCATAAGTAGACTGGCTGGCTTCTCCAATTTAGGACTGCATTGGCCTATAACAAACTCTGTCTTAAACCTTAAAAATCTGGGCTAATGATACACATTCTGGTTGCCTGTATCATGTATCATACACTGCATAATTTCCTGTCACACAATAAGTAAAAAAAACTAACAGTCTTTGCTGGCCAGTTCGGGCTGGGCTTATAATTCAACTTAATTACATGAGCCAGAATTCGTTGCCATCGGGGTCGGCGATCATGGCATACTTGCCCCATCCATCATCCCGGAGGGACTTCGTGAGCCTCACCCCTGCCTTTTCAAGCTGCTTTGCGGTGCTTTCCAGATCGTCAGCTATGAATAGTATTCCAGTATTTCCGCTCTCTGCATTCTTGCTTTCACAGAGATGGAGCTCAAAATCCGAACCTTTCGGACCGACGGTGACCCAGTGACCTTCCGAGGATTTGATTTCAAATCCCAGGTTCTTGCTATACCACTCGGCACTTTTCTTGCCGTCAGAGACGACAACTGCTACAGACGAAATCTTGTTTATCATGCTGTTGGAAGCATGGATTCCGTTTTCTATATAGCCATTTCTTCGATATTCTTCCATCACGATTGGTGGAGCCCGCCCCTCAAACCATCCAGAACTTCCTCTTCAGAACAGTACATAGTGGCTTACAAGGTGCGCCCTGTATTCGGCTTCAAAGGTTGACACTTTCCCACAATGGGGACAAATCAGGACCCCCGGCAACTGCCCCGTTTTTCCCGTGGGCGACATTGCCCAAACCTTAGAACCCTCCGAAGTCGCTACAACGAAGATCCTCCCCGAATCGGTCTTTAATTCAAAGTTGTTTTGTCTCTCATTCGATAGGTACTGGGTGATGCAGCTCATCACCCTGGATACGTCATCTTCCTCTGCGTCATCGAGTATGACGCTTCTTGTCTTTACGATTGGAACCATTCCAGCACAGTCCCCCAGTGCATAGGCAAACTCAAGAAGTCTGTCTTGGGATGACGGAAATACCACCTCGAGCATGATCACCCTATTAGAAACCCCGGTTATACGCATAGCCTTGCGGCAGCGTGCCCACCGCATTCCCCTCTGGTTTTTTTACCACCAGATTGACTCTCCGTGCCGGCAACATCCACGGATCGCATGTTAATCTCCAACCAGCAGAATGAATAACAGCTCCTTGGGCTTTCCATCATCACCATAACCAATAAAACGGACATCGGGCAGAGCCAACCTCGACAGATTTGGAACCGGATTCGCCGGATGCTCAAGTCGTGCAGCTACAAAAGGTAGCCTCAAGGATAGGCGCTTCCCTCGATGGCATCGAGCGCGACGTGCTGAGGGAAGTGTCGGAAAGACTACAGCTTTGTGACTGCGATGGAATTTCGGAGCTGACAGGCTGGGGTAGGCGGCAATCCGCCCGGATCGTAAAATTCTACTTTGAACTTCAAGCTGGGTCCTCCGAGAGACGAATACTGAAAAGTCCGGATGCAAGACGACTTGCGAAAGAAATACTTGAGCTCTTCTCGAGAAGAGCTTCGTCTCCGCTCGGCCGGAATCTTTTCCTGTTTTTGGCCCCATCCATTGATGGCAGAATCATACAGGAAAGGCAGAATACAATCCGGTCCGTTCAGAAAGATCTCGGGCTACTGTCGGCTGACGCGATAAGGAAACTCAGGGTAGAGCTGGCTTCCCTCTCAATCGAGGGCCGTTCTAGGAAGAGGCAGGCTGCTATAGACGCCCCGATAATAGAGCACTACCTTGTCAGAAGGAAAATAATCGACACAGCACTGCATCTTATGGATTCAACTCCTGAGCTATCACGACTCTTTTCAGATTCGGAAAGGAAGCTACTTGATGAAATAAGCAGGACCCTCGAAGAGTACTCAGGTTCAAAGATTGAGGATGCGGAGGCAATAATTTCAGATGCGGAACTTTCGATAAACGAAGAGTTCAGAAAAGCAAGACCGGACCCTGAAAGGGCGCGCAGTATCGTCCAGTCCCAGATTGATATCGTAACGAACTCGTTGAACCTGACCCAGGAAGAGGAATCCGCATTGAGGCGGGCGGCACTCGAAGGAATGTCGGTGCCCTTTGAATTCGACAGGATAACCGTGAACCGTATTGTAGATCAATGGCAGGAGCGCATGGCTAGGGAAAGAGAACGGCGAATCTCTCTTGTTGAACAGAAGCTAATGAAATTCAGAAATGAATTGGAGAAGATCATACGAAGGTTAGTTTACGTTGATTTTTCCCTTGCAGTAGCCGAGCTCTCACAAAAACACAAGCTCAAATATGCCAGACTGGGCAGGAATGGCATTTCGTTTCTCAAGGGAAAGAATCTATTTCTTCTCGAGACGCTGGAAGGAAAGAGCGAAGTTGAACCGGTCGACTACTCCATAGGTAGGACCAATTTACCTGTGGGAGCTAAACCGAGGAATGTGGTGATGCTGACAGGTGCAAACAGCGGGGGAAAGACCACTCTGCTGACAACAACGGCTTCCATCCATATTCTGACACTTTTTGGTCTCCCGGTCCCAGCCGAGGATGCCGAGGTGACCCCGATGCCAGTATACCTGTACAGGCGCAGGGTCACAAAAAAGATCGGAAGCCTGGAACAGGCACTGGGCTCTCTGATCCTGATATTCGGGGATAGGAGAAGAAAGCTGGTTCTTATGGATGAATTCGAAGCCCTGACCGAGCCGGGTGCGGCCGGAAGAATACTGGCCGGAATCATAAACAAGGTAGCTGCGACCAGCAGCCTGCTTCTCCTGGTAACCCATCTATCAAGAGAAACGCTCCCCCATGTAAAGTTGCCAATCAGGGTGGACGGAATCGAGGCCAAGGGACTGGATACAAATGGTGAACTGATAGTAAAGCGGCAGCCTGTCTTTGACCACATCGGTTCCAGCACGCCAAAATTGATAATCATGAAACTGGCGAACAGCTCGAAGGGAAAGGGAGGGGAATTGTATAGAAGCCTGCTTTCTTCCCTCGAAGATGAAGGGTCGACCCCCGTTCAGACCCCGATTGCGCTGCCCTGGCTCTCCGAAGGCGCACCTTCTTCTGGAGAAAATGGTATGTGACCTTCTGCGATGCCCAGACCAGATAGATTCATGTAAATCGGACTCAAAGAGAGGACGGAACGAATAGTATTCATCGCATTACAGAAAAAGTCACAGCGAAGTCATGAGACGGAAGACACTGCGACTGAACATGTTCGACCCAAACCAGAGTCCTAAAATCTGTTTCTTGGCATAATCATAAATGAGCGAAGAGGGAAGTCCGGGGAGTCAAGGTTTGCAGGGAAGAAGCGGCTGGGCGATACTGGAAAAGAAGTGGGTGGAACTTGCTTTCGTACTATTCATACTCGAAATCATACTCTTTTACGTGATCGCTTCAATTCCGATATCGAACTCCGAGGCGCAGTCCCTTTCCGCCTCTTACAATTCGGTGCAGGATTCCCTCCAGTCATCAAGCCTGTTCGGTCGGGCCGTTTTGATATTCGTGAACAACGTCAGAATAGCTTTGATGGAGATCATTCCTGTGTGGGGGGCGATACTATTCTCAATATCGACATACGCCACGTCAAGGACGGTAGAGGCGGTGGCTATCGTGCAGCCTGCGTCGGTGGCGCACCTGCCTGCCCAGGTCCTGATTACACTGCTCTTTTTGTTTCCTCATAGCTGGCTTGAACTTCCGGCCTACGCGATCGCCCTCACTGAAAGCATCTTCCTGATCTACTCGGGTGTCACACACAACCTCGCTAACGAGTCAAAGAGAGCCTTCGCGGTCGTGGTGTTCGTGGTCATTCTTCTTTTCGTCGCTGCACTTTTCGAGTCGACGGAAATAACCTATCCCTCCTACGCCCTTGCACTGTGGGCTCCGGCTCTTGCGATTATCATCTGTGCTTACTTCTTCCTGAAGCGGTACTATGTGAGGGGCAGGAGTTCTGAACTGTCGCATGGCACCTATCAACAGGGAGACTTCCCCGGTCAGGCCGGGGGCTCCGATCAATCATCTGGTTTCATGTTGGAAGGTCAGGCTTCAGCAGTTCACAACTCAGCAGAACCGAAAGAGGAAATACCAAGCTAACTAGGCATGAAGAGCAGCACGCTCGAGTTCTAGAAGACTGGAACTTATAAAATCCGACAATGAAACGTAAGGCATATTCAGCCAACTTGGACCAGTTCTAACTTCGAACGGTTATATCTTCTACCGGGCATGACCCTGTTGCATTGAGCGCGACGTTGGTCGTGAAAGGTGCAAGGTTGGGGTACCTGTGAAGCACGCAGCCGCAAATGAGACGGAAATCAGAGAGTTTCATAAAGCACTCGATGAGATCTCACAAAGGCTGAGGTCGGGAGAACTTTCCACGCCGCCGAAGTACTCGGAAGTGTTCGAGCGCGGCCTCATTCTCGTAAGACGTGTTTCTTCCATCGACCTGCAGCTGGCGAAGGAAATACTGCGAAACATGGTTGAGAGCAGCGTGGTACTGCTCCTTTCTTCAAGCCCAGAGCGGGGCGTGGTTACCGTAAAGATAGATGCAAGTACCAGTATACCCTGATAATGATAGCGCAGTGAACAGCTAAATTAGTAACCGTGGCGGTACACCACATTCTGGAATCCCACCTCAATGGTACCATATCTGGGTGGATAATGGATTCATGCGCCTGGTGACCCGCCATTATATGACCAGTTTTCGCTGCAGAGGTCACCGATATCTTGCCCCATCCGCGCAATGAAACCATGCCGGTTGGGGTCGTGGGATACCATACTGTTATAAAGCAAGACTTTACATCTCATAGGCGCCCTTGTCAAAACACCAGGGGTCGTCATCAAAAGCAATTGTTCCAAAGAAGAGGGTTCCTGAGGGAGCACACGCACCCTCGAAGCAGCCAGGGACAACAATTCAGACCAAGCAGTTGAATAAGCTTAACAGCATGATAAAGATATTGCAGTTGAAGGCTTCAAAGCTGAATTCTGAGCTCAAAGACGCCGAGCGTAAGAGAAGGACGGCTACATTCGAACTTCAGAGAGCCATGAAACAGAGAGACTCTTTGAAGCGTTCCCTCATCGACCTTGAGAAGATCAAAAAGCGCAAGGAAGCCGAACTGAAGTCTGTTTCAGGTGAACTGGGAAAGGCAAAACACTCACTGGATACCATCAAGCAGATGACCAAGCAGACTGTCAAGGAAAGGAATGAAGCCTCAGCCGCCATTGCCAAGGCATCCAAAGAGCTAGAATCGGTCCAGAAGCAGCTCGTCGAGCTGAAAAGGAATTCGGAAGAGCTTTCCAGCAGTAATGCTGCACTTCAAATGAGGATGGATGAAACAACTTCGAAGATAAGGGATCTCCAGCTAACGGCCGCACTCTCTGATTTCTTCCTGGCAGCCGATATTGACGGCCTTGAAAAATGGATAGTCCAGGACACCCCCCTTGTCCTTGAATACATGAAGCAGGTGCGTGACAAACCTTACTTTGATGTGTATAGAGAATACCTCTACAGTAGATTGCTGAAGAAGGCTTATCGCCTCTATGAGTGCGCCAACTGCAAGAAGAGATTCAGAGCGGAATCTGGGGAGCCCAAGAGCTGCCCCTTCTGCGGACATACTGTGCTGAAATTGATCGATGTAGCAAGGGAGATCGTGCAGGAGCCGCCAAGTAGCAGGCTCATACTTCCGAAACCCGAAGAAAGACCGGAAGCAACAAAGCCAGCTGTCTCGGGCACCGACTATGAAGAATCGCCTGATATCCGGTGAGCTGGTCGGGCGCCCCGCTGGTTGTGCTGTCGGGGGAGCTCTGTGGCTGGGATAAAAGTACGGACTTTTATGGGTGTTTGCGTGTAGGCATCAGCCTTCAGCATGCGGGACGGTTCAATATCACCCGCATTAGTGGTAGTCCTTGAAACATCAATACCAATAAGTTGGTAATTTTTGACTCAAGGTGTATTTTTGGTACCCCCTTCAGCAAGTTCCGTGCCCAGGGGACAAGTAATGGTTAATAGTCTGTCGAATCGGACCGGTCCCGACGACGGCAAGCGTGTTACAAGATTGCCAAGAATCGATAGCGTTTCTGTCATCATTCCTGTATATAGGGGGTCGGCTACCCTCGACGAAACTTTGGGCCTTCTGACGAGCGACCCCTATGAGAAGAAGGAAATCATAGTATCAATAGACAGACCCGACCCGTCTTCCCTGGTTCTCGCTTCGAAATATGAAGGAGCCGTGATATTTGACATAAGCAACGAAAGGAGAGGAAAGGTGAGGGCGCTGAAAAGTGCGCTTTCAAGATCAAAGGGGTCGGCATACCTTTTTCTCGATTCCGATGTCAGGCTGACTTCCACCGGAATCTTGGGGCGGGTTGCCAAGGAGCTTGAAGAACATGAAATGGTGGAGATGAAAAAGACTGTCCATAGAAGCGGGGTGATTTCAAACCTCGTCTACTTTGAATATGTGGGGATAGGTGCTGCGGACTGGCTCGTTTCCAGAAAAACCAAAAGGACGTTCGGGATCAACGGTGCGGCCTTCGCAATAACACGTGAGGCGTTCGAAAGGGTGGGAGGGTTCACCAACGTAATTTCTGAAGACCTCGATTTCGGCCTCAGGAGCTTTATGGCGGGAGTTTCGTTCAAGTACTGCACGGACCTGGAGGTTGTTACTTTTTCGCCCCCTGACCTGAAGTCCTGGTTCACCCAGAGAAAAAGGTGGGCTTACGGCACGGCCCTCTGGGCGAGAGACAACTGGAGCACACTCATTTCCCTTGTAAGACACAAACCTTCTGTCACACTGCCGGCGTTGATGATGATATTTCCTGCGATCCTCGGCCTTCTTGCATCTCTAGCTTTCAGGGGCTTCCTTGTTTACGACCTGGTCGCACTGCTTCTCCTGTCGCTTCCCACAAGGGGTCTTCCGATTCTTTTATTCCCCTTCATAACATTCCAGGAAGCCACCAATTTCATCGGCTTCTCCCTTGCCTTTTCGATAGGTCTGGTGGCGTATGGATGCGTTTACTATTACTACAGCAGAAAGCTCGGTTTCCGGTTCTCACCAGTCTGGTTCATACCATACTATGTGATCTATTCTCCTGTCTGGTTCGCGGCTATGGTCTGGGGGATCGCTCAGGTTTTTATCAGAAAGGAACCGGTTGCGCTTGACTGGAAGACGTAATCCTCTGCCGAGTTCTCTAATCATTGTATTCTCGCCCGCTTGCTCTTGAAGGAAAAGCTGCGAAAGTGTTAAATTCGCGCTTTAAGGAAAGACGCAAGCATGCCCTACAGCCTGCTCGGTTTGAGGCTTACAATGCTTGCTACGCTGGCATTGGTGATCGGTGCGTCCACGCTGTTCATATCTCTTCTGCTCTACGTGGTTGGCGGTCTGAGCATTGTTTCGATTCTGATACTCGTGGTGCTTTTCAACGTGGTGCAGTGGCTCGTCTCACCATACATGATACAGGGTTTGTACAGGTGCAAGGAAGTACCCGAGAATCAGTCTCCGAAGCTGCACCAGCTCGTTGAGAGGGTGGCCGCCTCGGCTGGTGTGCCAAAGCCTAGGGTGATGTACTCACCAATGCAGGCCCCCAACGCATTTGCGTATGGGTCACCTCTGGGTGGGAACAGAGTATGCATAACCCAAGGTCTGCTTGACAACCTGAAGGATGATGAAATAGAGGCTGTGCTGGGACATGAACTGGGTCACCTGAAGCACAGGGACGTACAGATAATGATGTTCGTTTCCGTGCTTCCGACACTCTTCTACTGGATTGGCCTTTCCCTCCTTTGGGGCGGCGGGTATGGCAACAACAGGAATGGAGGGAATGCCGCCGCTATCGGGGCCCTGGCAATGGTAGCTTATTTCATCCTCAACCTGCTTATTCTGGGGTTGGGCAGGCAGAGGGAACTTTACGCAGACAGGCATGGTGCCGAAGTCGTGCCCGGAGGGGCGGAAAAGCTGGCAGTGGCCCTTGCAAAGCTTGATGCCTACTCAAAGGGGGTCCGCCGAACCGGCTCATCCTCATTCAGGTCGCCCGGGTTCAACGCCTTACTCATCATAGACCCTAACAACACCTCTGGCCTGAATCTTTCCCAGCTCAGCGATGAGGAGCTCGTAAATTACGTCGCAAGCAGAAGGGAAACTGGAGCAGAAAGATTGATGGAGCTGTTCTCCACCCACCCCAATACGGTGAAAAGAATAAGGATCCTGAGGTCACTTTCTACAACCGGTTCCTGAGAAACTTCGACACTCCCGACATGAGCGATTCACGTGACTCCGTCGCAAACCATATCTCCCGAATTCAGCATAAAACTTATAACGTCATGTTCTAAGCATTGCCTTACCGTTCTAAGGTGAATTAGTAAAATGTCACTCTCACAAGGTCAACCGATACTGGTTCTGAAAGAAGGCGCAACGCAGACCAAGGGTCGCGAGGCGCTGAGGAATAATCTGGAGGCTGCAAGAGTTGTGGCCGACTTGGTCCGCTCCTCCCTGGGCCCCAGGGGGATGGACAAGATGCTTGTCGACAGCCTGGGCGATGTCACCATCACAAACGATGGAGCCACCATGCTGAAGCAGTTAGACGTGCAGCACCCCGCTGCCAAGATGATGGTGGAGATAAGCAAGGCCACCGACAGTGAAGTAGGCGATGGCACGACAAGTGCAGTCGTTCTTGCGGGTGCTCTTCTGGAGAAGGCAGAGGAGTTGCTCGACAAGGATGTGCATCCCTCCCTGATAGTGGACGGGTACCAGGCGGCGTCGGAGAAGGCCCTCAAGGAACTGGCTTCTCTGGCCCAGAAGATCAGCCCTGAAGACAAAAACTGGCTGAAGAAGGTAGCCAAGACAAGTCTTGCATCAAAGCTTGTTTCTCAGGATGACGAATCGCTTTCTGATATAATCGTGAACGCGCTGTCTCAGGTCGCTGAGAAGGTTGGCGACGCGTACAAGGTGGACATAGACAACGTCAAGGTTGAGAAGAAGCCTGGCAGGTCACTCAGCGAAACCGCCCTGATAAAGGGGATAGTGGTGGACAAGGAGGTCGTTCATGCGGGAATGCCAAAGAAGGTTGAGAAGGCGAAGATCGCTCTGATCAATGCGCCACTGGAGATCGAGAAAACCGAAATATCCGCCGAAATCAGGATAAACGACCCAACACAGATGAAGGCATTTCTGGATGAAGAATCAAGGATGCTGAAGGAGATGGTGGACAAAATAACAGCTTCGGGAGCGAATGTCGTTTTCTGCCAGAAAGGTATAGACGACATTGCCCAGCACTTCCTGGCCAAGGCTGGCGTGCTGGCTGTCAGAAGAGTAAAGGAGAGCGACATGTCAAGACTGGCCAAGTCCACTGGCGGACGCATCGTGACCAATCTCGATGACCTCACCTCCACAGACCTCGGGCAGGCTCAGCTTGTCGAAGAGAGGAAGATCGAAGAGGACAAGTGGGTGTTCGTCGAGGGAGCGAAGAATCCCAAGGCGGTAACAGTGCTTGTGAGGGGTGGTTCCCAGAGGGTTGTGGACGAAGCTGAAAGGGCGCTTCACGATGCCATAATGGTGGTGAAGGACACCCTGGAGAAGCCATCGGTCGTCGTCGGTGGGGGAGCGGTGGAGAGCGAGATTGCATACAGAATAAGGGAGTGGGCACGCTCACTCAGCGGAAGGGAACAGCTCTCGGCCACTGCGTTTGCTGACGCCCTCGAAACCATACCACTTAGCCTCGCTGTGAATGCCGGCATGGACCCGATAGATACACAGGTGGAACTGAGGGCCGCACATGGCAAGAAGAGCCTGAGTACCGGAGTTCATGTGCTGGCCGGAAAGGTCGATGACCTGGCAAAGCATGACATCTACGAGCCAGCTGCAGTCAAGTCCCAGATAATCAAGTCTGCCACCGAATGCGCGATTATGATACTGAGAATCGACGACGTCATTGCCGCAAAGGGAACATCCAAGAGCGGAGGGGAAGGTGCCGGTGCCGGCATGGGCGGTGGAATGGGCGGCATGGGCGGCATGGGCGGCATGGGCGGCATGGGCGGTTACTGACGAAAAGCTCTTTCTTTAATTTCGAACATCCGTCTTGTTTTAATTCAGCACGCTTTTATTTTGACTGAACAAGCTTCTGCGGGTAGCCGAAGCAATGCATATCAATACCCACTCATCCACGTTTGTTGGTAATGAAATAGGCAATGGCTCAGGTCAAGGTCACAAAATCCATCGTCGAAGGCATCCTCAGCTACTCCAAGGAAAAGTATCCTGATGAGATGCTTGTGCTGCTAAGAGGAAAGAAGAAGGGAGATTCTTACATTCTCTACCAGGCCGTATTTCCACCCTTCATGTTTTCCAACTGGCACTCAGCAACATACAATCCATGGCACCTTCCGGTTGATTTTTCGGTCGTCGCCACGGCTCACTCCCACCCTTCCGGTGTCAAGATACCTTCCAGGGAGGACCTTTTGCACCCCTACGGCAAATTCATGCTGATATCGGGGTATCCCTACGAAACAGAGGCGGACATCGCCGCATTCGATGGCAAGGGAAGAAGAATCGACTGGGAGGTCGTGGAAGACGAGCCGGCTTGATGCCCTGCGCAGCGAGATAAACTCATGCAGGCTGTGCGGCCTATGCAATGGAAGGACCAATGCGGTTGCAGGTGAGGGACCCGAGGACGCCAGAATATTCCTCCTGGGCGAAGCGCCAGGTGCAGAGGAGGACAGAACCGGCAGGCCCTTCGTAGGAAGGGCGGGCAGGATTCTTGAGGATTGTCTTTCATCTGCAGGGCTTGAGAGGGGGCAGGTGTTCATTACGAACACTGTAAAATGCAGACCTGCGAAAAACAGACCCCCCTCCTCCGAAGAAGTGAAGCTTTGCCGGAAGTACCTAGATGCACAACTTGGAATTGTCAAGCCATCGGTAATTGTCACGCTTGGCAGGGTGCCGCTCGGCCTGTTCATCAGGAGCAAGAGGCTGGGCAGGGAACCCTTCAGATGGGATGGTTATATGGTGGTACCGGCCTACCATCCCGCCGCAGCACTCCATGGCATTCCAAACGTGCGTTCCAGCCTGACCGAGTCCCTGAAACTGGCGCGAAGCCTCTCAGAAAATGGAAGCTCAGCTATCACAGAATGAATCTTGCCACGCTTTTCAGCGCCTATACCTGGAGACGGCTAGATCTTCATACTGCAAGACTCCCTACCCGTAAGGTTCAGCCGGCGTATGTTCCGAACCTGTAGAAGAAGATGAAGAGGGCCGAAAAGAGAAGGAGGACGAACGATACGTAAAACGGAAGGCCGTAACCTCCAGCGAAACCTGTTTTGAGACTCACAAGCAGTCCGCCGATCGTAGGTGCGGGGATCGCTGCCAATGTAGTTAATCCGCCGAATCCACCCATTACAGACGACCTGGTGCTCTTGTCCGACAGGTCGGCCAGAAGCGCGCCCTGTGCAGGGGTGTCCATCTGTCCCACGGCCACCCATACGCCATATACAATAATCAGAAACAGCAGACTTCTGACCAGCACCAGACTTCCTATTGCGAATGCCTCGACCAAAAAGCTGACTTCTATAACCCTTGTTCTTTTCCACCTGTCTGCCAGTCTGCCGAAAAGCGTCTGGAGTATCAGGTTCATCAGGTAATTGAGTGCCAACATTGCGGCAAGAACGACAGAACTGGCATTCAGGTAAAGGACAGCGTAAATCGGTATGAGATACAAAACAACGCTGAGGCCGGCGTCGTGCAGCATGTAAGCCACCGTTAGCGGTTTCAGCTTCTGCTCTGTCAGAGGTTTGAATATACCCCGAATCGCAGCCCTCAGCGGATACGGAGGGCGCTGTACATGCGTCTCCACCAGCAAAGCCTGCCGGGCTGCACTTACCACCATGATTACCACAGATGAGAATAGAAGCAAAAATGGGAGCCTCGAAGCATAATCGGCAACCCCCGCGCCGTTAATGAATACTCCAGAAATGAAAACAGCGACGGCTCCCAGCCCCACCGCAAGCGAGTTGAATATTCCCAGTGCACTCCCTCTCTTCGAAGCTGGAACGGATTCAGTTATGAGTGCGCCGAACGCGGGCTGAAGTGCGGCCGTTCCCCAGTTCATCAGGAAGATCCCTGCGATTATAAGTACAGCGAAGTGAACGCTGAGCATAGCAACGGCACCGGCAAGCACCACCGAGTTCAGCACGATTGCGGTTTTCCGTCCGTACCTGTCCGCAAGCCAGCCGGATACCATGTACGCCAGCACAACCGCGACCGCCCCAAGCGAAAAAAGGGCACCAACTGCCGCCTTGGAGTAGCCGATTCCGAGAAGATATACGCCCAGGTAGCCCGAGAAGAGACTGAGACAGAATGTGGAAAACATGGAGGTTGCGCCGAGAACGAGCACATTCCTGTGCAGCGGACTTCCTCCCGCTTCACTGTCTGTCTTCAAAATTACAAGATTTCAAAAGTTCCTATGACGTCTTATAAACTTTAATCACCGGTAACTATTAATCGGAAATGCAGCGTACAGGGTACGAATGCCTGGGATAAGAAAGGGCAGGGTGAGAGAAGCCATAATTTCAGTTCTGTCTCATCAACCAAAATCCATGACGGAGCTTTCTTCCGAACTCGGAATCGCCAAATCCACCGCGAGCTATCATCTGTGCAGGCTGCTGGAGGACGGGCAGGTTACGGTTGCTTCGCTGACACCCGTCAGGGGGAAGGCTGTGATAAAGAAGTACACGATTTTGCGCAAGTTCGATAACGGGGTTGAGGCTGAAACACTGAGAACACTTCTGGGCCGGGTCGAAAGCGAAAGACTGAACTGGTCGGGAGGTCCGGACGACCTGCATCCCTTTTTAGTAAACCTGCTCTTCCATTCATTCAGATACCTGTGCGATCTGAACGGCATGGAACACGAAAGAATCCTGAGAAGAGTGGGCGAAATGGTGGGAAGAGATGAGATTTCACGACTGATTGTGGGTACATCGCTTAAACAGGTGCTCGATTCACTCTTCGACCTACTTTCAAGCTCTTCAATTTCCACGGGGTTGGCGATCTACACACGCTCAGGTGCAAATCTGACCTTCTCCGATTTTCTTGACTGTCAGCACTTTGACTCAAGGATTGCAAGCTTCTTCGAAGGACTTCTGTCAGGGATTCTGGAATCAAAGTTCAATCTCAGGTACGGTGTTTTGACCGCGAGGTCAGCCGATTCGCTGGGTCTTTACAACTATATCCTGCTCAGAGGGAAGAGGGGAAGAAGAGGGTAAACTCCAGCGAATCCGGGTCATTCCCGCCTGCTTACCGATGCAAACAATCCGTCTTAAATAACCGATGCATTGCACTTTGAGACCGACACACCCGTGAATAGGTCAGAATGGCAAACGGTGCTGACTGTGAATCTGGCCAACGGAGTCGCATCATTCGATACGGGCGTCATGAATCTTATTCTGCCTACGATATCGATCACGCTGAAAGCTCCCGTTGAGATCGTTTTCTGGGTGCCTCTGGTCGCACTTATTTCAAGAGCCGCGTTCATGCCAAGTCTCGGACGATATTCCGACATACATGGCCGGAAGAAACTGCTTCTTTCTGGACTTGTCATTTTCGCTGTCGGCTCCTTTCTTTCGGGAATCTCGACAACAATATACGAGCTGATCATCTACAGAGTGGTTCAGGGAGTGGGGGCCGCTTCGATTCTGGCCGTGGGCAGAGCCATCATAGTGAACACAGTCAAAAAGGAAAACAGGGGATACGCACTGGGTACGAACGTTTCAACTATCTACCTGGCTACCACCCTCGGTACAGCGATTTCAGGAACAATAATATCCTTTACGAGCTACGTCGGATGGGAGCAGGTATTCATCGTCACGGGTTTTGCCGCTCTGTCTATAATACCCATTGCGGTTTTTGCATTAAGGGAGGAAGGAGCACACAGCGCGGTGCGTTCTATGGACTGGGCAGGCTCATTTTTGCTGGCCGGGGCAATAGGGGCAACCCTTAGCGCTGTTACTGCTGGCGTGTTGACAAACTTCGGTACCCTGCACATCTTCATAGAGTACATAAGAATACCGATAATTGACTTCTACATCTACACTCTCTGGAGTTTTTCCATACCTGTTTCCTGGCTGGCCCTGCTTGCCCTTGGCCTTACGGCACTGTTTTTCATCCGGGAATACACTGCTGCCCGGCCATTGCTGGACCTTAGACTTTTCATGTCGAACATCACATTCTCGGTAACCAACATGACTGCGTTTGTGACCTACATAGGGACCTACAGTCTTCTGATATTGCTGTCGTTTTATCTGGAGGTAATAAGGGGACTGACCCCGCTGGTAAGCGGCCTTCTTCTATCGCTTCAACCGCTTGCAGTTACAATCTTCGCGGTTATCGGGGGACGTCTTTCACGCCGTTTCGACAATAGGCATCTGGAGTTTGCGGGTCTACTGACGATGCTGCTTTGCCTTATCATGCTTGGAAGTACCACCACCGACACAAATCTGCTGGTGACCTCATCTCTTCTGGTAGGGCTTGGCGCTGGCTTCGGGGTATTTTCGCCGAACAATACCAATCTCAACCTTTCTTCCGTTAAGGAAGAGGATCGCTCTCTTGCGAATGGTGTGCTCGGAATGATGAGACACTCAGGCCAGACCATAAGCCTGGGGGTGGCTACGATAGCTCTTGATGTTTCGTTGTTTGGTTTATCCGGTTCGAGCACATTTGACCCCGCGCAATATATACGCTCTCTTGACATAAGCTTCTTTATAGGGGCTGGTCTGATATTGATGGCTGCGCTCGTTTACATAAGATATCATTCGCGGATCGGCCGTCCAATTCTGGCTTCGCCGGGTACAACCTGAAACGTCTTTTCAGAATGTATATCTGTAATATTGAGTGAACGATTGGTAGAGCCCACCTAGGTGTTTACGAGCGACCAAGCAGATATTGGAAGTTGGGTAGGGGAAACGCCCCGTTATATAAATGCCCGCTGAAACTCGTACCTCAGCATATCGAAGGATCACCACCCTATGCCGACATTGATATTCCGAGTCTCATCTGAAGTTTCGACAGGATTAGCTCAGTGTACCGGCATTAGCATGCTGGGAAGTCCGCCTCTTCCATCGCACGTTAACCTACCTGACCCATAACTCATGCCCATGTTTCAATTCTGCACGACGTGTTTTGCCCTAGCGTGTATAGTTTCAATGTTATCCCTCATTCCCCCCAAAGTTGGTGATGGCACTCGATGGTTACTAAGCAAAAAATATACATTGAAGCGCTTGATAATTATGGGATGTCTTCTTTGGCCGTTTGCCCTCTCTTCGCTTCAATTGTTAAATGAGTTACCGGCTCAAGACTGTTTCATGTTAGAATTGCCATCTCATTCAACGAATTTGAGAAAGTTCGGGTTAACTATATTGAGTCTATATTGAGAAATGCTTGAGATGTCGTGTGACCAGCCAACTGTATGCTTTGGTTTAGTAGGTCATCATTTCTCACATGCCAGATCTGATTGACATTCATTACGCAAAAAACAAGGCGTTGCCTATCCCTTTCATATTTTCAAAGGATACATTACTCGTTTACTCGATACCACACACCTGAAGTGAAATGCCGTATTTCGTCGAAGTTGTCTCAGCGCAAGCGTGTACTTATATTCAGCATTGGGTTATTGCATAGTAACAATCAACCAAAACGTTCCATTATTGACTGCATTATTCTATCCTGTATCTCGCTACCCACGCTCGCAGCCTTTATGGAATCTGCCTTGAGTGTGGGAGTATCGGCATACCTAATTACAAGCTGCATTGCTGCCCTTCCATCTTTTCTGGCTTTCGAATATAGCTCTCGGAAGTAATCCAGCGCATTGGGTTCCACCCAGGGATAATACCTACGAAAAGCGACGAGTCTTTGCACAACAAACTCCGGAACAAAAAGCATACCTATGGACGTGGCGATTCCCTCCACCCAGCTCTTTGATCTTACGAAGGATAGGTAGTCGGCAACAGCCGATGTGACACCGTCGAGATACCTTGCCTCCGTGACCGCATGATTGGTCAGGCCCAGTCCGATCGCAAACTTCAGCCAGCCCTCTATAGCCCCTCTATTATGTCCGAATCCGTCGTGCTCCAGTATTTTCGTTACCCACAACCTTCTAACTGAAACAATGTCGCAATTTGAAATTATTGCCGCATCCTTTTTCGGAACATTTTTTTCAAAGTAAAACCAGTTAACGGCCCACCCCCTCAATAGCTCCTTGCTCGCCTTTCCAGAAACAAGCAATTGCGAGAACTTCCTTCTGCTGCGGCTCGGGCTGCGAGCGGCTTCCATAAGTTCGGACCTGTAATCTATTTCTTCCGCGATTCTCCTATCCAAACCGACGGTCATATCGCTACATCTTCAAAGGGGGTTATAACCTGCTCGTCTTCGTCAAGCATTTTCACCCGAGCCATTGGCCTATGCTCCAGTACTGCACTGGAATCATATCTAATACCCGCGGTTCCCGTTCGCCCTGGTTGCACAACCGAGAAGATGCTTATGCGGGTAAATTTAGAGACCACGATCAATCCGATCAGTACCGATGCAACAAGGGTGACACCGGCCGCGGCCGATTCCAAATAGTGCCCGCTGAGCCAGATCGTATATATCGAGTACGAAATCACCATGCTGTTCTGTCCCACGAGCATTACAGCCACTCCGAGGTCCTTGATGGTGGTCAGAAACACGTAAAGCCCGGTTATTATCAAGGCGGGTTTCATCAGCGGTGCAACCACATTCTTCAGTGTAGAAAGTGCGGTGGCACCGCATATCCTGGAAATTTCTTCCAGCTCCTTGCCTATCTGAAGTGCTGGGCCACTCAGAAAGCGGGAAGCAATAGGAAGATATCTGATAAAATAAGCGATTACGAGTCCCCATACCGTTCCGTATAGCCCGAAGGGAAGGTAAAGCAGCGCCCAGAGTACGCTTACACCTATGACGATGGTTGGAATCACGAGCGGAATGCTCGTTATGAACTGAATCGTCGAACTCCAGCCGCTTCTGAAACGGGCCTGAACATAGGACAGCGCGAAGGCAGAAAGAATCGTTATGGCGACAGTCACGATCGAAACAATGACCGAATTTACGGCTCCCTCGCTTAGCGACGGATAGTAAGCGAAATCAACGTAGTTCTGAAGCGTCAAGCCCTTCAAAGCGTAGGGGTTCCAAAAGGTGTGTAGTGAAACAAAGAACAGCATTGCAATTATGAGAAGAGGATAAGCAAAGAAGTAAAGAAGCAGAAGCGCGCTTACCGGCTTTCTGTATCTTCCCAGACTTATTCTTGTCTGATTCTGGCGTCTTCCCCCAAGCACCGAATATCTTTCTGCAGATCTCACGCTTCTTATGTACAGCAGGAAGGCGACGGCGGTGAGCGGAAGGAGAAGTAAGGAGTATGCGTTTGCAAGAGGATAATTCGGTGGCGTCTGGTACGTTGCGCCATATATGGCGTAAGGCAGAAGCTGTATCCCTGCAGGCGCTCCAATTATCGCAGCTATGTCGAAAGCCTCGGATGCAACAATAAAACAGAGGAAATATGCTGCGAGTATAGCGGGCCTTACGAGTGGGATACTCACCCTTCTAAACGTGGTGAACGGCCCTCCCCCCGAAATTCTTGATACCTCCTCGAGTGATGAATCCATGTTTCTGAACGACGTATAAACAAGTAGGTAAGAAAGGGAAGAAAGATTCAGACCCATCACTGCAATCATGCCTCCCATCGAATAAACATCAAATACAGATGGAACACCACCTGTTATTCTCCCGATGAATATATTCAGAATGCCATTCGTCGGATTCGCAAGGTACGTCCACGCCATATCTTCTACAAAGTATGGAAGGACAACAAGAAGGACAACCGAATATCCCACCATCTTTCCAAATCTTGCATCTGTCCTTGCCACTACGAATGCAAGAAGCGTACCCAATACTGTGCCAACCAGGGCGCTGCCCGCGGCGAATTCCAGTGTGTTCATTATTGACTGGGCGGTTCCTGGTTGAGTAAACGCGGTCTCAAAATTTCTAGGCGTCAAAAATCCAGGCTGGGCGGGTCCGCTGCTCCAAAAGGCACCTAAAACAAGAAAAGCCACGGGTGTTAGACTCAGCAGAGCTATGACTGTGAAGAATACAGCGTGCTGCCATCTCATTCATCAATACCCCAGCTGCTTGAATTCGGATGCCAGCTGTGCGGATTCATTCACAACCAGAGAATTCGGAAAGTAAACCACGTTTGCGTTTGGAGCCACTGTCGCAAGGGAGTAGTCCGCGGTTACTCCCGGCATGGCGGGTATCCTGAAGTCGGTGTTCCCCAGAAGACTTTGCGCGGCGGGGGAAAGGACGAAGTCGATAAAGGCCTTGTCCGCCTGAAGATGCGAAGAAGTTCTGATTATTGCTATTGATTCAGGGAATGTAAGAAGGGGAACGTCCTGTGGGAGGAACCAGTTGACCGGTGCGCCCTGAGATTTGTAAGATAGAACGTCGTTCAGAAGTGCCACCAGACCAATGTCGTACTGTCCGTTTGCCACGTCTTCTGTCACCGCCGTTGTTGATGGTGTGACCGCGGGCTTGGCATTCGCCTCAAGTTGCCGAATAAAGGCGTTGACGCTGCTGTTTCCCACGGACAGAGCCAGACTGCCAAAATACTGCGTCGAGACGCTTCCCAGAGTCGGGTCTAGCATTATGACTTTCCCTTTCCACTCTGGGGAAGCTAGCTGGGAAAGATTTGTGGGGAGCTCTGACTGGCTCACCTTTTGCGTGTTGTATACAAAGACGCAAGGCACAAGGGCCATCGCGGTCCAGTAGCCGTTGGGATCCTTCAGGTCAGCCGGATATGACGCAGATTCAGCTGAAATGTATTGAGAAAGGTATCCCCCCTGCTGCAGCTTGATCGTTATCGGGTTGGACATCATGATCAGGTCCGCCGTGGAATTTCCAGCAGCGGTCTCGGTTGTTATCTTCGCATAGGCCTGCGGTGGTGTGAATTCAATATAATTCACCTTTATACCCTGATGGGATGATTCAAAGGATGAGATCAGGGGTTGTACGTCGGTGGTAGCGAGGCTGCCATAAACAACTATGGTAGTAGATTTTTGACTATTCTGAAGATAATAAACAGAGCCTGCTGCGATAATCACAATAGCAACTATAATCAAGGCAGCATACGTCAAACGCATAGGCGACAACCAGGTCACATTCATTTTTATATATTCTGTTCGATTCATTCGCAGCGTAAATCTTCTCTGAAACCCTAGGTTTTCTTCTTCAGACTATAGAGGAGAGTAGAATAGCATATTTGTTCGTGATCAAAAATAAGTGATGGTCTCGACATCCAAGCATTTGATAAGATGATCAGATGTGCGAGTGACAAGAATAAGGAGCAAGGTGAGGCGCGCAACATAATATCTCTATCCGCAGCGGTAGTATCTGTTTTAGAGCTATAATTTGGATTCCAGTAACCGTTCGTAGTCGACTACCAAAATTTTCGCATTAGATCGACGGAAGAGCCATTTTTTTTCATTCAATTGCGTAAAAAGGACGGACGATATTCACTCCGGAATACCTATTTAAAAATCATCATCTCAAATGCTTTTCGACTTTCCCGGGAGGTTGTCGCCTAATTTCTTATGATTGATTTCACCTCCATGCCCAGCTCCTTTGTACATCTCAACCTGTTCAGAACCCTCAGGTTCCAGCCTATTGCTATAATCACCCACCATCTTTCCCTGTTCTCCTTTTTCCTGAACCTTGTATGCAGGTTGTGATCTTTGGATTCTTTTTTCTGCACCAAATATTGCCTCTATCATCCCCCTCCATTTGTAAAGCTCAAAGCTGAACATCTTTGATGCTTTGCTTCTGTAGCGCAATCTCTTTCTTATGTCCTCTTCCTCTTGGCCCCTTCTGGCTTATTCTCTGCTTTATGTTAGGGAACATCTTCAAGGAATAGACTTTCTTGAAGATATATTCAGCATCGAAGCCCCTGTCCGCATCGAAGACAGAGCCTGGAAAGGAGGAGAGAGATAGACTTCAGCATGCTTCTTAGTGTTGTGCAATCTGCAGCCCTGTAGCTCGTCACACTTACCTTCAGTATTATCAGATAATCCAGTATGGCTATTATATGATACTTCAGATAGAAAAGCCTCCTCACTTCCTCGAATATCCTTCTCCTCCTCTTGTTCGTCCTCACCACAGTTTCGTATCTGTCAGTCTCGACGCCGGAGCTGTCCCCGGCGAGTACGCCCTTCTCCCATCCTGCCTCCTTCATGCAGAGGGAGGAAACCCTTTCCAGCATGTTATCCAGGTACTCTTTAGCTATCTCCTGGTAGGCCCTGTGTATCGTCGAGTGATCAGGATACGGTTCATGCCATGGCAGGTTCAACGAAGGGACTTCGTTCTGCATGTCCCTGAATGTATATCCAAGTATGACCATGAGCAGGCAGATGCAGATTAGCTTCTGCCAGGAATGGACTTTCTTTCTTCCTCTCTTTGTCCTCCTTTGTCTACGAGGAGGTTCATTCTCCCTGACAAGCGTAACTATATCTCTTACCAGTTCATCCCGTTCACGCGTGTGGGCGAGATGGTATACTCTCCAGTATCCTTCTCTTCTCCGGTGTGTGCTCAAACGTCATCGGAGCCCACACCCTAACTACGTTCATGATTGATTGAATCAAGATAAGATGACGTTATGGATTAAAGGAATTAGGCGACAACCTCCTTTCCCGGGCAAGGTTTAAATAATAACTGTACGACTAGAAGTTAATAACAATGAAAAAAATCGTTTTAGTTGTAATTGTAGCAGTTGTCGCTGCAGGCCTAGCCATCGGATTGACTGCTGCTGCTCCATACATTTTCACCATGTCAACCAGCTCACAAAATGGTGGTTCAGGACAAACACTTCAGGCATCGCAAACGACGTATCCATATGACTGTGCACTTCCGGCGAATAGTTCTATGTGGAACTGTGCAACATTGCCTTCAGGATACAAAATAGCACCGAAACTTCCTGGAGCACCACAGGCGGTCTGTCCATCCCAGATGAGCGCTGCTGCTTGTCAGTTGTATCAACAGACTTACGGCAACGGAGTGTGTGATCCTAATGAAACTTCTATAACTGCCCCTCTGGATTGCAGTTGTCCTGGCGCCACGACGCCGGACTGGTACACAGGGCGTTGTGCTGCTCCTGCTACAGTTTGTCAGGCTGCCGCCCAAGCTGAGATATCCCAACTATACAATAGTACTAAACCTTAGTGCTATGCAATTGCAACAGTCAAGAAGAGCCCGGTCCAGCCCTACAGTTCACGCGTCGGGTGGGGGAGCTGGAGCGCTATTACGACATAGTCTTAGTAGCTTCGCTGGCTCTTTTGGCGGGGTGGCAGCAGTTGCTATGCTTTCTTATGTTGCTGAATACGCTTCATTTATCATCGTTCTCGCGTACATGTCGACGAAGCTCATTCTTACATTTAGCCTGAGCTCTATCGCTTACGCCATCATAGGTAGTGTTGCCGGAATCTACCTCGTAATCTCCGGTTTGATTGCTATACCAATCGGACACTATACTGACAGATATGGTCGCCGCAAGTTTACGATTATTGGTTGCGTGCTAGGAGCCTTGGCGCTTTTTTCGTTGCCGCTAATTGACCGGTTTTCCACGCTGAATACTTTCCTTCTGGGTATGTTCATCTCGTTGGCTCTGCTCGGAACAGCGCACGGCACTTATACGGCGAGTACACTTGCATATACTGGCGACATCGCGAAAGAAAATGTGTATGGGAAACCATACGGATTGGTCGAAGGCGCAGAATTTGTTGGCTATGCGTTTGGTCCAGCGATGGGTGTCGCTATTTCTCTAGTCTTTGGGAGATTTTTCACTTTTGCCATCTCTGGAATAATTCTGGTATTATCAGCCATTATTGCCTACGCATTCATGAAGGAGGATAAACCTGGACGCTACGTTCCCAACGTTAGCGAGAACCCCAACGGAAATCCAACACCTGCGAACCTTCACACTCATGCAGCAAGCTGGTCAGATTTTTTTGCCGCATTCAAAATTCCAATCGTAGGGATAATTCTCATTACTACTCTCATCGCATCCATTGCATTTTCCGGCTTTTTCTACTACGTACCTGTTTTTGCGGATTCACTCAGGCAAAAGATCCCAATATTGGGCGTGATATATCCAATCTTCCAATCTTTGGTTGCAGGAGTTGGTGTAATAATGATGATACCGTTTGGCCATTTGGAAGATAGATACTCTAGGCGAATGCCTTATCTGGCTTCTGGTTTACTAATAGGCTCACTCGCCTTGGCCGAAGTTTTCATTTTTCCAAGCGCGGTCGGCTTCATGGTTGCTTCAATTGTATTTGGACTTTCGTTGGCGATGACAAGGGTAAGCCAGCTTGTCATCCTTGCAGAACACAGCACTTTGCATAACCGCGCTGGAATAATGGGCACCAATCACGCAGTTGAGCATGCTGGATATGGTATTGGTTCGGTAATAGGAGGCGTCGTGGTTTCCCTCCTTGGATTCGTAGCAACATTCAAAGATCTTTCGATCTTCTTGGTCATTTCGGGGTTTCTGGTTTTTGCTTTCTCATTCTTAAGGCATGTAAAGTGACTTTCGGAAAATGCTTCAACAGAGGATGTCGTTCTCTGCAGCAGCTTAAGACAACTCCTGGCCAAGTTATGCTCTTTCTAACGTTATGAGAGTAGTATCGAACAGGACAAATTTTTAAGAGTAAAGGTAGCATACTCGTGAACGAAGTCGGTAATATGTGGAGGCAGACATTGTGCAATGGGATATCTGAAGATTTCATTGATAGTGACGCAGCTTCTGGACACTATTACCGACGCTTGTGTACAAAAATTAATAAACTCCGCTTCGTAGACACTGCGTTGTGCGCGCCGTATCCAAAATTGTCCCTGTCGTGATCATAATTATCGTGGCAGTTGCTGTTGTAGGAGTGTATGTCGTGATAAGCTCAGGTCATTCCAGCCCCCCGCCGCCGCCACCACCATCGGGAGGTAATCTTGCTGAAGTACGGTCGACTTTTGATAGCCATGTTCAGAGCATCTCGAACCGGGACATCTCCAGTGTTATGCAGCAATACCAGACTAATTCTTTGCTTGTCTGGGAAGGATACAACAACGCACAGGGCCTTGGGGGCACCTACACCGGCTCAGGAAACATTCAGCTATTATATGACAAAGCTCTAGGTTCGGCACAGGTTTTTAACCTAAATATATTGAGTTACCATCAACAGAACATTTCCACCAGCTTGGCAACAGTTAATGCTACACTCGGGATGAGCGGGCAAAGCACTTTCTTAGGGAATATTTCTGGAACCGTCAGTGTGCAGGTGAATTACATACCAAGTGGTAGTTCATGGGTTATATCAAACGAAACTTGGAATTTCATAACTTTCTCCGTCACCAACACTGGTGGTGCAACAACATTCCCTGAGTGGCAGCGCGTTGGACCGCCTAACCCTGCGCACACCGGGCCTGACATGGTGCATAATCTTGCTTGGATTTATGCTCCTGCAGTGGCCGTATTCCTGTACGCATTTATCATATCTGTGGCTGTCGTGGCCGTGGTGAAGCGCACTTGGAAACACTGAAGGTTTCAAAGTACTTTTTTTACGTGGGGCTTATCAGCGCTGTTGTAGCTGTAGGTTACGTTGCACCTGTTGTACTTGGCCCTTTGGTTAACCCAAACGGTCACAACATCATAAACAACGGACCGGGCAGTATTCTGACAGACTACACAACTTGGCCCTCGTTATGGATGTTTGTGGGATTCTCCATGTTTATCCTAGCAGCAGTCGTTGGCTCATTCGCATGGTCCTCTGTTTACTACTTGAGTTCCGCGCTTTTCGGAAAACAACAGAGAAGCAGTGCGATATCTATTCTTCAAATTATAATCTATGTCGTGGGCGTTTATCTGTCAACTGCATTAATGGTGTACGTGGGGTACACCGAAGGGCTGAGCATTGCTCAGGGAGCATCTCCTCTTGTGGTGGCGGGAAGCGCCCAATGGACAGTTATTCCTACCGGGCTAGGTGTGGCACTGACCGGTTTAGGAGTTCTGCTGGGCGTGCTGAACCTATTCCTGCCATCCAGACAATCAGCTGGTTCTTGATATGATGCAGCCTAGGCTCTTTGGAGAACTCGAAGCTGACGCTGTAGCAAGGTACTGCATCTACATAGCCATAGGTAACATGCTTATAGCCGCTGGTGCCACGATACCTATGTTGATACCTGAACTAGGTCTGCCACTTGTTATCGAGCAATGGCCGGGAACGTGGATGTTCATTGCCTACTTCACACTACTCATATGTGGGGTAGCTGGTTTTGTCTCTTGGGGGGCTATATATTATTTAGCGCCCCGTTTACTACGAAGGAAATATCTGAACAGATTCTTGTCACTCGTTCACATCACTTTCTTCGAAGGCAGTCTTTTGGCTATCACCACTCTAATGGGACTTGTTGCTGGGTATCAGGGTGGGTCGCTTCTGCATAACGGCTTTGGGCAATTCATAGTGACGCGGGTGATCGAATGGGCTGTCATTCCCATAGGAACTCTTATAGTCGTGGCAATCGTGTCTACACTGATTGGCATCTTTAACATACTCTTGAGCCCGACGCAGTAATTCGTTCCCTGAGCGACGCATGTTGCTTGAGACTATTAGAGCAAGATTTACGAAGAACCCTAATCGAATGACAACAAGGATACACTTAAAGAAGGTATGAACGCCATTTAGGCCATTGCTGCAGAACCACAAAAACAAAATTAATATTATTCTTCTGATCATCCTGCTCTTCAACGCTCTTCCTGCTTTTCCAAACTACCTGTTTGGTGGCGGGTCCACCTATAACTGGACCTTTATGAATTCCAACCCGTTGGGTACAGATTTTAGTCCGCAGAATCAAATTTCAAAGTCAAATATACAAAACCTGTATCAAGATTGGATTTTCGCAATTCCTTCCTCCCCTGATGTTGCCGGATTAAATCTAACAGGACAGGGGGCGATCGCCCCTCCTCTAATTGTAAACGGCATCGTATATCTACTGACGAACTATGCGACAGTTTACGCAATTGATGGTGCAGATGGCAGCCTGATCTGGAGTTATCAGCCTACACTAAATAGAACTGGTCTGCCTCTCGGTTACCTTATCGGACATATGCACGGAATAAATTATTATCGCGGTGAGATCTGGCTACAACTACCTGATTGCTCCGTCGTCGCGCTTGACGCAAACACCGGCGTCGAAAAGTTTAGGATCACGGGCATCTGTGCTGATGTGCCGGGAAACGCTGGCCTCTATGCAACAAGGGGTACCGCCCCAGTCTTTTTTGGAGACATAATGATCGTGGGGTCTTCAGTTTCGGAGGGGACTGATGCTGGTCGTGGTTTTGTGGCAGCTTACAGTATTACCAATGGTTCACTTCTATGGCGCTGGTTTGTTACTCCACCTGCTGGTGGCGACCAAAACTGGGACACAGATTCCTGCCAGCAGCCTTGTCACGGTAACGTTCAGCCTTTTCCTGGCGACTGGGGCACAATGGGCTACAACGGCAACAACACGCTCGAGGGTGCTGACAGTTCATGGGGACAATTTGCAGTGGACAATACCACTGGAATGGTATATTTGGGCACCGGACAACCTTCTCCCGACTGGAATGCTACGTTACGCCCAGGCCCCAATCTTTATTCAGACTCGATTATTGCGTTAAATGCAACCACGGGGAAGCTGATTTGGTACTTCCAAACTACACCGCACGATCTCTATGATTTTGATTGCGGGTGGAATGTCGCACTTGGAACGATTGATGCCGGAAACAGAAATACAGACGTTGTTTTCAAAGCATGTAAAAATGGCTATGTCTACGCGCTCGATGCCTTGACGGGTAAACTTTTTTGGTATTTTGATCCTCCGTCGATCTTGAGAGACAACACTCTAAATTCCCAATATGTTCAAACAGGCGCCTATGATCCAACTCTTCCATGGGTTGGCTACCCTAACTCGACCTACTATACTCAATGCCCTGGTGTGAATGGTGGGGTTGAATCTGATATTGCGTTAGCGTACGGCAACGTGTATGTGGCGACGCACAATTTTTGCTCAGTCATTACTCCCAGCCCCGTCGGAAGGTTCGGTAATAACGTGACAGGGACCTCTGGCATAGCTTACCTGACTCAGTCTGCTAACACCACAATCTATGCGCTGGATCAATCAACGGGCAAACCAGTTTGGTCATTTGTTATTCCAGGCGTACCGTTTAGGGGATGGCTCACAGCCAGCGGAGGTATGGTCTTTGCCGGCAGCTTGGATGGTAATATCTATATGCTGGACGCCCATTCCGGCAAGCTCGTTTCCAAGCTCTATGTAGGGCCGAGTTTATACGAAGGTCCGGTCTTTGGCTCTACGATAACAGGTGACGTCATAATGCTGCAGCTGGTTAGCTCATCGAGCTACTATCAGCCATCTTCAGGAACGCCCGGCGTGTTAATTGCATATGGATTGAAACCTCAAACACTGTCCCCTCTTCCTTTTCTCTACGCTGCTGTTGCAGTATTGGCCGCAGTTTCTACCATTGCACTAGTAAAGTTGAGAAGCCTTTCAAGAAAACCGACGTCGAAACAATAGGGGCTAATATCACGCGTCCAGATTCTCTCTTTAACTATATTCAGGGTATTGATCACCCGAGAAAACTTATGAGCTTCTATTTTGCCGGAACGGAATGAGTTTGAAATTTTCGTATAATGTTTACGCGTATCAGTGGTCCTTTCCAGAGATAGTGGCCTACCAAAGAGGTTACTACCAGCAGCAGAGTCTGGATTTCGAACTCTCTACTTTTGGAGCCAGGAGAGGCGTAAACAAGAATGTAGCATACGAGGAGTTGCTGAAGACGGGCAGGACGGATATATATCACGCAGGAGAATGGGCCTGCATAATTCGGGTTCTCGAGGACCGCGAAAGCTGCATCACAGGTGCGAGCTACCCTGATTCGCATACACTTAATTCAACTTTTTCCATTTATGTGAGGTCGGATTCTGGAATAACAGACATCAGGCAGCTTGAAAATAGGACTGTGGCGATCGAGTACGGCACTGGGTCATATTTCACTGCATTGCAGGATATGCTTGGATTCTTAAATCAAAGCCAGATCAAACTTGTGCAGGTCGGGAGCCCGCACCTGAGGCTGCTTGCCCTTTTTAACGGTGCAGTAGCCGCAGCCAGCCTGATACACCCCTGGAATGAGCTCGCTGAGGTTGTTGGTATGAAAAAGCTCTTGGAAACTAATCGGCAGAATCCAACCCTTGCCGTGACGCGCCGCTCGGTCGATGGAAGTGACCTGCACAGATTTTTCAATGCCACCAACCACGCCATAGATGACATTAACGATGACTTCGATTCGGTAAGGGAGTCATACGTTTCTAATTTTATGAGCATAGCCGCGACTTTGCCCGGCGATCTTAGATCAGCCGCATTTTCGTTACGCGATACAATCGATGGCCCGAAGTGGAAACATTGGCAGACTTATCCTGCCAGCAGTTTCAGAAAGGCGGTTTCATTTTTGGGGGAATATTCTCTGATCAATCAAAAGGTTGATTACCAGGAGCTCATTCATCCTGCGATCGGTTCTATATTCTAGTGCATAAACGTATCCATTCAGTCCATGATTCACGCATTTGGTATGGCAACGCAGTCTGATGCAGACAATGACAGTGTAGCAGTTGCTCCGTTTGGTAGATCACCTGACTTGGACACTGCAGAGAACCTTTTACCACCTGCAACTACATTGTATTCATAGGACCCGTCAGGTTGAATACCGATCATAGATTCTATGGTAACCGTGACTTTGTTTTCAGCTGAATCGGAACTCTGGATGAGTATGTTCTTCTCATTGATTCCAATCAATACATTTGCGCCAGGCGAAAACCCGTCTACGCTCCGGCACATCAATTTCCCGATTTCGGTTTGAACAAGTACATATCTCTGGTTTCTTGAGATCAATGTTCCTTTAAAGAGGATCATTCCACCAAGAAAACTGGCTGTGTACGCGTTCGGAGGGTTCCTTATCAACGAATCTGTTTGCCCAGAGGCTATCAACTTCCCACGATTCATAACAATTATTTCATCCCCCAACCACAAGGCCTCTTCACGGTTGTGAGTGACATATATAGTGTCCAAGCGAAGTGACTCCTGTAGGCTCTTTAGGTCTTTAGCGACGTTTCTCCGCATTGATTCATCTAACCCACTCAGAGGTTCGTCCAAAAGCAGAACCGGCGGTCGATATACGAGTGCCCTGGCAAGTGCTACACGCTGTTGTTGACCGCCCGAAAGTTCACTTGGGTATCGCCCTGCAAGTCCTTCGATGCCGAGACGCTCAAGTACAGAAGTTACCATAGAGTCAGTATTATCGGCGCTTTCCTTTCGTACCTTCAACGGGAACGCCACATTGTCGTAAACTGTCATGTGGGGCCAGAGCGCATATGACTGATAAACCATACCGACATTTCGCCTTTCAGGTTGAATATTCACGGAGTCCTTAGAGGAGAATACAACCGAGTTACCCAACATAATTCTGCCCGAGTCAGGCGTTTCCACCCCCGCGATACACCTAAGTAATGTTGTCTTGCCGCAACCACTTGGGCCGAGCACGGCCGTAAAAGATCCCGAGGGTACTGAAAATGTCATCCCGTCTAGCGCTACCACTTCCCCAAAAAATTTGGTCAAACCTTCGACCTTTAGTGACAACGGAAATTTCGAACCCGCCAGTTCAAATATAAACATATTCTGGGGAAGCATCACGCACGATTGGGTTTCTGCCTTCTCAACATGATTACATACGCTGATATCAGTACCACTGCGACGATCGGCGCGACTATGTACAGCAGATAGTTTGATGACTGACCGTTATTGTTCCCTGAAGCCGGGGGCAAGACGAATGAAAGTACTATGCCAGCCGTAGCCTGAGGCAGGTCGCCTCCACCGACTGGCACTATAAGAGCAGGCTGATCGTTCAGTCCCGTAGCAATTGAAACACCAGCTGCACCCAACCCCCCAAGATTTATGCTCTTCAGAACTGCCCCCGACTGTGCATTGAGGGCATAAAGGTCTCCTCCTCTATCGACCACATATACAGTTCCGCCCGAAATCACTGCTGAAGCAGCTTGGTACCTGTACGGAAGATTGAACTCCCATATCGGCTGACCAGTCTGTAGATTTATTGCATACACGGTTGAGTTCTGCGCTGATGTAGCCTCTCCGGTGTATACATATCCAAGTATGGTGTGTCCCTTGTAAGTAACAGGACCCTTCAACATCGTTCCGCAGGCATTTTGCGTTACCACATAAAGCACATTATTGCTATAAGCTGGGGCCATTTCGATTCCTCCGTCAGGACCAGGACAGATTTCCTTTCCAACTAATGGCGCCTGTGATGCGGTGAGATTGGCATCGCTGACGTGATTGTCATTGACGGCATTGATCGAAGCAGGACCTACATGAATGGGAGGATACACAAGCTGACCCGTAATAGCATCAAGCACGTAGATGTAATTGTTCTTTGCAGGCTGGATGACTACTTCCCTCGTCTGTCCATTCACTGTCAAGTTAGCAAGCAGAACGCTCCAGCCACCCTCATGCTCCACGATATCATGGGAATTGATCTGATAGTACCAGATCATCTGACCATTTGTTGCATTAAGGGCAATAACCGAGTCGGAGTACAGATTCGGACCCGGCCTCAACGAAGCATCATAAACGCCCGAAGGGTGCCCTGTGGAAAAGTAGAGCACGCCGTGTTGCGAGTCAAGAGCAATCAATCCCCACGCAGCCCCCCCTCCAATGAGGGAGGTGTTTCCCCAGTCACCCCTGTACGGCTGCACATTGCCGTGGCAGGGAGCCCGGCAGGTGCTGAAGTCCCAATTGGGGTCACCTCCAGATGGCGGAACGGAGTACCAAGTCCACAGTAATTTTCTCGTACTGAGGTCATATGCAGAGACAAATCCCCTTCCGCCATAGTCGGTAGTGGATGCTCTTACGATGATTTCGTTTTTGTAAATTATCGGTGCCTTCTCTCCGTAATATTGGCCGGTGTTGCCAGAGATATTTGCTGCTACGGGAGGGAGATAAAATGTAACGGCGCCCGTTGTTGCGTCGAATCCATATACAGATGTGTCTGATGCCATCATGTATACAGTTCCATTATAGATGGAAAGGCTGCTAATCGTATATGCATAAGCCCACCATGGATCATGAGTGAAACCACTCATGTTGACCTGATAGGACCAGACCACGTGCCCGTTATCCAGGTTAAGTGCTATGATCTTGTTGTAGGGGGTCGCTACGTATGCTATTCCGCCCGATACCAGAGGGGTAGTTTCGATCCCGAGCGCCGGTGCTGCACCAGCGATCTGAAATGGATTGAGCGGTACCTGATATACCCAAGAAAGCTGCAGATTAGGTACATTTGACTGCGTAATAAGGGTCTGCGGATCGCTGTTGGAGTTAAACTGGTCGTAAGCAGGGCTTGTCCAATTCAAGTTGGTTTGTCCATATAAGTTGTAAGGCTGCAATATCACCGGCGAAAAAATAAGTAAAAGGGCAAGGAGTAGTATGGCTCTATTGGCACCCAATCCCATGCAGCTAGAATTCCTGCCAGCGGTATTAACTTTTGCCGAAGAAAATGATCTATTATACAGACCGGTTAGTAAGTAGACTAGAAAACCCCGGCGCAGACCTAAGCTATGAAAATGACAACTGAGCATGGGCAATATTATGATCGCTAGGCAAAGACCCCTCGCCTCAATCCTATTCAACGAGATATTCGAGTGATGATAGGATCGTATTATGCACGAACCAGAAAATCACGTTGGAAACAAGCACAAGTGAAAAACCCCTAGAATCAAAGTCTGGCAGAGAAAAACATAAACAAATTTGGTTAGATTTAACCAAGTCAATTCCTATCTTTTCAATTGGTGAAGTAAATGGATTTCAAGTCTCAATCGGCACCCTAGTCTGGAAAACCGTGCGGTAATCAACGGCTCAGCTATATAATATACATCCTTGGTAGCTTAAAAAGAATTAAATTACCCATCGCTTCGATTCTCCGCGTGCGGCCCATTCAGGTTGGGATCTTGGTATTTTCCTTTTCGCTCCTAGGGCTTGCGATAACTGTTATCCTGGCGATTTTAAACGGGATCGGCCATCAAACACCGCTCCCTTTAGTCGTATCCATCTATATCTTTGGGTGGTCTTTTTTGCTCTCTTTACCCCTTTCTGTGGTCGCGGAAGGCATATCAGTTCTGTCAAGGCGCAGGATTCAGAAGCATAAGCAAAGTATTTGATTTACATCCTGTGTTTCTTAATCTTCTCTTGCATAACTAAAGCCCGGGTACAACTGTTTCTTTAATGATGAACGGCCGGTTCGACTTTCAAGAAATTTCATTGTTGTTCTTATTAATATCAAAATCGAATAATCAGTTGCATTGCGCGGTTTTGCAGATAACCCATGAGAAAGATGTATATAGGTGTGGGCATCTGTATACATCTGTATGAAATTACACATACTTCTTGCAACATCATTTATTCTAACTTTGCTCGCAATGATAACTTTCATTCCATATGAGGTCACTGCACAACAGTCGGTCAACTGGAACCAAGAAGGTGTTTACGGAATAAATGGCAATTATGTGAACCAAAATATGCTCAATAGTTCGAGCGTACCGAATCTAAAGCTCGCGTGGGTATATCCAGTTCCCGCCGCGCCTAATCCTTACGTGGGTCACGAAGGCGTGTGCTGCACACCCATCATCGAGGGAGGCGTAGTCTACGTTCTCACTTACTACCATGAAGTGATTGCTATCGACGCTTCAGATGGATCAACGCTTTGGCAGACCCAACTACCTGTGCTGAACGTCAGTGCGCCTCAGTTCTTCCATCACATACCACCGGGCCACTATCATGACCAGAACTTCTTCTATTCCGATTCCCCAGCAGCGCTCGGACGTCCATTGATCTGGGTTATATCCGATAACTACACCGTTTTTGGCCTTGATGCAAACACCGGATCGATCATCGTTCATTTCAACGCGGTTTTACCGCGGATCGGACAATATGGTAACTACGGCTTCTATGATACCACGACTCCCACCGGATTTTTAGATGCTCAGCGTGGCGTCCTTGTTGTGGGTCTATCAGTTTCCGAAGGCACAGATGCTGGACGTGGGTTCTTTGAAGGCTTCAGCCTGGCTACGAATCCGCCCAAGCTGCTCTGGATGACACCGACGATGCCGCCTCAGGATGGCAGCGATCCCAATTGGGACATACAGGTCGTCAATAACATGACTGGCGCCTGGATTTTCAACGGCACAGGAGCCGTCAACCTGAAAACTCTTCCTTCTTCCGTACAGCACGCTGTTCTATATGGCGACTGGGGTACAATGGGATTCAATGGAACAGAGGCATTCGCTGGTGTGGGAACGGGTTGGGGAGGCCCATGGGAAGAAGACTATCATGATGGCATCCTGTATGTATCGACTTCGCAGGATTCGCCCGACGACAATGCAACATTCAGGCCCGGGCCTGATCTTTGGGCGGCTTCCATTCTTGCAATAAACGTTACAACCGGTCAGTATATTTGGGGCTTTCAGAGTACACCGCATGATTTCTGGGACTTGGACTGCTCCTGGGCAGGCGCCCTGGCAAACGTGACAATAAACGGCCAACCACAACTGGAGGTAGTAAAGGGCTGCAAGAATGGCTACCTCTACGGACTGAATGCCTTCACGGGGGCTTTGAACTGGTATTTCCTTGCACCGTCTGAAAAGCATGACAACTTCCAGATATACAATCCGCTAAACAGCACACAGATGAATCTGAAATGGGCCTGTTACCCCAAAACCAGCTGTGTAGAGTTACCCAACGACAGATTCGGTTCATTGGAGTCTGATATCGCATACAATCCCCAGACCGGGCTTGCCTATGAAGGCACTTACAACTACCCGTTTAATGTCACAATCACGCCTGTAGCTCCTACTCCGGGTGTCGCAGTTGGCGGTTCGGGCGGGTTGGTTACCCCTATACGCGCAGACCAGAACGCAACACTTTGGGCTGTGAACGTGGCTACAGGAAAGCCCGCTTGGTCACAATTTCTCGGAGACATACCCTATCGCGGTGGTCTTACCACGACAGGCGGCCTAGTGGTAGCACCGGAGGTAAACGGAACCATCATGTTTTTCAATGCACAGACGGGCTCTGTAGTGTACAGACAGTTGATAGGGGCTCCCATGATAGAACAACCTGCTGTTGGAACAGACCTTCAGGGTAACATGCTTCTGGTACAACCGATATCTGTGGACACAGCGTTCGTCGTAGGTTCCCCAACTCCGGGTGATGTATTGGCATTCTCCGTGAGTCCAGCCATTACCACGTCAACCGTCTCATCAGCTCCAACAGGCATCTCTCCTTACGCATTCTATGGCCTTGCAGTCGTGGCTATAATTCTGGCGATAACGACAATAACTTTCGCGATTCGCTCGGGAAGGAAACCAAAACCTAGTTAATTTTTCATTTAAACGAGATAGCGTAAGCACTCGAAAATTGAACTGAGAGATTAAATCAAATATTCACCGCGATTGAGTCATGTGACAATTGTTATAAATAGAAAGAGGTCCGCCGGTTATCTTTGAAATGAGGAATTCGGCTTGTGCTTCCAATGAACTGTTATAAACAAGAGATTCGCTGTGCAGATACTTGTTGCTTAGAAGGATGCTGTTTTTTAAGAACTCTGCCATAATAAATCATCATCCAAGTAAAGCATCGTAAACGCCACGAGGGCCAATAGCCAAGTTCTTTAGATCATCAAAGGAGAAACACAGCAACCTGTCGATTAGAAGCCGGAATGTCTATACAATATAACTTACATACCGCATCATAACTTTCCAATGTTGAAATTACCGGTTTTTACATTGAACAAAAAAATCCACCAAGTATTGCATTATCATATCTCAACTCAATGAGAATAACGCGTTCCAGCAATGCGTATATACTTGCATACACTTGTGCACGAGCGCATGAAGGCCCGAATTTTTATCACGGCAATCTTGATTTCGGCAATCATACCAATGTCCACCATTTCTCTCATAGGTATCGCCGCAACAACCCAAGTGAACTGGAGTACAAACGCAAATTATGGGCTCAACTGGAATTACATTAACCAGTCGGTTATCACGCAATCATCAGTTAAGCAGCTTACCTTACAATGGGCGTTCCCCACCCCTGCTGCACCAGATCCATATGCAGGTCATGAAGGAGTGTGCTGTACACCTCTAATCGAAAATGGCGTTGCATACATGCTTACAAACTATCACCATGTGTATGCATTAGACCTAGCCACAGGAGCGATCCTCTGGCAATCGCAGTTCGAGGTAAATGTGAACAACACAGGCATCTTCCTTCCTTTCTCCAACAGTGGCGCGGCTGGACATTACCATAACCAGAATATGTTTTACTCCACACACGTACTCGGTAGACCGCTCATCTGGGTTATATCGGACAACTACACCGTCTACGCATTCGATGCTAACCTCGGTACACTGGTACTCAGTTTCACACCCAAGTTACCACTCCATGGCCAGGATGGTAACCTTGGCTACTATGACGACCTTACTCCTGTAGGCTTCCTGGACGATCAGCGCGGAATCCTTGTTATAGGAACATCGGTATCGGAAGGGACGGATGCAGGCAGAGGCTTTCTAATAGCTTACAACGTCAATCAGAATCCACCTTCTCTCATGTGGATGACACCCGTCATTCCACCTCAGGATGGTAGCAACCCTAACTGGGACCTGCAACAAGTACAAAGCATGGTTGGCGCTTGGATTTTCAACGGCACTGGAGCTGTTAATCTGAAGGCACTCCCAACATCAGTCCTGAATGCAACACTGTACGACGACTGGGGTTTCGCCAAATATTCCAACAGCACAAACTCGTTCGCTGGGGCTGGCCTTTCCTGGGGTGGCCCTTGGGCGGAGAATCAATCGAGCGGACTGCTTTATGTTGGCACTACCAATGAATCGCCAGACTTCAATGCGACTTTCAGACCAGGCCCTGACCTCTGGGGCGATTCTGAACTAGCAGTGAACATACAGACGGGCGCGCTAGTGTGGGGATTCCAGAGCTGGCCTCACGACTTGCAAGATTATGACTGCTCCTGGGCCGCGGTTCTTACCACTGCTCAGATCAATGGAGCAAACCAGGGTGTGTTGGTCAAAGGATGTAAAGATGGAATAGTTTACGGCCTAAACCCGTCAACTGGTGCACTCCTTTGGTTCTTCAACCCTCCAAGCATTGCAAGACAAGACGCCTCCGCTTTGAATCCGCTGAGCTCCGCTGATATGCACAAACCATACTCCTGTTATCCGAAGCCAAGTCCCTGCCCACAGAACCCAAGCGGTACTGGAGGAATCGAATCAGACCCTGCATATGACCCACAGACCGGACTCGTATACTACGGCACTTACAACTCACCAAGCTCGATAGGCATCGAAGCGGTTGCGCCTACGCCCGGTGTCCCGCTCGGGACGTTTGGAGCGAATACTTTCGGCACCGAAGCTAACGACAATACCACCATATGGGCTATTAATGTCGCTACAGGCAAACCGGTCTGGAGTTACTTCGTACCGAATGTCGGCTTCAGAGGCGGAATGACAGCAACCGGGAACCTGCTCCTTGTACCACTCCTGAACGGATATCTGAATATACTCAACGCAAACAATGGAAGCGTCATCGCTCAACAGTTGATAGGAGGCCCATTGGAACAGCAGCCTTCGATCGGTACCGACTCTAACGGACACATGGTGATTGTGCAACCCGTCGGTTCTGACAATCTTGGTCTTTTCAGTGCAGTTGTTCCTGGTGATGTAATTGCTCTCACTCCAGCGGTAACCACGCCGCCCCAAGTAGTAACCACCACCCAAGGAATCAGCCCTACTCTGTTCTACGGCGTTGTTGTTGTCGCAATAATACTCGCAGTGATTGCCATAGCGCTTGGTACAGTTGGCAGAAGACGGTCAACACCAAAGCCGACATCTTAATTCAAATTTACTCACATTTTTGTTTTTGTAGCATCATGCCTACTCGATGTTATTTACTGCTAAAAATGAAGCAGAATAAGATCGAGTTCTTTCGGTAATTATTAAGCGAAATAGGTTTGGAACGATCAGAAGAGTTTTGTCATCAGTCGGTGATAATTCAGTTCCTCCTAGGATTGATATGGTTCTTCGTGACAGCATTCTTGAATGATCAACTATTTAGGCGAAATTCGAGCTTATTATATAGCCATTTTTTGCCTTTGGATGTGCATGACGCCTACCTCGATCGTAATGGTATGAGACACCTCAATAGCCAATCTTAGACAATTTCTCGTTGAGCCCTTTCGTTAGATTTCTTATTCGATATGGCCATCATTTGCACACAGTAGCAACGCCGCGAAAGCAACTTCATTGAAGAATTGTTTATATCATTCATAATTTAGTCATTTCCGAAAAGCCTGCATCGGATCAGAGACTCATTAGCCGCGAAAGCGATTATAAGTCACCCAAATTATTTTTGGTGATCATCTATGATGTCTAAGGTTGAATTAAACGCGTTCTAACTTAATCGAGTGGTGCTAACCGATCCAGTTCCTATGTCGCATCCTGTCTTCTAAATAGGAGGAAAATCAATAAGGTAAGGGTACCGAGCCAAATAAGCAAAGTTGAAAGGATCACAGCCACCGATTGGTTGCCGAATACACCAACTATTGTGTCTCCCGTCACTCCGAGCTGGGTTGGATTCGTTAGAAGGATATCTGCGACTGTTTGAGTTCCGATCACTGCTAGTATGCGGCTCGATTCTGTGGGGTCCAATAGCGTAAACAAAATGAAATAGGGGGTGGCATGAGTTGTATTCAATACGATGCCAAGTTGTCCAAGGTTAGACACTACAGCAAACAGGAACCAAATGGCGATAGCTACTCCAAGAGCGGTTTCCCTTCTCTTCGTCAAGATTGATACGGTCATTGCGAGCAATAGCATTATTGCGTTGAGAATCACGGCCACAAGAATTATTTCACCCATTGTAACATAGTGAGATAAGCTTACTCTATAAGCAACCAGTGCTGCCAGACCATAACCGATGACGACCACTGCTGTCGTTGCTAACAATAGGCCTGTAAGCTTCGCGAAAAGGTAACCATGTCTAGTTACTCTTGTCGATAAGATATATTGAAGCGTGCCACTTTCCTTTTCCTGCACAACTGAGATCGCTCCCATGGGGAGCGCAAGCAGAGGAAGGTAAGGGAAGGTTAATGAAACTAGATAGGAAAGGTAAAGAGGTAGATAGTTTGGAGGCAAATAATTAGCGGATAAGAGGACAAGTGTGGGGACATTTATCGCGAGGAAAAAGAAAATGATGCTGAATATAATCAGCCACCTCTGTCTCAGAGATTCTTTAAAGTAATGATAAACGAGGGTCCACAGCGAATAATTGCTCATTGCTGATTCACCTGCAGAAGCTTGACATATTCTGATTCGATGCTGAATTGCTCTACGACAAGGTCATTTATCTTAACTCCCCTCTTCAATAACTCTTCTAGAAAGGTTGCTTTGTTTGAGGGGGAAACAGGCAGGACCAGCCACCCATCCTTGAATTCAGGCACGCCTCCAAGACCGTTAGCAACCTCCTTTACAAGAGAGACTTGGGCCTCGCTTACTTTGAGGTACATTTTGTCATTCAAACCAAGCCTTTGAAGTATCTCACTGCTTGAGCCTGTTGCAACAACCTTTCCAGCATTAAGTACCACGACTTCATCTGCGATGAGGTCCAAACCTGACAAGTGGGTCGAAATAAGGAAAGCTTTGCCAGCCTCCTTTAGTCTCTGAAGCATTCTTTTGAATTCAAGCTGACCCTCCAGATCGATATTGCTCGTAGGTTCATCGAGAATCAAAAGGGGAGGATTACCTAGCAGCGCAATGCTGAGTCCCAGCCTTTGCCTCATACCGCTTGACAGCGCTTTGACCATCCTATTCCTTACATCCTGGAGCCCCGCTATTTCCAAACTTCGTTCGATCTCATCCCTGCTGGCTCCTTTGAGACTTGCCATAAGCCTCGCATGCTGTTCGATCGTAAGCGTCTCATAGTAAGATGATAATTGAGGTAAATATCCAATTTCAGCTCTAGCTAAATTGCCCTTGGATTTCACGTCTATACCGTCTACCATTATGCTTCCATTGAAGTTGAGTAGTCCTAGAATGCATTTGATGATCGTCGTTTTCCCCGCACCATTTGGTCCCAAAAGGAGTACGGCTTCCCCCGACTCCACTCCAAAAGAAACACCGGATAAGACCCGGGTCCTTCCAAAATTCTTATCTACATTCTTTACAGAAAGTATATCGGCCACGTTTCGACTTCAAGTACATGTTTTAAATCCCTTTTAGGCTTTACTTATGTTATGCCGCATTGCATAAATCCGTGACGCGGCAAATTGTTGCCGGGTTCGTGGCTACGCCTATGCTGTCCCTATGAACCCGTTGTAGAAGGACGCGTTCACCACTATTTCCTTCGCCATGGTCACGAACTTGTTTGCTGGGACGTACCCGCCGAAGATGTGTTTGATGCAGAAGAACACCACCTCCACATATACTTGTACCCGAACCTGAGTATCCTCGATTAGGCCTCCGGCCTGCCCGAAGTCGTGCTGCACTATCACCGCCCTCTACCTCGCGTAGACGCCTTTGCCCCTCGCCAGCGAGTTTTTGGCTACCCTGATTACTGGTCTGATCTCCTTCCCGGAAAGAAAGTCGAAGTTGGCCTTCGAGTCGTACGCCCCGTCGGCCAGGACCCACCTCACCGCCCTTTCGGCCTCCTCGCATCGCCCACCTTCTCGGATAAGACGTCCATGGAAACCACCTGCCCCGTCTTCAAATCCACGACGAAGTGTATCTTCAGATACCACTTCTTCGCCCTCCAAACTCCCTGGTCTAGTCCCCTCAGTTTCGGACTCCGATTCCAGAGGAATCGACGGGATTGCTGAGCGGGTTGTTCGATTTGACGAGAGAGTCGTCTAGGTTTATCCGAATGCGGTTCGCCTTCCCGTTATGTTGGACCAGACGGGCGCCTTCAGATCGTCCACGAACTTGGAGAAGGAGTGGACGAACTCCTCAATCTGCCTTTAGGGCTCATGAAAGATAAAGCGTATGAATTAAGGCCAGCAACCTGCTGTACGACTCCAGGTGGCGGTAGGGTTCGCCCACATTGCCATCGTCGACCTTCTACAGCTCCCTTCTCCACTCGCCTACGACGGAGAATTCGAGGTTCGGCTCTCCCCTCCTCGCACATGAGTGGTTGTATCTGTGCCGATCTCTTTCTGTCGACACGGGATTGGAAAGGATTCGACAGGTACAAGCACACTATTACCAAAATAATTCGATTATGAGGCCCAACTATACGATAAACCATAGAACCAGGTACGATATATATATAAGAACATGGAGTCAATCAATGAATTCAACATTTTTAATCATTTTTTGTATAGCGATTTATTCAGTTCGGTATTACGCAATAAAAATCAGCAAAAAATCCTCTTTCGAACGTGTTACGCATAGTTTACTGAGAAAACCGTCGGTCGATTGGCATGTAATTCTAGTATGGAACTTCATTCTCAAGGCGTTTTGCAAAGTCATTATCCAATGTTTTTGTGGACTCTCAAGAACAGACTCGAAAACCATATATCTTCTGAACTAACCGGTAATCTTATGCGAAGAGGTATCATTGCGCTTGGTGTTTATTTGTTGGTACTGGGGATCACAATGCCTCTGCTGCTGAACCAGCTTTCGACTGTCACTTTCAGGGGCGATATCCCTCCTTGGAGAACCGCGAGTATCCCTTTGCTTGCAGGAGGTGTAATTCTTGTGCTAATTGGCTACATCCTGCGAGCAGGAGAAGGCATTGCAAGTCACAAGGCATCAAGGTATTTCGGCTACGCAGCCTTGGCAAATGTCGTCGCAGCTGTGATATTCATTTCCCCCGTCTTGATTCCAACCCTTGAGTTTCCTATACTAATTACCCGCTGGCCCGGCATTTACATGGTAACTGCTTACTTGTCATTCCTGCTTGTTGGTGTTCTGGGGTCATTTGGCTGGTCTTTGGCATATTCTAACTCTCCAAGGCTGTTCAATCGGGGTTCCTTTGACAAGGGCCCATACGTCGTGCAGTTTATCCTTTACCAGGTAGGAATCTATGGCTTGGCATTTTTCATGTTTTGGGGAGGTTACACTGGAGCCGCGCTTAACTACAGTGGAGGGGGGGACGCCCTTGTTGGAATAGTAATGGAGTCAAACGTAATTCCATCAGCGATATTCATCTACACTCTGATGTTTGCTTCAATACTGGGAGTAATATCCATCCTCTCAGGTGGTGCTGCAACCGACACAAAAATTCCAGTTCTTGAGGCTCAACAAACCAAGTAACCAATTCAGCGGAAACCCATTTTTATCAGATATACCAATCATTTTGCATGTCGCGAGCCGCTCTAATCTTGGTTGACCTTCAGAATGATTTTCTCGAAGGTGGCGTTCTTGGGGCTCCAAATTCTAATTCCATAATATCGACTGTCAACAGGTACGTGACACTGTTCGGAGACGAGAAATTGCCAGTCGTAGCAACGAGAGACTGGCACCCGCCAGATCACATCTCCTTTACTTCTAGAGGAGGAATATGGCCGCCCCACTGCGTAAGAGGAACAAAGGGGGCTGAATTCTCCCCGCTGTTAAGGATTCCACCCAACACAATAATCATATCCAAGGCAACCGAGCCAGATGTTGAAGCATACTCGGGCTTTCAGGGAACTGACCTGCGGTCCCGACTCGAATCATTACTTGTAAAGGACGTGTATGTATGTGGGATCGCCACCGAGTATTGCGTAAAATCGACAGTCTTGGACGCCTTGTCTTTGGGATACAACACTGTGTTGCTCCTCGATGCGATTGCACCAATCGACGATACCCAGGGAAAGACCGCAGTAGAAGAAATGAAAAGAAAGGGTTGTCGCACATCTTACTATGATGACGTAAGCCACCTGATGTCACGAGCATGATTCTGATTGCTCCGGGTAGTAAATTCAAAATAGGTCAATATCCTATTCCGCGCACGCAGTAAGCTGGGCGCCGAGAACGTACAGACAGATTTAAATAAAGCGCGTTAGCCCACTGTTCGACCAAATTGTTAGACAACCTGACGGAATGGTTGATTCTCCTGGGGGTTGCGCTCCTACTCTTTGGCGGGGCTTCCAAGATACCAGAATTTGCACGTGCGATGGGAAGAGCTGTTGGCGAATTCAAAAGGGGACAGGCAGAGATAGAGAAGGAGCTCAAAAACATGACTTCGGCTCAGGCCAGCCCCACGCAGACCAATCAAGCGGCTCAGCCCAACAAGGATAATCAAACCACAGGCAACTGATGTGTTTTTCTTTTTGTTTAGATTGATATTCAGAGCCACCGGTTGACCCCGATGTCAGCTGAAACCACTGCTCCACAGGCAGAAGCCGACCCACATCCTTTCTTTACACAACTTTCGGAACTGCTTAGCAGAATAAAAATCGCGGGGGGCGTCACGGTCTTTTTCTTCGCATTTTTCTTCATTTTTGAGCCAAAGCCTTTTACCTTCGCTGGAATGACCTTGATCTATCCATATCCTGGACTGTTCACAAGCTTTAGCTCTGAGTTTTTTGACATGATGAGGGCCCAGCTTCTTCCCCCACAGATGATATTGATCAACCTCAATTCCTTTGATGCCTTCACCGCCAGTGTTTACACCGCCGCCGTGCTTGCACTGATCCCCTCTATGCCGGTCTGGGTGTACGAGCTGGGCGGCTTCGTTGGACCCGCCCTGACCCCGAAGGAAAAAAAGACGATCCAGTACCTTCTCATGCCGGCCAGCCTTCTTTTTCTGGCAGGGGTGGTCTTTGCGTACTGGGTGGTTCTGCCTATACTTTTCAGATTCCTTTATTATTTCATTCTTGCATTCAACGCACTCCCGACTATAAGCATCATGTCATTCGTCACCATGGTTCTTGCGTACATGATAGCAATGGGACTTGCCTTTGAGTTGCCGATCGTAATCGTGGGCCTGACTTACGTAGGCCTGGTGAGCTATTCAACGTGGTTCCATTACTGGAGGCATGCAGTAGTTGGGGCCTTCTTCATCGCACTTGTTATATCTCCACCCGGCGCGACCGGTGGAATCATAGAAATTTCAATCGGCCTGCTGTTGTCGGCGCTCTATCTCATAGGCGCAGCCGTTGCCCGATTTATAGAATTGCGTCGTAAAAGTTCAATTTACCCTCTTACCAGTGAATAACAGGGTAAAAACAAGGAATCACACGAAAGGAACCTCACGACAGCGAACCCCTCCGCTTTCATGGTTTCAGTGTAATGAAACAGAATCACCCTATTCTGCGGGTTAATTGACTTAAAGATATAAATACTACACATTATCCGGTAGTTTCAGAATTAAGGCATGGCTATAACACAGCTGGTTGATGAAAAGGAAGCGCCGAAGGGAATCAATCTCATACGGAAGACTCAGAGCATATGTCCTGAGTGTAACAGGATACTCCCGGCATTCGTTTTCGAGCGGGATCACAAGGTCTTCATGACGAAGACCTGTCCTGAACATGGTGAGACCGAGGAGCTCTATTTCGGCGACTACGACATGTACATGCAGTTCAGCACATACTGGTCCGACGGCAAGGGCACACACGCCCCGAATGTCAAGATAGAGAACTGCCAGTGCCCCGCCAACTGTGGACTGTGCAGCAACCATCTTTCCCACACGGGCCTTTCTAACATAATTGTTACAAACAGGTGCGACCTGACTTGCTGGTACTGCTTCTTCTACGTAAAGAAGGGTCTGGAGGGTGCATATGTCTACGAACCGACACAGGATCAGATTACAATGATGGCCCGCGCCCTGAAGGCTGAGAGGCCGGTGCCCGGCAACTCCGTTCAGATCACCGGCGGCGAACCCACGCTGAGAGACGACCTGCCCGAGATAATCAAGATAATCAAGAGAGAAGGGGTGGACCATATACAGCTCAACACCAACGGGATCAACATAGCCCTTCATCCGGAGCTTGCCAAGATCTACAAGGACGCCGGCGTAAGCAACCTGTACATGAGCTTTGACGGTGTTACCGCGAAAACCAATCCCAAGAACCACTGGGAGGCCCCATACGCAATTGACGCATGCAGAAAGGCGCACCTTGGTGTCGTTCTGGTTCCCACCGTTATCAAGTCCATAAACGATCATGAGCTGGGCGGGATAATCGACTTTGCAAAGACCAACATCGACACCGTTAGGGCTGTCAACTTCCAGCCCGTTTCCCTGACAGGCAGAATGAGCAAGAAGGAAAGGGAAAAGTACAGGATCACGATCCCTGACTGCGTACACAGAATCGAAGACCAGACCAACGGCGAGGTTACGGCTGACTCCTGGTTCCCTGTCCCAAGCTGCTCACCTATCACACACTTCATAGAAGCCGTCACTAAGAAGCCTCAGTACGAACTCTCCATCCACTTTGCGTGCGGAGCCGGCACATATGTATACCTTGACAACAACAAGAAACTTGTTCCGATAAGCAAATTCGTTGACGTCCGGGGGCTTACAGAGTACCTGGACGAGAAATCGGAGGAGATCAACTCCGGCAGAAACAGGTGGATCACGCTGGCCACATCCGCTACGAAGATAATGAGCTTCATCGATAAGGAGAAGCAGCCTGAAGGACTCAACATGGGCAAGATGCTTTTCGATGCTCTGGTCAGGCACGACTACTCCGCGATAGGCCAGTTCCACCTGAAGAGCCTGTTCCTGGGCATGATGCACTTCCAGGACAAGTACAACCAGGATGAAGAGAGGCTTCAGAGGTGCGATATTCACTACCTCACACCCGACCTGAGGATAATACCATTCTGCAGCTTCAACGTGATTCCCGAGTGGTACAGGGACAGGGTGCAGAAGAAGTTCGGAGTTCCCGTGGAGGAATGGGAGAAGCAGACCGGAGAGAAGCTCGAAGCAAAGCTGTACAGGGGAGAGCTGAGAAAGGTAAGGCCCGGACAGAAGATAGAGATGTCCTGCTCGACCTCTGAGATCTTCTCGAAGGTAAGCAACCTTCAGTAGGACGGTTTTGTTTCAACTTGATGCCATCACCAACTAGCGAAGCTAGGGAGCTTGGCAGAACGACAAAAATCGAGGGCCTCACATGCATCGCGTCGACGAGCAGGGCTCGGCCGGACCAGGCGGTCGACATCAAGGTGAAGTTCCAGGTCAGGGGCGGTCTGTACGATGTCTTCAACAGGAGCACCTGGCAGCAGGCGTACGAAAGCCACGACACACTGCTGAGGCTGATGTTCCGGATCGGGCTCTACAGAAGAACTTCAGGCTTCGTTAGTTCCGCCGTTGTTAAACCTGTAAAGTTCGTAAGGAAGGGCAGGCTATACTGGACTCGCAACCCCGACCTTACAGACAACATCACCAACAGAATATGGGCTTTCGTCGTTACAGAGGATGGAGCCCCGAAAATATTCGATTCAGAAAGGGACCTTAGAGATTCACTCTTCGGCATAGAGAGAATCTTCTCGATACCGTCAACATCTCTTAAGCCCGGAAAGAACACCTACTTCGCACATGCATGGCTGAAGTGGGGAAGGCATACTTACATCGAAAAGGGGTCCACCTCCGCCAAGTCCGAGCCCATAGTGATCAATGTCGAATGATTGGGTCGGCCGCACCGTTCATCACCTGCTCAACACTTATATCACCAATCATTTCGGGTGTTAAAGCGCGGAGAGGGCTGGTTTGGCGAAATATGACGGAATAATCAACCAGGAGCTCCTCACTGTTGAGGAGAAGGAGAACGAGGTAACGCTGATTTTCAGGGATAACAGATATCTTTTCATCAGGCTCATCGAAGGGAAGCTGGTCACGGAAAGCGTACCCGAATGACTTATATCCACTGGCAGTGGATAAAACTTTTTACCCCTGACAGCGGTATGAATGCGCCATGGAGATAGGCCAGAAGGCACTGGAAGCTCTTCAAAAACAGGGACTCTCAGATTACGAGATCAAATCATACCTTTCATTACTCCAGAACGGAGCCCAGACTGCCGCCGAGGTGAGCAAGTACTCCTCCGTACCCTACTCCAAGGTGTATGAGGTGCTGGGAAGGCTCGAGCAAAAGGGCTGGGTGGAGAGCGACATGAGCAGGCCGAGCAAGTACTATCCAAAGCCCCCCGATGTTGCCCTGCAGTCCAACAGAATGCAGAGGGAGAATGAATACAGGACATACGAGGAGGTGATAACCGCGGAGTTGATGCCGATCTATGAAAAGCGAGGCATAAAGGAGAGACCCGAAGTGTGGATAGTAAAGGGCGAATTCAACATAATCGGCAAGGTGAACGAGATGATAGATAACTGCAGAACCGAGATCATGATCGCCCTCCCAGAAGAGCAGGGCACCTTCACAAAGGGGGCGAACGAGGTTTTTCAGAAGCTGTTCGGGAAAGAGGTGAAGATTTCGGTTCTTCTTTCCAATCCGAGCACCGGCAAGAGGCTGAGGAATGCACTGCCCAGGGCGGACGTCAGAGTCAGGGACGGAATGTTTGGAGGGGGCCTCGTCAGCGATGCCAAGCAGGTTATGCTGCTTCTGGGCAAGAGCAGCGAAGGCAGTCCTCACATGGCCATCTGGGCCGACCACCCCGGGGTAGCAATGTTCGCGAAAAGCTACTTCGAATCCCTCTGGTCATCCTCCAAGCCTGTGCTGTGAACCAGGCAAAGTGTAACCACGGGATGAATAATGACGACTCGGCCGAAATAGCTTCGGAGCTTGCGTCACTTCTCCGTTACGACCAGGTGGTGCTCCTTGGATTTATTCGAGCCCTCACCATCGAAGAAGAGATCTCTGTCAGCACAATGTCGGAGCTGCTTGGGGTTGGAGAAGAAGTTTCGTCAAAGATAATGGAAAAGATGATCGAAGATGGCCTGATGATAAGAGGGAAGGTGGGATACATCCCCCTTCACCCCCGTCTTGCGCTGAGCAACCTCTACAGAATAGCACTAGCCAGGGATGATGCCGTGAGGGTGGGAAGGGTGAGACTGGATGCAATCACTGCTATGCTTGTAAAGAGGAGGGAGGACGTGCAGGGATGGTGAGATTTCTTTCGCATTCATGCATTAATTACCAGCCCAGGCTGACGGATGGTATCGCAGGAGGCACACCCACAAAAACACCGCTAAGATTTATTAAGCGTGCCAAATTCGCTCACTTGAATGTCCTCTCAGGTGACCGAGTGTAAGCACAATGTCGTGTACGCAGGCGTGATAAACCTGATCAGAGGTTTCGGAATAGTGGGAGCGGTAGATGCCTGGACCTGCACCCTTTGCAGCGAACTTTGGTGTGATGAGAAACGGATGGAGCACCAGGAACTCCCTCCGGAGGTCGGCCTTCCACCCCGCACAAAGGGAACGGAATGGGTGGCGATCGTGTGTGATGATGGATCAAAACTCGACTGGAACCTCGCCCAGCTGAACCGGAAGCAGACCTTTCAGCATTCCTGCAGTGTGTTTCAGGGCTGTAACCTTACCGTAAACAACGACTGGCAGATTTCATGTGATTCGGGCCACGAAGGAAAACACAGGCTCATTAGGGTCAGGCCAAATCTTAACCGCACCGTCTATGTGTGAGGGGACCACCTGACTTGAAGCTTTCAAATCTCGCCTTTCTTGTATCGGTAATTGCAGGTCTTTCATACATCTCCCTGTACGTACTGAATTCCGGCTACCCTGCTGCCCTTGTGAGTATTCTTGTGGGCCTGTTCAGGATACTTACTTCCATCCCTGCGCTTATCAACTCAAAAAGAAGCATGGCGGCAACCATGGCATGTTCTGTCATCGGCCTAGGATACATCGGGCTGGTTCTCGCTTTCAGGTACACTCCATACGCAATCCTCCCCCTGCTGCTCGAACTCGCAACGCTATTCGCGCTGGGCTACCTAATCTCAAGAGTAGGGAAGACAAAACAACCCAGCCCGCTCGATATGCCGGTCTATGGTTAGAGGCGCCAGACATTGGAAGTATTTGTGACGGAGGCCAAGATGGGTTCTGTGGCCGGATTCGTAAAGGGGTACGCGATCATCGAGGGCACCAGGATTCGCTTCAAGGGTGTGGCCTTTGGTAGATACGGTGGCCATAACGTCGTGGTTACGCTGATGCCATCCTCTGTAAGGACGCTTACTGCCATGGGATTGGATGCCGAACAGGTCGAGCTGGAGTTGCAGAGGAGCATAGTTCAGGGTAACTTCACACCGATACCAGATGCCAAACACACAGGCGACCCGTTGCTGGGACCCAAGAGTTAAACCAATTTAGAACGGTAGGGATGAACCGATCTACGCAAAGTGCTTGCTGGTTGTGGTGAGTTTAACTGGAAACCATCCCTCGAAAAGAACGCTCTTATTCTTGGTGCACACCCGCTCATGTGCAGCACTTCGCAATCGTACAACAGAGTAAAAATTTCATGGAGTCAACAGTAACCTGTACTAGCTCCTCGGCACATCATTCTTGGACCGCCCAGTGGGAATATTACTGCTGACCTGCTCGTCTCTTCACCCTTCGTCCCTGGCTGCTGTGGGTCCGCGTACTTCTTTTGCCAGTCCGTGTAACCGAGTCCCGCGGCATAGTTGAAGTGTTGCCATCGGCTCGGACAGCGACCGCAACCGTCTGCGTGGTCGCATCGTTTCCCGTGGTTTCTGATACGATCGGCTCAGAAGCCGAAAAGGTCGTCTCAACTGATGGAGCGTATGCAGGTTGAACATCTGTTACAGCAGTATGAACTGTCGGAATCGCTTCGGCGTTTATCTCGGGCGCATTCCTTACGGGATCGATAAATGTTGCATCGGAACCAGAGGCTGGAAACGAAGTTGTGGTCGTTGTGGAAACGGACGTCGCGATGGCCCTGGGCCTCGCTCTGTACGAGATTGCAAAGGCCACAGTTGCCGCTGACGCCGCCAGCACCAGCAAGGGGAATACTATATCTCCCAACATTTGCTTTTCCAGACGTTATTTTCATGCTATCAATAAATGCGACTTGGTCAAAATGAGGTTACCCGTTGCTTATCAAACTTTGACGGACAGCACGCCGACTATCCAGAGCTGTGCTGAAGGGCACTTCAGCCGAGCTGGTTTAGGAGCTCCTCAGTGGAGGTGACGGGCAAGGAGCAGGCAAAATTTGTACAGACGTAGGCAGTTGCACCTTCGCCAATCATTGAACAGGCGGAAGTAAATGATGACAGATTATCTATCCCAGGCGGACTCACGGATATGTCTCTGAGGATGAGTACCTTGTTGGGAATATATCTCTGGCGTATGACCTGAACCATTTCCTTGACCCTCGGGGATGAACGCTTCCCAACGATAACTATTTCATGGAATCCCTTACGCAGCAGCACAGTAGAAGACAGAAGAAAGGTGTAGGCCGATGGATAGGACTTCACCTGAACAGAGAATGTGCTTTCGATCTCCTCCACCTTCTTTTCAAAATCTGTGTTACCCGTGATTCTGCTTAGAAGCGTGAGAAGCAGAGCCATAACTGAATTGCCCGGTGGTATGGAGCCATCCTGTGCATCCTTCAGTTTGTACTGCAGTTCGCTTTTCGATGCCCTGAGAAACCCTCCCTCCTTTGTATCCCAAAAATCGGAGACTGCCTTCTTCGCCAGTTCGATGCTTGCTGCAAGGTACTTCTCATCAAAACCTGCCAGATAAAGTTCAACCAACCCCCATCCCAGGCAGGCATAGTCTTCAAGAAGTCCATCTATCGACGGCTGGCCGTCCTTGTACATGTGGTAAAGACCAGAGAATTTCTGAACCTCTCCAATCGTTTCATGTTTGAAGACCTTTTCAATCATAAGGTCTGCACATCTCCTAGCCTTGTCAAGGTATTTGCTTCCACTTTCCCCGAGAATCGAGGCCGTTCTGGAAAGTGACGCGATCATGAGGCCGTTCCAGTCGGTTAGGATCTTTTCGTCCCGCGCCGGTCTTACCCTTTTCGCCCTCTCCTTCAACAACACTCTCCTTATTTCCTCGTATCTATTCCAATACCCTTGTCCATTTTCACCTTCCGGCAAAGGCCTTGAGAGATGCAGTACACGACCCACCCCATTCGATGCACTAATCATCCCTCCCCCCTCCAGGAGCATTTTGGACCCTTCATCCACGAGCTCCGTGCCCAGAGCCCGGCGAAAATCCGCTTCGCTCCAGAGGTAAAATTTGCCTTCCTCTCCGTCACTATCCGCGTCCTCCGAAGAGTAGAATCCACCTTCTGGGGAAAGCAGATTTTCAATTGCATAATCAAGCACTTCTTTTGCCGTCCTCCCGTAAGTTTCTGAACGAGTAGCCTGGTAAGCTTCGGCATAAATCATGGCAAGCATAGCCTGATCGTATAGCATCTTTTCAAAATGCGGAACCATCCAGGCCTGGTCGGTCGAGTATCTGTGGAAGCCCAGCCCAACCTGGTCAAATATACCCCCCGCTCTCATCAACTTCAGGGTCTTTTCGACGATGATAAGTGACGCCTTGGAACCCGTATTTCGCCAGTACCTGAGCAAAAACATCAGCTTATCAACGGAAGGGAATTTTGGTGCAATACCGAATCCACCGAACTCTTCATCGAATGAGCTAATCAACTGTTCATACGCCGCTTCAACATCTTCGTCCGAAAGGCCCGTCCCCCTTTCTGTTCTTGCCATCTTCTTCAGCATCGATATCACATTCTCCCCTTCATGTACAAGCTCCCCCCTTCTGCTCTTCCAAAGCTCCTGCACCCGTGGGATCAGGTCAAGCATTCCGACCATTCCCGAACGTGTTTCCTTCGGGATGTATGTTCCTGCAAAAAACGGCTTCCTGTCCGGCGTCATTATGATTGTGAGCGGCCACCCCCCTGAACCGGTCATCATCTGGCATACATGCATGTAAAGGTCATCTATATCGGGCCGCTCTTCCCTGTCAACCTTTATGCTTACGAATGTTTCATTCATGAGCCTAGCGACTTCAGGATCTTCGAAAGATTCCTTTTCCATAACTGTGCACCAATGGCATGAAAAGTATCCAATGCTTAGGAAGATCGGTTTGTCCTCGTTTATCGCCTTCTCGAATGCCTCGTCACACCAAGGATACCACTCCACAGGATTGGTTGCATGTTTGAGCAGGTACGGGCTCCTTTCGTTTTTCAGTCTGTTGTACATGTGAGAAACGCCGTGATATGATGACAATTGTCTGTCCTTACGACAAAAGTCTCCTATTAAAACGGCACTCCTTTTACCGAATATCAGTAGCGGGCTGCCTGAAAAGAAGCACCATCTGTGCACGAAACGGATACATCTGGGTATTTTTCACTTCTGTTCAAAGATAGGAACACCTCAGGCGGGAAAGGTCACCGGTCCCAGAATCTGGTCAATGAAGACTTTTCTGGTCAGAGACTCGGATAATATAATCCGGATCGCAACCTGGTTTTCGGGAAACCCTCCGCTTAGGAAAGCAGTCAACCTCATACAAAGGAGTCGATGGATGAAACTGGAAGAAGAATATGATGACACGTTCCTGGCCGGAAATGGGCTCGTACCAAAGCTTCGACCCTGGAATGGGACGCGGGTATGTATGAAGGCCCTATGTGCGAGGCTGCACCAAGTTAGAAATCTCTTTAATTTTTGAGTTCGGATTTGGACAGGGGCAGTCCAGTAAATTCTGCAGCCATGATTTCCATTAATAAGCTGACTTTTTCTCTTTTTGAGCACAATTTACCACGCCCAGTGCAAACCGTACAAGACGATTCTTATCTGAACGTCCTGCCTATTCAACGGTAATGAGATACGGATACCTGAATCAGGCATCAGCATTGAACAACTGCTCAATCAGTGAAACATTATCGGAAAGGCTTCGTAGTTCGCAGAACCTTTTTATACCCACATCATTCGCTGGCCGTTTAGTGAGTTAATGTGAGAGATGTTGGTTACAAGACTCACCCAATCGACCCGCAGTTTCTTACCAAGACCGATGAGTATCCGATCACCGGTGAGCATAACGGCCACAAGGTGAGGGCAGAAGGTAAGGTCAGACTGGATGGGGATGGAAAGCCTTACCCGACCGCATGGGGAATTCATGGCACGAACGTGGCGGTCGACTGGGAGAACTGTGATGCCGATGGAGTTTGCATGGATGTATGCCCCGTTAATGTCTTCGAATGGCTTCTGAATCCGGGTCAGGCAGGAACCGGCAAGGATAAGATTCTTGAACCCAATACGGAGCTATGGAATAAGTACAGGTCTGACAAGTGTGATCCAATACGCGAGGCAGACTGCATTTTCTGCATGGCATGCGAGACCAGTTGTCCGACTGGTTGCATAAAGATAACATCTCCGTAGAAGGGCCGACATATCACGAAAGAGCGCCAAATTGAAGTAGGGGTCATGCTTCACATCTGTGCGCATTTTCAAGAGTAAGCGGTGAAATTGCCAGGCTAAGTCTTGCATCCAAATTTATGATGGAAATGTTGTTGATCGTAGCCAGCATCTCAGGTTCTGCGACTAGATTTTGAACTAATTATTCTGTTGAGCACATAGGGGAGAACACCGCCAGACCTGAAATACTTCATCTCAGATTCGTTATCAATTCTCGCAGTTACACTGAACTTTACCTGTTTTTCTTTGTTTGCGGCCATCACCTGCAGTTTCTCACCTGGAGATTTCATATCGGATATGCCTGCAATGTCGTAAATCTCACTTCCATTCAGCCCGAGCGACCTCCACCCCTGTCCATCCTCAAACTGCAAAGGAAGTATGCCCATCGCGACCAGATTGCTTCTGTGGATTCTTTCAAAGCTCTCTGCAATGACCGCCCTCACACCAAGAAGCAGGGGCGCCTTCGCCGCCCAATCCCTCGAGCTACCCGCGCCGTATTCCTTTCCGGCCAGCACCAGAAGGGGTACCTTCTGTGAAGAATATCTGACTGCCGCATCGTATATCGTCATCAGTTCCCCCGATGGGAAGTGCGTCGTCCAGCCCCCCTCCCTGCCTCCGGCCAGTATATTTTTCAGACGTATGTTGCTGAATCCTCCCCTGACCATTACTTCGTGGTTTCCTCTCCTGCTTCCAAATGAACTGAAATTTACCACTTCAACGCCTTTTTCCCTCAGGTATTTACCTGCAGGACCATCAAAAGGTATCGAACCAGCAGGGGATATGTGGTCGGTTGTGACCTTATCTTCGAAGACTGCGAGCACCCTACCTCCCTGAATGTCGGATGGCACCACAGAAACATCGGGATCGAACCATGGTGGTTGTCTTATGTAGGTTGAATTCGGGTTCCACCCGAACACGTCTCCGGGGGGAGCAGCAAGAGCCTTCCACCTTTCGTCCCCCTCCGTTGCATCGGAGTACCTTCTCCGAAACAGCTCCGGATTTAGGGAGCGGGATACGGCACTTCTTATTTCCTGCATCGTCGGCCATATGTCCCTAAGATAGATGGACCTTCCCTCACTCGTAGTACCCAGCGGTTCCTTTGTGAGGTCGAATGTTATGTTACCGGCAAGCGAATATGCGACCACAAGCATGGGGGAGGTCAGGAACGAGCCCCTGGCCAGAGGATGGATCCTGCCGTCGAAATTCCTGTTCCCGCTCAGCACCGCAACAGCGTACAGGTCCCTTCTTTTGATCTCCTCCTCGATCTGGGGCAGAAGCGGTCCGCTGTTTCCTATGCAGGTGGTGCAGCCATACCCCACCACGTTAAAACCGAGTTTCTCAAGATACGGCATCAGCCCCGAATTCTGTAGATAATCTGTAACCACCCTTGAACCCGGAGCCATACTGGTCTTCACAAAGGGCTTTGGCGTCAAGCCAAATCTTGCAATCTTCTCCGCCATCAGCGCCGCCCCAAGCATCACAGTCGGGTTCGATGTGTTTGTGCAGCTTGTGATCGCAGCTATTATTATCGCGCCGTCTTCCAGCTTGGAATCCGTTTTGCTGAGCAGCTGTTGACTCCCGGTTCCATCTGGCTGGAATCCATTGTCGACGCTCGACCCTGAGTAGCCGCCAGCCTGCACGCTCCTTCTCTTCCTGCTCGCATCATCAATAATCCTCCGTATCATCTCGGGCGCCGAAGCCAGAGGTATTCTTTCGTCGGGATTCCTTGGACCAGCTATCGATGGCTCGATCCTTCCAAGGTCTATCTCAATCACATCGCTGTACTTGGGGACTCCCTGCCCCTCTTCATAGTACATGCCATTCAGTCTGGCGTACTTCTCAACGAATAGAACATGCGAATCGGTTCTTCCTGTGCCTCTCAGGTAGGACAGTGTGTTCGCGTCTACCGGAGAGAAACCAACGGTGGCGCCATACTCGGGTGACATATTCCCAATGGTGGCCCTGTCTGGAACGGAGAGGTTCTGGAATCCGTCTCCGAAATACTCCACAAACTGACCCACCACGCCCTTTTTTCTCAGGGCTTCTGTCACCGTAAGAACGATGTCGGTGGGGGTAGACCCTTCAGGCAGGCTGCCGGTCAGACGCACACCGGTAACCTTGGGCACCGGCATGTGGTACGGTTCACCGAGCATCACAGCCTCCGCCTCGATACCTCCCACACCCCATCCCAGCACCGCCATCCCGTTGACCATCGTTGTGTGAGAGTCAGTCCCGACCAGTGTGTCAGGGAATGCTCGCAGCTCACCCTTGCCTGATAAGGTCACCACAGTCGAAACATGTTCCAGATTGACCTGATGGCATATTCCCTTCCCGGGAGGAAAAACCCTCATGTTCGAGAAGGAGCGTTGAGCCCATTTAAGCAGGGAATACCTTTCCGAGTTTCGCTCATACTCCATCTCGAGGTTTACAGGGAGAGCATCATCTGTTCCCCACCTGTCCACCTGGACAGAATGATCCACAATAAGGTCCACAGGCACCTCCGAATTCACGATCTTCGCATCAAGGCCGGCATTCTTCACAGCATCCCTCAAAGCTGCAAGGTCAACTATGAGCGGTACACCAGTATAGTCCTGAAGCAGCACCCTTGACGGCATGAATGGCAGTTCAGTCCCAATTCCGGAAGGCCAATCCATGATCCTCTGGGCAGCCTCTGCTGCGCCGGCCACACTGCCAGAATTCCTTAAGGTATTTTCAAGGAGGACCCTTATTGAGAAAGGAAGAGCCTGCAGGTCGCAGCCGTATTTACTTGTGTCCGGTAACGACCAGTAGGACGCGGGTCCCTTCGGTGTCTCTAGCTTCTTTCTCAGGTCAGAAAAATCAGTTACCAAATCTGAAGCAAGCGCACGCATGCAGTACTTATAAGCTATGCTGAAATTTGCCTTCTGCGTGAACTGGATAGGACCGCTTTTTCTATCGATGAGGCCAGTTCAAAGTCGCGCTCGGTCAACCCTCCTTCATCGTGTGTCTGAACAAGCAACTTCACGCTGGTCCACCTCACATAAATGTCGGGGTGGTGCTCCAACTTCTCGGCCACCCTCGCCACACTATTGATGAATCTTATTCCATCCATGAATCTCCTGAATTTGAATTCCTTGGTCAGAAAATCCTTCTCCCTTTTCCAGCCTTTGAGCACCCTTAGCCTTGCCGTAATTTCCTGGTCTGAAAGCAAAGTCATGCTATTGACATATTTGTGAAGCTATAATATAAACAAGAAGGGGGCAAAGTGGCAGAAGACGGTGCAGTAAGGCTGCATCGTCAGTCAAACTTAAAGCATCCCCCGCGAAAGGCGCACCCATGAAGGTTGCTGCAGTTGTGGATGCTCGACTCGACCTGAAACCACTCGACCAGGGGGAGAGAATCATCCTTCTTTCTGACGAAGGCACAGTTCAGAAGATAGAACCCAACCCTGGGTATGGTTTCACTCATGGCGGAAAGGAACAGGCTATGGAGGTCATACTCGCGATGGGAGCCGACGCCGTCGCAGTGAGGGAACAGTTTCTGTGCCCCTGTACGTACAACATGTCAAAGGGAAAACTGCTGTACATCCACGTTAGCGAGACCAATCTTGAGGGTCTGAAGTCGGAATACAGTAAGCTTGCAGAAAGGGCTGCGAATGATGTTGACCCATCGGTCTACTACGAAGACCCGCATGCCCACGATTCCCCACACGTCGGACACACTTCAACAAACGCATCCTTCAGCGTCTAACGTTACCTCATCCCTCCCCTGATCTCTGCCGAAACATCAACAAAGAAACGCAACGACTGCGGGTTGGCGACCGATGCCAGATTTACGACATCTTCGGGCTCGGCTCCCTTGAGTATCTTCTTCACAGGTATCTCCATCTTCTTTCCGTTCAGCGTCTTTGGAATCTCGGGAACCCTGTATATCTTGTCAGGTACGTGCCTGGGCGAAAGTTCCTCTCTCAGAAGATCGAAGATGTCTTTTTTCATAGCTTCAGACAGCTCTTCTCCACCTTTGGTGGCGATAAAGAGAATCATCTGGGAGTCGCCCCCTGGCCGTTCTAGGTCTACCACCAGACTTTCTTCAACGAAGCTCAACCTTTCCACAACCCGGTAAATCTCGGACGTCCCTATCCTGATTCCTCGACGCTTCAGCGTAGCGTCAGACCTGCCGTAAATCACAACCGTGCCATCATCATATATTGTGGCCCAGTCTCCGTGCCTCCATACCCCCGGGAACGTGGAAAAATAGCTCTCCACGTACCTCTTTGACCCCTCATCATTCCAGAAGTAAATTGGCATCGACGGCATGGGTGCCGTCAATACGAGCTCCCCGACCGCGTTCTTTACGGGTCTGCCGGAGTCGTCGAAGGTGTCCACACTGGAACCGAGAAATCTGCACTGGATCCTTCCGGATTTCACCGGCAGCACAGGGCAACCCCCCACGAATGCTGTGCACACGTCGGTTCCGCCGCTCATGGAAGCAAGCCAAAGATCATCTTTCACATTCCTGTAAACCCACTCGAAAAGGTCTGAAGAAAGAGGCGAGCCGGTGGACCCGACACCACGCAGCTTTTTCAGGTCGTATCTCTCGTTTGGCCTTACGCCTGCTTTGGAAGATGATGAGATGAATGCGGCACTTGTTCCAAAGTAGGTGACCCCCAGCCTTTCAGCCATCTCCCAGAGCGTCTCCATCCCGCGGATCGACGGCGAGCCATCGTAAAGTACTATCGTACTTCCATGCATCAGCCCGCCCACAAGATAGTTCCACATCATCCATCCTGTGGATGTGTACCAGAAGAAAACGTCATCCTCTTTCAGGTCGTTGTGAATCGCAAGCGTCTTTGCATGTTCTAGAAGAATGCCTCCGTGGGAGTGGACCAGCGGCTTAGGTAGCCCAGTTGTGCCGGAAGAAAAAAGTATCCAAAGGGGATGGTCTGAGCCTACCCTTTCAAAATCCTGTCTACCACCCTTCTTCTTGGCATCATTCCATGCGATCATATCATGTGGAGCTTCCTCAGGATTCAGGTAAGGCACAATTATGGTCGCTTCGACCGATGGGAGCGCTTTCACAAGGCTCCTCACCTGTTCAACCTTGGGATACGCTTTGCCGTTGTAGAGATACCCATCCGCCGCAATTAACACCTTCGGCCTTATCTGACCGAACCTGTCCAGCACCCCTGAATGGCCGAAATCGGAGGAGCAGCTGGACCAGATGGCTCCGATAGAAGCAGAGGCAAGAAAAGCAATAACAGCTTCGGGACAGTTAGGAAGCCAGCCCCCAACCCTGTCGCCCTGTCGAACACCAAGTGAACGCAGACCCTCACCAAGTCTGGAGACCTCCTTCCGAAGCTCTTCCCTAGTTATTCTTCTCTTCAAACCATCCTCCCTTTCGAAGAGCAGTGCGGGCTTGGCGTCAGGGTATCTGCGTAGAAGGTGCTCGGCATGGTTTAGTCTTGCACCGGTGAGCCATCTGGCCCCTGGCATTTTATCCCTGGACTCCAAAAAATGAATTACGGGGGTGCTGCTGAAGAGGCGGAAGTATTCCCATACAGCAGACCAGAACCCTTCAAGATCTGAAACAGACCATTCCCACATCTTGAGATAGCTGTCAAATTCAAGCCCCAATCGTCCCTGCAGCCACTCTTCAAATTTTTGAAAGTTCGATTCTGACCTGACTTTCTCATCAGGTGTCCAGAGAATGTCCCCTTCGGCCAAGCCAAACAAGGCAGGAATAAGAGGCTTTTAGGGGTGGCGATGTAAACCGAATGATGCGGTAATATTAAATCCATCCACCTGATGAACCCGTTTATGCTCAGGGAGCTCGTAGAATCGAAACTTTCGGGAACGACTCCGTGTTTTCGCCACTGCTCCGAAGCGGCCTCACTCAAATTCCTGCAGGATGAGAAATTTCTGATTGGGGCGTATGTCTGCCCGTCCGGTTACGTTTCAAGGCTGGTCATGTACGGCGAGGGCGGAGAAAGTAACCCGTCGTATCTCAAAGAGATCGTGAAGAAGCACGGGTCCGGGCTCATCGACATCCAAGACGGGGATATTAGGGTGGCGACGAGACACCCATGGGACCTTGGTGCTCCAGGTGGGGTGGATCTACTCAAGGAAACCTACTGGACTCAGTCCTACAGAAGGTCGAAGTCAGAAGACCCAAAAAGAATCTCACTGTTTCTTTGCTCACACTGCTCGAAGCTCTTCACGGGTCCTTTAGATTCAGCGGGGCCCATGTGTGCCGAGTGCTCCGCTTCGAAATCATGAATTTGTTGCAGCAGGCGCACGGCGCCACGTCTTAGCCTGGTTCATTGGGTGGCTGTGCACATACACGAACGGCATGTCTGCCCGTGTTATGTTCGTAAAAACAGTCACTTTCTAAAGGAGTCTTGGCTAGGGGACATCTACTTCCCTTCCGGTTCTACCATCGATCCAGGAAACCCGTCTCCTAGGGCCCCTCGCCAGCTCCACGCGCCAAAGCGGATAGAACAGGAGAGAGAATTCTGTTGCATCGGAATCATCCAACAGACCCCTGATGAGTTCCCTGACCTTCTTCTGATCTAGCCCCTGAGAAGTAACAGCAGTGGTCCCGGAACCCCCACCCGGCACTATTGGCTGTGCCTTGGGAGCTTCATCAAGCAATTTTATCGAAGGGATTTTGACGAGTCTCCTGTACGCTCTGTATCTTCCCATGTCTGTTGAGCTGACCACGCCTTCCTGTTCCAGTTTCGAGAGAACTCGTCTGATGATGCTCCTTGGGTATCCGGTCCTTCCTTCAACATCCACCACAGTCATTGTGGATTCTTCTTTCAGAGCCCGAAGAATCCGGATGTCTCTCTCTGCGTATCCCATCAGTGCCCGTACCCCAGGTCTGAAGCTTATTCCCTCTCCTAGTTCCACCTCGGAGCCTGTCAGGCAATCAAGCAGGAGGAAGTGCGCCTTGAATCCCTTCCTGATTACCCCTTTCATCTGCAGAATCGTAATCAGCTGAAGCGCCCTCCAGTTCAGGCTCAATGACGTGACCTTTTCCTGCTCCCCGAAGATGACATGGCTTTTAGTTCTGCTTACCCTTGAAGGCACCTCCTCCTCAGGTATTATGAGGTTGAACCCCATTTTCACGCTTGGTGAGGGGGCGTTGGGGGGCGATTCTCCCCTGCTGACCGTTGGAGAGGGTTGCTGAACTTTGACAGAGGCACCCAGGGTCCCCATGAAGGGTTTCACAACCCTCTCTCTGAGTTCCGGTGTGAAGCCTCCATGTCTTGTCTCCCTCTGCCTTATCTTCACCAGCACCGGCCGGTCATACAACCCTCCCATGGCATAAAAATGACCTGCGTTCAGAGTTGTGAGCATTTTTGGCACCCCCTTCGAAGAAAAGAACTGGGAAACCGATTGAAGGTCATTCTGGATGACAAGCTTCCCTATGAGCTGGTTTCCACACTGGCTGAGTATGTTTTTGTCCACGAGGGACGGTCTCTGTGTGCACACCATCAGCCCGATCCCCCTCTTCCTTCCCCTGCGCGCAATCTCACCCACGATCGGTATTCTTTCGCCTGACTGAGGCACGAATCTGTCAGCCTCTTCGATGACAACCAGGTAGGGTGTTCGCCTCTCGGAAAGTATCGAATACAGCTCCGAGAGGAGGTTCTGTACCGTTTCCCTTGGATTCTCCAGGTCGGATGTATCCAGGATCAGCGGCGCTATGTCCGGTGCCTGGGCTGCCAGCTCCCTGATGTTGAGATCGCTCCATTTGAGGTCGGCCCCCTCATCCTCGCTCACCAGTATCGCTTCATATTTATCCTTCAGTCCAGAATATTCCCCTTCTGTGTCCACCACTGCGAAGGGCGCCCTGTTTTTGCACAACTCTTCAAGAATCACTGCAACGGCATAACTTTTGCCGCTTCCGCTCGCACCTATTACGCACGTTCTTCCGGTGACGATGGCCGCGGCGTTGACCGTAAATGGCAAGCCTTCCACTGTACCCAGCAGAAGCTGATGCCCGCCGCTCGCATCACTCCCTCCTACCTGCTGCACGACCTTCTCGAATAACAGAAGTTTGATTAAGCTTCCGGATGCTGTCAAGCTGCCGCAGATTTCAGCTCTTGATACAGGTCACTCTTCAGGAAGTTCTCAACGGCCTTCTTGGTGAATGAAACACCCTCGGAGTAGCCTGTAAGAATGTGCTGGAATGTGCCATCATCAAACTCCAGAAAGACCTGAGGTATGATATAGTCATCAGACCAGTCCCCATACTTCCTGACCAGTTCGTCCCCCTGCTTCACCGATTCGGTGTCTATGTCGTAAAGGTGAACCGGAACCCCCAGCTCCTTCCCCGCAGCCTTCATCGGTTCAACCGTCGTGGGAACACAATGAGGACACCACTGAGCGTATACCACATGGATTCCCTTGAGCTTACGCATACCTTGTCGGCGGATCACATTCGTATAAAATTTACCCCATAATCATGGCTTCGTGCCCACATTCATTCTCTTCAGGAACTTCCTGAACTCGTCCTCTTCGACCCAGTCGACCCTCAGGTAATCCTCTATCTGCTTGTCAGAAAGACCCAGCCTTCGGGCCTCCTGAACTCCCACCCGGTACGCCTCCACTTCGGTTGGTCTCTCGAAGTATTCATACCGCCTGTCGTACAGTTCCTTTCCCTCCATAAACTGTTTCACATGAACCAGCTCGTGTATAAGATCCAGGTAAATGTACACCTCTTCCCCCTGCTTCAGATAGGGCTGGCTGAGGTAGATTGTTCCATCCTCGTTATCAACGTGAAGGTAACCTTCCCGCGGGTCGAGCACCACCTTCACCTTCCTGAGCACTTCGGGTGTGGACTCCCCAAATATTCCCTTCACCGCGGCGAGTTTATCGAATCCGGGAAAAGCATCAATGAAGGAATACTCTCTCAGCCCGAGCGACCTCTCTATCTTCACATTCAGCTTGACCTTTCCAGGAAGTTCTGCCTTCGCTGATGGGGGCTGAAACCTTACACCGATCTCGTTTTCAGGGGCATTCTCAATAATTTTCTTCATTAACACCAACCTCGAAAAGAGTCGTCTGAATCCAATCTTTTCGTAGAATTTCTGAAGACCGTCTGATTCGAAAGTCTGGACCACCAGCTTCGTGCCTGATTCGGCAGCCACTTTCCTGGAATATGCCAGCATCGCCCTGGCAACCCCCCTGTTTCTGTATTCATTCAGCACGCCAACGCAGTAGGCTCCCGTATACCCTCTTGTTGTAAATACCGCCGTGCACCCGACGGGCAGTCCACCCACCTTCGCTAGTATGAATCTGGATCCTCTGGCTGCCAACGCCCTTGACAGCGCCCTCGCCAGCGCATCAGTCGTGAACCACATTCCGTAGAACGCCCTGGTATAGATTCTGGCCCACTCTCCAATACCCCGGTTACCGACTGTCCTTATCTGGACTTCATCCCCGGCCTGGATATCCTCCGCCGACTCGTATACTATGAGCGAGTCTTCTTTTTTAAATCCGTATCCGTCGAGCTTGGATACCGTAAGGCTAAAATCTTCTGTGTCGGGGACAAAGAACGCCGGGTTGCTGCCTATCCTGACGAATCTTCTTTCCACCTGCTTTGTGTAGCGATCGGTCGGATTCCATTTCTGCACTACTCCTACATGATTAAAGAGCGGCTCTTTGAATTCGGGCCAGGTGATTTCATATCTGGTCCTTGTGTTCCACCTTAACCTGGCCCATTTCGACCAGAAGCCGGTTTCATTCAGTAGCTCCATCCTGTAGTCTTCATCCAATGAAATCTACTCCAAAGATGTTTCCAGCCAGCTCAAGAGCGCCGGCGTAATCCTCAGCCTTTGTACTGCCAGGAGGTGCACCTGATGCTTCGCTTGCAATCGTGTTCAAGAGATCAACAGCCTGAGGCGTGTCAAAGTCATCGTTCATCGCCTCGAAGAAGCCGGCAAGGATCGCGTGAACCCTTTTCTGATTTGAGCTTCTTCCTCTGTACTGCTTGAGCTGCTTCAGATTCTCTCTTGCCAACTGGAATTCACCCGCCACCCTCCTGAGTGTGTATTCATCGAATTCGAAGCTGTCTCTATGATGCTGCATGAGCAGGAACAACCTGACGGCATTCTTTCCGTATTTTCTTAGGATGTCCCTGGAGTATACCACATTTCCCTCGGATTTTGACATCTTGCGCCCCTCAGTCGTCAGAAGACCGCAGTGCACCCAGTACCTTACGAATGGGCGAAGCCCGCTGAGTGATTCCGCCTGAGCGATCTCGGCCTCGTGGTGAGGATAGATCAGCTCCCTTGCGCCACCGTGCATATCGTACTGCGGCCCAAAGATTGACATAGTGTAGGCTGTGTCTTGTATGTGCCATCCAGGCCATCCCTCCCCCCACGGACTGCTGAAGCTTATCCCGTCAACGGGTGGCCTTCTCCAAAGAGCAAAATCGAGAAGATTTCTCTTATCTTCAGAAAGTTCGGTGGGTCTCAGCTCAAGTTCAGGCACGCTCATGTGAGACAGCGACCCAAACCTGGGAAACTTCGACACATCAAAGAAAATCTCGTTCCTTACCCTGTACGCATACCCCTTTGAAAGGAGTCCAGAAACCTGCTGGACCATTTCCTCAATGTACTTGGATACCCGTTCGAATCTACCTAATGTTTCGATACCCAGCTTCTTCATGTCTTCGACGTAATAATTCATGTACTTTCTGACAAATGACTCTACACTAATTCTGGATCGTCTGGCCACCTGTACAATGGACTCATCGATGTCGGTGACATTCATTGCGAATTGGACATCATACCCTTCGTGCCTGAGGTATCTTGCTACGACGTCATAGAATACATACGTCTTTGCATGTCCAATATGCATGTAGTCATTCACGGTGGGCCCGCAGACGAACATCCGGACCTGCCCTGGGGACATGCTCACAAACTGTTCCTTCTTCATTGAAAGAGTATTGAATACCTTGATTCTCTCGGGCAACCGCGTATTCACTCACATCAATTATGGTTCCTTGACATACCATGGGTCCTCAAACCGGGCTTGGATACCGTCAATCTGGACTCCATGGCCTGCACCTTTTGACAGCCTTTGAACCAAGGTTATATAAAGTGGCTCGCATTCTTTCTACCACTCCAGCGAGCTGGTTAAATTACTGTTGAGCAGGGCGTAAACCATGGCGTACGAAGAAGAGATACCCTCATTCAAGGAACTTCTCAGGGAACTGGAAATACTCGACGCGGACGCGGGCATCAGGATCGAAGCCAGATACGATGGGGTGGAAAGTTACATATTTATCACACGAAGCGGTCAGGGCTTCGCGATGGCCGTGCACACAAAGATGAAGAACCTGGTCGGCCCCGGAAGGAGAGTAGAGTTCAGACATTTCTCCAACCTGAAGCAGCTGACGAACCACCTGTCCGGCACCGTCAAGGACCCACGCAGGATATTCAAGTACTGAGCTGCACCGTCAAGAATGTTGGCAATACTTCAAAGAACCGACTGAAATCTGTCTTCTCTAGCCCACCTGCTCAGAGGACCCACGATGGGTGTTTTATAGCCGCAAAAAACGCATTTACCATCTTCATCCAGGTTGTATGACAAAATGTAGTAGCCGTGTCTTCTTATCAAAACCTTTGAGCAGCCGGGGCAGTAGGTGTTTTCGGCCGGGTGACCTGGAACATTCCCAACGTAAACGTAGTTCAGGCCTGCCTTCTTGGCTATCTGGTAATGTCTCTCAAGGGTTTCCACCGGCGTTACCGGGAACTCCATCATCATGTAATCAGGATGAAACCTGAGAAAGTGTACTGGTACGTCTGGGCCGAGGTTGTCATAAATCCATTTCGACAGTTTTTCCGCCGCTTCGAGGCTGTCTCCCACCTGCGGTACAATAAGGTCGGTGATTTCTATGTGCACCTTCGTCTTCTCCTTAATCTCAAGGAGAGATTGGAAAATTGGGTCTGCATTTGGTATCGATATGTACTTTCTGACAAACGATGTCTCTCCACTTCCCTTGAAGTCCACGGTTATGCAGTCCAGGAACTCACCCATTGCTGCGACGCTGGATGGTGTATCGTATCCGTTCGAGACAAATATGTTGAAGATGCCCCTTTTGTGGGCTATTCTACCCACGTCTCTCGCATATTCCATGAAAATGGACGGTTCGTTGTATGTATATGCAATACCTTCACACCCCCTCTGCTCGGCCAGTGTCACCGCCTCGTCCGGGTCAAGTGCCTTTCCCTCAACCTTTCGTCTCTGGCTGATGTCATAGTTCTGGCAGTAGAGGCACCTCCAGCTGCACCCTGTGGTTGCGATGGAAAAGATCCGCGAGCCAGGCCTGTAGTGCATGACCGGCTTCTTCTCTATGGGGTCGATGTGACCGGCCATCACCTTCCCGTACACAAGAAGCCAGAGCTTTCCTCCAACCACGCCCCTCACACCGCAGAAACCTATCTGACCCTCCCCGAGCTGGCAGTTTCTGGCACATGCCGTGCATTGTATCCTTCCGTTGGGAAGCCTCCGGTAAAGCTCCGCCTCCTTACCCATTGGCTTTACCAGCTGACTCCCCAGCGATGTCAATTCTTGTGCTCCTTAACTGTAATTTACATCAAGCTTAAAAACAGTTGTTAAAATTCAGGTATGCTTGCATCTGGAGGATTGCTACTTCGCAGAGGATGTACTGTACTTCCCTGAGGGCCACTGCTGGATTTCATTCAGAGGAGACAAAGCAGTGCTGGGACCGGATACCATCATTGCCTGGATCACTGGCAAGGCGGCAAGAGTCAGCGTGCGGCAGCCGGGCACCTCGATCGAGCCCGGCCGCATGGTTGCATCTCTCGAGGGTCCAAGACACTTCGATGTCATCAGATCTCCCGTCAGGTGTACTGTCACGGTTGCGAATCCTGATCTTGAATTGAATCCTTCCCTGGTAAACAAGGACCCGTACGGAAGAGGCTGGCTGGCAGAAGTCAAGGTGGCAGCTGGAAATGACGTCAGTTCATCATTGAAGTCATTCCACGAAGCTGCACCCTTGTTTGAAAAGATGATCACGGAAATGGGGGTAAGATGCTTCAAGGAATTCCCAGATCACGAACTATATGAAATTGGTACCGAATGTTCAGCTGTGCTTGTCAAGCTGAACGACCTTCTTTCCGGTTCAGACTCCGGAACGGTCGTCCACGTAGTCTCCGACGATCCGACAGCAGAAGTTGAGCTCATAAGATGGAGTGACCAAACAGGAAACAGGCTTCTGGAGGCCCGTACGGAAGCTAACCTACGACACTTTATCCTGAAGAAAAGTTGATTACTTTTCGATCGGAAATCTTATGCCGTTACCCCACTCCGTCCAGGAGCCGTCATAGTTCTTAACGTTCGGGTAACCCAGAAGATATGTAAGCACGAACCAGGAATGTGACGAGCGTTCCCCTATCCGGCAGTACGTGATGACCTCCTTGTCGCTTGTGACACCCTTTGAGCTGTAAAGCTTTTCGAGTTCTTCTCTGCTCTTGAATGTACCGTCCTGGTCATTCACCGCGAGCGCCCACGGTATGTTGATCGCCCCGGGAATATGTCCACCCCTCTGCGCATGTTCTGTGGGGTACTCAGGCGGTGCGAGTACCTCGCCGGTAAACTCCTTGGGACCCCTAACATCGACAAGCACCTTATCCTTCATCCTCAGTACCTGCCTGACATAATCCCGGTATACTCTGACGGTTTCATCGGGTTCCGACACTCTGAAGTTTGTTCTTGGATAAGCTGGAACATCCTTTGTAACTGGTTTGTCTTCAAGCAGCCATTTCTTTCTTCCTCCATTCATGAGCTTAACGTTTTTGACGCCGTAGTACCTGAGTATCCAAAAGGCAAATGCCGCGAACCAGTTGTTGAAATCCCCATACAGCACGATCGTTGTGTTTTGGTCCGCGCCGATTCTGCTCAGTACATCCTCGAGCTGTTCCTTTGTGACGATGTCTCTGCTCACAGGGTCGTTCATATCTTTCCTCCAGTCGAGAAGAACGGAGCCCGGAATATGCCCCACGTTATAGTTTGATGCAGGGTCATAATCAACTTCTGCAATTCTCACCTGAGGATTTCCGATACTTTTCTCAACCCAGTTGACATCCACCAGAACTTCCGGATGAGCGTAACCGCTTTGTTGTGTTTGACTCATAAATGATTTATAATAATCCACTCTTATTTGCTTTTTGCATATTTCGCATCGGTGAATCGTATCTGACCGGTATGCGGTCTACAGCAATGCAGGTTTGATCCAGGCCCGTTTTCATCCTCTAATTCTGGAGAAGTTTTCTTGCATACATAAGCTCTGCTGTTAGTATAGCGCCGCCTGCCGCCCCCCTGATCGTATTGTGGGAAAGAAGCGTCAACTGCAGAGTCTTCTTTGCCGCCCCCCTTCTGACCCTCCCAACCACTACACTCATTCCGGGTACCGAACCCTGCATCCTGTCGATCCTGGGCTGCGGTCTGTCCTGCTCTCTTCGAACGATTATCGGCCTTGATGGTGCAGTTGGCAGACCGTATTTCTGGGGCTCACCGGTGAAATTCGAAAGGGCGTCTATGGATTCGTCTGCGCTCACCTCTCTTTCGTATTCGATCAGCAGGCTCTCCAGATGGCCGTCTATCGTGGACACCCTGTTGCAGGATACGGCCATCGGCATGGAAGCGTTGACTATCTTTCCATCCTCGATCCTTCCAAGTATCTTGGCCGTTTCTCTGACCACCTTTTCTTCCTCATCCTTCACAAATGGTATCACGTTCTCGAGGATTGACATCGAGGGAACACCAAGGTAACCTGCACCGGAAATCGCCTGCATTGTATTCACGACGATGAGCTTGACGTCTGCAAGTTTCACCAGAGGTGCCAGTACGATGTCGAGACCCACGGCGGTGCAATTGGGTGTGGTAACGATTCCTCCATCCCACTTTCTTCCTGACCTCTGTCTTTCAAGAAGGAGGAGATGCTGAGGATTCACCTCAGGTATCAAAAGAGGGACGTCCTGATCCATCCTGTGAGCACTTGCCTCGCTGACCACAATCTTTCCAATTCTGGCCAGTTCAACCTCCCTCGATGAAGCAGCCTCAGAGGGAAGAGCCGAGAAGATCAGCCCGCAGTCCTTCAATGTGTCTAGGGAGAACTCTTCTACCCTCATGCTGGCTATCTCAGCCGGAACCTCGCCCTCCAGCATCCACTTCACAGCTTCCCCGTATTTTTTGCCAGCCGACGACCTTCCTACCAATGTGCGAAGTCTGAAGTAAGGATGTTCAGCAAGCATACTGACATACCTCTGGCCAACAGAGCCAGTAGCACCAAGCAGAGCCACATCTATTTTCCTCATGGAGAATCCCCCCTTCGTAACATCGTCTCGGCGCAGCCCTGTATCCGCCATAATCTAAACATTTTTGAGGTTCACGCTCAGGATATTCATGATGTATAGCCCGGCCACCATAAGTACCATGCCCACCACCTGCACAGCCGTAATTGCTTCAGCCAGAAAGATGTGTGCGAATGCGAGACCAAATATAGATGAAGTGGAGAAGAGCATTACGGCCCTGACTGCCCCCAATTTCTTCAAGGAATGCATGAGAAATGCAGTGGACAGACCCACACCCATCACCCCGATCCCAACGATCCCTGGAAGCGCAGCTTCCGTTGGAATATGAAACGATCCTGCCAACAATGAAGCCACTAAAAGGCATGAGGCACCGATCATATTCTTGTATTTGGTCAGGATCGTTGGGTCGAGTACTTTCGTTGCGACCCTGCTTATATTGTTGTCAATGCCCCAGGCGAATGTAGCACAGATAATCAGCAGGTTTCCGCGGAAGCTCGAGGCTGACAGCAAACTCCCAATACTTTCACCAGGGACAGAAGATACGAGTGCAACACCAAAAAGTACGGTGGCTGCTGCAGCAACCTGGTATTTACTCATTGACTCTTTGAAAATCATAACAGCGATGATCGAGGTAAATATGGCCTCGCCATTACTGAGAAGGGCGGCGTTTGTGGCGGCGGTCATCGAAAGACCCGTAAAATACAGCAGGGGCGCTATCACAGAGCCGAAGATTCCAGCCAGAAATACCAGCTTTAGGACCCCTTTTTCAAGAGGTCCGACCCTCTTAGCTGGAATGAAAACAACAGACCCGATAAAGTATCCCAATGCGGCGACGGTGAACGCGTCTGTCGTAATCAGTGTATACTTTCCAATGGTCGCAGTCGTGCCGTAGAGAAGCGCGGCCCCAAGTCCGTAGGCGTAACCCATCGCTGGATGGCTCTGATTGATTCTCACCGCTCTTCTCTCGGTCTGTCAACCAAGCACTTCTTTTAAACATCCCTGAGTAGTGCTCTAGATCAGGGTCATCGTTTCGTGTAATTATTTAATCAAAGGAATTCGAACAAGATCGTGGCTTTAAGCATAAATACACTTTCGAGTGATGTGACACGCATGTCTTATGAAATGCCGGGTCAGGCCGCAGGTGCGGTTGGGATGGGCCTCAGGGCGGCCAGCTTGGCGATATTGATGGCAGCGGTTGGAGCCGCTCTGATTTTGACACTTTTTACGATCAATTTTCACTGGTTTTCAGCGTTGTCCGCCACGATTCTTGTTGTCGTCTGGGGATTCGCAATCTGGCTTGCCCTTTCCTTTTTCCGTTCCCAAAATGTCACATGAAGGAAGAAATCAGTTGTGCAGGCGGGCCAGCCGAACCAATTTTCGGACACAGTCATCTGGTTTATTTCAGCCCGTCTCCTCAGATATTACATATTGCGCATCTGCAAGGTTTAAGGTCGCCTTCACCAACCTACAGACCCCGAATCCCATGTCACTTCAAACCATCTAATTCATCCAGAAAAGAACCGCACTCCGAGGGTGAGAGGATTGATCGAACCTTGTTGAGACTTGGAAAGGTTATCAATGTCTTGCTGGTTATTCGTGACAGCGCATGACTTCTGGCAGTGTCGTCGTGCTTGGGACGGGGTTGATGGGGTCTGAAATAGCACTGGATATGCTAGCCGAAAGATCTGTGTCCAGTCTTAGAGTTGTCGATTCTTCAGAAAGCAGACTAAACGAACTTGAACGGCAAGCCAGGGCCAGACACCCACAGGTTGCGGTCGTTACAAAACTCTCCTCCCAGGTGTTGAATATACAGCACGATAGAGCAAAACTAAGGAAAGTGCTTGCAGAAGCGGATGTCGCAATCGGAGCTCTTCCGCATGCAATTGCAGACAAGGCAGTCGAATCAGCGATAGATTCGGGAACCAGCTACGTTGACCTGATATTCTCCTGGAGGGCTGGAGAATTCTCATCCATCGACAAGAGGGCTAAGGATGCGGGGATAATACTTGTTCCAGCCTGCGGACTCGCCCCCGGCCTGACAAACATCCTTGCAATGAGGGGTCGTGATCTGCTGGGAGGCGCCGATGACGTCCGGATCATGGTTGGTGGGATACCGGAGCGCCCGATACCGCCGTTCAATTACAGAATCGTATTCTCCTTTGACAGTGTCCTTGAAGAGTACACACGGGACGCCCTGGTTGTCCGGGACGGCAAAAGAGTTCTCCTGCCTGCACTCTCTGAGCTCGAAGAAGTTACCTTCGACCAGCTCCCAGGGAGGAAGTTCGAGGCGTTTGTAACCGACGGGCTTTCAACACTGCCCTTGACGATCAAAGCCAGGAGTATGGTTGAAAAGACAGTAAGATGGCCCGGACATGCAGAGCTTATCAAACTCCTGGCGTCGACCGGCCTCCTTTCGACGAAACCGATAACCGTACCAGGATTGCATGATGCAGTAACTCCCAGGTCCATCGTCGCCTCATTACTAACACAGGAGCTCAGAATGGGGCAATCGGACAGGGACATGACCCTTCTCAAGGTTACAGTGTCATATAGGGGTAAGACCGAAGAATTTTCCATGGTGGACAGGTACGACACGAAGAATCATGTGACATCGATGGCCCGGACCACGGCGTACCCCTGCACCACCGTTGCCCTGATACTGCTAGAGCGCCGACCGAACCCGTCAGGATTCACTCCACCCGAGAATCTGGTGAGGAAGCGACTCTTTGGATACTTCCTGAAAAGGTTGAAAGAAAGGGAGATTACTATCGATGAAAGGCGACTCATGACCGGTAACAGTTCCACAATTTCAGGCCAGAAAGGTTCCTGACCCGACTATCCTTGATCCCTTTGCATTAAGGTCGATCAGGCAAACCTTCATCCCATTCCAGACAGGGACCCTCGCGTTAAGCCGAATGCTGCATTCTTCTCCTCCGCTTTCTCCCTCGGCTTTCACAGGCATGAATTCGCCTGGCAACTGAAGATGTAGTGATTTACCCGACCACTGATCCTTATAGAAGCGGTTCTGCCTGAACTTCACAGAAAACGCATCAAGTGTTTCTAGGTTTCCTGAGTCCAGCCACGCGGTCTTCTGCAGATCCTCAGGAGTTGCACCCTTTATCGACAGACCCACCCGAATGCCGGGTCCGACTTGTGGGAAATCCACATCGTTGACCTGAATACCCTTGACTTCAACCATCTTCCCATCGGGCTCTGGGAGCGGCCGTAGCTCGTCATGCAGGGAAATGGTTCCTGACAGCACAAATCCAAGAACCACAGTCCCCACACCCTTTACGGTAAAAACCCTGTCTACGTAAAGCAGCGTACCACCCGTTGCAAAGGCCGGCGAGGGCGAAATCCTGGGCAAATCAATGTTGGAAGCAGCGGAAGCTCGAGATTCAACACCATAATCCGCCATCCTTGTTCCTTTTAGCTGGTTTAGCGCGTTACTCGGGTCAATCGGGATATCAATGAGTTCGACTGTGCCAGGAAGCTCGAATGCATCGAGCAGAATCGCCACTTCGCCATCTGCGAGGGTGAGTTTGCCTGACATAGGGAAGATATAATATGCATAGGAGCAAAGAGATGCCACCCTGGAAGCTCCCTGTATCCTCGCCGGGTAGTGGGCATCATTCAAGAAAGTGTATCTCGAACCGGAGGAGACCCTGTGGTACACAATTAGCCCCTCTGTCTCGCTTCTTTTGGCAATCGAATTCAAGAACGACATCCGCCTTTCCGGCTCTGAACCAAACACGCCAAACAGCGCTCCGGAAGGTTGTTCCAACGGCCAAGTTGCGAAAAGCTGGCTTATATCTGATTAAACAGTTGGGTATCAACAGATTCGGTTCATATTCCAAGGCGTGTTTTTGAACCAAAGCCGGGTATCCAATTGCAACTGGTTATCATGAACCAAGATGTGAAGTTATTTCGATGATAAGCAGAATCACAGCCGCAGCAATTGCAATCATTACCGCCATGCTTTTTGGGTCAACACCCGCACTTCCCTCAGCAGAGCCGTCGTCCATGGCATAGCTACCTCCGAAGTGGTTTTTAGCATTTAGACAGGGGTGAATACCTGTCGAGACCCAGAAATTCTCTTACCCAAACTTTGATATTAGTCGATTCCGGTATACTTTCTCTGGCCTCAGGAGATTACTCCAAGCAGCTGGAGAACCAGGTTTTCGTGGAACTTTTGCGAAGGAAATTGGACGTGGGGTACTGGCGCGGTAACTCCAGCAGTGAGGTGGATTTCGTGATCAACCAGAACCGAAAGATCACCTTGCTTCAAGTTGCCTATTCCTTATCAGACCAGGCCACCTTCGAAAGAGAAACATCAGCACTGAAAGAGGCTGATGGAAAACTGCACGCAGACAGGTTGCTAATAGTAGTTAACGATGGGGGCGAAAAAGATATTCAGATTGCCGGAAAACGAATTTTAGTCCTACCGGCGTGGAAGTGGTTGCTCGGCTTCACATAAAGGCTTGAACTGCGTTGATTTTGTGTTGATGTATCATTACAGAACAGTCGATTTGGTACTCCACCTCCATCCTTCGGGGAAGGTGTACCTGCAGCACTTCGGGAGCCTCCTAGGCACTACCTATATCGTCTCTCCGGGTAGTACCTGGATTCTATTTTAGCCACATGCCATCTTTCCGAGCCGGACGACCATTCTCTTCGGAGCTTATGAAATGAAAGATACAGAGGTCACGCGCGGTAAGTTATCGGCTATCTTTTCCCACGACTCGCCTTCGTCCCTGCTGAAGAATACCTGTCCCGTTGTGGTACCTACGTACACACCGCCCGGGTCTTCGTCATCCACCGCCATACCATCCCGAAGGACGCCGAAGAAGGCGGTTTGCGGAAGTCCTTTGCTGCTCCCTTCCCAGCTCTTACCTCCGTCGCGGCTTACCCACACCTGGAACTTGCCTTTGACAGGGAAGCGCCCTATACCGGCGAGTGGAACGATGTATACAGTATCTGGTTTCTTTCTGTGGACTCCTACCGGGAACCCGAAATCACTTGGAAGCTTCTTTCCTATTTCCGACCACCTCTCGCCAAAATCGTCGCTCCTGTACACGCCGCCGTGATTCTGAAGGTACAATACATCAGGGTTTGATGGATTATAGTCGATCTTGTGCACACACTGCCCATATTCTGGAAATTTGTTCGGAAGGAAGTCTGCCCTTATCCTTTTGTTCATGAAACGCCAATTCCGACCGCCGTCGTCGCTCCCCAGCACACCCACTGCGGAGATTCCGACACGTATTTTCTTTCTGTTTCGCGGATGAATCAAAATTGTATGTAAGCATAGTCCACCATTTCCCGGTTGCCATTTGCTTCGGGTACTGTGATAGTTCAGTCCGTCGAAGCCTTTCCACGTTTTGGATTCATCTTCACTTACGAACAATGCCGCAGGTTCGACCCCCGCGTATAATTTGCCCTTTCCATCTGGCTGGATGTTCCAAATTCTTTTGACAGTGAGCCCCCCCTTTTTCTTGGGAAATCTTGGGCTCGATTCTGCTCTCCTCCAGCTTTTCCCCGAATCCGAGCTTTTGTATATCACAGGACCCCAGGTCCATGTATTAACAGCACCGTAGAGCTGGGTTTCTCCTTCACTGTTGTCCCCCACCATGTCATAAGTTTCGAAACCGTCGAAAAAGGGTCCCCTGAGCTTCCATCGCGTACGTGAGGAATCGCCGTCCAGGATAAACCCGCCCTTCATCGTCCCAACTAACAGCATCATGCGCTACTATCACCCCCAGCAACAGAAGCTAGTATATAGACTTCATCCCCTTCGGAGAGACGTGTTGAAAGCGCCTGGGGCTTATGACTCACATTTTCTCCGTTTAGGAATATATTCACATAGGGTCTGACTTTGCCCGATTCATCACATATGCTGTCCATGAATCCTCTATGCGAGCCATCAATCACCACCAGAAGATCCTGAAGAGTGCGGGCCTGAACCGAGAATTCCGGTTCTATACCAAGATGCGTCATCAGCATCCGAGTTACATGTACCTTGACCAAACCAGTCGTTGATCCTTCGAATTGCCCAGTTAAGAACTTGTGCAACTGGGAAGGACTCTGCTAAAAACTGGATCTTGGTACATGTCTTGTGCTGAATTAGAACAAACTGAAATGCCAGTAAGTCAAGATGAAGATGGACAAGATGTCCGAAATCGAGTCCCGAATAAGAATCTTGTCTTTATGTTATGGGAAGGGAGAGGCTCTAGAGATCAAAGAAAGACAGAGGTTTAAAAAAACTCAAAATCTGCACTGAGCACGCACAAAAGCGAAGCTAGGATCAATCACAAAGTGGGCATTCATCGAAGATATCGGCTGATTTTGAGAATTATTCCAAACGGAGTTCCTGAAAAATGGCTATAAAGTCCTTGGAAGACCGGCGGTTGCCTTGGTTCAGTACAAATGGGTAGCTTTATCGAACACAACGCTTGGTGTGCTTATGGGATCACTCAATGGCACAATCATACTCATTTCGCTGCCAAGCATATTCAACGGTATCGGAATAAATCCGCTCGACTCCTTCCAGTACCTCCTCTGGATACTTTTCGGTTACAACATAGCCACGGCCACCCTCCTGGTGACGTTCGGGAGGCTTTCCGATATGTTTGGTCGGGTGAAGCTGTACAATCTTGGCTTTGCGATATTCACGGTCGGATCAATTTTGCTGTTTCTTACGCCAGGCAAAGGGGATCCGGCTGCACTGGAACTCATCGCCTTCAGATTCGTTCAGGGAATAGGGGCGGCATTCCTCTTCGCCAACAGCGCAGCGATACTCACCGACGCATTCCCCACCAATGAAAGGGGAAAGGCTCTCGGTTTGAACCAGGTCACATTCCTTGGAGGCTCACTTGCTGGGCTCGTGTTGGGCGGAATCCTTGCGCCTTTCGATTGGCGCCTCGTTTTCCTGGTGAGCGTACCGGTTGGAATCGGCGGTACGATATGGTCTTACCTCAAGCTTAGGGAGCTCGGCCAGATAAACAGAAGCCAGCGTGTTGACCTTTGGGGAAATCTTACGTTTGGGGTTGGAATAACCCTGCTACTTGTGGGAATAACATATGGCCTCGTTCCGTATGGTAATTCTGTAACCGGCTGGGGCAACCCCTATGTCATACTTTCTACGGCAGCAGGGGTGGCACTTCTCGTCCTCTTTCCTTTCATTGAAAGGAAGGTTTCACAGCCTATGTTCAGGCTCGAATTATTCGGGATTCGGATGTTCAGCGCCGCAAACATAGCCGGAACCCTGAGCTCCATCGGTTACGGGGGCGTCATGCTTATGCTCATCATAATGCTTCAGGGAATCTGGCTGCCGCTGCATGGATACAGCTACGCCTCCACCCCGTTCTGGTCCGGCGTATACATTCTGCCCATGATGGCCGGCTTTGTAGTGATGGGTCCTCTAAGCGGGATTCTGTCCGACAGGTGGGGTTCTAAAGGTCTTGCAACCCTCGGCATGCTCATCGTAACCGGGGCATTCATCGCACTTTCCACTCTCCCTTATGATTTTCAGTTTCCCGAATTTGCGATCATAATATTCGTTATGGGAATAGGTAACGGGATGTTCGGAGCACCGAACATAGCCGCGATAATGAACTCAATTCCGCCTCAGCACAGGGGAGCGGCGTCCGGGATGAGGGCTACGCTTCAGAACACGGGGCAGACTGTGAGTATCGGACTATTCTTTGGGGTCATCATAAATGTGCTAACCAACAGACTGCCCACCTCCTTTGCATCTGCACTCGCTGCTGCCGGATTACCCCAGCTTTCGGGGCTCTTTTCCAGCGTTCCCCCCACGGGAGCGTTATTCGCCGCCTTCCTCGGTTACAATCCGGTTGCCACAGTTCTGCAACAGGCTCATGTAGATCTGGGGGCCATAAACGCTGCTTCTTTGGCTACGATTGAAGGCAAAACCTGGTTTCCACTGGCGGTCGCCCCTGCCTTTACTGCGGCCTTACATTCAGCATTCTACATCGCCGCCGTGCTCACCAGCCTAGCGGCAATTGCATCATTTCTGAGAGGAAAGGCAGTAATATTCGAAATAACACCTCTTCGGCAGACGATTCCAAATCCGGCACCGAACATTACAAAAGAAGTAGACGATCATCCGAATGAATCTTCAAACGAACTGGAACGAGTCGACGCAGATACTTTGCCTGGATCGGTGAAAAAACCTGAAGGCTCGACGGATAAGCGGTCTACCGATTGACCCTTCCGTTCATGACCAGTATCCGGATTCAAGGGGCATGTAGATTCCCTGAAACCCGACCTCATCATTTTCTGGCGGTAATTTTCCTATCCATTTTTCATACTCAAGATGTATAGGAAAGTTGTCTGGAAGGCTTGCTAAACGGAACACATGGCAACACTTAAATTAGGATATACCTAACGACGTAAGCATGCGCCAAATATCCCTGCTTACGAAGAGGCATTACGAATGCATGGGCGCCGTATATGAACTCTCAGCTGGCGGCTGGCCCGCACGGGTGAAGGACGTCGCGAAGAAACTGAACGTCAGGCCGCCCACCGCCGTCGAATTTCTCGGTAAGCTCTCTCAGGAAGGAATGGTCGAAAAGGGACCGGCAGGCTACAGGTTGACCAAGAAAGGTTCGATCGAGCTGAATCGGGCGATAAGAACCCATCGTCTGATGGAGACCCTCTTAGCTGGTGCCGGAGTACCTCTTGAGGAAGCATGCAGGATTTCCTTTTCTCTCGGTTCGGAGATCGGAACCGAAGCTGTAGAGGCTCTCTGTTCGCACCTGAGTCATCCTGTAACATGTCCCCACGGCAGACCGATCCCAGCAGGTGATGAATTTGATCGACCTTAGCTGGCTGCTCAATCCACCCAGGGGGCTGACCGTGGCCACAATACTGGGGATAGCAGTCGTTCTCGGAATGCTTCACGGTCTTACACCCGATGAGCACACCTGGCCCATAACATTCAGTTACTCCATAGGGAGTTACAGCACGAAAGGAGGGATGAAGGCGGGGTTCACCTTTTCTGCTGGATTCACCACCCAGAGAGCAATCCTTACTACGCTTGGGTTTGCCGGATTGGCTGAAATCTACAAGGCATACAACCTGGACGGATACGTCTACATGCTGGTAGGCATCGCCATGTTCTTTGCCGGATACTACCTGCTGAGAGGTACTGACATACACCTCCCACTCGACAGACTGCTTGGCGGCAGGGAGCACCACACCGAAAAAGCAGAAAGGATACCGCTGCATGAATCAGACGATGTGCTGAAACCTGTCCCACTGAGATTGGCGATTCTTCATGGATTCATTGCTGGCTGGGGTGTGGGGGCGTACGCCAGCATAATCACCTTCGTTCTGGCGCCGGAAATGCCTAACATATACTACGCTGCGCTGGTTGGTGCCTGCTTTGGTATCGGCACGATGATTATGCAGGTGATCCTCGGGTCTGTTTTTGCGAATATAATGAGGGTGAAAAAACTGAATCAAACTCAGATAAAGTACGTCGGAAGGTCTGCTGCTGCGAGAACTCTTTACCTAGGTGGGATCGCGTTCGCTTTAATCGGCCTGCTCATAGCCTCATTTCCATCCATCGAGAGCTACGCAGTTAGCACGGGAAATCCCATACCAAATCTAGATCAGATAGGGGTTGCAACACTGCTGGTGATCGGTGTTGTGGGAATCATAGGGTTGGGCAGTGTCTACCAGGGCTACAAGGAGCTTTCCCGGTTGCCGTCTGTACCGCAGACGTCCGGAGCCGAACCCAAATGATTCCGCTGACCGTGCTGCTGTCAATTCAAACTCCTGTGCCTTAACCCATTTTCTGTCAAAACCAAATCCGGATTCATATAGTCAGAATCCACGATCAAGACATTACTTGCGAGCTACTTTTAAAAGAATACTGATAAGCGGCACGGTTCGTGCCTCGCGCTGGAAACAGAATCCCCGGTTTACCGAGAATTCGAGTGAATCTACGAGAGGGCCATAATTGAGGAGCGAACAGGTGAATTGAGTTGCAGTACAAATGGACCGTCCTGACCGTTACCACGATAGGTGTACTGATGAGCGGCGTGGACGGAAGAATTGTGCTGATTGGACTACCTGTTGTTGCTGCTTCGCTCCATGCAGACGCAGAGCAGGCAATATGGTTCACCCAGGCGTACACGGTGGGAAGCACGGTGGCCTTACTCTTCATCGGAAGGGTCAGCGATATGTTTGGCAGGGTAAAGGTTTATTCCATTGGTTTCACGCTGTTCACGATCGGTTCAGCCCTTGTGGGGCTGTCATCGTCACCGGATTATTTCATAATTGCCAGGATATCACAGGGGCTCGGGTCCGCCGCTCTCTTTTCAAACAGCGCGGCAATAATTACGGATGCGTTTCCGAAGGAAGAACTCGGGACAGCTCTCGGCATAAACCAGATAGCGTTCAGGGCGGGTTCGATGTTTGGCCTTACCATGAGCGGAATCATACTGGCCTTCCTTGCCTGGCCATATCTTTTCTACATCAATGTACCTATAGGCCTGTTTGGAACCGTATGGGCTTACAGACGACTCAAAGAAGTAGGGGTTCAGGAAAGGACGGCGCCCATGGACTGGTGGGGCTTCGTAACCTTTACAATATTCATGACCTCCCTGCTTCTCGCACTTACATTCGCCGCCTACGGCCTCAGCGAGACCACAGATGTGCTACTGCTTCTTCTGGTCTCGTTGATTTCGCTGGTACTTTTTGTCAGAGTGGAGCGTAGAAGGCAACATCCCTTGCTGGACCTGAGTCTGCTCAAAATAAGAGAGTTCACAGGAGGCATAGTTACTCAGCTGATGAATTCTGTGGCCTGGGGATCTTTCCTGCTTCTTATGAGCCTCTACCTTCAGCTTGTCCAGGGTTACTCGCCTCTGAAGGCGGGATTCGCCGTTCTTCCGTTTGATTTCGCATTCTTGGCTTCGGGACCTTTAAGCGGGAAGTTTTCTGACAGATATGGGACACTACCCTTTATCACGGCCGGACTGGCATTGATCAGTATATCTCTGATGTTATTTTCTACATTTGTAATGGGGACTTCCTATGCGATAATTGCATTCACTCTAATTTTGGGGGGGTTGGGGAATGGACTCTTTGCTTCACCGAACATGAGTTCGATCATGGGAGCGGCGCCGGCCGCGAGGAGGGGCGTCGCTTCGGCAGTTCGTGCGACATTCTTCAATGTAGGTTACACTCTCAGCTTCAATCTCGTTATACTCGTAATGGCTTTCAGCCTCCCCTACTCATTGATCACTCAGGTCATCTCATCAGCGAATCCAGCGGCATTGCCAGCAATATCAAGAACCTTGTTTTCACTTGGGCTGGACCGGGCTTCATTGGTCATGGCTGTGATAAATGCCTCAGCGATAATCCCCAGCCTTTTGAGAGGCAAGAGGGTCCCCGAACCTGAAGAGTAATATCCACTCTTGTCTTCGATAGTCTTAGGATAAGTACAAGCTGACGCTACAATCTTGCAGTCGACTGTTCATCTTCTAGAGCGTTAGATGTGTTGGAGCAAGACTTGCCATTCGTGTGCTACGCCGAAATTTTCTCGAGTTGTGCGTTGAAAAGCTGTCTTCCTTCATCACTGAGCATATTTTAGAAGTGTAGTCTGTCCCCCGGCGTCACCTAGTATCCCTTGATTTGGCATCTGTCAAGGTCGAGGAAAAACGTAAGTATGCCGAGCGGCCTCTTCTTTCTGCGTAAGGTGGAGACCTCAGGAGAGACTTGGACCCATTTTCGGGAAGGGTACAACGCTCTTAAGCGCGTTCCAGCCGCGATAATCGTGAACACTCTGGCAGCATTCCTAGATTTCTCCAAAATTGCGAGCGTACTAGAGTTTCACGGGCTCAGGGTAGGCATCATGTTATCGTTTCCCAAGCCGATTCCGACCGTGTGGGATTTTGTCAGTCTTCCGCAGGCAACGTCATCACCTACCCTTGGGTTCCTCGTAGTTTCAGGCCTCCTGACGCTTGCGGTGACTTCTGTGTTAATCCTATACTATCTGAGATACATCTCCGGGGTTGGCCTGCTGTTCCAAACTAACGCCTCATCATCCAGAGTGCTCGATATTGCGGCATACCAGTTCATCCTCTTCCTTTTCACCCTCTTCGCTGCAGTCTCCCCTTCAGCCATATTTCTGATCCTAATTGGCCTCTTTTTCGCGTTCTATTACTTCAGCTACGCAACGCCATACATCGTGGTCATTGGAAACAAGTCGTTCGCATCCGCTCTTCGAGAATGCATTGCCATGGCGCTTTCGGGCCGATACCTAGCATTCGTTCTGGGTTACATTGTCCTGACGCTTCTCCTGTCTGTGCCTCTCACCCTGCTAACCGTGAATGGTGGCATATTGGGGATAGTTGTCGGCGCGCTCCTCGGTGGTATGGCTGGATTATGGTTGACCTCGGCGACGCTCTCGATGGTGATCAGGGGGATTCCTCAGCCAACTGCCGTTCAATGAGAAAGGCCCTTGATCAAACCGTAGGGTTTTGTCAACGGGCGTCGGTGCTTTCGGCACGTTGGGCCGCGATTTCAATAGTGTGCACATTCCACAGACTTCAGGCGCTAGCAGTCTATATTCACCCTGATCGTGAATGCAGTTCTCACCTGGATGCCCCAAACATCTGAATGCGAGAGAGAAACTTGAGCCGGCCCCGCGTCCTTCAGGCTCCCAAACTCAATCTCGTCTTTCCTGTACTTCTCGGAGGTGAGCCTTACCTTCCCCGAACCTCATCTCAGAGCTCAATAGAGTAAGGATGTGAGCGAATGTCTTCTTGTCCGGCAGTCCAAATGACAGGGCCTCCTGATCACCCCGATGGTAGGCGGCAGGTCGACTATCTTGGTCACCCGCTGGATGCTGACCTTGTTCATGTACTTGTTCTGGTCAATCTCGACATCTCGGCAGAGCAGGAACCCCTAGACTCTGCTGAGGTAGTCGATTACGGTCTTCGAGTGGACGCCTCTCGCGTCGTTCCATTAGACGAACCTGATCAGAACGTCTACGATGTTCTGATCATTGACCTCAGAAATCTTCCTCTCTTCACAGAACTGGCCGAATTTTCGCAGCGCGACCCTGTGGAATCACCTGCTGTGTACGGAGTGACCCTTCCTGAACATCGCATGAATGAACCCGTCCTTCCTTTCTCACTCCGAGCACCACTCAAAACACCTGCCCTAGAGCACCTGCTTCACAATTAACGTGCGGCAGGTTCGCTGCTTGAACTCATTAGAGCTGGTGGGGTCGGTGAGATTTGAACTCACGATCGCCAGCGCCCCAGGCTGGTATCCTAGACCAAACTGGACGACGACCCCAATCGACCTAGAACGATATCTTTTAGTAATGGCTCGACAAACTCCAGGGCATGAGTTTGCTGACTGAGCTGAAGATAGACCCGTGGTTGATGAAGCATATCCAGGCCAACCGGAGCCTCGAGAAGCTTGCTTTAAGACTTTACCGGAAGGGGGGATCAAATGCGACGGTGGCGACGTACACCCACGAAATAGTCCTCTTCTCAAAATGGTTGAACATGACGCCGGACCAGGCGCTTGCCGGGAAGTTCGACTGGGCGGCCGTCCTGAACGAATATCTGGATTATGTGATAGTGAAGAACAGGCTGGCAAGGTCCACGGCAGCAAGGAAGGTGACATCCGTCAGGAAGTGGCTGGAGCTGAACGACGTCCCTGTGGCCTGGGCCAAGGTGGAGATGCCGAAGAGGTGGAAGGTCCAGGTGGACCAGATACCCACAAGGGAGCAGCTCAAGCGGATACTCGAAGCTTCCGACCTGATGGAGAAGGTGATCTGTCTTACCGCGATATCTTCGGGGCTCAGGGCTTCGACCATTTTGTCACTCCAGCTCAAGGATATAGAGCGACTTGACGAAGACGACGGCGGCAACAAAGCCGACACCCTGCCCATCGTCAGGGTCAGGGCAGACATCAGTAAAGGGAAGCGGGCCTACGTGACCTTCCTGACCCCGGAGTGCGCGGAAACGATCAGGATATGGCTCAGGGAGAGAAGGATGAGAGGGGAGACGATAACCCCGGACTCCTACTTGGTGGCGTCCGAGAAGTTCAGGGCGAAGAGGATCAACAAGGAAGGCCTTTGGTGGCGATGGTACAACATGCTCGAGAGGGCCGGACTCGGACAGAAGGGGGAAGGGATGAAGTGGCGTCTGCTTCACTTTCACACTTTGAGGAAGTTCTACAAGTCCTGGGCGTCGCTTTCGGGCATGAACCAGGAAGTTCTCGAGTTTACGATGGGGCATGTTTCAAGCGTGAGGATGACCTACTTCCTGGCCGACGGAGCGAACGTGCAGCCTGAGGTCATCGAGAAGATGGAGCAGGAATACCGGAAGGCCGTGCCAAGCCTGACCATCCTTTCAGAGAGCGAAGAGATCAGGAAGCTGGAGGAGACGGTCGAGAAGCAGCGCAGCGAACTTGATGAACAGAAGAGGAAGTTCGAAGAGGAGAAGATGACCTGGCAGGTGGAGTTTGTTAGGATGCGGAAGGAGCTGGACGAGCTGATAAGGATCCAGGAGTCAAGTAGTAGAAAGATACAGCAACAACAAGAGCAAACGAGCCCCGGGACATCTAACCCCCAGGGTTAATTCTGGGCTGTCGTAGGTGCAGATTCGGAAGGTTGATACGATGAAGGATCAACCTTCAGGGGTACGGGATTGAGAAAGGCGTCACCCGCTGTGTTCTATTCGCCTGAGGTCGATGCACTTGTACGTCGAGGAGGTAAATATGCCAACTGGATCAAAGATATGAAAGGTGCTCTTGAATATAACATGTTCGCGGGAGAGCAGATCCAGCGTGACAGAATTCCCAACTACTACATCCGGAAATACGGAGTTAGAAACCTGTATCGTTACCAGCATCCCGAGGGCTACCGTTCAACCTACACCCTGACGGCCCGCAAAGACTTGGGCGTTTGCCCGACTATCATCGACCTGATGAGCCATAAGGAATACGAGAAGCGCTTCGGGTACTAACTGATGACTTAACAGCCTTTACGGTGGACTCGATGAACGCCCTGAGTTTGTCATTGTCGACCGCAGTGTACACCACGCTCTTCCCGTTGAATACGATCTGATTGGTGGCCTCAAGGTATTCCAGAGCACGCTTGAACGTCTGATACTGTACCCTCCTGGGCAGCATCCTCCAGAGCTCCTTTCGCGAAGGGTACTTCTCTGCTGACAGGAGGGCCTCCGTGATCATGGCCAGTGTTCTTGTACTGGGTTCGTGTCTATTTGTCATGTTGTTCCTTTCCACTAGCCCAGACTTATCCAGACAGTTATATAAATTTGTATGACGAATTATGGCCAGCGGAAGTCGAACCTGAACGAATAGAATCGACACTGGAGTCTTTCAGGAGTGGGGATGACTCGGCTGGTCGCTAGCCTCCCCCCTTGTAGTTGATTTATTGTCCCTGCCGTCCTTATCAAACTGTTGCTTCTGGGATTCCCAGAAAGATTGTTTCAGGCGGTCTGGGAGCCTGTCGCTTCGTGTGGCTGCCTCCTTCAGGATGAGTCCGAATAGCGAGGCGGCCTCCTGGGGAGTCGTCTGACCGACCTGGAGATATTTGCGCAATTTTCCGAGTCGTTCCTCCATCGTTAATGAATGAGAGGAGTTCACGAGGAGATTGACCAGCTCTTCGAGGTTGTGGTGGTCCCCCGCCTCAGCATCCGCCTTGTCGACTGCTTGAAAGGCTCGCTGCACCAACCCCTCAAGCTCGAGCATCCTGAATGGCCTGGACGTGCGGACTATAACCAAGTCAGGCTCTTCAGGTTCGACCCCGGACTGATGCTGTTTTGCCTCGTGGATATGCTTCGCTGCGAGTAGCGTTCTCGTCTGTTCGTCCTTTGGCTTGAGAGAGAGCCACCTTGGCATCTGACCGTTCCTGTAAGTCTCCCATGCGTCGTAGAGCTTCCTCTGCTTTCTGGGCAGCGATTCGACGGACCGTACCCGCTGCTGGCCCTTGACGTATTCGATGACGGCCTCTACGGCTTTCGACATGTGGAAGGCCACTTCGTCAAGAACGTCCCCCGAAAGTGGTTCCTTCAGCAGTGGGGCAGCAACCGAGTCCCAGTAAGGGTTCTGCCGAGCCGCCGCCTTCAGGCGAGATCCCAGCGCACCGGCCTGCACGAAGATTCTTGTTTGGTAACCGTCTATCGCTTCGTGCCCACTAATCGACCTCTCCACGAGACGGAGGGTCGACAGAGGGTCGTTCCCCTTCAGGAAATAGCGCTTCGCCCCCGAGTCGTCTAGGCCGGAGTCCACCTCTCCGAGCGCGATTCCATACTTGAGGTTTCTGAGCACGATCTGTTTTGAGCGGTGTCCCCCAGCATCCCGTAGAGACTCCACGATATCCCTCACTCTCATGCCATGGGACCCTGCCTTCTTCAGGAGCGCGTGGACGTCCTCGTATCCCTTTTCACCTTTCATGTCCGTGTTACCTGGTAACACAAGCCTTATATGTATTTTGGACGTCTGGGAGCTCATGGTCCGCTTTACGACGGTTCGGCTCACCCGCGCAACGGCGCAAGCGCTCAAGGACTGGGAGCCAGGCGGCACCTACGAAGAAAACCTTTGCTCTATCTTGGAGCTGCTCGGCGCATTCCCATTCGAAGTGGAGGAGAAAGAAGATTGCGCTTGCAGACCCGAAGCTGAGGATGCCTGCCGGGGGTCTTGCAACCCCCCCCACAACTGGCGACAGCGCACCTCTGCTCCAGGAGGTGGGCGGTCATGACAGAGCAAGACCAGCCGCTTAATCAATCTTCCGCAGAGCGCGAGCCACCAGACCCTGTGCTTTTAGGTTTAAAGCGAATCCGCCGCAAGATAGATGAAATACTGGCGAAGCTTCGCGCGGAATCGAATGATCAAAAATGGTAGAGAGCCAGAAAACGGAAGACCAAAAATCGGAAGATGCAGAGAGGGCGCATGATGCAAAAACATCAGTCCCCTCATTGATAACTGGACAATTCATCGCGGAACAAGTTTGGGACCGCATAAGGGATCCTGAGTTTGTTGTGCGCAAGTTCGGGTCAGACACGATCAAGTTTGTACCAGAACTGGAGGTGGACGAAGGGGTCTCCCTCACGCCAGTCGACAGTCCCGCTTTGCGGAAAGGGCTTGTGTTACTGCCTTGTTGGCCCGTTGAGGGTACCTTTGACCAAGCGTTTGAACTTGGTGTAAAACTGGCCCATGATATTTACGATGTGTCGCCAGAGCACGAAGCGGAATTCGATTTTCTCGTTGCGGTTAGTCAAGCGAGCTGGTTCTTAGATCGGTTCACACCGGACCCTGCCCTACGGATCGCTGGAATGGGCGCGTTTGCTCCAATAATCGCTCTGAGAGGACCTTCAGGTCATGGAAAAAACAGGGCACTGTCAGCTCTACGTGTCAACTCGTACAGGCCGTTTTACGATCAAAGCACTAAAAGAATACCCAGCCTGTTTCGGCCACTAGATACCTGGCGGGGGACGTTATGTCTGGACGAAGCAGACTTTGGAAAAAGTGATGAAGCGTCGGACGTGGTACATTACTTGAACTGTAGAGCCTATGGGACGCCAATTTCGAGACAAAATCCCGATAACCCAACGGAGTCACAGGCATTTTTTAACTTCGGTCTGACCATTGTAACCCAGCGTCGGCCCTGGCTCGATGATGCGCTCGAGAACAGGACTCTGCCTTTTCTTTGCGAACGCTCTCAGAAGGACTTGGCAACGACTGAGCTTGACGAATGGTTGGAAAAGGCTCAGGAACTTCAGAACCGCCTGCTTTACTTGCGTATGAAATATTGGGATCAAATAAAAATTAACAAGGCAGCAAGGCTACCAGGGATTAAAGATCACCGTCTCACAGCCAGCGTTCTACCCGTCTTGGCCCTCCGTGAACTGGCCCCGAAAATGGTTTCGAATCTTGAAGATATCCTCAAGGTTCTAGCTCGTCGGCGTCAGGAAGTCAGGGCTGCGTCTTCGGATGGGCTTGTGGTGAACGCCCTATGGGAGAAACTTGATGCTGGCTTGGTTGGAGCGTGGAACGGTCGGTTATACGTCGGCACTGAAAAGGTGAAGGATGACAAGACTGGAGACATAACAGTATTTCCCCTCCAGACCTCAGAAGTAGCTGAGAGCCTCAAGTGGCGACCCGCAGATATTCGACGTATCATATCGTCCTTACAAATATCGCCAGACGATGCCCCTCGACACGCTGTAAGAGTCGGAGCAAGGGGGTTTCGGCCGATATTCTTCAACCCCACGAAGTTTGAAGTTTTGCTTGCCGACTTTGTCGTCGATTATGAGCCTTCAACTCTTCAGAAACGTCTCATAGAGTCAGACACCATCGCCGGAGTTACCCTCACGGCCTTCAGCCCAAAAAATGTAACAGATGTAACGGATGTAACAGTCCGTACCCCTCTGTCCCCCCCTGATAATCAGGACCCCCACAGAGGGGTGGGGACTGTTACAAGTGTTACAAGTGTTACAAAATCAGATGTCAACCCCCCTGATACACAATCAGAGAGTGGCCGTCTTATCGAAAAATGCTGGATATGCAGCACGGTCGGACCCGTCACCTGGCTGCCGACGGATGATGGACACGAGCATCCGTACTGCGACAGGTGTAAGGAGGTCAGGCCATGACCCTTCAGCTAACCTGGCACGGCCGGGACCCCCCAGGCGTCAAGGTCACCAGGTGCGACATTTGCGGTGCCCCGTCAGCACACTGCCAGCCTCTTGTCTTTGTTCAGACCAGGAACACCATCGTGATCTACTGGTTTTGCTGGCGATGTCTTAAGACTCAGGTCGAGGCAATGTACCGGGCCGATCTCCGTCGCTCGTTCGGACCACTGGAGGCCAGAAAATAAATGACAGCCGAAGAGCCCTTTTTGATGCCAGGATACCATGCCCCTTCAATGGCAAAGTACTCACGTCTGGAAGGCCGAAGCCGGCTGGCTGGCTGGTTTCTTAACACCATCCTGCTCAAGACACGAACAGGGGGAAGACGAACGGACATATTGGGTGTCACCGGCGCTACCTACCCACAGACGGCGGAAAAGCAGGTGACGCAGGTGACGCTCAATATGCCTGTCACTCACTCAGGGAGGGAGTCCTGATCTATCTATGTCGGCGGATGATGAAGAGAAGTTAGAGGAGGCCGAGCTCTTCAGCCGTGCCCTGAATCCATCGATGCAGGGCGCGCTTGAGAATTTAATAGCCACAAAGTGCGTAGCTGCAAGCATCAACAACGACCCGCTCTATCAGCTGCGTCTGATTTTAGAAGCCTTCCGATTACTGAGTCCGGAGCAGCAGAAGAGTATAGTACAGGACGAGGAGGAGAGGCTTCGACTGGAATTCGACTACGGAGTGCTGACCTCCCTGCTGTATATCGAGCGTCGGGGCTCGGGCAACGGCACCTCCTACGGCACCATCCCCTGGAGCTTCGGAAAGAATCAGGCCGGCAAGTATCTCGGGTTTTACCGTGTGTATCAGCCCGACTGGCCCGAAGACCTCCGCAAGGCCCTCAGCGATGATGATGAAGAGGCCTGGAGTAAGGTGTCGGAATTCTGGTACGTCCACTTCATCAATGAGGCCACGTTTGCGGAGTGCCTGATGTTCAAGAATCAGTTCATCGAGTATGCCATGTACAAGTGCCTCCGAATACTCAGGGAGATTCAGAAGCAGATCATCACGAGAGAGACCTGGGAGGATGCACTGGCTGCTCTGTCAGGAGGTAAGAGAAAGAGTGAAGCTGCCGTCGTCAGCAGCGTCAACCCTACCGGCTGACATACGGCTGTGGTGGGTCCGCATGGAGGATCCCCCGGACTATGACTCCCCGATGGTGGCGCTCGCCCTTGGACGAAGAGGGGCCGGAAAATCAGTGATGCTGGAGGGACTCGCTGAGAACTATCTCTATGCTGGGGCCAACGTCCTGGACCTCTACGGATCCGGGGACGCAGAAAACCTGGCGTGGCTGAGAAGCCCCTGGGTGGCTGAGGAGGGCTATTCTGCCCTTCTGATCAGGGGCGTGAATGTGGATGTGGATGCACCATGGCCTTCCAAGTCCTGGAAGGACATCAGCCTGAAGGACCTGGAGGAGAACCGGATTGTCATATCGCCGAGGCCACTGTATGAGTCCAAGGACGAAGAGTATCAGGCCAGTGCAAGGATAATCGACCTTCTCTTCTCGAGGGTGGGCTGGCAGAAATACATCTGTACCATCGCCAGAGAAAGTGCCAGCCTATTCTACTCGAGAATCAAGCTCAGGCAGAGCCAGTTGGGCTCGAAGGCTGAGGGGATATACATCCTGAGAGAGGCCAGGCACTTCGGAATAGCCCTTCTCCTGGACACTCAGAAATTAACGTCGGTAGACGTGGACATCAGATCGCTGGCCGACTACCTGATCATGAAAGCTCAGGGTGTGGACAACCTGCCAAGGGAGTTCTGGTTTCTGTACGGTTTCTTCAAGCCTCAGTGGTTCCGGTACATGCGTCCGGAGGAGTTCGCGCTTGTGACGAAGAAGGGAGCCATCGGCCTCGGGAAGAACACGATGCCGGTCTGGCACAAGAGGCCCAGGGAAAACATCCTGAGGGCGCTCGGTATCAGCGTTACAGTCAATCAACGACAAGATGTCCCCTTTGAAAAATAGCCCACTCGAAGGAAAATTTTTTTACTTTATATCAAGATTTTAGTCGAAAAACTCTTTCAAGTTCAAGGTCTAGCTGTCACAAGCTGGACGACGACCCCTTGCCGCTTACCCTGCGGGTGCATCTATAATTCCTTTCAGGTAGTGCATGCTTCCTTCCAACTCTGTTCGGCAAGATTCAATATTGACCTGAATTCCGGCTCCCCCGGATTCTTTCTGTATTCAGCCAAGGCCTCAAACATCTTTTTGTTCGTAGCACCTTCCGAAGTGGCGCACTGTCTTCTGCGTATGCACAGGAATTGGAATAGGGATGCCACATTATGCCCCCTTGACCCATACGTCGAACTCCCGAAATCGATCAAAACTGGTCGGTCCTTTTTTACGATTATATGCTTCGAAGGATTGGAGAGTTCATTATGCCTTATTCCAATTCTGTCCAGAGTCCTGGCCTGCCTGAGAATTTCACACATGATATCCCTTCGATGCAGACTTTCTCCATGATCCAGCCAGACCCCCAGCGGTTTACCTTCTACTTTTTCCATTATAAGCACCTCTTCGCTTGAGGCAAAGAGCTTCGGGCCCAGCAGGCTACCGTTCGCTTCCATCATTACTTTCGCCTCAAAATCAAAATCGCGAACTGGAGAGTCAAGTCTCATAAGTTTAATCGCGGCCACGGTTTCCTTCCACAGGCACTCTAGCACCACTGAAGTTTTCCCCTTTCCCAATACGTTAACATTGCAAACTTGCGCATCACCGCTCAGTCTGATATGTGAAACGCCCATTTCCGATATTAGTCTTGAACGCTCTTTAGCAGATTCGTAGTCTCCGGATGGGTATACAATCAACCTCCGAACCCTTTCCGCCAATGCATCATTAACAGGTATCCAGTTCTCTTGCATAACCGAAGAGCCTCCTTATGACAGACCTCGCTACCATATCATCAGATTCTGCAACCCTCCTTCCATCGGCCATTTCCCAGCTTCGCTTTGCCTCTTCAGCCAGTCCTCTTGCGAATCCCGCTCTTGCAACCGGGTCAGCCATGTAGTACTTTATGGCCTCTTTTACAGTTCCAAGCTGGCTTGCCTCTAACCTTCTTATCCTACCATCTTCCTCAAACCACCAGGATAGGTTTCTGGAACTCTCCAGGAAGCCAGAATGTCCATCTCTCATATAGTAGTATGGGCCTTCACGCACGGCAAACTTTGATTTCTCCACCCTATCGAGCAGGAAGCCGATATAACATCTTCCCGCGTCTGCTTCGATGCCATGATTCAGAACTCTGTATCCATCCACACCAAGATGTCTTGCAAGACCGGCCGCGCTCTTGGCAAGCTCTCCCCAGAGAATATCCTCCGCCCTTTCAGAGTACCTGAATGAAATCAACACCACGTTTTCCATAAACTGTCTGCGAAGTCTTGAAGGCCTCAAGAGTTTTCTTTCGAATGGGTCGCACCTCGTGCCGCTAAGGACCACACCGGACAGTAAGACGAACTCTGCAAGTTTCCGCGTGGATATGGCACGGGCAAGGTTTCTCGAAGTGTCCACTGGATCCAGTATCTGAAATTCCTTTTTTTGTTCACCCAACACTTCCGGCTCTACAGAGATGCTTGTCCCGACGTTCCACGACGACGCACCTTTGAGAAGGTCAGGCAGCGTACCATATTTCAGGATCAAGACTTCGCATACGTATCCGCTGAATCCCCTTACCTTGATTTCAGCCCCGTAAAGCCCCTGTGTTTTAAGGAATCTCTTGAGCAGTCTTATGTGGAAGCGCTTGCTATCGTCGAGCCTTTCTCTCATGTACCTTGTATGATATGGCGATCTATCGGCGGCACTCATCCACTGGCCTGCCTGAGTTGAGAGGCAGGGAACCACGTTGACCCTCACGCCATTGATATAGCTTTCAAGGTATGGATGCTCCGCGTACCTCACGATTATTCCATAGCCTTTGAGTGCGAGCCTTGCAACCTTGAGGCCTACCGTTTCAAGGCTGCTCCTTCCGGCTTCTTTGGGGAATACGATGTAAGCATCCACATCCCCCTCGCCTGGCAGCCAGGTATCGTGTGCGTAAGAACCGCCCAGCACAACAGAAGCCGTGCGACCCGAAGTTGCTATCGCCCGCTCACATGCGTTGATCAACTTTGATGCAACGTTGTCGACCTTCGTCCTTTCCGCCTCGGTCGGAAGTACATCCCTTTCGTGGCGCTTGATCCAGTCCTGCAGCGACCTATTCAATTTCTACACCAGGCTGTATGCCCTGACAGTTTCGTACACCGGACCGCTTGGTAGCAGAACGCTCTTCTTCAACTGGAATTCCCTGTACTGCACAGTTCCAAAATCATCATCTTTGTGCCTGTAAACGGCAGCACTGAGCCTTTCAAAAGCATCTCGGCTTCCCCCTTTCACTCTCAATATAGTCAGGTGAGGCACGAACCCCCTTTCCGGCTTTCCCCACTTTGAGAGCACCGCTTCCACTCTCTTCTGCAAATCGATCGCGTACTCTCCCCCCTCGCTGCACCCCACCCATACTACGTTGATTCTGCGCACCGAGGGAAAAGCGCCAACACCGTAAAGGTGGAGGCTGAACTCGTGTTCCTTAACTCCTTCAAGGCTATCGACTATCTCTTTCAAATTGCGCTCGGGCACCTCTCCAATGAATTTCAATGTCATGTGCAGTATGGAGGGATCAACCGGTTTGATGTTGGCACCTGACTCTAACAGCTCGTGCTGCACATCCTTCACCCTTCTTTTCACCTCATCGTTTACAACGTCCAACGCTACGAACAGTCTCATTGGTCATGTTTGTCCCAAGAATCTTGAATAGATATACATGACGGTAGAGCAAGGATTATCACTCCTTAAAACGCACCCCGGCTGAAAGACGTGCGGCGGGCGAGCGGATGTGAGCGTAAAACGTCGTCTGACAGATTGATAATTTGTGTCACTGGCATGCCGGGAGCAGGGAAGACAACCGCCTACGGCCACCTCGGAAGCCTAGGCTTTGTTCCTGTGAGCATGGGCGATGTAGTCAGAGAAGAGGCCAGAAGGAGAGGCTATTCACTCGATGCCGCCGGGCAAAGAACTGTCCAGAAGCTTCTCAGGGATGAAGGCGGTCCTGCCGCCATCGCGGAACTCTGTGCCCGTCAGATTAGGGAAAGAAATCTAAGGCTTGTGGTCGTGGATGGAGTGAGGTCTCTAAACGAAATATCCAGATTCGTGCAAGTAGGTAACGTGAAAATACTATGTGTTCATGCTTCACCCAGCAGGAGATTTGAATACCTGCGTAAGAGGGGAAGGAATGACGACCCTGTTTCAAGGGAGGAATTCGATACAAGGGATGCGACAGAACTGAAGCTTGGTGTAGGGGAAGTGATAGCCATGGCAGACAGGATGGTTGAAAACGAAAATCTTACGATTGAAGAGCTTCAATCCGCGGTGGAAAGGATAGCCAGAAGCTGGATTGAAGGTTAGTTTTCAGGTGAAGAGGTCTTGAAAGTGGATATTGTTGCCTGGGCGACGCTGAGCCCTTCCGAAGACCCTTCAAGAGTTCTCCTGGCTCTCCGGGGCATACTCTATCCCGGTGATAGAGCGGAGACTGCGACAGAGGAAAATCGTGTAGTACTGAGGGCGAGTGGTGTATCCAGCCTTCGAAAGATAAAGGAAGCTGCTGCATCCAGGCGGGTGAGAAGTGTGCTGAAGAGGCTTCTGTTATCACAGATGGGAAAGGCGCGTTTCGAACTCCTCCTCAACAGGCAGGCACTAACAAGGGGGATAATCTCGTTCTGTGAGACGGACTCGGAGTCGCCACTGGGAGCAGTACACCTGGAGATGATCACGGACGATCCACGAAGCCTCATAGGCTATCTGGCGCCGGTTTAGTCTGAATCAAAATCGTTCTCCGGTCGTGATCCAAAGGACTACCGTGGAAGTGGAACATCAAACTGCATGAGATCCTCTGCAACGACCGAATCCGGGTGTATCTTTTTTGCCTGTTCAAGAAGTATCGTTGCATCAGCGACCCTTTGACTTATGTGTGTCATCAAAAGTGTTTTCACACCCGCCCTTTCGGCCAGCATAGCGGATTCTGAGGCAGTCGAGTGCCCAAACTGCCTTGCCTCCGTTGCATATTCATCTGAAAATGTGGTGTCGAAAGCTAGAAGGTCCACCCCTTTGAAGAATGTGACCAGCCTTCGCGCTGGCCTCGTATCCCCCGAATATCCGAAGCTTCTTCCCCTACGAGGCGGACCCATCACCATTTCGGGGGTTATCCTACTCCCTCCCACTTCCACGGCCCTGCCATTCTGCAACTTTCTGAAAATCGGGCCGGGCGAAATACCAAGAGCGACCGCCCTGTCGGGGAAGAACTTCCCCGGCCTCCTGTCTTCATCCAATCTGTAACCGTAACATTCACCCGGGTGCTCGGTTCTTATTGCTCTCACCCTGTATCCGGCTCCCCTGTGGACCAGGCCATCCTTGGCGTGTACGAATTCCACCGTGAATGTCAGCTTTGTGCCCAGAATTCTGAAAACTTCCACGATCAGCTTCTTGAGCCTGTCGGGACCCACTATCCTGACCGGTGACCTCCTGTCATGCATGGACATGCTCATGAGAAGCCCGAACAGCCCGAGTGTATGGTCGCCATGAATGTGTGAGATGAATATAACATCAGGTTCGAACCTGGAAAGCCTGGCAACCGTCATTTGGCGCTGTGTTCCCTCTCCACAATCGAACAGGAGGAGTTCCCCTTCCCTTTCAAGTGCTATAGAGCTCACCCCCCTGCTACGTGTGGGAAGCGCCGCCGAGCTGCCCAGAACCGTTACACGGAACACGTCTTTTCAGCGCCTCCTGTACACGGATAACCTTCTGGTCAGGGACCTGTGCACGTATAAATCATATACGGAGATCTGCTCGAGTCCGCCCACTTCTCCTGGCCGGTCTTTTCCTGATGTCATGATGACTATGCAACCCCCCTTTTTCAGAAGGCTCAAAGCCTGCTCCAATACAGCCCTGGCCAAATACGGGGACCTCCCACCAACGAGAGCACTTGCCCTCCCATAAGGGATGTCCGTTGCCATTCCACTTACCTCCCTTAGAGGCATGTATCTTGCATCGCCAAGTATTTCGTGATGGTTTTCGGCGGCATAAGCTTTGAGATTGCGAGTGAATCCAAAAACCATCTTCTTTGATACATCCATCCCTATCGTCTCGATACCCATATCAGCAGCTTCGAGCAGCAGACTGCCTGTCCCCGCGCAAGGGTCCAGGAATAATCCTCCCTTTCGAACCCTTGAAAGGTTGACCATCAGACGGGAAAATTTGGGAAATATAGCCACGGGATGGAAGAAGGGTCTTGCCCGGGGCCTCCTTTCCTTCCATCTGCCGCGGAATCTGCGCTCCAATATGCCGCACAGAAAGGCCTCTCCATACCTTATGATTCTGAACACCTTTTCAGGATCATGCAGGCTCACGGAGCTTCCCTTAGCCATCTTCAGTATATTTCTACCCATCTCAGCATCAATCTTCCTCTTATCGTCAGGCCTAAACCCCTCGGAATCCACCTTGAACCTCCTACCCGAAAACTCAGCGGCAATTTTTTCCTGGTCAAGTTCGGTAAACCCTGTCACAATATCCAAAACCCGTCCGGCCTCTGAAATGAAGGCGAGACGTGAAATGACCTCGTCGTAGCTGGCATAGGCGTCGAACAGCACTATCTTTCCTTCCACCTGAAGCTTCTGGTCGAAATCGCACGATTCAAGCACTGCACTCACCTCATCGATAGATAGACGAACATCGGGTCCGGAAACAACGGCGTAGCACCGCATGCGCGAGTAGCCCATGCGAATATTCAGCTCGTTCAGAGCCTCTTGATGAATTCACTCACAGTACGTGCTACACTCACTGTGCTGTACTGGCTGGGGACAGTATCGGTCGCTATGAACTCCTGTACGCCTGCCGCCGTCATCCTTTCCATTGCACCATCAGCCAGCAGTGCGTGGGTGCACGCCACAATTACCTTCGACACTCCCCTGCTTTTGAGTATAGCCGACGCCTTCGCGATCGTTCCCCCCGTCGATACCAGGTCGTCCAGTATTATGGCGGTCCTTCCGTCCAGCCTCCCCTTATCCGCAAGGTCGGATATTACTTCACCGGTTGACCTGTCTCTGGATTTTTGAAGCACCAAATAATCTGTTTCGAGCTGGGTTGCCAGTGTTTCGACCCTTATTCGGGCTCCCTCGTCGGGTGCCACGACGACGCAGCGGTTTCCTTCGAGCTTTTGCTTCAGGTGGTCGGCAAGCAGCGGTACAGCTGAAAGACTGTTTGCTGGAATCGTGAAGTACCCCAGCCCTTCGACATTGTGGATGTCGATTGTGACAAGTCTCACCACACCCGCGGATTCGAGCATCTTCGCCACGAATCTTATGCTTACGCTTTCCCCGGGCATGTATTCCCTGTGCTGCCTTGCGTATGCCAGGTACGGTACAACCGCAACCACTTTGGAGCCCAGTTCCCTCAGCTTATCAGATATCAGGCAGAGCTGCATCAGATTTCTGTCCTGGGGCGGGCAGGTTGACTGCACCACGACCGAATACTTGGGGACCCACTGTTCCGGAATTCTTATGTAACTTTCTCCATCCGGAAAGAGTTTTGATTCACACATGAGATGTCTGGCTCTCAACTCCTCGGAAATCTTAAGTGAAAGGTCAGGTGACGATGGACCGCCCACGACCCAGAAATCGTCCAACTCTGACCGGGTCTGAGGTCTTTTTGGTAGCTATTTTAACTGATTGCGACGTATGATATTCTGCATATGGGGTTCGAATAGGGTCCATGGACGAGTCTGCATTGTACGTTCATCGGACGAATTCTGCGATGATTGAAGCACAGTCTTTAAAAGGACATCAAAGAAAGGCTTGGTTATGTCATCGCAAACTTGCCCCGAATGCGGCGGCGCGATGTCATATGACCTGTCCACTAAGCATTTCACCTGCAAGAAGTGCGGATTGTACGTCACTAGAGAGCAGCTTTACGATATCAAGATGAAGGTCAGAGAAAGGACTCCAGACGACAAAAGAAAGCGTAGGCAGATGCAGGACGACTACCTCGAGTGGTGGCTGTCCTCCAAGCACTGATCGGCAGGTGTGCCGGTCTTTGTGGACCGGATTAGCCTGAAGCTTGCCCCCTGATTTTTGAGCCAATCTGTGATCACCTTTGCAGCATTTTCAGTCTTCGAGATGGCACCCTTCCCCCTTCCGGTTACCTGAACTACCACTCTGCTTATTCTCTTCGTGCTGGCGGGATGTGACTTGATGTAAAAGTCAGGGAAGCCTCGCGCAGTGGATTCCAGCAGGGGAGCCATGGCCGCCTCGGGTACACCTTTTACTACAATATCAACCGTGTACGCGCCCGCAGGTGTGCCCGTCATCATGGGGGCGACGCTCTGATTGAATATGGCCTTCATCTCTGCGGGCACTCCGGGCAGGCAAACCACATTCGTTTTATCGACGAGGGCCAGGACGCCGGGGGCGGTGCCAACCGGGTTTGGCAGCGGTTCGGAGCCTGCGGGTATGGTAGCCATTTTTTCACGTGCCTTCAGGACCTCCTTCGTTGCGGGATACTTCGAACGTGTAAGATGAGCGCGTCTACGGACAGATTCTTTTACGTAACTCAGCGCCTTGTCTGAAAGGGACAGCCGAGCACCCATTGCTTCTGCCAGCCCCTGCAGTGTCTTGTCGTCATAGGTTGGCCCAAGACCTCCCGTGACTATCAGCCAGTCGGCCCTTCTTGCCAGGGTTTCTTTTATGGCCCTGCTTATCTCGTTCACATCGTCGCCCACCACCGTGATTCTCTTTGTGGTGCCCCCAAGTTCGTAAACCCGTTTGCAGACGAAGTTCGAATTCGAATCCAGTGTCCTGCCAAACAATAGCTCATTTCCGACACACAGGACCTCCACCGAGAACGAGTTCAATAGGATGACACCTCAGTGCCCCGGTCTTCAGCTGGTCCCAGGCCGATCGTAACTTTTTGATGGAAGGCTGCGAATCCCTTAAGCCCTTTTTCGAAGCACGGCCATTGGTACGATGTTGTCGTGGATTCATTCTGGTTCAAACAGGTCATTCTCTACAGCCCGTTACTTGGGAGTCAAATATACTTTGGCAATTGCACGAAGGAAACAAAGGCTGCGACGACGTGTTTGTATATACGTCAGACAGGTAGGTTGCTCGTGTACAGTATATTTATCGTCGGTACCGCGGGCTGTGGCAAGAGTCTTCTGACCCACACGATGAAGGACTGGTTTATTTCGAAGTCTTCCAGCGTGATTACGGTAAATCTCGACCCGGGCGCGGAATCGCTGCCCTACCAGCCGGACGTCGATATCAGACTCTATGTCGATATACATCAGCTCATGGAGAAGTATCAGCTAGGACCGAACGGCGCCCTTGTACTGGCCGCCGATATGATCGCCACCAGGGTAGAAGAACTTCAGAACGACATAGATTCTTATTCACCAGATTATGTGATATTTGACACGCCAGGCCAGATTGAACTTTTCGCCTACAGGCCGAGTGGTGAATTTCTCACCAGGCAGCTTGAATCTGAAGAAAAGGCGATGTTGTATGTCTACGACGCATGGTTGTGCACGAACCCCCAGAACTTCCTTTCGCTGAGCCTCCTTGCTTCTTCCGTAAAGCTGCGACTGAAGTTGCCATTCCTTCCCGTGATGAATAAAGTGGACCTGGCCCCAGGCGAAGCGAAAAATGTGATCAGATGGTCGAAGGAGCCTGAAACTCTCGTGGATGATATTTCAGAAACGGCAAGGGGGGAAGATCACACGCTCTATTCATCACTGGCGCAGGCACTTGTCGAAAACGAATTCATCGAAGGTCTGATACCGGTTTCCGCCTCCACCGCGGAAGGGATGGAGGACCTCTCTGGTGCACTCACCATGTTGTTCAGGGGAGGGGAGGAGTCCGATGAATGACCCCTAGTATTATACTTAAAACTGTCTCCGTCCTCGGTGGTTGATGCGGTTGAATAACTATTCCTCTGGTAGAAATGCAGAATACATGATAAAAAAGATCCTGCTTTCAAGGGGGTACGTGCACATCGTGCGCAGCGCAGGTTCTCATACGCCGATTGATCTCATGGCAAGTAACGGCAGAAGGCTTCTTGCCATACAGGTAAAAAAAGGAAGGTACATTTCTGCCGAGGAAAAGGGTCTACTAATACAGTGGGCAAGGGCATTCAAGGCCAGCCCCGTCCTGGCAAGAAAGGAGGATGGAAGGTGGGTCTTTCACCAGCTCATGGGTCGCACAGCCCACAAACAGATACAGATATGACGGTGTACCCGGTTCATTTCAGGTTACCCAGGGTACAATTATCAGCGCAAGGACCATGACAGTCATCAAAGCCGTTACTATATTGCTTGCACGGGCCACCGTCCTGTCGTTCCAGTCGGCGTGGGAAATAGCCCTGAGAAGATGCCTGAAGGCAACACCGCCGTCAAACGGTCCAAGAGGCAGGGCGTTGAAAAGTGCGACGTTGAAGTTAACGAACCACACCCAGAAAAAGAGATTTGCAAGCACGTCAGCCGCAGGACCAAGTGGACTGGAGTAGAACACCGACATCTGGCTCGTGAACGGTACCTGTGCAGGCGAAATAGATGGAAATATAAAATATCTCGAAAGCGAAAGTGGCGACACCGTAAGGAAATCCTTCAGTACGATGGAGGGGTCGTCTGAAGCTGTTATGCCAAGAAATCCGATGCCTGGATCGCTAGGGTTTTGAACAAGCACAGAAGAGCCCGATTTAAGTATACCGCCGTCATAATAGTAAAAGGTTTCAGTCATGCCTTTTGTCGTGTTTTGCATGTAAGCAGTTAGCTGGCTAACGGTGGTGAACTGCGTACCATTCAGTGAGACAAGTATATCTCCAGACTTCAGCCCAGCCAGGTAAGCTGGGGAGCCGGGCTCAACACTTAGTACGCCCAGACCATGGCCGGGGACTGGAGTCATCGACGCTACAAGTGCCAGCATGAGGATGAGGGATATCATCGCCGTAAGTATATTGCTGCCCGCACCTGCAGCAAGGATTCTTCCCGCCACGCCGGGTTTTGCGACCTTCAGTTCTTCTTCATCGAGTTCAACAAAAGCACCAATGGGAACAAACAGGAAGAAGATAAGCCCCGAGTCTTTGACCGTGAACCCGTTTGCCCTTGCAACGATCCCGTGTGAAGCCTCATGGACAATCAGCCCCGTAAAGAGTGCTATCCAGCCGTAGACTATTGGAAGGTACGGATTCAGCCCAGGAATCAGAAGGTTGGCCGTTACCCCCAATCCCCTGACGACCGAACCCAGCTGCGGATTGTACAGATAACGCGTGATCGCAAACAGCGCAATGAAGATCATCACCGCAGCTATGATGGGCATGATGTAAAGGTAGAAATTTGAAAGTGGCCGGGTGAGCCGACTCTTTGATGCTCTGTCCATTGCATTCAGTCCCCTCTTGGTCTTGATCAGAATGAGAGGAAAATGCACTTCTACATGTTTGAATTCCTCGGGCTCCTCTGTCATCCGCGTGCTCAGCCAGCGTCAACAGGGTCCCCTTATCAACCTATTCAACAATCAATAACAATCCCGGAATGCGGACAGACCCACCTTCCGGTAAGAAAGGTTTGGATCAAAAACAAGGTCTATGATAAGAAATACTGCGACCGAGTAGGTTCTTGTCTACCTGTAGTAGGGCACTGGCGCCTTCTCTATCAGCTTGCCTTCCCTTGACGCCCTGACCTTCTTGACTGCATCGTCCAGGTATTGCATGGAAATCGCCGATTCGGCCACATGCTTCTTTGCGTCTTCTGGGTCCGGATACTTGCTCAGGAAGTCCTGCAGCACGAGCGACACTGCCGTGTTGATCACCGACGCCAGGTCCGCTCCGCTGAATCCATCCGTTGCATCCGCGATCTTGTCGAAGTTGACATCGGCTGCCAGTGGCTTCCCGGCAGAGTGAATCTTCAGTATCAGCAGTCTTGCGGCGCGGTCCGGCAGCGGTACATAGATCAGTTTGTCAAACCGTCCAGCTCTCAGAAGGGCAGGGTCCACCATGTCTATTCTGTTCGTGGCTGCAAGTACCACAACCCCTGTTAATGGCTGTATCCCATCAAGCTCCGTAAGAAGCTGGCTTACCACCCTCTCGGTTACCATGCTGTCGGAGCTCACGCCCCTGACAGGTGCCAGGGCATCTATCTCATCGAAGAATATAATGCATGGGGATGCCTGCCTTGCCTTCCTGAACACCTCTCTTACCGCCTTCTCAGACTCTCCAACCCACTTGCTCAGAAGCTCTGGACCACGGACGCTTATGAAATTGGCTGAGCTCTCGGTTGCGACAGCCTTAGCCAGCATTGTCTTGCCCGTCCCTGAAGGACCGTAGAGAAGTACCCCCTTGGGAATGTTGTATCCGAGCCTCTTGTACGCTTCCGGATACTTCATCGGCCATTCGACCGCTTCCTGGAGTTCCTTCTTCACCTGATCCAGCCCTCCTATCTCTGTCCATCTCACCTCTGGGGTTTCGAGGTAAACCTCCCTCATCGCGGATGGTGTAATCTCCCTGAGCGCCTCTTCAAAGTCTGACATGGATACCTGAAGCTTGTTCAAAGTCTCTGGCGGAATCTTCTCTTCATCCAACTTTATTTCAGGGAGGTTTCTCCGTAGCGTCTTCATGGCTGCCTCCTTGCAGAGGTACTCGAGGTCCGCCCCGACATACCCGTGAGTCACCGTGGAGAGCCTCTCTACGTCGACATCGCTTGTAAGGGGCATGTGTCTGGTGTGGATCTGAAGGATTTCGAGTCTTCCCCTCTTGTCCGGAACCTTGATTTCAATCTCCCTGTCGAACCTGCCCGGTCTCCTGAGTGCGGGGTCTATCGCATTGGGTCTGTTGGTTGCTGCAATCACCACCACCTTCCCTCTTCCCTCGAGTCCGTCCATTAAGGAAAGCAGCTGAGAGACGACCCTCCGTTCCACTTCACCCGTCACTTCCTCCCGTTTGGGAGCAATGGAGTCTATTTCATCTATGAAGATGATAGTTGGAGATTTCTCCTTGGCCTCCTTGAATATCTCCCTCAACCTTGCCTCGGATTCACCATAGAATTTGCTCATTATTTCGGGTCCGCTTATGCTTATGAAATGTGCATTCGTCTCATTGGCGACGGCTTTGGCGAGCAGAGTCTTGCCTGTGCCAGGTGGGCCGTACAGGAGCACACCCTTCGGTGCTTCTATTCCCAGCCTTTCGAACAGCTCTGGGTGTCGAAGCGGCAGCTCCACCATTTCTCTTATCTTCTGGATTTCGTCCTTCAGACCACCTATGTCTTCATAGGTGACCTGCGGTACACCACGCAGAAGCTCGCCTTTTTCGGATAGCTGAAAAACGGTACGCTGACTTATTATGGCCGCTTCAGAACTCGGTGTAAGTCCAACGACCTGAAAAGTCAGCCTGCCCCCGAAGTAGGGAACCATTATGTTGTCCCCCCTTGTTACGGGAACCCCTTCGAGCGCATCAGTAATGTACCTCTCATCTATAGGTGGTATATTTTCAAGAGGAGCGACAACCACCTTCTCGGCGGGGACGGCCTTGATCTTCCTCACAGCCACGGTGTCCCCTATTGCCACACCCGAATTGTTTCTCGTCAATCCATCAATCCTGATTATGCCTCTTCCTTCGTCGGATGGATAAAGCGGCAGGCACTTGGCCACCGTCTTTCTCTTCCCTCTGACTTCGAGCACATCTCCTGTCGATGCGCCGAGGGAATCCATGACATCATAGTCAACACGGGCTACGCCCCTGCCGACATCTCTAGTGTAAGCTTCCAGCACCTTAAGGTTCACGCTTTCTGCACTCATTTGGGATTCACCTACTCAACCGGTATTCCCTTATAGCCTTTATTGCCCTTCCCCTTCAATTTTGCACGCACCTCGAGTATTCCGTTGAGGTACCTGGCCTTGCAAGTGTCCGGGTCAATCGGCTCCTTGAGTGGAATCGTTGTCTTATATACCCTGTCTCCGGCCTGCGCCTTCAGAGACATTTCCTCATCATTGGCTTCGATGTTTATCGATTCTTTCGAAACTCCTGGCATCTCTGCTATCACAACGAGGTAGTCATCCTTTACTGACTGCTCTACGAGCGGTTCTCTGTCCTTTCTTTTGATGTCCAGGTCTCCGAATGTCCTGAAAACCGGTCTTCCGCCCTGCATGTCAAGGGTAAATCCCTTGACAAAGGGCCTGTTCATCATGGCTTCCCTATCCTTTCTGAAGCTGGCCATTATCCGTTCGATCTCCTTTTCAACCTCCTCTAGGAGGTCATCAATACCTTCGAACATGTCACGTTCTTCGAAGTCATCATCATCATCAACCATTTGTTATCAACCAATGGTTACTAACCTAAGGTTTATTTAAACGTTTTTCCAGAATCAGGGCATGGACGAACTTCTGGAAATTGTAGGTTCAGATTCCAGATGGAAAATACTGAAGTCGTTGATCGAGGGACCTAAGGATCTCAGGGAGCTTTCCACGGAACTCGGCATGAGTGTTCAGGGTACTATGAAACATATTGCGCTCCTTGAAAAGTCAGGACTCGTCAAAGTTTCGGCGGGGAAGGACAGGAGACAAAAGTATGCATTAGTGGGTGGTGTGTGGATTCAGCGGGAATCGGATGAGCAGCATGAGCTGATATTCTTCTTTTCTTCGAATCGGGTTAACCAGGAATCGATTTCATCGACACCCGTTAGCTTCAGGGTTCATCGACTTCTGAAAAGGTGTACGAACTATCTTCTCAAAAAGGGGGCTGCTGATTTCCCACAGCACCGGTCTGCGCGGCCGAGCCCTGCGGGGAGTTGATATTCTGGTTGATTATGTCAGCCATGTAGTGGTCCTTTATCTTCACCTGAACCTCCTTGACCCCTTCGACCTCCATTATCGACCTCTTGACATCCTCTGCAATCTGATACGCGAACATGGCGGGGCATACAGGGGTGGTCATCCTGACCTCAGTGTACACCCTGCCATCGTCACTTATGTCAAGCTTTTCCACAAGATTAAGTTCAACTATGGGCACGCCGATCTCGGGGTCCACAACATAGTTGAGCTTTGTCCAGATCTCGTCCGTCATCTTTTCCTTGTCGAGCATCACGAATTTGCCACGGTGGTACATAAATAATCTTTCCCTAAATACCCAACGGAGTCGAGTGAAATAAGGACATGAGGAGATCAACTGGTGAATCGGAGGGGTTGTCAGAATGACCGAACTCCTTTTTCTCAAGGATAGCTACCTGAAAAAGTTCGATGCCAAGGTAGTAAAGGTACAAGGAAGCATCGCCTACCTCGACAAAACAGCATTTTATCCAAGGGGTGGCGGGCAACCCTGTGATACAGGTGAACTGATTCAGAACGGAAGGAGCAACAGGGTACTGGAAGTATTCTGGGAGGAAGGGGATGTTGCGCACAGACTGGAGCAGCCCATTTCGGACGGAGCAGAGATATCGGGCCAAATAGACTGGGGCCTGAGGTATGCACACATGCGACACCATACCGCCGTTCACATACTTTCAGGCGTCATGTTCAGGGATTATTCCGCTCCAATTACAGGAGGTCAGATTTATCCCGACAGGGCAAGAGTTGACTTCGATGTCGATGAGGTGGGGGACGAACGGGTCAGGGAAATAGAATCAAAATGTAACCAGATAGTGGATGAGGGAAGAGCCGTCACGGCGAGGATGGTTCCAAGGAGCGTGGCTCTCGAAATGCCTGAACTCGTGAGAACGAAAACGGGCAGGAAACTTATAGAGCAGCTTCCTCAGGTCAGGCTGGTCGAAATAGAGGGTTTCGACGTACAAACGGATGGAGGAACGCATGTGGTCAACACTAGAGAGGTGGGCCATATCAAAATCAAAGGAGTGGAAAACAAGGGAAAGCACAACAAAAGATTCGAACTAGTTCTTCCCCCATCAGGAGAAAGTGTCTGAAATCCTAGATTATCTCTGTCAGAGGGTATATAATATACGGGGAACCGAATCAACGGAAAGGAGTAACTCGAGTTGTCCGGAATGAAGGCTTCCGAGGTGGACCTTGGGATAATGTGCGACAGGATAAACTCGATAATTTTATTTCTGGATGGTGAATTCAGGATCATCCGTTCGAATACTTACGCCCTGCAGTTGCTTGGAAGGAGCTCGGAGGGCCTCCTGGGCAACTCCCTGCTCGACCTCCTTCCGGATCGCGACAAGATGAGGGCAAAGGATATTTTCACACGGGCGCTGGGCGGTGAATCGTTCAGCTCAGTGCTCCTCTCGGTGAGGACCAACAAGGGAGCCGAGAGGCTGATAAGCTGGCAGGTCGAACTGCTTCCAACTCCGAGTACATCACTCTTTTGCTTCGGGCAGGACATAACTGAGAACGAAACACTCGAACGTGACCTTATGGCCGCGAACGACAAACTCGCCTCAGTTCTGGATAACAGTACATTCGCTATTCTTACGATCGACCAGGACCTGTCGATCGACTATGTTAACAGGAGGGGACTTCAGGCAACCGAATACACGAAGGAGGAACTGACCGGCAAGCACATCTCCGAGGTGTTCATAGGCCTCAATACGAGTGAACTTGGTGGCTTCATGTCAACGATATACAGAGGTGCAACCTTCGGGCCGGCCGAAGCGAAACTCAAAACCAAGAGCGGAGTTCTCATTCCGTATGAGTTGACGGTGGACCCGATAAGCGTTCAGGGTACGATCGTTGGCGCCGTGGTGACAGCCAGCGACATATCTCAAAGAAAGAGGGCTGAAGAAAGAATCAGGTTTCAGGCTGCCATGCTGGATCAGGTCGAAAGTGCAGTCGTAGCAGAGTCACTCCTCGGCGAAGTCATCTACTGGAACATCGCAGCCGAGAAACTGTTCGGCTGGAAATCCACGGAGGTTCTGGGAAGAAACCTCATAGAAGTGATAAGGCCTTCTCCTCTGGGAGGCACTCCGGTTCCATCGCTGGAAGCGATAAAGCAGATGGGGGCATGGAACGGCGATGTGGATCTTGAGCGGAGGGATGGGATCAGGTTTCCTGCCCGAATTTCAATGGCCGAAATAATGGGAAGGGAGGACAGACCCATAGCAGTTGCGATGGTGGTGGTCGACCTTACGGAAAGGCTTCACCTTGAAGAGCAGCTGAGAAGCTTCAACGAGCAGCTCACCAAACTCGTCGACCAGCGGACGAGGCAACTCGAAATCTCTCAGGAAAGACTAGTCAAGGCGGAAAGGCTTGCGGCCATAGGAGAACTTTCCGCCCAGGTGGGGCATGACCTCAGGAATCCGCTCACCAGCATAAATACAGCCCTATACCTTCTCGACAAGACCCTCAACGGCGAATCCCCGGAGGAGGCACGCATGGCCATCCAAACGATGAAGAGATCTGTGGACCATGCAAACAGGATAATAGAGGAGCTCCTCGAGTATTCAAGGGGAGGGATAGCCGAAACAAAGGCGGAGCACCTGAGGGCACTCATTCAGGCTTCCATAGAAAGGCTGAAGGTGCCAAAGAACATACAGATCGAGAACGAGGTGCCGAAGGACCTTCTTGCAGACGTCGACGGCTCAAGGATGCAGAGGGTTTTTGAAAACCTGATCAAGAACTCAATCGATGCGATGCCCAAGGGAGGAAGCATCGTCATTAAGGGAGGGGCTGGGGAATCCACTGCCTGGCTTTCATTTTCTGATACCGGACAGGGAATCAAGAAGAAGGACGCCATCAATCTTTTCAAGCCTCTTTTTACCACAAAACCACAGGGGATGGGACTGGGACTGCCTATATGCAAGAGAATCGTTGAGGCGCATGGCGGATCGATATCAATAAACAGCAAGTACGGCAGGGGAACGATAGTTACGATAGAGCTTCCTGCAATCAGGGTCAAGAAGCCCAAGGGTGAGCTTCTGGATGTCGGTCTTAACAGTCAGGGCTGACATGATATCTTCTCCTTTCAACCTCCACTTTTTTCAGAATAGGATATAATCCCCCACAGCAACAGCTTGACCCATGCCGACACTGGATAAGGATATGGCGGATTACGCAGTGGCCGAGGCCATCAGGGCCGGGGCTGACTACGCAGAGGCGCGGCTCCAGTGGAACATGGAGCAGAATGCGTCCACGAAGAATGGTGAATTCGAGCCGCCTGGTTATGAGGAGACATTCGGGATCGGCGTAAGAGTCATGCATAGGGGGGCCATGGGGTTTGGCGCCACAAATATCCTGACACGTGACAGCGTCAAGGAGCTGGCCACGAATCTGGCAAAGAAGGTTATATCAGCCGGACCCGGATTCAGAAACAAAATCAGGATGAGTGACGAAGATACACATATCGCGAAATGGGGAGCTGCGGAGAAAAGGAAGCTGGAGGATGTTGAACTCTCCACACTTGTGACCACTCTGAAGGAGATTGATTCCGACATGGTTTCCAGACACTCTCCGGACGTTCTGAAGTTCAGGCTTTTCGGACTGGGGTTATCACTGGAAGAGAAATACTTTACAAATTCAAACGGCTCAAAGATTGAAAGCCGTGTTCCCAGGGTGGGAATAATGGGGGTGCTGACCGCCGCAGATTCGGGCTCCGTCGTCCAGAGGTTCATCCAGTCGGCCGGAACAGGCGGCTGGGAGGTTTTTGAAACTGCAAAAATGAAGGAGAGAATGAGAGATGAGGCAGATACCGTGGTGAAGATAGCCGGAAAGGCGGAGAAGTTTACAGGTGGGAGCATGGATGTCATTGTCGGTCCCGAGGTCACGGGCATAATGACGCACGAATCTGTGGGTCATCCCCAGGAAGCCGACAGGATACTGGGAAGGGAAGGCGCTCAGGCAGGCGAGTCTTACCTGACCTCATCCGACATTGGGATGCAGGTGGGGAGCCCACTCGCAACTGTGATCGACGACCCCACGATTCCGGGAACGGACGGCTATTACCTGTACGATGATGAAGGGGTTCCGGCAAGAAAAAGGATTCTGATCAAGGAGGGGAGGATAAACGAATTTCTGCAGAACAGGGAAACTGCAGACGTCTTCGGTGTGAAGAGCAATTCCGCTGCCAGAGCCGCCTATTACAACGTGGAGCCTATAATAAGAATGTCAAACACCTACGTGGAACCCGGCGATCACTCACTGGATGAGATGATAAAAGAAGTAAAGGATGGGGTGTTGATCAAGAATTTTATGGAATGGAACATTGACGACAAGAGGTACAATTCAAGGTTCGTGGGCCATGAAGCCTATCGCATTCAGGGTGGAGAAATAAAGGGTCTGGTGAGGAATCCGGTCCTGGAGTTGACCACCCCGAAGCTGTGGGGCAGCGTCGCGGCCAAGACGAAGGATCTGATATTCGACGCAGCAACCTGCGGAAAGGGGGACCCGAGTCAGGGGATACCTGTGGGGCACGGAGGACCATATATGCTGCTCAAGGGAGTGAGCCTCAGCGGAAGGTGATCATGGTTGAGCTTGGTTGAACCGGCTGAATTGGTGTCCTGGGTGGCGGCTGCTGCAGACAGGCTGGGAGCCGACAGCTATGATGCCGTAGCAGTCAGACTGCACGAAGGTCAGGCCAGGTTCAGCAACAACAGTCTGACGATAATCAACGAACTGAAGACAGAGAATGTGGCGGTCTATCTTACCAAGGGAAAGAAGAGGATACTCGGCGTCGTATCTAGCACCAACAAGGATGTGGTGGATAGCCTTGTCGGCAGGCTGTATGCTTCCATGAACAGCGGTGCGTCTGAGGCAGAATTCGCACCTTTGCCGAAGGGACCCTTCTCCTATACCATTAGAGTTCCTCACGACAGGGACCACGACCAATTCGACCACGCATCTTATGCCCAAAGGGCAATAGATGCTGCGGTTTCAGCAGGCGCCTCCAGGGTTGCGGGTTCACTCATCTCACAGCACTACAGGCTTTTCCTGAGAACAAGCTCCGGTGTTGAAGGAAGTGACGAGAGGACATCCTACTCCCTAAACATAAGGGCTTTCACGGACAGGGATGCCAGTGGGCACGGGATAGCCGTGTCCACAAAAGGAAAGGCACTTGATGTGGAAGGCGCAGGAAGGTTGGCCGGCGAAAGGGCAGCCGCCTGCAGGTCACCGAAGCAGGTGGAGCCAGGGGTCTACACGGTACTTTTCGGCAGGACCGTATTTGCCAATCTGGTCGAAGCGGTTGGGTATTCCGCCTCCGCCTACAGTGTGGAAAGCGGCCTTTCATTTCTTCCACCAAAGCCCGGCGAACAGGTGGCCTCCCAGAATTTCAGCCTTGTAGACCACGGACAGGTCGAAGGAGGTGCAGACTCAAGAAGCTTTGATGACGAGGGTGTTCCTACAACGTCCACCACCTTGGTAATGGGGGGCGTGCTTCAAAGTCTTCTGCATAACTCCACAACGGCGGTGAGGTTCGGGACGAAAACCACTGGAAATGCGGGTTTGATTCAGCCACACCCATGGAACCTGGAGGTTTCGGCCGGCGATTCTACAATTGAAGAAATGATAAGAGAGACCAAGCATGGCATCTATGTTACAAATAACTGGTACACCAGGTTCCAGAGCTACAAGACAGGCGAGTACAGCACCCTGCCCAGGGATTATGCATTCCTTATAGAGAACGGGCAACTGTCTCATCCCGTGGCAGGCTTCCGGATAAGTGATTCGATCCCAAGGCAGCTCAAGTCCATAAGGCTGATCGGCAAGGATAGGAGCTGGATCAAGTGGTGGGAGGTTCACACACCTACGCTTGCACCTGATGTCCTGGTCGATGGTGTCACCGTCACTAGGGCAGTCTCATAAGGACTATTTGCTATACATAACCTCACCTCACCTCAGGGTTACACCAATCTCCCAGTCGAACCTGTTCACGCTAAATTCACATTGATTCTCAGATTCCAGCTATGAAAAAGCTCGGAAAATTTATAAATGGTAATCAGGGGAACAGTGCTTACACAAGATTTACTCGACTAGGAGTAGTGATACATATGTCAACAACCGCAATTCCTGCTGTTACTTCCTCGGGTCAACCTGTTCTCATCCTGAAAGAGGGCAGTTCGGAGACCAAAGGGAGGGAGGCGCAGCGGAACAATATAACTGCAGCCGCCCTAGTGGCGGAAATAGTTCGCACCAGCCTTGGACCAAGAGGAATGGACAAGATGCTGGTGGATTCACTTGGTGACGTTACCATAACAAACGATGGCGCGACAATCCTCAAGGAGATCGACGTACAGCATCCTGCAGCCAAGATGATGGTTGAGATAAGCAAGGCAACCGACAGCGAAGTAGGAGACGGCACCACAAGCACCGTCGTGCTTGCTGGAGGCCTTCTCGAGAGAGCACGCTCACTCATAGACAAGGATGTGCATCCGACCATAATCGTCGATGGGTACAGAAAGGCGTCTCAGGAAGCAATCAGGATACTCAACGAGATAGGAATCAAAGCCGACCTGAGCAACAAGGAGGACCTCCTCAAGGTGGCGAGGACATCTCTGTCCACCAAGCTGGTCTCAAGAGATTCGGAGCATCTGTCGAAACTGATTGTGGATGCTCTACTCCAGGTCAGTGAAAAGGGTTCAGATGGCAAGTACACTGTAGACATAGACAACGTAAAGGTCGAGAAGAAGCCCGGAGGCTCCGTACTCGACACACAGCTAGTCAAGGGCATCGTGGTCGACAAGGAAGTGGTGCATGCGGGAATGCCTAAACGTGTGGAGAAGGCCAAGATCGCCCTGATCAATTCGGCCCTTGAAATCGAGAAGACCGAGTTCGACGCAAAGATCAACATAAGCGATCCGACCCAGATGAAGGCGTTTCTGGACGAAGAAGCAAACATGCTGAAGGAAATGGTGGAGAAGGTGAAGAAGGCCGGTGCAAACGTCGTTGTTTGCCAAAAGGGCATCGACGATATCGCCCAGCACTACCTCGCAAAGTCTGGCGTGCTTGCAGTGAGGAGGGTCAAGATGTCGGACATGGAAAAGCTTGCCAAGGCAACTGGGGGACGTGTGGTAACCTCCCTTGACGAGATGACGGAATCAGACCTGGGTTACGCAGGGCTTGTAGAAGAGAGGAAGATCGAAGAGGACAAGTGGGTGTTCATCGAGGGGTGCAAGAATCCCAAGGCTGTAACAATTCTGGTCAGAGGTGGAGGACAGAGGATCGTCGACGAAGCCGAAAGGAGCGTTCACGATGCCGTGATGACGGTGAAGGACGTGCTGGAGAAGCCGGTGATCGTGGCCGGAGGTGGCGCCCCTGAGGCGGAGCTCGCTGCAAGACTGAGAGACTTTGCGGCCAGCCTGCCAGGAAGGGAGCAGCTCGCTGTTCAGAAGTTCGCGGAGGCGCTCGAGACAATACCCTTAACCATAGCGGAAAACGCCGGAATGTCTCCACTCGACGTTCAGGTTGAGCTCGCCGCTGCTCACGGACAGGGTAAGAAATGGCACGGAGTGGATGCGCTGGGCAACAAGGTTGCAGATATGCTTTCCAAAGAAGTGATCGAGCCGCTCGCGGTCAAGGAGCAGGTTATAAAATCGGCTACCGAGGCCGCTTCGATGATACTTAGAATCGACGATATTGTCAGCGCTGGCAAGAGCAAGGCTCCGCCGACACCGCCCGGAGGAAAGGGTGGTGGCGAAGGCGGAGGAATGGGCGAGGACTAGACTAGACTAGACTAGACTATACTAGACCAGAAGGATAGTCGGTCGTCGGATTTTATCGAGGAACTGTTCCGCGCCTCTTTCTTTTTTGCCCTTCATATTTATTTCATGTAATACCATTTTATCGTTATATTTGGTTTCAGTACTCTGTAGCCATTATTCAACTTACACCCACCTGTATCCTTTTTTATCTCCCTTGGGCCTCATTTATCCAGCGAGAACTGTTATATCTGAAAACGGTTTTTCCAGTAAAGCCTGGCACACCCGACAAAATCAGGAATCCTTTTATCGGGAACCTGTTGAATTGATTCAGATTGTGGTCCACCGTAAGCAGATCATTTCAGAACAGAAAGGCCGGCCTGGCCGTTGCCAGAGTAATGATAGAAAGTGGGATAAGGCTTGATGAGAAGGGAAGGCTTTACGTCGGTAATGTGAGAATATCCGACACTGCGCTGGCCAGAGCCGCGGGAGTGGATAGGAGGGTTGTGAGAGAAACCGCCCATTTTATACTTTCAGAAAAGGCCCTGGCGTCTCTTTTTTCAAAGTTGCGTCCGTTCGGCTCGAGTCTGGCAGACATAGCAAAGGACCTAGGCTACTCCGTTCTCAAGATCGAGTCAGACCCTCATAACTGGGGGGTGATTTCTGACGTGACCTCTGTGCTCGCGAGGCATAGGATAGTGGTCCGACAGGCACTCGCGGACGACCCCGACCTTATACTGGAACCCAGGCTGACACTTGTGGTTGAAGGTCGGTTGCCGTCCTCTGCCGTCGAGCAGATACGTTCACTTAAATGCGTGAAATCACTCATTCTGCCAAATTAACCCATTCAGGCCTGCTTCTCCAGCATCTTTGTGAATGTCCAGGTAGCGGTGCTGAGGATTTCATTCAGACGTACCCTGTCCCGGTACCCTCTTATCTTGATTCCCCGCAGCCTTCCGCCAGTTTCGTCTACCTCATACTCTAAAGCATTCTCCTTTGAGAGCTTCCCCTCCGCCACAAGTTTCTCGTCATCGGACTTCATACCGCCGAGAACTTTACCAAGGAAGTATGACTTGAATGGGCTGGTCGAGGACCTGAGCACAACGTCGGGCGCCACGGTTATCTGCAAAAAGTCAGCACCAATGGAAGCATTGCCCAGGAGGTAGCCATCACTGAGCCTTTTCAGCTGCCTTTCTTCCCTCGCCTCAATGACAGGCTTTGTGGCTACTTCAGCAACCTTTGTCTCTGGTTTCACACTTGCCGCCTTCACGAAGCTCCGTTCTCCAAGCTGCTTGTCCACGATGGAAAGCAGTTTTTTGCTTCTGTCCAGTTCCTCGGTGAGGGAAGCTATCTTTTCCTCAAGCCATGCACGAATATCCGCCAGCTCCTTTAGCTCCTCGTCCTGGCTCATACGGATCATGCCATCCTGCTTGTGTTATAACTTTTCCACTACATTTCGGCTCAATAAATCATCAGCTTGTCGTTCTCTAGGATCACGTGCAGGTTGTTTACCGCCTTGTAAACCTCTTCTTCCTTCTTAGCGCCTGTGCAGACAAGCTTTCCTGACGCGAAAAGCAGTATTACCGTCTTTGGTTCGAGCATTCTGTGGATAAGACCCGGGAACTGTTCCGGCTCGTACATCGACCTTGGAAGCGTGAGAGCCGCTTCTTCAAGCTTAACCCTCCCACCTAGGCTGGCCGAAGCTACGATGTTCTGGATTTCTATGACAGCTTCATTCTTCACATCAATGTTTCCTTTCCTGAGCTTCTGAACAACTAGGTTAACGGCCTTGAAAGCCTGTGCTTCCGATTTCGCGCCGGTGCAGACCATCTTCCCCGAGCTGAATATCAACGTGGCTGTCTTGGGCGCCTTCAGCCTGAACACCAGTCCGGGAAACTGTTCAGGGTGGTACTCCACATCAGGAAAAACCCTCTGGATTTCCAGAAGGTCGATATTCTGGTTAACGCTCGCAGAAGCAACAACATTTTCTATAGATATAACGGGAGTTGTCTGGGGCATATTTGACACTATTTAAAGTGCTTATAAAAGGTGTATATAAACGTTGAAAGACTCGGTTCTGTAGAGAATTCGAAACCGTATCTCCCTTGTCAACTTTCTGCTCGTGTTTTAAATAATCATTTGCCATCCTTTTCACCCTCTGAGGCCACATCTGCCTCGATGTGGTTTCGGTGAATTCACATTACTTTCAGGACTGGTGTATCATCGAACTTAAGTGAACACTTGGCCTTTTCACCGATTCTCCACCCATATTGAACCTTCTACACACTCATTCTTGGATTTGATCTTACATCCGGGTTTCACGCATCTTCTTAGGTTGGCTTCCTCACTGGAACCAGATCCTTTCTAGAGCTGAAATCTCCTCGGTATCTGGTCAGGGGCCGCGACCTTCCGGTCAGCCTGTGCACTCTCTGCAAGTATGGTTTTGACATCCCCGGCCCTTTGAATTCCGGTGAACCTTCACTCGAAGTTCGTGCACCCCTGACTTTTTCATGGCCCTCTCCAAGCAGATAATCCATTACAATAAGAAACAGGAGGGTTAGCGCGAAGCCTATCTTTGCTGCTTCACTAGTGACCACTCCAAACCCGTAAACAAGGGCATCAACCTTCCCCACGAGTACGGACTGGGTGACTTCTGCGGGGTCTGGAAACGGGTTGTTGTCTCCTTTAACTGTGACGTACGGGACGGGGGCATTGAAGTGGGTCGAGACCACCCTGTGGATTATCATCTCAGTTCCGTACCTGTATACCACTATGTCACCAACGTGCAATGATTGGAGATTCGTGGGCAGCACGAGAGCCAGGTCCCCGGTATGGATTGTAGGCAACATGCTTATCCCTTCGACCGGCAAAGCCACATCAAAATCGTTGAGCAGACTGACAGTCACGAGGATGATCGCCACGATTATTGCAACGTCCAGCAATACCGTCACGACCCGCCTTGAGGTCATCATGGATGCGTGTCCACCTGAGCATGGGGTTTAAATCTTGCTGATTGTGGGACAACAGGTCACACACTCAAATAGTGGTATTTCCTTCCCACAAGAAGCTGAAGAAAATTGCACTTCCAAGCCTCACTCGTTGCCTTGACGTTAACAGTGGCCGGCGTAATGATAATACTATTCGCCCTGGACCCAAGACAGTTCTCATTCCCGGTTGTGCTGGGTGTGGTCCTTGCCGTGGATGGCCTCTATGTCACAATAGGAGGATTTGCTGCAAGCAGAGAATCAGGGCAGAGGAGATACTTCTTTCTCTGGGGTCTGATCACATTGATTGCGGGATTGACATTGCTTGCCGCGACAACTGTCAGCATATCCACACTGACACCCTTTGTAATTGGGGCCCTCTTGATCCTTCTCGGGATAGTCGCTCTCTGGAATGCAAGCAACAGGTAAAGCCCGTTGTGTCTTCAACTCAAAAGGGCAGGTGAATTCTCGGACTGTCTGAAGATGAGCTGCTGAAACAGGCCGTGAGAGACGGACTGGCAAAGTCCTGGAAGCGTGAAAGTCTCGACCACTGGAGAAAGGTTGGACAGTATTATCCAAGTGGAATAGGTTCCTGCCTGAGGAAGCAGTTCTATGACTTTGTTTCTCCGAAACCACCCACTCCCGAAGAACTTGCGCTATTCGCCACAGGTAAGGGAATCCACGAGACAGTGGCTGAGGCTCTACGCAAGTCTGGACTGGTGAAGGTCGACCAGGTGGAAATGCCTGTGACGCTTAACCTATCATCCGAGGTTTCCCTGTCTGGCAGGGTCGACATAATACTGGCAGAGATGAGCGGAAAAAGGGTGATTGTTGAGGTGAAGTCGTCAAGCCGTCTGCCAGATCAGCCACATGAGAACCACACGATGCAGCTTCAGACCTACCTGCATGCCTTAAACCTGGAGCTTGGTCTCCTGCTATACTGGGATAAGAGGACGGGACAGCTTGCAAGTTTCCGGGTGGAGCGAGACGCCTCCTGGCTGAAGAGGATAGGCGAAAGAACCTTCATGCTCGATGCACATCTGAGGGTGAAGAAAGCACCATTCAGGGAAGCATTCTTCACCGGTAAATACTGGGAGTGTGATTATTGTCCTTACCTTGCGGAGTGCGACCCCTTCGCAGTCCAGGGTGTGACTCGGGGAAGCAAACTGGCACTTGTTGGGATCTCTGCCCAGGGTGGTGAAGCTTCGCCGAACCCGGTGTATCAGCCGGATATCAATTCAATAAAAAGGCTGGTATATGGGCTGAAAGCCGAGGGCGATGTCGTTATCCTTCTGGCGGATTTTCTTCCCGGACTCGAGCCCAAGATAGTTGAGAACTTGAAATCCTCCGGTGTGCCTTATGATGCTTTCCTTTCAAAGCCAATGGAGTTGGATTCCGTACGCCTTTGGAAGGTGGAGCTTGGAAGGAGGTTATCCACGAATTACCAGATCGCATCATTTCTGGACTCTGATGAAGCGGTTCTCGACATGGCAGCAAAATTTGCAAGGAGGGTCCAGAAGCTGGCACCTTCCTAACTCCATCACAGACACTTCACAGAACTTTTTCGAGGAAACCGTCACGTATGGATGTTAGGCCCAGTGCCTTCATGGTTTTGCGGCAGATTCGGGAAGGTTGGTCTCCGAACCCCGATCTACTGTCAATCTCTGATATTTGGATTAGAATTATAGCAGGGTTACAGGGAGGGGAACTGGGTTGCAGACTCTGTCAGACGGTATCCACTATCTCGGCACGGTGGGAATACCTCCGACCACGGCAATTTACCTTGTCATGGACCAGGGGGATTCTGCGATAATCGAACCCGGTCCGAACTCCGGTTCGGTATCGGTCATAAGAATGATCAGGGAAGCCAGCGTGCCGGATGGCTCCATAACGAAGCTGGTTGCAACGCACATACATCTGGACCATGCCGGGGCCTCCCAGGCCCTACTGAACCATTTTCCAGGGAGCCGTCTCTATGTCTATCAGGGGGCGGCAAAATATCTCACCGACAATACACAATTGGTCGAATCTGCTTCAAAAATTCTCGGGCCTCTGTTTTCAAGGTGGGGTGGGATGCCGGCGGTGGATGGAGATAGGATCACAGAAATTAACGAAGCTTTCACTGTAAAGGTAGGGAGGATCCAATTAAAACCTGTCTATACACCTGGCCATGCCCCGTTTCACATGAGCTTGTGGGATGAAAAATCCAGGACATTGTTCACCGGCGATGCGGTAGGGATGTACGTCAGCAAAAAGGAAACTCTTTGGCCGGCCAGTCCTCTTCCATCCTTCAGGTTTGATATGGAGATGCAGTCGCTCAGCAGGATCATCTCCTTGGAACCGAAAACTCTCTGCATACCACACTTCGAGCCGGTAACACATGCGAAGGACTTCCTCAATTTGAACCTCGATATATATGGCAGGTGGCACGACGTGCTGGGCTCTCTGAAAGACAAGAGTGACGTGGAGGGCGCAGCTAGGAAGCTTGTTTCTGTAATCGACTCGTATCGGTGGCTCCCTGGTGACCCTAATGCATGGTTCACTCTGAAGATGCATGTCTCTGGCTTTCTTCAGTATGAGGCTACCAAGAGATGAAGGATGTAGTTTCTCTGGATTTCAATGGTACACTGGCCCGCATCGAAGGACTGGACTGGTTCTGGAGGGAAGAAATACCCAGGCTCTATTCTGAAAGGTCTGGAATCACTCTTGAAAGGGCAAGAAAGGAGGTACTGGAGGAGTATGATGTCATCGGACCCAAGAGTGCCCAATGGTACGACCCAACATTCTGGTTCAACAAATATGGAATCGTAGACATGCTTCCTGAAGCGACCAAACGGCTCGCAGCCCGGACAGAGATATTCCCGGATGTCCGCGGGCTGTCTTTGCCGGAGGGTGCGGTATTAATAATATGCTCTCGCAGCTGGCCCGAGCTGATAAATACCGTACTGGACAGTGTGGGGCTCCACCCCTACGCAATATACTCTCCGAGCATGTTCGGGTTTGCTACGAAGGAAAAGAAATTCTACTCTGAGGTCATGAAAAGGATCGGAAACGGCAGAAACATTTTCCTGCATGTTGGAGACTCAATTGAATATGACTTTTTTGAGCCTCGAAAGGCAGGTTGGCATTCTGTGCTTGTGGACAGGCAAAACAGATTCCCGCGCCTAAGAAGCAAAGTCAAAGAGCTCGGCGAGTTGGACCGCTTCCTGAATCAGTTCGATGTTCGTAACCTCGACGGTCGCGTTCCTGATCGAACCTTCTCAAACCCCAACGGGTCGTAAATGGAGGAGGGGATGACTTAAACGCATTGGTGTTGTGATGAGTTACGCCTTTTCAGTCCGCGTTTAGCTTTGACCGGCCGGAATCTGGTGGCAACACCGAGCGGTGTACCATTACCCCCCATGCTCGGGGAATATAGTTTGTACCATGCCTGTTAACATTAAAATTAGGAGAACCCTGGACAGGCTGGATAGGACGGACAGAATTTATGATCAGAAAAACAGCCGGCGCCCCTGTCTTACCGTTCACTTTTAGCCCGAAACTTACATGGTTGATGAAATTAACGGCGAAGTTTGGTTCCATTCAGAGTTTGAGAGCCGAGTGTCCATCCAAACCTCTTGTAGACTGCCTTGACATGCTTCAAAAGCTCTTCATAAGACATGACGTCTGACCCCTTCGAGTCGTTTCTCTCTTTCCTCTTTGCGTGCCTTGGCGACATATTGCTTTTAGTTATCAATGAGTGACTTATATAGGTTATTGACAGTAAAACAGGCCGCACAGTGGCTTCAGGTCAACGAGGAGACCGTATGGAGATGGATCCGCAAGGGCAAGATGAAGGCTGTGAGGCTCCCCTCAGGGAGACTGAGAATCGAGGAGAGTGAAATAAGGAGGATGATTCCAAACGAATAAAGTAATCATCGAAGCCATCATCTGGTCTGGGGTTCTGGTGCTTCTTCTGTTTCTTCTTCTGGTGGTCTTGGGTTGAAGTTCTATCAGGCGGCCGAGAAGGAGCTCAGGCCAGGCAGGCAGGTCCACCTGGTCACAAGGGCAGCAACGTACAGGGGAAAGGTTGAGCGCGTTGAAGAGGACTTCATCGTGATCAACAAGAGGGGGGCCAGGCTGTTTCTGAGTGATCAGATTGAGCTCATCGGATTCATCCTGGAGCCAGAAAAGTGAATTTCCCGCTTTTTTCTCATGTGAAGTGCCTTTGCAGGCAGTGTTTTTCCGAGTTTGAAGAGTGGGTATGCATTCATGGGAGCCTACAAATTTGGTATTGTCGGGAATGTCTATATCAGGATTCCCAGACATGCATACTGAAGAGCGCTCTCGCTGAAACGAATTAAATGATGTACCGTCAAGGTGTTCCTGTCTGTCTATTCTCTGCCGCCACCGCCCCAGCCAATCAGGATTACGATGACCAGGCCAAGGATTGCCAGAAGAGGAACCAGAATCAACAGTCCAAACAGACTATTGATCTGAGTGAAGAATGAATTGAGTTGCTGAGCAACCTGTGGACTTGAATTCGTAAGTGACTGATTCAGTCCACCCGATGTGTTGTACACACCGACGAAGTAGCCCCAGGCAAGGAATACAGTGATGATGACCATGATCACTACGAAGGCGCCAACGACGGCAGGTACAATCGCCACCGCACGTCGTTTCTGTCCCTTTGTCCACAGTGAGCTGATCAGAGTCATTCTTTCAGCATTCTTCGCCTGGAATTCCTCGATGAAGAGAGCGAAGGCCGAATAGGCTCGGCTCACTTCGTTGACTGACTTGATGAACATTGAAGCAAGGACAGCCATGACTACCTTGGCATTCGTCATCCCGATGACCGAGAAAATGGCGGGATTGATGCTTCTTTGGGAATACATCGAAGGATAAAAGCGGGGAGTATCAGCGTCAGAACAAATTCCTCGATTCGTAGGGCCAACAAGGCGCCAGTCAAGAAACCTTAATTTTATGTCAATTCATGTCACGTGTTGTGAATATAGACCTTTCTGTGGCCTCTTTAAGCATAGGGCTCGTCATGGTTATGTGGGGGTTCGATAAAATGCATATCTTCGACAAACATCCGCGTTGGGGAAAATGTATTGGGCTAATTTATCTTCTTGTGGGGGTATTTTGGATATTTATCACTGTCCTCATATTGCTCATTTAGAACATCGACCAAAAAGTTAGTAGAACCTGAACGTCGTCTCAACGGTTCTAACGCATTAAATATCATGCAGGGCCCTCCTCCCTTCTCTTTTGCTTATCGCTTTTTATTCTCGTGAAGTGCCCTGTTTGCGGCGTCGAATACGAAGCATTTCAGGATGCTGTCCTTGAGCGGTGCTTTGTGTGCGGGCATGACATCTATGAGGATATGAAACCACCAAGGTGCAAGATTGAGGACTTTATCGAAAAGATGATCTCCACCGGGTACAAACGGATCAATTCAAAGCTCGTGAAGCGGTACATCCTCCTCGAATCAAGGAAAACCCATGCGTGCCACATCAAGAAATGGGGCAAAGTCCCCTGGCTGATCGGACAGACGCTTCAACGCCTTGCCAGTGAAGCAAGGTTAGTCCTGCTCGAAGAGGATTATTCAGTTTCGCACAGGAACGTCTATGTCATCCCTTCGATCAGCCGGGAATTATAGCTGCCCACTATAAAAACGGGCCCCGAAGGTCCACGCCGCCCCCTCCACTTTTCCCGCTCTTTGACGTGTTTCATTGTTTCATCTTGCTAATCGACTACTGAATAAATGACAGAACGAAAACACCGACCGTACCACAAACTGTCATCAAAAAGAGCCATGAGGATGCTACACTTCTGCGTTTAAACGGAACACCGAGACGCATGAATCAGAACCATGAAACGAAAGATGTAACGGTGAAACAGCAGGGGCACTGAAAATAAAATGCATTTTCAGAAGCCTGAAATGAAAAACATCAGTTTGTTCTTGCATACTTCAAAAATCGTTGAGGAGTATGCCGGTTTTGGTCGTTAAATCTCTTGGTTAATGTAGAAATCCCCAACCGGCTCCTCTTTTAGGTATGAAAATAAAAACGAACAACACATGGAGGTCGTCGCCCTGACCTCGGAAAGTAAAAGCGGGATTGTCGGGCAACCGCTGACAGAGCTTCTCGATTTCGACGAACTAACTGTCAAGGCAGATCGAGACCTTCTCGCTCAGCTAAACATTGTAGCCTTCTCTGCATATACCCTTTCACCATTAAACGCAAGACTGGTAGATCTGCCGGGAACCGGCAAAACCTACGCAATCGTAGAGGCATTGAAAAAATTTCCGGATGGTGATGTAATCTACATGTCATATGCTTCGCCCACTGCATTTTTCCATGAAGTAGGCGAAGCCCTCGCACCAGATGGGAGCCCTCTTGCAGATGCTATTGAGGAACTTTACGAGGAATTGAACGAAGCAAAAAGAAGTAAAAACCTCACAAGAGCAAGGGAAATCAAAGAACAAATTAAGGAAATGAAAAGAAATAGTTACATCCTGCTCGACCTGTCTAACAAAATTCTGGTATTTCTTGATGTGAAGGGGTTTCAGTTATTTGAGAATTTGAAGGATAAGCTTAGTCATGATAAGTGGGAAACCGAGGTAAGGATCACAGACAAAGAATTGAACGTCCCTCACCTGAGGATTCGGGGGTGGCCATGCGTAATTGTCGCCTCAGCAGCCACTGACCTGGAGATGAGGAGGCAATTTGAGGAGCTCACGCAACGATTTTTGGACTTAAACGTTACAGTCGGGAAGGACAAATATCTGCAAGCGAACAAAGTCTCCGCCGACAGGCGAGGATTGCCGCCGGAAATCTTTGATGACCTGTACAATCAGAAGCAACTCAACTATGTCAAGGGCCTCGTTGAAGAAATAAAAGCTGACATCCTTAGGATAAGGCAGAACCTTCTGTGGAAAGGATACAAGCCAGACGGCGGAAGAAGCCTTGTTTACAACCCCTACCGTCAAGAACTGGCCACCTTATTCACACTGGATACCCCGGAGACTATGCGGTATTTCAATCAATTTTTGGAATTTGCTTCGGTCATTACCCTGGTAAATCAAAATGAGAGGGAATTTGTACAGGTCGGCCCGGACCCCTATGCGAGATATCCGGTTGTCAGCATAGAGGACCTGGAACTCGCATCAAAGCTCTTGCAATCACACCTCACGGTAAAACTCACTAAACGGGCGAGGGCCTGCTTTCAGCAGGTGGTCATTCCAGCGTGGAAAATTATGAAGGAGGCGACACCAAAACAATCAAAGATACAGGATGGGAACGAAAAAGGAACTATTTCCGAGCCCGAGTTAACACCGACGGATTGCTTAAAATATTTCAAGGAACACAGGGAGAAAATAACAGACCTACCGTCTCTTTCAAAATCTCATCTGACTGAGTATCTTCAAGCGATGGAAGCAAGGGGTCTAATCACGCTTTCGAGCTCTCAGATTGACAGACGACAGACAGTGATCACGGTTATAACGGATAAGATAGAGGAATTAGTTCCAAAGGATATCATCGGAACTAAACGGGAACAAATTTTGGAGGCTGCACGAAACGACCAGGCCAATTTGGCAAAATTAGTTCCAGTTTTGCCGGTTTTTACAGATAGAAATGCAGCTCACAATAGTGATAATAGTGTAAAAGGGGGTAAAACTGGAACTAATTTCCAACTAAATGAAACAAATAGTTCCGAAATAGTTCCGAAAAGTTCCATTGGAACTAACAGGCAAACAGGCCAGGAGACTAAGCATACTGATGACAGGTCAGGGCCCAAGTCCGAGGATGAAGAACCTCTTCCATATCGCTGCGAAGAGCACCACCTTGAAACCGATTCCTTTGCTGTCTTCAATCTGCACCTGAACCAATTCCACAGACAGGCCGGAATAGAGAAGGAGGCATAGCGTTGATCGTAGAGATCCATGCCGAAGATCAGCTGGAGGATGGAATGCAGCATTTCCTGTGCGACGACTGCTGGGGGACAAAAATATGACTCTTCAACTGACTTGGTGGGGTAAGGATCCCCCAGGTGTCAAAGTCGCCAAGTGCGATGTATGCGGTGCCCCGTCAGCACACTGCCAGCCTCTTGTCTTTGTTCAGACCAGGAACACCATCGTGATCTACTGGTTGTGCTGGCGATGTCTTAGGGCGCAGTCGGAAGCATTGCTCGAAGCCGAGAGACGGCGGTCATTTGGGGAGGACCTAAAATGACAGCAGAGACCCTTTTGACGCCGGAGAACCATGGTTCCCCAGCAACAAAATATCCCCGTCTGGCAGGCCGGACCCAGGGCGCAGTGTTCAGGTGGATCTACCACCATCCGGATTCGACGCTTAAGGAGGCAGCAAAGGCCCTCGGAATCACTCATAACTCTGCGAAGCTGGCAATATCCAGACTCCGCCGGAGACCAGAGTTTCAGCACCTCTGTCCTGAATGTCTGCATTTCTCTTTGTTTGAGTGCTGCCATAACTGCGGCTTTGAGCCCGGTTTCGATTCGCTTGGAATGGAGGGTCCTTCATTCATCTTCTCAACCATCGCAGAAGCCCGTTATCGGCTTCAATCAAATGGCGGACTTGGCAGTGATGTTGATTATTCCAGTCTGAGGCCGAAGTATGGAGCCAGAAACCTGCAGCATCTTGTGGACCATGGCCCTGAAGCCGACCGGACACTTGAGGACCTGAAGAGTTCTTTGTGGGAAGAATTGAAAGGTGAAATGTTATCTGACAACTTGACAGACCTCGCCGCCCGAATACTTGAGGCTGAGCTCAACCGCATCCGGTTCTATTATCCTGAAGTTTTGAGGATGAAAGACTTCAAGCACATGATGATCCGTGCCGTCCGGCAGCGAATGAGACAGCTGGCCGGTGTCAGAGTGTCCTTGTCTCCACCACAAACTTCAAAGGAGGTGATAACATAAATGAAGAATGACCCGTTAAACCGTGACTTCAATTCGCTGAAGGCAGCGCTGGAGGGTAAGCAGCCAGTTAAACAGCAGCAGAAGCAGCCAAGGGAGCTCCTCCCTTCATGGACCGGCAGACAGGTCCAGCTGAAGATGCGGGATGGAACCTTGATAACAGGGCTGCTTCAATCAGTTTCAAACTATGAGGCACTTATCCAGACGAATGAGGGGCACGCCCTTGTGATGAAGCATGCGATTGACGAAATCAAGGAGGTGGGCGGTGAATGAAAGGAAAGGAAACAAACGACGGGACTATCGAAGTCCGCAGGAGCGAGCTCGAGCAGCTTCTCGAGGAAGTCAGGGCTCTGATGAAGGCGTATTCTGTGAGAGAAGCCTCTCCAAGGTCGCTTCAATCTTCTCAAGCCTCTGCCTGATTTCATCTTCTACCTGAATCGCCACCTGCCTGTCAAGTATGAGACCGCATTTTTCGCACCTTGGTGAAGCGGGACCATTTCTGAAACCACACCTCGGACATTCACGCAGCCGCATGGTCTTTGTTTCGGGCTCTTCGTCCGACTTTGCCAGCCCGTGTATCTGGAGGATGTTCTGATCAAGGTCCCGTCCTGACCAGTGAACGTATCTGCGGGACATCCGAGAGCCAAGGGTCCAGCCAGCAAACAGCTCCAGCTTCGATTCTGTCAGTTTGTCAGCCATGTTTGTCAATTGAGAGTGACGAAACAGGTAAGGCCATGCGTCCTTCGACAGCCCTGCGGACTTGGCGATATTCTTGATCAGCAGCCTGAAATGATTGTATGAGAGAAGTCGTCCTCTGTGTCCTGTATCCAGGGCACACCAAAGGGGCGCGTTCATGTCTGACTTCATTGGATGTTCATTCAGCCACCTGAGCAGCGGCCGGTATGAAGCAACGAGGGGAATCCGCTTCTGCCCCGTTTTGCCTCTCGTGGAGATCACGCAGTAGTTATCCAGGAATTGGACAGATCCAACGGTCATGTTCAGCATTTCGCCGGGCCGGAATCCGCCTTCATACAGAACAGAAATCAGGGCTTCGTCTCTCGGCGTCCTTGCGGACTTTAACATTTTGATAACATCTTCTGCATTCAGAAGCCTGTCAGAGGTCACCCTGGCCTCTTTCGATGCCTTCGACTCGGAGAAGTTGATTCTTATCCACGCAACCTCAGGAGGGAAGGGTGTATCACGTGAAGTATTCCCATATTTGAGAAACTGAAACAGCTTCCTGGTCACAAGGCGGTAGGCGGCCTTCGTCGGTTCTCTCAAAGGTGACGAATTTATCGAAGCAATGAATGAGACGATATCCTCTTTCGTGGCCTTTGAAACGTCAAGGCTGGAAAGAATCTTCGGAAGGCAGTTTGCGTACTTGATCACCCCAAGGTTCGACAATCCTTTGGCCTGCAGGTGTTCCAGGAATCTGACACCCAGGTCTCCGTTGGGATACCCCAGCAGTCTGTTCCTATGCCAGGCAAGCGTCCTGTCCGTGTTGTATATGTCCCTGAACGACGTCATTCTGTCTTTTAAAAGCAGAGTTTAGCACCCGAACATTAGGAGGAGGGGATGGGATTTGAACCCATGTATACTCGCTCTGCAGGCGAGCTCGTAACCGCTCCGACACCCCTCCAAGCCCTTATCTCAGCTCTGCTTGTTCAGCTCATCAAGCATCTTCAGTATGGCCGTGTAATCCTTGTCTTCGAGTTCGAGGTTTGAAGCGGCAAGATAGCTTATTCTCGCCTGTGTGGTCAGTGGCATAAAGATCTTGTTTTCCTTGGCTGTCTCATCAATGAGGTTCAGGTCCTTAAACATATGTTTCAGGAAGAATGTCGGATGGAAATCACCTTTAACCATAGACGGCCCCTTCTCTTCGCTTAGGGTGGTCTTGTAACCGGTCGAATTCAGAATCTGTACAAAAAGGGATGGGTCCACACCAGTCTTTCGTGCTAGGATCATAGATTCGGCGAGGGCCTGGCCGTGGACTGCAACTATCAGGTTCAGCCCCAATTTAACCGAAAGCGCTGTACCCACACGGCCGGTGTAAAACACCTTCGACGAGAAGGTCCGTATAACATCGAGAACCTCTTCATACTTCTCTCTTTCGCCCGCGGCCATGACTATCAGCTCCCCACGGGCTGCCATCTGGGGGCCGCCAAATACAGGCGCCTCTATATAGCCAACATTTTTTCGCTTCAATCGGTCCGCGATCTTCTTAGAAGCCGATGGGAGGATCGTGCTGCAATTTATAATCGTCTTCCCGGAAGCCATCCTCTCATACATGCCCTGTGATGAAAACAAAACATCCTCGACTGCCTGAGTATCCGTCAGCATCAGGACGATTGGGTCCGCCTTTTCAGCAACTTCCCTCTGGGTCGAGGTGATTTCTGCACGGCCACGAAGCGGTTCAGTCTTTACACGCGTTCGGTTATACGCTACGAGCTGGTATCCGGACTGTACCAGCCTTCCAGCCATCGGTGCGCCCATACTGCCCAATCCTACGAAGCCTACTTTTTTCATTAACAACAACACTCTTGTCTGATATATAGTCCGATTCTGTGAAGCGTTTAAATACTTTTTTAAGGGCTGAAAGGGTTCTGTAACCTTTACTGCTGGACTGCGTAGTAGATTTTGCTCAGAGATGGCTCCACTTTAGCCAGCTTTTCCCTGAGTGATTCAGGATCGGCCTGGGACGCATGCACCGGGTAACCGTTCCTGGTCTCGTTCAGGACCTCCACTACAGATTCCTTGAGGTATGCAAGTCTTCCTAGCTGAAACTCGGTCACAGGAGATTCCGCATACCCCGTAGCTTCCAGAGAAACCGTAAACGGGTTCGGGCCCATCCTGTGCTCGACCTTCAGGTTGGTGAAACCGACCTTCTTCAGATAACGCTTTATTATGTGTCTCATTCTTGTGGGTATTATGCCGTTTGTTTGCACCTCGATCAGTTTCAGTCTTCCCTTGCTTCCCTTGGCAGGGCGCTCCACGTTCGCCTTGTCATTTAGCATAAGTTCCTGGTTCACCAATTTATAACACCGTTATATTAGATAACACCATACCTATTTAAAAGTTACGACCACGAGCGGGTCTCCCACAAACCCCCATCCCATCCGGCGTCCAATTAAGCTTGATTTAATCCAAATGTTAAGGGGCATCTTTCGACTGAACCTACCTTCCCCCAGATTCCCGGTATTGGTTTCTCGTTCAATAACCAGTCCTTGCACGGAGCAACATGTTATATAACATATTGCCCCATGCTTATGACAGAACGGATTTGTCCACTTTCAAAGCCAAGTACGTTTGGTTCAAGGGAGATATGGTCCCCTGGGAAGAAGCGAAGATTCATGTGCTCACCCACGCATTCAACTATGGCTCGGCCGCATTCGAAGGAATACGAGCATACGCAAGTGGGGATGAGATGCTGATCTTCAGACTCAGGGACCATCTATCGAGGCTCTTCAAGAGTTGCAAACTATACGGTATCGAGATTCCCTTCTCATTTGAAGAAATCCACACTGCTTGCGTCAGGATTGTAGGTGTGAATGAATTTCATGAACCCGTCTACATACGACCCATCGTCTATGTTGCCGGTGTAGGAATCGGCATAGGTTTCCTTGGTCATCCTGTAGAGGTAACGATAGCCGCAGTGCCCTTTTCAGGTTATTTCGGCGGAGCCCGGGGTATAGATGCGATGGTTTCCAGCTGGAGAAAGCCACCCGAACAATCGCTCCCTCCCATGGCGAAGATAACAGGTCACTACTCAAATTCTGTACTCGCAAAGATGGAGGCATTGAAAAATGGCTACGGAGAGGCCATTTTGCTGGACATCAATGGCAGGGTGAGCGAAGGCACTGCTGAGAACATCTTTCTGGTCAGGAACGGCGTACTGTCGACTCCGCCGGTCTCGAACGGGATTCTGGAGGGAATAACCCGCGACACGGTGATAAAGATCGCACGCGACGAGGGGATTGAGGTTCAGGAAAGAGAGATCGCCAGGTCTGAACTGTACACCTGTGATGAAGCATTCTTCGTAGGCACCGCCGCGGAGGTCACCTACCTGAAAAGCGTGGACAGAAAGATGATTGGAGATGGCAATCAGGGGCAGATAACAAAGCGGATCGCCACACTTTACCAGAGAGCAGTCATGGGAAAGCTTTCGGGTCATGAAGATTGGGTGACACCTGTCTACTCCACAGATTCCAGGCGAACGAAGAAAGAAAAGCTGGAAGAAGTATCACGTGGATGAATCATGCCTTCCCGGGTTCAGGTTGGTCGTACGAAGCAATTTCTACACCTGGGTTCATAAAGCTCCTTTCCCCCCACCTGGACCTGCTCGCCAAACACTTCCCTTCCCCCTAGTACCCTCTGGGTGAAATAGGCATCATCTCCGCACCTGGCGCAGACGGCTGTAAGACTCTCGACATCGTCCGCCCTCGCCAGCAATTCCATCGCGCTTCCGAAAGGCTCCCCTCTGTGGTCCCTGTTGAGCACAGACACGTAGACGGTTTTGCCCAAGAAAGCGATCTCTTCAAGAATTCTGGGGAGATTCGTGTCTGTGGGCCAGAACTGGGCTTCATCAACCCCCACCGCATCAGATACAGTAACCTCCGCTCTGAGCTTCTGAACACCATTCTCACTTGTGTCAAGCACGGTGGCGGGCAACCTTATTCCCTTATGGGTCACAACTTCGGTTTCTGAATATCGTGAATCAACCTTTGGCTTGTAAAGAGATATCCGCCTTCCCGCTATCATCTCACGTTCCAGGAATTCAATTAGGCGCGAGGTTTTTCCTGAGAACATCGGGCCCATTATCAGCACGAGCTTACCCTTTCTGAGTGAATTCATGCGTCAGAAGTGGAGAATGTGGTATATTACATTGACTGTGTCACACAAATGTGACCCACTCAATGTAGGGCTCGGATTCCCCCCTGACAACTGATTCATACATATTCCGAAGCTTTGCTGTCAGTTCGCCTTCTATACCTCCGCCAATGGTGCGCCCGTCGTATTCTGTAATCGGAACCACCCCCGCCGCGGTTCCGGTAAAGAACATCTCGTCAGCCCTGTACGCCTCTCCCCTGGTAACATCCCTTTCGAGCACCTGGATTCCCAGGCTCTCACAGAATCGAATTACGGTATCCCTAGTGATTCCGTTAAGTATCGGTGATGAAAGAGATGGCGTAAGGAGTTTACCCCCGCTTGCAACGAAGAGATTTTCGCCCGTCCCTTCACACAGGTTGTCATCCTGATCCAGGAAGATCGCCTCATCGTAACCATTTCTGGATGCTTCAGCTTTTGCGAGGCAGGCGTTAAGGTAGTTGCCAGATGCTTTGGCCAGAGGAAGTGAACTGCCACGGCTTATCTTCCTCCATGATGAAGTGCATACTTTCAGGCCCTTTGCCGTGCCGCCAAAGTAGTCTTCGAACTTGAATCCCCCCACTGCCACATCGACACCGAACCTTGTCAGGTCCAGATTAATGCCTCCAAATCCAACATAGGCAATCGGTCTGATGTACAAGTCAGATGCAACATGATTTTCTTTGACCACCTGTAGCACTGCCGAAGTCATCTCATCCACTGAATACTGCATCTTCAGTCCCAGCATTCTGCAGGATTCAACAAAACGTGTCATGTGGTCTTTGTTTCTAAAGACAGATATCCTTCCGTCCTTGGTCTTGTAGCCTCTTATTCCCTCAAATACTCCCGTTCCATAATTCAGACCATGTGTGAGGACGGATGTAACTGCACTCTCAAACGCAACTATCCTTCCATTGAACCAGAGTTTGCTAAATGGCTCCAAACCTCTCCTCCATGAATGATTTTCTGGGGCCTGCCTAAACGCCGGAATATAAGCTTTTGAAGCGCGATCCGTGTGTCGCTGGTCAAACATTCTGGAAGCTGGCTAGTTTGGGCGTTGCACCAGACATTTTTATTCTACGGCTCCTTATAAATGATCGACACTGCAATCAGGCGCTTCGGGTTGTTTCGAAAGCTGGCCAGGAATCGACCTACCGAAAAACACAAATTTTGTGTTCAAATCGGTCAGACATAACAAACTAAAGACTTATTACCTGATATTTCGGAGCCTTTGCATTCATCGTGGTTACTATTATGTCTGACGCGGTCGGGGCTCGGGCACCCGCCGTTTCCAGGTCTCGTACTGCTGGTAAAGGCGGTGCAAAGGGGAAGCGAACGAAGGCTGCAGAGGGACGTCCAGTTAGGCCAGCACGTACGACCAAGAGTACTCCTGCGAGGAAGCTCAAGCTGGAGGAGGTTAAGCAGGGAAGAATCGGCCCAGATCACCTCACTCGTTTTGAAAGAGCAAGGATTCTTGGCGCAAGAGCGCTACAACTCAGTTATGGGGCGCCTCCTCTCATCCCTGTCGGGGAAGGCACTAGAGACCCGATAGCTATTGCCCGGCTGGAACTGGAGAAAAAGGCTCTGCCAATCTCCATAAGAAGAGTTCTTCCAACAGGAGAATACCAGAATATTCCTGTAGCGGATCTCGTCTGATATTCAATTATTGCCTGCATCCGAGAACCCGCGTACGGAATCTTTCAATCGGAAACAAGAAGGTTTGTCGCTTTCCTCTCGCAAAGCTTAAAGAGATGGCTATTTTGAACGCGAAATCAGATACAACCATGCCAAGGAAACAGACAAAGAAAAAAGATTCTGCAAAGGCAAAAGATCCGGTTAAAAAAGACACAGAAACGGCCCCGTCACATCCATCGCCAGAAACGGAGAAAGAGGAGACTCCGGCACAACCTGTCAGTGCTATAACGGAAACAGAGGGACATGAAGAGGCAGAGGAATCAACAGCGCCTCAGGGCAGAAATGTTCCACCTAACCATATTTTCATAGGGAAGAAACCCGTCATGGGATACGCGCTCTCTGCCGTGATGCAGCTAACACAGTATCCTACAGTCGTGCTGAGGGCTAGAGGCAGGGCAATATCCACGGCCGTCGATGTAGCTCAGGTGGCAACAAAGAGATTGGGAAACGGTCAATTCGATGTCAAGGATGTGAAGATAGATACCGAAATAATCGGAGAGGGCCAGGAAGCACGCAACGTGTCGACCATCGAGATCACACTCGGGAAAAAGTAGAGACTTAAGGTAATTCACTCAGGATAAGTTTAGTTTTTACCATCTGATCGGCGTAGCGGAGGCCCTGTGGCACGGCACCATACAGAATATTATCGCCAACTGGTTGCACGTCCTCTCTTTCAGTCATTAATGAATAAAACATATAAGAGGTAATTCTTAAATTCCTCAGTCTGGTGGCTTCCGGTGTGTACCAGCTTCAGGAGATAAGGCACATAAGGCGCAAGCTCGGTATTACTCAGGCAAGATTGGCGGAAATTTCAGGCGTCAGTCAGTCGCTGATTGCAAAGATAGAATCAGGCAAGGTCGACCCTGCATACACGCGTGCTATCAAGATATTTGATTCGCTCGACCAGTATACGACCGGAGGAGGAAAAAAGGCGAGCGACATAATGGTGGAAGAACTGGTAACAGTCTCCGAAAGAGAAACTGTGGCCGAGGCGGTCAGATTGATGAACGAAAAATCAATAAGCCAGCTCCCGGTTGTCAGGGGCAACGAAATAGTTGGCAGCATCTCAGATGGGCTTCTTGTAGGAAAAGTGGCCGCAGGCACAGACGTCAACGGCATTCTGGGAAAGAGAGTTTCAGAAATAATGGACGAACCCTTTCCAACCGTTAGCGCAACTGCGCCCCTCGAGCTGGTGGCCAAGATTCTCAGTTATTACAACGCCGTTCTTGTGTACAGACAGGGAGGAAGGCCCGGGATAATCACCCGGTCAGACCTGCTGAGGAAATCATAGGATCAATATACCCGATTCATCCTCTTGGTTAAATATCTGGTGTGCTGGTACGTATGGCGAAATGAAATACAGGCTGATGGACCTGCTTGCCTGCCCCATCGACAAGACATTTCCACTTAGACTGACAGTTCTTGAAGAAGAAAAGGGCCCTGCATCAGATGTTGAAAAGGTGCCATGTGAGGTGTACTGCTCATGGAAGTCGACCAACCTCAAGGACCCCCCTGCAGATTGGATTCTGAACTGCAGGACCTGCATGGGAATCAATATTCAGTCCGCCGTGCTCCTTTGCCCAAATTGTGGCCGGTGGTACCCTGTTCTGAACAAGATACCCAGGATGCTTCCGGATGAACTCAGGTCAGCCAGTGAGGATACCGATTTCCTGAAAATATTCGGGGAAAGGCTACCGAAAGATGTGGTCGCCAGAGGGACTGTCGGAAAAGCTTAGAACAAGGTCACCCGAGAGACCTTTTGATTTCTTCGAGAAGGAAAGGATTGCATGCCGCTATGTAGTTCATTCTTTCTTTCGAATCCAGGGGGATTCTATCCAGTTTTTCCTGGGGAATCGTAATTGGGCATCCCGCTGTCTTCAGGAGGAAAAGGGATGGCATGCAGTCGAACGTTCTCAATCCCCCCTCAAGGGAAACATACGCATCCACCCTTCCAGTGGCAACGTACGCGGTTTCGAGGGCCGCGGTGCTAAAGATCCTGGGATACTTCGTACTCGCCATCAATTTCGTTATCTTCGAAAGTCCCTTGTCACTCATCATATAAAACTTCGAATCCACCGAAATGAGTGCGCTCCGGAGGTTCCGCTCAGTCGATGGTACGGCGATTGACCAATTCTCATATACACTTCGTGAGTCCCCCCAGACCAGTCTTCCACAGGTATGGTCTATCACACCGGCAGCGACAATGGACCCGAACTTGTTCTTCGTTCCCACACAAATCGCCGTGGAATAGAGACCGGTGTCTCTCTTTGCATTTGAGCTTCCGTCTATTGGATCCAAAAGTATCCAATGTTTTCCCTTACCGTGCACCACTCCCCTTTCTTCTGAAATGACCGTCGGACTCTCAAAGTATTTTTCCGAAACGGACAGCACGGCATCCTCGGCGTCTTTGTCCACTCTGTAAGTGAGGTCGCCGGATGCGCCTCTGCCCATCGGTGCGGCTGCATTTCCATCCTTTCTTCCCCTAACGACGCTTGCATGTGCGGCCATCAGCGCTTCCATTACAAACTCCAGGCACGGAGCCAATGGTGCATCGGCTGAACCGGCTTGGCCCTCTAAATCGCTTTTCCTGCTCCTTCGATTCATGGGTTCAACATACCTACCTGGACGCCACCGACCTCAAACATTCCTGCATAAGTGAGTTTGCCTCCTTGAAATCCTCCGGTTCGATCTTCTCCTTATACTTCGACCTTGCGATCCCCTCTGCAAGACGTTCCAATCCTGCAGGGAGAGACGCTCCAAGTCCGGGAAGAAATTCGGAGGCCTTGAAGATTGGTGCGACGGGTCGCTTTATGGATTGGTCCGGGGCAGGAAGTGGCCGGTTAAGTATGTCTACGGTAAGCCGGAACAACCCATCGGAATCGCTTTCTGAAACCTTTTCCACGAACCCTACCCAGCTCGCGCCCGAACCGGACTTCGGCATCTTGATTGGCACGTTGATAAGACCAAGAACATCTGGGTCCAGTATCTCTGCTTCTTTTCTGTACCACACATTGATCATGACGTTGGACTCGATTTCCACGGCAGACTCTCCAGGAGCGGGATAGAATTTCCTGGCGGCCAGTATATCAAGCATAGCCTGCCGTTCGAAGGGATCTGCCCTCTCCACTTCGTCCAGAAAAAGAATGCTGCCACGCTTCAAGTGTTTTGCAGCTTCCACCCACTTCTCCGGCCTGTTTCCTCCCATTGTGATATGCACCAGATGCGGCGAGAGTTTTGACAGCATGTGCCTTACCGTGGTCCTGTTCGCCGAATCTTCTCCCCATATCACAAGAGTGTTGAGCCTTTCGCAAAGGAGGGACTTTACGAACACCCTGAAAAGGAGCTGAACATCCTTCCTTTCCTTCAAGGCATCGAGCAGTTCGGATTCAAAGTCCCTAAAATTCCTCCACTTCGCCCTTCTCAGGTCAGCAACCTGTGGGCGACCCTGCTCCTTTGACTGACTCCTGGAAGCGAACAGGGAGGCATTCGCTCTGTATTCATTCCACTGAGCCGAGCCAACAAATTCGGACTTGGGCGATATCGATATCGTATACCCGGAGGGTCCTTCAACAACCGAAACATCCACATAGATATAATACACTCCGAGCCTTCCCATCACCGCCTTTACGCTGACATCCTGGTCATAATTCCTGAGAACACCCACCCTGATTTCTGCACTATTGACATCTATTCCCTTGATTATCTCGTCCGCCAGCGCACTTCTGGCGTACAGCACCCACCGTGGAAAACCCTCTCCCAGCTTTGTGAATCTTTCGTCGTATGGATCAAGTCTTGCGAGATCAAGAAGGTTCTTTACACCATAATCTGCGAACGTCCTGGCTGCTATGCTTCCAAGTCCCGGTACTGCGCTCAATGGCTTGGACCCTGTTGGATTTCGTTGGGATACATTCATGGCATATCTCAGCTTCTTTTGAAGAGGAGACTGCTATCACAAACAAAATGACGCAGACATGGCTTGTGGCGAGGAAAGGGACATGCGAGCAAGATGCAATTCAAAATACTGGCCGGTTAATTAGCCGTTCGGTTTTCTAAGGAGCAGAGGCGACACAGCCCGCTAAATATACAGGTAAATAGTCTTGGCATCAAGGTCGGATTCGAACCAGCCTGAATCCTTGGGTTTCTCATCAAGTATCTCCAGCTCCTTCGCTCTTATAAGGAACAGCACCTGTTTTCTTCTGGATTTCAGCATTTCCGCGTACTCATGGTCAAGTCCTGCTACCCCTGCCATGTCAACAACCTTGGTGGGCAGGTAGCCCTTTTCTTTTCTCAGAGCCTGGAATCTCCTGGCCAGGTCCCTCACAAATCCTTCCGCGACAAGGTCTGCATCCCTGGAGACGTCTATCGTGACGATGAAATTCCCGTTCCATGCTGCTTGGTAACCTTCCTTGCCCGATACCTCGAATTCCAGGTCGCCCCTTTCGAGCGTTAGGTTCGTCTCACCAACAGATATTTTGGCTACTCCTTTGTCCAGTACCTGCGCAAGGAGATCGGACGGGGAGTCGGATATGACCGCAATTGTTTCCCGGAACAGCCTTCCTGCCTTCTTCGCGCCATCCTTTGTAAGCTTGACCTTCACCATCAATGGAAGTCGATTCAATTCTCTGGCGCGAGTCAGTGTTTTCACATTCGAAAGTTCCATGACTATCCTTGATGATTCCTCTCCCAGCTTTGCTCCATAATACAGCATTGAACGAAGCGGCCATCTTCTTTTGACGCCGGCTTTCATTCTGGCCGAGTTCGCGAGCGATACTATTTCCATCGAATCATCCACTTCCTTCTCCAGCTTCCGGTCTGTGAGACCAGGCGCAGCCGTTGGGTATGTTCCCAGCATGAGGGGAAGTTTTGACCCGAACACGGCCTTGTGCAGGTATTCGGTCAGGAACGGGACGATGGGGTGAAGCAGCCTGTCCAGGGTCTCGAGGCAGGTAGCCATCGTTGTATACACTGCCACCCTCTTGGGCCTTCCTTCATCCGTATCGTCCCAGAGTGCTGTCCTGGTCATCTGGACGTACTGTTGACTAAGCACACCTATGAGGAAGGCTTCAGCACTTCTCGCTGCTTCCTGAAACCTGCATCTTTCAAGGTGCTCATTAATCTCGGCCACTACGCCGTTCAGTTTCGAAAGCAGCCACTTTTCCTCCAGGCGCGCTTCCCGAAGCCCCTCGTCAATCTTCATTTCGTTCAATTCCCTTGGCTTGAACTCAAATGAATCATACTGGGAGTTTATGGAGTAGTAAAGATGCATATGGTAGAGCGTGTTAAGGACCTGAAATGGCCTTGCCATCATTTCCTTATAACTGAAGCTCAGTGAGTCGGCCGGGCCTGCCTTCCAGAGCAGATAAAACCTTACAAGGTCCACAGAACTCTTGGTCAGCAGCTCGAGTGCTTCAATTGAATTCCCCCTGCTCTTGCTCATCTTCTCCCCCTTCTCGTCGAGCACGTGGCCCTGAAACAGGAAAGCCCTGTAGGGCGCCTGGGGTCTGGCTGTCAGCAGTACGTTTTCGACAAGTAGAGAATAGGCCCAGCCCCTTGTCTGGTCTATCCCTTCTGTAAGAAATGGAACCGGAAACCACTTTGGGTATTCATTTTCGCCGAATGATGCATAGGGGGAGGCGCCACTGTTGTGCCACGTATCAAGCACAAACGGTTCCCGTTCCGACGCCGCTCCACATTTTGAGCACCGAACCTTGATACGATCTATCCATGGGCGGTGAAGTTCAAAGTTAGGACCATCCGGTAGCTCCAGCGCTGACTCGACGATGCTTTTTCGGCTGAACAGAAAATCTTTGTTTCCGCAGCTGCGGCACACCCATACGGGAAGTGGAGTGCCCCAGACCCTTTCCCTGGTTATATTCCAGGGTCTGCCTTCGCGAACAATGTTGAGAAACCTATTCCTCGGGGATTCGTAGAAGTACTCCACGGCCTCCGCCGCCTGGGCAACGCGGTCAACGATTTTATCTATCCAGTAAAAGTAGGCCCTTCTCGCTACGTACACCAGCCTGTGGCCAGACCTCCAGCATAGGGGATATTCGTGACTAATCCTGCCTGAATGCACAAGGAGCTTCTTTGAACGAAGCTCCTCGACAACCATCGAGTCCACATCCCTTGCGTACCTTCCCGCAAATTTTCCGGCATCTGGAGTAAATGTCGCGGAGTCGTCGAACGGGGAAAATACGGGTATGTTTCTCCTCGCCGCAACATCAAAGTCATCCTCTCCGTTGGCCGGGGAAAGGTGTACGAGCCCGGAACCTGTATTTACGTCAACAAACTCTTCTGCAACTATGTGATGAGCCTTTCCTTGCTGATACAGCTTTTGTTGTCCCGGAACTTCATCGTACAGCGGAGGGTAGTAGCGCAATCCTTCTAGTTCTGACCCCCTGCCGAAGAGCTCGGGTTTCCCGGCCGTCTCTTTCAGATGAAGCTCCTTGGAAAGCTGCTCCCATCTGGTTGCTCCGACAACCCAATTCTCACCATCCACCCTAACCAGCAGGTAGCTTTCCTCCGGACGGACCCCCACCAGTTCATCTGTTATTACGGTGAATGGCATGGTGGTCCATATGACGAGGAACGCGTCTCTGTCAACCAGTTTTACCTTGTAGTAAAGGGACGGGTCTTCGACGGTGTCGTAACCCAGCCCCACCTCCTCGTGCGATAGGGAGGTCTGGCAGCTGGGACAGTATGGTACCACACGGAAGCCCTCCCCAAGAAGACCCTGCTCGTGGGCGGCCCTGAGATAGGTCCATTCCCTTTCGATATATTCATCCTTGTAGGTCCAGTACGCTCCTTCTTCGTCCATCTGAAGGCCTATGAGCCTGTTGGTTTTCAACCAGGGTTCATGATACTTCTTGATCAGGGATTTGCATGTGGCCACCAGCTTTTCCTCCCCCACGATTCGGAGGTTTTCACTCTTTGAGCCCTTGAGGCCGAGTTCCTTCTCCGCCTCCAGCTCCACCGGAAGCCCCTGCGTGTCCCACCCACCGTTGAACAGGACCTTGACCCCCTTCATCGTGAGGTGCCTGTGCCAGAGGTCTTTCATCATCCTGCCTCGCATATGACCTATGTGAGGGAGACCATTCAGAGTGGGGGGACCTTCGACGTACCCGATCATCTCCTTTGACTGTCTCTCCTTGAGCAGTTTCAGAAGTCCCACTCCCTCCCAGTACTGGCGAATCTTTTCTTCGAGAACCAGAGGTTCGTATGACTTTTCCAGTTGAAAACTCCAGTTCTCTTCGGGAGTGGGCATTCCTTTACTCTGGGCACTCCCAAAGTACCGGCGTTTTAACCATTTTTCTTTCAGAATTGTCGGAAGAAAAGATTCAGAGTTGCTGATTATACCCAGTCAGGTTCTACCAGCAGGATAGGGGAATTGCACAACCAGTCGTTCTGGTGTTATACATATAACAGCGGCGGGTAAGGTGTCTGAATCGAACTCGTTAAGAGAGCGGAAAACATAGCCTAGTGTGAGGGCGACAATTGAGCGAATATGCCTTCATATCCGACCTCCATTCCAATCTGGAAGCTCTTCAGGCCGTCGAGCCCCATCTGATGGGGATGAAGGTCATAGCGCTCGGTGACATAGTGGGATATGGTGCGGACCCTGCGGCGGTCGTCAGCTGGGTCAGAAAAAACACTTTTCGGGTCGTTCAGGGAAACCATGACTACGCGGTGGCCATGGATGACTATGGCTGGCTTAACTCAGGCGCTGCCGAGGCTGCCCGATGGACCAGAAAAAGTCTCCATGACGAAGACCTTATGTTCCTCCGCAACCTACAACCTACACAGAGGATAGAACTGGATGGGTACAGGGTGCTGATCGTACACGGGAGCCCGGAGGACCCCTTGCATGAATACGTATTCCCACAAACTCACGAGTCTCTGTTTGATTATTACCTTGAAAAGTATGATTGTGACATAATCGCAATGGGGCACACCCATTTCCCCTTTTCATTTAAATCAAAGAAAGGACTTCTATTCAATCCGGGAAGCGTGGGTCAGCCCAGGGATGGCGATCCGAGGTCCAGCATCGCTGTGCTGGAGTTGGGCGGTACCACGCCCACCGTAAAAAATATCCGAATTGAATACGAAGTCGAAGTCGCAGCCAAAAAGATCATCACGGCGGGCCTGCCGGTGACCTTCGGCAACAGACTCTTCGTGGGCCACTGAGGCCCTCTGGATCAACCCGGAGCACGCCTACGCAGTTTTCGAAGCCCGAGGAGCGCAGATACCTCGACTTTACTGGCCCCCTGACCAGAATCAGTTATTTGACTCATGTTAAAAATTTTTGCATTTCGAAGCACCGAAAGAGCTTTCCTGGTATCAACGCTTACCTCCCTCGAGCCACCGTAGAAAACCATCATCGAGGGTTTCCCAGGCTTGGCCCCGACAAGTTCCATGGCTTTCCTAATCTGATCTGAACCAGCTAGCCTCAAGAGGAAGTCCACTTCCTTCGACCTTGCAAGCAGCTGACCACGAATAGACGCTTCTTCGGTTTGATAGAGCAGAATTTTCAATGTATTTCCGTCCGGAAGCGCAGCCGCGTCAAATGACTGCACGAAGCTTGACGAATGTCTTCTGACTTTCACCAGCTCATCCTTCGGGTTCTCCGATGCCAGGTACGAAAGGACTGAAATTTTCCTATTTGACACTTCCATAAGCCTCCTGCCCCCCATGGACGACGGGAAGAAGAACCAGCTCATCCTCACTTCCAAGTTTCAGATTTTCTGGTTGTAAAGAGCCAGACTCGGAACCATTAACAAGGACCAGTACGTCTCCGTTTTTTATGAGCCGCACCACGTCGGAGGGCAGGCTTACCATTACCGATTCAAGATCATCCGCCTCCATATTCTTCTCCTCCCAGCCACAAACGCTCTTCACGAGCCCGAGAGCACGAATCTTCACCATTTCAGGCCGTCAACTCTTCCAGAAGGGAGCCACCGAGGATAGTCAAGCCCCGTATACATAAATTGTCTCTTCATATTTCCGTCCCAAATAGGTTGAGCCGGGCCCCAATCGAGTGGGTTTTGAATTGCCTATTATCCTGTCCAGCTCTGCGTTTGCCTGTTCCTGCGCCATGAGTGACTGGTTTCTCAGAGAGTCCAAGGGAATCCCCAAACCGAGTGGCCTGGCGGGTATCAGATGTCTTGTGCTCTTTGGAGGGAAGAGTCTTTTCAGGGTTGCCGCCTTCACCACATCGTCCTTGTCTGGCAAGGGAACATACAGTGTTGCGTGACTTTCATCGGGTGGAAATCCTTCATCATCCGTTTGAATGGAAACAGGAATATTCGACCTCTTACAGTACTCGTCAAACGACCTTACAACGGAAAATGAGTCAAAAGGTCCGCCCGCGGTCAAGGAAGCAAGAGCCTTGCGTCCTCGAACAAGAGCCGCAACAGAGGCTCGTGAGTCCACCAGCCTGATTGCTTCATCTCTGCTCATTGATATCCGGAGCCCAGTTGTTTTTGAGAGTTCGGATACTCTCTTGTCATCGAATTTCGCCGATCTGAGCCATCTTTTTACCTTAACCCTCGAATCCGAGTAGTCGACCCTGCATACGACTCCCAGTTTGGCAGACAGCTCCGTCAGGGCACGATGCCTGTGCATTCCGTCAAGAATGGTAAGTGTCCGGCTATCGATTATTATCGGGTCGCGCTGAACTCCGTCTTCAATAAGATTCTGCTTTAATTTTAAGACAGACTCCGGTATTGTTTCCTCATGAGGGAGTAGTTCTTCAAGACGGAGTATAGACAGCTCTAACCTGAAGCCGGCATGGCTGACAACGCGTCCAGAATTCAACTGGTTGAAGCAACCCCCTTCTGTTCGGCCGACGCACCGGCCGGTTCGGGGGACTCCTTCGCCTCTTCGGTTTGTTCCTCGGCTTCCTCTTCGAGCAGTTTAAAGTGTCTTGTTATGTAGCCGGCGACTTCGTTTCTCAACAGCTTTGACCTGAAGATCGCATGCTCCGAGAGGAATTTTTTATTTGCTTCATAATCCGAGGAAAATTTCCCTGGAAACTGCTGCATCAACTGTGATGCAAGTCTTCTGATTCTGTTCACGCCCGTAATCTCGTCAGGCCTTCAATCTGCCCTTTTAAAACCATTTACGGAGCGAATTTGGGTTAGGCCGGTCCCCTTTAATCCAAAGTTCTATCCTTAAGAGGGTCGTATCCAAGAAACCTTTTAAAATTTTCATAAACCACATCCTCAAGTTCCTCTACCTTGATCCGTCTCTCCTGTGCAATTGAGAACAGTACACTGCAGACGAGTCTGGGGTCGGCCGGTTTGCCACCGTAAAAAGCTCCGTAGACGACCGGACTGTCAGTTTCTACGAGAAGTTGATCCGAAGGCGTCAAACTTACCAGTCTCTTCAGCCGTTTTGAATAGGTGGCGGCGGGCCCGAAGGAGAAATAGTAGCCTCTGGAGGCGGCGACACTCAAATTTCTCTCGTCCGAGTCGAACCAGTGAAGCAAGACGCTTCCAGGTTCGTACCTGGACAGCTCCTCCAGCACCCTTCCTACCATGCCTCTCGAGTGGACGCTTACCGGCTTGCGAAGCCGCTCCGCCAGTTCCAGCTGGTGCCTGAAGGAATCCAGCCGGTCCGCGGTATCAAATCGCGAATCAAGACCGATTTCGCCGATCCCGGATATCCATGGCAGATTCTTGAGTATCACGTTTGCAATTTCTGGGGTTTCGACCTGCGATTTGGCTGGGTGCACCCCGGCGAAGAAGCTCACACATTTGGGGAAGGGCCTTACAAAATCAAGCGTGGTATGGAAATCAGTTAGATCGGTTGTATTGAGGATGATACAGAGGCTTCCGTCCTGGAGCATGTATTTTATTCCGTCCAGATAATCCCCGAAGTGTGCATGTGAGTCGCAGAGTGTCAATCTTCAGCAACAGCACTGGTTATAAAGGATATTATATACCTGAAGCGACAGCGACCACGACATGTCTGAAAGCGAGTTTGGTTCAGCCGGCGTGTTCAGAATTCTGAAAAAGGCTGGCGCAGAAAGGGTGGGTGACGACGCGGTAGTCGAATTCAAGTTCGTTCTTGAAGAGTTGGGATTAAAGATAGGACAGAAGGCCGTAGAATTGGCCTCACATGCGGGAAGGCGCACCGTCAAGGCAGCGGACATAAAACTGGCGGCCAAGACAATCCTTGAAAAGTAGATCTTCAGGCAGGCTGGCGAAGTGCGCCCCAAACTAAACTTTAAAGATAGCACGAAAGGGGTTTGTGTGGAGCTCCGGTAGTATACCCTTCAGGGTAGATTCCCTCAGGGGGCTGAAAGTCCGGTCAAGTATCTCGGCCTCTCGAGCCGATAACCCGGGTTCAAATCCCGGCCGGAGCACCATAACCCACAGTCAAATTCTCCTCCTGTTCCTTTGAAGATGTTACGAGCAAATGATAATAATCATGCGATATAAACGCCAGTATCACGCGTTCTCAAGAAAGGTGGTTCCGATGTCGCATTTGAATTGAACAGTTTTGGGGTTCGAGCCCGATGGGTAGTGGGTCAATCTCCTCAGATCGCTTGTGCCCTTGGATACGCAACTGAAAGGGAGGTCAATTTATGTCGATTCCGACTTCGATGGTAAGTTTTGGTATGGCCCCACAATGGGGCATACGCTTGAACTTTGGAGGTTTCGTTTGATGACTTCGTACAGAAAACGAAGAGCAGCAAGGGGGATGAGAGGTAATGGAAGGTTTGACGAATCCATTTCAAGATTTGACGAACATGACGCACACATCTTACGAGACTTAGAAGAGGAATGAGCTATCTGCGTCGACAGATGAAGAAACCAAATTACTCGAAGGGGTATTTGAAACGAATTCATCCTCATTTCGCTAATCGCGTATTTCTACTAGGTGACTAACAAATATTCGCCCCTTTTCTGTTAAGGTATATGTTGTCTGAACTGGCTGCGTCTGTTTTACTTCGCGTTCGATTAGCCCATATATTTGCAGTTGGCTTAGCGGGTTAGTCAGTGTGCTTCTTGATTTGACGACGCCGGACAGGAGTTCGCTATATCGTGCGTTGTCCTTTTCTGCTAGCCGTAAGAGGATTCTAACGTCGCTTAGCTCAAGAAGAGTGCGCTTCGACCTAAACCAGTGAGCAAGCATTTAAATCCTAGCCAATTTTCATTGTTTCCGGTTCCTATCCGTGATTGATTCAATAAGGATAACGAACTACAAAAGCATTGAGGAGGCGACAATAGAAACACCTCTAATCACTCTCCTCGTTGGACCAAACGGCTCTGGAAAGTCATCAGCCATTCAGGCTCTCGGCATACTCAAGAACTTCTTCTTAAATTCGAATAGGAGTCTTGATGACATACTAAATCTTGGCTACCTCAGACTTGGCAATCACTCCGACGTTGTATTCAGACACGACAATACTCGTGTAATCGAATTTGAGGCCAGACTCTCCGACGGGGAATCACATTTGGCATACACTTTAGGTTTTGGTCCGAGTAACAAAGGCACTTCCAAGATACAATTGTTAGTGCAAGGTAGTCAGGCGTTTGAGGTCAGCTTCACGATTCCCTATGCACAAAATACTTTTGATAAGAAGCCAATGCTCATACGTCAAAAACAAGGTGATACGATCACTGAAAGGCAATGTACGTTGATTTGGAATGGTATAACGATGTCAGTGGAGCCAGCCGAGCTTTCTAACGTGCCGTATGTTCAAACCATGATGCGAACGCATCTGGATTCATTCCTTGGCATTTACATTGTGCCTCCAACCACGGCCTTCGTGAACAGTCTTTATTCAGTTGTGGGCGTTCCGGACAAGAAAACTCTGCTCAGCATTCCTGACAGCACTCTCGTAACAATGCTTATGCAGGACAGTGACTTGGAGGAAGCTGCCTCGAGCTACATGGAAGCAACCTTTGGGGTCAGGAATGTCGCACCAAGATATTCAACGTACCCGAATATCTCAGTGGAAGTCGGTCGGAAAAGGTTCAAAGTCAATGTCGTCAATGAAGGATTTGGTCTGAACCGAAGCCTTTTCCTGCTTGCCACGTTGCTTACTGTTCCAAAGCGCTCAACTATCGCTGTCGAGGAGCCAGAAAATCACCTCCACCCTAGGGCCCAGGGGGAGTTAGCCCGCCAGCTCGTAGTAATTGCTCAGGAACAGGCAAAGCAACTTGTCATCACGACTCATAGTGAACATATGTTGCTCGGATTCCTGAGCGCTGTCTCAAAAGGTAACTTGAAACCTTCCCAAATAGCAGTATATTTCTGCGAACTAGAGCCTTCTCAAATGCGAAGTCGTTTCGCAAGGGCAGAGATTAATGAACTAGGTCAAGTAAAAGGCGGTTTGAAGGATTTCTTCGAGGTAGACGTTGAAGCTCTTTCAGACATCTTCAAAAGCTTGGAGGAAACAAAACTTGCAGATAACAGTGGATGAATGGTTGGTAGAATACCTTTCTCCAGCCTCTGAAGCTTCCAAGGTGGAACAAGCTCATGCTTTTACGGAAAGAGTGAAGAGAAAGTGTGACAAGATGGTCTTTACTTCTGAGCATTTGAGGAGATTCCGGTCCAGGTCTGAGCGCTTTAGACGTGAGGTTAATGATGCCTACTACTTCCCACTTGTGCTGAGGCCGCTTACTCTATTGCTATATAATTCAGATAAGGTTCAATTGTGTGCGGCAGCTAAATTGCCAGACAATGCTCAGATTCCTGAAGATGATGTTCCTATCGTTCAATCTCTGATGCTGTGCGAGTCAAAGACTTTGATTACTACTGACGAGAGACTGGTTCAAGCCATAAAGCGTGAACTGGCGCAGCACGAGGTTAAGTGCGTTACCCCCAAAGAGTATATTGACGATGCTCGATAATCAGATGTATGAAACTGCTGTTCGGAAAACCCACCATTTATAACCTATCTGGGGGCCAATCCCACAGGATTTGGACTCGGGTAGACGACAACCACACATGGCGAGCTTTTTTTCCTCAATTGATGAATTAATCATAAACCCTGATGAATGACCAAAAATCAAGAGTCATGGTCTTTTGGTTCCGTTTTAAAGGGATACCTCCCAGATTGACATGATCAGAAAAGATGAAGATGTCACTATTAGAGAGTCCGACTTATTCTGAAAGGCCTGATCGATGCCGCCCTGGAAGAGATCAGGCGGGTCAAGAGGCAGACGGCTATAAGGTGAAATGCTCTTTCTGGGTTCAGTAGCTCTCTTCGGCCAGATTCTTTGTGAGTCTGTCGAGCACATCCTGAACGTGCAGGAGGTTCCTCTCATGGTTCTCCCTCCTCACCCTCTGCTCTTCTAACATTATGGACGTCGTGGCTGGCTCCCGAAGGTTGGTCGCACAGCTTCCGAAGAACTTCTGGGATGGGTGGTTCGCTGCTCCGAACCTGGGGCAATTCAAGAGCTGTGGGGCTGGCTTCTCCACATCGCCACCCGCATATGCCTCCGTCGTTTTTTCCTGAGGACGATTCCGGATTGGTGAAGGTAGACCCTTGGTACCTTCGACCCGATCTACCACCCGAACTTCGGGCAGAGCCGAGATTCGGTGAAACCGAGCCCGGCGTCCCTCGTCGTGGCAGTACGCATGAACAGGTAGGGAGTTAGCTTCTCCTTGCCTCTTATCTTCGCCTTCACAGCGTTCTCTCGAAGGGACTTGATCAGGGCTCCATATATCCAGGGCCTGTGCATGAAGTTCGTGGTGAAGGAGAGCTACAGCGCGGAATGAGGATCATCACTGAAGGGCTAGATGTCTATCTACTTCGACACCAGAGGGACAGGCTCTACCAGGGACACGAGCCTCTCTCCCGTCTTCCCTCCTGCATGCCCGAGCATCGACACCACATCTTCACCGTCGAAGATTACGTTGCCAACCATCATCTGGAGCAGCTCTCCAGGCCTAGGCTCAACTTCGTCCATCAGTGCTATGCATGCCTTGAACATTAGGTGGGTGTCCCGCTGGATGAGCAGGTTCACCTCCGATTCCGACAAGAGGTCGCTAGGCAGGAAATTCGCGTTTGGCTTGACAGTAGTTGACAAGTCTTCGACTTATAAGGGGGTATTGCTTTCTCTTCCTCCATCTGACGTATTCGTCGGGAGGAGCACTTGCTCACCGAAGGAACCTCTTCAGGATTATTACTAAGTCCCTTCTGGTGTTCGGGGTGTAGCTGCTCCTCTCAGTCAGCCAGATGGAGAAGGAGTCTATTCCATGTTTCGTGACTCCGTAGAGAGATTCTCAGCTCAGTTCCTCCAACCTAAGCGAAACTACTTTCAGGTGGTAGACATACTTGGCCACGCGCCCCAGGCTCAGCTGCTGGCTTCTCAGCAGGTTGCTGAGCCCAAGTATGAGCCCCTTGTCACGAACGTCAATGTCGGAGTCCCGCACGAGTCGAAGAGCCAGCAGTAGCCTCTTCGCATACCCATGTATGTCTATCCTCTCCACATTTGGAGAGGTCTTCTCGCCCTTGTAACGTGCAAGAGAACCGATCCCTGGGTAGGCGTTCCCGGCAGGAGCACCAGTATCTTGTCGTTTTGCCTCGATAAAGATAAAATTGTGTCTGCTAATATCTTCGTCAAAGCGCCAAACCTGAAAAACCATTCCTATAATCTTACAATCAACTACTACGCTTGGTCTCTCCAATTTGTGACAGACGAAGAGACCGACTTTTTTCTGTAGTTATCCAACCGTCTCACTCTTGGCTAGTGTGTTCTCTTCGCAAATTCGGATTTTTCCAACCTGGTACCCGAGACATATTCCAACACTAGGTATGCCATCGTCAATACGGTCGGTGTTCTAGCTGCGCCAACGGGTCCAGAGAGTTCAAACGCACTTTTTTCTTCTCTATCAGATTCATACAAATGAATCAACGTTATGACCCCGGCTTCCAATCCTATATCATATTATCAAATATCATTGGTTGGTAAATCAATCGTGGTTCTCAGAGTAAACAGGTATTCAATATAGAACTGAAAATAAGGTTCTGTCTCGGGTCAGGCGGATTCTTCTGACCGTCATCGTAATTAGTTCCTGTCTGCTTTTGTCGAGAGAACATCCCGAAACGGAATACGTATGCTAGGACGATTATGATGGCTGTAACAACAAGGATCAAAGCAATTTTTTCTGTAGTAAAGATCACCAACTATTGCAGTCAGCTCAATTGCTGGTCTTTCATAGAACGATATTAAAGAGTTACGTCGCACTTGCGGATGGTGAACCTGCACATCAATATGAAGAATGCTCGCCTGTGGGATTGTAGAAAACTGCAAACGATCGAAGATAATAGACGAGTGGAAAAATCAATAACTCTGTTGCCTAAAACGAGATCGAAAGATATTCTTTATTTGATTTCCGTGTTTGATTCCAATATTACCTTTTCTTAAATCTAATGTTCAAACGTGCATCAATCCATTTGCAGCAATGTGCCAGTAAGCAATGCAAGCCCTTTGATCCATTTAGCTAGGCTAGGAAAACTTGCCTATACCAGAGAGGCATATGATTCTTTAATTATACCTCCTGCCGTAAGGACCGAGACCATAGAGAGAGGAATGGCAGAAGGATACACCGATGCCTCGCTCTTGGAAAATCTTGAATCTGAAGGTTGGCTGAGAACTAGAAATCTATCGAATGAATCAAGAAAGCCTGCCCACGACCTGGCCGAGGTTGTGGGAAGGGGTGAGGCCGAGGCCATATCTACGGCTGTCGAACTGAAGGAAAGGCTGTCCATGGATGACCATAAAGGAAGAAGGATTGCCAACTTCCACACGGTCCGGACCTCAAAAACGTTGGGAATTATGCTCGAATTGCTCGTAAACAGAACCATCACAATATTTGAGTACAAAAGGAATGTCAAGATTTACTCGTCTCACGGTTGGATAAGCGCAGAAGTAATGCAGGAGTATTTAGAAAGGGGGGAAAGATTTGAGTGAAAGAATATCGTTCGTAATACCCAAGCGCCTCAGAAAGTCTTTTCTAGAACTGCAGGAACTTACGGGATAAGATCAATCAACCCTGTTGAGGAAGTTGTTGGCCAAGGGGATTGCTGATATAAAGTTAGAAATTGCAATTGAACGGTATACCGACGATAAAGCATCGCTGGAACAGGGATCCGACTTGGCAGGGGTTTCATTGTGGAGATTTCTGGACGAGCTACGCGAAAGGAATGTTCGACTAAAGTACACTTTGCAAGATGCCGAAGCTGAAGTCGAAAATTTGCCCTTAAAAAAGAGAGGTGACAGCTAGCCGTACAACAGATAACTCGAGTATCGAATCGCTGGAAGGGTAAGTTTCTTGACAATTGTGGAGGCCATATTTTAAACCATTAGAAATTTAATGAAACTTCATTTGGAGCTTGCAATACGGTTGCAAATGAATATATATATCTATTTGCAGTATAGCTGCAATTAGAAACCTTCAATCCATGGTGGAGGAATGAACCAGATAATACTGTAGAAGCGTGGGAAAGTGCTGCAGTAAGATGGTTCCCTGAGGAGATACTGAACCTTTCGCTGAAACCATTTTCACTGAATTTCCTGTCGGGACCAAGACAGGTGGGTAAGACAACTGCTCTCAAGCTTCTTATAGACAGGATAGTTAGAAGAGGGAGGAAAGAATCTGTATTCTACTACTCCTGCGATGAACTGGTAGACTACAGGGAGCTAGGAGAAGTGCTTGATACATATCTGAATAGTGCTCTGGGACGATCCACAAAGCAAAGGATGATATTTCTTGACGAAATAACGTTTGTAGAAGAATGGTGGAGAGCGCTTAAGGTGAGGATAGACAACGGCAAACTCAGGAATGATGTGGTCACTGTCACTGGCTCTGCAAGCCTGTAGCTTCTTGAGGAGAGAGAAAGGTTTCCAGGAAGAAGAGGTAACGGTAGAAATGTTGTTATATGCCCAAGGTCTTTTTCACAATACATCGAAATACTGAGCAACATAAAGCCTTCGAGGGGTGATTCGCTCGACGAAGCAGAAAGGAGAATGGAAGCCAATGCAGTTTACGCGGAAACACTGTCAACACTCATGGAGAGCTACATTAAAACAGGAGGCTTTCCACGGGGTATAATAGACGTAAAGGAAAGGGGCAAAGCGAGCGAATCAACCATAAGGTCCTTCTTGGACTCGGTTAGAAGTGACTGGACCAAGGCAGGGAGAAGTGACAGGTACATGAAGGAGTTACTTGCCTACATTCTGCAAGCTAGGTCTACTCCCATCAGTTGGCTCAGCATATCAAAGGAAACGTCGCTTGCCTCTCCGCATACAGCACAAGTCTATGTTGAGACTCTAGAGAAATTGCTTGTTGCACTGACTTTAGAATTCATTTCACCAGGGGGAAGAGTAATGCCCAGAAAGAACAGGAAGATACACTTTTCAGACCCTCTTGCCTATCTTGCATTAGCATCCTTCGCAAGAGTGAGCATAGATAAACCTGCCATGGGCGAAGGCATAGTTGCCTCACATCTATCGAGAAACTGGGAAGTCTATTACTGGAAAAACGGCTCTGAAGTTGATGCAATAGTTAAGCAGCAAGGAAGATTGATCGGTATAGAGACGAAGTGGGGATTCAAGAAAGGAAGCAGACCCAGGCATCTGAGCAAGTATGTCGTACTTGACAAGAAAAAGGTACCGCTATTTCTCGCTTCTCTTCCACCTTGACTTCTGGCATGTTTATGCTGGCGCAGCTGACATCCTCCGCCATCTTTGGATGTGCGATTCCCGATACGTAGGCGCTCTTCGGGCTGCTTCATCCAATGATATTGTGTGCTTTGTCCGCGAAGGCACGCTCTGCGGCCTGTCTTTAGAGATCCCTGCCCGCTGGAATCGGGGGATTTTGAGCAGGTCAGAGATGACTGTCTGGCTTACATGAAAGCGTGGTAGGACCGCACTAGAGTCGAAAGGATCTTACCCACTCTTGATGACCCTTCTATTCATTACTTCCTTCGCTAAGAACGAGACGAGAGTGGACGCCGTGAAGATGACTGTCACCACCCAGAATACGTCGCCGAATGCCTGCGCCGTAGGAAGGGAGACCACCTTGTCTCCAAGCACCACGGTCGTCGCGTACGTTGACAATATCGAGGCAGAAATTGCGGGGGCAATGCTCTGCCCGACATTGAAGAACACTTGGTTGATAGATGTTATGGCGCCCATCTCCGCAGGCTTCGCAGACAGGACAAGGAGGACCTGGCGAGGGACGAGTATCATGACAAAACCGAGGGCGACTATCGATACATATTCTGGTATCTGGATGGCGCTCGACTCGGTCGTCAGCAGGACAGACCCGATGACTCCTATCCCACCGCCGAGGAACAGGAATGGTTTGACGCCGAACCTAGAGTTCAGCATCCCAAGAGGATAGGAGACTGCCAGAACGACGACGGCAAAGGGTAGGACGTAGAGTCCTGTGGCGACGATGTCAAAACCGTAGCCTGAAGGAGGGACGTCCTCCAACTTGTAGACCAGCGATGCAAAGCTCAGCACGATGGCCGCCCCCGCGTTGAACGCCAGAACATTCGAGACCCAGACGTTACGGGCCCTGAGTTGGTGGAAATCCAGAAGTGGTTGCCCAACCTTCTTTTCGACGATGGCCAGAGGAAGGATGAGGAAGAGTCCCAACGAAAGTAAGGTGATGATGGGTGTCGACTTCCACCCCCAGCTTGCCCCCTGTGAAAGACCTAAAACGATCATGGCGAGGGACGAGCCAAGGAAGATCGATCCAAGGTAGTCCAGCTTGGCTCCCGCATTCCGGTAGGGGGATTCCCTCACCTGAAGAAAGGTAAGGATCGTCAGGGCAATTATAATCGGAGTCGCAATGTGATAGTTCGCCTGCCACCCCCAATAGTTGGAAACAAAAGCGCCGACGGATAAACCCAATCCGATCCCGGCGAATGTCATCCCCGCGATGAGCGCCTGCGCCTTCGGTATCATCTCCCTCGGGTACTCCTCCCTTGCGAGGCTGAAGGCGAGTGGGCTGATGGCTATGCCAACCCCCTGAAACGTCCTTGAAATGAGAAGTGTCGTAAAGTTTGGAACGAAAGAAGTCGAGACCACCATGACAGAATATGCTGACAACACGTAGAGCAGCACCTTCCTCTTACCGTAGATGTCCCCCAGCTTGCCGACGACCGGGGTGAGTGCCACCCCGAATACGGTGTAGAGCGAGAGTATCAGCGACACATGACCCAGGGGGACTCCATACTGGAGCAGAATCTTTGGGGTCGAGGGGGTCATCATCAGCTCTATGTAGAAGACTATCAGGACTGTTGCCCCGAACAGGAGGAGCGTTCTATTGGCGTATTCCGGATCAAACCTCTGTTCTTTGGTATCCATGTCGTCAACTATACTTAGTATAGTTTATAAGGAAGTAAGGGTCAAAAGGGATAGTTGACTGGTACCACAGAAGCAAACAGGGGATGGCCGGGGGATTCCACTCAGCCGCTGATATTCAGGAAGGGGGTCAAGTTCGAAAAATGCCCCATAGCTGCATCTTTGGGAGTTCTAGGAAAGAAATGGACTCTGTTGATACTCCGGGACATAGGTCTTCGCGGGATAGACCGCTTTAATCGGCTGCTCGAATCGATATCTGGAATCACACCGAGGATGCTGTCGAGGCGCCTCGATGAACTGGAGCGGAGCGGATTCATTGAACGAATTGAAGAAAGAAGAACGCCAAGAGTCGTTCGCTGGGCCGTTACGGCAATGGGCAGGGACGTATTCCCTGTGCTTTTGCAGCTAGTTGTATTTGGGTCGAAGTGGTATGCAGGGGAAGTATTCAGCGATAAGCGGGCGCGCACATGGTCAGAGCTCTTTGAGCCCGACATCCCTTTCTTAACCGAATCGACAAATTATCATTAGGTCGTGATGGCTGAATTCGTGGCTTCTTGTCCTATCGATCTCGGATCCCGTCAAACTGATACTGCAGTTAGACCGAAGGCGCGCTTTTTGAGACCACAGTTAGTCTGAGTCTCTGGATACTACCGCCAGCGTGGGTACTGATGCCGGACCCAGCGGATTCGTTTGTGGGTTACATGCCATTCGGTATCATACTCCTGTTGTATCGTCACCACCGACAGCAGCAAATCAAAGAACCCTGTTGGGAACTCCACTTGACGTTTCCATCGGAACTTACGACCCCAACATCCTGGTAGAAGGGGCTGACCGGAAATGTCGAAGCCTCTCGTATTGGGTCGTACGGTAGGTGTTCTCTGCGGCCGACGCCCAGGTCATCACCGTCTCGGTCCTCCGGGCCACGGTGTGCTTCCTGAGTCGTCAAAGTACAGAGTCGACATAGAGGTACTGCTTTCCTAGCTTCAATGCGATCTCTCTCCCAATCAGATCGGGGCTCTCCTTCACGTCCTTAGCTATCTCCGCGTCCAAAGTGGGACGGGTGAAGGCTCCCGGGCGACCGCTTAGGGTGGGTAGACCGCCGCTAACGTAGTGGCTGCGCGGAACCCTCAATTTATGACCCCAATAATCTACATTTGAGCCCCGAACATAACAGATGATTAACGGGCCCGGTGGGATTTGAACCCACGACCTAACGCTTAGGAGGCGTTCGCGCTATCCATAATGCGCACTACGGCTGTAGTTCTGCGCTACGGGCCCGGGCGAATGCGATACTTTGGTCAATTTTAAGTATTAGGTGCGGCGGCGGTATTGTTTGTTAGTTTGAAAATAAGCGGTGTGAGTCAATGAGCGTGGAAAAGGCGCAGAAGGACAAGGTGGTTTCTGCGATCTATGCCCACTTCGAAGCAGGAAAAAACAAGGACTTGACCGCGCTGGAAGGATTTCACGCGGACGAAACCATTTTTTCAAAATTTGATGAATTTCCACCCTACTCCAAGCAGGACCTGAAGCAGGCTATTCTATTCGAACAGGCAGCCTTCGCAAACATGTCCGATTATCAATACAAGTTGCACGACCTGAAGGTGGATTTTGTCTACCCAGTTGCAGTTGCAACCTTTTATCTGGAATACTCTGCGGTGTTCGTGAACAATTATTCGTTCGAGGGGAGACAGATTAAGTCGAAATCGCGTGTAACCATGGTCTTCGCGAAAAGGGAGGATGACTGGAAGATCATTCACGAACATTTCAGCACATTCTCAGACTGGCCAACACACCATCAGCATCAGAATGTTGGTCCCTGAAGCCTGGCGACTTGCGAAGAAACTTTATCGACGTACTCCTTCAAATTTCCCAACATGCTTCGTGCTGTGATCACTCCAATCACCTTTCCCTTGTCCACAACCAGCACCCTCCTGATCATGCTTTTACTCATCAATTGCGCCACGTTATCTATTCCCTCCAAAGCGTCGACTTCGACCAGCTCGGTTGTCATTATCTCCTCGAGCTTTGTGGTCGCAGGGTCCTTCCCTTCGGCAACAAGCCGGCTCACATAATCCCATTCCGTGACTATCCCTTCAGGAGTGCCGTCGCTTCCGGCTATTATCACATAACCATGTTTTCTTTCTTTCATCACTTTTGCGGCTTCGAGTGCCGTGGCAGTTCTCGGCATCTTTACAAAGTCCGAATCAAGTATGTCCTTTGCGTATAGGACCAACGCATCTTAAAATTTCTAGGTTTGATATAATCCTTTTCTAGCATATTCAGATTGCGGCTGGTCTGCCAGACCCAAGCAAGGGGTATCAGCAAGTGCCCGACACATAATCGATCAACCAATGTACGTTGTACGAGCTCAGCATGCGCGTAGGCGTTAACGTTGCACAGCTGCATTTGTGAAGCCCTGCTCTTCAAGCGAGAAAACACGAATACTGAATTCATCGCACTCCGCTGCTCGGTATGAAAGGAAACTTTCTGGTTCAAAGAAACCTGCAGCGGAGTTCACGGGGCAGTGACGAAAGAGAGGAACCAGGGTCAGAATCATACGGATCGGTTCCATATGTCCAAATGATGCGGTATCTCATTTGCACCACAGGTCCGTTTACAGTGCTCTAGGCGGTCAGCGTTCTCTTACCTCTCATAAGAGAAGGTACCACAGCTGCAAGACATATTATGGCGGTAATTGAAAAAATTGTGTGCCAGGAATTCATGAAAATGGACAGATTCAGTGCGCCTGAAGCTACTGGGGTTCCTGAAAATATGTCGTCAAGCACGTATGTTGGAATCGAAGCTGCCATGATCACAAACGAGAGGCTGAGAGAAAGCAAGAAGCCCGTGTTGACAACCGTGGACGAAGTTCCGGCTGCAACCCCTCTCCTGGTAACTGGTACCGAACTCATTATGGAGCTGGAGTTCGGGGAGGCGAACATCCCACCGCCAACACCGGCCATCAGCATAGGAATCAGGAATACCGAGTACGGTACAGATGCGGGAATTCTTGAAAACCAAACGTAGGACAGTGCCGAGAGTATAAGCCCCCCCGAGGCAAGTCCTCTGGAGCCGTATCTATCCGAAAGGTAACCGCTGAGGGGACCAGCGCTCACGAACGCCAGGGCGAACGGTAGCATTTTCATCCCTGCAGAGAGGGCATCAAGAAGGAGTGCACCTTGAAAGTAGAATACGAACAGCAGGCTAACGGTGCCTCGTGCAAGCGAGGACAGGAAGTTGGCAAGGATTCCAGCTCCGAACATCCTAATTCTGAAAAGACTGAGGTCTATCATGGGACTGGATACCCTTCTTTCCACAGCCAAAAACGCGACAAGCATCAAAAGCCCGGCGGTTATTGCCATGTCATCCGTAAGTGTCCAACCAGTGATCGCTCCAAGTGTAAGGCCAAGAAGCAGAACCGATAGCCCCAGTGCAAATAGCAAGTTGCCTATCGGGTCGAGTCTCTCCCCCTTTGGCACTCCGACCAGCTCTTTCAGATGGGTATGTGCCCTCAACGTTGCGTAAATCCCAATCGGTATGTTTATCCAGAATATCGACCTCCATCCGAGAAGTCCCGTGAGGATTCCTCCAAGAACCAGGCCCGATACAGAGCCGGCAACTCCTGCTACCTGATTGATCCCCAATGCCTTGCCCCGTTCCGTTGCGGGGAAGGCGTCTGTGACGATCGCGGCAGAGTTGGAAAAAAGAAGCGCGGCCCCGGTTCCCTGAAGTAGCCTGGATGCCACAAGCATCGGCCCATTAACGGCTATGCTGCAGGTTGCAGACCCCACGGTAAAGATCGCAAAACCCAATTTGTATAGCCTCACTCGCCCATATAGATCCGCGAGCCTTCCAAACGTTAAGAGAAGTGTTGCGGTAATCAGCTGATATCCGATTATAGTCCAGAGTCCTTCAAACGCATTCATCTGGGGCAGTTCCCGGATTATGGTTGGAAGGGATATCAGCACGATGTTAGAATCGAGGAGCGCCATGAACGACCCGATCGTCGTGTTGGTCAGGACAGTATACTTGTACTGCATTTGATCGCGCCCGGCTCTAGCTGGACCTGCGACTTGGAGTCAAAATAAGAACATATCGCCATGAACACGATCGAGACATGAAAAGGGGAACTATGAAGAAGAACAGGCCGGCATAAATCCATTTTTTGAAGGAGACTTTCTGGCTCCTATGAAAACCCCCTGGACCCCATTTGAACATCAAGAAGGTTTTTTGAACCATGTTTCTACCGCCAGTGTGATGGCGGCAGAAAGACCAAGATCAGAGGAAAAATTGTTGGATTGTAAAGCGGAATCAAGTCTGACGCACATTCAGTACGCGGTGGACTATCTTGCGTCAAGAGATGCCGCAATGGCGTCGCTCGCCCGTAAGGCGCATCTGGACAATTACATCACAGGCTTAACGCCTTTTGAATCCCTTGTTCATGCCGTCATATATCAACAACTGTCGGGTCGGGCGGCAAGGTCCGTGCATCTGAAGTTACTCTCTCTGTTTGGTGGAAAGTACCCTGCTCCACACGAGTTGATCTCCACCCCCGATGATCGGCTGAGGGGGACGGGGATTAGTGCAAGGAAAGTTCAGTACCTGAAGGAAATAGCTAAGGCGGCTAATGAAGGAAAACTTGAGAGGTCACATCTCGCGAATCTTCCGGACGAAAAAATCATCGAGCTTCTGGATGACATCAGAGGCGTCGGAACCTGGACAATAGATATGCTTCTCATCTTTGTGCTGGGCAGACCGGACGTGTTCCCTGCTTCAGACCTTGGTCTCAGAAAGGCCATTGCAAGATTATACAAAATGGAAAGAATACCATCTGAAAGAGAGGCGGAGGAGTTTGCGAAAAGATGGGCCCCATACCGTTCGGTAGCTTCCCTTATGCTTTGGCACAGTTTCGACAAATCCCCCTGGCAGTGAAGGATGCTTAGCTCGCGGCCCTCTTGATGGCTTCCTCGACTACGTCAAGTCCTTCATCCAGCATATCCTGCTCGATGACGAGCGGTGGGAATATCCTGAGGGAAGATTTTCCGCAGCTAAGCAGGAGTGCGCCATGTTTCCAGCTGTAGTCCAGTATCCTCTCGACTTCCTTGATACCGAATTCCTTGCTTCTCTTATCCTTCACGATTTCCACCCCCACCATGAGACCCTTCCCCCTGACATCGCCGATTATTTCGTACTTTTCCTTCATTTCATTTAATCGCTTCATGAGTTGCGAACCCAATCTTTCTGCATTCTCCATCAGCTTCCCTTGCTCTATCATCTTCAGCGTCTCCAGGGCGGATGCTGCAGAGAGCGGGTTGCCACCAAAGGTTGATGCGTGAGACCCCGGTTCCCAGGTCATGACGCTTTTCTTCGCGACGAGTGCGGAGAGGGGCATCCCGGCCGCTATACCTTTGGCTATCAGCACCATGTCCGGTTCGATCCCCCAGTGTTCGATTGCAAACCACTTCCCGGTGCGACCGATTCCTGACTGGACCTCGTCGTCCACCATGAGTATTCCGTTTGGCTTCATCATCTTCTCCAGCCTCTTGAAGAAATCCGGTGGAGGGACCACATATCCCCCTTCCCCCTGTATCGGTTCAAAGAATACTCCAGCCACCTCTTCTGCGGGAACATACTTGTCCAGCACTTCATGTTGTATGAAGTCTGTACAGAAGTATCCACAGTCCGGGAAGGTCTTTCCGTAGGGACACCTATAGCAGTAGGGGTATGGAACATGTGTAACACCTGAGAGCAACGGCGAAAATCCCTTCATCTGTCTGGTCTTGCTCGAGGTCAGGCTCAAGGCACCCATCGTCCTACCATGGAATGCTCCGCTGAACGCCAGCATTCGGGGTCTTCTTGTGTGGTATCTTGCAAGTTTTATCGCAGCCTCTACCGCCTCCGCCCCACTGTTACCATAGTACACACTCTTCTCCCAGCTTCCAGGCGTAATCTCGACCAGCTTTTCAGCCAGCTTGATTATGTTTTCATAGTAGAAATCGGTGTAAGAGAAGTGCAGAAACTTTTCCGCCTGTTTCTTGATGGCATCAACGACAGGCGAGGGGGTTGAGCCAACGGATAGTACTCCCAAACCGGCGTTTAGGTCGATGTATCTGTTGCCGTCAACATCCTCAACAAGCGCGCCATGAGCCTTTTCAATGACAAGAGGGTAGAATCTTGCAATGGAAGGTGAAAGAAGTCTGGTAGTTTCCTCCACGACCTTCCTGGCCTTTGGTCCAGGAGGCTCCGTCTTCATGTTTATGTATTTCACAAAACCGATAGAACTCATCAGATAAAAAAGTCATTCCCATTCACTTTACGCAGCGAACCCTGCGTTGATGGACCCGCGACGTTCGATTTTGAAAAATGACGGTGAGGAAATCGACGGGCCTTCAACATAGCATTATTTATTACGAACATCCCCAAGGGAAGTCCACTGGCATCAACTGGGTTTATGCGTGATCGTAGCGTCAGTCCATTCTTGCCTGCATCGGAACCAGTTAAAATACCGGGATGAAAAGACTGGAGGAAGCCATTCATCTTCGCGTCTTCTTCTTATCTGTATTTTTGGTGCCAGCTTTTGTTTCAGGCATACACACGAAGCCTCTTAACAACAGGCAACTGGATATGTCCTTGGCCACTCATCCCTGACGTGCCTGCAACAACCTCTGTTTGCCCAACTTCCTCTCCATTTCTCGACGAAATTGGCTCATATTTAGCATCGATTGCGTACAAATCTTGGCATTTACACACACATGATTTAATAGGGCTATGGCGTCTTTATTTCGATACAAATGATGATCCGAGTTCGATTCCACGGAAGGGGAGGTCAGGGCGCAAAGACTGCCAGCAGAATACTTGGCACGGCGGCGTTTAACGAAGGATTGAACGTCCAGGACTCTCCCGTGTACGGAGCCGAAAGGAGGGGGGCTCCCGTGGCTGCATTCACCCGGATATCGGATGGTGAAGTACTCGAAAGAGGGTATGTCTTCGACCCCGACGTTGTGATGGTGATGGACAGCACCCTCCTCGATAATCCGACGGCAAGACCCCTTGACGGGATCAGAAGAAGGGGAGTTCTCTTCGTGAACTCTCAGACAGGTTCCTCATTCCATGGCATACAAACAGCAAGACCAGACATAAGGGTCGCGACCTTCGACCTTACAGGAGAGGCTCTCAGTCTTGTGGGAAAGGCGGTTATAAGTTCTGCCACTGCCGCAGCTGCGGCCAGAATAATCGGTCTTGTGACCGATGGTTCACTTGAGAAGGCGATCCGAAGTGAGCTTGAGGAGCTTGGCCTGAATGACGAACTGATCGAGAAAAACGTAACGCTCGGAAGAAAGGTCTTTGCCTCTCTGGAACCGGTTGAACTTTCGACCGACGAATACTTTGTAAGAAGTGGACTGGTTCCGTTCGAACTCATAATGGGAGAAAGGACCGGGACGGAAGAAATTACCTCGGCGGGAAACTCCAATGCTGTTAAGACAGGGAGCTGGAGAATATTCAAACCCATCATCGATTACAATAAATGCACCGCGTGCATGGTCTGCTTTGCATACTGTCCGGAGTCTGCACTCACTCTCAGGGGGGACTACAAACCTGTCATAGATGAAGACAACTGCAAGGGTTGCCTGATATGCTACAGGGAATGCCCTCCCAAGGCTATTACACTCGAAAAGGAGGTGAGGGAGTTTTGAGCGGCAGCACGCTCATGACAGGAAACCTCGCCGCGGCGTGGGGAGCAAGGCTGGCCGGCGTCGATTATGTTCCGGCATATCCCATCACACCCCAGACCGAAATAATCGAGACGATCGCAAAGTGGGTAAGACTTGGCCAGATGAAAGGTAAGCTGGTGCAGATGGATTCGGAGCATTCAATGCTGACGGCTGCTGGCTCCGCTTCATTATCGGGTGCAAGGGTGTTCACGGCCACTTCCAGTCAGGGGCTACTGTATGGCCTGGAGATGCTCTACAACATTTCCGGATGGCGTGCCCCCATCCTTCTGGTAAATGTCTCGAGGGGGCTAGCGGCCCCTATCACGCTCGAGCCAGATCATAACGATGTACTCGCCGCCAGGGATAGCGGCTTCCTTCAATTTCATGCTGAGACATGTCAGGAGGTGCTTGACCTCATACTACTGGGCTACAGGGTGGCGGAGGACAGGTCCGTCCTTCTGCCTGCAATCGTCAATCTTGACGGCTTCTACTTGTCCTTCACAAGGGAAAAGGTGGAACTTCCGAAAATGGACACGGTGTCGACCTTCCTCCCAGAGTACGACCCTCCCGCTCCTTTGAGAGCCACAAAACCCGTGTCACATGGTGCGACAGTGCTGAGCGGTAATCTCTACAGCTACTTCAGGTACAGGATGCACGCCGCCTCACTGGAGGCGTCTGAAGTATTCCGAAAGGCCTCCGCCGAATATGGAGGACTGTTCGGAAGAGAGTATGAAGCCACCGAAGGATACATGCTTCAGGATGCAGAATATGTGATCGTCATGTCGAACTCCTTTACAACAATTGGAAAGCAGGTTGTGGCGAAGCTGAGGGAGCGAGGGGTGGCTGCAGGCCTTCTGAAGCTCCGAATGCTTAGGCCTTTTCCCTTTGATGATGTGGCCAAATCCCTTGCGGGAAGGAGGGCTGTGGCTGTATTCGACCAGAATCTGTCCCCTGGCTTCGGGGGAATACTGTACCCAGAGATACTTGCTTCGTTATACCACAAGAAAAACAGGCCCCAATTTGTGCTTCCTGTAGTAGGCGGTCTCGGTGGCAAACAGCTGACGGTGCAGGAGCTGGAACGGGTGTTCGAATCGCTCAGGAATGGCCCTCCAACCTTCCCGGACAGACCGGACCCGATGTATCTCATGAGGGAGGATGAATTTGACAGAGCGAAGAGGAATATTGCGATTGCATCAGGAGGAGGGTGAGTACATTGCAAAAAATCACTTCTGTTAATGCAAGGGTGGTTGATGTGGCTCACACGCAAGGAAACGGAACTATCGTTTCGGAGGTGAATTTCAGAGTTGACAGTTGAACAGCAAACCAGGTTCAGAACGCTCAAAGACATACCTACTCCTGACTATATGAGCCCGGGGGGCTCATTGTGTGCAGGCTGTGGGGGACTCCTTGCGGTAAGACTCTTCCACAAGGTTCTGGGGCCGAACCTTGTGTGGGTCAATGCAGCCGGTTGCCTGACCGTGATGGTGAACTACCCATACGTACCCCTCAAGTCGAATTGGTTGTACACCGCATTCGCCAGCGCACCCGCGGGGGCCCAGGGAGTAAGGGATGCATTCGACATTCTTATCCAGAAGGGTAAGATACCAGCAGAAGAGGACGTAAAGGTAGTGGTCCTCACCGGAGACGGCGGTGCGTACGATATAGGCCTGCAGTCCACCTCGGGGGCCATGTACCGCAACCTGGATTTCTATTACCTCTGCTACGATAATCAGGCCTACGGAAACACAGGCTTTCAAGTCTCTTCAGCCACGCCGATCGGTTCTGCAACGGCCACCACTCCTCCGACGCCTTCCGAACCTGGCGGTAACATGTTCAAGAGGAAGGACCTGTTCGAAATCTGGAGGGCCCACAAGCCTCCATACATCGCCACACTTTCGTCATCCTTCGCAGTGGACTTCCTAAGAAAGGTGGAAAAGGGTTCGAAGATGAAGGGTCCCAAGCTGTTCATCTCGTTGGCTGGATGCCCCACCGGTTGGGGCTATGACCCACGGGAAACAATCAGAGAGGAGAAGCTGGCCGTGGACACGGGAATCTGGCCGCTCAAAGAAGCGGTGAATGGAGAGGTTAAGCATACATATCTGCCCAGGGCCCTGAAGCCGGTCGAGGAGTATCTGTCGACTCAGGCAAGGTATGAGCATCTCTTTAGGCCTACAAAGAGAACCGAAGTCATCAGAATGATACAGAATGATGTCAATAACTACTGGAAAATGGTCTCCAAGGATGAGAACGTCGAAATAAGGCTGGTTGGTGAGTAGCTTGTCTTCCCCGTCTGTAAATCCGGTTGATACCCGACTGAAGGAAATCGCCCCCCGTCGCTCGCAGGCGTCCCAGCGTCATGTATGCCGTACCTTTACTGATAAATTCGACTCACGCATTCCACAGAGACTCGATGCCAAAGCCCACTCCTATACTTATTCAGTTTCTCTTTGGAGCGTCGGACTTCCGCCTCTGCCGAAATAACGGCGACCAGTATGGAAACAGTTTCCCATGATGTTCTAGTGGTCGGTTCCGGGCTGGCGGGTTTGAGGGCCGCTATTCAGGTTGCCATTGCGTCCCAGGGCAAACTGGACATAGCTATCGTCTCGAAACTGCTTCTTATGAGGTCGCACAGCGTGGCAGCGGAAGGGGGGACAGCGGCAGTTCTATACACGGAGGAGGGTGATAGCACTGACCTGCACGCCTACGACACGATAAAGGGTTCCGATTACCTGGCTGACCAGAATGCCGTGGAAACCTTCGTAACAGAGGCTCCAAATGAAATTCTCAGACTCGAGCACTGGGGCATGCCCTGGAGCAGAAGACCAGACGGCCGTATTGCACAGAGACCGTTTGGCGGGCACAGTTTTCCCAGGGCCACTTACGCCGGTGACAGAGTGGGTTTCTATGAAATGCACACACTTTACGGTACGCTCATGAAATATAGCTCGGTCCATATCTATGAAGAGTACTACATGACAGACATCGTCGTCGAAGGGGGAACCTGCTCTGGAATAGTTGCATTGAATGTGAAGACCGGTGAAATGGTGGGCATCTCCGCCAAATCCACTATAATTGCGACAGGAGGACTCGGAAGGCTGTACGGATTCACAACTTACAGCCACACGGTAACGGGTGACGGAGCGGCAGCCTGCTACAGGGCCGGTGTGCCACTGAAGGACATGGAGTTCATTCAGTTCCATCCAACTGGGCTTGTCCCCTCAGGCATACTTCTATCCGAGGCTGTGAGGGGTGAAGGAGGAATTTTGTTAAACAAGAATGGTGAGCGGTTTATGCAGAAATATGCACCTTCCAAAATGGAACTGGCTCCGAGAGATATAATCTCTAGGTCGATAGTCAGAGAAATACAGGAAGGGAGAGGGTACGAGGGGCCGAATGGACTAGACTATGTGCTTCTGGATTTCAAGGAAATTGGGAGACAGAAGGTCATGGAAAAATTGACGATGATGGTCGAAATAGGCAAAAGCTTTGCCGGGATAGACCCGACAGAGGCCCCTCTTCCCGTGAGACCGGCAGCCCACTACAGCATGGGCGGTGTGCACACGGACTTGAACGGAAGAACTGTATTCAAGGGATTGTGGGCTGCGGGAGAAGCCGCCAGCGTAAGCGTGCATGGTGCGAACAGGCTCGGCTCCAATTCCACAATAGCATGCCTGGTATTTGGAAGGCTCGCGGGCCAGGATGCCGCGACGTACGCAATGAATTCAACTGTTCGGCCTTCGATTCCTAGAGAACGGATCCTTGAATCAGAGAGAAAGCTATTCAGCGGCCTGGTGGGTAAGGAAGGGGGCGAAGACCCCTACCTGATAAAGAATGAGCTACACGAGACTATGGACAGGTTCGTTTATGTCTTCAGGGACGAAAAGGGCTTAACGGAAGCACTGAAGAAAATAAGAGAGTTAAAGGGAAGGGCGAAGGAAATGAGGGTTCAGGACAGGTCACGCGAATTCAATTCAAACCTGATTGGTGCCCTGGAGACTTCGAACCTTGTGCAGCTTGCAGAAGTTGTGGTAAACGCGGCTCTACTCAGAAAGGAGTCAAGAGGAGCTCACTCCAGAACTGATTATCCTTCAAGGGACGACGTAAACTTCCTGAAGCATTCCCTGAGTTATTTCTCCGGCGATGGCCCTACTGTAGAGTACTCCCCTGTGTCAATAACCAGGTGGACGCCGCAGGAAAGGAGGTACTGAAAGTATTGACAGAGATCCTGGAAAGGAAGAACAACGCCGGCGTGTATAGAGGCTGGCTCAAATTCTGGAACCGGAACTGGGAAAGGTGGCTCTACGCGATGCATAGGATAACGGGCGTTGGGGTGGGCATTTATCTAGTCGCACATATCTGGGAAACCAGCTATTCGGCAACCGCATTTCTCGATGTCAGCAACGGTGGCTCGCCAGTTGTCTGGACGAATCTCATGTCATTCCTGTCGAACGAATTCTTCCACACCGGCCTTCTGCTCGTAGCTCTGGCTTCTGTATTCCATGCGCTCAACGGAGTTAGACTCATATTCGCTGAACAGGGGTTGATGATCGGTAAGGTAAAACCCCCCACCTTTCCGATGATTCCAAGCAGCCTGAAGGGTGGGCAGAGATACTTTGGCATCGCCATTGTCATCATAAGCTTCATTCTGTTGGTTTACGCATTCTACCAGCTCTTCATAATAGGGCTGGGGTGGTAAAAAATGAGACAATCCAGACTGATGCTATTGCAGTACCTGACAGGCCTCGGGATACTCGCTCTCGGCTCACTCCATTTCGCCCTTCTGAGCTTCGCGGGAGGTGGCTATTCAAACGCAATTCAATTCGCCTCCGTCTTGAGTGTCTACACTACATTCGGAGTTCTCTTTGAGCTGTTCCTCGTGTTCCTGACCTGGCATATATTCTACGGATTCAGGAGGGTTCTGTGCGAGCTCCACCAGGGAAGGAGGTATGAGAGCACCGTGACCTGGGCGATGGTGATTATTGGGGGCGCCACATTTCTATGGGGAACGAGGACCATTCTCATTTTTCTGGGGGTCTTACATTGACAGAAAATGATCACGGGTCGGAACAGTCGGCGCTGAGTGAGAGCACAGGTAATGAGCAGTCTACGGTTAAACTGAGGGTTTTCAGATATAAGAATCTCCCGAAGGATGATACGTCTGCACCAAGCACTTCATTCGACACCTTCCAGGTGCCCATCTCAAATGGAACAACACTTCTGGACGCGCTGATCTATGTCAAGGAGAAGCTTGACCCGACGCTAACCTTCAGATACAGCTGCAGAATGGGAATCTGCGGTTCATGTGGCGTCAACGCAAACGGAAAGGAGAAGCTAGCCTGCAAGACTCAGGTGAAAGACCTGGGAGAAAACATAGAGGTCAGACCACTCAACAATCTTTCACTTATTCGTGATCTCACGGTGGACTTCAAGCCCTTCATCGAAAAAAATGTGAAGGTAAAACCATATCTTGTAAGGAATGACGTTGATGTGGACGGTGGTTTCAACAGGGAGTTCAGGCAAACCCCTGATGAACTGAATCAATACTTGATGTTTGCGAACTGCCTGATGTGCGGTTTGTGCTATTCGGCCTGCCCCACAAACGCCACGGATGAACTCTACCTCGGGCCCCAGGCCTTGGCGCGTGCCTACAGGTACATAGCGGACTCACGTGACGGGGGCCAATTAGAAAGGATCGAGATCGTGGACCAGGAGCACGCCGCGTGGAGCTGTCACTTTGCCGGCAGCTGCAGTGATGTGTGTCCCAAAGGCGTCGACCCGGCATTTGCAATCCAGCAGCTCAAAGCACTCGCCCTCAGAAAGCAGGGCTTGCTCAAAAGGAAGAAACCGTCTCCGCTTGTTGAAAGACCCAGGGAATCAGTAAATCCGGTCTGACCAGTCATGATTTATTTCGATAGAAATTGCATTGGGCGACTTTGAAAATCCGATTTCGGCATCCTTGATATCTGTCAAATTATCCGTTTACATCGCTGCCGGGCTTCGCATATCTCCCAAACAACCTGAGAAAGGCAAACAGGGCCCCAAGACCTTTCTGCACGTCAGGGTCCCTTATTTCCTTCATAAGTCCTATGACACCCTTTACTCTCGGAGCCTTCGTCATTGCTTGGCTCAGCTCGACACTATGGTCAAAGACGACGGATAATAGCCCCTGAAGCTCCGGCGAGCTCAGCTTTGCAAGCAGCTCTATTGCACTGCTGCCAAGCGAAGCAGCTCCCGCCACCATCTCATCAGACAGCATACTTTTACTGTTAGCCAAAGCGCACGAAAGTGAAAAAAGGGTGTCTAGCGCCCCGATACGGTCAAGCTGTGCCAGTAGAGTAACTGCCTTCCGGATGCTTGGCAGCGCTTCAACAAGGTCCTTCAGCGCCTGGGCATTGTCGGGTTCGGAGAGGCTGCTGACAACATCATCCAGACTCTTTCTCTGCGTATTTGCCTCTACTCTGCCCTGTTCCAACTTGCTTACACCCCTACCCCTGGAAGCAGACCTTTTGCGGTGATGCTCCAGTACATTCTATTGTACACCAGCTTGTACCAGTAACAGGCGAAATTTGATGGGGGTGGTTTCGGCGGATGTTCGTAGTCAAAAAGAAGAATTGTGGCCTCCCCTATTGATGTTATGATGAAGCACATCACCTTCCCGTCGTACCTGAGGCTGGGAGCGAAGCCGTTCAGGCTGTCCCATATATTCGTCGCCACGACTGCCGCTTCAAAGTCGGCCGCCGACCCTGCTTTTGAAACGGGGATGTCGGTAGCATCGCCTATGGCATAGGCGTCATCATATCCATTTACCCTTAACGAATATCTGTCGGTTGGTATCCACCCACCCTTACCGGCTATCCCGGACTTTATCACCACCTCCGCCCCGGTGTGAGGCGGTGTGAGAACCGCAAGGTCATACTTTATTGTCTCACCTTCCATGGACTTCAGTTCCTTCTTTTCGGGGTCGACAGATTCAATGTTGAAGAGCAGATTAACATTTATCTTCCTTCCGTCCATCATTGTCTGAACGTCTTCCGCGACATTCTGTATTGTAAAGGGTCTTGGAAGCGGGTAGACGTAATCGACCTGTACCTTCTCTCTGAGCCCAAGTCGGGAGTAGTACGAATCTGCAAGGAACGCAAATTCGATGGGTGCGGTAGGGCACTTGAATGGTATTCCAGCCACAGCAGTGACCAATCTCCCCCCGCCGAATCTTCCGAGCGCTTCCCTCAGTCTGTAGGCATTATCAAGCGTGTAAAAGTCGTACCCCGCTTTTTCCAGTCCGGGAACCTGAGAGTAGTCGGGTCGAGCACCAGTTGCAAGTACCAGAAAATCATACCCCAGGTTGCCGGAAGCGGTTTGCACCGTTCTGTTTTTGAGGTCAATTTTGGTGGCACCTTCCTGCCTGAATCTGACTGTTTCTGCCAGGAGACTGCGCTCGGATCTGATCGCTTCGCTTCTGTGCATTATACCGAAGGGTATCAGAAGGTACGCAGGTTGGTACACATGAAGAGGTGAAGGGTCAAGAACGGTTATCTCCACTTCCCCTGCAACCAACTTATCATGAAGTCTGTGCGCCAGATTGTTCGCCACAATCGTTCCGCCAGTACCTCCCCCGACAACGAGCACCTTCTTTGGCAAGGCGCTCACCTCTTCTTTCGTACCTTTATTCTATCGTATCCTTCTTCATGAATTACACCAAGAAACTCATGACCAGCCTTTTCCGTCCATTTGGGTATGTCCCTCTGGGAACCGGTGTCAGACGACCAGATTTCAATCACATCACCAACCGCACTCTCCTTTACGGCTCTGATGAGTTCCATCAGCGGTCCCGGACAGAAACTACCCCTGGCATCTATCACCTTCACCTTCTCTTGCTGATTTTCACTCAACACGAATCACCTCAGATGAAAAGCGTGAACTTCGCATCCTTCGCTATATCCACAAACTCTCCCACGGCCATTACATCGTCGACAATGTCGGCAAGGTCTTCCTTCTTCATGTTCATCAGGTCATAAGTCATCGCACAGGCATGGATCCTTACATTTCCTATCTCCTTCGCCTTCTTCAGTGTATCAAACCAGGATGGGACATTTTTGGTCTTCATAAGCTGCATCATCATCGGAGCCATATCCTCGTAGTCTCTGCTCATTTTGGTATTGCTGGTTAGTGACTCCTTCCTGAACGAATTCAATCCCCAGAAGGTTAGAAAGACTTCCACATCCAGCCCCATCGCAACGGCCCCTGAAGCAATTATGCCGACGGGCATCAACCTGTCGACTGTTCCCGAAAAAACAACCATCGCCAGTTTGTCGGCCATTCCTATTTCACAATGAAAAAGTCCCTGTTTCATTATAAAATACCTTCCATGCAAATGTATAATGATGTAAACCAATTGCTACCTATACCGTCTTCGACAAAGACACGTCAAACAGGCACCCTGTCGGGCACAACAAAATAACATTATGCCAGAGGAGAGACTGGACGGAGCGGCTTCCTTACTATGCATTGTCTTAGGCATCTAAATTGAACCAGTGAAAATCGGATTTCCCGGCCCACCTTCACCATCAATTGAATCATCGCGCCGGCATCGTACGTAGAAAAGTAGGGTTGTTCTCAGGGTTTCACCACGCAACTGTCCTTTAGATATAACTTCTGGAGGCAAGTTCCATTCAACTGGCTGAACAATCAAAAAAGACTTTAAAGACGAAACAGCATGGTTGTCATCACGACCTTGAATGTCGCCCCCTGGCTCGAGGAGACGTTTGAGCCTTCCCTGCTCATGAGCGTGCTTCTTGTCGGACTTGGCTGTTCGATTTCATGGTACGAGGGGTACTTCAGCATCCCACTAACTTTGCTGGTTCTTGTGGCCGCAGTATTAATTCAGAACGCGGCCAATGTCCTGAACGATTATTTTGACTTTGTGAACGGCGTGGATCAACTCACGGAGAAGACTCCGTTCAGCGGTGGCAGTAAGTTGCTTGTGCAGGGAATCTTAAACGCGAGTTCTGTCCGTTTATACGGCATAATTTCCCTATTTGCAGCCGCAATAATCGGACTTTATCTTTCAGTCATCAGAAACTTTCTGATTATTTCACTTGTTCTTGACGCAGTCCTGGTCACCTACGCCTACACCCCTTTTCTTGCAAGGCATTATCTTGGTGAAATCTTCGCAGGATTGAATCTGGGTCCGCTGACCGTTCTGGGTACCTATCTCGTGTTGTCAGCAAAATTCTCGTCGCTTCCGCTGCTCTACGGCATCATGCCGGGTATGATGATAGCGAATGTACTTCTTATGAACGAGATCCCTGACATAGATGCTGATTTCAGGGCGGGCAGAAGAAACCTTGCGACACTTCTAGGAAGGAGGAGAACATCATGGCTTGTGCTCCTCATCGGACTGGCAGCATACGCATGGACGACGTTTGCGGCGTTAGCAGGTATCCTTCCCACGCCATCCGTGATTTCGGACATCTCGATGCCAGTATTTCTCATGGGGGCCCTGGGTGGTTTGCGGAAACATGAATCAGCACTTGAGATATCTTGGAGTCTGGGGATGAACATAATAGCGATGATTTTATCATTGATCCTGCTCGGCGTTTCTTTGCCAATGTCAAGGTTGCTGTAAGATGGTTATCATTACTGAGTGATTTTGATTGAAGTCCGAAACGAAAATACGGAAGACTGCCTCAATGATACCGGTAGCCTACATACTGTGGTTTGTCACGTTCTACGTTAAACCATCCAATTTCTGGCTCGATATTTCGATATCAAGCCTCATACTGTTTTCCATTGCGATCAGATTCTCAAAACCGTTTCCCATGGCCCGCATCCCCAAATTGCGAAATGTCGTCATAGGGATCTTGTCTGCCGCTTTCCTTTATCTAGTATTTTTAGCCGGAGGCTCGGCGATTTCGTTCTTGAATCTTGGCACAATATATGTAGGTTCCATATACTCCCTTGCTTCGAACACAAATCCATTTCTATTGACAGTTTTACTTGTGTTTCCCATCGCTTCGGGTGAAGAGTCTTTCTGGAGGGGTTACATTCAGGAAAAATTTTCAAGAAGATTTGGGCCAGCCGTCGGAATCGCTATAAGCATACTTGGTGACACTACAGTTCACATTTCTTCTCTGAATCCGGTCCTGGTTGGTGCCGCATTTGTGACTTCAATCTGTTGGGCACTCATCTTCAGGTATACGCGAGACCTTTCTGCGAGTCTGACATCACACATAATATGGGACATACTCGTGTTCGTTATACTGCCAGTAAGCACATGAAGCTTCAACCATATTGATAGGCCCTGCCCGATTTTTCACAAAATATTCCCAACGTTCATATAGAAGCATGCGTCGAACAGCTTTGAATCTTAGCAAACCAGATACCTGCATTTCAGGATGCAAGCCTGATCAGTATAGAACATAAGATGTCAGGCAGTATTTTCCATATTCTTGTTTATATGGCTGGGAAACAGCCCATTGAAACATGAGGATTGGTAGGTCCGGTCCTAACCTACCTGATGAAGATCGAAAGATGAGTCAAATGACCCATTCAAGGCTCATTATTTCCAAAAATCTGAGGGTGTAAATCATCGTTGAAGAGACTCGGGTTAACAGTATCAGGGAATGTTCCCCTTCGAGAACTCATGCCGCTCTCGAAGGATGCCGAAGACGTGGGTTTCGAATCCTTCTGGGTGCATGAAACATACTTTATGCGGGACGCCATCACCCAGCTTACGGCCAGCATGCTCAGTACAGATAGGATCAGATTGGCCACCGGCTGCATCAACCCATTCACCAGACACGCTTCCGTTGTTGCGATGACTATGGCTACCCTGGACGAATATTCCCCCGGCCGTCTCATCCTCGGGCTGGGGACTGGTTATCCACTCAGATTGAACCAGATGGGTTTGAGGTTGGAGAGACCTGTATACGAACTGGAAAGAAGGATAGGCGAAATAAGAGAGCTTCTTAACGGAGGACAGATACAGAAGGGGGCGCGCCTGATGTTCAAGCCTCCGGCGAACAGCATACCTGTGTATATCGGTGTCAGAGGGGAATCAATGCTCAGGATGGCTGGAAGAGTCGGAGATGGCTATCTTGCGGCCCCTGCCGAATCCGTCCTGTCCATGGAGAAAATAGTAAAAATTCTTTCCTCTTCTTACCGAGCGTCCGGCAGGAGTGACGGCTTCGAGGTGGCTGCGAACATACTTACTTACGTAAGCCCAGCGGGCCAGGAACCTCTTGAGGTTTTAAAGAAGGACCCATTTGTAATCTACATGATGGCTGTACTGGATAACAGGACCGTGCTGGACAGCGGCTTCAGGCTGGAAGATCGTGCAAAGGTGGAACAGCCATACATGAGGGGAATGCTTGACCAGGCTTCAGCCAATATCACGGATGAACTTCTCAGGTCATTCACGGCGATCGGTTCAGAAGAGAGAGTGATCGAGAAGCTTGAAGAGTTTAGAAAAGCAGGTGTCGACCTACCAGTTCTTTTGCCAATAAAACCTGACCGGGCTTCGATAAGGAGGATTATCGAACTGGGAGCCGACTATGCTCACTCCTGATCTAGTATCTGTCAAACAATTCACGTACCAGGCAACCACGGGCAGGATGGGAAGGGTGCCGTTCGCACTCAAAATTGAATAAACTATCGCGCTGTAACATCCCCTAGACAGTCAAGCTGACAGGCGAGAGATTCTCATTTTTTCTGCGGCCAGATATATTATTTTCCGAGCCACCTTTTTTACCACTTTGAATTCGTTTGAACAAAATGACCTCTTCAGTAAAGATGCAACACAGCATGCTCCACCGTTAGATACGCATATATAACCCTCGAAAACTGCTCTGGTTGATAGGTGCCAAAGTTATGGTCACAGACACTACTCTCGCTTTAGCAGCCGCGATAGTGATGGCTGGAGGACTGATAGGTACGGGTATCGCCCAGCAGGGAATCGGAGCCGCAGGCATGGGCATAATAGCCGAAAAGCCGGAGAAGTTTGGCCAGGTGCTGTTCTTCTTCGTAATTCCCGAAACCCTTTGGATCATCGGATTCGTATTAGGTGTTATACTGCTACTCAACATACTCTGAAGAGGGATGGATCCTCATGGGAGCTGAAGCGCTGACTGGAGCCGAGGCGCTGCTGAAAGAACTTGAACAGAAAAAGGCAAACGGACTGAGCGCGGTCGAGCATGAATTTCAGCTCAAAATGAAGGAACTCACAGAGCAAACCGACAGAAAAATTGCCGAGATGGAGGAGAATGCCAAGAAGGAAGCCGTGTCAAAGAGTTTTGAAGAATCGAGCAGAATACTCGGAAGTGCCAAACTCGAAGCCAAGCGGAAACTCTTCGACGCAACGGAAAAAATGATGAATTCGAATCTGCAGCTGTTTCAACAGGCACTCCATGATTACGCGGAAGGGGAAGCCTATGCGGACTCCCTGGTGAGGATCGCAAAATACGCCGCCAAACGACTCGGCAGGGGTATGGTGATATCCTGCAGGATGAAGGACAAAAGAATCCTTGAAGGCAAAGGTTTCAAGACATCAGATGAAGACCTTCAGTGCATAGGTGGGATCATCGCTTATGACTCGACCAGAAATCTTTCCCTTGACCTGAGGTTTGAAGAATTGCTCAGGATAAAGGAAGAGCAGGTTCGAGCCGAAATAATGGAAAAGGCGCATTGAGCCTTGCTTCAGGTAACATACGCAGCAGCATTTGGAAGATTGAGGAGTCTATCCCTAGATTTTCTGACAAGGGACTTCCTGCTCAATCTAGCAAGAATGAAGGATGCCCAGGAGATAGCCGACGCCCTTGAATCCACATGGTACAGGAATGAAATCGAATCTTCAGCTTCGATGTATGCGCCTCCGGAACTGATCGAAGTAGCCGTCAACAAGCATCTTGTACTTGTAAACAGGCTGGCCACGTCTGTTGTTCCCCTCTTCGGAAAAAATGCCCTTATCGCATATCTATCCAAGTGGGATATCGAGAACATAGAACTGATCCTTGCTGCAAAGAGCCTGGGAAGGTCGATTGAGGAAACCGAAGCCTTCCTCGTTTCCTCGAGGAATTTACCCGTTGGAATAACAGGGAATGTCATACCCTACAGTGACCTGAAGCTTCTTCTTCAACAGGCCGATGTGGAGGCCGTTGTAAATCAATTAGTCAAGTATGGGTATGGCGCGGTCCTGCTCCAGGAGCTAGGCGACTTCAGAAGATCCGGTGATCTGGGAAGCTTCACTGGCGCTCTTCAGAAGTACTACTATCAGAGACTCCTCTGGGAACTGAGGTACTTCAGGGGGGACGAGCTGACAACCAGGGAGTATGTGAGGGCCGAGATAGCAAAAAAGAATGTACTGAACATGTTGAAGTCAAAAGAATCATCACTTCCCAAGGAGATCTACGCTAGGCATATAATTGAAGGCGGCCTGATCGACCCGAGACAGCTTCTTGAGGCATACGAATCTCCTGGACTGAAGGAAATTGTTCGAAGGCTTGAGCCCTGGTTCGACCTTTCGGGTGCTGTCGAGCGATATGGAGAAACCGGAAATCTCACGGAATTTGAGGTCGAGATGGACAGGATGCTTGGAAGGGACTACCTGCCAAGGTTAAGAAGCCATACACTCTCGGTTTCGTCCGTCTTCGAATTCGTGATAAGGGCGGAATACGAAAGACAGAATATAAGGAAGATAGTTTATGCGAAACAGTACAGGATGTCAGAAAAATATATTAACGATATTCTTTTGGTGGCGTGAATGTCTTGAGTTCTAAATCAACAAGCCAGTTAGCCAGTAAAATAGCCGTGATCGGGGATAGGGAGCTATCGCTCGGATACAGGCTTCTTGGCGTGGACGATACTTTCATTGTTTCCGATGCCGACGCCCAGAGCATAATTACAAACGTATTCTCTTCAGAGGATTTCAGCCTGATCATCATAGCCGAGCAGGTGAGGCGGAAGCTGCCCAGAGCACTTGTGGAAAGGCTTGAAGCCTCTATTTCACCTCTTGTCATCTTTATGCCAGCGCCGGGCGAAGAGGGTGAGGAGGAATCCCTTGCGGCCCTGGCAAAGAGAGTGCTCGGTATCGACCTTAAGGTGAGCTGATGACAATGGCATCAGGTGGCGTGGTTACAAGGGTCTCCGGACCGGTTGTGATAGCCAGCGGGCTCGAAGGAGTGAAGATGTATGACGTGGTGAGGGTAGGAGAACTCGGCCTTATAGGTGAAGTGATACGACTGGAAGGGAACAGTTCCACGATTCAGGTGTACGAAGATACCACCGGTGTAAGACCCGGTGACAGCGTCGTCAATACGAAACAGGCCCTTTCGGTTGAACTGGGTCCCGGTCTGCTCACATCTATTTATGATGGTATTCAAAGGCCCCTTAACCTGCTCAGACAGAAAAGCGGAGACTTCATCTCCAGAGGGCTCGTGATCCCTCCCCTGGACGAAGGTAAGAAGTGGGAGTTTCAACCCGTGAAAAGGAAGGGCGACCGGGTGGAGGAGGGCGAGATCCTTGGGCTGGTTCAGGAAACTCCTCTCATCGCTCACAAGATAATGCTCCCTATCGGCATGAAGGGCGATATTCGTGAGCTCGACTCCGGCTCCTTCAGCATAAGAGACCCGATCGGGGCATTATCTACACCCGAAGGCAGCATGGACCTTTTCCTTGCTACCCGATGGACGGTCAGAACACCCCGTCCCTTCAAGAGAAAGCTTCCCCCGGATACACCACTGATTACAGGGCAGAGGGTGCTGGACACCTTTTTCCCTGTGACGAAAGGAGGTACGGCTGCCATACCGGGTCCCTTCGGCAGCGGAAAGTGCGTCCTCGGTGATACGCCTGTCCTCCTTGGAGACGGCTCTTTCATAGAAATCGAGGAGCTTTACAGGAAATGGAGGGACCATTCTCATATAATCGACATGGAAGGTGAAGAGGTGCTTGAACTACCTGAGGACATACATCTGTTCTCGTTTGTTGGATCCCGGATGGTAAGAAGTCGCACAAGGACAATTTACAGAGGCTTCAGCGACACAGTCATACACATCAAAACGTCGAGCGGAAGGGAGGTAAAGGTGACCCCGGTCCACAAGCTCTTCACGATTGACAGTTTCGACAGGCTCGTAGAGAAAGAAGCCAGATTCGTCAGACCCGGTGACAGAATCGCGGCTGTCTCGGACCTGTCATGCGTCTCCTCCGTCAGCACCAAGGAGAAGGCTGAGATTCTGAGGCTCGCTCGAAGCCTCGTTTCGCGGGAAGAACGTCATGCAGGCACGTTGTCTGACCATTCAGAAACGTACAGAAGCCTTGAGGGGGTTCCGCAAGGAGTCAGAGACGCAGAGCATAAAGTGATGCAATCTGAGGTGACACTGGACTCGCGTGATGCGAATTTTGTGAGAAGAACCTGCTCCACCTTACTGAGACTCGGAATCAGATTCAGGCTAGATAATTCGGAGGGAGGCATGAGGCTTAACTTTGTGATCCCGGACATGGACACGTATCCGAGGAATTTGACGGCCGAATCGCAGTCCGATGGTACGGCACTCCAGGCGGAGCACTCCATTTTTGCCGACGAGGTTACTTCGACATACGAAATCCAGGGTCCATTCCCGGTTTACGACCTGTCCTTACCCGATTACGGACAGAACTTTGTCGGCGGGGAAGGTGGACTACTTCTCCACAACACTGTTACTCAGCAGCAGCTGGCAAAATGGTCAGACAGCAACGTCGTTGTGTATGTTGGTTGCGGCGAAAGAGGTAACGAGATGACCGAAGTCCTGGTTACCTTCCCAGAATTGAAGGATCCAAAGTCAGGTAGGCCGCTGCTGGAAAGAACTATCCTTGTCGCCAACACCTCGAACATGCCTGTAGCAGCCAGGGAGGCCAGCATATACACCGGAATAACCATGGCAGAGTACTACAGAGACATGGGGTACGATGTTGCACTCATGGCTGACAGCACGTCACGCTGGGCCGAAGCGCTTAGGGAGATATCCGGCAGGTTGGAGGAGATGCCCGGGGAGGAAGGTTATCCTGCCTACCTTGGGAAGCGGCTCGCCGAATTCTACGAAAGGTCGGGGAGGGTGATGGTTCTTTCACCCGACGAAAGGGTTGGTTCTGTAACCATCGTGGGTGCGGTTTCGCCTCCAGGGGGGGATTTCTCAGAACCCGTTTCACAGAATACACTGAGGGTGACCAGGGTGTTCTGGGCACTCGATGCTAGCCTTGCAGGTAGAAGACACTTCCCGGCGATCAACTGGCTCACCAGCTATTCCCTGTACACGGATGATCTTGCGGGGTGGGGAAGGAAGAACGTGGCCAACGACTGGCCCGAAGTTACATCCAGAGCGCTTGAGATGCTGCAGAAGGAGTCAGAGCTCCAGGATATCGTGCAGCTGGTGGGATACGATGCGCTGCCTGAAACCGAAAAGGGGGTTCTAGACGTAGCAAAGATGATCAGGGAAGACTTCCTTCAGCAGAGCGCATTTGACGATGTCGATACATACTCATCCATAACAAAACAGTATTTGATGCTTAAGACGATACTTGAATTTGGCGAAAGGGAGTCTGAGGCCATAAAGGCCGGCGCTCAGGCAAATCAGGTTTCGGTTTTGGAGGTAAAGAACAAGATCTCAAGGATGAAGTGGACACCCGAAGAAAAGATCGTAGCTCTTGTAGAAGAGATAGAAAAGGAAATGAAGGAAGAATTTGAGAAACTGGTTCAGAGCGTGATTGCCACTTGATTCCACTCTCGTATCGGACGATATCCCAGGTTTCGGGCCCTCTTCTTTTTGTTGAAAAGGTCAGAGACGCAGCGTACGGCGAAATAGTTGAGATAACAAACGCCGTTGGGGAAAGACTCAGGGGCCAGGTGCTGGATTCAAGCAATGGAATGGCGATAGTACAGGTTTTTGGCTCGACGATGGGTCTCAACGTAGGTGAAACTTCCGTAAAATTCCTTGGTGAAACCGCCAGCGTGTCTGTGTCAGATGAAATGCTTGGAAGGACCTTCGACGGGCTCGGTAATCCGAGGGACGGGGGCCCGAGGGTAATCTCCAGAAAGAAGGTAGAAATCGTCGGCTCGGGCATCAATCCCTACAGCAGGGATGAGCCGTCCGAATTCATCCAGAGCGGAATTTCATCTATAGACGGCATGAACACTCTTGTAAGAGGGCAGAAGCTCCCCCTCTTTTCTGCCTCGGGTCTGCCTCACAACCTGCTGGCTTCTCAGATCGCCAGGCAGGCGAAGGTGCTTGGCGCCTCAGAGAGCTTCGCCGTTGTGTTTGCGGCCATGGGAATAACCAGCGAGGAGGCGAACTTCTTCGTCAAGCAGTTTGAGGAAACCGGTGCACTAGAAAGGACGGTGCTGTTTCTGAATCTGGCATCGGACCCATCGATGGAAAGGATACTCACACCAAGGCTTGCCCTTACCACCGCCGAATACCTTGCTTACGAAACGGAAAGGCACGTCCTCGTGATAATGACCGACATGACCACGTACTGTGAAGCGCTCAGGGAAATATCCGCTGCCAGAAACGAAGTACCCGGAAGAAGGGGATATCCAGGTTACATGTACACAGACCTTGCGACACTGTACGAGAGGGCCGGAAGAATCAGGGGAAGGAACGGCTCGATCACTCAGCTTCCAATACTCACGATGCCAGCCGATGACAAGACGCACCCGATACCCGACCTTACCGGCTACATAACGGAGGGTCAGGTCTACCTCAGCAGGGAGCTGGAAAGGGCAGGAATATACCCCCCGATAGACGTCCTTGAAAGCCTCTCAAGGCTGATGAATCAGGGAATAGGCAAGGGAAGGACCAGGGAGGACCACAGGGGTCTTGCCGACCAGCTTTATGCTTCGTATGCTCAGGGGAAGGATGTCAGGGCCCTTTCCGCGATTGTGGGGGAGGAGGCATTGAGCGCCACCGACAAGAAACTCCTCAGGATAACGGAGAAGTTTGAGAAAATGTTTGTGGCGCAGGGTGTGCGTGAAGACAGAACGATTGAGCAGACTCTTGACATAGGCTGGCGTGTGATCGACGAGCTTTCCGACTCTGAAATCAAGAGGATAAAGCCGGATTTGATATCCAAGTACCGACCAAAGAAGGTAGAGCAGGTTAGTTGAAATCCCAAAACCGCGAATCTCTCAGCGAGAAAAACGAGGAGTGAAAACAGCAAATGCCTGTCGCCACGAATGTAAGGCCAACAAGGATGGAATACCTCAGAACAATAAGGAGAATCGCCGTGGCGAGGAAGGGGCTGAAGCTTCTCAAGCTCAAGAGACAGGCACTCATACTTGAATTCTTTGCGTTGAGCAGGACGATAGCAAACCTGAGGACCGGACTCAAGAGAAAGCTTGCCGGTGGCTATGAATCCATGCACAGGGCCGAGCTGTTTGCGGGTCCTCTAAGGCTCGAGTATGAGTCAATGAGGATACCAAAGATAAAGGAGCTGAGGGTACGAAGTAAAAACGTAATGGGGGTCAGGATACCGAAGATCGAACAGCAGGAGATATCTATTCTTGGAGAGGAGTATTTGCTTGAGCTTCCGGCATCGATAAACCAGGCAATAAAGAGCTACAGGGAGATCCACAGGATGGTGCTGGATGTCGCTGAAAAGGAGACCTCGCTAAGGAAGCTCCTGCTCGAGATCGAAAGGATCAAGAGAAGGTCAAATGCGATCGAAAACGTCCTCATTCCGAGGCTTGAAGCGAATGCCAGATACATCAAGTTCAGATTTGATGAAATGGAAAGGGAAAACTTCGTTAAGCTTAAGAGTGTCAAAGCCAAAATAGCACAAAGGAGGGCCGTCTGAATGTCAGATTCGGAGCAGTCGGAGAAAGCCGAGGGGAGCCAGTCCGGGGTCCGAGAGTCCTCTAAGAAGAAATGGTACATGCCTAAATATTACTACTGGGGCAAAGCACCGCCAAAGCCTCGTGCTATTCCGCCTGCGCAGAATCCAGAACAGAAGAAGTTCGTAAGGATAATGCTAGCATTGCGCTTTGCGAAGGTGGCGGCTGTGGTGATAGTCTTTCTCCTTCTGTTATCCAGGCTGTGATCCACATGTCAGATCAGAACTACATTGAAGTGCTTCAGAAGCTGAAAAAGGCCGAAGAGGAAACAAATGCGGCGATCCAGAGCAGACGACAGGAGCTCGAAAATGAATACAAAAGGCTGGAGCAGGATCAACTTCGGCGTCTCGAGGAAGCGATGAAAAAAGCATCCGACTTCGTGGAAAAGGCCGTGGAAGCCGAAAGGGCAAAGGCCGAAGAAGAGTCGCGGAATATAATACAGGAAGCGGAAAGCAAGGCGAACGAAATAGCAAAGAAAACTCTAGATGACCAGACCATCACCTGGATAATCGAGCGGGTTCTGCTTTCTGATTTCAGGGAGTGATGCGCCATGATGAGGCCTGCAAAGATGAGCCGGATAGCAGTAGTTGGAAGCAGGGAGAAGAGGTCGGTGGTCCTTTCAATACTGCATGACATGGGGGTGATGCAGGTCGAAACACTCTCTTCCAAGGCAGCCTCACTCGTGAAGAACGAAATAGACAGCATAACCTTCAGGGAGGTGAACGAAGAGCTGCTGAGAATAAGGGCTCTGAGAGCGGCTCTTCCACCATTGGAAGTGAAGGAAAGGCGGAGGTTCGAGTCTCTCGGACAGCTTATGCAGGTTGCTGGTGCGATAGACATAGATTCAGAGGTGAGCGAGCTGCAGAAGAGAGCCGAGAGCCTGATGGCAAGCAGGGAGCAGCTCCAAGACAGGTTGAAGCTGGTTCAGAATCTTGCTTTTATCAACGCTGACCTTTCCATATTGAATCTGAGCGAAGTAACCCCCTTCTATGGTAGGCTGTCAAAGCAGAGGTTTGAACGGTTCAAGGAGCTGACGGGTTCCCTTCTCCAGAAGGGTATCGTTTATTCTGTCAACGAGGGGGAAGACGTGAAGCTGATCGTCCTGGTCCCCAATACACTTCTAGAACAGTTTGGGTCCGCGATCCAGAAGCTGGACATAAAATTTCAAAGAATCCCCGAAATGGAGGGTCATCCTGAACAGCTCCTGGATAAACTCAATGAATCAATATCAAATATGGATAGGGAGCTGGCTGAGATAAGGGAAAAGCTGAGGAAGCTCTCGGAGCGATACTATCCATCGCTTTCATCAATTGAGGAACAACTCACGATAGAGGCAAGGAAACTTGAGGTGATTTCGAGTTTGGGTTTTACTCAAAGCACCTTTGTCATGGAGGGTTGGGTGGCTTCAGATACGATCCCGGTTCTTCAGCAGGCGTTCGAAAGGTATGCCGAATCAAAGGCTTTCGTTTTCGAAATGAAAACAGATGAAAGACCACCAACCCTTATGAAGAATCCCAGACAGATCAAACTTTTCGAATCATTCATCAGGTTCTACTCTCTCCCCCAACCCTTCGAAGTGGACCCCACCCCCATCTTCGCCTTCACATTTCCTGTTTTCTTCGGCTTGATGCTTGGCGATGTGGGATACGGGCTTGTAATATTATTGATATCAATGTGGATAATCAGACACGTTAGAGGAGGTGGAAAGACAAGGGTTCCTAAGTTTCTGCTTTCATTTGCAAAGAGAATACTGAAGCCATCCCAGTATGCCAAGGTTGCTTCGGCGATGCTTCCTGGTGCGGTCCTTGGCATAGTCTTCGGCTTCCTCTTTGATGGATACTTCGGATTCCCTCTAAACCGCTACATATTTCCTTATCTGAATATGGCTCTGGGGATCCATCTTCCGGCTAGCGGCGCATTCCTGGACCCTCTTTCAACCCTTGGTCTCAAGACCCTTCTCCTGATAAGCGGTTACATTGGACTTTTCGAGGTCTCTCTCGGTCTTGTTATCGGTTCGTTGAATAGCTACTGGTTAAAAGAATACAGGCACTCAATGGGCAAGCTGGGCTGGCTCTTTGTGTCCTGGGGAATCGCTCTGATCGGTCTCACCCTTCTCCATCACCAGAGCGTGAACCCGTTGCAAAATCCACTTTCTGGAGCATACCTTGGAGTGATGATCGGCGGATTGGGACTTGTCGTGGCAGGGGAGGGTGCGGGTTCACTCATCGAGCTCCCGTCCATGATAAGCCACATAATTTCATACACGAGGCTTCTGGGGATACTGCTTGCGTCGGTGGTTCTTGCCGGAGTAATAGACCAGGTGTTTCTCGGTTCACTCGGAGGGGGGATATTTCTTGCGATATTTGGTGTCGTGCTACTTGTTGCGGGGCAGGCTTTCAACCTTCTGCTTGCGCTGTTTGAACCGGGGATACAGGGAGCAAGGCTGCTTTACGTGGAGTTCTTTTCGAACTTCTTTCATGGGAACGGCAGGAGATTTTCACCGTTCGGAGGCGAGAGGCGGTACACCTACAAGGAAATCGAAGTCCCTCAGGAAAACCGACGGCCAAAGAAGCAGACCGAAGATAGCTCAACGTGACGCGGGGTAATATAGTCTATTCCTTGAGCAGGATCGAATTGATGTACATGACCGGAAGCCTGTACTCTCTGCCGTAGACGATTCGTCTTATATTTTCCCTCTCATACTGAGCCTTCAGTAGGAACATGAAGACATCGGTGACGGATAGCAATGGGTGCATTCTGAACCTCCAGAAGTAGTTGTCAATCATTATGTTGTCAATTTCGACCTCGAATTCTGCTATGTTTCCGGAGTCTTTGAACCTCTTGATCGCGGGCGCGATGTCTATCCATTCCCTCAACGACGAAGCGAGGGTTGAGAGGTCTGGTGAATCACATGCGGCAATGAATGTTTGTAAGCTTCCAAAGCCTCCGTAAAGCAGATGTTTTGCAATCGTATCCTTATCGATGGGTGAATCCCTTGCCTTCAGAATAGTCAGCACATTCCTCTTCGTTATTTCTGCCATAAAATATTCCCTCAGGGCTCCTTCATCCCCCTTGTAAAACCTGAGTTCCCATAACAGCCGAGTGTAATAATCGTTGAAGAGAGCCGCCTCAAAGACACCTATGTCTCCCGTTCTTTCGAAATCGCCCATGTGTTGAAGAAGAATCGCGCCGTATCTGTACCTTACAAGCTCCTTGATTACTGATTCGAGGTCTTTCTGCTCCATCATCAGCTTCAGATGGCTAAATGGTATAACGTTTCCTGCTATGCCGATGGGGAGATTTCTCGGAGACACGATGAAAGGCTCGGTTTCCTCGAGTTTCCTTCCGAGGCTTTTGGCTGCCAGTATAAGCAGTATATCTTCAATGTCCCATTTTGAAAGGAAGGCCTTCAATGCGTTTCTGCCATGATCAGGCACAACTTCGAGCCCAAGCCTGTTTATCTCCACCAGACGTCGGTTCAATGCCACGTCGATCGATACAGGCGGCCTGTAAAGGGAGGATGCTGCTTCTATATCGTACTTGTACCAAGTCGTGGAAAGTGCCTCTTCTATCTGGGCAGAGTCTTCCATCATATTTAGTTCATTCATGAAATTCCTGCTCAGGAACCTCTTGTGCAGGGCCAGATATTCATTGACCAGCTGTACATTCTTCTTTCTTCTGAGCGCCTGACCATCACCGAAAGCCAAAAGATTCATCATATTCTATTCCTTCTCCGCTTCCCTGTCAGCTCGATTCGACGCGAGCACCCCGATTCCTCAATCTCCGGTCAGAACACGTTCAGCAGCAGTATTACTCCGAGCACAAAGCCGACGATCCAAAGTGTCTCCGGAACCACGAAGAAGAACAGAACTTGGCCGAATCTTTCGGGTTTTTCACCGATTATACCCATGCCCGATGCACCCATTGCCTGCTGTGCGTAGGCGGTGGCGATTAGTCCTGCTGCCATGACGATCGCTGCCCCTATGACCTCTGCAACCACTATCTCGACAGGTACTGTCAACCCAACCCCCCTTGTTGTGTTGGGCAATGAAATGAAATAAAAGGTCGTCTGTTCAAAAGCATTAAAATATCAACATGTGTAGACGCCCTTCTGTTTGTTCGCTTCGATGAGCAGTTTGATATTTCTGAACTTATTCAGAAAATCGGTGAAACTTCGGCACCGCAAGCCGGATGACTCTGCTTAGGAGTCTGGCATTCGAAATTTTCGGGAGCCGCCTTCCGTTTGAACAGACCTGACCATCGCCGCAGTCGAAGGGCCCTGCCTTTTTATGATTCTAAGAGCGACGTCCGTCGCTGGCAGACAACTTTTGAAACCAAACGAAGATGAAACTCCTGAGAATGATCATTCGCCTGCAGGGGTTCTTCCTGCACTTTTGGTCATGATGCTTACAAGGCTTTCATTTGGAGCACTCGCCATAATCTTCCCGCTTTACATCAATACTACAGGATTGGCGACAGGCGTAGCGCTTGCACTCTACCCTCTACTTGAGGCGTTTTCGGCATCCCCGATCGGTTCTTATTCCGACAGGGTTGGGCGGAAGTACCTGTTCGCATCTGGCCTTATTTCCTTGGCAGTCCTAAATTTCATGATGGGCCTTACAAGGAATTATTTCGTCATAGCAATCATTCACTCCCTGATGGGCATATCCGCTGCCGCCGTCACCGTGTCAACCCTAGCGCTCATCACAGATTACACGAAAACGTCGAACAGGGGCAGGTGGATGGGAGCGTTTGATATGGCAAATTTGCTCGGATACGCACTCGGATTCCTTCTCGGTTCCTACTTTGCAGTCCATTTCCGGTCGGACCTGAGTCTTGAATTCTTTGTGATCGCAGGTACCCTTGGCGCAACTTCAGTGGTTGCGATGGTATTTGTGAGGGACGTCAAGATGCAGAGGATAGGGAGCTTCATACTGAACCCTTTCAGTGGCATGTCACGCTCGGTGAGCGTATTAACTCCCATTTGGTTTGCACTAACCACCATAATCGGAGTCGCTTTCTTTCTTCCGAAGGCACTAAATTCAGGAGGAGTGGCGCAGCTGAGCACAGGCTTTCTCCTAACCGGCGTGGTCGCAATTCTCGGCCTCGGCTCGGTTTTCTGGGGAGTTGTGTCTGATCACATCGGTAGAATGAGGACTCTTCTGATCGGCGTGGTGAGCATGAACATTTTTCTCGTTTATCTACTCTTGATCGGCACAGAACCAGCCACTCTCTTTTCTGGGCCGCATATTGTTGTCATAGGCTCACTTGTGATACTGCTTTCTGCAGTGGTTCCATCCCTTCTTGCGGCGGTTGGCGACGATGCTCGGACCTCAAGAAGGGGGTCTGTCATGGGTCTCTACGGTCTACTTCTGAGCCTTGGACTCGCCTTCGGTAATCTTATCGCCGGGTTGGGGTTTGACTGGATGAACCTTGAAGGGCTCATTCTGCTGGCCCTGATTCAACTACTGGTGAACGAGGGCCTTGTTATTACCCTCATGTACCTGTCAGGCCGGGGTGCGAAGAAGCCTGTTTAGCTTTTGAGACGAGGCCGCAGAACCTTAAAGGTATCCCAAAGGCTGGGATTTACTCCGGTTATCATGAAGTTTCTCTTGAACCACAGAAAGATTCTGACAGCCGGAAGGAAGCTGTTCAGCAGGTTATCTGTGTGTCCCATCTTTCTTCTTATGTAGTCGTAAGAAAGGTCGTAGGCTGAGAATTTTGACAGCACGGATCTCTGGTACGAATCCAAGTCGTCGAGTGACTGGCTGAGCATGTCTGCAGCGTACATGCTGGGCAGTATTCCCTCGCCCAGGATGGGATATACCGTCCCGATCGCTTCGCCCACACCCACTACATTTCCCTTTCGGTGCGGGAAAACAGACCTTGGCGCCGCAACCCTGATAGGCTTCCCCATTGTCCGAACCCGCTCGGAAGGGGGATACCTGCGCAGAAAATCCTCAACCCTTGCTTGGTGCTTTTTCCACACATCCCCCGCACCCACGAATGCATCGTGTTCACCAAGAGGAAAATACCAGAGATAGCCGCTGAAGCTGTTGAAAGGCTCGATGTAGAAATCGTCGAAAGGAAGGTCCTTGTATCTGACCAACCACTGGAACGTGGGCAGGATCATGTCAGTTGGTTCCTGGACTGGCCCGATGAGCTTCCTGTACGGACCACTCGCGTCGATCACCATGTCATACTTCCCATCCAGGTCTCCGGGCCTCACAAATGTACCGTAATGGACGTTTAGTCCCTTTGCAATGTCCCTCAGCATCCGGGGTTTGTCAAATGTCACGAGCTCGGGCGCGCTGATCTTGTAAATGCTGTTGAACGCGCTCACGCTCATCTCCTTCCCTTTGTGAAGAAGGTAATCATCAAAATTCAGACCTACCTTTCTAAGAAGCTCCTTCGCTCCGCCGCGTGCAGTCGCCCATCCACAAACACTGGTAAAGCGGTCCTCAGTCTGCCCTTCAAATAGTACAACCTCATGCTTTCCTGAGAGAAGTGCACCCAGGTAGCTCCCAGCAGGTCCCGCGCCGGCAATCGCGATTTTCAATGCCGCATCCTACCTTGGATTTGTCGTCTCAATTAATCTCCTTTTAAGCTGCTCGGTATATCTGATCCAGGTTTATGGTTCCACAAATATGTTGCAGAATCATACACCGATTTATAATATGATATAGATTTAAAAACCCACGAATTTGGGCTTATCATGGCGCCGATGAGGTGTATGTGGTCTTGCTCGCACCGGACAGCGGCCCGTTCTGGTTTCTTGTTTTCTTCATGCTGCTTGCTGCAACCGGCGCCGGGCTTCTTCTTCTAGCAATGAGGCTTGCGCCGAGGGGAAGAGGGCTTCTTAAAGAGGAGACTTACGAAAGCGGTCAGGTTCCACCCGGCGGCAAACGTGTCAGACTGGCGATGCAGTACTTTTCGTTTTTGCTCCTATTCCTTGTTTTTGACGTTGTGGCAATGTTTCTGTTCGCGTGGGGCTTTTCATTTTTTGGATACGGTCAACTTCAGTCCGCATACATGGTTCTTCTACTTCTGTTCCTTCTTCCACCGATTTACCTCACTTTGAGGGTCGCGCGGAATGTAGGGGTGTAATTCATTGATTTCCAAGAGCGAGACTTTCGTCTCGAAATTCCAGAAGTATGGCATAATAACTTCCATCTTGATTCTTATCCTCATACTCTACCTTATTTTTCCCGATATTGTCGCTGTGGTCAGGCTGCTATTGTCGAACCCGGTCGCTGTTCTGGGAACCGGCCTGTTCAAGCTCATCATATTTCCAGGACTCATCTACATAAGCCTGGTTCCACTCATAGCGGAATGGGTGGAACGCAAGATAGTAGCGAAGATGCAGGTGCGAGTCGGTCCCCTTTACGTCGGCGGTTGGGAAGGATTTCTTCAGCCGATAGCCGACCTTCTTAAGTTAATATCCAAGGAAATAATAATCCCTAAGAACGCGGATAAACTCATCTTTGTGCTTTCTCCGATTCTGGTATTCATCATAGGGGCCCTTCCATCTGTGGTGGTACCCTACAGCCCGAACTACGTAATCTGGAACTACGAGTTTGGGGTACTGCTTTTCTTCGCGGTGCTGGGTTTTTATCCACTTGCAGTTCTCACAGCCGCTTGGAGCAGCAACAACAAATACTCCTTCATTGGTGGGTTGAGGGCACTCTATCAGCTTGCATCTTATGAAGTTCCACTCTTTCTTGCCACCCTTCCTTCTGTGATGCTCGCCAATTCCCTTTCATTGTCCGGCATTGCGGCGTCTCAGTCTAGAGTCTGGTTCGTGGCATTCGCACCGATATCGGCGGTGGTCTTCTTTGTCGCCATGATGGCAGAGCTGGAACGGATCCCATTCGATACGCCTGAAGCGGACAGCGAGCTTGTCACTGGCTGGACGACAGAGTATGCAGGCATGGCCTGGGGTCTATTGCAGTTTGCATCATACGTGAAGCTGACTGCGCTATCGGGGGTGTTCGTTGTGCTTTTTCTGGGCGGATGGCAGGGACCTGCCTTCTTTCCACCAGTCGTGTGGTCGCTGGTCAAGGTTGCTGCCGTCATACTGATACTGCTTCTCGCAAGAGGGTACTACCCGAGAATACGCATCGACCAGCTTGTAAGGGCAGGATGGGGTTGGCTTATACCTCTTTGCATCGTCAACATACTTGCGCTTGTGGCATTTCAACCATACCTTGCGGCTTTTGTGAGATGAGATGAGAAGGATATGGTGGACATATTCATTCCGATCATCCTCGTGGCTCTTTCTTCAATAGCGGCTCTTTTCTCGCTCGAATCGAAGAGCCTTGTCTATGGCGCCATTTCCCTGGCGATGTTCTTCGTCGGACTTTCGCTTTTCTTTTTCTATCTGGGACTTCCTTATCTTGCAATATTCCAGCTCGCAATCTATGTCGGAGCAATTGCAGTGTTGATAATGTTCACCGTTATGGTAGTTGGGGAGGGGACCTCCCGAGAAGGAAGGCCGAGGCTGATTGTGCTCGGGCTACTCGGTTTTGTAGTGATAGTCTCAAGCCTATACTTTGCACTTTCGTACTTCGGGTCTGTGTCAACAACTCAAACTCAGCCCGGGTTCAGCATGCAGCTCCTTACAGCAGCCCTCATTGACCACTATGGACTTCTCATACTCGTGCTGGGCCTTCTCCTGACCGCCGCAGCATTTGGTGCTGTCGCCCTTGCGAGACGGGAGGTCGAGGAATCATGAACGACCTGGTAATCTATGTTGTTGGTTCCACTCTCTTCTTTGCTATAGGAATCTATGGCCTTCTTTCCAAAAGAAGCGCCATAAGAATGCTCTTTGCGATTGAAATAATCATAAACGCGGCAAACCTGAACATAGCTGCATTCGCAAGGTATGCACCGTACGACCTTGGCGGAGCCCAGGCGATTGCCATGTTCGTCATATCTATTGCGGCTGCCGAGGCTGCGGTCGGGCTCGCGATAATAATCGAGGCGTTCAGACTAAGGGGAAAGGTGAACGTGGACGAGATGAACGAAATGAAGGGATGACCGAAATTGAGCTACATTCTGCTCGGGGCCACTTTTTTGCTGCTTCTGGGTGCGATAGCGGAACTGTTCATCAAGTCGGAGCGACTTTCCAGGTATGTCTCTGCCTGTTTCTTATCCATTTCAGGTGCGCTCCTGATTCTGGCCTCTTATTATTCAGGTGTTCTGACCAACGGAGCTGTAACATATACCGAGCTGTATTCCTGGCAACCACTCGGCCTCGCAGGCTTCAGGCTGGACGGCCTCAGTCTGACATTCGCACTGGTGATCGTCTTTCTCTCCCTTGTCACATCAATTTACTCTGGACCCTACATGAAGGATATGTTCCAGAAGGCTGGAAAGCAAAGATGGTCAGAATACTACTTCCTGTACCTGACGTTTATATTCGGTATGCTGGGGGCCGTACTTGCGACCAACCTCATCGAGTTCTACGTCTTCTTCGAACTGATGCTCGTCCCATCCTATTTCCTGATAGCAGAGTTCGGACATTCTGGCAGGGATAAGGCATCCATTGCATACTTTCTCTGGACACATGTTGGAGCCCTCATAATGCTTGCGGGACTGATAGTCATGGGATACTCCTTCAATACGCTTGACATGGCCACGATAACTTCTGAAACCCACAGTGCGGCAGCGGGTTTGCCCTCCATTCAGTTGATGACCATAATCGGCGTTGCGATTGTGATAGGACTCATGGTAAAGATGGGCGGATTTGGCTTGCACGTATGGCTGCCGGGGGCATACCGTGAAGCTCCAGCCCCCGTATCCGCCCTTCTATCAGGTGCGATGTCGGGTATTGCGGGGTATGCTATTATCCGTCTAGTGGTGCTCGCGCTCCCAGCCGCCTTCTCTGCAATAGCTCCGTGGCTGCTGGCTTGGGGGATCATCTCTTTGGCTTACGGTGCAGCCGTTGCGCTGGCACAGAAGGATATCCGGCTTCTTCTATCCTATTCGAGCATAAGTCAGATGGGGTACATGGCAATTGGGATCGGCTCGTTTACCACATTTGGTCTTGCGGGTAGCGTATCCCTGTATGCGGCGAACGCCTTCGCGAAGGGTTCACTGTTCATGATGGCTGGAACCCTTCCCATTGCCGCGGGCTCGGACTCCATGGATGATCTGGGCGGACTGGCCGGAAGGCTTCCGGGTCTGGCCACCTTCTCAATCATCGGATTCATCACGATGATGGGTGTCCCTCCTACCGTCGGCTTCATAGCCGAATTCTTCCTCTTTCAGGGGGCGTTCGCCTACTCCGCATCAACAGGTCTGACGATCATTATACCACTGGTGGCGATCATTGCGAGCGTTCTTACAAGTGGCTACTCCCTGCAGGCGATACGCAGGATATTCTACGGTACACAGAAGCCTGATTCCTCAATGGTGCATGATGTACTACCCGGAATGCTCTACCCCATCATTGTTCTCTGCGTAGCCTCGGTCATTCTCGGCCTGGTCCCTGTCCTCTTTTCAAATTCTCTTTCCTTCTTCAATTCGTCTCTGGCACCGTTTCTGACAAGTGGAGGTGTCGCATGACCCATGCAGTCCTTCATTATATCGGCGTGGCTCGCTTGGATTGTACCCCTGGTGGGATCGCTACTCGTCCCTGTTGCGGGTAAGCTCGGACCGAAGGCAAGGGACTACTTCGCTATCGTGCCCCCACTACTGGCTGCACTGCTGGCCACTTCACTCCTTCCCCAGCTCCTGAGCGGAGCCAGCGTCGACTCACAGGTTCCATGGTTTTCAAACATAACGGCCGGAGTCCTGGTGGACCCGCTCAGCATCATAATCAGCATCGCAGTATCCTGGGTCAGTTTTCTGATCATGGTTTACAGTCTGGACTACATGAAAGGAGAGGAGGGTCTGACCAGATACTGGTTCTTCATGAATTTCTTCATAGGCAGCATGCTTCTGATCGTGCTTTCAGACAACCTGCTTCAGCTTTTCTTCGGCTGGGAAGGTGTGGGGCTGTGCAGTTATGCGCTGATCGGGTTCTACTACAGAGATGAGAAGGACAAATGGGTGGGAAGGGAGGGCGATGTTGTCGCAGGGGTTCCGCATGCCTACAGCCCAACCCATGCCGGACTGAAGGCATTCATAACGACCCGGACGGGGGATGTGTTTACTCTTTCGTCTATCTTTATAATATTCTATGCATCCGGAACCTTCAACTTTCATGCCCTTGCTGCAAACACGTCGTGGGCGACTCTCCTCCATGACAAAGGACTGTTGCTTCCAACAATGCTTCTGATTCTTGGTGGGGCTTTCGGCAAGTCCGCACAGTTCCCGTTTCAGGAGTGGCTGCCGGATGCCATGGCCGGGCCCACACCTGTTTCAGCCCTTATCCATGCGGCGACGATGGTCAAGGCTGGGGTCTTTCTTGTGGCAAGAATAGCGCCAATATTCTTTCTCCTTGGTTTTCCGGAAGTGAAGGTGTTCTTCATCTTTCTCGCTATGATAGGTGGAATTACCGCCTTCCTGGCTGCGGCACAAGGAATGGTAAACAAGGAGATCAAGAAAGTTCTGGCATACAGCACCGTGTCGCAGATAGGTTACATGATGCTCGCCCTTGGCGTCGCAGGACTCACTCCATCGTTCGTAGCAGCCTACTCGGCCGGAATCTTCCAGCTCTTGGCCCATATGATGTTCAAGGCAGGTCTCTTCATGGGAGCTGGTGTCGTGATTCACATGACGGGTTCATTCAGCATGGATGGGATGGGTGGGCTGAGAAAAATTGCGGGTAAGACATTCACTGTATTTCTTATTCTTGCTTTAGCCCTTGCAGGTTTCCCCCCACTAAGCGGCTTCTTCAGCAAAGATGCGATATTTGCATCCATGTTGGCAGCTCCGTCATCTTCTGCGGTCTACATTGTATATATTCTCGCATCGGTCACAGCCGTGCTGACTGCGTTCTACAGCATGAGAATGGTGGGTCTGACATTCTTCGGCGAGGAGCACAATGTTGAGCATAAGGATGCCGGGTTCAGGCAGTTTCTAACCTACGCCCTTCTTGCGGCAGGAACCGTTCTTGTCGGACTCCTTGCCCCCCTGTTTGAGGACTTTCTGAACGGCTCCCTATCGTTTTCTCTGATTTCGTTCGGACTGAGCGTGAAGGCGGAACTGTTCGAGATTTCCCCCTTCGCAATAACAACCTCGCTTACAGTGATGGCGCTTGGCATTCTCGTGGCTTACCCCTTCTATATTTCTCGCAGCAGAAATGTCGTGAATGCCGTGGGCTCAGGATGGCTGAGGTCGGTTCACACATTTCTCTGGGATAGAATTTACCTTAACGCAATAATGTACCGCATATTCGTGTATCCCGTACTGAGCGGGGCTGAGGCTCTCAACAGATTCGTTGAGCTATCATTCTTCCAGAATACCAACAGGAGTTTCTTTGGTGGCTCGGTCGCAGTCGCAACCGTAGGAGACTGGCTTGACAGAAATGTGGTGGACGGATTCATGATAGGCACGGGAAAGTTGTTCGCCTATTTTTCCAGGTTGCTGAGAAAGCTTCAGTCCGGTAACGCGGAATCGTACCTCTTCGGCATAGTCATCGGGCTGCTGATCATACTGCTTCTGCTGTATCACTTCGTGGGGGTGCTCTGAGCATGTCTTACATCCTTTCGCTCATGCTGTTCCTTCCTGCCATAGGCGCCGCGATCACTTATTTCGTGGGTTCATTAAGGGCGAACTATTCTAGGTATTCTGCGGTTGCGTTTTCGGTAGCCGAACTGCTGCTATCTCTCTACGTCTTCGCATCAGTTTATCTCTCCCACGTCTCAGGGTTCATATTTCAGGAGCAACTTTCGTGGATACCGGGTCTTGTTACATATCATGTAGGAGTTGACGGCCTTGGAGCACCCATGCTGATAATCGCAGCCGCCCTGACTCTGTTTGCGATGCTGGGGTCTTTCGCCGAGATACAAAAAATGCAGCGTCCATATTATTCCCTTCTGCTCCTCTTTCTTGCTGCCACGGTCGGCGTGTTCATTTCGCTCAATCTGATACTGTTTTACTTCTTCTGGGACGCTTCCCTCCTTCCAATGTTCTTCTTCATCGGAATCTGGGGAGGACCCAACAGGAAGTATGCGGCGTCGAAGTTCCTTCTTTTCACCTACGGTGGCAGCGTAGCAATGCTCCTGGGATTCCTGATCTATTACTTCTCGGTACCCTCTCCGACATTCGACTTTTTGCAGCTTCTGGGACAGCCAGTTCCGTTCTGGATCGCAACACTGAGCTCCGCGCTTACATTCATTGGGTTCGGCGTCAAACTTCCGATGGTACCCATTCACAGCTGGCTTCCAGATGCCCATGTCGAAGCGCCAACCCCGATAAGCGTCCTTCTTGCCGGCCTTTTGCTGAAGCTTGGTGGTTACGGAATACTCCGGTTCAACATTGAGCTTTTCACTTCTGTAGCCGTGAAGTACGCATGGGTATTCATAGCGTTTGGCGTCCTTACGATGTTCTACGGCGCAATCGTGGCTCTGAGACAGACGGATATGAAACGTATGGTGGCTTTCACGAGCATCAACCATATGGGGTTCGTGATACTGGGTGCCTTCGCGGGTCTGGCTGCTACTGCCGGTTCTTCAATAGTATATGGCGTCGAGGGGGCCGTATTTCAGATGTTCAATCATGCCTTTGCAATCGGCCTCATGTTCACCCTCACGGGCGTCGTAAAACATACCTTCGAAACAAGAGACATGAGGGTAATTAAGGGGATGAGGTACATGATGCCACTCACTTCGATAGCGATGGGGCTAGGCGCGCTGGCTGCCATGGGTGCGCCGGTCTTCAGCAGCTTTCTGAGTGAATTCATGGTGATCTACGGCGGTATTCACTTCAACTCGTGGCTGTGGCTGGTGGTGCTTGTGCCTGGAATCACAGCCGCATACATGCTCTGGATGCTGAAGAGAATGGTGTTCAGCGAAAAGATATCAGATCTTCATTATGCCGATGTGCCTCCGCGATTCTTTCTTTACATGATACTCTACCTTGTTCCGCTGGTCGTGCTCATTGTGGCGCCGGGACTTCTACTTGGACCAGTTTCGGGATTTGTTTCTGAGATAACAAGGGGGCTGCAGGGATGATCATCCTCATAGCAACGCTGGCGGTCCCAGCAATACTCCTGCCGGTTCTGGCTTCCTTTGACTGGTTTCCCAGACGGCTCTCATCCATAGTATCCATTGTGGCGCTTCTCATAAGCCTGGTCGAACTACCCTTCATTCTGCTGAACGGCCCTCATGGAATCTGGTACTACCCGACCAATCTGGTCTCATTCGACGGGATCGCCTTCGCATTCAGTGTTACCGTGATCACCGTGTCCACCATGGCTGCTGTGGGTTCACTCGGCATCATGAAGGATGAGACAAATTCAGCCATATACTTCTCTCTGATACTTCTCACCACGCTGGGTATGATACTTGTTTCCTCATCCACCGACCTCATCTTTCTGCTCGTCTCTTGGGAACTGATGACAGTTCCTACCTTTGTGCTTGTCGCAATGAAAAGGAAGGATAAAAGGTCAAGCGAAGCCGCAATGAAGTACTTCCTTGCAGCCGCCCTTTCCGCCGCGCTGATCCTGTTCGGACTTTCATTTGCGTATGGTCTGACAGGTTCCACTTCCTTTTCGGCTATCGCTTCTTCCTTTGCCAGCAATGCGCACTCCAACCCCCTGGTCTATCTCCTGACCGCCGCGCTTCTGTTCTCGGGTTTTGCGGTGAAAATGGCCATCGTTCCATTCCACTTCTGGCTTCCGGATACCCTTGAAGGCGCATTTCCACAGGTCTCCGCAATTCTCGCAGCAGGTTCAAAAAAGGCTGGGTTCGCCGCCGCAATACGTATAACACTGGCGCTGCTGCTGGTAAGTCGATTCACTTCGTATTCACTGTCATGGCAGGTCGCGCTTGCAGTTGCCGCGGCTGTCACGATAACCTGGGGGAACATTGCCGCCCTCACCCAAAAAAGTATTTCGAGAATGCTGGCTTACTCGAGCATAGCCCAAGCCGGTTATATAATGATAGGATTGGCTGTTCAGGGGACTGAGGGAGCCGCGCTGGGCCTGATCGGCATCTTTTTGCAGGTGTTATTCCACGGGGTCATGAAAGGCTCCGCCTTCATCTCACTCACGAACATAGGAGACAGCATGGAAGACCTTTCTGGACTTTACAGGAAGGCACCCTTCACTGCTGTGGGTCTTGCGGTTTCTCTCTTCTCACTCGCAGGGCTTCCCCCGCTCAACGGCTTCTGGGGCAAGCTGTATCTTTTCCTCGGAGCGGTTCAGGGCTCATTCTGGTGGCTGGCTGCGGTAGCACTTGCAAATAGTGCGATCGCACTGGCTTACTATTCATACCTCGCAAAGAAGATGTTCTTCGATGAACCCTCGACTGAATCAAGAAAGGAAAGAATCGAGGTGATTGCGGTGCTTGCATTCTCAACTGCATTTATCGTGATAACTGGCTTCTATCCAGGACCCATAATTTCAACATTTGCGCACCTCGGTGGCCTACCATAGATCAACACGCTGCTTCTACCTGGAGGGACCCGTTGCGATATGCCTCTACAGATCAGAAGTAATCTGTGAGAAGTCTTCTTAACTTTCCGCCTGACTCGGAGTTTCCGATCTCCTCGATTTCCTTAAGCGCCAAGTCGACATTATTCTTGGCTTCGGTTTCAAAGAACTCCTTTTTCTGAAGGCCACCATCCAGTTGAAGCAGAGAGCTCAGCTCCCCTGGATGCTCTATGTCGGCAAGGTCATCTTTGAGCTGATATGCAAGCCCCACCTTCATTCCGAATCTCGACAGGGAGTCGGCCGTTTCAGGACGCGAGGAAAGTATAGAACCGATATAGGATGAAGCCCTGAAAAGCGATGCAGTCTTGAGCTTAATGACTTCTATGTATTCATCCCAGCTTATGGGTTTGCCCTCGGCTTGCAGTCTTCTTTCTTTTTCCTCCCCGTATGACATTTCTACGGCCGTTCTCGCAAGTTCTTCACCCACATTTCTGTTGCCGTAAGAAGAAGATATCGAGAGTGTAAGGCCGAGCACAAAGTCGGCGACAAGAAAAGCGGATTCCACACCATACTCCTTGTAGTAGGGCGGCACACCGCGTCTTAGCTCGGGCTTGTCAATGAAATCATCATGAATGAGTGAGACAGTGTGCAGAAGCTCTAGAGCCACAGCCGCCCTGAAAGGGTCCTCCTCCCCGGTACCCAGGGACTCGTTCACAAGCAAACATACAAGTGGTCTGAGCCGCTTTCCTCCTCTGAGGGAGTAGTTAAGAGGGTTGTAGAGAGGATGTGTCTCGTATGGCTTGAGTACTCTCGTTATCGCTTCATCGATTCTCTCAAGGTACTGATTATGGGTACGTACAAATTTGACCCCGAGTTCCACACGGTCGCTTTCAGCGCTCAAGCCAAGCCTCTCCTGCTGTTTCAGCGCCAAACACTCTGAAGGGTATCATTTAAGACTCTTGCTAGCATTATGCCCTTGGTCTCGAAGCTTTTAAAATATTCACAGCACTTTGATTTGAATGGATAGATTTCCTGAAACTAGAATTATTTCTTGCCTTTGAATTTAACCAGGTTTAGAAGATTCCCTTGCCTCATGGTAAGTAGGGTCTTTTGTTCAACAAACCTTACCCTTTGCATCTTCGGTAGGGCTGAACGTCGGCAGCCGTTCGAAATGTAGTTCGATTCATCTGATACTTCTGCTGGTCTCATCGAACAAGTTGCCCATAGCACCTTGAAATGCCTCGAGTCAGTATCATACGCGATTTCTGAGTGACAAATGGCTTGTCTACCAGCCGTCTGTCAATTAATCCATGGACCGCGTACTGGCAAGTTCTAGTAAGAAGTTAGTGTAGCAGTTCCATAGAGAGGTAATTTGAAGGTGCTTGGTATGAGCTTAGGGCGTCAGCTTAAAGGGGTGATAAGAGCTATGCTGACTCCGCTTGACGAAATGGTCCAAGTTGTCTACGAACCGATTCCGAAGTTTGTGGAGAACCAAAAAGAAGGGTTGTCCATTTATCTGCGGCAGCACATGCCTCTTTCCTTTGATGAACATCAAAGAGAGAATCGACTTCTCGAAATCGGTTATCTAGCACGCTTCTAGAAACGGGCTCATCTCTGTTGTGCATCTGGTCCCACCGAGCAAAGACGCCAGTGTAAGGCTTGCAAAGCAGGCTGAGAAGGATAAAGCAGACGCAATTGCATCTGCCTCGCCTTACTACTATCTTCTGGACGAAGCATCGATAGTGAATCACTTCAGCAGTATAGCCAAATTTGTAAGCTTACCACTTTTCGTCTGCTACATACTCGGATTCACAACCAACGCTACAGGCCTGTCGATCTTGAGAAAGCTAAAAGATGGCAGAATGATAATCGGTATGAAGGATTCAAGCAAGGACTACCTATTTCTGGCAAGCGTTATTCAGGAAATGCAGAAGGTTGTGCGGTCCTGGACGGGATAGAGTCCTACCGCCTTCCAGCTCTGCTGGCTGGTGCAGCAGCCCTGTGGCTGCTCTGGGTAATGTATTCCCCAGGTTGCTTGTGGAGCTGTATTCGAAATTCCTGAAAAGCGATATTGACGAGGGTGTGAAGCAGCAGAAGAAGGTAACTCTGGCAAAAAATCTGACTGATTTTTACTGTATACCTTCGCTGTACGAGATACTCATAGAAAACGGAATAGAGTATGGTTGTTCGAGAAAACCGTTTCTGAGATTGTACGGAGAAATAAAAAGAGAAATGGTTCAGAGGCTGAAAAACTCTAACCTTCTGTGAAATTCTACCTATACCTCAAGGTTGCTTGGCTCCACATTTGGGGCAGAACGTAGAGGATTGAGGTATCTGAGTTCCGCAGCTTGGGCAGAATTTTGTTGCCATTCCTTGCTGAACTGATACCGCAGATGGCTGGGTCTGAGGGGTTTCCTGTATCGAAAAGTATGCGATCGCCTGGAAGATGTAAGCTACGAACAGTATTATAAAACCGACAAGGATTATTGTCAGCGCGGCTCCCCAGAACCATAACGTCGCAGTAGTCTTGAAGGCGTTGATATTTAGCTTGGTTCCCACAATTGTGTAGGCCTTTCTGACATAGAGCGCAGATACTATGAGAAATATCCAGCCTATGGCAAGAGATACAATTATCCCTAGAATGGCCGACAAACCTAAAGTGAAAACGGAGAAGAGTGCACCTGTGAACACTATGAATGCAGTAGCAGCCAGACCAATTATCCCTGCTATGAGCGCAATAAGCATGTTGTCGAAGATGGACTTGTCCTGAACCTCGTCGGAAATGTATTTTACAGCTATGAATACGAGAATCAGACCAACTATGCTTACACCTGGGAAGAACAGAAGGATTGAACCTATACCTCCGATAACTCTCGCGTCGCCTAGTCTTGTCATTGGAAGAAGTATAGCAATGAGCCGTTTATATGTGTGGTCTAAGGTACGCATCAACTTTAACTAGAATCCCGGTTAATTCCTGAGGTCTCATGTCATCTTTGAACCCTCAGGAACCTCTTTGTCTGGCTTGAGGTAGGCTTCCGAGTTGTTGGCTGTGGTCGCCAAGATCATTACCAGAGATTCAATTCCGAATATCTTACGTGGAGGAAGATTCGTGACCACCGCTACCAGCTTTCCCCTGAGTTCTTCGAGATGGCAATATTGTACGATTCCAGAAACTGCTTGGCTAACCTCCGATCCCAGGTCTATTTTCAGAAGCAACAACTTTTCGAGCCCTCAACCTGCTTTGCGTCCTCCATTCTCCCTACCCTAGTATCGAGTTTTGTAAATTGTCCAAACGGAAATGTGTCAGCGGTTCTTACGCACATTCGTCGTTCATTACCGATTTATGCCTGTCGTATTTTTGAATAGCAATCATTGTTAGCGAATCTCAATGCCCTTCCACGGCTGGAGTTTGTGGAATTCCCATCAACTTGGGAATTCCGATTATTGCTACTGGTCTGCCCATTGGTTGGATGCTATTCGTGCTCCTACCTTACCCTTCCACCCTCATCGGCCCCGCTCCAGAAGCAAGGTTTTCGCTATAAGCCAGCTACCGCTAACCTCTCTAGGTCTTGCGGCCGCATTTCTTCTCTTCAAATTGATAATCTGGAAAAGTTCGCAGTCACGATTCTCGTGTGTACGGGTTATATCACAGGATTCCATCCCTATACTACCGTTTGTTAAACTGGAAATCGACATTAAGCCTATATTCCTTTCTCTCCTAACCTACGGCGTGCGGCCAGCCTGTGAATACTCTGTAAGGTATTTGCTTCCCGCTTTCCGGTCAAGCATCGCCCGGAGGCTCGTAGACCATTATGGATTGACACAACAGGAGGTTGCCAAGCTACTGGGCACGACCCAAGCAGCAGTTAGTCACTATCTCGGTGACAGACGAGCTAAATTGGTGACTGCATGTGAAAAGAGCAGGATTGTGAACGATTTTGCCAAGGAGGCTGCCGCAAAGCTGGCCACCAAACAGATGACTTCGGACGATGCAAACGCCTTTTTCTGCGAATTATGCACGAAACTTCAGGACAGTGGTGTTTTCTGGGCTATACTTGGGATTAACAACGGGAACGGTTACGAACCCCGCCACTCCCATCTCTAAACGATTAAATAAGATGTAACTGCGTGCGTTTTGGTGCTCCGGTAGTATAGAAAGTCAGATCCAAAACTTGTACAATCCGGTCAAGTATATCGGCCTTTCGACAAAAATGGAAGACAGTCGATGACCCGGGTTCAAATCCCGGCCGGAGCACCTACACTCGGACTATGGTTCCTTTCCGAAATTTTTGCCATCTTTTAAGAGCCGTCAGGATTACCCCCATTGATCATTGGCAGTTACCTAACGGCGCGCATTTCTCCGGGGAAATCAGCACCTTGATTCTCGGGCAATAACTAGTTTTCAATCGTTACCTAGGGTCAAACTAGAACATACAGAGTCTTCATTTTAGGTGTGACAACTGACTTATAAACAACCGCGTGCGATAACCTACAAAGAGAATTGAAGAACGAGTGGCTAGCTGGACTACTGTCTTTACTCGTTCCAGGATTTGGTCAATTCTATAACTTGAAGGCAGTGAAAGGAACTCTATTCCTTGCCGCCTCAGTCCTTCTGATTCCTGTTGGTCTTGTTAATAGCGCGATCTCGGTTTATAACGTCCAGATTCAGCTTATTATCCGCATTGTGAGCGTCTACGATGCTGTCAAGGACGCTGGCAGGTTCAACAGAGGCGATTTCGCGGAAGGTCACCGGGAACGATTCCAGAGTAATGTGCAGCACGCATTCATACCATCTTGTCAACCAGAAATGCTAGAGCGATGGTATACGTGCGGATTTGTCAATCCGACCCTGGAATTAAGAGGGAGAAGTGATGGGTTCCTGGGTTGTCCAAACTTTACGTAACATGTGACGTCGAAAATAAGGCGGTTCGAACACGTCCCTGAATTAGTGCAGCGGCATGTTCGCCTTCATATGAGCATTGTGGTCCCGTCTAAAGTGAAAGAGCTGTCGAAGTACAAGAAGTAAGAACTTGGAGCCGCCAGAATCGTCCCTGCGAAGGAAGCCGGTGGGCAGCTACTTGTGAGGACTCAACCCCCAAATGGGTGTGGGCCCGAAGGGACTTGAACCCATGACCGACCGGTGACTCACTACCTCTAGATATGAGCCGGTCGCTCTACCAATCTGAGCTACGGGCCCTCAGGCCACCGTTTTGAGAAGCTGTTCTTTTATCCTTTCTTACCATCATTCGCGGCAAATTTTTAATACCGTGAACTCATTCAGATAGATGCGAACAGGTAATGGCTTCCAAGAAGGATTATTTAAAAACGGAGATTCACCACATCGATATAAAGCAGTTCGATGTCGTCAAACTTGTCGAAAGCTTCTCAGGTATGGCCTTCCAGGCACGCAACCTCTCGAGAGCATCGATGATCTTTGATCAGATGCTCCGGGACACGGATTGTTCCATAATTCTCACACTCGCTGGTTCACTTTTCAGCGCAGGGCTGAAGGATGTCGTGGTGGATATGGTTGAGAATAACATGGTTGATGCAATAGTTTCCACAGGAGCCATAATGGTCGACCAAGATTTTTTCGAGGCATTAGGATTCAAACATTACTTGGGGGCACCCAATGTTGATGACGATGAACTTCAGCGCCTACACATAGACAGAATTTATGATACCTTTATCGATGAAGATGAACTAAGAATCTGCGATGATACTGTTAGGATTGTTGCAGATTCGCTCGAACCCAGACCCTACTCATCAAGAGAATTCATAGCAGAGATGGGAAAATATCTGGAGGCTCACCGTCCCAATTCCAGGTCTGTCATCCTTTCGAGTTACCGAAAGGGAGTTCCAATATTCGTTCCAGCCTTCTCAGATTGCAGCGCCGGATTTGGCCTTATCCAGCATCAAACGAGCAGACAAAAGCACGTATCGATAGACTCGGCGAAGGACTTCCTTGAGCTGACAAGGCTCAAGCTTCTTGCCAAGGACACAGGGTTGCTCATGGTGGGTGGTGGTGTACCGAAGAATTTCGCTCAGGATGTGGTTGTGGCTGCAGACATTCTGACCACGGAGACAAGGATGCACAAGTACGCAATACAGCTAACGGTGGCAGATGAGCGCGACGGTGCGCTATCGGGGTCCACTCTCAGAGAGGCCCATTCATGGGGGAAAGTCGACCTCGGAAGGGAACAGATGGTTTTCGGCGAAGCCACCATAACGTTTCCGTTGCTTGCGGCTTATGCATACCATAAAGGCGGGTGGAAACTCCGTCATGAAAACAGGTATAATGTTCCTCTATCCTCTCAATCCAGCGTCTTGGCTCGGTCAAAGACGTAAGATTCACTTCATGGCATGCACGAAGAAATCCGATATGAATTCAGACGATTTTTCCAGATTGTACTTCCGCTCGAAATGAAGCCTTTGAAAGACGACGTGGTTAAGTAACCCCAGGAGGATGTCTGCAGACATTTCCGGGTCCGACCTACGGAATTCGCCCCGTCTGATACCCTGTTCCACTATGCCAACCACCATTTTCAATATCTGCTCAAAACCGCGAGCCACCTTACCAGCATTATCCTTGTCCAGCTCAGCCGTGTCCTTCAGATAGAGTCCCACACTGAATGCATCCTCTGGAAAGGACGTGAGGTAGGTGCGTACAAACGACCTCACACTCGACTCCGCATTCGGACCCTTTGAAGCACGATCAAGCCTGTTGATGAAATCCGACATGCTCACTTTCTTCTTTGTGACTGCCTGAAAGAGCCCCTTTTTGCTCCCGAAGTAGTAATATATCATGGGCGGGGTCGTCTTCGCTTCCTTACAGATATCCCTGATAGAGACGTTGGCATATCCTTTTTCGGAGAATAATCTGGAAGCAACTTCCAGAATTTCGTCAGGACCAGCCTTTTCCTTTGCTACGCTCAACTGATGCATCAAGTAGACCATCCATTTGTATATTTAATGTTCCGGTTTGGCCTATTTAGCGCTTATTAGCCTTAAATATGACCCTCTGCGGACCGCGAGTCTCATGCCTTCAAACACAAGGCGCATCGCCATTGCAAGCATCTTCGGTGTGGTGATCTTTCTTATACAGGGTTTCATCCCACCGCCAAACTCCGATTTCCTCATAGTATTCCAGACATTTTTTCTGGCACTCAGTTTTCTGACCGTCAGACCCTTTGGAGCCACCTATGTAGGAGTCATCAGCGGACTTCTAATCTCCGTGGCCAAACCCATGTACTTTCCTCTCGACCTTGTTTTTGCTTCTCTATTCGGACTTGTGATGGATGGGTTGGGAACTGCTTTCAGGGCAAAACAAGGTTCAGATGCAAGGCTGGTAAGGCTGGTCTCCGCATCAACTATTGCCACCGCATTGGTCGGCTTCTCCGCATACTACCTTACGGCCGTGGTCACGCATATCGTCCCCAATGATGTGGGGCTCGACCTGACGGTTCTGATTTTCGGAATCGCGAGCGGTGCCGTCGGAGGATACCTGGCAGGTAAAATCTGGAACCGAGACCTCAGGGTTCGATTCGGTAACGATGGGTACAGTAAGGATGAAAAACAATCCCAAAAGATATGAACATGCGATCATTCATCTTCCGCGATGAACTCCCGATACGAAAGAATTTTTGAGCACGCAAACGCAGATGTCGATGTCATAATAATACGAAACGGAATGAAGAGCGACACAAACTTCTTCTACCTGACCGGCTACACGAATGGATTATTCGAACTATCGACCAGCTTTCTATTCAGGGACGGACACATCGAGGTTGTCACCAGCAAGCTGGAGGAGCAGGCTGCGAGGGGTGGCAAGCATACAGTACACGTGCAGACGGGGTCTGGGGCCATGGGGCTGCGCAAATCAATGGAGGACTCCATGAAGAATGTGAAGAGGGCGGGCGTAAACTACAAAGGAATAACCGTTGCAGACCTTGAATTCCTGAAGGAGGCCTTCAAGGGCGTAATCTTCACTGATGTATCAGATGCCCTGGACAAGGCCAGAAGGGTGAAGGACCCGGATGAGATTGCAGCAATATCACGGGCATGCAAAATCATTTCCGAAGTTGTTGAGGGGGTTCCTCAGATGCTGCATCAGGGCATGACCGAAAATGAACTGAGGGCAGACATAGAGTATGATATGATGAAGAAAGGCGCCTCCGCACCTTCATTCAGCAGCATCGTCGCATTTGGTGAAAACTCGGCCATCCCACACTACTCTCCCGGAGCCAGGCGCCTGAAGGCAGGAGATACCGTCCTGGTGGACATCGGCGCTAAATACGACCTGTACTGCTCCGACATTACCCGCACATTTTTCTACAAGGAAGTTTCAAGGGAACAGACTCAGATGTACCATGTAGTGGAGGAGGCTCAGTTAGCAGGACTGCACAGCATAAGGGAGGGGGCGACCGGACGATCCGCTTACGAAGCGGCCCTCAAAGTTATAGACGCAACCAGATTCAAGGGCAGGTTCATCCACTCTCTCGGTCACTTCCTGGGAATCGATGTCCATGACGGCTATGGAAGGGCGCTTTCACATGATGGCGTGGAGCCTCTTGAGTCAAATATGGTTGTTACAGTTGAACCTGGTGTCTATGTGCCAGGTAGGGGTGGCGTTCGAATCGAGGACGATGTCCAAGTGTCCAAAACCGGTTACAAGATGCTCACGCAAGCTCCAAGAGAGCTGATTGTAGTTCGATGAAAGAAAACGATTTGCCTTACCTTTCTTTTTCCTCACGAAACAATTAATATCCAGCCGCCTAAGGTGATGAGAGCAAACCTTGCCGGACACTCACAACAGCGACTTCAACGTGACGCCCTGGGAGGTAACAGGCCAGGTGGATTACGCGAAGCTTATCAAGAAGTTCGGCACACAACCAATCGGAGACGACCTCAAGCAAAGGCTGTTCAAGGATGCGGGTGAAAGTCACTTTGCGATACGCCGCGGGGTTTACTATTCCCACAGAGACCTCGACCTGGCTTTGACAGATTTCGAAGAGGGCAGGAGATTCTTTCTGTACACGGGAAGAGGGCCCAGTGGACCGATGCATCTCGGTCACATAATTCAGTTTTATTTTACCAGCTGGCTGCAGAGGCGTTTCAAGGCCAATGTGTACATACCTCTCACAGATGACGAAGTGTATCTCTCGGAAAGGTCCCCAAGTCTCGATGTTGCTCAAAAGTGGGCATTCGAAAACTCCCTCGATATCGTTGCCGCAGGCTTCGACCCCGATCACACATTCATCTTCAAGGATACGGAGTATCTGGGAAGAATGTACAAACTTGCGATCAGAGTGGCAAAGAAGATCAATTTCAGCACTGCGAAGGCAATATTCGGATTCGGTGGAGAAACCAACATCGGGTTTCTATTTTATCCAGCTATTCAGGTCGTACCCAGCCTGTTCGAGCATTCGAGGTGCCTTATCCCCTGCGCCATAGACCAGGACCCGTTCTGGCGGATTCAGCGTGACATCGCGGAATCCCTCGGTTTCCCGAAAGCGGCCGCACTGCATTCCAAGTTCCTTCCAGCCCTGACAGGTATTTCAGGGAAGATGTCTGCTTCGATCGCAGAAACAGCAATCTATCTGAACGATGATGAAAGAACCGTTCGCTCAAAGATCGTCAAAGGTGCCTTCAGCGGCGGGCAGGCAACGGTTGAGGAGCACAGAAGGCTGGGTGGAAACACCGAAGTGGACGTGCCTTTTCAGTGGCTTTACATGTTCTTCGAGCAATCGGATGACAGGATTGAACAGATACGCCAGGAGTACTCCTCCGGGAAGATGCTAAGTGGGGAGCTCAAGGGCATTCTCATCGATAAGGTGAATGAATTTCTTAAAGAGCACAGGGCAAGGAGAAGACGTGCGGAGGGGGAACTGGAAAAATTTACCGGCACAGGCGAGCTTGCCTCCCGCATGATGAATTCTGACCTGACTTAACCTGACTTGAGGTTGGGCATGCAACGTCATATGGGACCCTTTTAACGTTATCAGCCGGCAAATCTTACATCCTGTTCTTTTTCACTGACCACTCTTCGAAGCAGTTCTTTGAAAGTGAAAACATCTGACCCCACTTCATCTTTCTGGAATACAGGAGTTTAATTGGCTTACCCATGTCAAAAAATCAACAACTCCGATGTAGATGGTGTTGCGATTCTTCGCTTCAACAATGCAACATACAGACAGACGAACACAAAAAGATTCGTATGTTCGGGTTGGTAGAACGCCCGTTCAATAACACAGTCTTAAAGGAAAATCATTCCTACCTTCAGACGATAAGGAATGACAGAAAAATCGAACGCGAACAACTCTCTCAGGATGGTCCGACGGCATTTCGTGCCTCTAGCTGCTGCGCTGATGATTCTGCTGTCTGGAACTGTAATCTACGTATCAGCCTCTGATGCACCTCAGCTATTCAATGTACAGGTATTCGTGACGACTGCCCAGCCTGAAATGAATTACTACTATGTGACGGCCTACAATTCAACGGGCAGCATCGTTGTCCAGTCGCAGGGGCAGTATCCCGGCTTCGGGCTCGAACTTCCCAAAGGCTCGTACCTTCTTGCGGTCACAGCAATTCAGCAGGGCGGACCCATTTGCGTAGATATATGTGCAAGCGGATCGGTTCAAAATTCTCTACCTGTACGGGCACCCCTACCTGAAGAATATGGATACAAACTTCTGCAGGTAAACGGCCCGGCAACAACGAGCATCCAGATGGAGAACGTCTATAACATCACGCAGACAAAGATCACGATACAGGTCTACTTCGAAAACGGTACCCCCGCCGAAGGGGCGCAGGTATATGCATCTGTTGTGGGACAGCAGTATTACTATCCCTATTACGCATCAAACATGTACGGACGAACCAATTCATCTGGCGTGGCTGTTCTAAAAGTACCCTCGCTGCCCGTAGAGGTCTATGCCTGGGACTGGGTGGCGGTCAATCTTCCGAAGAACATCACCACAGTGCAGACCATCATAGGAGGAGAGCCGGTGAATGTGACTGTATACTGGCAGCCAACATATGTGGGACTTGCAGGTAATGCTCTTGTGATTCCCCCTGCTGACCAGGCTACGATTACACTCAAGGTACAGAGGCAGGACTTCTGGGCGGTTCCACTGGTAAGCCAGGCTGGTGCTTCGAGCCAGGTAGTGACGCCGGGATCTGAGTCGTCCACTCCACAGGGCGTCCCAGCAATGGTAGCATCGCAGCTTTCGTCAATATCGGGAAGTCAGTATGTCCAGCCTGGTGGCAATCAAGGAGCTATTTCGCAGCTCCCAGCCCCTTCTTCTTCCACTCCTCAAACAGTTTCACCGGGCGGGTACATGAACACAGTTCTCTTGGGAGCCATCGCTGTCGCAGTTTCCATAATCCTGGTATTATCCATCATTCTCATCCTGAGAAAACACTGAAAACCCAAATTTTCTTTTTATTAGACCGGTCGCCTACGACAGGGTATACTTGATGCTGGGACTAAAGTCCGATACTGTTTATCGGCAGACCCGAATTGGCATCCAACACCAGCACAATTTTGCTTCCCTTATGGTCGTACCTGATGAACCAAACGGGAACGTGTAGTAGCTCACCATCAGAGACATCCATATCTGTTTTCATCTGTTGGATCATATGATATTTCGCATGAGCCTTTTGCGCCTGAAGCTGATCCACATACGTCTTGGCCTGATATTTGGCTGCATCCTCGCCCACGTCACCATTTAGTATTTTTACACCGCTGGGAAACTTGGTCGCGTCGAACAGAGTTCGACTGTCAAGGTTGAACTGATAATCACGTGGCTGGTAATCGGTAAGCGCTTTTAGAGCCACAACCGGGAAGTTGTAGTTTGCATCGATTTCGGCCGCTTTCCTCGGACCCCCTCCCCCCATGCCTCCCCCCATGACGGTGCCCAGCATCGCTCCTTCGATCAACCCTCCACCGAACCCAGGTCCTCTTCTTCCAAAACCTCCACCCATTACGCCGAAGAGTGCTGCCGTGGTGGCTATGGTCCCGGCCTCCATCGCCACATCTGTGGCTACAACCGAGGTGCGGGCGGATACCGGGATTATCCAGTAGGGTACAACACTCAGTGTGGCTTCCTCAAGAACGGAGGATTCCTGAAGATGCCTTCTGAGCAGCCCCCTGTCCATGTAATCATGGACCCTGGCGATCACGGCTTCCTTGTCCGGATACGTCAACGGAAGCATGGTATGCTTCTGGATACTCCTCCATCCATCGTTGCCGAGAGATACGCTTGCTCCACAGTATTCGCACGTAATCACCATCTCTCCGAACTTGGGTGATATCGGTGCACCGCAGCTTGGACACTTCAATGAAGTGGCACCCGTGGGTGCGAGCACAGCGGTTCGGTCCGGCGCAGCACCCCCTGTAGATGATGGTTGACCACGCTGTTGCACATTCTGTCCCTGCCCCCCTCCTTCCACTCCGGAGACCCGTGCTCCACACTTCCAGCAGAAAGAGGCATCATCAGGCAGCTGGGTACCACATTTCAGACAATACAAGATGATTCACGCTCCGATCTGATCTAAATTATCTTTAAAGCTGCTTGCCACAGTTGGGACAGAACTTCGCTCCGGCCTGAACAGGACTGCCACAGCTTGGACAGGTCTTTGCCTGATTCTGACTCTGCGTTTGAGGTGCGGGGGATCCACAGTTGGGACAGAACTTCGCTCCGGCCGGTATCTGAGTTCCACACTTTGGACACGCTATCGAGCCCTGTGCCGCAGCCGCGGGAGCCCTGGGCGCCATCTGCTGATTTGCGCCACAGTTCGGACAGAACGCAGTCGTAGCCGGTATCAGGGAACCACAATTCGAGCAGGTTTTCATTGGCTGCTGGTTGAAACCCTGGGCGAACTGCCCTCCCACGGCATACCCCATACCAACTCCGGCTCCGAGCCCAACGCCAAGCCCTGCCCCGGCACCGGCGACACCGGTGGGATTTTTCGCCGCGTCCACCATCGCCTGACCCGCCTGGTACTGAATGTAGTTCACACCCAGCACGGACATCTCGGACCGGGTGTCAATTGCCTTCTGGACTTCATCAGGAAGGCTTATGGTGAGGCCGGAGATCTTGTTTATCTCAACCCCATACTGGGCAAAGTGGTCTGAGCACATCGACAGAACCACCTGTTCTATATTGGTCAGATTGGCAGCAAGATCTGTGACCTTCATCCCCTGCGATTTCATCTTGCCAAGTGCATTGTACACAAGAATAACCAGCTGCTCCCTCAGCCTCGCCTCCACTTCGTCGGATGTTTCTACCGCAAAGGTACCCACAAACTGATTTATGAAATTCTCAGGGGACGAAACCTTCCACCTGTATTCTCCAAACACCCTTAGATTTACGATACCGAATGTGGGGTCTGTGAACTGGAATGGCTGAGTGCTCCCATACTTTCCGTCGAGGTACCTCTTCTGCAGGTAGTATACTTCTGCCTGCTGCTGCACACCCGTAAAGAACTTTAGAAGGCCACCGACGATGGGTGCGTTGAAATCCGTCAGAGCATACCTGTTGGGCTGGTCAAAGTAGGTCAGGACCTTACCATCTCTGTAGAAGACAGCTATCTCGTCCTCCCTCACGACAATGTTGTCATTCAGTCTTATGAGTCTGGGTACCTTCCACATAACATTATTCTGCTTGAATTGGGGATCCCATTCGATCGTTGTTGAACCGAGAACACTACCACCAGACGAAGGAACTCCACCGGCCGAAGGCTTCTTTCCAAACACCATTTTACAACCATCACTTCTGGAGTATCTGCTCCACATTCTCCAGCCTGACAGACCATTTCTGCTTTATGTCCGATACGGCAGACTGCAGTCTCGTAATCAAATTCTGGACATTGTTTGGTGCGTTGGGGTCATACACAAAACTGGAAGGCATGGTAGAATTCAGAAGTTGAACGGCCGAATCTACGAACGCATAATCATACTCATAAAGTCTGTTCAGCACTTCTTGGGTGATGCTTATGCTTGCGGCCAGTCCCGAATAACCCTGCTGGGAGTGCCGTACCTCTCCGGCAAGTTGTTGAATCTGCGACATCACCCCGCCGAGAGCGGTCAGATTTGTGAAGTCATTGTTATTCACCATCTGCTTTCTCAGCGAATCAAGATTACTTCTGGCAAGGTCCAGCTTGTCCGCAACCTGATTGCGCAAGAGCTCATCCGCAATTCTAATGTCTTCGGACCTTCTGTACCCTCGCAGTCCGGGTACAAGCAGCTGTAATTTCTTCAGTGTTCCGCTGTCCTCCTTTACGGCCTGTCTGATATCAGGGTTTCCGGCAGACACCAACATTCACCGATACTGCATGTTGACGGCAAAACGTGTCATAAATATGTTGTGTTTGAAGTGGACTCAAAATAGATATATCGCGATGCATGTCTCACCTATGCCATGAAGTACAATAGTCCGGTGAATGAACTATTGGAAGAGTACAGGCCGGTTTGGGCACTTCTGTACTCCTCATCCGTTATGAGGTGGGACCTGGAGACTTACATGCCCAGGGCAGGGGCGGATGCTCGCGGAAGAGCACTGGCAGACATCACCATGATGGTTCAAAGTAGGATCATATCGATGAAACCTCTCATCGAGAGGGGAAAGGCGTCAAAGGGTCTGACAGACGTTGAAAAGGGGGTTGTGAGGGTACTCGGACGTAGACTGAACTACTATGAGAGGGTGCCACCAACGCTAATCGAAGAACTTCAAAGAACTACCACAAAATCCAGAATTGCTTGGAGAGAAGCCAAGGAAAAGTCTGACTTCAAACTCTTCCGACCCCACCTTGAGAAAGTATTATCACTGAAGATGAAAGAGGGCGAAAGACTGGCTGGCGGAGGTGACCCGTATGATGCACTGCTTGACCAGGGTGAAGAGGGACTCTCGTCAAGAGACCTCGATTCCATTTTCGGGTCACTTATCCCGTCGCTGAAGAAGATACTTTCAAAGGTGCTGAAGAACGGGGAGCCTCCTTCAAGTCACAAACTCGAAAAATCCGGATATGATGAACCTTCGATAATTGCCGCGAACGCCGGGGTAATTCAGGTTCTGGGAATGCCCAATGACAGATTCAGGGTGGACCTGTCCGCACACCCGTTTACTTCTGGTATGGATGTGGACGACGTTCGAATAACCACGAGATTCAAGGACAGGGACTTCCGCACAACGTTATATGCTACAATCCATGAATCGGGTCATGCGCTCTACGAATTGCAGGTGGATAGAGACCTGCGGTCCACGCCCATCGGGCACGGTGTCTCCTCAGGTTTCCATGAATCTCAATCAAGGTTCTGGGAGAATATGGTAGGGAGAAGCAGGGAATTCGTAAAGAAGCTCACACCGGTCATCCACAAGATGCTGGAATTCACGAAAAGGTACGACTCCGATGAACTTTACAGATACGCGAACCTGGTGAGACCGAGCCTTATCAGGGTCGACGCTGATGAAATCACTTACAATCTGCACATAGCACTGAGGTACAGAATCGAGAAGCTTCTCTTTGAGGAAAAGGTGAAAGTCGCAGAGATACCACAGATTTGGTCGGATACGATCGAAGAACTGCTGGGAGTGAAACCGAAAGATGATTCCACGGGGTCCCTCCAGGACATTCACTGGAGCTCGGGCGGTTTCGCATCCTTTCCAAACTACACCGTGGGCAATGTAATCGCTGGCATGTGCTGGGAGGCGATAAGCCGCAAAAGGGAGTTTTCCGCCGTAATAAACGAAGGAGGAGTAGACGAACTCAAGAAGTGGCTTGGTTCAAACATTCACAGATATGGGGGCACGTATGCACCGAGAGAGCTTCAGCGGAGGGTGTTTAACAAGGTGAACGATACAGGCGGCTTGATAAGATACCTGGAAACCAAATATCTGAAGTTCTAAATTCTTCATCATCTAATTTGCTATCAATGTTATGATGTCTTCATCCATAAGCCTGTGGTCCAGTCCGACCTTCTGTCCCCCGAATTTTACACTTCTTCCCCATACCTGCGCATATCTGAATTCATCCCTCATCTTTCGATGAACTTTATCGCACACACCCGCTACGGTTGCTCCGTTCCTGAGTATCATTGGCTCCGAGTAGTCTGTCTGTCGTCCTCTTGGACGCATGTAGATCCTGATCAGTTCGAGCCTACGATATATTTCCTGTTTCAGAGCCTCAATGTTCAGGTTCCCTTCTGCAGAAACCGGAAGAAAATCGAATTTCAGCTTTGATTGAAGCTCGTTCGTGAATCCAGCGTTTACGAGGTCGATTTTATTCATCACTGTGATAGATTTCACATACACTCTGTTCCCCACAAGAACGTCTATGAGCTGGTCAGGAGTGACATCCTCTCTAAGGATCACGCGGGCACTGTTTATGTCGTATATCTGTAGGATTTCTTTAACAAGCTTCTCTGTCATCTTCGTCAGCTTCACAAGCTGCACCACAGAAATCCCTCCTGAGGAGGTTCTTTCTATGTCAATCCTTGGTCTTGATTCATCGATCCTGAGACCGATGGTCCTGAGCTCCCTTTCAAGTAGTGGGCGTGCCTCAGGCTGAAAGACGTCGAGGACATACATTATAAGGTCCGCAGACCTTGCCACGGACAAAACCCTCTTTCCCAGTCCTTTCCCCGAAGACGCTCCCTCGATTATTCCGGGTAGGTCCAAGATCTGGATTCTCGCCCCCATGTATTCCATCATTCCGGGAACGACTTCAAGAGTGGTGAACTGGTACGCCCCAACCTTTGACTTTGCGTTCGTAAGCCTGTTCAGGAGGGTGGACTTCCCGACGCTCGGAAGTCCGATCAATACCACGCTCGCATCTCCCGATTTCCTGACGTCGTAGCCCTGAGAAGAGGAGCCACCCCTCCTGCTGGTCTGCTCTTCGAGCTCCCTTTTGAGCTTCGCAAGGCGGGCCCTCAGAAGACCGATATGATGTTCGGTTTTCTTGTTAATCTGTGTGCGGTGCAGGTCTTCTTCAATCTGTTTGATCTTCTCGGGTATTCCCAAATCCTATCAACCTATCTGCTCTGGCTGAAGAAACCTTCTGGCTGCGATGATCGAAAATTGGTTGCCGCACCTTCCCAGACTACATGGCAGTTTGTTCCCCATCATTCGCACTCATCCTCCGTAAACATCCTGCAGGGCTCCCTTTGCGAGTGCAAAAAATTCCCTGACAGCAAGCTTGGGGTGCTTGGTTGCCAGCCTAGCCATAGTCAGAGTGCTGAAGTCGGACCTTATGAACTGCATAAACTCCTGGGGGGAGAGTTCATTTATTATGTCCAGTTCCTTGTCCCAGCCTGCGTCATCAAGCCCCAGCCATCTGGATTGTACGCGCAGTGCAGCCTTGATTTTCGATTCCACCTCATTTCTGCAGACAGTTTCATACCTCTGCTTGAGCAAATCTATGCCATAAGACAGGGCATCAGGCGCACACTCCCCCAGCAGACGGCCATATCTGATCGCATACCTGATTCCCTCCAGGACCAGCGGATTGCCCTGGCCTGCGGAGTCTCCCACCAAAGCAACGCCATTTCCCACGAGCCTGCTTCTCAATCCTTCGTTGGGAACCAGACCATAGTGAAACTCTAATGGGGTTAATCTGCCATATCCGGCGAGCGGCCCTGGTCTTTCGAGCATCAACCGATCCAGCATACCGACCGGGTTAGCTTTGGAATGCGGTCTTCCCACACCCACCCCAATCCTGACGCGCCTTCCTCCGACGGGGAATATCCAAGCATATCCAGCAGGAGAATATGCGGAGCCCACCATAAGGTACCACTCATCCTCACGAACATTTTCCGCCAGAGCCTCGTACTCTGCTCCCACACCATAATTTACCCATTCGGGTGCCATTCCCAGATCCTTGGCTATTACAGAATGGAAACCGCTTGCATCGATCACAAGCCCTGCCCGCACTTCTTCTTCGGGGACTCCAGATGAAGATAGCATCACACCTTCCACCCTTTTATTTTGATCAAGAACAGGTCGAATGACTCTTGTCCTGAGTCTCAGAACTGCGCCCGCATCTCCCGCAAGTTCTGCCAGATGCTGGTACGTTCTTCGAACGTCGAGTACGCAGGCTTCAGGCGAAGAACTCTTGATCGATGCCTTATTACCAGGTGATACAAAGCGGTATCCGGAAACGGGATTGTAAAGCTCTCTTGGAATCCCCAGTTCTTTTGCATCGGTCATCCAGGTGACCCCGCTGGTTCTCACATGCTCCGCTATGGACTGTTCCTGCTCAACTACCAGGACAGAAACCCCTTTCAGAGCGGCTGCCCTCGCAGCAGAGAGTCCCGCGGGGCCCCCTCCAACTACGATAACGTCGTACAATAACAGTCGACCACGACCCTTCTTATCTAACACCGGATTGAGAGTTATCCAATTGCTTCCTCTTCATAAGGGGACCGTACACGAGGTCTGGTGGAGAAGTGTTCATGGGTTTTTCATTGTGACATTTCTCGCACTCAAACCCATAGTGATATACACAGTACCTTTCAGTTTCTGCACCGCACTCGCATTTCATTTGATCTTCAGCCCCCTTCGCTTGTACGTCTTCTCATACGGAGGCGAGAGTAACCCTAAAAACCTTCCCAACGAATCCCTCCCATAACCGATATAATGACGCCACGCACCAAGGATGTGGCGGTTTCTGAACGATGGTGTCACGTAACGATGAACTTCTGGAATGCCCTGTCTGTGGGACATTGATGTTCGAAGTACGCTGCAAGGCGCTTTGCCGAGGCTGTGGATACACGATAGATTGCTCCGACTGGTAACTGTTTGCTCAGCTGTTCGCTGTGCACAGTCATGGCTAACGCTGCATTTGTATAAAAAAGCGTCCGAGACGAGCTTACTTCTTCAGCATTATCTCAATGCTGCTTACGTTACTCGAAGAGCCCGTCTCGTTATCCTTAACCTGTTCGGTGTCTATTTTGATTTCCTTGACCTGAACGTCGGGTGAAAACTTCTTCCTTAGAATCTCTGCAGAGTCTACGGCGGTGCTTATGGAACGACCCCTTGCCTTGATAGTGACTTCGTTAGCACCGTTCTGGAATAGAGTCAGACAGGCCAGTACGTAGTTCATTACGGGCTTCTTTCCGATGTACACAGTATTGCTTGACATACTATCGACTTCCTACTGCTGATGCCCACCGGAGTAATCCTTTAAATAACTTTTGTCGCGTTCTCAGCCAGCTGCAAGCAATCGATGTCAAGCATCACCTTCCGGCAATGGAAGAGCTAAATTAGCCCGGGAAGGATTCGAACCCTCGTCACCGGCTCCAAAGGCCAGTATGCTTGACCACTACACCACCGGGCTGTCTGGCCTTGTGATTCGACGATTTATAAACTGGATTGAGTTTGCCGATTCATCCAAGGCCCAATCACATGAGAATTTAGTCTGTCTGCCTCTGCATTTTCGGGTCTTATCAACCAACAATTTCGCGTCTGATCACGTCGTTCGGATCTTCCATTGAAGCCAGCTCCTCTCGAGCAAGCTCCCTTATCTGATTACTTGTCTCCGGGCTTAGGACTTCTCTCAGAGTTCGGACGCATTCGCCTTCGCCTCTTACCCTCCGGATGAGTCCACGCTTAACAAGATAGTCTTCGACGTACGTTGTCTTCCCTGGAAAGAATGATAAGGTTGGTACGCCCATAAGGGATGCTTCTGCATTCATTGTTCCCCCTCCTCCAACAAGTGCTCGGCATCTGGCCAGCAGGTTCGGCCCGAAGAACGGCTCCCGGCATACCGTGACGTTTGGCGCTTCCAATCTCCCGAATTCCCCTTCCTGTTCTGAGTACCTTGGAAGTACTATCACCCTGCTATCAGGAAAGGCTTCAGAGATCATCCTGACCAACAAAAGGCTCTGGGTTGCCTTTTCCAGGTAGGATGCCTGGCTCTCTTCGGGTCTGAAGAGGATCGCTCCCTCGGCACCCTCTTCGAAACTCGTCGGGGTAGGCCAGTCTTCCCTGCGCTTCAGCCAGGACGCCGGGTCCAACGCTCTGTAGGTTATTATCGAGCCTCCTGCCATGCCGAACCTCCGCCACGCACTGGGTGGTATGACCCAGGGGGTCATGAGCTTGACCGAGAGCGGGATCGTCAACCTGGCTACCCAAACGGAGTGAGGCGAATCGTTTACATTGTAGTGCGGGATGCCGAGCCCGAAAGAAACACGCGCCGCTTCGGGTGAGCCGAAGGAGATCGTTCGTTCAACAGACTTTTCCGTAATTAGCTTTGTCAGCTCCAGGCTCCTTGTGAGGCTTGCTTCCAGCTTGGATCTTTTCGAGGATCCTCCATGCTTTCCGACGGTGACAACATCCATGTTGAGGCGTCGAATGACATATTCGGCGTCATGATACCCTCTCGAAGTAATGAGCACCTCGTGCCCTTCGTCTTGCAGCGTCCTGGACAGTGTCCTGAAGAATATGAGCTGCTTGGGGGTGAGTGCGTCTATCCAGAATCTCATTCAAAAGCCCCCGGTTTGTCGCCTTAATTGCGTTTTCTTTGCTGGTTCTGCCAGTATTGGAAAGCAAATAGGTCCCGGTGACTAAGGAGCTGAAAGCCTCCTGTGCCCCCCGGAGGTTAGCTCTTCGGAGTCCACTATGCAGGAACAAGGAGGTGTTCCTGATGTGATGATCGGAATAAGAAACCATTATATCTCGACCGGACGATGCTGAGACGAATGCGGAGCCGGGCGTGGTGAAATGAAGGAAAAAACCGCAGTTTATGGTGCAAGCGTCGAAGGCTACGCAGTGGCACTTTCCATCATGAAGTCTGGCAATGAGGTGAGTATCCTTGATGAGCGAATAAAGACTTCTTTCACCCTGATGGAGAACGCCCCCACATCGATCCGTCAGCTTGTGGGCGAGGATTCTCTTTATCCCATCAGACCGATCTCATCGGTGCTTCAGAGCTCCTCACAGGTCATACTTGCCCCCCGACTTCGATTTTCAGAGGAGGGTAGGGCCGAGTGGTTGCAAAGACTGAAGGAAGTGGGACAGAATCTCGGTGAGCAGGCCATGTTGGTAAATCTTGTACCGCTTTCTGCAGGAGGCAACAAGGAAGCTCTTGCTATAATCGAGGAACAGAGCGGGTTGAAACCGGGCAAGGATTTCAGGTATGTTTACGTTCCTGTGGGTTCCTCTCATGTGGCGGGATATCTGGGGGAATCTCAACCTCCCAGATGGTTTGATGACATATTCGGAGAACTTCGATGGACCCGAACAATCGAAGAGTCAGAGCTGGAATACATAAGGTGGGCACTTGCTGACTACATACCAAAGGCGCTGGCAATCTCATTTTATAAGGAGGGTTCTACTCTGCTGCTGGATAAAAATAAGCTGTTTCTAGATGATATGGCACAGGGACTGTACGACATGCATCTCTTCTCCGACACTCTGCCTCACGGAGACACCTTGCACCACTTCGCTACGGGTGCGCTGAAGGCGGTCTCGAACTACACACATACGCTCGGGTCATATCTAAGGAACTACGCAAGGGAGAGGGGTCTTAAGGCAATAAGATCCAGAATTCTCTTGGTTTGGGGACATGAAGGCTCCGAGATGAAGGGCGAGAGGGCAAGGCTGCAGGGCGTTATACTGAATTCTTTGCGAGAGGTTTTTGGTGACGTGGACAGCTGGAACCCCGCGGAGCAACCCGAAGAAAAGAAGAGACCCCCGAACCTGGACAGATACCAGATGATTGTTCCATGCAGTCAGGCGGACCTCAAGACCTGTCAGGCGTTCACCCGGAGCAACTCCGAACAGGCCATAATCACGGCATCCGTACCAGTATCCGTGCTCTGACACCGACATGCAACACTTTTAACTTGTCTTATCGGAGCGCTCCGATATGGTAAGGGTCGGACTCGTCGGTGTTGGGGGATGGGGAAAGAATCATGCAAGGGTGCTGAGCGAGCTGGGGGCTCTGGCCGCCGTGTGCGATATGGACATTGCGAAGGCAGAGTTTTTTGCAAAAAAGTATGGTGTCAAAGCATATGATTCCACAGATAAAATGCTAGCGTCTGAGAAAATTGACGTAGCCAACATATGCACCCCAACCACGACGCATTTTTCCATTGCCAAGCAGCTGCTTGAATATGGTCTGGACATTTTTGTTGAGAAGCCTCTTGCCGCCACTGTGGAGGAGGGGCGCAAGCTCGTCTCTCTATCGGAGGAGAGGAAAAGGATAGTCGGGGTAGGGTACATAGAGAGATTCAACCCGGCTGTTGCCCGCCTCAAACAGATCGTATCCGAGTCTTCCCTGGGTGAACTTATTCTTGCGGAATTTTACCGAGAAAACAGGTGGGGTGGAGTAAAGGATGTCGGTATACTCAGTGATACCACGGTTCATGATATAGACACTGCAAGATACATATTCGGGGAGGAACCCCAGCAGGTATTCTGCAGAACCGGGAGCGTGATGGGTCCCCATGAAGATTTCGCGGTTGTAATGCTGGGTTTCAAAAGACATCGAACGGCAATTCTGATGACCAACTGGGTGACCCCCAGAAAGGAAAGAAGGCTTTCCGCCGTATTTACCTCGGGCGTAGTTACACTCGATTTTGTTGCACAGCAACTCAGGATAGACAAGGAGTCGGTAACCGAAATCCCTCGATTCCAGACGCAGGAACCGCTGCTCCTGGAACTCAAATCCTTCCTCGATTCTGTTCAGAATCGCTCCCGGCCACTTGTTGATGCTCAGGAGGCGTTAGGTACAAGCTTGATTGCGGAGGCCGCTATATACTCCAGCAAGAAAGGACTTCCGGTTTCACTACAGGTTTGATGCAGGCTACCTCGCTCCGGAAATCAGCTCTGGTTACGACTGTCCGCCTTGCGCCAAGTCAACCTTCGTTTGGCATAGTTAAGCATAAAAAGTATTTGTCCGCTTCAGGGTCGATGAAAATAGGAAAGAACAGCGTAGTGGCTGACGATGTCGTCGCTGGCGAAAATGTGGTGATCTGGAACCTGACATACATAGGCTCAAAAACCCGAATCGGAAGCAATGTCATGATAGGGTCCCTAGTTCACGTTGATTATAACGTCAAGATAGGGAACAACACACGCATTGAGGGTGGCGTGTACATCCCCCCTATGACCGAGATCGGAGATGACGTTTTCATCGGTCCGGCTGCTGTTTTCACGAACGACCCCTATCCCATGTCAAGAAAAATGGTCGGCGTGAAGGTGCTCAATGGAGCATCCATCGGCGCCAGGGCCGTCATAAAGGCAGGTGTAACCGTGGGGGAGGGGAGCGTGGTAGGCATGGGAGCGGTGGTGACAAAGGACGTTCCTGCGAAAACGGTTGTCGTGGGTATTCCTGCGCGACCAGTTTACACAAGGGAAGAATATGATATCAAGCGGAAGGAGTGGGAGCGGTCCTGAGTCTTTTATAGGCGGCAAATGCATTCCTCATACCGAAGTATGAATAGAGCCATGCCACTATCGCTATAAGGGCAAGAAGTAGCTTGAAAACGACATACTCGATTGCTATGTAGTAGGGCGGGTTGGCAGGAGGTTGAATGGGTATGACCAGCACGAAAACCCAGTACACGACAAAGATGAGAAGTAGCCATGACATGCTGATTATGACGAGGAGAAGGGCAAAGGCGGACAGCCTCATATTCTAACACCAAGGAGGAAGAAGGTCAGTATCGCAAGTGAAGCTGAAAACGCTTCAAGGTAAAGTATCCGTCTTGTCACCTCTGATTCTGTAAGCGGACCATCGGCAAGCATCATCCTTGTGAGTGTCATGGGAGCATCAGGATCCCTCGCCGCATTCAGCTTGAATTCCTTGTCCAGCACCACCGGTCTTTTCTTCATCTTTCTGTGCTCCACCAACCCTCCGACAGACGAAATCACATAAAACGAATTCAGAACGGCAGGGAGCAGGGCAACAACTGCGATGAACTCCGCATGGCCGATTATAGCCACAGCACCGTAAGCCGCGCCAAGGGCCAATGTGCCGGAATCGCCCGGGAACAGCTTGGCCGGATTTCTGTGCAGCGGATAGAAACCTGCCGTTGCCAGAAGCAGGGCAAGAGCCATGAGCGAAGGAATAAGCTGACCTGTAAAAATGAAATCAATTATCAACGGCACAGTGGCGATCGCGGTAAAGCCGGAAACCAGTCCGTTGTAAACATCTATCATGTTGAATGCATTCGCTGTCACCGGAAGAGCGATAAGGATCAGAACAGGGTAAATAGTTGAAAGTCTGATATGGCCCGCAAAAGGGAATGGCATCACCACCGAATAGGTATGAAGCGCAAGCAAAGGCAGGGCGGATACCACCACTAAGCCAACCTTGACCGGGCCACTCAGCGCCCTGAGATCGTCCACAAAACCCACCGCGAACGCTATAACTACAGAGAGGGCGAAGGAAACAATCTGGATAGAGCCTGTCAAGAAATAGAGAATTACGAGCGGAGTGAGCAGGGATATTACAATTGCCGGTCCACCCGGCCGTGACACCTGGGGATTACCCATCTTGTGGGCGTCAGGTACGGTCATCCCCCTCCCTCTAAGGTACCTGCATAGCCATCGAGAAAGCACATAGGATTCGGGGAGAGCAACAAGAGGCAATATCCATTCGAGCAACAGTGTCGTTTGCATCCTGACCCGGTCGTGTTAAAAACTCTTCGTAGGGCTTAGGGGGAGGGATGTTCACGAACGAGTCAGATCCGATGAGTAAACAATAGTTCAGCAGGACAGCCTTTTTGGTGTTTTATAAGAGCCAGATCACATAATAGCACGATGCATCAACAGCTGGAAGGAGTGCTGCGCTGAGGACTCGGATATCTCAAAATTCAATGAGTCACGGTGAGCTAGAAACGCCAACACCCTAAAAGACATAGATCCTTTCATGACAGACAAATACAGCTTATATATCCACGACCTTTAAACCGGTGCTGGGAAATTTGAAGATAAAGGAATTGCGCCCCGACTCCAGAAGAGTGAATCTTGAGGCAGTAGTGTCCTCTGTAGCACCTCCACGTGAGGTAACGCTGAAAACTGGTGAAAAGGCCACCGTAACCGATGTAACCATAGAAGATGACAGCGGATCAGCAGTCTTAACCCTCTGGAATGAGAATGTCGACCGCATCAAGAGCGGGTCCAAGATAAGAATTGAAAACGGGTATGTGAGCACCTTCCGTGGCGAGATGCGGGTTAACATAGGAAGGTATGGCCGCCTAGACGTAATGTGATGGAAAAATTCCAGAATTATTTTCCTACAGTGTCACGACGAAGCCACAAAGCCCCTAGGCAGAGGGGTTAAACCGAAACTTTAAATCGGCTAGTCCCAGGGCTTAGGAAAGACTGTCCATGCCTCAGGTCGCGCGCATTAAACTGGAATCCTCGAATCTCGAAGAGTTAGAGAAGGTTAGCAACGAAATAAAGGAACTGGGCATCAGGACAGGTGTCAACATTAAGGGTCCGGTACCCCTCCCCACGAAGAAGCTCAGAATCGTAACGAGGAAGGCACCATCCGGGCAGGGCACGCATACATTCGATAAATGGGACATGAAACTTCACCGGAGACTGATAGACATCGATGCCAACGAAAGGACAATGGGGCAGCTCACCCGACTTAAGATTCCAGAATCCGTCAGTATCGAAATCAAGCTCAGGTCAAGGCCCTAGATTGCTCGCAACCTGCGCAATAATTAAATCCGTGTCATCGATGCAAAGCGCAGTGGAGCCGTTCTTGTATTTGCCTCACAGTCAAAGGTTCATACTGCGTAGATACGGTGGTCCCCCATGGTGACTGCTCCACGCCGAATGAGGATTTCATGGCTGGCCGTGTTCGCCGGCCTGATTTCGTTAGTGGCTTTCTTTTACCTTCTGAATCTGTATCTGAACTGGTCTGTGATGGAGCACATGTACAGCCTCAAGGCTGGTCTCAACTGGTTTGAGCTTGTATTCTATCATGGCTACACGTTCTATGTGGCTGCGGCGTTGGCCCTTCTTGTCATTAACCCGGTGCCGGGGCGAAGCGACCTTATTTCGGCCATAAACGCCGTCACTTCACGCAGCTGGTCTGTACCCCGTGAATCTAGGTTCCGCACCTACAGCGACTATAGATTCTATGCTTCTGGCCAGAGTTCATCCTCCCCTCCTCAGGGGCCATTCAGAATATCCGTGCGCCTCTGGGGCACGTGGCAGGCCATAAAGTATGTGATAGCCTATTTTGTATTCGCAGGTCTTGCCGGACTTCCCTTCTTCGGCAATCTCGTCATGCCTGTACTCATGGACCTTCAGGGTTACGGCTCCTGGTACAACATACCCAGGATATTTCAGTTGCCATTCAGGTTTGCGTCTGCGGACAGGCTGATTTCGCTTATGCCCTCCATGCAGATTCAGTACTTTCTGCTTTTCTCTGTGCTGGGGACAGTTATACTTATTCTCATACTGAGGCTCGTGGTCCGGGCAGTGAGGGATTATGCCAACGGGACCGGAAATCACTGGATCAGGGACCTGATTCTCATTATCACCTGTATTCTCGCGCTTCTTATTCTCAATGCGCCTTACTGGGGCACAACTGCAGCTTCCCCATATGCCTACGGCGCACTGTGGTCACTCGTCGGATTCACTGTCGTTGGCTGGCTTTACCTGAAGCTTTCAGGGAAGGGAGTCATTCCGATCACGGCGAGACGGAGAAGGCTCGTTACCGCGGCTGGCATATTTGTCGCCGCCGTCCTTGTCGTAAATGTCGGGGCTTCAGCCTACATTTATCTGAACTGGAACAATCGCTGGCCCCAGTATGAATGGACTCCCTTCATTCAGAAGGAAATCAACGTAACAGACTGGAGCTCCGGGGTGCAGAACCTTCAGATTCAGTCGCTTCAGAATCTTCCAGGTGGGAACACTTCAACGATCCTCTCTCTTGTCAGGCAGTGGGGGCAATCTCAGGCGCTCCTAACGATGACGAAGGAGATTGGGGCGGTGAACTGGATGGCCCCTGCAAGTTCACAGGTCATCTGGTACAACAATACGGAATACTGGGTGGCACCCACCACGGTGCAGTACCCGGGTGGCAGCCAGAACTGGATAAGTGAGCACCTAATCTATACTCACTCTGACAGGGTCGTCGCTATAAACACACACAGTGGACAGGAAGTATCCATCGAGCAGGCGCTGAATGCCCCTGAGCCACTCATCTACTATGGCGAGAACATAACCTTCAACAACGAGGTGTACGTTCATGTAAATGGCTACAATGAAATTAACAACGAAAGTTTTCCGGGTACTCCTGATTATATTCTTTCAGGAATCCAGCGGGCAGCCTGGTTCTTTCTCAAGGGACCCACCACGTGGGGCTTTGCATTTTCTCCACCCCAGAACAGCATAGACATGCTCTACAACAGGAACATATTCAACAGGGTGGGTGACATTCTGATCAACGGACTTCAGGTCGATCCTGCGGCTTACCTGGTGACTGATGGGAGCCATCTTGACTACGTTGTTCAGGTTTACGTAAGCTACCCACTGAATTCCGGATTCTCTGATAGCCCTTACCTGAGGTTCTTCGGCGTTGTGCTTGTCGACCCGACAAACGGCAACATGACAGGCTATTTGGTGCCGAACCAGAACTACTCCGACGGATTTCTCATGAGCTTCTACAGGAGCTATTACAGCGATTGGCAGCAGGCACCGGCCTGGCTGGTGGCCCAGTTAAGGTACCCTGAAGCCCTGCTGGGTGAGCAGGGGAATCCGGGTCAGCTAGACTATAATTTCTATTTCCACGTGACGAATCCATTCGAGTGGCGTTCCGGCTCGAATTTCTACGTGTCTCAGGACGCAAACGGCAACAGACTGCCACTTCTTTACATCGCGTACACAATAGGTAACAAGTCTTACTTTGTGGGGCTTCAGGAAGTCGAATATATGAGCTCGGCCAGCAAAAACCTGGCAGGGCTTTACGTAGTGTTCGGAGGTGACAGACTGGGTCAGATGTACCTTTACCAGACTCCATCCAATTTCACCGGAACGCTGCTGGGTCCGACAGGCGCAATCCAGGTGGTGAACACCAATCCAACCGTCCGCCAGCAGGAGACTCTTTTGCCGAATTACGTGGCCGGCTCTACGCTTCTCTACGTTATCAATGGACGACTTTACTATTTCATTCCGTTTTACACTCAACCGGGAGGAACCAGCCAGGTTATAGCGCAGATGCCCTTCATAACGGCAGTCGACCCCAGCACGGGTGCTGTTGGCGTGGGGCCCAATGCACTTCAAGCCTTTCAAAACCTGATTGGCAAAAGCATAAGCGGTCCTCCCCCGAGCTCTGTTCAGCTTCAACAGAATGTGTCGAAATTCTTCACTGACCACAACCTTCAGCTTCTCAACTCTTCGATCGTTACCGCAAACCTATACATCGGCGTGGGTAATCTGACTTACACCTCCCCCGCTGACTGGCCGACCGTTTCTGCCGCCCTTACTTCATTCATCAGCAATTACACTAATGTCTACGGGTCACAGTACGTCGTCGTTACCCAGAGTGGAAATAGCACTTACGACTATGGTATCCTTGTCCAGAAACAGGTTTCAACACAGCCGCCAACAAACATACTCATCCTTTATTACATACAGATTGATTACTAGGAGGGGTCGGGAGACAGTTGGAACCTAGGGAAAAAACAAAAAGATGGATTTCCACTCTGATTTCTATTTCTGTCATACTGCTACCCTTGATCTTCTTCTTCTCGCTTGCTTCTCCCAGCACTGGGTCAAGCACTGTACAGCTTAATTCCGGTTACACAACCGATGCCCAGGTAATATTCAACACATTTGTCGGGCTCGCGGTGATCCTTCTTTTGCTCCTTCTGCCTGTGTTTGCAGTGATGTACCGGAGAGAAAGGAAAAGGAGCCTCAGGTAGCTCGGGCACCGTATCGGTCAGTGTACAGAAGTTCTAGAAGCTGACCTTGGGCCCTCTCTGTGCTGACAGTACCACGCCTACATTTTCAGGAATCTCATACTAAACTCAGGTTCCGGTCTCCCAGCTTGAGGCATATTTGAGCTGTTCCTTGGTAGGAACATCTATTTTCAAACCCAGTGCATTCAACTTCATTTCAGCAACAGATCTGTCTATTTCGGGAGGGACACCATGTACTCCGGGAAGAAGCTTTTTTCCCTGTTGAACTAGATACTTCACCGAAAGTGCCTGATTGCAGAAACTCATGTCCATCACTTCGCTTGGGTGTCCTTCGGCAGCCCCGAGATTGGCTAACCTGCCCTCTGCGACAAGGTAGACCCTCCTTCCACTTCTCAACCTGTATTCCTGCAGGTTGTTCCTCACGTTTCGGCTTTCGACTGCGGTTTCCCTCAGACCGGCCACATCCACTTCGACATCGAAGTGACCGCTGTTCGCCAGTATGGCTCCATCTTTCATATTTTTGATATGCTCACCCCGGATTATACCTCTGTTACCCGTGGCTGTAACAAAAATATCGCCTTCATAGGCGGCGTCCGACATGCGCATTACCTCGAAGCCATCCATCGAGGCTTCGAGTGCCCTGAGCGGATCAACTTCAGTGACGATGACTCGGGAACCCATCCCTCTCATCCTCATTGCTATTCCTCTTCCCACCCACCCATAACCTGCAACCACGACGACCTTTCCTGCCAAGAGAATATTCGTTGCCCTCAATATCCCATCAACCGTGCTCTGGCCTGTTCCGTACCTGTTATCGAAAAGATGTTTGGTAAATGCATCATTCACCGCGATCACCGGATAGCGTAGTACCTTCTTATCCTGCATCGCCCTGAGTCTGTTCACTCCGGTGGTTGTTTCTTCGGTCCCGCCCAACACATGGGGCTTGGCAGCCATCCGATGGATGAAGGAATGCAGGTCCGCACCATCATCCATTACGATATCCGGCGAAGACTCTGCGAGCAGTTTGAGGTTTTCATAGTAGTCTTCCTGGGATTCCCCCCTCCAGGCGTAAACCCGAATGCCTTCACCATCCAGTGCTGCCGCTATATCGTCCTGAGTCGAAAGTGGGTTGCTACCTCCAAGGAATATTTCCGCCCCCATCTCTGATAGTGTCCTTATCAGAACCCCCGTCTCCTTCGTCACATGCAACACGGCCGCAACCCTGATTCCTTGCAGGCTTTTCTTCGTGGCTTCCCTTTTTCTGAGGGAAACAAGTGCGGGCATGTGCCGTTCGGCCCACTCCAGCTGCAGACGTCCTTCAGTTGCAAGTGCGCTGTCCTTGATCTTGGATTTCAATTCTCATCCTTGCATCCGAAGGGTGTTAATTATTTAATCATTAAATCCAAAAGAACTCTACAGGAGATGATTCTACGCCAAGTTTAAAGACAACCAGTAAAACATCTATGTTATGGCATTGAAAGTAGGTGATTCGATTCCTGATCTTACGCTCTATGATCAGTCAAGGAAACCAAGAAAGCTTTCCGAATTTACCACCTCCCCCACCGTGTTGGCATTCTTTCCTGGAGCCTTCACATCCGTGTGCACAAAGGAAATGTGCACATTCAGGGACATGCTTTCGAATCTTGCCCCCCTCGGCAAGGTGGTTGGCATCAGCGTAGATAGCCCATTTTCGTTGAGCGCATTCGCCCAGTCCAACGGAATCACATTTCCTCTGCTGAGTGATTACGACAGGAAGGCGTGCAGGGCCTTTGGCGTAGAATTTCAGAACTTCGTTGACATGCCCGGCTATACCGTGGCTCACCGCTCTATATTCGTCGTAGGCAATGATGGAAAGATAAAGTACGCCTGGCTTGCGCCCAATCAGGGCGTGGAACCCAATTATTCAGAGGTGCAGGAAGAACTGAAGAAGGCGAAAGGCCCATGAGTACGGCACTTTTGATCAAGGAAGGAGACAAACTTCCTGAGGTCGAGCTCGAGTCTTACCCTGCCGCCGGTAAGAAGAAGACGTCCGAGTTCAGGGGAAAGTGGCTTGTGTTGTATTTTTACCCTAGGGACGACACCCCGGGTTGCACGAAGGAGGCGTGCGGATTCAGAGATACAATCTCTGAGATAGCGAAGCTGGGCGCAAACGTGGTCGGGGTCAGCACGGACTCCGTGGATAGCCATAGGCGCTTCCATGAAAAGTATTCGCTGAACTTCCCACTCTTGAGTGACCCAGAAGGGAAGCTAGGCAGAGAGATCGGAGTTCTGAACGAAGGATCATCTCGCCCCTCAATGAGAAGGGTGACACTGCTCGTCGACCCGAAAGGTGTGGTAAGGAAAATTTACCCAAAGGTAGACCCGACAGTACATTCTGACGAGGTGGTTCGGGACCTCAAGAAATTCATTGCATCTTGAACCTGCTCTTCTGGGCTACGTCATTTCGGGTTAGCCTTATATAATAGCCATTCAGAAGATTTGAATGGATTCATATCATGCCGACTCATGGCTCGTTAACAAAATCCGGCAAAGTCCGGTCTCAGACACCAAAGCTTGAAGCGAGGCAGCGCACCTTCCCGATTCCCAAAGTAAGTGCGAGGGAAAAGTACAGGAAGAGGTTCACACTAAAGCGCAGGGCGGGTCAAAACTGGGTCATAAGGTGACGCCGTTCCCCCTCCTTCGAAAACTCATTGAGGGATGAAAACACCGTTTTGAGGCTTTTACCAAGCGGTAACGGAAACCAACGCAAGGTGGGGCTACCTTCTTCTGATAATACACCCGGACCAATACTCGATACCGACTTGCTGTTTATTGTAGAGGGTTGATTATGAAAGCCAAGCTGTTTGTTTGTGAGGCAGGGATCGCACTCCTGGACGAGAGTGGAAACCCGGTTGCCAGCTACAGGTTTCAGGGGGACATGTATGAAAAGTATACAGAGCTCATGGGCGGGAAAAATGTCGAAGAACTTGGGCTGATTCTTGAACATGCAAAGAGCACAGGCGTTACGGAGCTGGAATGTCCGTACGAAGAAATCGTCCCTACACTCACTGCGTCTGGTTTGGGCGTGATCTCTTCAGATGAAAGGGCGAAATTCGAAGCCGAAAAGGAGGAACTGATGCTCAGGTCCGGGCTCGTGTTTTCGAAGGATGAGGTGCTGGACATAATACGCGAATTTGCAGTCAAGAAGTCCGAGCAGCGAATAAAGGAAAGAGCCACAAGACCTGACCTTCAGGTGGTGCAGTCAATCATGGCTGTTGACGAGCTTGACAAAATCGTGAATCTGATGAGCGCGAGGGTCAGGGAGTGGTATGGCCTTCACTTCCCTGAGTTGGATGAGCTACTGCAGGACCCGGTCGCTTACTGCAGGACAGTGGTGGACTTTGGAAGAAGGCAGGGCATAGACCCCGACTCGCTTGAGGCTGCAGGGATATCGAAATCCAGAGCTGAAGCGATTGCTGAAGCCGCATCCAAGTCAAGAGGCGGCGAAATAAGCGAGGAGGACCTGTTGCCCTTGAAGGCTCTTGCAGAAAACACGGTTTCACTATCAAAACTGAGAGAACGTCTGATAAAACATGTGGAGAAGAACATGAAGGAGCTTGCTCCGAACATCACGGAGATCGTAGGGCCGGCGATTGGCGCCAGGCTGATCGCAAAGGTGGGGAGTCTGCAAAGACTAGCGATGCTTCCCTCGAGTACCATTCAAGTTCTGGGGGCCGAAAAGGCTCTCTTCAGGTCCATGAAAACCGGCGGCAGGCCTCCCAAGCACGGCCTCATCTTCCAGCACACACTCGTACATTCTGCACCATCCTGGCAGAGAGGCAAGGTCGCAAGGGCGTTGGCCAGCAAGATTGCGCTTGCGGCCCGACTGGATTTCTTCAGGGGTGAGAAATATGGTGGGTTGTCCGAAAATATGACAAAGCGCATGGATGAAATAAAGAAAAAGTATCCGCAGCCCCGGGAATCCAGGAAGCATGATGATGCAGGACATGCAAGGCACAGATATCGAGGCCATCGCTGAGGGGATCTACCGGGTCAACCTGGGCGGGGGCCGGATTGGGCTAGCTACCAGGAACATGGCGAAGGGGATTTCTGTATATGGTGAGCAACTTCTGGAGATAGATGGAGAAGAGTACAGGCTCTGGGACCCACACAGAAGCAAGTTCGCTGCCGCTCTTTTGAAGGGACTAAAGGACTCCAATATAAGGCCAGGCGCTCGCATTCTTTACCTGGGCGCTTCGACAGGTACCACCGTAAGTCACGTTTCTGATATTGTAGGCGGTTCCGGTGTGGTGTTTGCCGTTGAAGTGTCACACCGTGTTGCTCGCGAACTCATGGAGCATGTGTCCAAGTTCAGGAGAAATGTAGTACCTATCCTAGAAGATGCTAGAAATCCAGACGCCTACGGCTCGGTGTTCGGGACGATAGACGTCGTTTATTGTGACATAGCTCAACCCGATCAATCTGAAATAGCGATGCAGAACTGCAGGAGATATCTGAAGGAGGGTGGCACGCTCCTGCTAGTAGTTAAGGCAAGAAGCATCGACGTGCTGAAAGATCCCAAGCAGGTTGTGAGAGAGGAGGCAGGGAGGTTGCAGCGGGCGGGGTTTGACGTGAAGCAGGTCATATACCTCGAACCCTTCGACAAGGACCATGGGATGATCCTGGCAACGTATGGGCGAAAATCTAGTTAACCCCTTCTTGAAGAAAGGCTGTCCCGCGACCGGTTAGGAAGATTGGGTCGAGGTTTGACGCAAGATCAGCATTCATTCTTATTAGTAGTTAGGCCGTAATGGCCTGGGGCTTCTGGGTCATTGAGTCGGTCTTTCACTGATTAAGGTTTGATATGATGTTCCTGATAGCTCTACCGTGGGTGTATGTATGTCGGGGGAGAGGAGACATGGAAATTAGAAAACGAACCAACAGCAGGGATAAGGAGTAAGCCGGACAGCATAACTTGTAACAGCCTATGAACCGCCCCTTCTTTTAGGCATGTCTTCTGAAGGGTCGTCCACACCCTTGTTGTCTATGACAAACACCACCTCTCTTTCAGGATGATACGGGCTGTCGACCATTCGAGCTATCCTGCTCTTCGCTGCCTTTCTCAGGTAAATTCTGTAGGTGCTTGTGTGTGCAACGACATGCCCCCCAGTTGCCCTTGTCGGATCACCGAAAAAGAAATCCGGACTGGATTGGACCTGGTTGGTGACCACCATTGCGATCCCGTACACCTCCGCGATCCGAAGAATCTGGTGCATGAATCTGTTGAGTCTCTGCTGCCTTTCTGCAAGGGTTCCCCTTCCCAGGAACTCGGCCCTGTAATGTGCAACGGCAGAATCCACGATTACGAGCTTGACCTTTGAGCTTTCTATTTGTCTCCCCACCTCTCTTATTATAAGTTCCTGATGTGCGCTGTTGTATGCCTTTGCCACGATGATGTTGTCGAGTATCTTCGCGGGGTCGAGCCCACGCGCTTCTGATATTTCGGCTATTCTTTCGGGCCTGAAGGTCCCCTCAGTGTCCACGTATATTGCTCCTGCCTCTAGCCCTCCCTGGTCTTTAGGCAGCTGCACAGTTACGGAGAGCGTGTGGCAAACCTGACTCTTACCGCTCCCAAATTCACCATAGAACTCTGTTACAGCGCCGGTCTCCACCCCTCCCCCAAGAAGGTCATCTAGAGATTTCGCACCTGTTGTTATTCGCTCAATGCTTTGCCTTTTCTTGAATAATTCTTTAGCCGAGACAAAATCCTTTGAGAGGATGCCGAGCTCACTGAGCTTGGCTCTTGCCTTGTTGATGAGTTCCGTCGCCTTCGCAGAATCTCCATTTATGGCCTCTGCGACCTCACCCACTCCTCTGGCCGCGAGGTCCATGATTGTATATATGCCGGATTCCTCGAGCTTCTGCTTGGTGACAGGACCGACCCCTTCGAGAGTATCGAGCTCCAGCTCCTCTTGCGCCGCCATATAATATCACATATCTTTTGCAGAGCCACTATTTTAAGGGTACAGTCTGCTTGTGGTTCTGGGAAATATGGAGGCGGACCTGATATGCTTCAAGTCGAGCATCCACTTCAGGGCTCTCTCCACCCCCAGACCAAATCCTGAATGCGGGGGCATTCCATATTTCCTGAGATCCAGGTACCATTTCATTCTTTCGGGGTCCAGACCATGCTCTTCAACCCTCTTCATTAACACCTCATACTCATGGATTCTCTGACCACCGGTCGCTATCTCCACCCCCCCTGCTAGAAGGTCCGCGCTGAGCGAAACGCCCTTTCGATGGGGGTCTTCCATATGATAAAAGCTTCTTGCAGAAAGCGGATATCCCTTGACGAAGACAGGCTTCTCGAAACTCTGGCTAACTATCCTTTCGGCTTCGGTTCCAAGATCCTCGCCCCACTCCAGCCTGACCCCCTTTCTCTCCGCTATCTGCAGCGCCTCTTCATAATCTATTTTGGGAAACGGTGGGTCAGGGACAACTATCTTCTTACCTAGTGCATCGAGTTCTCTCGAGCAGGAAAGGGACACGTGCTCGGCCATGTGGTGTACAAGCTCCTCTTCAACAGTGAGAAGTTCGTCTAGCTCTGTGAACGCAAGCTCCGATTCGATCATCCAGAATTCTGTAAGATGCCTCGCGGTCTTGGACTTTTCGGCCCTGAAGGCGGGCTGAAGAATGAACACCCTGTCCAGGCTCAGTATTGCGGCTTCCTCGTAAAGCTGGGCACTCTGGCTGAGATAGGCTGTCTCATCGAAATACTTCAGGGAGAAAAGCGTCGCTCCGCCCTCGACTGCGGATCCTACGAGTATCGGAGTCTGGATGTACACATAGCCCCTGTCGTAAAAATAGTCGAAGACGGACCTCATGAGCTCCGACCTGATCTTGATCATTGAAGCCGTCTTCAATCCCCTGATTGAAAGGTGTCTGAGGTCGTATAGCGCAGACCGGGATTTCAGCAGAGACTTTCTCAATGGCCAGGGTTCCGCACCTGCGATCACCTTGAACCTGGTTATGGCGACTTCTTTACCAAACGGAGCCCTCCTGTCTTCCTTTACTGTACCCTCTGCATAAACGGCAGACTCCGTTGTCGCCTTCGCTGCCTCGTCCCAGGCTTCTTCGGGGATGCTCCCCCTTCTTCCGGAAAGCTGAATGAAACCACTTCCGTCCCTGAGTCTCAGGAACACTACCCCGCCTACAAGGTTCTTCACCGCCACCCAACCCAGAAGCTTCACCTCTGTGCCCTGTGGCAGCTGCGGGACTTCCGATGCCTTATGGGTCCTGTTGTATTCCAGCAATCGATACACCGGTGGGCATAGCTTAATGAAGATGGCTTCTTTAAGCATTCATCGGAGCACAATTCTGAATTGCGAGATAGAGTTCTCATAATGGCTTCGCCTGAAGCGCAGAACAATGTTGAGCTTCTTGCCGATCAACTTGAATCGTTTTTCGACATCTCAACCGAACGAGTTGAAATATTCGGGGACTGGATCCTGGTCACCTCCCCAGACCCGTTAGAATTCGCTCACCGAGCTGCCAAGGTACCTGGCGTCATGAAAACATTTGTTGGTACTAGGCTGCCGCTGGATGGAAGCAAACTTCTGGAACACACAGTCAGTGTATCAAAGAAGTATGTTCCGCACGGCTTTACCTTCACCGTAAAGGTGTTGGGGAGGGGGAATATCGAAGATGCAGATCTTTCCAACTACGTTACATCGAAACTAGTGGAAATAATGCATGAAAGAAGAGCGATTCCCTCCGACAGTTCGCCCGGCGTAACTATCTGGGTGTTCAGGGGCGACGACCTATTATTCATATCACCACTCGGTATCCCCGGAACGGGCGGAGTGCCATCTGGGTTGGCCGGGGGGTGCGCCGTCATGTTCTCGGGTGGTGTCGGGAGCACACTTGCTGCCCTAGAAGTCAACAGGGCTGGCTTCGGCCCCATGCTCTGCCACGGACTTGTGGAACCCGCCTCCCCTTCCTCCCTCAGAATGGTGGCGCTATCTGCGACCTTCGTGAGACGTTCTGTCCCCTTGAAGGATTTCAAACTACACGTGTTTTGCTTGCCAAAACTGCAAATATCTGGAAGTGAAACCGACCTGCACTGCGTCCAATATGCCCTTCTTGCAGAGTGTACATCCATGCTTGGCAGGAAGCAAGGCGCCGTGGCCGTTTCAGCCGGATTGACCTCCAAGCATTCCAATTCCGGCTTGATTCGGCTGTTTGCAAAGCATTCCAATGATCTGGAAACCATTTACCCACTCCTCTCAAGGAGCAGTTCGGAATACGCTCACTTCTTACCCTCGGAGCTTCTGAAAAGGGAAAGTTATGTGAAAATAGAGGAGACGCTCAACTGTGAAGTTTCTTGTGTAGAGACACTATTCAGGAAGCTTCATCTACCACGTTCAGCGGCGGAGGCAGTGGCCAATTCGGTGGCGGTGCCGCTTCATTCCACATCAAGCTACCATCAGACACTCGATGGAATAGTGAGTGCGCTGAAAGCTGCGGGAGTAGGCGGAGTCGCGGGGATTCAATAAAGCGATCAGGACCCGTTCCGGCGCTGCGCCATCCCCCCGAACCACTTTACTATCATGGCCGCGTTATTTATCCCATCCAACTGCATCGCCACCTCTTTGATACGTTGCACGCTTTTCAGCATGCTGCAATCCTGGATACAAGATCTTACCTCCGATGCCAGGCTCTCTGCGGTGAGACTTTGCTGGTCAATCGATCTTGCAAACCCTAGCCTTTCACATTTCTGTGCATTGCCCCACTGTTCTCCGTGGAAGGGAATGGGGATGAGAACAGCCGGCTTCCCGGCAAATATCACCTTTGAGATCGTCTCGTGACCCGCTCTCGAAACGATCAGATCGCACGATCTCATAAGCGACTGCACTTCATGATCAGGGCACCAGTCGTAAACCATTACTTCGCCATCCTTTTTCGGTTCTGAAGAGGCTGTAGGATCGCCCTTGCTCAGTATCACCCGAAACTCCTGACTGAGCAGCCTGGCTGCTCTTGCGACTTTGGGTATAAGTGATTTTCTTGAAGCTGTGGGACCACTTATCATGAAGAACACTTTTTTCCGTACGGAATCATCTTTAAACTGAGATTCAAACAGATGATCAGGGTCAGAAGTTAGGTTGTGCGTATGATTACCGAAGAATCCCACGTACCTGTATCTGTTCCGTGGCAATCTCAGGGTTTGCAGCGAATCCTCAGATATTGTGTATGGGGGAGGGAGGTCCGGGACTATTGTCGCATCCGCTGCGTTCCAGAACGCCGCAAGAGATTCTCCATTTATACGTTCTAAAATCCTCATCATTCTGCTCTTCAAGGGTGGCAGGTTCACCCTCATCTGATTCGTAATGAGCAGTCTGGGAACTCCGGAGGTATACGCCGCCACCACTGCAGACAGTCTAGAATCACTGATCACAAGGTTCGGCTTCCTCCTCCTTATCAACTCGATTTCCCTGATTATCTGCACCCCGAAACTGCCGTAGAATTGCGGCAGCGACCGGACCGTCCTCTTGAACGCCATTCTGCCTTCTGAGCCCCACTGGACGTCAACGGGGGGTACCTCCACGCACTCCAACCCGTTTCTCTTGAGCAAGGAGAGTCCTTCGCCCCACGATGTGCAGTAAATCTCAAAGCTATCGGCAAGTACATTGATCAGTGGAATCATCCGCGCGGCATGACCAAGGCCGGAACCATAAACAGCAACATGGAGAAGAGGATATGAGCCAATCCTATTTCCTGTCGCCAAGGCTCTTCTTTGTCACCTCACCCAGAGGACTAAGCTCTGCAAAAACTTCTGCCTGAAATGTATACAGTTTCAGATTCCCGATAAGCCAGTAGTCTGGGTGTGCACCAGCCTTCATGCATGCATAAGCCAGGTATGTGTCTACATCCCAGTTCTCCTCCACCGGCACCTGCGGCAGCAGAAGACCAGCCCCCTGATCCCATTCCACGATCAGTCCATCTCTTCCCACCACGACCGCTTTCTTGTATTCAAGCGGGTTGACCACCTTCAAAAGAGTTGGCCTTGTAAGTACACTCACCTCAAACGTGCATTTCTCGAGAGATGAAGCCGGCAGCGGGTCAAATCTGGGGTCGTGGCTGGCAGAATCGATGGCCGAGTCTATGACCGCCTGTACGAGCGGCATCGCTGGATCGGGTCTGCCAATGCAGCCTCGAAGCTCCCCTTCGGGAAAGGTCCTAAGTGTCACGAAGGCCCCATGATTCACCATCATCTTTTGCGGAGTATCCGCTGGAGGGTGCAGTCTGGTTCCTGATTCAAGATACAGCCTTGCAGCTTTCCTTGAGAGGGATACAAGCCACTTCCCCTCCTCCCTTGTGAACAGTTCAAACTCCTTCTTTTCAGTTGCCAAGGCATTCACGCAGATGCGAGTCGAGTGACTCGAGCTTCGACCAGTGGCTACCCTCCCAATATGCCTTTCCACAAAAAGCACAGAAGTAGAAGACATCATACCTTTCAAGAGACTTCTGTGCGACGTAGTCATGAACCTCATGCCTGGGTTTAACACCAAGAGTTCCGTTGCAATTGGGACATCTAGAGTCCGCCGAATTCAACCTAGGTTTTATACCGAGTTTTCCGAAAACCTGACATAATCTCTCGAGGTCATTTTTGCCTGTTACAAAAATACAGGAGACTGAACTTTTTCTGGATTGCTCCGCAAGGCGCTTGTCTGAAGTGAGCAGAATACGTGATTGCTTGGTGCATTCCTCAAGTAGCTTTTGATCATCTTCGGATTTCAGATAAAGCGTATCATAACCATATATCCTTAGCTTCCGTGCCAGGCTTCCGAGCATTCCGTCCACCAGGAATCTCGGACGTTCACCCTTCCTGTCCGCCCTTTCCTGCTTCTCCTCGGCATTCCTCACAGAGAAACCTTCCGTCCACTTCAGCCAGATTATCAGACCATTCACCGCAGGCATCGCAGTAACCACTCACCTGCTTTCCTTCTCGCCTGCCTCCGGTAAGAATCCTTGCCTTTTCGGACAGGACATCAATCAGTTCCGGCGTTACCGCAACTATATCGGACATTGAAATTATTCCGACTATGCGACCCCTATACGTGACGCCGAGTCGCTTTATCCCAAGCTTTCTCATCAGTCTTGCTGCCGTAGTGACATCCTTGTCGCTTTCCACGGTAGCCAGAGGTGAGGACATGACATCCCTCGCCATAACACTGCTAGGAAGGCGGTTCCTGGCAACAACTTTGCTCACCAGGTCACCCTCCGTGACTATGCCCTTCACTTCCTCTCCATCCATTATGACTACGCTGCCCACCTTCAACTTCTCCATCTTGTCTGCTAATTCAGCCGCCGTATCTGTTTCCTTTCCCGAAACTGGTGGGCCGTTCATGACTTCTCTTACCATAACTTTCGTGGCAAGGCTTCTCTCCATATCTTATCCCCTCCTCAGGCTGACCTCACCACAAATCCTCCTTAAACGGTTTGCCTTCACCTTTCAATATTCTACCCGTTGAAGCTTTTCCCGGCGGAAGAGAGCGTACTATTTCATCGGGAGAAATTCCATCGGCATTGACGTCCGAATGTCCGGCGAATATGTTCAGCAGCTTCTTCGCGATCGCCCCTGGAGGGAGATGACCCGGTACTATTTCCACAATGATGCTGCAGTATCTCATAAGGGGATCAACCGGACCCGAACATACAGCAACTCCTCCTCCGAGTATGGTGAGCCCCACTCCCAGCTGCAGTTTCACCCCCTTGAAGTATCTCCTCTCTCCGACTATCATAAAACTCCCTTTGGGCATAAAGGTCCCAGAAGGAGCCCCCAGCTGCACCTGTTCAGGGGACACACAGTATGCGTCTGCCGCTGTAAGGCCATCCCGCCAGGCTCTGCTGTAAGATACCGTTGCCTGTGCAACCTGCCTCAGCCCTTCATCCGAGCACTCTTTTCCACGTTTGAGGATGAAAAAGGGCGAGCCAGCGGCTTCGGTATGGAAAACAAGGTCCGAAGATTCAAGTCTTCTCCTTATGAGAAGGCTGTTTGAGCCTGCGTCCCTGCCCCCGACGGCAAGAAAGCCATCAGAAGTCACGAACCACCTGTACGCTTCGAACCAGACCCTGTTTCTCCTTACGCCTCTGTGAGGAGCGAGTTTCATTTCCTTCTCAGTTTCTGCTTCTCTTTTCATTCTTTGAAGGTTAGCCTCCATACGGGAGATCGACTCTTTGATCGACTCCATCGAACCCTTAAGGTCCTTTGCCTCGTCGAACAGCTTCGAAGCAAGTGTAAAAGGAGAAGAGAACTCTGTTTTCCTTCCCTTGTATGACCAGCCGGATCCTCCACGTCTAATATGGTTTGAAACGGAGTTAATCTTTTGCGTCATGGACTCGATGTCAACAGCCCCGGACTGGAGCTTTGAGGCTAGTTCATTGAGGGCTTCTACACGCTCCTTTGTTTTCAAAAGAGTTATCTTCGCATTTTCGATCCTGTTTTGCTCCTTCTTTAGCTGAGCAAGGAGAGCAGAAGAACTGCCTCTTGCGGCATACTTTTCGAGTTCCTTGGAAAGCCTCAGTTCGAGCCTTTCCCAGTCAAATTCTTCGAAAGGTGCTGCCAAGTGGGTGAAACGAATTGCCGAAAGAATTTCTGAACCGTCTTCTGAGTAAACGTAGAAATGTGAAGCGTTTCTGGCTTCCTCTTGGATTCTCTTCAGCTCTTCCAACACGGCCGAGGCGAAGTCCTGACTCTCTTCGGCTATTCGTGGACGGTTTGTCCTGACTCGGTATGTCGCTTCTTCGAGAATCCTTCCTGGCAGCGCAAATGATGTTTTTCGTTCGGCTACCACTCCATCATCTTTCGGTGCAGCTTTCATCAGGTCCGACGGAGTAAGGGCTGAAACGGGAACCCCCCTGGAGGGTGGGAGGAGGTATCTATCTCCAACCTTGAGACTTCTCTTCCGGGAGACATCCTTCAGTGACGATAGTATTGTCTCTTCTTGGTCAGTAGCAATTATGTTTCCCCCTCCGAAAACTTCAACGTAGCACCGTAGAATCCCCTCTCTATCTCCAAATTCCAAGCGGACCACCCTTTCCCCCTCGGGTACTCTGCAGGAGACAAGTTGTTTTCGTACAAACAGCTCCCTCAGCTTCCGCGCGAAATCTGTTACCTCTGTCCTCGGAAGCGGCAGGTTAGTGCACCAGACTCCCAGCCTGCATGAGAGCACGACACTCTTCTCTTCAGCCTCGGCCCTGTGCATTTTTATGGCCAAGGCATCCTCGCTAATCGAGTAAACGTTATTAACGTAATAACTTCGTAGTTCAGACTCGACCTTGGCCGATAAAGCATCAAGTTCCAAAGACGAAAAGGCCAAGTCTCCCGGCATTCAAGTCAACCACATGAAGCCGCTAGATAAGGTGTACTACACACGGGTACTTTTTGCCCTGCTTGCGGGTTTTGTTTCAGGATACTTCTATACGCTCGATTCATTTCTAGGAATCCTCTTTCTCATATTTTTCTACCTTCTCAGTTCTGTGATCTACAGGACGGCTGGATGGGCATCGGGCTCATCTGTTTATACCCATGGCATCGGTACCTTTGTCCTCGTCTGGTTTGTCACCTACAGCCTGTACCTGACCTTCCTCCTTCCCTGAAGTTGTCATGTCTATGTACTCGAGCAGCGCAGCCGCGTAGCCTCTATCAAAGCCATCTGACGCACTGCCGGTTAGTAAATTGTCGAGCATGGTTTTAAGGGTCCGCCTTGATGAATCGGTCATGCTGGGGGGTTTAGCTGCTATACCCTTAAGCGCCAGCTCCAATCCCCTTACTTCGTCCGGCTCCATCGCTGTACGGAACTTTTCGAGCTTCTTCAGAGCAGTGTCCAAGTTTTTCATAGCGTCAGAGACAATCTCCTTGAGGTCATCCCGGTCTGGTTTCATTCAGTCGCGCACCCCCGATTTGTCCACCCGAAAGGCAGCGTTCCGGTCCGAGAATAAATCTTTCGCGACAAAATTACCATCTTTCCTCTGGAACATGAGAGAGCATGATATATAAGGGCATGTAAAATCAATTCCAACAGGCCTCTGACCCCTGGTGGCAAAGTCGTAGCGGACCCTTTCTGTTACGAGAACATGTTTACCGAATATAACAGACCACACGGATAGTCTTCTCATCGTGGTAGAAAGAGAGGATGTTTGCCTCCCCGAATAGCCCCCCCTGAGATATGGCTCTGCCAAGTCATCCAACATCACGGCTGAATAGCCATTGTCAGCCCTGAGCCTTAACTTGACCTCTTCCTCGATTCTTTCAGGTGAATCCGTAGAAAGAACATCGATGTAAGACAAAGGATCACGGGCATCTGGCGAAATACTTTCCGCAATCTCCAGCACCCTCTCAGGCCTGAATTTTCCCTGAGTATCTACGAACAAAACTCTTCTTCCGGAAACAGCGTAATGAGCTGCAGAGGAAAAAAGCATCTGGCTCTTCCCAGACGAACCCGGTCCATATACTTGGCATACACCACCAAAGCCGTGATTCAGGATCAGCGAATCAAGTGAGTTACTCCCGGAGGAGCAGCGCTGGACCCTGGGCGGCCACTTCCCCCTGATATATGCCGTTGTGAGCTCACCTTCATACCGCTCTCCGTGCAACAAGCTGTATCTGTGGAACCCAGTTATAAAAAGAAGCTTCAGTCCACTTTTTACTGCTTCCGAATCCCGTTACAAGGTCCGGTGAGGCTGACTTAGAAGGGTTTTTATCCACCTCCAATTGGCACCATGCATGACGTGAATGAAGTAGGTCCTAACATAAAAAAGCCGCTGTTCACCCTTCAGAAGTCCATCAATAAACCCGTGAGGGTGAGGTTGAAGAATAGCGAAGAATATAGGGGAAGTATGGTGAACATCGACCCTTACATGAATGTGTTCCTTGACGACGCAGTGGAATATGATGATAAAGGGTCCATGGTTACCAACTATGGACAGGTCGTCATACGGGGAAACAACGTGTTGTTTGTAATCCTTGAAGAAGCCCTTAAGGCTTAGCCAATTCAGGCGAAATACATTACAGATTTGGCTCTATGCATTTCACGTACTTTAACACCTTCGGAAGCTCCTGCCTGATTCCAAATCTTTTCGAAAAGTACGCAAGAATGTTCATCAAATCTCTCTCGAGGAGTTCCTCTGCATTCGCAGCATCCGTGGTCACAGCTTGGGGCCAGTCAATGAGTATGATTTCATGCGATGAGGTCAGCAGTATGTTGAACTCACTTAGGTCACCATTAATCAGTCCCGCCTCGATGTAAATCCTCCTTAGCGCGTCGAATATTTTCTGCATGACTTTCTCTGGATCGTCTAGCTCCCTAACCTTGTAGAGAGGGATCGCAAGTTCCATTCCCATAAGCACTGCGTGATACCTTCTGCCTCTCAAGGTGGGAACCGAGAAGCCCTTCCCGTTGAGCTTCTGCAGAATTGCCGCTTCCCTGGCCGCACTTCTGACATTTGCAATCAGCCATCTATGTCCCTCGTTGGCTAGATATGACCTCTTCCTTTTCACCTGCCTGAAGCTCACCCTCCCCATCCTGAAGAACTTCAGAGCAAGGCTCGATCGGCCTCCGATAGCCTCATAGACATCGGACTCCTTTCCCATGGCAATGATAGGTCCCAGCTTTTCCACCAGGCCGGCGGATGAGAATTGGTGGAGCGCAAGGGCGTCGAGACCCAACATCGTCATCCGATATCCGCTGGCTGACCTCACACATGCCTGTTCCTTTGACAGAATATCCAGTTCGTACAGCAACTTTCGCTCCGGCATGCCAGTTTTGGAAAGAATCGCCCTTACAGGTATGCTTTCATATCTTGAAAAAAGATCCGCCAGAGCGGATAGAACTGTAAACGTCTCATCATCAAATAAGGTCGTCAGGATCGCCGCTCTTCGGACTTGGTCGACCATGCTAGATTATGAGTGCAGGACTGAATATAATACGCTTCCGGTTCAGATGACCTTTCTCACCCAAGAGCTGCGGCGATGAATGCTGAAAAGATCTGTTCCGGCTTCCCCGGGCGGCTGTTGTACTCAGGATGGTACTGAGTTCCCATGTAGAAACTGTTCTTGGGGTATTCAAGAATTTCCATCCTTCTCCCGTCGTCGCTGTGGGCAGAAAACACCATCCCGCTCTTCTTAAAGATCATCTGCATCTCCGGGTTAATTTCGTACCTGTGCCTGTGCCTTCTTCTTATAACCCGGGATCGATATATTTTTCGCGCAGCCGTGCCCGGGTCGATATTTATGTCATGTCCGCCCAGCCTCATCGTGGCTCCCAATTCACGGACACCTTTCTGCTCTGGCAACAGATCAACCACAGGGTGATTGGTATTTGGGTCTATTTCGGTGGAGTTGGCATCTTCCCATCCAAGTACCGAACGCGCGAAAGCGACCGTGGCCATCTGGAAGCCGAAGCATAGTCCCAGAAACGGGATATTTTTTTCCCTCGCAAAATCAGCCGCTCTAATCTTACCTTCTGCTCCCCTTTTTCCAAACCCCTGGGGGATTACTATGCCGTCAAAATCTGACAGCCTTCCAACACCTCCATCCTCAAACTCCTCCGCCTCGATCCAGGTCACTTGGGGGGTTGCATGATGCTGTACGGCTGCGTGCAGGAGAGCCTGATTGACACTGATGTAGCTGTCTGCCAGTGAAGCATATTTGCCCACCATGGCTATCCTGACCGGTCGTCCATTTCTTCTGAACGAATCGACCGTTCTTTTCCACTGTCCCCAGTTAACCTTCCTCTTCAACTTCATCCTGGCGGCGATCGTGTCAAGTATCCCTTCATCGTGCAGCACTTGAGGAACTTCGTACACGACCTGCACATCCGGATTGGATACGACCGCATTTTCTGGTATGCTCGTGAAAAGAGCGATCTTCCTTTTCAGTGCTTGGGACAACTTCCCCCGGCTTCTCACTACAACGCAGTCAGGCTGAACGCCGATTCTTCTCAGCTCCTGCACCGAGTGCTGCGTAGGTTTGGTTTTGAGCTCCCCGACAGGCTCAAGCATCGGAGCCAGGGTGACATGAATGAAGAAGACATCCTCCCTCTTCTCTTCCATAGCCATCTGCCTGAACGCTTCAATGAAAGGAAGACTTTCAATGTCACCAACCGTGCCGCCACATTCTATCAGGAGGACGTCAAGCTTCTCCTGGAGTCCAACTTCCCGAATCAATCGTTTTATTTCATCTGTGATGTGTGGAATTATTTGCACGCAGCTGCCCAGGTATTTCCCTTTTCTTTCTTCTGTAATAACCTTGAGATAGACCTGGCCTGTTGTAAGATTCTCCCGTTTGGACATGTTGTGGTCCAGGAATCTTTCATACGTCCCAAGGTCCATGTCACATTCACCACCATCATCCGTCACGAACACCTCGCCATGCTGGATTGGATTCATGGTTCCTGCGTCTACGTTGAGATACGGATCTATCTTCATGCAGGATACCCGGTACCCGGCAAGTGAGAGCAGCTTGGCGGTTGAGGCGACGGTGACTCCCTTTCCGAGACCGGACATCACACCGCCCGTCACAAAAATATACTTTGTTTGGCTTGATTGCATACAAAGACCATGCAGTCAGAGCACTTAAACCGTTCTCCTGCGTTCTTTCCTGCCATACGGATCATGAATTTTTGTGAAATCTCCTTCCAGTCTTTCTCATCGTTTTGATCCTCCTCCCATTAAGCGGGTCCGCGACCTCAGGCGAACCGAGCATTCAGCTATCTCGGTGATTTCTCTTTCGATTTCATGCAACAGGCAGGCTTCAAGGGAGGAGGCTGCCTGCCATATGGAAACTTCGGTCGACATCATTTGTGACCTGCATCTGTTCAAAAGACCATATGCATCCTTCCCAAGAGTAAGAAATGTCTGAACAACGGAGTCCTGTAATATTTTCAAGTTTTCCACGCTCACGTTCGGCAGGCCTCCGCTTCCCGCTATCATCTTTGAGCCGACGACCCTGCATAATTCCGCTCCGATCTCTCCGATCTTTTTGAGACTACCAAGTACAACCATGTACTCGGCTGCGGATGCGGGGGGAATCCCGAGTTCTGCTGAGAGAGCAGCGTTCTCCTCACATCCGGAGAGAACTCTGGAAGCGAGTGCATTGAGCCTGTTCATGTCTGACATCTTCTGTTCGATTCCCACAGTAGAGAGCCCCCTTCCAGAATCACGTGTTTCGAATGCGCCAGTATACAATGCCGACGATATTGAGGAAATTCTTCTGATCAGATGGTCAGGCTTCATGGCGGAAATATCCAGCATGAACCTGAACGTCATCGTAGTTTGCCCTTCGTCAGCAAGCTCGAGTCCTGGCAATCTTTTCGCCGCCTCCCGGACCTTCGTCCTGAGGCTATCACTGGCGGCACCAAATACTCTTACGTTTACGATGTCTGCCCCTGAAAGGTATACTCCGTAAAATCTGGCCCAGAAGTCATCCGAAGCAACCTGTTCAGCATCTATTTCCTGGGCGTAGATTGTTGAACCAGGCGAGGGAGTTCCTCCCCTGATTATCAAACTGCCGTCCGGGGCCTCGTCGATTGAGACGAGTGACCCCTTCTTCAGGCCATTCGACAACACCCATACGTGCGGAACGGAAAGAAATAATGAGCCTCCACCCAGTCTTTGAAGCCTTCTGAACGCGGTCTTGCCAACTGATTTCATAGGTGGCTGAAGTGTGGCGAGGAGGTTAAAATTGTTTGGTGTTGTGGTAGCTGCCACGCCAATACCTACAGCTTAAATACCATGTAGAACCATTGGATAAAGAGCGTCCGCAATTGGTCTACATAACTAAACTCACGTTGAAGGGGTTCAAGTCCTTCCCACAGCACCCAGTTAGCGTCCCCTTCGAGCCTACCATCAACGTGATCACCGGCCCCAACGGGTCGGGTAAATCCAACATAATGGACGCTCTGAGATTTGTTCTCGGCGAAAATAGCCCCAAGGCACTTCGACATAACAAAATGTCCGACCTTGTACACGACCAGTCCGCCGATGAGAACTCCTTCGCCCGGGTGTCTGCAACCCTCGACAACACGGACAGGGGAATACCGGTAGATGAAGACAGGATTCTCATTACGAGGGAGCTCAAACGAAACGGGGACAGTCAGTACTTTATGAATAGCAGAAGGCTTTCTCGCAACCAGTATCTGGAGATACTCAGTGCTGCCCACATTTCATACGATGGTCTGAACATAATCGCACAGGGCACTATCCAGCGTCTTGCTGAGCTTACCCCCGACGAAAAGAGGGGGGCAGTGGAACAGTACCTTGGCTTGAAGCATTTCGATGAAAAGAAAGCTGAAGCGATGGCCAGACTCAGGGAGGCAGACAGCGAGCTTGCAATATCATTTGCCAAGCTTGATGAACGCCGTGAGGCTATCGAGCGCCTTCAGGCAGAAAGGAATGATGCGCTGAGGTACAGGCATCTTCAGTATGAGATGTCCAGGATAAGGAAGGCGATTCTGCGCCGGGATGTTGACCTGCTTGAAGAACAGATAGAGGAGGATAGGAGGAAGCTTCAGGAACTCACCGCACTTCGTCAGGAGTACGAAAGGAACATAGAAAGGATGCAGGCAGAAAAGGTAGTTCTGGAACAGAGCAGGGACAGATACTATGCGGAGAAAATAGCTGGACCCAACAAGAAGCTTACTGAAATTGGGCTCTCCCTCGCGCAGCTCAATTCAGACATAATCTCCCTCAAAAACAAGAAGGAGGAGTTACAGTCGCGTAAAACCACACTTGACGAAGTCATACCGAGGCTTGGCAGTATGCTTTCCGGTGCAGAACAAGAGCGCGAGTCACTGCTGAGGCACATCCAGGACCTCCGACAGAGGATAGACGAGAAAAACGCACTCATCAGGGAGGCATCTGAACAAGCATCAAAACTGCAGGCGGAAAGGGAAAATATCCGTACCAAGCTTGTAGACCTGACCAGAAAGGATGACCTTCTCAAAGGCCGTGTACAGATCCTTGAGGAGCGCGTAAACAAGAACAGGGAAGGCCAAAGGACGGCTTCGGAAAGGCTTCAACAAAGAAAATCTGAACTGGAGGAGGCGGTCGGTAAGGAAGCCGACCTGCTGAACATGACAAATACATTTCTCGAGAAGGTAAGCGAACTTGGAAAGAGCCTACCACAACTCAATGATGATGCGAAAAAGCTGGAAGCGCAGGTTTCAACAATTAAGGAAACGAGGAAACGGCTCGCGAAGGAGATTTCTCAGGCAGAAACCATACTGAACGAATCCTTCCAAACTGTTGCAAAGTATGCATCGGGAAGAGAGCTTGCCGAGAGGTTTCTGGGTGAGGAGCTCAACGTGACCAAAATAGAGGAGCTGGCTCAATCCGGTGCCCTGGATGGATTCAACGGTACACTCTCCTCTGTTATAAAATATGAGAAAAGGTATTCCTCTGCCATAAGAGCAGCAGCACAGGACTGGCTGTATGCCTTTGTGGTGGACAACATCTCCAACCTCCTCCAGCTTGCCTCGTTGGCGAAGAAGCTTCACACCGGCAGGGTAAGGATACTCCCCCTGTCCGAGCTCGAAGAGCTTCAGCCTGAAGCTGCACCAGCTGAGCATGGCGTTCTAGGTTTAGTTAGTGATTTTGTTCGCTGTGAAGAGAAATTTAGGCCGGCGGTAGATTTCGTTTTTGGCAACATCATACTCGTATCCAGTGCAAAAACCGCCTACGTGCTCTCCCAGCGCGGTTACAGGTGCATTACGACTTTGGGAGACCTTTTTGAACCAAAGACGGCCGCGCTGGAAACAGGAAGGGTGAGCGAGCTTACGCTCAAAGAAGTGGGACTGAGCGACGCCGAATCAATAAAGCTCGCCGAGGATTCATTGGCCGCGCTACGTGAGTCACTTTCAAGGAGAAAGCAGAGCCTTGAAAGGCTTGAGAGATCGCAAGCCGAGATCGAGGAAAGGAGATTCGCTTTGATGGTGGAGATCAGAAAGGAGGAATCCAATCTCAAAACCTACAGTTCATTCGTCAGCAGGTACAATACGCTTGCAGCCAGAGCGACCCGTCGGGTTCAGCGAATCAGAAAACTCATATCAGATCTCGAGAAGACGATTGGAAGATATGAACTCCGCATATCAAAGTTAGACTCCATAATCACCATGCTTCAGGGCAGGCGCTCTTCCTTGGGAATCGATGCTATGAAAGAAAGTGATGCAAAGCTGGATTCTGCGCTGGCTGGCATATCGGCCTCGATCGAATCATTCTCCAGAGAAATATCCACAATGAATGCGGATATTTCGGGATTTGAAGCCAACCTAAACGGCCAAGTTCTTCCAAGGATAGCCCAAATCAAGCAGTCTTTGGAACAGTCCCAGAGGGACTTGGGTGAAGCGATGGGACAATTGCCAGCCATCGAGGCGAGGCTCTCTGAACTTGAATCCGAATATGCCAGGTTGATTCAGGAGGAGAGGGTGGTGAGGGAGGAAGATGAAAGGGCACTTCCCAAACTCAGAGAGATGGAAGAGAGCATAAAGTCCAAAGAGACGGAAATCCTGTCTGAGAGGCAGAGGATTCTCAGGGTCGAAAGGGATTCACTCAAGATAGAATCGATGGTGGATTCGAAGCTCAACCAGAAAGCTACACTTGAAAATGAAATGGCTTCCATCCCAGTAAGAGAGGACGTTTACTATTCTCAGGGACTGGAACAGCTTCTTGAAGACGTACGGACTGAAGAGCAGGAACTCAAGGATAGCGTTAACCTTCTGGCCCCCCAGAATTATGCGGAGGCTTTCATAAACTACAGGAGCGCCTCCGAGCGAAGGAATGAACTCGAAAGAGACAGGAACGCAATCGTCAGTTTCGTCGAAAAGGTGGAGGCTGAAAAGAAGGCTGCATTCATGAAAGCATATGAGCAACTCGACAGGGAAATAAGAAACGTGTTTACAGTCCTCACAGGAGGAGAAGCATGGCTGGAGCTGGAGAGCCCGGACGACCCATTCTCAGGTGGAATTTTCCTGATGGCCAAGTTCCCGAAGGGCGCTCCCAGAGAATCATCGAGCCTGAGCGGCGGGGAGAAGGCGATAGTTGCTGTCTCATTTCTGCTGGCGTTCCAGACGATATATCCTTCTGGCTTCTACCTGCTTGATGAAGTGGACGCTGCACTTGACCCCATGTACGCGCAGGGGCTGGGGAAGATGCTCTCAGATTGGTCCAGCAGGGCCCAGATAATCGTCATATCCTTGAAGGAGTCTGTAGTCAGCAAGTCCCCCAACGTGCTAGGTGTCTACATGACGGCAGGGTCGAGTAACGTGATAAGACTGAAGAAGGAGGTTCAGGTGGATGTCAGAACCCAGCAGAGCTGATGCCGTAAGACTGCTGCTTAACCCAAACCTGGCCCTGAGACAGAAACCATGGGATCTCAACATACAGAAGCTACTTGAGGAGTTTCTTGAATTTTTGGAGCAGAAGCCTGTCACCGACCTCAGGCTGAGCGGCCTGGCCCTGATCACTTCGAGCCTGATATACAAGCTGAAGGTGGAGAACATATTCTACGAGGAGGTCAGGTACGCTCACAGGCACATTTCCGAGTTGACGGAGCCAGTCGAGGTGCTGAAGATGCCGTTCAGGCTCCAACCACCGGTGTCAGATATTGCCGACCTTATAGGCGCGCTGCAGTCGCTCCTGCTTGAGATAGAAAGGAACCCAGCTCAGGAACACGAAAGGAATCCGTTCACGCCCGGCCTTGAAGCCGAGGTGGTGGAGATTGACAACATCTCAGAACTTCTCGCCGAATATTCACAATCAGTTCTCGAACGCCTGGCGCATGTAAAGCAATTCAGGTTTTCTGAGTTGATTTCTGGAAAGGAATGGGAGGAGGTGGTGAGAGTGTTCATCACGGTCCTCTTCCTTGCCCACCAGCAGAAGCTGGTGATCACGCAGGACGAGACAACGGAAGAGATCATGCTGGTGAGTGTTGGTTGAGTTCCGATCTAGATGAAGACTCGATCGAGACAAGAATAGAAGCAGCGCTTTACGCGGCAGGCAGACCACTCACAGTGGATGAACTTGGGAAGGCGGCAAAGACGATGTCAAGAAGGAAGGTTCTGGCCGCTATTGGCAGAATCTCCGAACGGGTCAGGCAGAACCTGAAGTCGATAGAAGTGGTCAAGGTCAAGGAAGGAAGCTACGCCATGCAGCTGAGACCTGAATTTAACTCTATGGCGAAGAAATTCTCTGTTCAGCCGCTTCTTACGAAATCTGTCCTCAAAACCCTTACGATGGTCGCCTATTTTCAGCCCGTCTCTGCTAAAACGATGGCCGAAAAGAGGGGAAGCTCCGTTTACAACCATCTCAAGCAGCTTGAGGAGATAGGCCTCGTGGCATCAACCCAGGACGGCAAGAATAGCATATACACCACCACCCCGTACTTCGCTGAATACTTTGGTCTGCCCGAAGAACCGGCACAGGTCAAGGAGAAGCTCCGGAAGATGTTTCCTCAGGCTGCGAAAGCCGTCGTCAAAGCTTAAAAGTGGTGTGCGAGTGGGTTCGAATCGGGTGCTCTCGGTATGACTCGATCTGTCGAGAATCTTTCAAAAAGAAAGACCACGGGTGGTATAACAGTCCCGGGCAGGGGAAGACGAAAACATGAAAGGGATGGTTTTGCGCTTGAAACTGTGCTCGGTAAGCAGACCGGCATAAAAAGAAGGATCAGAGGCGGAGCTATTCGTGTCGGTCTCACGTTGGCAGAATATGCAAACGTCGTTGATCCGCAGTCAAACTCCTCAAAGAAGGTGAAGATCTCCCGCGTGCTATCAAATCAGGCCAACAGAGATTACGAACGGAGGGGAGTGATCACGCGCGGCTCTATTATCGAGACGGAGCTGGGCACGGCCAGGGTCACTTCAAGACCTTCTCAGGACGGCGTCGTTAATGCTGTTCTTCAGAAGAAGTGACCTGACGCAACCCTATTGAGATGAGGTGGGACTGGGTTGAAGGACTATCAAAAGCAGATAGTCTGGGTGGATTACTTCGACTCCTCTATATCAAGGTCGGCCGGCCGTAGGGTTCCCAGTCATTCTGCTACAAGATCCCCTACACTTGAAGAACTCAGCCTCGCCGCCTCGAAGCTCGGTTTGGAGCCAGCAGTGCAGCGGGCTAGGCGTCCGGCTTCGCGCTATGTCACCGGCTATGTGCAGATCAGGAAGACAATGAAGAAATCTGAACTGCTCAAGAAGATGATGCTCGAACTGACCAAAGTTCGGAGCGAATCGCGCAAGCGGATGGACGCAAAATCAAAGGGCACTTGAACAGTTAGAGTGTCGTGGGCTGCGAGTCGCAGGAAGGATCGCCTGCACCGGAATGTGTTCTTACGCGCAGGTTGCAGCTGTAAGGAACTCTTGTCATTTCTATCTACGGTCAAGTCGCACTCAATTTCACGGCTGGTTCTTTCTCCGCAGCAAAAGAGGTATCACGACGGAGGTCACGGTGGTGCCGAATATAACCAGTGAATAGGAGGTATTGCCTATCAGTCCTATTGAAAGAGCCACAGTTACCACAACTATTCCTACCGCTCCCCTTCCACCAAGTATAACTGCTACGGTTCTAGGGTCCACGTTGGTCTTCTCGTGCATCACCTTCTTCGTGAAAAAGTATGTCAGTATAACAGATGTAATTAGAGAAGCGGATATTGCAAGCATCATGTAGCCAACGAGCGGATAGTCGGGAGGGCTGAGAGCCGCCTCAACTCCTGCGAAGCCGAAGAATATGGGTATGAAGAAACCCTGGTTCATGCTCTCAAGCACATGACGGAAGTTTTCAAATGATTCCTTTCCGATCAGCTCATCGTGCAGGATTAGACCAGCGAAGAATGCGCCAACAATGAAGCTGAGCCCTATCAGCTGAAACACATATGATACGAAAAGTCCGAATACGATCAGGACCGTATAGGAAAGGTATTCCCTCTTCAATATGGAGGAGGCATAATTCAGGAATCGTCTCAAGGCAACCACCCTTCTGTTCAGCATCCTGTCGATGATCGCGTATGCGATGAGAATAACAGAAAGATAGACAAGAAGAAGGAGCGTATCGTGTGTGTTCTCAGAAACCGTTGCGAGAATTACGAAGGCCACAACATCAGTGACTATGACAGAAGAAATGATCAACTGTCCGGTCCGCTGCTCTACCAGGTCGTACTGCATCACCATCACAGATATTATGGAAATCGAAGGAACCGCGAGTGCCAACGCCAAGATAAAATCTTCGAGCGTCCCGAATGGGAACAGAGAAATGGCAAAGAGGGTCGCGATGATGAGCGGAATGACGAAAGAGGTCATGGTCACAAGTATCGACTCTGCAAAGTGCGTGCGAAGTGTCTCGGTTTTCATCTGGTAGCCTATCAGGAAGATAATGAAGAAAAGGGCTATCGAAGACAGACCCTGAATCTGAGAATTGACGGTCACGACTCCCAGAAGACTCGGGCCAAGTATCAACCCCGCCGCGAGCTCCCCAGCTACCGAGGGCAGCCTCAGCTGGGAGAAAAGCTCTCCCAGGATCAAGGCGCTAGCAAGCACAATGAGTACCTGAAGTATGATTTCGTAAAGCATCCATATTCGGCACGTAATGATTGGTACTTGAGCGTTTCTGGTTGAAACCGGCATTGATCAGCCTGGGCCAAGGATACAGTATTTATTTCAGACTGTTCACGGAAATTTCGTTAGCCTCTTTCTCCGCGAGCGCAGAGAGGATAAGGAACAAACTTATTTACACCTGTGAGGAAGCTACAGAATAATGCGCGAGGTCGGGGTCGCCTTCAGGTTGGCCAGGAGCGGCATGCTGATTATCAAGGTGCAGAACGAACCCATGCCGGGCCAGATGCTGTTCGATTCCAGAAAAAGACCCGTGGGCAGGGTGACAGAAGTGTTCGGCCCCGTCAAATCTCCATATGCCTCGGCCCGGCCGGTGTCCGATCTGGTGAAGCAGGTACTGGGGGAGAAGGTGTATTCAAGAGATGAAGGCCGCAAGTAACCCCGCGATGCCAGGCAGGTGCAGATTCTGCTCAGCACCGCTGATAGGCGATAAAGTAGCGGGGGAGATCGTGTGTGCAAAATGCGGGGCGGTGCAGGCCGAAGCGATGGTGTTTGAAGGTCCTGACTGGAAGGCACTCGATGCTGAGGATAAGCTGAGAAAGAGCAGAGTTGGTGCACCCTTGACGCTCACACAACATGATTTCGGTTTGACAACTTCGATCGACCCGAGCGGGACTGACTTTCAGGGTAACCGGATCGGGGGGGATGGTAGGGCCACAATGTCCAGGATGAGCAGGTGGCAGAACAGGCTTCGAACGATGGACAGTAAGCAGAGGTCTATGGCAAACGTCTTGCAGAGAATAACAGACATATCGGAATCGCTTAATCTTCCTCCTAACGTTGCAGAAACTGCGGCTTACAATTTCAGGCAGTACTCCAAAAAAGGATTCGCGAGGGGACGTTCTTCGATAGGCATGGCTGCGGCGTCCCTCTATCTCGCATGCAGGCAGTGCGACGTGAACAGGTCTCTGGCAGAGATAGCACAGAAGGTGGGTGTCCAGAAGAAATATGTAGCAAAGTACTACCGCCAGGTGGTCACGGAGATGGGCATAGAGAAGGTGCCGTTGGCATCAATAACTAATCATGTTTCGAAGCTCTCGAACAATCTGGGGGTTCCGCCAAGGGTTCAGAGGTTGGCCACGGACCTGGGCAGGAAGGTCTCCGCCGCTTCTATAAGCGGGGGTCGTGCACCATCCGGTCTCGCCGCCGCCTACGTATACATCGCAGCGACACTTCTTAACGAGCATCTTCCACAGAGGGAGATAGCCGATAAGGCAAACATCACAGAGGTCACGATTCGCAAAAGGTGCCGGGAGCTATTCGACAGCTACGATGTGGTTGTGAAGCTCGCAGAAGCGAGACCGAAACTCGAGAAAGAGTTTTAGCTAACCAGTTCAGTTTATATATACTACATTATGACAGATTCAACCTTGCAGCAGCAGACCGACGAAGACCTGATAAGCAAAGTGTACAGCTTGGTTATAGGAAGCGGTGGACAGGGTATCCTTCAGAGCGAACTCTGGAAGATACTGGGTCTGACTAGCCGTGACGGATCGAGGATAGCTTCTAGACTCGAAAAGCGCAAGCTGATAAAGAGGGACCGGGTGCTGGAAAATGGACGTTGGACATACAACCTCTTGCCACTGGTGATTCCGATAGATACCAGCAGCATAGAGGATGCTCCCTGCATCCGGTGTTCGGACGAGGAGAGGTGCCATGTTGACGGTACCGTCAGCCCTCTGACCTGCAGGCTTCTCGAGGACTGGGTCGTTAACGAATACAGAGAGGCTCGTACCGGTGCGCCTCAGTGAAGCCCGAAGGGAATACTTCCGCAGGAGGGCCAGGGAAGAGGGGTACCTGAGCAGGGCTGCGTACAAGCTGATTCAGATCGACGATAAGTACAGGTTTCTCTCAAAGGGGGCCAAAGTTCTGGACCTAGGTTGCGCGCCAGGAGGCTGGTCTCAGGTAGCTTCGGCGAGGGTCACCGACAAAGGTCTCGTTGTGGGTGTGGACCTTTCTCCAGTTTCGTTTAAGGCAAGGAACTATCTCTTTGTGAAGGGCGATATATCCTCTCCGCAGACCTTACAGTTAATAAGGGAAAGCTCTTCCTCATTCGACTGTGTACTTTCGGACCTTTCGCCCAAACTCATGGGTGTGTGGGATGCAGATTCTTCGAGGCAGGTGGCACTCGCTTCAGAAGCCCTTGATATAACGAAGTTATTTTTACGCGGTGGAGGGACGGCCGTGTTCAAGCTTTTCCAGGGCGAGACCACCAATGAATTTATCGGCGAGGCGAAGAAGCTTTTCCAAAGGGTGGTTATATCCAAGCCGCCCGCCAGCCGCAAGCAGGCGAGCGAGATCTACCTGGTTTGTCTTGGGCTGCTCGCCGATAAGTTTGCAGCCGATAAAGAATTGTAGCGCAGATCATTCCTTTCTGATCAGCGATATTACTGCACTCAGGGGTGCGTCTGTTCTCACCCCCTGAGGGTCGATTATTGTCAGGGTTGCGTGCCACCCCTGCTTCACTAGTGACTCGATCACACTTGTGGGGCTGGGGGCCGGTGCATCGAGCCTGTCCGCGATGCGAGGTATGTTGTAGTAGAAAGGAGGGTGGTCGATTTCTTCCGCCGCTTTTATGAGCAGTTTCTCATAGCGGGAAAGATGGTTGCCTCGGGCTTCCTCACCCATTTGACGTACGAACTTCCGGTCAAAGATGGGCCCTGTCCAGGCAGGTCCGCAGTAACGAACCGAGCTTCCACATTCTTCGCAGCTTCCAGTGGGTTCCTTATGAACCGTCACTGCACCACACCTGTTACATTCGATTATGAAGTTAAGCTCATCGATTGCGCGATTTGCGGCCTCTGCCCCCGTCTCAAGAAAGAAGTAGGCTCTCATGTAGTGCTGATCCGAATGGACGAACACCGGTCTGGGAAACATATCCAGGGCTATACCTCTTCTTACCACCATGGCGCAGAGAAGCCGCAGTCCGAGTTCTCGCGAAAAATCTGTCCTGAGTGAATACCCAAAATACTTCCTGAAGGCAACCTTTCTGTACACGCCACTGAGCGGAGCAGTGTCAGTCGCGGTCAGGGAAAGCATGCCACCGTATTGCAGCGCCCTTATTGCGGAATCCACGAATTCTGTGGGTGAACCGAAGGGATCAAGGTCAATTATGGAAAATCTTCTACCGGGCCTCGCATGAAGCTCAAGGAACTGGTTTGCGGATTTGACCGTGAATGAGGCCCTGTTCAAAACCAAATTCGCAGCGGCTGACCGCCTCGCCAGCTTTATTGCCTTGGAGTTCAGGTCATTGATATATGCGTGTGCGATTCCTTCCGACTCTACCAAAACCCTAAGAGATTTTGCACCCACTCCGGCGAGCGGATCCCCAAAATCCGCTTCTCCGTAGAGTTTTGTGTATGCTCTGCAGGCAAGGACAGCAAGGTCTCTTACTTTCCTTCCCCGCGGATTGAAAAATGCTGGTGAGGTTGGAGGAAGGGGAGATGTAATGCTAACGGCCGGAACATAAATTTTGGTCCTTCCCTCGGTTGTGAGCCTATAACTTTCCACGGCCATACTACAAATGACACGCTTAAAACCACACAATTATAATTGAATGCATTTGGATGCAAGCTGTACATTCTGTGTGATGAAGGCAGGTTCTGGTCAGTCACCGAACCAGTCAGCCAACATCTTAGCCCCGTACCCGGCTTCAATTGGTATTATTTTAACATCTGGAACACCTCCTCCCTTGTTTTATATCACTACTTCCGCTGCTGAGCCGCTTGGAAAGAAACGGCACTCTCGTAATTTTGACGGGGCCCCCCGGAGTGGGTAAGACCACGGTTGTAACCAGGATCGTGTACGAATTGAGAAAGTCCGGTCTGTCCGTTGGGGGCGTCTACTCAAAGGAGAGAAGGTCAGGAAGAGTAAGAACAGGGTTCGACATGACTGACCTGCTTACCGGCGAGCGAAAGGTGCTTGCCGACCTCAAGGGAGAAGGACCTAGGCTGGGAAGGTACCGGGTGAACCTTTCCACGCTGGCTAACTTTGCTTCAACGGCAATCAATGAGGCGTGCGCACGGGCGGATGTAGTGGTCGTGGATGAAGTTGGGCCAATGGAACTTCTAAGCCCGGAATTCAGAAGGAGCCTCAAGTCGGTGCTCGATAGCAGGAAGCCGTGCATCATCGTTGTCCACAGAAGCATTAACGACCCTCTTGTGGACGAAATAAGAGAAACGCCTGCGGTGGTATCATTTGAAGTATCATTACAGAACAGGGACGCACTGGTCAAGGAAATAGAAGGCATCATAAGGGGAATGATGGGCCGATGAACATTGATAGGCTGATCGTCGGGGTGGATGACGCCGGCAGAGGTTGTATTATAGGTCCCCTCTTCATTGGGGGGGTGTCGATAGAGGAACGGACAAGCGAAAAGCTGAGGTCCCTTGGCGTCAAGGATTCGAAACTTCTGACTCCGGCAAGCCGGGAGAGATTGTTTAGTCTTATCATCGAGTTGTCCGAATCACACGTCGTTCTTTCAATCCCCCCGACCGAGATAGATGAATTTGTACGCCACAGGAAGAAGCATACAAAATTGAATTACCTTGAGGCGATATACATGGCAAGAGTAATAGACAGACTCGAAGGCGAGGTAGCCTACGTCGATGCGTCTGACACGGATGTCAGAATCTACTCAGAACAAATAAAGGAAAACCTGCACAAAAGCATCAGTATTGTGGCAACACATCATGCTGATAGAATATTTCCGGTTGTATCCGCCGCAAGCATACTTGCGAAGGTGAGCAGAGACAGGGAGATCGAGCGAATAAAACTCGAGCTGGGGGATTTCGGGTCAGGATATCCTTCCGACCCGAGAACTATCGAATTCCTCAAGCAATGGATCGAAAAGCATGGTAAACCACCGCCTTACACAAGGCAGAGCTGGAAAACATGGAAGAGGGTAGGAAACCAGACTTCGGCCGAGCACGTCGGTGACCAAGGAAGCTTGCTGTAACGCAAATCCAAACATGTAAATTGACTTTTGGGATACTTCGCAAGACGTAGCGTCTTTGATGCATGCCTGCATGCCATGGCTCATCAACCTTCAATTCGCATTATCAGGAGTTGCACTGTTGGTAGTTTTACCGGGTGCGAGCGGTGCGCTCGGGAGGAGATTACTCAGGGGAGTATGAGAATTAGTACCTACCTTTCTCTCCTGCCCTCTACGAATTCGAGAAACCGTTCCTTCGCTTCATCATATGGAAGCTGTTGCGGTGGATGTTTGAAGCAGTACGATGAAAGACTGACGAGCTCGCCGGCTACACCTCTCTGTAATGCGATCTTGGTACCCCTTATCGCGTCTATCATGACCCCCCCAGAGTCCGGAGCATCCACCACATGCAGCTTCGCTTCTATTGTCACCGGTGTATTCCCGAAATACCTGCCTTTGATCCAGATGTAGCACACCTTATCATTCTTGAGAAAACCGACGTAATCGCTCGGCCCGATGCGGGTGGGTACCGGGTAGGGTGTCATCGCTCGCACGGCACTCGTCTTGCTTTCTCTCTTATCGGCCAGTCTGCTTTCTTCAAGCATGTTAAGAAAGTCGGTGTCGCCTCCTATGTTCAGCTGATATGTTTCCTCCACCTTTGCACCCCTGTCATGAAGTAGCTTGACCAGAGTCTTGTGAAGTACCGTTGCTCCTATTTGACTCATCACATCATCCCCAGCCACCGGAAGTCCCTTGTCTTTGAATTTTTCAGCCCATGAAGGGTCACTCGCAATAAAAACTGGCATTGCATTTATGAAAGCCACTCCTGCATTCAGCGCAGATGTAGCGTAGGCCTGAACGGCCCTGGTGCTTCCAACGGGCAGATAGTTCACCAGCATGTCGGCGCCGGAGTCCTTAAGTTCCTTCACCACATCTGCTTCCGGGTCCCCTGATAGTGGAATTACCTCCTTCAGGTACTTGCCAACGCCGTCCAGAAGTGGTCCCCTCTTAACCTTCACCCCCATAGATGGTACTTCCTGGAATCTCGGTGTATTGTTCATTCCCGAGAATATGGCTTCCGAAAGGTCCCTGCCAACCTTCCTGCTGTCTACGTCAAATGCGGAAACGAATTCGATATCTTTTGGTGTTATTCCCCCAAGGGAATAAGAAAGCAGGCCGACTGTGTCCGAGCTTGATTCCGAATACTTTACTGTCCCCTGAATCAGCGCGGATGCGCAATTTCCCACTCCTGCCAGAGCCACTCTCACTTTAGGCATGTGTTTTATGGCGATAAAACTGGTCTATAAAAGCATTCCATCATGCGTGGCAGCCTTTCATTTCAAATTTCACTGCAAAATTCATTCTCGGTCGCCAGAGCCTTCGGGCTCCTCGTCCGAAGAGTCTGCGAGCCTTACAATCTTCGCATAATATGTTCCATGTTCACCTGTTCTGTTGGTGTAGGACCATTCGGATGGCCGCTGAGGGTCATAACGGACGAAATCCTTCCTGGGATCCGCCTCTATCTTGGCAAAGAACAGAATATCACTGCCGTCAGAGTCTCCAATGTGAACATACGCACCAAGCTTGTACCCATCTCTATCTTTCATAAGATAAAGGGGGGCAGGTGACTCATCCACCAGCACCCTGTATGAGCTCAGCTTGAGAAGACTCACGACGTCCGACAGTTCCATGGAGATATTCTGGAGAAGACTTGAACCGCCTCTCATCAGTGATTTCATGTACCCTTCTGGTACTGATTTTATTGAAAGTATGGGCGAATAGAGATATCTTGCATCCGTGGCCTCAGACGAGAGAGTCACCTCCTCAACCTCATCCTCCAGCTTGTATTTCAGAAACTGGTCAATCTTTTCGCTTATCGCATAGAAGAATACGGGCGATTCTCCGAGTTGCTCTGAATGAACGGACAAAGCATACTTTCCATCAACAAGGATCCCGAAAGTTGGCCTGGGCACCCTTTCAAATGCGCACGCAAGCCTGGCCAGCTCCTTGACCGATTGAAGCTTTCTGAATATTGGTTCACCCTTGCCCCGGGGCATGGCTCATTTCAAAAAACATATGTATTTAAGCAGTGACCAAAGATTGGGGTAAAGCGATCCTTTGTGGTCAGCATATCGGGAAAAGACTTACAGCGTGTGAAAAATGAGATACGCTCGGCTATTGATTCGCTGAGCCAAGCAAAATTCGGTACAGGAGGCAAAGACCTTCGAACGTGGAGTGCATATTCACACATAGAGATGGCCGTGCTTATAGTCAAGCTTGCCGTGGGCGAGGATATGCTCCTGAGCGAATGGAAGCCTGAGGATTCGCCCACCGTGAATGACCCGGCGCAACTTCTGAGGGAGGCGGAAAGGCTTCTGGAAACTGATGATATTGCTGGCTCTCTTGCAACACTTAGGGCTGCCAGAGACCTATTGATGGAAAGAGTGAAGCAAGAAAGAAGAGAAGCCTCGGGGGGGAGACCTGGAGGAGCAAGGAAAAAGGAGGTATGATAACACTGTCCTGTTTGCCTTTCGTATTTCATACTATCGCTGTTCTATCTTCCGAACCTTCTTTGCCTGCTCTGATACGTCCTTATGGCTCTGAGAAAGTCTAGCTTTCGAAAGCCGGGCCAGTAAACATCCATGAACACCAGTTCACTATAGGCTGACTGCCATAGAAGAAATCCACTGAGCCTAACCTCTCCTGAAGTTCGAATTATGAGATCAGGGTCGGGTTCAGGAAGAAAAGAAGTGAATAGGTATTCTGAAAACTTCTTCTCATCTATACTCAGAGGGTCCAGCGTACCCTTGGACACTTCGGAAGCTATTTTCCTGACCGCTTGAACTATCTCCATCCTGCCACCGTAGGCTATTGCAAAGTTGAGGTACAGGTCGGAGTAGTTCTCCGATTCTTTTTCTAGAATCTCCAGTCTGGACCTCACACCTGGAGTAAGAATGTCCGGATTTCCAAGTCCCTTCACATGAACCCTGTGCTTGTGCACGTAATGGCCATCGATAAGCTTTTGCAGTTTGTTCTCAATAATCTGGAATATGCTTTTCAGTTCTTCCGGGTCTCTTGAAAGATTCTCAGTCGAAAGAGCAAAAAGTGTCAGCGAGTGTATCTTATACTCAAGGCACCATTCCAGCAGACTTTCGACCTTGTCCGCTCCGAATACGTGTCCCATCCACTCCGGGTAGTCCCGCTCCTGTGCCCATCTTCTGTTTCCATCCAGGATCACCCCTATGTGCTTTGGCATCGGCCCCCCCTTTATCTCGGATTCCAGAACCCTCGTGTACAGCCTGTATACCCCAAGGTACCTGAGGGCGGTGCTGAAAAGGTCGTCAGTCTTTGTCATGAGCCGACACCCGTCGGCTGAAAACGAAGCCGTATGCAACATATATCAGGACAAGCAGCACCGCCAGTCCTGCAAGCAACAGTGAGACTATTGGGACAGCCGAACTCGTGGGTCTTTCAAAAAGGCTGGCAAGAACCAGCACGGGCGAGTACATCAGCACAAGGGCGGCCAGGGCTATCAGGTCTCTTACCACCTTCGTGGATTTACGAAGCACGTGGTATACCGCATCCACCCCGATATTTGTAGCGATCGCCACCCATACCAAAAGCACTGAATTTGTCATGAAGCTGCCTACCACCAACCCCAGATGCTGGTAGAGGATGCTAGCGGATTGGGGCGGCCAGAAGTAAAGCTGAGTTACTGCGTTGTATCCTTGAATGCCAGCCACGATTACGATGATGAGAGAAGCCAGAAACGCAAAGAATCTTGCCAGAAAGAAGGTTCTCTTTCTTGCGTTGCTTAACATGCTGTCGAAGCCGAACCCCCTGAAGACGAATATCGCACCCACCATAAGGGCGAGGATGTATCCAAAATCCACGTAGAGGTTAAAGTAGCTGAATATCCCGTACAGAACCAGGAGTATGCCAGGTATTCCCAGGAAGTACTTTGAATACCTTGAATCATAAACGAGCATCTTAAGATATCTTCCAAGAATGATGTAACTCTCTTCGACGCTTGCGCTGTGTTTTATCACCACCCTTCTGGTGCTTATCACTGGTGCAATGTTCGTTAGCAGGGGCAGCACCATTTCGTCGTCGAGCCCATCGGAAACCAGCACTATTCCACCAGGTCTGATCGCATCAACCACAGCACGGACCTGCTTCAGCATCTTCTGGTCTGCTTCAAAGCCGCCATGTTCTGTACCGGAAACCAGGGCTACTTCACATTCGTACCCCTTCGCCTTCAGCTCATCATATTCGGCCACAGCCGCGCATATGGCATTTGCATCTGCTTCTTCTGGGTCGGTAAGCATCAGCTTTACTCCCGCGTCTAGGCATTGCTGCCTTCCGACCACGGGGGTTGAGATACCCGCCTTGCGGCCCAGGTCGTCGTCTCTATCGACGTTCACGACCAGTACCTTCTGCTGATGCTGAGCTTCCAACGGTCCTTTTGTGAGCAATTCGCATAATATAAGCAGTTCGTGATGCTCGTTTCTTATTTGACGTTGTCTTCATCGTAAAGGAGTTTCAGGTCGTAAAATGATATCGATTCTCCTCTACGCATCCTTTCAAGTGCCTCCTGCTTCGCCCTCTGGATAGCCTCCTGGCTGGCGGCTACGCGGGCCGCAAGTCTCTGTCCATGTGCCTTTCGCTCCTCAACCTCCAACTTGGTCTTGAGTTCATCGAGGGCGGAGGTGATCTCCCTGTACTTCTTTTCAAGCTCTTCTATATCCTGGTTTGTGCTTTCCACTTCGCCATAAACCTGTCTGCCTGCCTTCGTGTATTCTTCCATCTTTCCTCGGTGCTCCTCCATCTGCTTGAGGGCCTCCTGTCTATCGGCCTTCACATCAAAGAGTGACGCAGACTTCTCGTCTAGCTCCCTGTCGAGCCTAGATGCCTGGTCCTTCAGTTCGTACGCCTTCCTCCAAACGGAGATGGTTGAAGCCATTTCCTTCATTCTAGCAAGAAGACTCTTTTCCTCCTCCCTCGAGAGGTGCTGGGTCTGCATTCTCCACTCGATCTGCTTGAGCTCCTTTTCAAGGTCTTCTCCGTGGGTCCTGAGTGCGGGTTTCATATGATTAAGCTGCGAAGATGCGTCCCTGAATTTTTTCTTTGAATCTCTAATCTCATCAACCAGCTTTCTTCTACTTTCATTCAGAGACCTCAATCTTTCCCTGAGACCGCTGTATTCCTCACGCTCGGCCTCCAGTTTTTCTGCGAGCTGGTCAAGCTCCGCCACAAGTTCGCTTTTCCTCGAGCGAAGCTTCTTCAGCTGCTCGACCAGACCCCGGCGCTGTTCATACAACTGCGCCAGCTTTTTCTTCTCGTCCGTCTCCTCCATCTCTGCCACACCCGGCTCAACAGCATACATTTAACTTAAGCTATGTTTTGATGTGAAGTAACAGGATGGCAACGATTTCCGACCGATATTCGTAATATATGCACCGGTGGTATCCTATTCAAAATCCGTATGTTCGATATCGTTTTAGGGGGTGCAGGTTGGTTGATACTGCGTATTCATCCCGCAGAACGTCCATGCATATGATGTCCCGTTTGTTACTTGTATGTCGTCAGCCCCGACCTGAGTTGTGTTCCACCCGCTGCTGGAGTAGGACCAAAGGAACCAGAAATCACTTTGCGTGTTCTCAACCCCGAATATGCCGTAGATGTAATGTTCACCGTACTGGGGATACCAAGTCGAATCCATCCTCCCTCCAGTCAATACAAGCGTAGCCTGATACAGATTCCAACCAGGCTGAAATGATGTCCCATTATACCATATCTTTGTGCCGTTACCGAAGTCCACCAGCATGTTGAAGCTGAGCAGGGGAGGGTAGGTGGGCTGCTTTATTTGTACCAAAGGGTAAGAAGAATTTAGGTTTTGTTTGTAGAATGTGCTTGCGAGCAGCTGGTACTGATGAGTTAAGTTCTGATACTCTGCAACACTCGTTCTGAATTGGAGGTTAGCCTGCTGATACTGATTCCAAAGGCTCTGTAAGGCCAGAGTTGCCGACGTGTAGGCCGGCTCCGTTGTATTGAGCACGGAAACAGCCTGAACTAGGTAAGCAAGGGTGCTGTTGTATCCTTTGGCCAGATTTTCGTAGGTGGTAGTGAGGCTGGAGAACGCCTCCATGCTTTGATTATACGCGCTGGAAAGTTGCACGAATGAAGAAACAGAGCCGTTGTACCTTTCCACCACACCGTTATACGCTGAAACGAGCTGATTATATCTACCCGTTTCCGAGTTGTATGCCGAAGTCGCGGTAGAAAGCTCAGAAATGAGACTTGCATTTTCGTTCGATATGGTTGAATACTCATAGTAGTAATATGCCGCGCCTAGTGAAGTCAGGATAAGCAAGACAACGAGGATCGCGCTCAGCTTGTTCCAGTATTTGACGCCAGACAAATTCAGATTCCAGCCTCCACTCTTTTGCCAAGATGGTAGACCTCCTTTCTGGCGCCAAGTCTTCTGGCGTAGTAAATTATTGGGGAAGCTACCAGAGAACCCAGCACGAAGTCTGATAACTCATGCGGTATCATGAAAGGGATCCCCAAGAATTCGTAATCAAGCAACGTCCTTAAGGTCGTGCCTCCGCCGAATACAAGAAATGCAGTTGCCGCGTTTGTCTCAACGTCGAATATGAATGCACAGGCCGCCAGCAGTGATCCCATCAAGACGTTCGTCGAAGAAAATGGTTCTATCCTTTCCTTCAGGATGTGCGAAAGACCGCTTCCTGCTACGGCGTAAAGCAGCTCTCCAATCACCAAGAAAGGTATTATCGCACCGCCGAAACCGTAGGGGCTCATTATCCCCCACAGGGTTTCTGATAACACCGCGACTGTGATTCCTATTCTCAGGCCGAACACAAACGCGGCGACAAAGACGAGCAGATCTTCAAGCTTTACATTGGCCAGCGGAGTCAGGCCATAATTCGTTGCTATGATGATCGAAACGAAGGCAGCGACGACGGTGACTCCCTGCACCCGCATCATGATGGATGGATAAACCATCCAATATAAATACATGACTCTCGCCCAGGTCTCAAACGTTCTTTGACATGTTTCCTTCAACCTTATATAACCTGAAAAGCGTTTTTAGGCATGTGTGGGCAGAACAGCTTCTCACCCTTCAGAACCACCAGCCAAAGGGACCTACTCCATCCTTCTCGGTCTGTCACCTTATACTCACAGTTCTGTACATCGGCAACAACTTCGTTGGTAGGAAGAAACTCGCAGAGGACGTGGGGGTGGGGGAAGGTACTATCAGAACAATTATAGGAAGGCTGAGGTCTGCGCACCTGGTGTCCACTCAGGCGGCCGGATGCTTCCTAACCGAAAAGGGGTTAGAACTCTTCAATCAAATAAAGGAAGATATCGAGTTCTTCACACCCCCCGCCCAGCTGCCTATATATGGCAAATCTGCGGGCCTTTTGGTCCACGGCATGTCTCGAGCCATATTGAATGGCTTGAAGGAAAGGGACGAAGCAGTTAGGTCAGGCGCGATAGGTGCGATGATAATGACGTATGAAAGGGGGAGACTCGTTATGCCCGGGTTGACAGATGTCACAAGGGAGCATCCCGAAGAGGCTTCGTTACTCGAATCTCAGCTAGGGCTCAAGGACGGTGACGTTGTCATAATAACATGGGCTCATGACTTCGAAAGAGCCCGATGCTCAGCTTTGGAAGCGGGGATTGCAGCAATCACCGCCAAAGCCACAGTGAACTGAAGTTCTGTGTAAACGAGTCAATGGGGCGAAGTCCGTAACCACCATGAATACAGTAATTTCAATAAATTATGTGGGAAAACGGGCTTTTATTGACGATTCACATGTAGAAGTAGTCAATGAATTCTCAGGCCATCCTTCTCACCCTTCCTCAGCTGATAGTCGAGCCTGACTTGGTAGTCATGGATGTCGTCCACCATATCGGATAATAGCGTAGGACTATATCCTGTGATACTTTGCGCCGGGGGTGGGATTTGAACCCACGAGGCCCACTAGGGGCCACGGGCTCTCCTTCCTTCACGACAACTCAAGGCCCGCGCGTTAGTCCACTCTGCCTTCGGGCTCTGTAGAACCCCGGCATCCCCCGGCATCAATGTAGTCCTAAACCTCCTTCATAAGCGATAATAGTGCGCATCGAAGGTAGAATATGGACACCACAATAAATAACCTATCACTAAGAAGGGAAGTAGCAGGGGGTAGCGTACAGGTGCAGGTTTCAGGCCACAGGCAGATTCCACACATGTCAGATGCGTTTATTGAAGTATGGTCTCCCACTCTTGAAGGTGCGTTTGAAGCCTCCGCCGCGGGGCTCGTGTCCGTAATTACTGATCTTCGGAGGATAAGAAAGACGATCAAAGTAAAGACGCCGCAGTTAAAAGGAAATGATTTGGAAGAACTCCTCTATGCTTGGCTCGAGTTTATTCTTGTTAATTTTGATACAGAAAAACTTCTGCTGCCCAGGGCCTCGATCGCGATAGAAAAGGAAAGAACAAAATTCGTCCTGAACGCGACAGCTTCGGGCGAACGATTCGATCCTGACAGGCACGTTCTAAAACGAGAGGTGAAGGCTGTCACGTATCATGAGATGAAGATAGCAAGAAGAGCACAAGGGTATCGGTTAAGGTTTCTGCTCGATCTCTGAACATCGAGGTTACTTTTACTCGGCCAAATGTAACACTTAATTCCTTCCCTTTCTGGACACCGGCTCATGTCCGATGACCTCCTTTCTATGGATACTATCAGAAAATATGCCAAGCAGATCGAGGACCTAAGGTCTGGACTGGATTTCGAAGTCTTGGCTCACTGGTCAAAGGTTATAGAGTCCGATGCTGTGGAGCTGGCTCCAGACGATTTAAAGGGGACCATCCAGATCATCCAGGACGAGCTCCTTCCGATGAAGTTCAACTTCAAAGCATCAAAGAGAGCAGTGCCTTTTCTTGTTCAAGCAATCGAGAAAAATCTATCGGAGATGCCCATGGCCACCAGACTTTACTTTCAGAAGGTGGAGGACGTCATATGGGAGGAGTATCAGAGGTATTCAAAGACGCACGGAAAGAATCCTTCAACCTGAACACCATTTAAATAAGTCACAAATCCGGAGATGAAACATGCACGAGAGGGAGATTACGGGCCTGGTCTGTGCAGCATCTTCTGTCAAGCCGTTCATACTTCCTGAATCTTTTCCCCATTATGTGCCTGACAGACCGTTTGAGTTGCAACATATTCGGATACAGATTACGCCAGACTTCGAAAGGGCAGAAATTACTGGAAACGCGAAGTTGCGTTTAATATCGAAGAGAAAAGACATCAGGAAGCTCACCCTCGATGCAGCAGAACTGGAAGTGCATTGGGTGAAGCAGGGTGATGCACAGCTTGAGTTCGAACAATCAGGTGGCAAGCTTGTCATCAACCTCACTTCTCCCTCAGAAATCGGAAGCCAATATGAAATATCAATCGGCTACCAGGGTCATCCAGAGAGAGGTCTCTACTTTAGAAAGCCGTCCCCCGAAAGACCCGACCGCCCAGTCCAGCTGTGGACACAGGGTGAAGATGAGCTTTCACACTTTTGGTTCCCCTGCATCGATACTCCTGCGCAGAAAGTGACGAGTGAAGTGATAGCGGAGGTCCCTGAAAAAATGGTGGCTGTCTCGAACGGCAGGCTCGTATCAGCAGAACCTGGCCCTTCCGGAAGAACCAAAATCTATCACTGGTCTCAGGACAAGCCCCACAGCATCTACCTGATCAGCTTGGTAGTAGGAGAATATGTGAAGCTTGAGGACACGTCAGACGGAGTTCCTATCGAATACTATGTTTACAAAGGGAGGGAGGAGGATGCGAAGCGGAGCTTCTCCGAAACTCCGAGAATGATGAAGTTTTTTGAGGAAAAAACAGGCATGAAGTACCCCTGGGATAAGTATGCACAGGTCGTTGTCAGTGATTTCATATTTGGCGGCATGGAAAATACGACGGCGACCACGCTGACAGACACGACACTGCATGACGAGCGGGCTCACATCGACTTCAGCAGTGTTCCGCTTGTGGCGCACGAACTTGCGCACATGTGGTTCGGTGACTTGCTCACATGCAGGCACTGGTCCCACGCCTGGCTGAACGAATCCTTCGCCACATTCTTTGAAGCCCTCTATCAGGAATTCAGCAAGGGCAGGGAAGAATACATCTATGATCTTATGGAAAATCTTTCGACCTACCTCGAGGAGTACGAAAAACATTACGCTCGTCCGATCGTGACCAACATTTACGAGAACCCAAGCGAGGTTTTTGACAGGCATCTCTACGAAAAAGGAAGTCTGGTCCTGAATATGTTGCGTAACAAGCTGGGTGACTCCGATTTCTTCAGATCGATTCAAAGATACGTTAAGGATAATGCATTCGGAATCGTGGAATCCTCTGACCTGGCTCGCGCAGTCGAGCGAACAACAGGGATCAACCTTGATGAATTCTTCGACCAGTGGCTCCACAGGCCTGGTCATCCAGAAGTATCTGTAAGCCTTGGGCGCCTTGATGGTTCCGGTGCCATATTACGGGTGAGACAGAAGCAAGAAGAAGATGCATTCAAGTTTGACCTGAAGGTGGTCGTTGATTACGGAGATACCAGGGATGAACATCAGTTTGTTGTTCTATCCAAAGACCAGTCGTTTTATCTCCCATTGAAGCGAGACCCGGAATATCTGTCCATCGACCCTGATTTCACAATCCTGGGAACCGTAGAGTTTGAGAGACCGCTTGAGATGATGCTCCATCAGATTGAAAAAGACGGAGTTACGGGGAGGATAAGCGCCGCGAAGGGACTTGCAAGAGAAGGAGGTTTGTCTGCCATCAAGGCGCTAAAGAGAGCACTCCTTTCGGACCCGTTCTGGGGGGTACGAGCCGAGTGCGCAAGGGCTCTTGGTGAGATCGGTAGCGAAGCCGCACAGTCAGCACTCCTGGAAAGCCTGAGCGTGGAGCATCCAAAGGCCAGGCGAGCGGTAGTCCAGGCACTTGGCAAATTCAGAAAGGAATCCGTTGCCCGGGCCCTTGCTGAAAGGCTGGAAAAGGGGGACCCAAGCTACTTTGTGGAAGCCGAACTGGCTCGAAGCCTGGGCAAGACAAAGCAAAAAGGGTACGACCAGCTGCTTAGGAACGCCCTCTCAAGACCCTCACATAATGGGGTGATACAGGTTGGCGCACTTGAAGGACTCTCGAATCATGATAATGATGAGGTGATCGAGCTTCTGAAGGAAAGCACTTCGCAGAAGTACATACCCGCCGTCAGGTATGCCGCCACCATGGCACTTGGCAAGGTCGGATCGTCAAGAAAAGATATTCACGACCTGCTGGTCTCGCTGCTGAAGGATGAATGGTTCAGGGTAAGGTCCGCCGCCGCGCAGGCACTCGTGGAGAGAAAGGACCTTGACTCCATCGGTGACCTCGAGGCCGCCGTGAGGTCGGAAGGTGACGGCAGGGTCAGGAGGTCGTTTTATGAAGCAATATCAAGCCTCAGGTCTCTTGGCCCAGCCAATGAAATAAAGCAGTTCAGAGAAGACCTCGAAAAATTGAGAGAGGAGAACAGGCTCATCAAGGAAAGGTTGGAGAGGCTGGAGGGAAGATTTGAGAGAAAACCTTCAAGACGCCGAAGTAAGGCAAGGAGAACCGGAACGAACGAAACTGTATAAGTTGGTGATTTGCATCATGTTTATAATCAAACTTGCCCTTACAGTGAGACGTCAATGAGCCAGATGCTCTACCGCGTCGCTAAGAGGTGGATAGCGGGGCAAGATGCAGACGAAGCCCTGCAGATAGCCAGAAGCCTGAATGCTCGCGGGCAGGGTGTGATGCTGAACTATCTTGGTGAGGATATCCTTGACCAGGGGGTCATATCAGCCCACAACGAGGAGTACACCAGACTTCAGGAATCCATCAATACCATGAAGCTCGACGCTTCCATATCCGTGAAACTGACCCAGCTGGGGCTCGGCCTGGACGCGGACCTGGCAAGAAAGAATCTGTTGGGCCTCGCCGAGAAGGCGTCCGGTTTCAGGCAGTTCCTTTGGGTCGACATGGAAGGCTCGAAATATACGGAAAGGACGCTGGAGCTGTACCATGAACTGTTGGGTTCATTCAGAGGGGTGGGTGTGGCTATTCAGGCCTATCTTAGGCGAAGCGAAAAGGATGTGGAGGCCATACTGGAGAAAGGAGGCAAGATCCGACTGTGCAAGGGAGCGTACAGGGAAACCCCCGACATCGTATACACCGGAAGACCAGAAATAACCCAGAATTATGTCACGATCATGAAAAGGGTATTCCAAAGTGGAGGAAGAGTGGGGATAGCAACTCATGACTCATACCTTATCAGCACGGCGAAGGACCTAGCAAAGGACACCAAATCAGAATTCGAGTTTCAGATGCTCAAGGGAATAAGAGACGAGCTCAAGGATAAGCTGGTATCGGACGGCTACCGGATGGTGACGTACCTCCCTTATGGGACAAGCTGGTATTCCTATTCCAAAAGAAGAATTATGGAGCATCCAAGCAACATTTGGTTGATTCTGCGTTCTCTACTCTAAATATCGTCGCGTAGTCTTGTTCATTGACTTGACTTCGACAACTTCCATGCACGCCTGTGGCTCCCTTATGCTCGGATTTTGCATGAATTGTTTCTTCGTATTCAGAAATCGGGATTGACTTAAAGCACCCCGACGCGAAACCTTCATCATGGTAGGAATAACTCCTCTGAAATATCTGTGGATGGACGGAAAGTTTGTCGCTTGGGAGGATGCAAAAGTCCACGTTCTTACCCATGCGCTACACTATGGCTATGCGGTGTTCGAAGGTATACGATGTCACAGCACCCCAAAGGGACCGGCCATATTCAGGCTGGACGAACATCTCGAAAGGTTTCTCAACAGCGCGAAAATATACAGAATGAACATCGGGTACACAGTAAAACAACTGCATGATGAGTGCGTGGAACTCGTAAGACGAAATGGAATCCAGGATGCATACATAAGACCGATCGCGTTTTCTGGTTATGGACAGATGGGACTGGACCCAACCAAATGCCCGGTGCAGGTCGCCCTCACTCTATGGAACTGGGGAGCCTACCTGGGCGAAGAAGGACTGGAAAAGGGTGTGAGAGCAACAGTATCAAGCTGGATCAGAGTGGATTCAAGGGCGCTTCCACCGCAGGCAAAGTGTGCTGCCAACTATGCCAATTCAGCGCTGGCTAAAATGGAGGCTACATCGGCAGGTTATGATGAAGCCATAATGCTGAATTCAAACGGAATGGTGGCGGAGGGGCCGGGCGAAAACATATTCAGGGTCAAGGATGGTGTGGTAAGCACTCCGCCGGCGAGTTCAGGTATCCTAAGGGGGATAACGAGAGACACTGTGATAAAATTCGTAGAGGACCTTGGATATGTTTTCCGCAGGAATGACTTCACAAGAGAGGAAATATTCACGGCAGATGAGCTTTTCTACACAGGAACCGCCGCTGGCATAACCCCCATCAGAGAGGTGGATGGGAGATTGATAGGAAACGGTGGCTATCCCATTACAAAGCGCTTTCAGACGCTCTACGATAACGTTATTCATGGCCGCGAACCCAAATATGAGGCCTGGTTATCGTACGTCCAGTGATATACTGGCAGTGACTGTTCAGGACTCTGCCGATGTAGATTCGAAGACAAATGAAAGCCCGGGCTGGTCCACGGTTAGTCGAAACTTGTTACCTGTTCTCCGCCCTCATTTTTTCATAAACTTGCCAGTAGCGGTCAGTGAAATCTTTAATTCTCTCGGCTCTGCCTCCTGTAACCAGAGTATCAACTTCAGTTCCCCCCACCACCTCGCCGATGCGTGCCGCGGAGATGCCTCTCTCCCTTAAATTACGAAGAAGATTCTCTTCATGTCCTTCTTTACAGGTCACAAGGAGGGAACCCTGACCAAGCGTCATTGCGGGGTCCAGTCCGAACAGCTGGCACACAGCTGACGTGGGTTTTGAAATTGGAATGAGCTCCCTTTCTAATCTCAGCCCCATCCGACAACTTCTGACAAGCTCAATGGCACCCTTCACCACACCGCCTTCTGCGACATCATGTACTCCCGTGACTTCGACTCCGGAGCCTACAGAGTACGATACAGCCCTTGCATCATTCATGACAGATAGAAGCGCAATGTGGTCCCTTGCCTGTCCCAGTATCTTCCGGCCAAGCCTGTCGGTTATGTATTTAGGAAATAACCTTGCAAGCACCGCTGTTGCTTCTATGGCCGCAGTTTTTGTCATGATTATCTTGTCTCCTTCCCCGACTCGTCTTCTGAACACAGAGTCAAAACCACCTGTGCCGATAGCCATACCGGCGCCTATCACGGTGTAATTCCCACCCGGATATTTTCCTGTGTGCCCTCCTAAAATCGCAACCCCCTCACGCCTGCACTCGTCACTCACAGCCTTCCAGTACCTCAGGAACTGTCTCTGGCTCATCGATCGCGGAAGGTTGAAGCTGAACAGGGCGTACTGCGGCCATACACCCGACGCAGCAAGGTCAGCAAACAAGGACCTCACAGAAAGCGCGGCCGAATCCACTGGTCCCAGCTCGCTGATGTAACTCATGGGGTCTGTGGATGCACAGAGCACCTTCCCCTCTCCCAGGTCAACTATCCCCGCATCAATGCCCACCCCGGGGCCCACCATGACCTCCTTGCGCCTTGTTCCGACCCTTTTCAAAATCTCACCAAGGAGACCTTCGGTACTCTTACCTTCATCATCCCTTATACCTGTATCCGGTGTGGGCAAAATGATCAACCAGCGTTCAGGTATCCGATGGGATAAATTTATTTCTGAAGGATGACACAAGCAAAGCAGCCCGCTATCAGGTACAACCTTCCCGTCCGTTAAGATTTACAGACGTCTAGAAAATGCAATCAGTACTCCGTTTTCGTGACAATCGGTACATAAAGATTAAAAACCATCCACGTATGTTCGAATACTTATGCCTCACTTCATCGTTATTACATCCAACGCCAAAGATGAACTGAGAACAAAAGAACTCAGTGATGCTCATATGTCGTATCTGAAGATGCTGCAAGATGAAGGCAAACTCGAATTTGCCGGTAGATTCGTGGATGGTGAGGGCGGATTATATGCTCTTAACGTTAGTGATCGAGTGGAAGCAGAGAAACTCGCCGCACGTGATCCCTATCACTCGAGCGGCTACAGAAAGTACATGATACGGGGCTGGGAGAGGCGTCTTTGACCGGGCTGAGAGGTAGTTGCAGTCCTTCTCGATATGCTTGAAAGTTTGTGATCTTAATCTCATTCGGCAGATTCCGCAGAAGCTACGGTTCTTTCAACATGCATGACTTTGCGTGACTCTGAATACAGCTTAAATGCAGCGTCAACACTGGCTTCCTCGTGTACGATTGCTCTAACGGCCTTTATCATGCCCACCGGGGAGTCAGACTGGAATATGTTGCGTCCCATGTCGACACCCACAGCGCCTTCTGATATGGCATTGTAGGCAAGTCTGAGAGCATCTTCCTCAGGAATCTTCTTTCCTCCAGCTATCACAAGGGGGACCGGACAACCGTCGACGACTTTGGAAAAGCCCTCACAATAGTAGGTCTTCACGATGTGCGCCCCCAGCTCTGCCGCAATTCGGGTGGCCAGGCCCAGGTATCTCGCATCTCTGTTCATTTCCCTTCCTACAGCGGTCACAGCGAGCACCGGCATGCCATACCTTTCGCCTTCATCAACCAACCGGGAGAGGTTGAGCAGAGTCTGTCTCTCGAACTCGCCTCCAACAAATATCGAGACAGCAACAGCGGAGGCGTTGAGTCTTATCGCCTCTTCGACGGACGTTGTAACACCTTCGTTCGACAGCTCTTTGAGTATACTTGTCCCACCCGAAACTCGAAGCACAATTGGCACCCTGATATCATCAGAAACAGATGTTCTCAATACACCCCGCGTCAACATCAGGCTGTCTGCATAAGGGATCAGAGGCTCAAGCGTCCTTCTTGGATTTTCGAGACCCGTGGTCGGGCCCTGGAAGTAGCCATGGTCGACCGCGAGCATTACCGTTCGTCCTGTCTGCGAATTGAGAATTCTTGCGAGCCTGTTTTTCAAACCCCAACTCATATTCTATGTCCTACCTGCCTTCATCAAATGACGGCATGGCACATATAGTTAAAGGTTATCGGATTTAGTTCAGTCACTGAACATCACGGTTTTCAATGATTCGCCTTTCATGCTCAATTCCACCGCCTTCTCAAATTCTTCGAGCCGGAACCTGTGAGTTATCATTTTGCGGAGCCCCAGGTCGTCATCTTTCATCATCTGAAGCGCCAGATTGGTCTCTATTTCGCTAGCACCATAACTCGTTTCTATCGACTGCTCGGAATTGAAAAGATCTGAAAGGTCATACTCAAGTCGAGAACCCTTTATCGGCACGCCGAACAGGCAGATTTTCCCTCCCTTTCTGATCGACCTGACCGCCTGCGTCACTGCCGCCGGACTTCCCGCTGCCACGATGGCCAGGTCTGCACCCAACCCCGAGGTCTTTCTTCGGATGCTGTCAGGAACATCTGTTTGACTTGCGTCGTAAGCTTCCTCCGCCCCCATATCATACGCTATTGCAAGTCTCTTCTTGTTGACGTCGGAAACAAACACCCTTGTGCCCGACCTTGACAGCAGCCTAACGTGGGTCAGTCCGACTGGACCGGAGCCAACCACTACGGCCGTTTTCGCATTTTTTGCACCTGCTCTCTGTAAACCTCGGATGCAGCAGGCTGTTGGCTCAATAAGCGCTCCATCCTCAAAATCGAGTTTGTCGGGAAGTTTCAGCACCCCTCCCCTTTCGACGTTCCATGCAGGGGCGATGAAATATTCTGAAAATCCTCCTGGTACGATGTTGCTACTCCTGTATCTATTGCACATCGTCGGATTTCCGGCGATACAGAGCTCGCATTCACCACATGGAACATGGTGGTGGACAAAAACTCTGTCGCCCGGAGAGAATCCCTTTACTCCCTGTCCCGTTTCTTCCACAACTCCAGCAGGTTCGTGTCCAACCACGGGCATGGCCGCTGTGTACGTACCGTGGATCTTTTCCAGGTCCGTGCCGCAAAGACCGCACACCTTCATTTTCACAAGGAGTTCTCCCGGTGCGGGGTGTGGAGCCTCGATGGTTCTTACCTTGAACCCTCCAGCTGGGTCGTAAATGACAGCCTTCATAGCTCGTCGACAACCACTCATCCCAATTTAAGCGAATCATTCATTTTTGAATTCGTCTAGGGAAATTATTTCTAGAGTTTGTCTGTCGACAATATTTCGTATTTCTGCTCGAAGCCCTTTCATATCGATATCATGATATGAGCTGACAGGCACGGATTCGAGCTTTCTCAGTACCCGAGGCATCATGTTGAGAGCTACCTCCAGCTCCCCCCTTTGATAATGAACGTACACAGCACACAAAAGTATGAGCCCCTGAAGTGTCTCCTTACCACCGCCGGGCGGTGTCCTTCTCCAGATCGACTCAAGCACCTCATGAGCCTCCCAAAAACGCTCTGCGCGATAGAGCGAAATCGCCGCCGCGAAAGCTTGATCATCGGATTGGAACCTCCTTTCCCTGCGCAGGTCTTCGATCGTTTCCACTGGACCCAGTACCTGTTCCAGCTTGGATGCTGACATTGCCACCTTGACCGGGTCTTCAGAAAATACATCAAACTCGATAGCCCTGCTCGACACCCTGACGTTCACAGCTTGAAGAGAACTCGCTTCGGATACGATTCGCTTCACCCAATTTATCGTAGATTCATTAGGTGAAAGATCGTTCTTCAGGAGCCTGATCAGCAACCTGTGTTTGCCACCATCACCAAGAACTTCAGATGGCATCTGCTGAGCAAAGCGGGAGAAGACCCACAAAAACATTTACATCAAATCTATCTCTTTGACCCACCTGCTTAGCTTGACTCAACATCATCAGGAAGAAGTCGAACGAGGGCGATAGCAGCATCGAATTTCGAAATTATGGCCTTCCTCACCTGATCATCATACGCTGAATCTCCACTCCATCTCTGGCCTGTAGCTGCGCTCTGGGTTCTCTCTTCTTTCTGGGCGAATTTCATCCTCATGCACTAACCAACCTCCCAGAACTTTCTGAACGTTGCTTCTCATAACAGGTCAGCACAATGGGCTTAGGCCAAATGGTCAAATATCAATCACCAAGACCGGATGGTCCCAGATTCTTTCCGAGCCCGCTGCAACGTCAGACGTGTCAGATTTTTAGAGTGAAGGTTTAATTTGTCCTTTATTATGATCGGGATTATGAGATGGAGAATCGAAAGCGATTATCTGGGGAAGGTGAAGGTGCCTGAAGGGTCATACTGGGGGGTACAGACCCAGCGAGCGGCGGAAAACTTTCCAATTTCGGGATTGCATGCGAGACCCGAATTCATTGTAGCAACAGCGATCGTGAAGAGAGCAGCGGCCGAAGCCAACATGAAAGCGGGCCTACTGAAGCCCGAGAAAGCCAGGGCAATCATGAAGGCTGCGGACGAGATAATAAATGGAAAATTGCACGACCAGTTCGTTGTCGACATATTTCAGGCTGGTGCCGGTACTTCTCATAACATGAATGCAAATGAGGTTATCGCAAACAGGGCGATTGAAATTCTCGGAGGAAAGAAGGGCGATTACTCGATTGTGCATCCAAACGATGATGTAAACATGGGGCAGTCGACGAATGATGTCATACCCACTGCGATAAGGATCGTTTCTCTCATGCTATCCAGGACTCTCCTTGAAAACATGAATGCTCTTGCTGAGGAACTACATACGAAGGCGTTGGAGTTTGATGATATCATAAAGAGCGGTAGGACCCACCTGATGGATGCAGCACCGATAAGACTTGGTCAGGAATTCGAAGCATGGGCCAGAATGCTACGTCGGGATTCTGATAGGCTACGGGCCTGTCTTCCGAGGATAAGGGAACTGAATATAGGAGCCACCGCGGTTGGTACCGGCCTTAATGCGGATCCCGATTACGTCCAGGGTGTCGTATCGGGGATTGGTCGCTTGATCGATGAGAAAGTCAGACCTGCAGAACATCTACCCGAAGCCACACAATCTCTCACCGACTTCTCCGAGGTCTCCGCCTGCCAGCGCTCTTTCGCCCTGGACCTGATCAAGATAGCGAATGACTTACGTCTGATGAATTCAGGTCCCATGACAGGACTGGCCGAGATAGTACTTCCCGCCGTTCAACCAGGGTCATCCATAATGCCTGGCAAAGTGAATCCAAGCATACCAGAAATGGTAGACATGGTTGGTTTTCAGGTGGTTGGTAATGATCTAGCCATATCGATGGCTACCCAAGCTGGTCAGCTGGAGCTCAACGTGATGATGCCACTTGTGGCATATTCACTGGTGGAAAATTTCAAAATCCTGAGCTCCGCAGCCAAAGTGCTCGCTGAAAAGTGTATCAAGGGCATAAGCGCTAACCGCGAACGGATGGAAAAGATGCTTCACAAGTCACCAGGTGTGGCGCTGGCCCTGAATCCGTACATAGGATATCAGAAGGCAGCCGAGGTGGTCAAAAGGGCTCTCGCTGAAGAAAAAACAATCAAGGAAGTTGTACTTGAGATGGGACTTCTTGCGCCGGAGACGGTAGAAAAGATATTTGACCCGCATTCGTTGACTCAAATGGGGATCGCAGGCAAGAATCAGTCCAGACTTCCGAAAAGAAACCTAAAGACACCTGCCAAACAGGTCTCGCGTTGAACTTACTTTTTTTGAAGGAATTTGATTCGAATCAACATGTCAACTGGGTTGCTGAGTGGAACTCTTTCTCAGGTTTCTCAGATACTCATCGTAAATCTGCCTGACCTTTTCCCCGCTCGGCCCGGTTCCTTCCACAACTCCGCTTTCAGTCACCTTTATCTTATCCATCACTATTATGGCTCCAATATCATCCCTTACCCTGACAAGGCCCGGAAACGCTCTGTTGATAGCATCAGCCAGCGCCTTGAGGTCGAAAGGTCTTTCCATCAGTTTGATTTCACGCACGCTGTGTCCCCCGATAGCCAGTTTGAAAGACCTCTCCTCCCCCTCGATGCCGCTTAGAATAAGTGACAGGTTCTCCTGTATCCCCAGCAAAGTCCCATCATACTTCTTTCCATCTACCGTTTCTACAGATACCTTACGACCCACAAAGGTGGATAGCTCCTCCGCAAATCTTCTTGATGCTGACATGGCAGACGAATCACAGGTAAACTATTAAACTGTTGGGGTAGTGCATTTCAAAAAGGATTTCATTTCGAGGATCTGTGTGCTTCAGATTCATGACCCTACAAGTATTACTTTAACCGTGATGTAATTTTTTCTTCAATCACTTTCAAACTCCTCCCTCCACTATCAAAGCATCTGTCTGAGGGGATAAACTGTAGCTTGAACCGGACAATTTGATTCCGTACAGCAAATATTTGGAACTTATTGCTAATAAGATACTTTGGAGCACACGAATGAGGGTACAGTTTGTGCGTCGTGCGGCGGCAGATTACTTTCAGCGGGTGATGAGCTTGTTTGCAATATGTGTGGGGCTACAAGTAGTATCCACCAGGATACAAATTACAAGATGTCGGTTGGCAGGGTAAGCGAAACTCCGTACGAACTTGGTAGCTATCTTGGCCCCTATGAAGGAATCCGGGCCAAGGATTATCCTGGCTTCAATTTCTCCGGGTCCACAGCCTCATACATCAAGGTTATCTCTGACCATGGGGTTGTTGAGCCCGGAATCAAAAAGTACGAGTATGTTTCAAATATTATCGAGAGATGCGCAGAGGCCCTCCATCTTTCCAGCCATATCATTCTTGATGCAAAGAGAATCTCGAAGAAGATATTGAAAAGTCCAGACCTAAAACGTGGAATGTTGCCTTCCGTGGCTGCAACTGCCGTAATACTGGCATGCAGGTTCGATGGTAAGCGCCCGGTCAGCTGGAGGAGGTTGAAAACCATAATGTCTAATCTGGGCTACTCCGTAAGATTCAGGTATGTGATCGATGTCGAAACCCGATCCGAGGAAAGACCCCGACTGGATGTGAAAGCTTATGTCAGATATTTCGTGAAAAAAACCTTGGCTGACCCTAACCTTTTGCGCAGACTGGCCAACAGTCATGTCCCTCCGATAGTTTATGAGTCCAAGCTCGAGAGCACGGCCATCGAGGTGCTTCATCGGATAGGTAAAGTAAGATTCTACGGTTATAGTCCTTTTGCCATATCGGCAACTTCGATTTATATTGCAGAATCTTTGCTTAGCGAAAGGGAAGGCAGAAGGAGGCTATTCAATCTTGCAGAAATCACACGCAATTTGGGGATGTCAAGGTCCACGCTTAGAGAGCAGATAACTAAATTCAGAAAGCTGGTCTTTGGACATCAATCGGTTACAGAAACTGATGATGATCTGGAGGATAACCACTGAAGTGGTACAGGCCATCTGGCAAACTACCAGAAGATTCAGTCTGGTCGTGTTCTTGCTGTGTACTTACGGGACTGACGTGTCCGGATTCCCTCAGCGACACTTCCCAAGAGCCTTGCCGCGTGCAGTATGCTCCTTTTACCTGAGCTGTAATCTGGTAATATACAATCGAAGGCTTCACGAAAACCATGGTCGTCAGGATACCGCCGGATGGTAAACCGACAGATTGATTCATAGAGGCTGATTGTGTCAGGGTCGAATTGGTCGAAGAAATCTCTGTTCTCAGAACAGAAGCTGTGCGGTTAATTACAGCGTAAGTCTGAAGCAGTGGAAAGGGACACACTGAGGTCACTGTAACATTCCGGATGGCAATGTCATTACTCTGATCCGTAGCATTGACGACAACAGAAAAAATTACTCCCGTACTCTCGGCACCAGCTGGGTAAACCTCAAATTGGGATGGAAAACCTATTACAACGACGGATGTCATCTCAAACTTCATCGATTCGACCCCCTGCCTGCACGAATTTACCAAAATCGTAGAAAGTGATGCCACATCTATGGAGGGTGCATGCTCAAGCGTATCGTCCAGAGAAGCGGCGCATGCCACCAACGCGCTCTGTCCGTATGCATTTATTCCTGTGAAGAGCCTATCTTCATTCAGGTTCGATCCTGCAATAGAGGTCGCCACCTCCCACTCCTGCGAGAGAGCAAACGAACTCGCCAATATTACCAACCCCGTAGCGAGTGCAAAAAGGGTGAGGGTTACCCCGCGTCGCAAAACACATCCACCTCCATCACTTTACCGTGGATCATGAAAGAAAAATTGAATAATGGTTGAGCAAGGATTGTCTGTCCAACCTCAAATGTGACACAGGATTGGTTTTCCTCCCCTCCGAGATATGCTTGGTTTCGAATCAACGGAAGCAGGTGTAGCATCGCCGAAGCCTGGAGAGCCTTCTGTAAGGCAAACTGTGTATCTTGGGCCTGCTTCCAGTTGGTTGCACTTTCCTTGGCTACGGATAATGCCCCAGTTACAAGCAGTGCAAGCAGCCCCACGGAAATCAGCGCATCAACCTGTCTTATCAACCGCCCCAAACACCCACCAAGGCTCCTGCGCTGGCCCAGAGAATCCAAAGGTCCAGCAAAAGGCAGAGTAGTGACGCGCCCAGCTCAACGTACTCATCCATACTTCTGCACCTCCAGATTTCCCTGATGTAGCCCGACTTGCCAGAGGCCTGAAGAATCAATTACAAAATATCCTTCCATACCGTTCACGATGAAGGTCGCAATAGTTCCATCTAAATTCACGAACCCCCGCCCGTTGAAAAATGAAATATTGGAGTGTGGAGGAAGACTTACTGCAACTGTAATTGTCGAATCTTGCTTTAGATTTCCAAGCAACAGTGTGATCTCATTGGCAGTCGCAACAGCCGCACCACTTTCAGGACTCTCTGTGAGTCGTATGACATAGCCCGAGGCGCCTATCGCCAGGATCGCCGTAAGGACGGCCACGAACGAAGTACTTGACATCGACTCTAGTAGCTTGGAACTCAAACGGTCAGGCAACTCCGATGTCCACGATTCCGTCTTTCACCTGAACATTCAACGTACCGCTGGAACGAAGACAGAGTAGAACATGCACGCAGGGGATTCCCAGGTCGAGTGTGTGGTATCCCGCCTTGTTGTTGACAACAAGCACGCCACCTCCGCATGTCAAATTTGTCGGGTACGCTACAACGTATTGGATGGTAACAATTTGTCCGTTCGATGAAGCATTTCGAACCGCCGAATAAATCTCCGCAGTCAAACCAGCTGCCGACTCCTGGGCATTCACTTCCTCGATCTGAGAGTTTACAGCAATGACGGAGAATGAAATAAGGATGGTCAGTGGCACGGCCGCAAGAAGCTTCCCAACTAACTGCATACCAAACAAAGTATGTTGCCTATATTAGCACATGCATCCTTTCCCATCGTTGCATGAAATTGCTTCGGCTGAAGGGACAGCTGTATGCTTGTTTGAAAGCATGCTGACGAAGTCCCAATATGTTCCAGAAACAAGCTACAGGGTAGGCCCGTTTACTGTCGATATACTGAGGCACAAAACACGAACCATCTACAGCCCGAGGTTGACTCTGGGATCGACGAAAGACATCGATATACTCAGAGCGGCACTCGAGGCAATCGAAGCATCACATTTCGTGCCTCGCAAGTTTCCGAGGTCTCTTGGCGACTTCATCGAGATGGTGCAGAAAGAGGTAGCTCCCCTCCTTTGTGGATGTTACCTAGACCCCCTCCTGGCATCAAGAGTCGTTGCGTATGAGTACATAGGACTAACACGATTGATGCCCGTTTTTGAGGATCATCTTGTGGACGAACTTTTCGTGGACGACCCTCTGTTGCCTCCATACCTTGAGCATCGTACCCATGGCAGGTGTGATCTTGGATACAGCCTTACCGAAAGAGAGCTCGAATCCGTAAGGACCCATGCGGAAATCTACGGAGGGGTATCACCGTCTTACAGGACGCCATCGATTAAGACCGAACTTCACCTAGGAGGGGTGAAGCTGAGGGTGGGTTTGGACACATATCCTGTTGCATACACCGGTTTTTCCCTGCACATCAGGAAGGTTGGCGGGAACGCCCTGACTCTCACTGCACTTGCAAGGGGTGGGGACGTGCCCATCGAAGCCTCTTCGCTTCTGCTTGCTTGTCTGCAAAACAGGTTGAATGTAACTATAATAGGTCCTTCCGGTTCGGGGAAGACCACACTTCTTAACGCGCTCGATATGTCCATCGACCCAAGGCTGCGCCGAGTCTATGTTGAAGATGCGGTCGAATCCATAGACCTGGCTGCCTGGGGTTTCAGGCAGCTCAAGCTGAGAGTTCCGTCCATTGAAACTGGATACGATGAAGGACAAAACAAACTCAAGGAGGTACTGAAGACCCTCCACCGATCTCCCGACATCCTGATACTTGGGGAAGTCCAGGATGCGTCCCACAGTTCTGCCATGTTTCAGGCCGCCGAGGCCGGGATAACAGGGATTCAGACGTTTCATTCATATTCGCCAGAACAGTCAATAAGAAGGTGGACATCTACGCATGGCATTCAGAGGGAACAGCTAGCCGACCTAGGGGTACTCGCCACGATGGTGAGGGCGAGCCCATTTTCGCCCCGAAGACAACTTGTACGGATATCTGCTATACTTCCTTCTATACAACTTATTGACATTTACAGAAGCGAACAAGGCGTAGTCTTCGAAAACCTGGCAAGGTTAGAACAGGAAAGAAACCTAGCCAACTCTTCGTTACATAGTTCGTTGGAGGCTTTCAGTAAATGGCTTCATAGGGCTTTTGTCGAAGGTTTCTTCGACCAGAATGATTTTCTAGAGTATGCAGTTTCGGAAAGACCGGTGACCGATTAGCATGGGCACGAAATTGAAGGCATTTGACCCCACCCGTAGACCGGAAAATCTGATTGCGATACTTGTTGTATTTGTTGCAGCGCTTGGAGTAATATCATATATTCTGGTCAAAACTCCGCCTTCCGTCTTTTCAATGATATTTGTTTCTTTATCAACGTGGCTACGTTTCAGAATCTTGAGGGAAGGCAAAACCACCGATATATTGCTCCCAATCGAGGACGCAATTGCGAGGCGTGCTGTGGCGCTAGCAACCAGGTCAAGGATAACGGTACTTTGGGAGTCGTACTTGGCTGGATCCAAGTCCGGCGAGCAGTCGGTTTCGAAGTCTTTCAGAGGTATACCTCCGGATCGGGCAGTTGCAGCTTTGGACTGTCAAAGGGGACATGCCCAGGAGTATTCACTTCTGTCGCCAGAGCCACCCACGGTCAAAGAGGTTGCGAGCCTCGCCGCCCTGGACGCACGACGTCAATATGCGAAGGTTGCTTCGCAGATAGAAACATCGTTTACGTTACTTCAGGGGATCGGTTTCTTCCTGCCCCTTATTGTCATCATTTTTTCACCCCAGGTAGGTCAACCACTGATCAACGGGATATACTTCGCATTTTCGTATTATCTTCTTCTTGACGGATTTAGGAGGCGCATGAAACCTCTATGATGGACCTCATCCTTTCGGCTGTATCTGCACTCGCCGGTGCTCTGCTTATCCTCACAAAAGAGCATGGATCCACTTCTTCCACCTGGATGCATGAATCAGCATCACTCATACAATCGGGAGCGAGTGCTTCGCGTGCGATCGCGTACTCCAAATCGGCACCACGCGAACTGGTTTCGAAGGTGTTGCGTGGTAGACCCCCTTCAGAACTAAAGATACGCGATCCTTCCGTAAGAATATCTATTCGACTGAGCGAGTCCTCCAGGCAGGCCCCAAAGGAAGCATTACCCGTCTTCGGTGAACTCCTTGCGGATTTCGAAACCGAGAAGATGAAGATAGTTCAAACAGCCGGAGCGTTACAACAGAGAGGCGCGATCATGTCATTCGTCCTTGGTGCGATATCTCCGATTCTATCAAAGTTGGGCCCCACTCTAATCCCGTTGAATTCAGGCAGTTCGGCACATGGCGCCCAGCTCTTTTCCGCACTGATGGTCATTGCCGCTGCTTCAGGAGGTGTGGACTTGTCTCCAAGGATGAAGGCGAGTTTTCTACTGTTTCTCATTTCTGAGATGCTAATGTCCTTGTATATCGTCGGATTCATAACCCCCTGAGGGTCCTTATATTCGCCCAGCATTATCTAGGATAATGACCAAAAGAAGAGGAGTTCAACTTGTTGAAGAAGCAATTCTTCTTGTTGTTGCGGTTGTGGTACTTTCCCTGATAGTGGCGGGCATACAGGGTGTGCTGACCAAAGCAGGTGGCCTCACCACGAATGTATGGACAGACATAAGCAATTCGCTGAACAATTTGTTCGGTTTCCTTTGGCACTGGTGAGCCATGCGTGAAGCTGTGGCCACTTTCAAATGGGCAGAGATCAATAAACGAACTTCCCGATGGCGTTGTGCTTACCCAGAAAGGGAGCAATTTTACGTTACATTCTTTTTACGAGATCCGTTACGTAGCGGATCTTCCTGATAAGAAATACAAAAACTACGTTGATCAAGTTAAACCTGACGGCTCTTCTGTTTTTGAAGGCTTGCAGAGGACCAATACCCCGTTTTCGTATTTCCTGCTGGCCAGACCGCTCGAGGGAGAGTTCTTTGAGTATGAATCATATCTTGGTACGTGGGTTTCCTGCAACAAAGGGTCCATGTCAGACGCCCGGACTGCACTCGAGCAGCAGATGAAGGTCATAGCCGCTGCACTTGCGGTGGGTCTGCCAGGATGCTCGTTCAAGCGAATTGAAGGGTCGCGAGCCGCTCATCTGGTGGACAGGCTTCTTTCCGCTTCACCGGGTTTGAAGAGGCGCATGGTTCCTGCTGCAATGGGCCTGCTGGCCCCTGTGGAATTCTCGAGGCGCGGTGGGGAGTCACCCACGCCAGAATTCTATGTGCCTACATCAGTTGAAAACTTGGTCGAAGGCGTTCCTGTTGCACGAATAATCGTGAATGGTCAGGTAAGGCAGCACCTTTACATGGATCGCGAAGATATTGCAAGGCATATCTGCATACTGGGGATGACGGGATCTGGGAAGACAACCACTGCCATGACAATTGCGAGAGGTCTTGCGGAGAGGGGCATACCTTTCACCGTGCTTGATACTCACAACGAGTATGCAGAGATGGCAAGGTCACTCGGTGGGGTGATTGTTGCACCAGGGCGGGACGAGTTCATCCTTAATCCACTTGAAAATCTGGGCACTTCAAGTATTTCAGAGCATGCAGCGCTCGTTACAGATATTTTTGGAGAGATCTACAGGTTTACAAGTCCGCAATCATTTCTCTTCAGAAACTCAATACTGAAACTGTTGAGCGACGGTCACTCCGGCAGCGAACACAGGCAGGACCTTTCAGGTTTGACCGAAATCATCGAGGGCTCTGCCATAAAGTCAGCCTACGACAATGAAACCAAACTCGCCCTTCTGAGAAGGCTGCTCCCCTTAACTGAAGGGCAGGGAGGGCGCGCCCTCTGTGGTGTCGGGACAGTCAACATGTCAGAACTTCTTTCAAAACCAACTGTGATCGAGCTTGGTCATTTCAGAGACTTTGAAACCAGGACCCTTTTCGCAAGCTTCTTCCTGAAGGCCGTTCACGATTACCGTGTTGGTAGTAGCAAGTCCTCTCTGCAACATGCCATGATCATAGAAGAAGCTAGATACCTGGTTCCTTCAAGGCGGCCGGAAGATCCTCCTCACGTGACTGAAAGACTGTCATCTGAGCTAAGAAAATTTGGTGAGGCCGTTGTGTATGTTGCACAATTCCCTTCACAGATATCAGCAGAAGCTATCAAGAACACCGGCGTTCGAATCGCGCACAGAATCGCGTGGACTAGTGATCTCAATGTTCTGGCTGATGCCATGAACCTGAATCAGGATCAGGCCAAATATCTCAACCAGCTTTCTGTGGGGCAGGCGATAATCAATATAGCACGCCTGCGCAGCTCGGTTCTTGCGAGCATAATAGCAAGCGATTCGCGCGAGGACCTAAGACAGGTACTTCAGTAACCTTTTCTTCGAAGAAGCAGATGCCAGCCAGTCAACGACTTCACCTCTTTTCGATTCGATCGCGTACAGTATCTTCTCTACGGCGTTTGAAACATCTTTGCCACTGATATCGATTTCAACGCACTTCTCTCCGTACACCTCGAAGCATTTTGCTGAAACATATCCGATTAACTCCCCGACCACGTTATCTGCAATCCGTTGCTGTGAATACCCGGTTCGTCGGTACCTTTTCTCAAGGATAAGAGGGTCGCACCTAAGAACCACCACAAGGTCGAGCATAGACTTCGGAACCAGATCCCATAGGAAGCTGCCCTCCACTACATACCCTCTAACACGATCCTTCAGAAGTGTCTCTCTTACAGCATTTCTCGCCTTTCTGATATTAAGTACGAACATTCCTTGATTGTCGAATCCGCCCGCCTTAGCCTCCCTCGCTACCTTCGAGACATCTAAGTGAGGAAGGCCCAGCCTCTTCGCTACCAAAACCGATAAAGTGGATTTACCGACTGATGGCGAGCCAGCCACTCCCAACCGCGCGTTACTTGACCTTCTTCCTCGTCGGGTATATTTCAGTTCATACCCCACCTTCTATTTATTTTTGACATGTGTACCGACGGCTCCCTCGCTTCACTTGAGCCACGGCTTGGTTTTTCCCTTTCAAGTCTTATATGCAACTCCGGTCAAGTCTTTCCCCGGTCTTCTTTTCAAAGCTGCGCTCCTGAAATAATCGATGAGTGCGAGCGAAACAAGCAACGAGCCAGAAATGATTAGCTCAGCCTCTACTGTTCCGTTCAGAGGTTTTATGGACGCAAAAACAACAAATTCATTGACTACCAGATGGAAAGAAATGGGTACAAGAATTCGGCCAGAATTGAGAAAGAGAATGGCGAACAATGCACCATACACGAAACGCAATACATAAGCCTCATAGCCAGATGATACGGCCACATGAGCCGCATCAAAAACCAAGGCTGAAAGTATCACCGCATTCCATCGTCCATATTTCAAGAAAGCCTTCAAAAGATACCCCCGAAAGAAAACCTCCTCGCAAAAGGGTACCACCCCGAAGGCAAAAAGGGCCGCAAGAAAGCTTGATCCAGAAGCGAAATAGGTCGCGGCCCCGGCTGCTGCCGCGATCAAAACGATGTATGCTACCTCTGTGGGAAAAGGATACCCCAGCCCAAGCGAATCCCTGATTCCGTCTCGACGATGAAAAAGGTAAATCGGCAATACCAAAAGAACCAGGAGGTAAAAGGCATAAATTGTGGGTACATTGTTGAGGTACGGCTGATTTATGGCTATAATGCCTGCTACCACGAAAATGGTGAGTGAGATCACTTCTGGAGTTGGATACTCTGAATGAGCCAACACTCAAGCTGCCCAGAGGAACTATATGAAACCAGCGGAGCAAGGCGGGTCACGCCGCACGACGATTTTTTGTCATTGGGGTGAACTTTTTTGCATCACCACATTATATCTTCATATCCTGCGACGGCTGACTTCAATGCGTTCCCAGAAGACAACCGTAATCGGCGAAGTCCTTCAAGTCAGAATGGGCCGGAGAAGAATAGAACTCGTCCTTGCGCCGCAGGATACGAGACCGGAGCAGAAGTCAAGAAGAGCCGTTAGCGTAATGACTGCAGAAGAAGGGGCGATTGAACAGGAGGACCCTTTTTCAACCGATGGTGCATTCATAGAGCCTGCATGGTCATTCTATCTCAGCCGGACAACATTCGAAGCTATTGGGCGCCCCACCGTTGGATGCGAGATCATGGTCACGTTATCGACCATAAAATGAACAAACAGATGCTTCGTCATATTATTATATGCTGCTGATGCGCCATTAAAGCACTTGATACTTGTCCGCATTTTGGGACATCTCACATTCGACCTCATCAAGGTTGATGGCGGTATCGAATATCAAAGCCTAGGAGGGCCTCCGGCTTATGCAGGCCTCTATCTTGCGAACTGTGGAGCGTCCGTTACCGTAAACACGAAAGTAGGACCAGACTTCGGCGCAAGGCAACTTGGTTTACTCAGAAAGAGGGGGCTCCATTTTGAACATCCATTCCGAGGCCATAAAGCAACAACGAGATTTGAGATCCAGGTGAATCGCGCAACCGGCGCAAGAGCCCTGAGACTCCTAAATGCGTGCGATGGGATCATTGCAGATCTGCCAAAGGGGGTGAAGGCGGATGCAACAATTATCGCACCTGTTATTGGAGAAATAGATCCAAAAGATATCCCGAGATTGGGATCGAGTCACTTTGTTTATGTTGACCCACAGGGATTCCTTCGCGTAGTCAGACACCAAAAGGTGACACTTCAGCCGAACCCCGCTCTTGCATCACACCTTTTGGAAGTCGATGCCATCAAGGTTGACCGTGATGAAGGTTACGTGATGACAGGCAAGAGGGAACCGAAGGAAATAGCAGCATCGCTTATGAAGCTAGGTGTGAAAGAAGTTCTTGTTACCTTGGGCGGCGATTCCGTACTACTGTTCTATCGCGGCCAGACGTTCAGCGCGCCCGTGCCGGCAGCCAAACCAATTGACAGCATCGGTGCGGGGGACATACTGGGTGCAGCCTATACACTCCACAGACTTTTCGAAAATCCCGAAAGGTCCGTGCTGGCGGCCGTTTCTGATGTTTCGCACCTGATTCAAGGAAAGGGGATAAGCAAGGTAATGAACCGCAGGTCTTTTGTCCCAATAATCAAAGGTCTTCCCCAGCTTCGGCGAGGTCTGAAGAAGCACTCTGGCTAGTTTCAAGGACCTTCGTGGCAAAGATGAGGTACGCGGTGTGCCCCACCATCATCATCGATGGCCTTGTTTTCCCTTCCCTTGCCTCAATGTTCCGAAGCATGATTTCGATGCACTTCACCCTGCTAAAGCCCGACGCCCTCAGGACTTCCGAAAGCCTTTCAGCCTGATTCATTGTCGGAGTTACACCCACAAATCTGCCTGATGGTCGAAGCGCCTTCCAGCACTGAGGTACGAGGACCCACGGGTCGCCAACATCTATTACACATGCATCTATATTCTTCTCTTCGAAGCCCTTCGAAGCGTCCTGAAGTTTGAACGTCACAACGCCCTCCAGTCCAGCCTTCATCACGTTACGTTCAGCCATTCTCTTGAATTCTTCCCTTAATTCGTAGGTGTACACATGTCCCTTCGGCGCCACTAAACTTGCAAGATACGTGGTCATGGCACCGCTGCCCGAGCCAGCTTCGAGCACACTCGACCCGGACCTGATGTCAGCTTCCAAGGAAATCATACCCAGGTCCTTCGGATAAACTATCTGCGTCTGCCTCTCACACTTCATGACGAAATCCTCTATTGTAGGTCTCAGTGCGAACAGCTTCTCTCCCTTTTCAGAATATATGGGAGACCCGAAAGGCTTGCCCAGTATATCTGAGAACCTCACCTTGCCCAGATGAGTATGGAAATCGTATCCTTCCATCGCCCTTACGAGCCAGGTTTTTCCTTTGCCCAGGAGGAGCACATAATCGCCGGGTGAAACGTTATTCTTCTTCACAAGTTAGGCCCGCAGAGGCATCTGTTTTTAAACGTGATGAAGTGTAGCGCTCAAGCTTATATATGCGTTGAACAGGGGAATGTGAACAGAGGTCTCGAAGCAGTTGGAAGAATCTACACCGAACCCGGAAGGAAGTCAAGAAAGAAGGGGATTGCCTCGTTCGTATTTTAAGCCGAAACCTGTCAAGGTCGGGGACGAACTGGAAGTGGAAATAATGGAAGTAAGCAAGAGGGGAGATGGCCTGACTCGAGTGCAGGGCTACGTGATCTTTGTCCCGAACACCAAACAGGGGGATAAGGTCAAAATCAAGGTATCCCAGATCCGTCCCAGCTTTGCGCTTGCAGAAGTAATACCGCAATAAGCAAGTCTGGTTGGGCAAAATCCGGCAATCTTTTATCAGTAACCGTTTTCAATGACTTATGCGATGCGACATACATGACTAGTGAAAGTGTGAAGGAAACTTACGCTCTTATCAAGGGAATGAAGATAAGGGGGGCAGGCCGGATTGCAAGGGCCGCAGCCGCAACCCTGGGGTCGTTGGCGGAGAGCTCGAAGGCAAGCTCTGCAAGGGAGCTATATGAAGAGCTGAAAAGCGCGGGGGAGGTTCTCAAGTCCGCCCGACCAACCGCGGTATCTCTGCCGAATTCGGTTAACTTCGTAATATCTGTAGCCAAAAGGAATTTGGAAAAAGGCGCGGATCTTGCTGGAATGAGGGATGCGATTTCCGATGCTGCCAACCTCTTCTGCCGGACAAGCGAAAATGCTATCAAAACGATAGGCTCCATCGGGGCGAAGAGGGTTGTTGATGGAGATAATGTGCTGACCCACTGCAACAGCGAATCGGCAATTTCCATACTCTCCACCGCCCACAGGCAGGGAAAGACGTTCGATGTCATCGTTACCGAGACAAGGCCGCTGATGCAGGGTAGAATGACGGCTTCGATCCTGTCCAGGAGGGGATTGAAGGTCACTCTGATACCGGACTCGGCCGCGAGACTCTACATGCACAAGGTGGACAAGGTTGTGGTGGGGGCCGATGCCGTCGCCTCAAATGGTGCGGTTGTCAACAAGATAGGTACTTCGCAACTGGCGCTCATTGCCCACGAGAGCCGTGCCAGATTCTACGTAGCCGCCGAGACCTATAAACTCAGTCCAACCACAATGCTTGGGGAACTTGTGGAGATAGAGGAACGCAGTCCACTTGAAGTCGTTCCGTCTTCCTGGCTGAAACAGAACAAAAAGGTAAAGGTTAGAAACCCAGCCTTTGACATCACCCCGCCTGAATACATTGACATTATAATTACAGAAAGGGGTGTTTATCCTCCTCAGGGCATCGTGCTCCTGATGAAGGAGCTTTACCCCGAGCCTGATTCAATAACATTGTAGCATCCAAAAGGCACCAATAATTTCCAACCCGCCCATTTGAACTGATTACATAGTTAATACAGTGTAGCACTCAATCTCCCAACTGGAAAAGTCATGAAGCTCTTCAAATCAGGATAGGCCGGTTGTATACCTGAAGCCGATTCCGCTTTCGGTCGACTTGGGTTTTTGAAATACGAAATCGAAAGATGCTTATCGGTAGGTAAATGAAACCGAGTTGTGGCCGCCTGAACCGATCCGTTTGCGTCTTTTTATTTGGTAGTTCAGACATTTCTGGCTTTCAGGCCCGCCACCAGTCAAAGGCCAGGTAGGTAGGCTCGTTTCCTGAAACAGATGCTATTAGAAACTGTTTCCTGACAGTTGTGGCAAGCCTTCCTGAAAGCACCATGTGGGTCGCCGTAATTTCATCAGAAGGCTTCATCACCTGGATCAGGAATGGCGCATGGTCAATGCCCGGCCCATGCCTGTAGACGGCGAAGTCGCATCCAAACTTGATTCCCGGGGTGACCACATAGCCAAGTGACCTGAGGTGGTGATAAACTGTGTACTTTTCTCGAAATCCAACATACTCCTTCAAACACTTTGACCTGAGTTGCTCCACTCCAACCCTTCGCCCGGCCCTTCTAACCCGTAACATCTTTGTGCGGACCAAATAGTAGGCTTCTATCAGGTCGAGTATCAGAGGCGCATCGAAATCCTTCCCCTTCGGCTTTGCGACTCCAAGGGGTTTTCCGAAATATCCCTCTGAATACAACCTCCTTGAATTCTCAATGTTCCAGACTATTACTCTGTTCTCCACGAGTTCCCCGTAAACAGGCTTCATCGGAAGGCCACTGTTTCCCTTTTCCTAAATACCCAGGGAGATAATCACAACGAGATCAGCGAGACTGAGGGCCAGGTCGGACACCGTCTCGATCCTTTCCAGCACGTCTTTGAGCAGAATCAATTCCTTCAGGTCATCCAGCTCCTTCATCGTCTTGATGGTCGAAGAGCGATACTTTTCATCCATAACACGTTCCGCCTTTTCGACAGACTGGATAAGCTCGTTCAATTTTGCGGGGTTGAAGTGGAGCGCCCTGACCGTCTCGTGAGTCTTTCCCAGGATATCAATAATCTGGTCAAGAAGTGTGGCAAGATCCTCAGTCATACCCGCCTTCTTCAGAACCTGCATCTTAAGCTGTGAAACGCGGAATGAGATACTCTCAAGATAGCTGGCTATGGTCTCGATCGTATACGCAGCCCTTAAAAGGTCCTCCCTGTTCATCATCATAGAGCCTATCTCCGCAAGCTGGCGGCTCAGCGACCGTCTGAAAGCCTCCACGTCGCTGATTGCGAGGTGTAGATTTTCGAGTGCCTTGCTGGCAGCCCCCTCATCCTTCGCCACCAGGGCGGTATTCATGTTTGCAAGCTCCCTTGCAGCATCCAGAACACGCCTGCTTTCATCGAGCAGGACTGCAAGGATACGACGTCTGGCTTGGATTTCAGCCTCACCGGTGTACATTAAATAATGCCCTCAACATCAATATTGCACGATAATGATATAAGTCTTTTATGATTTTCCCCTGATAAATGAATTTTGTCTCTTTTGTTGGCAGGATAGACTGATCGCATCAGATGGCCCTGTTCTTTGATCCGAGGCACTTCCCCCAGACACAATTTTCAAGCTGAAGATTCCCGTGTTTCCTCCACCTTTTTCAGCTGCATGCGGTACATCTCCACCAGTTCCTTCGTAGTTGTGGCCTCTTCCGGCGACTTGTCGTCTCTTACCTTGCCGGTAAATTTTGGAAATCTCAGGGCAAGACCCGAGTTCTTCCTGACCTTACCCCATCCCGCAACATGGATCGGACTTAGTGTCACCTCCGACGCGATCACTTCCACAACAAGTTTCGGAACAAACCATACGTCTGCTTTCATCGTTGACTTCACTCTCGGGCTTCTCTGCGGTAAAACCAAATCCTTCAGCTCCTTGTGGAATCTTTCCAGATCCGCATCGGAAAAACCAGTCCCCACTTTGCTCACAGATTCAAAGACATCGTCATCCTCGTTGTAGACAGCGAGCAAAAATGCACCATAGACGCCGGTTCTCCTGCCTCTGCCGTGAAAGCCTCCGACCACCACCAGGTCTAAAGTATCGGTGAGTTCACTTCTGTACTCCCTCTTGAGCTTTATCCAGAGAAAGCCTCGAGAGCCTGCCTGGTATGTACCTTTCAGGTCCTTCACCATCAGACCCTCGCAGCCTGCCTGGATTGCTTCCTCCATGTATCTGTCCATGGTTCGGGGCGAGGTGATCAACTTCGCGGGGGCTACCTTCGTGTGCTCCCCCACGATGACCACCTTTTGTAATTCTTTCCTTCGCTCAGTGTACCTCACGCGTGTCATATCCTTACCGTTCACCATCAGAAGATCAAAGAAGAAAAGCGAGATAGGTATGGTCTGCATGGCCTCCTCTATGCCATACTTCCTTCGTCTGTGCATTAACTGCTGGAACGGAAGAAGGTCACCTGTCTCACTGTCGACGGCTACAGCTTCACATTCGAGGATCGCCGTCTCCGCCGATATCGAATCCTCCGCAAGGCGCACCGCATCCGGGTAGTTATTTGTAATTCGCTCGAGTCTTCTCGAGAATATGACGACCTGCCGCCCGTTCTTGTGTATCTGCATTCTTTCGCCGTCGAATTTGTATTCCGCGCTGCACCTTCCGCCGAGTTTTTTGATGATATCCGAAGAGCTTGGAAGTCTCTCCGCAAGCATCGGCCTTATCGGCTTGCCCACCTCAACCTTGAATGCGCGAAGACCACCAACGCCGCGAGCCGCAACCGTAGATGCGACGAGCCCCAAGTCGCTGCAGAGGTTGTATGCTCTTTCAAGCTCTGCCCTATTTGACTTGTCTCTGGTGAAGGCTATTGCGAGTGCGTCGAGTGCGGTGTAATCCGCCACTCCAAGTCTCAGCTTGCCAATAGCTGTCCTGATTATGTACTTCGCCTCTTCCGGTTTTGAGTTAACTAAAAGCCCAGAAAGAAGCGAGAGTCGGGTATCGAGGGAACCTTCCCCGGAAGTTCGTGCAATCTTGTCCAGCGTATCATAAACCTGCACGACTGTGAGCTGTTTCGAAAAGAGAGACGTTTGAACCCTTTCTCTCAGCACCTCTTCGGCAGCAGATCCAAGGTCCCCCAGCCGCCTGTACAGTTCCTCAACCTTTTTGGAGTCAATTCCGGATGCCTGGCTTATCGCCCTTATGGCCAGCTTCTCGCCAACCCCAACTTCTATGCCCATATAGTCAGGGTAGAGCTTTCCCTGATTCAGATAGATCACCTTGTCTATGATGTCGATCGGGGTTTTCCTGAAAAGAGAAACTAATGCATCTGTCAGCTCACCTCGCTTTGTGGTGGACTCCATAATTCTGTAACATTCCACCATCTCGGAGTATGGCATATCGGCACCGGACATGGTCATCCCCTACGAGGGGTCTATCCCTTAACCGTTGCAGATTTACAAAAGGACTATAATCATAAGCAGGAATATGCATGACCGAGTCTACAAATGAAAGTTCTACCGATACTGAGGAAGAGGCGCACGGTGAGGAGATTCAGCGATAGGGGCGTTTCAAGAGATATGGTCCGGACACTGATAAGGGCAGGCTGTTTTGCTCCGTCGGCTCACGACCTGAGGCCCTGGCGTGTGGTCGCGATCGACGATATGAAAGTGAAGGAAAGGCTTGCGGACCTATCGAGTGCTGCCTATCTCCGTTCCCTAAATTCAAGAAAGGTTGGAGGAGCCGAAGAAAAGGCCGCCCGGGCAAGACTCAGGCTTATCAGGGCGCCGGTCATACTGGTTGTTTGTCTGGACAGGTCGTCGCTGAGGCAGGAAGACTCATACCGGAGGAAGAGAAACGAGTGGATAATGGCAACCCAGTCGGTCTCCGCGATGGTGCAGAACATCCTTCTGCAGGCGTCGGCCATGGGGCTGGCAGGCTGCTGGCGAGGCGTCGCACTCTTCCTTGGAGCAACACTCGGCGCCGTCCTTGACCTCCCCCCCTCTTTTGAGCCACAGGCACTGGTAGAGGTGGGATATCCATCGGAAGTTCCGCGCAAGAGAATGGTCCAGCCGGTCGACGTCGTCCTTCGGTTCAATACTTGGGCGGGTGAATGAAGTCTGAAGGTTACTGTTCTTTGCGGAGGGGTGGGGGCATCAAGGTTTATGCAGGGCCTCTATCCATTGAGGATGAACCATCAGATAAAGGCGATTGTAAACGTAGGGGACGATGTAACCATCGCAGGACTCCATATTTCCCCAGACCTGGACACTGTCACCTACGCGCTATCGGGACTGGTGGATGAAACAAAGGGCTGGGGAATATCCGGAGACACTTTTTCCTTTATGGAGGCTTTGAAGAGGCTAGACGCGGCCCCCTACATGGCACTCGGGGACATGGACCTTGCCACCCATGTCTACAGGACGAGCAGGATACAGCAGGGTGCAAAGCTGGAGGAAGTCACGACGGAAATTTCGACACGCCTTGGTGTTCGCATTGATATCATACCCGCTACAAACGACAGACTGACCTCCATGGTGGTTGTTGGAGGAAGGGAAGTCACATTCGAAGAGTATTTTGTCAGATTGAAGTCCGAACCTTTTCCTGAAAAGGTATACTTCCTTGGTTCAGCCTCATCCAGGCCTCCGAAGAGGGCGGTCGAAGCGATCAGGGAATGTGACCTGCTTGTCATCGCACCCAGCAATCCCGTAGCCAGTATATCCCCGATCCTAGCCGTCAGGGGTTTGTATGAAGAGGTGGCAGCTTCACAGGCCTACAGAATCGCCGTAAGTCCGATAGTATCAGGGAAGACGATCAAGGGCCCGGCTGATAAAATGCTTGTCTCATGTGGCTACGAAGCATCAGTAATCGGGATTGCAAGATACTACTCCGGGCTCATCGACGGTCTGGTAATAGATTCCGTGGACTCCGGTCTTTCCGATGGCGTACGCAGGCTCGGTATTGACTGCTTCGTAACCAGCACCATCATGAAAGATATAGAATCAAAGGTCAGGCTCGCAAATGACGTGATGAAGTTCGCAGGCAGCCATCGTCCTACCTGAAGAGGTCTCTTGACACGTGCCTGAGTAGTTCCTTCGAGCCACTTCCTTCCTCATATCTGTATCCTCTGACAATCACCACGGGAACCCCCTTCGTTTTCCCCATGACAAGCTCTGCTGCCGCGGCAAGCTCATCTGCCTGAGCTATAGCGGTGACTCTCAGGTTTCTTCCGTTCATGTCGGGGGTTCCCCTGTAATCCCTGATACATTTTATTCCAGATGCGCCTATCGCAAAATCCACCTGCCCTTCCCTCCAGGGCCTTCCGAAGGTGTCGGAGATCACCACCGCAATTTTCTTGCCTGTGAGGGATTGAAGACGCCTCCTAAGTCTCCAGGCCGACATGTCAGGCCGGAGAGGCAGAAGAAGGACGTTGTTTTCTCCGGGGACGTTAGACCTGTCCACCCCTGCATTCGCGCACACTATCCCGGATCTGGTTTCGGTGATAAGGATTCCAAGCCTTGCCTTTACAACCCTTCTGCTCTCGCCAAGAATTACCTCAACTTCGCGAGGGTCCTTCCCTATCTCCCTTCCCAGTTGCATCGAAAAGCGAGAGGGAACGACCTTTTCTAGGTTCACCATCCGCCCTTCAGCCTTCGAAACCACCTTCTGAGCTATGACATAGATATCACCATCTTCAGCTCGTATACGACTCTTTGATTGGGCCTGCCATATCAATCCAGCAAGGTCTTCTCCCCTCTTCACCTCACCGATGCCCCTGATGCCTACGAGCTGGATGGATAGTATATCGCTATCAACAGATGCGGAGGTCTCATGGGCCTTTGTGTTCATGCGGACGGCCACATCCAATGTGGGCTTTAAACTTCCCCGATTTGAAATCTATTCCCGCAAAGACTCTTCGCGAGACACCAACTTTTCGGCCAGGCTCTTGAAGGAAGGAGTTATCTCACCAGGGTCGAGTGGTATTCCTGTGTCGCCAGAAGCCGTCAGCGATGGCATCAGGGGAACTTCACCAAGGAATTCGACGCCCAGTTCGCCCGCCAGCTTCTTTCCACCTCCTTCACCAAAGATATTAGATCTCTGACCACAGTGGGGGCATTGGAAATAGCTCATATTTTCCACCACCCCGATTATCGGAATCTCCAGCTTCTTGAACATGTAATACGACTTCGCAGCAACCCTTGAAGCCGCCTCCTGAGGTGTGGTCACCAAGATCACACCACTCACTGGCAGGGTCTGGGCGAGGGTAAGCGGCGCATCCCCGGTGTTGTGGACAATGAATCCCTCTGCCACAAAATTATGGTAGTTTGAGACCGTAACATCGTAGGTCTCCTTCGGGCCAACAGTTTCGACAGATTCCACTTCAAAATCCTGCATAACGACACATTCTGAAACAATGGTCTGTCCCGTCATTCCACTATCCAAGCTTCTGGTCGATACCCCGACAAGTCTTTCACCTTTGATAACTTGGTCCAGTCTTTTCCACCCGAACTTCTCGCCCTCCCTGATTAGGAAAGGATGGTTCCCGGTGGCCGTAACGCTTCTTCCTCCTGCCTTCAGTTGGTACGCATTCAGCCTCCCTTGAGAAATTACGCCCTCCACCTCTTCGGCAACGAATTCCTTTCCATCGAAGCTTACTACCCTTGAACCTTGGGACAGTCGCTCAACCGGGATAAATTTCCCATCTGAGGCAAGTACCCGTGTTCCCTCGGCAACGCATCCTGGGGGAAGGTCCACGACAAGAAAGTCAAGTTCCCCCCATTCAGTAAGCTCAATGAAATCACGCACGGCCTTTCCGACGAGTGGTCCTCGCCAGATGACCGGATTCTCCGTCTGAGTAAAGTAACCCATGGACATCATTTTGACCCCCCTAACCGTCGGGGGGATAATGCGGTTATCGTGTGATGCCATCGGTTCGCTTGACTTTAGCATGAGATGGGCGCTCGCACCGTATATGTCCGCATCGAGCAGTCCCACCTTTTTCCCCCTTTCGGCCAGTGCAAGTGCTGTGTAGATCGCGACAGTGCTCTTCCCCACGCCACCTTTGCCACTGGCCACAGCCACCACGTTCTTTATCTTCTCAAGACCCGTGAGTTTGAACTGTCCCTGAGGAGCCACAGTAAAGTCCACCGAGACCTTCGCGCCCTTACCGCCAAGTGCACCGGATACTTCCCTTCTGAAGAGGTCGATTCTCTCGGGGGTTGGATTGCGAGGTACGAGCAGCACCTCTACCGACTCGTCTGAGAGTTTCACCTGCTTCACAAAGCCTGAGGAAACCAGGTCTCTCCCCGTCTCCGGGTCTCGAATCATCGACAGCGCTTTCAGAACTTCCTCTCTGGTCACCATGGAAATCGCCGAGCTGGAATCAGGGATGAGTTGAATAAAAACCTGTATGAGAATTATACGTCTGTCCCAAGGTTTCAGATTATCTATCTGTGCTACTCTTAATAAAACACCCGACGCGGGAGCCAACTGTGAAGCTTGCAAGATACCTCCAGGAAAACAGGGTGGACTACGGCTTCATCGTGGGGGGAGCCATAATTCCCCACGGAGATGTGGCTCCTACCCTTCCATCGACCCTCGACGAGCTTGTAAAATCGGGTCTGCTTGCCTCCCCCGAAGCCCTACTCGAAATAAGCAGTCTGATCCCTCCTGTCAGGAAGGGCATCTCTCTGAAGAAGGTCAAACTCCTGAATCCTCTTGATCGCCCTGGTAAGGTCATCTGTCTCGGCCGGAACTACCCAGAACCTGCGATAGAGGGAGGCTACAAGCCACCGAAGGGATTGGCATTTGTCCTGAAGCCAAATACGTCTCTTGCTGGACCATACGACCAGATAATTCTGCCTAATAACGTCAAGATGCTGGACTACGAGGGGGAACTTGTCGTCGTTGTAGGCAGGACTTCGAAGTGGGCAACAAATGACGACGTTCCAAAAATGGTGCTGGGATACATGATAGCGAACGATGTGAGCGCAAGGGACATTCAAATTGCCGATCGCCAATGGACGAGGGGGAAGTCTTACGACACATTCGCACCAATGGGCCCCTGGATCACGACAAAGGAGGAACTACCTATACCTCTTTCGCTCTACATAAGGACGTGGGTGAATGAAGAGCTCCGGCAGGACGGAAACACAGCTAGCATGTTCAGGAAGGTCGAAGAGGTGGTTTCGGAACTTACACAGGGGATGACGCTCGAGGCGGGCGACCTGATCCTCACCGGAACACCCGCAGGCGTAGGATTTTACACCAGACCGGAACCCCGGTTGCTTTCAGCCGGGGATAAGGTTCGGGTGGAGATCGAAAGACTCGGTTATATTGAGAACGAAATAAAGGCTTCAACAGTTGATATTACAAAGTATCGTTGAATCCATATATCATTGGCTCACTGTCTACTTTCGAAAGCTAATAAGCACCAACCGGCTGCCGATAATGGCAGGAGCCAATGGCAGTGACTTCTCGACTTCGGCAGCTTTTGAACTCCGAAAAGGCGGTGCTGGTGGTGGAGCTACCCAGCAACAGTACAGAACTAGCGGAGGGAGCAGTGGCCGGGGGAGCCGATTCGATTCTTGTCCAGCTGAACAATGAGCATCCCGTAACTCACTCCTACACCGGAGGGCTGGATCTTGAAACAGCCCAGATAAGGGAGATGTGCCAGTCTTCAAAGGTACCCGTCGGCCTTCACATAGGGACCCAGGGGCGACTGTCAAAGGAGGACTGGATAAAAGCCACCCAGCTTGGGCTAGACTACATAGCGACAAGCATTCTGACCATCCCGCCATACATGCTTGCCGATGATTCGGTGGAAAAGATGCTGTACGTACCAACGGGTTTGACTCTGGAGCATTATCGTTCGCTTGGGACATTCGAGCACGTGGTCGCAATTTCACTGGAGGCCCTGTCACAGGTCCAGCCGGACCCCCAGCTTCGGTTCAGCATAGTCGACTTCCTGAACCTGGAGACGGTTCTGCGTCTGTCAGGGGTACCTGTTCTTTTCAGGGCCTCTCAGGACCTGGAGCAGGAAGATGTAGCCCTCATGATATCCAAGGGGTGTAGCGGGCTCGTCCTTGACCCTGCCTTCACAGGCTCTACACCGGAACATTTCAGGACCGTGGTATCATTCTTCTCGTCTGCAATTTCCAATTCGAGGAAAAAGTCCAAATTCATTGGATACAGCCCCTGGGGCTGAAAGAAGATGAAAGCGGTCATACTAGCGGGCGGACTTGGCACCAGGCTCAGACCTTACACTCTGTTCGTTCCGAAGCCTTTGCTCCCTCTTGGGGATAGACCACTGCTGGAGCATATACTACTCTCGCTGAAGAAGTATGGTTTTTCAGAGGTGGTCATAACTGTGAGTTACCTGAGCAAGCTTATCGAAAACTACTTTGGTTCTGGCGAGGACCTGGGTGTCAGCATCGAATATGTCAGGTCGAACAAACCGATGGGGACAGGCGGTCAGCTCAGAACCACAGAGGCAAGGCTCGACGGGACATTTCTGCTGCTGTATGGAGACCAGTTCATAGATACGGACCTGAGCAAATTTGTAGATTATCACAGGTCAAAGGCCGGTTCAGCCACCATGCTGCTCATGCCTTACCGACAGACATTGAAATATGGATTCATAGACTCCGACGAAAATGGCAGGCTGACGAACTGGCGGGAGAAACCCGCGGTTGAAGGCTGGATCAATGCTGGTTGTTATGTGATGGAGAAGAAATTCCTGGAGTACATACCACCAAACACCATGTACGGTATGGACGAAGCATTTAGGGAAGCACTCAGACGCGGCGAACCGATATACACATTCAAGGCCGAAGGAGATTTCATCGATATTGGTGATAAAGAAGGGTATCTCTCCGCTCATGAAAGGTACCTCCAGAAGATCGGACGAATAAAGTAAGCAGATGCACCCATGATTCTTTGATACTGTGTTGCGGACCGGAACCAATCCAGGGAAAACCCATAAACGGCAGCCAGTCCTGAAGAGCAGTGTCGTAGAATGCCTGAACTGGTCGTCTTCCAAACGGAGCGGGACACCCTGTATCCGCTGTCTCTGTCGAGACCCGCGCATTCACTCATATACTCCTACAGGCCAATACTTTCTCACCTGAAAAGAGGACTGGGGATATCCCCATCCTGCTTCATTTTGCCCCAGCGCCTGAAGGGCTACATGGAGTCCAGGGAAGTCAATTCAAAGGTCAACGATTCCTCTACAATCCGAGATTCGCTATTTGTCAATGGCTGCGTCAGACCCTCGATCGAAGTCCTGAAGTCGATTGCGGATCTGGCTCCAGGCACGGCGCTGGTGTCCGATAACAGGATCGTTGCTGCGAGACTTGACTCACATCCATGTGATACCCCCCCTTTGATCGGTGAGCTCGAAAAGCAAAATGTGAAGATGATTTCTGCACCTCAGAGTTCACTTCTTACACCTTGGCTGTTAATCGCCTCAATGGAAGCCAAACTCGAGGGCAGGGGTGTGGTAAAGGGGGACGGTGTCTCGGTCGAACCTCCGGTCTATTTCGATACCACCGCCGGGCCTGTCCTGGTCGCCGAGGGTGCAATTCTCGAGGCATTTACAAGGATTCAGGGACCTGCGATAATCGGAAGGAACTGCGTCATCCACTCAGCAAGGATAAACGGGCATACGTACATAGGCGAGATGAGCAAGATAGGGGGAGAAGTAGAGGCGAGTATTGTCTCAGCTTACACCAACAAAGCACACTTTGGATACCTCGGTCATTCATATGTGGGAGAATGGGTCAACGTGGGTGCAGGTGCCGTTACCAGCGACCTGAAAAATACGTACGGACCAATCAGGGTCAATTCAGATGGAAGAAGGGTTGACACAGGCATGACAAAGCTGGGTGCGGTATTGTGCGACTACTCAAAGGTTGCCATCGGCGCCCTGATCTATGCAGGAAAGAATGTGGGCACTGCTTCCCATGTTTACGGACTTGTCGATGAAGACGTTCCGCCCTTTGTAAGTTATAACAATCGTGACACCTCGACCGTAAAGGAGCTGAATCTGGATTCTGTTGTAGAAACTGCCAAACGAATGAAAGCTCGAAGAGGGCTCCTTCTTTCCAAAGACGAAGAGTTTTTGATAAGGAGCTGCTTTGAAGAAACCGCGAAGGAGCGGCTGAATCCTTAATTGATGGATATAATTCAATTTTCAGACATTCATGGAAGTAGCGACCTCCTGAGCGCGATGGAGAAGCTTGTCCACGGAATCGACCTGGTCATTGTATCGGGTGATGTTACATCGTTCGGGCAGAAAAACTATTTCGATGAGTTCATGAAAACACTTGCAGCAACTGGCGTGAGATCGCTTTACGTGCCTGGAAACAACGACCTTCCAGGCTTCAGACTTCCCAGAGGCGTAGAGTCCATAGACGGCAAGAAGCTGGAAATCGACGGGTTATTTATTGGAGGAGTCGGAGGGTCCCCCCCGACTCCTTTCAACACCCCGAACGAAATCCCCGAAGAAGAACTAGCAAGAAGGCTGAGCAACCTTGGCAGCGTCGACATCCTTGTTTCACATTCTCCGCCTTACGGTACACCTTCTGACCAGCTGAAAAATGGGGGTCACGTTGGCAGCAGGTCAGTAGGTGAATACATACTGAAAAACGGACCCAGGCTTGTGCTGTGCGGGCATGTACACGAAGCCGTATCGAAGTTTCAACTGGGTAAGAGCCAGGTAGTTAATCCAGGCTCGGCATACGAAAGAAGATACTCAAGGATAAGGCTCGAAGACGAGGGGGTTAGGGTAAGTTTGCTAGTTTTCTGAGCGAATCCTTTACGAGGAAACATTAAATTGTGTCGCATCGAAGGCAATGCCGATTCACGTCTTGTCTTCCCAGCCTATCGACCAGAGATATGACGGTTCTGGACTGCTGTCGGAATATCAGAACTGGGCAGACGATGGACTGCGTGCCCTGGAGAAAGAAATCGACGTCAGCATCAAAAAGTGCAGCGGAGAGATATACTACGCAGCGATGGGGGCATCCGCGGCGCCGGGCGAGGTGCTTTCTGACTATCTGAAGAATGAAGGTGTGAGGGTTAACGTCATATCCAGTCACGTTTTGCCTGAAAACGTAACCCCCGCAGACGCTTTGATGGCAGTCAGCCTTTCGGGTGGAACCGAGGAAACCCTCTCGGTGGTGGAGAAGGCGATATCCCAGCGGATTCCGGTGATAGGGCTTTCCGCCGGAGGGAAGCTGAAAGAACTCTGCATCAGCAAGGGGTTGCCTCATATTCAGCTTGAAAGAAACCTTACGAGCAGATCTAGTTTCCCGCTGATACTTGGAGGAGCATGCAGGGTGATTTCTTGTCTGCTTGACAACGAAAAGGCTGTAGAAAATGCAACGGCTTCGTGGAAAAATCTGAAAGCCCTAAGTCAGTCTCTACTTGATGATTCACAGGAAAGCGGCCCCGCAATGTTTGCTCGCTGGCTATTCAACGCACCTCATATCGAGATCTACTATTCGCCATTTGCACCCTGTATCGGAAGGAGAATGAAGAATATGCTGAGTGAAAACGCAAAAACGAGGAGCTCGTCCTCCGACATACTTGAAGTACAGCATGACGGCATAACCGCCTGGGAAGGAGATTTCGGGACAAAACTTGTCCTCGCAAGGAGCCCCTACGACGATGTTTTTGTGTCAAGAAGGTTCACCGCAGTTTCGGACGTAGTCAGGTCCCTTGGGTTTGAAGTGAAGGAGCTGCCGACCGCACAGGCTGGGTTCGATTACTTCATAGATTCATTCTTCTACATCGACCTTGCTTCCATATATCTGGCTCTTCTGAAAAGGGTTGACCCCGCTGTAACAAGAAGTCAGCGACTTGTTCGAGCGAGGTTGGATAACGCCCCGGCGTGAAGTGTGCGTAATGTTTAATTGAGTTTGTGGGCAGGTTACAGCGAGATTCATTTGTCAAAAAAGAGAAAGAGCAGGGGAAGGTCCAAGGGCGGGAAGGGCTCAAGCGGCTTCGTACAGTGCAGTCAGTGTGGCCGACCAGTTCCAAGAGACAAGGCAAAGAAGGTCACACAACGTGTAACCCTTGTTGAACCGACCCTTGCAAGGGAGCTCCGAGGCACTGGCGCTTACGTCCCCAGCTCCACCGTTCAGAAGTACTACTGCATTTCCTGTGCAGTGCACTTCGGAGTTGTAAAGGTGAGGGCCAGGGCCGAAAGGCGGTTCAGGTAGAACCTTTACTTGGCGTACGAAAGGCTCTTCGAGAAGCTCACCAAGGAAAACCTTTGGGTATACATACTCACCATGCTCAAGGAGCACTCGGATTATGCCCTAAGCCTGAGGCGGAGAATCAGAGATAGGTTCGGCTTTCTTCCCGCCAAGATCACGTTCTATATTGTTCTGTACAGGTTGGAAAAGGAGGGACTCGTCGAATCTACGAAGGTGCAGGGCAGGCGAATCTACAGCATCACCGAAGCGGGAAAGGAGGCGCTCGGGAGGGCAATCACGCTCCTAGAGAGGACGCTCGATTCATTCAAGTCTTGAGCCATACACGTAAATTCTCTGAAGGAACGTCAGGATGGCAACCACGGCGACGAGGCCGACTGCATAATACAGATATGGCCCGCCGATGAAGCCTCCTACGGAAAGGATCAGCAGCCTTTCGGCCCTTTCCCCGACCCCCACCCCTTCTGCTTTCAATCCGGCAGCCTCCGCCCTTGACCTCGAATAGCTGACGAGCAGGGAAGAAGCGAGGGCAAGGCCAGAAAGGAAGGAATAGAACCCCTGGGTGAACATAAGGCCGAGGTAAAGTGCAGATTCGCCGACGCGGTCCATATTTGAATCCAAGAAGCCGCCTCTCTTTGAAACCTTTCCCGTGGCTCTAGCAACCGCGCCATCAACAACATCCATGAAGCCTGAGGCAAGAACCAGCAGCGCGCCCGGCCTCGACTGATGCACCGAAAAGAAAAACGCCGCAAAAAGAGAGAACAGTAGACCAAGCAGTGTCCAGAAGTTCGGACTGGGCACAACACCACCGAATACTGTACCCATTTTTGCCACGAATGGTGATATGGCCTGCCTTAGTCTTGTAAGCAATTACTCTGGGCTGGCTTTATGGGCTGAATAAACCTTCTTGCGCAGCGGTTTAACGTGGGCTCGGGGTATCTTCCGGTCGGCACCCGAGCTGCCCGATCTTTTCCAGATACGAGTTGGCCGATATTTCGGAGTTCCTCACTAGGAAGGTAGCTCCCACTGGTAGGATAATTCTGAAAAAGTCCTCTTCAGGTTAAGTTTATCAGATTGCCTCATGGGGGTAGTAGGATAAAGCGGGGGTTATTTAGATGGGTGGGGGAGAACCGTGCTCTGTGGAAGGTTGTTCGTCCGAAGCCATAAGGTCTCTCAGCCCAAAAAGGCTCTCCGGCACCTCCCTCAGGCTCAAAACCGGCTCACGAAAGGCGGCGCTTTGCAAAGAGCATTACAAACAGTTTAAGAAAGAAACCAAAGAACAGAGAAAGATTGAGAGAGATCGGTTCAGGACCTGGTCCAAATAGTGGACCTGGAGGACCATGACAACTTGAAGATTCTGCTAAACCATGTCGATTATCTAGAATATGAGCCGGTCAGCAAGGAGATCTCTGATGCTGAGGAGGCAAAGAAAGAGAAGGTCAAACTGGAAGACGGCGTCGTCCTCTTCGTTGCCGTAGAGCCGGAAGACGACTCGGCGGTTTCAAAGGACGCTGCATCGGAGATATCTTCGTCCCTGAACAGGCTGGGGGCCAAAAGGGTTCTGATCTACCCATATGCTCACCTGAGTCAGAGTCTGGCGCGCCCTTCAACCGCCCTCGAGGTGCTGAGGCAGCTGGAAGACAATATCCGAGAACTCGGGTTCGAGGTAAGCCGAGCTCCATTTGGGTGGAACAAGGCTTTCGAAATGAAGGTCAAGGGTCATCCGTTCGCCGAGCAATCGAAATCCTTCGGCAAAAAATCCACAAAGGAAGTTTCAGCGTCGGAGCCAATATCGGAACCCTCTTCCAAGACCACCCAAGCCAGGCATTCGAAGCAAGAGACCCTCTCCGAGTCGGCCATGCTGGCCCGGGTGAAAAAAAGCGAGTTTGCAGGTTTGCCCGAAACTGACCACAGGGTTATCGGAGAAAGACTGGACCTCTTCAGTTTTCAGGAGCTTTCGCCAGGTATGGTGTACTGGCATGACAAGGGACTGACCATCAGGAATTTGCTACTTGAATTCGTGAGGTCGGAGCAGAAAAGGAGAGGGTACCTGGAAATCAGCACCCCCGCCCTGGCCAACACGATTCTTTGGCGCGTGAGTGGGCACTGGGATCACTACAAGGACACGATGTTCTTCACTCAAATGGGAGAAGAGCAGTTCGGTCTGAAGCCTATGAACTGCCCGTCCACCTTCTTGTTTTACAAGACCCGGAGGTGGAGCTACAGGGACCTGCCGCTCAGGGTGGCAGATTTCGACCCACTTTTCAGGAATGAACTCAGCGGCGTAGCGAGTGGAATGTTCCGGGTGAAGACATTCATTCAGGATGACGCACACATATTTGTGGCGGAAGACCAGGTCGTCGATGAGATCAAAAACGTAATCGACCTGATGGCTCGTCTATATGCCATATTTGATCTTCAGTACACACCGAAAATTTCCACCATGCCGGATGAACATCTGGGAACAAAGGAGCAGTGGGATGTGGCAGTTTCGGCGCTAGTCGAAGCCGTGAAATCCAAGGGTATCGAACCCATAATGAAGGAGAAGGAAGGAGCATTCTATGGACCCAAGATAGATGTCGATGTCAAGGATTCCATGGGAAGGGAGTGGCAGTGTGCCACGATTCAGCTCGACTTCCAGATGCCACGACGATTCAGGTTAACCTATACCGGCGCAGATGGGCAGGAACACACCCCTGTGGTAATACACAGGGTGATTTACGGCTCACTTGAAAGGTTCATAGGGATTCTGATCGAGCACTACCAGGGGAGGTTCCCAACCTGGATCTCCCCTGTGCAGGCAAGGGTGATACCTGTTTCCGACCAGTTCGTGGACTACTGCAAGGAGGTCCTTGGGTCCCTTTTGGAAAACGAGGTGAGGGCGGATGCCGACCTGGACTCTTCGACACTTGGGGCGAAGATCAGGAAGGCTCAACTTGAAAGGATACCATATATGATAGTCCTGGGGAAAAAGGAACAGGAGTCCAAATCCATATCGATAAGACGGCTCAAAGGTGATGTGGTGCAGGGTATTGCACTACGGGAATTCATCCGTCAGATTCAGGATGATGTGGCGAATTTCAGGTAGCTCTTTTCAGACTCGACACAGAAACCAGCGTAGAGAATACAGACGCCGCTGCGATCGCAGTTATTCCCGAGTGGTCGTATGCGGGGTCGAGTTCGACTATGTCGAATCCTGCTATTTCCTTTCCCTTCAGCTGCCTTAGCATGTAGAGAAGTTTGTTTGAAGATATTCCGCCCGGCTCCGGCGTTCCCACTCCCGGCGCAAACGCGGGGTCGAGTATATCGAGATCCACCGAAACGTAGACCTTGTGAATATCCGAAAGGATGTTTTTGTATCTCCGCTCAAAGTCAGCACTTTCGATTTCTCGGGACGTAAGATGGCGTATCCCTCGTCCCTTAACGAAGTCCCACTCTTCCTTGGATGCGGCACGTCCGCCGACATGCACGAACCTGCCAGTCTCCATCTTTTCTGAAAGTCGCCTCAGGAACGTGCCATGGCTGAGCTTCCAACCATACAATTCGTTCCTCAGGTCAAAATGTGCATCGAATATCAGCAGCGTCGCGTCCTTGGGCATCGCCAGGAAGGAGCCGAATGTCAGGCTGTGCTCGCCCCCTAAAAGTGCTGGCCGTTTTGACTCGCCAACCAGCTCAGAAACCACCTTCTGCACCGCATCCACCATCTTTTCAGGCTTTGGCATTGGGTCAAGGTTTCCAAGGTCTTGGACTGGAATCTTCTCCGAATCGGTATCCAGTTCTGGATCGTACACCTCGATCTTCCAGAACGCATCCCTTATCGCATTCGGGCCAAACCTGCAGCCTGGCCTGTAGCTTGTGGTCACATCATAGGGCACACCCAGAGTGTAAACTACCGGGTCCTTCCCCTGCACCACGTTTGTTATCGTAGGTTGGGCAGATACAAACAGCTCCCTGTATGACATAGGGGCAAGGATGTTTTTGTTCAGGATTTAAGCAAGAGGGTCGACTGGAAAAGTTGCTATGATACCATCTTGGATGAATGTCCCTACCCGCCAAAGAAGAAGTCCTCGAGTTTCCTAGCTCCCAGAATCTCATCGAATTCGTATCCCAGTGCGTCTAGAAGCTGGTCGAATGTTCCCCTTAGGTATTCAACATACTTGTCCACATCGACATCTTCTGGCTTTGTAAATTCGGCCGGTTTTACTCCGGTCCCCCCCGTTGTTTTGACGAATGAAATTATCTCTCCGGCCTTTATCTCTCTTCCTCTCGACTTGAGATACTGGGCTGCCTTTACATGCTGCGGGGTGGTATCCAAGTATCTCTCCAGTGGCTTATTCATCATTACATGAAACGCCAACTGGTCTATGGGGATCTTTCTGGCCTTGAGGTCCAGGTATGTCGTCCTGAGCAATTCCCTGATCTTTTCTCTCGCCCTTTCGAAGTCTTCGGTGGTTTGAACCTCCGCCAGAACATTGAGGACCTGCTTGAACACCACCTTTATGAATTCGGGCACGTTGCTCTTCTTCCCTGTTAGGCCCTTCACCTCTACGCTGCCGTCGGGATATACTCCAAGATAGTTTTTCTTCCGGCCGCTGAACGCAGCGTACCTGTAGACTTTGTCGATCTCCAGCTCGATCCCCAGTTCCTTTTTAGCCCAGTCCAGCATTTCCTCCACCTGCTCTTTCGAAGGCGATTTAAGAAAGAGGCTGTCCGTGTCCCCGTAGGCTACTTGTATTCCCACCGACCTAGCCTTGTCTATCGTCTTTGTTATGCTGTACCTCCCGAGTGCCGCGGTGGCTTCTGCCACAGGCAAACAGTATAGGGCGAAGCTCTCGAAACCCATGACACCGTACGACTGGCCGACAGGCACAAATCTGCCGTTTCTACCGGCGAATACCGTATGATTTTTCGCGGTTGTCACGCAGTAAACCATTCCGTTGTACTTTTCGATCCTTGCGTTCTTGTGGTGTCCATTTCCTTTGAAGGTCAGGATCGACTCATGATTTCCGAACAGGATGAGGGTCGAATTATCCGATACAAGTAGCCTGAAACGCCTGCCGAGAGTGCCAAGTAACACCGTCAGGTCGTCCGTGAGGGAAGGGGCGCCTGACATCAAGTAAAATTCTCCGTCATGGGCCGAGGGTTTCTGGGCACTCAACAGAAAGGATTCTGCGGCAACTGCAGACTCAAGTATGAATCTAGGGATCATTCGTGGAGTTTTTACTCCAGAATGAACTTCTGTTCCATGCAAATGTGTTTGAATCCAGTTAACAAGTGCTGCATTTCTTACGGTCACTCTCTTCTGGCGTGGAACCATTTCTGCGACGTCGAACGACATCTTCATCGATTCTAACAGGTCGGCTGCGCTTTCGCCAAAATCAACAACCTGCCCAGTCCCACGATTCAGCCCAGTGAGTGGAAAGGTATCTACATGCACAACTTCGCCAGTGTTTGATGTCTGATATGCCCCGTAACTCGGATTATAACCTTCCACCCCCGGTGTAGAACCACACGTCATGGCTGCCAATGCTACCTGTCCTTTTTGCACACCTGGAGGATAAGCTCTGAGAAGATCAGCGTTCACGGGTCTGATGCATCCTTCACTGAAGTAATTTCCACAGAGTGATGCGAACTCCTTCATATCGTACCTCAGCGGTATCGCATTTTCAGTTGAATCTCCAACAAGTAGTATGTAACCTGCTGCTTCAAGAACGTCCACAAGTCCTTCATCGATCGACCTTGCGGGGAAGGACCAAGATTCTTCTGCAAGGTTGAACCGGTTACCAACATGGAAGCCAGAATCGGAGGAATCCGCAAATCGTGCCCTCCGGTCAAACGACCATGCAGCGTCGGAGGACGGGCTCCTGACAATAAATATTCTGGCGTTCACTTTTTGGGCAGATTCGAGAATCGATATCCTGCCTGTGATTGATGAAGGTACGTCTACCCCTCTGGTCTCCGGTATTGCAGCGCCCGGCATCGAGTAAACTTCCTCTGCCGCCCTGAACGTTGGTTGCCTCTTTGCGTCGTCTGATGAAACAACAAGCATTCTGTGGTTGGGCGTAACCCTAAGGTCCACAAACTTCTTGTCGTCAAAATGATATAGGGGCCCGTCGTAGGGGAATGCCTGGACCTCTACAATTTCGTCAACTTCTGTCTTCAGGGTGACGGGGTTTACATTTATGACACGATCACCTACTTTGACATCTTTGATATTCTTCGTGCCCTGGGTGGTAAGGATCTCGGTGTCTCCCGTAAAGCATGCATTCAAGAATACCTTCAGGCTCTGCGAAATAACATTTAGGAATTCTTTTTCCTGCTTGGATATTCCCATCTTTTTTGACAGATTCTTGAAATGACCAACTCGAACATCCCTCAGCGATCCAATGAGTAGACTCGTAATGCCCGTTCTCAGCCTGCACACCCAGTGGTCCGTCTCCGGTATCCTGTTCGTCCTGCATTCCGGGTGGACGCAGTTCACTGTTTCATATGAAAGGTTGTACACCTTGATTATGCTGGGATACAGAGACGCAAAATCAAGCACCACGGCGTTGAAGTGAACGCCGGGCAGGGGTTCTATCACGAGCCCCCCCTTGTACTTCTTTCCTTTGATTATGGCCTCTGACGAGGCCGAGCCCTTGGCCTCCAGGTCATCCTTCCTGGGGACAAGCGCATTCCATTTCCTGTGCTCCCAAATGAGCAGACTCTTTATCCAGTTGGACACATTGAGCCGACATGCGTCTTCGATCGGCATTTTGGAGATCCTTGATATTGTCAGGAATAATCTCATCACTAGGTCACTGTTGAAGGTTGTGAGCTCAAGAGTTATCTCCGCATCAATAAAGTTATAGTATGAAAGAGTTCCCAGAGGAAGCATGCTGATTCCTTCCTCAAGCTCCACCTTCTCCCTCCCTAGCAGTGCGGATGCTATACCGTTGAGCGTGTGGTCGCTGTACCTGTTGCTGAAAGCATATATCTGGATCGACCTGTTGTTAAACGCCTTGTAAAGGTCCATGTGCAGGCCATGCTTGATGTTGGCGAAGTCCCTTCCCATGGATATGGGTACCGCCTCCTTTTGGAGTTCCAGCTTGATGGCTCTGTTGTAAAGGTATGGAAGGTCAAACCCATCCCCATTAAATGTGACGATGATGGGGTACTCGAGCATGGCATCGAAAACACTCAGCAGCAGCTCCCCCTCTGACCTGTACTGAAGCAGGGTCACTTCCTCGGGAAGCTTCCTCTCGCCCTTCTCCACCTCTGACCTTTCCAGCACGAAGACCTTTTTTCTGCCGTCATTACCAACCAGCGCTACACTGATAACCGGATATTCTGCGGCTTTAGGATCTGGCAGCCTGTTTTCCTCGGGGGAGTAAACTTCAATATCAAGCGCGGCACGCTTGAGGAATGGATAAGGCTGTGTCAGGAGCAGCGCCCAGTCCTTGATGTATTCCGCCAGCATGGGGCTCGCGCCTTCGGTGCTCTTCTTCAAAGAATCCATTACAGAGCTGCTCGCCTCGAAGGGCAGCGGTTCCAGTTTTCCGCTTTTTATCCTGAAGTATGCTCCCATCTGCAGCTGCCTGTCATAGACGTAGTTTTCATAGTACTTGATGTCAGCTTCGTATGCAGTGATCGTATCCCTGATAGAATTGGTTCCTCCTCCTCCGATTGCGAGCGGATCCTTTGTTATGATTTTCGACACCACTATCGTCCGGTCGTTTATAAGGTCCTTCTTTTCCTCTTGGACGATTTCCTCGACATCCGGTCTCTGCTTGATGCTCTGCAATTCCTCAGGTGGTTGCTTGGAATAACAGTATGGCTTGTGTCCTGATTTATCAAAGTAGAATCTTATCACGTTACCCTTGACATCATAGAATTTCAGCACAGCAAGGCGACGTTCTCCGTCGTACCCTGCACCAATTAGCAGGCCGTTTTCAAGATCGTTTACATCCTCCTGAGCCTGTCTTATTTTTGCGCCTACATTGTTAGCCAGGGCCACACTGCTCGACCGCGAACCGATTCTCCAGCCTGCATATAACATTAGTCAGAACAGAATAGCTAGCACTTCTACCCTACCGGTATACAAATCAGAAGAGGCGCTTTCTCCCAGAAATTAGTCATGGTACATTTTGCATGCAACAAAATGGGTATTCACAGATTCAGAGCATAAAAGGGGGTTCAGGGAGGTACCGATATTCGAAGATCCCCGCGTCATCACGCCCCAAATCCGGCATTTGTGCGTAAACCCCGTTGATGCGGCACCCTGTGTCGATTTTCACTGTACGGTGACCGGCTGGCAACGTGAATTCAGATACTCAGTCGTGCAGAGACATTTTTAAAAGCCGCACCGTGGCGGCAATGCCATGAAACGTTCCGTCCGGCTCGCGTTTGCGGCGGCAGATTCCGTGGGATCTGTTGTCTATTTGGGATACTCTGCGGGGAGTCCTTCTGGATTCCCCGCAACTGTATTTGGAGTAGTCACTCTGCTTCTGTCGATTTACTCTGCCTTTCCCTTCACCACACGTAGCGGCCATCTGGCCTACATATGTTCCTCCACCATGCTGGCCTTTGGTAGCTTCGCAATCGGCTATGTCGGGGCGGCCAGGTATGCGTTTTACGGGGGAATGCAGAACTTGTTTGTTGGTTTGATTGGGGCTGTTGCAGGAGTGATTTTTATTCTCCTGGACCTTATCTATGCCTCGTATTCCCGCTAACAATGGTGTGATGTCTCTTGGATATCGAAGGAAAGGTGGAGCTTGCAATCAAACCCCCAACGTTGGAGGTATTGACCAAGGAACAGCTACGAGAGCTATTTGAGACTAATTCTTCACCCGGCCACTACATAGGGCTGGAAATATCTGGCCTCCTTCATCTTGGAAGTCTGGTTGTCACGGGTTTCAAGCTCCGTGATCTTAAGGAGGCGGACGTCAGAGTGACGGTATACCTGGCCGACTGGCACAGCGTGATAAACAGGAAGCTTGGAGGGGACTGGAACAGGATAAGGAAGGCTGCCGAATACTATGCCGAGGCTTTCAAGACATTCGTGCCGGGTGTCAAAACAGTGCTTGGCAGTGACCTGTACAGGGAAAATGATGAATACTGGAAACGAGTACTCGAATTCAGCACTCATGTATCGCTCGCCAGGGCCACCAGGACCCTGACCATAATGGGTAGAAGCGCAAGGGAGAATCTGGACATCGCGCAATTTTTCTATCCATCGATGCAGAGCGTGGATATACATGAGCTCAAAGCAGATATAGCTCACGCCGGGATCGACCAGAGAAAGGTCCATGTTCTTGCAAGAGAGGTCTATCCCAAACTCGGCTGGGTTCCTCCCGTCGCTCTGCACCATGAACTTCTGCTCGGGTTGTCAGAGCCCGTAAGGTCTGGAATCGACGAAGACGAAAGGGAAGACCTGGTGGTGTCGAGCAAGATGAGCAAAAGCCACCCCGAGTCTTCGATATTCATTCATGATACCCCCGAACAGGTGGCATCCAAGATAAGAAAGGCATGGTGTCCCGAAGGCGTCGTTCAACTTAATCCGATTCTTCAATACGTGCGGCTTCTTGTATTCCACGAAAAAGATGAAATGATTGTTGAGCGGCCACGAAAGTTCGGAGGCGACATCGTTTTTGGCAGCTATCAGGAGCTTGAGAAGGCTTACCTGAGTAAACAGTTGCATCCCGTCGACCTGAAGTCCGCGGTGGCAAAAGAAATTGACAGCATTATAGCACCGCTCAGACAAAAATTCAGTAACACTTATGACAAGATAAGCGAACTCATGTCATCCGCCTAGGTGGCTAAAAAAAGCAATCAGTTGATAAGTCTGGGTGCATTGGGGTGGGGACGCAAGAGAACGGATAGTCAAAGTGACGACATTCGTAAGAGCTAAAAACTTAGTGACACCCCACAATGTCATGGACGGCGTAAGGGTGCCAATAAACAAGCCGTTTATCGGCGATGAAGAGATAAAGGCCGTAAATGAAGTCCTGAAGGAAGCCAATCTCACTTCAGCAAACTTTGATGCAGGCAAAAAGGTCAGGGAACTGGAAAGAGCACTTGCGGCCTACCTGCAGGTGAAAGATGTCGTGGCTGTAAATTCTGGGACTTCTGCGCTTTTGGCATCCTTGATGGCGCTGGGCATTGGTGTAGGTGACGAGGTGATCGTACCCTCATTCACATTTGCTGCCACAGCAAACGCCGTCAAAGCCTGTGGTGCCACGCCCGTGTTTGCGGACATTGGTCTGGATGACTTTTGCATCGACCCAGCCGACGTCAAGGCCAAGATCACGCCAAAGACGAAGGCGATAATTCCCGTGGATATTTATGGCAACGTGGGAAAGGTGAGGGAGGTTAAGGAGATCGCCTCCGCGTCCGGTATACCAACGGTTGAAGACGCAGCCCAGGCACTGGGGAGCATGGACAATGGTGCTTACGCGGGGACGCTCTGTGACCTCGGATGCTTCAGCTTTTACCCGAGCAAGGTCATAACAACAGGCGAGGGCGGAGCTATCGCCACGAACAATGAAGAACTTGGAAGAAAGCTCAGGATGATAAGAAACCATGGCATGGTCCAGGGATACGACACCACGATACTGGGCCTTAACCTGAGACTGCCGGAGATGGAGGCGGCGATAGGAGTCGAGCAGCTCAAGAAGATGGAAAACTTCATTCAGATAAGAAGAAAGAATGCTCTTGCCTTCAGCGAGAAACTTCGCGATGCCAGCACGGTGGTTCCCCCTACGGAACCCACCGGAAAAAGGTACAACTGGTACCTGTACACGATTTATGTAAAGGCAAGCAGAGATGCTCTGATGCAGAGACTCCGAGCGGCCGGATACGGCGCGGTAGTGTACTATGACCCACCAGTGCACCTGACACCATACTATCAACAGTTCGTCAGAACTCCTCTCAAGGTCACGGAAGACGCTTCAAAACATGTTCTCTGCCTCCCTGTCCATCAGGGGGTCAAAATGGAGGAGATAGAAGAGATGGCGCTGCTGGCAAAAACCTTCGGAAACGCTTAAAGCCTGTCTGAAACTGGTGAAGATAACCTTGTCTGAAGAAAAAAAGTCTGGTATTATCTATGAATGTGTCAGATGCGGAACAAAGGTAACGAGCGAGGAGCTGATCAGTCTGCCCGAAATAAAATGCATATGCGGATACAAGGTGTTCAAGAAGGCCAGACCACCTGTGGTCAAGCAGATAAAGGCGGTCTGAGCCCGAAACGAGCGAATGTGCCTCGCAGCATTTTTGCGTAGATTTGTGTAAACCGACCGATACCGTTTTTAATATACAAAATTTAATTTTGCCCGATATGACAGGTATTTATCGGACATTCCCGAATCGAAGAAGGGGTGAAAGGAGCTGAGCGATGCATACATCATAGCGGCGAGTGTAGTTCCGGTAGGAAAGCACCCTGAAATGGGAATAGGGGACCTTATGGTTGAATCAAGTGTTGGGGTGCTTCGATCATGTGGAGACCTGAAACCCGACAGGGTGATTGTTGGGAACATGTTCAGTGGTGTTGGTTCGAAGCAGGAGCACCTCGGGGCTTACCTGGCGAGCTCCCTGGGACTCATCAACGTGCCTGCGTACAAAGTCGAAGCGGCATGTGGAAGCGGAGGCGCAGCACTGCATAACGCTTACCTGGCCGTGAAATCTGGGGAAAGCGACGCGGTGCTCGTTACCGGGGTCGAAAAGATGACAGACCTCAACGTTTCAGAAGCAACCTCGGCGCTCGCAATGGCAGATAACCAGGAGTACAGCGCTTCCGTGGGCGCTACATTTCTGTCACTCAACGCGCTCACTCACCGACTTTACTGCTCAAAGTATCATGTAACAAGGGAGGAACTTGCCAGTTTCCCCGTGCTGTGTCATACGAATGCCGTGTCGTCTCCTCACGCGATGTTCAGGCGGAGCATCTCTGTTGATGACGTGATCAAGAGCCCCATCGTTTCTGACCCAATAAGGTTGCTCGACAGTGCACCGATATGTGATGGTGCTGCTTCAGTCATGGTGGTTAGCAAGAGAAATTTGAAGAGGGCCCCTGCAGGCGCAGTAAAAATCGAGGCAAGCGAAGTCGCGGTAAACGTGTTCGGACTGGCCGAAAGGCCGGACCCGCTTGACTACATAGCCACCCGCGCGGCAACAAAGAGGGCTTTGGCAGGGTCGGGAAGAGAATTGAGAGATATTGACACGATGGAGGTTCATGACGCCTTCAGCATCACCTCGGCACTGGCGCTGGAAGCAATGGGTGTGAGCAAGAAAGGAGGGGCACCCAAGGATGCACAGAATGGCAGATTCTCGAGGTCGGGGGAGCTTCCCATCAACACATTCGGGGGGCTGAAGGCGAGGGGTCACCCGGTAGGAGCATCCGGCGTGTACGAGGCTGCAGAAGCGTTCATGCAGCTCACTGGATCAGCTGGACAGTGCCAGGTGAAAGGCGCAAAGACGTCATTGATACACAACATGGGCGGTGTCGACACGACAACCGCCGTCCACATACTCAGCGAGGTGTCATAGGCAGACATGAATGATGCATCGTACAACCGTCTAAAGGCGAAGTATGTTGGCCTTCTCGGCTCAAAGTGCAAGAAGTGTGGAGCAGAATTTTTCCCCCAAGCAAGAGTGTGCAGAAAGTGTGGCTCTTTCGAGTTGCAGGACATACCGATGCCCCCCACGGGGAAGGTTACTTCGTACACGATACTTAATGTTCCCGCACTGGAATTCAAGGATGATGCTCCGCTCGTTATCGGGTATATCGAACTCAGCAATGGGGTAAGATTGATCGCTCAGCTGGCAGACATATCTCCCTCCGAAGTAAGAGAGGGTATGCCCGTTCGCATGGAGGTCAGGCCGCTCTCGCAGAAAAGCGGAGCAGGTGACCCCATGGTTGGTTACAAATTCGTCAAATCCGAAAAGTAGGTTTTGCTGAGATCCTTGTCACAGGAAGCAGTACACTGGCCCGATTAGCTGTGAAAGAATTCCTCCCCCCCCCCCCCCGGTACTGAAGAATCTAACAAATTTCCTGCGTGGAGTTTTCCTGCGGATTCGACCAATTATAACAGGACAATAGTGGTCAAGGCTGGTTTACCGGTACATGGGGCGACCTTTACGCGCCGCCCTGGTGGGTCCATCATTTGACGCCAAACATGTCAGCCATTTCACGTCTTGCCCACTTCCCCAGCTTCTCTGCAGCCTCTTCGGGAACCTTGGGAAGCACATAAACTCCAAACCCATCTTCAAGGGAGTCAGAGGTGGAGTTTTGAGGGTGAACCTCGACGTGCCAGTGATACTGCGATTGCTGCATCCTTTCCGGTGCCATGTGAAAAGCAACACCGTATTCAGGCCCATTCTCCTTCACAAACCCGCCGAGAGTGCATCTCATTATCATTGCCAATTCCTTGATCTGATTCTGGGTAAGCTTAAGGAAGCTGCGCTGGTGTTTTTTAGGAACGATCCAGAATTCAAGATTTCTTCTTGGTGCCCAGGGTACGAATGCGACATAACTGTCGGTCGAAATAATCTGCCGTGGCCCTCCCGATTCGACATTCACCACTCTGCACACAGGGCATATACCCAGTTCGTCATACATGCTGTCTGTGGCAGTCAGTTCCGCTTGCACAATGGGAGGAATCCGTCCAAGGCTGACTAGATTGATCTGTGGATGGGAAGCACTGCCTTTGCCTGCGGTCATGTTGGCGTAAGCTGCGACATACGAGATGCCCCTTCCCTGATAAAGCGTCTTCACCTCTTCCTGCATAGCAATCAGGCCGTTGGCAAGCTGGTTTACGTTCGCTGTATGAAACTGTTCTTCATGAGATGGAGATGTCACCACTACGTAATGGCTTCCCTGCGCAGGCTCTCCCACAAGCGGTTCGTCACTGAAATTTGCACCCGGATCATCATATACAAGGGGGCGCGGACTCTTGAAAACTCTTGCCACCCAGTCCGAATTTCTTTCCTCTTCTGTATCAGACGTTTTTACTATTCCACCAAACTTGTCGAGCAGCACCAGCTCGGCCGGTGGTGTCTCGTTTTCCCTCCCGGCGCAGAATTTACAGTCTTCAACCTCCCCAGCAGCCCGCGCGCTTCTTTCGGAGGGAACAAGGGTTACAGACCTGGACATGTAGTCTGTTCTTAGCTGGGGCAAATTACTTCCAAGGCTTCGTTTAAGCCACTTTTAAGTCCTTTTCCTCAGGTCGAGTATTGTTGAGCTTTTAGAGAATTCGTTTCTTCTTTTACCATTAAACGGTCGTCTTTTGAATCTTAAGAGTGAGAGGAGTTGCCGGGAGTCACAATCGTATTTGGCCTGCATCAGCCGATGTATCTTAACAGGACATTTCCCTATGAAAGATTAAGGAGAATCGCCGAGGAATCGAGTCTGATGGACAAATATGTGGATTACGCTCTCCTGCATCGACAGTTTATCGACAAGAGCAGATGGGTGTACGGTCCTGCGATCAACGGTTTTCTCTCCGTGGCCGAGGAAACCCAGCGCACAAACTCGAGCTTCAAATTCGCACTCGCCCTGTCCGGTCTTTTCATTGAGCAACTCCTTAAGGAGGACACCGCCCTGGTGGCCAGCATAACCCGGCTTGTTGGATTGGGGGCGGTCGAAATACTGGCGGGCACCTACTACAACAGCCCAGCCTCCGTCTATCCGGCAGGGGAGGAAGAGTTCGAAGAGCAGGTAAGGGAAAATATTCAGTTGGTGAAAAAGGTGTTCGGCGTCGAGCCTAAAGTTCTTGTTAACACAAAGCTGATCTACAGCGACGGTGTGGCGAAATGCGCGGAAACACTCGGGTTATCAGGGGTCATCGCTGATTTCGTCCCCGGTCTGACGGCACCTTCGTGTACCGAGGTATATTCAAGCGGAGCCCACCCTACCGTCAGAATTCTCGTAAGGAATCCAAAACTCAGCCGGGAATTCGTTCAAGGAGATTTTGAAGCAGGCCGTGCTGGTAGTGATGGCGTCAACATCATATATGTAGATGGCGAGGACCTTCCCCGCGCGGACATCTCTGCCTACCGCAATTTGGCGCTTTCAATTGTGCAGAGGAGCGTGGAGACAATCCTTCCTCGGGATATAATTGAAAATACGAGTCCTTCAGGGAATCTTTCAGTGCCGGAAGCCGCGAGGTGTGCATCGTATGAGTTAAACGGAGACGTGAGTACGCTTATCCAGAACCCCATGCAAAGGATGTTTTACGAAAGAGTTTCCGCCCTAGCCCCTTATGTGAAGGAGATCGATGACCCGAGGATAAAGGGGCTTTGGAGGATTCTTCAACAAGTGGACCATCTTTACTGCATGGATGATTCCGGCACCCTGCAAAACCCCAGGGTTTTCAGCAGCTCTGCAGATGCCTTTTCTGTTTGCAATACTATATTGGTTGACTTCGAGGGTAAGGTAGGAACGCTGGTTCAGAGGCTGAGGAAAGCTAAAGCGCAGGCGGCACAGGCCGCTTTACACCCAACACCCCAGCCCGCACCGGCTGCAGTACAGAGGATGGCGGAAACACCTCTTCAATCGAGACCACTACAGAAGTTCTGAACAGGTCACTGAAATCAGCAGGAACTTCCCCTGCCGATGTTAACATCGGCCATCTATTCAAAGGAGTAAAATGGTTTGTGTTTAAATATAGAAAGCAGTCGGCCAATACCGGGTCAGATCTTATTGAGACTTCTGGAATACCAGGCAAAATCTCTCTTTAAGTCATACAGCGTCCCGGTACCCGAAGGCGTTGTCGTTGACTCCCTTCAGGCAGCGGTCGAAGCCGGTCGCTCGTTGGGCTATCCAGTCGTGCTGAAGGCTCAGCTTCCCCTAGGAGGAAGGGGAAAAGCAGGGCTCATAAAGTCCGTGCGCGAGGAATCAGAAATGGGCTCTGCTTTTTCGAGCATCTTTGGCCGGACCGTTCAGGGGCTGAGCGTGGACAAGATCCTTGTTGAGCCCTTCTTCAATCATGAAAGTGAGATGTATGTCAGCTATACGGAAAACAGGAGCGAGCGATGCTTTTCGATCGTCGTATCCCCGGCGGGTGGAATCGATGTGGAGCAGGTCAAGGAAAAATTCATGGCTAACTTCGGTCTCGACGGTCCCACAGATGAGATAATCTCACAGGCCACGAAGTACCTCGGCCTACCTTCTTCCGCCCTTTCCAAATGCAGTTCGCTTCTGAAGGCGTTGTACTCGGCGTTCAACGGGTCTGAGGCTGAACTGGTGGAAATAAATCCACTCGTATACTCCTCAAAAAATGGCTTCATGGCGCTCGACGCCAAGGTGATCCTGGATGACAACGCGCTCTTTCGACATCCAGAATTGAAGCCCTATCTCCCGCATGACATATCTGTCGAAGAGGCCGAAAAATTCGGATTCAATTTTGTGCCTCTGGATGGCGAAGTCGCGGTTGTTGGGAACGGAGCCGGGCTTGTCCTGTCTACACTTGACATGGTGGCATCCCGCGGTCTTTCGGCGGCTTGCTTTCTTGACCTTGGTGGCGGCGCCTCTCCCGACAGGGTAAGGGCGGCCCTGCAGCTCCTTTCCTCCGCTCTTCCAAACATGAAGGCGCTTTTTGTGAACGTGTTTGGTGGTATTACCAACAGCGTCTCTGTGGCCGAGGGTTTTCTTGATGTAAAGAGGAGCGGATACCTGACGAAACCATTCTTCCTTAGGCTGTCCGGCGCGGGCGAACTAGAGGCAAGGGACCTTCTCAAAAAGAATGGAATAAATTCATTCATAGAAATCGAGCATGCTCTTGATGCGCTCGAGGAGTGGGGAAGAAAATGAAGAGCAGCATCCTGTCCGACTGGTTGACCGGCAGAGTCGAACCAAGGAATGCAAAGGTGCTGGTTCAGGGCATAACGGGGAGGTACGGACGCCTTCATGCTGAGATGATGAAGGCCTATGGCACAAACATTGTAGCTGGCACCAGTCCAGGGAAGGCGGGCGAATTTGTTGCCGGCATTCCAGTGTTCAATGACTGCAGAGCGGCGGTCAAAGCCTGGGGCGCCGAAGTCAGTGTAGTCTTCGTTCCTGCACCGCACTACCTTGAAGCGGTAACGGAGGCGTTCGAGGCCGGGGTCAACCTGGTTGTGGGGATAACCGAGCGGGTGCCCGTCAGGGACACACTTCGCAGTATAGATTTGGCCAAAAAATATGGCGGTCACATCATAGGACCCAACACTCCAGGGATAATCCTGCCGGGCCAGATCAAACTCGGGATAATGCCTGTACAACCATTCTTACCCGGGGGTGCTGTGGTTCTCTCTCGAAGCGGTACTCTGACCTATGAAATCTCCAACTATCTGAAAAAGGAGGGGCTTGGCATATTTGTTGCGCTGGGTGTGGGGGGCGATCCGGTCAACTCCACCAATTTCATAGAGTGCCTCGATATGGTCAGGGAGAACCCCCACGTCGATTCTATCGCGTTGATAGGTGAAATTGGCGGAGACGCCGAGGAAAGGGTTGCAGATTTTGTGTTGGAGACAAAATTCCCAAAAAGAGTAGCCGCTTATATCGCGGGGCGGTCTGCACCCCGGGAGAAAAAGATGGGACACGCCGGGGCGATCATAATGGGGGAGGCAGGAACAGTTGAATCGAAGGAGAAGGCGCTAAACAGGGCAGGAATCCCCGTAGCACGAATGCCCTGGGAGCTTCCCGCGCTCCTGAAGTCAAAAAAGTGATATTAACTGGGTCGGGTAGGACAATCATCGGGCCTGTGCTAGCTGATGCAGGCTTTCGATCCTCCTGTTCCCTGCAAGCCCATAATTCTTCACCTTCTCGACGTCGAGTCCCTGTTTTCTGCATATTCCTTCAACGACTCTAAGCATCGCTCTGCCTCCCAACGCGATGAGGCTGGATGCCCCCATCTTTCCAAGGAACCAACCCTTGCCAGATTCGTAGGCGTCTCTCTGAGCCATTTTCGCAAGATGTCTGTAGGATGCGTAGTAGACGGCAAGCTGTGCAGGTGTTAGCATGATTGTAGAAAACTCTCTGCTCTTTATGAGACCAAGGGGTACATTTTGCATGGGGGTCACTGTGAATTCAAACGGTCTGTCTCCGTAATATGATTCACTCAACCTGTTGATGAGTGCTACCGTGCTCCAATTGTCCTCGTCGGTTTCATCCCTCTGCCCGACCTGGACAGTAAATGCGGGCCTCCACCAAGCAAGATTCATGTTCCTGACCCCCTCCCAAACAATCTCCTCCCAGCTTCCGTCGGGCCCTATCTTGAGTGGTAGCGTCTTGTTGGGCATGTGAATCTTGGCCAGCCTGTCGCTGCCCGTCTCGAGACCCACCTGAATTCCGATCCAGCGGGAAGGTCCGGCTCCGATTATGTTGCTGAGCCTCATTACCAGGTCAGGGTAGGCCGCGGGGATCGAAATCCTACCATGCGTGGGATTTGTGTGTTTTATGCCAGGGGTGGAGATGACCGCCTTGAAAAGTTCCACCAGCGCTTCCTCGTTTGGCTCGAACCTGTTGCCATGCTTGTAGGCGAATATTTCATCACTGTGCATCCAGGCATGGGTCGAGCCAGCCTTTGCGTTAACCGTGAGCTCCCTGACTATCTTTTCGATGGGATAGTACCTGAGCGGCCTCAAGGTCACCTCGCAGAAATCGCAACCGACTCCGCAACCTCTCATGACCTCCGTCATATCTTTCGTAGTGGGTCTGACGATGTCAGGTATATCATCTAGAGTAGGATACATTCTGATGCCGGGCCTCCTTGAAAGAAAACGCCTGTCATCCTTGAAGGACCTTACAAAGTTGTCATCATACGTCATATATCCATTGAAAAACAGATTCGAGTCGAACGAATCCTCGGAAATCTGCTGAAAGAGGGTTGAAATTATGTCGTCCGACTCCCCTTGATATGCATAGTCGACACCGAATTTATCCAGCTCTTCAGGGGCAATTGTGAACTCCCAGACACCGGGCCCTCCAACGACGATCTTCGCCTTTTTCCCCCGCCTTGCTGAGGCCACCCTGGTTAGCAGTTCCTCCCACTCCTTACGAACCCAGGCAAATGAATTTGTTCCGAACAGGGCCGAATAGGACATCGTCAGGGGGCCAAAACCCAGCGGGTCCATCGTTGTGACCCCGATCACCTCTGTGTCATCCTTGATGAAATCTCTAATGTATTTTGAGTGGGGTACAGCTACTTCCTCACGTTTATGATCTCTCAGAAGACCGGCTTCGATCTTTCTCAATGCGTAGGGAGCCCTGAGGGACTCTCCATTATCCATAGGAGGTGATTCCTTGCCCTGAAGAAATCTGTAAACGACGCCTGGCATCATGTTCGATGGTGCGCACGGGAGAAAGTCCAGCAATGGGAAATCTCTGTAGTCATGAAGCAGCGTCAAGTCAGACAGCAGAACGTATTTAGCCAATATCATCACACCTCGTTGAGACTCTCACCGAAGCCGTATCGGTACACAGTGGCGGCGCCTCCACCTCTCGTCCCCACCTAATGGGTGAGACTAGAGCAAATGGGCAACGCTCATCTAGTCTTAAAATCGCCTCACAAGACTCTTGAAAGGGCATGGATGGCGGATTGCAGAAGATACTAATAAATCTCTCTCAATTTTGCTCTAATGAATGATTCTCTTCCACCGTTGAACGGAGTCCAAAACGCTGGAGGTTTTGCTTCCGGGTCGGATACTGAGCAAAAATGAAAAAGTAGAGTGGGCAGTTATCTGTAGATCAAGCAGCCTTGAGTTAACGAACTGTCATCAGGCAGGTACTCCCGGTAATTTTGCCATATTATCTGGCTTCTGCCTGCTGCTCGAGTACATTCAGGCTCGACGGGTCCCCGAGCACCAGAAGTACATCATTTTCTCTTAATCTGAAGGATGGGTCGAATATGTCGCGCGCCACCATATCGTCTCTTACCACACCTATTATCGTCACATACCTCGCGACCTCTCTTAGCCCTCTGCCGATCAGCTTGGATGATTTGAATATAGAAAATTGACCGATTTCCTTTGTTCCAATCTTTTCTGAAAACACAATACCGACGAGATCCTTGGTGATGGCAGAAAGGGCGAGTAGGTGTCCAACTGTCACGGAGGACGAAATTATGACATCGGCACCGGCATTTTTTGCGGTTTCGATCAGGTCTGAATTGTGGACCACACACACAACCCGGACGTCCGACTTCAGCTTCTTCACGCTCAGCACAACCATCATGTTCTCTGAATCGGAGGCATGGCACACGATCACGGTGGATGCTTTCTCGATGCCCGCCTGTCGAAGTGCCTCAAGCGGGTGGGTTTCTCTTTCAAGAACGGAAAGAACTTTCTGGTTGAGTAATGCATGGTGAGTCTGGGGATCCTTTTGCACGACAACATATGGTACATTCATTTCATCCATCTTCTCTGCGACGTACCTTCCCAGATGGTTGTACCCAAATATGATCACATGCGATTTCAGCTTCGAGATCAGCCTCTTTTCAGCTTCGCCTTGCGCCAGCTCACCGGTCATCATCGCGCCAACGGCACTCTGAACTATCGACGCACCTGCCCCCACTGAAACAATGATCATTATGATGAGCAGAACGGCCTCTGAAGTGTTCATGGTGAGAAAATTGCCGCCGTTTGGAACGTATAGTCCGATCGTTGTGATAGTCGACACAGATGCAAGGAAGGCTGGTATCAGAGGAAGCCGCTCAAAATATGTGAAGACGCCTGCTCCCCATACAAACATCATCGCAAGGATCACAAGCTGCTTGTAAGTCGCCTTGACCAACACGATCGGTTTGTAGAGGTATTCGTACAGCACGAAGGATATGTTCTTTCTTCTTTTCTGGACAGTTATTCTGCGTTCAGCGAGAATTCTTTCTTCCTTGGCAAACACAATGGGGGTCCCCGGAGGGTCAAATTTACGTGTTTCCTGACAACGTAAAAGTACGTTGACACACCGAAGAATGTAAGAAGAGATCCTGGCAGAACTCCAGCAATCCTTAGCAGAATTCATTGGGTGTGAGAAGAAGATTAGCACCTGAAGCTCCTAAGCTCGATTCCAGATTCGAATGCCGTGGTACCCTTTGCACATTTAGTCGTAGAACCTGAATAATAGTCAAGGATGTCCGGTGAAATGAAAGCCAAAACTGGGAAACACTAAAATACCACAGATATGGGCGTTGCCATAGGCTTGCCTATAGCTGATGCGGCTAAGAAACAGCTGGCGATGGAGCGTCGCCTGTTCTTCAAGGTGTGCATGAATTGCGGCAGCAAAAACCCTCTGGTTGCCACTCGGTGCAGGAAATGCGGCAGAAGTGACTCTTTAAGGCTGAAAAACAGGCAGACCGGACCAAAGAAGTAAAAAACCCGATTTTTCAGATTCAGAACCAGCCACGAATACGCATGGCAGTTTCTACTCTCTGTATTGAAACTATATTCGCTGCTTCCCTCATGTTCACCTTGCCGCCAAACTTCTGGTATGTATCAAGAACGTCATGGAATGCCTTTGTCATCTTGGCATCAAGCTTTTCGTGAACCTCTTCCTCCGACCAGTAATAGGAATACAGATTCTGAACCCATTCAAAGTAGGACACGGTGACCCCGCCCGAATTGCACAGGAAGTCGGGTATGAGAAACACACCTTTTTCCTTCAATATTTTGTCGGCTTCAGGAGTCGTCGGTCCGTTTGCAAGCTCTGCAATCATTTTGGCATTGACCTTTGAAGCGTTATCCTTTCGCAGCTGGTTTTCAATGGCCGCAGGTATGAGTATGTCCACCTTCAGCTCAAGCAATTCTTCGTTGGAGACCTTCTGCCCGCCAGGGAATCCGGCAAGTTGCCCATTTTTCTCCTTGTACTTTACGGCCTCGTCCACGTCCAGTCCATCAGGGTTGTAGACACCGCTCTTCGAATCACTTATTGCGACGATCTTGCTTCCGAACATCTTCTTCATAAGAGTCGCCGCAAAATGGCCGGCGTTGCCGAAACCCTGGACCGCAACACTCGCCTTTTTGAGGTCCATCTTCAGGAACTTGGCAGCTTCCCTTATGTTATACATCCCACCGAGTGCGGTAGCATCGCCTCTGCCAAGTGATCCTCCGACCTCTATCGGTTTGCCGGTTATCACCCCGGGCGCGTTATAGCCCACCAGGTGACTGTATTCATCCATCATCCATGCCATTATCTGCGGATCTGTGTAGACATCAGGTGCAGGTATATCCTTCTCCGGCCCTATGAACCTTCCAATCGCCCTTATGTAATTCCTGCTCAGCTGTTCCAGTTCCCTTTTGGACATCTCCTTAGGGTTGCAGATAACTCCTCCCTTGGCTCCACCATAGGGGATGTCGGCAACTGAGGTCTTCCATGTCATCCACATAGAAAGCGCCTTAACGGTGTCGAGGGTCTCTTCAGGGTGAAATCGGATACCACCTTTGGTGGGTCCCCTCGCATCGTTATGCTGCACCCTGAACCCCTTGAATACCCTTACCTCCCCGCTGTCCATCCGCACAGGCACCTGGACCTCAAGCACGCGAAGCGGCTCCCTCATGATCGCCCTCGCGGCCTTATCCATATTCACCAGCTCGGCTGCAGTATCAAACTGCGACTGGGCTATTTTGAACGGATTCAGCTCCTCCTTGGACAAACCTCTGTCTCACCTGACATCGGCCTGAGACGGGATGTTTATAAGAATTGCAACAAAAGTAACGGCATTCTGCATAAGATGTACCTGTTCGAGTAGACTGAAATATACGGCAAACGTATGATAAAATTCTTTTTGGTAATCGCACTAAATTTTTAAAGATGTACAACATAGGCATATATCAGTAGAAGGAAGATCATGAAGCTCCCCATCTGCAGTTTTGATGCGAAGGTCGGCGTTCTTTGCCCGAAGTGCGAAGCAAAGGTTCAGAGCGGGGAGCTCACCAAGACAGACGTAGACGTCTCTTTTGCGCTGGCGAAACTGTCGGGAAAGCAGCCGATCCTTGACAGGATCACACTCAGAAGGGCGTACATGATCGACGGAGAGACGGTTTTGCTGCTGGGCCAGGGTGATACTTCATTGCTTCGGAGCAATCCGAAGGTGATGCAGGCGATTCAGGAGGCGCTGGGAAGAAGAGTGTGGACCACCGAAGCAGATAGCGATGACAGGCGATTCCTAGAGAGCCTGCTTTTCCCTGCACGTGTCATGACGATGAATACGATTTTTGTGCCCGACGGCAGTCGTATAATGAAGGTGATCATACCCGGGCGAATGACGCCGAAGTTTCCCGTTGACCTTGAAAAGGTAAAAAGCATCGTCCGCGAGACCAGGGGAATCGACCTGGTAGTAAGATTTGAGCGATAAAATTTCTTCCATTTCATCCGCGTTAAGTCAGAAAGAGGGGAGCCCTGTACAGGTAGCGGGCTGGGTGGAAGATCAAAGAGTTCTCGGGACACTGCTTTTCATTACCCTAAGGGATATCGAATCCTCCATTCAGGTCGTTTTTAATAAGAAAGCGGTTTCCGGTGAAACATTCTCCTGCGCATCTTCCGTTCCAAGACAGAGTTACGTTGTGGTGAAAGGAGTCACTCAAAGGAGCAGGTCCAAGATAGCGACTCTTGAGCTCCTTGCTCAATCCTTTTCTGTTGTCGGCCCGGCCCGCCATCCACTTCCGCTGGACCCGACGGGCAGGGTGGAGGCGAATCTGGAGGTTAGGCTTGATTCGAGGGCGCTCGACCTGCGTAACCCGAGGGTCGCCTCGATATTTCGCATAAGGTCAGGTTTCCTGAAATATGCAAGAGATTATCTCGGCTCGCAGGGCTTCATCGAAGTGAACACAGCAAAATTGATCGGGGCAGCCGCCGAAGGAGGGGCCGAACTATTCAGATTGAAGTACTTCGACAGAGATGGTTACCTTGCTCAGAGTCCACAGCTTTACAAGGAAGAGCTGACGCTTTCGCTGGGACGGGTTTTCGAAGTGGGCACATACTTCAGGGCTGAGAGAAGTCACACTACAAGACATCTTAACGAGTTCGTAAGCCTGGACATCGAGGCCGCGATGTACGGGAAGGAGGAAGCAATGTCGGAGCTTGAAAGGATGATAAGCGAAGTGACGAAGCGGCTGGCAGAGGATTATTCCAGAGAATTTGAGCGTCTGGGCGTTTCCCAGCCCGATGCGAAGGTTCCTTTTCCTCGCCTGACCTACAGGGACGCTCAGGCCGAAATAGGAAAAATGGGCGGTTCCACCAAATGGGGGGAGGACCTCGATTCTGAGAGCTTGAAATTACTTTCCTCAGGCAGGAGTGGTTACTACTTCATTACGGATTGGCCAACCTCAATCAAACCGTTCTACATAAAGCCTTCGAATCAGGATTCCCAGGTATCCGAATCATTTGATTTGATGGTCGGCCCGCTTGAGCTGGCATCCGGCGGAGAACGATTATCCTCAAGAGCTGAATTGGAGCGAAGGATCCTGGAAAAGGGGCTCAATGTCCGGGAATTCAGTGAGCATCTCAAAGTGTATGATTGGGGGATGCCGCCCCATGCGGGCTGGGGTTTCGGTGTGGATAGATTCATCGCAAGCATAACAGGCTCATCAAACATCAGAGAAGCCGTGCTATTTCCAAGGGATGAGCTCAGACTCACTCCGTAGACGCTTGATCGGAAACTTCAGTTGTCTGCTTGCGCAACCAGGCTCCGTACGACCACTTTCGTTCGTTCCAGTAAGTGTAACTCTATTCATTAATAAGCTGTCGAACTCGAACAGACTCCGTACTCCGCGCGCCGTGGTCTCAGGATTGCGGCGATTTCATACCGAGTGAATTAGGGTCACGCAAGAACGTTCCACGTGACCTTCGCCTGCACAATTGAGCCGGAGTCTGATTCGACCCTGTTGATTATTCTAAGCGGCATTCCGTTCACCTCGAGGTAACCCATGAACGCAAGCAACCAGATCGATTCGGGTAACTTGGCTTTCGAGCTGGTTTCGAAGGTTATCAATTTGGTCACATTATCATATCTCGCCCTACCCCTGTCGCCAAGTGATAGGTCCACAAGTTCCGCCCAAAGAGGAAGTGCGGCCTCAGGGCTCATTGTAAACACCCTGCTCGGGATGCTCGAAGCGATTTGTCTGTACAGCTCAACGGCAACCCGTTTGAGTTCACCTTCATCAAGTGTGTCAAGGAGAGCCAAGGGAAGATTCCTGTATATTGTCAAATCTCCCTTGAGCAGCTGAAGTTCCCCCGACAATCCAAGGTTGGCCAGCCGGGTAAACTGACCAAAGTCGACGCCATCCTGCCAAAGTGGAATGAAGATATTCTGGTCGATCAGTCCTGCAATTTCTCCGGTCGAAATCATCATAGCGTTGCCCGTGCTTGAATTGCCTATCATGACCGTGTTCTTGTCAAATATGAACACAGATTTTCCATCTGCCACCTTACCCGCCCTTACCTGGAAAGGTATACCAAAGAGCTCCTGCACGGATTCTGCTTCCCTATCCGAAACCAGCAACTTGCAGTCTACCTCCTCTGCGGAAGCAGAGGCGAGCTGCTTGCCGCAAGTCTTCAGCATTTCCAGTCCCTGTGAGTCTACGATCGCATGAAAGCTGTACTGCACATCGCCAATAAGTTCAGAAAGCTTCGCGACTGCTTCGTGAGGAACGAAGATATAGTAATGCCCCTCTGCAAGGCTGTGTCCTCTCATCCCCTGCTGCTTCAACCGCTTCAACCTTGCCAGATTGATCTTCAGCTCCCTTAGCCTCTTTTCCTCCTGCCTTACGGTCGGCTCGAAGACTTCATCGGCATCGGCTGCAACACACCTCATCGGGTTGTCTGAAAGTCGAATCAGTCCCTTGCTCGCCAGACTCCGAACGGTCGAATAAACCTTCGTCCTGGGAACTCCCGCTCTGTAGGACAGTTCCCTTAGAATCACAGACCCGCTCGTAAGTGCAGCCATGTACACCTTCGCCTCATAATGAGTCAGGCCGAGCTCCCTCAGCACTTGGAGTTCCCTTGATTCTGCTGTTGCCAACTGAAAAACTATGCATGCCGGCATGATTAGTATTGTCATAGTCAATCCTTGTTTACAATCCGCTCAACAATGTCACCGACAACCCTGTAACCGCGGTGACAGGCCGCGCCGGTCACAGTAGCGATATAACAACGCCTCCCGATGCATAGCCAAGCGAGCTGAAAATGTCCGAATTCAGTAAGAAATGGACGACGCCGAATACGCCTGGCTTTGGTGACAGGGTCAAGGAGGCCGTAAGGCCTGCCGGTCCCCTAAAGCCAAGGATAGATGGGGCCGTACGCAGCATACAGATACAGATTTCGAAACTGGACTCAACCAGCAACAGACTGAAGGAAAGGGACACTACACTGTTCAACAAGGTCGTTTCCTCCATTCAGAAGCATGACACACAGCACGCGTCCGTTTACGCTAATGAACTTGCCGAAATAAGGAAGATGAGCAGGATGGTTTCTTCCGCGAAGATAGCGCTGGAGCAAATCGTTCTAAGGCTCAGCACCGCAACCGAGCTTGGTGACATCGTGGTCACTCTCGCACCGGCTATGGCGGTCATCAAGAGCGTGAAGACAGGACTTGTCGGAGTCATGCCCGAGGCTGAACAGGAAATAGGCGAAATCAACAACGTACTGAGCAGCATACTGGTTGACGCCGGACAGCTTGGTGGTCTCACTCTGAACTTCGAAGCAGCCAACGAGGATGCGGAGAGGATTCTCGGTGAGGCATCTGCTGTGGCCGAGCAAAGAATGAAGGACAAATTCCCAGACCTACCTGCCCTTGGCGCATCCGAAGGCCAGAATTACTCATCGCAGTAGAGGCGTGCCCCGCAGCTCTACGAGGTTGCGTGACACCCTCTATGTTTCTTTCTTTTTATTGAGTTGTTAAATATTGTGGACAATTGAGGGGTATATCTTATTGAACGCACAACCCATTCTCGGGGAAGTCAGCTCGTCGGGTGGTCTGTTGAGGATAGGACTGTTAGGCAGGTCAAAGGGGAAGAAGGTGGGTATCAGAGATAAGGTTACGGCGGCCATCCATAATTTGGAGCTTCATAAAAAGGAGGTCCAGACCTTAAGGAAGAGACTGCAGGACAGAAGCAACAGGTTGTTTGAAAACGTCGTGGTCGCAATTCAGGCGAATGAGAATGACAAAGCTACGATTTACGCAAACGAAAACATAGAGATAAAAAAGATAATGGGTATACTTTGGACGGCCGAGCTTGCGCTCACACAGTTTGTGTTGAGGCTTGAAAGCATCAGGGATGTGGGTGAGGCCGTAAATGAAATGAGCCTGGCATTCGGAGTGATCAAGGGAATGGAGAAGACACTTCAGGGCTTTCCTGCCGAAATGAGCACAATCCAGTCGAATATACAAAACACCCTGACAGAGATGATGTCGGACCTAGGCCAGATAGCACCAGACCTTCATGTGAATCTGGAAACATCAGATGGGGAGCAGATATTAGAGGAGGCAATGAAATATCTGGACGAACAGATCGTCAAGAAGGAACTCTCCGTGCAACCATCTCAGGTCCCCGGATCGTCCCAGTTTGAGGAAGCGAAGAAGACTGCGCTTCTGGCTTCCGCTGAAGATGAAGATGAGGACCCGTTCAAAATCAGTCTGGTAAAAGTTCCCGCGGTTGAACTGGATGAAGCAGTCAGTCAGCACCTCCGGGACAAGTCGGGCAGGCTGGACGTCTACGAAACCGCAGCAGCGGTAGGTGCACCTGTCGATGATGTGGAAAAAACAGTTATGAAGCTGGTTTCGGAAGGTAGACTGAAGCTGGACAGGAGGAGCGATCAGGCTTGAGCGAGCAGGCGGCAAAGGAGATAGAAGAAGCTGCGAGGAGATATGCTGCAGAAGCGATAAAGGCAGACAGCCAGGGGAGCTACGGAACCGCAATCAATCTTTACCAGAAGGCGATATCAACCCTTATGCGCCTTGTACAGCTATATCCTGAATACAAACTCAATCAACTTTACCTTCAGAGGGCGATGACCTATCAAGAAAGGATCAAGGCACTTCAATCAGCGAGAGGCATCATACCTAACGATTCCAGCCAGGAAGAATTCACTCCCAGAACAGGAACCGCCGCATCGGGTGGGACTATGGTGGAAACACTGAAGGCCTCTTATGACGACCTTGTTGTGAAGGAGAAGCCGGAGGTAAGAATCGAGGATGTGGTGGGGCTGGAGGATGCGAAGAGAGCGCTCAAAGAATCCATTATATTTCCTTACAAGAGGCCAGACCTATTTCCCCTCGGCTGGCCCCGCGGGATACTGCTTTACGGCCCACCGGGATGCGGGAAAACCATGCTCGCTGCCGCCACGGCAGCGGAGATCGACGGCTACTTTATGACAGTCGATGCTGCTAGTATAATGAGCAAATGGCTGGGCGAGGGTGAAAGGAATGTTGCGAAACTGTTTGCGACGTCCAGGAAAATGACGGAGGATGGACATCCTGTTATAATATTCATAGACGAGGTGGATTCCATACTGGGCGTAAGAAATCAGGAAGTAGGGGGAGAAATAAGGGTGAGAAACCAGTTTCTTAAGGAAATGGACGGCGTGCTGGATAAAGGACACAAGCGCCCTCTCTATGTCCTAGCCGCAACGAACAAACCGTGGCAGCTGGATGCTCCATTTCTCAGAAGGTTCGAAAAGAGGATCTATGTTTCACTTCCTGACACGCCTGCCAGAAGATTCATGTTTGAACAGTATACCAAGCCTCTTACCCTGGACCAAAGCGTAAGCCTGTCCGAACTTGCGAGACTTTCAGAAAACTACTCCGGCAGCGATATAAAAGATATCTGCCAAGGGGTGCAGCTCAGAGTGGTTTCCGAACTCTTCGACGGCGGAAGCGCGATGGACCCCAACAACAAACCGAGGCCAATCACCATGAACGACTTCAAGGAAGTATTCAGGGCGAGGAAGCCCAGCGTCCCCAGAGACGCCCTGAAAGCATTCATAACCTGGAGCGAGAATTACAAGGCCCTCTGAGTATCAATCTAGCTTGTATCAATTAAGCTTAAATTCGTATGTTTCGGCGGTACAACCATGCCAAAGCAGATCTATGATTCAAAGACGTTCAAGAGCCTTATACCCCGAGCCGAAGAAATCAGGGTGGCAAGGTCGAAGGGAAAGACAAAACTGAAGGTACGTACGAAGGGAATGCTCTATACATATGTTTCAGACGATTCTGAAGCCGAAAAGCTGCTCAGGAACGTGGATAAGCCCATTGTCGAGGTAAACCCGAAGACTGGAAAAGCAGAAGAAAAGGAGAAGGGAACGAAAGAAAAGAAAGAGAAGGAGAAAGAGAAAGAGGAAAAGGAAGAGGAACCCGAAGAAGCAGAAGAAGCAGAAGAAACGGAAAAGGAGGAAGAAACCAAGCAACCTAAGCGCGCTCAGAGAAGGACGAAGAAGGCTCCAGAAGATTCAGGGAAAGAGGATGAGGAAGAAGACGGTGAGAAGTAGGGGAATCGTCAGACCAGGAAGTGCCCTCCTCCGGCTCAGAAGCGCCAGTGTAAGGAAAAACCCAACATCGACAAGTACGAGAACCCCCAGAGCGCCAATAACCCCCTTTATTATGTAGCCTGTTGCAGGCGCCATCGAGTAAAAAACCTGGTCACCGAGTCCTATCGAAATATGACCGACGTCAAAGCTGAGCATACCGAACCCCGGTTCATCGATCACCTTCTTTAGCGGTCCCCTGAAAACTGCAAACACATCGTATAACGCGAAAAACAAGAAAACAAGGTACACGGTGGGGGGTGTGAACATGACCGCCAGAAATGAACCCGCTTCTGAACTTATCAGCACCGCGTAGGCTGCCTTTGAAATATCCTTCCCCCTCATAACTGTAAGATAGCCCACAATACCAATCACCACCCCAAATGCCTCTGGAAGAGGGTCAGGTATTCCTGTCAATGCCAGAATTATGTATGTCAGAAGCACCACCAGAAGCGACTCGGCAACAGCATAGAACTGTTTTATCGCTGTCCTCCTTCTGAGCTTGAGAAAGGCAAGGGTTCCTGCTATGGGAAGAGAAAGAAAGATCAATGCATTCAGCACGGGCGCGCCTCCGCCGCTGTAGGGCTGAAAGGTAACCGCGCCCTGGAGTGGCATGAGTTCATAGACGAACGCCAGCGCCGCAAGCTGGGTTACAAAGGTCACAAGTACCGGGTAGGTCGAGGAGCGGAGTTCCATCTTCGTCTGGCCGGTGTGCAGAAACCCTCTATTAAGCCCTGTGACCTTATCTGTCTGGGACACATATTCGGTCAGAGTTTGTTCTGCTCAACCCTTGACGCGCAGCTTTGGCAAAGGTACGGCAGCCTGGCATCCACATCCTGAACAGTTCTGGCAAAACTCATTATGCAGGCGGGATTCTCGCAGTGGCCCAGACCTACAAGGTGGCCCAGTTCGTGAGCAACCTCCTTGTATATTCTCTCCCCCAGAGTCCTCCCCGTCGCCGAATCTCGCAACCGGTGAAGAGAAACGACCGCCGCCCCCTTCCTTGGGTCTGCAAGGCCGAAGACAAAATTAGCACCCTGAACATAGAGGTCGGCTTCGGTAATGCCGAGCACGAAATCAGTTCCTCCATTTCCACGAATTTCAGCCAGTTTCGGTAGTATCTTGTTCGCGTCCCACTGCCCTCTTTCTGTACTGAAGCTGTTGCCGTCCAATTCGATTGGGCCCTGCGCATTGATAACTCGGAGACCGTAAAGGCTGGCTCCGGTGGCAGCCGGCATCGGGTCATTGAAGGTCATAGGGGTGCCAAGGAAAACAACTGAAAGAAGACGTGTTTTATCAGACTTCAATTTCTTCACCTACTTTTGGAACGCTCGCATCTAGGCCGATTTCCTTTCTGAGTGTTTCGGCGAAACCTTCACTGTACTCCTTTTCCCCGTGCACCACAATCACCTTGGGCGAGCCCTTCACCTTGTGCCTGAAGAAATTAAACAGTTCGGTCTTACCAAGATGAGAGGAGAAGTCAAACCTCTGAACATCGGCCCTGACACGGCTGTACCGCTTTCCGTCCAGCTTGACCTCATGCCTTTCGAGCAGCCTAGCACCAGGTGTACCGGGCACCTGGAAGGACACTATAGCTATCGCACTTCTGGGATCCTTTGCCACATGTGAATTATAAAACACAGATGCGCCACCTACCAGCATTCCTGCAGGGGAAATTATGACCGAAGGATCTCTGACGGCTCTCTGCCTGGTTCCCCACTCCGTCACATACTCCACCCTCGACAGGGCCTTGGAAAGGTAATCAACGTCCCTCACATATTCGCCATTTTCAAGAAGAATCTGGTTGGTCTTCAGGGCCATGCCGTCCATGTACACCTTCCCTTTGAATCCATGAGCGTAAAGTATGCAAGCGATTTCCTGGGCACGACCGACTGCAAAGGAAGGGACCAGAAAAACACCACCGTTGTCCACAACAGACCTTGCCGCCTCCACGAACCTCTTTTCCTCCTCGTTCCTGTCTGGATGGTCAGAATAGGAGTAAGTACTCTCGGTTATTATGACATCAACGTCAAGGGAAGGAAGCTTCGCACCGTCTAACAACTGTGTCTTTGATGTGTTCATATCACCCGTATAAGCAACACTGGAACCATTCTCCAAGAGTGTTATTGCGCTTCCCGGAATGTGTCCAGCATCATAGAGAAGCATCTTGATTCCGCCGATCCGCACCTCTTCTTCATACCCCACCGGAGAATAGGACTTCGAAAAATTCCTCACCGCATCCGAATCAAATGGGAGCACGGGTCCGCTTATGTGTAAAAAGTCATGGAGCAGGAGCTCTGTCAGGTATCTGGTGACCGGGGTTCCATAACATGTGGGTCCGGCGGAAAGGTAGAGTAAAGGAGCTCCACCAACATGATCAAGGTGAGCATGGCTCAAAACCAGTGCATCCAGGTCCTTTGGCCTGACATGCGCAGGGAAAAGTGGCTCCCTGTGCATCTGAACGCCATAGTCGAGCAGCACCCTGCTCCCTTCGGATTCTACAACAAAGGCAGACCTGCCCACCTCGCCTGCCGCTCCCAAAACTTTGACTTGCATGAAATATCACGATATAATATTGATAGGCTGGCTTTTTAAGGGGTGGTTTTAAACCTTTGTCTGGCCCTCAAATCATGATAGAAGTGATTCCCAAGGACTTGGACCTCAAGGGTGGCAGGATCATCACTGGTTTCCATGGAATAGGCGCCACCGGATACTGGACAACACGGTACCTTATTCAGAAACTGAATGCAGAGAGGATCGCATTTCTTGATTCAGAATACATGGCACCCGTGGCTGCTACTTCGAGCGGAAAGCTGGTAACGCCCCATGAATTGTACAGAGCCGCGAACCTGTACTTTTTCAAAATAGATGTGCCCGTTTACAGGGAGCACGAAGTCCCGTTCTACAGGGAGCTTGCCACCTGGATTCAATCCGCTGGCTTCTCGGAGGCTGCACTGATCGGTGGTCTGGACTCAAACCTAAAGGTGGATGACAGCTCACACAGGGTGGTGTTCACCAGAAGTTTCATTCCGAGACCGCCCCTGACCGATTCAAAGGTGCTGGAGGACGATCATATAATCGTGGGGCCCGTTGCCGCTCTTTTGAACAGGTTCGAGGTTCTCGGCTTCCCCGCGTTCGCGATACTCTCCTACGCAACTACGGAGCGTGTGGACCCTCGGGCGGCCTCTGCCGCAGTGGAGGTACTCTCTTCTCTTTACTCCCTGAACGTCGACATCGAGCCACTCATCAAGGGAGCGGAAGCATTGGAACAGCAGACTTACAGGCAGGGGAGACCTGCGGAAGAGGACAGACACCCTGGCTCAATGTACACATGAATAGCCTTCTACCAGCCTGACCTCGAGAGGGATGGCCTTACTCCGGCTTTTTCAAGCAATGCCTTGAGTTCTGCTCCTTGCCTTCTTCGACCCTTTCCTGGCCTGATCATCACTTTTTTGTAGCCGTTCTTCTTAATGAAATCTGCCAGTCTGTTCGCAGAACTGAGAAGGACCTCCCTCGATGGTTCCTCAATACATACGTTCTGGGCAAGGGGATGCAACGAAACCGCTGTTACCGGAACGATGGAAAGGAAAGGGTGGAAGAAAACCACGTCTTCATTCCTCTCTTCTGCTTTGGAAATTATCCTTGCAGAATGGACAAACACCACATCGAATTCCCTTCCTGCCAGCAGAACAGACAGGGTTCCGTGTCTGGCTGAGAGGTTGATATCCACCTTCCTGATATGCCTTCTCACCTCCGGATTCATAAGATCAGTTTCGTCAAAGAAAAATGTCGCCTTGTCCTTTCCCCACCTCAATCCCGAGTCAAACAATTTCAGTGTATTCTTTTCAAACTTCAGAGCAGCAGCAAGATATGGGTGACTCTTCATTCTCTGAACCATGTATCCCCAGAGTCTTCCTTCTCTCAGCGCTTCTCTCGTTGAAGCAAGTTCCGATTTCATAATGTGAAGGTTATGTACAGCAAGCTTTGCGGTGAGTTCAACCTGTGTCATCTGTCGAAGGTCGGTAGTGCTGGTGGAGGAGCAGACAGGGCAGGGACAGGGCAGCTCCTCCAGTTCATGAATATCCCTGATTGCGGAGGGGGTCATGTACTTCCCCTGCTTGGCGAATAGTATGTATGACGCAGAATCAAACAGGTCGCACCCGAGTGCAACAGCCAATGGAATCATGAAAGGGTGTCCGGCTCCGAAGAGGTGCACCGGTTTTTCCACAGGCAGCGCCGATTTTGCCTCAGTAACTAGTCTGACAACTTCTCGAAACCTGTATCCATTCATGAGCTCCACGGGGGAGCCGATCGCAAAGACGTCAAAGTCCATCTCGCTCATCCTTCTTGCAGAGAAGCGCACAAGGTCACTGTATGTTCCACCCTGTATTGGCCCGGCCCAAAGGGGTGGCTTATGCGCGATTTGCTCTATGCATTTTCTCGATGCGGACAGGGTATCCTGCACGGTTTCATTCGCATGGGTTCTGCTTGATGGATAGCCTGTCGGTCTGTCCAGGATCACCGCTATGTCCGTACCGATTTTTATCTGGAATTCCGCAACTTGGACGGGTGAAGCATCCACATCCCCATATTCGAGAACCTGATAGCCACCCGAGTCTGTCATTATGATTCCATCGAAGCCTACCTGTTTGTGTATGTCAACCCCCTGTGGAAAATGCTTCATTGTGATGTAGGAGTTCGTCATTATTGCCTCGAACCCCATCTCCTTCAGAATGCTCACCGGCACCTGCTGCCGGATTGGATGGACGACGGGCAGATACGCCGGTGTTTGCATGGACCTTCCGCCAACTTCGAGCCTGCCCAGCCTCCCTGCTAGGTCCGTCGCCCTTACTTCAAACATTGCGTCCAGCTGGGCCACCCCGCAATTTTAAGGGTTCAGCCAGGTCCAACTTATACAGAGAACGAATCAAAGCAGATCACGGATGCAACCACGCCGGCTGAATCTGCCCGAAAGGTTCGACTAGGAAGCAAGAAGCATTTTTTTCCTGTGGCGATACCGCTGTTGTTCTCTAAAACGAAGAACAATCAAGGATTTATCTTCCCTGATTTAACGGCGTGGTCATGGCGGGGTATTCTGTAGTTCGGGGGGGCACAATTATAACTAACGATGTGACTAGGAGGATAATCAAGAACGGAGCCATTGTGTATGAAGACGACCACATCTTAAAGGTTGGAAAGGAAGAAGAGTTGTCGAAAGAGTTTGAACACCCTGATTCGATAATCGATGCGCGGAGAAAAATAATCATACCCGGAATCGTCCAGGCCCACACTCATGTTATGGGACACCTCTTCAAAGGATTCACAGAAGACGGTGCAGAAGATGCATTTTACAAGGTCTGTTTGCCCATGGAGGATTACATAACGCGTGAGGACGCCTATTGGCTTAGTCTGGTAGGCTGCATCGAAGCAGTAAAATTCGGAACCACGATGATCAACGACATATTCCACTATGCCGATGTAACAGCGGGCGTCGTCGAGAAGGTAGGGATAAGGGGGGTGATCGAGCAGAAGGTGTTTGACGTAAAATCCCTCGGCAAGATCGGGGATATGGACTACTCAAGGGACATCGATGCCGGGATGAGGCGTCTGAAGTTGAACGAAGAACTGATAAGGAAATGGAACGGGTCATCAAACGGAAGGATAAGGTGCTGGGTCGGAAATCACGCACCGGACACCAATTCCCCCGAGCTTCTTTCTGCTGGTAGGGAGCTTGCAGATAGGTATGGCGTCGGAATACATATCCATGTAGCGCAATCAACAAGAGAAGTCAGATACGTGAAGAAAGAGTATGGAAAGACCTCGGTAGAATTTCTCAATTCCCTAGGATTCCTTCGAGATGATGTCGTCTGTGCGCACCTCTCCTTCGCTGATCCTAAGGACATTGCGATGCTTGAGGCGTCAGGCGCAGGGATGGCGCACTGTCCTGTTATAATGGGAAAGTTTGGTTCTTTTCCAAGGATAGCCGAATTTCTAAATTCAAAGGTCACAATCGGGCTAGGCTCGGACTGGGTTTCCCTGAATCCATGGGAGGATATGAGGGCGGCCATAGAAATCACCCGGTCAATTGCAAAGAACATTTCTCTGCAGAATGCCCAACGGGCGTTCGAGCTCGCAACACTTGGTTCCGCGAAACTTCTGAAGGCTGATCAACAGGTGGGTTCCATCGAACAGGGAAAGAAGGCGGATATCGTGATCGTGGACCCCAACAGACCCAACCTGGTCCCGATGAGGGATGTGCTTCAGAGCCTGGTTTACAACATGACAGGAAACGAGGTGGAAACCGTCATCTGCGACGGCAAGCCTGTGGTCAGCAACTTCAGAATGGTCAACGTCGATGAAGATTCGGCGATTCGAAGGGCCCAAGAAGTGGCCGAAAGGATCTGGACAGAGTCAGGAGTTCATCAATCACCCACCTGATGTCAAGCATTTAAACGACTGACCCTTTTGTCGTGCGGACGGGATTTGATTGAGCTTTAAGGAAACATCAGAGAACCTTTTTGCTGAACATCTGCCCCGAAGAAGGGAGGACTCGAGAAAGGGGGAGAACGGACGGGTTCTTGTCGTCGGAGGAAGCCGGACTTACCATGGCGCCCCTTTCCATTCCGCCAAGGGAGCTCAGGCGGCGGGTGTAGACCTTGTATACCTGGCGCTGCCTTCGCCCATAGTATCCCCCATAAGAAGCATGTCAGCAGACCTGATAGTTTATCCCCTCCCTGACTACAAGTTCACAAGTGGGTGTGCAAGGAGACTCCTCAAATGGTTGCCCATGGTGGATGCCGCGGTCGTGGGGCCCGGCCTTGAGGGGGTACGAGTCGAAGTCCTGTCGGAGTTCATCCGGAACCTGCAGCTGAAAAAGGTCAAGGTGGTGCTTGATGCCGGTGCGATACAAAGGGGATTAAATCTTCTTCCCGGCTCCAGAGTTGTATTCACCCCTCATGCAGGTGAATTCATGAGGTTGACCGGCGTCGAACTCCCGAATGTCATAGAAGACAGAGTACCGCTCGTTGCAAGGGAGGCGAAGAAACTGGGGGCGGTGATACTCGAAAAGGGTCATGGAGATGTTATCTCAGATGGAGAAACCACATATGTCAACCACACAGGAAGGGCTGCCATGACTGTAGGGGGTACCGGCGACGTGCTTGCGGGACTCACCGCGGGCTTTCTTGCACTTGGGGTTGGCGAGCTCCAGGCGGCAGCAATGGCGGCTTACGCAAATGGTGTGGCGGGCAAATCCGCATGGTCTGAATTCGGTAACAGGATCACCGCTTCGGATTTATACGAGAGACTCAGAGTTTTCCTGGGCAGATTTGACAGGGAAGATAAGACTTGAGCAACACGAATGAACAACAGGACGAGGACAACCTGGGTCTGGGGAAAGATTGGCACCGGCTTCTGGACGACCTAGACAAGATATCCAGTTACTACGACGAAGGAAATCGGATATTATCCTTTGGAAGTGACATTCAGCTCAGGACCAGGCTGATTGAGCAGGGACTCCCGGAAAAAGTGAATGGAAGGTTTGTCGACGTGGGTTGTGGACCCGGAACCATGTCAGCGATTGCGCTTTCCCTGAGACCGGAAACGGCGGGTGTGCTGCTGGACCCGCTCCCGAGCATGCTAGGAGAAGCTGCCAAGAAGCTCGGGGAGGAGAAATGTGACTACGTCTGTGGGATCTACGAATACCTCCCATTCCGATCTAATGGGTTCGTAGCATGCCTGGCCGGTTTCACACTCCGTGATGCAAGGCACAGAATCGAAGCCTACAGGGAGATAAGGCGAGTCCTTTTGGAAAATGCGCCCCTTATCATGGCCGACCTCGGCAAGCCGGACTCGTTGATCAAAAGATTCTTTGTTGCAAGTTACTGGAAATTTCTTGCCCCACTCAGACTGAGGCTTGCACTCGGGGAACGGGGGAAGCCATTTGCCGACATATACCTGACTTACAGGCACCTTCCCAAGAACAGTGTGCTGCTGGCGGATGTGGAAAAGAACATCGGCCCGACCCGTTTTGAAAAGAGAATGCTTGACGGCGTGGTACTCGTGACTGCCACGAAAAACGCTGTTTGATATCTGTAATTTCGTTTTTCAGTTTTCTTTATAAGTTGAACGGATAAAGCTTCGTTCATGGGAGGAACAAAGAAGAAGACCCTGGCCGGAATGGAGAAGGAGCAGACCAAGAAGGCTGAAGAGGATTCTTCAAAGAAGAAGGAGGGGAAGCAGAAGGGAAAGAGGGGAGGTTCCGGGGCAGGGGGAGCCCAGCCGCATCTCACGTTTTCGCTACGTGACGATGACGCCCTGTCTTCGCTGAAGGGAATGAAGGCCATAACTGTGTATTCTGCCGCGAAGGCGTTCAACGTCAAGGCGAGCGTAGCCTCCATGACGCTGAAGAACCTTGAGGAAAGGGGGATGGTCAAGCGTGTTGGAGGTTTCAGTGGTCACTACGTATACTCACTTTCAAACTAATCACTGCTGAAACAGCAGGTCGGCTGTTTCTCCGGGGTTCACACTATCGAGCACTTCCATTCCGGACAGTACATTGCCTATATGATTCATGGGTCTGCTCGCATCGGTTTCTGAAAGAATAAATCTTATCGAACCGTCAAGGGGAAGAAAGGCAACATCACCACGGCCAAATCTGCGGACCGGCTTTTCCAGGCCGGCGGTCACCCCCGAGACCAAGACAACGGCATTCCCTTCCTTCGTAACGAACCCACGCAACCTCTTCATCTTCAACATGGTACCTATGCAGAAGGGCGCCAGGTGTCTCACAAGTTCGCCTTTCACCACCTTCCCTGAAGTGAGCGTAAGGGTGAATGGTATTCTAGAAAATGACCTCGCCTGATTCGTGTCAGGGGGGTTGGTTGACAATCAAAATCACAATCCTCTACCAGGGCTAAACCGCACTCGAGACCACCTTGTCCAGCACTTCCTTTCCGAGCAATGTCCCAAGCGACCCATGTGAAGCTGATTCTTCGTCGAATGAACCGATACCATCGGAACCTAACTTGCTTCGGGATATCATCAGGGGAACCGGATCGTCTGTGTGCGCCTTCGCCAGGCATGGGGTGGAGTGGTCAGCCGACACGGCTATGGTAACCTTCAAGCCGGCGATTGATGGAAGCAACTTTCCGAAGTATCCGCTGTCTATCTCTGAAATGATCTGTGTCTTGAGATCCCACAATCCGTCATGCCCGGGTTCGTCTGGGCCCTTGATGTGTATGTACACAACGTCGCACACCTTCAGCGCCTGCAGCGTTAGCTCGACCTTTTCTGCATAGTCTCTTGACGGCATAGACCTGTACACCTTGAATCCAACGAGTTTCGATATACCAAGCTCCACCGGCATATCCACCACCGCGCCGAACTGAAGGCCATACCTACTGCCAAGCGTGGGCAGGTCTGGGACAGTATCGCCTGCGTCCCTGAGTAGCACTAAATTTGCGGGGAGCGAACCCCTTTTCCGCCTTTCTGCGTTTTGGGCGGACGAATCAAGAATATCGAAAGCCTTACTCGTGAATTCATTCACCAGGTCCGCCGTTCTCCTCGCTTCCGGACTGTTCGCCAGAGGTTCGCACTCCCTCACGTGTGACTGGTCGCCAGTACTGCTCGCAACCCCCATGGATCCCAGCCTCGCGTACCCCGGGTCTGTATTCGAAACCTCTCCACTAAGACCATCAGGGTGACGCAGCACTAAAACGCATCTATGACCTTGGGTATGAGTGAACGTGAAGGTGGTTCTTCTGTCTTCAAACTTCAGCTTCTTGTTCAGTTCTTCGGCCAAGGTCTTTCCATCCTGCTGAGTTACATCTCTGCCGGCTCTTCTGTCAATGATACTCATATCCTTTGAACCGGTGGCGAAGTTTGCACGCAGAGCCACATCGCCCGTCCTGAACTCCATATCAGCACCAATGGCCTCCACCACGCCACGCCCAACATACTTCTCTCCAAAACCATAACCGAGCATGTTGAATACTGCAATATCAGATTCGGGCGCTATCCCCTTTCCGACAGAGTAGACAAGTCCCAGGACAGCATCTTTTGCAAGCAGTTTCAGATTCGTGGTATTGGCTGACTGGAGGGGGGTCTTTCCCCCGAGGGCAGGTATTGGTCTGTCCCCCACTCCATCCAGGAGGACATAAAGGATTTTTGTCATAGCCCGGCTTGGGGGATGCAGGTATTAATGTTTGATTAGAATGCCTTACCCCACCACCGGACCATGCGCCTTTGTCGATACAATCGCCTAAACCTTATTTGTTAAGGATTTCGTGAAACCGGCGTGCAGAGAGACTACCGGGTGATATCCGGTTGCCTTCTGGTCGTAGGTGTGCTCACCGTACTGTTTGGTATAATGATTGGAGAATTCGAATATCCTGGATACAGCGTGGCACAGAATGCACTGAGCGACCTGGGCGCCACATGCAGAGCAGGCGTGTGCAGGGTGTATACGCCATCCTCTTACCTGTTTAACGGTAGCCTGCTAATCACGGGCGCTCTCGTGGCCCTGAGCAGCGCCTTCATGTATCGTGTATTTCGCTCGAGGCTGTTATCCACCCTTCTGGGCATCGCAGGCGCGGCTGCCTTTGGGGTTGGTATCTTCCCCGAATCTGCAGGCTCGATACATGGCGAACTTGCAGGAATAACATTTCTCGCGATGGGTTTGGCGGCGATATATTCGCTGAGGTATGTCAGTTTACCAATGAAACTTCTTTCGGTAATACTCGGAGGGCTGACTGTCGTGCTTGCAGTTCTATTTGAAATGGGACTCTACTTCTCGTTTGGTTTCGGAGGTATGGAAAGACTGGTTGTTTACCCGACACTTTTCTGGGGGTTGATTTTTGGCGGTTACTTGATCAATCTAGGAACTAATATTGTAAATCCCACCCAATCCGATAGTCGTTAAATTTTTGTCAAGATTACTTTTTTCCGTTACGAACTTCCAGTAAGCACCACAGGACGATATGCTTTAAATCAGGAAGGTGAACCGGCGAACCATGGCTAACATGGCCGCTCAGATATTTGATGATATGGGTGGAAAGTTTCAGGCTCGGCTCAAGGGGATGAGGACAGAAACAAAATCCGCTTCTAGCGGTCAGTTTGAAGGCACGATGAACGTAGCGCTTCTGGAGGCTAAATTCGACATGGATGTCTTCGATAGGCTTCATGATCCAACATTTGTTGCTATAGAAAGAAGTTCCAATTCAGGAACCACCTACCTGGTTTATGAGGTTGTATCGGTCCACCCGATGCACTACCAGATGCTTGGCGTGACGGCCAGCATCCCTCAGCAGATAAGGGAAGAATTTCTTGAAAGAGTAAGCGAAAGCTGGGGGCACAGTCAGGAAACCTGGATTGACCTTGGTGCATATCAGACGGGTTACAGACTTTCGCTGGTCGCCGGGAAACCTGAATTCGAACGTTCAAGTCTGACCCCGCTTCAGGGCTCTGTAGCCCACATTCTTTCAAGGGAGTCCGTTGAGGAATTTCTGTGTGTGCGGGATGGCCTGGAAGTGGGTAAGGTGAAGGGGCTGGATATCCGTTTGAAGGTTGACGACCCATCGCTTGTAATGTATCACGTCGGTGTTTTTGCTTTTACTGGATCAGGCAAATCCAATCTGACGTCATACATTGTTCGTTCACTCATGGAAAGAGACAGAAGACTCAAGGTTTGTGTGTTGGATGTCTCCGGAGAGTACGCGGTCCAGCTCATTGACAGGCTCGATGATGGCATGGTTCTAACCACGGAGGAATTTGATGACGTGGAAAAATTTGCCCAGTCTCAGGTCATGCCGGAGACGCTTGGTTTGTCGACCAAACAGGAGAAACGCGTTCATGCCATATTTCAGAAGCTCAGAGATGATGGACGTCTCAAATATCTCATGCTTGATGAACAGACGCTTCAGTGGGATTTGGAAAAGCTGTACCGGATACTTCAGGCCATGCTCGAGGGCGGAAAGGTTGGCTCGCTTCCCGTGGAGGGAACCCTTTCCTCATTGAAGAGCCACTTTGCATCGAGTGGGACCCCTCAGCGGACACTCATTCAGAAGCTAGGTTCAGCCGACCTGGATTACATCATAAAGGAGCTGGAGTCCCTAAGACAGAAACTGCATGAAAAATCGAGTGCCATCAAGGATGTGGACGCGGCACTGGAGATCATAAACATGCAGAAATCTTCGGCCGGGTCGGTCATAGGCGGGACCCCTGAACAGGCCGCATACGACTTTCTTGCAGGCGACGAAAGGCTGTTGATACTGTATACACCGGAACCCAGATTGGCTCAAGAAGCTGCCGCCAGGTTCCTCGATAGGATGCTCTTTCTAAAGAAGGTGCACGGCTTTCGACAGAAGGTGCTGGTGGTGATCGATGAAGCCCAGGAGTTCGCAACAAACGACCCCAGGGGACCACAGATAGACTCGAACAGGGCTGTGGAGGCACTGCTGAGACAGGGAAGGAAGTACGGAGCATCGGCACTAATAAGCACGCAAAGAGTGGCTCATCTGAACACCAATGCACTGCAACAGCTTCACAGCTATTTCGTCAGCACACTCCCAAGGTATTATGACAGGATGGTCATAGCTGACTCCTTCAGCCTTGACCTTGGGGTCCTTCAGAAGACGACGGAGCTTCAGACCGGGGAGTGGCTTTTCGTGAGCTACAAGGCCACAAGGCAGAAAAACGTTCCTGTGTTTATCGAAGCGCCGAATAACGAAGATGCACTGAGAAAATACCTTTCGGCGGCAGGGCCGGGAACAGAAGCCAGCTAAGCACGCAACTTCATCTGTATTCAGCAGACTATCTGAAGCCGATCCGGTTTCAAACTAGTCCATGAGAGAACGATTTGACATGTGGACGTATCGATCGTCCCACACTTTTCAGCTGAACCGTGCCTTCTTCAACACGACACGTCACTGCAAAAATGTAATAAACTCAATAAAGCCCACAGATTAGGGCCGCACAACACATGAAGGTAGCAATTCTGGGAGGCACTGGTAATTTTGGAAAAGGCATCTCGATAAGACTCTCCAAGGTTCACGATGTGATTCTTGGATCGAGATTCAAGGAAAAGGCCGAAGAAATGGCCACGAAATATGAAAGGGAGGCAAGGGCAAGCCTTTCTAGGATTGACGGCTCACTATCGGGAACCACAAATGAAGAGGCGGTATCAATCGCCAGGCTTGTTGTCACTGCAATAAATGCAGGCGCTCTAGAATCCTTTCTCGATTCCTCGTCGGATTTCGACTGGGGGAGCAAATTGGTTCTATCGCCCGTCACAAGATTCGAATATTCCAAGGGCATCTTCACATACAGACCCTTTCAATCTGCGGGGCGTGAGCTGTCGGCGGCTCAACTTATCAAGCAGAGGCTGGGAGACCCTGCCCAGGTTGTTTCGGGGATGCAGCTTGTTCCCGCGAGCAAACTTGCCGACCTTGATTCAAAATTGGGGTACGATGTTCCGCTCTGTGGCCCCAAAGAAGCATGCGCAGAAGTTTCCGGCGTTCTTCGTTGCATCGACGGACTGAGATTCCTCTATGCCGGTCCGTTGAGCATTTCTTATTCAATAGAAGCCACACTGCCGCTGATGCTAAATATCGCGGTCAGAAACTCCCTGGGCGAGCCAGGGTTGAGGTTGGTCTAACAGCTTTGAAACTGGGAAACATCACACTGGCATCGATATCAGGCGTATTTCTGATATCTCTCTCGCTGCTGTTCAACTACTCTTACACCTGGAGCACATCGAACTCCCAGGGGGCAATCTCCTACAGGATGAGGGCATTTGGACTTCCTCTTCAGTACGTTTACCAGGAGGTGAGCAGTCCTGTAGGGCCATCGAGCTTCTTCAAAGTATCACCCGGCAACCTTGTGTTGGACTTCGTGGTTTGGGCTGTTCTGGCCTATCTGGTCCTGAGGCTGGCAAGACGCGAAACTTCCCACCAGGTCGCCCCAACCTCAGCTTAATGACCTGGAGCTGGAATGGGGTTTAATACCGGCTGTACCCCCTTGCAGCATCTCGGCGACACATTTTTCTCAATGCATTTGATGAGGTACACCCGTTGAAAACAGACATCCTGCTGGGAGCACATGTTTCTATAGCCGGATCAATCGACCAGTCTGTGGACCGGGCCCAAGAGCTGGATTGTACAACCTTTCAGATCTTCACCAGGAGCCCACATAGATGGAACTATGAGCAGTTGAATCCGGAAGCTGTTTCAACTTTCAGAAAGAAACTTTCGAAATCCGGAATAAAGGTTGCGGTTGTACACATGCCATACCTGCCCAACCTGGCTTCGCCCGACACCAAAGTGCATTCTGAATCAGCAAGGTCACTTGCCGAAGAACTGAAGAGAGCCGACACATTGGGCCTCCCCTATGTCGTGACCCATTTGGGCAGTCACATGGGCCGCGGAATCGAACTCGGGCAGAAGAAGGTCGCAGAAGCACTTGTTCAGGCAATGAATGATGGAAGTTCGGGCAGCATGATCCTTCTTGAAAATATGGCAGGCCAGAAGAATTCCGTGGGGGCAAGCTTCAGTGACATCGGTAAAATAATAGACCTCGCGGGCGGAGACCATCGAATTGGGGTCTGCCTGGATACCTGTCATGCATACGCCGCGGGCATAGACATCGCGACTCCAGGAGGCATGGATAGTGCGCTTTCTGATTTTGACAGCAAGGTTGGCCTCAAGAGACTCAAGGTGATACATTTGAACGATTCAAAGGGAGGATTGGGTTCAGGGCTGGACAGACACGAGAATATTGGTAGAGGTCACATCGGGTTGAGCGGATTCCGCGCCATTCTTTCTAGGAAGGAGATTAGGCATTTGCCCATGATTCTAGAAACTCCCGTGGGTGACTATACGGATTTCAAGAAGGATATGCAAACTGTGCTGAAGATCCTTTCCCAGACGCAGTAACGGACCGCCCCAGGTCAATTTTGGATTATTTGTTACCGGAACTCGTCCTTCCCCCAAACCTAGATTTCATGATGTCAAGCTTGAGAAGTTGAATGGCCAGCGCAGGGTCCACGCCCTTGGGGCAGACAACTGAACAAGCCCCGGCGTATTCGCATCCCCATACATCATCAAGTGTATCGAGTTTAATGAGTCTTTCCCTTTCCCCTTCATCCCTTGAATCCGAGTTGTATCTGTACGCCTGAGACAGCGCCTGGGGGCCAATGAAGCTCGGATTTGTGTTGGAAACGGGGCAGGCATCAACGCACAGCCCACATTTTATGCAGTTTGCAAAGTCTAGGTAATGGTCCACCTGTGTCCTGGTCTGGACGTATTCCTTTTCCGCCTTGAATTTTTCTTCTGTATCTCTTCTGATCAGCCAGGGGTTCGCGTACGCATGCTTCTTGAAGAACTCGTTGAACTCTGTTGCCAAGTCCTTTAACTGGACAAAAGCTTCAAGCGGGCCGACCTCCACCTTATCCGTTCCAAGGGAAAAAAGATTTGTCTCGCAGGCCAGTCTCGGCCTGCCGTTAAGCACCATCGCACACGAGCCACATATACTCATCCTGCAGCTGTATCGCATTGAAAGGGTTTGGTCTTGGGTCTCCTTTATTCTGATCAATGCATCAAGAACGGTGGTGAACCTGTCCGCTTCAAGGGAATAGGTTTTTGTAACGAACTCTGAAGAGTCCGGGTCGTACCTTTTTACCACCAGGTTGAACCGGCGAATCCCCCTGCTCTGACTCCCGCTCATTCTCGTCTCCTCCCGTGAATGTATATCGTTCTTACGCTTACAGCTCCGTAAATTATCGAGCCTGCTCCTATCAGAATCTCAACAACATCTCTTACAACGCCAAACGCACTACCTGAAAGGGGCGATAATATTGCAAGAATTATTATCAGCACGGGGACGCCTATCATCCCCAGATACTGGAAGAACATCAATGTCGAACCTTTCATGGACTCCACGCCACCACCAGAATAACGAGTGAAGCGAGCCAAATCGCAGCCACGACGGCAAGAAGCACCCTGTAGCCAGCGGATCCTTTGTGATACCTTGACTTGTAGAGATAGGCGAATTCAGGGTTCAGATGTCCAAAAGCGATTCCCCTTGATGATGCCAGTGAGAGTCCCTTGACGGTTTCGAGGAACTGTGGTGTGAAAAGTATCCACAAAATGACCAAAAGTGCCTTTGCAAGAGTTACTGCGGAAGGGAAGAGGGCAAACCATGCCAGAAAAAGCACTCCGAACAATACCGAAAAAGGCGCGAGTATCCTGTTGAAAAGCATATGAACAAATGCTTCAAGGTAGAACCTTCTCAGCCTTCCTATTCTTACCTGGGAACCCCTAAGGTCCTTACCAGCCCGGCTGGGCCCTCCATCGGTTTCCTTTTCCGGGGCCATCAGTACTTCCTCTCCATCGGCTGCCACTTCGTTATCTTCACTGGCGAGGAGGATAACTTTGGTTGATCGTCTGTCCTGTAGGCTATTGTGTGCTTCATAAAATTGGCATCATCTCTCTTGGGAAACTCGACCCTTGCATGAGCACCACGGGACTCCTTTCTCCAGAGAGCGCCGGCAACTACCACCTGGGCAAGCTCTATCATATTACCGATTTCCAGTGTATCCCTAAGATTCGTATTGAAAATACGACCTTTATCTTCAACGTGTACCTGAGAATATCTCTCCCTTAGTTCCTTCAGCTTATTCATTGCAGTTACCAGTCCCTTTTCCTCCCTATATACGTAGACATAGGTGTCCATCGTGTTCCACAGCTCCTTCCTCAGACTGTACGGGTTTTCGGTACCTCCACCGGAAAGAAGTCTTTCAAGAAACTTTGTGTTCTGGTTCAGCTCCACTTCTACCTCGTCCAAAGCTGGATAGTCCGATTTCGAAAGAGCTCTTTTTGCCGCCGCCTCTCCCGTCATCCTCCCCCATATGACACACTGGCTGAGCGAATTGCTTCCCAGTCTGTTTGCGCCGTGCACGCTTATACACCCACATTCACCCGCCACCCAAAGCCCCTCAACGGGAGGGCCCTGATCGCCGGAGAGTACCTGACCGAACAGGTTGGCATGAATGCCACCCATAGTATGGTGAGCCACGGGCCTGACTGGGATGAGCTCATGAGCAGGATTTATCGAAAGAGATTTCATTGCCAACTCCTTTATCATCGGAAGCCTTTCGTCAATCTTGGCTTCACCCAGATGCCTCAAGTCCAGCCACAGATGCATCATGTTGGACGCTTCATGAAGGACCCCCCTGCCCTGGTTTATTTCGGTGATCATGGCCCTTGCGACGATGTCCCTCGGCGCCAGTTCCATCTTGCTCTTCGCATAGTTTTCCATGAACCTCTTACCGTCAGAATTCAGAAGGTATCCTCCCTCGCCCCTTGCTGCTTCTGTTATCAGTATCCCGCTTGGAATCATCCCGGTTGGATGGAACTGGGTGAATTCCAGGTCCTTCACGGGAAGGCCAGCCTTGTAGGCCAGAGCCACGCCGTCACCTGTGCTCGAGTAGGCCGTGGTTGTAAAGCCGAATATCCTGGAGAAACCGCCAGTAGCGATGATGCATCCCTTCGACAGGAAAACCCTTTCCTCGCCAGTGGCAAGGTCGATCGTAGCGAGCCCCCTGAATTCATTCCCTTTCAGGAGCAGTTTGGTTGCGTAGTGTTCGTGAAATATGTCAATGTTCTTGAAAGAGAGAAGGTTGTCATAGAGTGCACTCATCATGAAAAAGCCTGTTTTGTCCGCCGCGAAGGCTGTCCTTGGCACACTCATTCCGCCAAACGCTCGGAGGACTATCTTACCCTCAGAATCCCTGTTCCAGGGAACACCCAGATGATCAAAAAACCTGATCTCGCTGGGAGCCTCCTTCACAAGGAGCTCTATAGATTCCTGGTCACCAAGGTAATCACCTCCCTTCGCCGTATCAAAACCGTGAAGGTCTACCGTGTCTTCTCCAGGGTAGAGGACACCTGAAATGCCACCCTCTGCGGAAACCGAGTGGCTTCTCATCGCATGCAGTTTAGAAACAAGCGCGATTCTTAATGCACCGTTCGAAACACGCGCCGCCTGCAGCGCGGCCCTCATCCCTGCAAGACCGCTGCCGAGGACCACAACATCATAACGCAGTGTTTCCATTGGAAAGCCGACGGGGGCTTCTCAAAAGTGTCTATAAGCTTTGTTGAAATCCCATAGAAATCTGGATGGTAACTGTTGACTCTTGGTTCGAACTTTATCAGTGGTTAACCGTAGCTTCCAACCTGCTTTCTGACGACCAGTTCCTTGGGGACAGAAGCGAGTCTGACTATATTCGCTGTCTGAATCGCATAAATTGGAAGGCCTGTATTTGGGTCGTTCCCCACTCTGAATATGGCGCTCACGACGCTCTTGAATTTGAGCACGCTTCCATCCTTGAGTTTCAGCTTAACCCAGTGTTCCTCTCCCTCCGCTTCAAAATCAACGAGTTCCCCTCCAGTCGGCATCATAGGAGCTGACATCGCAATCGCATATGGTGGTCCAGACAGGTGTTTAAACCATTCATTTTACGGAACTGGAAGAAGGATTCCTTAAAAGCTTATGAAACCTCACATTTCTCGACCTTGCGTGAAGCGACCTTCAATACTCGTGAGCAACGATGACGGCCCCGCGAGCCCGGGCGTAAAGGCACTCATCAGGTCCCTTTCCGGATTCGCCGATGTGATTCCTGTCATTCCAGAAGGTCCGAGAAGCAGCACAAGCATGAGCCTGACGTTTCATAAGCCACTAAGAATAAGGGAAGTAAAAATAGCTGGAAGAGATGGATACGTGGTCTCGGGGAGTCCTGCCGATGCAGTAATGGTAGCTTTGTACAAGATACTTAAGAAAAAACCTGTCGCGATGGCGTCAGGAATAAACATAGGGGACAACACGAGCCTTCAGGACGTGTTCGCATCGGGAACAGTCCAAGCTTCGATTCAGAGCGCCTTCTTCGGAATACCTTCAGTGGCATTCTCCCTGCAGATCGAAGAAGGGGTTATCTTCTCCCCATCCGAGGCATTCGGACATTTTACACAGGCAGCCGAGCATGCTTCAAGGGTGATGGAATGGGTGTGCAAGGAGGGACTTCCTCCGGGAACCGATATACTTAATGTGAATTACCCCATAAATGTCAGCTCATCCACACGAACCGTATACACAAGGCTGGCACTCAAAAAGTATCGCAACTTCGTCGTTGAACGCAGGGATCCCCGCGGCAGACCTTACTACTGGGTGTGGGGGCATAGGATGAACAGATATGCCGAGGGGTCTGATGCGAGGGCAGTCCTTCAGGACGGCCTGGTTTCCGTTACACCATTGCGTGTGGACATGTCCACCGACTCCTCAGGAGTGGCCAAACTGCTAGAATGGCTTAATCAGACGAGTGCAAGTTAACTGGTGCATCTCGCTTTCCTGAAAGAAGAGCATGCATATTACTCCATCTTTCAACCGAACCAATACCGCGCCGGCTGCAAGCGGATTTTTCGTTGGGTCGAGAGGAATAATCTTTAAGGCGTATGCCCGACTCACTGCGATATTATAATGGATTCCAGAAAACGCGGCGGAAGGAAAAAAGATGAAGAAACACTAGAGAGCAGGCTGGTCCACACAGGTCGCTATTTGAAAGTCCGAGTCGACCGAGTCAGGTCGGGCAAAAGGGAGATCACATACGATCTTGTCGAACACCCCGGGGCCGTGGCCGTGCTGCCGGTCACTCAGGACGGTCAGATCCTTCTGGAGAGGCAGTACAGGCATGCTCTTGGTGTTTCCATACTGGAGATCCCGGCTGGCACCCTTGAACCAGGTGAAAAGCCAGTAGAATGTGCAAAAAGAGAGCTCATCGAGGAAACGGGCTTTGCCGCGGTTTCGATTCGGAAGCTCGGCGTCATATACATGGCACCAGGTTACAGCAATGAAGTGATACACATCTTCTTCGCTAGGATCAAGTCGAATGGAAGGGGACCTTCACCCGAACCGGATGAATCAATAACCATCTCGGAATATGCACCAGATGAAGTTATGGACCTGGTGAAGTCAGGTAAGTTGATGGATGCAAAATCACTTGCCGCTCTGTTTATTGCTGAACGACTGCAGCTTTTGCAGCTGTAGGCTCGGCTTTCGTAGGCTCCGAGAGCGTGCTGTGTTCGAATGATGGCGCACTCGGTTCCAGCATCTTTTTGATCTTGTTGGCCGCTGTGGCGGCCTGTCCAAAGCCAACGGCTAGAAGGTTCTGCCTAAACCCTGACCTGGGAGACGCTACATCACCAACAGCAAATATGCCGGGTACATTTGTCTCCAGAGTTTCATCCACAAGGAGTCCCCGGTTGTCCATCTCGATTCCCCATTGCCTCATGATGCTCAGGTCCGCCTTGTATCCGACAAGAACGAGCACATCATCAACTTCGAGCTCCTCATCTTTGTTGGTCTGGGTATTGGTGATGGTGACCTTCCTCACCCAGTCATCGCCAGAAACGGATTTCAGTACGCAGAACAGCTTCACTTCGATGTTGGAGTGCATGAGTGCGCTTACCGACATTTCGTGAGCCCTGAAAACTTCTCTTCTATGGATTAACGTAGTTTTGGATGCTATGTCCTTAAGATGAAGCGCCCAGTCCACCGCGGAATCCCCGCCCCCGACGATGAGAAGTCGTCGACCCCTGAACCTCTCCGGGTCACGCACGTAATAGAAAACACCCTTTCCTTCGAACTTGGGGATGCCTTCAGCTTCCACCTTGTTCGGTGAAAAAGTGCCTATACCAGTTGCCACCAGAACGGCCTTGCACGAATATGCAGATTTGTCCGTTTGTACTTCAAACCTCTGTCCTGCCAATTTGGATATTCGGAGAACCCTTTCACCGAGTCTGATTGTGGGTGAATATCTCATGGCCTGCTTGACCAGATTGCCGACGACCTCCTTGCCGGTTACCTCGTAAAATCCGGGCATGTCGTAGATAAATTTGTCAGGGTAAAGGAAGGTTATCTGACCGCCAAGGTCCTCGGTCGCTTCGATCAGAACAACCTTGAGACCCCTGAATCCAGCATAATAGGTCCCAAAAAGACCGACAGGACCTCCGCCTATGACGACTAGGTCGAATTCGTTATCTACGCCCATAGTCCAACGCAGGGGCGGCTTGTACCTACTATTTTAGTTATTGGTCAGAACATGATTATCGCCTGTCCCGATTCCGCCTCAGGCAATTCAACCAATGGTTTACCCCCTTTCTGATAAAAAATCCTTATAGACTCTTGTGCCATAGCCAACCTAGGGATGAGTTCAGAAACCGATAAGGAGATTCTCGAAGAGCTGAAGAAGATCTCGGCGCTTCTCACGCCCAAGCCTCCCCCTCCTCCGGCCCCGCCCCCTAAGGGGGTATGGCAGGAGTTCAAAGCTTTCATCGGAAAAGGTGGAGTGCTGGCTCTTGCAGTGGGTTTCATAATGGGCACGTACATAGGAAAGGTGGTGTCGGCGCTGGTGAGCGACATCATTCTCCCAATACCTGGAGCCCTGGAACCGTCTGGCAACTGGACATCGGCCCAGATCTCGATACCTGTCGGTAACGGAATACATTTTCTAGTTGGGGACTTCGTCAATGCGATCGTCACCTTCCTCATCGTCGCCATCGTGGTATTTTTCATCGCCCGATATGCAAACAGAATGGGCATCAAGTAACCGGCCTGAGACGAACCGCCTTAAGAAGCCGAAAACCTACAACACGGTTCAGAATATCGCAAGACGATTTCGAATTCTTCATAAGGACAATGCCAGGGATGACTGTCGTTGGCACCTTACAAGTTCCGGAGGGTGATCGATTTCGAGGTCAAGCCCGGGGCCTCAAAGTCAATATCAACCGGTATGTCGAGGGCGGGTGGCTTTGAGGCCAGGGCCTTTGCCGAAGCTGTGCAGGCCCTCAGCGATATGTGGCAGGACAGGGAATGCAGCCGGATCATATCCTTCACCGCAGATCTGGTCTCGACTGGTTTGAGGGGAGTTCTCAGGCAGCTTGTAAGGGATAAGAAATTCGACCTGATAATCACAACCTGTGGAACCCTGGACCATGACATAGCACGCTGTTTTTCGCCCTATCTCGAAGGAGACTTTGGTTTGGACGACAGACTCCTTCTGAAAAAGGGGTTTCACAGGCTTGGGAATGTTCTGATTCCCAAGGATTCTTACGGCCCCACCCTCGAGAGGTTCATTCAGCCTCTTTTGGCGGACCTTTATCCAGGGAAAGGAGAAACCGTACCCCCACACAGACTGATTTGGGAGGCAGGAAAGAGGCTCGATAACAAGGATTCAATACTTTATTGGGCATATATGAACAGGATACCTGTGGTGGTGCCGGGAATCACCGATGGGGCATTCGGATCCCAGCTCTGGCTGTACTACCAGGCTCACAGGGGTTTCCAGCTTGATCTGATGACGGACGAGCAACTCATGTCAGACTTCGTCTTTGACGCGAGGAGACTCGGTGCCCTGATGCTTGGAGGCGGAATTTCGAAGCATCATACGATATGGTGGGCACAGTTCAAGGGGGGACTGGATTATGCCATCTATCTGACGACTGCTGTCGAATATGATGGCAGCCTTTCAGGTGCACTTCTGAAGGAGGCGATAAGCTGGGGCAAGGTCAAGCCTCGCGCTCGACAAACAACTGTTCATGGGGATGTCACGGTACTCCTGCCGTACCTGGTTTCTGCTGCGTTGTGAGTCATATTTTCCTGGAACAACTATTCACAAGTAGCTTAAATCACAGTCAGTGCTACCCTCAAAGTGATGAAGGACCCGTTCGAATATGTTGCCAAGGAGTACCTTCCATGGATGAAAGGACTCATATCCATAGACCTTTCCACGAAGGGACTCAGTCAATCGAACATATCTTCTCTTATCGGGGTCACTCAGCCGTCCGTGAATTATTATTTAAAGAAGCAGAGGCAGGATTATCTGAGAAAGCTCGAAAGAATAGGCCTCTCTGATTCGACCATAAAGGACCAGGAACAGCGCTTTATTGAGGCTCTGCTGGCGGATACAAAGGATCGCCCTGCCAAGGTGATTCAGACTGTGGTTGATGCATTGGTTAGCGGAGAACTTTGCGACTATCATCGGAAGACGTACAATGTGCCCGTTGATTGTGACGCCTGCATGAGGCTGTGGGGGTCAGGCACTTCAACGGACAGGTCATCTGTTGTTCAGGAGCTCGGAAGGGCGGTGGAACTTCTGGAGCACTCAGAGTACTTTGTCCATCTGATACCTGAGGTGCATTCGAACTTTGTGCTTGCCTCGGCTGACCCAAAGAACGTGAATGATGTCGCAGGCATCGGCGGGAGAATAGTGCGTGTGAAGGGCAGAGCGCGGGCAATGTCGAGACCGGAGTTCGGCGCCTCAAGGCACCTTGCTGGCGTTCTTCTGGTGGTACATCAGAAGTTCGCGGATGTGAGGAGTGCGATCAATGTGAAGTTCGATGAAGAATTAAGGGAGTGTATGCTCAAGCTTGGCTGGAGACTGCTGGATATACCCGTTCTGTCATTGGAGCACGAAGACCCTGTGATGGATGCTGTTTCACACGCTATTTCTTCTGTTAATGAAAAGCCGGACGTTCTCGTCCAGGAAGGCGAAACCGGGCTCGAGCCTTCGGCTTACATAATAGGGTCTGATCCCTTCGAGGTTGTTACAAAGACCCTAGACCTGGCATCGCTGTATGCAAGGGAGCGGACACGGGTTCCCTCCGTCACGGGCTGAACCGGACTTCCGGAGTCACTGAACCTTTTACCTTCAGGCTAACCTTACGAGCCGAATTCTTTTATATGGGGTTTGAGGGCTGTTAGTCTCATGACGCTGGTTGGCTACCTCATGGTCGTGATAGGTGGCCTCCTTGCACTTTATTCTCTATACTGGGGTATCCTACTTGTAACAGGTGGTGCTTCAATCAGGAGAATGAAATCTGCCGGGGGCCTAAAAACCCGGACCGACCTTCAGTCGATGAATCCATCGGCCAAAGAACTCCCCTTTGTGTCGGTCGTTGTGGCCGCCAAGAACGAGGGCAAGGTGATAGGGAGGCTCATTCGCTCTCTCCAGCGTCTTAGGTATGACGGCAATCGGATTGAATTCATAATCTCCGAAAGCGGCTCGTCGGACAATACGAGTGAAATAGTGAGACGTTACGCAAAGTCGGACCCCAGGATAAAGCTTGTCACTTCCGAAAAACCGGGAAAAGGTAACGCGTTGAATGCGGCGATAAAAATCGCCAGGGGGGATGTTTTCTTTTTCCTTGACGCGGACTGCGTTCCGGAGGCCGATTATCTCATGAAGGCTATCCCCGAAATCGTTAACGGCAATGACCTGCTTGTCGGCTATTACAGGACAATCAATTCGGGCCAGAGCATCTGGACGAAGCTGGCGACATTCGAAGATTTTCTTTGGAGGGTGATGGGAGCAGGAAAGGCCAGGCTGAATCTTTCAGTTCCACTGTCTGGACCTTCCACAGTAATGAGTAGGAGGGCTCTCGAATCTGTGCATGGTGGTTTCAAGAATATACTGACCGAAGACATCGAGCTGTGGGTGAGGCTGCTCAAGGCAGGCTACGCCGGCAGGTATGTTGATGCCTATGTATGGATGGAGGCTCCTGCCAGACTCGAAGTGCTGCTCAGGCAGAGGATAAGATGGTACAGGGGCTACCTGGAAACAGCTTTGATGCATCTGGACATCTGGAAATACACGAGTCCTTCAAGGGCCCTGGATGCGATGCTGATGCTCTCCACCCCGTTTTTTGCGATGCTTTCCCTGCTTTCCTACGGCCTCTCTCTTCTCAGCATTCCTGTTTTGCCCAGCAATCTGGCCGTGATACTTTTTGCAGGATGGTTCATCGGTTCGAATATAATCGGTCTTTTCCTTCTGAATCTGGGGATCATAATGATTGTGGGGCAGGAGGGGGCTTCAATGGCAAGAATGTCTCCTCTGGTGTACCTTTACACGGCCGTCCTGTCTCTTTCTTCATCCATAGCAATACTTAATCTGGCTTTCAGCAGACCCAGAAGGTGGATAAAGACTGAACGCACAGGTTATGTGGACCCAGCCGTCCTTGAAGTCAGGAGCTAGCCGATTTGGAACGGAAAGGCTTTTCGCCCAGAATCAGTCTCTTTGATACAATGTCGGGCGAAAAAAAGACGTTCGACTCAACCGAACAGCCCACACTCAAGATCTACAACTGCGGGCTGACGGTTTACGATTCTCCGCATGTGGGGCATGCAAAGGTTATCATCTTCTTCGACACGCTCAGGCGTCTTCTCCTAAGAAAAGGTTTCCGCGTCAGGTATGTCGAGAATTTTACCGATGTTGATGATAAAATCATCCAGCGGGCCAGAGAACTGGGTATATCCACCACCCTTCTTTCGGAGAGGTACATAGCCGAATATTTCAGAGACTTTGGAACACTGAATGTGATGAAGGCGGATTCCTATCCAAGGGCAACACGGATCATGGCCGATATAATTCAACTCGTCGATGGCCTGGTAAAGATGGGAGCTGCATACGTTGTCCCCAGCGGGGTTTACCTCGACGTGGGAAAGGTCAAATCGTACGGAAAGCTCTCAAAGATAAAGCTCTCCGAGCTCAGGGCCGGCGCAAGGGTGGAGCCTGACCCTGAGAAGAAGGATCCACTCGACTTTGCCCTTTGGAAAATATATGACGAAGAACCCTTATGGGATTCTCCCTGGGGAAGGGGTCGACCAGGCTGGCACATCGAGTGCTCGGCCATGGTTCACAAAGAGCTTGGGGAGCCCATTGACATCCACGGCGGAGGGGAAGACCTGATATTCCCCCATCATGAAAACGAAATAGCTCAGTCGGAAACCCTCTTTTCGAAGCCGCTCTCGAATCTCTGGCTTCACGTGGGAATGCTGAGGCTTTCAGGTGAGAAGATGTCGAAGTCTCTCGGAAATGTCATCCCCATTGCTGAGTTCGTTCGAAGGTGGGGGCCGAACACGCTCAGGTACTACCTTTTGTCAGGTCTTTACAGAAGGCAGCTCGAGTATTCGATAAACGTTCTACAGAACTCCAGGGAAAACTGGCGAATAGTAGAATCGGCAAAGGCGATATCCGATAGATTCCCACGAATAGGAACCGGAGAGAAGGGAGATCAGGACGATTCTAGTGCCGTCACCTCTGCAATCCTCAACTTCGATTCCGCGCTTTCCGACGACATGAACACGCCCCAGGCTCTTTCAGAATTGGTCAAACTATCAAGGCTGATCAATCTTCGGTTTTCTTCGGGGCAGGTTGACGGCGATAGAGAAGAAAGTCTTTCAACCGGTTTCAACCTTCTTTTCGACACTTTGGGATTTTCGAAACCATCGATTCCTGATGAAGAAACAAAAAGTGTAGAAGAAAGAATAACTTCAAGAAACGAACTCAGAAAGAGGGGTGAATTCGGGAGAGCCGACCAAATAAGGTCCGAACTTGAAAGAGCTGGATACGCACTTGTCGATTATCCCGGGGGGACCCTCTGGTACAAATCGGAATATCTGCTCCCGGGTGGTTCGGAATAAATAATACAGAACATATTTTAAATATGGTAGATGTCCAGTTGGGGCGTAGAGCCGTATAATGGTACCTGTTTTTGCAACGTCCGGGACAACCGCAGCGGATATCGTCAACTATGCCCTCAATCTGGTCTGGATTCTTGCCTTCGCAGTCTTCCTGCTCTACGGGGCCAGGATACAGATCTACTTTTCGCTCCGGAAGGTGGGCGGAAGCCTGAGGTCGCTCGAGAAGATGAGGGATGATACGAAGACGAGGTTGATCCAGGAGCTCACAAAATATGGTGGCGACACGGGCGCGATAAAATCTGAAACAGACAGGCTGCTTTCGAGCATTGTCATAGATCCTGTGGCAATGGACCCGAGTGGCATCGTCTACAAACTTGATCATATGATAAAGACTTACGAAGATTACTTCAAATCGAAGGTTGCGAGGCTGACTCCGAACGCGGACAAGGTCACGAGGCAGAATCTTTCGAACCTTGTGGAGGTTGGCATGGCCCTCGATTATCTTTTCAGATATGTCAGACACCTTTACGCATCTGCCAAGAGATATTCCGACCTCTTTGCCGTCGTGCAACTTCAGATGAGTCTTCCGACCATAATGGATTCTGCATCGGCCTACTTCGCCGCGACAGACGCATTTTCCAAGGGAGAACCAATCGGGGACAGCATGGGCCCCCTGATCGCTTCCAAACTCATGGGGGATGTCAAGCCACAGCTTGTAGCCGAGGAAACCGTCTACTCCGAGGTCACGTATGAAGGAAGGAAGCTCCTTGTAGTAAAGGCTGAGGGACCCGGAGGTACGGTTGGCAGGCCTGGAGAAGCCATAGAAAAGCTGCTCGAGATGCACCCCGAAGCATCGCTCGTTGTCACAGTCGACGCGGCGCTGAAGCTCGAGGGCGAGAATTCGGGCGAGGTGGTGGAGGGTGTGGGTGCCGCTATTGGTGGCCCGGGTGTGGACAGGTACAGAATCGAAGGAGCTGCCACAAGCAAGAGTATTCCGATGTACGCCATAGTGGTGAAGATGTCCGAGAAGGAAGCGATCACGAAACTCAAAGATGAGTTGAAGTCTCAGGTGGATGAGGTTCTCAGAAGGTTCAGACGCCTGATCTATGAAAAGACGGAAGCTAATGCCACGGTGCTCTTCGCTGGAATCGGTAATACGATTGGCGTGCCCTAGCCAGAAACCACCTGTGTAATGTCCGATGTCGGAATCAACTTAATAATTTCAGACGCCTTGCAACAGTTCTTCTGTCACCCTAAGCCAGGCGTTGGCAACATTTTCAGGGCTGTACCCCCCTCCACCCAGCACGAGTAACCTTCCATCAGAGTATCTGTGGGCGGCTCTGTGAATCCTGCGCGCAGCTTCCCCGTGCGACTTCGCACTGTAGCGCAGGTGTGTTAGGGGGTCACCCAGGAGTCCATCGGCGCCCGCCTGGAATATTATCAGCCAGGGGTTCGACTTTTCAAACACTTCTTCAGCTTCCTCCAAAGCACTCATGAATTCATCGTCCCCCGCACCAGGTCGAAGGCAGAGGTTGATCTTTGTGCCGATTGCCCTGCCAGTACCTGTTTCCTCCCTGTAACCTGTGCCTGGATAGAGATATCTACCATCTTCATGTATGTCTACTATGTAAAGCCATGGGGCTTCCTCGAACGGGTAGTACACTCCATCGCCATGATGTGCATCGATGTCAAAGTACAGTATATTTCTGTCCGGGGTATGCTTGTGCGCAGCCATGATGGCTATCGAAGCGTCATTAAATACACAGAATCCCCCCGCCCTGCCCGGTTTCGCATGGTGCAGTCCTCCCACGGGGTTAATTGCATGTTTTACCTCACGACCGTCTTCAATGTACTTCAGGCAGTTGAGTGTCGTGCCGACTATCCAAGCCGAAGCATCATATATACCGGGGAATGCTGGCGTATCTCCTTCATCGAGCAGTCCCGCGCCCGCTTTCGAAGCCTCCAAAACGAATTCCACGTATTTTGGCTCGTGAAAAAGCTCCATATCCTGTCTGGCTGCCCTAGCTGTGGGTATTCTTTTCACGTTCGGGTCCGAATGAATACGTTTTTCCAGCTCAATGGCAAAAAGGGAGAGACGCGTGACATTCATGGGGTGACCTTCTGGAAAGCTGTACGAAAGAAGCTCCTGCCCCCACGCCACACCCACAGGGCACCCCATTGCAATGAACTACCTCTTGTATCCTATCTTTCTTAGGAAGACCCGTCTGTTTTCCTTATCGGATTCCTTCTCCACACCCTTTGGTGAACCACCGTCGATGACACCGAGAACCCCCCTTCCCTGATCCGTTTCTGCAACCACAACCTGCACCGGATTTGCGCTTGCACAGAATAACGTGACAACCTCTGGAACGGCTCTGAGCTTCTCCATTATGTTTATCGGATACGAATCCTTCAGAACAAGAACGAAAAGGTGACCTGCCCCAACCTTACTGGCCACATCGACAGCCTTTTCCTGACACTTTGGATCATTCCCGTCATATCGGATCAGTGAGTCACCGCTGGCTTCGCAGAACGCCACCCCGAATTTTATCGAAGGGGAAGATGATACGATCGCTTCGTAGACATCCTCAACTGTCTTTATGAAATGGGATTGCCCCAGAACGAGATTGAATCCCGACGGGTCAACGTCAACAAATTTCAGTTCCATGCTCTCGATTAGGAAAAAGGCACGAATATAAGCACCATGCTAGCTTACTTCGGCTTTCTCACCGACCAGCTACGAGTTGTTTTAGCCTGATGGTTACCTTGTTTAATTTACTCTTTATCTCACCCACCTCGATTCCAACACCAAGCTCCCTGACGATAGTACCTTTCATCGCCTCTTCAGAGTCGAGCAGGTGCGCCAGGCACCAGTAGGAATAGAAAAGGCAGTCAAACAGTTTGCTGTCCCTAGCGAGTCCCTCCAGCTTGTTCCGTACAAGTGTAGCTTCATCATGAACAAGCGCCCCAGATATTTTCTGGGTCCTTCTGCTGCAGTTCGAGCTGCTGGGAAGGTCGAAATCCGTTATGTCCGAAAAGAAGGACATTTCGTTCAGGGTCCTCAGGTCCTCCGCAAGGTGGGAAGGGTGGACGGGCACTCCGTGGTCCAGCACCACGGCTTCAGCAAGCCTCGCGAGGGCTGAAAGAGTGCATGCGCCCGCAAGCTCGGGGTCTTCACGGTCAAGGGCCGTGTATCCAAGGACAAGGAACTTCATCGCCTCGGTTTCCCTCTGCTCCATGACGAACCTCTGCAGGGCGTCGAGTTTCATTTTTCTGCTGCTGGCCAGTACGGTCGAGACATTCCAGTTGTCATCCTTTACGATTCTGTGAGGTTCTTTCACTATCAGGAGAGGGTCGGTTACTGGTATGAGCTGAAACAGCTGCTTCCCCTGCCTTAAGAGCCTGGGAGAGCCGATGGCCGGGTAGGCCACCATGTTGACCTCGCAATATTCACGCTTTCTTCCATCGGCCGCACAACCCAGCACCACCAGACTCGAGCCGGGGAAGACGGTCAAAGCCTGCTCCACCACCTTAAGGGGAACCAGCATACGTGAGATATCATGGCATGGGGCTTTTTACCTTACTGGTTTCGTGAAAATGGACAAAACAAAGCTATTCGTAGCAAAGCTTAAATAGGTATGATATAAGTAATTTTGCAGGCGATATCTCGCAAAGGTGTAATTGATGAGTTTTAGAAAAGATACGTCAGGAAGCGAAAGCGGAGCTGCGGGTGAAAGATGCCCCAGGTGCGGAAGAGGTCCCATGGTGGTGGATCCTGCGAGCGGCGAAATGGTGTGCGGCTACTGCGGATTCGTAGTGAAGGAAAGAATCGAGGAAACCGGTCCGGAGTGGCGCGCGTTCTCGAAGGAGGAGAAGAATGACCGCAGCCGTGCAGGCATTCCCATGTCACTCGCCATGCATGATATGGGGCTTGCGACCGTTATCGGTCCAGAGGACAGGGATGCGTCCGGAAAGTCCCTTTCCAGTAGTGTAAGAACTGCGATGGACAGGTTGAGGACGTGGGACGGCAGAAGCCAGGTTCATGAGCCGGTGGACAGGAACCTGCGTCAGGCTTTCAGTGAACTGGACAGGCTTGCGGACAAGCTTAGCATATCCGATGTCGTTGTCGAGCGCGCGGCCTATGTCTATAGAAAGGCACTCGAAAGGGGTCTTGTCAGGGGAAGGAGCATCAGCGCACTGATAGCAGCATCAGTCTATGCTGCATGCAGAGCCACAGAAACACCGAGAACCCTGAAGGATGTTACTGCTGCTAGCAGCGTCAAGAAGAAGGACATAGCAAGGTGTTACAGGCTCCTCTTGAGAGAGCTAGACATAAGGATGCCGATAATGGACCCCATCAAGAATGTTTCAAGGATCGCGAGCAAGGCGGGGCTGACAGAAAAGACAAAGCGCAAGGCTGTAGATATACTGAAGCGTGCGATTGAATCACGGAGCAGTGCTGGCAAGGACCCAATGGGACTCGCTGCTGCTGCGCTCTATGTCGCATGTGTTCTCGAAGGCGAAAGCAAGACACAGAAGGACATTGCTGAGGCTGCGGGTGTTACAGAAGTCACGATAAGAAACAGGTACAAAGGACTCAAGACAGCGCTGAAGATACAGGAACCCGTCTTGCATGAGCCGCCGGTCGCCGAGTGAACTGGATGTTCAGTTCGCTGAGCTGAGTTGAGTTGAGCTGAGCCGAGCCGGGCAGCCGGGAATAATGCAAAACACAATCTTTTCTGCTGCATCTATCCCGCATTCCAGCAAATTTGCATGTCTGTCCACAACTCTCGATGATTGAGAATTGTCAATTTGATAGTTCTTCTGTAGAATGAACCCTTCCGGATGCCAGTGACCTTAGCTCATTCTCATTATATGCTTCGGCGAAATTCTGCAGTAGTATGGATAGATACATGTTCACCTCATTGTCCGTCATGCACTGAAACATGTAGCGCCCATGGTACGGCGAGGGCGGACCTGCGCGTGAGACGAGCTCGAAGTGCATGAAAGGGTCGCTGGCTTTGATGGAAACTGGCTGCCTATCATTGTTTAGATTCACCACTTCGAGGGCGAGCCTGCCAACGAATCCACTGTGAACCTTCGCCGCGTTTAGAAAGGAAAGACCCATACGGCCGAATTTGCTCTTCGCAGTCAGATGTGCTACATATGCTGGAGGAACAAAAACTATCTCCTTCGAAAGGAGGTTTATGTGCTGAAGGTAGGAGATGACCACGTCATCCTTCACGGTAAGAACGTAGCCGTCACCGTCCATCAGAGACTGGGAGAACGGATGTATCACGCTGAATTTCTTCTGCAGCTCCTGAAACACTTCCTGCCCCGCTACTGCCATATCCAAGTTGCGCCGGAAACGAGGGTATATCAGCCTGCTTAAATGTGCTACCTCTGCCTCTCCTCAGTGTTCTGAAGAATATTGCTGCGAAGTATATGTAGATCAGTATCCCGCCTATAACCAGTATGTAGCTTATCCACAGTTGGGTGGAGTAAAGTGCGAGAGATGGGATCAGGTTTCCTGAAGAATCCGTCAACCCCCTGAGCTGGTCAAAATATGCGTATGAAGACTGGTAGTAGTCGAAGGCCCAGTGAAGCATTACTGCTGCCGGAAAGCCATGGGTGAAGTATACAACCGCAAGAATGACGCCAACGATGGATGCGCTGAAGAACTTTCCAATTTCCCATCCGCCGCCCAAAACGTGGGCCGCTCCGAATACAACGGCACTCAGCGCTATGATACCATACAACGCGGGCTGCCTCCACACCTGGACACCTGCTTCGCTGAGTGATTTCGAGGGATGCCAAAGGGCCCTTAGGGAAGTCAGGTCCTTGGTTGCGTTGTATGCGACCAGAAAACAAACAACCCCTACAAGCGTAACCCTGAAACCGATTTCCTCCCTTATGGGTGCAAACGCATCGAGCAGGAAAAGGGACCTCGGGTCCGTGTTGGGCAGGCCCCCCACAGGCAGACCGGAAAGGTTGAGAATGGATTCGACCGCTATAGCAAGAAGGAGTGCAGGCGGAAATACCATCGCAACCGTAAAGCCGGAGTTTGCGTACAGGGCCAGCCCCTTGTCCCTCCTAATGCCGCGTAGCGAGTCGAGCAGGCCTCGCCAAGGTCCGGAAAGCGCGATGACAAAGAGGGTGAGATTTGCTGCCCATGACAGAAGAAAGAATTCTCCCAGCGTCGCGGTGAATGGAAGCGGGATTGACGAAGAGACTCCGAAGAGTATCAGCGGGAGCACATTGACAGGCGCGGCCACGGTGCTTCCTCCCAGCGAGGGCTCAAAGAAGGAGAAAATTCCTATGGGGAATGAAAGTGCCATGGTGAAAAGGACGAGTAATGATATTCCAGTCACCACGTACAGGAGTATGTCTCGGGACCCTCTAGTCTCGACTCTTCCCAATACTAATCAGCCTTTTCCAAGGCCACAAAGCCAGAATATCCGCATTTTTCACAGAAGTAGCGGGGCGGCGTCACCCAGCCCGACAGGGCACCGATAACCTTCAGAGGATGGAGACAGTTTGGGCAGAGTTTCTTTCCAAAGAGCTTCCGCCTTATCCTGACCCCTTCCTCCAAGGATCTCACTGGACCTCGATGCTGTTGCCGTCGAACCCCTGAAGGACGAGCACGTCCTTAACCCTGTGTCTCTGGTCGCCCTGCAGAACTATTGAACCATCCTTTGCAGAGCCACCACATGCGAATTTCCTCTTCATTGTTCTGGCAAGCTCCTCCAGGTCAATGCGTTTGGGGTCAAGTCCCTCGATCAGTGTAGTAGGTTTCTTAAAACGTCTCATTTCGAGGCGTACAACTATCCTTGCTTGCTGCCTCTCCAGTTCTTGACAGACGCAAAGGTCCTTAGGGAGCCCACATACGGCGCAAACTTCCGCCACTTTTCACCTGACGTAAAACGTTCGTAATATGATTAATAAACCTTGCCGAGATTGTTCAGCAAATGCAGGAGCGGGCTCCATCCATCGATCGAACCCCATAAGTATAGGCCTGTGCGATGCCAGCAGGCTTATATTTTCATTAAATAGCTGATATTAGAAGGCGATGTCATCTCCCGTGAACCCCGATTTCCTTATTCTGGCTGTACAATTCGTCGTCGCTTTTGCGATAGCCATAGTGTCTCTGGTGGGTTACAGGATGTTCGGAAGCCGGACCCTGTTTCGCATGGCTTTGAGCTTCTTCCTTATCGGGGGTGGAATATTGGTACAGGATGCGGGTAATATCGCCACCGAACTGGCGGGTTTCGGACCCGAGCTGTCGATCCTGGGCCTTGTACTTGAGGCGCTTGGTTATTTTGTACTTGCTATTTCACACATATACACTGTAAGAAGCGAGGTGGGAGCAGAGGTCAGTTCCATGACACTGCTTCTTCCTTTCTTCGCGGCTGCAGTTCAACCTTCTACCGCGCTTGTTCTCGAAGGGGTGGCACGCTCTGTTTCATTCTTTCTTCTGCTCTACATACTGAGTGAAAATATCATATTCTTGGTCAAAAACAGGAATGCAGAGGCCTTGCTGCCCATCGTCGGATTCGCCCTCCTGCTTGCTTCGCTTTTTATTCGTCTGTTCTTCGTCTTACCCACAGAAACGAGCGACTTGGTGGACCTGCTGAAGCTGGCAGGCTTCCTCATACTGTCTGGTCCCGTGCTGGTCCTCCTGGTTCGTCTTCGTGGTGGTCCCCCCTGACCTACAGAACGCAGATGATGATAGTAAGTGACATACTGAAGGTGGTCAAGGAGGAGGGGTCAAAGGGTGAGGGGGCAAGAATCTCTTCGTTGCTCAGGAAGGCGAATCTACCATACAACAGGCTGACCGAGATAACCGACAGAATGGTTTCAAACGGTCTGCTCGAAGTCACCCCACAGGAAAGGGGGTCGATCTACAGGATAACCCCAAAGGGTGAGGAGGTGCTTGACTCTCTTATCAAATTCGAAGAGTTTGCTAAGGCCTTCGGTTTGCGTCTCTGAAATGGAAGTCTGTCCATTGCCCTGAATGATCAACCAGCAGAATCTTGTTCATCAGCCAAAGCTGAGTTTATAACGATACTCATACGTCGGGGCTGCGGTGCCAGAACTGCGTATCTTTGGACGTCTGTCAAATGGGGAGAAGGAAATAATGGATCAGCTCAACCAGCATGTAGAACTCTCCGTCAAAGCGGCAGAGCAGCTGGGCACCTTTGTGGACGAAGTTCTTTCCGAGGACTGGGATGGTGCCAGAGAGATATACAAGAAGATAGACGAATTAGAATCGTCCGCCGACGCCGTCCATAAGAGGGTGGTGGAAAAGCTGAGCTCGGGCGTCTTCTTTGCGGGTATTGGTGTGGACCTGATAAACCTGGCAGAGAACATTGACGGGATCGCCGACAGCGCTAAGGATGCGGCGAGGGTGCTGATTTACAGAAAGCCCGAAATTTCCATGCTTGCAAGCATAAGGAAGTTGCTTCAGGATTATTTAGTAGTCTGCATCAAATCTGCACATGCCATCCAAAGGGCGGTGAAAGCAATTGGTGAAAGCAGAGAAGACGTGCTGTCAAACACCAGGGAAACAGAGCAGTATGAAGAAGCTGCGGACGAACTCAAGGACGAGCTGATCGAAAGAATATATGGCCTGAATCTGAACGTCCTGTCGACCCTTCAGTTGAAGGATTTCGTTCTGCTTGCGGACGACATAGGCGATTATTCTGAGGATGCGGGCGACATAATGTACATCCTCATGTCGAAGGGGTATGCTTGAATCTTACCCCCGTACTGCTCTTTCTAACATCATTCGTATTCTCAGCGAATAACATCGGCGTTATCAGGCCCGGCTTCCAGGGAACGGCCTACCGGCGCAGAGTGCTCTACCTTGGCCTGACGGCCCTCGGTTTTGCCCTGGGCTTCTTTGCGGAGGGGTATAAAGTGGGAAGCGGAATCGTCAGAGATATTTCTCCCCCTACCCAATCCGGTCTTGAACTTTCTCTTCTTGTCACGCTGCTTGTTATGGGTGCATTTACACTGCTCAGGCTCCCTTCGAGCATTTCCAACGTGGCTGTGGGTGCCCTGCTTGGACCACTTGTTGCATCCGGTGGCCTTCCCCCCGTCGGGCCACTCACGACCATCGTGGTAGCCTGGCTCGTAGCCCCTGCCACGGCGGCCCTTCTTTCCCTCGCAATCTATGCAGTCCACAACAAAGTTATTTGGGCCTGGCCTCTCCTGAAGGTTTCGATGTTCAACAGATACTTCGGCATACTGGCCATCCTTCTGTCATCGTACACACTTTCTGCTAACAATCTTGGTATGCTCACAAGCTTTGGCTCTGGCGCCCTGGATTCCGCCCTCATACTCATAGCCGCGCTTCTGGGTGTTTTCATCCTCAGCAATCTTGTAGCCTCCACCATGGGGTGGAAGCTGGCCGTGCTCACACCGGGTTCATACTCTTCGGCCCTGCTGGGGGGATCTGTGAACCTCTGGGTCTATACACAGCTTGGAATCCCTGCAAGCCTAACCCAGTCGGTCGTCGCCGGCGTGATGGTGCTTTCCCTCGTTACCAGGCCGTCGGTTGTCAATACTAGGACGATGTTCGAGATACTCGGTTCGTGGCCCTTTTTCCTTGCAATAAGCTTCGTGGCGGCATTTGGTGCCTGGTTTCTTCTGTAGCGGCCATCATACAAGTGTGAAAGAGTTCATATTACCGTTCGGACCGCCTTTCTGTGCTGCTGAACATGGATGTCGAAAAAACAGAGCGGTACACCAAACGCTTACAGCTTGTACTCGCACTGGTCATCGTTCTGCTTGTTTTGCTGATGGTTATCAGCGGCGTCGGAACCCTTGCATCGTCAAATGTAGCAACATCGGTTCAGAACATGAACAAAGACTCGATATCCATTGGGGTTGATTATTCATCCTTTAACCCTGGACCCATCGGACTCCAGCCTGTCAAGGTTAGCATAGTCGTTCTTACCCCCGCGGGTTCCCCGCTCACCACACAGGCGGATCAGCTTGTATACCTGAAGCCCTTCAGCTCGAGCACTGGACACCTTGATTTCAACATGACGCTGCTCCCGGGCGCTGCTACGACGATACAGACGCTCGCGAAACAGGGGCTGGGGCCACTGGTCTCGATAAAGGTGTCTGCCACCTTCTGGGGGATGGCCTACACCACGGTAACGTTCGAGTCGAACGCCACGCTTGCATAGGGATCGAATGGTGAAAATGAAATGGTGACAACCAAAAATGTGATACTTGGCTGGGTTGATGCCGTAATTACGATTATCGTCTTCGTGCTCGTGCCTATCTATTTGCTGCCTTTTCTTTCTCAGTATGTGTCGCAGGTCGGGCCAAATGTTGGCTGGATACCAGTCGCAGGCATAGGGTTAGCGGCCCTTGCCTTTTTCTTAAGGATCAGCAAGGACACGAGGTACAATGGGGTGGCCATCGCGGTATGGGGCGTTGCGATGATAGCTTACGAACTTGTGCTGTTCGGGTTTGGTTCACTTTCCTTCGCAGTGAAGCCAGCGCCGGGCCAGACAGTTTTCGTGGACATCGGCTTCCCCGTGCTGTTCATTCTTCTGCTCCTGATTCCTTCACTGTATATAGTTCGTGGGATATTGGTGTACGTCGGAAACGGGTCACGTCCTGCAGCAATACAGAAACCGGAGGAGGAGCTTCCGACACAACCACCTCCACCGCCTCCACCACCCGAGCCGCTGGATGGCTCGGTGGCGGACTGATATCAAGGCAGATCCCAAGCGCTTTGCCGAGGAATCTACGCCAGCTTTTATACTCGACCGGCGGCACTCGAGTTGGCGGTGGGCGGTAAGGTTGGTACTTGCGGGCAAGATATTCAAACTGTCGGAGCCATTCCCGTTGAATCAACTTGCACAGAAGCTGGAAGGCTTCCGTGTAGAAAAGGAGGATGAGCAGTCAAAGCAGATGCTGATTACTGAAGTGAAGGATATGGAGATAAATGAAAATTCCGTTTCCGGGAGGGTTTCCAAAGACGAAATGTACATGGTGAGACAGAGGGACGAGCTCAAACCCGTACTGAGAACTGTGAATGCTCCATTCGTATTCAGGCAGATAAACGAGCAGGTATTTCTTCTTGTTCTCGAGAAGAAAAGAAGGGCCAATGAAATAGCGAACGACCTCAGCAGGATACTTTTTCTGAGGCCCGGCCACATAATAGAGGCCAGGATAAAACCCGAAGTGATGGAAAAATACTACGAATCCAGCTTTGAGGACGCCCGGATCATATTTTTTGACCAGGTGGACATCCCAAACGTGGAAAAGATGGCCCTTTATGGTTCTGCACTGGCGGACACCGACCTGTATCACGATTACCTAAAGCATGGCAGGCTGTGGTACATAGTAGTTCAATCCAAAACCAAGGGCTTCATAGTGGGAATAACGAGAAACTGTGTGGTTACGGTTTTTTCCAACTCCGCCCCTTCAGACCTTGTACAGTATTCCTTTGAAGAGGTCGTTCCGCTAACACTCGAATAGTGGCAGGGGTGCGGAGAAGGAGACGATAACGCTTGTCGAGAATGAGAGAGCTCTCGTGCTCGAATCTGGTACCAGGTACCTTGTGATATCAGACCTGCACATAGGCCTTGAGGAGTCCCTTTCAAGGAAAGGGCTTCACCTGCCGGGTCAGTCCATAAAGATGGCAAAACACGCCACGGAGCTTGGCAACAGAAATGATTGCAGCTCCCTTGTTCTTCTGGGTGACGTAAAGGATGAAATTCTCGGGGTTTCACCCTGGGGGCTCGTGGCACTTTCTCAATTCTTCGAAACCGTGATGTCAGGTTTCTCTGAGGTAATACTGATACCCGGCAACCATGATGGGGGCATCGAGCAGCATATTCCTCCCGGGGTGAAGCTGGTAAACCCTCATGGAATTCTAATTCGGTCCGTTGAAGAGAATGGCAAGGAAGAGAAGGTGGCCCTTCTGCATGGCCACGCGGACCCCTCCCCGGCGGTCGCATCCGCGGACACCTACATCGTTGGTCATCGTCATTTCATGTTCCGCGTAGGGCGAAAGCCTCAACCACTTTGGATTCGGGGCCGCTTCGGAAAGGGTCTTGATAAGTACCTCATAGTGGTCCCCCCCTTTAATCACCTCCTTCCCGGAGCAATGGGTTTGGAGGGAAGGTCGGGTGCCAGGTCCAAGAATTCATTCGTTGCAAGGGCTGTGGATGGAGCCGAAGATAGCCTTGAAGCCCTCCTTCTGGATGGAACTAATCTGGGATCGCTGAAATCTCTTAAAGGTTCACTGGGTGCGGTAGATAACTAAATGAAAATACTGGTCATGATGTTATTTCTCGTCCTGCTGTTGCCATACACACAACCTCTGACACCAGACTTTGCTTCAGCAACCGGGAGTGGAAATTCGAATAGCTATGTAATTCTCCTGCAGCCACCTTTTTCGAAAAATATTGCAGCACTCTCACAGGCATTTGATGCGAATCTTCGGGCCATCGGGGTAGATGCAGGAAAGCCGGTTCTGTTTGGCGGGATCGGTGTGGGCGGCATATTCAATCTGACCTCCTCGGAGCTCTCTGTCATCAGACAGGTTTTCCATCCCTATCTGGTCATCCAGGACAGGCCTGTATTCCTCCAGTCGAGCTCCGGAAATACGTCCCCTCTACTGAACTGGAGCTACTTTCCCGGGGGTCCGTATAGTGGCACGGACATCAAGGTGGCAGTAATCGATACCGGGATCGATACGTCCCTGAGCGCCCTGGGTCCTTCATTTGCATCCAGAGTTGTCGGAAGCTACAATCTGGTAAATCCAGGCTCTCCACCCAATGATACCGATGGCCACGGTACGGCCGTAGCTTCGATAATAGGGGCGGATTCTACCAACTTTACGGGGGTTGCCCCAGGAGTCCAGCTGTTGATATACAAGGTATTCAAGGGCAATGAGACGACTTCGAATCTTCTTGTTGAAGCTCTCGACCAGGCCGCCCAGGATGGCGCATCTGTCATAAACCTCAGCCTGGGAGGGGGCCTCGACGCCGGTACGCTGTGGCAGCTTGGTTATCTTCTAAACCAGCGAGGGATAGAACTCGTGGCGGCCGTAGGAAACGACGGTCCCGACTTGGGAACGCTCTCGATTCCGGCCGCGCTTCCTTACTTCCTCTCGGTGGGGGCGTCGACGAGTCAGTTCTCAAATCAACCCGTTGCTGAACTCTTGCTCGGATCTAACTTCACCTTCGACACAGCTCAGCCCATGGAATTCTCCCCCCTGACGAATCGCCCCGTTCAGGGCAGCTATGTATTTGTGAGAAGTGCGACCCCTGCCGAAATCGCAGGCGTGGACCTTTCCGGCAAAATAGCAGTCACGTTGAGGGATCACAAAACAACATTCGCAGACATGGAGCAGAACGTCTCAGAAGCTGGTGCGATCGGACTTGTGGTGGTTAACGATGAAAACTCCTCCTTTCTCGGCACCCTTCAAACGAACTCCAGCACGAGTCCATCCAAGATACCCGTTGTCAGCGTCGCATATCAGGAGGGTTACCGTCTACTAAACTCCGACCCCAACGGGACTGTTTTAAGAATGGGTATTTTCATCCCACATAACCCCTACCCCGCTCCGTTCTCATCCCGTGGGCCTGGCGGACCATTCCTTCTGAAGCCCGAGCTGATGGCGCCGGGCGACTCCGTCCCGGTTGTAACATTCCAGGGGGTGGGGCTCGAGTCGGGCACAAGCTTTTCGGCTCCACAGGTTACAGGGGCGCTTGCGCTGATTACACAGGAGCACCCGGGCCTTTCCCCCGACCAGTACTATTCGATTCTGGAGCTGTCTGCATCCCAGCTCCACACGAATGAGATCGATTTTCCCCCTTACGTGCAGGGTGCAGGCGAGCTGAATATTTCAAAAGCCCTGGCAACACCATTCACTGTTTCTCCGGGTGATTTCATCGCCCTGTACCCATATACCGGGGGCAGTTATTCAGATACAATTCATGTCAGCTTCTTTGCAAATACATCTCTCAAGGTATCCTATATCGGTGAATACCCCCTCACCCTGAACACAAGCTACCTGGACCAAACCGAAAGCGGCCTGACTGTCACGGCCTCACCTTCCTCAGGCGGGCAACTAATGTATGATCGGCTCATTTTTTCGACTAACAACATGAACTTTTCATTCCCGGTGATGGTAGAACCCTCAGCGGTTGGTGTTATCTACAACATGACAACAGGATCGTTGCAAATTGAAGGCGGGGGCGGTGGTGGGTATATAGCACAGATTACATATCCTGATGGTACACTGCACAGTCTTACTCTCGATACATCGGGTGGAGCGGCTGACCACGTCGGTACCCCGATGCCTGGGTTTTATTTTATTGAGGTGCAGCCCCTGAACGGCAACGGGTCCACCGGGGAGGTCGGATTCGGCATGTTTTACATAGGAAGCGTAACTCAGAGCCAGTTTCCTGGCTATACCATAACCGTCTTGGCTGGCTATTCCGCTTTCTTGTGCCTGGTCGCATTTGCGATATATCTCAATCGATGGTTCAGGATACGGCGCGGACCTCGATCTGCCGTCCGGCCACCCATTTCAGCCTGGAAGCCACCCTCTTTCTCAGCGCGTCTATTGTTTCGAACCTGCGGACTATCCTTCCGTTCCTGATTAATGGCTTCAGAAGCGGGTTGCAATTTTGTGGCCTGGCGTTACGGGCAAGAACAAGGTAATCCACCATGTTTTTTTCGTCTCTGCACACTTCTTTTTCGCCAGAAAGGTCCCCCCTCTTTGCACGGGGAATCATAACACCCCCTTTCCCCTCCACCTCAACCATCTTCATGTTGAAATCGATGGATGGCGCGTTACTTACGCTCGTGCCCACACCGAAGCCGGAAACCACATCCTGGAGTTCTCTCACATCGGATTCATCCAGCCCACCTGACACGAATATTTTGACATGTTTTCCTCCACGCAGGTTGAGCTCCCACCTGACTTCCTCGATTATCTTTCGCCAGTCGCCTCTTCTGGAGGCAGGTGTGTCCAGTCTGACCCCTTTGAGCTTCCTTCCAAGTGTTTCAAGTGCCATTATGGACTCGGTCTTTTCATCGAACAGGGTGTCGGCCAGCACGATCACATCTGATTTCTCCGGAAGAGAATCCGCAAATGCTTTCCATGCGTCTTTTTGGGAATCAAAGCAGAGAATGAAGCTGTGTGGCATGGTACCCGCCCCTTCTATTCCGAGCAGTTTCGCTCCGCAGATGTTACTCACCCCCTCGAATCCGGCGATATATGCAGACCTCTCTACCAGAGGAGCAAGCGCAGGGTGCGCCCTCCTTGTGCCGAAGCTCAGAAGTGTTCTATCACCTGCAGCCAACCTTATTCTTGCGGCCTTGGTTGTAAAGCCACTCGCCGAAGCTAGGAACCCGAGAAGGGGTGTTTCATACCTGGCGAAGTCGGCGTACCTCCCCTTCAGTTTCATGACGGGCTCGTACGCTAGCTCGTTCTTGGGAACGGCAAACACTTCACCTTCATCCATCGAATCGACGTCAAGTGGCAGACCCTCAAGAAGTTTTGCCGCTTCGTACACACCGGATAAGACTCCCCACGTATCGGCGTAAGGAAGGTGCCTCGTGTACACCTCCATCGTCACCTTGGGGTTCTTCCCTATCTTTCTGAGTGCCCTTTCTGTATTGATGAAGTAGCTGTCTGTAACCTCGGCCTTCTTGATCTCGTCCTCTCCCGATATCCAAAACATCCTGTCATCGAGGTCTTTCATTATCTTCCCGTCTTTTCACTGTCCCATTTAGTCATTACTGTATCCATGGACCAGACCCTGACGGCAAAGGATTAGTTATACCCGGTTATGTGGTTGGATGATGAGCGGGGCACTGGACCTCAAGGAAGCACGAGAAAGGATCGTTTCCTTCATAAGAAAACAGGTTGAAGATGCGGGAGCCGACGGTGTCATATTGGGGGTCAGCGGGGGCATCGACTCCGCTGTAACTGCTTACCTGGCCGTCGAGGCTCTGGGGAGCAGGCGAGTGCAGGCGCTCCTCATGCCTGACCCGAGGGTGACGCCGGAGTCAGATATGAGGGATGCTTCTGCGATAGTCTCGGAACTGGGCATTAAATCTAGGACTGTGGACATTTCGACTATTCACAGGGAGTTCATGAAACAACTGGAACCGAACAAGGTCGCAGAAGGTAATCTGAGAGCAAGGATCAGGATGGCGCTGCTTTACTACCATGCCAACCTGCACAATCTTCTGGTTCTGGGCACAGGGGACAGGTCAGAGCTGATGCTTGGATACTTCTGCTATGACGACAAAACAAGAGTCTACACGGTGGACGGTCCAAAGAGGATTGGACAGATCAGAGGGGATGAAACCATATACTCGATGGACACAACAAGAGGGGTAATCGTTTCGGCCAGGATTGATGGAGTTTACTCTTTCGAATATGATGGCGATGTAATGGGTGTGCAGTCAGACTTGGTCGATCTTAATGTGACCCCCAACCACAGGATGCTGGTCGGCGAACACGGAAAGGACTACCGCTTTGTTCAGGCAGAAGAATTCGCAAAAAATCGACCCGGTTCGACATTGTGCATGGACGACGAAAAAATCAGACGAACGAAGATTTCTGGAAGCTCACCGTTCGAGAACCAGCTTCCTCTAGCATTTCCGAATCGCAAAGCGGAGGTGTATTCTGAGCACATGAAAGGCAGAGTCTGGTGTGTGGGTGTCCCCAAATATTGCAATCTGCTCGTTGAAAGGAATGGCCAGATGGCATTTTCCGGTAACACAAAGTATGGCGATGGTGGTGTGGACCTACTTCCGATTGCAGACCTTTACAAGAGTGAGGTCAGGTCGATGGGAGAGATACTTGGTGTAAGCAGGGCAATCATATCCAAAGAGAGCAGCCCTAGGCTTTGGGCCTCTCAGACAGCTGAGAGTGAGTTGGGCCTTCCATATTCTGTCATCGATAAGATACTGCAGCTTGACGCTGAGGGCAAATCGTCAACCAGCGTGGCAATCGAGGGGAAGGATGTAGACCCTACAGCCGTACAAGAACTTTTGACAAGGATGAGAAAGAACCACCACAAAAGGTCTTTGCCACCTGTGTGTCGACTTAGATGACCCCACCGATTCCAGACACTCTAAGACCGTCAGGAGAAAACATTAAAATAATAGATAGAAATATCTGAGAACCAAGTCAAGTGATTTACTGTTTTGTCCATGCCGCTCGACGATTCAAATGCCAAACTTGTAAGAGCAATCATACAAGTTGGTCCTGGTAATTTCTCGCTTCTGTCCCGTCTCACGGGAATACCGCCTGAAACGGTCAGGTATAAAATCAAGAATCAGCTGATGAAGAAAGGAATTAATGTTCATGCGATCATAGATGCAAGCAAGTTCGGCCTGCAGCGTACGATTGTGCAGCTGAAGTTTTCCGAAAAATATCATCCGATATCGAAGCCGATCTTGCAGGCACTGCACGAGTTGTCGTATCTTACCTATTATTCTGGAGAGTTGATGACTAGGCAGTATTACTCAATGTTTCAGATACCGATTCAATATAGGACGGAATTCGTAGAATTTCTAGATGCCATGGTCAATTTTGGAATGCTAGATTCATATGCGGTACGTCCTATTGTTTGGATTAACCATATGTCCCTCAGACCTGAATACTTCGATATCGCGCGCAGCCGATGGGATATTGACTGGCAAGGCTTGAAATTGATGGACGAAGTGCCTAAAATACAACAAACAGAATATTCAGGCATTGGATTTGACAAGCAAGACCTTCTTATTGCCACAAAGCTGACCTCCGATGCGCTGGCTACAATCGCTGACATGTCAAGAAAGTTGGGTATCAATGTAAAGACTCTTCAGTATCATTTTTCACGTCATCTTTTGGAGAGACAAATGATCTCAAAGTATGTTGTTAGATGGATGGGCGATATCGAATCTAGCCGGAAGCATCGCATAATATTCGGAAGAATCTATGCCCATGATATAAGCAAAACCGATATGGAATTGCTGAGAAGGGTCATATACAGCCTTCCTTTTAGCTGGAGCGAAACCATTTCGGATAACAGACAGCTGTTTGTCTCAGAAGTATGCATACCTGTTGAACATTTGGTGTATGTTCAATATTTTCTGAATAACAATCTCGGAGAATTGGCCAGCCGAATAGAACTAAGAACTATTGATAGCAGTTCATCTATGGCATTTACCACAACAACGGACTTGTATGATTCGATTTCGGAGTCCTGGAAGTATGAACTCTCAAGGAATATTGCCCGCCTAGAGAAACTGCAGGAAGTTTATCGCTGAGGATTATCAAGATAAACCGAACTTCCGACACACACTGCGAACTACTAACGATGGGCAGAAAACAACTTATCCATGTTAAAAATGTAGACAAAACATTGCTATTATACAGAAGACTTTTATCTAACCTAGATTGACTACGCCACCAACTGCTTCAAGTATGATCGGAGTCACACCGAGCAGGGCCAAAACGGCCACTGGCGCTACTTTCTCAACCAGCAGTTCTTTCTTATCCAATTCGAATTCCTCCTATCTTTTGGTAAAATAGTACTCCCAATTAAGCTTATCGGTTTAGCAGTAAGTGTTGTGTCATACTGATTGAAAGATGACGTTTTCCACATTTTGTTAGAATTATATGAGTGCTATTCTTTAGTATCCAATCCACATTTAAACATATCACTGATGTCTCGACTTTGGGACCATGCCAGGTCATTGCTGCCCGAACTGATCCTAAAAACGTCTTATGGACAAAGGTCAGTGAATCTCGGGTTCACTAAACTTGAATTACGAAAGGTACGGAGAGCACGGCTCGACATTGTTCTAATTTTCTAGAACTCCGCCGTCCTGCTTTAATGGAGCTCTAGAGTTCGGTCCATTATATACTGACCCGACTTGAGCTTTGAACAGGTGACGCGGTAAAAAATGAACAACAGATACGCGATTCTTGCAACATTCGTAGGTGCCCTTGTGGCACTTTCGGTGTTTGCAACGGTCGGAGGCAGCATTGCATTAGCAGACAGCCATCCAGGTGAAGATGACAGAGGAAACCTGGGATCAGTGTTCAACGATCACTTTAATTTCGGCCAGGTGAACGTGGGCGAAGATAGCTTTTCATCGGTATCCTCCACTCAGGTAACATCGAAGAACCTAACGTCTAGGGTTCTGTTTGGCTTCTATGCGAAAGCCGAAGATGCACCAATGTTCGCGGTGGCAATGGCGAACATCACAAGTTCAAGCGCAGGAGACGGCAGAAACACTTCCGTAACTTGGGCACTTGGAGCCATAAAGGTTCTTGGTGTATTCGAGTACAACGATTCTGCTAAGACAGGCATCTACAACAGGACGGTAGACGGCCAGCCCCTGAGTTCGATCAACTTCGAAGACATGGATTGGAGCCTTTCCTACAAGCCAGTCACTTCCTCCTCCAACGCACAGGGATACGAGGTCAACATAACAGGCACCAAGGGTACTTTTGTCTTCACCATGTCCGCTGAGGTGTTCAACACGGGCGTCCAGATCGCGGGTCAGAAACTGGCCCCAACAGAAGCCAAGGTCAACTTCAACATAACAAACTATCCATTCGTCAGCAAGACAAGTAGACTGGGACTTCTCATCTCCTACGGGGGCCAGCAGCACTATGGCAACATAATGACCATCATTTCTTCAGTGGCATCAGGTTCAGGTGAAGATGAGGTTCAGACGGTGAACAGACAGACCACCGCCGTGATGACGAAGGGAGCCTTCTCGTACTTCACCTGGTCTCCAACAGCAACGGTGGACGGGAAAACCATCAATGTTCAATCCGAACAGCTCAACAACGGTACCTTCTCTAGAATAATACTCAACTATCCACAGGGAAGCAGCATCATACACGACCCAATTCTCGGAGTCGGAAGTGGATCACCAAGTCAGATACCAGGTTACAGTTCAGTCGCTTCCGCAGTTTCTGGAGTTTCACTGGACCTGTTCCTGATAGCCGGTTCTGCAGTTGTTATCGTCTTGGTGTCCGCGCTGGCACTCGCTGCGAGACGAAAGGCAATAGAACCCCGACTGTTGATGTAAGATAACGCAAATTTTTTTATTTCTGCCAGCCCACCGTAAGGTATCGTTGAGTAGAGACCCAGATAGAGGCGCACCTTTACTGCCCCTGATCAGATGCAACAATAACCCTTCTACATACAGATGAATCTGCTTTATTACTGGTAAACGATTCCAAAAAACAACACAGTTGATATTACATAGTATATCAACTGCAGGAGGAAAGAACGCTCGAGTCTGTACCCATACTGGCTGGTGAGATAACCTGTTCCGAGTATGATCGATATCAACTGTGAAACTATGAGAGCAAAGTCCGTGCCCCGGCTCATGTTAAGGGCGATTAGCGAGCCCACAAGCAGGAATGGCAAATACACGAGGCCGGTCGCAAGGAAACCTGAGACGCTGACTACCCTTCTACCAGAGATAAAGGCGACCAGAGTTGAATATACATAATAGGAAACGAGCGCCAGTGGAAATGAAAGGGCAGAAATTACATAGCCCTGACCGGAATATACATTCATCAGAGCCAACAAATATCCTTCCACGCCGAGAAGATAGCCACCTGCAGCCACAACAAATACAAATACGATGGCAGTAACCGGAAGAGAATTCATCATCCGTGTAAATACCCAGGCCGGAATGAGAGACGTCGTCTTTGGCTGAGCTGGGAGTGGAAGTCCCTCCTTCTGGGCCATTTCTGAATAGAACTTTATCCCATCCTTTGTCAACACATACTTCTTTGACCCATCCTGAGTGACAAGCCCAGAAAGGACATCGAGATGATAGTAAAGTGTGCCCACGGGCAATCCAGTTTCCTCCCTGAGTTCGGAAAAGGAGACGCTCTGTTTTTCCCCTAGAAGCTCGATAAGCCTCTTCCTCACGGGGTGGCCCATCACCCTTACCTCTGGGGAGGCGTCCTTTACAGAAGGCATGCGGAAAAGGGGTTCAAAAGGGAGAGTTATAACCGGTTTGACAGTTAAAGTAGCGGAATCGTGGATCCGATGTTTGATTGCATTACCAATTATCAGGCTCGTTGGAGCAGTATGGCAAAACCCTGACCACCTCCAACGCAAAGTGTGGCCATTCCATACTCCTTGCTTGACGCCGCAAGTTGCCTGGAAAGGGTACCAACAAGCCTGGCACCTGAAGCGCCCAAGGGGTGCCCGATCGCTATCGCTCCCCCGTTGATGTTTACGTTCCTGTGGTCAAGCCCGAGTTCTCTCATCGCATAGAGCGCCACGACGGCGAACGCTTCATTGATCTCCCAGAGGTCCACCTTGCCTGCATCGAATCCAGCTCTCTCAAGGGCCTTCTTGCTCGCCGGTACCGGCCCCTTACCCATCACGCTGGGGTCAACCCCGGCCCACCCCATAGAGACTATTCTTGCGAGTGGCTTCAGTCCATAATCCTTCACCTTTTTTCCTGACATGATCATCACGAGCGAAGCGCCAGCATTAAGTGGAGATGAATTCCCCGCCGTAATTATTCCACCCTGCTTGAAAGCCGGAGGTAATTTCGCCAGCTGCTCCAGGCTCGTGTCCTTCCTTATGCTCAGGTCCGTGTCCACCACCGTTTCCTTACCCCCAAATTCGACCGTCATTGGAAGTATCTCGTCCCTGAACCAGCCCTTCTCCACCGCACCTGCAGCACGCCTGTGGGATTCCAGGGAGTAGGAATCCATCTCCTCCCTGCCTATTCCTGACTCCTCTGCTAGCTTCTCAGCGGTCAGGCCCATCACGTATCCAACATTCATCTGATACTTCGCGTACTCCGGTCGAAGGAGCAACCTCATGTTTGGCGCAATATGTGGGTTGTTACTCATCGGCACATGCGTCATGTGTTCCATCCCACCAGCGAGAACCACATCCGAATTCCCTGTCATGACCTCCATCGCGCCAATCGCGGCCGCATTCATGGAAGATGCACATGCCCTGTCCAGCGCCATCGCCGGCACCTCCACAGGAAGGTTCGCCAAGAGAACAGGATGCCTCCCTCCATACAGCCAGTTCTCATCCGCCTGCAGAGCGCAGCCGGTTATGACGTCCCCTATATCGCTGGGATTGATATGATTCCTGTCGATTATCTTCTGAATAAGCAAAGCCAGAGCCTGATCCATCCTCACGGAGTTGTATGCGTCCTTCTCAGGCTCGTTTGGTCTCGACCTCGAAAAGGGAACCCTCTGGAAGTCCACCACATACGCTTCTGACAAGGAGCTCATTTGCATACTCACCTTCACTTTCCCTTAAACTGGGGGTTTCTTTTCTGCATGAAGGCCGCTATTCCTTCTTTCAGGTCTTCCGTGCCGAAAAGCACACCCATGGCCAGTGCCTCCATCTCGAGACCCACATCGGATGGAACCTCGGCGGCCTTGTTCAGCAGCCTCTTTGCAAGTGTTACAGCTACCGGGGCCACCTTGGAGGCTATCTCTGCCGCATAATCCACGGCGAAGGAATCCACGTCCCCGTTCTCAACAACGGTATGGACAAGTCCGGCGCTCAGAGCATCCTTCGCCCCTGTCCTCCCCCCTGTAAGAATTATCTGAGATGCCCGGGATGTCCCCACGAGCCTTACGAGTCGCTGCGTCCCCGACCAGCCCGGCACAAGACCCCTGGTGACCTCTGGAAATCCTATGGAGCAATCACCCGATGCCACCCTCAGGTCGCAAGACAGCGCCAGTTCCAGCCCTCCCCCCAGCACGTGGCCCTTCATCACGGCAATTGTCAATTTCGGCATCTCGGTGATCTGTCTGAATATTCTCTGCCCGCGTCTGGAAAACTCGGCGAAGTCCTGGGTTGATGCTACGAACTGTCCGAAGTCTGCACCTGCTGAGAAGTTCTTTCCCTCACCGGTGATCAGTACTATTCTTGTATCCGGGTCGGATGAAAGGTTGGCAACCGCAGCTTCCAGCCCCTTCAAGACATCAGCATTGAGCAGGTTCAGCGGAGGCCTGTTGAGCTTGACCACGGCCACGCCACGTCCCCTCCTTTCGACCACAACCACTTCGGAAACCGGTTTCAGTTGTTGCTGCGCCGTAGCTGCCGTTGCGACCGTCTTTGGTCCTGCTTCCTCCTGCTTGGCGGGTATCGTGACGAGTCTTCCCTCGATGGCTTCCCTCAGCCTTCCTTCTGTAATCGACTTCGTTGGAGAGAAGACCTTGCAGTCGAACCTATTTGCAAGCTCCTCGAGTTTGGACCTGAGTTCAGAAGAGGTGAAGCTCTTCGCGACAGATACGGGACCAAAGGGACGATTCATGCCCAGCATGACTGCGGTATCTATGTCTGACGGGGTTGATACCCCCTCTTCAATGAGCTTGACGGCTTCGTTTATCTCAATAGCGAATAGGTCCATCATCGACAGGGCGGAAGTTGGTTTTGACTCCGGTATAACAGCCCGTCCGTCCCTCCACTCATAGAAACCAGCCCCACTCTTTTTTCCGACCCTTCCACCTTCAACCATCTCCTTCAGCTTCTGGAATCTGGCATAATCGGGGGATACCTCCTTTGCAAAGTACTTTAATGAATCATAGGCGATGTCTACTCCTACAAAATCAAGGAGTTCGTAGGGGCCCATCGGCAGACCCTGGGACTTTGCATACGCATCGACTTCGGCGGGCGAAGCCAACCCCTTGTCGATTATCAACGAGAACAGCAGAACATCGGCTGCGTTTATCCTGTTGACTATGAAACCAGGGCTATCCCTCAGAACCCTGACGGGCGACTTGCCAATTTTTCTGCACAGCTCGACCACGGAATCGAGAACCTCTTGGCTTGTCCTGCTTCCAGGAATCACTTCAACAAGCTTCATTGACACGGGAGGATTGAAGAAATGCATCCCCAGGAAGCGCTCCGCCCGGGCAGTAGCCGATGCCAGGTCGGATATCCTTATGTTTGATGTATTCGAAGCAAACACGACCTCACTTCCCGTGATCCTGTCCAGCTCTTTGAATATTGATTTCTTGAGCTCCGGGTCCTCAGGTATAGCCTCCACCACCAGGTCCACTCCATCCACCGCTTTGCCGAGGTCTTCGACAAAGCTCAGCCTCGAAAGTGTCGATTCAGCATCCTTCTGTGCAAGCCTTCCTCTTGCAACAAGTCTTTCCAGGCTGGAACCAACCCTGTCCCTTGCCCTCGTCAGGGCTTCGGGGAACTTGTCTGTGAGCCTGACCTCAAGTCCTCCCATGGCGAAAACCTGCGCGATGCCGTGACCCATGTCTCCTGCTCCAACCACAGCTATCCTGCGATACTCGATCCCCAAAATTACCGACTCCAGTTGAACCATGTGGTATTCAATTTTTAACTGTGTCGAAGAATACATAAACAAAACATCAATCCTAACACTGCCGCTCAGGCTTTACGCTGTGTACAGGAGAAAAAAAGAAATTTTGATTCCTTACTGTGAGGCTGACACCTTTGCAGGAGTCGCCGTTACTTCTTCTGGTTTGGCCTTCCGAGGTATAACTGCACTCAGAACGATTGTTATGAGCAGATTGATGCCCAGCGATATTATCGCTATGTATATCGAACCGATGGCCGTCGGGTATGCAGAAGTGACAAGCTTCCCGAAGTGGTTCGCCAGAAGTACCAGGTAAACCCCCGAGAATATTCCTCCCAGCAGACCCAGGATGAGAGCTTCCTTCTTGAACCATCTTGTGTAGAGTCCTATGAAAAGTGATGGGAAGAGCTGCAGTATGAGTATTCCTCCAAGAAGCTGAAGCTGGATCGCATACGTCGAGTTGATGACGAACACGAAGCCAAGTGCAATGAACTTGAAGGCTGCGGAGGCCCACTTTGCCAGTCTTGTTTCTCCCTGGGGGGTCATGTTTGGCCTGAACTCCTTGACTATGTTTCTTGTGAGAAGGTTTGCCTGCGCAATCGCCATGATTGCTGCGGGAACCAACCCACCTACGAATACGCCGAGGAGGGCAACACCAGCCAGCCAGGGGGGGAGTGTATTAAGTATCAGCGCCGGAACGACGTAAAGCCCGGATCCGAATGACTTTACCATCGCCAGTGCGCCTGGCACGGCGTACACGAGAACCCCGAACAGTGCAAGCACACCAAGGCCCACACCATAGAGCGAAAGGAAGGATGTGCTCAGTCTCAGCTTGTGCGCACTTTCTGCACTCAGGATTCCATTGACCGCATGTGGATACAGATACAGAGCGAGTGCGCTACCAAGGACCAGAGACATGTACGCGGGAAGCTGTGGGGAGGATAGTGCGAAGTATTTTGCGCTGAGGGATGGGGTGAAAACATGTCCGAAACCTCCGATCTCATAGAGGGCGGCTCCGATCACCGTGATCACGGTGAGCCAGATGAGGATGTCCTTGAAAACCGCGGTAAGCGTTGCCCCCCTGAGACCGCTTGTGAAGGTGAAGGCGGCGAGTACGATGAATGCAAGGACGAGCGCGATTTCCTCGACCAAGGTGTTGTTTGCGGTACCCACAAGCATTGAAGCAAGAACGGTCTGCATTCCCACTATCTGAAGTGCGATGTAAGGCAGCAAAGCGACTATCCCGACAATCGCCAGAAGAATCGAAAGTGTGCGGCTGTCAAACCTGTCCTTCACAAAGTCAGAGCCGGTTATGTACCCCTTCTCTCTTGATATCTTCCAGAGCTTTGGTGCAAATGCCAGCGCCACACCAAAAGTGATCGCCACGTAAGGTATGGCAAAGGCGTACAGTGCACCCGCCGCGAATACGCCGGAGGGAACTGCCACGAATGTATAGGCTGTGTAGAGGTCTGCACCAACCAGGAAGAACGCGAGGGTCGCCCCGAGCCTTCTTCCCGCCAGCGCCCATTCGTGCAGCTGTCCCATGTCCCCCCTGCGCCATCGAGAACCATAGAATCCCAGGAAGGTGAACACCGCAAACAGTGCCAGAAAGGCGCCAACAACGGTGTAGTTGATCAACTTGTAGTACCTCCTTGAGACTCTGTCGTCTCGTTGTGTTTCTGAATGTAGGTGAAAGCCAGGTAGAATGGGACCACTATCACCAGCAGAGCTATCTGGAACCACCAGAAGAAGGGCAAACCGCCCAGAGTCGGATTGACCATGTTATAGTACGGCGCATAGAAGTTGAGAAGAGCAGGTATGAGCAGCAACAGTACGAGAACCGCATCTGTCGATTTCATATCGTCGTGGAGCGATTTGACAGCCGGTCGTCTATTTAAGCATTGTTTCACTGTTACCGGTAAAAATCGATACTTTTGGCAGCAGAATATGAAATTTCTACATGTTACGGCTTTTCAAAGGGTGCCTCAAAGCCTGGCTTCAGAACGACCCTCTGCGTCCATACCAGTACGCCCTCCTGTGCATGCGCCCCAGGTAGTATCCTATAACCAAACCAAAAAGGGCCCCCCCTGCATGGGCAAGCCAGTCCACCTGGGCTATCAAGAATGAATTGAAAACAAATATCACGACGAACCAGCCCACAAGTGCGGAATTGAACCTGCCGTTGAAGGCGTAGTCATGGCTTACAGCCGCCGCTACAAGGCCGAATATGCCACCTGAGGCGCCGAAGCTGATTGTTCCCGGGCCGTTAAGCAGGCTCACCACGTTCCCGATAAAGCCCGTCGCAACAAAAGTTGCAAAGTATTCCCTGTAGGTCATCGAGTATGCAAGAAGTCCATCAATGAATATAACTGATATTGCGTTGAACAGCGCATCGGTTGCGCCCAGGTAGTCAGGGGCAACCACGATCAGACTGGTGAACAGAGAGGGGATATTTCCCTGGTAGACGAGCTGGTTGGTCTGTAGTAGATAGAACAGAAAGGGTATGCCGTTGACTGCTATGAAGGAAGCAACGTAACCCACGCCGAGTCCCGCAATTATCAGCGCGGCAAGGTAGACGCCCTGTTTGGAAACCATGCCGAGGTACCATTTTCTGGCTCTAAAAACTCATCTACGGACGAAGCTCTGTTTCCTTTAGGGAAAAAACGAACCTCGCACCCTGGAACTCCTCCTCCCCCACCCTCTTCCAGTCCACCTCGTAGGCTTTTGCATCCTTCGCGCCCATTACGATGAGCTTCTTTGGAAGCCGTGACCACAGGTCCTCCACCTTTTGAGGATCCTTTGTGAAAAGAAGACTCCTCCTTCTCTTCATAAGGTACTTTATCGCCACCTTTTGATAGTCGTACCCCTCCACCTCCACCTTCTCCCCGCCGGTATCTATTGTGAAGCTTCTCTTTCCCATGGGCTGGAAAGTATGGGCACCACGATTAAAACGTTGGGGCCGGTCATGAAAGGTTCGCTGAAATCGGTTCAACTCCGGTACAATACGTGAGTGAAAGCGACCGTTTACATCATATCATATAATATGGAGTCTTCTTCCAACCTTTTCGAGCTTCCCCAGGGCAAAATCAAGGTCCGACTCTGTGTGTCTCGCATTTACGATGGTTCTTATCCTTGCAGCCCCCTTTGGCACCATCGGGAACACTATCGGAATCACGAAAACTCCCTCCTTGAAAAGTTCGTCCGCCATTTTCTGGGCCGCGCCGCTGTCTCCAATCATTATCGGTGTTATCGGCGTTTCACTTTTTCCGGTATCGAAGCCAAGCGACCTGAGTCCTTTCTTGAAGTATCTTGTGTTGGACCACAGTATCTTTAGCAATTTAGGGTTCTTCTGGACATATCTTATCGATTCAAGGTTGGCCGCCGCCACGGAGGGGGGATGAGAGCCGGAGAGCAGAAACGCCCTCACCTTGTTTCGAAGCATCTCACAGAAGTATTCGCCGGCCGCTATATATCCTCCGACGCTGCCAAACGCCTTGGAGAAAGTGCCCATCTCGATATCAATCTTACCCTCAAGCCCAAAGTGGTTCACGGCACCCCTACCATTTTCCCCCAGCACGCCATCTCCGTGGGCGTCATCCACATACGTGATGGCTCCATACTTCTTGGCTAACTTGGCAATACCGGGAAGGGGTGCGATGTCGCCCTCCATGCTGAATACCGCATCTGTCACTATAAGCATCTTCCCCTTTGGGTTCGCCCGGTCAAGGGCCTCCGCAAGGGAATCCATGTCGTTGTGCTTGTAAACCACCTTCTCACACCTGCTCATCCTGATGCCGTCTATGATGCTTCCATGATTCAGCTCATCGCTCAGCACCAGGTCGTCTTCATCGAGAAGTGTGGAAAGCACTCCGAAGTTTGTCACATAGCCGCTCTGTAAGGTGATTGACGCAGGCCTTCGTTTGAATGCGGCAAGCTCCTCCTCGAGCTGCTTGTGAATGCTCATCGTTCCCGAAATGACCCTTACGGCACCCGAGCCCACCCCGTAAGCCTCGGTGCTGGAAATAGAGGCCTTCTTCATCTCCTCATTGTTGGCGAGACCCAGGTAATCATTGGTGCACAGCATAAGCTGCTTTGTGCCATCCACGACAGACCAGCTGCTGGCTGGACTTTCGAGCCTGTGCTCCTTCCACAATCTGTTTTCAGATTCAAGCTTTTTCAGCTCCTGCTTGGCCATCTCTTCAAGGGACATCATATCTACCATGACTCCGAGTCGAGCACGCTCGATTATAAATCGATTGAAAAATGTGGTGGAGAGGTATCTTCCAGCTCAAAGGAGTCGCACCAAGCCACCACCCATACCAGGATTTTATTCCTAAAGTCGTGCAGCTCGCTCCCAGATCTGAAAGGATATCGAGTGACATTTTATTCGCTAGACTTGGAAGGACGGACTTTCCAGTGTGACATGATTCCGATAACGTCTGATCGGTTTTCCTTCCCGCCGAGCCAACTCTAATGTTCCGGGTCGAAGAAATGCCCGGGCAGGAGAAGAATCACTGAGGTTCAATCGTAGAGGGAGGTTTGTTTGATAGTGAATAACAAACCATGGATACATCTGGTAGGGTGTTAGTGACTTCTCTGCTCACCTTGTCTAGAAGGCTCCAGGGCAGCTTGGCGTAAGATGCAGTCATACCATCCTCTGACTTGACCGCTCTCAGTGTAACCATGTACCCGTGTCTTCTGTTGTCACCTGCCACACCCACAACTCTGTCATCACCTACGAATGCGAACGCCTGCCAAAGCTTCCTATAAGCTCCTGAGCTGACCAGTTCCCTCTCGAATATGTATCCTGCTTCGCGACAGATGTTAAGCTTGACGGGCGTGACTTCTCCGATGACTCTGACCGCAAGTCCGGGGCCGGGAAAAGGATGACGATACGCGAAATTCCTTGGGATTCCAAGCTTCAGAGCGATTTTCCTTACTTCATCTTTGTACATATCCCTCAAAGGCTCCAGCACCTTTAGTCCAAGTTTCTTTGGTAGGCCCGCGACGTTATGGTGAGACTTTATCCTTGATGAGCCCGGGTAAGGTGTGGTGCTCTCCACCACGTCCGGATAAAGTGTACCCTGGACGAGCCACTCCGTGCCCGGTTGCTGTCTACTGAATTCCTCGAATACCGTCGCAAAATTTTCACCTATCCTCAGTCTCTTCTCCTCTGGATCACTGATTCCCTTGAGGGCTTCAAGGAAGCGTACACTCGCGTCCACGTATTCCACTTTTATTCCGAGGTTTTCCCTAAGAAGACGGAGCACGTCTTCTTCCTCATGCTTCCGCAGTAATCCATGATTCACAAAAACGCAGCTGAGTCTGTCGCCTATCGCCATCTTCGTCAGAAGCGCCGCGGTGGTCGAATCAACGCCGCCACTTACCGCGCATATGGCCCTGGAATCTCCAACCTTTTGCCTTATGTCCTGAACGATTTCAGATATGACATCTTCCCGTGATCCGTGACTTTGACATCCACATACCTTGAACACGAAGTTGTGTAGTAACCTTTTGCCAAACGAGGTTTGGCTCACCTCAGGGTGGAACTGAACTGTGTATATTCTCAGCCTGTCATTTGCAAAGGCTGAATTCTCATCTTTTTCTGACCTGGCAATCCGAACGAACCCCCGTGGAATGGTTTCCACCCTGTCGGCATGGCTGAACCAGGCGCTGAATCTAGAAGGAAGATTCTGAAACAGCACATTTTTCTTCATCACCTCCACCTCTGAGCTTCCATATTCGCCGGCCTTTCCGGTGACTGTTTTCCCGCCGAAATGCTCTGCTATGTACTGGTGTCCGTAGCACACCCCCAGAATTGGAACGCCCAGTTTACGGACGTCAAATCCCAGAAAGGCCGGATTCCGTCCCACTACGCTCGAGGGTCCGCCAGAAAGTATTATGCCCCTCGCGCCGCTGTTCTTTATTTCCTCATACTCCACATCGAATTTTTCGAGTTCACAGCGGACGCCCATCTCCCGCACCCTTCTCCTGATAAGATGTGCATACTGGCCGCCAAAATCGATGACTATGATGCCGTCTTTGACGTTAACCATATCAATGTTACACCAGTCAATTATTTAAACTGCTGAATCCGACCCTTCATATGGACTGGCTGAAGGAGGTAAAGGAGGACCTTAAGAAGGCAAGGGTCGTCGAAATAAAACAGAGGGACCGCTCTTACGATTACATTGTCAACCCCCTGAGTTCGGGCGTACCTGAAATCCCAAGCCAGGCACTCTGGGGATGCGCCTACGAAATGGCCCGGATGCTGGATATAGAGGGTGCGGACAAGATCATGGCTCCCGAAGCAATGGGTTTTCACATAGGGGCTGCACTGAGTATGGTGACGGGACTGCCTTTGCTTATGATCAGGAAGAGGCCCTACCTGCTGGAAGGCGAGGTCACGATAAGAAAGAAAACCGGCTACGAGGACTCTGTCATGTACATAAATTCAGTTAGGGAGGGGGACAAAATTGTGCTTGTGGATTCCATTCTTGCGACAGGCGGAACGCTGCTGTCGATCATACAGGCGTTGCAGAGTCATGGTGTGTCCGTTCAGGATGCGGGGGTTGTCGTGACCAGAAAGGGGCTGGGCGGATTCGAAAGAGTGTTAGCCGATACCGGAGTAAAGATAAAGACTCTTCTCTATGTGGAAATAGTCAATGGGGAGGTTTTGGTGACAGAGAAGTAAGCTCCATACTTTCCCCAAGTTGAAGGTTATATTCAGTTTTTGTTTTTTGAAATATAAGCCCGCTTCGTTTACTACCAAAGTAGGAGAGCTTGCCTTACCAGATCAGGAATGACAAGTCCAAAAGACCTGAAGACTCTGCCGGAAGCATCAGCGATACAAGCTTCAAAACCATTATATACTGCCATTATGCGGTTCATGGTAACGCATAAGCGACGGACGGACAATCAGGTTAACCGGATTTCCAACGAAGCTTTGCAGTGAAACGTGAAAGAATAGATGACAAAATTCGAGGAAATGGATATCGATCCCAGAATACTTCGGAGTCTGAATGAGATGGGTTATACCGAAGCCTTCCCGATTCAGGAGAAGGTTCAGGCTCCGTTCATGTCCGGAATCGACTTAATTGGACAGGCCAAGACCGGCTCGGGTAAAACCGCGGCATTCGGTCTGCCTCTCCTGCACCTTGTTAATCCCTCACAGAGGGAGGTACAAGCTTTGATTCTGGCGCCGACAAGGGAACTTGCGGTCCAGATAACCAAGGAAATAGAGAAGCTGGCGAAGTACACCGGTACCAAGGCTGTAACGATATATGGAGGTCAATCGATAAATGTTCAGATTGATGCACTCCTGCGCCGGCCACATATCGTGGTGGGCACACCTGGAAGGGTGATAGACCTTATCAAAAGGAGAAGTCTCAACCTCTCCAAGGTCAGGTATGTTGTCCTGGACGAGGCCGACAGGATGCTTGACATGGGCTTCATAGATGATATTGAATTCATACTTGAAGCCACACCGGGACGAAGGCAGATGAGCCTTTTTTCGGCGACCATGCCAAGGGAGATCCTTGACCTTGCCAGAAGGTACATGAGCAACCCCCAGAAGATACTCATAAGCGCCGACGAGCCTTCGGTGGAAGAACTCGACCAGTACTACACGGTTGTGGATGACGGGTCAAAACAGGACAGGCTTGTGGAGATTCTGAAAAGCGAAAGACCAAGCAGTGCCATCGTCTTCTGCCGGACCAAGATTGGGGCGCACAGGCTGGCAAGAGACCTTGAAAAGAGATACTTCAATGTGGTGCCGCTCCACGGCGACCTTTCTCAGTATCAGAGAGACGCCTCAATGAATGCCTTCAGGGCCGGACAGGTCGAGATACTTGTTGCCACAGATGTTGCCGCCAGAGGAATAGATGTCCCCGGCGTACAGCTCGTGGTGAATTATGATTTCCCGGACGACCCTCTCGTGTACTTCCACAGGGTTGGTCGCACGGCAAGGGCCGGGTCAAGCGGAAAATCAATCTCCATTATACAGCCGGACGATTTCCCCAATTTCTACAGAGCACAGCATCTTACAAAGACGATAATAAAACCCCTCACCCCTCTGGACGAACAGAAGGCCCTTCACCCGAACACGAGACGTCAGCAGAGCAGTTTCATCAGGTATGGTGGCAGCCGTCCCTACAGAAGAACGGGATATCAGCACGCATGGCAGTCATACAGGCGAAGGTAGGAATTCAACGAAACGGAAAGAACAAGTCACAGTGACAGAGACTATTTAAAATTCTGATAATCCACGCATTACAGATTGGATTGATGCGCTGTCCATACTGCGGCAGAAATCTGAATGACGGTGCCAGATTTTGCTCTGGATGTGGCAAACCCTTACAGCAGGAGATGCAGACGAGCTCCGCGAGGTCGCAGCTCCAGCTCCAGCAATCACCTGCATTTTCTATGCAGGCAGGCGCCACGGCATCAACAGGTAACGGGAGAAAGACGAAGTCTGAAGGACAGTCGTACTGGGAGCCCACGAAGGTAAGATGGTTCATCGTCCTAATTACGACGGGTGTAGTAACGTTCCTCAGCCTGCTGACTATGCTTGTTTCCAGCGATGCAATTCGACGAATTTCTACCTTTCCTGTAGATACCACACTGGTCGCCGCGAACGAGCTGTCGGACGTCAGGTTTGTGATGTTCGGAGCCCTGGTCCTTCTTGGACTTACTATTGCGCTCTCGGTTGCCGGCTTCAGGGACGGCTCAAATACACGGAACCGCACCTTCTGAGAGCCAAGTCGGGTCAAACGAAATAGAGCAAAGCGCACAACTTATTTCGAAACGTGAATATTGGCCAACATGAGGTAGATAGGTAAGCTATGACTTTTCTTATCCATGTGACCGTTGGACATCTTTTGCCGGCTAAGCTTATAGCTGGGGAAGATTTGATAGGGGCCGTGAGTTGTGAGAAATCTTGCATGCCATCGTCAAGAAGACTCCGAGCGAAGGTGCGGTTTTCACAGACGTTCCTGAACCTTCTCCTTCAAAGAACCAGATTCTGGTCAAGGTGAAGGCGACATCCATATGCGGCACAGATGTGCACATCTACGATTTTAACGCCTGGGCTAGGGCAAGAGTCAGGCCACCTCTTATCATGGGGCATGAGTTTGCAGGCGAGGTTGTCGAAGTTGGTGAAAATGTCAGTTCATTTGTCAGGGGGGACAACGTTTCAGGAGAAACACACCTCCCGTGCATGCATTGTGAACAGTGCAGACTCGGGAATTACCACATTTGTTACAACCTGAAGCTCAGGGGGGTGGATGTCGACGGCTGCTTTGCGGAGTACCTGGTCACAGATGAATTTACAGCATGGAAAAATGACAGAAGCCTTCCATTTGAGATAGCCTCGGCGCAGGAACCCCTCGGCAATGCAGTGCATACCGTGTTCGAAGGAGGGGGGGTTGAAGGAAAGAAGGTTGCGGTTTTCGGATGCGGTCCGATCGGTATAGCATCTGTTGGCCTGGCGGCGGTCTCCGGGGCAGAGAAGGTCATCGCCGTCGACATATCGGACTACAGGCTGGACCTGGCGAAAAAATTCGGTGCCGACGTTACGATCAATCCCAGAAACGAGGATGTCGTTCGGGAGATACTGAACCTGACGGATGGTAGGGGGGTGGACGTGTTTCTTGAAATGGCGGGGGTTCAAGAAACACTCACCGCCGGGCTCAGGGTCCTGAAGCCAGGAGGGAGAGCTTCTGTATTGGGGATTCCCGATGGCCCGTATCAGGTTGATTTTGGAAATGAAGTGGTCCAGAAAAATGTGACAATAAGGGGTATATTCGGAAGAAAGATGTATTCCACCTGGTTCACCATGGCAGGATATCTGAAGTCCGGAAAGTTCGACCTTTCAAAACTGATAACACACAGGTTCCCTATGAAGGAGTTCGAAGGCGCGTTCAACATAATGAAAAGTGGGAAGAGCGGCAAGGTCGTAATGCTTCCCTGAACCGGATCGGTTTCGGTCGACCTGCTTATATATTGGCTGAAATTACACATAAACCGTCTTGCCCCAATCTCAGAGGACCGCCAGGGAGGAGTGGATGGAGGAGGTCACGAGAAACCTCGACTACTACCTCGATACTGAGGAAGGCAAAAAGAAGCTTCTGGAGGAGGCCAAGAGGCAGGCCGAACAGGCACTCGAAGAGGTCGCCCGGCTTCACAAACCTCAGAGGAACATAATCTGGCTTTCCCGGTTCTGCACCACATGCCGATACTATTCAGCATCAAGAGGCGGAAGGATGAGCTGCGAAAGGTGGGGGGCAAGAATCGTCAAACCATTCTACGGCAAGCCGCTCTGGTTCATATCTAGGGATGAGGAGGGGAACCAGACCTTCAACGTCTCTGACATAGACTGGGAAAGAAAGTGGCTTCAGGTTTCAGAGAAGATCGTAGAGGAGGCCATAGATGGGATAAACAATGGCGAACCCTATGATTGCTTTGAAAGGTCTGCAGTTCCCAGAAAGATTGTTACATAACCGTGTTACTTGACCACAAGTGTCTTTGCTATTCTGTCCGTGTACCGTTGTCTGTAGTCTCCCTTGGTGAAAAGCCCTGCAATAAGGTCAAGTATCAGGAGAAGCCAGTACACTTTTGACACGTTCCGGACGAAAGTCTGCTCGAGTGTCGCCTTGCCACCATTCTCAAGCGCTACGTGAAGGCCTACCAGCTTCTTCCCGATGGTTGCACCATAGATACCCTCCATGAAGGAGGCATAGAGGAACATCAGAACCCCTGCGTAAAGAGCACCCGTAAGCCCGACAAGGAAGAACAGGTTGGCAAAAGCGAGCGGAGTTAACAGCAGAAGTATATACGCTACAATACCTATTATTATAGCATCAACCACATAGGCTACAACACGAAGCAGCCAGTGGCTCTGCGCCTCACTGTCTGAAGATACCTTGTCGAATGCTGTCCCCCCGAAGGGCGGTGTGGTTTGAGAGGCGCCAACGGGACGCCCACAGGAAGGACAGAACTTGGCATCATCTTCAATCTGTTTTCCGCAGTTCGGGCAGTACATGGGATGGGATTCATTCTGGGGGCTTATCAGCCTTTTCATTTTTCATGGCAGGTTCGGAGAACTCCGCCTCCAACAGCTGCTTCGTTCTGCTTATGGCATTGACAGACACGTTGAACACCCTGCTGGCTTCGCTCAATGTTACCTTTCTTCCTTCACTGTTCGCAATTACATAATAGGCGGTGGCATCGAGCACAGACCTGCTCCTACCTTGGAGGAGAAGCTTTCCTGAAGTTCTATCAACTTCCTTCAGCCTCAGGGAATACTCGCGGGCACGGTTGAGAAGTGAGCGGTCGGCCTGAGGTTTGGTCTTCTGGTTTCCAAGGATCATCCCCATCTCAGAATAAAGCGCTAGAAAACGGGCACCCTTTGAGGTACAGCTGTACCTTCCATCAAGTACCATGAGAAGGCCTGCCTCGCTCATTTCTTTTAAGAGTCGTTTGAGCCTGCCATATGAGACGCTTGACGAGTAATACAGCTGGGTCAATCCCACACCTTCACCAACACACCTGGTCAGTACGTCCGCAATTATGTCGTATCTGGAACGATACTTCTGCAACAAGTAATGGGCGATGAATTACGGTCTTATATGCCATGATATAAATAAGTTAGACAAATGTGTTAGAACTATTGTTCATAGTATTTATAAACCAAGTTTTCGATGCCGCCACTACCGAAAGGTGCAAAGACAAAAATGAATTATAAGACGATATTCGTAACGACAATATTCTTACTCAGCGTATTCGCATACATCGCACCAGCGATTCCCGCATTTGCATCAACAGGAACTGCCGGTCTGGGTGTGGTAAACACGCCGTACCTGAAACCGGCATCGACCTTCACACCAGCCGCCAACAACATCACTGTAAAAGGTGGATCTTCGACTGTAGTCAAGATAGACGGTACAAAAACATCTGGGTACCTAGCATACGATCTTTCAGGAGTCACTTTCTCTGGATCCCAGTTCTTCCTCTACATCTCCACCAACGGTCTTTCACAGATATGTCTTGGTCCAAACAATCCTGCTGGTTGTACTTCAGCAGACCTTGAGTTTGCCGGTCCGTTCAGCGTTGCTGCGTTAAGCGGCAGTCCGCAGAACGTAACCAACGGCTACTCGATTGGAACAGTCAGTGGTTCTAAGCTAGTTGAGGGACCAATTCCTACAAACCTTTCCCAGGGTAACTACTACATCAAGGTGTATGACGGCAGCTCTACAAGCGTAGCGGTCAGTGCTCCATTTATACAAATAGTACCCAACCTAGTGCTGTCACCGACTTCTGGCCCCGCAGGGGCGTCGGTAAAGGCAACAGGCTACGGCTATTCTGCAGGCGGAATCGTCAACGTATCCTTCAGCCCGAAGGTTGATACTTCTGCCAATGTGACAGCATCTTCAACGGGCGGGTTCAGCTATACCTTCACCGCCGGCTACCTTGGAAGCGTCGCTTCACCAATGATATACCATAGTGCAACAACGGTCAGCCCCGCTAACTACCAGAATTTGACGGTGACCGCTAAAGATTACACATCAGGCCTCTCTGCTTCTGGTAATTACAGCGAGTATTACAGGGACTTCGCCTATATCCAGTCGTACAGTCCTGCCAATGCTTTGCAGACAGTGACGCAGGGTCCGGGAGGCGGAACTCCTCCACCTTATTCGAACGCGTCTTCAGTGAATGGATATGTACTACAGAAGTTTAATATAGCAGGAGACTTCTGGAATCCGACACAGAATCTGACCTTCACATTTGCAGGCAGTCCAGTCACCCCCGTGGCTTCCAGTGGCGCACCAAACGCAACTGGATACTTCTGGGCTAACTTCACGCTACCAGTCGCTTCACTTGGTAATCACGCCTTCACTGTGTACGATGCCAACACCAACATGTCGATAATCGTAAACATTCAAACCACATTCCTTGTATCACCCACTTCAGGCGTCGAAGGTTCTTCTGTAACAGCTCAGGGGTACGGATTCACAAGCAATGCCAATGTAACAGTCTGGTGGTTCGGTACCACACTTTCGTCCAGTACTGTAAACCCAGCAACCGACAACATCCTCATTTACAGCACTTCGACAGGTTCGACTGGATCGTTCACTGTCACATTCAAGGTCCCCAGCAATGTTTATGGTGGGTCTCACATAATATTCGCTAATGATTCATCCAAGGTGAGTGCTGACGCAGCCTTCTGGGTCAACACAAGCTTTGCGCTCTCCAGCAACACCGCGGCCCAAGGAAACACCGTCTGGCTCTACTTCTACGGTATGTGGACAGACCAGAGTACTGGTCATTACTCGACAACTGATGCAAACTTCAGCGTCGTGAATGGTCAGAGCACGGGTACTCCGTACAATGAAAAGACCTGGTATCAGGTAGGGTATGATAATGCTCTGGTCTATGGACCATACGTTAATGTCGAGGGCAATGCAACCGGATTCCAGGCTGTACCCATCACTGCTGCCGGCTTTCCAGGACCTCACTACGTCAATGTGGTAGGATGGTACTTCTACAATTCACTCACGGCTGGCTCTCAGCTTAGCTCCACTTCATTCCTTCTGAACGTGACAGGCACTACAACCGAAGGGGCAGCGATCGAGTCCATGCTTCAGTCTGTCCTCAACGCACAGTCCACCGAGATGACAACGCTGAACAACATTCTGAGCGGGGTTGGCGCTAACGGTAACGCTATTGCCAATCTCAGCACACAGGTAAGTGGGGTGCAATCATCATTGACAACACTGTCCAATTCTGTGGGATCACTCACTAATTCGGTGAACAGCGGATTCACAAGTACGCAGAATTCACTTTCTGGAATCACAAGCACGCTGAACAATGTACAGAGTCAGACCTCGCAGATTCCAACGGTGTCCGGAAACCTCGGAAACGTATCGACCTACCTAATAATTGCCATCGTACTAGCAGCAATAGTCCTGATACTCGAAATCATTATACTTGTCAGAAAAAAGTAAGAATATAGTTTAGTTTAATTTTTTATCCAATACAAAGCTAGCGCAAGCTCTTACTCGATCTATTGCGTCTGTTCCTTAAAATCAAAAAGACCGACACGACTACCGCAAGCGCAAACGCACTTGATAGCACGTATATTGATTCCAAGCCGGGGCCTGAAGGGGGTATGTTCTGCTGGGTGGACGAGTTGCCAGAATTATTCTGAATTGGAACAGGAATATTCACAGGCACGCTCACAGGATAGCTGACAACGGTTACTGTACCGAATATTGTTTTGTTGTAGCTTGCTTGGAATATAATTTCATAAGTGTACCTCCCTGGCGGAATCAGAAAGGTAACCGATTGTCCATGGATCGAAGTCTGTGTGATATTTGAAAATGTGACATTCCAATCAAGCGATAAGGCCAGACCTGACGGGATGAAGGTAACAGCATACAGCTGCTGCTCGTAAAGTTCCCACATCCCACTTGAGACGCCTCCGGAACTGCATCCGGTCCCATTCTGCTCTGTCGCCGAGCCACCGAACATGAATACGTTTCCTTCAAGAGGGTTAAATGCAGCCGCTGAACCGTAGAGCGGAGGCGGAGGTGTAAACGAAGCCTGCTTAACCCATTCACCATTCTGGTAAAGCCATGTATCCTGCAAGGCACATCCGGAGGCATTCCGGCCGCCAAAAAGTACCGCTGCTGACGTATTCTTATCATATGTAAATGCCGGAAAAGCCCTTCCTGTGGGTTCGCTTGCCTGGTTCGATTGATTCACTCGACTCCAAGAACCCCCCGCAAAAATCCATGTGTCAGATAGTACATCTGTTGAGTTCAATTGACCACCAAATAGAACGAGTTCCTTCAAAGAAGGGTCGAAGGTAAACCCGGCTCCATACCTGGGGGTTGGTCCTTGACTAGTCGTCAGCTTTACCCAGGATTCACCATTAAAAATCCAGGTGTCGCCAAGAGCCCCATTATTTGAAAGGCCTCCAAATAACACGAATTCATTTGACGTCGGATCATATGCAAAGCTTGCGAAAGATCTGGGAGACGGCGACACAGGTGTGGAGATGGGGGACCAGTCTCCACCGGAGAAGCGCCAAGTATCATTAAGAAAGGAGGGGAAGGAACCGGAGGATAGACCACCAAATAGCACACCATACCCACCCTTCAGGCTGTAGCCGAATGCGGCACCTGCCCGTGCTGAAGGGGATATTGCAGCGGTCATGTTTCTCCAGCCCCCATTAACCCAGGCCCAGGTATCCGAAAACGTAACTCCGGCCGAATTCATTCCTCCAAAAAGAACCGTGTAGCCGTCTGCCTTGTCGTATGTCATGCTTGAGTAAACCCGGCCAGCGGGGGCCTGGTTCGTTGCTCCTGAAATGGGTAGCCACGCTGCATCCATCGGGGCTCCGACGTAGGAAGGAGATGACGAGCTGGAGCTCGCAAGTGCGCCAGCATCTGCGTTCGCAGGGCTTAAAGCTAAGGTAAGGTATGGCAGTAGAAGAATAAATAAAATCAGAATAATCGGTTTTCCTTTCGCCAGGGGATGGCGGGAGGCTGCTTTTCCGGGCAACAAGCGTCTTACGCCCTGCTTATGACAGTTCCATTCACATCTTCCGTAAGAGATGAAATTACACGTCCCTTCTTTAAGCCATTTACTACAACGATGTCGGCGGGATTTCTGGCTCTTTTCATAAGCTCAAAGACCTCTTTGTCTATGCATGAATTCCGCAATTCAAGCAAATCATCAGGCGTACCCCTTTTAATCAGATTGGCATTTTTGTTTAACTTTGGATCGTCGTCATAGATCCCATCAACATCCCTCACATACACAATCCTTTTCATGCCGCAGGTAGAGGCAAACAGATACACACCTGCATCTGCGCCCGTAGGGGGATCCCTTCCAAGAGTAGGGGGATGCTCCCATATGTCGTAAGGAGGCACACCGTTGAAAACCACGGCCCTCGACATCTCCAGCATGGCAGGGAGCATGTGAACCATCTCAGCATGAGTTAGCTCGGGTATCCCTACCGGGGACAACAGCGCACCTATTATATGCGCGTTGAGTTCTGAATCGAGTCGCCTTAGCTCCGCCACGAGCCCAACCGGTAAGCCCAGGTCGATGGCGACGGACATCACATGCCTCGCTCTCTTCCCTGAACCCGTAGCGATGATCATCTTGTTCCTTTTTACGCATCTCTTAATTTCTTCAAGCAGGGGTATGATTGCTTCGGCGCCCGAATCAATTACTTTCCCACCGATTTGCAGTGCCACTACATCGGGCATTAGAGGGAAGACTTCCACCTGTGACCTCCTCTTCGTATGCTCACTGAGCAATGTCTCCTTCATGAAGCTCGAAGATACATGCCTGAACGCACCCGTTCTCATGAAATCGTCATCCTTACGCTTCGATAATCGATCCAACGGAATCACCGTTCAATGCGGCAGATAGTTCGCCTTCGTGCAGGCCGTTAATCACCTGTACTCGTCTGATATTTTTTGCACGTCCCAGAAACTCAACGACGGGCGGCTCGATGACGAGATCTGGCAGATTCATTTTTTTGAGTTCGTTCACATTGATCCTTTTTATGAACTGTGCTTTGGGTTTGATTTTCGGATTGTCTGAGTAAAGGCCATCTTCATCCTTAACATATATCATGCCCGCAACCCCGAAGGTTTCAGCAACAAGGAAGCATCCCGTATCTGTTCTGTGGGGTGGTATTAGCCCTATATCCGGAAATCTTTCCCAGAAGGTGTAGGGGGGCATGCCGGGGAACACCACCGCTCCCCTCTCTGCAAGGTCGAATGGAAGTTTGCTGCTGAGTTCACCAGGTGAAAGAACCGGTATGCCTCTGTCTGCAAGCAGCCATCCCAGTATTCTAGCGTTCTGAGTAGCAACCCCCGCCCCCAAGGCTGATAGCACACCAGTTGGTAGCCCAAGCTCTACTGCAAGACTGTAAGCGTGTCTAGCTCTTGTGCCTGCGCCCGTACCTATTATCAGCTTTTTCCCTCTGTCCAAATTTCTCTTTATTTCGGCGACCAGCGGCATCACAGCCTTGCTTCCCCTGTCGATTATACTCTGACCACCGACCTTGATCACCCACGCGTCGGGGAGAAGCTTGAAGGTAGGGCTTTCATTGTCATGTTGCCGCACGTTGATCTGGTTCAATCTGGCAGGCTTGACCAACCATAAAGTGGTATATTATGCCTTGCTGTTCAGAATTTCCTGTAGCACTTCCCGCTCTCCAAGACATATTCATGGTCAGCCCATTGGGCATCTTCTTCATTAGGTGTGGCGTATATTACATCCATATTCGAAGAGGCTGCCAGTTCCTTGAAGGCTTGTATGAATGTGACCTTGCTGTCAATACTTGAAAAAACTTCATCGACGCATATCAGGCTTGGGGCGCTAAGCAGTGCTGATGCTAGGGATACCTTTTCTCTCATTCCGAGACTTAACGAATCCATCCTTCCATCGTAATCTATTCCTAACTTTTGCCGAATTTCGGAAATTTTATTCTCATCGAAGGTTAGACGCCTGGCTCTCGCTCCCCATATAAGGTGCTTTTTTACACTCAATTGAGGGATGTAGGATTCTGGGGTCACCAACACCACATTACGACGTTCTATGGGAACCCCTGTTAAATCCTCATTCCCCACTCTCACGTAACCTTTGTCAGGCTTTAAAACACCGGAAACGATCGACAGAAGAGTGCTCTTTCCTGAGCCGTTCTTTCCCCACACGCAAATGAAACCTTCATCACGGAGCACCACTTCGAGGACGAACTGATTCAGCCGCTTCTTTATGTTCAGGTCGATCAAACCGTAGCCGCTTTAGCTCAGAATGTCCCGGTTTTTATTCTGCCTACCAGTCTGACGCCGATCATGAGTGGAATAGAAACGAGTATCAGAACGGCTGAGGAGGATACGGCTGCGGGAAGGCCATAATAGCTGTAGTACTGGAATATAAGAACTGAAGCGGGGCTTGTCCCACTTAATGAAAATGGGGCCTGGAGAAGCAGATAGGCGACAATAGCAATCGAACCGAATTCACTCATGGCACGGCTCATCGCGATAAGTGCTCCATTCAGCAGACCTTTGATCGAATTTGGCAGTACAACAAACAGGAAGGTTCTCATGCGGGAAGCTCCAAGTCCGAGAGCGTAGTATTCCTTTGCTGGGCTCATCGATTGGAAGAATCCCTGCATCGATTTTATATAGAATGGGGCAGAGACGATCACAAGCGCTGCAACCAGTCCGGTGAGCGTGTCGAAGAAATTTATGCCGATGGAAAGCAGAAATTTTCCGGTTGGAGTCAGCGGGCTGTCCAGTACAAGCAAGGCAACTCCGACAATGGGATGAGGAATGACTGCGGGGATGTCTGCAAGAGTCTCGGCCACCGGGTTGGCATTGCGTGAGAGAAAATAAGAAAGCGGTGTAAACAGCACCACTTCAAAAACGACCGCCAAGGCCGACGCGAAAATGGTAAGCATAATTGATTTCTGTACCTGTGTACCGTAACCGATAGGCGTGTTGAAAGGACCTAGCCCCCAGTAAAGTAAGACCGCAACCGGCAGGATGAGTAGTAAAAGGGATATGTACGAGATAATTCTGAGCGGATTCATAAAGTGCCTCCGTTCACCAAGAACCCGCCTTGTAGAAGCCGAGTCAGTTGCTGAGGAACGGAAGAGTCGTTATAGAGAACAGAGGGAGAAAGCGGTTCAAGCCCAAACTTTGAAAGTGTCGTGGCATGCTTCACCACCCATACTACAAAAGCGTAGGAGGTCGCAGGGTCGGTGCTATCCTTCGGGACGGTAATGTAAAGTATTATGGGTGATCCTGCCTGCACTCCTGAAGAAGTGTCATATGTCAAACTCGAATAAAACGAAGCCAAGGCAGGATCTCCCTGGTTAATATATGGTGGCAGAGCCATCATCTGGAGGCTGTGTGAAATGACAGCTGATTTGTACACAAAAAGAAACTGAATCTGACCCGCCTCCAGAGGTGCGAACAACTCTGCAGCACTGGGTGCCGTTACGTTTCCATGATCATTCAGCAACCTCTCAACAAAATAACTCTGGTTGTCGTTTGCGTAAAGTCTGCCGGCTGCCTCGAGCGCTAGCCACGCACGTAGTCCTGCAGGATCGCTATTGGGGTCAGAGATACCAACCTTATAGCTACCAGAGGTAAGGGCCTGGAAAAAGTTATACCAAGAAGTGTTAGACTGGGTGCTCACCGCAGCCTGGTACAGACTCATTATGCCTTCGGGCGGCGATCCAGAATATGCCAAAACAAGCTGGTCTGTTGCGAATCCGATCGCCCAGCCGGATGATTCATTCCCAAGGTATGAAGACGTAACTGCAGATTTTGCCACAGAAATAAAGACGCTTGAAGGCTCTCCCTCAGCTATCTGTCTTGCCAGGGCAAAAGAGCCGCCGCTCTTCGGCGGCGCATAGGATATGCCTGACGAGTTGGCAAAGCCACCGTACAGGTATTGGGATTCAGCAACATAAGCATCTGCGGTGTAAACAATAAGAGGGGAATTAGATTTACCATGTTGTCCAGTGTAAAGCAGATACCCTGCTGCAGCCACTACCACTATGATGATCAGAAGAATCGCAACAGTTGGCCTGGACACTCCCATCTTTCTAGCTGACAAGGTAGACCGTTATGCAATGCACTGCATAACGGCGTATTTAAACTTGAATGGTAGGAGAGTCTTCGGCACGTGAATAAACCTGCTGTATCAGTTTAGGCGTCACGAATGGAACAATCCTCGGCCAACGTTGAACGACATGATAATATGCCAAAGGTAAAGGTTAATTCGCTGTTCATTTCTGTTTAACGTATGGTTCGTAAGCGAGGCGTGGCACAGGACATGAAGGGAGGGCATGGGGCATTGTTGAAGAAAGATGATGTTAGGAAAGGGCAGGATATCGAACCTACCTTTTCGCTCATGCTTCGAGAACCACATGGTACGGTTATCGATCATGTTGATGCGTTGCTGCTGAACGGCCTCGCTGAAAAGAAGTCGATCATGGAGGCTGCGAAGTATTGCAATATTTCTTACAGGAATGCCTGGGAAAGATTAAGGCGAATACAAAGAAACAGTGGCCACAAGGTGGTGGAGGCTAGACCGGGAGGCAAGACAGGGGGAAGCGCGTCCCTCACACAGGAAGGGATGAATCTGCTTAGGGAATATAAAAAGATAAACGACTATTTGTACAACGCGCTCGGAGAAAAGGATTACTGGCAACATGCAAGCTACCGCCTCAGCGCAAGGAATAGGCTGAAGGCGCATGTTATCGAGATTGAGCGGGGCTCTGTAATTTCTGAGATAAAGATGAAGTTGGATTCAACTAGTGTCCTGACTTCTTTGATTTCTAACGAAGCCGTGGATGATTTGAACCTCATGGTTGGTGATGCGGTCGATGCCATCGTAAAGGCCACGGAAGTAATAGTGGCGAAGAGGACATAGCACTGCACTTCCTGAAAGTTAACGCCATCTGTAACTTTTCTGACCTTCCGCCCGAGAGGAGTAATTCTTCTTTTGACCAATCAAACTTAAGAGACGGTTTAGCAATGGCCTTGCTCGATACTCCTTTGTCTTTTCGTGCGGTGGAAAGGGGCAACGTAGTGCGCAATAATCTGGTCGTGGAGATGCATGCCCTTACTAAAATATATCCACCAAGCACCAAGGCAGTCGACAGTCTCGACCTCGGTATTTACGAAGGCGAGATATTCGGCCTTCTGGGGCCAAACGGGGCCGGAAAGAGCACCACGATTAAGATGTTGTTGACGCTTATTCCCCCGACCTCAGGGAGTATCATCGTGAACGGTATGGACCCTCGAAATCAGCAGACACAGGTTCGAAGGGTTGTTGGATACGTTCCTCAGGAGGTCTCAGTGGATGGAGATCTCACCGGATTTGAGAATCTGCTGATCTCAGCCAAGTTATATGGCGTTAAGGACCCGGAACGGTCCTCTAGGATATCTTTACTCCTGAAGCAATTTAACCTGGAATCTCGAGCCAATGAACTTGTTAAGAGATATTCTGGAGGAATGATGAGAAAGCTGGAGATTGCTCAGGCATTGGTCAGCCAACCACGCATTCTTTTCATGGATGAGCCTACGATCGGTCTTGACCCCGTAGCGAAGAGAGAAGTTTGGCGCCAGATACTCGAACTCAGGATGACGATGGGTATGACGGTCTTTTTATCCACCCACGACATGGGGGAAGCAGATTTCCTTTGTGACAGAATAGCAATAATGAATGCCGGCCGGATAGTCATAGTCGGTGAACCCGGAAAACTGAAACAGGCGGTGGGTGGAACCGTGGTCAGGCTTAGACTTCGCAGCAGAACCGATGCAGGAGATAAATCCCAGGTTGTTGGACTAAAAGTTCAACAATCAATAAGGCTCCCATCCGATTTAAACGCGAAGGTAATCAACGAGTCTCACTCAGAGTCAGAAGGTAGAGAAATCTCAATAGCTTTTGACAAATGGTCTGACGATGCCCTACCATCTATCATCAGATACTTTGAAGGATGTGGCGAGGAAGTGCTGGCTGTGAACGCATCGACGCCGGGTCTGGATGACGTCTTCCTAAAGTATGCAGGCCTGAGACTTGAAGAAGCAGAAAAACGTCCTACCGCGGGCAGGAGAAGTTTTAGATCCCATGCGCGCTAACAGCATCATTGAAAATGCGGCTTTTCTGGGAGCAGCAGTTACGATCGCCGAAGCAGAGGCAAGAAAGATACTCCACGCATCATCGGAGCTTTGGATTCGTGCTATCCAGCCCGCCCTGTGGTTGCTAGTTTTTGGTGAAGCATTAAGTAAGGTGAGGGGAATCGTACCCCAGAACTTTACATACCTTCAGTTCATTTCCGCCGGTATCCTCGCTCAATCGGTTCTCTTCATTGCGATATTCTATGGAGTTACACTTGTTTGGGAAAGGGACCTTGGGTTACTTAGCAGGCTGCTTGCCAGCCCCGCACCTAGGATATCAATAGTCTTGGGAAAGTCGCTTGCTGCTAGCATAAGGGGAATATTCCAAGCAACAATCATATTTGGTATATCGCTGATCCTAGGAATAAACATCAATCTGGACCCGCTGAATGTGGCGGGGGTTTATTGTGTAGTGGTTCTTCTTTCAATGTGCTTCTCTACAATGTCGATGGCGATAGCTTCTCTGGCGAAGACCCGGGAAAGGATGATGGGGCTTAGCCAGGTCATCACATTCCCACTGTTCTTCGCAAGCAATGCAATCTATCCCTCGGCCATAATGCCCGAATGGCTCCGCCTAGTCTCTACGGTTAATCCGCTTACCTACGGGGTAAATGCATTGAGGGCGATAATGCTGACCGGTCGCTACGCCATGATTCCTACAGATATCGCAGTGCTGGCTCTGTATCTTACACTTTTCATTGCTCTTGCCACCATATCAATAAGCCGGATTATAAGATGAATACATCGACCACAAAAATAGCGACAAAATTATATATTCATTGGGCTGATTTTTTATTCATGGACTTCGATGAGTGGTTCCGCAAAAGATTTTCAAGGTCGTGGCCTTTTCCCGATATAGATGAACTCATGAAGGAGATGGAGGAGGAGATGCAGAAATCATTTAGGGAGCTCGAACCGACTCTTCCCAAGCATCTTGTCCGAAAGAAGAAGATGCCAGATGGAACAGAGATAAACGAATTCGGACCCTTCATTTACGGATATTCGATGACCCTAGGACCGGACGGCAAACCGATCATACGAGAATTTGGCAATGTCAGACCAGGGAGCGCACCAATAGAAGGGCGAGGACTGGGCCTCGCCGGAGTCAGGGAACCCCTTGTTGACATACTGGACGAGGGTGAGGTCCTGAAAGTAATAGCAGAGATGCCGGGAGTCGAGAAGGAAAATGTCAAGGTGGAGGCAACGTCAGATTCCCTGACGATTTCAGCAGACAGGGATGGTACCCGTTATCATAAAGAGGTCGACCTTCCAGCTACCGTGGACCCAGCGAGCGCTAAATCTACGTGCAAGAATGGTGTACTTGAAGTGACCCTCAAGAAGTCGGGTAAAAAGCGCGGGGTCCCCATCAAGGTCGAATGACCCTCTAAGAATCCTTATCTGTAGCCCTGGTTCATATCCGCGCCACTGTGAAAGTAGAGAAAGCGATTCCTACACTACTTGCCATATTTCTGACGGTAACCATTATTTTTACTCCTCTGAACGTGGAGACGAACGCTGGAAGCGTCCAGTTCTTGGGCTCCGGCGTGCCAGCGAATAACACTCCGTCCCTGCAACCCGCTCATAGCCTGCCGGGGTCTGATCCTGTTACGTTCAGCGTAGCATTCATTTCATCAAACGAACCCTATGCTAAGACCGCAGTCCAAGAAAATACGTTGCGGCCAACATCCGATTCAAACCCCGTGACTGCCTCTATGATGGTTTCACCTTCCGTTTCTCAGTTCGACTCGACTCTGAACTATTTTGTAGAAAGAGGCTTCACCCCCCTATACGTCAGCGAGGGTCAGCACCTAATTACATTTGGAGGACCGGCGTCCCTGGTTGAAAGCACATTTGGTGTCAAGCTGTATATCAGCCAGGTAGGGAATGCATCATATTATTTCCCGAGTGGTTCGGTAACAATACCTAGCCAGCTTTCTGGAATCCAGGTTGGTGGCCTGTCGAACTACACTACATTCGCACCGCAGTACATTGTTCTGGGGAAAGTAAATGGTACGGGAATCTATTCAACTTCGTTACCCAGGTCTGTAAGCTTCAAGCCTGGGCTCTATTTCTCGGCCACATACTACCCCCCCTCCGTATTCCAGCAGGCCTACAACGAGACCTTCCTCCTGAACAAAGGATATAGCGGACAGGGCCAAACTATAGCCGTAATCGATGCGTACGGTGACCCGACCATATACCAGGACCTGCAGAATTTTGACAGTCTGTTCGGTCTCCCTCCGGTGCAGTTGAATATAATTCCCATAGGCCCGTACCAGCCGGAACAAGGAGTGGGAACAGGCTGGGATGTCGAGACTGCGCTTGATGTTGAGGCAGCGCACTGGTCTGCCCCCGGAGCAAAGATAGACCTTATCGCGATAAATGGTAACGACCTGGCCAACGGCTTTTTCGATGCCATAGACATGATAGTCTCCCAAAGACTCGCGAATGTCACGAGCATGAGCTGGGGTTCCCCTGAAAATCTATTTGGAGCTTCGGGTTACTTCGCCAGCGGGATATACAATTATCCGTTTGCGGACTATTATTTTGCACTCGGATCCTCCGAAGGGATCTCCTTCTTCGCAGCCTCTGGCGATGAAGGCGCATACGGGGGCACACCCACGGTCACAGGAGGGGTGAGTTTTCCCGCATCGTCTCCATCTGTAACTGCGGTGGGCGGCACCACACTTTACGTTACGTCGAATTCGGGTCCGATTTATTCAGTTCAACCAAACATATCTTATTCTGGCGAATCCGCCTGGAGTATTTCACCACAGTACGCGGGGAGTACCACGAGCTCAGGCGGCGGCTACAGCACCTTATTTTCGGCGTCCTGGTATCAGAGCCAGGTCACGGGAAGCCAGCGCAGGAGCGTCCCAGACGTCTCTGCAGACGCCAACCCCTATTCCGGTGGGGTGATCGTATTTGAAGGCCAGAAGTTAGCAATAGGAGGCACCAGTCTCGCCACTCCCATGGTGGCCGGCATGGCCTCTCTTCTTGACCAGTATCTTGGAAGAAAGCTTGGTAATCTGAACCCCTACCTGTATTCCGCGCATGAAAGTCAGACTGGCTTGGCCTCATTTCATTCAGTAATCTTTGGAAATGACGGTTATTATGGAGCTGGAGAAGGGTATAACCTTCTGACCGGACTGGGCTCCCTTAACCTTGGAAACTTTGCAACATTCATGAAAACATACCCGAGAAACCTGAGCATTCAGGTGAGCACGTCTGGAGTAACGGCTATGGGTTACCCACAGTACAGACTAGGAAGGCAGTTCAACATATCAGCAACGGTTACACTTCCTGACGGCGTGCCTGCAACATCAGGTGCATTTACTGCATACCTTTACTCGTCAGGTGGGCTCGTTGCGGCTGTTCCCCTTACCTTTAACGGGAACCAGTGGGTTGGTACATACACACCCTCGATCACATCACCGCCGAATGTGTGGGAGGTCGTTGTGTCAGGCAGTTCGGATGGATACGAAGGCATGTCTGGTACTTCGATAGATTTTGGATTATCCGTAAACATCGTTTCCCCGATACCGTATCCTATAGGTCCCCCCTTGGACATCCTGACCTCATTTCAGGTATCCGCCCAAGTTACGGATAGCAACGGTACGCCCGTTAATACTGGTAGCCTTACGGCCTACTTCTACCATGATGGGAACCTCGAGTTCTCCGTGCCGCTTGCTCCGTCAGGGGGAGGTACATATTCTGGCACTGGATTGCTTGGCACGGCTTATCCTCAGGGAACCTACATAATGGAGGTCAATGGCTCGGCTGGAGGTGAGACAGGATATGCGTATACTTATGTTTACTTCGGACAGGCTATACTCGACGCCGCGATACTTACACCCATCGACCAGGGTCTACCATCGGCTGCCCCCGGCCAGCAGATCACCCTTCTCGCCGCCGCGAGAACGGAGGCTGGACTGGGTGCCTTTGATTCCAACATAACGGCATACTTCTACTCTCCTTCGGGCTTGCTCATGGGGCAGGTAAACCTCCAGCCTGCGCCAAACACAGTACAGTTTGGCATCCTCAATCTTTTCGGGTTCGAGCAGGCCAACTACACCATACCGAGCAATTTTATGCCGGGATTCTACACCGTAAAATTCGTATCAACATACAATGACAGCGGCAATTTCGAAAACGGATACTTCAACACGGCTATCTATATCTTCCAGAATTCGCTTCTGACGTACACTACCCCCCTCGGCTCTTCTCTCGAGGGACAGAGTGTTCAGATTTCTGCCTCGATCAGGTACATGAACGGCACCCCTGTTGAGACAGGCGTGTTCCTTGCTACGGTGATGCCCGTCGCGTTGGATTATGCAGCAAATGCGCTGGGGATTGACACCGGCATTCCGATGCAGTATAACCCCAGCACGGGTCTGTGGACTGCGAACTACTCCCTTCCAACTTCGAACTCAAGTGGCTTCTACGAAGGTGCGACACTCTACACCCTTGCCGGACCCTGGAATGTTATAGTTTCAGGGGAATCAAGCGTCGGGGTGGCCAATTCACCATCATACTCATACTTCAGCTTACTACCGTTCACACAACTCTCCCCAAGCATAATCACTCCATCGAATGCAGCTTCGGTCCCCTATACTTCATTCTCTAATGGTGTGCTTGGACTATATGACATGGGTGGTTCTGGTGTAACAATGGAAGGACTGAATGTTGTCATCTCATCCGGAAGGTATTCCTCACTCACCATTCTCGATTCCAACGTTACAATCTTGGATGCCACACTGTCTGGCCTGAATATTCAGGGGTCGAATGTGGTTCTTTCGGGCGACACTGTAGAAGGATCAACAGTAGGGGTAACCGCCCGCGATTCCAGCGTTGAGGTTGACAACACCGTTTTTGAAAATCTTACGTTTGCGTTCGATCCTGTAAACAGTACAATCAGGACGTCTTCTATTTCAACGGTGGAAGTTGGCAATCTATCCGTATACCCTCCACCCCAGATTACCCTGCTCACGCCGAGTATTGTTTACTCTGACATGAAGTCGATACAGTTATCGATAAAGGGTCAGTATCCGATTCTGTCAGGTGTTCAGCTCAACGGGGAGCCGGTCACAGTAAATGAAAACAGGTCTTCTGATATCCTTCTGGTTACCATACCATTCTCGGCATCGGCGAACCCCGACGGCCTCTACACGATCTCACTTTCACTTTCGGATGGTCTTGCATACTCGACATCCATCACTATTGCGAACGAATACCATTCTTCCCAATCCCAGGTTCTTTCCATTCTCCTTGGTTCAGCTGCTCTGGTGTTGGCCGCGATCGTGCTTCTTCTGGTGGTTCGGCTGTTTCGACGGCCTGGGCAGGGGCTTGAATCTCATCCTTCCCAGGCACCTCAGACTGGCGGTACCAATGACTCATCGACTACCCATTTCTGAGTTCATTTTCAGTGTTACGGTTTCATCGACTGACAGGAAAGAAAAAGAGAACAAAAACAAAATTGATATGCGGGTTCCTTGCTAAATGTTTCATTGGGCCTGCCGGCATAAAGTAAATCGCTTCTTCCAGACTTCTGCTATTTATGAAGATTCGTAATTCGAGCCAACTACCCTTTTTGACCTCCAGACAAGTGGAATTGCTAACAAAGCAACGACGTCACCCAAATCCGAAAGCAAGGAGGGCCAGCCGCTGAATACAGTTTGGAAGCCCAGAAGGGGTAAAAGAGCAAGACGGGGGACTGTAACGAGGAAGGTGGAGACGATGAGGAGAATCAGTAGATTTCCTCTGTTCCCAATAAAGCTGGTATAGACAAGGGGCAGGAGAGCCATGGCGACCATGAAGTCTGATGAAAATGCAAGAAGCCCCCACGCCGTGTGTGTGACCGCGGGAGACGATAGTGTAATCCCGCTCTGGTTCCATGGGCCCCCCCTGATGAGGTCGCCAGTGCCGTCTGTCATGTAGAATATGGCGATAAAAGTTCCAACCGCCACGCTCCATCTCCAGGTATAGTCCTTTCCTGCGTAGAACATGTAGGCAAAAACGATGAATATAAGCATGAAAACAAGGTGGCCGACGAAGAAATCGAAATAATTACCCAACATCGCCGGAATTATGAGAAGAAGCCACCAGTTCCCCCAGAAGGTGTTTCTTGTGTCCGCATTCAGCAAGCTCTCTTTGCCTTCCATGAGCAGAGCCATGGCTATGCATGAGATAATGACGAATATCGACGAGGCAAAGAAAATGATCGTGCCGGAGGATATGGCGAGACTTCCTTCCAGGTACGCCTCAACAGGGTCAAGCTGACTGCTGGCCGCACCGGTAGATGCTGCGAGCGGGCCCGCAAAGATGAGTATTCCATCCAGGAAAAGCGTCAAACGAAGAAGTCTGGACGCATTGTTCGAAAGCGAACTTATTGGGGTCGAACCACCCTTTCGCCTCAAAGTGGAAGTGCTTACGAATGAACAGCCACCTACTTATACACTCACGGTTTCCCGTCGTTGGGAAACCTATTACTCGTATGACAAGCGCGATCTCCTTCAGATGTATCCTGATAAAATCGGCACAAGGCATACAAAAAGCTAAGGCAAACGAATCGAGAGCCAAGATTCCACCCGGCCCTTCCAAGCATTTGATGATACAAGTGCGGCGCGGAGATTGCATTATTTACCGGTTCTGCGACTCCAGACAGGGCGTAGCCTCTTGGAAAAGTTCTTTGAAAAAGCACTGGAACAGCTCGAACGCTTGACAAAACTCGACGAAGATGAGGTGAAATTACTTGAGAGTGCGGACAGGGCCGCCGATGAATTGGCCGAATCCGAATTCGAGAGCTACATATCTAGAAGATTCAATGAGAAGATACCAGAAGTTCTTTCAAGACATGGCCTCATGGGTGTACCTATATCGAGGGTGTATGGTGGCAAGGGCGCGGGGGCTCTCGTTCAGGCTCTGGTGATGGAAAGGCTGGGTCAGGCCGGCATGGGGGTGGTTACATTCACAGACGTGCATGAATTTCTTGGGAGCCTGACGATTCAGGATTGGGGTTCTGAGAGTCTCAAACAACGCCTGCTGCCCCAAGCAGCATCAGGCAGGTCAATCCTGGCCTACGCTCTCACCGAACCCGAAGCGGGAAGCGACCCTGCAAGTATGACTACTTCTTACAAAAAGAAGAATGATACTTATTACATTATGGGCTCGAAATATCTGATTTCGAATGGATCGATAGCAACTCAGATGGTCGTTTTCGCGAGGTCGGAGGAGAGCGGAAGGATCACCTCGTTCGTCGTAGATACAAAGTCAGAAGGATTCGAGGTGGACATGAAGCTAACGGAGAAGCCAGGCCTTTTCACCTCCGACACTGCGCTCATTTCTTTCAATGAACTGGAGGTTGGTGGGGAAAATATACTTGGCGAGGAAGGTAAAGGACTTCATGTTGCATATTCCGCACTCCTGAACGGAAGAATAGGCATCGCATCGGGCTGCATAGGCGTGATGGAGGATTGCGTCAACAAGACGATTGAAAGGGTTTCTACAAGGACTCAGCATGGAAAACTGATTGGAAAGCATCAGCTGGTCCAGAAACATATCGCTTCCATGGCTTCAAATTTGGAATCGAGCAGATGGTTGGTGTATACCGCTGCAATGAAGAAACAGCAGTACGACCAAAACAGGGAGAATGTGGAGCTAAGGGCCGAGGCAGACCGCGCTTCGGCTATCGCAAAGTATGTGGCATCAAGATGCGCGTTTGATACTTCTGACAGGGCGCTGCAGCTCTTTGGTGGGTTCGGCTACAACCTCCTTTCTCCTGTAACCAGACACTTTCTGGACACAAGGGTTGCCAGAATCTATGAAGGAACGGACGAGATCATGGAACTCAAAATTGCGTCTTCACTTTTGGGGAAGGATTTTGAAGCCTACAGGTGATGGTCTTGACCGAGCAGAAGTATGCAGGAGATTGGTTTTACCTCTGCTGGGGGACATCGACGATGGTCGGATTCGACTTGAGAAGTGATTTTGTTTGGTAGCCAGCCTTGAGTTTCAGGGTACGGAGGAGCTCAAAGTACCACGCAGTGTAGTCTTTTCAAAGCTTTGCGACCCGAAGGTGCTGGCACAATCCATACCTGAAGCCAGCGAAGTGTCGGTTTCCCAAGATGGTGAAATCAGCTGTAACGTGAAGGTCAGAATCTCTTTGGTTCAAAGCAGTATGAAGGTCAAAATGAAGGTGCTGGAGGCTTCTCCTGAAACAGGTGTGAAGGTTGTTTCCACAGCAACCGGAGCGGGAAGCAATGCGGAAGTGATAGCAACATTCAAACTCTCCGGAGCCGAAACAACCCGTGTGGACTGGAGCGCGACAGCAAGGCTTTCAGGTCTGATGTCCGGACTGGGCACTTCGATGCTAAGGAATTATGCCTCCAAACTGGTGGATTCGGTCGTGACTAACCTGAAAAGTATGATAGAACAGTAGGAGTGATTGTGGGGACAGAGATGTCTGCGTCAATATGTGCCTTCTAACTCGCATGAAATCGAAGTCGTGATTACAAAGGTTTAAAAAAGATACATCATTATCATGTTTATCGTGCAGGCTTTCGGATACACCATAAAGACGGCTTCTCAAGAAGGTGGTCCAGATCAGCTTGTTTCGGTGTCCGAATATTGCCGCGAAAGAGGCATAGAGCTCAAAAACGTTTTTTCAGATACGGAGCTGGAAATCAAGAAGCCCTTCATGAAAAGACCCGCAGCAAAGCAGTTGATTCGGAAGGCAAGGCAGGAACACCCGGACTGCCTGGTGGTGAGCGAAATCTCAATACTCGGTAAATCTACACTGGACTCTATTTCGGCCGTTTTAAGAGTGTTCGAAAGGCCAAGGTCGCGGAGGGGTCTTGGCATAAGGGTGCTTAGTGTGAAGGAAGACTTCATGGAACCCAGCAACGAACATGCCAGGAATGCCGCATTGAAGGTGATGGATTGGGTACTGACGGAGGAAAGAAAGAGGGTCAGGGAAAGGCAGGAGCAGGCGTGGAATGAGGGGAAACAGAAAGGCAGGCCGAAGCTGATTACAGGGGAGGAGCTCATTTCGTATGTGAAGAAACACCCCGGTCTTTCCATGACAGCACTCACAAAACTGCTCAACTCAGAGAGGGAGAAACGTGGCGAAAGGAGGGTGGGCTATTCCACAGTCAGAACCCTTGCCAAAAAATCCGGAATCAGGTGGCGCCTGATGATGCCTGACCGGTGAAGAGCCTTATTACCGGTTGCTTTCATTTATGGTGAAAAACTAAATATATGAAAGCACTGAGAGGCTTACTTGACGATGCAGTCTTTGATCCAGAGGCCGAGCCGGCACAGTGCGCTTAAGCTTCCGTCTCCACTGTTGATTATGGTTGTTGTGCTGACCGCTTCGTCTCTGATGATCCCGCTCTCGCCCAATCAGGGGATCCAGGCAAATGCTGCCTCACCAGGTGACCCGTCTGTTACACTGGTGTATCTTTACAATGCCACAGACGTCGGGGGACTTCCGATCTTCATTTCATATACCCCCATCGGCTTCACGCCTCCCCTGACCCAGACCTGGAGTGTCAACGGTGCAAATGCGGGGTCGGGCGAAAACTACACGTTGCAGACCACTCAAGCCGGTAACTTTACGATAACTGTGCATGTCACGGATCAGGCTGGTGATTCCGCAACTTCCGCTCCAGTCACCTTCAGAATAAACCAGCCTCCCACCGCTACAAAGTTACAGGTTATGTATACCCCAGGCGCGTCAACCGCAACCGCAACACTGTTATTCTCTGGTGGGACCGCACCTTTTTCATTTAACTGGCTTCTCAACGGTAAGAACACCCTTACCTTGGGAGGCAAGGCCGAATCGTGCGCGGGCAGCGCGAGCTGCACATTTGACCTCCCCTCCACTGGTGTGAACAATGTTTCCGTGACGGTCACGGATTCGCAGGGGGTTTCAACGGCTGCCCAGACTGCACAAATCACATACCAACAGAGCGCCGGTGGCTCCCTAGGGATAATCACGTACGCGGCCATTGGCGGTGGTGTGGGAGCTGCGCTTGTGATAGTGTTCCTCTTTAGAAAGAGAATATTCATGCGGAAGGGGACGGTGGCAGTAGAAACTGGCGAAAAGCCGGCAAAGAAGCCTCCATCACCCATGCCTGAAGGTAAACCTGCTGCGACGTTGAAGACGGGGCAGGATTCAGGCACGAAGGCTGTCCCCAATCAGACCCAAACCAAGCCGGCCTCAAGGGTGCCGATTCAGCAACCGGTGATCAAAATTGTAAGGGAAGTCACCGCTCCGGCCTCCGCTTCAACACCACAACAGGTGAGCAAGGCAGAACCACCAACGCGTGTTCAGTCAACGACTCCCCCTACCCCGCAATCCATACAGGAGGAACGTCCAAAGCCTTCCGAGCCCAAATCTGCACCCGTTACTGCTGCGAATGTTCAGACTGGCCAAGCCAAGTCCACCGAACAGTTAAATGAGGCCGCATCAAAGACTGTCTCTCAACCTTCATCAGTTGTCCAAACAGACAAGAGCACGGCAGAGAAGTTGGAGCATGGCGCAGTGGGAAAGCCCAGAGCCGCCGTTGTAATTTCGAAGGAAGCATCGGTTTCCCCTGCTCCCCAGAGTCAGGTAGCTACACCCGAGTCGGTGTCTGTTTCGATGCTGAGGCGTGACCTGAATCAGGACCCATCAGATTGGATACTTGATTGTGTAGGAGGGTATGGTTTCTGGTCTCTTGAAAAGGGCCCATTACCCAAGTCGGAACTCGAAAAGGAGTTCAAGAAGCGATACCCGAACATAACAATAGCAAACTTCAATTCACTTGTATATGACCTCATTTACAAGGATAAAATTTCCTCCGAATCCGTGAACGGCTCGATGGTGCTAAAGCTGACCAAGTCTGTCAGCGAGGAGAAATCCGCCGAATGGAACAGGAGGCTTGCCGAAGCAAAATTGCTCGAAGCACAGCTTGAGGCGAGAAAACAGGGAGCCCAGCCGATGGAAAGGCGCAAGGAATGGATCGAACTAAAACCACAGGCAGCCCTCGGAGACGGAGGCCCGTTTGATGACCTCAATGCCAGAATGCGTGAGTCAGGATGGTATGGTAGAATCCTGACCACCGGAGTAAAGGAAGTCAAGAGTATAATGTGGCACCGAGAGCCTCCTGTAAATGAATCGGCACCACCCAAGAAATACTACCCGAATATAATGATTGAATGGAGGCAATCGGGTCTGGGCAAGGGGGCGGCCTGGCACGTGGAAGGTGTGAACATCAGCGAAGATGAATTCAGAGAGAGGATTGAAAGCAAGACCTGGAGTGAATGGCTCTCGAAGAATAAAATCTCAGTCGATTTCCAGACATGGGAAGAGGCCGTTGTGAAGGTACTGGAGATGGGAAGTACATTCGTGAGGTAGTCCAATTTTCCCATATAGCAAAAAACCGACAGGAATTTTGTGGGAATGCCTGAATGGCACAGCAAGCATTATAACCCCCCGCGCTTGCGCAAGCAATGATTGCAATGCGGATAAGTGGTTCAATACTGCTCGTGGATGATGATCAGGGCATCAGAGACACTCTTGCCATGGTTCTGAAGTCGTATGGACATTCTGTGAAGTGTGCTGCTTCCGCAAAGGAAGCCCTTGACATGCTGAAGGGTGCGGATTTCGACGTCCTTCTGGTGGACATACGCCTCCCCGATATAGATGGTATACAGCTCCTTCACAGGGTACCCGATGAGACTCCCCGCTCTCGGGCCATCGTTATAACTGGTTATCCAACCCTCGATAACGCGATAGGTGCGGCCAATGAAGGTGCGGACGGCTACCTTCTGAAACCATTTGAGGTGCGAGAACTTCTGGAAAAGATACAGTTGATGGTGGAGTCCAGGCTCAACGAGAAGCACTTCGACGAAAAAATGCTCGCCACATATGTAAAAAGCAGGGCGAAGGAAGCCGCGCCACTTGTAGCACGTTAAATGAAGGATATTTTTTGTCTATTTCTGATTCTTCATCTTGGCTATTTCTGATATTATGAGCCCGAGCGTACCATCCACATCATCAAGGGAGAATTCGGATTTCAGCGTCTTCACAAGAACCTCTTCGATAACGGGGGCCGACTTTCTGAAAACTGTCCCAAGGGCTTCTTCAAAGCTGTCCGGGTCGATCGGAAGTATGTCCAGCCCCCTGCCATATCTGTCGCGCATGTACTTTACGAACGCCCTGTAAGCAAGCTTTCCCAGGACAGCAGTCAGGCACATCTCTGCTGCCCGGGTTAGTTTCTCAAGCTGGGCTTCTTCAGGTGAAGGCCCGGCTTCGGGGGAGGCTGGCGTGTTATTATCTGACAAATCTTGAACTCGTATTCATAATGAGATTATTTATCCTTTTTGAACAATACGTTTGGCGACTTCGCGGAAAATCCTAACTACCCACATGTCCTCAGAAAAGTGAGATATATCCTGCATCCCGCGCTGCTATAATGCTGGATATGGCCGCCATCACGACTACAATAAGAAGAGAAAGCAGCACATCCAGGTTGAGTGCTACTATCACTATGAGGGCAACGAACTCGAGAGAAAGGAGCATTATGACAAGATATTTGATAAAACGCCGGAGCCTTGCGGGGTTCAATACTCTTCAGAGGCTGTATTTGTCCGATTATAAGCATCTCTATCTTGATTAAGTTTGACATGTTTGTCTATGACTACACATCTAACATCTTAATCCCAAGCAGAAAAAGATAGAAAGTAAGCTTGCTAAACATCCTTTCCTTCCTGTTCATGCTATTTATCTTGCTTTACCTAGGGACGCCGCAGCAGCACGGAAGTTCATTCCATACCAATAAAGGTCATCGAAGCGGTTTACTCCAGCATGCATTACAGTTGAAATTTGCCTACAAGCCTGCAGGGGACCGCATGCGCCCTAGCGTAAGCTATAGAGCAACGCGGCACATATCCGCTTATAAAGGCTGAGATGTGCGAGCCCGATGGATGCCGGACAACTGCATTTGAAGACAAGTTTGTTAAAGGTGGACCCACTTGCTCCTCAGCCTTCGCTTATCGCAAGGGCTGCACGTCTGATCAAAAATGGAGAGGTTGTAGCATTTCCCACTGAAACTGTTTATGGTCTCGGAGCGGATGCGACAAATGATCTGGCGGTCGAAAAGATATTTGAGGCCAAGGGGAGACCATCAGATAATCCTATCATTGTACATATATCGTCTGTTGGGGAGCTTGGCAAAGTCGTGCGGAATCCCAGTCCGAAGGTGGTTGAATTTGTCTCATATTACTGGCCGGGTCCTCTGACTGTGATTTTCAAGAAATCTTCGAGCATATCCTACCGCGTTACTGCCGGACTTGAGACTGTGGCGGTAAGGATGCCTGCGCATCCTGTGGCTCTCGCGCTTATATCTGCATCCGGAAGACCAATAGCCGCTCCAAGCGCCAACATTTCGGGAAGGCCTAGCCCCACAAGCGCACAGCATGTGGTCGAAGACCTTGATGGAAGAATCCCCCTTGTATTGGATGGGGGTGAGACGCACTACGGCGTTGAATCCACTGTCATAGATATCTCAGGTGAAACTCCTGTTCTGTTGCGCCCCGGCCCGATAACCACGGCGGACCTCTCTCCCCTTCTGGGTGAATTCGGTGAGCCCGGGCATGTTCATCGTGAGAGACCCATCGCTCCGGGGATGAAGTATGTCCATTATGCACCCAATGCGCCCTTGACCCTTGTTTTGGGAAAACCCAACGGAATTGTTGACAAGGTACTTGACCTCGCAAAGAGATCTGGTTCCAGCGAAAGCAAAATTGGGGTGCTTTGCACGGACGAAACCTATTCGCGTTACCCTCCTGATTTTGTTCGGCTTTCCCTTGGGTCAAGGTTTGCGCCTTACGAAATGCTCAGGAACCTGTACCGTTGCCTAAGATTTTTTGATAAGGCAAAGGTATCTGCTATTTATGCCGAGGGGTTTGACGAAATAGGCATCAACGCAACGCTGATGAACAGACTCAGAAAGGCCGCTACAAGTGTAGTAGAAACCTGAATCTGGTTCAACCATGAAGCCGCAGATCTTGATTGTGTTGATTTATCCTAAAATACATCCGCTGTCTGACACGGGCGAATGAACGACATAGATTCATTGAAGTCCGGGGCCGCCGATCTTCTCAAGCAATTTTCTCAAAGGGTGGATGGAATGAAAGGGAAGCCAGAATATTCGACGCTCATACGAAGACTCGACAAAATCGAAGCGATAAGACAGGCAGTTGATTACTTCGGTAAAGGCGAATATCAGGCAATAGGGGTGGACGGTTCCATGGACCAGGCTGAGACGCTCGAAATGCTCCTCTTCTATGTCAATGCGGTTGCATACTCGGCACCTTTCGTGGTGACAAATGATTCTGTGGTTTTCAGGTCAGACAGGATGAAGAAAGAGGATGCGATGGGTGCGTCCAGTGCGGTGCCGCTTTGGCTGGAGGACCTCGGCCTCGTTGCAGACCCTACAAGAGAGATCGAGAGCGAAACCGACTTCACTGCTTCCCTGACTCAGGTTTCCTTCTCCCTCATGCTGCTTGCCGAGCTAGCCTGTGCCCGCAAGGCGCTCGAAAAGGAGAGCACAAGACTTCTTTTCCTGGACAGACCCATTTCAGGCACCTTTCAGAGCCTTTCGCGCGACGTGAGGTATCTGCTCAGGTCTGGAACATCAGCCCTCGAGGAAATGAATGGGACGAGTGAATCAACGCTCATGGGCGACCTTTATCTTTTCAACGCGGTACCCTTCCGAAATAAATCAAGTCCGGGCCATGGCTCGGGGAAAATTCATCGAATAATCGATTCCATGCTGGAGGGCAACAGCTTCAAAACCGCATGTACTCTGACCGGACTTGAGGCATCATCCCAGAATGCTGTCAGGATGAACCTGTCAAAGAGGGGAAAGCAGTTCAATATTCTGGAAGAGGACGGGTCGGGAGACCTGTTACTCAGAAAGGGGTCGAATCAGTACAGGGAGAGACTTTCCAACCTGGGAAGGTCGCTGGTCGAACGCATGTTTTCCGGTAAGAGTCACCCGCTGCGGATCGGCAAAAAGTGGTTGACCACGAGAGACATCAACGCCCTGAACCAGGTCCTTCTCGTGGACCTGATTGAAAAGGCAGAAGCGTCGAAGATTCTGTTGATCGGCATCACAAAGGACACAGGCTCCACCGACGTCGGTAGATCCGTCATCGGTCTGATGGGTTTGCCCCCAAACCTTTCTCCTGGGTTGAGGCATGATCGTGTCATGTTCACGATACTTAGTGCTACGAATGAGACGGCCTTCTCTCCGCCCTGGAGGTCGGTAGGATATGACGCCTGCTTTGCCACACTGTCACCAAATGAAGAGACGGTAAGCGGAAAGAAACCACCCCTGAGGGCATCAAGGAAGTTCGCCAGCAGGGAACAGCTCTTTGTAAAGTTCTTCTTCCAGACCAGGGCAAGCGAGAAGACGATCTTCAGGTCTCCGGTTTTCATGTATGACAGGAGCTATGTGGGTTCAAAGGACTCGTCATGGGACATCGAAATGGATTATGTTGAAAGGGGGAAGGTCCAAACCATAAACCCATACCTCGAGAAACAGGCGAAGAATCCGTTTGATGATATGATACTTTACCTGCTCTCCCTATCAGACAACCCTGAAGTGTTCGAATCATACGGACACAACATACTTCTTTACATGGCGGACAAAGCAGCCAAGGCTGACATCAAATTGAAGCATGGGCTGCTTTTGGGTGTCATTAACCTCGAATTGACTCCGCTCGCAAGGCGCGAAAAGCTGTTTTCGGTGATAAGGAGATACCGTGACGCACGTTCGGAGATGGAACAGTCAAGGGTTGGGTCAGGTGGAGATTTGGAATGATTGGGGTTTCATTGAATCGAGCTCGATATCTTACTCGATACGTTACGATGCTTTAGTCCCGTGGCTAAACAAATCCTTTGCCCAAGCTTTGACTTAGAGCCGATGGGATAGCAGCGTCGCTGCACCTTTCTTGCGTTCCCACGATGATCGAAACGGATTGACCTTCGTTACAGCTCCTTTCAGATGATTAATGTTATAATCCCAGGCCTTCATACCCCGCCTGTTATAATTTGTCAGACCCCGATTCCATGCTCGTCCGTAAGATTTACTCTCTTGTTTTCGGGAAACCAAGCAATTTTTCCTGGTTACGCCCAGGGAAGCTGGCGGGGTCTGGGATGCCTTATGGACAAAGGGCATTCCGCTGGCTGAGAGACCATGGTGTCTCAGCCATAATTACCCTCACCGCGGAGGGTCTGGATGAACGCACATTGCAACAGCTCGGGTATACTTACAATCAGCAACCACTTGTCAACAGGGCCCCTGCAGACCCACCCAAGCTTGACGAGGCCGTGAATTTTATAACTAGTCAACTTGCAGAAGGCCGAAGAGTTCTCGTGCATTGCCAGGCCGGACAGGGAAGAACGGGCATGGTGCTGGCGGCCTATCTGGTAAAGTCTGAAGGTATGTCAGCCGAAGACGCCATTACAGAGGTCAGGCGGCTTCGCCCCGGGTCGCTGAAACGAGCTCCTCAGAGAGAGGCGGTAAAAAGGTATGAGGAGTATCTTCGGTTGGGGGAAAGAGAGAGGTTGCAGACTAAAAGTGAAAAAACGCCTGCGTCTAAATCGGCTCCGTAGCCTTCGCGAATGAAATGCTGCCTTCCTTCATCGTTAGCTCATACATGTCATTCACTTCAAAGCGAACCCCAAGCATGTCATACTCATTCTCGGACATTATCATTGTCATTTTGGGGATAACCATATCCCGGATTCCTTGAATGGGAAGGCCGAACCCCTGAAGCTGGGAAAGTATTCCCTGCACCATCTGGGCTTCTTCACCATACCCGCGCTGGGGAGGCTGTCTCCTTCTCACTTCAACCAATTCTATCTGTTTGCCCAGCTTGCCAGTTTCAGGGTCGGTATAGCTGCTGACTCTGTTCACTTTGATGAGTACCATGGAGAGCAGAGAACATTATTACATTCTTATCCTTTTTGGATGGAGGGTATTTACACCTGCGTAGGTAACCCTGAGAGAGGGATTTTTGATAAACTTCGAAAGCGACGCTTTCAGATAGTGGACAAATATAAAAGAAGGGGGCTTGCTTAATGGAAACAGGAATGTGTCAAACCTTACTTATGTGAATGATGACAAGCTCATGTTCAAGTTGAACTTAAATGTGAAAAGATAGTCTGATTCAGTCCAAATCGACTAAAACACTGCTTAAGTTGCGGAAGATGTTTGAGAAACAACGGAAGCCGGGCAAACATCCAGTTGTCTTATTTTAGGCATGCCTCCGTCTGCTACAAGAGCAAGAAATGCTGTGAAGAGGGCAGGAACTATTATTTTTCACGCACTGAAAGCTTCGGAATCCTTCTTTGACTTGAGCTCTGTCCACATTGTGATCATCGAATTCAATGCAAGGAGCACGCCTACAGATGTGACAAATTGTTTAACGCTCGTTCCCTTCCCGCGCCTCCGCCTATTTATTTTTTATAGGATTACTTTAAGGAATGTTAGCTGCTTTGGCGATGATTGAGGTATCTATTCTTGGCCCGACACTGCTGGTCTACGTCTATGTGAGGGGCGCGAGGAATCGCGAAATCAACCCAAAAAGCCTGGATAAGCGAGAAGAAGGAAGAGCTAAACCTCGAGAAACCGTACAGATCAGTAATGTCTTGACGATAATGGTCTATAGTTTCTGATATTATGTATTTTAGGCAGTAACAAGTCAAGTATTGCTCGGGGTATGAAGGTACTCAAGATACTCTCTATCCTGCAGATAATCTGCAGTGCTGTAGTCATGCTACTGATTCTCGCAGTCGCGGTCTCGTTCAAGGTGCCGCCTGCCCTGTACCTGTTATTCAGTATCGGCGTCTTTATATTCTCGATAGCAGGCTACATGGTAAGGGACAGCGAGAAAAAGAATCAGACATAAGGTCCCAGAAGGACATCAATTGAGGTCTCGTTTCTTATACCTTCATTATCTGTAACGGCAACACAGTAAGTACTCCGCGCCTCCTGCCGGCATGTTGGATCGCTTCCACGCTGGATATGCATATCAACCTACATCAAACTTCCTGCATTAACGTTCTCTTGGCGGACATGCACGATTGTGTGGGTTTACCTGCCAGTGCCACTCGACTGCGACGATATACAAACGTACTCCATAATGAATAAATCTAATATGCCTGTCTGATTTTTTCTTCGGGAATAATTTGAGGACGACAACAGGGACAATTACTTTTGGACCCATAGCGAAACCTAGAATCACGCTCCATCAGTCTTTCTCGGTTATGATTCTCGGCTCCCTGAGTTCATCTACCCGTACATAGTGGTAAATGTTCCTGGCCTTTGTCCTCCTGTCCCTAGGATGCTTGAACTCCCAGTACCAGTATTCATTCTCCGGATTCTTGCCGGTTCTCTTTACTTTTCTGGGCTTCCAGGCCAGCTTCCCGCACTTCTCACATACATATCTGGCAGGCATTCGGTGGCAACACTGTCACTTTGTGCCTATTTCTGTTTTTTGCCACCACTTTGGTCTGTCCGCCGAGCGTCATCGTGTTTGGCGGTTTTTTGCGGTTATCGCCAAAACCGGTGGCAACACCTAAGCCATCCCCATGCTTTGACAAAGATAATATCGGACGTCGTTGCCGGCTGTGGTGGCAACACTTTCTAGTCTTTGTGGAGGCACTTCGGCTGAGGGCGGATTCGAAACGTCTAATGAAGTGCAGACTCATCTTCGGGATATCTGTCAGCTCTGTATGATTTCTCGAACCTCTCAACCTTTCTTCTATTCCAGTACCAGTAGAGTACGAGGAGAATCAATGCCAGAATGCCGAAGAGGTACGCCGTGATATCCGTCAATTCAAACCATCTCTTTGTCTTGTGTCACAACCTTCTTAGCTTTTCCTGAACGGAATCGATACCGACTGATTCGACAACTTCGGATATCACAGCATTCTGAGAGCAACCCGCAACCGCCATCGCCCTTGTGGTTGCGTATGCACCGCAGTTTCCCCTTGAATCGAGGACGATGGCACCTGCACTGCCCCGGCCGAACAATCTCTTCATCTCCTGTAACTCTCGAATGAGTACCATGTAAGGATCAACCCTGCCATCAAGGTCCCAGACAACTCTTGATGAAAGAGAATACCTCATTATATCTTCTCCCTCTCCGGTGGCCGAGACCGCTCCTTTGCCATTCATCGCATAGAAACCCGCTCCACATACCGGGCTATCGCCGATCCTTCCTGGCAGTTTGAATGCAGTTCCCCCGGTGCTTGTTGCGGCCGCAAGATTTCCATTTTCATCGATCGCGACAGCTCCGATTGTGTCCCTGACTGGTGGAAGCCGGTACTTAACAGGTAAAGTACGGATCCATTTCTCCTTTGAGATGTATTGTTTCATTCTTCTATTGATGATATCTTTCCTAGCTTTGTCAACTTTCAGCTTGGAATACAAGCCGTACCCCTTTGCCAGGATTTCAGCTCCCCTTCCCGATATGAGCACATGGCGGGTATCGGTCATGATTTTGCGGGCCAGCTCTACTGGATTCGGCACGTTTCTTACCGAAGCAACAGCACCAGCGCCTAATGTACGACCATCCATAAGTCCTGCATCAAGCTCGATATCGTACTCGATGTTAGGATATGCACCACTACCTGCATTGAATTTACCCGAATCCTCCATCAAGGTAATCGCGGCAACCACTGCGTCCACCGAGGAGCCTTTCTTCATAATTCTTAATCCTTCGATCACTGCAGCTTTCATTTCCCCTCTAGCCTGTTCAACAGTTTTCGGTTCGACGTTCCACTCTCCTGCACCACCATGCACGAGTATCTTGGGTTTCATTTCAGTTCGTCTTCTCCTCTCTTTCTACCAATCCGTTGATTCTTCTCATTTCTGGGAATCCTGACCTTATAGAGACAGTTGTGTACGAGTGCGTTTGAAACAAGGTAACATCCGTCACTCGTTTCAAGATTATAAACAGGACCGGAAAAATGAAATCTCCTTACATGGGTCACAGGGACCCAGAATCCACTTCTGCCTTTCAGTGTGCCCTCTTTCGAAAAATCAATTGAATAAAGATCGGGGTCCGTATTTAGCGATGTGTCCGCAGGTGCTTCGTCTTCATCAGGTTTAACCCGATGCAGTGCCGCAAACCTGCCCAGCCCTGCATACATCAATTGAATCTGAGTTGCCAGTACTGCGGATGAAACAATACGACGATGAGAATTCGACCGACTAACGGGACAATTCGAAAGAAGGCCCTCAAGAAATGCCCTTCTTACAGATATGTCCGGATGAAGTAAAATGTCTTGAGGTATGAAGAGCTCCTGGTTCGTATCAACCGCGCCTTCTTTGCTCAGGCTGTGTGACATCAGCAGAAGGCTAGCGGAAAACTCGGATATATTGAGCGAGGACCTATCGTCCTTTGTCACAAGCCGGCGAGTCTGCGAATCAGGTGAAAAAGAAGATGATATACCAGAATAATTAGCCCATTGCGTCGTCATCTGCTGTGCAAGTGCCCTACCCTCAGATTTTGCGTCTTCAATGGATATACCTGACCTCAAATCTTCATTTGACCAATTGGTCGTCTTCTCCGATATTACGTCCGCTTCTGTTCCCTTGTGAGGCAGATGATGTGTATGATTGTGGAGAGAAGGCACCAGTAGATAGTCGACCCTTTCGGCGCCGGATCCCGCGGGCATCAGTTTATACGCCGGTAACCAGTGAGCCTTTTGCAGCCTTCCGTCTGTACGGTGTGAGACGAACAAAGGATGTTCAGGCGTCACCCTGAAATCAAGGAGCCCAAGTGCTCCTATTACCAGTATGTCACCGTCGTATCGGTGCCTATTTACCCTTAGAACTCGCCCGGCTCCAGTTCTATCATATATTATATCATACGTCTTCATCATTGATATCGGTACCCGGCTTCCACCCACAACTGTGTCTCCTGGAAAGCACTTTGGACAGGTAGCATAATATTCGCTTTTACCCCGATAATTCCAGTTATATCCACAGTGGGCACAGCTCAGTTGCACAGGTCTGATGCACTACCTACCTACTTACCTACCAGCTATTTATCGATTTAGTCACAGGGACATCATGGTGTATACCCTGTCAAAACCCATGATAACATAGCTCTGCGTACTTGCAACATTTGTTTTCCAACCCTTTTGCTATTCCGTTTGCAGGGAGGGTTCTCCGGTCGATCCAGTCTTATGATTGCTGCACAAAAGTAGCGAGGGTAAGGATTGTCCTTCTAGGGCCGAGGTCCTCAGATTAGTTTATCTGATTCCTTGGAATAATATCGGCTAGGGCGGTTCCAGTGCCCGATAGCTGGCTCGAAGAGATTGACGAATTCAGGTCGGCGAGAGAAGAAATCGTCCGGTCGTTAGTCTCTTCGCTTCGTTCAAAGGCGCAAGGAAAACTTTACAGGGGTTTGATCTATTATCCTCCTGACCCCCGTTTCAAGGTTAAGGGAAGCTTCGATCATTATGCCACTCCAATCAGGACTGAACTGGAAACCAGTAAGGGAGGGTCGGAACAGTGGTTGCTCATAGGAAGGATTAATTTTAGTTTGAATGGCAAAGATATCACGCTCAACGCCTACAGATCAGAGAGTACAACAGGTAAGAGCGTCTTCGTACCATTCAAAGACTCGACTTCAGGGGTCAAAACCAGCGAAACCGGGAGGTATCTAAAGATAGAAACTGGCGAAGGCGGAAGGGTCATACTGGATTTCAACTATTCATGCAACCCGGACTGTGTTTACAATCCAACACTATCCTCGCCGATTCCACCGCCCGAGAACTCCATTCCCGTGGCTATTGAAGCAGGTGAAATTGGTCCCGACTTTGCACCAGATGAGTAGGCGTGCGAGCTGTTATTCTGCTCAATCCGTAAGTGCTTTGTCCGTCGCCCGCAATCTGCGCGCTAGAGTCTTTAGAAGTTCGATCGCAACTTTTGGTTCTGAAAGAACAAGCGCCTCCCATTGCCATGCGGTCATGATGAGGCAAGTCGTGGGCTTTGTGGCGACGACATCCGCCGATCGTGGATACTTGTCCAGAAGGGACATTTCTCCAAAGAATTGCCCTCTTCCTAGCTTGGTGAGGACCTTGCTCTTTCTCCTTACTTCCACTTCGCCATCCAGTATCAGGTAGAACGCGACGCTGACTTCCCCTTCCTTCTCAATGAGGTCACCTGCGTTGTACTTCTTTTCTTTGAGTTCCTTCGCAAGGTTCTTCAGCTGTTTATCATTGAATGAGGAAAATAGGGTGGAAGACTTCAGGAGTTCGATCGCTGAGTTTGCCTGCTCTCCCTTTTGTGGGTTGGGCACGTTTTCATTCTTTCGGTGGGGGTTTATTTAAACGCTTATGTTACCTGAATCCTTGGTTTGTATCGTCCTTATTAACTTCAGCGGGCTTGGTGCCCATGGCTCAAAATCTTGAACTAAGGGTTCGAGTAACTGGTGTAGCACAGTTCGACCTGACTAAACCGATTCTCCCGCCCGGTCTGGACACCGGTCGGGTATTCATCACATTGGTGCCCGTAGTTGAAACCGAAAGGTTGTCGGAAGGTTCAGGTGAAGAAGAAACTCACCACACGCAACGCCTTCGCCACATACTGACGCCTGGCATATTTGAACCGCCAAATCCTATGGTAATCTACATGAGTGACAGAGAATACTCCCTTCTGGGTAGTCCGTCTGTTGGCGAAGAGTTGCTCCTCAAGGTTGGCTTGTTTGAGAAGAAGACACGTTAGGCCAATAGGCTCGCTTGTGGTACCATATTGCGTCATCGCTGATGTAAATTTAGGTGAACCGACGCTTGCATGTCAAATCATCCGACTTGGCATCGGTCTCCCCTATTTCATATCCTCAAACTGAGGCTTTTCACGAACGATTGTAAGTAGAAGGTCGAAGAAGCGAGCGAGCTCTGCCATGAAATCGCGTTTGATCAGATTGGGGTTGAAGTTCTCGAAGAATGAGATCAATTCATTCTGCCTGCTTCTCAGACCCCTGCTTACACCTGCGAGGAATTCTTCGTTCGACCTGGCCATATGGCCTTGCGGGTCAAGCATGTTCCTTCTTTTGAGCGAAGATATTGCAAACGCATTCCGAACAAGGGAGGAAGCATCGTATATCGGATCGCCCGTTGGTCTGTTGGTTATCCATGACTCGAAGAATTTTTGCACCAACTTCTTTTCCCTATCGTTCATAACATCAAACACGATATCGTCCACGATAATGTTCTGCAGGTGGCTGAAGCTCTCCAGAAGGTAAGCTGTTTCCCTTTCACTCAAGCCTTCAACTTCCTTGTATCTTGCCAGGTAAGACTCCACCATCCCTAGATCGTGTGAAGGGAGTGCTCTCTCCGTAGAATAGATGTGTGAAAGCTCATGAAATAGGAATCCGCCAAGCATCTCGGAATCCAGTGCCCATTCTGAGGCTACGATGTAGTGCACGCCTCTCTTTTCTTCGGCATATCCCATGAACTCCAGTGAAGAGTCAACAACTAACTTTACCTTACCATCTATCCTGTAACCGGCTTTGTTCATTCTTTCAATGGCCCATGTGAGGGCTGATTGCAGCGCATTATCGCTCTTTGCCAATTTAATCTTCATGCCTCTTCTTTTGGGTTTCAGATGGAAAGGGATTTGAAGTGTACACTGAAAGTACTTTCTCTTCAGTCAGGATATTCGAGCTCCTGGAGCGCCTTCGCGCTGAGTAAGCTTTCACCCACTATCGCCCTCTGACTAATTATTCCCAATGGTTTCCCATTCTCCGTCACAAGGAGGCGTCTTATCCCTTTTTCGCCCATCAGTTTCATGGCATCTTTGACAGGTGTATCCGAAGATACGGTGAGCACGGGTGAAGACATTATCTTTCTCAAGGTTATAGTGGAGGGTACCAGATTTTCCGCAGCGACCTTGTAGAGTATGTCCCTCTCGGTAACAATCCCCACAGGCTTCCCCCGGTTCATAACGATAGTGCTCCCCAGGTTCAGCTCTCTCATCTTCTCCGCTGCGGTTAGGACCGTCTCTCCGGCTTCCAGTTGCAAGAAGTCTCTGCGCGTGAATTCCTTGACAACGGGTACTTTCTTCTCTTGGTGCCTCAGCCAAATGCCCATCGAATAATGGCAGGACGGGCACTCGTCTGGAGGATCCTTGCTCTGGACTACTCGTCCACATTTGTAACATTCCCACTTAGGCAATGCTTACTCATGTACAAATCGGCGGCTACTTATACATTGATTAGGATGCTTGCGTAGGTGAGCTGAAACCCATCTGAGCTGACGCTCTATCCGACGTGTGATATGACTTCTGTGAAACATATAATTCCTATTCTGTTTCACTGGTGGATAAAACAGGTTCACCTGCAAATCAACTGTTCTTTTCATGCATCGTAAATATCCCACGAACAGACTGTTCATCAGTGTGTCATTATGGAGACAATAACGGAATTCGTCGGAAGAAAGTCCGCATATCAGGAAACCATAAGGTCTCTTGAAACTCAAAAACAGGTGCTGGCGAACCAGGTTGCTGAACTTCGCGAAAGGGTCGAAGCGCTCGAACTGCAGAGACAGATTGCAATCCTGAGAAACGAAGTAGATTCCTTACAGGCAGAAAAGGAATCGTTATCCAAGCGCGCATCTATCTACACCAGCACTTCGCCTAACGAACCCACCGAAGACCCACAGCTTTAGAAATAGACATCTGAACGATCTCACATCCTTTTTGTTTTTCTTCATCGACGTCTTAGTATCCTCTAGGGTCTCGGAGCACGATCCTGCACCTGCTGATATTCCGGGTTGTTTCTGAGAAATTCGAGGTTAAACAGGGAAGTTGCAGCAGAATTTTTGACTATCTCGTCCGGGTCGCCAAGAGCCTGTTCCAGAAAGGTCCTCGAGCTCTGGCTTCCGATGGAGCCAAGGGCGGCTGCGGACTCGTGTCTTACGATTGCATCTGGATCATGTAGCATTGCTTGTATGAGTGCTTTATTGGCTGACGATAGCCCGATCTGTCCCATGGAAAACGCAGCTTCATGTCTTACGAGAGGATCCGGATCGTTCAAGAGAACGTCGGACAGGGCTTCGACCGAACGTTCACGCCCAAGTTCGGCAAGTATAGTGACTGCATGCACCCTTAACACAAGACTGGATTCTTCCTTGAGCACCTTTATGAAGTAATCCTCAGACCCGGTTTTGTATTCCTCTTCCATTTTCTTCATTATGCCCAAGCATCTCTCTTTGTCATCTATCAGCGTAGAGGTGTACACGCCAAACGGCACGTCTGAGGGCGATTTAAATTAACAACCGCATAAATGCAAATATAGGACATCCTATATTTTTGTTGAGGACGTTGAGCAAGCGAACCCAGCTTGGAGGTCTTCTATCATTCACGATTCTCTGGGTTTTAAAGGAAAATAGACTGAGCGGGCAGGAACTTGCAGATGAATTGTACAGGCGGAGGGGCCAAAGGCCGACTCCCGGGACTCTTTATCCCGCCCTCAAAGAACTGCGTGAGAAAGGACTTGCGACAATGGAAAAGAGGGGGCGCTGCACATACTATTCTCTCACACCTGAAGGTTTAGCCACTGCTTCTGATTTTGCAAATTACCTTTGCCTGGCTTTCCAGGATGTATTCTCACAATCCGGATTCAATCAACAAATCTCTTCACATGGTGGCAATGTATTTAGATTAAAGCACACTGACAGATTGGCCTCAGAGCCGTAAATCAGAAGAACCTACTGTAACGGTTCTTCCGCCTGTTCAAGGAGTTCGTCCAAGAGGTCGAGTGTAGCCTGCTCGCCTGCTAGGTCCCTCAGGCTTCCAACATCCACTTCGGCGTTCCTGAGAATCGACAGAACGTCCATTCTATCCGTGAATCTTCTTTCCTCATCCTGAGTGACTTTGATTAACTTCAGTTTTTGCAGCACCAGAGGACCAGGCTCTTGAAGATAAGAAGGCAGCCCAAGTATTGTCACCTTTCGTCTCGGGACCGTCTCTTGAGTAAGTATGGCATCAAGCCTGAGTCCCTTTTTGCCTTCGAGTGTTGCGATTCTGTATTTTGACTCCCAAGCATTATTCAGCCTTTCAACCGTGCAGGAAAGGCCTACCTTTCTGAAAGCTTCCGCGAGTTTCTCAAAATCCTTCGGCTCTGCCTTTATTATAACATCTACGTCCACCGTGGTCCGCGGCCTTCCGTAATATGAAACCGCCAGTGCTCCAGTTAATGCATATTCTATTCCCAGTGAATTCAGTTGGGCTATCACCCTGCGTACGAAACTTGCATAATTCAATTACATTCATCGACTGAACCAGGTGAACGTCGATTCCATACACGCCTTGCGAACATGATCTGATACTCCTTTTCTGTCAGCCCCGGCTTCGTCTGAACCAATGAATCCCAGCAGATATCCAAGGTGACCGAAGTCATCTCTATTGCCATATGTAGTCTCTCCAAGGGAGAATAATCAGCAAACTGGCTCTTGCTCAAACACCGCATCTTTAAACTGTCCAGATTATAAGTTTAATGCAAACCGGGGAAGGGGAAAATTGCCAGCACGATTCCATGTTTCATGGTTGTATTACAAATTCTTATATACAAAGATGTAATACAATGAAGCGCGCAAACATTGTCGGTAATCGTAACTGCAAGGATAGACAAAGAAATGCATAAGGCGGTTAAGCGATACAGGATAAATGTAAGCAAGGTCATGCGGGCTGCTCTTCGAACCGAAATAAAGCGAAGGGAAAAGGCGGCGTTGAAGGAAAAGCTGTCGGGTGCAAGAAGTATTCTGGCCAAGGCAAAGCAGTGATCTAAGACTTGTCAAACCAGACACGCGGAAGGAAATATCTTTTTGACGCTTCTGCTTTTACTCGTTTCTTGCTATATGGACCGGAACAGAAGGTTAGCTCGCTCATTCACACGATTGCTGTTCTCGATTCGGACCTCATAGATATTGGGCAGGAAGCTCTCAACAGCATTCAGAATACGAAGCTCAAAAGAATAGAACGATCTAGATTTCTAGACGCATTCGCCCAGTCTCTTCTTCTCGCAGCTAATGTAAAGATCCTTCCCTTGTATTTGAAAGAAGTGTGCAATCTCGCCATCAAAGAATCCATACCGTTGAAAAACGCATGTTTGATTTATGCAGCTCGCCGCTACAGACTCAGACTTGTAACAGAATCAGAGGAACTGGAGAGAGTTGCTTCAACTTACTGCAGAGTCGCTAGACTCGACGCTCTGCTCATCGTAAGGCCAAATACCGACCAGAATCCTGCAACCGAAGATAAGGAAATGCAAAAGAAGAGTGTGCTAAAGGACGGCGTCCAAGGCCATTAAGACAAAAAGAATTGCCAGATAAGGAGCCGTGTACTTGAAAAGTCTCCACGCATTGGTCTCATCCGGTCTCCTGATCAACCAAGCGCTCATCACCAAAAGTGGAACGGCCAGCACAGCTGAAGATATCAGGGTAAGCGTATGGAATGGAGAACTCGGCAGAAACGGAAGTGCGATTGTAAACAGGGCTAGGAGGATGCTTGTGCTGGCAACACATCTGATTGCGGCTTTCACACCCACCACAACGGGTAGCATGGGTATGTTTGCCCTACCGTAGTCTTCTCTGGAATGTATTGCGAGGCTCCAGATGTGTATTGGTGTCCAAAGAACCACGATTGCCGCAAGGAAGAATGCTGTTATGTCAATCCTTCCGGCCAGAGCTGCGTACCCGACGAATGCAGGCACGCCCCCACTTGGGGCGCCGAGAACTATATTCCAGGGGGTCTTTCTCTTCGTGAGTACGTTATACACCACGATGTTGTCGACCAGCCCCAAAAGCAGGATACCAGAATAAATAACTCCCGCCGGAACTGAAATTATCAATCCAGCTGAGACGAGGCCCATACCATACATCAGTGCATTGTTCGGGAGTATGATGCCAGACGGCAGAGGCCTGTTTCTTGTCCTGTGCATGAGGATGTCAATGTCTCTGTCTACGTAATTCGTAAGGGAACGAGCGCCCATGCTGCAAAGTGCAACCGAGGCGGTCACATCAGCAAGACGAACGGGATCGCCAAGGCCGCCAGCCATAATCCCTGCAGCGAAAGCTGTGAATACCAGGAGTGAGACGATGTTTGGGTTGGTAAGTTCCCAGTAACTACGGATACTCATGCGACCACCTCTACGGTTGGTTTCGAGGTATTTTTCTCTTCTGCAGAGTTATTCCGGAGATAGCGCATGCTGATAGATGTAATGCGTATTGAAGTACTTCTCTGTGTTTGTGAGTTAGCCATCTTCACCTTTTGCCAACATGGAATGAAGTTAGACAGTGAGAAAAACTGAATACGGGAACCCATTTGTGTCTGTGGACTTTATTTCTAAAGCAATTCGCTAAATGAATAAATGAGTATATGATCTGGAATAATCGGCGATGAAGCTAGCTGGTATTTCTGAACTGTGATGAATGACATCAGAGCTGAGCCAAATTTCCATTAAAATCAATGAGGGTTTGTATTTTCGTCTGTGGTAAGCTGGCGCCTATTCCTTCTCGGATTGCCCGGCCACCAATTCCACTTCTTCGCCAAGACCATTATGGCTGGCACGAACATCAGCCACACGATGAATGTATCCATGAGAACTCCAAGGGTCAGTGTAAGTCCTATCTGTTGCAGAAGCTTCACCTGTGAGAGTACAAGTCCGAAGAAAACCGAACCAAGAATTATGCCAAGCACTGTTATCACACCGGCAGTCGTCTCCGCAGTTCTGATAAGAGCATCCTCGTCCGAATATCCCTTTGCGACTTCCTCACGAACCCTTGTTATCAGGAATATGTCGTAGTCCATTCCTACCCCCAGCATGGTAGTCACCAGGAACAACGGGGCGAATATGTAGATACTCAGTCCGGAGAGACCGTAGAATATTATCCACACTATGCCCAGTGTCCAGGTTACACTACTCAGGATCGTTGCAATAAGTCTCAAGGGAGTGAATACAGACCGGAGCTGAAGAAGAAGGACGACAAATATTGCTGCAACAAGGACTACTATGATCTTGGGAAGAATGCTGAAGACGTACTGTAGAACGCCGGCGGAGTCGGTCGATATCCCTCCCATGAGGATGGTGTAACCAGGAGCATTCATGGCAGACAGTGTATTTCCCAGAGTCGTAGCTTCCGAAAGGACCCTGTTACTGAAAGGATCTCCACCGAAGACCACCTTGAAGTAGGTTGTCTCATTATTCTTTGTCAGGTACCCAGATATTGCCTGAGCGTAAACCGCGCGCTGATCTTCGGGGAGGGAATTGATTGTCGAGACTGGTATGGATGCATTATAGGGTGATACTGGACCATAAACTGCATTAACCCCGGTCTGATTTCTTATGGTCGACTCGACCCGGGATAGGAGTTGGAGTTCTGCCTGATTGTAAGTGTTGTTGCCGGCGCTGAGGGGTGAGGGGAGACTCACCACCACGTACTCCGGGAGCAGGGCGCTGCCGCCGAAGTTATTCGTGAGCTGGTCCAGACCAATCTTGCCTGGGGTGTTGGGCGCCAGTGAAAGAAAATTAACATTGACAGGAAGCGTAACCGAAAGAACCACCGCACCAAGAGTGATAAGTACCAGAACCCCAACAACCAGTTTTGGTCGTTTCATACTTCTGCGAGTAATGCCAGTAAGCCTTGACGGTCTTACCCTAAGGGAATGGCCAGGCCAAAACAGCTTTCCTGAGGCAGATGTCATTGCCGCCGGGAGAAGTGACAGTGAGCAAGCAAGAATCACCGAGACGACGATAACATTCGCAGAGCCAACGTCACTGAATAGAGGTATGCCCGACAGGGAGAGTGCCAGGTAAGACATCACCACCGTGAGTCCGCTGGTGAATACTGCTTCACCTGCCCACCTGACGGTCGTAGCGCCAGCGGCTGGAGGGTCACCCTTGAGTTCCTGCCTGAACCTGTTCAGCATCAGTACAGCATAATCCGAAGCTAAACCAAGCCCCAGGACGGCTATGATGATGGGACTGATGTAGCTCAAAGTCTGCCCCTGCAACTTCCCCAGAATTATGTCTATGAGACCGAAACCGACCTCGAGGGCGACTCCGAACATCAGCATCGGTATTAGTGCTGCAACAGGCGAAAGGAAGAAGAGGCCCGTCACGATGACAGCAACCAGTATCCCGAACGGTAGCGCGATACTTTCGCTGTCTGAAATCACAGCCTGGACGTCATTGTCAAGTATAGAGGTGGAAGTGTAATGAGTTTGAAACCCAGGGGAATTGGCCGACGTGACCAGTGATTCGAAGAGGGATTGAGCGGACTTTGAAGGAGGATTTTCAAACTGAAGAATCGCCACGGTTGTATTTCCAGAAGGCGATACGAACTGATTCAGCAAACCCTTTCCCGGGTATACAGGAAGCTGCTCTAAAGACCCGGACCATCCTGATTCACCCGAAAGAATATGATCCGCCGAGGATGAAACAGTGAGAGAGCCATTCTGTACCCCATCGACCAGGTTCATTATCGCCGCAGGATTATACTCAAGGTAGAACACCTTGGCAATCCCAACTTCAATAGATTGGGCCGTCAGATTTGTCGTGTAAGTCGACAATGCCGGATTCCCGGCTTGCGAGGCGTCGAACACATCGTCCACAAAATCTTGTACGGTGATATTGTAACCCTTCATTATTGCGTTCGAGAGAGTGTAGTTAGACGAAAAGACCTGACCCAGTATGCTTTTCTGGTATGAGTGTAACAATGTGCTATTTTCAGGCACGCCGATGCTGTAAGCGTATGTAGCGAATTCCTGCAGGGTGAGATTGAGGCTCGAAGAAAGCGTACTTGTAAGTGAGGGGTCGTTGGCGATCAGGTTCCTGACGAAATAATTGATGGAATAAGAAGCCAGCGAGTCGTTAAGGCTGGAATAGTAAGCTCCGAGGGTAAAATCGAGCTGAGGCGAGGGAATCTGTTGGGAAAGTATGTATGTGGCAAGATTCACAAGTGATGTTGCCGAGGGATCCCTGCCCAGGGAAAAGGCTTGAGATGCCATCGTCGCCTGGGTTTGTGGTAGCCCGGACGTGAAGATTCCAAGTGTGACAGAATCCAGCGCGGACTTTGATGCGAAGTCAGTGAGGTTAAATGAGCCTGCCACGGTCTGGATGAAGGTGGACTCGGTTTGGTTGAGATTTTCTGAAGCGATATACTGGGGTACAGTCTTGTTCACTGCTCCGCTTCCCATTTGTATAAGATTCATTTCGACCGAAGAAGGAGTCATACCCTGTGTTTCCGAATACCAGTTCGAATAGAATCCGGAATAGTAAGCAAGTGCAGGCTGGCTGCCGCCGAAACCACCCGTTGACATGATATAGCTTGCGTTCGCTGCTGAGCTTATTTCGGGAGTAGACATCGAAGATCCAGAAGGTGATGTGAATATCGATGACCATACGGAGAGGTACCCGGACGGAATACCATAGATCAGTCTTGCGGTGGAGTTGACCCGGTCAAGAAGGGAATACTCGGCATGATTAGTGTAGTTGATCTGATTTAACAGCGAAGTGAATGCTGCGGAGGAGTTTTGTGCTTCAAGGTAGATCTGATGCAGCGACAAGTCCGCGGCAGAAAGGTTCTGACCCAATTCAGTCAACGCCTGTGCGGTGTGGTTGACGAGTACAGATGTGTTCGAAAAAGCGGTAGGTATGTTGGCTGAGAGTTGGCTGATCAGCGAATATTCAAGGGAATAAACCGAGGTCACATTCTTCAATCCTGCAGACGCAAGAGAATTGAAGAGTGTCTGGTTCAGCTGTTGATACTTCTGGTAGAATCCGGGTGTCAGAACATTCTGTCCCTGCATTATGACATAGTAGGTGTTGTCAGGCTGCTGGTAGCTTGAAAACTGAGTTGAAACTATGTTTTCTGCAATCTGCGATTGATTGTTCGAAGTCGGGATGTTTATGGAATAGGAGACGATGTTCGCGGAGTCCAGCGCAAAAGGCACCATCAAAACCACAATGACGGCCCAGATTGCAAGTATGGGTCTTCTGTGTTTTACCACTAGCCTAGAGTAGCTCTCAAACAAGCCATCAAGAGAAGGCAATTGGTGTCTTTGCTCCGCCTTTCCGCCTTTTTCACAGTATTCTTTATCCCTTATCCATAAATAGAAACGGGTGGCATGCAGGGTAAGTGGCGGTTCAAACGAACAGGGCGTCGAGATAGATGAATCTATTCGCATCCGCAGCTTTTGGTGCTGGTCTCGCATTTTCCCTTGCAGTGCCTCCCGGCCCAGTCAACGCAATGATCGCTTCAGCATCTGTGTCTTCTAGTGGAATGTTCAAGGGAACAGCCATAGGGCTGGGCGCCATGACGGCTGACGCAACATATCTTGCCCTGATTCTTCTGGTCCACCAAATCATACCTACCGCTTTAGAACGTCCGTTGGCACTAGTTGGCGGATCATTCCTGATCTTCCTCGGATACTCCATACTGAGGAAGGAAGGGTCAGGCTTTGCATCCATGACGGGCAGAGGATACGTATCTGGTGTGCTGGTGGGGCTGTCAAATCCATACCAGCTGGGGTGGTGGCTGACCGCAGGATTGTCGATGGTGGATGCGCTCGGAGTCGCGTCCGCTGCCGGATTCTTCGGTGCCCTTCTCGTTTGGGTGATATTGTTCCCTTTCTCCCTCAACAGGATAACTCGAAGGTACGGGAGCTATTTTCCGAGGGCAATACGACTGGTTTCCGGTATTGCAGTCATTGCATTCGGTCTATACTTTATCGGACTTGCTCTGGTATGAAAAATATCAGAGCCAGAATCTCACGATCCCGACCCAAAGCTTTCTGTGCCGTATCTTCAAGGATGAATCTGTTCTGTATCCCCTTTCTTCGAGAAAATTATTCAGCTCACTTGATTCGGTGGTAGCCACGACACCCTCTCCCGGATGGGAGAGAAGCTTGTCTATATGTCCCGCCAATCGCCTATACAGTAAAATTATTCGTGCCTTCTTGGCCCCCCTGACTCCATAAGGTGGATTGGTAACGATTCTATTGAACTCATGATCCGGCTCGTACCTCGTGCTGTCCGCAAGCAGGAGGTCCAATTCTCCATCAACACCTGCAAATTTCGCATTCTTCCGAGCACCACTGAGGTGGTGGCTGTTTATGTCGATGCCAGCAGTCCTATGTATACCGAATTTAATCTTAGAATGCAGACCGGCTTCCTTCAGGTAAAGTCTGTCTTCGATGACAATCGTCCCTCCGCCAACGAACGGGTCCAGAAGGTCACCATCCATCCTCGTCAACAGAAGGAGAGAAGCCGCGGTGGAAGGCATAATGGCAGAAGGATGATTGAATCGCCTGTAATCCCTCTTCCAAAGCTGAGTGGTGGAATTTACTTTTGCCAGGTCGGACGCCCTGGTGAACACACTCGCCAGTCCGCCTTCCCGTCCCCGGATTTCGGCCGATGCCATTGGCGTGTTTGGTTCATCCTGTCCTGGAGAAAGCGCAGAGGCGAGTGAAAGCCACTCGGCCGTCCTAATGTGTTTAGCATCCAGATCGGAAAGCCTCTCTTCAGTTCTGAACACAACCAAGCCATCCATCGTCCTGACGACGCTGTACCCCAGGGATTCAAGTTCGAGCTCGGAGCTTCTCTCAAGACCCTTGCAGCAACCCAGCACATACTCTTCCATTCTGATGAGCCAGTGTGAACAGCCCTTGTAAAGGATTACGCTTTGCGTCGGATTCCAATTCCTTCTCCCATGTTTTTACGATAAAATTAAATGTAAGCAAAAAAACAGATGTTATGTGATTGAGGAGAGGTCTGCGGGGGCGGTGGTATTTCTTCACAAACCGGACGGGCAGCAGTATCTTCTTCTTGACAACGGCGGCAGGCTCGATTTTCCCAAAGGGCAACTTGAAAACGGAGAAACAGAGCTGGATGCTGCAAAGCGAGAAACCAAGGAGGAAACCGGCCTGGATACGGTATTTATTGATGGATTTCTGGAAAATGTAAGTTACTTCTACTCTAAACCAGGCGGGATTCGAGTGCACAAGATGGTTACATTCTTTATAGCGGAGAGCAAGTCCGCCGAAGTGAAGATTTCGAAGGAACATCAGGGGTTCGTCTGGTTACCATTCAAGGAGGCACTTCGCCGAGCCTCCTACACGACGACCCGCGCCCTTCTTGTTAGGGCAGACGACTTCCTGCGCCAGAAGATGCTTCAGAAGAGTCTGGACGCATATTGAAGATTGGCCACCGTTTGTTTACTCTAGATTTAGTTTCAGTGCTGGGCCTTTTCGGCCCTCTGCGACGTCTGCTGGGTTTGTTGCTGAGGCTGAGTCTGCACCTGTGTCGGCAACAGCACTTTGAAGGTAGTGCCCTTACCTGGAACGCTTTCTGCTTCCACCTTTCCTCCATGGTCTTCTACAAACCTCTTGACCACGGTAAGACCTAGGCCCAGACCATGCTCCTTGGTGGTAAAGAATGGTGAGAACAGTTTCTTAAGAGTATCAGGGTCCATCCCCTTACCCGTGTCGGTCACACAGATGCACGTGTACCCCTCTCTCTGTTCGGTCCAGAACTTCAGCACCCCACCGGTACCTCCATCCTTCATGGCTTCGATCGCGTTTTTTGCAAGGTTCTGGAACACTCGGGTTAGCTCGGCCCTGTCTCCGTGCACCACAAGTGATGGTTCGACCATATCGTCTTCGACCCTTATATTCTCTGGAATCGTGAGCATCTTCAAACTTTCCTTTATCAGGTCTCTGACTTTGATCGCAACCTTCCGAGCAGGCTTTGGTCTGACATACTGACTCAGATCAGATATGACGTCGTTGGCCTGCTTGACAGCCGTCCTCATGGTGGAAATAATCTTCGAAATTTCTTCCTTGTCTTTATCAGGTGACATGTTTTCGAGGGCGTAAAGGCCAAGGTCGATGGCTGTCAGAGGGTTTCTTACGTCGTGTGCAGCCTGGGCAACCGCCATCCCAGCGCTCATAAGCCTCTCCGCCTCGGGTAGGGATGAGTGAAGTTCATCGAGTTCCCTCATCCTGGCTTCAAGCTCGGACTGCAGTCTCGTGATCTCGGCTCTGAGATCTTCTTCAAGATTTTTCGCCTGGGATATATCGGCGAACTGCACGAAAATATATGGTATCCTTCCATTTGGGTCACGAACCGGTGCGTATGCGACCCTGAGCGTTCTAATTTCCCCGGCCTTTGTTTTGAACCTTCTGTCGACCAAAGACTGAATATCATTATGTAAGACTGACTTCACGTCCTCAGCTACGTCGGGAGCGCCATCAGGTTCCGCCAGTTCGGTTATATCCTTTCCTAGAAGAGTGGTGCTATCGTAGCCGAGGATGGCCGCGGCCGAGTCGGAAATGTGTTGTATTTTTCCATCCTGTGTGACGATCGCAATTGGGGTCGGCATCTTCTGAAAGGCGAGTTTCAGCAGATCAGCATCCTCAACCATTTTTACTGATCCTGTATTATCTGCCCTGGCTTCGATCAGAATGGCAAAAAGGGTGGGGCCATCTTCAGTCCTGGCAGCTGCATAATGGGCCTCCATCAAGACCTCTGTGCCACCCCTGGTAAGCACTTTGACCCTGGCGGCTCCCTTGCCATTCTCCCCCAGTATTGCCTGATCGAAAATTTCAGCAATCTTTGCAAGCACCTTCTGCGCATGTCTTTCCGGTATGAGCATTCTGACGTTCTTCCCGAGTACCTCAAACAGGCTATAGCCAGTAGCGGCCTCGGCTGCCAGATTCCAGGACAGGATTCTTCCTTCCGAATCAAGTGAAATGGATGGCAATGGAATGTGGTCCCCCATGATTCTTGTTCTTGAATAAGCCGAATCGAGCTGGGCACGCAGCCTCTTCACCTCAGTCAGGTCCTCTAAAAAGCCTATGTAGCCCTGAACTTCTGAGTCAATTGAAAGGGGGATACCGATCTCGGCTATCACCCTGTAACCTCCGTCGGCATGCCTGATCCTGCTTTCGACGCGGTAACCCTTGCCTGCTCTGACTGCTTCCCTGTATATATTCACATGATTCTCTCTATCTTCTTGATAAATATCTTCCAGCCAGCCATCTCCACTGTCCTGCTCGGCTCGTCTTCCCGTGAATTTCGTCCAGGCCGGGTTGAAAAAATCTCTGAATGCATCACTGTCGGCATGCCATGCTGGAAAGGGGGTGTGACTGAGAAGGAGTTTCCATGCGTCCTTTGGAAATTCAACCACAGCTAGCACGCCCCCTCCACAAAATCTACTCTTTCCTGCTCAGGTATAGGCTTGTGTTCGATGAATTGTTATGGAACGAAGAAACCGCATCCATTGCAAAAATTTTATATTACCTGCTATATATCCATTGCGTATCACAATATTCATATCAAAAAAGGATGAAAATTAGTGTTATACAAATAATTTCCTGATTAATTGGTTATAATGGAGGCATGTGGGTGTAAAAATAAACCAACGATTATTTTCTCTCCCATATTTTCGGTAAAAAGGAAATTCAAATTCAGGAGAAAGAAAATGGACAGAGCGCGGCTCAATTAAGGATATATGGAAGGCATAATTCGTAGGTGGCATGAAAAGAAGGAGGGATCCGGTGGAAGAAACCCGGTCACGGTGGTTAAAGGCTCTTTCTTCTTCGCCATCGAGGAAAAGTGAATTTTCGAGCGAAGATGGCATAGAATTCAGACCAATGTATGAACCGAAGGACTCCAATGAGGATTATCTGCAGAATCTCGGGTATCCAGGTTTTCCACCGTTTACGCGGGGGGTGTACCCCACGATGTACAGGGGTCGGGCCTGGACGATGAGGCAGTACTCAGGATATGCAAACGCCGAGCTTACAAACAGAAGATACAGGTTGCTCCTCCAGGCGGGAGAGACCGGCCTCAGCATGGCATTTGACCTGCCGACTCAGCTTGGACTCGACCCGGATGACCCACTTGCATACTACGAAGTCGGCCGGGTGGGGGTTCCGGTGCCTTCGTGGAAGGAAATGGACATCGTATTCAGGGGGATAAACGTGGAGAAGGTTTCGACCTCGATGACGATAAACGCTACCGCAATGGAAGAACTTGCAATGTATGTCACTGTTGCAAAATCCCGGGGCGTTGACCTCAGGGTGCTTGCCGGAACCACTCAAAACGACATACTGAAGGAGTTTATCGCACGCAACAACTACATCTATCCGCCGTCCCCTTCAATGAGGTACTGTGCTGACCTCATATCATACTGTGCGAAGAACATGCCAAAGTGGAACGGCATAAGCATAAGCGGTTATCATTTCGAGGAGGCAGGTGCTACACCTTCGCAGGAAATAGCCTTTACATTGGCTGACGGTATCGCCTATGTTGAAGAGGTGCTCAGGCGCGGCATGAGTGTGGACGAATTCGCCCCAAGGCTCTCCTTCTTCTTCTCATCGAGAACCAATCTTATCGAGCAGGTGGCCAAATTTCGTGCTGCACGACGCCTCTGGTGCAGGGTGATGGAGGAACGTTTTGGGGCGAAAGACCCCAAGTCCAAGATGTTGAGGTTCCATGTTCAGACGGCCGGAGTGCAGATGACTTCGCAACAGCTCGACCTTAACATCGTCAGAACCACTTTGCAGGCGCTAGCGGCTGTTCTCGGTGGTGCCCAGTCCCTTCATGTGAATTCCTACGACGAAGCGCTCGGCCTGCCGACAGAACATGCGGCCAGGCTATCTGTGAGAGTGCAACAGGCTCTCCTTCTTGAGACTGACGTAGCAGATTCGATAGATCCGCTGGGCGGTTCCTATATGGTGGAGAGCCTGACGGACGAACTGGAGGAGCGTGCGGTAAAAATTATGAAGGACATCGACAGGATTGGAGGGATGGTTCGAGCAGTTGAGACAGGGTTTCCCCAGAAGGCGATCGAAGAATCAAGCTACAGGTATCAAAAGATGGTCGAAAGTGGGCAAAAGCCAGTTATAGGAATAAACATTTTCAAGGAAGATGAACCTGAGAACTTCGAGCCGCTCAAGATCGACCCCGCAGCAAGAAAGAAGGTGATATCGAGGCTTGAATCCCTCAAGCGGGACAGGGATGGATCAAGGGTTTCTCACTCGCTTTCTGCACTGACAAGGGCAGCAGAAGGGGATGACAACCTGTTTGAGTACATTCTGAAAGCGGTGGAAGCCGGTGCGACTGTTGGCGAAATCAGTGGTGCTCTGAGGGATGTGTGGGGCGTCTGGGACAGAAGATGAGCAAGGACGGCTCTGAAATGGAATATTCTAGCTGATATCAGGTGCAGGACCCCGAACCAAACCATACCGCTCACCAAATCGTCTCACCGCACTCTCGAACATGCCCATGGGGAATACCACAAGTCCGGCTCCGATCTGACCGACTCCAGCCATTTTGTGGGCTACACCGGTGTTTATTTCGGGTGTTATTCCGGTTTTCACCACCTTCCGTATGTCAACGCCCGTTGGTGTGCCGCTGAAATCCATTGCCGGGATCAGGAAGTGCCTGTTCTTGGTGAATGTTATCCTGTACATTTTTTCTGTCACTTCGATGGCCTTCGACGACGTACCTCCCACCCATGAAATAATAGCAGGGGCGGCTGCCATTGCGAAGCCACCGAAGCCGGCTGTTTCCGTTATTGCGCTGTCCCCGATGTCGGGGTTCGCATCCGATGCTGTGTAGCCAGGAAACCAAAGGCCGTTGACGTTGGGGGCGGGGGACGTAAACCATTCATCTCCGAGACCGCTGATCCTTATTCCGGTTTCAGTTCCGTTTCTCGCCATCGTGGTAACTATTGTGCTGTACCTGATGTTGCTTGCCGCCATCGTCATCGCCTTCGCGGTGGCCATCCCCAAATTCAGAGTGGTGAAGTTGTTCCCGTTTATGAAATCATACACCTCAAGCATTTCCTTTCTGTCCACGCCAGACCTGATAAGATATGGAACGAATTCTCTCATGAAGAGGGATGTTGCAGCGTTGTACCTGTTATGACAGTCGTCTCCCATCGTAAGTGCCTGCGCGATTATCTTCTTGAACTGCAATCCGGGTTTTTCCTTTTTGAGCTCTTGAAGTGAGGCCCTGATTACGTCATAGAAGGTAGTGCTGAGCCACCTGAGTTTTGAAATAACATCCTCACTGTAAGCACCATATCGGAGAACCTTCCCTATTCCTTCATTTAGATTAGAGAATGCCTTTACGCCCGAACCATCCTGCACCTGGTAAACTGGCATGGACGGCGAAATGACTCCAGCCATGGGACCCACAGCTCCATGATGGTGGCAGGGGTCCAGGTGCACCTTGCCTCTGACCAGCAATTTTTCAGCTTCTTCGGGGGAGGATGCCCATCCCTCGAATAAACATGCCCCAATCAGAGCCCCTCTCAGAGGACCAGAAGCCTTCTTCCATTCGATCGGCGGACCTGCATGCAGCAGCATCATATCCCCGAAGCCCGGAACGAGATCTTTCGCAAGGCCAATGTCGTTCCAGACCGGTTCAGAATCCATCATTCTTTCGACTGCTGTAGCATTAGCAACCTCCACTTCTTCTCTGATGCTCATGAGAAGGGTCCGTCAGAGCATGCTAATTAATTTAGAGTTGATGGGGCCGAAAGAATATCTACCCCCATGGGGTCGGCACCACTAGGAGAGACAGAATTGGCGTCGGTAAGGACCGTCAACATAGTCAAGCGAAACTTCTTCAGGGATTCACTCCAGCTGATGAGGTTAACGGACAAAGCAAAACAGACTTTGAAAGGAATATCAGACGTCGCGGTGGTGATGGGAACAACAACCAACAAGGACCTTCTGAGGGATATCGGTTTACTGACTCCCGAGGGGGAGCAGGCGACACCATCCGACACTTTGATCGCGGTTAAATTAGAAACTGATACTTCTCTTGAAGGTGTGATTCAGTCTATAGAAAGACTCCTTGAAGAACCGACGCAAACCTCCGGAACACAAGAGTCAGGAGTAAGCTTTTCTTCGGTTGAAGAAGCTTTTGAGGCGCTACCAGACGCGAACCTGGCCCTGGTGTCGGTGCCTGGGAGGTATGCAACAGATGTGGCTTTCAAGATACTTGAAAGGGGGGTAAGCGTGCATCTGTTCAGCGACCACGTGTCTCTTGAGGAGGAAACCAGGTTGAAAAGGTATGCTGCAGACAAAGGTTTACTGGTTTTGGGCCCGGGTGCCGGAACATCGATCATCTCCGGCAAGGGTATAGCATTCGCCAACAACGTAAAGCGAGGCCAGCTTGGGGTGGTCGCCGCAGCGGGTACCGGGCTTCAGGAAATCAGCGTTCTTGTGGACAGGGCGGGATTCGGTATCTCTCAGGGTTTAGGTGTTGGCGGCGGTGATGTCAAGTCCGAGGTGGGTGGCATTATGTCAAAGGTATGCATCGAAAGGCTGGAGAGGGATGAGGAAACAAGCGTGATCTGTTTTGTGAGCAAGCCCCCCAGCCCGGAGGTTTCCGAAGAGCTGGTGAATTTTATGGGTACCAAAGGCAAGCCGTTTGTGGCATGTTTGATCGGTGGCTCCGCCGTGAAAAATGTTCCGAACAACGTTTACATGGTGGAAACGCTGCACAAAGCGGCCGCCAAATGCTTGAATCTTATGGGTGACAGTCTGACAATAGCGACAACACGTAAAAAGCTGGAATCGATCTGGACTTCTGCCTCTTTCCGGCTGGGCGAAGGTCAGAAGTATGTGAGGGGGCTGTTTACAGGGGGGACGCTTACCTACGAGTCCCTCGTCATAACATCGGAAATGCTGGGCGAAGTGTGGTCAAACGCACCAATAGATGCGACTCACAAATTAGATGACCACAGGGTGAGTAAGCACAATACGCTCATAGACATGGGGGAGGAGGAGTTCACAGAAGGAAGAGCGCACCCGATGATGGATCCCACTCTCAGGAAATTGAGGCTGCTGGAAGAGGCAAAAGACCCAGAAGTTGGTGTCATAATGCTGGATTTTGTGCTGGGGTATGGAAGCCACCCGGATCCCGCGGGCGCCATGTCTGACGCAATAATTCGTGCAAATCAGCAGGCGACCAAGGAGGGTCGGCAGATCGTCATACTTGGGCATGTATGCGGCACGGAAAAGGACCCTCAGGTTCTTTCCTCCCAGGAAGCCAAACTTAGGGAGCTGGGAGTGATACTCTTCCCTACCAATGCGGAGATGGCCCTTAGTGCGGCGGTTATAGCAAGAAGGGATTTTCTAATCACTGACACGGCCCGAGGTGCAGATACACATGAAAAATGGAAGAGCCTTGAGACGCCGATGAAGAAATTTCTGGGAGGAACCCTTTGATGGATTCCACTAATAATGATACGTCGGCACCGAAGGAACTGAAGGTGATCAACGTGGGTGTGGAACTTTTCGCAGAGGAGCTCAGAAAGCAGGGGGTGAAAGTCATCCATGTCGATTTCAAACCACCCAGAAAACTGGACGAAGATATCGAGGAGATACTTTCAAAGATCATCTGAAGCGTGCTTCCGATAATGCTTCGCCGCTTCCTTTATCGCAGGAAGCATCTGATTGTAAGTCCCGCACCTGCAGATCAGGCCGCTCATGTATTCCTTTATCTCAGAATCGGTTGCTGTTGGATTCGTTGTGAGAAGACTGTGCGCGGTCAACACAAATGCTGGCGTGCAGAAACCACACTGCATGGCTCCATGCTCGACGAATGATTTCTGAAGGGGCGAAAGTGACTCTCCGCGTGACAATCCTTCGACTGTCGTTATTTTTGCCCCATCCGCCTCCACAGCCAGGATCAGGCAGCTCTTCACCGCCTTGCCATACATAAGCACTGAACACAGTCCACATTCCCCTCTCCAGCATGCAGCCTTTACGCTCTTCACGCCGAGTGTATCCCTCAGGACATCAAGCAGTATCTCATTGTCTTCCACGTTTGCAGTTCTCCTTCGGCCATTCACGTTCAGGGTTATCTTCTTCATCGTACTCCAAGCACCTCCCTCAGAGCCTGCAACGTTACCACCTCCATCAGATGTTTCCTGTATTCCGCACTGGCCAGGTTATCTTCAAGCGGCTGGGCAGAGTTCCTGACCCACAAAAGGGATTCCTTGATGATTTCGCTTGCATGTGCTACGCTATCACCCGTGACACCCCTCCTGAAGGCCTCCGTGATTCCCGTCGCCACGACTGGCGTATCGGCTATACCCCCATACACGAATCGGGTATTTCTGGGGATGCCGTGCTCATAACCAGATGCAACAACGGCCAGATTCACGAGTCCGAATTCAGTGCCCTTGGCGAATTTGTAGTACCTCCCCCGCGAGTCTTTGCCAGGTTTGGGAATAGACACCGCGGTAACGAGCTCATCATTTTTCAAATCCAGCTGTGCCATTCCCCTTACGAAGGACTCCACAGGAAGCGTGCGTGTGCCAGAAGGACCAGTTATGATAACGCTTGATTGATAGGCAATCAGAGAAGGTGGCGAATCAACCCAGGGTGTAGCCTCGCACAGGTCACCCACCAATGTGGACCTGTTCCTCAGGTTGTTGTCGCTCAGAACGGAAATGGACTCCCAGAGGGCAGGGTAGATCTTCTTCAACTGTCTGTTAGCAAGAATCTCGTTCAACGTGACCGTGGCACCGACCAGCAGACCCTTTGATTCTGAATATTCGATTTTGTGAAGTTCCGGGATTCCCTTAAGGTCTATGAGGGCCTTTGGATCCATCAGTCTCTCCTTGAGCATGTTGATCAGGCCCACCCCACCTGCCATCAGCCGGGCATCGTCGCCATACTTCTGAAGCAGGTTCACTGCTTCGCCAACAGATTTCGGCCTGAAGTATGTGAATTTGGGGAGGGTAAAATACGGTGAGCTGAAGCTCACTTTTCAACACCCTTAATTCAACTGGTCTCGTTCTGGCCCGATTTCACGCGAACAAGGGGCCGCTGCAGGTGGGTGGTGTCCGATGTACCGCCTAGCGCCTTCATGGCCTTCTCTAGCAGGTCCGGGCGCTGCTCCCTTATTGCCAGCCATACGGTTTCGGGCGTCATTGGTTCATCCCTCAGAATCACACCCGTTGCCCGGAACACGGCGTTTGCGATGGCTGGTGCAACTGATATCATGGTCATCTCTCCAACTCCTCTTGCACCCCATGGACCGTCCTCCTGTGGTGTTTCAATTGCAACCTTCCTGATCTCCCCGGGCATGTCCTTCATCCTTGCGATGTAATAGTTGCTGAAGTTGGGGTTGGTAACCCATCCCTGGCCGTCAACCTGCATCTTTTCCCACAGAGATATGCTCATGCCCATTATCATTCCGCCATCCATCTGCTGCTCGACGCCCAGCCTGTTGATAACCCGTCCTATGTCCTCGACCTGGACACCTTTCTCGACGCATATCTCACCTGTAAGAAGGTTCAGGGTTATTTCCACACCCGTTCCTCCGAATGTGTGAAATATGGATGGAATCCCCTGGCCAGTTTCAGGGTTCAGGTATGAATTGAGTACGGACGTCCAGGTGCCGGTTCCAATCAGTGGCCCACCGATCGCATTTCCATTCGGGTACGTGTATGCCATGGCGATGTCGGAAAGCGGTATCTTCAACCAGGGTCTGCCCCGCACCGATGCGGCCCCATCCCTGACTACTACATCCTCCTTCGGGACCCTGAAGACCTGGGATGAAATTTCCACGATCTTTGCCTTGGCTTCCCTTATGGCTCCAAGCGTAGCATTACCGTCGACAAAGAGACCCCTACTTCCAACCGTCTGCCAGGTGTATGCCGTGCTGTCCGTTCCCCGCTCGAATGGAACTCTTACCTTCTCCAGCGGCAAGCCGAATTCCTCAGCCACAATCATGCACAGAGCGGTCGTCGTACCCTGACCGAATAGGCCGGTTCCGACAAGCAGGTCTATGCTACCATCTTCGTTGAACTTGAGTATGGAGGAGCCGGACGCGTTTGGTGGTTGTGAGGGACCCTTTACATTAAGGGCGAACCCCCTGGCCCTGATCACCCAGGGTTCCTTTGATTCTGGTATCCTACCGTTAGGTTTCAGCTCCTTCACTATTGTGGAAAGAACCCTTCTCGGATCACCAGCATCTTCTCTCAGATGTTCGCCCGTTCCCGTGGTGGACTCGCCAGGTTTCACCAGGTTGACGAGTCTTATCTTAACCGGGTCCAGATGTAGCCTTGCAGCCGCCCTGTCCAGCAGCTGCTCCAGGGGCCAGTGCCCCTCCGGGTATCCGAACCCTCTCATGGCGGTGGTGGGAACCTGGTTGGTGTAGACTGCCCTGCATGTAACATCCAGGTTTTCTATGTCATAGCTGCCATCTGCGGCATAACCGGTTGTCCTGCTTACATTGACTGTGTAGTCACCGTAACCGCCGCAATCCATTATGAAATCGGCCTGATAGGCTACAAACTTTCCATCCTTCTCAAATCCAGCCTTAACATGGGCGATGAAGGCTTCTCTGACCGCAGCAGAGACGAATTGTTCCTTGCGGGACAGGATCAGTTTCACAGGTTTGTTGTCCGCCATCTTGCTCAGAAGGGCCACCAGCGGTTCCCACCCGAGTCCTGCCTTGCCACCGAATCCACCCCCGCAAAACGGATGATGAATTATGACATTGTTAACGGGCATGTTAAGCGACTGGGCCATAAGATACCTGGCGGCAAAGGGCGATTGAAGACTCGACCATACTTCTACGACCCCATCTCTCCTGTAAAGTGCAACCACCGTCTGTGTTTCCATGAAAGCATGGCTCACACGGGGCATCCTGAACTCTTCTTCGATAACGAGGTGTGCCTTGTCAAGTGCGGCCTTGGCATCACCTCTTTTCAATACAAATTTGTTTGCTATGTTCGTTCCAGGGACGGGGCTGAATGCAGGAAACACCCTGTATTCAGACATGTGTTCATGTATTATCGGGGCCCCCGGTTTCAATGCGTCCCTCACGTTGAACACGGCCGGCAGGTCCTCGTACTGCACCTGCACCTTCTCTGCCGCCTCTTCCGCTGCTTGAAGGGTTTCTGCAATTACCGCGGCCACGGGGTGCCCTACCCATCTTACCTTGTCTGTCGCAAGCAGATCCCTGTCCCCTACGTAGATTCCTATTCTGAATGGAAAGTCAGAGCCCGTGGCTATCGCCACCACACCGGGTACCGATTTAGCTTCCTTTGTGTCTATGGACAGAATCTTGGCATGGGCCCTGTCGCTCGTGACGAGTTTGGCAAACAGCATTCCAGGTAGTTCGATGTCAGAGGCGTAAGTTGCTGTTCCCGTAACCTTCAGAGGAGAATCATTCTGAGGTATGGAACGGCCGATGTATCTCGTCCTCGTTTTTTCGTTTCCCACATTTAGATGACTTTGCCATTCTCATAAAAGTGTTTCTATAGCAATCTTATGCTGTCAGAATCGGCTCCATTCTGGAATGGTCGTTACCTCGTCGTCTTTTCAAAGGATCAAGGTTCAGGATGAAAAGGTATTGTAAAATGACCATGGTTACCAAGGAATATATGTATCAGGTAACGGTGCGCATAGGAACTGTCTTTGATTTGATGCTGGGATATTCTTATCTGTCGGTTGAAATTTATCCCTGGTTGGCCATCTTACTCGTCTACGAACGCCACAACCCTTGCGAACGCAGCCTCGCCCCCCTTGAAAAGCCAGGGAAAGCAACCAATAGTAACTCTTCTGTTCAGCAGCTGGTCTATTTGTCCTCCCAGATTCTCAATATGTATACAATCGTAGGGGAAAAGAGCGTTATGCGTAAGCTGATAATCTTCAGGTGGAAACATGCTATCCACTTTTTCTCTTCCGCCGAACTTCTTTTCAGACAAAGAACGGACCTTGTCGCATACGCGGGGCAGGAATCTGCCGATCGGCAGGTTCATCGGATGGTCGGTTGAGACGGCATCGACGCCCCATAGCTTGATCTTCTTCTTCAAAAGCCACTCGACCATGTCTCTTCCGCCACCGGGGTGAAGATGAATGTAACGCTCCTCGTCCGCGGTGCCCTCCGGCTTTGGCTTCTGATACCAGGCATACTTGCTGAAGCCGGTGTAAAGTATCAGTATATCCCCATCCTTGACTTCGACCTTCGATTCTATGAGTTCTGGGGTGTATAAGCCAAGGTCACCAACTTCGCTTACGTCTACGATAACACCCGGTCCGTAGAGCTGGGTGAGTGGTATCTGGTCGATCGACTTCCCTCCTGTTACGAAATGAAGCGGTGCATCCAGGTGAGTTCCTATGTGATTCGCCGTCATGATGTACTGTGCATTTACCCCATGCTCCGCTTTTCGTTTTATGAACTTCACCTCAAACGGCGGATAATAGGGCCAGAACGGGGTTTCCTGGTTCAGCGGCTGTGACAGGTCGTACAACTTCACCAAACAAAATTCACCGGCATGCATTCTGCCTAGGATAAGTATAAGTTTTCTCTGCACGGAGTTGGAAAATGTGATGGCAAGGAGTTGGAAAATGTGATGGCAAGGAGCAGAATATCGGGAATTCGGTAAAACATACCGTGGCACAGGAATAAGAAACCCCGCTGACGTTGCTTCAAACGAAATAGTTTATTTAAAAGTGAATTATCACCCCCAAAATGTCATGAAGACAGCACATGGTGTGGTTATGTGCGGAGGCCTCGGAAGCCGTCTGAGACCCCTCACATATTATTTTCAGAAGACGATGCTTCCCGTGGGCGGTGCACAGAAACCGATTCTCGAGTACATCCTGAACTCACTTCTACACTGTGGCATCGACAGAGTGTCTCTTCTTGCCAATTACAAGGTGGAGCAGATAATGAATTACTTTGGTGATGGATCGAAGATGGGGATGAAACTGTCCTACGTTGTCGATGATCCTGAGCTCTCAGGAAGCGGAGGGGCTTTGCTGAATGCAAAGAGGAAAGGGGACCTTCAGGATGGAACTCTCTTGATATATTATGGCGACATCATAACCAGACTCAGGCTGGACAGGATGCTCAAGGAGCATATAAGGGCGGGCGCGGCTGCAACATTGGCTGTTTCAGCAAAATACAGGATCCCCGTAGGGGTGGCGGATATGTCGGGCAACCAGATCACAGGTTTCAGGGAAAAACCGGTTTTGGACCTTAACGTGGGGATAGGTATAATGGCGCTTGAAGCAAAGACACTTGACCTCCTCGAACCACTGAGCAAGAATAAGAAATCGGTGGACCTTATGGGAGACCTTCTCCCGGACCTGCTGAGAAGGGGTGAGAAGGTCATGGGATACAGGTTCGATGACTTCTGGCTGGATGTTGGCTCGATAGAGGCATACGAGAAGGTGGACCACACCCTTATTGACACCATGTTTGCGGATATACTTCCGGAAGCCAGGAACAGGCGAAGACCGAGGCAGGCTGTAAGCCGATGATTATCCCCGATATTTATTGAGAGACGAGTTTTCCTGCACCTTTTTGCCCACCGCCTTTCCGAGAACAAGCAGGAATCCAAGCCCTCTCTGCATATCTTCATCCCTAAGTGTGGCTATCAACGCCCTGTAGCCTACCTTCGGTGGGTTGTTAAGGGCCTCAGCCACTTCTTCAGAAGCAGTTGCCTGGAGCATGGCCGAAACAGCTCCCGTAGTCAGGGGCTTTGCAAGGTCAGGAAGCAGTGGAACTATCTCCAGCAGTGAAGCCAGCTTTGCCGACAGGTTTGCTACAGAATCGTCAGTAAGCATGTCTCTGAGGGTCTTCACAAGATACGCCATATCGAATAGTGCATCGAGTGTCCCGGCCCTTCTGAGTTCATCCAGACGGGATGCGGCGTAGACCAGGCTTTCCAGTTTCTCCTTGTCAAGGAGCTCAACCATCCTGTCCTTCACCTCAGGACGGGATACCGCCTTGCCAATTTCTATCAAAGAGCCTGCGGTCAAGGCCAGGTTGCCCACCGTGTCCTCATGAAGGGCATCCAAGAGAGTCTTTAGCGCATAGGTAAGGGAGGTCAGCGAATCCAGAGCGCCGCTCTGCTGCATGGCATCGGCCCTTTCGAGCAGCTGGTTGAGGACATCGGCTCTATCAAGCAGTTTCTCCAAGCTGGCTATCTTGTCGGGTTGAAGCTTGGATAGCATATCATCGAAGCTTGGATTGTGTGGAGGGGCAGCTGCTGTTTCAGAGTCTGAATTGGTTTCCCCCATCATCTGCTCACCCTTTTTGCATCATACATCGTTTGATTCACCATATCGAACTGACCTGACCGTTGACCTCCAGCACGAAGGATGTTATGCCCACGATATCATCCACAACTTCGGTGTAGCTATCTCTTGTAAAATTGAAGAGCTTGCTGGCGTAGGAACAGGCGTAAAGCTTCGCCTTACCGTTTTTCTTGGCCATCTGGAAGAGGTCCATATATGTCCTGTTGTCCTGTTTCGCTGCCTTTGAAGATTCCTGCTCGTCGGAGACTTTGGGTTCTTTCGTGAAGCCCTGTACGGCGTCCATCGTGAGAAACACGGACACCTCGTCACCCAGAGCCGTCCTCGTGACAGCTTCCATCGCAGCGAACACCAGCTTGCTGAGTTCGTTCGACCCCAAGACGATGCCATGCCTCAATTTCTTCACACAACCGCCTTGGCGGTCAGACTCCAGTAAAGCTTGTTGTATGCTAGTTTTGCCCACCAGTGTATCGTTGAGGGTGGAGGCGGGACCGGCGGGTTCGCATAATTGAATCTGATGTAGGTGGCTGTATCGAAACCCGTAGCGATGAAACAGAATACAGAACCATCATACATTTTTCTTGATTCATTCCCCCTGATCTCGGATGTGATGTTCTCCGCAACGGTGTAAGACTCGAAGTCTGCGGTTGAGCCAGCCTTTGATATGGGTATGTCGGTGGTGTCTCCCATGACGTATACATTCGAATGGTCCTTCATCTGCAGAGAATTCTTATCCGTCGGAATCCAGTTTCTCCTGTCACCGATCGCGGAATCCCCCACAACCTTTGTACCCATGTGTGGAGGTACTCCGAGCAGCAGGTCATACTTGATTTTCTCCCCTTCATTCGATTCTATCGTTTTAGCTTGCGGGTCCACCGCCTTGACAGTGAAAGGAGAAATTACCCTGATCCCTCTTTGCTCGAAGATCTTCGTCATTACTTTGTTCACGTTGGGAATGCCAAAGACCCCCGCCACAGGGTAGGTGTAGACCAATTCGGTTTTTTCTTTCAGTCCCTTCCTCTTTAGGTAATCTTCGAGCATCAGAGTTTCCTCGAGAGGACCCACGGGACACTTATGTGGTAGCCTCGCAACATTGAACACCACTGTGCCGCCTGTGAAGTTTCTTATCAGGTTCCTGGTCTGCACGGCTCCGTCCATATCCCAGACTGTATGCATTTCCTCCTTTAATCCAGGAACCATTTCCCAGTCCAATGTCGAGCCTGTTGAAATGACGGCATAATCGTACTCATGGCTCTTTCCGTCAGATGTTACAAATGAATGATTCTGCACATCTATTTTGGTGATCTCGCCTGCTTTGCCATTAAGGAGCCTGACTTTCGGATTCAGAAGTTCTCTTTCATTTTTCACTATATCCGCAGGATTTTCAAGGCCCATTCCCACAAGAAGCTGGCTGGGTTGAAAAACATGATTTTCACTTTTGTCAAATACCGTTATGCTGACATCCTCCTTATCGACTTCTGGCTTCAACCTTTCGGCTAGCCTGTTAGCTGCTATTGTCCCTCCGATTCCCCCGCCCGCAACAAACACCTTCTTCAATTGTGCCAATTCACCCCGAGATACATTTACTTCGGCCTGGCCACCTCAAGCCTGAAGCCTTTGTCCACTTTCTCGTCCTTCATAATCTTCGCACCCACGCGAGAAGCCCATGCGTAAAGATCTTTTTTGTCCGAATCAGCACCGATCAGCACTTCCACATACTCTCCCTGTCGCAGTTCCTCATAGACCCCTGATAATTCGCCAATGACACCAGCACATGAGCTGCCCGTTAGGTCAATCGATTTGTACAGAGTAAAGGACACTTCGGTCATAGATCACGCATTCACCCGCCAAAACATCCTCGTTTTCATTGCTTCTGTCTGTTTGTTGACCTCTAATTTTAATCTTTTTATAAGCCATTTATATCTTGCGTCGATAATCGATTAAGACTTTGAAACAATCAAATCAATTCCTGTAATTTTTATAATAAAAGCACATAGGGGGATACCTTCATGCACGTTCAGATATGCTATGGATCGACCGAGTAAATTTCTGAATAACAAGGCTGTAAAATATCCTTATATTCTCAATAGACAATGTACATTCAGCGGAGTCTCAAATGGTCTCGTTGTTGGATAGATTGGACATCTTCAAATCACTGGTCGACTATCAGCACAAATTTGGAAATCCACTCGGTTTATCGCCGAAGGAGCTCACTTCATGGTCTAAAGGGCTTCATTTCGACGGTGGGAACGGTACTTTCATCTTCACCGGCTCCCTCTACCAGATGGCCCCTTGGATGTCAGCTTATTCTTCTCAGATAGCCAGACTGGAGTCAGGCCCACTTCCCTCCGGTGCTCTGCTCAAGGCTGCCAGAAGAATGGGTTCTGTGGGTGCGGGAATGATATCTACCATAGCGGGGGTAGACAGACAGTTTTCTTCCAGATGCTCCTCGATCATAAAAAGAGCTTCAGAACTGCTGATCCAGGCTTCTATACCCCACGGGTACATGGGTGAAGCCGAACCATACAGCGGCGTGATCTTTATGGAGTTGGGTATGGAGGAAATGTTTTCCAGCGTCGCAAATAATGCATATTCGGTGTTCAGGGATAGGGGTGTAAAGAGGCTGATAACGCTGGACCCACATTCTACAGTGGCATTAAGGGAGTGGTACCCAGAATTCGTTCCGGGTTTCGATATCCAAGTGGACCACTACCTGGAGGTGGTGAAACCAGGCAGACCTGATTCTTCGGGCACAATAAAGGGAGCTACAACAGAAAGAAGTTATGCGATTCATGACCCCTGCTTGCTTTCAAGGAGGTTGGGCCTTGACGAGAAACTGAGAGAAGGTCTGCAGCGTGCCGGAATAGAATATCGTGAGCCGGTCAGGTGCAGGCGTGGAACCTTCTGTTGCGGGGGTCCGATCGAAAGCGTAGCCCCCAGGGTCGCAGGTGCAATCGCAGAGAAAAGAAAAAAGCAGCTTCATGATGTCGGCGATAGGGCGCTCGTTGCCTGCCCTGTATGCCTTGCCAACCTCGGAAGGGATTCGGTTGGTGAAGACTTGCCGGTTTCTGACGTCCTGGAGGTGTTATGACTCTGGAGAGCTCCTTCAAGAAGGTAAAGGAACGAGTCTACGGTGCGCTTGAGAATACAGAGATGCAAACAGGAATCAATCGGGGCATGGATTCGTTTCAGTCCAAGATCCCCAGAATCCGTTCGAAAAATGATGTGCAGCAGCTGAGAAGCCGAGTGAGGGAGATCAAGTCATATTCATCCCGAAATCTCAATGAGCTGCTGAATCAGGTTCGCGAAGCGTTTCAGAATAATGGGGTAGCGGTTTACCTCGAGAAAACGAAGTCTGATGCATTGTCCAGATTTGAAAAGCTTACGGAGGGGGACAGGCTGATTGTCAAGTCCAAGAGCCTTGTATCCGAAGAAATAGGTCTGAGGGGTTTTCTTACCAGCAAGGGTAAAGAGGTCTGGGAGACCGACCTCGGAGAATTCATCATACAGCTGAGGGGGGAAAGACCCTCTCAGATGGTGGCACCTTCTCTCCATGTTCCTCGGGAAGCCGTCGCGAGACTTTTCGAAAGGAAGTTCGGGAGGCGTTTTCAGAGCGACGACCTTCAATCGATGGTGAATGCCGCAAGAGAATTCCTGAGAGAAAAGCTGGAAAGAGCAGATGTGGGGATCACGGGAGCGAATGCGATATCTGCCAACGAAGGGACTGTGGTAACTGTCGAAAACGAAGGCAATGTCAGGCTGACTATGACCCTTCCGAAAAAGCACATAGTCTGCACGAGCGTGGAAAAGGTGGTACCCACAACCATCGATGCTGTGAGTGTAGCCTTGACTCAGTCGTACTTTGCAGGCTATGATAAACCCACCTACATCAGTCTGACTTCGACACCGAGCGGTACCGGCGATATCGAAAAGGTGATTGTGAGGCCAGCCCAGGGGTCCAAAGAGATGAGCGTGGTGCTTGTGGACAACGGAAGGCTGGAAGCGTCCGGCGGAGAGCTATCAGACGCTCTCCGATGCATAAAATGCGGGGCCTGCCAGATGGTGTGTCCTACCTACTCCGTGGCTGGACCAGCATGGGGCGGACCTACCTACACCTCAGCAATAGGCCTTGTCTGGACCGCCATTACAGGCGAGCCGGAAGAATCGGAATATCTTTCGTACTTCTGCCTAGGCTGCGACGCCTGCAACGAGATATGCCCTGTGGAGATAGATATAAGTCGTCTGATATCCAGGCTGAGAGCGAAAGGAACGGGAAATATAGTAAGTGATCTGAAATGAACCGATGCGGCTTTTCATGCTCTTATGTGAGGCGGTAGATGGTATTGGATGTAATAACCACAGGGGCGGTAAACTGGGACGTCAACCTCTTCATTGAAAGTATAGAATTGCAGGGGATGGAAGCGCCAGTGAAGAGGATCACGCGGGTGCCGGGCGGAAAGGCAGCAAACGTTGCCGTTGCGGCGGCCAGGCTGCTGGGTCCTGGACGGGTCGGAATTCTGGGTGCAGTTGGAAATGATGAGATTGGTAGATCCCACATGGAGATCTTCGCCAAGGAAGGCGTTTCGACCGACCACCTTCTGGTGGTGAACGGTTCAGAATCCGGGCAGGCATACATACTGGTTGATTCGCGCGGCAGGAACCAGATATTCACACATTTTGGGGCAAATGCTTCACTTACCGCAGATATGGCAAAATCGTTGAAAATTGCATCTGTCCTCCACAACTCCAAGGTTCTGGTGGCGATGGACCCGCCGCTGGATTACACCGCTGAACTGTTCGCAGAGGCGGGCAAAGATTGCACTATCATTTGGGGTCCAGGGGTGAGAACCATCAACAATCAGGAGAAGGTCTTATCGATGTTGGGATACGTGGACTACCTTCTCCTGAATCAGCAGGAACTCTTCGTGCTCACGGGAAAGGCGACCGCGGAAATGGGCTACGAAATGCTCAGCTCGTATTCGGATTCGTTAAAGTTGTTAGTCACGCTGGGAGAAGAAGGAGCGGCCATCCACAGCAGGGCCGGAGTGATCAAGGCGGGTGGGGTAGACCTGAGCAAAGGGGGCTATACCGTCGTCAACACCGTGGGCTGCGGGGATGCCTTCGTTGGCTGTTTTGCTGCGTCGCTTGCGTCCGGGCTTGAGGAATCGCAGGCTCTAACGAGAGCCAACTATGCTGGCGCCTTCAAATCAACGAAATATGAGACCAGAGGAAGCCCCACCTCTGATGAGCTGGACGAATTTGCGCGGAAGCTCAACTCGTCATAAGGCTGGCTTCAGAACAGGCCGACCTTGTTCCAGTGAGCGTCAGGTTCGAAACAATTTTCGTGATTAAATTTTCTGGTCACCCGTTTCCCTGCATGCCCCGTTATTTCCTTCAAAGAAGTTACAACATCTTATATAAGTCAGAAAGTACGCGTAGCGACTGTGTCAGAGTCCGAACGAAAACCATTCATCAAAGAGGTCATACTGGAGAATTTCATGAGTTATGACTATGGAAGGATACCCCTGAGGTCCGGACTCAATGTTGTGCTGGGTCCCAATGGTGCCGGCAAATCAAGCATCCTTCTGGGAATTTCTGTCGCACTGGGACAGGCGTACACAGAGAGGTCTAGAAGGCTCAGCGATTTGGTCAAAAGGGGGAAGGATATTGCCAGGGTGACGCTGCTCCTCGACAATTCTCCAAGGGGCGGTAAGAGGCCACTCCCATTCAGGTCGGACCTCATACACCTGTCCAGATACATAAGAAAGGATGGAACCTACTGGTTTGAAGTTGATTTCAAGGAAGCGAGCAAGATAGAAGTGACAGAAACGCTCCGCGGATTGGGTTTGAATCCTGATAATATGCTTGTTATAATGCATCAGGGCTTGGGGGATGCATTCAGTGTGGTAACCCCACAGGAGAAGCTCGCGATGGTCGAGGATGCGGTGGGGCTGGGAGACTACAGAAAGAGTCTCCTCGAGGCAAAGGAAAGGCTCGAGAAGATCAGGGCCGAGGAGGAAGAGCGCGAAAAGGACCTGCAGGCCGCCAGTGCTGGCCTGAGCAGATGGAAGGAGCAGTTTGAAAAGTACCTGCAGGTGAAGGAGCTCCATGATAAGAGCAGAAGTCTAAGGGTGGAGGAAGCGTGGTCTAAGGTGGATAAACTCACGAACTCTGTTCATCAATCCGAGGACAGGGTTTCGAGACTCCAGGAGGAGCTTTCGGCACTACGGGCTAGATTAAAAGAAAGGGAAACCGAGGCAGAAGCGGCTTCGAAGGACTTCGAAACTGTTCTTTCCACCTATTCGTCCGCTGAAAGGCAGAGGGAAAGGCTTAGGTTTGAGCAGCAGCTGGAAAGGGTCCTGCGCTCTTCCCAACAAGACGCCGGGGGACTTCGCCAACTTCAAACAGCTGGTTTGATATCCGATGAAACTTCTGAACTCCAAAAAAAGGTCGATGCTTCAGAGTCAAATGTGGCCGACATGCTTTCTGAACTCAAAGGTACGCTCGGTGAGCTCATACAGGCACGAGAGAAGGCCGCAGTTGACGGATACAGAGTCTCAGAAATGGAAAAGGAACTTCGAAAACAGCAGAAGCAACTGGCAGACCTGAGGGAGGAAGAGGCTTCGCTGAAGGGCGATGCATCCATACTCGGTGGGAGGCCTAACGAGGTCAGACAACTACTCGATGTCCAGGCCGAGCTCAGAGTCACGGAACTGAGGATCAAGGAGCTGGGGGACGTGCCTGCGGACGCAGAGGCCATCTATCGTGATTATAAGGCAAGGATTGAGTCGTTGTCGGCCAGAATCACCGAGCTGCGCTCAAACAAGAATGCTACGCTGAGGGAAGTCAGCGAACGCTTCAGTGTCTGGAAAAGGGAGCTGGAGGCGCTGGTAATCGACCTCTCCAAACGTTACATGGATGTCCTTTCGATGGTGGGAGCGACTGGGAGGGTTTCCCTTTCCAACCCCGACGACCCAACCACAGCCGGCTTGGAAATACTGGTTTCGTTCAGAGGAGACCAGCTCGTTCCCCTTGATGCCTACGTTCAGAGCGGTGGCGAAAGGAGCAGCGCGGTGACCGCACTTCTTCTTGCGTTACAGGGAAGGGTGATCTCTCCATTCAGGGCAGTGGACGAATTTGACGTCCATATGGACAAGCTTAACAGACAACTCTTCATGAAGAGCGTATATCAGCTATTTAACTCTGACAGTTCGGCTCAGTACGTCATCATTACGCCGGTGGAACCTGATGTATATGATCCAAATGCCAACTACATAATGGTGCACAAGGTCGCATCTTCATCAAAGGCGGGTGTAGCGGAGAAAGTTGCCCAAAGATAGAAAATCAAAAAATGCCGGAATCGAATACCGGGAAAGAATAGCGGCCCTCTCTGAAGAATTGAAGGAGACGGGAGCAGACCCGTTTGCAGTCGATGTCGACCATATCCTCGAAGAGCTGAGAAAGGACTATGCCGTATCAGACCCGAGGATACTCACGGCGGACGCGAAGGCGCTTGGGTCCGTGAGCGAGGTGGTCCAGATGCAGGATACCTGGATAGGTAAGCAGCTTTCCGGGCTACAGGTGGATCCTGCCCTTCTCCTGGACAGGGTCAAGCGCCTTGGCCTCAGAAGTCTTGCAGCATCTCTCTACAGCAGTCAGCATCTGCCGGTGGGGGTCAAACAGGTGGCCACCAAGAGGCTACTCGAAGCGGCTGAATACTGGATTCAGCTTTCCGGCTGGGGCGGACGGCTGAGCCTTCCGTCGAATCAGATGGGCGAGCTTCTTACAGAGACACTGGAGCTGACGCCAGAAGACCTGGAGCAGGAGGTGAAGGATATGTCAGAATCGGTGCTGCAGAGTGTTGCGGAGGGACCCGTTGCTTATGATGCACTTCTCGGTCAATCCACCGGAGCAGAACGTTTGAAAAGAGCGTTTGTTCTTTCACTTATCTGCGCGAGGGGAGCAGTAACGCTGAGGTATGACCCCTTGCTGGGCAAATATGTTGTCCAGAGGGCCGAAGGGACGCCGGACAGTTCGGTGGCGATAAAAGTATGAGTGAACCTGAGACTGAGAAAGAGAAGGAGGAGAAACTCGAGGCACAACTGAGAGAAAGCGCACGGGCAGGACTAAGGTTCCTGCTCATTCAGAGACGCAGCCAACCCGGGTGCAAGGGATGGGAGCTGAAAAGAGAGCTGGGAAGGAACTATCTTCAGATTCTCAGGCTTGTGAACGGCATGGCCTCGGACATTGGCCTGAAGCTGGTTTCGGTGCCAGATGAGGACTTCCCTGATGACCCGGACAGGTCCAGGTATCTGCTGGTTTCAAAGGAGCCGCTCTCAGAAAAGGACACGGGAAGCTGGCTCCGAATGGAGGAGGCGGCCAGTCTGGCGATCATACTTTCACACCTGTTCGTCAAGGGAGAGGTGGATTCAAAGGCCGTGGTGATGACGATGGTGAGGGAGAAGCTTCCTTCCTGGAGGGCACAGCAGGTGGTGTCGAAGCTGACAAGGCTGGGGTACCTCGAGGATGATGCGGGTTACATAAGGGTCGGTTGGAGGACAAAAGTCGAAATAGACAGGGATGAGCTCTTGACCTCGATACTATCGAGGAGGCCTGAAGGTGGCGACCCGGCAAACCCGTCTACCTGATGAACCTTCTCAGGTTTCTTCTCCTCTCATATTCAACCAGGTCCGAAAAGAAGTCATCATCAGCCAGCACATGCTTCGAAAGAATCGACTCGGCTTCATCTCCTTTGAGGCGATACGCAAGAACCATGACGGCGAGTGTCCCGTATTTCTCCACAAGTCTTCCGCTTGAAATTAGCTCGTCTCTCAACTTTTTCCCTTGAGCAGAAGGTTCCATGCCGACACTCAGTCTTCTTGCAAGCCTTTCGACCTTTTCTTCGTCTTCGGGAGGTACGGCGATGCGCTGCGAGCCGCAAACAGGGCACCTTGGCGCAATCCTGAGTTCCGAGACGTATACTCTGGATGTGTACTTCCAGCAGTTTGTGCACACCAGAAGGACCGAGGAACCGAGCACCCTCACTTTGGCCCCCTCGACTGCAAGCCTTTTCAGACGGTTCGGGTCCATGACCTCCCCCTTGCGGGACATCTCCTCAAGGGCAATCGAGGCAAGAGGGGTGGGCGTTTCGGTTTCCCCGATCACGGCCACCGATATTTCGCCCGTTGCAACCTTTGAAAGAAACCTGGAAAGACCCCTGACGTCAACATCCTCATGCAGAAATGTGCGCCAGGCTTCTTCAAAGGGAAGGCCATCCTTGTATGCGGCCATGACCCTGTCGAGCATGCCGCTGGTAAGGTCCGCGTCCCTTCCAAGAACACCAATCTTCCTCGCAACATGCATGAACCTGATCCTGAAAAATCCTGACTCTTCGCATGCGCTCTTCAGGATCGACTCTAGGTCGGCAGAAGCCAGATAGAGAAGGTTCCTGTGGACATCATCGCACGTCAATCCCCTGCCTTCGAGCATCACCCTGTAGGCATCTTCGCCTGTCACGATGCGCCTGTTTTCAGATAGCACCCTTGCAAGCAACCTGGACAGGGTTCTGTTGACCCTCAGCCCCCAGTGTGTGTGAATTATGACCATGCCGTTCCAGGATTCCAGTGTGACCGTTCTATCTGAAGGGACGGGCTGGCCATTGGACAGTTGTTGCAATATTTCAACAAGAGCCCTCTTCCCTGAGGGAAGTTCCAGGCCGCTTTCGCCTGAAAGGGTCTGAAGCCACGAGTCGAATTCCGATCTTTTCCTGGCTAGGTCGGTGCAGATCCTCCTGTAGCTGCCCACCTTCAGAGCCACCTCGGATGGCACCGGTATCTCCTCGCCCACCCAGCTGGGTACCGCGCCCATCGGGTCCTCGGACCTTGTCACGTAAACTGTGCCGTTATGTACCTGCTCGATTCTCCAGGCGGCACCGCCGAGTATGAACTTCTTTCCTATTTCGCCCTCCTTAGCCACGAATTCTTCATCCAACATGCCCACATTCGTGGAATCCCTCGATACAACCGGGTACTGCCTCGTCTCAGGTATCATTGATAAATTCTCAAAATAGTAGCGGAAGAGGGGTTTCGAGTCGAACGCCCTGGACACTGTATCCCCTCTCAGGCTGGCAAGTCGCGGCCTCATCGATTCCATGAATTCCACACCCCTTCTGAGCTCGGCATCTGAAAGGTTCCTGAACACGTAGGACCTCCTGAATATTGTGAGCAGGTCGGGAAGATTCCAGCTTCTCCTTTCGATAAGAAGGCCAGCAAGCTGCTGCACCAGAACATCGTACGGCTTTTCATGAACTGACGTTTCCTCATAAGAACCCTTCATAGCCAGTTCGGATATCGCGGCTGCCTCAAGGGTATCGTCAGAATCCTGTGTAATGACAAAGCATCGACTCACCTTCGAAAGGGTATGGCCACTCCTGCCCGCCCTCTGGACAAGTCTGGTGACCTGTCTTGGTGAGCCATACTGTACTATCAGCTTGACTGATCCTACGTCTATTCCCATTTCCAGACTGCTGGTGGAAACTATTGCTCTGAGGTCGCCTAGCTTCAGGCTTGTTTCCGCCAACGACCTTGCACCCCTTGAAAGACTTCCATGGTGCACGGCGAGCCTGATCTTTTCGTCCCACATTCTTAGCCTGCTCGAGAGAATCTCGGCCTCAGATCTGGTGTTGGTGAATACGATCGCGGGTCCTCTTTCTATAAGCGAAGCGAGTAACTTGACCCTGGCCACCACTTCGGGAAATGTCTGTATCCTTGAAGCATCGGCTTCGTCTTCCGGCCCTGCCGCCGGATACAGTATCTTGAATTCAAACTTCTTTTCCGTGCTGACCTTGATCACTTCACAGGTTCTGGTCGGTCCCACGAGAAACGAAGCGACTACTTCGGGGGAACCGACGGTCGCCGACAGCCCCACCCTCTGAAAGTCTGAATCTGTCAGCTCTCTAAGCCTTTCCAGGCATACGCTCAGTTGGCTACCCCTCTTGTCGGTGGCGAGTTCATGTATCTCATCTATGACGGCCCATCTCAACGGTGAAAGGTACTGAGCCAGCCTTCTTGATACCAGGAGCACCTGCAGGGTTTCAGGAGTCGTTATGATGATGTCCGGCGGGGCAAGACTCTGTGCCCTTCTCTCCTCGAGCGCCGTATCCCCATGTCTCACTGACAACCTGATGTCGAGCTGCTTGCACCATGTTTCCAGTCTTCCGAGAAGGTCTCTGTTCAGCGCCCGGAGTGGGGTGACGTAAAGGGCCTTCACCCCCCGTTTTGAAGTTAGATTCTCGCGAATGATGGTGTCGAGGATTGGGATCATTGCAGCTTCAGTCTTCCCAGAACCGGTTGGGCTCACCAGCAGGATATTCTTGCGCTGAAGGACGACAGGAATACATTCAACTTGTGGCGGTGTGGGAGTCGTCATGCCTGACTCCCTAAGTAACTCATTCATCCTGGGTGTAAGGAACTCGAATACGCTCAATCCCGCTCCGCGTCCTTCAACTCCCTAACCCCACTCCGAGCGATATATCAGTTTCATACGTTTTCATTTCGATGTATTATGAATTCGCCTCAAAGCATTTCCACAAGTCGTCCCAAGTACCGAGGAATCTGAATAAAAAGGAGTTAGCATACGACGGATGGAGAGGGGCGGGTAAGGGATTGTCGTCGAGGGTAAGAAGAATGTTCCTGGACATGGACCCCGGAATAGATGATGCGGTGGCGATGCTGCTTGCTTCACAGCTAAAGGATGTCGAAGTCCTGGGTGTGAGCACGGTTGCAGGAAACGTAGATGTGGTGAAGACTACGCGCAATGCGCTGAAGATTGTTGAATTCCTTGGATTGAGGGCTGGTGTATATCGTGGGTCCAGCCGACCCCTGATAAGGCCTCATGAAAACTCTGCAGACATTCATGGGAACGACGGACTCGGAGGCGTTGCACTGCCTGAGCCGAGGATTCGTGCCGACCCACTGCCGGGCCCCATGGCTATGGCAGAATTCGCCAGGGCAGAGCCTGGAAAGGTTACGCTTGTCGCCACCGGTCCTCTTACCAATGTTGCGATCGCCTGCATGCTGGACATGGATTTCCCCGGACATGTGAAGCAGCTTGTAATCATGGGTGGGGCTTTCTCGCTTGCCCCATACGGAAAGGGCAACGTGAGTCAGTTCGCGGAATACAACATATATGCAGACCCCGAGGCGGCAAACCTAGTGTTCACAAGCTTTCAAGATATTTTATGCGTGGGACTGGACGTTACGATGCACCCGGACCTACTGGTAAAACAGGAGGACCTGAATCGCCTGAGAAAAAGCGGTTCAAGGATGGGCTCTCTCGCTGCGGATATCATGGGATTCTCCGTAAGAAGAATGGGTTATTTCGCTCCACATGATCCTCTGGCTGTGTACTGTGTTCACGACCAGGCCATCGTGTCTACAAAGAGGGGACGAGTGAAGGTTGTCACAGACCTTCAGGGGGAAAGGGGGAGGACCATCCTGGAGACAGATTCGGAGAAGTCGAATGTTTCTGTGGCTTCTGCAGTGGACGGAACCAGGTTCAAGGAAGAGTTGCTTGGTGCACTGGAACGAGCTCGATAACAAGACAAGACTGAATCCTTATAAGACAAGGGAGCGCCCATATATCGAAATGATACCGGATGCTATTTTTGCGACGGTCCCGGCCTATGGATCAATCATAAACATGGTGCTGCTCTTCGCGGACGGTGCACTGTTCGGGTTAGCAGTAAAGAAGGGTCTGATTTCTATCGTTCTTCTCGCCGTTGCACTTGTTCTGGCTGGATACCTGGGTCTTAGCATACCTTTTCTCACACCTTCACTCATAGCGACTCACCTCGTTAACATACTGGCAAGCGTGTACAAATCTGTCGGGCCCGCATTCTTCGCGTTTCCGATACTTTTCATTCTGGGATTTGCGCTTGCGCTGTGGAAAGGTTAAAGCGGTCGTCTGGAAAAGCTACTCCAGCCTCTTTACTATCTCCAGCAGCACTCCGCCCGTGGATTCCGGATGTACGAAGTTAACCTCCCTTAAGCCTGGTATCACTTCTACATCGGAATAAACCAGCTTCATTCCCTTTTCCCGGAGTCGGTCAGAAGCAGACCTTGCATCGGCATAGGTAAACGCGATATGATGAATACCCGGCCCTCTCTTTGACAGAAACCTGGCAACTGCGCCATCCGCGGTAAGGGGTTCAAGCAGCTCTATCCTTGAATCGCCGATCCGGAACATCGCTATCCGTACATTCTCTTCCTTGACTTCCTCGACCGACAAGAGTTCAAGGCCGATTTTGTCCCTGTACATGGAAATTGCTTCAGAAAGATTTCTCACGGCTATTCCTATATGATCCAGCTTCAGTGGAAGGCTCATTCAGTCGCCTCCATCCGCTGCAGAACGAACGATGGAAACCGCTTCCTGAAGCGAAGTGCCGGGTCCGAGTACCGCAAATATTCCCATCTTCCTGAGCCTCGGGATATCGTCAGGCGGCACTATCCCACCGAATATCACCCTGCATCTGGCTCCGTTCTTGTTCAATTCAGAAAGAAGGTCCTTCGCCAGCTCGAGGTGGGCCCCTGACAAAATGCTCACTGCAAGCACGCTGGCATCCTCCTCGATGACAGCCTTAACAACCTGCTGCACAGACTGATGCACCCCAAGGTAGACGACTTCAAAACCCGCTTCAGCCAGGCTCCTCGCAATTACCTTGGCGCCTCTATCATGACCATCCAGCCCGAGCTTCGAAACCAGGACTTTGGGCACTGCCCCTCGTCTGGCTGACCCTCTTCCTTCATCCTTGGCATGTCTGTTACGGGAAGACTGCATGTCTGCAGCTTGGCAGCTCAGGTGTGATAAAGCTTAGGCCAACCATGTAATGTTTATCTTCTGATGACGACCATATTTCAGGATATGGTCGAAAATTCTATCGGCGTGGATATCGGGGCTTCGAAAATGAGGGTCTGCCTGGTTTCAGAGGAATCAGACATTTTATGGTCGAAAAGCGCTCCGCTCGGCCCGTCACCATCGCCGCAGACGATAGCTAGACTACTTGAGAGGTTGATAAGAGACATACGTGATGATTTTTCATATGCGGGTGTCGGCGTAGCTGGATTCGTTTCTACGCCGAAAGGAGAAGTAATCAAGATGCCCAATGCACGGATCAATCACTTCCCTGCTGCCAGCATATTCGCTCGAATCCTGAAAAAGAGGCCCATCGTTGTAAATGATGCCGTGGCTGCGGTGTATGGGGAAGCGGTTGCTGCGAAATCCGACCTGGACTTGGTTTACCTGACTGTGAGCACAGGTATTGGGGGTGCTGCAATGCTGAACGGAAGAGTTGTTGCTGGAAGAGATGGAAATTCCCACGAGGTAGGCCACATCATCGTGGACCCCAGAGGAAGACTGCGGTGCGGATGCGGTGGGAGCGGACACTGGGAAGCATACTGTTCTGGAAGCGGGATCCCTAATTTTGCCAAATGGTATGTCCTGGATTCCGAAGCCAAGAAATCCAAGGAGTTCAAAAAACTGGTTGAATCGCCATCATTGAAGTCTGCTCAAATATTTCAATTTGCCCGGACGGGTGACCCGACCTGCTTGGATTTTATGGATGAGCTGGTTAACATAAATGCTGCGGGTTTAGCCAGTGTAATCAATGTATACAGCCCCTCATTGATCATAATTGGCGGTGGTGTTGCGTTTGGAAGATGGAAGGATTACATTCTGCGTTCCTTCGATGCGGCTGGGCGTCTGCTCGCTGGCAGGCCCCCCAAATTGCTCAGGGCGGCGCTTGGCGACCTTTCCTCCGCCTATGGAGCCGCCCTGTTGGCGAAGAACCCGGCATCGCTTGGATAATGCCGTTCCGTTTCAATCGGGTATGGAGAATCGCTTTATGGTATATGCAGGCAATTATGAAGATGTTTGCTAAAGACTGGCAAAAATGGATACCCAATACCCCTGACACCTTTTGACAGAGGCAAAATTCTAAGAATATGTTTCCTAGAAGATTGACGGGGCATATGAACAGCTCAAGGGGGATCAGGTTCGGCGTCTGCCTTCCCAACTACGGCAGTACGTTCGACGGCGACGGCTTCCTGACATTCGCGAAGAAGGCGGAAGAGCTGGGATTCGACTCGGTCTGGTCTACAGACCATATTCTGATGTCGGCGAAATCGGGCACTCCATATGAAAGGATACTCGATTCGATCACAGCTCTGGCAGGTGTTGCAACCGTGACAAGAAGGGTTAGGCTTGGCGTATCGTCGCTTGTTATGGCCATGAGGAATCCGGTTGTAGTAGCAAAGCAACTCTGTACACTCGACGTTCTTAGCGGCGGAAGAACAATGCTCGCAACCGGGGCTGGATGGAATGAAAGAGAATTCAAGAATCTTGGGGGGGACTTTCGCCATAGGGGTGTAAGGTTGGACGAATCCATATCGCTGATCCGGCTCCTCTGGGGTTCCAACGGAGACCCTGTCGACTTCGAGGGGAAAAGGCTTTCAAACCAAATCGAGAATGGGGTTTTTTCTCCGCCACCGGTACAAAAGAAGCTGGAAATATGGGTAGCTGGTGCGAGTGAGAAGGCCATGGAGAGGGCGGCCAAGCTGGGTGATGCCTGGCACCCGAACTTGCAACCACTCGAAAAATTTAGCAGGTCGGTTTCCCTATTCCGCAGCATTCCAGGAGGCAGTTCAAAACCCATCTGTGTGAGAGTCGCGTACAACCCTGACTATACTGAGAATGAGTATGTCAGCCCTCAGGGAGAGCGGAGGGTGGTCCTCTCGGGTAACGTCAAAGACAATGAATCCATACTCGAGCAGATACAAAATTTAGGGGTTTCTTACGTGTTACTCGCACCCGATCCTCTTGGAAACTTGAGTGTGCCGAGACAGATTGATGGACTCCAAAAGTTTGCATCGAGTTTCATTGAAAGATGAAAATATCTTTGATTTGGAATTAAAATGCTTAAATAAGTCATCGGCGGATATTTAATCCACACAGTTGTCATCATCAACTGATCCGAAGGATAATACCACGCATTCTGTATCGACTCAACCATCGCAGAGTTCCCTTGAACAGAAGGCGGACCTGAAGTCGCTGGCACAAACGATTGACAGAGCCGGCGTAACTCACTATGACAAGGCAAGAGGACAGATAGAACTCACCAAAGAGATTCCGGAGGAGAGTTACCTCTGGAATCCTGACTTCCATCCTACACCGATCAGACTGAGAACGTGGGGCTCGGGTACATTCTTCGCAATCTGGCTCGGTATGGTTGTAATTGTACCTACCTGGACATTGTTCGCGGCGGGAATGTCGTTCGGGCTCAACTGGTCGACCACGCTGGCACTGATGTTTCTGGGAAACCTCATCGTTCTGATACCCACTCTCGTCCAGTCCCATGGTGGTGCGCGCTACGGCATGGCGGAACCCCAGCTCACGAGGTCCAGGTGGGGAATATACGGAGCGCAGATTCCCTCTTGGATTAGAGCCATAATATCAATGGGCTGGTGGGGGGTGGAATCATTCATCATCGCGGAAGCTGCAGGATACATCTACCTTCTTGCTGTCGCCCCGTCCGACCTCACTCAACTGATGTCGAAGCTGGGAGCAGGCGCGCTTCCCCTTGCCTTCCCCCAGGTATTCTGGACAACATTCGCCCTCGTGATCATAGCACAGCTTCTTCTTTTCTGGAAGTCCCCACCCATTGAGGCGCAGCCCGCGTTGAAGTGGCTCGCAAGAATAGCCGCACCGATAATGATAGTCGGGTTCGCCGTGATGTTCTACTCATTTCTTTCTGCTGCAAACTTCAACTTCTCCCCGATCATTTCAACACCTACTTCGGTTTCGGGTACAGCCTACTGGCTGACGGTCCTTGCTTTTCTGAATTCGAATGTGGCCTACTGGGCCACGATGGCGGTGAGTATGCCAGACTACACAAGATTCGCAAAGTCACAGTTTTCACAAACCGTAGGCCAGATTCCCATGCCCCTTATGATGACCATAGTGGGAGCGATGGGAATACTGAGTTGTGGAGCCGCAATGTCAGCCGGCTGGATAAACATTACAAACCCGATTCAGTTCTTCAGCTATGACCCCGTTCAGATGATCGCGCTGCACCTTCCTACAGCCCTTGCATATGCCCTCCTTCTGGTGGTCATAATCGCCACATTCTCTGTCAACGTGTTCGCAAACTCTGTGGCTCCTGGATATGATATTGCAAACACATATGCCAAGAAGCTCACCTGGTTCAGAGGAATCGTTATCGGGGTAGTTCTCAGCCTCCTCGTCGGAGCTTATACGGCGTACAGCAGCAGCGCACACAACTATGTATTCAACTGGCTGCTTACCTACGGGGCCTTGCTGGGAGCGGTTGAAGGGGTGATATTCTTCGACTATGCCCTGATAAGGAGATTCAAATTCGAAACGGTTGACACCTACCTCAGTTATGGAAGGTTCAGGTATGCCGGAGGATTCAATCCCGCTGCGATAATCGCCTTCCTCGTAGGTGTGTTTCTAACGTATCTTTCGTACTGGGGAATCCTCAACAACACAATCACACAGGCGATTTACAACAACTCCTGGATCTCGGCATTCCTGTTTTCGGGGATCATATACACGGTGCTGATGGTCGCATGGGTGATACCTCGCTACCAGAAATTCCTCAAGGGTAACCTGGCTAAGGGATACATAAGCGATGATGTGAGAAAGATATTCGAATAAGCTAGCAAAGATTTTTTAAATTTTCTTCCCTTCCGGCTATCTGCGATAATCGCAAAGTCTAATGATATGTGATTGCTAAGGTGGAGGACGTGAATGCCCATGCTCTGTCGGCGCATGAGCTTGGCACCTTATTTGCGAAGAGGGAGCTTTCGCCCCTCGAATACGCTAAGGAAATGTTGTCTCGTATCAGAGAGTCAAAGCTGAACGCATTCATCACGGTTCCCATGGACCTTACATTGGTCGAGGCTTACAAATCAGAAAAGCGGACAAGAAGCGGCTCGAGACTGAGTCTTCTTGATGGAGTACCTATTGCGATAAAGGATAATATATCAATTACGGGAATTAGATGTACAGCTGGCTCCAAGATACTTTCCAAAAATATACCCTATAACGATTCTGACATCGTGAAAAGCCTGCGTAGGTCGGGGCTGGTCACGGCGGGCACAACAAACATGCATGAATTCGCTTCAGGAGTAACTTCCGTTAACCCACACTGGGGGGCCGTAAGAAACCCCTATGGTAAATTCAGAATAGCGGGTGGATCGAGTGGAGGCTCGGCCGTGGCGGTAGCTGCGGGGCTTGTGCCATTGGCTATAGGTACAGATACGAGCGGTTCGGTAAGGATTCCAGCTTCGCTCTGTGGGGTTTATGGCTTGAAGCCAACATACGGAACCATAAGCCTGAAGGGCACATTTCCACTGAGCCCTTCCCTCGACCATGCCGGCCTGTTTGCGCGGAACAGTATCGACGCACGCCTGCTTCTTAAAGTGCTGACTGGAAGAACTGCAGAACTGGGGAATCACGGAAATGAGATTGGAAGAGGGACTGAAACTCACCGGTTCAAGAAGGCGCTGGTGCCCGGCTATTTCACTGGGATTGCGACGGAGGAGGTCAAGGAAGCGCTTGCGAAATTTCTCGACAGGTTGACCGGACTTGGCCTCTCTGTTATCCGTTCAAATGACGATGACAACGTCTTCTCTTCGGCAAGAGAAGCGTGGACACCTGTAAGACTCGCAGAGGCTTCAGCCATACATCGTCCATGGATAGAGTCGTATTCGATGTACTATGGAGAAGATGTACTTGAAATGCTGTCAAGGGGACTCTCCGTAACAGCGGTCGAATATATTCGGGCAAAGAACCTGGCGAAGGAGGTGTATCGACGCCTCATGAAGATGGTAGGCAGGGAGACTGTACTTGTGACCCCGACGTGCCCTATGACAGCGCCGATGTTAGGGCAGGTCGAAGAGGAGATAAACGGCGAAGTCCAAGACATTTACTCAATACTTTCAAGAAACACAGTCGCATTTAACGTAACAGGGTTCCCTGCAGTCTCTTTCCCTGCTTTTCTATCGGGCGAGGGTTTGCCGATTGGTATCCAGCTTGTGGTGAGGCCAGGTGAAGAATTCCAGCTTCTTGAATTGACGGAAATAATAGAAAAGAAGTATGGGATCAACACTTCCTTATAACATGAGGAAGGACGTAGAAAAATACATAGGACCTATCAACCGGACCTGCTGCATTCTGGTCTATGGAGCCGGCAGGCTCTAATCCATGAAGCACCGAAGTGGTTTCGGTGTCACCATGATTGAAGTTGCGAAATACGCATATAGGGGAAGGGTGCAGTAAAGAATATGGCAACAGAGCGAAAATTTGCCGATTTTTACGTGGGTGCACTTCCCTTTCAGATGGACAAAATTCCAGAAGGAGGCATGTGCCTTTCGGCCTTCCTGGTCCTCTGGAAGGGAAACCAGCACAATGTTTTACTTGGCAAGGTGAATCCGGCCAGCGACTGGGTTCAATTGGGCGCGCTGAGCAAGGAAAGGGCGGAAAAGATTAGCGACAGATGGATCCTGCCATCCAGCCACCTGCTGCTGTACGAATCCCCCCATGAAGCTGTGAGAAGAATCTCGAGGGAACAGCTCGGTTTAAACTGGTCGGATGTGAAGTCGCCGGAACTCCTTGTCTTTTCTGAAGCTTACAGCGTGCCGACCCACTGGGATATCGAGTTTGTATTCAAGGGTGAACTGGAATCGCTCCCACGGAGCGCCGTCTGGAAAGAGCTGACGTTCGTCGACGTTTCCAAAGCGCATGACAAGGATTTCGCGAGGAGCCACCAGGACATATTAACCGAGGTCGGGCTCAGGTAAGATGGTTAAAGGAGGTCTTCACTTTCGATCATTCATCACTTGTCCAATCCACATCCGATTCCTCAATTCTTGAGAAGCGCGAAATCATAGGTAAACCGGGTATCCCAGAAAAGGCGTCCGAAAATGTAGAAAGGCTGCTCGCGAAATTGGCTGATACAGGGGAGACAGGTTGAGAGAGACTCCAGCTCACAAAGCACAGAATAGGAATGGAGAACCCCATTATGCACTCATGGCCCAAGAGACATCTGGCCGAGAAATTGAATTCGTAAAACCGAATCTACTCAATTTGTCACCTACAGTCGTATGATTCTATTCATGAGTCTAGGTCAGGGCGAGAGATTCAAGAATTAGCTTCGCTGCAATCTGCGCTCCCTGGAACTTTTTAGGTGGAGTCCTTCTTCCAACATGCTGCTGTATAAGTACGTCCAGCCTGTCAATATCCTCAAAGGTGAACCCCAAGGCTTCTGCGTTTCTGACCTGTTCGACGTGATTCTTGAAAGGGATCGCGATAATAGGCGTCCCCTCGCTGAGCGCTTCGTCAATGGTGCTCTTCCCGGCTGATGTAATAACCAGATCTGAATACGCAACGAGTTCATGATTGTCCCTGACAAACCCCAGAGGATGAATGTTATGTGCCTTCGTGGACACTGAATCTATTCCTGAAAGTACCAGCCTTGCATCGACGAGGCCTGCCTTTAGGAAAGCTCGGGCAGTACGCTCCGCGAAGTAGTAACCCAAACCGCTTCCACTCATGCTGAAGGTAATCAGAGTTCCTGCAGGGGATATTCCCAGAGATGAAAGAAGCTGCTCCTTTGTCTTTGTGACACGCCTCACGATCGGAGGCGTGTGCCTGATGTTCATCTGGTCTTCTCCTTCCTCCGGGACGATGATCATGGCGGTCTTGGATTGCAGATTCTTGTACCATTTCTCCACCCTCTCTTCGATCGCGCGGGAAAACCAGGACTGTGCAAAGCCAAGTTCAAGTTCATCCGAGACCATTGCATGGCGCAGCCCCAGCTCCTGAGCTAATGAAATGCTCGCGAATTCCTCATCGCCCACAACCAGGTCGTACCTGCGTTCAGGGATTAACCTGCTCAGTACCTGTTTGTTGCGCCGGTATGCCCTCCAGTATTTTATGTACCAAAGACCTGGATACATCATTCTGCCGTCCTTTTCGGTTGGGTTCGGACCCGTTATGATATTCTGTGAATTGAATCCATAAGAAGAAATGAGCGAATTTGCCTGGCCACCAGTCATGAATTCGACATTTGCACCCTGTCGAACAAGTTCGGAGCCCACCGCTACCGCACGGGTGGCATGGCCAAGTCCGATGGGGCTCACACAGAACACTATATTCAAGTTTGATCCGGCTTGGCGATGGCATCTAAAAAACGAATTCAACAAATTAAACCAATGAGCGTGAATACATGTCGCAAAATTCATTGGGCAATATTAAATATAGGACACCCAATATATCGAACCGTGGGTACAGAAGAAGAAGAGGTAATAGCCGCGGTAGAAAAGGCAAGAAAATCCGTTGTAAGCATAACGACGTTCGGGCAGACAAGGGAGTTATTCTCAATGAGGCCCGTACAGGGAATGGGTTCGGGTGTGATCGTCCACCCTGAAGGTTACATTACGACAAACTACCATGTCGTCGAAGTGGGTGGCAGGGTGAACGTAATTCTCAGTACTGGTAAGGAGCTTACCGGAAGGATAGCCGGAGTAGACCCATCGAGCGACCTGGCCGTGGTCAAGGTTGAAGAGAAGGGTCTTCCAGCGGCCGAGCTGGCCGATTCGGACAGCCTGAGAGTTGGCCAGACGGTGATGGCCATAGGAAGTCCGTACGGGTTTTTCCTCGGGGGTCTCACAGTAACAAAGGGAGTGGTCAGCGCTGTCCACAGAGACATCCAACTTGAAGACAACATCATAGAGGACCTGATTCAGACAGATGCTGCAATAAATCCAGGGAACAGCGGAGGCCCGCTGATCGACCTGCAGGGCCAGGTGGTTGGACTCAATTCAGCCATGATACCCTTTGCGCAGGGAATCGGTTTTTCGATACCGTCAAACACGGTGAAAAAGGTGGTGGAAGGGCTGATACTTTATGGAAGGGTATCAAGAAGCTGGTTGGGTATAGCAGGATTGACAATCGATGAAAACATAGCCAGACAGTACCGGCTAAGCGTGTCTAGTGGCGTCGGAGTAGCTAGTGTCGCAAGGAACGGTCCAGCGGACAGGGCAGGTTTGAGGAGCGGTGACGTCATAACGGAAGTCGACGGCTCACCCGTTGGTTCGATCAAAGAGCTTAGAAGGCTAGTGAGGGAGAAGAAACCCGGCGAAAGGTCTGTGCTTCAGGTGATCAGGAATGGAGAACGCTATTCTGCGACCGTGGTTCTTTCGGAAGAAAATCAGCTGGCATAGTGAACTGTCTTCCTGCTGGATTCTCAATATTCTGACTTGTTGATAACATTCGCCGGGGTGCCGCCCTGAATGAAGCGGATTACGTTTTGAACAGCTTGGTATGAAGGCTTTCCGGTGGGCTGAGAGCTTACTCCGGCCACGTGAGGCGTTACGAGGTAATTATCCAGACCTCTGAACTCGTTATCCGGGTCCGCCATTTCCTTACCTTTTTCATGCCACCCCACGTCAGTCGCATACCAGAAATTCGGATGTGTTTTCAGATGTCGGAGCATGGCAGTTCTTTCGACAATGTCTCCTCTTGCAACGTTGACCAGTATCGCCTGTTCCTTCATCATGGAAAGCTCGGCGGACCCAATTATTCCTCTCGTGTTTTTCGTCAAAGGGAGTGAAAGCAGCATTACGTCAGATATTCTTAACAGCCTGTTCAACCCCTCCTTTCCCTGTAGAATCTCGACCCCTTTGTCCTGAGGATCGCTCCTCCTAGAAAAGGCGACAACCTTCATACCGAAGGCCTTGGCCATGGAGGCAAATGAAGAGCCGATTCCACCATATCCTATGACGCCTGCCGTCCTTCCCTCCAGACTGACCATCCTCGCCGCGATCCCAAACATCCTGTCCATGAAGAATGGTTTATCCCTGGGAAGCGTGAGGAACAGGGGGATGCACTTTGAAGCAGCTAGAGTGAGCGCCCACGCATGCTCCGCGACCTCCTGGGAATATGCTCCTGCATTGCTGCATAGAAGGACGTGAGATGGTATAATTGAAACGGGCAAAGAATCCACGCCCGCGAACAGGCACTGCACCATTCTCAGGTTTTCCATTTTCGCTATCTTTTGCTCGGTCAGGGACGAAGGCCAGGACGCCGTGAGCAATATGTCGATCGTGGGCAGCGCCGAATCGAGATTCTGTTTATCTTCGAGGTCATGAAGATGTATCACGTTTGCAACTTCAGACAGCCTGTCAAGGTCCTCCTTACGGAACCAGCCTCCGGAAACCAGAACATTCTTCAAGCAACAGGGCCTCCTTCCACCATGTTTGGATTGGAGGATACATTAACTGTTTGCTGTGAGCGCGTAACTTGGGTGTATATGGAAATTACGGAACGCTTTCAAGGAATGGAACATGCAAAGAACGGAATCATAAGGTAAAGGATTTTGGCTCACGTTACAACACAAAGGCCTATCGAAGTCAGAGGAAAATCTTACAAGGCACGGTTACTGTGTTCTGACATCGTAGAAATTGCCTTCCGTTGAACTCGTGGTGGCGGCGTTCCTGGGAATAATGACCATTGCATCAATTCTTTCACAGAAGGTCAGAATCCCCTATACAATGGTGCTTGTGCTTCTTGGAGTAGGACTTGCCGCCGCCTCCCTTTCGATAATCCTCGGCGTCGACCTCATCTACGACCAACTGATTGGAGGCGGCCTTTTTGTTGGGCTGGTAGTCCCGCCGCTGATCTTCTCCGCGCTCCAGGAAGTTCCAAGAAGTGAGTTCAGGGCAATCGCGAGGCCCGCCTTTGTTCTTGCTACGGTCGGTGTGGTGATATCTACCTTTGTTGTCGGGATTCTCCTGTGGCAGCTTGCAAGATTGCCCCTTTATGCATCCTTCCTTTTTGCTGCTGTCATTTCGCCCACAGATGTAGCAACCGTTATTGAGATATTCAAGCGAGCAAAGGTTCCGACAAGGCTGGCTACACTCATGGAAACCGAGGCTGCATTCAACGATGCTACGGCCATAGTTGTCTTCACCATACTGCTGACAGGTGAGGGGCTGACGAGACACCTGTTCTTATCCGCACTTGCCGAATTCTCATACGTCTTTGTAGGGGGGGTCGCCGTTGGGTTCGCCATCGCATTCGCTGCGAGATTTCTTTCTAAACTTACGAAGGACCCTCTATCCGAGATAGCCCTCACGATGGCCTCCGTCTATGGTTCGTATACGCTTGCCAGCTCCATTTCGGTGTCTGGGCTAGTCGCGGTGGCAGTTGTGGGCCTCTACTACGGAGGCTCCAGGCCCCGTGCGGGGTCGCCTGTCAGGATATTCTGGGAGATAGCGGCTTTCGTGGCAAACTCGGTCGCATTTCTCTTCATAGGTCTGAGCACGGATGTGGTCAAACTCGCGTCAAGTATATTGCCCATAGCAGTGGCATTCCTGGCCGTTGTATTAGCCAGAGTCGCATCCGTATACCCGATCCTGGGAGTATCTGACAAGACAGGATTAAGGACACCTCTGAAATGGAAAAACGTGGCAATGCTGGGCGGAATGAGGGGAGCACTTTCTATAGCTCTCGCAGCCTCCATCCCAGCAACGGTTGCTTCAAGGGATTTGATAGCCACCATGGTCCTGGGTGTGGCCTTTATTTCAATAATGGGACAGGGGCCAGTACTTTCCAGGTATATCACCTCAAGGTTCAAGGAGGAAAGCAAGCAGGGTAGGGAGTCGCTTGATGTGAGGCTCGAGGCGGCTCTGTTGCGTCTGCAGGACCTGCACCAGCTAAGGCTTGAAGGTTTGGTTACTGACGAAGATTACCTTGAAAGGTCGGAATCCGCCAAAGCTGAGATTGATGATGTGCTCAGGGACATAAGAAATATCTCCAACGACGAAAAGAATGGCGAAACCAAATCAGAAGCCGTAAAGGAACCAGTTGACGAAAAAGGGCAGACCTGATACCCCTTTTGAGGGGTAATGTGAGGGCAAGCTTATGCGTGAAATGTTTTATCAAATGTCTTGTTTCCGCAATATAAGTAAACTCCACACAGCTTATGTCTATGGCATTGCACTTCCCTGACATGGGAGAATCTGATTCTAGGTCGGCACTACTGAACGGTGTAAGAGAGTTTGCTGAGCGAAGGATAGCCCCCATAGCTTCAAAGGTGGATGAAGAAGATAGGATACCTCCCGAATTTTACACAGAAATGAAGGAACAGGGTTTGATGTCCATGCTCGTTCCGGAAGAGCAGGGCGGGCTCGGCCTTTCCACTTCTCTTTTCGCAGAGGTGCTGGAGATGATAAGCGGTTACTCCGGGGGGATCGGGCTTAGTCTGGAGGCCCACAACAGCCTGGGATTGGGTCATTTTTCGAAGTATGGGAGCAAAGAACTCATCAAGAGTACCATGCCAGGAATATTGGAAAGCGGGAAACCGGTTGCATGGGCACTCACCGAGCCGCGGGGGGGCTCGGACGCAAGGGGAATGGAGACCAGAGCTACGCGCTCCGGGAATGGTTTTATGATCAGGGGTACCAAGACCTTTATCACACATGGATACACCGCAGACTACATTGTCCTGATGGCAAAAACAGAGAAGGGCATCACAGCTTTTCTTGTCGACGGCGGCTCGGATGGATTGAAACGGGAACAGATCAAGGGAAAGCTCGGCACAAGGGGGCCGGATACTGCGACGCTGTCCTTTGATGACGTGTTTGTTCCCGAAACAAATGTTCTGGGCGAGGAAGGACATGGCTTTGAACAGGCGATGGAACTGCTTGACGGTGGGAGGATCGCCGTGGGGGCGATGGGCGTGGGCATAGCCAGAAGAGCGTTGTCCCTTTCAGTCGACTACGCAAAACAGAGGGAAGCATTCGGTTCCAAAATCGCCGGATTCGAAGGTATCAGGTTCGGGCTCGCTGAACTTGGGACGAGTACCGAGGCATCGGCACTTCTTGTTAAAAGGGCGGCCGAGCTAAGGGATGCCGGACAGCCTCACAGAAAGATGGCTGCGATGGCCAAGTACCTGTCCAGTCAGGTAGCGATGGAAGCAACAAGGTATGCGATACAGGTGCACGGGGGCTACGGGTATTTTAAAGGAAACGTGGTGGAAAGAATGTACAGAGACGCAAAATTGCTCGAGATTGGGGAAGGCACCAACGAAGTACTAAAACTGGTGATATCGAGTGAAATGTTCAGGTAAAATCCCAGATATTGCCTTCACTAATGAAACTAGAGTACTTCGGCTTGCCTGCGCCTTATGATTATCAGCACAAGCAAGGCGGCGACCACTATTATTGCCACTATGATGAGAACGTATGGGAAGGAGAACAGCGTCTGAATGAATGAAGGCTTTTTCACCGGCTGGATGAAGTTGACGTTAATGCTCTGAGTGAGGTGACCTAGCTGAGATGATGTTATCGTCGCTGTCACCGTTGCAGTGCCTGGCGTACCCGAGTTAAGCTCCGTAGTTGCCACGCCCGACTGCCCAATCACTGATTCAGTTGGGTTCAGAACACCAAGATTGGAGCTCCAAACTACGGTGGCGCCCTGGACACCCGTCCCCATAACATCGAGCGACAGTGTGATTTGTACAGGGGTACCAGTTTGTACACCGTTCCCCGACGGTTGTAGTGACAATGTGAGCGGGTATGAGGAAACAGTAACAGGCTGCTGCGCAGACTTGAAGCCCGTGGATGACGCGGTGAGCACAGCTGAAGCAGACGTCTTGGGTCCCACCAGCTGGGGACCGCCGAAGGTGACATATGAGACAGCCTCAGTGCTGCCCGGAAGAATCGTAAATACGAGTGCTTGGCTTAATACTGTGGAGTTGGAAGAAGTCACGGTAACCTGAATGGGTGAAGTGGCCCTGGCGGGGTTGCCCTGCGAATCCAGCAGTTGAACCACAACAAATGCATCATTACCGAACGGCATATGATACGAGTTCGATGGGGCCACGGACAGTCCCAGAGAAACAGCGCCGGGCTGAACCGTAGTCACTGTCGCCGAATCACCAGCATACCCCTGCGATGTGACTGAGATGGTGGAGCTACCGGGTGAAAGGGTTGTCGTCACGGTCGTAAGTGCAGCCGTGTATCCAGCGGGTATTGTAACCACTGTAGGAACGGTCGCAACACTCGGGTTGCTCGATGAAAGCTGTATGGTCTTGTTGACTGGAGCGATTGCGGGATTACCATTCTGGTCAACCAGCCCAACAGCAAGAACCGTGTAGGTACCACCGTCGGCAGGCAAAGTTATCGAACTTTGCTGTATCTTTATCTTTGATGGTATGAAACCGAATGTATTCACTGGAGCCTGCGCCGACGCCAATCCAGCCGCCTGCGCAGTGATGGTTGTTACTCCAACAGTATATGTTGATGTGAAATTGGCGGTCGCATAGTTCCGTCCGACCGGTATGGTTATGCTTTGCGTGACAGAACCTATGTTCAATGATGATGAGGTCAGATTCACCCTTATGTTGGTGGTCGCCACCGCGGGGGCCCCGTTGTTTACGAGTGAAACAAAGACGGCCCTGTAGTTGTGGCTGTCAGCCAAAACTGGATTGGGAGCGATCGTAACCAACAGACCATTCGCTACCGCGGGGCTCAGTATCTGCAGCGTGGCAGTGCCGGTTTGCAGATTCTGCGAGCCCGCCGTTATCGTCACGGAACCGGGCGCAAAGGTTGTGTAATTTGCCATGACACTTATGTTGCCGGCCGGAATGCTTATGGTGGAAGGCACACTCGCCAGCGAACTATTACTGGAAGTGAGGGTTATCGGAATATCCTGTGGAGCGCGCGCTGGATTTCCGGAAAGGTCGGTAAGCGCTACAACAAGTCCAGAAGTTGAATGGGCTACCGCAACTGGAGGGGTCAGCTCTACCTTGAGGGCAAGGGGTGCAACACCAACGACATTTATCGTTGTCAGGCCAGAGAGGAATCCTGTCGCGGACGCAGTTACGGTGGATTGGCCGGTTACAAGAGATGTATTATACGCTGCAAGGGCCATCATCGTACCCTTCGAAATGGTAACCGTGTTATGGGGGAATCCGAGGATAAGCGCATTCGAGGATGAAAGTGTAACTGTGGTGTCACTAACCGCCTTCGCGGGGATGTGATTGCTATCCTCCATCTCCACAATAAGGGCGCCACTGCTGAGCGGCTCGGCAAGCTGAGATACTGGAACTGGAAAGACCGCAAGCTGAGTCGGGAATCCACTTGGCGGAACTGTCTGGATCACCGGTTGCTGGGATGGAGGGGTTATACCTACCGAAGACGCTGTGATTGTGGTCGTTCCGGGAATCGTGGTGGTTGTGAAGTTGACCACAACGTACGGCTGACCCGCGGGGATGGTGATTGATGAGGGTACGGTTCCCACATTTGGCTGCGAGGAAGCAAGGTAAACAGTAGTGCTGTTCTGGAGAATGGCTGGGGAACCTGAACCCGTAATAAGCTCAACAACCAACGCCGGATAGGTTCCACCATCAGAAGGCAGCTTGGTCGGTATTGGGGTGACGGAAAGCTGAACCCCACCTGCAGCTGCATGCCCAACCTCACCGTACGGAACAAAGGAGGCTACAAATCCGAACGTCAGCAGGAAGGCAAATAGAACAAATAGTTTTATGCTACGCAACAAACGAAGCTTATGGCCTAATTATTTAAGGGCTTTGACATGGCGCCGTCTCGTGGTTTAGGTTAAACCTTTCACCAACAATCGTTGACAAGCTTTGTAAAAGGCTTCGATCAGCTCAGGCTGACATGAGCTTGAGTGTTCGCATCAGTTCTCCACTATAGCCGCCTTCGGACGGTGCGCCGAGGTTGAATCTGATACATTCACTTTGGAACAAATCCCATCAGGTCGGCGATAGTTCCCTTTCTCTCCTTCGGAGGGGCGAAGGCGGGAATTACGTTTGAACCGATGTTCGCTTCTTTGAGCAGCCTGTGGACAAGCCCTCCCTTGATGCGAGGGAAGGTCACATAGCAATAGGTTTGTTTCCCACTGTGGGTCAATCCCGCGATCTTTCCTTCCTTTGGTACCTCCACGTATTTCTCTATCCTGTGGAAGCACTTTGTGCAGTATGCCTTTGGCGGCAGGAACCTCGTAGAGCAGTTCGTGCACTCGGAAGCATAAATCAGACCCTTTTTCAGACCTTCCACAAACTTCTGTCCAGATTTGCCAAGAGTGTAGGCATAGGTCAAAGGCAGCTCTTGGTCCCAGTGTCGCGCTCTTGAAACGTCGGTAAGTCTTTCTCTCAGAGGCATGTCGCTCTGTCACTCCTTCAGGGGTCGGAAATATTTTATATCCAGTATGCTTCCTGTTCTTTCCTCCGGCGGCTTCCATACGGCCTTGACGCGCATGCCAATCTTGACCTTTTTGGGGGCAATCTCATCAACGTAATGCAGGATACCCATCAAGGGAGATGCGCCATCAAGATCGACCACGGCTATAGTTATCGGTGTGTTCCTCCTGCTTGCGTCGGCATTGACCCAGCAGATAGAATATGTGTTTATCCTCCCCGTGTCCTTGACTCTCACCCATTCATCATTGGGTCTGAAGCAAAATTCACAGTACATGCGGGGAGGCACCACAACCCTCCCGCACTTCACACACCTTCTTCCCCAAATTTCTCCCTGCTTTAGTCCTTCTAGGAATCTGGTAATCGCAACACCCGATGTATACGAGTATTTCAGTTTCGCCTGATATTCGTAGAATGAATATCTGTTCGATTTTAGATCTTCATGGGTGATCTCCGTGCCCGGAAGGGAACGAACCTTGGACGACATATCTAGCTGCCCCTTCTTCTGCAGTGTGTAACCAGACTATTTAAGCAGAAGGTGAGGTACCGAAAATTTCCCAAGGACGACCCTATCCAAAAATACAATTTATAAGCGGCTTAAGTAAAGCTCATGGGCATTACCGAGGCGAATGGTGCTGACTGAAGAAGACAAGAAGGATGTTCAGAAAGAAAATAACGAAGGGCAGGATGAATCTCGCCGTAATTTTCTGAAGACCCTATTCGCGGCGGGCGCCATCGCGACTATAGGAGGACTAGGGAGTGTGGGTAGGTACCTGACACCCCAGGTTACATGGGCAAAGGCCTGGCCGGTGTTGAAACTGGTGCCGCTGAGCAGCATCAACCAGGTGAACATTGATAAGCCTACCACGTTCAACTACCCTCTCATCAACCAGCCCAATTACCTTCTGAAGCTTGGAATCAAGGCCAAGCTCGGAATCGGACCGGACGGAGATATCGTTGCGTTCAGCCAGATCTGCCAGCATCTGGGCTGCTATTGGAAGCCGTATCAGGGTGGCAGCCATCCCATATGCACGGCTGCCGGGAACTACACATATCCCACTCCATTTGGTTTTTGCTGCTGCCATGGTAGTCACTATGACCTCACGAATGGAGGCGCGCTGCTAGAGAATGATTTTCAGACTCCTGCGCCTCTCCCGCTCCCACAGGTGATTTTGGATGTGGATTCCAGCGGCAACATAATTGTGAAGGGTATGACTCCTCCAAACATATACGGGTTCGGACCCACGCCAAGGCTGCCTGCGAGTGCCAACCCGAAGGATATACCGAACGTGACCCAGGCGGAGCTTCTCGAATACGACACATTCAACGGCACGCTGGTTGACGAAAACACAATAAACGTTCAGCCGGGGTAGAGACAAGTGGGCGAGAAGAAGAAGGATCCGATTTCCAAGCTTATAGGGTTCATAGATAGCCGTGTCGGTTTTACAAACACCTTTCTCAAACCGCTTCCTGTCACGGGCCTGAACCCGTTCGCCTGGCTTGGTGCTCTGGCTGTCCTTGCATTCTTTGCGCAGGGTGCAACCGGAGTTCTGATGATGCTTTACTATGTGCCAAACCCCGACAGTGCGTATCAGTCCACTACTCAGGTGATGACAAAGATACCCATGGGTTCTGTAATAGAAACCTTCCACCTTTACATGGCGTACGCCATGATTCTGATCGTTTTTCTGCATCTCATGAGAAACTACTTCACAAGTGTGGGAAAGAAGCCAAGGGAGCTGATGTGGGTGGTCGGCTTCGTTATGGGCGTGCTGACCCTTGCACAGGGTTTAACCGGTTACCTCCTACCCTGGTCCGTTCTTTCAAAAGCTGCCACCGACGTCTTCATAGGAACACTTCAATCCCTGCCCCCCCAGCTTTTCCTTCCAGTCAAGTACCTTCTTGAAGGAACCGGGTCAGATGCCCAGGAGTTGATGCACTTCTATGTGTTCCACACCGTGGTCATCCCATTTACGCTTCTGCTGCTTATTGTGCTGAAGCTTTACATGTATGAAATCCACGGCCATGCGGAAACCGGAAGTGTTGATACAGAAGGCAAGGTGAAGAAGGTGCCTTTCTTCTGGGATGAGACCTGGTATGTGCTGATGATCGGCTCTGCATTCGTCGCAGTGGTTCTTGTCCTGGCTTCGATATTCCCTCTGAAGCTACCACCTCAGTATTCTGCAGCTGCGGCAGCAAATGTAATCGTTCAGCCGGACTGGTACTTCCTCTGGATCTACCAGGTGCTGAAGTTCTCTATGTTCGTGGGGGCAAACGAACCGGTCGCACTTGCGGTGGTCACGCTAATCTTCATACTCCTTCTCCTGGTACCATTCATCGACAGAAACAAGGAAAGAGTGGCGACGCGGAGGCCGATATACACCACGATTGGTGCCATATTCATAGCAGAAGTGATCGTCCTTACGATCTGGGGCTATGCAACGCCGGGTGTGAATGCACCCACCAGCCAAGTCGTGGAAATAGTGGGGGGCACCGCGCTACTCGTTGGAGCAATATTCCTTCTCTACTTCAAAGCAAGACAGGCCCTTACGAGGGAGGTTGTCCAGATGCCAACGGTATCCAGTTCAGTCAGATTTTTGAAGATCCCATTCAAACACAGCCGCTACACATTGCTTTTCCTGGTGCTTCTTGGAGTAGCCTCAGTTTCGCTCTCGACCGTAGTTTCTACTGCGACTTCACCGGGAATAGATTACGAATGGCTGCTTGTATCCACCCTTGTTTTCGGAGTTTCGCTTTATTCGATGCTCAAGCTGCTCCGGGCTCTTGTGCTCGGCTACGAAGCAGGGAGGGGTAACGTTCGATGATGGAGGAGGGGAACAGAAGGAGGAATGCGATGCTTGTTCTTCTCGTCTTCATGGTTGTGCTAGCTGCCATGAGCTGGTATCTAAATCCGGTTTCGCAGCAGGGCACAATAGGCGTGCTGCTTTCGGCGGAGCTCGTTGCCTTTTCGATGGTGGCGTACGCCTACACACGGCACACAGACTCGGAGCTCAGGGAATTCTGGATGCTTGTTGGAGCCGTAACCCTGGCGGTTCTGGTCGGTTTTGCCATGCTATGAAATGTCGTAGATGGTTTTTAACTGGTCCAAAACCGAGCAAATGCGATTCCCCTTCTCCGCTCCTGCTTTGTGAATTAAAGACTCAATCTGACGACGGTCCGCCAACATGACCAAAGAGGTGAGGGATTCCGGTTCCGAAATAAACTCTCCTCCCTTTTGACCGACACTTGACTTGATAAGTTCATGGATCTGCCTATCTATGCCGGATATCAGCACCATCCTCGTTGCGCCTTCGCCCGCATGCTTCCCCACTTCGGCGAGGCTTTTTTTCCAATGGTGGGATTGAATTTCCATAACGGCTGGAATCTTCTTGCGTGTATTGGGTCCGATACGTTCCAAGATCTCCGGTCTCAGCTTTCTGGCTACCTGGGCTGCCTGCAATGATTCTGACACGTTGTGCGTCCTCACGATGTCTGCCCCTAGGGCCACTGCTACAGATTCTGCTGCAAGGGAGCCATACAGTCTCTCTTCTGGATTCGCGACAGATGTGATTTTTCCTATGAATGATTTGCGGGAAACAGCCACAAGAATTGGCCGGTCAAGAACCCTGAGCGCAAAGAGATTGGACAGAACGTCGACGTCCCAGTCATACCAGTCGATACCTGTATTTCTGAAGAAGCCTATACCTGGGTCAATCACGATATTTTCACGTCTGAGGCCCGCCTCCACGGCCAGCAGGATGCTCTCTTTGAGAGACCTCAAAACTCTGAACAGCGGCGGGCCACTTCCAGCGGAAGTTTCTCTGGCAGCAAGTATGGCAGAAACAGAGTAATCATGCGCCACCTTTGCCATTTTACTATCGCCCTTCAGACCCGTAACATCGTTCAGAATCTGTGCCCCGGCACGGAAGGAGTTTTCGGCAACCTCAGCCCTGGTGGTATCGACAGATATGACGCATCCCAGCTCTTTCTTCAGCCTTTTAATAACGGGGACCACGCGCAGTACTTCCTCCTCTACAGATATTTCGGTCGCCTTGTAGGGGGCTGTGGACATGCCTCCCACATCGATGATTTTTGCACCCTGCTCGATCATCGTGCTGGCTCTCTTGAGTGCATCATCAGGATTTTTGGCGATAGATCCTCCGTAAAACGACTCGGGGCTCATGTTCACAACCCCCATGATAATGACTGGCCGATTCTGACCCACCTTTATGCCCCCAAGCCTTGCGATGGTCATACACTGCTCACCTTGGTCATATCATAGCCGCTGACCTTCCACGGTACCACCGACACAAGAATCTTTTCCCTGGTGGATGCAGTTCAAGCAGCAGCATGGGTTCCTTGCGTTCCTTCTATATACTTGGATTCCGGATACAATGTTGTGGTTGAAGAAGGCCCGCCAGCGGGCTGGTGGGACATTTACAGGCAGATAGCAAAGGACCTGAATATCGACATATCCACGGACAGGTCATCGACACAGCTGTTATCGAGTCTTCTCGAAAGCAAGGGTGCATCAACGCGAAAAGTGATTCTTGCAGCGGAGCAAATGATCAGGGCAAAGCGGGCGTTTGTATTCGGAGCCGGCATATCGCTAAGGGCGGATCTCATAAAACTTATCGAATCAAACAGAATTCAGAACTCGTTGGTTGTAGGGTCCGACGGAGCAGTGAGGTATATGCTTGAAATGGGCATCGTGCCAAATATCATCGTTTCGGATTTGGATGGCTGTCCTGACTGCATCAGCGAGGTGACAGGCGAAGGCGGGGTCGCGTTCATACATGCACATGGTGATAACATTCCACTGATAAGCAAGTGGCTGCCTTTAGTCAGTGGCATGATTGTAGGCACAACTCAGGTCGAACCGCGAAAAAACGTCATCAATGTAGGCGGCTTCACTGATGGCGACAGGGCCGTGCACCTGATGGCTGCATTTGGAGCGTCCGAAATTGTTCTTGCAGGAATGGATTTTGGCAATATGGTGTCGAAATATTCGAAGCCCTGGATGAATGAGGATGAGATGGCTTCAGACTTCAAACTGAAGAAACTAAAGTGGGGTAAGCTTCTGCTGGAAAGGCTTGCAATGAACCCTGGCCCCTCCTTTTATAATGCAACGTCCGAGGGAGAAGACATCAAAGGATATAGAAGAATAAGTTTTACAGAACTGCCATGAAAGATGGTAAAGACCCGGCCCGCCGATACTTTGAACCTACGATGACGGATGCGGAAAGGGCCTGTTTCGAAGCGGGGATAGCGATGTCAACACTTTATCATAGACTCATAGGCCTTCCAGTAAGAGATGACAGAAAGCAACTCGGGAGAATAGAAAGGGCTCTTGCGGAATCAATAAGGAATCAGCCTTTCAGGAAGTCTGTAAGTGTGAAGATCAGGCCCAGGGGGCTCACGGAACGCGCGGGGGAATATGGATACGGAGAGGTGACGGGTGAATGGTTAAGCCTAAAAGTGGTGATTGGCTATGGCTCCTCCAAGGCCGTTGCACAAATGTCATTTGCCGATGAGCTGAATTATCCCTTGATGTTTGTTTCAGCTATCACACGAGGCGATGGAAATGGCGGTCGGAAAATAAGACGTGCTAAAGAATAATATCTACTTCCTTCTTAAGAACGCCCAAGCGTTTGAGAACTTCTGTCTGATTCACAAACTGCCATCTCTCCCTCACCTTCCCGTCAGTCATTCTTATGTAATCCAGACCTCGTATAACGAGTCCGTCTTTCGTGGGTTCCATGCCCATAAATGGGGTTCGCAGAGTCCCTGTAAAAGTCCATTTTGCGACCACCCTGTCACCGTCAGCCAGTAACTCCTCTACGTGGAAGTTCAGGTCAGGAATCGCGGACCTAAGTGTCGTCACCCGCTTGAGTAACCCGTCCAGGCCACCTTCCTGACCCGGCGCAGGAGAATTGTCGATAAAGTCGTCCCTGACCATTGTTGTGACAAGACTGAAATCGCCATTGTTCAGCACTTCATCATAGAACCTTTTCACCACAGATTTGTTGTTCTGCTCATGAAACTCGGACATTGTTTTTTGTCCCTCTACGAAATTATATAAGTCTTCACGGGTTTTATAAAACCGCATTTTGGGACCATAATTTTGCGTTGGCAGCAGAGTTCTGTGAATCTCTGTCGAAACGTAATCTACGAGGCGACGATCAAACGGGTACCAGGTCGGCGAAAATGAAACCATCCCTTTCGACAACCTCTCCACGAACGAACCCTACGGGCGATTTGAATATGGGTCCATCGTAGGTGAATGTGTGGAACTCCCCCTTCTCCCCACAAGGGTCAACATTCTTCGGGAGAGACTCGATCAGCTCCAGGTTGTAGTCTTTGCCCGCATACTCCTTGCCGATCTTCTTGGGGTCCACCGTGCATATTGCCGCCTGAAAGCCGGATTCGATTATTTTTCTTGATAATTTTCCTGGATCATATCCCCAGAGTGGGAAGATGCAGGACATGCCTGCCTGAGCCATCTTTTCTTCACGGTACTTGCGGATATCTTCCAGGTAGATGTCTCCAAATGCAACCTTGGTTACTCCTTGCGATTTTAAAGATTCGATCGCCTCCTTCATCTTTCTTTCATATTCTTCGTTTCCTGCCTTATACGTGATTTCCACCTGTAAAACGGGTATATCTATCGAACGTGACTGTCTGTTGAGAAGCTCACGTCTGACGCCATGCATGCTGATACGGTCGAACTCCTTGGTGATTGTGGTTAAAAGGGAGACCACCCTGTATCGTTTGTCTTTCATCAGTGTATAAAGCGCAAAGCTGCTGTCCTTTCCCCCGCTCCAGGACATGGCGATCGGTTCACGACTTGAAGGCAACTATACAACACCTCTCAGGATGGTATGCCGGTTGATAATTATCAAACGATTCTGCAAGGTAGTAGAAGCCTCCTTATGATAATGCGAGGAAACCCCAGCAGGTGTACTTGGCCAAAAGGAGTTGATTGGATTGCAGGAGCCTCATCCCATCCAGCAAACCAATCACCCGTGGGATGGTGCGGCTGACAGGTGCTCGTAAGGTGCGGAGCTTGGACCGTTGCCTGATTTCGCACCGGGTTTTTCCGGCCACGAAGGTTGCCAAATTCTTCTCCAGAATGCTGCTGCAATGGATAGGAAGGAAGCCAGCCAGATCACGTAAAATGCTGCACCCCATGTAACTGGGGCAGTGAGGTCGTTGTTCAGGTAAGGGCTCATCGTCAGCATACCTACTCCTATCAGGCCAAGAACACCGCTACCCAAAGGAAAAATACCTACGAGTCCTGCGATCGTGAGGATAATGACAGCTGCGACCAGCATGAAATCTGTTGTTAAAAGGTCAGTATCCCCACTCGATTCGACCGCACTGAGGTGGGACACAACCCTACCAAATGCTGAATATAGCGTGGATGAGGTATCGGAAATGCCGGGAAGAGTGCCAAATGGCAAAAGAAATACGGAAACCAGAATTACGATCCCCATCGCCGCGCCCACTAGCCTGCCGGGATACACGTTGCATCTTTCCGATGAGGATTATTAAATTCTATCTTTGAACTGTTCCAGAAGCAGGCCTACACGATGCAGGTAAGTTACTGGTGGAGGTGAGTTCGCGTGTGGCTGAAAATTCTTTATCATTCATGAATTTCCTTCAACTTCGTGGTCAACTCTCTGAGGACTCCAAAACCTCGTCTCCAAAATTCCTTTGATTCTAGGTCCACTCCCACCTCACTGAGTATTTTATGAGGGCTCGCCGAGCCACCGTACTCCAGGACCCTCATGTACTTTGGAACGAACTCCCGTCCCCTCTCGCGGTATTCATCATAAAGTGCAAGCGTCAGCAGGTTTCCGAACGCATATGCGTAGCAATAAAATGGGGTGTGGTAAATGTGGGGAATGTATGTCCACTCCCACATGAATTCATTCGGGACATCCACAGAATCTCCAAACTGCTCCCGAAGAAGTTCGATGTAGATCCTGTTCAGGTCGTCAACTGTTTTACCGTCCTGAGCCGCTTTGTGCGCAGAAAGTTCGAACAGGACGAAATAAGCCTGCCTCTGGATCGTCGAATACATCTCGGCGAGCTTCTCCTCAAGTATACCGGACAGTGTTCCCTTATCGGCGACTCTTTCGGTCATGTAGTCATACAGGATCATTTCTCCGAAAACCGAGGCTGTCTCAGCAAGGACAAGGGGCGGAGAATATGTTAGGATGGAATGCCTCGATGCTAGCTGGTCATGGACCGCATGCCCCGACTCGTGAGCTATTGTGTAAACGTCCCGCGTGGTGCCGGAGTAGCTCAGCAGGATATAGGGGGTTATTTTGGGTGTGACCTGGGAGCAATATGCGCCTGAAACCTTCCCCGGCCTTATCTCAGAATCAACATGTTGACTATCAAACACCTTCTTTGCAAGTGAAGAGAAACCAGCGTCAAATTTTGAGAAGGCAGAAAGGACGGTTGTCACTGCCTCGCTGTAGCCGGTCCTTGCCTCTTCTTTTTTCACCGGAGCATAGATGTCATACCTTCTGAGCCTCCTCATTCCAAGCATCTTTGCCTTCAACCTGAAAAAGTCCTGGAAAACCGAAGCATTCTCCCTGCAGGTCGCCAAAAGAACTTCGACGGTCAGGTCGCTTATGTCATTCTCCAGATTGCGCGCAGAGATTGGAGTCCTGTAATTCCTAAGCGTGACGTTTTCGTTGTACCAGTCCTTTACTATGTTTCTGTATATATCGCCCAGATGCTTGCCTTGTTCGGCATACTTCCTGAACAGGGTTACATAAGCCGCCTTTCTGGTTGCGGGATCCGGGGAGAAGGCGAGCCTCACAAGTTCGCTGGTTACAAACGTCTTTGGCTTGCCTGATTCATCCTTCAGAAGCTTGCCGTTAACCCTGACCCTGTAGGTGAACTCGGAGGTGAGCCTTTCGTAGTGTCTGACCCAGGCGTTCGAACCGGTTGTGTTTTTCAGGTTTATTGCCTGCTCCACAGGTTCCTGAAGTGTGTGGGGTGCCCTCTTCCTGATGGAAGAAAGAAAGTATACAAAGTCAGGATCGCCCGAGGGTACAAGGGTTCTATGCTTCTCTTCCGGAAGAGATATCCACCATAGCCTGAAAAACATCGTCCTGTTCTCCACCTCCGCCAGGAAATCCTGAGTGGCGGCGAATTCCGCTGATGCCTTCTCCGATCTTGTGTCCTCTGAGAATTTCATGTATGAGTATGAGGCCAGCCGGGCTGTTGACTCGCTTATGCGTTCGAGCATTGTCAGTGCATTCATAACTTCGGAGGCAGTTGCCATGCTCAGCTTTGGCCGGAGGGCTTCGAACCTTTTCATCTCCGTATAGACATCTTTCTTCACTCTGCTGTATGAATTCGGACCTTCGTCGAGCACATCGGAGAGACGCCATCTTCCAGCTTCGTACACAGTACTATTCAACTGCGAAAAAGCCTTCTGTATCATTTTATAAAGTTTGGTGGCTTCGTAAAGAGGAAGAGGGTGGAATATGATAGATCCGTTTGATGATAAAAAATCAATCAGGTGGTAATTCTTTGAAGGCCAGGGAGATGTCGATACCTCTGCTTCTGTGGTAGAACTTGGATAGGGTGTAGGCCAGTATCCCGAATACTACGGTTCCGATGACATAGCCGTACGCCAGTGGATTCGCGCCCCAGATTGAGCCATACTCCAGAAATTGCGAGATCAGATAGGTGAATGAAGCAGCCTGGAGAATTCCGAACACTCCGAGTACTGCCCTGGAGCTTCCTCTCTCCTTCTTTATCCCGTAGAAGGCAGCGGCGAGTCCCACGATTCCGAAGTAGGCCATGTTTGCCACGATGATACCGTAGAGCGAAGTGAATGTTCCATAAAGGAAGGAGGCGGCTGCCAGCATTCCAAGTGTTACGCCAAGGTCGATGAGATGGGCAGCGACGGGCGAACCAAACCTGTGATTGACCTCTGAAAGCTTCGTCGGCAGGAATCTGTCAAATGACTGTGCAAGAAGGTATCTGGAGAACACGATCACCCCATAGGCGAGTATCACCATAGTCCATATTATCCAGCCCAACCCCAGTATCGCCTGGACAATGGCGTTGCCTGACACGCCCATGGCCAGCGTCCAGAAGTTGAAGGAGTAGTCGTTTACGAGTGCAGAGTTGTAGTAGGCAGAGTTTATGAACGGCTGCCCGGCCACAAGATACATAGTGGCGTAGGCACCCGTAATGAGTGAGAACACGAGAACTGCCGATATGGGTGTACTCCAACGTATGCTGTTTCTTCCCTTCAGTTCGGAAGCAACCCCAGGGCTGGCATTGAGCCACGGGTAAGTGAAGAATGCGAAATATGGTACCAAAAGCAATGTGTTACCCCAGTTAATGCTTGGACCGGAGTATGACGATGCGATAGCGGCATAGGTGAGAGAGGAATTGCCCAGCGAACTCATGTAGTTCACGACCCCCTGCCTGCCTCCAATCAACAGGACAGATATCGCAAGGAGTGTCGTAATTACACCGATGATCATCATGGCCGACACGAGCTTGTAGCCCGCCTTTGGCTTAAATATGTTGACAAGAATCAGAACGGTGAAGATTACTGCGCCCACTCCGAACTGCTCCAGCGGCGCCGAACCTGGAACCGCCAGGTTCAGAAAACCCTGGTTTCCGAAAATGTATCCGACAGACCCGATGGCACTCACTACGGTTAGAAGAATCAGCGAGAAGTATGGCAGGTTGCCGAATGTATATCCGGTTAGGGCGGAGATGTTTCCAACGAATCCGCCAAACGTCCTTGAAACCCAGACGTAATCCCCACCGGTCCTCGGGAACCTTCTAGTCATCATCGTATAGACGATCACCTGAGGGACAGTAAGTCCAAATGCTATGACTGAGGCCATGACGATGTTTACTCCAGACATGGTTGGAAGGAACAGTGCAGTGAACCCCAGCACGGCAAGTGCGGCGCCTATTGACATATTACTTACGTTGAGTGCGACAGAATCCAGGAATGAAACGCTTTTCACAAGGCCTGTGCTTTCCCTGACAAAGACTGCAGATGTTTTCTCTTGCATTATGCCGCATAAAGAGATAGCATTTATAGCCTTTGCTGATTGAAATCAAAAGGACGTCTAAAGTCGAACGAAATAATATCAGTATGATCTTGCTACGTATGCGATCGTCCCTGTCTCCCGGCCACATATAACGCATTTTCCAGGTTCTTCCGGCTGGTTGAGAGGCATGTTTGTGATCTTCGCTCCAGTTTCTTCCTTTATCTTCTTCTCACACTCAGGGCTTTCACACCAGTGAACCAGGGCAAATCCTTTCATTCTGCTTATTACATCCTTTAGTTCTGTCAAATCCTCTGCCGCATGAGTATTGTTTTCCAGAAACGCCTTTGCCTTCGAATATAACGACTGCTGAATATCTTTCAAGGTTGACAGCACCTCCTCCTCAACCCTGTCGGACTGCACATCCCACTTTTTCATGGAATCTCTTCTGACAAATACAACCCTTTTCGATAATATGTCCCTTGGTCCGAGCTCAATTCTCAGGGGAATCCCTTTCATCTCCCACTCGTTGAATTTCCAGCCGGGTGTGTAGTAATCCCTGTCATCCAGATGCACCCTTGCAATTTGAGAAAGCCTTTCCCTGAGTTTTGATGCGGCATCCACAACTTCGATTCTCGATTTCACATCGAATATAGGCACGATGACGACCTGGACTGGGGCAACCTTCGGTGGGATTACGAGTCCCCTGTCATCGGAGTGCGTGGCCACCATCACACCAATTTCACGGGTGGTTATTGCAAATGTGTTCTGCCACGCGAACTGTCTTTTCCCCTCCCTGTCCAGGTATGATATTTCGAAGGCTCTGGCAAAGTTCTGGCCATCTAGGTGAAAATCTGGCCCCTGAATCGCCTTGCCGTCGGGCATAAGATGCTCGATGCTATAGGACGCAACTGCGCCGGCGAACTTCTCACTCTCCGTCTTTTTTCCTATTACGCCCGGCAGCGCGAGATAGTCCTCCGTGATTTCCTTGTATATGCCCAGTATCTGGTCTCTTTCTGCCTCGGCCTCCTCCCTTGTGGCAAAAACTGTGTGTCCTTCGTTCCAGAGGAATTCCCTGCTCCTGAGAAAGGGGGTTGGATGCTTGAACTCCCACCTCAGTACGTTGTTCCACTGATTTAGTCTTAGAGGAAGGTCCCTCCATGACCTGATCCATTTTGAAAAAGACTCATACATTATCGTTTCCGACGTCGGCCTTATGGCCAGCCTTTCATCCAGCTTTGTTTCCCCAGTCTCGGTCACCCAGGCCACTTCTGGGGCAAATCCTTCCACATGCTGCTGCTCCTTCCTCAGAAGTCTTTCCGGTATCAGCAACGGAAAGTACACGTTTCTGATTCCTGCAGCCTTGAACATGGAGTCTGTAGCCTGCTGTATCTGCTCCCATATGGAGTAGGCAAGAGGCCTGAATACCAGACATCCGGAAACCGGGGAATAATCTGCCAGCTCGGATTTCAGAATGACCTGAGTGTACCAGTCATCAAAGTCATCCGCTTTCTTTGCATTTATTCCCTTTTCTGACAATTCCCTTGCGCCTCCTTTCCTCACCTTTGAATCGTTGCCTTTTCGTTGTATTGTAGCATATCTAACGTTTGCAGGTTAAGCCTTAATGGGGTTATAAATTCCGAACCCAAGAGACTTTATCAGCCATCCATCTTGGTTGATGATTGAGCGGATGCAGAACCGGGCCTTACGAAGTAAAGAAATACGAGAAGTACCACAACCACGGTGTCAGAAAGGTACAGTGTATAAAAGAGATGTGTATCGACAAGCATCATCACCGTAAGAACGACAGCCAGAAGCACGAATATCATCATAATCTGGCGTACCAACCGTGCAAGATTCATGCCCGATTCGTGTTCCATTTTGGGTTGCCGGAAGAAGGGGCCGAATATCAGCGTATATGACTATTGCGCTTGAGAGGGGGTGTCGCCCTCCGCCCCTTTTGACTGTTTGATAGGTCCTGCCGGTGGCAGGCTCATGTGTGAGTATGTGTACACGACGATTGCGAAGACGAGGAAGAATGGAATCAAAAACAGGTCATCCAAAGAAACAACGGACTCCAAACCCCAGAACACAGAAAAGGATAGCAAAAGTGCGGAAACGACGATTTTCATGGAAGCCTGCTTAATCTTACGAACCTGGGACTGCAGTACTAGTGTTGCAACTATCACCACCAGTACTCCCATGGACAGACCGATGACGGTGGAATCGAAGCTCACAGGTATGAGTGCAACCAGCACGATCGCAGCCTCGAACGCCTCAACCATGCCAACCGAGAAGCCTGCCACCATGAGGCTTCTGTGCGATTCTTCCTCCCCTTGAAAGCCTCCCGTGCGGGTTCTGAGCACTGCACGCCTGGCACTCCTCGCAAGTCTCAGCCCAAAGTAGAGGAGAAGCGCCGCCGCTATCAATCTGACATAAAACACCGGCAACAGGGCTATTGCCTTGCCCACTGCGAATGTAGGTACAAGCACCACCACCGTCCCTGCTATGACAGCCCCAAAGACGGCCATTCTCTTGGAGGTGTGATAGAGTGTGAGCCCGACCGCGGAGGCCTCCACAAGCTCGAGCGTAGTGATGCCTAATGCTGCCAGTACAATACCTACTTCTATGCTCATACTTGGACCCTCATTATTGATGATTATATCTATTATTTCCCGATATTGAGTATAATTGGAGGTCGACCGTTGTGTTAAGCTTAAGAATGACCGGACAAGGTAAGGGACTGCAAGAGTGAATTGAAGCAGGTTGTCTGGACATACATCGGTGTGCTGGTTCTCCTTAATCTGGCTCACGGATTACTTCTGATATTTGCTGGCATTCTGGTGATTGGTGGGCCTTATCTTGCCCCAAACCTCGATACAGCGGCCATCGGAGGTCAGTATCCGATGATCTATGCTCTTTCGTACGAGGGACTTGGAATCACATCGATACTGCTTGCATACCTTTGCCGACGGGGGTCACCTCCGGCATTTTTCGTGTCCGCCATATTTGGTTTGGCACTCATTGTCTCGGCAGCGATCGTCTACACATTTGTGAATGTGAGTTTTGACCCTCTCGACCTTGTGGAGCTACCGATCGATGCCGCAATTGTCGTAGCGGGATTCGGAGGATACTCCAAGCAAGTTAATAGAACGTATCCATCCGGAAAAGGCACAGTCAGCTGACCTGAATGTTGCTGGCGGATACTCGGTCCTTCGACAACCGATTTAAGAAGATCCGGCTTTTCATTTCCAATCGACTCCAAAGCAACCTTAAAACAGTACCGGCTTAGAGTCATCCGATGGCAAGCGTCGTGCCGCCTGATCAAAACGCAGTGCGTACCGGTGCCTCGGGAACCGCTGATGGACCAAATTCGAAGGAAGCCTTTGGATCCCCGGGCATCGAACCCAGGTGGACAAGGGGAAACAAGGAAGGAATAGGAACTGCTTACTCGGCAGACAGCAAAGTTTGGTTCACGCTCTGGAGGGGTACACTGACCGAGGCGTACTATCCTACGGTCGACAGACCACAAATGCGAGACATGGAGTTCCTTATAACTGATGGAGTAAGTTTCTTTCATGAAGAAAAGAGGCATCTTCATTCGAAGGTTGTCAGGCTGTCTCCTCATGTTCTTGGTTATGAAGTCACGAATTCCGACCCGTTGGGGAGGTATGCTATCCACAAGGAAATAATATCCGATCCCCATCTTCCCTGTATACTTCAGCATGTCACAATCAGTGGTGAACCTGATTTTCTCTCAAAGATTCAGATTTACGCGCTTTGCGCACCTCACCTCGGAGGGGGAGGCGCCAATAACAACGCTTATGTTGTCGAATCGGGGGGCAGGAGATTCTTTGGTGCTGAAAACGACGGCATCTGGATGACCATGTGCGCTACCGTCCCCTTCAAACGGCTGTCATGCGGTTATGTGGGTATGAGCGATGGGTGGACAGATCTTGCAAGAAATATGAAGATGGACTGGGAGTTCGAGGAGGCTCTGAACGGTAATGTAGCACTAACGGGTATGATCGACCTTTCCAAATCCCTGGACTTTACACTGGCGATATCCTTCGGGACCTCATTCAGGAATGCGGTGGCTACACTGTTCCAGTCCTGCGCGATTTCTTTTGAAGAGCAAAGAACAAGGTTCGAGGAACAGTGGGACAGACCCTTTTCGAGGATACTGCCACTAGAAGCTGCCTCGGGAGACGGAGGGGAATTGTACCACTCCAGCGTCAGTCTGATGCTTGCCCATGAAGATAAGACGTTTCCCGGCGCATTCATCGCTTCACTTTCCATACCCTGGGGGGAAAGTAAAGGGGACGAAGACAGGGGCGGATATCACCTGGTCTGGACGAGAGATATGGTGAACGTCGCGATGTCACTTTTGGCCGCGGGGGACAAAGAAACACCTCTGAGGGCGCTGATATATCTGGCCGTCACCCAAAGGGAGGACGGCGGTTTTGCTCAGAACTTCTGGATAGACGGTGAACCCTACTGGGGTGGTATGCAGCTTGATGAGGCTGCGTTCCCAATCATACTCGCTTACCACCTGAAGAAGGAAAATGCCCTGAAAAACTTCGATCCGTATCCGATGGTGATGAAGGGTGCGGCCTACCTTGTGAGGAACGGTCCGGCCACACAGCAGGAAAGATGGGAGGAGTTGAGTGGATACTCTCCTTCCACCCTCGCCTCGAACATTGCTGCCCTTATCTGCGCGTCACATTTCTGCAGGGACCGGGGAGATAACAAAACGGCTCAGTTTCTTGAGGAGTATGCAGACTTCCTCGAATCGCACATTGAAAGGTGGACCGTCACGACGGAGGGCACGCTTGTACCGGGAGTAACAAAGCACTATATCAGAATAAAGCCGGTGGACCTGACCGACCCGTGCCCGGACGAAGACCCAAACACGGGGTATGTTTCCATCTCCAACATAGAACCGGGTCATCAACACATATTTCCAGCAAAGGAAATTGTCGATCCCGGATTCCTGGAGCTGGTACGGTATGGCATTCGCAGGGCGGATGATCCAGTTATTGTAGATTCCCTGAAGGTGGTGGATAAAGTGCTCCGGGTGGAAACGCCGATGGGTCCAACGTGGCACAGGTACAATCATGACGGGTATGGTCAGAGAGAGGATGGCGGAGCTTACGAAGGTTGGGGAGTTGGTAGGGCTTGGCCCCTTTTGACGGGTGAAAGAGGACACTACGAATTGGCAGTGGGTCACGACCCCAAGCCTCTCATAAGAGCGATCGAGAAATTTGCATCCACTGCGGGACTTGTACCTGAGCAGGTGTGGGACGAACCCGACAGGGATTATTCACATATGAAATTTGGCGGACCAACGGGCTCGGCCACTCCCCTGATGTGGGCTCATGCAGAATATGTGAAGCTTCTCAGATCAGCGAGCGATAGAAAGGTCTTCGACATGATTCCTGAGGTGGCTTCAAGGTACATCAAGGACAGGTCAAAATGTAAGGAGATGGAGGTTTGGAAAAAGAATCGCCAGGTAGAGACGGTAAGGAGGGGAACCACCCTCAGGATTCAGGCGAGCGAGCGCTTTCTTCTGCACTGGTCTCGTGACGGCTGGAAGACTGTGAAGGACACGGAATCGAACTCAACATCACTCGGCATTAAATATGTTGACATAACTGTTCCGGGGAACAGGAAGAATCAGCTGGTCTTCACATTCCTCTGGATCGATGAAAACAGGTGGGAAGGGAAGGATTACCAGGTCTCGGTAGTTTAGTTCGTTCCGCAGATTCTTCGGCTTTGCAGATAGTTGGCTACGGAAGCGAGCACGATGTGAATTGAACGCCCGGTTAGTTTCACAGGTTGCCGGCTGCCCTTCTTAACTGGTTCACGCGGGAACTTACCAGGGCACTGACCCTGCTTCTGAGCTCTTCTGCGGGTAATTCCCTGCCTCTCAAGGACTTCAGTTTGTCACAGAGAGGGTCCTCGCCAAGCATCTTCAGCCAGTTCTGAAAATCTCCCCTCTCCAAGTGAAACCTTACAGATTCCGGCTCGACCTTCTTCAAGGCTTCCGCAAAGTCCGACAGACTTGAGGACACCACTCCCAGCGGCTGCCCTATTCCACGATAGAAATAGAAGGCCTTCTCGGCTGGCAACACTCTGAGCGACCTGACGGCTTCGTCCTTCGAAACTTTCCCCTTTATCATAAAATCTGTTAAATTAAGGTCGGATTTAAGCATAGGGGCAAATAAAAGCCGGAAAACAATATTCAGAATATCAAACATGAGGTCCGGTGGAGTGAGAGACCTTGTGTGCCCAGCGTTTAACCGCATCGACCAGCGCAGACCTCAGCTCTTCGCCGACAAGCGCCCGCCTTCTGATCCCTTCGACGGCATCAGCCAGTTCGCTCGACCCGATGACCTCCCTGACCCACCTCTCAAAGTCTCTCTTTTTCGCATGGAATTCAAGAGACTGAATGGGAGCCACTTCGAGAGCCTCTATGAAGCCGTTGACAGAAGTGGCGATTAGACCGGTGTACTGACCTATTCCTGTGTAGAAGTAGAATGCTTTCTCCATGGGTACGGCCATGATTCCAGACACGGTGTCACCATCAGGAACATGTACGTTGGGCCAGATTCTGGCTCCCTGATTGAGCCTTACCTTCGAGCCTATCACACCACCCGGCCCAATTATCGAACCATGCACCACAGATTCATCGTTCACCACTGCAGCCTGGCCTATGACGCTGTCTGAGATTATGCAATTCCTTCCTATGTAAGACCTTTCCATAACCATACAGTCGTTCAAAGATGAATTCATGCAGATTCTTGCGTCCTTTTTGACCACGCTTTGATTAATGCGCACCCCTTCCTCAATGACAGCCCCCTGTTCCACCAGCCTTTGTGAAGCCGAGGTTGTCCCCGCTTCGTCGGATTCCTGAAGATGGGCAGAATCGATGTTTCTTCTCTCTTTGGGTGAGAGGTCCCCCTCCGCATTTAACACCCACTTCATTCCCTTGAGGTATCCATCAAGGTTTCCCACGTCCACCCAGAAGTCATCTGTTGGGTAACCGGAAATCCGCTTCTGCAAGTCGAGAAGATGTGGGAATAGATTCTTGGCAAAATCCCAATTCTCTGCCAGAATATGATCCAGCACCTCCGGTTCGAGGACGTAGAAGCCGGTGCTGACAAGGTCGCTCTTTGCTTCCTCCTTCCGTGGTTTTTCCTGAAACTCTATAATTTTCTGATCTTCGTCCAACACAGCAACCCCAAAGTTCCAGGGATCCTGGACCCGTGTCATGACGATGGTTGCATAGGAACCACTCTTTGTATGGAATCTCACGGCATCCGCTAGATGCATATTCGTAATTGTGTCCGCTTGGGTGACGAGGAACGTCTCGTCGAGCAGATGTTCGGCCAGCTTTAGACTGCCGGCGGTGCCATAGTGTGCTTCATTCGATTCGACAGCGTAATTCACCCTCAGCCCCCAGCGTGAACCGTCACCAACAAAGCTCATTATCTGATTTCTTAGATATCCGACCACCATCACGACATCCGAGAAGCCTTCTGTTGAAAGACGAGTCAGAAGGTAGTGAATCACGGGTTCTTTTCCAATCGGGACCATCGGTTTAGGGTGGGTGAATGTGAGGGGTCTCAGCCTTGTACCTTCCCCTCCGGCGAGTATGACGGCTTTTGTCAAGATATGTTCTTCTCGATGCTTTGAAGGAGATGCAGAAGTATGATTTAATCCTTCTTGAGTGGCAGTGATGATACAAGTTATATCAGGACTACCTTATATTGGCAAATAGGAAACGTGCAACGGCAGGGGGAATCGTGAACTCCGCTCACCCAGTAGGTAGAGAGTACGTCGGCAAGAGTGTATGGATCCTTACGTTCGAGTCTTCGGACGTTGTGCATGTCGGGGGGTTGGGCCAGGCCGTTGCTACACTTGCCCACGCACTTGCCGACCTGGATATCAGGCCCACCATACTGATGCCGAGTCATGGTCAGCAATACGAGGAGAAGATCCGGAAAAAACTGAAGCTTGAGGAAATATCGGAATTCAAAGCGAGCGGAGCAAGAAGGGGCGTAGACGGAAACGAATACCCGTACAGCGTTGGGTTCGAGCGGGGAAAGCTCGGAGGTGTGACGTATCTTTTGGCCAAGGGGTTGGACCCGGCATCATCCCGCTGGTTGGAAGACCATCAGGTGTACGACCATGATTTGACATTCGAAAAGATGGCCCTTTTTTCGAGAGCGGTAGCGCACTTCCTGAATTACTCAATCGAAAACGAGCTCGAACTTCCGGACCTGATCCATATGAATGACTGGCACACCGTGCCGGCCGGCGCGATACTCAAACAGGTGGCAGCTGCACATCACAAAGACCTGCCCCTTGCCTTTACGATTCATCTTCTAAGCTTCAAGCGATTGCCTTGGCACTACATCTCGGAAGCATGGTGTGGCCTTGAGGATATGCCATACAATGTGATGATAAATGGGTCGCTTACATACATGTCACCGAAGAAGCTGTGGGAAGAATGGTGCGAGGGAAGCTTCGAGAAGTTCGGCGCTCTTTGGTCTGACTGGCTGGCGACGGTGAGCAGGTCATACCTGACCGAGGATGTTATCGGATATGTGGGAAGCTGGGTTAAGGAAAGATGTGGCTTCATCTACAACGGCTGCGATTGGAAGGAGGACGAGATATTAAAGGAAGTGTCGAAAACTCATAGGTTACCCGGTAGGAAGATCACGAGAAAGCGGCTAAGAAACTATCTTCTCACAGAGGCGCTTGAAAAGGCCGGACCCCCTTCAAATGCAGACCAATCCATAGCACAGCTCCTGATGAATTTCAGAAACACAGATCTTTTTGGAGATTCAGGACAGGTAAGAAACTTTGATTCAGACGGGGAGCTCGTTTTGATGACCGGGAGATTGAACGAGCAAAAAGGCGTGGACCTGCTTGTTAAGGCGATTCCGGATGTGCTGAAGGTTCTTCCGGAAGTTCGGTTTATTTTGATTCTGTTGCCGGGTCAGCAGTCCGGGTTTTTAAGCTGGGTTCTCGAAGAATCTTCAAAATTGGCGTCCGGCGTGAGGATAGTTCCTGGCACACTGCCTTCCATATACAAGCTCGCATACTTGGGAGCGGACGTATTTGCCATGCCTTCGAGATGGGAGCCGTTCGGAATTGCGGCACTTGAAGCGATGTCCACCGGTACTCCTGTCGTTGGCTCAAAGGTTGGGGGGCTGAAGGAGACTGTGCTTGACCTTAGGGAGGAGCCAGAGCAGGGGACGGGACTGCTCGTTAGGCCGGGCGATTCTAAAGATTTGGCGGCTGCTCTCGCAGGAATGATTCTGATGGTCAGAATGGCTGATGAATCGAACAATCACATCCCATCTCAGGTGGCAGAGTTTGTAACAGATCCAACGATGCTGGACCTGATCTTGGATCGGAAATGTGCATTTTCCAAGATAAGGGAAAACTGCAAAAAGAGGGTGGACACATACTTCAGGCCGGCCAATTCCGCCCGCATGGCTCTAAACACTTATGCTGGGGCTCAGCGTGTCTCTGGAATGAGATTCAAGTGATCTTAGCAACCCCAGATGTAACATACCTTTCGACAGCGGACTTACGGTGAAGTAGAATAGGAGAACCTGAATTGAAAAGCGTAGAGCCCAGAAGTCTTTTGACGGATTACGATGTTTACCTCTTCAAGGAAGGAAAACATTACCACCTGTACAGGAAGCTGGGGGCCCATGTTGTCGATGGGAATGCGGAAAAGGGCACGCAGTTCTCCGTATGGGCGCCTTCCGCGAAGAGTGTTTCGGTTATAGGCGACTTTAACCTGTGGCGCGGAGACGCTCATCCACTTATTCAAAGAAAGGATGGGTCCGGTATATGGGAAGGGTTCATTCCCGGCGTGAAAGAAGGTGACTTGTACAAGTACTCGGTCGAAGGATCGGACGGCATCCAGAGAGAGAAGGGAGACCCCTTCGCCTTCCTATGGGAGGTCCCGCCCAGAACGGCTTCGGTGGTTTGGAGCCTTAAGCATCAATGGAAGGATAGCCAGTGGCTGAAAACCAGGTCCGGACTGACGCATGAATCTCCAATTTCAATCTATGAAGTACACATCGGGTCGTGGAGAAGGATCCCGGAAGAAGGTGATCGCCCCCTGACTTACGTTGAGCTTGTAGATGTGCTGCCCCGTTATCTAAAGGATATGGGATTTACTCATGTTGAATTCCTGCCGGTGATGGAGCATGCTTTCTACGGCTCATGGGGATACCAGATGACAGGTTACTTTGCTCCCTCGAGCAGATACGGTACACCCCAGGACTTTATGCGACTGATAGAAGCGCTTCATAGAAACAAAATAGGTTCGATTTTTGACTGGGTTCCGTCTCATTTTCCATATGATGACTACTCCATCGCCCAGTTTGACGGAACCCCTCTGTATGAGTACCAGGACCCCAAGAAAAAGTACCAGCGCGACTGGAATACTTACGTCTTTGACTATGGTAGGAATGAAGTAAGGTCATTCCTGATCAGCAGCGCGAACTTCTGGGTGGACGTCTACCATGCAGATGGGTTAAGAGTGGATGCCGTGGCTTCGATGCTGTATCTTGATTACTCGAAACCTCCGGGAGAATGGTCCCCGAATGTTTACGGTGGAAAGGAGAATCTCGAGGCTATCGAATTCCTGCGACAGATGAACGGCTGGATGAAAGTGTCACACCCTGACGTTCTGGTCATAGCCGAAGAATCCACAGCATGGCCCGGTGTCACAAAACAGGCGGCTGAAGGGGGCTTGGGTTTTTCTTATAAGTGGAACATGGGCTGGATGCACGATACCCTCGAGTACTTTTCGCTGGACCCGATATACAGGAAGTATCATCATGACAGGCTGATATTCAGTATCTGGTATGCGTTCACGGAAAGATACATACTTCCTATTTCGCATGACGAAGTGGTGTACGGCAAGGGGTCTCTGCTGGGCAAGATGCCAGGGGATGAATGGCAGAAGTTCGCCAATCTGAGGGCCCTTTTAGGATACATGTACTGCCACCCTGGGAAGAAGCTTCTCTTCATGGGGAATGAATTCGCTCAGAACGAAGAGTGGAACCATGACAGAAGTCTGGACTGGCACCTTGCCTGCGACCCTCTCCGCACGGGCATGATACGGCTTGTCCAAGACCTGAACAGAATTTACAAGGAAGAAGGTGCGCTTCGCATTGATTCCGAGCCCTCGGGTTTTGAATGGGTGGACAACAGGGACTGGCAGAAGAGTGTTGTTTGTTTTATGAGGAAGGGAAGTAATGAGCAGGATAAGATTCTCGTTGTGTTAAATCTCACGCCGGTAACAAGGACGGAATACAGGGTGGGCGTTCCCTCCGGTGGATTCTGGAGCGAGATTCTGAATACAGATTCCCAATATTATGGCGGCAGCAATACAGGGAATTATGGAGGGGTGGAAGCGGACGCGGTTAAATTTCACGGTCGTCAATGGTCAATCGTTTTGACCCTTCCACCGCTTTCAACCATCCTTCTTAAACCCCGTGACTGAAAGGGTGAGAAGTCAAAAACCTGTCTGGATGAGAATGGGTATCTGGATGTTCACGAAGGGGACCTGGAGATTTCTGCATTCTTTGATTCTGATTTATATTTCAATTTCTTTGCCGCGAGGTCGGACATTTCCTTTTGCAGTTTTTGGAGCAAAGTGCTGAGAAGGTCTTGCTCCCTTTCTGTAAGCTTATCCAGAGCGTCTTGCACGAATTGACCATACCTCCTTCTCACCTTAGACTCCAACGCCAATCCCGTCTGAGTTAACTCGAGGAGGGTGCTCCTCCTGTCTCCAGCATGAGATCTCCTTTTTAGGAGACCTCTTGATTCAAGCCTGTCGATTATTCCTGTGACATTGGCCGGTGTAACATGCAACTCGTCACTCAGGACCCTCATCTTTACAGGACCCCACCTGGCAACCAGACGGAGCGCGTAGAACTGAGGCTGAGTCAAACCCTCCTCCGCGAGAAGCTTTGAGATGCTCTTGTGCATGACCTTGTAGGTGGCAACCACCGACTGGTAGGTTCGTTCTCGTGTATCCTTGACGATCCGTTCGGTCTGCATATTCGGATGTTATTTAGTCAATGTATAAATAGTTAATCCTTAAACTATTTGCCTTACGAGATGCGCATGTCATGAATTTCAGATCTCATATGCTATCATACCCCGGCTCAAAATACGATGTCCAGGCTTATCTGGCGAGGCCGGATACGACCGAGACCCGTCCGGCCATAGTGGTTTATCATGAAATCTTCGGACTCGTGGACCACGTGAAAGACGTTGCGAACAGGTTTGCGGCCAAGGGATACGTAGCCCTTGCCCCTGACCTTTTCTCTTCGGATCCGGAGATGAGAAAGCTACTGAAGCCGGAACACATAATGATGGGAATGGAATTCTTGCGCAAGATTCCCAATGAAAAAAGGGGAGACTCTGAATTTATTCAGAGTGAGCTGGCAAAGCTGCCAAATAAGAGGAGCTCCATTATTCAAGGGGTTACGGGCAAACTCTTCGATGATACTTTCAGGGCCTCCCTGCTGAAGGAAGCCGTAAAGGCGGTTGAGTACATTGATCAACAATCATACGTCGAAAAGGGTAAGGTTGGTGTAATCGGCTTCTGCTTCGGCGGTGGTATTTCCTTCAGGGTTGCATGTGAAACAAGGACAGCAGCCACAGTTGTATTTTATGGTGAGAATCCGTCCCCCCTTGAAAAGGTGCAGAGTATCCAATCACCGGTGCTGGGTATTTACGGAGGCGAAGATATGAGAATAAACTCAACCCTTGACAAGCTGGTAAGTTCGATGGTAAATTTCAAGAAGGACTTTCAAATGAAACTTTTTCCGGGCGCACCTCATGCATTTTTCAATGATACTAATCCCGCGACCTACAGAAAGGAAGCAGCCTCTGTCGCTTGGGACATTACATTGAGTTTCTTTGAGAGAACGCTCAAAGGCGTCTGATACGTCATTTATCAGGCAACGAGGGATGTCATTGAGATGGTGCAGTACAAGTGGGTGGCTCTTTCCAACACCACACTTGGCGTCCTCATGGCCTCGATAAATGCAAACATAGTTCTCATTTCCCTACCGGCGATATTCAGGGGAATCGGCATTCAGCCCCTCACTTCCTTCCAGTATTTGCTATGGATCCTATTCGGATACATGGTTGTCACCGCTTCCCTTCTCGTCATGTTCGGGCGCATCTCCGATATGTACGGCAGGGTGAGGCTGTACAACGTGGGGTTCGCGATATTCACTGTCGGTTCCATCCTGCTGTACCTGACGCCGAACTCCGGCACCACAGGGGCACTCGAATTGATCATATTCAGGATAATTCAGGGGATAGGAGCGGCATTTCTCTTTGCGAACAGTGCTGCGATTCTTACGGATGCCTTTCCGTACAACGAACGGGGCAAGGCGCTGGGGGTGAACCAGGTAGCCGCCCTAGCGGGTTCACTGATTGGGCTGGTGTTGGGCGGTGTGCTCGCTGTGTTCAACTGGAGGCATGTGTTCCTTGTTAGCGTGCCAGTGGGAATCCTCGGAACGGCCTGGTCGTACTGGAAACTGAAGGAGGTGGCCGTGATCAGGAAGAATCAGAAGCTGGACATATGGGGTAACATAACATGGGGAGGAGGCTTGACGATCCTTCTAATAGGAGTCACCTACGGTCTGCTCCCGTACGGTAGCTCAACAATGGGGTGGGCCAATCCGCTGGTTATCGTTGCGATTGGGGGCGGTGTTGCAATGCTTGCCGCTTTCATCGTAGTTGAAACCAGAGTAGACGAGCCGATGTTCAGATTAGGGCTGTTCAGAAACAGGATGTTCTCAGCGGCAAACTTTGCAGGACTGCTGGGGTCGGTCGCAAGGGGTGGAGTGATGATAATGCTGATCATACTTCTGCAGGGAATCTGGCTTCCGCTCCATGGTTACAGCTACGTATCCACACCCTTCTGGTCTGGCATATACATGACGCCCATGTTGGCTGGGTTTGCGATGATGGGACCGTTGAGTGGTTGGCTTTCTGACAGATATGGCGCAAGGGGGTTTTCGACCCTTGGTATGGTTATCGTTGCGGCTACATTCTATGCGTTGGCGGAAATGCCGTACAATTTTAATTTCGCAACCTTTGCGTTGGTTCTCTTTGTAATGGGACTTGGGAATGGAATGTTCGCGTCACCAAATACGGCATCGATAATGAATTCAGTGCCCATGGAGCACAGGGGGGCTGCATCGGGAATGAGGTCGACTCTTCAGAACACGGGTACTATGGTGAGTCTCGCATTGTTTTTCTCGATCGTAATCAGCCTGCTTGCCTCAAGTCTGCCGGGGGCCTTTGATACAGCCTTCAGTCGCGTTGAGATTCCGCAATTGGGAGCAGCATTTGCACAGATACCACCTACCGGCGCACTCTTTGCCGCTTTCTTGGGCTACAACCCGGTTAGCAGCATACTCTCCCAGCTTGCGGACTCCCCTGGTACCGCTTCTATTGTCACTTCTATACCTCAGCAGACGATGTCATACATAACCGGCAACTCCTTTTTCCCGAATGCTATCGCGCCAGCATTCATGTCGGCATTACAGCTTGCGTTCTACATCGGCATGGGGCTGAGCCTTGCGGCGGCAATTTCATCGCTGCTGAGGGGAAAGGTATACATCTACGAAAAGGAAAACGTATCATCTAAGAGTTAGGATTTGTGTAGCGAATGTAAAAAATCCGTCGGTGCGGAGCACATCCGAAAAGCGTCCTTCCACCGTTCTCTTGCGGTTCGCATAAACGTATGCAAACGCATAGGTCCCGTCCTGGGCTGTTGGAAACAGAAGACACTCAAAGCCCAACATCCTTTCTCTAAAAGGTTCGGTATTGCTTTGCGAAATGTGTGCCAGGTGGTTGGTCTTGTTCGTGACTTGATAGTTCAAGTTTCTGGATCCGATTGTGAGTTGTACAGAAACATCTTTCCGATCATTCTTTCCCCACCCTTGATAGCGTGACCTGACGATGCCACGTTGCTTTCGGCGATTTCGTTTATCAGCGTCTTGACCCCCCTCGACTTCAAATATATCAGTCTCGCCTGAAGGTTGTCTGTCATAACTCCCATCCTACGGAACTGAGGTTCCACGTAAACACTATGGGACCGGGCCATGTCTCCAGCGATTGTCAGCCATGCCATACCAACTATCCTGCCGGATATTTTCACCACAAAGCATTTGTCGCCGTTGTTCAATGCTACTCTTATCCACCTTCTGTTGGTTTCAGGCTGAGTGGACATCATGAAACGTTCTATCTCGTCTGCATCATATTCAATACTCACAACGTATCTGAACCGATGCCCAGACTGCACATTGTTTATGTCCAGCTGCCATATGTTCCATACATCCCGCTGATAATCTTCCGCAAGAAATTCGGAGAAGATATAGCTGTGAGGTCTTAGCCGCAAAAAGAGCTCAAACGATTCTCTTGACTTTGTGAATATTGTACCCGTTTCTTCATACGGGTCATAGATGAAGAGGCCGTCTTTCTTACCGCTGGAATCCTCCGAGACAAAAACCTCCCCCCCGGATTCTATACTCTCCTTGGCTTCATGCTTGAGGAATGGCTCAAAGATCGTCAATCCAGCAGGCAATTCCGAAAGCTGCCGGTCTATGCTGCTGAGTTCAACCGAATCATAATTCTTCAAGGAAACTATTTTTCCTCCTTTTTTCTTTCTGCTTGCACATTTAGATACGTCACATCCTAATAATCGAGTATCGTGAATTTCCTTGTTAGGCTTTCCTGCCCTAAGATGTTTCCGATCTCAAGCTCCAAACTATCGGATGTGCGATGCAGCCCAAGAACTTCGTCATGTACGATAGCCTCTCTTAATAGAAACTCGAACTGGACTTTGCGGTCATTCATATGACCGAACCTTCTCACCCTCTCCCTGTCAATCTGCTCATAGGCATACATGAATTCATACAGGGAACGATATATCTGATGCTCCATGAGCTCTTCGAGATTGAACTCGACATCCCTTCTGTCCGAGCCCCTTACAGTTACCTCCTGAAGGCCCTCCAGGTCTGCCCAGTATATGGTGCCATCAGGGGCAAGAACAGCATCCTTATCAAGCCAAACATCATAAAAGTCCAGTCCTCGGTACGCCCCATCTTCCACCTTCTGCATCGTTCTGACGAATAACGTAAGTATGGCCATGCCGCTCCTGACGAAATTCATCAGAAAGTTCATCGCCTTGTCGTTATCGTCTATCCCAAAGAAATCGAACAGCTCACCCGTGTCATCTCCTACTGTCCAATCTGAATGGAAGTAAATCCGCACGTTGGATGGAAGCAGCCGGGTCTCCTGAACCATAGTCTGTTTGAACCTTCGATACCAGAAGACCTGGGTGAATTTCTCCTGCATGAGTTCAGGTATGGTATTTATCTTGACCAGTGGAGCGATTCTGAAACCGTGGATGGATGTGGCTCCCGGACCCGCCATTTCAGCGGCCCTCATGGCAATCGTCGCAAACTCCAGCCCCTGGGCTCCGTAGGGGCAACCTCTGGACCACAGCTCGCCCGTGAGATACCTTGGATAGCTGTCCTTCTGTCTTGAACTCAGTATCCTTTCCCTCAGTCCGCTACTCCTGACCAGGCTGCTCACTTCCTCCTTCCTGAACAACTGACGGCTGAATGGACTGGTCGTTGAACCTATTCCCTTTACTGAGAGATAAAAATCTGTGCCATCTATCCTCAAACAGGGTAGCCTATCGATCGCGCTTCTGTTGTCATCTGCAAGCATCGTTTTCTCGCCCGTGGGTTCTAACCCTGCAAATGGTTCTGCGCTGTGAGGCAGGTATATCTTCTCAAAATCCGGAATTTTGAGATCCTTGAAATGCCTGTTTGTTATCGTTCCGGCACCCTCGTAGATGCTCAGTCCGATCGGCACTCCCCTCAATTCGATCCCGCCAACAAGATTTTCGGTTTTGTTCATTTTCAAAATTCATCTCCAGCCATCAGGCTAGCCCGTTGGTGCCCCACAGTAGGGACATGTTTCTGCAGTTGTAGGAATCAGCGTTCCACAGTACTTGCATTTCACTTTGACCACTTCCTTGATCACCACCTGCTCGGGTGGTTGGGAGCCCAAAGATACCCCCGCAGAAGCAGGAGCGCTTTGAGGATAAGCAGGAGGCGAAATTTCAGACGATGAAACCGGGTTGGTAGGGGGTGGAGGTATGTATGGGGGATGTTCCGGTATCTCCTTTCTCCTGTTTCCTCTAGATATTGCGAGCGCTCCAACAAACACGGCGATAATTATCACGCCGAACAGAATCAACAGAGACTGTGCGCTGAAGGAGACCGTCTGCACAGGCGGCGGGATCACTGGTGGATTGTTTGGAGAGGAGACGTACGTCAACGGATAACTGGTAGACAACACAAATAAGTTATCGGTATACTGAAAACTTCCAGCCTGCCCCTGATACTCGCCAGTGTCATGCTCCACATAGCTGTAACCGACTATGTAACCGGTTGAGGGGTCAAAGTATTCATACCAGGTGTACTGTGCTGAAAACACTCCGTACGAATCATTACGCTGGTACTGTCCCTGCCCCACCGCCTCGATAGTTCTGACGTAACTGCTTCCCAGAGGCAGGTAGTAGCTATAATTCTTTGACAGAACGGTGAACCTTGTGTTAAGGACATAGAAGGTTCCGCCAACCGGTGTCGATGCGTTCATCGCAAACCATACATACGTTGGCTTGGAGTAGCCAACCTGGTTATCGGTGCCGTTAAGGTACGTGTAGTTCGCCGCGGACCACGAGTAGAATCCTGAACTCGAGCCTGATTCTGAATTCCCCTGATTGTTACTGTAGTTGTAGACATAGTCGTAGTAAGATGAGACAATGGAGCCGTTGACACCCGTCACCCTCTCTTCTCCCTGGATGAATGTATTGTCGGTATAACCAAGATAAGATCCCTGACCCTGGCTTACTGTGATGATTTCTGAGTAGGTGAAGTGGTCGACAATGGCGGGTGTGTATGCGACAGCCGTGTAAAGTGTTTCGCCAGTGGTGCCCGCCAACAAAAGGATGAGTAGAAACGTCAAAGAAACATAAAATACCGTAAAAAATGATCCTCGTGGTCTGAATAACATCGGTAAATTCACTCCCCTCCCACCCGATCGGCTTTTGAGCTGTTGGTCATCTCGGCACCTCTGATATTCAACCTGCAAACCCTCCGACCCCGTGGCTGTGGGCGGGGTGAAAGCCACCCATACCGCCAAAATTCGAGGTGTGATATGAATGCGCCGATATCAAAGGATAGTACCAGATGAAGAAGAATGGGCGCGTGCCGTAACTGAACTGGATCGGAGTCTCGGATAACGTTGCAGTAGGATCCAGCTCCTTGATGAGCTCGTTTCTAACACCATGGATCATTCTTACTGCTAGGGTGACCAGTTCCGATCGCTCCAGACCCGCTGCAAATGCTGATAGTAAGGTGACTGCCTTTTCCATCAGGTCGAGCACCTCGTGTGATTCAAAAACAGGAATCGAAGCAAGTATAGCACCTGGGACGAGTGGATACTCAAGATAATTTTTGAGCTGCTCGATGACATACTTCAGCTTATCCTCAACATCATTTGGCCCGAGCTCACCTATCGAAAGAAAGGCGGAAGAGATTTCGGTGTCTTCTGAAGTCATGTATCCCCAGGACTTGAACATCGACCTGAAACCATCGAATTTCGATAAAATGTCAGCATCGGGAAGGTTCATGACAGAAAGGATTGCCGCGGCACGATATGAGGAAGTAGACTGCATAAATCTTGTAAAACGGTCAGCAGGATAAGTACCATCGAACCTTCTTCCCGCAAGGATGGTAGCAGCTACCCCTGCTGCCTGTTCCTTTGGGACTCCATGGTCTCTCACGAAACTCTCAAGTTGTCCAAGCGAAGCCTGGAGATCACTGATTTCAAAGCTGCTCATTGCTGTCATTATCTCTGCAGCCATAAGCCTGTCGTCTACCGTGAAGTCAGTATTAAGAGAGCTGAATGCGTTGATATACCTTTGACTTATCTGTGCTGTGTCCCCCTGAAGTTTTGCGAGCCCGACAGCTGCCCCCCAGAGCTCGGAATCAAACATTCTCGTTAGCAGGTCGTTCTGAGGCACCGGCACAACGGGTTTGAGATTCGAAACATATGCACTCGACCTCTGTGCGATCAACCTGAGCTCTGAGAAGGTATTCTTCATCTCGACAAGGAAAGTTGAAAAGTCTTCGTCCGCAATCCTGTAATTCCTGATGTTGAGGTCATTGAGGGTCAGTGTTCCGAGGTCCGTAATCGCAAGATAAGCACTGTCATATGGCATCATTCTGTCGATTAAGGATTTTTCCTGAATGAGTTCGTTGAGCTGCTTTTCAAGCACTGCGAGCTGCGATTCTTCCTGGGAGACGGCGGCGGATTCATCTTGTATTCTATGTAGTAAAGCATCCTTTTCGTCCTTTCCTTTGAAGTGAAAGAGAAAAGAATGTTCCTTGGCTTCGTCTCCCTGCAGAACACTCGCCGACTGCTGTTCGTCGGCTTTTTCAGCGTTGACCTGAGACATGATTTGGGACAGTCTCCCCACCTCGTTTACGCCCTTTTCATAATCTTCTTTCGTGGCTCTTAAAACAAAACCGCTTGAAATCAGAAAATCAAGGTCGTGTGGGTCTAGCTGGGCTGCCTGTTGAACATGGTCCTTCAGCTGGGAAAGAAACAACCGCGCTTCCGAGCACTTCATAGCGCCTTTTGTGGAAAGAACACTATGGTACTTAAGTTATTTGATGTATTGGCGTCCTCTTCCAGTTTCTACCTTTGACATGACATTGATGTTACCGTCACAAATCATTAAATGTTCGATCCCGTTTCTTATTCGGTTTTAAAGCGTTTGCGAATGTGAACCTATTTCAAAGCCTTCCATAGAATCAGGTTGCAGACAAGCCGGATCAACCCTGGGATCACTTTCGTGAGCCTCTCGAACCTGAGCACAACCTTCCTGAAGATCTTCGGCCAGCCGAAGAACCTCTCCGCATTTTACCTTACCCCGTTACATCTCCCCCTGCTGAAGGGCCGGCGCCTCTCAGGCCTTTTCCCCGTCTTCGTCGGGCGGTCGGGTATCTGCGACCTGACGTGCTTCCGGTCGATGTCGAACCTGTCACAGACGGGAGCCAGTCGTCATACCCACTGTCGGATGACCTCGTGAGACCTGTCGATGAGGGGCTCGAGAATCATCGATGGCTTCCTCAAACTGTTCGAACGCAGATAGACAAACGTCCCGTAAATAACCAGCGGGAGGGATGTCCTTTCGCGTTCCATGAACTTTGGAGAGTCCATGAGGCATGAGAGGCATCATTCCCTCAAATCATGAGAAAGCAACGAAGCTGGAGAGTTCGCTCATTCGGTTCTTGACTTGACAGCGCCCACTAGGGCGCCATCTTCCACAAGTAGGCGAGTTTTGGCATCACTTATCGTGCTGAGATTCCCCCCAACTCTCCTGCGATAGATAGCAGGGCTGGACATGGGTAGTGACGCTATTCGAAGAACCTAACCTTCACAGGTTTTTCATCTCTGTATTCGCGGAGAAAATAGTAAGCGATTATCAGGGAAAGGAGAAGAACAACGCCGAAGACCAGCGCTTCCCGAGGCATTCCGAACATGAACGCTAGGATTGCGACCATGGCGGCTGCCGGGAGGTACGGATAAAGAGGGACGGAGAACGACCCTTTCATTCCGAGCCTGCGAAAATGGACCAAGGCAAACGTAGCGATGAGATATGAGAACAGCAAGCCAAAATTGCTGATCGCCGCGATCACGAATATGTTACCTGAGAACAGCATCAGGACCCCGATGACACCCGAGATGAAGACTCCATTCTTCGCTACATCTCTCTTCGCGTCGTAGGTCCGCACCGCCTTCGGAAGCAAGCCGTCGAGGCCAATTTGGTACAGTATTCGTGAAGAGCCCAGCAAGATGGCAAGAGAGGCGGAAGCCGTTGCCACGAGTGCGCCGACATCCACTGCGACGAGCAGGTAGGCAGGGGCGCCCGCGGTCTGGAGCGCGAAGGAAAGAGGGTCGGCGTTAATCACGAACTTGACCGCCGGCACCAGGATGAGGAGGGAGATAGCTACCAAGACGTAAAGCACCATGCTGATCACGACCGAGGAGAGGATTGCCTTTGCTGCGGACCTGGCACCTCCCTTCACTTCCGAGACGAACGTGCTTATCGCCTGGAACCCGGAGTACGCAAAGAACACCGCCACGCTGGCGCCAAAGATTCCCTCAATGTTCGCAGCCTGAGCGCCGCCCGATAAGAAGCTGGTCGCAGAACCGCTCCTCAGGAAGTAGAATGCTGCAAAGCCAACGACAGCAAGGAGGATGCTCAACTTGACGATCACGAGAACGAAATCGGCCTTGGCGGCTTTCCTGATGCCCCGCAGGTTCAGCAGAGTCAGTGCAGCTATCAGGGCAATCGCGAAGTAGTAACTCGCCGTCGCAATCTTTAGCCCGAGCAGGCTCGCCAGATACGACCCGAAACCAAGCGCCACTACGGAGACTGAGCTAGCGTAGCTGACGTAGAGCAGGAGTCCAGTGATGAAACCAAGCTCGCTGCCGAACGCTTCGTAGGCGTACGAATAGCTGGCGCCGGTCGCTTTGGGAAAGAGGGTGCAGAGCTCCCCTATCTCGAGCGCGACCACCGCTGCGACCAAGCCCACCAGGATGAACGAAAGGAGCGCCCAGGAGCCGGCGAGAGCTATGGCAGTGCCGCTAAGGGTGAAGATGCCGGCACCGATTATCGCACCCAATCCGACAGCCGTTGCGACTCTGATGCTTATCCCGCCTTCGCTCAAGTGATGTGACTCCGGCTGCTGGTTGAATATGGCTCGGTTTTACGTATTATGCAGAGTAAGCCTTCTCATTCCGCCCTGCCGCAGCTGCGCTAGCGTGCGCCTTTGGGTTAGAGCTTTCTCCAGTCCCGGACTTTGCGCGGGATTCGTCAAGGCAATCCTAGAAGACCTATAGAATTGGCAGTCTGCAAGCATAAAAGAGAACCCCCACAAAACTTTACCGGCCCGAAGGAGTCGGTTCGGATGTAAGCATAGAAGACGCGATCCAATTCCCTGCCCCAGAGAATCTTGGAATGAGTGCGGTGAATCGGACTAAAGCTGAAGTTCATCCTGATTGAGAACGAACACTGACTTCCAACAATACGGGTTGAAATCCCGTCCGGTGGAGGGAGGGAGGTGCGAGCAGTCATCAGATAATGTATATTGATGTGTATCTACATATCAAAATACTTTCGGGCACAGTTACAGCCCGAAAGAAGCAGGGAAGATGCCTGGGGATAACGACCCATACGATACAGGTCTGGGACAGGCAGTGAAAGGTCAGGTGCATCAGGCTTCCGACCGGAAGAAGAATACGGGAGTCGGAGATCAAGCGCCTGATGAACGTCGCTGAACAAGGGAAGGAAGGAAAGAAGCTGTCTACGCAAGGGTGTCTTCGCACGACCAGAAGTCATACTTGGATGCTCAGGTGAATGTCCTGAAGACCAGGGCACGCGCAGTACCTCAGGTGCCCTCTCACGTAGGCTTCGAGGCAGATGTCGTCGGCTTCACCGGTGAACATGACTTTAGGCTCGAAATTTTTCTTCCTGCCGATCTACATGGCCTATTCCCAGAGCAATGCGCAATCACCTAACATAAACTGTTATGGATACCAAGTCGAAGGTAACCAAACCAGTGGTACATCCTTCTACTATGCTACCGCCTCAGCCTAAGGAGTATAGGACAATTCAATTGGTTACTGTAATGCGGATGGTGGTACTGGTTATTGCAGTTTTCCATGTCTATGAGTCGACTCCGTGTCTCCATATTATTACTCCCCACAAGGGAAGGCGACACAGTGGGACCAAATAATAATGACCTACACTCTTTTCCTACCACCATTTTCTAGCCAAGAAACAGCGACTGCATACCTCCGATATCAACCATAGTCTCCGTTGGTTCGAGTAAGTTTTTTATCAGACACCCACTTCGAGCTTGAATGCTATGTGTTGTATCATTGATCTACTCAAGGGAGCGTCTCGAAAGTTCCTGAGGCGACGATGAGGATAGGCCAATGGCGTTTACGCTTCGGGCTTTGATCCTGCTTGTAACGTTGCTCCTAGTCTGTGGATAGCAAAAAGAGAGTCTCAGAGGAGCCAGTCTACAAACGCTGATGAGATGAGGGTTTTGGATGAAAATCGGCTCCAGGCATCGATACACAATGGCCGCTTCGTCTTGGAGTAATATTTCTGGCCATAAGAAGGGTATGAATTTCATTTAACTCCCTTTGTGCTTTACTTTCGCTTCTTTCAGCCCCAAGTAAGTGAGGTCTCAATAGGGTTTACTTAATATCGTTTGAGTCGAATAGGACAAACCGAAAGACAGGCCAGTCAGTAGGCCCAGATGTGGATCGGACGCATCAAAACCCGAATAAGGCTTCGATCCGAAATGAGCATTGGGAGTTCGCCAAGGTAAATCAAACAGAAGATAGCCGCAACATCATAAATGGTTGGTGGTAGAGGGCCGGTTAATGGCGTAATACTTGCTTCTGAAGTGGGCGGTGTATGTATGGGAGGGTAGGAGTCCTGTGAACATACAACATTAGATCATCCCAGAAGCAAGAACAAGAATACCCCGACATGATGGGGAATCTTACGAATTCTAGGTATGAGAGGACGTCAAGCCTTGCATAACGGATAATCAGTGTAGCCTTCCCCTCTAAACAACCGGTCTTTGTTCACAAACACTTATAGTAATGGTCATATACTTGGAAATCTAATTCTGATATTGTAGGTATTGGAGATGGCAATAGACAAGAAGTTCATCCTATTGTATGACTCGGATTGCGGAGTCTGCAGCAGGTTCAAGAAGATGGTCCAACTGCTGGATTGGAACAGGAAAATCGATTATCTGTCCCTCTCTGACCCAAGATCGAACGAAATTCTTAATCAGGTGCCTGAGGAATTAAAACTTTCGTCGTCTCACCTTTTGCTACCAAATGGGTCTGTCTTGACTGGGTCGGCCTATCTCTCCGAGTTACTCGGTATCTTACCTTCGACGAAATATACGTTGGGTGTGTTGGCGAGATTCCCGGCCATATCGAGCTTCTTCATCTTCTTGTTCGACGTGATGTCGAGATTGCATGGTACCTCATTTTGCAAAGCAGGCATGAGGGCTCAAAATGATGGATTGTCTTTCCAAGAACACCTAACGAGTCAACTGGAATATATTCAATTGTAAGAGCATCACATCCTGGGCAGAATGACTTTAGGGAGAACCTCAGGTGACCGGGAGGAATCGGCTGGGCAAAGGAATAATCGTCTTCGATGTACCCGAAATATCAAGCGAATATGGGATATCCCTATGTGAAATTTGTAAGGGAATTCTTCAAGAAATTAGGCAAAGCGGGTTAGCGTCGACCCATCCGGTCTCGTCCACAGAAAATAACCTGCCGGCGGGAAGGATGATGCGTTCACTACACGATAAGCGATAATAGTATCAAGGCAGGCAAAGCTATAAACACAAGCCAACTCGAGAGAGCTATCAAATTAGGAGAAGTGACTGTACCCCTCCCATAATTGAGCCGAACAGACCCACCATTTCTGCACCCGCACGGTGAGATTCAATGCATCGATTTGACCCACAGGGACCATTTATCGGAAGAATTGAAGTGTTGGGCCGGTGACCGATGCCTATTGTCAGATTGACTAGTTGCCTCTCCATCTTCGGCTCGGACTAAATCGAATCTATAATGGACGCCACGATGCTTGCAGCGATATTCGTTCTTCTTAAATCTCAAATAGTGATTTAGTCTTGATAGTTGAGATCGGAAGTTGTTCCCCAGAAGTTGAGTGTTGAGAAGTAACCGCTTGATTACAAATACCTCGAATCTGCGTTGTACTCTGCCAGACATTACTGAAATGCAAGAAAATTTCCACTGCCAGCGATCACAATGCACTCAAGTCCACGCATTCTGGATCCATGCAAAACAAGAATGATAAGAGAAGAGGGAGAATCATGGCCTCAGGCTCGAATTTGGCCGGCACCCCGACCGTTTCCCTGTCAAGACATTTATCTGCGACCGGAAACTCGATCCACGTCGTCCCCCAGTTGGATACGCCCAAACCATTATCCTATGATCCTAGAAGGGCAGACGGATCCCGAAAATGTTAGGATGTTACAATGCCTAAAATATGCATCCTCACGACCACGCGAGGGAGAACAAGTTGGAAGATTTATTATAGTTGGAATAATCAATAGATATTCAATGAGCATCAGCATCAAGGATGTTGATGGAAGTACATTCAGAAATTCAAAGGCCGAAGCAGCCAGAGCCGGAATGAAGTTGGGTGAAGCAGCATCGGAAGCATTCAGGATGTGGGTAGATTCGAGAAGACTCCAAAGGTTGCGCGACAAGGAGAAAATGCTTGAAGCTGCGAGACAGATGGATGCTTTAAGGAATGCAAGCAAGGGCAAATGGTCTGGAGTGGCGGAGATCCGTAAATGGAGAGATCTGAAGAAGTAGTACTGGACGCCTCGGTTGCGGTAAAGTGATTTTCTCAAGGAAACGGAAGTGACAGGCTGTTTCATTGAGAAATGAGCTTATCGAGGGGAGAAAGACACTGGTTGCACCTGACCTGCTGATTTACGAAGTAGAAAACGCACTGAAGTTCAGACCTGGCCTGGGCTCGAAGGATGCGAGTAAAGCCATCGAGTATCTTTTTGACCTCCGATCAGAATTAGTGACACCGAGTAGAGAACTCTTGAATGAGTGTGCAATAACCCTTCAGGTATGGCATCACGATCTATGATTCGTGTCATGTAGCGCTTGATCTACTGGATATCGAGGCCGTTACGGCCGACACCTAACTTTTCGATAAGATGAAGCAATGCGGTTTCGTCAGACTTCTTTAGCCTGCTGTTATAAGCACAAAGGACTCGGGCAAACGAAGCAGGTAGATAGGATTTGGTATCGACTGCCGGAACCATCTATTTGCGATTGATTCTAACGCTCGGATGCGAAGTAGACAGATCTAAATGGCTGGTTTCCACCTTTTATTAAGCAATAGTTCCAAGCAAAGTGTTATCGGGTTGAGGTTGAGTGTAAATAAATGAATCGAGTAGAATTCCGCATCAACCCTCTCTTTCAGTTAACGTAGGCTAATTAAAACTTCGGTTGCCGTCAGCCCTTGGAAGTTCCATTCAATCGATTATGCCCCACTTCTAGATGTGGCAGGAAGGCCTTCTATAGAGTTAGGCGAGCAGATGTGAGAATAAAAAGTGTACTATGCGCTTCATGTTGGTGGTAATTAAGATAGCTTAATACGGCTAACCCTAGTTAAAGTGCCTATCGAAAAGGTTGACTCTCCTTGCGCAATAGTTATTCCTCGTCTAAAATTTCTCAGCCCAAAGAGATAGAGCAAACATTTGATCTGTATGCTGAAGATTTCGATCGATGGTTCAGCGAAAACAAGAAGATATACCTTTCAGAACTTTACGCTTTACAGGCCTGTCGGCCATACGGCAGGATACTTGACGTCGGGGTAGGTACGGGTGTTTTTGCATCGAAGCTGGGGGTAGAAGTGGGGATAGACGTATCAGCAGTTATGCTTGAGAAAAGCAGAAAACGTGGAATCGATGTCGTGCAGGCAGACGTCAAGGCTCTTCCCCTTCGCTCAAGGAGTTTTAATACCGTGATATCCACTTTCACAATCTGTTTTGTGAACCACGTCCAAGGTATGCTGGAAGAAGCCTGCCGAGTTTTAAAACATGGAGGCATGTTTGTACTCGGTGAGATAACCCTCGACTCGGCATGGGGTAAAGTATACTCGAAGCGGGGTCGAGCAGGACATCGGTTTTACAGTAAAGCGTCTTTTTTCACATATTCACAGACAGTGAAAATGCTCTCGAGCTCCACCTTCAGCATAACAAGTGTTTACGGAACTTTGGATTTTGGACCAGAGGACGAACCCTCGGTTGAGACCCCTACTGAATTGAAACCAGATGATTATGACTCAGTAAGCAGGTTCGGGTTCATTGCGATTGCATCCACCAGTCCGTTTATGAACTGAACGATACGATGAGAGATGTGCTTTTGCTGTAACGGGGAAACAAACACATCCCAATCGGACAACGTTCTGAATTGGGTAGGTTTCTCGGAGGGTGGCCGATAGTTAGATACTCTTATGCCCCCACTTTTGTGGTTCAGAGTGTATAAAGCTCGTGAATCTTAACGGTACAGGCAGGGTAGGACTAGCCTAAAATATTAAGCGAATCCTTACCAGATACTCATGCGTCAATTTAATAACTTGAGTTAACCAGAAGTCAAACTTTCTCCTTGTCTGTCAACAAATGTCCTAGGAGGGCATGGCCCGATATCTTGCTAGCCAACTGCGAAATAGGGTCTAAATTACGATATCTCGAATCGTTCTGGGGTCAACTAACTCTCTGAGGCGAAGGAAGTGCTTGTCGTCTGTGAGAAATACATCCAGCTTTGATGCTCGCTTAAGATTTCGATACGTGGCCGCATGAACAGAGTCGGAGGCGTAAACGTTGTGCTCCAAGACTATTCTCTCTGCCTCAGCCAGTACTTCGAGGCTAACCGGTTTGTACTCGACCCTGTGGCTGCGCATCTCCCTGAGATTGAGTTCAATCAATTCCTTCGGCTTACCGTCTTTTTTCAATGCCCTTGCGACTTCAAGGAAACTCCACCTTGAAGTGCATGCTGACCAAGAACCACCCTTGTCAATTCTCGATATTATTTCAATCATCTTGTCACTATCATCTTCCCTCTTAAAGAGCTTCACCAGCACGCTCGGTTCCAGATATAGCCTCATCAGGTGTCTTCCTCGGTGTGCATCTGCTCTACGAGCTCGCTTGAAGTTACCCCGCTTGGAGCTATCAGCTCGTTGATAATCTGAAGTACTCTGAGCCTATCCCTAGAGGGAAGACTCAGCAAGTTGATGTACAGTCGTATGGCTGATCGTACGGCTTCGCTCTTGTTCATAAATCCATATTCTTTCGAAATCTTCTCTATGAGTTCAGCCTCCTTCTTGGTGAGTTTTGTGGCAACCGAGATTGATTTGGTCACAAGTTTACCTGAGTAAACCAACAATTAAAACATTACTCTATCTTGATAGAGATACCGTCAAGATAAGCTCACCTCCACCAGAACATGTTCTAGGGTCTGATGCCTCCTAAGATAATTGCATCGTATCATGAAGGGCTGTGCGAAGTGTTTGGCATTTCTTGGATTGTCTTCTTTCGAAGGGATGTTGTTATAGAAACTTCTTTGTTCTCTCCTTGAGTGAAAGATAGAGCCTCTCTATACTATTCTTCTTTCCGAATGGGGCCGTTAACCCGAGCCCTTTTTGATAAGTTGGTCTATCTGATTTCGCTCAATGGGAATCATGGATTAGGCGTGCACGATCCCCCTGCTTCTAAACAAAAGAAAAAGGACATGCCCAGAGGCCGTCCTGTACGGCCTCTACCTGTACTTTCTGGGCCTGAGTTTAAGGCAAGGCATGTGACAAATGCCTTCGAAAGACCCGTTTGTCAAAAGAAGTCATGTAGCTGTATGGAAGTGGATACAGTTGTTCGGCAGGGACACAGTATTCCACAGGAGAAGGGTAACCGCATTCCTTGTGGATGATACATATGTCAGGATAGGTACAAACGAGGCGTAGGTGTGGGTTACCATAGAGCCGATACGCATGCACGTGCTCGGGGTGTACCTGTCTTACCAGAGAAACATCATGGTCCCAGAGCTGTTTCTGATTAGCTTAGTCAAGACGTACGGAAGACACGCAGTGTATACAGATGAGGGAGTGCGGTATCCTGATGCAGGTAATTCATTGGGACTCGAGCGCAGGATACACTTTCCCTATGAGAAGAGCTTGATAGAAAGGGGGGGCCAATCAATATCTGAAGGACAGGACGGAAAGCTTCGACGATCACTATCCCTGCAGGAAGCAGGGTTGTGTCCTGTCCCACGTCTGGAGGTGGCTGTGCGCATTCTGTTCGATGTACAACGAGATGAGGGACAGAATCAGGTTCAATGGACTACTGAACGTGATGGAGGTGGTCGCTTTAGTTAACAGCCTCACAGATAGACAAGAAGCCTTGTTAGAGTGTGTCAGAATATTTTATATCATAATGTTCCCAAAAGAGGAACAATGTGATATGAATGACAATTAGCCTTTTACTTAAGAAGCTAAGGATAGAGAACAAGGAATTCATCACCTCGAGGGAGCTGAAGGAATACTGCAAGTCGCTGAAGGTAAGCTACGTCTCAGCGGTCAGGTACTTCATCAGGAAGAGGTACGTCGTGCGAATATTTAGGGGAATCTTCTACCTTAAATCGTTGGACGAGCTCCAGCTCGGAAGGAGCAGGTACAACCATCTGGAGTTGGTTTCAAAGGGGCTAGAAGTCAAAGGTGTCACGAATTGGTACTTCGGGCTGCACAGCGCCCCGAAATTGAACAATATGACGCATGAGCACTTTTCCATCGAGGAAGTCATCAGCGACTCGATCTTCAGGCGGAAGCCGATGAACATCGCTGGTTACAAGTTCAGATTTGTGAAGCTTTCATCCAGGTTGGTCGGGTTCGGGGTGGTGGAGGTCGGGGGCATAAGGTACTCGGATCCCGAAAAGACGATTCTCGACTTCGTCTATATCTGGAGGTACAATGGCATTCCTTTGGGAAAAATCATCTCTGATGCCTCCGAGTTGTCCAAAGGGACGTCCAGGACGAGGCTTCTAGAGTACGCGCGGAACTATCCGCGGACGGTTCTCGCTACTATAGAGGGGCTAGACAAGTGAAGATCGACTTCATCAGCGAAATCGCGCAGAGGACAACCATCGGAAGAATGGACCTGGTAGAGAAGGACGTGGTCCTTCACCAGACCCTGACCGACCTTGCCAAGGATGCTCTCTTCTCCAAGAACTTCCTCTTCAAAGGGGGGACCTGTCTGATAAAGTGTTACTTCGGCTACCTACGGTTTTTAACAAAGGATTCGCATGAGATTTTAAGCGGGCCCGGTGGGATTTGAACCCACGGTCTTCAGCTCCGGAGGCTGACGCCTTGATCCGTGCTTGGCCACGGGCCCGGAGAAGAGGTGGATAACTAGTCCTTATAATGCATGCGAAGCGCCCCAAAAATTGTCCTTGGTTTATATTACAGCCTTTTTTCCGGACTGCCTATGAGTACAGAAGAAAAACTGAAAGACGAACTCGCACACACCATCAGAAGGCTTTACGAGCGCGGTCTTGTTTCTGGTGTGGGTGGCAATGCGAGCATTCTTCTTTCATCGGGTAAAACGATGTTGATCACGCCATCGGGGTACTTTAAGGGAGGTGTTGCAAAGGGCGACCTCGTCACGGTTTCGATCTCTGGACATGCACTGTCAAAGGGAAAACCCTCGAGTGAAATGCCCACCCACCTTCTGGCCTACAGGCTCCGCAAGGATATCAGGGCTGTAGTACATGCACATCCACCCGCCGCCACGGCCATGATATCGGCTGGAATAGATATTCCGCCAATGACACCAGAGCACTCTGTGATGGTTACGAAGCTCAGCGTGGTGGATTTCGCGCCTCCCGGTGAAGAAGGAGCTCTTGCGGTGAAAGGGTCGTTGAAGGATTGCGACGTGGTTGGAATAAGAAACCATGGTTTCTTTTCCCTAGGACCGGACCTGCACGAAGCGGCTTCCAGGCTGGAGGTACTGGAGGAAAGCGCGAAGATATACATGTCGATGCGCCAGCTTGGCAAAATATCTATGCTTCAGGAAGATGTAGTAAAAAGGATAAGAGCCGTCTACTCCCGTGAATAAAATCAGCTGAGCTTTACCAGCTGCTGTTGCTGATCGGTGAGCGGGGAAATCTGCACGGCGGTTCCGAATGCTATTATTTCATCCATCGTGTTTCCTATCTCAGTGGAATCGAACATTATGCTGATCACCGCATTAGCTCCCATCGACTGGGCATGCTCGCCCATCCTGTCCAGTGCCTGCTGTCTGGCCTGGTGCGCCATTTCGGTGTATTCGACTATCTCCCCTCCCGCAAGCGTTCTGAGTCCTGCGATGAAATTCCCTCCCAGCCCCCTGGACCTGACAGTTATTCCGTAGACAAGACCCAGCACCTTGTCTATTTTGTAACCCGGAACGTAGTTTGACGTGAACATCAACACTGCCATATCGCCAAGCGGTTCGAAGGGAATATAAAAAATCTTGTCGATGAAACTTTAAGAGTAAACCGGACTCAAAGCTTCGCGTGCCAACCGCGCTCGAAGATGTTGTCGAACTTGCACGACGAAGAGGATTCTTCTGGCCAGCCTACGAGCCGTACGGCGGCGCTGCCGGACTTTATGTCCTGGGGAACCTGGGTGTCAGGCTATCCGCAAAAATAGCCCAGCTGTGGCGTGAATATTTTGTCACACCATTCAACTTTGTGGAGCTGGATACGCCCAACCTTGTTCCGGCTCCCGTGCTCGAGGCTTCAGGACATGTTTCGAACTTCAGGGATCCCATGGCAGAATGTTCAAGCTGCCACAGAAAATACAGGGCCGACCACTTGCTTGCAGATGCAGGGTCGAAACTGGGCGAGGGCTCAAGTCTTGAGGAAATGGAAAAGGAGCTTAATTCGTTAAAAGTGAAATGCCCGGAATGTAAAGCTTCACAGTGGACGGTCAGGCCATTCCTGACGATGTTCGATACGAAGCTGGGGCCATACGCCGACGTTACAGCATTTCTTAGACCAGAAACTGCTCAGGGTACATTCGTGGAATTCAAGAGGATACTGGAAGTGGAGCGCGAAAGAATGCCTCTCGGTGTTGCGCAGATAGGCCGAGGGTTCAGGAATGAAATTTCGCCAAGACAGGGGATAATTCGGCTGAGGGAGCTCAGGATGATGGAGCTCGAGGTCTTTCTTGACCCCGAAAAACCGGAGTGTCAGTACCTTGACAGGGCCGACGAAAAGACGACACTCAGGATACTCACAGAAAAGGCAAGGGTCGGCGGCGTCACGGAGCCTGAAGAAGTTTCTCTGAAGGAGGCACTCGAAAGTGAAACGATCAAACTGGAATGGCTGGGTTTTCTCATGCTCCAGTCAAAGAAATTCATGCTGGCGCTGGGCGTACCGCCACCTTCAATCATGTTCCTTGAGAAGTTGAAGGAGGAGAGGGCTCACTACTCAACCCAAACCTTCGACCTCGAAGTTAACCTCAACGAGCTCGGTTGGGTCGAAGTGGCAGGTCTGGCGTATCGCACAGACTTCGACCTGAAGTCACACACGATGAAGACTGGTGTGGACTTCTCGGTTTCGGTTCAGCTTCCAGCACCCATAAAGAGAAAGGTCAGGAGGTGGTTCATAGACATAGAGAAGCTGAAGAAGGCATATCCTGTTGAGTGGAGGTCTATGATGAAGGAATATGGCTCGATAAAGGAAAGAGAGGGGGAGCCTCCCTCTTCACTGGCTGGGGTTAGCGTCGAACCCTCCCTGTTTACGATAAAGGAGACAGAAGAATCTGTGAATGTGCGTAAATTCATACCCCATGTTGTGGAGCCAGCCTTTGGTGTGGAACGCCTAATGCTGGCCTCCCTACTGTACGCTTACACCACAAAGGAAGACAGGACCGTGCTTCGACTTCCTGTGGAGATCGCCCCACAAGATGTCGCCGTCTTTCCGCTGATCTCGAAGGAACCGATGATAAAGACCGCAATTGAAATTGCGGAAGAGCTTCGGAAAGCCGGACTTGCGGTCTTCTACGACGAATCAGGTACGATCGGAAGAAGATATGCCAGGTCTGACGAGGTCGGGATTCCGTTCGCGGTTACTGTTGATGGCCAGACGGAGCAGGATGGAACAGTAACACTGCGGGACAGGGACAGTTGGACCCAGGTAAGGGTTTCCAGGATCCAACTTGGCAAGGAGATACTTAATAGAAAAACGGCATGAATAGTCAGGGAAAACAGAAGGAGCTGCTAACGGACTTGGGCTGTATGCGATTGCAGAAGTGTCTTGGTCTTTGCTTTCTTCTGTTCTCGATTCTGCTGTAGGGGCATAAGAGATGTCCTTCATCCTAAATAAGGCTCAGCAGCAGATACGCGTTGAAGGATATTATTATGAGCACGGTCACTACCGTTACCCCAATCGTAATCCTTGAGTTCACAAGTTCTCCCATGAATCTCCTCTTCGATGTGTAGTATACCAGCGGGATCATCGGGAGGGGTATCATCAGGCTCAGCACAACCTGACTGTACACAAGAAGGTTGAGCAGGGGCAGCCCCAGGAGTATCGCGATAGTGGTCGGGAATACATTGATTACTCTCGTGATTATTCTTCTTGCCCAGATGTTCCAGCCTCTGCCCAGAAGTCCCTCCATTATGACCTGCCCCGCGATTGTCCCGAGCGCGGATGAGGACAACCCGGAGGCCAGAAGCGTTACTACAAATATTATTCCGACTATGGGACCATAAAGCTGGTTTGCATCCGCGACAAAGGTGTTTACCGTGATGTCTATGTTCGGATAAAACGGTGTCGCGATGATCAGTATTCCCGCGTTTATAACCCCCGCAAGCGAAAGAGTAATTACGGTTTCCCTCAGATGGAGTCTTCTTATCTGCTGCCTCGCATGTGTCGAATACTTCTCCTCCTTGGGCTGCGGAACGGTGTTTTTTCCGTTACCGGAACCGCTGAGCAGGTCCATCTTGTTTCTTGACAGCCAGGAGTGGACAAAAAGGGCATGTGGCATCACCGTCGCGCCTATCATTCCCACGGCAACCAGGAGGGCGTCTGTTGATGGTATCGAAGGTACTATTGAGTGGTACGCCACATCCCCCAGTGGGGGGCCAACCCTGAAGAGGTTGTAAAAGATCCCCATAACCAGTATGCTTATCAGAAGCGCGAAGTACTGTTCGATAAATCGAAACCTTCTACCCATCATTACAAGAAGAATGATCACGTCCAGTGCCCCAAAGATGGAGGCATACAGCAGCGGGACACCGAAGAGAAGGTTGAGGCCTATCACTGTCCCTAGGTATTCGGCCAGGTCCGTCGCCGCTGCTGCCGCTTCAGCCGCGAGCCAGTAAGGAATCACGAATGCTCTCCTATCATTGAAGGATTCTCTGACCAGTTCAGGGAGGGACCTTCCCGACGCTATCCCCAGTTTGCCGGATAGATACTGAAGCAGCATCGCCATCAATGATGCAAGCCAGCCAGCCCAGAGAAGCTCATACCTGTAACCTGCGCCGGCGGCCAGGTCGGTACCGTAATTTCCCGGGTCCATGTAGGCGATCGAAACCATCAGCGCGGGTCCCATCCACTTCACAAGCTGCACTACATGGGGAATGCCGGCGCCCGCAGGGCGTTGTTGCTCCGGGGCATTCGAATCCTTGTCTGACTGGGAAGGCAAATGCATAAAACCTGACGGGTTGTGTACGCAAGTTATATGGATATAACTTTTTTTTACATATCTAACTTTCTTAGGCTTAAATACATCTCCGCACCACTCTGCTGACATGGCGCCACGGGGCGACGCCAAAGTAACTTACAGGCCGTCCCGCGGGAAAAGGGGCGCACAGGCGGCTCTCGAAGATTATGTTGAGATGATTAATCATCTCATCAAGGAGAAGGGCTTCGCATCCCAGGCTGAAATAGCAGAGAGGCTGGGTGTGAGTCCCCCGAGCGTTACGTCGATGCTCAGGAAGCTGAGGGACAAGGGGTATGTCATACATGAAAGGTACAGAGGGGTATCACTCACGGAGAACGGAAAGAAGCTGGCCGAGAGGATGGAGGTGCGGCATATAATGCTGGCCGAGTTCCTCACCGTGATCGGAGTCGATAAAAAGACGGCATATGAGGATGCGGAGAACATCGAACATTACCTTCATCCGGCGACGGTTGAAAAAATATCCCAGCTCCTGAAGGCACTAAAAAAAGGCGAGATAAAGAGCGGCTGAAATGAGTGGGCCCGATGCTGCGCCCAGTATATTCACTTCGTTGTTACCAAGCCAATGCAGACCCGAAACCAGGCGTGCCTGCTTTCCACAGTGGATCCTTTTCTCGGTGGAGGTACCACAGACATCGCAGATGAAGTATCCCTGAACCGTGGCGCCAAGCATGCTGTCCACGTTGGATCCTATGAAACCCCCAACCACAGCAACTGCGACAAGAGGAAGTGATACTATCCCGAGGAAGAACCCGAAAAACGAGAAAAGCAGGGCACCCGCCAACTCGGCAAAAATCCCAAGAGACGTCACACCCCCGCTTCTCCCAGGCTGGGTCTGCTGTCCTGAGAACAGAAATCTGGGCGGGGACCTGCTGAGCAGTCCTATTTCCGTACCCAACGTGTCAGCCAGTGCAGACGCCACCGAAGCAACGAACATCAGCCCGAGAATCGAGTAGGGAAATAAAGAGTAAACGAGGGCTATCAGGGTTGGCACCCCGCCGTTTGCAAGCACGTTCAGCGCTCCCCTCGCTCCTCCCTTCTCCTGCGCCGCCTGAAGCTTGGATTTGTACTCATATCTGTACCTTGTCGCAAGTGTGCCAGCAGCGAGGAAAACCACGAGGTAGGCGACCCAGCTCCATCCGGCGGACAGCCCTATGATTACTCCCATTAGGAAGGCTGCCAGCGACCCCAGTCTGTCTGTGGCCTTGAGCCTGTACGACAGGACGGCAAGGAATGCTAGTCCAGCCACCCCAAGCAGGTCCACCAGTGCACCTGCCATGGCTGAAAGCCTCAAAGAGGGGTTTATACACGATTCTGAGTTAGCCTTATTGTATATAGCCTGTTACATGGTTAGAAATGAAGTGAGGATAAAACCACTGCATCCGGTATTTCGAAACGCTTCAACTGGAGCCGGTGGAACCAAGGGTCCTCAGCCTTTCTCCTATCTCGGCTTCTGAAAGGCTGGTTGTGGCTGCCAAAATGATCCTTTCCCTTGACGCCAGCTCAACTGCAAGGGGGTCGAGCTGACTCAACCCATGTATCACCACCATTCTGGGCTTGAGCTGGGAAACCCTCACTGCGACCATCGGACTTCTTCCCAGTCCCACCTTCGTGAAGACGACCACCCTTTCGGTGCTCGAGCCATATATCGCATAGAACTGCGCGCCGGAAAGGGAGTAGATGGTGCGAAGGCTGTCAAGCACTGTGAAACCGAAGAGTGACCTGTCGAGCTGATCCTCACCTGTAAGTATCCTGCACCGGAGCGCCTCAGAGACACTTCTGGCAGATACCGGGTCCGCATACTCCCCTATGTAGAGTATGGCGCCTTCACGTGTCGGTTCCGGCTTTGACCTGAGAAGTCTCCCTTCCTTACGATCGATGTTGGTGAGTGACAATACGAACCTCCTAAGGAAACCTGCTCCCGGCGAATGACGCCTGCCGTTTTCGTAGTCACTCAGCACCGACGGGGATATCTTCATTTCACGCGCAAGCTCGGCCTGGCCTACACCCGCACGCTCTCTCCACATCTTCATCGTGCGACCGGGTTGCTGGCTCACGGCAAGTTCCCCAGCAATTGTGATGAGAAGCTGATCGTAGGGGTCAGACAAGATAAGACGACCATGCGTCAGATGACGACATGATATTTAACGTTTGCCGGCGGCGTGACGTGATTTCCTTTTGATCGTGTATCACCCGGCTGGATTGTCATCACCGGGTCTCGACGGGCGGCGTGCTTTCTATGTGACTGGTGAAGAAAAGCCTCGTCGAACCAAGGGACTGGAAGTCCGTATCCACGGATTTGACCACCACGGGCAGGTCGCCCACCACTTTGCCGAGAACGAGACAGTGCTTCGGCTCGAGAGTTCTGACAATGCTCTTGACTGTCTCGAAGTCTGTCATCGAAGCCTGCGCCACCTGCTCTATATCCTTCTCATTCGTAAAGTTGTAAAGGAATATGTTGTCCGCCTGCCTGTATATGTCCGGTCCGATCGCATCCGGCTGATTTGTGACGAACGTGCTGAAGACGCCGAAGTGTCTCATTCGGGTGATGAGGTCCTCCCAGTAGGTGTGCCTCAGATAAAGGTGTGCTTCTTCTGCAAGCAGAAAGACAGGCTCGAGCGTCCTCTGCTCGAGGCAATCTATCAGCTTGGCGAGCACGGACTCAACAATCATCCGCCTTGCTAGAGGACCCACACCGCTCAGTGTGACGATCAGTGCTCCTCCATCCTTCATAGAGGCGAATTCCTCCTCGATTGTGGTAACGTACCTGGAATTGTCCGATATCAGGTCTGACGAGATAAGTGAATAATACCTTGAAAGCAGGGCATCTCTCACGAACTCGTTGCAGTGCCAGTGGTTGATCGTTTCTTCGAGGTCCTTCAACGTCACCCTCCCGCTCTGCTCAAGGTAATCCCATATCCTCATGAACTCCCTCATCGTGGCTCCAGGGACCTCCAGGACATTCTGCAGTACATCCACAAGAATCCTCTTTCCCAAATATCTGAGGCTGAACCTGAGGTTGTAGCCTGGCTGGAGCACCTTCACCCTCTTGGCATATCTGCTAACACCGCCTTCCCTGCTCAGTGCCAGTCCACCATATTCCCCGTTCAGGTCGAATATCAGGACCTTGGCCCCATGGTCCAGCAAACCAGACACCAGAAGCTTGGCCATGTGCGACTTTCCTGCCTCCTTCCTGCCTGTTATGATGTTCAGCCTGCCGTCAAGGTCCTCCGCATTGATTGAAAACCCTTCGCCGTTCACAGATTCACCGAGAAGTATACGGCGGGTTCCCCTTGACCCTATTATTTCGTAAAGCTCGGACACACCCATCTTGCTGACGGTGCTCGAGCTCCTGCTTGGCAGCCAGCCCGATTCCGGGATTCTTTTTCCCGCCCTGATGACGCACCTGATCTTGCACAGCAGCACCCTGGCATCCTTTATCATCACACCCAGACTCTCCATTTCGAGCGGGTCGAGCCTGTTCAGCTCCGACCCTGAAAAGAGTTCATCCCTGAGAAGGTCCTCCTGAATGCCGGGCGAATCGAGGTAGGCTGAATCATACAGCTGGACCACCATCTGAGTATCTGCCCTCTCATCGACTATCTTCATGTATTCCCCCTTCGTGAATTCTTCGCCCGGAAGTGCAAGTATCATCATCTCGTCACCCCTTTTGGAAAGGATTCTCAATTTCCTCCCCTCCCTCCGAGCTGCATCTTCCCGAGAAGTGCGCGCCTCACGTTGAACGACTGTACCACATTTGTTCCCTCCGTCCTCACCAGCCTTCCCTTTGCGCTCTCCTCTTCACCGAGTGAGAAGATCGACAGGATATGAGCAGCCTTCAGGGTGTCGGGGTATCCATGGCAGAGTATGTCGCTGGCTACAAGCGAGGAAAGCGACCCTTCGAGTCCTTCTTCCGTCAGGATATCTATCCTAAGTGGAACTCCGTCCGAAGAAAGCCTTGCCAGGACCGAGCGACCCAGCACGGTGGGTGCGATTGAACGAACAACGTCAGAAACTTCCATGAAGGATGGTCTGGTGCTTTTGTAAAGCTTCCCTTCAAGTCTCTGGAGGGGTCTGAGCTTCGTGTTCTTTGTCACACCCATGAGTACGACCCCGTTTCTTTCGCATGTCTCAGCAATCCTCACGAGTGAACATCTTGAAGGTTCGAAATTGGAAACCCTGAGCGAGCCATCAAGTGCAAGAATCCCTCCACTCATGTTGATTGCAACATCGAGGGCTGCAGCCCTTTCCATAATCACCCTCACAACCCTTGTCGCTACGGCTGCGTCATGTATTATGAATCGCTCAGGCAGCCTGTTTGAAAGAAGCTCATTAACCTTGGCGACGTTCGACTCGCCGATATAGAAGATGCTTGGTCCGAACACATACGCATATTTCTTTCCTTCGCGCCTGGAGGAGACCGTCACCTTCCCCGCCATGACAAATCCGTCATCCACCTCCCCAAGCACGATTACGCTGGAATCGATGGAAGAAACCGGTTTGACGCTGCCCTCGGTTGGGATGGGTACGCAGGATGAACCCCCTGAAGACTCTGCAGCTGAGACACTTCCCCAGCCCATCAACGGCTGCTGCTCCTCGCCGTTGCGGTACAGAACCATCCTCCTGCCCCTTATCCCCGAAAGACTTGCCAGCGAAAGTTGTGCTACTTCACTTACGCTGCTCCCAAGTATCAAACGAAATAACCTCCCACAGACATATTGGTAATGTTTATTTGCTTGCGCATCTTGAACAACAACAGGAGGGGAACTAAAGTTAATAAATATTGCGCAATAGCATCTTGCGCAACAATATGGGTGATGCATCGTTGAGCGGCTCGACGATGATCCATATCAAACTCAAGCGCGGAAGCTGGGAAATTGACCTTGACTGCCCGGAGGAAAGGGTAACCGAAACAATAAGGAATGTCCTGGCGGGGCTGGACGTACCCCAGGGGATTCCCCGAGCACTGGACGAAGACAAATCAGCCGGCGCGGGCAGGGGGGTCACCTGCAAGTGGCTGCTGGAAGGGATGTACCGGGAAGGCTGGTTTTCCCAGCCTCGCAGTCTATCGGAGGTGGATGAAGAACTTGCCAGGAGGGGGTACCACTACGACAGGACCGCAGTCTCCCACAGCCTCACGGACCTCGTCAGGGAGCAGTTATTGAGCAGGGATGGTGCGCCGAGGAACTACACGTACGTTCAGAAAAAGCCCCCGGAACCTGCTCCGGCGACTCACCTGTGACGGGGTAGCTGTTTGACCAGCCAGTCTATTCCAACTGTGTTTATGAAGTAGAATGTGCCATCGTCCACGACGACCCTGTCCACATAACCTGCCTTTACGAGCTCGCTGAGCCTGGAGCTTATCGACTTGGGGTTCAGTCCCGTGGTCCTCTCAAGCTCCTGAAGCGTGGTCCTGGCAGAAGACTGCTTCCCTGATTCTGCGTACACCTTCACCGCTACAAGCTGCAGTGCGATCAGTATCTTGTCGCTCAATGGCCTATCAGAAACAACGCGGGGACCCTCCGGCGTTATTCTTACGAAGTCTCCGAACCTGTTCATGAGGTCTGAAAGGCTGAAGCTGAGGAACACCTTCTTCGCAAGGTTGAAGGTGGGTATTGTCTGAGTTGCAAGCCTGTTCACTTCGAGCGCCACATCTTCAGGTGAACCTTCGAGTTCGGTTTCAAAACTATCGATTTTGAGATGGACCTTCATCTTGTGTTCTATGCTCAAGCTGTTTCACCCTTTTGAATCTCCAGTGTCTCGCCAACCAGTTCGGGGGCTAAAAGACTTGTCGATGCGGTGTAAACATATTCTCCGTCGGGCTGCTTGAATCTTCTCAACTTGCCCTCCTTTGCAAGCCTAAGGAGGGCAACGGCCACAGACTGTTTGGGATAGACGAAGCCAAAGTTCGCAAGAAGGTCCTTGACCTCAAGAAGTTTTCTGGGCTGTCTACCCCACTGGCTGTTGAAAAGCTTGATAATAAGGGAAGGAAGGGATTCACCTCTTTCAAACTTTACTTCAGGGAGCTCCTGAGGTTGAGAAGGAGATATGACCGCAACAGGCTGAGGTGGCGAAGATGTAGAGAGTTTTGAAACGATTGTGGGGATCAGGTCGATCATCTCAAGTATGTCATCCTTCGATGCCTCGATCTCCGCTTCCACCGTTCCCTGCCTTACCCGCATTCTCACCCTGCTTTCTGACATGCGACATCTTCCCAATGAAGTGTATTATATGTATTTGGAGAAAGGTACGTTAAGTTTCCCAGGGGGAGGTAAGATTTGATGCTGGCCTCCCATCAAACTGGTAGTATTCAAAAATAAGATCGGCTCTGAAAGCGTGGCCAAAACAGCAGATAGAAAGACCGACTGCAAGGTGATTGTTTTAATACAGAGGTGTATATGGATTTCATCATGTGTTTTCAAGGTCAAGAAGATAAGATGATGTTTGTACTTGGCGTTCGTGGTTATGTTGCTATTTCTTTGCTTCAGACTTTTTCTGGTTTATTACTTTCAGGAGTATGCTTTTGACCTCTGAGCTCACGATCGAGCCGTCGATTCTTCCCCTTACACGCGCCATGACGGTCCCCATTATCGGGCTGAAGGCTGCTTCTCCTTTCTTTTCCACGAGCTGCATATTTTCCTTGATAGAATCACCTATTATGCTCCTCAGCTCCTCCACCGTGATCTTCTGGACACCCAGCCTCGCAAGTGCCGTGGGGACATCGTCTGCGTCCCCCTTCGATATCGACTCAAGGACAGGCTGCACCGCTTCCTTCGCAAGCTTCCCTTCAGATAGCTGTTTGAAAAGATCAAAAAGTAACTCCTCCGTAATTCTTTCGACATCCATCCCCTCCTCTCTCCTCACCGCGGTCAGGGTGTCGGTCAGAATGGAAACCACGACGCTCGGGCTCAACTTCGTACTGCTGCAAACCTTCTCGAAGAGTTCGAAGTAATCTGAGTCCAAGATGCGTTCTGCCTGCTCCAAGGATATTTTGTAAGTAGAGGAGCACGCTTCCACCTGCTCCTCCCATGGCTTTGGAATCTTCTTTCTGACCCGGTGGAGAACATCTTCGGTGATTTCGATTGGAAGGATATCAGTTTCAGGATACATCCTCGCCGAGCCCGGTCTTGGCCTGAGGTATCTTGTCTCACCCTCCGGAGTTGCAGCTCGCGTTTCCGCGGGGGGTCCCCTGAGCGACTGGCGGAGCCTGCTCAGAAGCGCTGCAATGCATTCACGGAGTCTTGTGGATTCGCCGACTAGGAGGAGAAAGGCGTCATCATCGCCGCAGGAAAGCGCCTTTTTCACACTGCTCACCTCTCCTTCGGTGACGCCAAGACCTGGAAGCTCGTCGGAATGAAGGAGACCACCCAGCCCGTAGAACCGTGCGATTCCGGCAAGCTCCCTTCCCAGTCTGAGCCCTTCGCTGGGCTCCAGGGATATCAGTCCTTTCATCCTGGGTAGCTTTACTCCCAGAGCCACTCCCCCGTTCTTCAGGCCTGCGGCGATCACCCTGCTGCCTGTACCGTTGAAGAGATGAGTGAGTTCTCGGGGTGACTGTGTGAGGTCTGTTTCATTTATCCCTCTTTCCCTGACCCTTGAGGCGAGTTCGTGGAGCCAGAGTTGACGCCTCGCCTCGAACTCAACCACCTTGGAGATAAGCTCGAGCTGCTGAACCCCTTTTACCTCGATCACCTGGCCATTCATCACGGAGATGTTTACGTCCTGTCTTATCGCCCCGAGACCACGTTCCACCCTGCCCGTCGCCTTCAGCAATCGACCAAGCGACATTGCGAGGTCCTGAACCTGGGCGGGGCTGGCGGTTACAGGAGAGAGGGAAATTTCTATGAGGGGGACACCCAACCTGTCGAGCGAAAATATCCTTTCGCCCGGTTTTTCGCCAATGTTCCTTGCAGCATCCTCTTCAAGCGTGACGGTCTGAACCCCAACCTCCTTCTGCGGTCCATTCTTCCATCGAAGAGTCCCTCCCAGGCCAACCACCATCGTGCGCTGGAATCCGCTTGTGTTGGAGCCATCGATAACCATCTTCCTCATAACATGAATCTCGTCCACGACCTTTGAATCGAGCTGCAATGCTATCATGAGTGCGGTCTCAATGGAGAAGGGGTCCGGGTCATGGGGTGGCTCTTCGTCCGCTTCAACTATGCAGCTGAAATTCTGCCCAGCCTGATACTTTATCCAGTCCTCCTTCTGCGCTTCAAAAAGAGCGGCGGGATCAACTTCGCCCAATTCACTCTGGCTGGGTCTCAGTCGTCTTACAAAACTGACCGAGCCTTCCTCCTTTCCGATCGGGCAGTGGCAGAACAGCTTTCTTTCGGCTTGCAACTGCCTGTGTAGTTCTATACCAACCTTCAGGCCGATCTTCTCAGGGTCGAGCGCAGGCTGGCTGTTCAAATCAAATCAGCCTCCTGTCGGCCAGCTCGCCACGAAGGTTGGACCGCATCAATCTTGCTATCTCAGCGGGGTCATTGTGATGCCCGAGTAGCCAGGAAAGTTTCGCGTATGCGACTTCGGAGAGCATGTCACCGAGCGGGACAACGCCTAATTTGAGAAGGTCCCTTCCGGTGTCATAGACCGTCATCCTGACGCTTCCGTTTATGCACTGACTCGTCATCGCGACCACGACGCCTCTGGATACCGCTGCCTTGATCGAGTCGAATAGATGCCTGGGTGCATGTCCGAGTCCGGTGCCTTCGAACACTATCCCTCTGCAGCCGGAATCCAGCAAACCTTCAATTATTGACGGACTTATTCCAGGATATACCTTCACCAGTGAAACTTTTTCATCGAAGGAGGAGTGAAGGGTGAATCCGTCAAAAGAGTTTCTTCGGGGTGCAAAACCGGGCCTGAGGCTGATTTCTTCCCCCTTGATGGTTCCTGCCGGTGTTCCATTCACAGTCTGGAAAGCATCCCTTCTGCTTGTGTGAAGTTTTCTCACCCTGACGCCTAAATGCACGGTTAACGAAGTATCGCTGAGCCCTGCGTGCATGACGACAAAAACCCCGCTTACCTGCGCATGAGCGGCGAACCTGACGGCGCCTATCATGTTTATGGCTGAATCAGACGAGGGTCTGTCAGATGACCTCTGGGAACCGACGAGCACCACCGGAACGGGAAGATTTTCCAGTGCAAATGTCAGCGCGGCCGCGGTGTAGTGCATGGTGTCAGTTCCGTGAGCAACGACCACGCCGTGCGCTCCTTCCATGACTGCAGATGCCACCTCCTCTGCCAGCTTCGACCAGTGCCTGGGCGTAAGGTTTTCACTGTATACGTTGAATACGGCCTTGGTTGTAATGTCTGCCAAACCAGACAGTTCAGGAACCAGCAGGTAGAGTTCCTCCGCAGTAAGTGCCGGCTTGACACCACCAGTTCTGTAATCAATACGGCTGGCGATCGTTCCGCCTGTGCCGATTATCGTGACGTTGGGAAGTCCAGATGCAGAGGCCGGTTTGGAAGGATGGATAAAACTCGGCTCCCTGCCTTTTTGTTTCAGCGTGATGCTCGAGATCCTGTTGATTGATAAACCAACGTTGTATCCGTTGGGAAGTTTCAAGGTCACGATGGTGGGTCTTTCATACGTGGTCTGCGGCAGAAGGACTCCTTCGATCGTATTCCCATCCTTCATCTCCAGGATGACATCATCTCCCACTTTTGCCCCCGCCTTCGACAGGAACGATAAAATGGGGTCGCCGTAGCCGCCTGAATTTTCGGTTGTCAATTGAACCACGGGTAGATTAACAAAGAATTATCCCCTGGTGGAGCCGCGTGATTAAACGCTGAGTTGTTACAGCAAATGTTGAAGAAGATTGAGGACAAGGTGTGCGCTGAATCCGTTTTCGGCCTCATATAAATAAGTAAATCGGCTTCTTCAACCATCATGGAGTGATTTATGAACCACCAATTTTCCAACAAGGTGACTCAGCATGATCTTTGATGGGATCCATTCGGGCCTGGCAGTGCTGACTTGTTTCCGATGTGGTAAGGAACACAATCCTGCCGAGGTCAATAACACCTGCACTAAATGCGGCGGTACCCTCCTAGCCCGGTATGACATTCAAAAGGTCGCAAACACTTTCACAAAGTCATCCCTCAAGAAAAGAGTGAAGAGTCTGTGGAGATATACCGAGTTGCTTCCGCTTCAGGATGAACGGAAACTTGTATCACTTGGTGAAGGGTTGACGCCCATACTGAACCTCAAGGAGTTGGGCAGAGAAGTTGGAATTAGTTTGTTGATGATCAAGGATGATGGAATTCTGCCCACCGGCACATTCAAAGCAAGGGGTCAGGCGGTGGCTGTCTCTAGAGCAAAGGAGCTAGGACTGAAGGAACTCTGTGTGCCTTCGGCCGGGAATGCGGGTGCAGCGATGGCGGCCTATGCTGCTCGGGGGCATCTTGCTGCACATGTTTTTCTTCCTGAAGACTCTCCGATGGCCAACCAGATCGAATGCTCGAACTATGGAGCCATACTTCACCTCGTCAGAGGAACTATTGCAGATGCTGCATCTGAGATGAGGAAAGAGATGCTCAGCCATGAATGGTTTGATATGTCCACACTGCGCGAGCCATACAGGGTTGAAGGAAAGAAGACGATGGGGCTTGAGATGGCGGAGCAGCTCGACTTCAACCTTCCTGATGTGGTCATTTATCCGGTGGGCGGCGGCACCGGCCTGATTGGTATGTGGAAGGCTTTTGACGAGCTGGAAGAGCTGGGGTTGATCGGAAGTGGCAGGCCGAAGATGGTGGCCGTTCAATCAAGCGGCTGCGATCCAATAGTCAAGGCTTTCCAAAATCGGAAGGATGCCGCCGAGGAGTTCAAGAATCCATCAACTGTGGCAAGCGGACTGCGTGTTCCATCACCCTTTTCCTCTGAGCTCATTCTCGAAGTAATAAGGAGGAGCTCGGGTACAGCAGTGTCGGTATCTGATGATGAAATTATTCTTGAAATGAAGAAGCTCATGAAGGAAGGAATTTCCGCATGCCCCGAGGGAGCGGCCACACTTGCTGGTCTCAGAAGGCTTGTTGATAAGAATTGGATTGAAAAAGAGGAAAGCGTGCTGCTGTACAATACCGGAACAGCACTGAAGTACATGCATCTCCTGGGAAGTTAAACTGCAAGTCCGTGCTCGTTTCTGAGTCATACACAAAATTGCTAGTGTTAGCGGATATCATCTCTGATTTCTATCAGCCGATGACTACCTCTCTCGCATTCAAGCCTTTATACTGCTTTTTTCCGCGGGTATAGTGTGAGCCCATTTCTACCGCTCGATGTATTCCTCGCCGGCATCATAGCGGGTCTTCTTGGTTCACTTACGGGGCTGGGAGGAGGGGTGGTCCTTACACCTGTGCTTGTCCTTTTTCTTAAGGTGCCGATACAGGATGCTCTTGGAACCTCCCTTATTTCCACGATAGCTACATCCAGTGGGGCGGCCTCGGCCTACGTAAAGGATGAACTTTCCAATATGAGAATCGGCATATCTCTTGAGATTGGAACCACGTTGGGTGCTGTAACTGGCTCGCTTTTGCTTTATACAATACAAAGTATGGGACTGATTTACCTGATCTCTATAATTTTCGGGGCGGTGCTGATTTTTTCTACGTTTCCAAACTTTTCCAGAATGAGAAGTGAGCTTCCTAAGAATGTCAAACCTGACTATTTCACTCAAAAACTCAAGATACACGGGAAGTATCATGATGAAGCCTTGAATCAGGATGTGGAGTACGTGGGAAGAAGGTATCCCCTTGGTCTTGCCGGAATGTTCGTAGCTGGCCTTATGTCAGGCCTTTTGGGGATAGGTTCCGGCGCTTTTAAGGTCCTGGCAATGGACACTATGATGTCCCTACCATTCAAGATTACGACGGCTACAAGCAACTTCATGATCGGTGTCACCGCGGCCACCAGCAGCGGCTTATACTGGTTTCTCGGATACATAGACCCCCTGCTAGTGGCGGCCACGATACCGGGCGTGCTGCTTGGGTCGCTCATAGGAACAAGGTACCTTAACAGGCTGCTGAGCAGGAGATTGAGACTCATTTTCACCTTCGTATTGATCGTGCTGGGAGTACAGCTCATACTCAAGGGAGTGGGGGTGGTTCCGTGAGTCTCGAACGAGCGATCAGTCTTACACTGAGGACCGGCGTGGTTGCATCGGCGATACTCGTCCTGATTGGGCTTTCGCTTTACTATGCCGAGGGCACTCCCGTGATGCCCCCGACCAGCTCGTTGAGTGCATTTGCAGTCTTCTCTGGGCTGCTCGCACTGAAGCCAGAATCTGTAATACTTCTTGGTGTGATCGTCCTGATAGCGACCCCCGTGGTCAGGGTCCTTGAACTCTTCATCGATTACCTGTGGAGCAGGGACAGGATCTATGCTGTTCTTTCGGCGCTGGTATTGACGGTCATGCTCGTGGGAATAACGATACTACCTCATTTTCACTGACTGAAAACGAAGATATTCAACCGTAGGAACGGAGGACACATAAGCAGAATGCCCTTGTTTAGCCAGTGAGTATGATTTGCGTGGATTGGCTCATATTCAAACAAATGTTCGCATGACATATGCAATCCTTTTTTTCTGTGAGTTAGTTTGTGGCCCTACCTGTTTAAATTGGCAAAGGTTCCTGGCCTCGCTCATGGAAACAGGGAAAGGAACCGGTACGCACGAAGGTTTCCCGGAGCAAAACGCTTGGTGAAGGTCGATTGAAAACCAAAACTGAATCAAAAGAAGTGGAATGGTATCTAGACTTCGTCGACAAGAAGGCCAGACCCGAAAAGGATGATCTCGTAGCACTTTTCAGAATAATCCCGGCGGAGGGATTCACCATTGAGGAGGCTGCTGGCAGGGTTGCATCTGAAAGCAGTGTGGGAACATGGACGACGCTGACTACTCTGACACCACGTGTCAGAAAACTTATGGCAAAAGCTTACCAATTTTCAGGAGAGTTCGTGTCGATAACATACCCTCAGGAACTGTTCGAAGAAGCCAACATGCCCCAGGTACTCAGCTCTGTGGCGGGCAACGTTTTCGGCATGAAGGCAGTCAGGGGGCTGAGACTGATCGACATCAGCTGGCCGGAACCTCTGGTGAGTAAGTTCAGGGGGCCCCAGTTTGGTATGCAGGGTATACGCAGCTTCATGAAAATCAGGAAGCGTCCGCTCACGGCATCCGTACCAAAACCAAAGCTTGGATTGACTTATGAGGAGCATGCCAAGCATGGCTACGAGGCTTGGAGCGGAGGCCTCGACCTACTGAAGGATGATGAAAACCTGACAAATCAGGACTTCAACTCCTTCGAAAAGAGAGCCAGATTATGCTACAGGCTCAGGGACAAGGCTGAAAGGGAAACAGGTGAGAGAAAAAGCTACCTGATCAACATAACTGCAGAAACTAAGGAGATGGAGAGGCGGGCGCGGCTGGTAAAGGAGTTGGGAGGGGAGTACGTCATGATCGACATATGCACTACAGGCTGGGCTGCACTACAGACTCTCAGGGAGACATGCCAAGATTTGGGTCTTGCGATACATGCCCATCGGGCGTTTCACGCGGCATTTACAAGGAATCCTGAGCACGGGATGTCGATGACCGTCCTGGCCGAAACGGCTCGGCTGATAGGCGTGGACCAACTGCACATAGGTACGGTGATCGGAAAGCTTGAGGCGTCGGAGGAGGAGGTCCTTACGCTGAGGGACAAAGTCGTGGGCAAGAAGTATGAAGGCAGGAGGAACACGCTCCCGCAGAACTGGTTCGGTAAGAAAGATGTACTTCCCGTCAGCTCGGGCGGGCTTCACGTGGGGCTTCTGTACCCTCTCCTGAAGATGCTGGGTACGGACATAATCGTTCAGATGGGCGGAGGGATATGGGGGCATCCGATGGGAGGAAGGGCAGGAGCGAAAGCGTTGAGGGAAGCCATCGATGCGTACATGTCGGGTTCGGATTTGAATGATACCACCAAGGCAAGCAAGGAGCTTAAGGCAGCCCTTGAGAAGTGGGGTACCAAGACCTACGAGTGAAAATCGACTACTGACGTATTAAACAAGAAGAAAAGACGTCCGGTCAAAGGTTTTAACCCAGAGTCAGACCGGGGGGCAGACCCGTGGAAGAGCTCAGGAATCTTGCTGAACTTATTTTGTCGCAAAATAACGTTTTGGACAACCCCAGACCGTCTCTTCTCCGGGAAGTTTCAGAGAAGTATTCCATAGAAAACGAATACGGATGCCTGCTTTTTCATTCGAAGGTGGCGGCCAGGAGCCCCGAAGCAACTGTGGATGACGTAAACAGGGCTGATTCTTCGGTCAGGGAAAGCATACTGAGGGACATTGAAGAAGTAAGAAAACACATCGAAGGCAGAAAGATGATCAGGGTTGACCGGGGGATAGGAACCAGTGAAAGATTTTCACTCAAGGCTACTGCGCTGGTTTCTGACAGATATCCACACTTGGCTCTCATGTTCCAGATGAATTACTTTCCCACCAAAGAAGACAGGCATTCAGACATAGTCACAATCGACATTCCTGAATGGCCGAAGAAGGCGATATACGTCGATCCGAAGGAAAATGTAAACCTGATTCTGGGCACGGATTACTATGGGGAGCTCAAGATGAGTGCATTAAGGCTGGCGATGAATTATGCCAGGGAAAGAGGTGCTGGTCTGGGCGTACATGCAGGAGGAAAGGTGTTCAGGTTCAGGAAAGATGGGAAATGCATGGAAAAGGGCGCGCTCGTTTTTGGATTGAGCGGAACAGGTAAAACCACAATTACCGTATCCGACCATGGAATTTCGGCTCCCGATGAGGTCTCCGTAAGACAGGATGACATCATGATTCTGTTTCGAGATGGTTATGCGGCGGGGACAGAAATGAATCTGTACCCCAAAACTGACAGCATAAACACATTACCGGAGTTGAAACATGCTGCGACCCATCGTGATTCCATACTTGAGAATGTTTCTGTTAAGATGGGAAAGGTGGATTTTGATGACACTTCGTTTAACCCGAACGGAAGGGCGATAGCTCTCCGGAGTCAGATAAAAACCGTCGATGACAGGGTGGACATAAAGAAGATCGACTTTCTGTTCTTTCTCACAAGACGGAACGACCTGCCTGTGGCTGGAAGACTGAAGAGTAAGGAGCAGGCAGTGGCCTACTTTATGCTGGGTGAATCTATCATGACCTCCGCGGGGACTACGAATAAAGAGCTTGTCGGAAAGGCCATCCGTGTCCCCGGCTTCGACCCCTTTATTATAGAACCAAAGTGGTTATCCGGAATCAGACTGCTCGAAATACTTGAGCAGGCAGGCGACATAACCGCTTACGTTATAAACACCGGTCACGTTGGCCAAAGGAAGATTCCTCCCTCGGTCACCAAGGCTGTAGTACTCTCAATTGTAAAGGGCAAGTGTTCTTGGGAGTTCAGCGAGGAACTGAAATATGACATGCTGAAGAGTGCATCGAATGTAGACATCACAGAGTTTGATCCGAAAAATCAATTTGGAGATAATTATAAAGAAATCATGGACACTCTTTGGGAGGAAAGGAGGAGTTATTTGTCGAAAGCGTTTCCGGAACTTCAATATTTAACGGCTTACCTGTAGTTTTCCTGATCGATTTGATTCAGACAGCAAATAGAAAACAACCAATATTAATTCCAGCGAGATATCAAAAATGCCTTAGGATTCGTGCTTGTAAAATTTATTTTTCTGTGAGTTGATTCATGCTTAAATAGCATGGCCCTTTGAGGCGTTATGGTAGCCCGGTAGCCCGGTCGAGGCTTATGCCGCCGAATCTAGCGGCCAAGGATCCCAGGCTCTGGATCTCCTACTGGAATGGGCTAAGACTCACCTTCCTGGGTGAGAGGGGAACCCTGGGGACGAGGGTTCGAATCCTTCCCGGGCTACCAAGAAAAGTGTTTGAATCCTACTTTTAATATGCAGACTGCAACAGTTGATTAATGATGAATTCAACGGCTCAGGGGCCAAGTCGAAAAACCGCTCGTGCGACGCTGTTGAAGTATCCTTCATGGCCGCAGACAAGGGGTTATTGAAGCAACCCCGACGTGATGGTACACATATGCATGAGTGGTAATGCTTCGGTACTGGCAGAGCACGCAAAACAGATCACCGAGCGGTTGCAGGGTGAAGAGTTCAGCGACGCCAAGTTTACAATAGCACAGAAAAAGCACATGATGCTGAGAAGTTTTACCTTCATAACTCCATAGATCCGCCCAGATCAGAATTACAGATCACAACAGCTCGATGCGACCTGAGAGAAGTATTACCACCTCCGAATTTATTGAAATACTCACGACAATGTTTGAGATAGGCAAAGTTGCAAAACGGGAAAGGGCCATCATGCTAATAATACTTCAAACAAGACGGACTGCTCGAGGTCTAGCCAGTTGAGCAATAACTATGAGGTAAAATAGCTTTATAAGCCGTTAACATGCAGGTCGAGTTGAACTACGATGGCTTCGCTACCACAATGAACCTTGCGTGATAAGAAACCGTATGTCGATACTTTCCTTCTTTGGTAACAGTGGGTTGAACGTGCCTTGTTACTACCGTCCATCAAAACCGCCTAAGGCTGGTAAAGTGATATTCAAACTGAAGGGTGGTTCCTCCTCATCTGGAGCGATTGTATTTTATAGATCTCTTTTTATTGCGATGAGTTTTTAAGTCCACTGACTTGAGTGTAAATCACTTTATTAAACCACGAATGACGATACGGGTTAATGATATCAAACAGACGTAAAGCAGTGTCACCAGTCATAGCCACAGTCATCCTCATCGCTGTCGCTGTCGCCCTTGGCATCGCCGTAGCATTCTGGGCTTCCGGCCTTACATCATCGTTCTCCAAGTACGAAAAGCTGGGAGTAAATACACAATACGCAAGTCCAGGCACCAAAGCAAGTACGTGGACGATTAATCTTGGGGGACAGAACACAGGAAGTTCCGATGCAACTATAAAGCAGATTCAAGTAAATGGTGTACCATATACAGTGTCTAATACTAGCGTCATAGTAACATGTCAAACGGATGGTTCCAGTTGTTCAGCTACTGACTACTCGGCTGGTTCCAATGCGTTCAGTATTCCCGTAAGTTCGGGCCAAAGCTTCTCTTTGTCATTTATGCTAGACAATACGGGCAACCTCGTGCCAGGTAAGACCTTCGCATCCGGTCAGACAATTCAAGTAACAATCATCACCGCAGCAGGCAATAACTATCCCGCTTCAATAGTGCTACCATAGAAAGGCAACCTCTTTTCATTTTTTTATATTTTGACTCACTACCGTAGGATACCTCATTGTTGGCGTCTGCTTGTGCTCACGGATGATCCTTTCATCAAATTACTTCTCCTTTCAACTTGTCGGCACTCCGATATGATTGATGCTTTTGTACTAGCTCACAATCACTTTTTCATGGTTCTGAATTGACAAGAAGATATTAGTCCCCAAAGTTTCCCGTTTTATCTGATGGTTTCGTCAGAGTACCATTTCGATTCTGACGTTGCCGTTACAGATTTCCCTTAACAATAGGTTGCAGCATAAATGTTCTAGCGTAAGGTATAGGGTCATTCTTTGTCCTGCCGCTCATCATAATTTCGGCATCACATATTCGAGCCATGCCGAGAGGAATGTCATTGTTTACCTTTGGCGAGTCTATGGTCGTGAGGAGAAGGGTCCTGTTTGACCTGGGTTTCGTTAGGGGATGGAACGACGAGCTGCATGAAGAGAGGGAGCTGGAGGGTCAAGCACGAAATAAGGGCGCTGCATGGGAAAAGCTCACGTATAGATGGAAGATGCCCTTTCGTAACCCTGAAGGACTCGATTCATATGTTCAGGAATGGAAGGCCTTCTATATCATTTGCAGCTATGAACTTTGTCTTCCAATTCTCGGCCCTGTTACCTATGAGAACTCTCCGATATAACCCTGATGCCAAGGACCGAGAGCCAGGCAGTCACCTATTCGCTCACATTGAAGGAGCAATATGCATGTTTCGCATCCAGGCTGCCCAATCAACTTAACGCGTACAAGGACGCAAACAGTGCCCGGGCATCAATATGCCTGATCGCTATACCGCCTCCTGTTCTTCAGAACCGAGTAGGAGCATAACAATAACAGCTTCCTTGCTGTAGCTACCGATGCAATCTGCTTACCCTTCCTCTGCGCTAGTGAATGATAGAACCCCGAGATGGACGTTTCATGCTTCGCATGCGCGTGAGCGGCTTCGACCATAATCCATCTAAGCCATCTTGACCCCTGCTTGGTTATCGACCCATGCCTAGCATACCTCCCTGAAGACCTTACAGAGGGGACCAATCCTGCATACGAACACAGGTGCTCACCATCCGGGAATCTGTCTACATTCCCGATCTCGGATTTGATCAGCAGGGCAGAGTAATAGCCTATGCCCGGTATGGTCATAAGAAGACGGACATCCTCATCTTCGGGAGCCATCTGCTTGAGCGTTCCAGATAGAACCAGGATCTCTGTATGCACAGTGTGAATGAGCCTGAGGTACATGTCGATGGGCTCGATGTGCAGCGACCTGAGCCATTCGATTCCTTGGTGAACAGGCCTTCCTCAAGCTTCGCCTCAATCCCGTTGTAAGCGAGGTAGTCCCTCTCTTCCTCACCTTCACCTTGAGCTTGCTCCTCTCCCTAGCGAGGAAAGCACTCCTCCTTACCATCTCCCTCAGTGAAGCGAGGCAAGGCAAGGCCAGAGACTCATCTGGCATGTACGAGGCTGGGAGGGAGGGATAGCATCGAGCCTTAACAGTTCTGCCAGAGCTCTAGCATCCGCCCGGTCAGTCTTGATCCTTGACTCGACTCAGCGTTCAGTCGTGTCTTGGTGAGATGGGACACCAGGACATCATATCCCTCCCTGACAAGATTCCTGTAGATAGTCGTGATTGATGGAGATGCCTCCATCGCAACCCTTGTCGGATGATACGATCCAACGAATTCTATCTATATAGAATCGAATCATTCGACAACATCTTCTTCTCCTGCACAACGTTACCGAGCTCATCAACGATTGCAGCATAGGATGAGCCCGTCCTATGCACATCCAGTCCGCAGTACAACAGGGCGTTCATAGCATGAATTGAACGCCTGCTCCTTTTCAGTCTTCTTCTCATCGCATCAACTTAGCCCTTTTTGAGTAGATTGTCTATCTGATTTCTCTCAATGAGAGACATTGACGGGATGCATCCAATCCCTCATGCTTGTCTTCAAAAGAGAAAGGACGCATCCCGGGGCCGTATTGTACGGCCTCTATCTGTACTGGATGGGGTTGAGTTTAAGGTGTGTGGCAGATGCATTAGACCCGTTTGTGAAAAGAAGTCATGTAGCTGTATGGAAGTGGATACAGCTGTTCGGCAAG